>ERZ778022.5-NODE-5-length-1007436-cov-42.778986_pt1 | contig 1007436 bp, 834 predicted proteins | sample MGYA00375752_ERZ778022 | MGnify/ENA primary metagenome ERZ778022 (study PRJEB29350, sample SAMN05389826) | bioreactor metagenome | isolation source: Thiocyanate bioreactor | place: South Africa: University of Cape Town | collected 2014-04-04 ...
AAATTTAAGCTTTTCGCTCTAACTTTAAACTGTCTGTTATATAGGGGCACTTACACTATCATTGCCGGCTGTAATTATGATTATTCCATCTTACATCTCCACCTTTACTATCTCTTCCTTCTCCAATGTAAAATATCCTGTCCTAACCTGCTGCCGCTCCTGTAAATACTCCTTATATTCAGCCGAAAATGCCGCCCGTCCACCCACCACCTCCTCAAAATTCCCTGCCGCCCCAATCATCAACTCACAAGCTTCACGTACCGCATACTGGTCATTCGCTGTAATATAATCCGCCAGATCCCTCTCCACCACATACTGCCTGAACAATGGATTCGCTTTTCGGCCAACCATAATACGCAAACCCGCCCTTGCCGCCAGAGAAAGATCAAGCACATCATCAAACACAAAAGCTACTTCACTGGCTTCAAGAGAATGCGCTGCCAGGAAATGATCAAGTGCAATGGTCTTATGTAATATTTTTAAATAGCCCTCATGAAAATGCTCCCTTTGTGTGTATTGAAAGGAAAGCTGGTTTTTTTCTCCCGACATGACAGCACAAAAGGGTAATTCTTTTTTCAACAACCAACGGCTGAAGCGAAGAAGGTTAGTGCCCATGGAATCTACTTCACTGAAATTGCTGCTGCCCTGGTGGTCTTTGCCACCATCATTGAATACACCATCCCAGTCAAAAATAAAAGCCTTGATACGGGATAGTCTCGATTGGAAGTCTGCATAAGGGATGCAGAATGTGCCGCCAGCCTGCGTAAAAACAGTTTCGGGATTCATGAGATGAAAATAAAGAAAAAGCCAGGTATTATCCTGGCTTTTATTGAATGAGATCAGTTTGTGCCGTTGGATTTGAGGTCCTGTATATCCAGCATGCCCACCGGCTTGCCATTTTCTGTAACAAGGATCGTGTCCACACTGGTTTTCTTGAAGATCGCTGCTGCATCATTCAGCAACAGGCCTGCTTCTACTGCAACAGGGTCTTTGTGGGTAAGGTCGCCGATGTTTTTCTTCAATACATCTCTTCCTTCTTCCTGGATCTTCCTTCTCAGGTCGCCATCAGTGAAAACACCCAGCAGGCTTCCATCCTTTTTTACGATGGTAATGGCGCCAAATCCATATTCCGTCATTTTCACAATGGCATCCATTAGCGATGTATCGGCTTCCACTACAGGGTTTGTTTTGCTGATCACGTCTTTTACTTTTACGGTCATAAGACGTGTATGTTCTATGAACTGATCAGTACCCAGCGTTGTAAAATTATTTTCCGTCAGTCCTTTCATGATCTTCCAGGGAACGGTGATGGTGTGCACACCAAGGTTCAGGGCATTGCGGACGTGTTCGGTTGAACGGACGGAGGAGAACATCACTTTGGTATCGTAGCCATAGTGATTAACTGCGAAAACGCATTGTTCTACCAGTGAGAGGGCATCATGGCCCTGGTCCTGCAATCGGCCTACCAGTGGGCACACATAAGTGGCGCCTGCCTGCATGGCCATATAAGCTTGCTGCAGCGTGTACACTAAATGCACATTCACCAGCAATCCTTCTTTACGGAGCAAGGCGCAGGCTCTTACGCCTTCCAGTGAAACAGGGATCTTGAATACGGTCTTCTTGGGATCAAGACCAAGATCGAGCTGGCGGCGTGCTTCTTTCAGTACTTCTTCTGCTGTGTTGCCAAGTGCTTCAATCTGGAGTACCGGCACCATCTTCGACAATTTCAGGATCAGCCCATCGATATCTGATACACCTTCACGGTGCATAAATGTAGGCGTGGTAGTAAGGCCTGTAAGGAAACCCAATTTAAAGGCTTCTTCTATTTCTTTGATGTCTGCTGAATCGAGATACAATTCCATAATCTAGTATTAATGGTTAAGAGGCTGGGATCACTTCCCGGTTTTTATATTTTACCTGCACCTGGTGCAATTCCAGTAATGGTTTTAAAAACTCTTCGAGATCATATACGCAAAGCTGGCTGGCCGCATCGCAAAGCGCTTTCTCGGGTTCAGGATGTGTTTCAATAAAAACACCGTCTACACCTGCTGCTACGCCTGCGCGTGACAATACCGGAAGGAATTCCCTTGCTCCACCTTTGGCATCTGCACTTGGTATGCCATATTTGCGGATGGAGTGTGTGATGTCAAATACAACAGGATAGCCCAGTTTGCCCATGTGGTAAAAGCTGCGGGGGTCAACAATAAGATCGTTGTAGCCAAATGTATATCCGCGTTCTGTCAGGATCACCTGGTCATTGCCTGCTTCCACGCATTTTGCTACAGGATGTTTCATGTTTTCCGGTGAAAGGAACTGCCCGTGTTTGATATTGATCACTTTCCCGGTTTTGGCAGCAGCCACCATCAGGTCACTTTGCATACAGAGGTAAGCAGGTATCTGCAACACATCGATCACTTCACCGGCAGCGGTAGCCTGGTCAGGATAATGAATATCGGTGAGCAGAGGAAATCCAAACTGCTCACGCACTTTGGCAAGGAGCTTTACACCTTTTGCCAATCCGGGGCCTGTATAATATTTTAAGCTGCTGCGGTTGTCTTTCTGGAAAGAACTTTTATAGATGATCTTTATCTTTAACCGCTCGGAAACTTCTTTCAGTTTCTCTGCCGTTCTCATCATAATGGATTCTTCTTCTATAACGCAGGGGCCGGAGATGACGAAGAGTTCATCTGTGCCACAGTCAATGTCGCCTGCTTTTACAATTTTCTTACTCATATTCTTACTATTATTCGTGATGAGTGATTATTCCCTGCTCACAGCCTCCGGAATAATCCTTCGATGCTTTTGGTAGTTACTTTTTCTTTCCAGTCGCTTCCGATGGCATGGTTCCACATGTGCGGGAGATTGTAGGATACTGTGGCCATTGCCGTGATCTGTTCATCGCTCCATTCTTTTGACAAACCCTGGGGCAGGTCAATTGAATGCTTACTGATCATTTCTTTAAACTCTGCTACGCCTTCAGGATAATAATCTCCGAGGTGATTGAATGCAACACAATTGGCATAGCAATGACGCATGCCCAGTATTTTAGATAATCCATAAGAAATGGCATGGCAGATACCCACTTCAGAATACGTAAGGCTTAAACCTCCCATCATGGAAGCTACCATTAACTTGTCATCGTTTTCCGGTGTTTGTCCGCTGTTATTTCCCAGGAAGATCTCACGGCAAAGTTTTAGTGATTGCTCGGCAAAAGCATGACTGTATGCATTATTTAAAATGCCATTTTCCGATTCAATACAATGGATATAAGTGTCCATGCCTGTATAGAACCACCAGTTGCGGGGCACGGTAGCAATAAGGTCAGGGTCAAAAACCACCTGGTTGAAAACGGTCCACTCACATTTAAGGCCGAGTTTTTTTTCAGGGCCGGTCAATACAGCGGTCATAGAAACTTCTGCGCCGGTGCCTGATATGGTGGGAACGCCTACGTGATAAATGCCTGGTTTTTTGATAAGGTTCAATCCCTGGTAAAGTGTGGATGAACCTTCATTGGTAAACATCAGCGACACTGCTTTAGCAATATCCATAATGCTGCCGCCACCGATGCCGATCACTCCCGAAGGCAATCCCTTTTGCTGAAGGATGCTGTCGCGCAGGTTATCGATCTGCTCTGTTGTAGGCTCATGAATATCTACATTGATGAAGATGACCACATCCTGCGGCTTTGCAGGTATGCGTGTTTCCAGGGATTTTCCTTTAAAATATTCATCAACGACAAAGAGCATGAACTTATCGTTCAGATCTCTTTTCTCCTCAAGGATATCTCCAAGCTGGCTGAAGCTTCCCCGTCCGAAAACGGTTTTTTCGATGCCTTTAAAATTCTTATGCATGAATGGGTGACAAAGCTTTTTGTATGCAACCGGCTATTTTGCCGGTCAGTGTTTTTAATTCTTCTTCTGTCCAGGTAACGCGTATGCCGAATGAAATAAGCCGGCCGATCACTTCCTGCGATTTGGGCAATTTCACTGAGCTGTAATCCTGCGGCCCTCCCAGGATCTGTATGGCAAGCGGAGCAGCTGTTTTCATTTCTTTCAAATGTGTCCACTGGTTGATGAAATGATACATATTAACAAACCAGTAGTTGAATCCCCCTATGCCGGCCTGGTTAAATTCTTCCACCGTGCGTTTGGCGGCAGCTGTGTCGGGCAAAAGCAGGTTGAGGAAAGTAGCTGAATCGCCTGAAGGATCGGGCAGCTCAGCAAAACTTACACCAGATATTTTACTCAATTCTTTTGTCAGGAAAGCCTTGTGTTCACGGTTCTTCTGAAGGATATAAGGCACACGGCGTGTTTGTGCCAATCCTATTGCGGCATTGAGCTCGCCGATACGGAAATTGAACCCAACGATAGGGTGGTTTTCCATACCCCGGTTATTACCGATATGATCATGGCCATGATCTGAATAGGTGGTTGCATGAATATAGCATTGCTCATCATCCGTTACAAACACACCGCCTTCACCGGCTGTTGCTATCTTGAAGAAATCGAATGAATAGCTGCCTGTTTTGCCAAACAAACCGACGGATCGGCCTTTATAAGAAGAACCAAAAGCCTGGCCGGCATCTTCGATCAACACCAGATTTTTCTCTTTGCAAAGCTGAACGATCTCATCAAGACGCGCCATTCCTCCACACATATGCACCAGCAGAACGGCTTTGGTGCGGGGAGTGATGGCGGCTGCAATTCCTTCAGGGCTTAAGCAAAGGGTTTCATCAATTTCTGCAAATACAGGGAGGCCGCCTGCAAAAAGCACAGCTTCCACTGAGGCAATAAATGTGAAAGGGGGGACGATCACTTCATCACCGGCGCCGATACCTGCAGCAGCAAGTGCACAGGAAACAGCCGTTGATCCGCTTGAAACGGCATGGGCAAATTTTGCTTTAGTGACTTTTTTTACTTCTTCTTCAAATTCACGCGCTTTCCAGATATTATTGCGCTGTGCATCATGGTTATAGCGGAAAAGAATACCGGTGTCTAACACATCGTTCACCTCTTTTCTTTCTTCCGCCCCAAACAATTCTGTTCCTGGCATAGTAGTTACAATGAGGGGTTATCGTTTGAATTTTCGCGGGCAATATAAAGTAAACCTTGGATAAAAATCGTGAACGCAAAGTTACAGTTAAACTTATCTCGAACAGTCACGTACAAAGTTCCGGGTAATTTTACAAGGTAAACGGATTATTTGCCCAAACAGTAAAACAATGCCTGTCTGCGGTCATCCTTCCCGTCTTCCCGCCTTACCGGTAAGAATTTACCGGTAAGGCGGGAAGACGGGAAGGATGACCTATTAAAGAATATACTTGCCTGTAAGCGAAAAGGAGATAAATTAGTTGTACTGATTTTTTAAATCTATTCTATGTGACCTGTAAAACCCGCCATTATTGCAGGAAATGTTTTTGGTACAACTATTGAAAAATAAGAAGCCATGGCCAGAGATTATTATTCCATATTAGGGGTAGGCAAAGCAGCTTCGGCAGAGGAGATCAAAAAATCCTACCGTAAGCTGGCTGTTAAGTTCCATCCTGACAAGAATCCCGGTAATAAAGAGGCGGAAGAGAAATTTAAAGAGATCAATGATGCCTATGAAGTGTTGAGTGACCCGGAAAAAAGGAAGAAGTACGACCGGTTTGGTGAAAACTGGAACCGGATGGGAGAAGGGCAGGGGAATGGCAGTTACCAATACCAGGGTTCGCCCGGAGGTGGGCAGGCCTATGAGTTTGAGGGCGATCCTTCTGAATTCTTCGGACCTGGCGGAGGCGATTATTCAGACCTTTTTGAGAATTTTTTCCGCAGTTCTTCCCGTGCCGGAAAAGGGAGGTCAAGGGTCAGGGATATACGTGGCAGTATTGCCATCAGCCTGGAAGATGCTTTCAGGGGTGCTGCTAAAGTATTTGAAGTGAATGGTGAGAAAATACGTATTCAACTAAAGCCGGGAGCCTATGACGGGCTTGAAATAAAACTGGCAGGAAAAGGCGAACCAGGCGGAAAAAATGCCAAACCCGGTGATCTCTATCTTACCATCCAGGTAATGCCCAATCCCCTGTATGAGAGAGTAGGCAATGATATACGGCAGTCGCTGACCATCGATCTTTTTACAGCAGTGCTGGGAGGAGACGCTCAATTGACAACCCTGGCCGGCAACCTGAAAATAAAAATTCCTGCAGGCATGCAGCATGGTAAAACTCTACGGATCAAAGGAAAGGGCATGCCGCTGTATAACCAGGCCGGCGCTGCAGGCGATCTGCTGCTCACTATACAGGTGACCATTCCACAAAATCTCAGTCCTGAGCAAAAAGAACTGTTCCAGAAATTGCAACAATCCTATACAGCCGGTAAGACCAATATGGCCTGAAATATGTAGCAATATCTGGTCTAAAAACCAGCATTATGGGATTTGCCCTCATACGCTATTCCGGTCAGGAATTCAGGGTGTTTCAAGAGCTCGAAGACAGAGTAATAGAGAAGAATCTAACTCATTATGCCAGTTGGCTGCTTGGGAGAGGACTTAGCAGCCAGGATGAGTTGGAAGAAGCGCTGAATAAGGCTATGAACGCCCTTGGTTCAGCCCGCCTCGCCTGCTACAGGCATTTCAAAAAAATATATATCAGCCAGCGGGGTCAGTTAAAACCGGACTGGCTGGTTTCTGATCTTGGTATGCGGATGATCATTATGCACACAGATGCAGGAAATCCGGCAATGGCAAGCTTGCAGGTGCAAGTGTTGACAGAGATGAAATAATTGTTAACGATTGTCCGGTGTTCGATGGCCGGGGAAATACCGGCAAAAAGGTGCCATTCGGTCATCGAACACCGGACATCGATATCAGACGCTTACATTAAAATCCCTCAATGCCTCATTCAGGCTTGTTTTCAGATCTGTGCTTGGCTTACGCTGCCCGATGATCAGTGCGCAGTTGACATGATATTCTCCTGCGGGGAATTTTTTAGGATAGCTGCCAGGGATCACTACGCTTCTTGCCGGCACACGTCCTTTATGTTCTACCAGCGTGCTGCCACTGACATCAATGATCTTGGTAGATTGTGTTAAAACAACATTGGCTCCCAATACGGCTTCTTTTTCCACCCTTACACCTTCCACTACGATACAGCGGCTGCCAATAAAACAGCCGTCTTCAATGATCACCGGAGCGGCCTGCAATGGTTCAAGCACACCACCAATACCCACACCACCACTGAGGTGGACGTTTTTCCCGATCTGGGCACAACTGCCTACCGTAGCCCAGGTATCTACCATGGTGCCCTGGTCCACATAAGCGCCGATGTTTACATAAGATGGCATCAGCACCACATTGGGCGCTATATATGCTCCATACCTTGCCACTGCATGTGGTACAGCCCTTACGCCAAGGTCTTCATATCCTTTTTTCAACAACATCTTATCATAGAATTGAAAAGGCCCTACATCCCAGGTCTGCATTGGCTGAATACTGAAATACATCAGTATCGCCTGCTTTACCCACTCATTGATCTCCCAGCCGGTTTCTGTTTGCGTAGCCACCCTGAATCTCCCTTTGTCCAGATCTTCAATAAAGGAGTGGATCGCTTCGCTGTATTTGTTTTCTTTAAGCAATTCACGATTGTTCCATGCTTCCAGTATCAGTTCTTTCATTCTTATGATTTTATTGACAAAAGTAAGGAATGTAGCTTTGCAATTATCCCTCCATTCACGACATTCGCATTCTATGAGGATAGGTTTTGATGCCAAGCGTGCTTACCACAACAATACAGGTCTCGGCTATTACAGCCGCACCCTGATCCAGTTGCTGGTTGATTATTATCCCGAAAACGAATATTTCCTTTTTAATCCCAAACCTTCCGGCAAATATGCCTTCCGGCAACCACAGATCACCGAAATACTGCCTTCCGGTTTTCCGGCCACCTTATTCCGCTCTGCCTGGAGAAGCAACTGGGTAACAAAGGACATCAAAAAGTTGGGTATAGACCTCTATCACGGCCTTAGCCATGAAATACCGGTGGGCATCGGTAAAACGGGTGCTAAGTCCGTGGTCACCATCCATGATCTTATTCATGAAAGATATCCTCAGCAATACAACCCTATCGACGTAAAGATCTACACCTACAAGTACAAACATGCCTGCAAGCATGCTGATAAGATCATCGCCATCAGCGAACAGACAAAGCAGGACATCATTGATTTTTATAAGATCCCACCGCAGAAAATTGATGTGTGCTATCAGAGCTGTTCGCCTTTATTTGGAGAAACAGTAACAGAAGCGGAAAAAAGAAAGATCGCTCATAAATATGATCTGCCGTCTCAATTCTTTCTTTCCGTGGGCACGATCAATGAGCGGAAAAACATGCTGAATGTGTGCAAGGCCATGTTTCTGCTCCGCAATGAAATGGATGTGCCACTGGTGGTGATCGGCAGGGGAAGCGGTAAATACTATACCAAAGTGAAAGATTTTATTTTACAGAACGGCCTGGAGAAAAAGATCATTTTCCTTTCTGAAATGCCGGCATCCAGGACAGACCGCACATATCTGCAAACCGAAGATCTCCCAGGTATTTACCAACTGGCAACGGCAATGTTGTACCCTTCTTTTTTTGAAGGATTTGGTGCACCGATCATGGAAGCATTATGGAGCCGATTGCCGGTGATCACCTCCAATGTCTCCTGCATGCCGGAGGTAGGTGGGGATGCTGCCTGGTATGTGAACCCTAACAGCGCCGAAGAGATCGCTGAAGGGATGAAAAAAATATATGCTGACCCTGAACTGGCAGCATCCATGCGGGAGAAAGGCTGGAACTATGCCCAGCGCTTTACCCCACAGAAATATGTCAGTTCCGTAATGGATGTTTATAAAAGTATATGATGGATTTCCAGCACGATCTTGAACAATGCCTGAAGGTATTGGAAGAAGGAGGCCTGATCCTTTATCCTACCGATACAATATGGGGCATAGGCTGTGATGCTACCAATAGTGCTGCCGTGCAGAAAGTGTATGCCCTGAAGCAGCGGCACGACGAAAAAGCATTGATCATCCTGGTAGCAGAAGAAAGGGATGTGCTTAAATATGTAGCTGGTGCTGATCTTGCCGTCTTCGATTACCTGCAGCAAACAAACAAACCGACTACGGTTATATACGATGGCGCTATCGGGCTTGCTGATAACCTTACCGGCAAAGACGGCAGTATCGGCATACGCATTTGCCAGGAGCCATTTTGCCGTCATCTTATCAAGCGCTTCCGCAAACCTATTGTGTCCACTTCAGCCAATATTTCCGGGGAGCTGTCACCTGGCTCATTTGGGGCTGTTTCGCTGGCTATACGAAATGGAGTGGATTATGTAGTGCGGTACAGGCAGGATGATATTAAACCTGCTGTTCCTTCTTCCATTATCCGTTGGGAGAATGGAGCGCTGGTAATAATACGCCCGTAGAAAGCTGATTATGTGTGGGATCATGGGCAGTTCTTCCTGCCGATTTTTTATTGTAAATTGCATCAAATGTTACCGGATGATACCCGACGTAAAATTAAAAATATCACTGCAGGAGCTCTCCTTGAAGGGCAGTCGGATCATTGCACAGCAGCCCGCAATCTCTTATGCGGACGCTATCCAACAAGTACAAAGGTTAAAGCAGATTTCGAAAGTAAAGCAATCGTCAAAGAAGAGCAGGCCCAGCTCTTAGAAAAATTTAGTACTGATCATCATTTATGGATATCTGGATTTCCGGATGAAAAAATGTACCTGACCCGTGGAGGGGAGGCCCGCATCTACCTCGATCCTGATGGCCGGCATGTTATTAAATGTAATGATGCTATATATTATGCCACCTGGCTGGAATTTTTAAACAGCCTTGTTTTACACAATCTCATCTTTCAGAATACAGCATACGAATTGTCGGGATTCACCAGGGTCGAAGGTGTTTTGTACGCTGTTTTAAAACAACCATTCATCATTTCTTATGGGCGGGTAGAATTGCAAGACATCAAAACCTTGCTTGAGTTCAATGGGTTTGATAGCTTGAGGAGAAATGACTATGTCCATAAAGAATTGGGCTTGATTCTGGAAGATATGCATGATGAGAATGTGTTGCTAAATTCAAATACTTTATTTTTCATTGATACAGTATTTTTCACGATAGCGCCTGCAGGTTAATAGCCTTTGAAATTACTCAACCATCTTAGCCAAAGAGCTGGCTTACAAACTCCCCAACACCATATCTTTGCTCTTTATGGACATCAATTGTACGGATAAAGAGCTTCTTCTCCTCGAAAAAATAGCTGCATCAGCCGCAAAACTTGGTGTTCCCGCTTATCTCGTTGGTGGGTTTGTGCGGGATAAACTGCTCGGCCGGCCTACCAAAGATGCAGATATCGTGTGTGTGGGAGATGGTATTGCATTGGCCAATGAAGTTGCACGGCAATTTGATCCGTCACCAACAGTCAGTTTTTTTAAAACATTCGGTACAGCACATATAAAAGTGAACCTCGGCAACGGGAAAGAAGATGATTTTTTTGATGTGGAATTTGTCGGTGCGCGTAAGGAAAGCTATCGTTTTGAATCCCGCAATCCCGAGGTGGAACCCGGCACCATTGAAGATGATCAGAATCGCCGCGATTTTACGATCAACACACTTGCCATCAGCCTCAACAAGGGCGATTATGGCACCCTGGTAGATCCGTTTAACGGGCAACAGCACCTGGAAGAAAAGCTGATCAAAACACCGCTCGAACCTGATCAGACCTTCAGTGATGATCCCTTGCGGATGATGCGCGCTATCCGCTTTGCTTCGCAATTGCAGTTCGTAATTGACGAAAAGACATTGCAGTCCATTGCCCGTAATGCCAAACGCATCAGCATTATTTCGCAGGAAAGGATTACAGATGAATTGAATAAAATCATTTTATCTCCCGAACCATCAATCGGGTTTGATCTGCTGTATAAAACTGGCCTGTTGCAAATCATCTTTCCGCCGATGGTAGATCTCGCCGGTGCAGAATATAAAGATGGGCACGGACATAAGGATAATTTTTATCACACATTGCAGGTGCTGGATAATATTGCTCTTAAAACAAATGATCTCTGGTTGCGCTGGGCAGCCATTCTGCATGATATTGCCAAACCTGCTACCAAGCGTTTTGAAGAAGGCCATGGCTGGACCTTTCATGGCCACGAAGCAGTGGGAGGGAGAATGGTGCCGAAAATATTCGGCAAACTGAAACTGCCGCAAAACGAGAAAATGCGTTTGGTGCGAAAATTGGTGGAATTACACCTGCGCCCGATCAGCCTGACCAAAGAAAATATCACTGATTCGGCCATCAGGCGCTTATTATTCGATGCAGGAGAAGATTTTGAATCGCTGATGATGCTTTGTGAAGCAGATATCACTTCCAAGAACAGGCAGAAAGTGAAACGTTACCTGGAAAATTTCCAGCTGGTACGCCAGCGCTGCAAAGAAGTGGAGGAAAGCGATCATATCCGCAACTGGCAACCACCGCTCAGCGGCGACATGATCATGAGCCTGTTTGGGTTGCCTCCTTCCAAACCGGTTGGAATATTAAAAGATGCGTTAAAAGATGCCATACTGGATGGTATTATTCCCAACACATATGAGGCTGCATTGGAATTTGTGACCGCAAAAGCGAAAGAAATAGGGATCAGTCAGCAATAGAAGGTAAAGCTTAAAAAACCATAAATTTGTAGTATGGCTATTCTTAAATTCAGGATCTATTTTGAAGAGGATGAAAGCATCTACCGAGATGTGGCCATCCGGCATACGCAAACATTCCAGGAATTGCATGAAACGATCCTGAAAGCGTATGAATTTGACAGCAAACATAAGGCTACGTTCTTCCGCAGCAATGACCACTGGCAGCGCGGCCGGGAGATCAGCCTGGAAAAATATGACAAGGAATATAAGGCCCCTCCATTGCTGATGCAGGAAACTTCCATTGGCTCGGAGATCAGGGATCCCAATCAGAAATTCATTTATCTCTACGATTTCAATAAGAACTGGACATTCCTGGTTGAGCTGATCAATGTATCGAAGGAAGAAAATCCCAAGATCAGTTACCCGTCTACCGTAAGAGTGGAAGGCATTGCCCCCAGCCAGTATGGTACAAAGGGTTTGCTGGGTGAAAAGTTTGCAGACGTGGAAGAGAAATATGATCTCAACTCGGTAGGTGACGGCTTTGGTGAAAAAGATGAGGACGGTGAAGATCTGAGCTTTGGAGAAGAAGCACAGGGGGAAGATGAAGAAGCGTGAAAACCGTTATCATTATAGCAGGCCCCACTGCTGTTGGGAAAACAGCTATTGCAATAGACCTTGCCCTTTATTTTCAGACAGCCATCATTTCGGCAGATAGCCGGCAATGTTTCAAAGAGCTATCCATTGGTGTGGCAAGACCCTCTGAGGAAGAACTGCAGCAGGTCCTCCATTATTTTATTGCTTCGCACAGCATTCATGAAGAAGTGACCGCAGCCGGTTTTGAAACCTATGCACTGCAAAAAGTGAATGAACTGTTTGCTGACCACGATGTAGTGGTGATGGCAGGAGGCACCGGGCTTTATATTAAAGCATTTTGTGAAGGATTGGATGCAGTGCCTGATGTGCCTGCTGATATCAGGACTGGCATTATCCGGGCTTATGAAACACATGGCCTGCAATGGTTGCAGCAGCAATTGCAGGAAAAAGACCCTGTTTTTTATGGAAAAGGGGAAATGAAGAATCCTCAGCGTATGATGCGCGCACTGGAAGTGGTGGAAGCTACAGGCCATTCTATTTTCGATTTTCGTAAAGGAGAAGCAACCATAAGGGGGTTTAATATCGTCAAGATCGGGCTGGAACTGCCCAGGGAAGAATTGTACCAACGGATCAACGCAAGAGTAGATGATATGATGCAGAATGGTTTACTCGAAGAAGTGAGATCATTGCTCCCTTATCAACATTTGAATGCATTGCAAACAGTAGGATATGCAGAACTGTTTGATTACCTGGATCATCATGTTACCCTCGAAAGAGCTATTGAACTGATCAAGCAGCATACGCGACGCTACGCAAAACGGCAAATGACCTGGTTTAAAAAAGATAAGGACTTTCATTGGTTTAATCCCCGCCAGTTTGAGGAGATCAGGGCTTTTGCAACATCCCTCTGAGTTTTAAAGGGTAAAACAAAAGTTTCACCCTTCAAATGACGTCTTATTTATTTACCGAATACCAAACTGTGATCATGAAGTATTGTCTTTTATTTTTTTCTGCCTTCACTATATTTCAACTGAATGCCCAGATAGACAGGGAACAGCAACCCCCAAATGATGCCACCACCCTTCGCATTAATGCCAATCGCCTGTATGGAAAATTGCTTGATAAAAATACCGGCAAGCCGGTTGAAGCCGCTTCCGTACAACTGTTCGCTGCCGATTCATCCAATAAAGACAGCCTGATAACAGGTATGCTCACCAGGACCAATGGTGATTTCAATTTTGATCAATTGCCGTCATTGAAGCGTTTTCGCTTGCAGATATCAGCCATTGGCTATGCTACATGGGAGCAGGTCATTACCCCGGAATATGGAAAGGGAAATGAGCAGAACAAATTCAGGACAGATCTTGGGAATATCAGTCTTGAAGCAGAAGCAAAACAACTTGGTGAAGTAGTGGTCACATCCAGCAAACCTGCACTTGAAATGGGTATCGACCGTAAAGTGTTCAATGCCTCCAAGAGCCTTGTTTCTTCAGGTGGTACGGCTATCGACCTTATGAAAAATATTCCTTCAGTGTCAGTGGATGTGGATGGCAATGTACAATTGCGGAACAGCACGCCACAAGTGTTTGTAGATGGACGGCCCACGATCTTAACGCTCGACCAGATCCCGGCAGATAATATTGAAAGGGTGGAACTGATCACCAACCCTTCTGCCAAATTTGATGCAGCGAGCTCTGGCGGTATCATCAATATCGTTTTGAAGAAAAATAAAAGGGTCGGATTGAATGGCCTGGTTACAGTTGGTGCCGGTATTCCTGATATTGCTACAGGCAATATAAACCTTAACGTGAGGCAGGGCAAGTTCAACGTGTTCCTGAGTGGAGGATATAATCAATCAGGAGGTAAAGCAAAAGCCGAAGCAATAAGACAGAATAAGTCGAACGGCACTATCAGGGATTATTTCAATCAGTATTCAACCAACGACCGCCAGCGCCGCTTTGGTTCTCTAAGGGCAGGGGTGGATTATTTTATTGATAACCGCAATACGATCAGTCTTACCCAGCAATTCGGTACAGGCCGGTTTACATATGAAGAGAACCAGCAACAGGAATACCTTGATGCCAACCGGGTGCTTTCCCACAATGGCAGCAGGCTGGCGGACGGGCGTAATAATTTCAAACGCAACGGGACCAACCTGAATTATAAACACAGCTTCCCCGAAACCGGCCATGAACTGACAGTAGATGTCAATTACAATTATGGCAATAGCAGCGAACGGTCTGATATCATCAATTCTTTTTCCAATCCCGATGGCAGCCCCTATCAGCCTTCTTCGCTGGTGAATAACAGCGGCCGCGGTTCCACTGATCAGGTGATCATCCAGGCAGATTATGCCAGGCCCATCGGCGAAAATGGAAAGATCGAGGGCGGTATCCGGAGTTATCACAACCTTTACAAAAGCCGGTTTGATGCATATGCAATGAATAACGGGCAGGCAGAGAAACTCCCGCTCAGCAATAATTATGAATACAAGGAAATGGTGAATGCCCTGTATGGTACTTATTCAAACAAGGTCGGTAAATTTTCTTACCAGGCTGGCTTGCGGGCAGAATATTCACGGTTTAATGGGTTGCTGGTTGACAGTGCTTTTAAATTCGGTTATGAATACCCTTCAGCCATCAAGAATATCTGGGATGCATTATTCCCCAGCTTATTCCTTACACGTCAATTCGGTGAAGAAGACCAATTGCAGTTCAATTACTCCCGGCGGATACGCCGCCCGAGTTTCTGGCAGCTCAATCCGTTCATTGATATCAATGACCCTGCTAATCTCCGTCAGGGAAATCCTTTACTGAAACCGGAATTCATCAACTCATTCGAATTGAATTATAGTCATAACTATAAATCCGGCAACTGGCTGGCCGTACTTTATTTCCGCAATAATCCCGATGATATCACAGAGTTCAGCGATACCATCTCCGTACAACAGTATGAGCAATTGAAAAATGCCGGCGTCAGCCCGAATGCGATTCTCAACACATATGTAAATGCCAGCACTACCAACCGCTATGGTGCGGAGTTCACCGTACAGCAAAACATCGGCAAGAACTTCGATCTCACTCCCTCAGTAAACATGCAATACCGGACGGTGAAAGCCCGCGTACATGATATGAACCTAAGCAATGAAGGATTTAACTGGGATGCCAAGCTGACCATGAATTATAAGATCGAAACACAGCGATCCTCACTGTTCAATGGACTTGGGTTTCAATTGATCAATGAATACGAATCATCTGAAGTGATACCCCAGGGAAAAAGAAAGCCGCAATTCAGCATGGACTTCGCGATGCGTAAAGACTTTCTCAAAGGCAATAAAGCTACCATCACATTCAGCGTAAACGATGTACTGAACTCCCGCCGTTGGGGAACGATCTATGATACAGAAAACTTTTATCAGGACTCTTACCGGAGATGGAGTGTGAGAAGCTTCCGGCTTACTTTCAGTTACAAATTCGGCAAATCCGATTTCTCTTTATCTAACAGGAAGAGGGATAACAATGAAGGAAGGGACGATTAATTTTTTACTGCTCAGTAGAACAGGAACTTTTTAAAAGAATCCCTTCCCGTCTTCCCGCCTTACCGGTAAAATACTTACCGGTAAGGCGGGAAGACGGGAAGGGATTCTTTAATTAGTTAGATCTTGAACCCTAATGTCAGCATAATATTACTTCCTGTACCTTTTAGGTTTGCAAAGGTATTGGCCTTGTCAGGTAAACGGTAGGGGAAGTTTACATCTTTCTGTAAAGCATGTGTATAGGTGAGGTCGATAAAAATCCCTGCATTCCTGTAACCCAGTCCGCCGCTGAGGAACATTTTGTTTGCTTTCAGTTCGTTGTCTGCATAAGGGTTTCCATAATAAGCAAAGCCAAGCCTTGTCATGATGGTAGTGAATTTTAATTCACCGCCTACTCTGAAATTGAAAGCATTCTTGTAGTATTCTTTCATAGTGCTGTTCACCCCATCATAATATCCTCCGTCATCATAATCCTCTGCATTTCTGAATTTGTTGGATTTGTAGGTCACGTATTCAATATCTGCGGTGATAAAGCCTTTTTGTTTTCTTACATCTTCAATTTCTCTTAATACATAAGAGCCGCTTAGCATGAACCTCCAGGGTGACACCAGTTCATATTTGTAAACTGGATTGGCTCCTCCATTGAGTGTCGTAGAGGAAACAGTTGTAGTACCTGGTGTGGAGCGGGCTCCTTCAAGATTTGCGGACATTTGTCCGTAATATGAGTCTTCCAGGCTGTACCAGGTAGGGGAGTGTATAGCCAGACCCAGGCGGATAAACTCAGCAGGCTTGGCAATTACACCCAATTTCAGATTCACACCAACGCCTTTGGTTTTATTGGTTTCATTCAATTCATAGAAATCAAAATTGTTATCGGGATTGCCTGTCGCATCTTCTTCGCGGAAGCGGGTATTCTTTTCATAGTTAATAATCGGCACGCCGATAGAACCACCGATATAGAATTTGTCCCGCATATTGGCTCCATAGCCCAGTGCGATCTCAGTGATGCCTCCGCTTGTTTCAATAAACTGTGACTGGTTTACCAGGTAATCACCTCCATTCTTCAACGCATCCCACATAGCCATGCTGATCACGTCAGGGCCAACATGACCGGGTAGTTGTGCAGTATCGGCCAGATAATTCCATACAGCCATGCGTGTGCCGAATGATACGGAATTGCTGCCGGGAATATCATCCAGGGCAAGGCCGCTGCCTGCTGCTTCGGCTGCATACTGCTCTGCGCCAGAACTGAAATCATTTTGTCCTTTATAGAATACCTGGTTGTTGAAATTCGCTGTTCTTGTTACCGCCAGCCCGATAGCCTGGCTGGTCCATTTGCCATTCCCTTTCCAGCCGGATACAAAACCTGAAGCGCCAAGATTAAAATATTTATCTTTCTCACTGGCCTTCGTACCGCGGAAAGTGGACTTATTATTCAGAAAAGAATAACCGGGGCTTAATACAATTTCAGATGTCTTATAAAAAGCAAGCCCTGCAGGATTTGCAAAAGTAGCGGTGATATCGCCACCCAATGAACCCATTGCTCCACCCACGGCATTGATACGGGCAGAACCGTTCACCGGCTGCCAGGAATATTTTAAAACATCTTCGGGTATCTGTGCAAACAGGACGTTGGAAGAAATGATAAGTGCTGCAATCAATCCTGTCCGTGTTCTCATTTGCGCCATACGTGCCCTTATTCCAGTCATTTGCATTATTGGAGCTATTCGCATAATTAGCGTTTTAAAGGAAACTCTTAAGTATTACACTCAATGTCCATTTCCTCCTTTCAGATAAAGTAATAAAGTGATGCTATTCTTATCCCCAGATAAAAACCAAATTATTCGTTCACAAGCCGCTGCTTATCTTGGGGGCCTTGTGGGCGCACTGCTACTGCTACTACTGCTGCTACGTCCGCTCGAAGAAGAATTGCTGCTTGACGATGGATTATAACTGCGTGTAGGCGTTGAATTCCTCGGTGTTGTATAACTACGGTTATTGCTGCTGTTGCCCGAATTGGAGTAGTTATAATTCCGGGAACTATTATTGCTGTTGTTGTAACGGGTGTTGCCGCCCCTGTTATTATTGTTCGGGGTATAATAATAAGAACCACCACCGGCAGCGCTGTTTTTAAAATTGGTAGTGCTGACTTGCGGGGTATTGTTCAGGTAACTTTTGGGATTAAATACCACCGCCCTGCTGGGTATCTGCTGGAAGCGGATAGGGTTCTTGATAAAAATAGGGCTGATATAATAGGGGTTGCAATAGCTGTTCCATGCCCAGTAACTGTTCCATGGGCTGTACCAGTTATTGTACGTGCCGTAATAATTGTAGGCATAGGGGTTATTAAAATAATAATCATCGAGGGCCGACCAGCGGTAAGGGTTGGTCATGCGCATTCTGAGATATCTGTCTGTATAATAATCCTGGCCCCCTCCGTAATAATAGCGGTCGTCCTGTTGTTGTGCTACAACATATTCATCCTGTGGACGTACAGGTGAATAATATACATCATCCGGAGTTTGGCCTGTCTTATAAGCAGTAGTACAACTGCCTAAAGTGAGGGCTACCAAAGCCAGGAATAAAATATATACTCTCATGGCAAAAGGGTTTATTAAGTTTAAAATCGAAGTTACTACTTTTGTGCGACTTAAATTTTACGCAAACGTTTGTGTACCGAAGTTACGTTTGTCGGTGTAAAATAGTATGTGGTCGGGTGTTAAGGATAGTTTAAAGATTTTTACAGCTTGTCCGCACCGGCAATTACCAGGAATAACAACATAATAATTAGGACTATATGAGTAAAGAAATCACTTCCAGGGAGCAGGATTATTCCCAATGGTACAATGATCTGGTCATCAAAGGCAGCCTCGCAGATTATTCTGCTGTAAGGGGTTGTATGGTGATCAAACCTTATGGATACACTTTATGGGAAAATATGCGGGATGTGCTGGATAAAATGTTCAAGGATACCGGTCACGTGAATGCCTATTTCCCCCTGTTTGTTCCTAAAAGCCTGTTTGAGGCTGAGGAAAAGAATGCAGAAGGCTTTGCCAAAGAATGTGCGATCGTTACCCATTACAGGCTGAAAGCAGATGTCAACAACAAGGGAAAACTGATGGTTGATCCTGAAGCAAAACTGGAAGAGGAACTGGTGATCAGACCTACCAGCGAAGCAATTATCTGGAACACTTATAAAGACTGGATACAATCCTATCGCGATCTGCCACTGCTCATCAACCAATGGGCGAATGTGGTGAGATGGGAAATGCGGACCCGCCTTTTCCTCCGTACAGCAGAATTCCTGTGGCAGGAAGGACATACCGCCCATGCCACCCGCGAGGAAGCTGTGGAGGAAACAAAGAAAATGCTGGATGTGTATGCCGACTTCGTGGAGAATTATATGGCCTTACCGGTAGTGAAAGGAGTGAAAACCCCCAGTGAACGCTTTGCCGGTGCAGAAGATACTTATTGCATTGAAGCATTGATGCAGGATGGTAAAGCCTTGCAGGCAGGCACTTCACATTTCCTGGGACAGAATTTTGCCAAAGCATTTGATGTGAAATTTTCCAATAAAGAAAACCAACTGGAATATGTATGGGCCACCAGCTGGGGGGTGAGCACCCGTTTGATCGGTGCCCTGGTAATGGCGCATAGTGATGATGATGGACTGATACTGCCTCCCAAACTGGCTCCGCTGCAAGTGGTGATCGTACCGATCTATAAAGGGGAAGACCAGAAAAAACTGATCGATGCCAAAGCTGCAGAGATCACTTCACAGTTGAAGAACCTTGGCGTGCGAGTGAAATACGATGATAGTGATAATGCAAGACCAGGTTGGAAATTCGCTGAATATGAAATGAAAGGCGTGCCAGTGAGGTTGGCATTGGGCGCGCGCGACCTGGAAAAAAATGTGGTGGAAATAGCACGCCGCGATACCAAAGAGAAAAAGACGATAGATCTGGATGGTATAGCCCAATATGTGGACGGCCTGCTGCTTGACATACAACACTCGATGTTCAACAAAGCCAAAACTTACAGGGACGAACATATCACACCAGCCAATACCTGGGATGAGTTTGTAAAACTCCTGGATGAAAAAGCAGGCTTTATCTCAGCGCATTGGGATGGAACACCGGAAACTGAAGAAGCGATCAAAGAAAAAACAAAAGCAACGATCCGTTGTATACCACTGAATAATGCTGCAGAGCAAGGAACATGTATCCTTACAGGTAAACCTTCAACGCAGCGTGTATTGTTTGCAAGAGCTTACTGATCCTGTTTTATCATTGCGCATTAATTACTACATTTAGATAACAAAATCAGGCATGATGGAGGATAAGCAATCTTTTCTGGACCTGGAGGTGGATGAGCAGGTATCCACCCAACTGACAGAGGCATCCCGCTGGGCCAAATTCCTGGGCGTTGTGGTGTTGATTGCACTCGGCATTACCGTTCTCATGTTCGGAATGCTTTGGAACAGGCTAGATGAATTATTCCGCTCCTATGGAGAAACGGATGTGGAATCCATTCGCCAAACGAAAATCGGGTTTGTGTTCTTTCTTGTGATCATTGTAGTGGTTTGTGCGATAATGATGAGTTTCCTGATAAAAGGAGCTAATTCCATCAGGGCAGGTATCCGCCGGAAAGACCAGGCACTGTTCAATATTGGCCTGGGGCAATTCAGGAATTACCTGGCCATGATGGGCGTGATTAGCGTTTTACTTCTTTTGTTCTCTTTAATAGGATTTTTTGTCCGGTAAATTTTTTTTATGATAGAACAGGAAAATCAATCCTCTGATCTTTTCGGCGATCTGACGATTGACCCTATGGCAAAGCAATACCTCCGTTCCATGTCAGGCTGGGCCATGGTCATTGTCGTTGTATCAGTGATCGGATATATCTTTAGCGTTATCGACCTTTTCCGGGAAAAAAGACCTGCTTCTTTTAACCGGGCCGAAGGATTTGATATGGGCTTTACCGAAAGTTCCACCGGGGCAGAAGTTTTTACATCGCTTCTTTCAATTGCAATTGGCCTGCTCATCAATTATTTTCTTTACCGCTTTGCCAGGCAGGCAAAAGCCGGCGTGGATGGATTGAACCAGCCTGAACTGAACAAGAGCTTTGGTAATCTCAAAGCTTATTTTATGGCTTGCTCTATTATATTGATCATCGCTTTTGTGCTGCTGCTGTTGGGCGCGATGGTATTGGGTACGCGCACAGCAATGCAATAAAAAATAGCCGGTTATTTTACCGAGAGATAATTGTAATCCTTCAACAGTACATCCAAAAAGGTATAAGGATCAAGATCAGAATGGATCTGCAAATGATTTTTGATCTTATCTGCCGCAGCCATTGCCATAGAATGATCATTTTTCTTCCGCGATGTTTCCAGGATACTTTTGATCGCATTAATATCGCGGTCGCTTAGCTGCATGATAGACGGGAATGAAGGCGTATAAGAGTCTTCCACTTCCTGGAAAATGGTTTCTTCTATACTGGCTTTGGAACTGATACGGATCAGGATGGTCTTTGCCAGAATATCACCTATGCGTTGCCCCTTTTTGGATGAAACAACAAGCACGATATCCGTTACCAGGAAAGCCAGGGCTGCCAGTAAAAGAAAACCTGTCTCCACGCTTCCTGCCATTCCCCTGGTAGACAGTATAAAAAGTATGGCAAGTATCCACAGGTCAGATACGCGCAACAGCCACCTGATCAGGAACTGGCTGATGCTTGGCCTTCCTCCGTTCTCATTTACCACACGTATTCCCATGATCTTTTTACCAATGCTTTGTCCATTCATGGTTATTTCCAATACTACATGATAAACCATCACGGGCAATATCAGCAACATGCCGATCGCACTCAGATCATACATGGAATCGTCGTCGGTGAAATCATAGTTTTCCGTGATGGCACGCATGATCTTAGTGGCAATGAAGAGGTAAACGATCTCCATGAGCACATCGATCAGCAGGGAAAACAACCGCTTGTAAAATTCGGGGATCTCAAATTCAACTTCAATATTAAAACTGGTAGGTACTTTGATCAGGGCCATCTGCAGCGGCGGATTTGTTCGGGAAGTAAGGTAATGATTTTTCCGATTAACCACTATTATCCTGAACTCACAATCTAAACCATTCCCTTCTTTCCAAAAAAATGGTATTTTACAAGCCAAACAACACTATTTCTTGAGAGAAGCCCTATTTATAAAGAAAAGCCGGGAACGATGGTTGAAAAACCAAAACAATCCTCCGGCTGATGCAGATGAAATGGCGAAGGAGTTTACGCAACTGGTAGATGACCTGGCTTATGCCAAAACTTTTTATCCCACCAGCAAAGTTACCCGCTATATCAATAGCCAGGCTTCCCGGATCTATCTCAGCATTTATAAGAACCGTAAGGAAGAAAGCAACCGGCTGATCACCTTTTGGAAATATGATCTGCCGCTTACCATCCGCAAGCATCACCGCACAGTACTGTTTTCCTTTATCGTCTTTGTCGTTTTCTTTGGGATCGGTTTTTTTGTGTCAAAGCAGGATGAAGGAGTGGCGCGGAGTTTTTTTGGCGACGGGTATGTTGATAAAACACTGGACAATATTGACAAAGGAAATCCCTTCGGCATTTATGAATCAGGCAACCCGGTACTCAGCTGGCTCAACCTGATGATCCATAATATCCGTGTTTCGCTCATGATGTTTGCCGCCGGCATTTTTGCAGGTATTCCCAGCCTCTATATGCTGGCACAAAATGCTGCCATGGTCGGCATTTTTGATCAGTTCTTTGCATCAAAAGGACTGGGCCTTCAGTTTTTCCTTGTTGTATTTGTGCATGGCACCCTTGAACTGACCGCCCTGATCATTGCCGGCGCTGCCGGGCTCATATTGGGAAAGAGCTTTTTATTTCCCGGAACGGTAAAAAGATTGAGTTCATTCAAGCAAGGCGCTAAAGATGGCGTTAAAATCATGATCGGTTTAATGCCGGTATTCGGCCTCGCCGCTTTTTTTGAAGGCGTGATCACAAGATTGTACAACGATATATCCATATTCACCACCATCATCACCTCCTTATCTGTTGTTTTTGTCATATGGTATTTTGTCATTTACCCGATACAACTGGGAAGAAAAAGGAAAGTTGATTTGTTGGAGGAAGATGTGTAACCCATGCAACAGATGCACTGCAAAAACAGGAACATACTGCCCTTGAAAATAAGCAACTGGATCATCCTGCTGTTTTTCCTGCCTTTATTTACACAGGCACAGCAACAGGATAGCGCCCGTTTGCTCAGCACTGACCTGGACAGCGCCAGGATGGTAGAAACTCCTCCGGTACAGGAAGAATACACAGACGAGGAAGCCGAAGCAGATGGAGAAAAAGAAGAAGCAAGAGCATTCCTTCCCATCTGGCCGGGGCAGAACGATTCCATAGAGGTGCGCCATCTCGACCCTGCTGCAAAAAAAGCGCAACAGGAAGATGATGCGTTCTGGTATGCCAATAAATCATTCAAAAAGGAGAAAAAACAAAAGGGAAGCGAAAGAGAACCATTGATCATGCACCCGGCTTTTCAAACAATATCCTGGATCGTAGTGGTGGCAGGGTTCATTACCTTCATTATTATTTTTCTATCCAACAGCAATGTGGGCATCTTCCGCAAGAACAGATACATAGGTGAAATGGAGAATAGCGAAACGGATATGGATGATATTTTTGCCATCAATTACCAACTGGAACTGGACAAAGCTGCTGCATCGGGCAATTACCGTTTTGGTGTGCGATTGCTCTACCTGCGATTGCTGCGCAACCTGGCCGACAGGAATATTATTAATTATACACAGGACCGGACCAACTTCGATTACCTGGCACAGTTGCAGCCAACAGGCTATTATACCGATTTTTTCCGGCTCACACGGCACTATGAATATAGTTGGTATGGCCAGTTTCCACTGGAACAGGATAAGTTCATAATCATTCGTAAAGAATTTGAAAACTTTGATAAAAGACTGTATTGATCATTGAAGAAGAGTGTACCATATTTACTGCTCGGGCTGATTGTGGCAGCTGTCATTTTCCTGTTTGTTACAGGTAACAATACTGCTAACCGGGTTTTGGATGAAAGGCTTACTTTCCGCAAAAGGGATAAGATCCCTTACGGCACTTTTGTGGCCTATGAAAACCTTAAGCAGATCTTTCCCAAAGCAGCGGTGAGTTCAGACAGGCGGATGCCCGGCGACTGGGACTCGCTTTCTCTTTATGGCAAACGCCAGGCCCTGCTGATCGTTTCTCCTTTCTTCAATGCAGAAGATGAAGAAATGAAAAGCCTGCTTGAATTTATCAAGAGAGGTAATGATGTTTTCGTCAGCACAATGAAAGTGTCTTACCCGGTGGAAAAAATGGTCAAATGCGATATTTATTACCCGGTAGATCTTAATGGAGAAATAAAGATAAATGAAAAAGATTCCTTAAGAGTGGGCCTGGACATACCTGTGGCCCGGAGGCCACAATGGTTTGCTTACCCCGGTAAGAGATATGATTTCAGGTTTTATGAATATGATACACTGACAACAACCGTGCTTGGCTACGATGCAGGAAGTGATCCTAATTTTATTAAACTGAGTGCAGGTAAAGGACATTTCTTCCTGCATCTTGCACCAATGGCCTTTACCAATTATTTTTTATTGTATAAAAATAATATGGAGTATTACGAGAAAGCGCTGTCGGTGATCTCGCCTAATACAACTAAAGTAGTGTGGGATGAATACTTCCTTGCGAAAGGACGGGAGAATAACCAGGACAAGAAATCCAACTGGTTAAGTGTATTCCTTCGTTATCCGGGTCTTCGCTGGGGATTGATCACGGCCTTACTGGCATTGCTCACTTATGTGTTGCTGGAAATGCGGAGAAAACAACGTCCCATTCCGGTGATCAATAAACCTAAAAATGATTCACTCGATTTTGTAAAGACCATTGGCCGCCTATATCATGATAAAGGTGATCATACCAATCTGTGCCGGAAAATGGCAGCTTATTTCCTGGAGCATGTGAGAACGCGTTATAAACTGCCCACTTCGGAACTGAATGATGAATTTATTCAGAACCTGCGGTTCAAAACAGGAATGGAGGAAGAACCTATCAGGGAAATCGTTTCGTTTATCAATCACCTGAATGTGGCAGGTGCGGCAACTGACAAGGAACTGGTATTATTTCATAAACAATTGGAATCGTTTTATAAAATAGCATAAGCATGGAAGAAGAATTGTTTCAGCAACGCACTGATCTGACAGCACTGAATGAAGCCGTTATGTCGATCAGGAGCGAGATCAAAAAGATCATCGTTGGGCAGGATGAAATGGTAAAGCTGATCATTGCTGCTTTACTGGCTGAAGGTCACATACTGATAGAAGGCGTGCCGGGTGTCGCCAAAACACTGACGGCAAAACTCGTGGCCCGCAGCCTGGATACAGGTTTCGCTCGTATCCAGTTCACTCCCGATCTTATGCCTTCCGATGTATTGGGTACGCCTGTCTTTAATCCTAAAGAAGCAGTCTTTGAATTCAAGAAAGGCCCTGTATTCAGCAATATCGTGCTGGTGGATGAGATCAACCGCGCGCCGGCTAAAACGCAATCGGCCCTGCTGGAAGTCATGGAAGAGAGGCAGGCTTCTGTGGATGGCAAAACCTATCCCATGGCCTCTCCCTTTATGGTGCTTGCCACTCAAAACCCGGTGGAGCAAGAGGGCACTTACCGTCTTCCTGAAGCGCAGCTCGACCGTTTTCTTTTCAAGATCATGGTGCCCTATCCCAATGAAGGAGAGGAACTGGAAATCCTTATGCGGTTCCATCAATTGGGTAATACGCGGGTGGATGAACTGGTAAAGCCTGTGCTGAATGGTGAACAGATCGCCAGCCTCCGCACACAGATCAGGAATATCCTGATCGAAGAAAAACTATTGCAATTCATTGCGCGGCTGGTGCACCAAACCCGTAATCATAAATCTATTTACCTGGGCGCTTCACCCCGGGCTTCACTGGCTATTATGAATGCTGCCAAAGCGATCGCTGCCATGCAGGGACGTGATTTTGTGACACCTGAAGATATACTGGAAGTGGCAACACCGGTATTGCGTCATCGCATCATCCTTGCGCCTGATAAAGAAATGGAAGGCGTAACGGAAGATGAAGTGATAAAGCAGATTATACAAGTGCAGGATGTGCCAAGATAACCGGCAGTCGGCACTGAAGGCTGTATGTTGCTGTTAAGTAATGTAAATAAATATAGGGTTTGATCAAATCATTTTACTTCAACAATCTTGTCTACTATATCGCCGGTCTTGCATCGGTGATCTTTGTGATGAGTTATTTTCAGCCTGCTTTGTTCAGGATAGGAGGGCTGGTGCTTCTGTTGCTGACCATTGTGGTGGTGATAGATGCATTGCTGGTGTATGGGAAAAAGGATGGGATTGCAGCAGAGCGGCTGACTACTGACCGGTTCAGTATAGGTGATGAGAATAAGGTAGTATTAAGCATCCGCAATAATTATTCTTTTCCTGCAAGCCTGGGTGTGATTGATGAGTTGCCTGATCAGTTCCAGGAGCGGAACTGGCGCAGGAAACTGAAGATCACAGGGCAATCAACGGATGAGATCGTTTATTTTCTCCGGCCTACTACACGTGGTGAATATGTGTTTCATGATATAAATGTGTTTGTGACGGCACCGCTGAGGCTGGTGAAACGGAAATATGTATTTTCTGCTGAGCAAGCGGTTAAAGTATACCCTTCTTATATCCAGATGCGGCGTTATCATTTGCTGGCAGTGGCCAATCGCTTGCAGGAACTGGGGGTCCGCCGCATGCGCCAGTTGGGGCATAGCATGGAATTTGAGCAGATCAAGGAATATGTCAGGGGTGATGACTACCGAACCATCAACTGGAAAGCCACTGCACGCAAAGAGGCCCTGATGGTGAATAATTATACAGATGAGCGCAGCCAGCAGATCTATTGCATGATCAATAAGGGAAGGGTGATGAAAATGCCTTTTAGCGGAATGACCCTGCTCGACCATGCGATCAATGCTTCGCTGGTTTTATCCAATGTGGCACTGGTGAGGCAGGATAAAGCAGGGCTGATCACTTTTGCAGAGAACCTGGATTCTTTTGTGCAGGCCGATAAAAAACCTACGCAGATGAACCAGGTGCTGGAAACATTGTACAAGCAACAAACCCGTTTTCTTGAACCGGATTTTGAAAAACTGTTTTCGGTTATCCGCACCCGCATCACCAACCGCAGTTTGCTGGTGCTGTTCACCAATTTTGAATCGATGGAAAGCCTGGAGCGCGAACTGCCTGCTCTTCGCAAGATTGCGCGTTATCACCTGCTGCTCGTTGTATTCTTTGAGAATACAGAATTGCAGGCGCTGACCGAACAAAAAGTAGCTACACTTGAAGATATTTATATCAAAACCATTGCAGAGAAATTTGCATTTGAAAAAAGATTGATGGTGAAAGAACTTCAGAAAAATGGTATTCTGTCAGTCCTGTCATCGCCGGAAAATTTAACCGTGAATACGATCAACAAATACCTCGAGTTAAAAACAAGAATGTCTATATAGCAGCTTCTTCCTTCTCTTTATCTTTGCCGCATGAACAGTTTCGCCGAAGGCCGTGTCCTTCTTATCAATAAACCCCTTCGCTGGACATCATTTGATGCAGTAAGAAAGATCCGCAACCTCATCAAGATCAAAAAAGTGGGGCATGCCGGAACGCTTGACCCGCTGGCTACTGGTTTGCTGATCGTGTGCACCGGCAAATTCACCAAGAAGATCAACGAATATATGGCGAAGGAAAAAGAATATACCGGTTCTTTTACCCTTGGCGCCACTACTCCAACTTATGATCTCGAAAGCGAGCCTGGTAATTTCCAATCGCTGGAAAGCATTACAGAAGAAAAGATCAAAGCTGCCACTTCTCCTTTTACAGGAGAGATCATGCAGGTGCCACCTGCACACTCTGCTATCAAGATAGATGGGAAAAGAGTGTATGAGCTGGCAAGAAAAGGAGTGGAGGTGAAGATTGATCCCCGTAAGGTAACGATACATGAATTTGAGATCACGGCGATAGAACTGCCCGTTGTTCATTTCAGAGTGGTATGTTCCACCGGCACGTATATCCGCAGCCTGGCCAATGATTTTGGTGCAGCGCTTGGTTGTGGTGCTTACCTGAGCAGCTTATGCCGTACACGTATCGGTGAATTCACTTTAGACAAAGCCATTACGCCTGCCGAACTGGAAGAAGAGATCAAGCGTGAAGCATCACCTCATTAAAAGATAAAGGGATAGCCAATACCCAATTGGAACTGGTCACCTTTGGAGAATTTATATCCGAACCATTTGTTTTGTATCGCTGCATCGGCGGGGGCAGGGCTGGGATCTTTTACTTTATAAGCATAATCAAACCGGATTACCAGGAAATTGAAATCGACACGCAGGCCAACTCCTGAACCAACGGCCAGGTCTTTCCAGAGACGGTCAATTTTGAACACTTCTTCTGATGGCCTGTTGGGTGCAGATTTCATATACCATACATTCCCGATATCAGTGAATACGGCGCCGTTCAGTTTCACACCAAACGGTGTGCCCAGCGGGAAGCGATACTCGATATTGCCTTCCAATTGTATATCACCATAGCGGTCGGGCGTGCTGCCCACTCCATTGAATTCTTTAATGCTGGAACCAGGTCCAAGCCGCCGCAACGACCATGCACGCATACTGTTGGGGCCACCGGCAAAATATTCTTTGAAGAATGGAAGATTATGCCGCTTGGCTGTGTCGCGCGTGGAGTTGAATTCATAACCGGCGCCTGCAAAAAAGCGGAAGGCTAACGCCGATTTCGGGAAACGCATCAGGTAAGCAAATTCTGCATCCAGTTTCAGGAAACGGTAAAGTTGCTTGTCAAGAAAGGAATTGCGGATCATACCTGTAAGCAACCCGGATTCTTCTACATTCACGCGAAGTACATTCAAGCGGTTGGTGCTGCCTCCGCTCAATGTAAGGCTTCCGATCACGGAAGAGATAAAACCATCGGTAAAAACATTTCGCAGCGATGGATTGTATTTGATCAATGTATCCAGGCTGTCTCTTCTTATAAGGGAAGAATATTCGATGTTTGGCAGCTTAACGGAGATCAGCATTTTCCTTCGCTGAAATTCATATCCCCAGGAGCCGTTCAAAGTGGTAAGGTTATATAGCCAGCGTCTTTCTGTATTGGCTGCCTTAAAATTTAATACCGTTTTGAAATTATCTTTCAGGTTTTCCGGTATAAAACCAAAATTCGGGATAGCCCTTGGCATATAGATCGAGTGGCTGAAACCGATCTGTTGTGTCTGGATAAACTGGCCAAGACTGCTTGCATTGCCCAATTCAATACCAAAGCGCAGGTTGCTGTTGGCTATATTGGCTGCTTTTGCAAAGTTCTTGTTCTGCAAACCGACGTTCACGCCAATACCAAGAATGTTCCCGGAAAATGCATTCTGGTTAATGCTTCCTTCCAGGTTGGTATCGAATAAATATTTTTTGGCGGGGGTAAGGCGGACCACAAAATCGATCGTATCCTGTCCCTTGCGAGGCAGTTGGTCAATGCTGACAGAACGCCAGGTACCCAATGAGTTCAACCGGTTGATCGTGCGCAGATATCTTCGGAAACGGTAAACGCTGTCGCTCGGCAAATAAATATTCGATGGGAATATTTTGGGTTTGAAACGGCCATAATGCTGAACTATCTTTATTCCTTTCTGGCCATCTTTTCCCCCCACTTCCACGATAGATGGCTTTAGTCCGACCGTGTCAGTTGTGAAATCCGGGTACACGGTCACATTGCCGATATAATACTTCACCAGCTTAGTGCTGTCTACGCTTTTCAACCGTATTTCAAGATTGGCGGTAGGGTTATTGCGGCGCTCCTGCAATTTCTGCAGCAATTCCAGTTGCTCAAAAGGATCGAGTGTGGGCTGAAGTAATGCTACATCAAGCGTATCCCAGATGCCTACCAGTTCATCACGGCTGAAACGGAAATAACCGGTATTGCGATACAATTCAGTCAGCCGGTCAAACTCAGCCGAGATAGGGGATTTGGCAAACGGATCGCCTTTCTTGATAATAGCCTGCGACTTTGTTGAATCGGTTAAAAACTGCAGATCTGTATGGCGCAGGTTATAAGTGACGGAATCCAGTTTTACCTGCTTGCCGGGTCTTACAAAAAAGTCAACGGTGGTTTTGTACTGATCAGGCTTTTCAAATTTGACACTGCTTGTATAATAGATCGAATCGTTGAAGTAGCCCAGCGAACTCAGCAATGCACGCATGAACACAATGGAGTTGTCTGCATTGATGCTGTCGTACACCGGTGGTTGCCGCATGGTGCTCCAGAGCAGCTTATCCAGTTTTCTTGCCCGCATACTGTCATCCAGCTGCCCCTCAAGGCCCACGATCAGGTTTTGTTTTTCCGCTTTTGAAAAATTGCCTATTAAGTTGATATTTGTTTTATAAACAAAGGGCTTTCCGGGTTGATATTTTTTAACAATAGTGCAGGAAGCAAAAAACGCAAGGACGAATCCGGTAAGAATTACTTTCAGAAGGTTGATATGGGTGGTAGGCTTACCGGATAACATAATTAAAATCAAGCGACAATGCTGGGTAAAACGAAGACCAAATATATTCAAAGTTTAGGCCAGAAAAAACACAGGGATGATGAACGGCTTTTTATCGCCGAAGGCCCCAAAATTGTGGCTGAAATGCTGGAAACCGTTCCGGGCAGTATCAGCCAGGTATATGCATTATCGTCCTGGGCCAGGGAAAATGAAGGGCGGTATAATGCTTCCCTGGTCACAGAGGTGAGCGAGGACGAATTATCTAAAATTTCACAGTTGCATACGCCCAACCAGGTGCTGGCCGTGATCAGGCAATTTCCATCATCCGCCCCGCCTCCGGCAAAAGGCAATATTATCCTGGCGCTCGATACCATACAGGACCCCGGCAACCTGGGTACCATTATCCGGATAGCTGATTGGTTCGGGATCGCTTATATCGTATGCAGCCATGAATGTGCTGACCTGTACAATCCCAAAGTAGTGCAGTCCACCATGGGCAGCATTGCCCGGGTGCAATTGCATTATACCAGCCTGCCTGCATGGCTGGCCACCCAAAAAGAAACAAGGATCTATGCAGCCGCCCTGGAAGGGCAGGATATTACTAAAATGAATACGCTTATCGAAGGCATTATCGTAATCGGCAATGAATCGAAAGGGATCAGTGCCTCTGTGATGGAGCAGGTAAATGTCCGGATCACTATTCCGCAAAAAGGGAAAGCTGAATCATTGAATGCTGCTGTAGCGGCGGGAATAATTGTGTCGCACCTGGTTTAGCTGAACCGTATTGCTTTCACGGGTTGTATCTTTCTCACCAGTATCGTTGGTATCATCAGCACCAGGAAGCAGATCAATAATGTGCCGATGCATACGGCAGCCACCTGCCACCAGATGATCTTTACAGCGGCCTGGCTGAGGTAATAAGCTTCTTCTTCCAGTTTGATAAAACCTGTAGCCTGCTGAAGATAAAGGAACCCGAGGGCGAATGCAGTGCCGAAAACAATACCGGTGATGGTAATAAAAAGTGAGTGGCGGAGAAAGATCTGTTGCACCGTCCAGTTGGTAGCGCCAAGGGCTTTCAGCACACCGATCATCCGCACTCTTTCCAGCACCAGGATGATAAGACAGGTGACAAGATTGATCAATGCCACGCTGATCATCAATCCAAGCAACACATTCCTGTTTTTATTCTGGATATAAAGCCAGTCGAAGATATTGGGTGAAATATCGCGGGCAGTTTTTGTGTCCCAGGTAAGCGGGAATATATCCATGTTATAAATATCTGCAGCCATTACATCCATCTTATTATAATCTTTCAGGAAGATCTCGTAGCCTCCCACTTCGGTGCTGCTCCAGTCGTTGAGACGTTGTATCAGTTTTATATCCCCGATAGCAAAGGTTTTATCATATTCTTCAATACCGGTTTTATAAATGCCGGATACGGTTAGCCTGTCGGGGCGGTAAGAGCCATCGGGGCGGATAAAGTAGATAAGAATGCGGTCATTCAATGATAATTTCAGCTGTTTCGCTGTATAGGCGGAGATCATGATCTCGCGGCTGTAACTGCTGTCGTTAAAACGGAGTGGGCGCCCGGAAAGGATGAACTGGCGGAAATGACTGAAATCGTAGGTGCTGTCGACCCCTTTTACCAAAACCCCTTCAATATCTTCCCGTGTTTTCAGCGTTGCATATTTGGTGGCGAAAGGATGAATGCTTTGCACTTCGCTGTACTGGCGGATGGCTTCAACAAGCGAATCATTTCTTTCGATAGGAGTTTCTTCTGCGATCAGCGCTTTAAAAGGCTCTTTTTCCTGTATGCGGAGATGCCCCAGGAAACTGAATACTTTCTGGCTTACCTGCTCCTGGAAGCCATTGACAAACGCCAGCGTAATGATCATCACGGCAACGCTGATAATGGTGGCGGCAATGGAAAGCCGGATGATGAACCGGGAAAAAGACCGCTGCTGGTTAAATGCGATACGGTTTGCTATAAAGCCTGCAACCCTCAAATTATTTTGTTTGTCTTTGTTACGAACAAAAATAAGGGTAAAAACAGTTTATGGCCTTTTTTGCCCGAATTTTACCCTATTCAATGCTCAGTTAAAAAATTGCCGATGAATAAGATCCTCAGCCCGGTTTTTTTGTTCCTGTTTTTTACAGCAAATGCCCAATTGCCTGATCATGTTTACCAACCGTCCATTCAGGCTGTAAAGCTTTTTAAATACGGCAATCAGTTGGCTTACCCCATACTCACATTGAATGGAGGTGATCAACTGGAACTGCATTTTGACGACCTGGATGCTGATGTGAAAAGTCTTTATTATACTTTCCAGCTTTGCAATGCAGACTGGACGCCTTCCCAACTCCAGTCATTTGATTATATCCGGGGTTTTCAGTCAACCCGTATCACCACCTATCGCAATTCATCCATTGCGCTTACCCGTTATACGCATTACCAGGCCACGGTGCCCGACAGGAGTTCTGTTCCTACCCGTTCAGGAAATTACCTGTTGAAAGTGTTCCGGAATAATGATACATCCGACCTGTTTTTTACAAAGCGTTTTCTTGTAGTGGACAATAAAGTGTCTATAGCAGCGCAGATGAAGCAACCATTCAATTCGGCTTATTTCCTCACAGATCAGCGTGTAATGGTGTCGGTGAATACAGCAAATGCGCGCATCAATACCACATCACCGCAGGACCTGAAAATAGTGGTGCTGCAAAATAATATCTGGCCTACGGCTGCATTGATTGACAAACCAACTATCTACCGCGGAAATTATTATGAATATAACGATGATGCCACCACTTTCCAGGCAGGCCGTGAATGGCGATGGATCGATCTGAGCAGCCTGCGATTGATGACCGACAGGATGCAGCGGTTGCAGGACGACAGTATAAAAGACCGGACAGACGTGTATATAAGACCGGATGTTGAACGGCGGCAACAGGTGTATATCTATTACAAGGATATCAACGGGCAGTTTACATTGGAAAACAGGGATGGCTACAATCCTTACTGGCAAAGCGATTATGCCTATGTGCATTTTACGTTTGTACCGCCGGGCAATAAGCCTTATCCCGGCAAGGATGTGTATGTATTTGGTGAGCTCACTGATTATCTTCCCGGCGAAGGATCGAAAATGATCTTTAATGAAACGCTGGGGATTTATGAGCGCACGCTTTTTCTGAAGCAGGGATACTACAATTATGAGTATATCACCCTGGATGCAGGTAAAAGAAGCGGCAGCCGCTTCCCGTTGGATAATACCGAAGGGAACTTCACTAATACAGAAAACAATTACACGGTGCTGGTTTATTTCAGGCCTTTTGGCGGACGTGCAGATGAATTGATCGGGATGGCGCAGCTCAATTCTTTTATCGGACTTTGACGAGCGTTTGAAAGGTTTAAAAGTTCAACTGCTGAACCTCTAAACTTTCAAACTTTTATCTTGATAGCTTTTTATTTTAACCTGCTAACCGTTATCTTTGCGGCCGGCAGGTCTTACACGACCAGCTCCTGCTGAACCTCCCCAGGGCCGGAAGGCAGCAAGGATAAGTGGTTGTAGCGGTGCGATGTGAGGAGCCTGCCTTTTTTCTTTTTTAAATTAGCTGATTACCAGCTAAATATAGTATCTTCAAAAATTTTCCGGCCAGAGGCGTTAAATTGCAGACGCATTTCAAGACCGATACTTAACAATTTAAATCAATACGATGAAATTCTTTATAGATACGGGCAATCTCGCTCAAATCAAGGAAGCAAATGAATTAGGCATACTCGACGGCGTAACCACCAATCCTTCACTGATGGCGAAAGAAGGCATCAAAGGACAGGAAGCCGTTTTCAACCATTATAAAACCATCTGTGAAATGGTGGATGGGGATATCAGTGCAGAAGTTATTTCCACTGAATTCAACGGCATCATTGAAGAAGGTAAAAAACTGGCGGCTATCCACCCCAATATCGTGGTGAAAGTGCCTATGATCAAAGATGGCGTGAAAGCGATCAAATGGTTTACCGATAATGGCATCCGCACCAATTGCACCCTGGTGTTTTCTGCAGGGCAGGCAATACTGGCTGCTAAAGCTGGCGCTACTTATGTGTCGCCTTTTATCGGCCGTATTGACGACAGCACCTGGGACGGTGTTGACCTGATCGCGCAGATCTCCAATATTTATTCCATCCAGGGATTTAAAACAGAGATCCTTGCTGCTTCCATCCGCAGTGCACTGCATATCGTTAAATGCGCAGAAGCTGGTGCAGATGTATGCACCTGTCCGCTCGATTCCATACTGGGCCTGCTGAAACATCCGCTTACGGATATCGGCCTGGCAAAGTTCCTGGAAGATGCGAAGAAAACAGCTTAATTGAATTCAGGCCGGGTAAAACCGGCAACTTGATAAAAAGCCTTCCACTACGGAAGGCTTTTATTTTATAGGATCAATGCCGTTTCTTACGCTGATTGGTATTCCGCAATATCTCCTCTTTGGTAGGCAGGTCCGGATCAGGGTTCTTTTTGATCCAGATAGTCGTTTCCCTCCATATGGCGGGATTGGCTTTCAGTACAGCTTTCACCTTCACTTTTTCTACAGCACACTCTGCCGGAAGAATAAGCTCATTGCCATTGAATGTATAATCGGAAGAAGAGAACGTGATCTCCTTTGCTGTCAGTGGCTGCCAGCGGCCATCGGATAGTTTGCCATCCACATTGATATAATTATGCGTTCCTTTTTTCAGGCTGTCTGTGTACAGGTGAAAATAAATGCTGTCCACCTGCTGAGCCTTTAAGCCGGCGGTTGCAGAAAGAAGAACAAGAATGAGTAACAATCTGATCATAATCCGGGTTTATGATGCTATGACGGTGGTGATAGGGTAAAGGTACGGCAGGAGCGGGGCTTAACTTAATTTTAAGAGGGAGCCTCTTTCTTAATCAAAGACATATTTTCCCCATTCCTTCCATTTCGCTTTCAGTGACCTGATAGGCTGCCGTGCAATATAAACGGGGATATTGTTCTCTTCTTCAATGGCATAAGGATGAGTGACCATCCGGATCAACTGGAAATCCTTATAAGTCCTTTCCATCACGTCCTTCTCAATGCCAATACTGATGCAGATGGATTCATCTGTTTTAGGCGGCCCCCAGAGCCAGAAACTACCGTGTGAGCATACCGGGTAGGGCAGGTCATATTTCCTGCCCAGCACCTGCACGGCACCCGCTTCTCCATAGTTTTCGGCCCAGATAAAACAACGCGACCGTTCTTCCGGCGATAAAGCCTGGTAAACACTATCTACAAGCTTTACCTGTTCTTCCCAGCCAAACATATCTGCATAATCGCTGGTGAGTTTTATTCTCCCATCTGCTTCCGGTTCTTTGTGTTTGTAGTGCACATAAGTCTCTATGGGTAAAACCGGGATGGCATCAGGGATGAACGGAAGAACAGGTAGTATCAGTATCACCACTGTTACATAATTCCATACAGGCTTTCGTATGAATATTTTCTCCAGCTTCACGGCACCTGCTGCAAACAACACGGGATAAGCTGCAAAGAAATAATAAGCTTTCGAATGTAAAGCCCACATGGCAATAAAGACCAGGAGCACTGCAATGGCGATGCTGCGGTATTGCTTTAGTTGGGCATCGGCAAACATTCCATAAATACCGATCAGGCTCACAGCCAGTGTAAAAGGGAGTTTTAATTGTTCCCTGCCAAATGCAAAAGGAGCGAGCTTGGCTTCTTCCAGTTCTCCCAGTTTGCTGACATGTTTCAGAATAGGGTAATCGTGCTGGTGTTGCCAGATAAGATTTGGCAGGAATATAAGAAAGGCGATACCTCCGGCGATATACAACCATTTTTCTTTGAAGAGGCGTGAACGCTGATAAAATAACAAGCCTGCGAGTATGCACGCTATCCAGATCACCATAGTGTACTTATTCATCATACCCAACCCTGCTACTACTCCCAATAACAGCAGGTATTTGTGCGATTGGGTATTGATATAGCGGATAAGGTAATAGAAACCAAGTGTCCAGAACAACTGGTCAAAAGCCACGGGTTGAAAGAGCAGGTGATTGCGGAAAAAAGGCAGGAATGCCAATATGCAAATGCCAGCCAGTAAGACCGATCTTTTTTTGCCACCCATTTCTTCTGCCATCCTGCAGCACAGTATTAATATAGCCAGCCCGGCCAGCGTCGGGAAAAGCCGTATGCCCCAAAGGTTGGTGTCAAATAAAATATGTGCAGTACGGCTGACAAATGCAATAAAGGGAGGAAATTCCATATACCCCCAATCGAGATGATCGCCTGCAGAGAGGTGCAAAAGCTCATCACGGTGAAAACCATAATGGCCATTACCGGCAAAGTGTATGATTAGTTTAATAAGACATAAGGTGGAAATAAGAAGCCAATGCTTTTTCATGTGCAGATGCTGAGGTTCTAATATACAAGAATAAAAGAATATTGAATGACCTGCATAAAAAAGGCCGACTAATGATAGTCGGCCTGCGGAAGATCAAGCGGCTCCTGTTAATTCAGGTTATCCGCTAAAAGGTATCTTAAAATGCTTTCGGGTCACTCGTTTTTTCGTTGCTCTTCGGCGCATTCTTCACATATTTCTCCAGCCAGCTGAATTGTTCATTCAGCATGTGCAGAATGTTCTCACGGCCGGCATAGCCATGGCTTTCATAGGGAAGACTCACAAATTTTACGATGCCACCGTGCCCTTTGATGGCATTGAACATCCTTTCGCTCTGGATAGGATAGGTGCCGGTATTATTATCCGCATCACCATGGATCAGCAGCAACGGTGTTTTTATTTTATCAGCATAGCTGAATGGGCTCATGGTATTGTAAAGATCAGGTGCCTGCCAGTAAGTACGGTCTTCATTCTGGAAGCCGAATGGAGTAAGCGTTCTGTTATAGGCACCGCTGCGGGCAATACCACCTTTGAAAAGGTTGGTATGGGCCAGCAGGTTGGCGGTCATGAATGCTCCATAGCTGTGGCCGCCTACTGCTACACGGTTGCGGTCGCCCACGCCCATTTCAGCCAGTTTATTGATAGCAGCTTCAGCATTCAGCTTCAACTGCTCAACAAAATTATCATTGGGCTTTTTATCCTTATCCAGGGCTACGATCGGCATTTCTGCATTGTTGAGAATGGCATAACCCTGTGTTACATAAAAAATGGGTGAGCCGTAATTCATTAACGTGAAGCGGTGTTCACTGCCACGGACCTGTGCAGCATCAGCAGCAGAGTTATATTCTGCCGGGTAAGCCCAGATGAATACAGGCAGCGGACCATCGCGTTTGGCATCGTATCCTTTAGGAAGATAGAGATCGCCGGTAAGGTCAACACCATCTGCTCTTTTATATCTTATTTTCTCTTTGGTCACTCCTTCCATTTGTGGATATGGATTGGTGAAAGAAGTAAGCTGACGGTCGGCCACACGCAGCTTCAGGTTCTTCAGCCAGTAATTAGGCATTTCCTTTTCACTTTCCTTACGGGTGATCAGGGTCAGCTTATTAGGATCGAGTACACGAACGATTGTTTCATAATACCCTTCCTGGCAACGCCAAAGCGTATCAGCTTTTTTAGTGTGTACATCGTAAGAAAGAAGGAAGGGAAGATCACCTTTGGGTGAGCTGCCTGTAGTGTTGTTGAACAATATTTTATTGCCATTGTCTACAGTGATCAACACATTCTTTCCAAAGCTATTAGGTGCAGTAAGAGGGAAGCCGGGGTTGCTGTATGCATCGGTTGTGTTACGGCTGATCAGTTTTTCCAGGTCGCCGGTCACTGAATTATAGCGGTCAAGCTGCATTGTCTGTTTGCCGGTTAATCCTTCTGTTACCAGGGCCAGGTTCTTATCGCCCCAGGTTACATTGCGGAAACGCATTTTTGTTTTGAAAAGCTCTTTAGGCGCAGCTGTAAAGGGGGCCGACTGTGAATACACGACGTCTCTGTATTCTGCCTGTTTTTTGATAAGACCGCTATCGAGTGGCATGCACCATACGATCGTGGCTGGTTCATCGTCCCTCCAGTCAAATCCGCGTGCTACATTTTGTACGTTATCATTGCCGCCGGGAGCTGTTTCAGAAGAAGGCAGATCAGCCAGTTTCTTCACCAGTTTGCCTTGCAGATCGATTATAGATACTGTGGAAGGAAAACCATTGGCAGGAACAAGATAAGAGAAGGGTTTTTTCAATGTCCGCACCAGCAGGTATCTCTTATCAGGAGAAGACTGGATGCTGCTGTAGATGGCAGGTGCACCGATCTTTGTTTCCACGCCATTTACGTTCTTCACAAGTTGTGAAGTGGCGAAGAACTCATACAACTGTTCGTCGTACGGGCTTTTGATCATATCCTGGTAAGTAGGGCGGGGAGAAGCCTTGCCATAGTTTTCCTGTGTGGTAGGGCCTTTGGGCGCCAGCGGTTTTGCCGGGGCTGCAGTAGGTGGCTTCAGCGTGGTGCGGTAGATCAGGGTATTGTCATCGTACCACTGATAGCCGCCGCCTACTACGTTCAACGCGGTTTTATTGATATGGGTGGCTTTTTGTGTGGCCACATCGATCACGTAAAGGTCTACCCGGTTGGCAGTAGTGTGTGTGAAAGCAATTTTTTTATTGTTGGGACTCCAGCTTACGCTGCCCGCATATAAAGGCGAAGGCAGACCGGCTATTTTGAATTCCTTACCTGAGCCGATATTCTTCAGGTAAAGATTATTGATGAAATTCTGGCGGCTGGGCGCATAGTTGGCAGGGTTGATACGAAGACCTGCGATCTTTAGTTCAGGCCTGGCCAGCTCTTCTACCGAAGGGTAGCTGTTACTTTCGGTAAACAGCATCCATTCACCCTTATCATCAATGTTGACATTCGGGGTGGGTTTTGCCAGTACCATATCGGCAATGTCCTTTGGGGGCAGTTTGTAAGCCACATCATCCTGCGAAAAGGACTGACTGGCAAGAAAAAGGACAGAAAACAATAGCGAGATTCTTCTTGTGTGCATAGCAGTATTGGTTTTTTAAATGGTTTGATTACTTGGGATAAGGGCGTGGACAGCAGCCCGGAGACACATCCTTATTAGACGCCATAACCCCTTTTAACTTGCAGCAAGATAAGACCTTTGAAATTTTTTTTGTTTAAATGGATTTGCTGCTACATATTTGCAATGAAATGAGAAAACAACAAGTAAATATTCAATGGTGGTGGCAAACAAACGCTGAACGGGGTTTGTAATGTCATTACTGTGTATATTCTTAAACATATCCAGCCCCGACATTGTTCGGGGCTTTTCTTTTATATGAAATGCCCATGATCCGGTATAAACCGTGAATAATTAATAGCGGCATTTCATCGGCTAAAAAATAACGACAGATATTCAAATGAAGAAAATATCACTTACTACTACCTGTAAAAAGATGCTGGCAGATGTGTTTACACCTGTTGGTATTTATCTCCGTTTGCGTGACCGTTTCCGGGATACGGTGTTGCTGGAAAGTACCGACTCCCATGCAGCGGAAAACAGCTATTCTTTTATCTGCATCAATGCTATCGCAGGAATAGAGATCCGCTCCACTGAAACGATCGAATTCAAACTGCCGGGCCAGGAACCACAAAAGGCGGCCATCGGTAATGCAGCCGCTGTGCCAGGTATTTTATGGGAATTCATGCAACGCTTTTCCCTAACACCTTCTGATGAAAAAGAAGCCCGCTTTGCACAGGGATTATACGGTTATACAACCTATGATGCAGTGCAGTTCTTTGACACGATCCGGTTCTCGGATAAAAAGACAAAATCACCCATTCCGCTGATGCGTTATCGCCTGTATCAATATGTGATTGCGATAAATCATTTCAAAGATGAACTGTTTATCTGCGAAAACAAGCTGGCAGGTGTGGAAAGCGAATTGCCGCTGCTGGAATCCCTGATCCGCAGTAAAGACGTACCTGTATATCCCTTTCATACAGTGGGGGAAGAAACCTCTAATATGAAAGATGAGGAATACAGGGAAATGGTGAAAAAAGGGATTGCCGGTTGCCATCGGGGTGATGTGTTCCAGATCGTATTGAGCCGGCGATTCAAGCAGGGTTTTACAGGCGATGAGTTCAATGTATACCGTGCTCTGCGCAGCATCAATCCTTCACCCTACCTTTTCTTTTTTGATTATGGCGATTATAAACTGATGGGCTCATCACCTGAATCGCAACTGGTGATCAGGAATGGGAAAGCCATTGTGCACCCTATTGCAGGCACATTTAAAAGAACTGGTGATGATGTGCTGGATGAACAGGCTGCAGCACGTTTATTAAAAGATGCCAAGGAAAATGCCGAGCATGTGATGCTGGTTGACCTCGCAAGGAATGACCTGAGCAGGGTTTGTGAAAACGTGTCTGTAGCGCAGTACCGCCAGGTGCAGTTCTTCTCCCATGTTATTCACCTGGTGAGTGAAGTGACTGGTGTTGTAAAGGAAAACAGCAATCCGTTTGAACTCGTAGCCAAAACATTTCCTGCCGGCACATTGAGTGGGGCACCTAAGTTCAAAGCCATGGAGCTGATTGATCAGTATGAACCCACTTCCCGTGGCTACTATGGTGGGGCTATTGGCTTTATGGGATTTGATGGCAGTTGCAATCATGCGATCATGATCCGCACTTTCCTGAGCAGGGACAATACGCTGTTTTACCAGGCAGGAGCAGGAGTGGTGGCGGCTTCGCAACCCGAAAGCGAATTGCAGGAAGTAAATAATAAGCTCGGTGCGCTGAAGAAAGCAGTGAGCTTTGCAGAAACGATATAATAATTTTTGAGCAGGAATATATCCGTAATAAAAGAGTATGAAGATCCTTGTTTTTGATAACTACGATTCATTTACCTATAACCTGGTGCATTTGGTAGAAAAAATATTGCATCAACGGGTGGATGTTTACCGTAACGACCAGATAGCACTGGAAGAAGTAAAAGGGTATGATAAGATCATTCTTTCTCCCGGTCCCGGCATACCATCAGAAGCAGGTTTGCTGCTGCCATTGATCACAGAGTATGCAGCTACCAAATCGATACTGGGTGTGTGTTTAGGGCATCAGGCGATTGGAGAGGCATTTGGAGGTAAACTGGAAAACCTGAGCACGGTGTATCATGGGGTGGCTACCCCGGTGAAACTGACAGCAGTAAAAACAGACCTGTTCAAAGGTCTGCCCGATGAATTTGAAGTGGGGCGCTATCATAGCTGGATCGTGGCTGAAGAAGGGTTGCCGGAAGAACTGGAAATAACCGCAAGGGATAAGAACAATCTTATTATGGCCATGCAGCATAAAAAATATGATGTGAGGGGAGTGCAATTCCATCCTGAAAGTGTGCTGACGCCGGAGGGAGAGAAAATATTGAGGAATTGGCTGGCGTAGAGTATCGCAAAGAACAGCTGAGAGCACAACATTGCGTTCCCCGCGATCCTTTACACAGATAATTAAGAACTTACTAATGCAAAATACAAATGCGTAAAATCTTACAATACCTTTTTGAACATAAAACCCTTCCTCGCTCACTCGCCAAAGAAGCGCTGGTAAACATCGGTAAGGGGATTTATAACGAACATGAAGTGACTGCATTCATGACTGTTTACCTCATGCGCAGTATCACCATTGAAGAACTGCAGGGATTCAGGGATGCATTGCTGGAGCTTTGTGTGCCGGTGAAACTGGATGGATATGAAACAGTAGATATCGTAGGTACGGGCGGGGATGGGAAAGACACATTCAATATTTCAACCCTCAGTTGTTTTATTGTGGCAGGCACCGGGCAGCCGGTAGCAAAACATGGCAACTATGGCGCTTCTTCTGTAAGCGGCGCTTCCAATGTGATGGAGCAGTTGGGGTATAAATTCAAACAGGATAATGGTCAGTTGCAAAAGGAAATAGAGAAGGTCAATATCTGTTTCCTGCATGCGCCGCTTTTTCATCCGGCATTGAAAACCGTGGGCCCTATCCGGAGAAACCTGGGTATGCGTACGTTCTTCAATATGCTTGGGCCAATGGTAAACCCTGCTGATCCCGCTTTTCAGCTCGTAGGCGTGTTCAGCCTGGAAATGGCAAGGGTGTATAATTATTTCCTGCAACTCAGCGGTAAGCCATTTACTATTATTCATGGCCTTGATGGATATGATGAAATTTCACTTACCAATGATACCAAAGTGATTACGCAGGAAGGCGAAAAGATCATGACACCGCAACAATTAGGCAAGCGGATGGTGGCTGCATCCGATATTCATGGTGGCCGCACACCGGAAGATGCTGCCAAAATATTTTCCACTATCATCAAAGGAGAAGGTACCTGGGCACAGAACGCTGTGGTGCTGGCCAATGCGGCCATGGCCCTGCATTGCACGGGTAAATACCAGCAGTATGATGACGCTTATCATGCCGCTGTGGAAAGCCTTGAAAGCGGAAAAGCCTATCAATGTTTACAACAATTAATCGCATTACAATGAGCACCATACTTGATACCATTATTGCCGCCAAGAAAAAAGAAATTGAAAAATATAAACCGCTTAGCAGCATAGAACGCTTTAAGCGAGATGGATTCTTCTGGCAATTTTCCAACCGTTCACTTGTGCAAAGCCTGCTGGCGCCAGGCAGTACCGGTATTATTGCAGAGTTCAAAAGGAAAAGCCCCAGTAAGGGCTGGTTCAAAACAAAAGAACTGGAAGTGGAACCTGTTGTAAAGGCTTACAACACGCTGGGTGCTGCGGGTATATCCGTACTCACCGATGAAGAATTTTTTGGCGGCGACCTGGATGATCTGATCCAGGCCAAAGTGGTATCAGATATACCTGTGCTGCGTAAGGATTTTATTGTTGACCCCTGGCAGATCGCCGAAGCAAAAGCATTTGGTGCGGATGTGATCCTGCTGATCGCAGCATGCCTGGGTGTTGCTGAAGTAAAATCCTTAGCTGCATATGCCAGGAGTATAGGATTGGAAGTATTGCTGGAGATACACAACGAAGAAGAGCTTGCTCATATTTGTGATGAAGTGGATATGGTGGGCGTGAATAACCGTAACCTGAAAACGTTTGAAGTAGATATCAATATTTCGCTGGAGCTTATCGACAAGATCCCCGCAAGCAAACCTGCAGTAGCAGAAAGCGGGATCAGCAATGTTAAAACGATTGTAACTTTAAAACAAGCAGGATTCAAAGGGTTTCTTATCGGGGAAACGTTTATGAAGGAGCCGCATCCGGGAAAAGCGTTTGAGGAATTCGTGTCTGGTCTCAAAGACAGGTAAACGAACATCGGTCATCGAACAATTGCTTGCCGATTTTGTAAAGTCTAAAAGCAAGAGCTTATGCGAATCAAAGTATGCGGAATGACATTGCCGGAGCAGGTGAATGCCCTCGATGAAATGGGGGTCGACTTTGCTGGTTTTATCTTTTACCGGAAATCACCCCGTTACATGGGGCAAAAGATCTCCCCGGAAAAGATGAAGCAGATCAAGGGGCGTATAGCCAAAGTAGGGGTATTCGTGAATACTCCTTATGAAGAACTGATGCGGACCGTAGAAAGCTACCGGCTCGATATGGTGCAATTGCACGGTGATGAAACAGCTTTCTTTTGTGAGAGGGTGGCAAATTACGTTACAGTGGTTAAAGCATTCCGTATATCCGAGAATGATCCGCTTGAATGGACCATCCGCTCATTCCATGATGGTTGCGATATGTTCATGTTCGATACCATGGGTGCTGGCTATGGAGGAACGGGTAAGAAATTTGACTGGAACCTGCTGAAGCAGGTCAGGTTCGACAAATTGTTTTTCCTCAGCGGCGGCATTGAACCCGGTGATGAAGAAAAGCTGAAAGAATTTGAAAAAGAAGAAGCCGGTAAAAAATTATTTTCCATAGATATCAACAGCAGGTTTGAGATCAGTGCCGGCGTAAAGGATATGGAGAAAGTGAGAACGTTTGTAAATAAACTTCGCAATACCTGAAGGTTTAATAAAGAATTAAATGAAGCATCAAACATTTACATCGCCCGATGTACAGGGTTATTACGGATCATTTGGAGGGGCTTATATTCCCGAAATGCTGCACAAAAATGTGGAAGAGTTGAGAACAAGCTATCTCGATATTATAGCAGATCCATCTTTTCAGAAGGAGTTTAACAGCTTGCTGGCTGATTATGCAGGCCGGGTCACCCCTTTATATCATGCTAAGCGCTTAAGTGAGCAATTTGGCACTACGGTTTATCTCAAACGGGAAGATCTGTGTCATACCGGCGCGCATAAGATCAATAATACTATCGGGCAGATACTGCTGGCAGAAAGATTGGGCAAAAAAAGGATCATTGCTGAAACGGGGGCCGGGCAACATGGTGTAGCCACTGCCACAGTGTGTGCACTTAAAGGATTGAATTGTATCGTGTACATGGGGGAAAAAGATATCGAACGGCAGGCACCCAATGTAGCAAGGATGAAAATGCTGGGAGCTACAGTTGTTCCGGCTGTTTCCGGTAGTAAAACACTGAAAGATGCAACGAATGAAGCGATCCGCGACTGGATCAATCACCCGGACGACACTCATTATATTATTGGCAGTGTGGTAGGACCCCATCCTTATCCTGATATGGTAGCACTTTTTCAGAGCGTGATCAGCAAAGAGATCAGATCTCAATTGCTGGAGAAGACCGGTAATGAATTACCCGATTATGTGATCGCCTGCGTGGGTGGTGGCAGTAATGCCGCCGGCAGTTTCTATCATTTCCTGAATGAACCATCTGTTCAGTTAGTGGCTGTGGAAGCGGCGGGATTGGGAATACATAGCGGGCAGAGTGCAGCTACATCTCAATTAGGAAAGCCCGGTATTTTGCATGGCAGCAAAAGCCTGCTGATGCAAACGGAAGATGGCCAGGTGGTGGAGCCGCATAGCATCTCCGCCGGGCTCGATTATCCTGGTATTGGCCCCCTGCATGCACATTTATTTGAAACCGGCCGCGCACGTTTTCTGAGTGCTACCGACCAGGAAGCTGTGGATGCAGCCTTTAATCTTGCCAGGCAGGAAGGAATTATCCCTGCACTGGAAAGCTCACATGCCCTGGCGGCTTTGAATCAATTATCATTCAAAGCGGCTGATAAAGTAGTGATCTGCTTAAGTGGGAGAGGAGATAAAGATCTGGCAACATATATGCGGTATATAAAATAAACTTATGCGCAATATCATTATCACCGGCCTGCTTGTTTTTCTGCTTGCCTGCAACAGGAAACCTTTTGTAGAGCATAAAGTTAAATTGGAAAAGAAAGCAGATGATTGTCTTTCCATTCAACCATCCTTCCGCCTCAATTCCAATTTTGGCGGCGAAAGATATGAGTTTGAAAAATGCCTGCCTGCCGGTTATGATAAAGCTTCTGTGGTGTCCGAAAGAGTTGGCGATACAGTGCTGGTACATTTCCCTTTGCCTTCCGGGAAATATCAGCCGGCTGTATTCCAGGTTACACTGGACATTGACAGTTACCCCCGGTACACTATTTTAAAAATCGATGAAGACATCTATACCATCGTCCCTTCAGACAAATAATATTATCATGAGCAGGATTGCCGCATTATTCAAACGCAAGAACAGGAAAGTCCTTAATATTTATTGCACGGCTGGCTATCCGCAACCAGACAGTACGTTGCGGGTGATCAGGTCGCTGCAGGAAAACGGCGCCGACCTTGTAGAATTAGGCATGCCCTATAGCGATCCGCTGGCCGACGGGCCAGTGATCCAGCACAGCAGCACCATTGCACTGGCTAACGGAATGACCATTAAAAGATTGTTTGAACAATTGAAAGGTCTCCGTGCGCAAACAGATATTCCCGTTATACTGATGGGTTACATGAACCCTGTATTACAATATGGGTTTGAAAAGTTCTGTGCTGATGCAGCCGCGGTTGGTGTTGACGGGCTGATCCTTCCTGATCTGCCGGAATACGAATACGAGACCGAATACGGCGCGATCATCAAAAAACATGGACTGGATTTTATCTTTCTTGTAACACCCGAGACCAGTGAAGAAAGAGTAAGAAAACTGGATAAACTCAGCAGTGGGTTCCTGTACGCCGTTTCTTCTTCTTCCACTACAGGAAGTGATAACAATAAGGGAGATATGAATACTTATTTACAAAGACTGGCTGGTATGAACCTGGATAATCCTGTGCTGGTAGGCTTTGGTATCCGCGACCGGGAAAGTTTTGACGAAGCTTGCCGTCATGCTAACGGGGCTATTATTGGAAGTGCTTTTGTGAAAGCATTACAGGACACCGGGAATGAGGAAACTACGATCAAAGAATTTTTGAGGACTGTATTATAAATATTCCCTTCCCGTTCTTCCCGCCTTACCGGTAAATTTTTACCGGTAAGGCGGGAAGAACGGGAAGGGGCGTTTTAACAAAGCATCCGGTATCATTTTGTTATCTTTGGCCATCAAAGCAAGTATCCATGAAGTTTAGTGCATTGTTTTTGTGTTTCATTTCTTTTGTAGCTACAGCGCAGAATAAGCTTGTTGTAAAGGGTAAATTAAAGGGGCTAAAAGATAGCACCCTTGTTTTTATCACGGATGTCAATAATCCGACAGATACATTGGCAAAAGCTCTTGCAAAAGGAGAGCGCTTTCAGATGCGTGGTGATCTGAAAGAGCCGGCGTTAGTGAACCTGGACCTGGGTGCGGATAAGCCAATAATGACTTTCCTGAGTAATTCTACTGTGAAGATCACAGGTAAGGCGGGGCAGACAGATAAGTTGAAGATCACGGGTTCTGCATCCCATAAAGATTTTGTGGAGTTCCAGGGTATATTCGATCCTATTTTCAAAAGGCTGATGACCATCAACCAGCAATTACAATATGGTCAGCGTTCAGACAGCCTGATGGAAGCCGCTATAAAAAAACGTGACACGATACAATCCGAGATAGACCGGTTTGTGGCCAAACACACTTCATCTCCTGTCAGTGCTTTTCTACTGGCTGCTACTTTTCAGTTGAATGACGATGTGTTGCTGGCTGAAAAAAGATTCGACCAGTTAAAGCCTGCTGCCATTAACAACATGTATGGTAATTTCCTGAAAGAAACCATTGCTGAAGCAAAGATCACGGCAATCGGAAGTGTGGCTGCAGATTTTACCCAGGCAGATACTTCCGGTAATCCTGTAACGCTTTCTTCTTTCCGCGGTAAATATGTGTTGCTTGATTTCTGGGCAAGCTGGTGCGGGCCCTGCCGCCAGGAAAACCCGAATGTGGTAGCCACTTATCAGAAATTCAGTAATAAAAATTTCACTGTATTGGGTGTATCGCTCGACCGTCCGGGACAAAAGGATAAATGGCTGCAGGCGATTTATGATGACCGCCTCACCTGGACCCATGTAAGCGATCTGCAATTCTGGAATAATGCTGTAGCACAACAGTACCGGGTGCAAAGCATTCCGCAGAATTTCCTGATCGGGCCTGATGGAAAGATCCTCGCCAAAAACCTTCGCGGACCTGAACTGGAAAATAAACTTTGTGAGATATTAGGTTGCCCTGAGCGGAAAGCATTCTGATCTTAAATAAGCTTGTATTCATACGCGTACTTCACCAGGCCTATCACGGAACTGGTACGGGTTTTACGCAATATGTTTTTCCGGTGGGTCTCTACTGTTCTTTCACTGATGAATAATTCTTCCGCTATCTTTTTGTTGTTGTATTCTTTTTCAATGAGACGGATGATCTCGATCTCACGTTCGGAGAGATGGGCATCCTGCTTCAGTTTCCTGCGCTGGTTGTCGCGCTGCAATTCTTCAATCACATCTGTGCTGAAATAAATGCCGCCTTCCGCTATTTTTTCCAGCGCTTTACTCAATTCTTCCTTGCTGATATTCTTCAGCATATAGCCGGAGATATTGGCTTCTTCGATCATTTGGTTCACCAGTTGTCCTTCTCCGCTCATGGAAAGCGCGAGGATCTTTATATCCGGGAATTTTTGTTTTACGATCCTTGCCAGTTCATCCCCCCGCAACACGGGCATCATTACGTCAGTAAGCAATATGTCAACAGGAGTTTCTTCCAGCATGGAAATAATTTCGATGGGGTTGGTGCTGGTGATAATAAATTTGATCTGCTCATTGTGCTTGAGCATAGACAATAAGCCGTCTATCACAATCTGATGGTCGTCGACAATAGCGATGCTTATTTGATCTTTCTTGAGCATGGTGGTGCAGTTAAAATAATATGATTATGTGAGAAGTAAAAGAAACTGTCACTTATTTTTAGGCCCCTAAGGGTATTTGTAGTGTTATTACTGTACCTCTTCCCGGTGCTGAATCCGTGTCAACGGTCCCTTTCAGGTATTCCACCCTTGTATGGATGTTTTTCAGCCCTATGCCGCTGAATTTCTCTTTATCCGTTATATCAAACCCTTTTCCATTGTCCTCGATGGTGGCGCTGATCCCATCTCCGTCTTTCAGGATAGTGATATCAAGTGTGGTGGCATTGGCATGTTTGATCACGTTGGTAACACATTCCTGTATGATGCGGTAAAGCATGGTCTCTGTATTGGGGTCCAGTTTCTCTTCAAGCCCTTCCGTATACAGATGCACATTCAGCACATTCGGATCGATGGTGTTGATAAAATCTTTTAAAGCTTCTTCGAGATTCTTTTTTGAAGAAGTGCTCAGCATCATATTGTGCGACACCTGCCTGATCTCGCGGCAACTCTGATCTACCAGGCTGATGATCTTTTCCAGCGAAGCCTGGTGTTCCCCGCTTTGCGGCGGCAGGCTCAATTCAAAAGCAGAGAGATTCATTTTTGCAGCACTCATCATCTGACCTATACCGTCATGAAGATCGCGTGCAATACGCTGTCTCTCTTCTTCTGCTGCAATGATCACTGCTTTCGCAGACAGTTCCTGCTGCCTGATGATCTCTTCCTGCAGTTTTATTTGCTGGCGGTGCTGGTATCGGCGATAGAATAAATAAACTGCCAGTGCACCCAGGAGTAAAACGCTGATGGCTGCTGCAAGCCAATAGTTTTTCCGTTGTATGGCAAACTGCTGTTGCTGGATGGTCTTTTCATGTTCTGCAGTTTTGAAGCGGGTTTCCATTTCCGCTACTTTTTGCCCAAGCTGCTCTGTAAACATGGAGTCCTTTGTTTCCGAATAGCGCTTATACATGTCCAGCGCAGCCTGGCTATTGCCACTTTTTTCATACAATACTGATAGGGATAGCAAAGCCTGCATCACTTCAGGTGCACAATTAACAGCGGCCTGTCCTTTGCGCAATGCTTCCTGCAGAATGATCTTTGCGCTGTCATATTTTTTTTCTGCTGTGTACACATCGCCCAGGTTGATCAGGCAGTTCACTATGCCTTTGGTATCGCCCAATTCCCTGCATAACCGGAGTGATTCATGGATCAGGGGCAAAGCCTTATTGAATTCATTGGTCAGGAAATACAGTTTCCCGAGGTTATTCAGCGAGTTGGAGAGATAGTCCTTGTCTTCAATTTCCCTCGAAATGCTTACAGCTCTTTTATAGTAGCTTTCTGATTCGGGATAATTTTTTTGTTGCTGGTAAATACCACCCAGGTTTATGAAAGAACCGGCCAATCCATAAGAATCGCCCATTTTTTCTTTTAATGCAATAGATCTTTCGTGGTATTTGATGGCTTCTGCATTTCTGCCAAGGTCTTGCTGAACGAGGCCTACATTGTTCAGTGAATAGGAAATACCTCTTTCATCGCCATGCTTTTCAAAAAGCTCCAGGGCTTTCAACTGGTGATCCAGTGCTTCGTCCAACCTGCCTTGTTTCTGGTAAACTATCCCGATCTTATTATGGAGCTTGGCAATGCCTGATTCATCTTTCAGGTCCTGGCGGATGTTTAGGGCTTTATTATAGAGGTCTATAGCGGTATCATATCTTTCCTTATCAAAATAGATAATGCCAAGATCATTGTAGGCCTGTGCAATATGAGAGGGGGAGGGGATCTCCTGGCTTTTTTCAAGGGCCAGGTTACCATACGTAATGGCTTTTTCCCGGTCAACCAGCCGGTATTCCCAGGCCAGGTTGGAATAGGTTTCCGCAAGGGCTTCGCCCTTTTGTGATATAAGCAGCTTTTCCAGGCTGTCGATGGCAGGCGTTCTCTTCTGTGCCATCAACAATAAAGGGCATACCATCGCCATTAAGGCAAAGGGTTTCTTCATAGTAAAGGTATTTAACAGGTCAAAGTCCGAGGACTTCTCGCATGCTAAAGATACCTTTTTTGCTGTGAATATACTCAGCGGCCAAAACGGCGCCTGTAGCAAATCCTTTGCGGTTATGAGCGGTATGGATTATTTCAATATCGTCAATGGGGGAGGAATATTTCACGGTGTGCGTACCAGGGGCAGGATCGATCCGTTTGCTGATGATTGACAGTTCACTGGGGTTTACACTGGCTTCATTCACCCATTTCTTTTTGCCCGGAATGCCTGCCATAACCTGTTCTGCAAGTGTAATGGCCGTTCCACTGGGAGCATCCTTTTTCTGGGTATGATGGATCTCTTCCAGGGTCACGGAATATTCTTTGTGAGAAGCCATCAAAGCCGCCAGTTTTTTATTCAGTTCAAAAAAGATATTGACCCCAACGCTGAAATTGCTGGCATATAAAAAGGCCCCGTTCTGCTTTTTGCAATATTCTTCAATCTCTCCGAGCCTTTCTGTCCAGCCGGTTGAACCACTGACTACCGGCACCCCAAATCCGATCGTTTGACGCACATTTTCATAAGCGCTGTGTGGGTTGGTAAACTCTATGGCCACATCTGCACGAAGCAGGTTATCGCGGGTAAAATCCTCCAGGTTTTCTTCATTTACTTTCAATACGATCTCATGGCCTCTCTCCAAAGCGATCTCTTCAATGGCTTTTCCCATTTTGCCGTAACCAAGCAGTGCAATGCGCATAGTTGTTTTTGTTTGAGTTTGCAAATATAGAGAACGTTGGGCGTTGTGCATTTACCATTCGAACATCGGTTATCAGTCAAAACCTCGACGTCACTAAAGCCGGTTTCTTTTTTCCAATATCAAAAACAAAGCTTAGTGCAGGGCCATTCGTAAATGCCATCTGGCTCAGGGTCGGTTTTACATGAAGTGTGAGATCAGGGCTTACGTCAAAGCCTTTCAGATGCGCATCCACAGCAGCATCTACCACATTAAGCCCCCAAAAGATGAGGAAGAATACAGCGGAGTAATCAATATCGCGGCGGTATTGATCGCGCAGATAAGAAAGGTTCTGTGCGTCTTTGCGATCAACTAAGAACTGCAGATCGGGATAAATATCCGGCCATGCAGCACCGGTAGTATCCACTACCGCTTTATAAGCATAGCGTGTACGCTTGTACCACTGAAGATTATAAATGAAAATACCAGCTGTGGTTCCCAGCGCACCATACACGATAGGCACTTTCCAGTATTTACGGTTGTATATCTGCCCGAGGCCGGGAACGATCGCCGAACGCAGCGCTGCTTTACCAGGGTTGTAGATCCTTACTTTTTTTGCCGGCGGATTAGGATTGATGGTATCTATTACTGCCAGTGCAGGTTTTGCTTCTGTAGAATCGGTTACCTGAGCAATGGAAAAGCAAGGTATAAGAATTAAGCATACCGGTAATAAAAGCGAGATCCTGTAAAATGTCTTATTCCTCATTTTCTACATATTGCTTATTCCCGCTATCATCCTATTTTGATATCCATCTGGTGGAGCAGTTTATTCAGCTCTTCCTGGGAATAATAATCAATGGTGATCTGCCCGCTGCCATTCCGGCTATGCTTCAGCTTTACGCGGGTGCTGAAATGGGTGGCTAAGTTATCTTCAATTTTCTGGTAAGCCGATGGAAGGGTGTTTTTTGTTGTTTTTTTAACAGCGCCGCCCTGTTTGTACATATTTCGTACAAGGGCCTCTGTTTGTCTTACAGACAGGTTTTTGGCTTTTATTTCTTTGTAGATGTACAATTGCTTGTCTACTGTGTCCACATTGATAAGTGCACGTGCATGCCCCATGCTGAGTTCACCGCTGCGCACGGCCAGTTGTATATCGGGAGGTAGTTTGAGCAGGCGGATAAAATTGGCCACAGTGCTGCGGTCCTTTCCCATTCTTTCAGCCACCTGTTCCTGTGTGTAGCTGAGCTCTTCCATCATCCGTTTATAGCTTAATGCCACTTCCATGGCATTCAGGTCTTCACGTTGCAGGTTTTCCAGCAGGGCCAGTTCCAGCAATTCAGCATCATTGGCCTGGCGCACATAAGCGGGTATATCTTTAAGACCGGCCATTTTGGAGGCACGCCAGCGGCGTTCCCCTGATATAAGGCGGTATTTGCCGGAAGGCAGTTTGGAAACAGTAATGGGCTGGATGATATCATGCAGCTTGATGGATTCAGACAATTCTTTCAATGCCTGCTCATCAAAATCACGGCGGGGTTGTTTGGGGTTGGGTTCTACCTGTTCAACCGGGATGCGGTTGGTGGCAGTTGCGGTTTCCACCACAGCGGGCTTCAGATTTCCTGCACCTGTTTTCAGGTCGCTGTCTATGCCCTGCAGCAGGGAACGGATTCCTTTGCCAAGAGCTTCTTTGTTCTGTTTAGGGGTCGTCATGGATGGTTTGCAGTTTTTATCCGCCGTGCTCCTACGCTGTAGCTTCGGCGCAAGCGTAAGCTTATCGAAAGCGGGCTATATTTCCAGCACTCGTTCATCATTTTTGATCTTCGTCATATCGTTCTTCTGCAGGATCTCTTTGGCAAGGTTCAGATAATTCATGGAACCCTTGCTTGGCGCATCATACAGGATCACAGGTTTGCCTACACTGGGCGCTTCGGCCAGGCGGGCATTACGGTGAATGATAGTGCTGAATACCATATCGTCAAAATGGCGGCGCACTTCACTCACTACCTGGTTGCAGAGGCGGAGCCTTCCGTCGTACATCGTCATCAGGATGCCTTCGATCACCAACGCCGTATTCAGCCGGCTTTGCACGATCTTGATCGTGTTAAGCAGCTTGCCAAGCCCTTCCAGGGCAAAGAACTCGCATTGCACCGGCACCACCACCGAATCGGCGGCAGTGAGGGCATTTACCGTAATCAGGCCCAGCGAAGGGGAACAATCGATGATAATAAAATCATATTCATTCCTCACCGCATCGAGCATGTTTTTTAATACGGTTTCGCGGTTGGGATAATTGATCATCTCAATTTCCGCACCTACGAGGTCGATATGCGAAGGCAGCAGGTCAAGATAGGGAATCTCTGATTTCAGGATCACGTCTTTTGCCTGTGCCTGGTTCACCATGCAATCATACAGGCTTTGGGTAACATTATGCAGGTCAAAACCAACACCTGTAGTGCTGTTGGCCTGCGGATCACCATCCACCAGCAGGGTCTTGTATTCCAGCACGGCAAAACTGGCAGCCAGGTTGATAGCTGTCGTAGTTTTACCTACACCCCCTTTTTGATTTGCCACACCAATGATTCTTGCCATAAGGATATTCCAGATTGTTTTGTTCAGGGTAAAATTGCCGTCTGAAGGGTAGACCGCAAAATTTAGTTTTGCCCATTTCGTGAACTATCCGGCAAAAATAAGTGTTCAGCAAAAAACTATCCGTAAAGTCCTGATCTTTAATTTTGAAGCTTAACTATGCGAAACTCTCCTTTTTGGTGGATTTTGATCGGTTTCATGGTGCTGCTCGATTTTTATGTGTACCAGGCTGTAAAAGTGATAAGCGCCTCTGCCGGCTCCCGGACCCGTATGATCATTCATTATGGCTATTGGGTGCTTTCTGCCGGGGCTATCCTCCTCCTCCTCCTCCTGCCTTACCTGCATTTTGATCACCAGTCCAAACTGGCCCGCAGTACCATTTTTGCCATAATCGCCGGTATTTTCTTCGCAAAAGTACTCGCCGCCGTATTTTTCCTGATCGATGATATCAGGAGAGGTATACAGTGGGTTGCCGGTAAATTGTTCTTTTCCAATACCGAAGGTGAAACACTGCAGCAAGGTGAAAAGATCACCCGCTCTGTTTTCCTGTCATGGACAGGCATGCTGGTAGGCGGAGGATTGTTTGGCTCCCTGATATATGGGTTTGGAAATAAATACAAGTACCAGCTTAAAAGGATATCGCTGGCATTTGAAAATCTTCCGTCTTCTTTCAAAGGATTAAAGGTCATTCATATCTCGGATATCCATTCCGGCAGCTTTACCGACAAAAAAGCGGTGAAGAAAGGCGTTGAAAAAATAATGAAGGAAAAACCTGACCTCATTCTTTTCACCGGCGACCTGGTGAACAATAAAGCGGATGAGATGGAAGATTATATGGATGTGTTCAATCAATTGAATGCACCAATGGGGGTTTATTCCACCCTGGGCAATCATGATTATGGCGATTATATGGAATGGGGCAGCCCTGAAGAAAAAAAAGCGAATCTCGAACGGCTTAAACAGGTGCATGCTGAACTTGGTTGGCGTTTGCTGATGAATGAACACGTCAGTTTTCAGAAAGGAAATGATACGATCGCTTTGCTGGGAATTGAGAACTGGAGCAGTAAAGCAAATTTTCCCAAATATGGCGATATGAAAAAAGCGCATGCGGGAACAGATATTTATCCTTTTAAAATATTGATGAGCCATGATCCCTCTCACTGGGATGCCGAAGTACGGAAATCATATACAGATGTGGACCTGATGCTTGCAGGTCATACACACGGTATGCAATTCGGCGTGGAGCTGCCAGGCTTCAAATGGAGTCCCGTACAATATGTATACAGGCAATGGGCTGGCTTGTATGAAGAAGGCAAACAGAAATTGTATGTAAACCGGGGTTATGGTTTTATTGGCTACCCGGGAAGAGTGGGGATATTACCGGAAATTACGGTGATTGAGTTAGCTTAAAATTATGCGGTATAGCGCTCCCTTGAGCCCACTCCTTACAGCTTCGAAAAGCCTAAGGAGCAATCCGGTATTATTCATTTAGTATGAGGTTCAAATTTTTCCTGGCGCTTCTATGCCCAGCTTCTGCTGCTTTAGTAAAGTAGTGTATTGCCCATCTGTTTGATTGTTTCACGCCTTCTCCATATTTATAACAAAGACCGAGATTATATAAAGCTTTTGAATCGAATTTAGCGGCTGCTTTTTTATACCAATAAACCGCTTTTACCTGGTCAGGCTTAACACCGTTGCCATAAAAATAAGAGTAGCCCAAATCCCGTTGTGCTTCTGTGTCTCCTTGCATAGCAGACAAGCTAAACCAGTACATGGCTTTTTTATAATTTTGTTTTACGACTTCCCCTTCCCGGTAAAAGAAGCCCAGATTATATTGACTTTCCATGTGTCCTTGCCTGGCCGCCTGCCGGTACCACTTAAGTGCCTCCTTAGTGTTCCTGTTCGTTCCCATCCCATGATCATAGCAGGTGCCCAGATAAAATTGTGCTCGTTTGTGCCCCCCTTTTGCAGCAGTGTACCATAGAGCAAAGATCTCCTCCCATTTTTTTCTCTTGCCTTTTGTTTGATAAGCCAACTTAAATCCGAGACGGAATATTCGATCGATTTTGGTTCGGCTTAAAGATTTTGACACGCGTAGTTGTTTTCAGTAAATATAAGAATAGGAGTTGGTGTAACTTTTATTATACATAAGCCCCTTGCTGTTCATAAGCATTTTCCATGTTAATACACTTTAACTTTTCCATCGATAGGGGTTCCTTCTTTCAGAATTGTTGTCACTTCAACAGTCGTTTTAAATAAACCTTCACACTCATCTGGCAATAACAGTATCGGAAAAACTGTTTTACACATCATTACAGCTTATTTAACAACGGGCGTTCCTGGATGGCATCATCCTTGACTTTTTGAAACAAAAAATAAAAAAGTATGAAAGCAAAATTCCTGTTACCGCTATTGGCGGCCATGTTTGTATCATCATCCCTGATGGCGCAATTTCATATTGGCTTTAAAGGAGGCGCCAATATTACCAAAGTGGATGGTCATTCATTCAAAGACAAGTTTTCCTATGGCTACCATCTCGGCGCCTTTGCAGAAATAGGGCTGGGTCAAAAATTCGGACTGCAGCCCGAAGTATTGTTCAACCAATACAGCACTACAGTTGACAGTAACATGAATCACGTTTATCAAAACATTTTTAATTCCGATCAGAGCAAAGTAAAACTCAATTATCTCTCCATCCCGATCCTGCTTAATTATAAACTGATCGGGAATTTCCTGAGCCTGCAGGCTGGCCCGCAATTCAGCATCCTGATGGACCAAAGCAGAACTTTATTGCAGAATGGAGGAAAGGCGTTCAGCGACGGGGATTTTGCCATGATCGGCGGCGTACAACTTAATCTGAGCGCTCTCCGGATCAGCGGCCGTTACATAGTCGGTCTGAAAGATATCAATGATATTGACAACCAGGACAAGTGGAAAAACCAGGGATTCCAGGTGTCTCTCGGATTCGCTTTATAACCGGGTACCGGGTTTTTTTGGACCGGTAAGGCGATAGGATTGGAAAAACAGCAGGATTTGCTGTACTTTTCGGCCTATCGCCTTACCGGTTCCTTTTTTGGCGGGACTGAAAATAAAATACCCTGGGTTATACCAGGTTTGGCAGTCCTTTTCCGGCGGCATGATACTTGACAACATACTTTCCCGGTTTATTTTTACCATCCGGTCCGGGAGGATGACACATTGTCTAAAGAAGATCTGATTATGAGTTTTGAAAAATTTTTATTGCGACCCGAAGACGAAATGGATTTTTTACCAATAATTCCACTGAACGAGAGCGAACAGGAAGATACCAATGCGGTAGAAATACCGGATGAAATAGCCCTTCTGCCTTTGCGGAACACTGTTTTATTTCCCGGCGTCGTGCTGCCTATTACCGTGGGGCGCGACAAGAGCATCAATGCCGTGAATGATGCCTATAAGGCCGGCAAACTGATTGGAGTGGTAGCACAGAAAGACAGCTCTGTGGAAGACCCCACCGTAAAAGACCTGGAGAACGTGGGCACAGTGGCCAAAATAGTGAAGCAGATCAAGATGCCCGATGGAGGCACCACTATTATCATCCAGGGCAAAAGCCGTTTCTCCATTCAGGCCATCGTTGCAGAAATTCCTTATTTCAAAGCCAGGATACAAAAACTGGAAGAAGACGAACTGCCGAAAGATGGGGATTTTGACGCTTATGTTTCCAATATCAAAGACCTCGCAACAGAGATCATCCAGCTTTCTCCTAATATTCCCACTGAAGCATCGATCATTTTAAAGAATATCGAAAACCCATCTTTCCTGATCCACTTTGTATCCAGTAACCTGAATACAGAGATCGGCGAAAAACAAAGGCTGCTGGAAATAAATAATATCCGGGAACGTGCAGATATACTGATGCAATTGCTGCAAAAGGAATTGCAGTTCGCAGAACTGAAAAATAAAGTCACTACCAAAACGAGGACTGAGCTCGACAAACAACAGCGGGAATACTTTCTTCAGCAGCAATTGAAAAGCATTAAGGAAGAGTTGGGTGGTGATTCCAATGCACAGGAGGTAAAAGAAATGCAGAAAAAGGCTGAAACAAAAAAATGGCCTGCTGCTGCAAAAGAAGCTTTTAAGAAGGGAGTTGAAAAACTGGAGCGGATGCACCCTTCCACACCTGATTACTCAGTAGTGTATAATCATATCGATCTTATGCTCGATCTTCCCTGGGATGAAACCACGGAAGATTCCTATGATCTTAAAAAAGCGAAGAAGACGCTCGATATAGATCATTTCGGTATGAACAAGATCAAAGAACGCATACTGGAATACCTCGCTGTGCTGAAACTGAAAGGTGATATGAAAAGCCCGATCCTTTGCTTTGTTGGCCCTCCCGGTATTGGCAAAACATCCCTTGGGCGCAGCATTGCCAATGCTATTGGCCGCAAGTACGTGCGTCTCAGCCTTGGCGGCATGCACGACGAAAGCGAGATACGCGGTCACCGGAAAACCTATATCGGTGCTATGCCCGGCCGCATTCTTCAATCGCTGCGGAAAGTAAAAACTTCCAACCCGGTGATGATACTGGATGAGATAGATAAAGTAGGCAATGATTTCAGGGGCGATCCCAGCAGTGCCTTGCTGGAAGTGCTGGATCCTGAGCAGAACAATACTTTCTATGATAATTATCTTGAACTGGAATATGATCTCAGCAAAGTACTGTTCATAGCCACAGCCAATAATATCCAGAACATTCAACCGGCTCTGCGCGACAGGCTGGAGATCATTGATCTCAGCGGCTATGCCGTGGAAGAAAAAGTGGAGATCGCCAAGCGTCATTTATTCCCCCGCCAGAAAGAACTGCATGGGTTGAAAAGCACCAATTTCAAGATCAGTGATAAGGTGCTGGAAAAAATGATACAGGACTATACCCGCGAAAGCGGTGTCCGTGAACTGGACCGGCAAATAGCATCCGTGATGCGTTACCAGGCCAGGCAACTGGCCATGAAAGGTAAACTGAAGCCCACGCTTACAGGAGAAGATATTGAAAAGATATTGGGTAAACCGAGATACAGCAATGAACTGTATAAAACAGCTAATATCCCTGGTGTGGCCGTTGGACTTGCCTGGACTTATGTTGGCGGCGATATCTTGTTTATAGAAGCAAGCCTGAGCGATGGAAAAGGCGAGCTGAAACTGACAGGGAATCTCGGTAATGTGATGAAGGAAAGCGCAAGCACAGCGCTTACTTACCTGCAATCCAACACGAATAAATTCCCGCTCGATAAAAAACTATTCGAGAAGAAGAATATCCATATACACGTTCCTGAAGGAGCTGTGCCAAAAGACGGCCCCAGTGCAGGCATTACCATGATGACGGCAATAGCTTCAGCACTCACCGGCAGAAAAGTAAAACCATTTCTTGCCATGACAGGCGAAATAACCCTGCGTGGCCAGGTGTTGCCGGTTGGAGGTATTAAGGAAAAAGTGTTGGCGGCCAAACGTGCCGGATTAAAAGAGATCATTCTTTGCTGGCAGAATGAAAAGGATGTGCAGGAAATAGAGTCAGACTTTATTAAAGGCATCCAGTTTCATTATGTGAAAACGATGGCACAGGTGCTGGAACTGGCGCTTGTATAAAAAGAACGATGGCCGATGTTTGTATGGCCGATGGCTGAGGTGTTATTAGGGTGTTACGGCCATCGAACAACGGCCATCGCTTATCTTCGTATCCTTGCAACGAAGATCTATCATATTTTTCCTGTTTTTTTCCGGAAGCCTGCAGGCTCAGACACTGGGCGGCAATTCTGTATTTAATTTCCTTAAGCTACCCAATACCCCCCAGCTTTCGGCGATGGGCGGGGTGAATATATCATCCGTCTCAAACGATGTAGGGTTGGCATTCAATAATCCTGCTTTGCTTAGCCCGGCAATGCATACGCAGATGAATACCGTGTTCAATAATTTTTATGATGGTGTAAATGCATATCATCTGTCGCTTGGATACCATCATGCAAAACTCAACACTACTTTTTTATGGGGGCTGAATTACCTGAACTATGGCACCCTGGCGCAAACTGATGCAGCAGGAAATTTGCTGGGCAGTTTCCGGCCAACTGATTGGGTGATGCAGATCTCCGCTTCACGGCGCTACCTGCAACGCTGGCAATATGGAATGACTGTCAAATTCATTCATTCAAATTATGGACAATACCGGTCGAGCGGGATTGCGGCGGATGTTGGTGTTTTGTATCATGATACAGCCAATGCTCTCTCTGTGTCCGTGGTGGCGAAAAATATGGGGATGCAATTGAAAAAATATGATGGCACTGATCCGTCCGATCTGCCATTTGACCTGCAGGCAGGATTGAGCAAGCGTTTGCAGAATTCCCCTTTCGGTTTTTCCATTACAGCACATCATCTTCATCAATTTGATTTAAGCTACAACGATACAGTGTTCAACAACAGTAATGGCTTTGGCAATGGGAGCAGCAAATTCAGCTTTGATAAATTGTTCCGGCATTTTGTGCTGGCAGCCAATATTTACCTGGGTGATAAAGTAGAGCTGGCTATGGGGTATAATTATCTCCGCAGAAAGGAACTGAATATCGGCAACTCGGGCAATGGGCTCACAGGTTTTTCCATGGGCGTTTCATTGCTCCTGAATAAACTGCAGGTACGGTATGCACGCTCGCAATACCAGAATAATACATCGTATAACCAGTTTGGCCTCAATATATCGCTGAACCAGTATTTCGGGTTAGGGAAATTTGGGGAGCGGATCGGATGGTAGGGTTGGGTTAAAGCGGTTTATATTTCAAAAAGAAATGCTTGTCCCCGAGCATCGGATAATTTGCTTTGAATAAGCGGTTAAAAACGACCCGGAATGTGTTCACACTGGTTAGTGAATCAGGAAGAGGCGGCAGGCTTTTGTCGGGAAAGTAGAACGCGTTGAAATTATGAAACTCCTCGTTTTTGAAACTGTAATCGTTGGAGCGGAACCCATGATCGCCCTGGATAATAATAACCGGCGGTGTGCTGCTTAATTGCTGGATGCTGTCGACTATTCTTCTGATCGTTTTATTGGCATTGACAACTTGCTGGAGGTAGGATTTCTTCATATCCCCGAGCGATTTAAATCCTGCCGGAGGGATGCGGTTGCCTGCTGAATCGAGGAAAGGAAAATCATGAGGGATCCTGAAATGGGTATATACAAATTTCGGTTGTGAAGATTTTTCACGAAGGGCAGCATAAAGCTGTTGCTCTGCAAGGTAATCATGCTGGTCCCGCGCATTTGCTTTATCCCTGCCTATCCTGATCTTCATCCATGAAGGGAATTGCCACCCGATCTCATTATCCATTTTCTTCAGGATATTATATTGCTGGTATAGCATTTTAGTGCGCCATGTATCATCCAGGGGAATACTGGAAGGGTGACCCGCTACATGGAAAATGGACTGATTATAGACTCGGTAGCCCTGTTTTTCCATCAAGGAGAACAACGGGCTTTCATACATGATCTTTATTCCCGGAAGGTATTTCTTAAGAAAATAGGCATCAGAAGTGTCAATAGTAGTCAGGTAATTCAGGGAAAATATACTGCTCATTGAAAATGCCGTGAGATTGTAATTGCTTTTTGAATGAGGGATGAGTTGGAATCCCCGGCCTGTAAGAAAAGAATCGATAGCTGAATTGTCAAACCCGAACCCTGATTGAAGATAGGCTGAGGATGTATATTCATCCAGTATAACATAATAAATATCCGGTGCAGGGCAATCTTTGCAGGGAACGAAACCGGCCAGTGTTTCTGCCTGGCTTTTTTCTTTTTTGCCCGAAGAAGTGATCATGCCAACAGCATCTACCAGTATGAAAAGGAAAAGCGCAAGATGGATAAACCTGAACAGGCGGTAATAATTTTTGTTAGTTTTTTTGATCAGCCAGCCACATACAATAATAAACAACAGGGCTGCCGGAATCAGGAAGTAGTAGCGTTGGATAAAAGTATGCGGGAAGGCTTTCATTAAAGCATCTTTTATATCCCCAAGGAAATAAAAGAGAAAGACACTTATAAAAGCAAAGAGGTTGGCTTTAGGTGCGGAACGGTAAAGTAACCATGCAAGGCCATATAAAACAAAAGGTGCGATACAGATGATCAGGATCTCCTTTATGGTGGCCGGATAGTTTAACAGCTCACCATAATCTTTTTCAATATGCAAAAGAATAAATGCCGGCAAAAGAAAAAGAAAGAGGGGATATCTGTCCAGTATTTTCATAAGCGGTATGTTTGATCACCTGGTGTTGCCAGGAAGCTTTTATTTTTTACGGAGAAGGAACAGTGTTCTGCCCGACTGTGCAATTAATTCCTGTTTCTCTATAATGAAAAAGGTACCGAAAATATTTTTAAAGTCATCTATTGAATAATGTTCGTAAATATCCGGTTTATTAGCCAGCAGCAATTGCACTTTGCTGTCTTCCTTTGGCACAAATTCAATAATAAGATAATGGCGTGTCGCACTGAAAAAGCGGGCAATATGTGCAAGTGGTATATTCCTGCCTATTGCGAGATGATGCACAACGGCCAGGGCCAGTATAAGATCAGGCTTCAGCCGTTGGATAAATGAATCGCGTTCCTGGTTGTTAAGTCCTGTAGCCGGGCTGGGACTGGCCAGGTCCATGATCAACGGCTGTACATTTTTTTCCTGCGATCTTTTCAGATCGAGATACATCGTATTTACACAATACGGGTCTCCGTCTGCAGCCAGTACAGTAAGCCCTTGTTGCGCTGCGATCCTGGAAAAAACGCCATCATTGGCTCCCAGGTCAGCTGCTGTGCTGATATCTTTCAGCTGGGCAATCCAGTCTTTTACCAGCTCTTTCTTTGAATCCAGGTAAGTAGACCTTGTTTCTGCTTCTGCATAATAATGCTGCCAGTTGGATGGCTGCACCGGTGCGCGTAGTTTATTGATCAGCAGGGTAAGACTGGTGACCAGGTTTTGCATTTTCTGGCTGGAAAAAATGGTTGCTTTATTTGTACGGCCGGCTTCGCGGCGGGATACTTTTGAATGCAGGTGGATATGAAGAAATGTATGAAGGGAGAACCTGCTGCGAAAGGGTAAGAGTTTGCTTGCTTCATGCAGGGGGATCCCGTCTATCCATGCCAGTTGCAATTGATAAAGGGACGTTTTAGTATAATGCATCAATAATAGCGGTGCCAGGAACTGCTCACAAAACTGGCGGTAAGCGATCCAGGGTTTTTCTTCATATTTTACAAAGGAAAGCGTGTCAATAAAGATCATTTTCCCTTTATACCATTGCACATTATAGGGAGTGGCATCTTTCAATATCATCCCGTGGTCCATAGCCGTTTTTAACACATCCAGCGTCAGCAGTGCAGCATCTTTCAGCATGTCAAAGCTCCACTCGTAGGGATATGAAATAAAAGGAATGGGTTCAGGGCGAAGTGTTTTATAATACTCATTGCTGCCGGTAAGGTTTTCATTGATCTCCTGGTGGGGGATCAGCAGTCCCTGTTTTGCCAACGCGTTATAACAGCCCGTTTCAATGAAATGGTCGAATTCTGTTTTAAAGCTCAGGTTGACCTGACGATAAATGACACCATCGCGTTCAAAAATAAATCCAGACGGATCCCGGTAAGAAGAAGGATGAGCTGATATGTTATGATGCATCAGGCGCTGGGTTTGTCTTTTTTTCTAAAGAAACTAAACAAGCGGTTAAAAAAAGCAAGAACATACATCTTGATAGTCCGGAAGAAAAAAGCTACTCCAAGAGCAGCAGCGGCAATGAACTGCATGAGATAACTGCCGCTGCCGGGATCAAGGTATAATAAAATGATCTGCATTACAGATAGCTTAAATTGGTTTTCGGGGTCAATTCCGCCAGGGTTTCATACATCAACCGGATCGTGTTCTCAATATCATCCTTATGCAGCATTTCTACGGTAGTATGCATATATCTTAGCGGTATGGAGATCAGCACGGATGGACAACCGTCATTGGCATAGGCAAATGAGTCGGTGTCTGTGCCGGTGCTGCGGCTCAGTGCACGCCATTGCACGGGTATGTGTTTGTCTGCAGCGATCTTTTCCACGAACCCAAGCAGTTTATTATGTACGGCCGGTGCATAGGCAAGTGAAGGCCCTTTGCCGGTGGATACATCTCCTTCTATATTTTTGTTGATCAGCGGCGTGGTGGTATCATGCGTTACATCAGTAACGATAGCAATATTGGGTTTTATACGGCGGGCGATCATTTCAGCTCCGCGCAATCCAATTTCTTCCTGCACAGCATTGACCACATACAGGCCGAAAGGAAGTTTTTTCTTGTTCTCTTTTATTAAACGTGCCACTTCTGCGATCATAAAACCACCAATGCGGTTGTCGAAAGCGCGGCCTATGTAATTACCGTTTGCCAGTTCATCAAAACCATCCTGGTACGTTACCACCGCACCTACATGAATGCCCAGTTCTTCCACTTCTTTACGGCTGCGGGCACCACAATCAAGCCAGAGATTTTCAGTCTTGGGCTGGGTTTCCTTATCGTTGCCGATCCTGGTATGAATGGCAGGCCAGCCGAATACGGCTTTAACGATACCTTTTTTACCGTGTATCAGTACGCGGGATGCCGGTGCTGTCTGATGGTCAACTCCTCCATTCCTTTTCAGGTAGATCAATCCTTCGGGTGTGACATAATTCACAAACCAACTGATCTCATCTGCATGGGCCTCTATTACCACTTTAAAAGGATGATCAGGATTGATAACACCTACTGCGGTGCCATAAGGATCTACATAATGTGTGTCAACATACGGCTTCAGGTATTCCAGCCAAAGCTTTTGCCCCCAGGTTTCAAAACCTACCGGTGAAGCATTATTGATATAATTCTTTAAGAAAGTAAAAGATTTGTCGGTAATGATCCCCTTTTTTGCCTTGCTGGATTTTGCCATGCTTTGTTGTTTTGTTGAAGAGACAAAAATAAACATTGCGCGTGAAAGATAGCCATTACCGGATCAGGGTCACCATTCCCTTCCTGAAATAAGGCTGGCCCAGGTAATCGATGGCTTTTACCATCCAGACATAGGTATTGGTTCCCTGCATCTGCCCGTTGATCCGCCCATCCCAGCCATGTCCATTCACGGAGGTGCTGAACACCAGCTGTCCCCAGCGGTTGTAAATATTGAAATATTCCAACTTTTGCATTCCTGCTATCACCGGCAGCAACTCATCGTTTTTACCATCATTATTGGGAGTAAATGCTGTGGGCACAAAAACGGAAGGAAGAGTGGCAAATACTTTTACTGAAACGAACGCCGAATCATAACAGCCTGCACTGTTATATACGTTCACTTTATACCGGATCATTTCTGTAGGTTCCCTGAAAATGGCGATCGGGTCCGCAATATTGTTGGCTGATAAAGAATAGGAGGGCGACCAGAGGTAAGATTCGCCACCACTGGCCTGCAATTGCAGAGGTTGCCCGATTATCGCAGCAGTATCACGTCCTGCAAATGCCTGTATTTCCGGCAGTACAGTTACCAGTATCGTATCCCTGGAAGGTTTTGGACAACCACGCGTGCTTTCATAGGCTGTGAACACAAATGGCGTGGTGCGGGGAGGGTAGGCAACGGGATTCTGCAAACCGGCATTGGTCAGATAAGCGGCCGGCGACCACGACCAGGAATCCCCATCGGTGAAAGCATATAAAGCTGCCGGGGTATTATAACAGATCACTGTATCTGCACCTGCCTTTGCGAATGGATAAGGAATGGTAGTAACAAGTATGGAAGTATTGGCTGAGCATCCGCCTATTATAGCCGTGACCTGGTAATCTGTAGTGGCAGCTGTGATAGCCTGTGGGTTCTGAACAGCGGGGTTGATCAGTTGTGCAGCAGGTGTCCATGCATACTGCAATGCATCAGATTCCAACCGCAGCCTGACCGTGTCGCCGCTGCAGATAGTGGTATCGTTCATCGGTTGCAGGCTTACATGGTCCACTACGCGCACCAGCACGGAATCGCGGTTGACACAACCATCGGTATCCAATTCCACATAATACCAGGTGGTAGCGGGCGGTGACACAACAGGGTTGGGAATATCCGTTGCGGAAATGAAACTGCCTGGGCTCCAGGTAAAGTTGCCTATGCCATCTGCCTGTAAAGGCAACTGATCGTTCAGGCAGATCAGTGTATCTGAAAATGCCAGGTGGATAGGAGGCTTGTCAATGATCGTAATGACCTTATCGATCGTGTCACGGCAACCATCTGTTGTGGTCACAATGAGCCGGACCTGTTTATCTCCCACCGACGAATAGTTATAAGAGGGGTGCTGCTGATTGGAAATATCCGAGAGCAAGAAAATATCTCCAAAGTCCCAGGTCCATGAGTTGAGCGAACCTGATACAAGGGTTGTTTCATCATTGAAGAGGGTTGTTTTCCTGATGCAGATACCTGTAGCAGAAAAACCAGGTTTCAGTCCGGGGTATACATATACTTTGGCGTAGCCTGTATCAGAACAACTTTGGCCTTTATTCACAATAAGCTGTACAGTGTATGTTCCATTAACAGCGAAAGTGTAATTCAGAGCAGAGGTACTGGCCGTGAATATGCTGGTGCCTGCGGGATTGAATACTGTCCAGTCGTACGAAACAATAAGCGGGCTGGTGGAGCGGTTCTGGATGGTTATAGATCGTGTATCGCCGCAAAGCATATAATCCTGTTCCAGGGTGGCAGCAGCGATACTGCAATCGGCAATATTGATCTGCAGGTCTTTCCGCTGCGTGGCGATCACTACGCCATTGCGGACCTCAGATGCGCAAACCGTTACTACATAAATGCCTTGTGCAGGAGCGACACCCGTGATCAAACCTGTAGAAGCATCGATATTTACTTTAGGCCCCAATGGAGATGTTTCCGTGAATGAAGGATAAGCATAAGGTACGAAGCTATAAGGAGGATTACCCGCTGGCACGCCATTCACTCCGGGCGTGGTACTCATATACGCCCCACAGAAAGAATAAACCAATTTGTCATTGTTGGCATCCTCTGCAGCAAAGCTGTAAGAAAAATAATTGCCGGCGCAAACCACTACCAGGTCTGAACCGATAAAATGTGCACTATGATTATCAGCATTGGCTGCGCCGGGAATATCACAGGTATAAGTGGCTCCCACCTGGCTGCCTGCAGAAAGATTGCTGATACCTCTTATGCGGTAATTGACTTCACTGGCGATCGTATACCCGTCTGTAGATGCAGGAAGCGAAACAGAAAAATGATAATAGGCTACTTCGTAGCACACATCCGGTGGGTCGGTGATGCAGGGGTCCTGGTTTATAAGACTGATCGTTTCCCGGTTGCTAATGCTCACTGATATATCCTGCACGCGTGAACCGGACGCTTTAGTGAAAACAGATATCACCGCCGGATTTGGGAATTGCCTGCCGGAATTGCAGCGCATAAAAAGTTTGAGCGTTACGTTGTAAGTATGTTGGCCATTGGAGCTTCCGGCATAGGTATAATACATTTCACCACCAGTTATGTGGTCGGCCTTGCAGAGAAGGGAAGATGTTGTAAGAAGCAATATGAGCAATACTCTTTTCACTTCTTCAGCGTTTTAGTCCGTGATGGGTTATGAATATAGCACTATTCTGTGTACGAAAGGGCCTGCCTGGCAGGTTTTATTGTATCGGGAAAGCCATGCAGGAAGTTGCTTTCGCCGGAAAAGACTTTAACAGGGCTTATTTTGGAAGAAACAGGCGAAATTGTATTTTAGCCGGAGCCGGAAAAGCTTCCGGTTACGCTGGCTTAATATAAATTTAATGTAATCCCGGTGGAACGAAGTGGATGCGGCGTTTCATCTAACCCAATTAAAATAAAAAAGATGCGGATGAAGTTGTTCATTTCCACGTTACTGTTGTTACCCCTGCTGGCTGGAGCCCAGGAGTGCAAACTGATCAATGAAAAAGATCCTTATACAAAAGAAACCAAACTCTCGTCGGGCGCGCTCACCCTGCAGGGAGCTACGCTTACCATTGATGCCGACAAGAAAGAGATCGATTTCTTTTTTGAAGTAAATGGGAAATGCTTCAATGATATGTCAACCGTTTTTATTTTCTGGGAAAATACCCGTGCCAAAACCACATTCCGCAATGCTGGCAGCATGAATTGCGATGGTTATTTTCATTTCAAATTCAGGAATGGGGCAACTACTCCAACCGCATTGAATAAAATGGCTACACAGAAAGTAGTTCATTTTATTTTCAAGGGAAATGATGATAAGGAATTCACTGTTGGCCTTTCTCCGGCGCAACAGCAAACACTGATGGAGATAGTGGCGTGTATCAATAAAGAATCAAAGACCTTAGTGCAATAAAACAGAGTAATGCAAAAGCCGCCACGTTGCGCTCTTTGCGTAATCGTGGCGGCTTTTGCATTACCCTTTAGGCTATCCCTGGTTATTTAAAAGTTTCGTTTAAGAGAGCAGCCAGTCTCAATCCTCCTTTCAACAATTGCTCGTCCAGTACATGCTGGAACTGATAATTGTACCTGTAGCTCAGCTTTGCTTCATTAGGGGTAGCATCATAAATGGAATCAGACATTACGTGTGATTCATAGAACCAGTCTTCCAGTGAACCGGCTTGCCATTGTTTGATCTGCTCTTTGCCGGCAGTATTATTAAGCAGGCGGGCATATTCAGAGTAACTATATTGCTGAAAATCGATCAGCATACTGTCCCATAAAGTGTGCAGGTTGGTTTTTTTATCAAACCAGTATACAATGATCTTGTTGCCACCCTGATCTTCATCCCGGCCAACATGCAATGGCTGATGAAGATCGCCGACAAGATGCACCAGGAAACGAAGTGCTTCCTGCCTTTGCTGAAGGGGAAAATCTTTATTTTTCAATTGCGCCGTCAGGTCCTGGATCTGGGTATAAAGATTCTTTCCAGGCAATTTTTTCAGTTGATCGATAAAACTGTCTTTGGAAGTATGCCCGGGCAGATCAACATAATGCCAGCGGGAAGCATGATTCCAGGTGGAATCGGATTTGATAAAATCCGGCCAGTTAGACCACCAGGCCAGCGATTCCTTCCCAAACAGCTTTTTGATCTCCTTACGGGCTTTCCCGCTCAGGTGTTGTTGTGCTATTTCACCGATAACGCGGTGGCCGGTAAGGCCCCAGCTAAAGGCATAATTACTAATCAATAAAACAGCAGCCAGTACAAGGCCACGCGGACCAAAGCGGAAAAGGGACTTCATGAGCGGTAATTTGAGCAGCAAATTTGCAGAAATAGCTGTACCGGAAAAAATTTAAAACTACCGGTCATCACACTTATCAGCGGGAACGCCTGTAAAAGCTAAATTTGGTACCTAAAAATCAGCCAAATGATCATTACAACAACCAATGTGGTGGAGGGAAAACCTGTGCAGGAGTATATCGGGATCGTGAATGCCCAAAGCATTATCGGGGCCAATATTTTTAAAGATTTCCTGGGTGGTCTGCGTGACGTATTCGGAGGACGGAGCGCCACTTATGAAAAAGTGATCGAAGAAGCCAAGGAAGATGCCTTACGGGAGCTGGAACAAAAAGCACGTGGCCTGGGAGCCAATGCCATATTGGGTGTGGACCTGGATTTTGAAACAGTCGGTGGCAGCGGAAGTATGCTGATGGTGATCGCTACGGGAACGGCTGTGCGATTGTAAGCAGGTGGGCCAGGAAAGGTTACTGGCCATAATACAAGCTCTCAAATTTCCATTTCCTGCCTTTTTTACTAACAATAAAAAGGTGGTTGTATTCTGTCTCCGGCAGATCAGTCAGGTAATTATTCCCGGATAGCTTATTTACGATATCATCTACTGTGTTACTATGCCCTACGATCAGGGCATTTTTCTTTAAAGCCTTCAAACGGCTGATAAATGCCTCATCCGGCATAGGGGCATATGTTTCCGTGGTAAGTCCGAAATAAGCCCTCGTTGGCTCTGCTGTTTCCCTGGTTCGGACTGTGTTGGTGGAAAAGATATAGCCGATCTTTTTTGTTTTCAGCACTTCTTTGAGATCTTCTGCACGCTTTTTTCCTGCATCGGTTAAAGGCGGATCGGAACTGGTCATAGCAGTGCCGGGAGCAGTTGCCGCTTTTTCAGCATGCCTGACAATATAATAGCGCTGTGTAGTGCAGGAAGCAAGCAACAGCAATAAAGAAAGGAACAGTAAACAACGCATGGTACTTATTTAGATGATAGCACTCCATTGAAAGAGATGGGCTGCCGGTCATTGCTTGTTACCTGCAATGAGGCCCTGCCGTTGGAATAAATGATCAGGTTCATTTCACTTACCCTCTGCACATCTTTTGGTTTTATGGAAACCTCCCATCTTTTTTTACGGTATTTCACCTGGTAGTCAAAAGAAACAGAAGTGAAATTGAGCCCGTTTTCTGAAGGATTAACGGGAGCGGAATATGCCCGGCCATAATAGGGTAGCGCAGATATAACAGAATCGCCGGTTATTTTGAGATCATATAAACTGGTTAGTTGCACTGTCCTTCCGCGCATAGGCATTGCATTTTGTGCAATAAAGGTATACTTGCGGGCTTCCACTTGCTGGCGAACAACTGCAGTGTCTGACTGCGCTTCCAGGTTTGTGAAGCTGCTGATAAGAAGAACGGGCAGGAGCAGCCTGCGTAAACTAATAGCGGTAATCATAGTTTAATTTACTGATTTTCCTGCACACGTAAAAACGTTTGCACCTATCTGCATACTCTTTAACAAAATAAAAAGCCGCTTACTGTTTCCTGCTTCCGGGTGTATCATTAAGCATTCAAACCTAAACTCCCGGTATAGCAGGAAACAGCAAGCGGCCGGACAAACAACAACCCCTGGCCAGGCGGCCAGCCGATTGACTATTATTGATTACCGGCGATAGTGCCGGTGCTATCATTGATATTCTCTTCAGCCCTTATTTGTTGCAGATCTTCGAGCCGCTTGTTCTGGCCGGCAACATAATCGGTCATCTGTTTCCTGTATGCATCTGCTTCCGCACGTGTAAGCGTGGTAATGCTGCCTTCACCTTCAAAGAAATAATGAGTGCTGATGAATTTTTTTACATGCATTCTTGTTTCCTTAGGCAGGTATTGCTGCAATTTCCAGAAATCACGGCTGCCTGATTTTTTTATCGCAGACAACACTTTACCGGGACCGCTGTTATAAGAAGCGATCACCAGCAGCCAGTCGCCAAAGATCTTATGGAGATAAGCCAGGTATTTTGCAGCAGCCACTGTGCTTTTGCGCACATTGGTGCGCTCATCATACTTTGAGGTGATCTTTAAAGAAAAGTGACGGGCTGTTACCGGCATCAATTGCCATGCACCTACTGCGCCTGCTTTCGAAACGATCTCTGGTTTCAGGTGTGATTCGATCACGGCCAGGTATTTCAACTCGCGCGGCATGTTGCGTTCAGCAAATACATCATCCATTACTGTAAAGCATGGCTCGCTGCGGTCTTTGATCTTTTGTAATTCGCGGTTATTGCGTTCGATATAATCGGTTACGAATTCTTCCGCCTGGTGGTTCAATTCGATCGATGGAGCATTGGTCAGCTCTTCACCAGTAGCACCGCTGATCTCAAGCATTACTGAATCGAATTTCAACCATTGAAGGGCAGTATCATTGCTGGCCGACAACACACGGCTGCCTGAATACAGGCGGGTTGCTGAAGTAGTGATGATCGCCATCACGATCAGCAGGCCATTGATGAAAATGCCTTTTTTAATAAAATTCCTGTTCAACATCGTTTTCATTTTGGGTAAAACAATGCCGACCCTAGGGTTTGGATTACTGTAACTGATTCAGCATAGGAAGGAGGAAACGTTCTGTCGTAGAATATTGGAAGAAGGTACAGGCAAGGACCGGGGGGTACGGACGATCTGGTTTTTCTGAATGCCGGTGCACTGTACTTGTGAATGAACTTAGCGGGTCAAAAGTAATAGGCAGATCCGGGATGTCATAGCTTTAAAGCCTTAGGAAATCTACGATAATGAGCTATATGGATGATAACCATATAGCTATCGGGTAAAATAAATGACTGAAAATTAGGCAGTGTTTTTTGACAGGAAAAGGTGTTATTCTGACAGGGAAGTGCAAGGGGTTCGCTGTGTGTTTATTAGCGTATTAACGGCCATCGAATAAGTATAAACACTGGTTTTTCTGAACTGAAAAAATAAATTGTTTGAAATGATTGATCAGGGTTATGAATTACAGGTATGGGCAAGGATTATTCTGAAGAAAAAACTATCTTGAATAGCCAAACAACGGTTGCAGATATCCTTTTAATCCAAACCCTTTAATCCAATCTTATGATCGAGGCCCTATCTCTTTCTGTATCTGCTTCTATGCCCCTATCGGGCACATCCCTGCAATCCTTTATTGATCATCTTTTATACCATCCGCTGGCTGAAAGCATGCGCCGCAGCGATAGCCAGGTAGTGAACGAAATACCGGCAGAATTTTCCTTGCGTAAGGATGAAGCAAAGATCTTTTCTGTAATAAAAGAATTGCTGACAGTCGTTTTGATGAATGCACGTAAAGGGAATATTACCGTACGTGCAGAGAAGTTCCGTGATATTATGATCCTCGAAATCGAAGACTGCAATAACTATAACGGCTATGCGCTGGATTACAGTCTCCGGTCCCTTGAATCATTGGCCCGACTTGCAGGAGGACATATTTCTGCAAAAGGACAGCAACAACTTGTATCTACTGTTTCATTCAGTTTTCCAACTGCATAGCAACATCAGGATTGTTGAGGGAATACCTTCAACCGGTGAATGTTTGGCCGTCCGTTATGGTAAATGTCGAGCGGTATCGTTTTCCCATTAAAGGCATATGCGGCATAATACCCGCCATCTGCTTCGTACATATAAACATAAGCTAACTGGTCGATGCTGACATCTATTGCATGGCAGAAGCCCTTTGCATTGGCTGGAACTTCAGGTTGTATCAGTTGAGGTATTCCGCTGGCAGGCACTTTCCATACTACGGGTTGATATAGCTGTATGTCAAATACGTTCAGGTAAAGATTCCCTTTGTCATCAACGGCGGAAGTATGCAACCGCTGATAGGATGGATTGAAAGTAGCAGATACAGGTAAGTGGCCAGAACCTGTCCATACAACGGGCCTGGGTGCTGAGTTGCTGGCGCTGGCATATTCTCCTGCAATAAAAATACCTTTAGCTGAAACGGAAATATTGAAACATAGAGCATAGGGCAGATCATCTTCCAGGATATTGAAGCTGACCTTGTCGTTTTGATCAATTATCCAATACCCGGCTGTAAATACAGTTTCCCCGTTGTGCAGTTTCTTTTGATTACCGCCTATGTAAAGCTGATTATTGTATACCTGGAGATTGCCGGTTTTTCTTACGTCCTGTACATTATCTCCCAGTGGTAAAGGAATGACAGTTGTAACACCATCTTTTACCTTCCAGATCACGGGCAGCAGGTCTGCATCTCCGGTAATGTAGAGTGAATTATTGAACCATTTCAGATCACCTGCACCGCAGCGTTCATTTATGCTTAAGCCATTGACTGGAAGATCGATCTTTTTCCCGTTTTTCCAGTAGCAGGGCATAAGCAGTGTATTTCCTGCAGAAGGATCTGAATAAGCAAAACCTCCGCTTATATAAATATCTGCGCCTGCTTTTTCTATTCCATAGGGAAATGCCTGATCGGCGGTTCCTGCATCCAGTATGCTTTTTACTCCATTGATCCAGCAAGTGGCCTCGTACCGGTGATTGGAGGGATTAAACAAGGCGGCCGTTATTACCACTTCATATTTTTTATCCGGAGGAGGTGGAAGTGATTGATCATTTTGTTTTCTGCAGGAAAGAAACAATATGATTGCAAGGAGTGCCGGCAGATATTTCTGCATAAAGAGGTTGGGTTTAATGGTTAATGGCCTTGGTGGGGCGCCGGCAATAGTGACAACAAGAGAGATAATGACGTTGCATGGACTAATATTAAAAAAGCCCGCGAAGTAGCGGGCTTTTTTAATATAGTGCGTGACTAACTTATTTTGACCGGCTGGCTGTGCCACCTTTCCGGCTGTCTACTGTAACAGTGTATTTGGCATTACCCTGTATGATCCATCTTACAGTTACCGTGCTAAGGCCGGGGATATTATTTACTTCAATGGTAGAAGCATCATTCTTTTGTTCAGTGCTGATATCAAGATCGGCATTGTTGACAACCATGCCTGCAACAACCTTTGCGCCACTGATGCTGATATAATCAGGACGCTCGATCTTATATTTCAGGTCCTGGCTGCTGTGAGTAGGCATTATCCTGCTGTTGGAGATAACGGCAGTAACCTGCTTTAATCCATCACCCAGGTCTTTTTCGATCAGCGTATCCACATTGAGCTTGGGTGTGTGATAGCAGTGGTATACGGAGAACGACATATTGCGGTGTGCATCGCTTTCCAGCAGGAAACCCGGATGTGCTCTTCCGAAATTCTTTTTAAATCCACCGATCTCTATCTTTCCATATTGCGGATGATCAAACTCATGCCAGTCAACAAAAGCATCTTTGAATAAAAGATAACGGTCAAACTGGTAGGCGGAATTGTCGTCCCGGCCACCACCTTCCTTGTTGAACATTAAATAGGATGTCCATAATTCATTGGAATAAGTATACACGCCGCGTCCGCCATAGAACCAGTCCAGTTCACCGCCATAAGCAGAGTACAGGTCTTTATATACAACCAAGTATCTGTAACCCGGCATCAGTTCTTCTCCTTTTTTAGCAATAACGTCATATACTCTTACGTCCTGTGGATTGTAAGTAACAAGATCAGTAGGATCACCCGGGCCACGTAAGATCATACCGCCGGAGTTGTGGTATGACTGCGCTGCAGCAATATTGGGATGCTTCATCACGAATTCCATTACTGCCCTGTTTTCCGGGAGGGAAAAAGGGTATTTATAAGCACCATTCTGGATATTATTAGGTTGCCAGCCCCAGCCCCAATCGCGGTTAGGATCATATTCAAAGGTGTAACCGTCTTCATTCACCAGTCCGTCGCCGTCATTATCTTTTCCTTCCAGTCCAAGTATTTCATATTCCCCTTTTTCATCAGGCCCTACCTGTATCATCCTTCTTGGTTCAGTGGGGTCAACGCGGTAGCGTCCGTTAGGATTTTTCCGGCGCATCATCAATATTTCATTATCGCCGTCCAGGTCATCATAACCATCTTCATCGAGGTCGCCGTCGCGGTCATTATCTACCGGGATTACGCCGGACCTGGGTGAGCTGGCGGTGTTGGGCGCATGGAAATAACTATCTCTTCCATCGGGGTTGATAGTAGGGACAATATAGAAGGTTTTATCTGCCAGCAGTTCCTGCATGAACTTGGTATCCTGGAATGTTTCAGTCAGGTACCAGGCTGTGTATAATGCAAATTCAGTACCCTGTACTTCATTGGAATGGATATTGCCGTCGATGTACATGGCAGGTTTCTTTGATGCATCACCTTTCTTGAAATCAGTGATGGTGAGGCACCACAGATCACGGCCCTTGTAAGATTTACCGATCGATTCGAGTTTTGCAAGATTGGGATGCGCTGCTGCTATCTTTTTGCATATTTCGGTAACAGCTGCATGATCATTATAATGATTCCAGCTTATGGCCACTTTAGGATTGGCGGGTGAGCCGGCCGCTTTAAAGATCTGTGCCGGGGTTTGCGCTTTAGCGATAATGGCAGTAAACGCCATTGTCATCATTAAAGCGGCTGTATGTATAATAATGCGTTTCATGTGTGTATCTGTTTTGAAGGACATTAAAGGGTGATATCAACTGTTTTGGTACCAGTGGTCGGGCTGCCTGCTTCAATGCCCAGCTTGCCTGAACCTTTAATAAGCCAGGTCAGTTGTTCTGTACCATAACCATTCAATGTAGTAAGTGTCTGCAGTTTTTTACCACTGATCACTGATTGGTTATTACCGGTATTCAGTTTTACGCGGATGCGTTTTACCCAGTAATTCCGTTCACCCAGTTTGGTATGAGAAGCCAGTGCACCTTTATTCACAAGATCGACTGTTACCCTGGTAATGCCTGCACCCAGTTTTTCTGTTTTTACATTCAGTATGTCCAGCTCAGGCTGATAACCGGCGAGCTTCACCAAGAAGCGGTTGTTCTTTTTAACCAGGTCGCCTGTGAGGTTATAGGGTGGGGTAGTAAGCACAAAAGGATCGATGCCGCCAACTTCTACAGTTCTGCCGGGGAAATCAGGATGCTGTATGGATTTCCATTCTGTATAGGTGTTGGTTATTCCCTGGCCTGCAGCCCAGCGCAGGTAATTAGCGCCCGGGTCTTCCACGCTGAATGCTTTTTCCTTTTTGGTGGAATCAGGTTTTGTTTTGGGAACCCACCAGCCTGGTGTGCTGAAGCTGTACCGTCCATAATGGTAGTAAGCCCAGGAAAGGAAATCGCCGCCTGCAGTTGTTGTTTTGGGAGCGTCTTTCAGACCGGTTTCTTTATTGTAGAGTTCAGATACCATTGCATTGACTTTGGTATCCGGCTCCAGCCAGCCTGCAGTAATAGTTTGCGATGCAGCGGCAGGGCTGTAAGTATAAGGTGAACTGAGATTGTTATTGTTGCCAAAGCTTACTACTGCATACACGTTGAAGCGCTCATACAGGTAATCAAGCAAAGCGCGTGTCTCATTTTCAGAAATGGCATATTCTCCTGAGCCTGGAGTAAAAGAAGGATGTTTGAAAGTGAAATTTTTATTGAACCATACACCACCTTCACCATCTTCATTGAAGTCGCCGTCCTTATCATTGTCGCGGCCTTCGGTAAAGAGTTCATACATGCCTTTTTCACCTTTGCTCAGGTCTGCTTTTACAAGTGAGCGCGGATCATCGGGATTTGGTCTGTAGAGGCCTACAGGCGATTCTATCCGCATCCAGGTGATCTTGCCGTTGCCATCGAGGTCATCAAATCCGTCTTCATTGAGCTTGCCATCACGGTCATCATCCGTGCTGGTGGCATTGCCCTGGCGTTCGTAGCGGAGGGAGCTGAAATACTGCTCCATCGCGTCGGGGCTCATGTTGGGGAAAATGTAAAAGGTTGTTTTGTTCAGCAAGGCTTTGATGCTGTCAGTACCGCTGTTTTTCAGCAGGTCTTCTGCAAAGCCGATGGCCAGTTCTGTTCCCAGCAAGTGCCGGCCTTCTGTGCCGCCTACGATCAGCAGGGCGGGTTTGCTGTCCATATTGCCTGAACCCAAGGTAAGTTGCCATATATCCTTGCCGCCGGCTGTTTTAGTAAGCGAACGCAGTTGCGCATACTGTGGGTAGCTTTTGGCCAGGGCATTGAGGCGGGCAGTTTGCTGACTGAAGTTGCTGTAGTTGGCAGGCGTTTGCGCTGATGCAATAAACCCGGCTGCCATAAACAGAATGAGGGGAATGATTCTTCTCATGCATATTTTTTTGGTGGGCTAATATACAGAGAAAGATTTATGTATGGTGCCGGTGTCGCAAAGTGCGCTAAGAATACACTTATTTCCTTCCCGCCTTCTTATTGGCAATATCTATTTTGATATTATGACGGATCGTGTCCCAGTATTCTTTACCATATCCTACAAATATCTCAGCGCCGGCAGGAATGTCTTTTTTTGATTTGATGTACACTTTGCCGTTCTCTTCTACATATTCGGAATTGTTGAACAGCCCTTTTACTTTTGAGAGTCCCCTTGCATCGTTCGCATATTTTGCCAATGCAGATTTATAGGGTCTTGCATCGATCACATACTGGTTATTGACAAAATAGATATAACCATTCTCTTCGCCTTCCACTTCTTTCCAGGTGGTAACGCGTCCTTTATATTCTACGATCAATATTCCTTTGGGAATGGGTTTTTTGGTGAAAAGGCCTTTGCCTGAGTTAGGGAGGGCGGATTTCTTCACCACGAGTTGCTTTTCAAGTAATGCCATGGTGCGCAAATATAAAAAGCCATCCGTTTTCACAGATGGCTTTCGCATTAAATATTTACTGTTATTAGTAGCGGTAGTGTTCAGGTTTGAATGGACCTTCTTTGGTGATACCAAGGTATTCAGATTGTGCAGTGGTCAGTTCGTCCAGTTCAACGCTGATCTTAGCGAGGTGGAGACGAGCCACTTTCTCATCCAGGTGCTTAGGCAACACATACACTTTGTTTTCGTAATTCTTATGGTTGATCCACAGTTCTATCTGAGCCAGTGTCTGGTTAGAGAAAGAATTACTCATTACGAAGGAAGGGTGTCCTGTAGCGCAACCCAGGTTCACCAGGCGGCCTTCTGCGAGGATGATCACATCATGTCCGTCTACATTGTAGATGTCCACCTGTGGTTTGATCGTGTCTTTGGTATGGCCATAGTTTTTGTTCAGCCAGGCGATATCGATCTCGATATCGAAGTGGCCGATATTACAAACGATGGTTTTATCTTTCATCAGTTTGAAATGCTCGCCAGTGATCAGGTCGCGGCAACCGGAAGCTGTAACAACGATATCTGCTTCTTTAACGGCATTGACCATTTTCTTTACTTCGAAACCGTCCATGGCAGCCTGCAGCGCACAGATAGGGTCGATTTCGGTAACGATCACGCGGCAACCGGCACCTGCCAGTGAAGCGGCAGAACCTTTACCTACATCACCATAACCACCTACTACGGCTACTTTACCAGCCAGCATCACATCCGTAGCGCGGCGGATAGAGTCAACCAGTGATTCTTTACATCCGTATTTGTTATCGAATTTGGATTTGGTAACTGAATCGTTCACGTTGATAGCAGGCATTGGCAAAGTGCCTTTCGCTACTCTTTCATAGAGGCGGTGAACACCGGTAGTGGTTTCTTCAGAAATACCTTTTACGTGCTGCACCAGTTCAGGATAAGTGTCCAGCACCATATTGGTCAGGTCGCCACCATCATCCAGGATCATGTTCAGGGGCCTTTCCTTGCCGCCGAAGAACAGGGTTTGCTCAATACACCAGTCAGCTTCTTCCTGTGTCTGGCCTTTCCATGCAAACACGCCGATGCCTGCAGCAGCGATAGCCGCAGCAGCATGGTCCTGTGTAGAGAATATATTGCAAGAGCTCCATTTTACTTCAGCACCCAGTGCCACCAGTGTTTCGATCAGCACGGCCGTTTGGATGGTCATGTGCAAACATCCGGCAACCCTTGCGCCTTTGAGGGGCTGGGAAGGACCGTACTCAGCACGGATGGACATCAGACCGGGCATTTCTGCTTCGGCCAGGCGTATTTCTTTGCGGCCCCATTCAGCCAGTGAAATATCGGCCACTTTATAGGGTAATGAAAAGTCAATGGATTTTGATACTGTAGACATTTTGTTGTATTTGATTTTGCGTGCAAAGGTACAAGATACCCTTATAAAAGCCTAATGGTCATAAGGGCTGTTGATAAGAATCTTTATCCTAACTTTGATTACACCCAAAAGCTCCCTGATATGTACGTATATGACACCGTTTCAGCAGCCGTGAATGGTTTAAAAACAAGAGGTTATGATACAGATTTCAACCTGTCTGAAAACTGCCTGATCTGCCATGGAGACAGGTATAATATCAATGATTTTGAAATTGTTGAGGTATATCGTTTTGAAGGAAATTCCGACCCTGCCGATGAAGCAGCGGTGTATGGCATTGAAAGCAATACCGGGAAAAAAGGCGTGCTGGTGACAGGCTATGGCACTTCTGCAGAAGGAATGAGCGCAGAGATGGCCAAAAAGCTCACTATCGGGTACGAGCACTAAGCTTTTATTTATTCATTATCCAATACATTATGAAACTATCTGTTCTTATCACCTCAATTGTGATGGCATCCCTGTTGTTGCCCACTGTTTCTTCGGCCCAAAAAGGCAGGCGTCAGCCAAAAGACTCCCTGGTCCTTTCCTGCATACTTCAGCAAGCCACGGATATAACCCCCAAAGAAAAAAGGGGTGATGCGCAGCAGGAGTTGAAGCTGGTGCTTTCAAGCAATACCGATACCGTGGTGAAAGCTTCCATGGATGCAGTGATCAGCAAGGTGCAGCGTGACCAGGAAGGGAAATGGGAAATTGTATACTATCACCAGGATTACTGGTTCTGGATAAGCGGTATCAGCAAGGTTGCTGTTAAACCCAACCAAAGAGTAAAATCAGGACAGGCGCTTGGTTACAATCAACCCGGGGAACCTGTTGAATTGCTGGTTTATGATTTTGAAACGCCGGTAGACCCGAAGAAGTATCTGCGCTGCAACGAATAAAAGGTATCGCCGATCATCTACTTATACCTGCTCAAATCGTTTTTCCATTACATGATCTACCATCTGGTATCCATTCCCGATATCAATCTCCACGTCGTTGATAATGGAGAACCCCATCCTTTTATAGAATTCAATTGCAGGGTTCTGGCGGTTGACGTTCAGTTGAAGTGCATGCGCACCTTTTGCTTTTGCAGCTTTGATAACATTTTCAATCAGGAAACGGCCGGTGCCGCGCCCTTGCTGTGAAGGCAGTACGTACAGTTTATGCAGTTTATATACCCCGGGTTCAGTCAGGCCAACAGATGCAAAACCGACAGGTTCCACGCCATCATAAGCTAAGATGAACTCATTGCCTTCCTGCATCTGTTTTTCCAAAGATTGTTCGCTATACATCAGGTCGAGCATATAATCTATCTGGCCTTGTGAAATGATCTGACCGTATGCTGTTGGCCAGATCCTGAATGCCAGGTCGCGGATAAGAGGTATATCATGTACGTATGCCTTGCGCAAGCTCATTGTCTCCATTGGATTATAAGTTTGTTGGGAAAGTTTACGGTGTTTTTTGAGATGAATAAAGCTAAGCCGGATGCCGATAATAAAGGAAGCCAGTGCTCCGGCCAGCAGCAGCCCGTCTGCAATAAAATATTTTACATCGGGCGACTCGCGAAGGAACAGGAAGAAATCATACAGCCCATGGAACAGGGTAGCCCAGAATAACCCCAGCAGCAGCAAACCTGTTTTATGATGCTGTGCAAATTTTGCCTTGCCCGCATGATAGCCCATCAACACGCCAAATGTAGCATGAGCAGGCACTGCTAGGAACATCCGCATAAAAGCTACCTGGTAACCCTGGCCCGACTGGTCCGATTGCCATACATATAAAATGTTTTCGAGGGTGGCAAAGCCCATGCTTACCATCACTGCATATACAATACCGTCAAGCGGCTCATCAAAGCTTTTACGGGGATAAGCATAAAAGCGCAATGCCAGGAACTTCATCAGCTCTTCCACCAGGGCAACAAATAAAAAGGCGGTAATGAATACACCACTAATACTGTTGTTGCTGTAAGAAACCAGGAATCTCTCGATCAAAGCTGCAGGATACACCGCTAAAATGCCCAGCAGGAAACTGACGATCAGGTTCAGTTTAGGTTCCCGGTTATATGCATCACGGTGAAAAATGAAGAGGCAGATAGCAATGCCGGGTGCTATGGCGAGGGAAAGGAGCTGCATGAAGGAAAGATAGGGAAAATTGCGTTGGCTGATGGCTGATTTAACATAGAAGCATCTATGGATATATAGTATAACAAGGGCCTTCTTTTTTGAGAAGGCCCTTGTGCATTTATACATCTTTAAAGTTGAGCGTCGGCCAATAGTCATCGGCCAACGATCATCACAGCTTCATTTTCTTTTTCAGGTTTGCATCTATCGCATCCAGGAATTCCTGTGTGTACAAATAGTCTTTACCATGTTCCACTTTTGGTTTGATAGTGATCGCAAGGTCTTTGGTCATTTTGCCTTCTTCCACTGTTTCAATACAAACAGCTTCCAGTGCACTGGCGAAATCGATCAGCGGCTGGTTATTGTCCAGCTTGCCGCGGAAAGCCAGGCCTCTTGTCCATGCAAAAATGGATGCAATGGGGTTGGTAGAAGTAGGATTACCTTTTTGATGTTCGCGGTAGTGACGGGTAACTGTTCCATGGGCTGCTTCTGCTTCCATGGTCTTACCATCAGGTGTAACAAGGACGGAGGTCATAAGGCCGAGGGAGCCAAAACCCTGTGCCACAGAATCGCTCTGCACATCGCCGTCGTAGTTTTTACAGGCCCAAACAAAACCGCCATTCCATTTCATGGCGCTGGCCACCATATCATCGATCAGGCGGTGCTCATACACGATGCCTGCTTTTTCAAACTGGGCCTTGAATTCTTTTTCATAAATATCCTGGAAGATGTCCTTGAAGCGGCCGTCATATTTTTTCAGGATAGTGTTTTTGGTAGAGAGGTAGAGCGGCCATCCTTTTGACAGTGCCATGTTCATACAGCTACGTGCAAAACCTGCAATGCTCTCATCGGTATTGTACATAGAGAGGGATACGCCGGGCCCTTTGAACTGGAACACTTCATGTTCGATCACTTTACCATCTTCTCCTTCGAACTTAATAGTGAGTTTTCCTTTGCCGGGAACAACGAAATCAGTAGCCCTGTACTGGTCGCCAAAAGCATGACGGCCTACAATGATCGGGCGGTCCCAGGTGGTAACCAGCCGGGGGATATTCTTAATTACGATCGGCTCGCGGAATACAGTGCCATCAAGGATATTACGGATAGTGCCATTAGGGCTCTTCCACATTTGCTTCAACTTGAATTCTTTTACCCTTTCTTCGTCGGGAGTGATGGTGGCGCATTTAATGCCTACACCATATTGTTTGATGGCATTGGCAGCATCAATAGTAACCTGGTCATTGGTCGCATCACGATGCTCCACGCCAAGGTCAAAATACTTTATGTCAACATCCACATAAGGGAGGATCAGTTTGTCTTTAATGAACTTCCAGATAATGCGAGTCATTTCGTCTCCATCCAGCTCAACTACTGGATTAGCAACTTTGATCTTTTGGGCCATAATAAAGCTAGGTTTTGAGTTTAAAATTTCTTCCTCCTTCGCTAAAGTTACGGCGGACTCCAGGCCGCCCGGGTTTGATTAATATTGCCAGCCAAAAAGAAGCTTTGGTTAGCCTTGTTACCCAAACCAAACATTTTGGGCCTCACCGTCAACTTTAACGGTTTTAGAGGGCCTCACTTGCCGAAACTTTAGAGAGCCGTGCCCGCCGTAGCTTTAGCGAAGGAGGGCAAAGCTACAATATATCAGGCCTAATTCAACCACCAATTCTGAAGCCCTGCCCGGAAAGGAAAAAAATAGTCCGGCGTTGTTTTGGATCGTATTTTTTTTACGTAACTTTTACATATGAATGGGCCTATTGCATTATGGAAAACGTCAAGTTGTTTTTAGGTTTTCTACGCAAATTCGTCGCAATAACTGACGAGGAATTTGAAAAGAGCATACAGCCCTTGCTCAAGGTGCGCCGTTTCCGTAAAAAGGAATTCCTGGTCAGAGAAGGGGAGATAGAGAATTACTTCAACTTTATCACCAAAGGCATTATCCGCAAATATTACAAGACAAGCAAGGTTGAGAACAATATCCAGATCTCAACGGAAGGACAGATCATTCTCAGCCAGCAATCTTTTCTCAGCCGCAGGCCTTCTGAATATTTTGTGGAGGCTATTGAGCCATCTACGGTGATCTCCATCCGCCAGGATAAGCTCGAAGAACTGTACACCCAGTCCAAAAAAATGGAACGGCTGGGCAGGCTCGTGATCACCCATATGATGATCATCAGCGATATCTGGCAAATGCAAATGATCAAGATGACACCACGTGAGCGCTTCCTCGCATTTGTGAACAAGAACCCTGAACTGATGCGCCGTGTGCCGCAAAAATATTTGGCTTCTTATCTCAATATCAAACCGGAGACCTTTAGCCGGTTTAAGCATCTTTTGCGGAATAATCCAACGAATAATATGGCAGCTTAAACTATAAGTTAACTACCAGAACAGGTATCTTCAACTCATGCCTCACTGTATTGATCGTTTCCCCATACAACAAATCCTTTATCCCGCTATGCCCATGCGCGCCGATCACCAGCATGCCAGCCCCTGATTCATTCACCAATCTTACGATCTCTCTTGCACGGCTTCCAAAACCGATTTTTGCTTCCGCTGTAAATCCCCTTTCCAGCAATTGCTGTGCATAAAAAGCCAGATGCTCCTTATCCTTCTCTGTTTCGAGATCATCACTGTCCTGCTCATAGATGCGGGCGGAAACGCTTTCCACCACATGCACGAGCACATATTTTGTTTGAGGTCCTCCCTGGCCCAGTGCATGAGCCAGCAACTTCTGGTCGTTTTCACTGAAGTCGAGCGCTACGGCAACGGTTGAATAAGCCGGCACTTCCAGGGAATGCAAGGCCGTTGCTTCAGGGTGCAATTGCACCTGCACCTGCGACCATCTCTTTTTGAGCAAAGGATAAATGATTGAAATGATCAGCAGCACTATGAAGATCAGGCCTGAGAGAATGATCATTAGTTTGCCGAACCAGTGGCCGGGCTCTGCAAAAAAATCGGCTGCCTGCCCTGTTACCATGCTGAGGTTCAGGTATACGAGTATGGCAGTGATCAGCCAGGCGGCGGCCTGCACCACGGGCTTGATCGCAAAGCTGCCCATGGTCTTTTTATCGCTTACAAAATGAATGAGTGGAATAATAGCGAAACCAAGCTGCAGGCTAAGGATCACCTGGCTAAGGATAAGCAACTGATCAATATTGTCCTCGCCATTTATCAGTATCACGATCACAGCAGGAATAATAGCGATCAACCGGGTGAGTAATCTCCGCATCCAGGGATTGATGCGGAGGCGGAGATAACCTTCCATTACGATCTGCCCTGCCAGCGTGCCGGTAACAGTGGAACTTTGCCCGGCTGCTATCAGTGCTACAGCAAACAATACTGGCGCTACTTTGGAACCGAGCAACTGGTCAAGCAAAAGGTGGGCATCCTTTATTTCCGCCACATCTGTTCTGCCCGATTTAAAGAATACAGCAGCGGCTAATACCAGGATGCCTGCATTTACAAGAAAGGCGAGATTGAGAGCTATTGCACTGTCGATAAAATTCAGTTTTAGCGCCCTTTTTATCCCGGCCTTATTGCGTTTTATTTTCCGCGTTTGCACAAGTGCTGAATGCAGGTAAAGATTATGCGGCATTACAGTGGCGCCGATAATGCCGATAGCAATATACAGGGCCGTGTCATTGGGGATATGCGGCACAAAACCTTTTACTATTTCCGCGGGGTCAGGCTTGGCAAGAATGATCTCGATCAGGAAGGAAACGCCGATGATAAAAACCAACCCTATAATAAACGCTTCCATTTTACGCATTCCGAGACGTTGCAATAATAGCAATAAGAAAGTGTCCAGCACAGTGATCAGTACGCCCCATATAAGAGGAATGCCGGTCAGCAATTGCAGGCCGATGGCCATACCCAGCACTTCCGCAAGGTCTGTTGCTGCAATGGCAATTTCTGCCAGCACATACAAAGCGAAATTGACCGGCCGTGGATACACTTCCCGGTTGGCCTGTGCAAGGTCCCTTCTCCGTACAATACCGAGACGTGCAGAAAGGCTTTGCAGCAGAAGTGCCATCAGGTTACTCATTAATAGTACCCAGATAAGGGTGTAGCCAAACTGGCTGCCGCCTGCAAGATCAGTAGCCCAGTTGCCGGGGTCCATATAACCTACACTTACCAGGTAAGCAGGACCAAAAAAAGAGAAGATGCGCCTCCATACCGGCCGGTTGGTGGCCGTGGTATCTACGGATTCATGTACTTCACCCAGGGAAACATCAGGATATTGTTTACTCATCGTATTTTACAAAAATGTTTTTTGCAAGATCGCCACTGATAGTAGTGGCGGATTGCTGCCGTAATTTGATTTCCAGCGATTGGTCAAAACTGAATTTCTTTTTTATTTCAAGGCGCGTGCCTATGCCGATCTTTTTGTGGCTTAACAGCTCCAGCATTTCGGTTGACTGATCGCTTACATAACAAACAACAGCGGCCTTATTCAATGGCAGATCGATAAGGCAAACCTGTTTGCTTGTTTCTATTTTCCCATTGGCATCGGGAATAGGATCCCCATGCGGATCATAACGGGGAAAACCCAGGAATTCGTCCAGCTTATCGATGAGCTTTTTGCTGCTCACATGTTCCAGGTCTTCTGCTACTGCATGCACTTCATCCCAGCTGAATTTTAATTTTTCAGCCAGGAAGAATTCCCACAACCGGTGGCGGCGAATAATGATCAGGGCTAATTTTCTTCCTTCAGGAGTAAGCCGGAAACCTTTATAGGCTTCATAGTGCACCAGCTTTTTGGTCCGCAGCTTCTTCATCATATCAGTGACGGAAGCCGGCCGGGTACTCAATTCCGCTGCCAGTTCATTAGTGGTAACAGTTCCTTCCTTCTGTAAATGATAAATCGCTTTTATATAGTTCTCTTCGCTGGTTGAATAGTTCAGCACGGCTAAATATTTTTTTAGGCAAATCTAAATTAAAACCGCGAAGAAAGCAAGAGGGAACCATACCACGGAAAAGCCTTAATTTGCCCCACCAACTGATAGCCCATGAAGTCATTTTTCGTTTGTCTGTTCTTTTGTTTATCCCTGGCATGGCTGTCGGGATGCAAACCATCCAAGAAGCCCTCTTTATCTGGAGATGAGCCGGTTGAAATTGCTGATTTTATTGATTTTTTCCCTGAAGCCAATCTTCCTTTCCAGGTAGCGGATACCAGCTTGCTGAAAAAGGATAATGACTCATTGCGGATCAGCCATAAAATATTCAGCCAGTTCGTGCCCGATTCCATTCTTTCTGTTTCAATGGGTAAAATGAACCAGCCGAAGATCTATCCCCTCGGCAAAATGAAGAACACGGAAACGTATCTGCTGGCAAAAGTGATCAATGGGAATAACCGGGCTGCTTTTATACTGGCCTTTGATAAAAAGCAACAATTCATTGCGGGCATGCCCCTGCTGAAAGTGGATGCGGACCCTGCTACACAGCAATTATCATCCATCGATAAAAAACTTACCATCACGAAATCGGTTTGGCGGAAAAACTCCGGCGGCAGTATCAGCGAAGGAAAAGATGTATATGTGTTGAACAATGATGCGAAGAATTTTATGCTGATCATGACCGACCCGCTGGATGATGCAGTGGCAGAACTGATCAACCCGATCGATACGTTTCCCCGCAAGCTGAAGTATTCAGCAGATTATGGCAGCGGCAAAAAGAATCTTGTATCTATCCGCGATGGAAGAAAAAAAGACCGTGTGAGTTTCTTCATACATTTTGAAAAAGGCGATTGTTCCGGTGAGTTAAAAGGTGAGGCTATCCTGCAATCACCTACCAAAGCCATTTACCGGGAAGCCGGTGATCCCTGTTCACTGCAATTCACTTTTTCCAATTCTGCTGTAACATTGAAAGAACTGGAAGGCTGCGGCTCGCGGCGGGGACTGCGCTGTTCCTTTGATGGAGTGTATCCAAAGAAAAAGGAGAGCAAACCTAAAAAGACTACAGCGGCGCGCAAATAATCTTTATCTCTATCTATTGACCATTGACCGGGATATCAGGGAAAAGTTACCGGTCAACGATTTTATTATCTCGAAGTCTGTGTGGGAAACTTGCGCAAACAGGTTAAAAAATAACGGAGTCAAAACATTGATTATGCTTTCTATTGGCCCTACTTTTGAGGCTCACGGGCGATTTGGGCAAATTAGTCTTATCTTGCGCCATCGTGTAAAAAACACACAATATGAGTTTTAACAATTTTACGGTACCCTACCCTGTAGAACATCCTTATGCCAAACGTGTCGCGTATTTCTCCATGGAATTTGCAGTGCATCAACCCCTGAAAATATATAGCGGAGGATTGGGTTTTCTGGCAGGCTCACACATGCGTAGTGCGTATGAACTGAAGCAGAATTTGATAGGCATTGGTATTTTATGGAAGTATGGTTATTATGATCAGGAACGCAACCAGGACCAAACACTGGATGTGGCCTGGAATGAGAAGCAATACAGTTTTTTGGAAGATACCGGCATCCGTTTCCAGATCAACGTGCACGAACATCCGGTTTGGGTGAAAGTGTATTACCTGAATCCCGAAACCTTCAAATCAGCACCTTTATTCCTGCTCAGCACGGATGTTCCGGAAAATGATTATGTGTCACAAACCATTACCCATCGTTTGTATGATGCCAATGTGGCTACTAAAGTGGCGCAGTTCATTCTGCTGGGTGTAGGCGGTGCAAAACTGATGGATATCATCGGCTTCAATCCTGAGTTGTATCATCTCAACGAGGCTCATGGCCTTTCTGCTGCTTTCTACCTTTACAATAAGTTCAAGAATATTGAAGATGTAAGGAAAAGGCTGGTATTTACCACGCATACGCCTGAAGAAGCAGGCAACGAAAAACATGATATTTATCTCTGTCATAAAATGAGTTATTTCTGCGGGCTTTCCATTGATGAAGTGCGCAAGCTCACCGGCATTTATGATGATGCATTCAACCATTCCCTTGTTGCGCTTCGTTTTGCACATCTTGCCAATGGCGTATCGCAGTTACATGGTGTGGTAGCCAGGGAAATGTGGGCGAAATATCCCGGTGTGTGCCCGATCATTTCCATTACCAATGCACAGAATTACCGTTACTGGGCCGATAAGCAATTGTACCGCTTCCGTGAAGCAGGTGATGATTACGGTATCGATGACCGCAAGAAATACCTGAAGAGAAGAGCTTTTGAAATTGTAGCCGATCAGACAGGTAAATTATTTGATCCAGAGGTTTTCACGATCGTATGGGCCCGCCGTTTTGCTGGTTATAAAAGAGCGGGGATGATCACTACGGATGAACAGAGGTTTGAAAAACTGCTTTCCAGTACAAAATATCCTGTGCAGATCATCTGGGCTGGTAAGCCTTACCCGGTTGACCATCCGGCGATCAGCGATTTCAATCAACTGGTACATCTCAGCAAACGTTATAAGAATATTGCCGTGCTGATAGGGTATGAGCTGGGCTTGTCTAAACGCCTGAAGCAGGCAGCTGACTGCTGGCTCAATAATCCTCGTGTGCCACGCGAAGCTTCCGGCACCAGTGGCATGACGGCAGCCATGAATGGCGCCATCAACTTCTCTACCGATGATGGCTGGATCCCGGAATTCATCAATCATGGTCATAATGGTTTTGTAGTGCCTAAAGCAAACTATGCGCAGATGACCGTGCATGAGCAGGACCAGTATGATCTCGATCAGTTGTATAATATCCTGGAAAAGGAAATACTGCCGCTGTATTATGATGATTACCCCACCTGGCGACAACTGATGAAGAATAGCATGCAGGACGTGCGCTTCCAGTTTGAGAGCAACAGGATGGCGCATGAATATTATGACCAACTGTACAAATAATAAATATGAAATGAAAGATGACAGGCTTACTTGTCATCTTTCATTTCATTCAACAGTTCGCTCACCTTCTTTGCTTCAGGAAAAAAGCTGATCAGCTTATTGATGATCCCTTCCACAATTGCATCAGGGCAGGAAGCTCCGCTGGTGATAAGTATCTTAACAGGAGATTTTGCAGGAAGATAATTAGCCGTCAAAACTTCCTGTTTTGTATGGAAGTTATAATGCAGGATCTCTTTGGCCGAAAGTATTTTTTCTTCTGTATTGATAAAATAGGTTGGCAGTTTCTCTTCACATAACTCTACGAGATGGGAGGTATTGGATGAATTATATCCTCCTGCTACAATAGCCAGGTCGGCATCAGTCTGCAACATGCCGGCTACTGCTGTCTGATTATCGTTGGTTGCATAGCAAAGCGTATCCCTGGTATCGGCAAACCGTTCTGCAATATTCTTCTCCTCCAGTTGATAATGACTGATCATGATCTGCTTCAGGTAATCAGCAATAGCCTGCGTATCGCTGGCGAGCATGGTGGTTTGATTTACCACGCCGATCCGCTGCAGATCTTTCTCTGCGTCAAATTCGGGGGAATACTGCCCTTTGAACTCTTCATAAAACTGCCCTGCAGGTTTTTCGCCGGTGATATAAGCGGCAAGCTCCATGGTCTGCTGCATATCTTTTACCACCACAGAAGGGGCATTACTGGCAGCATGTGAAAAAGTGGCCCTTGTTTCTTCATGACCGGGTTTGCCATGGATGATGATGGTATAATTTTTTTTGGCGATAGCTTCACTGCGGTTCCATACTTTTTCTACAAAAGGACAGGTTGTATTGTATTTCTCTGTTTGAATGCCGATACCGTTCAGTCTTTGCTCAATTTCCAATGTAGTACCGAATGCGGGGATGATCACGATATCATCTGATTTCAATTCATCAAAAGAGATCAGTTGCTTGCCATAAGTATCCTGCAAAAATGTAATTCCATGTGATTGCAGGTCCGCATTTACCTGTGGGTTATGGATCATTTCACTAAGCAGGAAGATCCGTTTGCCCGGATTCTGGTCAACCGTTCTGAAAGCAATCTCGATCGCATTTTCTACCCCATAGCAAAAGCCGAAGTGACGGGCAAGATGAATCTGTACCGGGCCAAAATCGAGCAGGGTAGGGGTGAAATCTTTTTTCAGCTTGTCCATCTCCTTCCGCTTTTTTTTAATGGCGGAGATCAGGGGGCTGCGATAAATAATAGGGACGTCGAAGCTTTTCATGTTGCAAAGATAATTAAGAGTCGGCAGTCCACTTACTGCCCATCGCCGGATCTGACTTAGTTCACTGACTAATTTAAAGAATATACGATCCGGGGTTTCCACGCGTTGAATTAAGATTTCCTTAGATAACAATTAGTTGCTAGTTTCACCAAAACGATTGACATGCAAAACAGACTACTGGCAGTATTGGCTTTTTCGGCACTGCTTGGCTGCAATCAACCTTCAACAAAAAACTCCGGATCAATGGATAAGCAAAGACCCGTGGAATGGGCGCATACGACGAATATTTATGAAGTGAACGTACGCCAGTATACCAAGGAAGGAACGTTCAATGCTTTTGCCAAAGAATTGCCCCGGCTTAAAGATATGGGCGTGGAAACCTTATGGTTTATGCCGATTACGCCTATTGCACAGAAAAACAAAAAAGGAAGCATGGGCAGCCCCTATGCCTGTTCAGATTATACAGCGATCAATCCCGAGTTTGGCACCCTGGATGATTTCCGCAACCTCGTAAAGCAGGCCCATAATATGGGTTTTAAAGTGATCATCGACTGGGTGGCGAATCATACCGGTTGGGATCACCGGTGGACGAAGGAACATCCCGATTATTATGAAAAAGATTCTGCTACCAACGACTTCAAAGTAGCGAGTGGCATGGATGATATCATTGAACTGAACTACAGTAATCCAGCACTGCGCAAAGCAATGATCGAAGCAATGCAGTACTGGGTGAAAGAAGCCGATATTGATGGTTTCCGCTGTGACCTGGCAAGCTGGGTGCAGGTGGATTTTTGGGAAGAAGCCCGCCCACAGGTGGATTCACTGAAACCTTTATTCTGGCTGGGAGAGTTTGATGAATTGCAGGACCCTGCATATGGAAAAGTTTTCGATGCCAGCTATACCTGGAAATGGATGCACCAGACCCGGCATTTTTACCAGGAGCATCAATCGCTTGATTCGCTCTATTCCCTTTTGCAGGAATACAGCGCTATTGGCGATTCTTCCATGCGTGCCTGGTTCACTACCAATCATGATGAGAATAGCTGGAATGGCACGGAGTATGAAAAATATGGTAATATGGCTCATGCGCTGGCTGTATTCAGTTGCACCTGGAATGGTGTGCCGCTGATCTACAGCGGCCAGGAATTGCCGATGCTGGCCAAACGTCTTGCTTTTTTTGAAAAGGACCCTATTCCCTGGACAGGCGAAAATCAATTGCATGATTTTTACAAGACCCTGTTGCATTTAAAATCCACTCATCCTGCATTGCGGGGAGGTGATCCTGCTGTGCAAACACATCGTGTCAAAACCTCGGATGATTCGCATGCTTTTGTGTATTTAAGAAAGAACGGCGACAGGGAAGTGCTGGTGGTGATCAATTTATCTTATGAGCCTAATCTGAATTTTTCTATTGAGGATGATAAGGTAAGTGGTGCATTCAAAAACGTATTTACCGGTGCGGCAAATGATTTTACAAAAGACAAAAGTTTTTCGATGGAAGCCTGGGAGTATAAAGTGTATGAAAAATAATGATAAAAAGAAAGGGCCCCGTGATTGCGGGGCCCTTTCTAATTTATAGATTCATGGATTAATTATCAGAATCACCATCCAATTTCACCTGGTAAGTGTATGTACCGTTATAACCCGGATAAATACCTTCCAGTTTGATTCTGCCGGTACCATTTTCGAGGTAGCGGCCCAGTTCATCAGCATTCTTGATATCCTGTCCGTTTACGGTAGTGATGATAAAGCCCTGCTCCATTCTTGTTCCGCTGAATGGTCCGCCATCTTTTATCTTCTTAACAACCACACCTCCTGTGATATCATATTCTTTAGCTTTCTTGCTGTCGAGGTTTTCCAGTTCAAGACCGAGCCTGTCGCCAACTATTTCTGTAGCGCTGATATCTTCCAGTTTGCTGGCGGTTGCTTTCAGCGTAACGTTTGCTGTATATTCTTTTCCGCTGCGGAGATAAGTAACCGGAACTTTTTCACCGGGTTTCAGGCTTGCAAGATGACCGCTCATTTCGATGCCGCTTGACACGGAATTGCCATTTACTTTAGTGATGATATCTCCTTTTTTCAGACCGGCAGCGGCTGCTGCACCATCAGCAGGTGCTGTTTGCACATACACACCCTGACCGTCTTTCTGGCCGGCTTGTTTTACCAGGCTTTCATTGGCTGAAGGGCTGGAAGTGTAAGAGATCCCGAGATATCCTCTTTTCACATCGCCAAACTCGATGAGATCGCTTACCACTTTGCGCACGATATTAACCGGGATGGCAAAACCATAACCGGCATAAGTGCCATTGGGTGCAAGGATAGCAGAGTTGATACCGATCAGTTGTCCTTCCGGAGTGATCAGTGCACCACCGCTATTACCCTGGTTGATCGCTGCATCTGTTTGAATGAATGATTCAACTGGTGAGTTGCTCTGGCGGCTGTTGATACCGATCGTGCGGCTTTTGGCGCTAACAATACCTGCGGTTACAGTTGTTTCCAGTGTTAAAGGATAACCAACTGCCAGAACCCACTGGCCCAGTTTTACATTGTCTGAATTGCCATAGATCATATAGGGAAGACCGGTAGCATCGATCTTCAGTACGGCCAGATCGGTGCTGGCATCGCGGCCGATGACCTTGGCAGGATAAGATTTTTTATTGCTTAAAGTAACGGTGATCTCTTCTGCCACACCTTCTCTTCCATCGGATACCACGTGGTTATTGGTAACGATGTATCCGTCTTCGCTCAGCAGCACGCCACTGCCGGAAGCCCTTTGCTCAGGCTGGATCATGTTGCCACCACCCGGGCCAAAGAAGAACTGGTCAAAGAAATCATCCATTGAATTGCCCTGGCCTCCGCGGAGGCTATTGCTTATTTTTTTTGCGGCTATTTTTGTTTTGATGTGTACCACCGCAGGTACAGCAGCACTGGCTGCTTTGGTGAAATCAATCGGATCTGCAGGAGCTCCGGCAATATTTTCATTGAAGCCTGCATAATTGACAGGGAGCTTGCCGTCTGCTGCCACTACGAGGGCAGATTTAGGCTTGTTAATTTTACCATAGACCCAAACACTGCCAACGGCTGATGAAGCGCTGACTGCTACCACCAACAAGAGTTGTTTCCATTTCATATTCTTTTTCAATTTTTTTTGTGTAAGATGTTGCTCAGCTTAGCTATTCTGTTATCTGTATTTTCAAATAGTATGCCTTTGCTTATACAAAGTAACAAACTGTCACTCCTAATTCTTTTCCAGTGGTTTAGTTTAACAAATCATTTACTAAGGGCTTCGTACTTCCCTACAAATTTATTAACAATTGGGCAGAAAAAGAATAGAGGCGGGGAAGGTATCGCCAGGGGGCAAAGGAGGCCCAGGGACGTGACGTGGCGCTCTTTACGTGCCGGGCGATACTCTCCTGTTAATTAAAGATCAACCAAAAACTTCATAGTATCCACTCCATCCGCATAATCATTAATGGCTGGGTATTGCGCACTGCCAAACGGTGTATAATCCTGCCCTACGATACATTGCAGGCTCTCATTTCCCTGTAGGGAGGATGCCAGTTCATTTTTCCCTTTGTAATATTCATAGTTCAACTGGCTGATAGGGGAGAAAGGAGAAGCCTCTTCTACTAATAAAATCGATTCATTACTCATGTAATATTTCTTATTAAGCAGGTGAAGGGCCAGGTTATAATCGTAGTTGTTTTTGTATTTATGATGATCGGAGAGGTAGTTATATTTTTTAAAGACGTTCAGGAGTGGAGTAAAATCATATTCTTCCGGCACATACAGTTTGGTCACGTTACGGCAGCCCAACCCGAAATAAGCATATACGTCATCAGCCAGCTGTTCAAGTTCTGCAGTAGATTCCTTTCCGGTAAGTACCGCCACAGAAGTGCGGTTGCGGCGGATGATATGCGGATATTTTTTGAAATAGTAGTCAAAATAACCAGCAGAGTTATTACTGCCCGTAGCAATATAGGCATCGCAGCCGCTGAGGCGCTCTGCAAATACAATAGCATTGGCAACAGCAGCATCCCATTCTGTCATTTTCCCTACAAGGTGGGGAAGCAGGATATGGTCTTTGGAAGAGGTTTTGACCATGGCTTTATGCCCGCTGATGAAAACGCAAAGCAGGTCATGAAAGCCTACCAGGGGAATATTTCCGGCCATTACAATGCCGACTGTTTTGGGATCAGGGTTTTCGGCCGGCAGCTGATAAGAAGCTGTCCATTTCTCCAGGATCTCCTTTTGAAGAAAGGAGCGGGCCACTTGCCGGGTAGATAATTCGATGAATTCGGGAGTGAACCACCCGTTTTCCCGGGCAGCCCTTTCTTTGATGGCCTGCCATTCAGCATTATCCGAAAGAATGTATTGTCCAAGTTGATCAAGCAGTCCTGTCCTTTGTTGTAAATTCATTCGTAATGAGTATTTTTGTCACACAAAAATAACTTCTACTCATTTAATCATAATTGTATGGCTATTAAGATCACAGATGAATGTATAAACTGCGGGGCTTGTGAACCGGAATGCCCTAACAATGCTATCTATGAGGGCGGCGTGGAATGGGCGATTGCGGACGGCACTTCTGTAAAGGGATCATTCACCCTGCTGGACGGTACCGTAGTAAGCGCTGACCAGAAAAACGAACCGTTGAGCGTTGATACTTATTACATTACACCCAATAAATGTACCGAGTGCCAGGGTTTTCATGAAGAGCCCCAATGCGCGGCCGTTTGCCCGGTCGATTGCTGCGTGCCCGACGATATGTACCAGGAAACAGTGGAAGAACTGATGGCGAAAAAAGAAAAGCTGCATATCTGAAATGTGTATAAAAAACCGGCCGGAACGCAAGCCAGGCCTGATTTTTTTTCTATCTTAGAAATACCTAATAAAGCAGCCAGTCTGCTACACTTTGGCGGGTGATATTTCCCGTCGTAAAAAGGTGAAGGAGAAACGGCCTTCACCTTTCTTATTTAATTTTTCAATGCAAAAGGCAAAAATCAAAATTCGAAAGTAAAACTGCTTTTAAGGGGTTTTTTACTTTTGAATTTCTACTTTTGAATTGAATCAATTCATAATGAAGAAGAAAAAAATAGCCCTGGTAACAGGCGGATATTCAGGCGAAGCAGTAATATCCTATAAAAGCGCTGTTACCATCAATAATCATCTCGACAGGCAACTATTTGATGTTTATCAGATAGATATCAACCCCGAAGGTTGGTTTTATGAAGCAGCTGACGGCCAGAAAATTGTTGTTGACAAAAATGATTTTTCCCTGCAGGTAAACGGTCAGAAGATCACTTTCGATGCTGTATTCATTGGCATGCACGGCACACCCGGTGAAGATGGCAAGCTCCAGGGATATTTTGATGTGCTGAATATACCTTATACCAGTTGTGATGCGGCTACTTCTGCCATCACCTTCAATAAAAGATATACAGTGGCCGTGGCCAGAATGGCCGGCATTGCTGTAGCTAATTCCATACATCTTTTCAAGCACTCACCTTTACCTGCCAGCGAAGTGGCTGATAAGTTAAAGTTGCCTGTATTCGTAAAGCCCAATAATGGCGGCTCAAGCATCGGCATGAGCCGGGTAGATAAGGCAGAACACCTGGCTGTGGCTATCGAAAAAGCCTTTAAAGAAGATAACCAGGTGCTGGTGGAAGAAATGATCCAGGGCCGTGAATTCACTGTAGGTGTTTTTAAAACAAAAGGCAATATCATTGTGCTGCCGATCACAGAAGTGAAAGCGCATGACAGTAAGGAATTCTTCGATTTTGAAGCGAAATACCAGGGTAAATCAACAGAAACCACTCCGGCCGTAGTTGATGAAGCCATTGCCGATAAGATCAGGGAAGCCGCACGTAAAATATATACGGTATTCAATTGCAAGAGCGTGGTCCGGATAGATTTCATTTATAATGAAGAAAGCCAGCGGCCATTTATGCTGGAAATAAATACCATTCCGGGACAAAGTGAGGCCAGTATAGTGCCGCAGCAGGTTAAAGCTATGGGCTGGAGCCTTACAGAATTTTATACTAAACTTACAGAGGAGGCACTAATAAATTGACCTGCATCAGCGTTCATGCATAAACCCCCAAGATCCAGTAATGTTTAAATTCATCACCCATCGCCCTTTATGGGCCAATATCCTGGCTGCAATAGTTATTGCGCTGATCATTTTTTTCATTTTTATCTTTTCGCTCAACTGGCTTACTCATCATAACCAGGCCAAGGCTGTGCCGCTGGTACAGGGCAAAGGATATGAGGATGCAAAGAATATACTGGAAAAAGCAGGTTTTGAAGTGGTGGTGCAGGATTCGCTTTATATTGATACAGCCAAACCCTTATCGGTATTGAAGCAGATCCCTGAGTCTGATGAACTGGTAAAAGTGAACCGCACCGTATATCTCACCATTAACCGTGCTGTGCCACCCATGGTGGAAATGCCCAACCTGATCGGTTATAGTTACCGCAGTGCAGAAATGGCTTTAAAAAATGCCAACCTGCGGGTAGGTGATACAACCTTCCGCCCTGATTTTGCCAAGAACGCGGTGCTGGAGCAACGCTATAGTGGCAATATCATCCGTCCCGGCGATAAAATAAGAATGGGCAGCGTCATCTCCCTGGTATTGGGTGATGGAGTAGGAGACAGGCAATTCCCTGTACCTGTACTGATCGGGTTAACGTATTGCGAAGCTCAAACCCTTGCAGAAGCACAAGGCATCTCTATCGGGTCAGTGATCGCTGATGGAATTGAAGATTCCTGCAATGCTTATATTTACTGGCAGCGTCCGGAAAGATATGATGAAGAACATAAATTCCGTTATATCCGCTCAGGCCAGATGATCGATATCAAGCTGCAAAAGGAGAAACCGGTGATTGTTGATACCGTAGGAATGCCGCTGCAGCAGCAATAACTATTTAATTAAGATATTATGCAAACAATTACAGCCGAAGAACTGAAAGCCCGCCTCGATGCCGGCGAAAAACTGAATATCGTTGATGTCAGAGAACCACATGAGCATGCCGAATTCAATATCGGCGGTTTGCTTTATCCTCTTGGTAAAGTGCAGACCATGCAGGTGGATGAGCTCGAACCTTTCAAAGATGAAGAACTGATCGTTTACTGCCGCAGTGGCAACCGCAGCGGACAGGCCTGTCTTATTCTTGATACACTTGGGTTTACCAACACCAAAAATCTTGTTGGTGGTATGTTGAACTGGCAAGAAAAGATAAAATAAAAAGAGAGGGAAACTCCCTCTCTTTTTACAATTTGATATTTACTCCGATCATATAATTCGTTCCTGCCATCGGGAAATAATAATTATCCGCAGTGATGGTGCCATCGCCTACATATGCGTAGGTATAACCATTGGGCTCATACTTCCTGTTAAACACATTGTTTACCTGGCCAATAATATTCCATTCAGAGAAGATCTTATTTCTTAACGTAAGAATGATACGCGCATCCTGTGTATAAAAAGCATTCAGCTTCCGTTGTTCATTCTGTGTATTGTCCAGGTATTGCTTTCCTACATATTTTCCCAGCAAACCTATTTCCAGGTTTTTTACCGGTAAGAAATTCAGTGAAGCGCCACCAACAACAGCAGGTGCAAAAGCGATGGTCGTGTTTTTGTGTTCTACGCTTTGCTGACCTATCCATTCTCCATTGGCATCATAATCATCCAGGTATTCGGTGAATTTTTTGATCTTGTTGCGGCTGAAGCTGAGATTGGCATTGGCATTCAGCCAGGAGTTGAATATATACGCGCCCTGCAATTCTATCCCTGCCCTGTAGCTGCTGGGAACATTCACACGGGTGTAGGCTCCTACATCATTGATCATCCCGGTAAGCACCAACTGGTCTTTGTACAGCATGTAATAGAAGTTGGCGCCGCCTTGGAAACGGCTGGTCTTTTTTTCAATGCCTGCTTCAAAATCATGCATCATTTCTTTCTTTGGCTGATTGGTAAGACTGGCTTCAAAATCGTCGCGGTTGGGTTCTTTCTGTCCCAGTGCATAGCTGAGATAAGTTTGCCATCCGTTCTTTGCATAAGTAAGACCGGCTTTGGGATTCACGAAATCAAATTTCCGGTTGATGAACAGGGTGGGGCGCTCTGCAAATCCATCCATCTTATGTTGTACATGCCGGAATTGCACATCAGTGAAGAGGCTTATGGCATTGGTAAGTTGGTACTGCCATTTTGCATAGGCATTGATATCGGTCTTTTTAGCATCCAGGTCATAATAGCGGAGGCCCTGATCAAAACCATATTTGGCCCAGATCACATCACCATGGTGATTGCCATCATACACCGTCCATCCACCACCGATGGTAAGCGTGTGCTTATCACTTTTATATTGAGTGGAAAGGATCTGGCCATAGAAATAATTGTCCAGCCATTTTTGACGGACGAGATCTGTCTTTGTTATAGTTTGTCCATCAATCACCAGGTTAGGCAATTCATATTTGGCGAACTTTTCGCCTCCTTTATAATTTTCATAATAACCCAATCCCCTGGTGAGGAAGACTGCTGTATTGAAATGCCATTTGCTGCTTAATGCATGATCAAAGAATAGCTGGTAATGGGTTTGCCGGTAATTATCGGTTTCATTATCGTATGGAGCACCCGGCCTTTCAGTGCCGCTGGAGTTATAGGTGCGGTTAGTCTTCAGCATTGATTCAGGCACACCATTCCATGCCTGGTAGGTTTTTTCTTTACCTGAAAACACATTGAAGCGGAGTGATGACCTGTCGCCGATATAGGCGCCTGATAAATAGAAAGATTGCAGATGGCTGCTGGCCCGGTCTACATAGCCGTCGCTGGTGATCTGGCTCAGGCGGGCATCGAGCGTAAAATGATCATCGATCAAACCGGTTCCGGCTTTGATCGTATTTTTCCAGGTGTTGAATGAGCCATAGCTGTTATTGATCTCACCGTAGGAAATCCTGTTGAGCTCGTTGGTAGATAAACTGACTGTTGCGCCAAAAGCTGAAGCTCCGTTGGAAGAAGTGCCCACACCACGCTGGACCTGGATCGAATTGACGGAAGAAGTGAAATCAGGAAGGTTTACAAAAAAAGCACCCATGCTTTCTGCATCGTTGAAAGGAATGCCATTGAGCGTAATATTGGTGCGGGTGGCATCCGAACCGCGGATGCGCATGGCCGTGTAGCCGACCCCTGTGCCGGCGTCCGAGTTAACTACTACAGAAGGTGTTTGGTTGAGGATAAAAGGGATATCCTGTCCCAGGTTCAGTTTGCCGATCTCCTTTTTATTGAGATTGGACTTGGTGAAGGGGGCTTTTTCGCCGGCCCTGATAGCCCTGACCTCAACGGGTGCAAGGGAATAAAAACTGTCTGTACTGGTTTGTTGCTGGGCCATAATAGCTGAACAGCCCATGAACGAAAATGAGATGAGTGCAATCCTCTTCATTTTTTTAATTTAAACGGTTAAAAAATGAGAGGGAAATGCTGTGGAGAAAGGACATACGAAAGACTCCTTCCCTGCGCAGGCATTACCCTGATCAGGTTTACGGGTATAATCTCAGATCGCAGCTACTGGCTGCAAACACCCCGGGAAACGCTGAAAACTTACAAGCTTTCACTATGTAAGAACTGGTGCGAAATTAGGAAAATTCCGGTTTATTGTAACTTTTCGAAAACCTGCAGCGTAACACTTCAAACAACCCGGTTTATGAAAAAGATATTTTACTCATTGTTGCTCCTGGCTTTTGGCCCTGCTGTACTGGCCCAACAGCCTACTATAAAAGACCCCAATGCACAGGTACGGGAAGCTAAAAACTTCACAGTGATCCGTTTGTCCAGCGCATTTGATGTGTATCTCACACAAGGGGCAGAGGAATCTGTGGCTGTAAGTGCCGCCGAAACCGAATACCTGGCCGATATAAAGGTGGAAGTGAAGAACGGGGTGCTCGATATCAGCTACAGGCCGAAAAAAGGCTGGGGCAGGGGTAACCGTAAACTCAAAGCCTATATCTCTTTTAAACAGTTAGACAAGCTGGATGTGAGTGGTGCCTGTGATGTGGACATTGTGGGTGTATGGAAGGCCGATGGCGCCAAAATTGAACTTTCCGGGGCCAGCGACCTGGCAGGCCAGGTGAGTATCACCAAGCTCAATTTTGATATAAGTGGCGCTTCCGACGTAAAACTGACCGGCAATGTGGGTCAACTGGTTATCGATGCCAGCGGTGCCAGCAGCTTCAAAGGATTCGACCTCGCGGCTGATTACTGTACAGCCGATGTTTCAGGAGCAAGTGATGTGCGTATACTGGTCAATAAAGAATTGTCTGTAATTGCCAGCGGTGCCAGTGATGTGCATTATAAAGGAAGCGGTTTGATCCGCGACGTGCGTACGAGTGGAGCGAGTAGTGTGAAGAGAAGTTCCTGACCAATTTTACATAGTATTGATGCAGAGGGCGTATTATGGTGGCAACTATAATACGCCCTCTGCTTTTATAATTTCCATATTTGTTTGGCTGGTAATAATTATAGTCTTACCTTTGCAGCCCACATCGCGAAGTAGAGCAGCGGTAGCTCGTCGGGCTCATAACCCGAAGGTCGGGAGTTCGATCCTCCCCTTCGCAACCAACGAAAAGTCCGCCAAAGCTGGCGGACTTTTGATTTTTTCCTGGGCAGTTGCAGTCAACTGGCATGGATTGATTACCTCCTTTGCTATTCGAAGCCTGCGTGCCCCTGTGGTCCATATAGAAATGATTTAATAATGAAAGCAGGTTTCGTCAATATCTTCGGTCGCCCTAATGCAGGGAAAAGCACACTGCTGAATGCGCTGATGGGGGAGAAGCTCGCTATCGTATCACCCAAAGTGCAAACGACCCGTCACCGCATCAAAGCGATCATGACGGAAAAAGATTACCAGATCATTTTCTCCGATACACCCGGCATCATTGAACCAAAATATAAGTTGCATGAAAAGATGATGCAGGCTGTGAAAAGCGCATTGGAAGATGCCGATCTTGCCCTGCTCATCGTGGATGTGAATGAAAACTGGGAAGAATGCCATACCATTTTTGAAGCGCTCCGGCTCAGAGTACCGGCCCTGGTAGTGATCAATAAAATTGACCGTGCATCGCAGGAGAAAATACGGGATGCCATTGCTTTCTTTTCTGCAAAGAAATATTGTAAAGGAACGATCACGATCTCTGCAAGCAGTGGCATTAACCTGAAGGCTTTCCTGAAACCAATATTGGAACTGCTCCCGGAAGGAGATCCTTTTTATAATGACGATGATATTACTGATCTGCCTACCAAGTTTTTTGTAGGAGAAATGATCCGGGAAAAGATATATGAACTGGTGGAAGATGAGATCCCTTATCATACAGCAGTGCTGGTAAGAGAGTTCAAAGAGAAGACGACACTGATAAAGATCGTGGCCGATATCATTGTTCACCGCGAAACACAGAAAGCCATTATCATTGGTGAAAAAGGAAGCATGATCCGGAAACTGGGTACAGAAGCAAGGAAAGAGATCGAAGCATTTTTACAGCAAAAAGTGTTCCTGGAACTTTTTGTAAAAGTGAAACCAAAATGGAGAGAGAATGAATTGCAGTTGAAGGAATACGGGTATTAAGAACTAATAACGACTATCAATTTTAGAAACTATATGAGTTTTACAGTAGCAATAGTAGGCCGGCCCAATGTAGGCAAAAGCACTTTCTTCAATCGCTTGCTGGAACAGCGGAAAGCGATCGTGGATGACGTGAGTGGCGTTACGCGCGACAGGCAATACGGTGTTGCCGACTGGAATGGAAAGACCTTCAACGTGATCGATACGGGTGGGTTTGTAGCCGGCAGTGAGGACGTATTTGAAAAAGAGATCGCCAAGCAGGTGCTGATTGCTGTGGATGAAGCCGATGCCATTATTTTTATGGTAGACGCTCAAACAGGTATGACGGAGCTGGACGATTCAATGGCGAATGTGCTGAGACGCAGTACCAAACCGGTTTTTCTGACCGTCAATAAAGTAGACAATAATGAGCGGCTGCTGGAAGCATCAGAATTTTACAGCCTTGGTTTTGAGCATATCTTTTTTATTGCAGCAGCCAGCGGCAGTGGCAGTGGTGAGCTGCTCGATGCCATTGCAGACATGATCAAAGCAGAAGACGATGCAGCGGAAGAGACTGCAGAGATGAGCGCATTACCCAAGTTCGCGATCATCGGTCAGCCCAATGTAGGTAAGTCTTCTTTGCTGAATGCATTGATCGGCCAGGAAAGGACGATCGTGAGCGATATTGCCGGTACCACGCGCGATACCATTCACACACATTATAATTTATTTCAGAAAGAATTTATACTGATTGATACTGCAGGGATCCGCCGGAAGACCAAAGTGCATGAAGACCTTGAGTTCTACTCTGTGATCAGGGCCATCAAAGCAATGGATGAAGCAGATGTATGTCTCATATTGCTGGATGCGGAGAAAGGTATTACTGCACAGGATCTCAACATCTTCAGCCTGGCTGTCCGCAAGGGGAAAGGAGTGGTGGTGCTGGTGAATAAATGGGACCTGGTAAAAAAGGAAACCAATACAGCCAAAGAATATGAAGCTGCTTTGAAAAAAAGGCTGGCTCCCTTCAGTGATGTGCCGATCCTTTTCATTTCTGCTAAAGAAAAAACAAGGATATTCAAAGCCATTGAAGTGGGACTGGAAGTGTTTGAAAACCGCCGCAGAAAAATATCTACTTCCCAATTAAATGAGGTCATGCTGAAGGCGGTAGAGAATTATCATGCACCGGTAGTAAGAGGACATGCGGTGAAGATCAAGTTTGTGACGCAGTTGCCTACTGCTGTCCCTTCCTTTGCATTTTTCTGCAATTTCCCGGACGATATAAAAACACCTTATAAGAATTACCTCGAGAACCAGTTGAGGCAACAGTTTGACCTGAAGGGAGTACCAGTAAGGCTTTTCTTCAGGAAAAAGTGAAAAACAAGGAGTTAGGAGGAGGAATCAATTGTTTTTTCAGTAAAAATACTGTTAAGAATTTGTTTATTTGAATCCGGCTATTACCTTTGCGAACAAATTTTAAAACCCATCACAATGAAAAAATTACTTGCAATTTTCGCTATCGCTGCTATCGTAGTAGCTTGTAACAACGAATCTGCAACTTCTGCTGAAGACGCTCAAAAAGTAGCAGACTCTTTACGTACAGACAGCCTGAACAAAGCTGCTGAAGCTGCTGCTAAAGCTGCCGCTGATACAATGAAAGCTGCAACTGATTCCCTGAAAGCAACTGTTGATTCTCTGAAAAAATAATTTTCTTAAGATTTTTTCTGTAAGAAATTTCCTCCCGCTTGCGGGAGGTTTTTTTTACAATAAATCTTCGTTTTTTTCCCCTTGCCTGGCTTTCCCCGCATTTTACCTTCAATATCCTGTTGCCGAAATCAGGAATTAAAATAGTGTAAAATGAAAAAGGGGATCTTGAACCTGCTGCTGTTATTGTTGGTTGATTATTGCCATGCCGCTATCCTTAAATGGGATGGAGAAGCTGGTGATGGACAATGGGTCACTTCCATTAATTGGGACCTGGACAGATTACCTGTCCCGGGGGATGAAGTAATATTGGACAACGCTTATATCAATGATGATTATACAGTATTCCTTCCCGGCGGCAATAATGCAGTCAGCCTGCTTTCCCTGATCATCTCTCCCGGCAGTTCGCAGATCATTACCTGCATACTGCCATCTGCCAACACGGCTTCGCCGGCACTGATCCTTACAGGGCCGGGCGATGTGTTCGTATTAAATAAAGGAGCTGTTTTCCGGAATGCTTCAGGTGCCGTCCTGGGAACACCTGTAACAGTGACGACCTCCGGTTTTTTCAGGATCAATAATGGAGGTCATTATATCCATCAGACCACGCGGGGGCATACAGATTACCTGGTAAGCCGCCTGTCTGATGCAGCAGGAACAGAAGAAGGAATATTTGAATTTGATGTGCCGGGCACAGCATCTTATACCGTATCAATAAGCAACCGGGTTTTTGGAAAGCTGATCTTCTCAGCATCTTCTTCCGGCAGCCAGAGAACATATACGGGTGCAGGTATCAATCCCGTCACTGTCCGTGGAGGAATGGAGATACGTTCCAATACGGTGTTATCTTATGGCGCCAATACGGATAGTTTCCATATTGGTGGAGATTGCCTGGTACAGGAGAGTGGCACATTTAATATTGCTAATGGCAGTAACAAGGCGATCATTGCTATAAAAGGTAATCTTGATAACCGTGGCCTGATCACGGAAACAGGAACTTCAACAGGGTCGGGGATCGTGTTGAACGGAACAAGTCGTCAGTCGCTTCTTTCCACAGGTGATATTGCGCAAGAGGTTAAACTGACTGTTAACAACCCGGCAGGTATAAGATTGCTTTCTCCTTTATTGATTTCATATCAACTGGAATTAATACAGGGAAAATTATATACATCTTCCACTGACCTTCTTTCACTGGGAGCAGACGCTATTTGTTACGGTGGTTCTTCTTTGAGTTTTATCGAAGGCCCTATGAAAAAAATCGGCAACACAGGTTTTGATTTTCCACTGGGAACCGGAGGGATTTATGCACCGATTGGTATCGGTAACGGAGGATTGAATACAGATGAATTCCTTGCAGAATATAAAAGAGCCAATCCTCAATCGGCGCCGGGCCTGGGGAATACTTGCCAGGTGCCTATTCATCATATTAGTTATGTGGAATACTGGAACCTTTTAAGGACTGCCGGCAATTCTTCCAGGAAGATCAAACTGGCAGTTTCTTCATCCAGTTTCGCTTATAACCTGCCTGCGCTGGTAGTGGCAAGGGCAGATAACGGACAATGGATAAGTGAGGGTGGAAATACTCATGCAGCAGGAATGCCTTCACCTCCCTATGCTACCGGCACTTTCATCAGTGATGCGGATATAGAAGAGTTTGGTGCTTTTACGCTTGGTTCAACAATAGATCAAACCCAGAATCCTTTACCGATAAAAATAGAATCTTTCACCGGCAGGTTTAATAATGGGCAATCATTCCTGCATTGGAAAACGGGGGTCTGCCCTGCGGCAGGGCTTCGGTTCGAAGTGCAGCGTGCCGGTCATGATCAGTTGTTCGGGCGGCTGATGGATGTTTATGGGAATGATACGGGTTGTGTTTATCAGTTTACTGACAATTATCCTGAAAAGGGAGAAAACTATTATCGCTTAAAATTAACAGAGGTGAATGGAGAAATCAGTTTCAGTAAAACAATAGTGGTTTCTGATAAACGAGAGCCTGTTTCAGAACTAAGGCTTTCAGGTATCGAAAGAGACCGGTTGAAGGTTAGCGTGTATTCAACACCGGGGAATATTTCATTTTTCATTTTTGATGTAAGCGGGAGAGTAGTGAGGTTATATAATCGAAGACTGTTTCAGCCAGGAGAAATGTTTTACCTGCCTTTACAAGAGTTGACAAAAGGCATATACCTGTTAACAGGTGTTTCAGGAAGGGAAAGATTGAGTGGAATATGTTTTTTGAAGTAAAGAGGGGATGGAATACTGGCGCTGAATCACACTGGTGCAACTTACTTTGTAAGTCGCTTCCGTGCCTTCACCATCGGTTTCTTTAGCTCTTTCGCTTCTTTATTCCATGCTGCTGCTGTAAGAATAATTTCTTTCAACTCCTGAGAATAGATGTCCGCCTTTTTCCGGATAAGAACAGTAGTTACAATTGCCCTTCCCTTTGTACGAAGCTGAGGGAATAGCTCTACCAGGTCCTTGCCCCTGCAAAAGGCAACATCTATTCCTTCTTTTGTATTGTTCAGGTACATGAACATGCCGAAATAATGGTAAAAAGGAATTTTAAAGCTGAATCTCTCTTCCACATCCGGCACAAGTGAATGAACCAACTCCCGGAGAATCCCGCAAAGTTCCCTTCTTTCATCGGGAAGATTTTCAATATAATCGTCAACAGCTCTCATTTTAACCCGTGACGAAAGGCTTTCACTTTTTTACGGAACTCCTGTAGCTCTGTTTCCTGTTGAACGATAAATGTATTGTCTTTCAATTTTCCGATCACTTTCTCCATTTCTTTCTTTGTTTCATAAACCATCTGGCGAAATGGATTTTCATAATCTTTCGCACGCGACTCATAAATTCCTTTTACCATCCACTCCTTGGTAGAAAGTGCTTCATCGAGATATTGAAGGAATATTTTTTTGGTGAACCCGCCTGGTTTTATCCCTTTTACTTCAAGCAGGGAAGCAAAAGCATGTTGCGCTTTTTGCAATGGGTAGGCGTCACTGCAATTATGATAAAAACCATGCACTGCATCCCAGCTATCTATCTTGCCGGAATGAATGCCGCGTATCAACTGGTTGATAACAGGTACTGGCATTAGCTGGCCGCCGATATTGGTCCATGAATGACGCTCAACCTTTCCCAGTTTTTTAATAAGGCCTTCGAAGGAGAGATCAGGCTCTTTTTCAAGAAGGCTGATCAGTTGGGTAACGCCGTAGTATACGATCAGCTCTTTAAAAATATGGTATGCTTCGGTTACTTTAACAAGCACTACCTTTCTTGAGGTATTCTCTACACCACTGATCCGGATCTCTGTTTTAGTAAGTGAGGTTTTCTTGTCCAGCAATTCTTCCCCTTTTTTTATGGCAGATGCTTCATTCAGCGATTTGCGGGATGTGTTTTTCCAGCTTTCACCGGTAGCTTTTTTTAGTAATTGCAGGGCATCGAAAATTTCATTTACGCTGTCGGGAGCAAGAAAATCATATTCCAGGTATTGATTCTTAAAGCTGCGCTTGTCACGGCTTTCGTATTTGCCGGAATTGCGGGCCAGCGCATACATGTTGTACATAAACCAGTAAGCAGGCATGATCACCAGCCGGTCTTTGCTTACATCATTGCTGACAAGAGAGAAAGGAATGGGGATATTGAGCTCAGCCGGAAAATCACCTTTGGCGATCAGGGTAAAAGATGCAAACCGGGAATTGTGTTTGAGACTCACGCAGAGTCCTGGCCAGAAACCGCGACCTGCCATCAATTCCCCGTCAGCGCCCCGGGAATTATGATTGGAGCCGATCGTAGCACCTGCAGCCATATTGCTTTGCCCCATCAGCACGGAAGCGCAAAGAAAGGAATTGTTGTGGTGTTGCTCATGTGCAGGGAGCAATAATGAGTTCAACACTTCACAGCAGGAGATCGTGGAGTTATCCCCTAAAAACGAGTTGATCAGCCTGGCTCCATATTTTAGCTGCGAATGCGAGGCCAGGAAAAAACGGACCGCTTTTACGCCATAGAACACCCGGCAGCCAAAACCAATGATGCCATTTACCAGTTCACATCCTTCGCCGATCTGTGTAGGTGATTCAGCAGATGAATTGATGGTAAGGTTCTTCAGTTTATTTGCTCCTTTGATATATGCGTCTGTGCCGATCATCACGTCTTTGATGATCCGGCAGTTTTTTATAACGGATCTTTCTCCGATCGTGCCATAATAGCCGCGGCGGTCGTCAAATTTTTTTTCGGTGAACTCACGGAATTTCTGCATCAGCACCTCATCTGTTCTGTAGCGGGTCCATAGCCATGCATCACCTGTTTGCATACCATCAAACGCCAATACACTGCGGCCGGCATTTTCATTACAAAGTTCCATCCAGATACGAACAGATTCTTTTTCGCCTCTTTTTATAATACCATTCCCGAATTTGGAATGGTCAGAAACACTGACCTCATTGATATTGATAAGAATGGATTCACTTCCGATAATGTAATGGCTGAGATAGTTCACATTGTCTATCACAATATTGTCGCCAAGATCGCAACTGATGATAGAGCTATTGTATAAACCTACAGGTAAACGCACATCATGAAATTCAAGAAAGAAAGGTTCCAGTTTGCCGATGCGTACCAGCCCGTAAAATTTGCACTGTTTTATAAGCGAGGTATCGAATATTTCCGATACAAGAATATTTTGCCAGTTGTCTGAAGTGTTTCCATTGGCGGTCAACTGTCTTATTTCTGCCTCAGTTAAATTTCTCCAGTTCCGTTCGCCCTTATATTGCTGCTCGCGCAGATAATATTCATTTTCGCCATGGGGGAGATAGCCGGGATTCACAAAATTATAACCAAGCCCGGTTACCGGTATTTTACTGATCTTATTCATGGATTTGTTTTAAACCTGCAGGTTCTGTTTCGGCAGATTAAGGCAAGTATTATTCCACTGTTACGGATTTGGCAAGATTTCTTGGCTTGTCCACATCCAGCCCTTTAGCTACTCCGATATAGTAAGCCAGCAACTGAAGGGGTACCACATTGATCATAGGGGCAACGACCTCATCCGCTTCAGGGATGACCATCGTATCAACGGAAAGCTCGGCCGACATGGTATCGCCTTCTGTGATCACCGAAACAACTTTTCCTTTCCTTGCCTTGATCTCCTGCATATTGCTGACCACTTTTTCATGATAGGCATCTTTGGTGGCAACAAACACAACGGGGAGCTTTTCATCAACAAGGGCAATTGGACCATGCTTCATTTCTGCGGCAGGGTAACCTTCTGCATGTATATAAGAGATCTCTTTCAATTTAAGTGCGCCTTCCAGTGCTACAGGAAAATTATAGCCACGCCCCAGGTATAAAAAATCAGTGGCGTCTTTATATTTTTCCGCCAGCTGTTTAATATGCTCGCTTTGCTGAAGGGCGATCGCCACTTTTTCCGGCACTTCTTCCAGTTCCTTTAATAAAAGCCGGTAACGTTCTTCTGAAATAGAGCCTTTCACATGAGCGATCTTCAGCGCGATCATCGTGAGCACGGCCAACTGGGCTGTAAAAGCTTTTGTGCTGGCTACGCCTATTTCCGGGCCTGCATGCGTGTATGCTCCTCCATGTGAGGTACGTGCAATAGAGGAACCTACCACGTTCACCACGCCAAGGATGATCGCGCCTTTTGCTTTGGCTGTTTCTATAGCTACCAGTGTATCTGCGGTTTCACCGCTTTGCGAAATGGCAATGATAATGTCGCCTTCATTGATGACAGGATTACGATAGCGGAATTCAGAAGCATATTCCACTTCCACATTGATCCTGCAAAGTTCTTCAAAGATGTATTCAGCTACCAGCCCTGCGTGCCAACTGGTGCCGCAGGCGATCATCACTATCCTGTTGGCTTTGACGATCTGCTCTGCATATTGTTGTATACCGCTCATGGTGATGGTGCCTGCATGGGCATCCAATCTGCCGCGGAGGCAATCATAGATGGTTTGGGGCTGTTCAAATATCTCTTTCAGCATGAAATGATCATAGCCGCCTTTTTCAATAGCTGCCAGCTCAAGATCCAGTTTCTGCACATATGGCGTGAGCTTCTCATTGCCAAGGTTTTTCAGGATCAGTTCATCAGGGCGAATGATCGCCAACTCGTAATCATTTACATACACCACCTCTTTGGTGTATTCCAGCATAGGCGAGGCGTCGGATCCAAGGAAATGTTCTCCTTTGCCGATCCCTATCACCAGGGGGCTCCCTTTCCGGGCTGCAATAATGGTTTGTGGTTCGTCTGCATCAAGCAGCAGTATCACATAAGCTCCTACTACGCGTTTCAATGCTACTCTTACAGCTTCTTCCAGCGAGCAATTATTATTGAGCTTGATCTCTTCAATAAAATTCAGCAGCACTTCCGTGTCTGTATCGCTTTTAAAAACGTATCCTTTCTTTACTAATTCATTCTTCAGTTGTGCATAGTTTTCAATGATGCCATTATGGATCATTGCGAGCTTTCCACTGGCGGATTGATGGGGATGCGCATTGCGGTCGCTTGGTTCACCATGCGTAGCCCAGCGGGTATGACCAATGCCTGTATTGGCATGCAGGTTTTCCCCAACGATCGCTTCTTCCAGCTCTGCTACCTTGCCTTTTTTCTTATATACTTTCAATTGTCCGTTCTGTAAAGCCACACCGGTACTGTCATATCCGCGGTATTCAAGGCGTTTAAGGCCTTTGATAATGATCGGGTATGCCTGCCGGGGACCTGTGTATCCAACTATTCCACACATGTTTACTTTATTTTTTCTTGTAAATCAATTATTGCGAATTTCCTGATTTTACTCCAGACACCCAAACCGGATAATGCTTCAGTTTCAGCGATTATATTTCCCCACTAAGACGACGAAGAGCACAAAGAATATTTTACTTACAGCCACAGCGTAAAAGAGCTCTGACAGTATTTCTTTGTGCTCTTCGTCGTCTTAGTGGGGAAAACATTCAAAAATCAGGACCTTCCCAATATGTATAGGAAGCGGAAACAGTACACGCTTACAGCAGGCTTCCGCTGAGCATCATAAATGCCACGGAGAAATAAATGATCAGTCCTGTTACATCTACCAGTGTGGCTACAAAAGGTGCTGAAGAAACAGCCGGGTCTGCGCCCAGGCGTTTTAATATCATGGGCAGCATACTGCCGGCCAGTGTGCCCCAAAGCACTACACCCAATAAAGTGAGAGCTACTGTAACGCCGATCATCATCCAGTGTTCACCATATAAATCCGGTGCAAAGGAATGCCACACAAATATGCGCAGGAAACCGATAACACCTAATACGGTACCCAGTAGTATGCCGGATATGATCTCACGCCGCATCACACGCCACCAATCGGCGATGGTGATCTCGCCTACAGCCATTGCCTGTATGATAAGGGTGGAGGCCTGTGAACCGCTGTTGCCTCCGCTGGAAATGATCAAAGGAACAAACAATGCCAGCACCACCGCTTTCGCTATTTCATCTTCAAAATAAGCCATGGCAGTGGCTGTCAGTAATTCTCCGAGAAATAATACGACCAGCCATACCACTCTTTTCTTGAACAACTGAAAGATCGGCATTTCAAGATATGGGTGCTCCAGTGCTTCTGTACCACCGATCTTTTGGATATCCTCACTGAATTCTTCACTGGCTACCCACAACATATCATCGATGGTAACGATGCCGAGCAGTTTATTGCTGTTGCTGACCACGGGCAGCGCTACCCTGTTGTTCATCTTGAAAACCTCACTGGCTGATTCCTGGTCATCATATGCATTCAATGCCACCACTGTGCGCTCATCCATCAGTTCACTCACTTTTCTGTCAGGAGGGTTAAGAATGAAATCACGGATGCGGATATCATCCAGCAATTCCCCTTTTTCATTGATCACGTAAATGACATTGATCGTTTCGCTGTCTTTACCATACTTACGGATGGTGGTAAATACTTCTTCGATGGTGTTATAGGGATACACATACACGTAATCCGGGGTCATCAACCGGCCGATGCTGTTTTCCGGATAGCCCAGTAAAGAGAGAGTGATCTTTCTTTCCTCGGGGTCCATCAGTTTGATCAATTCGCGGACAGCATTGCTGGGAAGCTCTTCCAGGAAATCGGTACGGTCATCCGCAGGCAATTCATTCAGCAGGGAGGCAACCGTATTGGGAGGCAGGATCTGGATGATGCGTTTTTGCGTGGGGAATTCGAGGATCTTGAACACACTGGCTGCACGGTGGACCGACATATTGGCGATGATCTGGCCTTCAAAATCGGGAAATTCATAGACGAGATCAGCCACATCACTGATGTTCTGATCGTTCAGGAAGTCCCTGATCCTGAGCTTGTCTTCCGTTTGGACAACAGCTTCAAACTGTTCGCTTAATGAAGGTTGTTCATCAAATTCTTCAGCCATGACTCAAAAATACGAAGTACCGGGTTTAGAACCCTAACTCAATCTTTCTTCTGTGTTAAGAAATATGCGATTTTCGTGCCTGCATTTAATAACTGTACATGATTCTTCCTTTTTTATTCGTAGCCAATACAGGGGGCCGCGGCAGGGGTGTATTCAGTTCTGAATATATAGAAGCGGGCACGGTGGTTGAAATGTCGCCTGTTATTATCATGAGCAATGAAGAACGGAAATTGCTTGACCAGACCCTGCTGCATGATTATATTTTTGAATGGGGATATGAAAGCGACCGGTGCTGCATGGCTTTGGGATATGTGCCCCTTTACAATCATTCCTATACCTCCAACTGTGAGTATGAAATGGATTTTGAAAACGCGCTGATCAGTATCCGTACCGTAAGGCCGGTACAGGCAGGAGAAGAATTATCCATTAATTATAATGGAGAATGGAATGATAAGAAGCCGTTGTGGTTTGAGGTGACGAGTACATGAACAAAGCCTATTGATCATTCAATGGGTTTCCTTCTTTATTAAAGATCTAACAAAAAGGGAAGATCTTTCGATCTCCCCTGGTGTAAACGGTACTGCACTGGACCCAAACCACAGCTAGTTTAGGGAATAACAAATCGGTGGCGGCTGATATCCTCGTCTCCGTCCCGCAGGTTCAGGATATATGAGCCTTTTGGTAATGAGGAACTGCCGGAAAAAACATTGATCACCTGGCCTGCATCTAGTTTGCCTGGTGCTTTCCTGTATACCAGTCTTCCGTTCATATCATGTACGGTATACCAGGCCTGCCGCAGGTTGCGGCCGCTTTGCAGGTAAAGCGTGTTATTGGTCATCAATGTAGGGAATACTTTATCGGGACCGGTTTGATTATTGCCGGCCTGCACCATGATCATAGGAGAATAAGTGATCGCTCCGCCCATATCGGTCATCTTCAAGCGGTAATAGTAAGTGCCTGGGCTGGGGAGCAGATCATTGTATTGATAGCTGATATCATTACTGTATGTTGCATCGGCCTGCCCCTGCAACCTGTTTATGGTACTGAAAGAGGAAGCATCTTTACTGCGTTGCACTTCAAACCAGGAAGGATCGCTGTTTCTTGTGATCTGCCATTTTAATTCAGTAGACCCGTCTTTTTGTTGCCCCGAGAATGAAAGCAGGTTTACCGGTAATATAAGCATGGGCTGCATATTAAAGCTGATACGGTTATCGCCGGTGTTTTCATAAAACTCAAGGACCATATCAATGGTGCCGGATGAAAGATTGGTGGTAAGGGCAGACGATGTGTAGGAATGCAGATTCCAGTTATCAATAGCCCAGGTGCCACCACCATCGAGACTTAACCTGTACCCATCATCAGCACCTACAGTGAAACGGTAACTGCCGGCAGGAAAATTTTTCTTTAAGCGGTAGCGCACGCTGAATGTTTCCGTTTGCACATTGCAGTTGCTGGTGGAATAAGAAACATCGCTGCCACCGAAGTTCTGATCAAAATTGGGGGAGCTGCTGTTGCCTTCCGTCACCATTCCTTTATAGTAATCGAAATTAGTACCATCGTATACATAACCATTCCATACATTGTTGGCGCCATAAGTAGTGGTATTCTCACTACCCATGCAACTGTTGTAGCTGACATTAAATGAAATGCGGTTCTCGCCGCTGTTCTCATAATACTCAAGAACCATGTTGTAGGTACCGTTCAGGGGTACGGTGATAGAAGCAGTGGTATAAGCCTGATCATACCATTGGTCGATGATCCAGGTGGCGCCGCCGTCAATACTGAGGCGAAAGCCATCATCCCCCCCTACAAGGAAGGTGTAGTAACCGGCACTAAATGTTTTTCTTAAACGGAAGCGGACACTGAAAGTAGTAAGGCTCACTCTGCAACCATGGGTATTGTAGTTGCCGTTATCGTTGTCAAAGTCCTCATCGAAGTTGGGATTGCCGGCGCTGCCTTCGTTTATATAACCTCTGTAACTGGTGAAGTTCGTATTGTCATACGCATACCCGATCCAGACATTATTAGTACCATAAGTAACTTGATCTCCCTGGGGGCTGCAGGGTTGGGCGGAGGCAAAACAGGACAAAAGAAGGCCTAAGGCCAAAACAGGTAGAATTGGTTTCATTGGAAGGTGGTTTGTTACTAACCCTATTTAACGATAGTAAATAAGGGTTATTGCTTAGTGTAAATAGGTATTTACAAATAAAAGTATGATTTTCAGGCAAAAAGATACCTATGGGCGCCTGGGAGGGCCTAAACTTTTGACAATTGTCAACTTATTTATATATGAGAGGTACTACTTCAGTAAGTCTTTAATTTCCTGAAGCTTGAGTAATGCCTCTACCGGCGTTAGCCGGTTGATGTCGATAGAGCCCAGGAGGTCCCGGATATCGCCGAAAGTCTGGGAATGTGCATCAAAAATGGATAACTGGAATTGGGGGGCAGTCAGGGATTTGACTTTTGACCGCGCATCCTCTTTGGCCGGAGTGCCATTGTCGTCGCCATCCAGGTGTTTTGCTTCGAGATGCTTTAAAATTTCATTGGCCCGGTCGATCAGGGAAGGAGGCATACCGGCCATACGGGCTACGTGGATACCAAAACTGTGCGTGCTGCCACCCGGGGCCAGCTTGCGCAGGAACACGATCTTGTTGCCGATCTCTTTATTGGTGATATGATAGTTCTTTACACGGTCAAGTTTTTCTTCCAGTTCATTCAACTCATGATAATGGGTAGCAAATAGGGTTTTGGGTTGATGCGGGGTATTGTGCAAATGTTCCGCAATGCTCCATGCAATGGAAATACCATCATAAGTAGAAGTTCCCCGGCCGATCTCATCCAGCAATATCAGGCTTCGCGCTGTGATATTGTTGATGATGCTGGCGGTTTCATTCATTTCCACCATAAAGGTAGACTCACCTCCACTCAGGTTGTCTGAAGCACCCACGCGCGTAAAGATCTTATCGGTGAGGGAGATCTTTGCTTCAGTTGCCGGTACAAAGGAACCGATATGAGCCATCAGCGTGATCAGTGCGGTTTGACGGAGCAATGCTGATTTACCGCTCATGTTGGGGCCGGTAAGTATGATGATCTGCTGATCGGTTTTGTTCAGCTCGAGATCGTTGTGGATATAGGTTTCACCGATGGGTAAATGTCTTTCTATTACAGGATGCCTTCCTTCTTTCACTTTCCAGTCCATGTCTTCCTGCAGCTGTGGTTTTTTATACTGATACTGTATGGCATTCTGTGCAAAACAGCAGAGGCAGTCCACAATAGCAAGAATATTCCCATTAGTTTGAACAGGTGCTAAATAATCAAACAATTCATTCAGCAACAGTTCATATATCCTGAGCTCATTCTGTAATATTTTATCTTCCGCTCCCATGATCTTTTCTTCATAATCTTTCAATTCGGGAGTGATATACCGTTCTGCATTAGCCAGTGTTTGCTTGCGCATCCACTCAGCCGGCACTTTGTTCTTATGAGAATTGGTTACTTCAAGATAGTAACCGAATACATTATTGAAACCGATCTTCAGGGAACTGATACCGGTTTGCTCAGCTTCTTTTTGCTGAAGTTTGGCCAGGTATTCTTTGCCGCTATGTGCGATCTGCCGCAATTCATCCAGTTCTGCATCCACGCCATTATTGACCATCCCGCCTTTTGCCGCCAGGGCAGGAGGGTTATCTATGATCTCTTTGAATATTTTGTCGGCGATATAAGGGCAGGGGTTCAAAGCATCGCCTAAACGTTTCAGGTAGTCATTGCCGGATGCAAGACAAACCTGTTTAATGATCTCCACCTGCTTCAATCCTTTTGCGAGTTGCAACACTTCACGCGGGTTGATCCTTCTTGCAGGGATTTTAGCGACCAGCCTTTCAATGTCACCGCAAAGTTTGATGGATTGCGATAGTTTATTGCGTGTATCTGTTTCTTTGATCAGCCATTCCACCAGGTCGAGCCGTTCATTGATCTTGGCAAGATCTTTCAGCGGGAAAACGATCCACCGTTTCAGCAGGCGTGCGCCCATAGGGGAAACAGTATTGTCGAGCACGCTCAGTAAAGTATGATCAGTTTCTGAAGCGCCGTAGACCAGTTCAAGATTACGGATGGTGAAGCGGTCCATCCACAGGAAATCATCCCGGTCGATCCGCTGCAGTGAGGTAATATGCTGCAGGTTGGGATGTTCGGTATCTCTTAAATAATGGATAATGGCACCGGCTGCAATAAGGCCATTCTTCATTTCTTCCACACCAAATCCTTTTAGTGAATGGGTCTGGAAATGTTTGAGCAATGTATCTTCTGCGTAGCCGGCATCGAAGATCCATTCATCCAGCGTATAGGTGTACATTCTGCCACCAAAATACTCTTTGAAATTTTTCTGGCGGTGACGTTGAAAGATCACTTCAGCGGGCTTGAAGCTTTGCAGCAGTTTATCGGCATATTCACGGTCGCCTTCTGCGATCAGGAATTCGCCGGTGGAGATATCAAGGAAAGCAAGACCGTATTGATCATTGTCAGCGAAATGGATACCGCCGAGAAAATTATTGGTATGGTGTTCCAGCAATTTATCATTCAGGGCAGTGCCGGGGGTGATCATTTCGGTGACGCCTCTTTTCACAACGCCTTTGGCTTGTTTTGGATCTTCCAGTTGATCGCAAACAGCTACGCGATAGCCGGCTTTCACCAGTTTATGCAGGTAAGTGTCGATGGAGTGATGGGGAAAACCTGCCAGGTCGAGTGAAGCGGCGGCGCCATTATTCCTTTTGGTGAGGGTGATGCCCAGCACCTGTGAAGCGATCACGGCATCCTGACCGAAGGTTTCATAGAAATCGCCTACACGGAAAAGCAGCACGGCATCCGGGTATTTCTGTTTAATGGCCCGGTGCTGCTGCATCATCGGGGTTTCCTCTGTTTTGCTTTTCGCCATGGGCGACAAATATAATTGCTTTGCTGCCATGAACGAACCGTATTCTAACGGGTGTGAATTATTTTTGCACTATGCGAAAACTGAGTATGGAAGAATTGGACCGCAAATCGGTCGAAGAATTCAGGCAATCGGAGAAAACTCCCATTATCGTCGTCTTAGAAAATATCCGTAGTGCGTATAATGTTGGCAGTGTGTTCCGTACTGCTGATGCTTTCCTGGTGGAAGCGATCTACATCATCGGCTATTCAGCAAAACCTCCGCATAAAGAGATCAAAAAAACAGCTTTAGGTGCGGAAGAAACGGTGAATTGGCGGCATTTTTCCACAACAGCCGAGGCTATTTCACAATTAAGGGAAGATGGGTACACCATTTATGCGATAGAACAGGCTGAAGGAAGCCGGGCTTTGCAAGCGATTACCCCTGCTTTGGATGAGAAGATCGCGGTGGTGCTGGGCAATGAAGTAACGGGTGTGGAGCAATCCACGATCCATTTGTGTGATGCCTGTGTGGAAATACCGCAATTGGGGATGAAACACTCCCTGAATATTGCAACGGCGGCAGGAGTGGTGCTTTGGGAGCTGGTAAGAAGGAGGCTAAAGAGTGAGGGGCGGGAGCGCAGCGTTTAAATTTTAATGTTTAAACGTTGTTTTATGGTCAGGGGGATTGGTTTATCTTTGCCGGATGACTACTGCTAAAAAGTATCTCAGTCTAATAAAGTTTTCGCATACCATTTTTGCGATGCCTTTTGCATTGATAGGCTTTTTTCTGGGGATTTTTTTGATCACAAATCCGGAGTATGGGGGTTCTTTAATACCGGGTTGGCATATTGCCTATCCTGACCTTAAAAACTGGCCTGCCGGTTTTCCTTCTTCCCGCAACGAAGTGATCATCCGGTTCCTGTTGGTGATTGCCTGTATGGTATTTGCGCGCAGTGCAGCCATGGCCTTTAACCGGTATCTCGACAGAAGTTTCGACGCCCTGAACCCCCGCACTGCGATCAGGGAGATACCAGCCGGGATATTAAAGGCAAACAATGTATTGTTGTTTACCATTATAAGCTCTGTCCTGTTTATTGTTTGTACTTTCTTTATTAATAAGATCTGTTTTTATCTCTCCCCCGTAGCCTTATCAGTAGTGTTGGGATATAGTTATACGAAAAGATTCACGCCGCTATGTCACCTGGTATTAGGCATAGGATTGTCACTTGCGCCGATAGGAGCTTATCTCGCTGTAACCGGTGAGTTTCAACTTCTCCCTTTGTTGTTTTCTTTTGCAGTCATCTGTTGGGTCAGTGGCTTTGATATTATTTATGCATTGCAGGATGAAGAGTTTGATAAAAACCATTCTTTATATTCAATACCTTCCTGGCTGGGCAAGTCCAAAGCATTAAGGGTTTCAGAATTACTTCATATCCTCAGTGCTTTATTCGTCATTGCTGCAGGTTATCTTGGAAGTTTTAGCTGGCTCTACTGGATCGGCGTAGCTGTATTTGCCGGCATGCTTATTTACCAGCATTCCATTGTTAAACCCAATGATCTCCGGAGAGTGAACCTGGCTTTCATGACGGCCAACGGCATAGCTTCTGTCGTTTTTGCTTTATTTGTGATCGCCGATCTCTTTCTCCGTGTTTTTTCCCGTTAGGTATCTTTGCACCATGCCCAGAATCCTCGCCATTGATTACGGTCTCAAACGCACCGGCCTTGCCGTCACCGATCCTTTACAGATCATTGCTACAGGCCTGGCCACCGTTGAATCAAAACAGCTGGTTCCTTACCTGAAAGATTATTTCAGCCGTGAACAGGTAGAACTGATCATTATCGGCGAACCCAAGAACTGGGATGATTCCGATACGCATGCGACACCCCTGGTGGAAAAATGCATTAAGGATCTTCAGAAAAATTTCCCCTCCATGCCCATCAAAAAAGTGGATGAACGGTTCACTTCCAAAATGGCCAAAGATGCCATGCTGGAAATGGGCCTCAGGAAAATGCAACGCCGCAACAAAGCACTTGTAGACGAGATCGCGGCAACTATCATGCTACAGGAATACATGCGATCTGTTTAAAACGCCCCTTCCCGTCCTTCCCGCCTTACCGGTAAATTTTTACCGGTAAGGCGGGAAGGACGGGAAGGGGCGTTTTGAACAGGAGTTGCTTTATTTAATGAAGTGTAACTGTTTGAGAATAAATCCCTGTTTCATATTATACACGTTGACTTCCTGTATTTTAAGCAGGAACGCATACCTTTGTACCTTGTTCAATCAAGTAGTTTAAAGATGATTTTACCTATTGTAGCTTATGGCCACCCTGTATTGCGTAAAGTGGCTGAGGATATTACACCCCATTACCCCAATCTGGAAAAGCTTATTGCAGATATGTGGGAAACCATGTATGAAAGCAGTGGTGTGGGCCTTGCTGCTCCGCAGATCAACCGCTCTATCCGTTTGTTTGTGGTAGACACAGAACAGATGTTTACCAACATGGAAGAAGATGAAAAAGATGACTACCCCGATGCTCCCGGCATCAAAGCCACTTTTATTAATGCCCACATTGTGGTATTGGAGGGAGAGGAATGGTCGTACAATGAGGGTTGTCTCAGCATCCCCAAGATCCGGGAAGACATTTATCGCAACGAATCCGTTACGCTGCGGTACGTGGATGAAAATTTCCAGCCCCAGGAAAAAACATTCGATGGCCTCACTGCACGCGTGATCCTTCATGAATACGATCATATTGACGGTAAGCTTTTTATCGATCATATTTCTCCGTTGAAAAGGAAACTGATGAAAGGTAAGCTCACCGATATCTCGAAAGGAAAAGTGAATGTGGATTATAAAATGATGTTCCCCGGCTAAGCTGAACTGCACATTGTACTCATAAAAACGACTTCTGGCTCAACAATTGAAAGATCACACAAAAAGGGTATTGATTTCCCTTCTTGTGTGACCTAGCTTTGTATGTATCCATCCTCCATCTTTCTTTCCACCCCACCGATAGAGTAACTCTAATAGTAGCGAGCTTATTTACAAACTAAATCTTGCTTATGAGAAGAACTCTCCTCTCAGCAATGGCCATGCTATGCGCCATCAGCTATTCTTATGCTCAAAGTGTTGTACCAGCTGCCTTAAATACAGCAGGCGGCACCTACAATAATCCTGATTCTTATTTCCATTTTGAGTGGAGTTTCGGGGAAATGCTTGTTATTAATTCTTTTGCTCCTCCGGATAGTGCTGTGCTGTTAACGCAGGGAGTATTGCAACCTTGCACAGACGGTAAAAGCCTGCCCGGCAATGCCAGGTTCCAGCCTGCTGATTACCGCCTTTTTCCCAATCCTACTGTGGGCAAGTTCGAAGTGAACTTTTTTATCAAGGAACCCGGTCCAATGCATCTCCGTTTGGTAGACGCTAACGGAAAAGTGCTGGATCGCCGCAGCTTTATGTATACCGGCTGCTGTGGTATATATCAATTCGATCTCACTGATCATCCTCCCGGAGTTTACTATGTGATTGCTGAATTGCATACCATATTTACCCGCTACAGTGGTCTTAAAGTAATGAAAATCGGAAAGTAATTCGATCAACCATAAACCCTTCACCCTAACAAATCATGAACATGAAAAAGATTCTTGCCTTATGCTGGCTGATGCTGGCAATGCAATTAGTGTATGGCCAGGCGCCAGGTTTATTCAATTACCAGGGCGTTGCACGGAATGCTGTAGGGAACGTGATCCAGAATAAAGCGATCACGCTCCGCCTTAGTATCCGCAATGGTACGGCAACAGGCCCTGTTGTATACGCTGAAACCCGCGAACTGACGACTAATGCAGTTGGATTATTCAATGTACTGGTTGGGAGTCCTGGTGCCAGTAATGTTACCGGCACCATTCAAGGTGTTGACTGGGCCACAGGAGATAAATTTGTGCAGGTGGAAATTGATCCGGCAGGAGGCTCGGCTTTTATCAATGTAGGCACTTCACAACTTGCTTCAGTTCCTTATGCCTTATTTGCTGCAAACGGCGTAGCTGGCCCTCCTGGTCCTGCGGGGCCAGCCGGCCCTGCTGGACCCGTTGGCCCTGCAGGCCCCGCAGGGTCCATTAATGGAACAGCTGCGGGCGGTGATCTTGCCGGCACTTATCCTGATCCAACGGTGAAAGGGCTTCAGGGCAAGGGAGTGAGCAATACTGCTCCAACGAATGGACAGGCATTGATATACAATGGAACTGAATGGACACCCACAAATATCGGCGGCGGTGGTGGGTTCGTACTGCCTTATGTGGCGAATGAAAATTCTGTGGCTACTTTGTTTTCCATCAATAATGCAGGTGATGGCGTTTCACTGGAAGGCACGAATGGAAGTGCAACATCCAGTATTGCTGCTATAAGAGGTAGTGTGACCAGTACTTCTCCTGGCGGTTTTTCTGCTGGTGTGCGTGGTGTCAATAATGGTACCGGTGGGCTTGGTGTGGGGGTATACGGATCACAGAACGGCAGTGGCTGGGGCGTTTATGGTGTAACGCCCAACGGGCTTGGCGTATATGGTAATGCATCAGCCAATGGTTATGGCGTTTATGCCAATAGTAATACAGGCACAGGTTTGCAGGCAACCAGTAATACAGGCGTAGCTGCTAACATGTCGATCTTCAACAATTCAAACAATAATACGGTGCTTAATGTAAATACGGTTGGGAACGGAGTTGGTGTAACTGTTACTACAACGGGGAACGGCGCGGGTGTGCGTGCCTCAACCGGCAGCGGATTCGGGGTGCATGGTATTACGCAGTCTCAAACAAGCGCCGGGGTGGTAGGAGATAATAATGGTGGTGGTGAAGCCGTGGTAGGCCGCACTACCAGCGATATCGCAGGTGCTGTTGTTGGCCGCAATGATGGCGGTGGTTATGGTGTAAGAGGTTTTATTGCGACCAGTGCTGCAGGCACTGCTGTTGGGGTACTGGGGCAGGTGGGATTGAATAACAGCACCGGTCGTGCAGGGCGCTTTGAAAACTTCAACAGTACCAATACCACTGGCAATACACTGGAAGTAGAAACAAACGGTAACGGAAATATTCCTGATAATACGCAAGGCAATGCGGCTTCTTTCCTGGTGGATAATGCCAACAGCGTAGCTGCTGCTGTAAGAGGTGAAGTAAAAACGATCTTCGGCAACTTTGGCGCAGCCGGTCTATTCGGTATTTCTTCCGGTACCGGCGGCTTTGCGGGTCTTTTCCATTCCTCCAATGCAGCTGGCAATGGTCCTGCTTTGGTGGCGATCAATGATGGTAATGGTAATGCCATTACAGCTAATACCAGTAAGGATGGTAATGCAGTGGAAGCAAATATCGATGGTGCAGGAAATGCCCTATATGCCTGGGTCCCCAGTTTTGCAACAGGACGCGCAGGCAGGTTTAATATTTTCAATGAATCCAACACCAGTGATGTGATCACTGTTACCACAGTTGGTAATGGCATTGCAGGTAATTTTAAAGTAGACAAGGTTACAGGAACATCGGCGGCTGTAAAAGCAGAAGTTAATTCGCAGTTTGCCAATTTCGGTACTGCTGCTATATATGGGATTTCTTCCGGTACAGGAGGTTATGCGGGGCTTTTTCATGCATCCAATCCCGCAGGCAATGGCCCCGCTTTGATAGCTATTGCTGATGGTAATGGCAATGGCATCACGGCCAATGCCAGTAACACAGGGGATGGAGTGGAAACAACAGCAGACGGTACAGGGAATGCCCTTTATGCCTGGACGCCCAATTTCAGTAATGGCAGGGCAGCGAGGTTAGTGAATTACAATACCGGCAATACCAACCCGGTACTTACTGTAGAACAGCACAGCGCTGGCAGCATAGCACTCTTTAAGTCGGGTAACCCCGGTACTGTAAACGTTGCCAGGATCAGTGGTACAGGCAAAGGCTATTTTAATGATGGTACGCAAAACAGCGGAGCCGATGTGGCTGAGGCATTTGATGTGAATGGTGATCTTGCTGCCTATGAAGCAGGTGATGTACTGATCATTTCCGTTGATAAGGACAGGGCAGTAGAAAAATCAGCAACGCCTTACTCCAATCTTGTCGCCGGTGTGTATGCTACCAAGCCTGGCGTGTTGCTGACGGAAGAACATATTGACACAGATATTTCTGATAAAGTACCTATGGGTGTGATAGGTGTTATCCCTACAAAAGTATGCATGGAAGGCGGTGCAATAAAAAGAGGCGATATGCTTGTCACTTCTTCACAGCCCGGTGTAGCTATGAAAGCAGATCCGGATAAAGTGAAAATAGGGCAGGTGCTGGGCAAAGCATTGCAGGATTATAACGGACCTGCTGTAGGAAAAATAAACGTACTGGTAAACATTAAATAATTCAAACCATGAAATCATTCAACATGAAAAAAGATCTTCTCTTTCTATTGCTGCTGATAACCGGTATACAATTAAGTGCACAGGAGTTTAAGACAGATGAAAGCATTTCCAGGCAACTAAGGAACAATACACAACCCGGTATGAAATATGGCTCAACTGTTCAACGCGCTGCAAGCCCTTCCAAAGGCTTTACCGGCTCATCCCTTGCCAAGGAAATAAAAGAAGGTAAGTTTATCCAGGTGCAGCAGGGCTCATCGGCTTCGCCGGTAACCAACAGGGTCCGCAATGCCGGAGCCGCGAAGGCAGCAACCCTGCCCAGCAATAAATCTGCAGAGGAAGTAGATAAAGAGATCAAAGCTTCCCCATCCAAAATGCCTGTGCCGCCACCCATGCAGGAAGAAAAAAATGGCACACCGGCCCAGGAAAAAACAGTTCCTGTTAAAAAAACAGGGCAGTAAGCTACTTGCTTTGTTGTTCCGGGATGCGGCTGTAACTTGCAGGCCATGCAAAGTGTTAAACTATGCCTGGCCTTTTTGTTTTTATCGGTCGCCTGTAATGCGCAAACGCAGGAAGATTCCCTGGAAAATGAAAGGCTGGCTAAAATGATCAATCTTTCGGAAGTGGTGGTCCGTACAGACGTGAACATTCCCAAGTTTATGGAACGGGTAAAAAACGATTCCAGTTTTTACAAAGCTTTCAAGAACCTGCATGTGCTTGGGTTTACATCGCTCAATGACATCCGCATTGTTGATAAAAAGGGGAATGGAAAAGCAGGTATGCAGAGCAGGACCGTTCAAACAAGAGCTTATGGTTGCCGCACTATGGAAATAGTGTCTGAAACAACCCAGGGCGATTTTTATGATAAAAAACGGAACTACAATTATTATACAGCAGAACTGTATGCCGGTTTGTTTTTTACCAATGGCAGGATTTGTGGAGAGAACAACATCGTAGCAGGCACGTCTTTTTCCGCCAGGGGAAAAAGCGGTACAGAAAAGCATAAAGAACAATTGAAGATGCTGTTCTTTAATCCCGGGAAAAAAATACCCGGCATTCCTTTCATCGGCGAAAAGATCAACATCTTTGATCCTGATGTGGCTGAACTCTACGATTTTTCCATTGACCAGGTTGATTATGAAGGAAAGCAGGCTTACCTTTTTACCGTGAAGGCAAAAGAAGATCTTTCAAGCGGCAAAAGGAATAAGATCGTTATAGACAATATGGTTACCTGGTTTGATGCCAAGACCATGGAAGTGATGGCCCGCAATTACAAACTCAGCTATGATGCCGGTGTTTATGACTTTGATGTGCAAATGGAAGTGGAAATGACAAAGTTCGGCGAATACCTTGTTCCCAAAACATTACGATATACCGGCAATTGGGATGTGATCCTTAAAAAAAGGGAAAGAGGGATGTTTACGGCTACATTGTTTGATTTTAAAGCAGAACAATGATTGGTTAGTCGTAGTATCGCGATCCCCTTCTTCTGAATATTTACACTTCCATTCTGTTCCCAATCGTGCCCACATACTTTCTCCATTTCTCAATCACCTGTTCCATATCTGAAGGTAGTTCTGTATCAAAATTCATTTCTTCACCGGTGGTAGGATGGATAAAGCCCAATGTTTTTGCATGCAAAGCCTGCCTTGGGCAGATGGCAAAGCAGTTTTCTACAAACTGCTTGTATTTGGCGTACACTGTACCTTTTACAATTTTATCACCTCCATAAAAATCGTCGCTGAATAATGGGTGGCCTATGTGTTTCATGTGTACGCGTATCTGGTGGGTGCGCCCGGTTTCCAGTATGCACTGCACAAGCGTTACATAATTAAAGCGCTCCATCACTTTGTAATGGGTGATCGCTTCTTTGCCATGATCCCCTTCGGGATAAGCTTCAAACAGTTTACGGAATCTCAAATGCCTTCCAACATGCGCTACAATGGTGCCTTTATCTTCTTCCACATCGCCCCATACCAAAGCCAGGTACTGGCGCTTAATGGTATGGTCATAGAACTGCTTGGCCAGGTGCCGCATGGCTTTATCGGTCTTGGCCAGCACCAGCAGGCCGCTGGTGTTTTTATCGATCCGGTGCACCAGTCCGAAGCGGGGAAGCGATTCTTCTGTAAGTCCCGGCTGCTGCTGTTGCAGATACCAGGCCACCCCATTGAGCAGTGTGCCGGTATAATTACCGCTGCCGGGATGCACTACCATGCCGGCGGGTTTATTGATAAGCATAAGATCGGCATCTTCGTACACGATGTTGAGGGGAATGTTTTCCGGCACTACATCGGTGTCTTCAGGGCTCATGTCGGAATATATGATGATCTCGTCCAGGGCTTTAATCTTGTAATTAGGCCGTACTTCTTTTCCGTTTACCAGCACCAGTCCGCTATTGATCGCCTGCTGCAGTTTATTTCGTGTAGCTCCTTCAATCCTGTTCATCAGGTACTTGTCTATACGGAGCGGTTCCTGCCCCTTGTCTGTTTTGAAGCTGAACCGTTCGTAAAGCTCTTCACTGGTTTCTGTACCTGTGTCAGTCGCCTTATTGGTTATATTATCGTTATCCTCCATTATTCGTCGGTTTCCTGCAAAGGTAAGTATTGGCCCAGTTTGAATTTTCCCACAAAGGAGGCGGAGACCGCAAAGAAATATTTCACGTTGCTTTCCCACTATATATAGCTACAACGCAGGGAAGATGCTCAACAATCATTCTTTATGGTCTCCGCCGTCTTTGTGGGAGAAGAACTTAGTTGCTGAAACCCGAGTCATTGCCTCAGAGCAGCGGGATGAAAAATTGTTGGTAAATTGCAGGCTTGATTATGGACAAGCAGGAAGTACATTTCAGGGACCTGGGGCAGATGGCATACAAAGAAGCCTGGGATTACCAGGAGCAACTTTTGCAGGAAGCCGTGCGTATTAAAGCAGCTATCCGCGATTTGCAGGAGAAAGGTGCAGTAATGCCGGGTGAGGAACAATTAAAAACCGATCACTATCTTCTTTTCGTGGAGCATCCTCCTGTTTATACGCTTGGTAAAAGCGGTGATATTGCCAATGTTTTGCTGAGTGAGGAAGACATGCTTCACAAGGGTATCAGTTTTTACCGTTCCAACCGTGGCGGGGATATTACTTTTCATGGCCCGCAGCAACTGGTAGGTTACCCTGTTCTTGATCTCGAAAAATATTATACGGATATTGGTAAATACCTGCGCAATATTGAAGAAATGATCATTCTTACACTTGCTGGGTATGGCATTGAAGCCGGCCGCTCGCCGGGGGAAACCGGCGTATGGATCGATGCAGATAAAAAAGGAATGGAAAGAAAGATCTGCGCGATCGGCGTACGCAGCAGCCGCTGGGTTACCATGCATGGATTTGCACTGAATGTGAACACGGACCTCTCTTATTTCGATAATATCATTCCCTGTGGCATTAAAGACAAGCAGGTGACATCCATTGAAAAAGAACTTGGCCACAAAGTGGATCTGCAGGAAGTAAAGGAAAAGGTGAAAAAGAATTTTGAAGGGGTGTTTCAGTCACACCTGGTGAGCTGATAATTAAAACTCCTTGGGCAGATAAAACTTATTCTTTTCTTTCAGATCCCCATTCTCATACATTTCAAACCTGAACCAGCCTGATTTGTAGAAATTGGATTTATCGATCTTGAAGTTTCTCTCCTTGATATCTTTTAATTCAAACAAAAGATCGTTATCGGTATTGAAGAATTTGATGCTGTATTTTTTATCATTATCAGGCAGGCTGATGCGGATATAACCGTCCTTGTAAGTATACACATGTTTGGACGGGACCCATATTTCCCCTTTGGGGCCATTGTTGGAAATAACAGGTCTTCCGTTTGCACTGTCAAAAACAGGTATGGTGAAATTGCCATTCTGTAATCTTGTTGGCTTGTCTTTTCTTATAAGTGTGTCCAGTACCGGTCTTTTGGGGTCGCTAAAGAGGAAAACGCCTTTATCCAGCATGATATAAAGCCGGTAAAACATGCGGTCATTATTCGCCTTGGTATCTACATAACCGTTTTCGGGAGTAGAGGGGTCGGCAACGGAAAGAATGGTCTTATAATTCTTCAGGCTGTCAAATGAACGCTGGATGCTGATCTGCCTGATGTTCTCAAACTTATTCACCCAACCTATAACAATACGGTTATTGCCAATATTTTTTACGGAAAATTTGGGGAGGGTATCCTGCGCAGATAAAGGTTTACCCACAACAGTCAAGGCCAGAAAAAATAACAGGATCAGTTTGCGCATCATGTAATATAAGAAACGAAAAAGGATATGGATTCTTATCTGTTGCCCGCAAAGATAAGGCTCTGTGAATATACGCTATAAAATATCAAAAGATTAACGTTCCTTTTGGCAGGGAGCGGTTGCCCTGCAAGCCTCCGCTATGGATCACCAGCAGCCTGCTTCCGGCCGGGAAAAATGATTTTTTTATAAGATCTGATACAGCATAAAAGAGTTTGCCTGTGTATACAAAATCGGACGGAATTCCGGTGCCTGCATAAAATTCATTCATAAACTGCAATAACCCGGGTGTATGCTTGGCATAGCCGCCTAAAGAGTATTCATGTAGCAATTGCCAGCTATTGTGTGCTGGTTGCAACAACCGGGCGATCATTCCTTCCAACCCATGATTATTTTTCAGCATGCTGATACTGATCACTTCGCTGCCGGCAGGGGCTGCATTCACCAAACCGGCTGTCATTGTGCCGGTACCGGCTGCGCAGATATAATGAGTGAAAGAACGATCGGGTATTTCCAGTATAGTGGAGGCTCCCCTTGCTCCTTCTTCTCCGTAGCCTCCTTCAGGCACTAACAGGTATTCGTTTATATCGATGCCTGCAGGAATTTGCTTTTCCTTATAATCAGTCCGGGTAATAAAATGTAATTGCATGCCTGCTTGTTTCGCTTCTTCCAGTGCTGCAGAATAAAGAGAAGGCTCTTCACCACGGATAATACCGATTGCCTGCAGGCCCTGTAAGCGGCAGGCAGCGGCTGTTGCAACGATATGATTGGACCAGGCTCCGCCAAATGTAAGCAAGCCTTTTTTCTGTTGCTTCACTGCATGATCGAGATAGAAACGGAGTTTGAACCATTTATTACCGGAAATGACAGAATGCAGCTTGTCGAGGCGAAGAACAGCTACTTCCATATCTTTTTGGCAAAAAAATGATACATCATCCACCGTTATATTTTGCACAGGTAATGAATAAAGCATAAAATTACTACCGCTCTTAACGAATTTACTTTAATTTACGGCGCAAAATAAGAAAGGAATATGCAACCAACATTAGTGATCCTGGCTGCAGGCATGGCTTCCCGCTATGGTAGTATGAAACAGATACAGGGTTTTGGACCAGGGGGAGAAACAATCATGGATTATTCTATTTATGATGCCATCCGCAGCGGTTTTGGAAAAATCGTTTTTATTATCCGCCGCGATTTTGCAGAGGATTTCAGAAATATATTCGAACCTAAACTAGAGGGGAAGATCGCAGTGGAATATGCTTTCCAGGATATGGAAGCATTCACAGAAGGGTTTGATATACCGGCCGACAGGAAAAAGCCATGGGGCACTGCTCATGCTGTGCTTTGTGCTAAAGAAGTAGTGAACGAACCGTTCGCTGTTATCAATGCCGATGATTTTTATGGGCATAATGCCTTTGAAAGTGCAGCCGATTTCCTGATCCATGATTGCTCAGAAAAGAATTATGCGATCGTTGGATATGACCTGCTGAAAACCCTGTCTGATCACGGTACGGTAAACAGGGGTGTTTGCGGGCTGGATGAAAGCGGCAATCTTGCCACTATCACCGAGCGTATCAATATTGCTAAAAAAGGAAGCCATATATTGGTTGATGATGGCCTGGAGCCAAAGGAACTGGCACTTGATACAAGAGTGTCAATGAACTTCTGGTGCTTCGACACATCATTCTTTGCCTATACCCAAAAATTATTCCGTGAGTTTCTTCAGCAATTCGGAACAGAGCTCAAATCAGAGTTCTTCATTCCTATTGTTGCTGATCAGTTCATCAAAGAAGGCGGACGTGTGGAAATCATCCCTACCACTTCTTCCTGGTTTGGTGTTACCTATAAGGAAGATGCTCCTTTTGTGGAGAAAAGCCTGAATGAGCTGATAGCAAAAGGGGAGTATCCGGAGAGATTGTGGAAGTGAGGGGAGCGTTGTTCGTTACCCGATGTTCTAACGGTCGTTAATACGCAAGCTTGGCCCAGTAGTTCCTTTTCCATTGTCACCCCGGCCCTGGTTCAGGACACATACAAGTTTAAAGAATATAAGAGCCGGGGTCTCCTCAACGTTGGGGAGACCCCGGCTCTTAGTGTACTATTCCAGTTATTTTTTTAAACCAGGGCCGGGGTGACAATGGAAATGTCACTTAAACATCGCCATCGCTTAATTAGCTTTCACCATAAACACATAATCTTCTATCTTCTTCACCTGCAATGTCCGGTCGAGATAAGAGATAGACGATTTTGAAGAAAGCCGCACACGCTGATAAGAAGAATCTTTCGCTTTCATATCATTCAGCGCTTTGTAAATATGTTTCGACTGAAGCGCGAACACGACACCAACCGATTCTGCTTCGCGGGTGCTCAATATACCTACTACTTCCCCGCTTTGGTTCAGTACTGGGCCGCCGCTGTTGCCGGGATTGGCAAGAATAGAAAGCTGGCAGCTTAATGTATCGCCATTGTAACCGGTCTTGGCACTAAGGTAGCCTTGTCCGTAAACGATCTCATCCCTTGGATAACCTAATGTATAGATCGGCTCTGCAAGATCAGTGGGTGATTTACTGATAGCATAGGGCGGGGGGGCCATGGGCTTGAAATTAGGATCATCGATCCGCAGGATCGCCAGATCCTTTTCTGTATCGGAATAAACAAGCGCAGCACTGTAATTAACCCCATTCCTGTTTTGCACGGCTATGTTTTGCGCATTCTTTACCACATGGGCATTGGTTACCAGCAATCCTTTACCATCAATGATAAAGCCTGTGCCGCCTGATTTATATACTTTGGGAGTTGGCCTGCTTTGGGTAGGCGCTATCTGGTCCTGCAGGTTGGTTACCACCGATTTCTGGTATTGCTGTTCCTTTTTCATTTCCCGCAGATCACGGCTCAGGGCCTGCAATTGCTGCACATTGTTTTTAGGAGAAATAGACCAGATCAATGCGCTGATGGTAAGCGCTGTGATGCCGGCAATGGAAGCGGCAATGGCAGTAACTCTTTTGGAGCGGTTCCAGAAATAAACCAGCTTGGCTTTTCCTTTCAGCTTATCAGCATAGATCTTGCCTTGTTGAGCCAGATCAGTATGTACGTCTTGCAGGGTAGACTGGAATTTCTTCCATTCCCCAAAGCGGTTCATTTGCTGTAAAAACAAAGTATGTTCTACTACCAATTGGTCAATTTCGCTATTGGTCTTACGGAGATTTTCAAAATGGAGCCTTTCGTCGGGATTCATTTCCCCGCGGATATAGCGTTCCACCGCATCAAGGATCATGATATCATTGTTGTTCTCATTCATCACTGTTTCCGTTTTTATAATGCGTAAAAAATATTTTCTTCAGCCTCATCAGGCATTTATACTTCTGTGTTTTCGCATTCTCGGCATTGGTGTAACCAAACCCGGATGCAATTTCCTGCATATTTTTCTTTTGCAGGTAAAAGGCTTCCAGCAGGCTCCGGCAGGGTTCGCCCAGGCTGCTGATGGCTTTGTCCATCATGTCAAACTCACTGTCTCTCCTGGCATGCTCTTCAATATCATCTTCAACCGGGACAATGGCTTCTGCATGACCAATATCGCCGCTGTAGCGGCTGCTTTGCTGTAAACGCTTGAGCCACAGCCTTCTGGATACCGAATAGAGATAGGTTTTGATCAGGCAATTGAGCTCAAAACTGCCGGAACGGGCTTTTTCATATAAAACGATCATCGCCTCCTGGAATATATCCTTTGCATCATCAGCCGTACCGTTGTTGTTGATTATCAGGGACTGAATACTTGTGTAATTGTCCTTATAGATCGTTTCAACGGCTTTTTTATCGTTACGGGCCAGGCCCTGGAGCAAAACCTTTTCAGAATAATCTTCTTTCACTATCCGTTTTTTAATACTTTTTTTTAAAAATAGTAACCCTTTGGCTGCCTGGAAAAAAAATTAAAAATAACGGGTTACCTTTTTCCCTTTTGGGTATAAACACTGAAATATTTCAAAAAAATAAAAAAATTCACAAACACATGAAAAAGCTTTTCATCGTATTGGCTGTAGCTAGCCTCGGATTTGTAGCTTGTAACAACGAAAGCGCTAACGAAGAAGCAAAAACTGATTCTGTAGTTAATGCTGTTGATTCTGCCGCCAACGCTGCAAAAGATTCTCTTGGTGCAGTTGTAGATTCTGCAAAAGCTAAAGTTGACTCTACTGTTACTGCTGTTAAAGATTCTCTGAAAAAATAAGACTTTTTATAGGCAAGCAATCAAGCCGCTCCGGATCCGGGGCGGCTTCTTGTTTTAGGTGATGACCGATGGCCGGATTTCGTTGAGCGTTGACCGCCACGCAAACCGGGTCCGGGGTGACAATGGAAAAGGAACTAATGGCTCCTGCTTGCATATTGACGGCCATTGGTCAACGAACACCGGCCGCCGATTTCGCCCATCTTTATCGTACCTTTGCCGCCTTATATATAAATAATACAATCAGTGATTACATTTGAATCGTTAGGGATAGAAGAAGGAATACTTCATTCTATCCAGCAATTGGGGTTTACCCAACCTACTCCTATCCAGGAGAAAGCCATCCCGGTGCTGCTCCAGGGCACCAAGGATTTTATCGGACTGGCCCAGACAGGCACAGGCAAAACGGCTGCTTTCGGCCTGCCTCTGCTTCAACTAATTAACAGAGAAGACCGCCACCCACAGGCATTGATCATCTGCCCTACCCGTGAATTATGCCTGCAGATCGCCAATGACCTGAATTCATTCAAACCTAAAAAAGCACATATATCCATTACAGCCGTATATGGAGGCACTTCCATTGGCGAGCAGATCCGTGAACTGAAAAGAGGAACACATATCGTAGTGGCCACTCCCGGCCGACTGATCGACCTGATCGAAAGAAAAGCAGTCGATCTTGAGCAGATACATTACGTAGTGCTGGATGAAGCAGATGAAATGCTCAACATGGGTTTTAAAGATGATATCGAATTCATTTTAAAGAATACGCCCAACCGCCAGAGCACCTGGCTTTTCAGCGCCACCATGCCATCCGAGATCAGGCAGGTAAGCAAGCGCTATATGGAAAAGCCTTTCGAGATCACGATCGGAAAGGTAAATGCCGGCAATGCCAATATTGACCACCAGTATTATCTCACACAGCATGTGAACCGGTACGAAACGCTTAAACGCGTGATTGATTTCAACCCCGGTCTTTACGGGATCATTTTTACCCGCACCAAAGCAGATGCGCAGGGAATTACCGAGCAACTGATCAGGGAAGGATATGATATCGAAGCATTGCATGGTGACCTTACCCAGCAACAGCGTGATAAAGTGATGAGCCGCTTCCGCGAAAAGAGCATACAGCTACTGATCGCTACTGACGTGGCTGCCCGTGGGATCGATGTGCAGGGCATCACCCATGTGATCAATTATGAATTACCGGATGATACAGAAGTGTACACACACCGCAGCGGCCGTACCGGGCGTGCAGGTAAGAGCGGTATCTCCATTTCAATCGTTACACCTAAGGAAGTGTACCGTCTCCGCCAGATTGAAAAGCTGGTGAACACCCGGTTTCATAAAATGGATATTCCTTCCGGTAAAGATGTTTGCCGCAAGCAGTTCTTTCATTTCATTGATAAAATGCTGCAGGCTGATATCAGTCATGGTGAGTACGAAGCGTACCTGCCGGTGTTGCGTGAAAAGTTTGCAGAAGTGGACAAAGAAGAGATCCTTCAGCGCGTGGCCGCACTCGAGTTTGACCGCTTCCTTAAATATTACGAGAATGCTGCTGATCTGAACATGCGTGATGATCGCCGTAGTGAAAGAGGTGAAAGGGCAGTGAGCAGGGATACAAAAGGAAGAAGCTATGGGGGAAATGGAAATTACCAACGATTGTTCGTAAACCTTGGAACCAAAGATGGTTTCTATAAAGCGAGTTTCCTGCAATTCATCCTGGATATGAGCGATCTGAAAAAAGATGTATTGGGCCGCATCGATATGAAAGAGATGAACAGTTGGGTAGAAGTGGAAAGCGCTGCTGCCAGGAAGATGATCAAAGCAATAGATGGGAAGAATTTCCGTGGCCGTAAGATCCGCATGAACGATGCAGATTCAGGCGGCGGAAGGAGAAAATCAAGAGAATAATTTTTTTTTATTCCATAGATATTTATATTTGTTCAACAATGTCGCTCACAAAAGCATATACCCGATTTTATTTTTACTTCTTTTTCTACTTTAGAATGAGGCCGGGAATGCTTTGTTTGAGACTTAGTTAATAGAAACAACTAAAATCAAGATAAAAGAGTCCCGGCCTGAAAGGCCGGGACTCTTGTTTTAAAACGTATGCAAACAAAAGTTTCGATTCAAGGTTATGAAGGCAGTTTTCATCAGGAAGCAGCCCGGACATTTTTTGGCAAACAGGTGGAAGTGATCCCCTGCGCCACTTTCCGTGAAGTGGTAAAGATCGCCGGTAATAAAAAAGAAAGCGATGGAGCAGTAATGGCCATTGAGAACTCTATTGCAGGAAGCATTCTTCCCAATTATAACCTGCTGCAGAAATCAAACCTTCGCATTACAGGAGAAGTTTATTTACAGATCAAACAAAACCTGTTGGTGAATCCCGGTGTTAAACTGGAAGATATCCGCGAAGTGCACTCCCACACCATGGCATTGCAGCAATGCTACGAGTTCCTTGATAAATACAAATGGAAACTGGTGGAAACAGAAGACACTGCATTAAGTGCCAAACATATTCACCAGCATAAAAGCAAACATATCGCCGCCATTGCAAGCAAACTGGCAGCAGAATTATTTCAACTGGATATGATCGCTCCCAGTATCCAGACCATGAAAAATAATTATACCCGCTTCCTGGTTTTACAAAGGGAAGATATGGCTGCTCCTGTAACGGATGCCGATAAAGCTTCAGTGAATTTTCATACAGACCATTCCAAAGGAAGCCTGGCAAAAGTGCTTACCAAAATTGCTGAAGGCGGTATCAACCTCAGCAAGCTGCAAAGCTTTCCGATCCCCGGCAGCGATTTCAAATACAGCTTTCATGCAGATATGGAATTTGATTCAGCAGAGCAGTTTAACCAGGTGATTGAAGCTATCCGCCCCCTGACTGCAGAACTGAAAGTATATGGTCTTTATAAAAACGGTAATAAAAGCGAAACGAAGAACAAATAATAACTACAATGAAAACAGCAAAACGACTGGAAGGTATTGGTGAATATTATTTTTCGCAGAAGCTGCGGGAGATAGATGAACTGAACAAACAAGGCAAACAGATCATCAATCTTGGGATCGGCAGTCCTGACCTCCCACCGCATCCTGAAGTGATCCGGGTATTGCAGGAAGAAGCTGCCAAGCCCGGCACGCATGCTTATCAGTCGTATAAAGGCTCGCCTGTTTTAAGAAAAGCATTCAGCGATTGGTACCGCAACTGGTATGGCGTGGAGCTGAATCCTGATACGGAAATACTGCCGCTGATCGGAAGCAAGGAAGGTATCATGCACATCTGCATGACCTACCTCGATAAAAAAGATGAAGTGCTGGTGCCTAATCCCGGTTATCCCACTTACCGTAGCGCCGTTAAACTTGCAGGAGGCAAATGCGTGGAGTATGAACTGAAAGAAAAACATAATTACGTGCCGGATTTTAAACGGCTGGAGAAAAAGGACCTTTCGAGAGTGAAGCTGATGTTTGTCAACTATCCGCAAATGCCTACCGGGCAATTGCCAACAAAGGAACTCTTTGAAGAACTGGTGGCTTTCGGTAAGAAGCATGATATTCTCATCATTCATGATAATCCTTACAGTTTTATCCTGAATGAAAAACCGGTAAGCCTGCTGGCAGTAGATGGGGCAAAAGAGATCGTGCTTGAATTGAACTCACTCAGCAAATCGCACAATATGGCCGGCTGGAGAATAGGTGTATTGTGTGGTGCAAAGGAAAGGATAGAAGAAGTGTTGCGGTTTAAAAGCAATATGGACAGCGGTATGTTCCTTCCCCTGCAATTAGCCGCAGCCAAAGCACTGACACTTGGGAAGGACTGGCAGGATGAAGTGAATGCTATTTACAGGCAGAGAAGAGAGAAAGTGTTTGAACTGCTGCGTGTGCTGAATTGCCGTTTTTCTACTGCGCAGGCTGGTATGTTTGTATGGGCCCGGATCCCTTCTAAATATGGAACAGGGTTTGAATTGAGCGATGAAGTGTTGTACCAGGCCAATGTGTTCATCACTCCAGGCGGCATTTTTGGAAAGGCAGGAGATAAGTATATCCGTGTAAGCCTTTGCGCACCGGTGGAAAAATTTGAAGAGTCATTAAAAAGAGTAGCTGAAGCTTTAGCGAAGGCTAGCAAAAACGAATAATATGGAACGCAAGAGAATTGCCATTGTTGGGGTAGGATTGATCGGCGGCTCATTAGCCATCCGGTTGCACGAGAAGAAGATTTCTTCACGGCTGATTGGTGTGGATGTGAATGAACAACACCTGGAAAAAGCACTCGAACTGGAACTGGTGGATGAGGTGCTGCCGATGAATGAAGCTATTGCCAACGCTGATGTGGTAGTGCTGGCGATACCGGTGGATAAGCTGGTGTTATTACTGCCTTCCATCATGGATAAGATCGACCGGCAGATCGTGATAGATCTTGGATCAACAAAAGCTCAATTGATCAACAGCATAAAAGATCATCCCAAAAGGGGGAGATATGTAGCCACGCATCCTATGTGGGGAACCGAGTACAGCGGCCCGCAGGCGGCGGTGCGTGGCGCCTATGAAAACAAGGCTGTGATCATCTGCAATCCGCAGGACAGTGATAAGGATGCGCTGGAATGGACAAAAGCAATGTATAAAAAGATCGGGATGCACCTGCTCGAAATGGAAGGCAATGCACATGATCTGCATGCGGCTTATGTAAGTCATATCTCGCATATCACTTCTTTTGCGCTGGCCAATACGGTGTTGGAAAAAGAAAAAGAAGAGCAGGCCATATTTGAAATGGCGAGCGCTGGTTTTGAAAGCACAGTAAGGCTGGCGAAAAGTAACCCTGCCATGTGGGTACCCATTTTTATGCAGAATAAAGAGAATGTACTGGATGTGCTGACGGAGCATATTGCTCAGTTAACAAAATTTAAAGAAAGTATTGAAAAAGGTGATGGAAGATTATTGCAGCAACTGATCGAGGAAGCTAATCAGATAAGAAGAATTATCAGGTAAGAGCCTGAACTTTTAAACAGCGTCACTATTTACATAAATAATAACTTTACAAACAATAAGCAATATGCAAACAGCAGAACAAACAACAAATGACACCGTGCAAAAGGCCTGGAAGAAAAGACCGCTGATCATCAGCGGACCCTGCAGTGCTGAAACGGAAGAGCAGGTATTGGCTACAGCCCAGCGGCTGGCGGCTACCGGCAAAGTAGACATGCTCCGTGCGGGCATCTGGAAACCACGTACCAAACCGGGTATGTTTGAAGGCATTGGAGCAAAAGGACTTCCCTGGCTTCAGCAGGCAAAAAAACTGACCGGTCTTCCCACTACGGTTGAAGTAGCAACCGGCAAGCAGGTGGAAGATGCGTTGACATTCGATGTGGACGTGTTGTGGGTGGGTGCACGCACTACGGTTAACCCTTTCAGTGTGCAGGAAGTTGCTGATGCCCTGAGAGGCGTGAATGTGCCTGTACTGATCAAAAATCCTATCAATCCTGACCTGGAATTATGGGCCGGCGCTGTAGAAAGAATAGCCCGTTCAGGTATTAAAGACATAGGGTTGATCCATCGTGGGTTTTCTTCTTATGGCAATACAGAATACAGGAATGCGCCGATGTGGCACCTGGCGATCGAGATGAAACTGAAACACCCTGACATGCCTATCATCAATGATCCTTCTCATATCTGCGGCCGCCGCGATATCCTGCAGGATGTAATGCAACGTGCAGTTGACCTGGATTATGATGGCCTGATGATCGAAAGCCATATTGATCCGGATAATGCCTGGAGCGATGCCAAGCAACAGATCACACCTGAGCGTTTGAAAGAAATGCTTGAAATGATCATCTGGAGAAAGGAAGACGTGAACTCTGCAGAATACCATGCTGCTTTGGAAAAACTGCGCCAGCAGATCAATCATCTCGATGATGAACTGATGCAGATACTGAGCCAGCGGATGAAGATCGCTGAAAAGATCGGACAGTACAAAAAAGAGAACAATATCACCATCCTGCAAACCAACCGCTGGAATGAGATCATTGAAAAAGCATTGACAAAAGGGGAGAAGATCGGTTTGAGCAAGGAATTCATCACCAAGTATTTTGATGCAGTGCATATGGAAAGCATCAATCATCAGAAGAAAGTACTGGACGCATAAGAAAGGTTAACAGAATTAAGATGAAACATACCCGATATAAATTCTCCGGCTCATTCACCGATTTTTATTTTGATGCAGGCTTTGCACAATTGAAGAGGATCACTGATCCAAAAGCTACAGTGCTGATCACAGATGAAAATGTATTCAATGCCCATGCAAAAAGATTCAGGGGATGGCGGACAATTGTGCTGAAAGCCGGTGAAGCATATAAGGTGCAGGCTACGGTAGATGATATCATCCGTCAATTGATTGAGGCGGAAGCCGACAGGAAAACGACACTGGTAGGCATCGGCGGGGGAGTGATAACCGATATTACAGGTTATGTGGCTTCTGTGTACATGCGCGGGATCCGTTTTGGTTTTCTCCCAACATCCCTGCTGGCATTGGTAGATGCTTCGGTGGGAGGAAAGAACGGCATAGATGTAGGGGTGTATAAGAATATGGTGGGCGTAATCCGTCAGCCCTCTTTTATCCTGCATGATATGCTTTTTCTGAAAAGCCTGCCGCAGCATGAATGGGAAAATGGTTTTGCAGAGATCATCAAGCATGCATGTATTAAGGATGCCGCCATGTTCCGCGAACTGGAATCCCATACGCTGAAAACCTATCAGGCTAAACCCAGGCTGGCTGCTGCTTTGCTGCAAAGAAATGCGCAGCTCAAAGCCAAAGTGGTGCAGCAGGATGAGTTTGAAAAATCTGTCCGCCGCCTGTTGAATTTCGGTCATACGCTTGGGCATGCGTTGGAAAACGAATACAAACTGATGCATGGGCAGGCAGTTGCAATTGGGATGACGTATGCCTGCCATATATCTGAGCAGCTTACGGGGTTCAAACAAACCGCCAAAGTTGTAAAGATATTGGAGCAGTGTGGTTTGCCTACCTATATGCCTTTTGATAAGCAAAGGGCTTTTGATGTGCTGAAAATGGATAAGAAGCGCGAAAGAAAAGAAATGAACTATGTGTTGCTGGAAAAAGTAGGAAAAGGTATTGTGCAAAGCATACCATTGGTTCGATTAGAAAAAATTATTCAAGGATTACCATCGTGAAAGTTAGTATACAACCAACCGTTTTAAAAGGCGTCATTCAGGCGCCTGCTTCCAAGAGCTCCATGCAAAGGGCATGTGCAGCAGCGCTTGTTGCAAAAGGCATCAGTGAGATCCGTAACCCGGGGCATAGCAATGATGATAAAGCTGCGATGGATATTATCAGCAGGCTGGGTGCAAAGCTGGAAGAGCAGGCTACTGACCTGTTACGTTTTAACAGCGAAGGTATCCATCCTGTTGCGCCGTTTATTGATTGCGGCGAATCAGGATTGAGCATCCGCATGTTCACACCACTGGTAGCGCTTAGTGATAAAGAAATTACGATCAAAGGTTCCGGCAGCCTGGTCACCAGGCCAATGGATTTCTTTGATGAGATACTGCCCCAACTTGGCGTGAAAGTAAAAACACAGGGAGGCAAACTTCCCCTGGTAATACAGGGGCCGTTGAAACCTGCGACCATTAGCGTGGATGGTTCATTAAGCTCACAGTTTCTTACAGGTCTGCTGCTGGCTTATGCAGCAGCAGGTGCAAGCAATGTTTCCATTCATGTAAACGATCTTAAAAGCCGGCCTTATATCGATCTTACACTGGATGTAATGAAAAGGTTTGGTTTGAAAACGCCGGAGAACAGGGATTACAGGGAATTCTATTTTGATGATTCTGTTACCGCTGCTGAAGCCATTCATCATTATACAGTGGAGGGCGATTGGAGTGGAGGAGCTTTCCTGCTGGTAGCAGGTGCTATTGCAGGACCTATCACCGTGAGAGGGTTGGACATTGCTTCCACCCAGGCAGATAAAGCTATTGTGCAGGCATTGATGCAAGCCAACGCCGGTATTGCTATCGATGCAAAAGAAATTCAATTGCACCCTTCAGCACTAAGCGCCTTTGAATTTGATGCCACTGATTGTCCCGATCTTTTTCCGCCGCTGGTAGCACTGGCTGCTTATTGTAAAGGCGTGACAAGAATAAAGGGGGTTAGCAGGCTGGCGCATAAGGAGAGCGACAGGGGACTGACCTTGCAGGAAGAGTTCGGCAAAATGGGTGTGGTTATCCATATCGATGGAGATCTCATGCGTATTGAAGGCGGCAAGGGGTTGAAAGGGGCTGCTGTCAGCTCCCGGCACGACCATCGTATAGCCATGGCCTGTGCAGTGGCAGCACTAAAAGCAACCGGTGAAACTTCCATTGAGCATGCAGAAGCAGTGAATAAGTCATATCCTGATTTTTACAACGATCTTCGTGCATTGGGAGCAGCTGTTTCCTTAAACCATCAATTTAAATTCCATGAATAGTTTTGGGCGCATATTCCGGGTGCACATTTTTGGTGAGTCGCACGGCGAGTCCGTTGGCATTGTGATCGACGGATGCCCTGCCGGCCTGCCTCTTTCAGCAGAAGATATGCTGCCTGATCTTGAACGCCGGAAAGGCGGCAAGCAGAAAGGGACCACTCCCCGCCAGGAAGCGGATTACCCTTTTATCAAAAGCGGTGTGTTTAATGGAAAAACAACCGGTGCACCGATCATGATCTTTTTTGAAAATAATAATACCCGCAGTGCTGATTATGAAAAACAGCGCAGCATTCCCCGTCCTGGTCATGCAGACATGGTGGCCCATCAAAAATATGGCGGCAATGAAGATTACCGCGGCGGAGGTCATTTCAGCGCAAGGCTTACAACAGGATTAGTGGCTGCAGGGGCTATTGCGAAAAAATTAATGCCCGGTGTTACCATTGAATCGGCCGTTACAGAGATCGGTGGTGAAACTGACCTGGAAAAAGGATTGCAGAAAGCTATTGATGCAAAGGATTCAGTGGGAGGGTTGGTAGAGTGCCGGGTGAACGGGCTTCCTGTAGGATTGGGAGAACCTTTTTTTGATTCAGTGGAATCGCAGATCGCGCATATTGCTTTTGCTATTCCTGCTGTAAAAGGCGTTGAATTCGGCAGCGGCTTTGCTGCTGCCAAAATGTTTGGTTCGCAGCATAACGACTCTATTGAAAACATGGAGGGAAAAACAAGTACCAATCATGCAGGCGGTATTGTAGGTGGTATCAGCAATGGGAATGAGCTCGTATTCCGCATCGCGATCAAGCCTACCGCTTCCACTCCGAAAGAACAAAGCAGCCTTAACTGGGAAAATGGCCAGGTGGAAAAATTTTCTATCAAAGGCCGCCATGATCTTTGTGTTGCTTTGCGGGCACCGGTTATACTTGAAGCTGCTGCAGCAATAGCTTTGGTCGATCTTTATCTGCTGGAGCAACACAGTAAACGTATTATATCCCGGTAGCCACTGTTTAAAGTTTATAGGTTCAATAGTTTAAGTTTATCTTACCACTTCTTAATCCCGCCTTAAACTTTTAAACTGTCAAACCGTTAAATCTAAAATTACTATTGATTATGCCGATCATTTATCACGTTACCACTGCGCCTGAATGGGAGCAAGCTCAACGACAGGGATTTTATGAATCACCTTCATTAAAGGAAGAAGGGTTTATTCATTGCAGTGAAGACCGCCAGGTGGCGGGTGTGCTGGAAAGATATTTTGCAGGAAAAAAGGACCTTGTAAAGCTGGAAATAAATACAGATAAACTCACAAGTCGCTATGTACAGGAATGGTCACCCTCTGTGCAGGACACTTTTCCGCATATCTATGGTCCCATCAATATTGAGGCTGTAGAGAAAGTGATTTCCTTAATGTAGTTGTCCTATATAATCAACGATCATGCATCAGTATATCGTGAATGCTTCTTTACAAATCGTTCCTGTGGTGCAGGACCGGCATCCTTATGAATGGGTGGATGAAGCCATCGGAATTATCAAACAATCAGGCATCAAATATGATGTGGGCCCTTTTGCTACAGTGCTGGAAGGCACTTATGATGAAGTGGTGAAAGTGTTGCTGGCAGTGAATGAATACCTGTATCAGCGCGGTTGTTCAGAATGGATCAGCAATATCCAGTTGCAGGTAAGAAGCGGCGGTGATATTACCGGCGATGAAAAAACGGCGAAGTTTCATTGATGCGCCTGTTGCAATTGTTGGAAAGGAATGTCCAGCAATTCAAACCGGTCGCCTCCGGGCAGGTAATAATGCCACCATTCTGTTTCCAACGCTTTGAATCCATATTTCTCCATTACAGACCGCAGCAACCGGCGGTTTTTTGATACCCGGGCTGGCAGATCGGTAAAACTATGATGAGCCGTATCACTGAAATTATCGAAACCGGTTCCCATCGGCAATTCGGTTTTATCATAAAGACGCACCAGGGTGAGATCAACTGCAATACCCCTGTTATGTCCGCTTCCCCTGGCCGGGTTTGCCACATAACGTTCATCTTTTACCAGTTCCCAAAACAGCACAGTTACTGAATAAGGCCGGTAGGCATCAAAAACTTTCAATCCCAGGCCTGCTGCAGATAATTCCTGCTGCACTTTCCCCAGGGCCTCTGCTGCCGGTAACCGCAGAAAGGTTGCAGCAGGAGCAGGCACATACATTTGCCGGTTCATGAAATTATCAGTGGAAGCATAATGCAGATCGTACAGAATACCCGGAACTTTGTTTTTCAATTCCACCATTCTTTTGGAGGTGTCAGCCGTTATTTCGGACAAGTACTTATTCCAGGTATCCGTTACCGGCGGCTTTTCCCTGAGGCTATCCTGCGCTGACAGGCTTGAAGTCCCGATTGTTAAAAAAATAACAAACGCTGATAGCTGAATCCGGAAAGGATTGCTTAATTTGTTATACATACTGGTGCTTTAAGCTTGTTGATCGCTTTACTGTGTTAAAAGTAAAAGCTAAAATTTAAAATACCGTATGCAACCAGTGATTTCCCGGTTTCATCTACAGTTGCACGCATTCACCGCTATGAATAAGAAAGCCTTTTCGTATTCCTCTGTTCTCCCCCTTTTGGTTTTGCTGAGTATGCTGGTTGCCTGTCATGAAGCAAAGAAACCACCGGAAAAAGAGATCGTTGTTTCCCCGGAAGAATTAAATAGTAAGGTAACGGAACTGATCCGCGGCTCTATTGAGTATGCTGCATCAAGTGAGGGGCGGATAGACGATTCGCTTCGCCTTTCTTTTTTATCCCCTTTGAAATCGGCATACGAAAAAAGCAGCTATGCTCCTGTCTGGAACCCCCGTCAGCAATGGAAGCCTTTGAGCGATTCCATGCTGGGGCTGGTCCGTAATGCGCGGTTGTATGGGCTTTTCCCGGAGGATTATCATCTTGCTCCGCTTGAACTGATCTATCATAAGCTCGTAACAGATACATCGGCTACAGAAAAAAAGGACGCAGTGCTCTGGTCAAAAGCTGATATCCTGCTTACGGATGCTTTTATGCATATTGTAAAGGATATAAAGCTGGGCCGCCTTCCGCAGGATAGCATCAGCCTGCGGAAAGATTCTGTGCTTGCAGATGATTTTTATGTACAGCAATTGCAGCTTCTGCAGCAGCAATCCCTTTCGGGTACTATTGCTGGGCTGGAGCCTCAGCATAATGGGTACAGGGCATTGAAAGCAGGCATCCCCGGCTTTTTGGATAGTGCCGATTTTCAGAAAGTGTACACACCCGTGCCATTGCCGAAGGACCCGGATTTTAAGCCGGCACTGGAGCGCCGTATGCGGGAAGCCGGCTATATTACCGATAGCCTGACACCCGATTCCCTGCAACTGGCACAGGCCATCAGGCGTTTTCAGCAACATGCCGGCATCACCGACGACGGAAAGGCAGGAGAGGGAACGGTAAGAATGCTTAATATTTCCGACCGCGACCGTTTTGTAAGCATCGCCATCAATATGGACCGGTATAAAATGTTGCCGGAGCAAATGCCCGAACGCTATGTTTGGGTAAACCTGCCGGGTTTTTATATGAAACTGCTGCATAAGGATTCAGTGGAGATCGTATCAAAGATCATTTGCGGCAAAGCCCTGACCCGTACCCCTTTGCTAACCAGTTCTATTTCTACCCTGGTCACCTATCCGCAGTGGACGATCCCCAATAGCATTATTGTAAAGGAAATATTGCCCGGGTTAAAAAGGGATACGGCTTACCTGGCCAAAAAAGGATACAGCCTGATCAATTCCCATGGCGATGAGGTGAACCCGGACAGCGTAGATTGGTCGAAATACAGCAAGGGTATCCCTTATAAGGTGGTGCAGGGCAGTGGTGATGAAAATGCTTTGGGCATCCTGAAATTCAGTTTCCCTAACAAATATGCCGTATACCTGCATGATACCAACCAGCGCTATCTTTTTGCCCGAACAGTACGGTCATTAAGCCATGGCTGCGTTAGGGTCCAGGAGTGGGAAAAACTGGCCTATAATATTGTCCGCTATGATAATGATGAAGGCGAGTATTCCGACATCCCCTCAGCAGAAGAAGACTCTATGTCTACCTGGCTTGTACGCAAGGAAAAGCACTTCATTAATGTAAAAAACCGGCTGCCGGTATTCATCCGCTATTTTACGGCTGACGGGAAGGACGGGAAAGTTGCCTTTTACGATGATATTTATGGAGAGGATAAATATATCCGGACCAGGTATTTCCCCGGAAAATAGCCTGCCGGGAAATTAACCGTAAGTTAATTTTGCCCGGTTTTCACTACAAGGGAATGAATTCTAAGGAAATAATTTATTTTCAAGTCAAATACCATTTATTTTTGCCCTGTTTTTTAACCAAACTTATCGCTTATGAAGAAGATTTTAGTCGTCTTAATGGCTCTGTGTTTTTTGTCCCCTGCCAGCTTTGCTCAGAATCCTGAGATCCGGCCGGCAGCTATCGGTGTGAGTTTTTTCTTCAATGACTACCTGACTGCCAGCCGCATCAGGTCGCAGTCTTTATCCAATGTATTAATGAATAAGCAATGGGCCAAAACAAAGGAAATGTCCCCTGGCCTGGCTATTTCATATTTCAAGGGATTGCACAAGAATATCGATGTTGCCGGTACACTGGCCGGATCATTTGTAAGGGAAGCACTTCGCGACAAGGTATTCAGCAGCGATAAATTCCTGCTGGAAGCCGATGCTTCTTTCAATTTTAAGATGGTATCAGAAAAATACTGGGTGCAGCCTTACCTGATTGCGGGTATCGGAGCTTCCATGTATGGCGGCAGCTACTTCGGTGCATTCATTCCAACCGGCGTGGGCATGAAAGTGAATCTTTATGATGATGCCCATCTGTTTGTTACTTCCCAGTACCGTGTTCCTGTAACCAAGGAAAATTCCAATTACCATTTTATGTACCAGATCGGGATCGCAGGCCGTATCGGCAAAAAAGCAGAACCCGTTGTTCTGAAGCCATTGCCTCCTACGCCTCCGCCTGATACGGATAACGACGGTATCATCGACAGCCTTGACAAATGTCCTACTGTACCAGGCTTGGCAAAATATGATGGTTGCCCCATCCCTGACACAGATAAGGATGGCGTGAATGATGAAGAAGATAAATGTCCTTCTGTACCTGGTCTGGCGAAATATCAGGGCTGCCCTATCCCTGATACAGATAAAGATGGTATCAATGATGAAGAAGATAAATGTCCGACAGTTGCCGGTGTAGCCCGTTATCAGGGTTGCCCTGTTCCTGACACGGATAAAGATGGTGTGAATGATGAAGAAGACAGGTGTCCTTCTGAACCAGGCCTGCCGGAAAACTTCGGTTGCCCCACACTGGAGCAGTTCAAGTTTGATGCGAAGAAAGTGCAATTCCTCTCGGGAAGTGCTACACTGACCAAAGCAGCAAAAGCTGAACTGGACAAAGGTGCTACCATCCTGAGCGAGCATCCTGAGATCAAGATCTCTATTGAAGGCCATACAGACAATACAGGCAAAGAAGCATCTAACCAAAAACTTTCTGAAAAGAGAGCGGATGCAGTGAAAGCTTATTTTGTACAGAAAGGTATTAGTGCAGACAGGTTGGTGACTGTGGGTTATGGTCAATCTATGCCTATTGCAGATAATAAGACAGTGAAGGGTCGTGCGGAGAACAGAAGAGTGGAGTTCAAAGCTGCGAAGTAAGAGAGAAGAGATAGTTTTAATAACATAAAAAAAGGATGGAAGTTTTCTTCCATCCTTTTTTTATTGATGTGCGAAAGTGAGTGAATAAAAACAATGTTTTTGTTTTGGTGAACTACTTCTTTTATACCATCTTCATTATTACAGTTTTTTCTTAACTACCGATTAAGGAAAAACTCTTACTGCTTGTCAGTATTGAGAAAAACGGAAGGGGTTTGTGCATTTTATTAAATGCCACATCTCTTAATAGTCACCATCACCAACCACCAGCTATGCTGAATCACCGCAGCGTACTCTTTATTATTGGGATACTTATAAGCTTGTGTGTACAAGCGCAGGAAGATACCGCTTCAGTATCTTCTCCCATCCGTAATAACTACCTGGAGGCAGTAAATAAGAAAGCCGGTCAGTTAGAGCAAAAGCTGGATAAGCAATCGGAAAAAATCATCACCCGGCTTTTACAACAGGAAAATAAATTAAAGCGGAAACTGGCACGCAGGGACTCTGCAGCAGCTACGGCGGTATTCGGTGATGCAAAGCAACGCTATGATCAGTTGCAGCAAAAACTGGCCAGCACCGAAAAACTGAAACAATACATTCCTTCTTTAGATACGTTAAGCACTTCCCTCAAATTCCTGGAACAGCACCCGCAATTGATGGCTATTACTAAAGATGGCCCGGCCAAACTGAAAGAAGCCATGAGCAAGGTGAACGGCCTGCAAACCCGGTTCCAGCAGGCAGAAGAAATAAAGCAATTCATCCGGGAAAGAAAACAATACCTCAAAGAACAGTTAGGCAAACTGGGACTGGCCAAAGAGCTGAAGCAACTGAACAAGCAGGCTTATTACTACAGTGCACAGGTCAATGAGTACAAACAAGTACTGAAAGACCATAAGAAAGCAGAACAGAAAGCCATCGAACTATTAAGCAAAACCAAACTGTTCAAAGATTTTTTACGGAAGAACAGCCAGCTGGCTTCGTTGTTCCGGTTGCCGGGTGATCCGAATGACCCCACTGCCATCGCCAGCCTGGCAGGACTGCAAACAAGGGCACAGGTGAATGGGCTGGTCCAGCAGCAGATCGCTGCCGGAGGACCGAATGCGCAGGCACAGTTCAGCCAGAACATGCAGCAGGCGCAAAGCCAGTTAAATGAATTGAAGAACAAGCTGAGCAAATTAGGTAATAGCGGAGGAGATCTGGATATGCCGGATGGTTTTAAACCTAACGGGCAAAAGACAAAGAGCTTTTTTCAACGTATTGAACTGGGAGCAAACATTCAATCACAGAGGTCCAATGGTTATTTCCCGGTAACGAGTGATATCGCCCTGACAGCAGGGTATAAGTTGAATGATAACAGTATGATCGGTGTAGGAGCCAGTTATAAAATGGGCTGGGGAGAGAATATCCGTCATGTGAAGATCACTCATCAGGGAATCGGACTGCGATCTTTCATCGAATGGAAGTTGAAGGGGTCATTCTGGTTGGCGGGTGGTTATGAGATGAACTACCGGAGCGGATTTCAGCGGATTGCAGAGTTAAGGGACAGAAGTGGATGGCAGGAGAGTGGTTTGATCGGGTTGAGTAAGGTAGTGGACCTGCGATCCAGAATATTAAAGAAAACGAAGGTACAGTTGCTCTGGGATTTTTTGAGTTACCGGCAGGTACCCAAACCGACGGCTGTACTGTTCAGAATAGGGTATACTCTGTAATAGTAAGAAGAACTAATCACTGTACCCAAGAAACAAAGTATGGTACAACAATATTAAAAGCAAGCAAAATCATGAGAAAGATCGGCCTGATAGTTATTTATTTGATGGTGTCGAATTGTTTATTCGGACAGCCAACCTATGGCCAGCGATTTGAACAGGTCGTAGGCATACTTCCCAGCGCTCCTAACGCAAGTGCCATTAATAAATATGGAGGGGTGAATATTAATTTGAACAAAGGCATGATATCACACGGATACCCTCTATATGAATTGAAATTGAAGGATATCACAGTCCCCTTTTCTCTTAATTATGCCGCTAATGGATTGAAAGTGGATGAATATGCTTCACGAGTAGGGTTTAACTGGACACTCGAAGCAGGCGGAGTTGTTAGCAGAACTGTTTATGGACATCCCGACGAGGGCTCTCAAAGACTGGAGATGCCTGCTTCGGGTCCCCAGATCGATACAGCTTTTTATAATTTCCTGACCAAAGCGACGGGGGGAGCAAGCTATGATCCACAACCTGATGTATTCACCTATAGTTTTGCAGGTGTCAGTGGTAAATTCGTGCTGGATAAAAATAAGGTACCTGTTACGATAGATGGCTCTGCGATAAAGATTGAAACAAATTTTAACTCGACTGATTGGAATTTTAAGATCACTCATCTGGACGGAAGTCAGTTTTACTTCGGAGGAAGTACTGCCACAGAAGAAACACGCACCGAAACTACCTGCGGAAAGCCATATGCAACGTATGTTCCAACCTCCTGGTATTTGAAGAAGGCCGTATCTGTGCATGGGCAAGAAATTGTTTTCAATTATGCAGCTATAGAATTTCAATTTTATACAGGGTACTCGCAGACACAATACTATGATGAAAACCCTAATCTCGCCTGTGAAGGAGCAACTCAGGATGGTAGTCCCCCTGCTCCGATTTACTGTATTTCATACACTTCCCAATCATCGTCCTGTGCAGGACTAATGAGGAGCAAAGGCAGATACCTCACAAGTGTTACTGCCCTAGGGGTAGGCAGCATTGAATTTCAAACCACAGGTACCCGCCTGGACTGTGAGGATGTGCTATATACAGGTATGATCGTAAAGGATCCTTCTGGTCAGGCCAGAACACAGTATCAGTTTGAGTACACAACCTTGAGTGATAAACGACCCTTTCTTACTAAAGTGATCCGGAAAGGCAGCGCACTCTCGCCGACAGAGGACACGCGATTTATTTACAATCCCGGGGAGCTTCCGCTCTTAAACGCTTTTTCCCAGGATTATTATGGCTACTATAATGGAGCTGGTAATGCTTCCTTGTTTCCTCTGTCAGAATTTTTCTCCATACAGCAACGGTATGGAGCTACAGCGAACAGGGAACCCAATCCTGCTTATGCGGCAATGGGGATGCTGTCTAAAATTATTCATCCTACCGGGGGTAGTGATACGATCATTTATGAAGGGAATGATTTTTATGGAAGCAAACAGATCTTACCACCGCTAAATACGGTGAACGTGTCGGCAATGGGGACTGGTTTTAAGCAAACAACCACTGCGACATCTGCTTCCTTTGTTGTAAGCTATGAGCAGGAGGCCCATGTGGAAATATCTATTGATAATACTAATGGAGGTACGTTTGACCCTATCCATGATCGCGGAACAGCTATCATCAAAACCACAACAGGAGACGAAGTATATAACCGGAATGAAAATCCAGATTTTTACACCAACACTATTATAACACTGGGGCCAGGTACTTATGTATTGGAAGCCAGCGGCACCGGTTTAGGCATAAAGACTGAGATAACAGTGACCTGCCGGGTAGGAAACAAGGTTTTGAGCAATGGCAATATACTCTCAGCCGGCCTTCGTGTCAAAAAAGTGATCACCTCTCAACCAGGGATTGCTACTCAGCAGGTAAAAACGTACAATTATCGACAGGTAGCGGATACTAGTAAATCTTCAGGAGGAGCGCAACCTACGCCAGATTACCTGTACTCGTTTACTAATCGTCAATTCTGTAATAATGGAGTGGTCGAATATCTTTATTGCAATTATAGTGGGATGTATTCATCCTCCATCGTACCTGTTTTGCTTTATGAAGGCGGTGCCTCTTATGCCAACGTTACTGAAAATTGGGGTGAAAATGCGGAGAACGGAATGGTCCAGCATTTCTATCATGTCGGCAGCCTGACACCGGCAACGCAGTCAGGACTGGGCAGTGGCTTTCTCGTTGGAGCTCCTATGACCAATACCGGCACCTTGAACGGTAAAGAGCAGCAAACCCTGGTTTATCGCAAACAGGGAACAAATCTGGAACTTGTAAAGAGCACGGACTACTCTTATAAAACCGATAGCAGGGGAAGTCAGCTCATCGAAGCTACAGCCGTAAACAAGAAATATAATAATGATATCGTTCATAACCCTTTGACCAGTGTAGATTTTGAGGGATATGATGTTGCCCGCTACTCACACATCGTGAGTTGGACGTACGTAGATACTGTCAGAGAAACGCAATATACTGCAACGGGCCTTCCATCTGTTAAGGTGTCTACAATTTATCAGTATGACAATGCTACTCACCGTCAACTTACTAAAACCATCACTCATCAGAGTGATGGGCGGATTACGGAAGCTGTTATCCAATATCCATTGGATTTTTCAGGTATTACTGCGACCGATGCCGCCAGTACTTCAGTTAAAAATCTTCAGACTCGTAGTATAATAAATGTTCCCGTAGAACAGACATCTTATATTGCCGATTCGGATGGAAACAATAGGAAACTGACAGCTGCAAGATTTGCATTATTTGATAATAGCGCAGCAACTCTCCGGGAGGTCTGGCAAATGGAAGGAACGCCTCTTGGAAATTTTGTACCGGCTTCAGTTACCTCGGGAGCGGTAAAAACCGATAGTCGTTATCAAAAACAAGTTCTGTTTGATGCGTATGATCTGAAGGGAAATATTTTGCAGCAATCAAGATTAAATGATGTCAAGCTTTCTTATATCTGGGGATATGACGGTCAATACCCGATAGCAGAGGCAACAAATGCCTTACAGCAAGATATTTTTCACACTTCCTTCGAAGACGCTGATGGAAACAGCAGTGTTGGAGACGCGAAAACAGGAAAGAAAAGCAGAACGGGAGGATATTCAAAATCGTTGACAGGGCTGACTAATGGGAACTACTCACTGGTTTACTGGCAGAAATCAGGTGGGAACTGGAGTTTGCAGTCGTCGGCCGTTACAGTTAGTGGAGGAAGCTATACGATCACATTGACTGGTCAGGTAGATGAGATCCGTTTTTATCCGGTAGAAGCCCAGATAACAACTTATACATACCAGCCGCTCATAGGAATGCTCAGCCAAACGGACATGAATAACCGGATCACTTATTATGAGTATGATCCTTTGGGCAGATTAACTCTTGTAAGAGATCAGGACAACAATATCCTAAAGAAGATCTGTTACAATTATTTTGGCCAGGCAGAGGATTGTGGGTTGGCTACTTATAGCAGCGTAGTAAAGAGTGGTAGCTTCACCCGTAACAACTGTGGGACGAACGGAACTGGCAGCAGTGTTATTTACACGGTGGCCGCTGGAACTTATACTTCAACTATCAGTCAGGCAGATGCAGATCAGAAGGCACAGAATGATGTTAACGCCAATGGACAGGCTTATGCCAATGCCAATGGCTCCTGTACCTGGACCAACCAGGCGCAGAGTGGCAACTTCACCAGGAACAATTGCGGAACGAATGGTACCGGTAGCACAGTCACTTATACGGTTGCAGCAGGCACGTACACCTCAGCGATCAGTCTGGCAGATGCTAATCAAAAAGCGGTTGATGCTGTCAATGCCGGAGGCCAGGCTTATGCCAATGTCAATGGCTCCTGTACCTGGACCAACCAGGCGCAGAGCGGCAACTTCACCAGGAACAATTGCGGAACGAATGGCACAGGTAGTACGGTCACTTATACAGTTGCAGCAGGCACGTACACCTCAACGATCAGTCTGGCAGATGCTAATCAAAAAGCGGTTGATGCTGTCAATGCCGGTGGTCAGGCTTATGCCAATGCGAATGCAGGCTGTACCTGGACCAACCAGGCGCAAAGTGGCAATTTTACCCGTAACAATTGCGGAACAAATGGAACAGGAGGAACAGTAACTTATACGGTCGCCGCCAATACATATAGTTCAACAGTGAGTCTGGTAGATGCCAACCAGCAAGCTATTAATGCAGTGAATGCAGGTGGACAAAACTATGCCAACGCAACTGCAGGCTGTACCTGGACCAACCAGGCACAAAGCGGCAATTTTACCCGCAATAATTGCCCGGCAAACTATACCGGTAGTACAGTTACTTATAATGTAGCAGCGAATACCTATAGTTCTACTACCAGTCTGGCAGATGCCAATCAACAAGCCATTAATGACGTAAATACCAATGGGCAAACCTATGCCAATACCAATGGAACTTGTATTTCCAACTGTAATACCGGCAACTGTACCGGCAATGATAAGAAATGTATCAACGGAGTTTGTGAAACAGGAGTGAGAGTAGAAACCTTTTGCGAGCAGGTTACAAAGTCGCAAAGACGGGTAACATATCACTATGAATTCAGCGATGGATCATGGTCAACAAGCTATACAGAACTGGGCAGTGGGGTATGCCCGATCGAATAAACTAAAATAAAAATGATGAACATGAAATATATATTACTATCAGCAATACTGCTGACGATAGCTGGAAGCGCTTTTACGCAGCAATCTCCTGCCGAGGAAGTAGCAGCAAGAATTGCGGGCAGGATGAAGGATAGTCTGGAATTGACGATAACAGTGCGGGACCAATTGTACAATGTAAACCTGCAATTGCATGACCGGAAGATGGCAGCGCGTCAGCAATACACAGAGCCAGAAGCTTTGCGGCAGTCTATTCAACAGATAGAAAATACGCGCGACTCTTTGTACAGGATCGTATTACAGGATGAAAACAAGTATTTTTTATACAAGCAGAAAAAGAGGAACCTAATTGGTAACTAATTGCTGTATTAATTCAAAGATTTATTCAACTGATTGATATATGATGAATAGTCAAACAAATCAGGTAATGAGATTTATTGGAGTAACTGTTTTTTTTAGTCTGTTACTTTTGCAAGCTCAGGCCCAGACCTCAACGCCGTACCTGCCGGCGAACTATCCCAGCACCGGTATGCCGGTGAACTATGTGCGAACCTGGGAGGCCTTGAAGCCGGAGAGCAATACCGGTAATATAACGACAGCCTCTGTCATCAAAGATTTCCGGATGACGACGCAGTACCTGGATGGATTGGGCAGACCTATTCAAACAGTGACCAAAAAAGGTTCCTGGCCGACGGGTTTGCCAGGCAAGGATATGATAGGCACTAATATTTACGATGACTTCGGTCGGGAGACGTATAAATATCTTCCTGCCCCGGCAACAGGCGCCGGAGGCAATACCTCTGTCGATGATGGGATGTTTAAAAGAAATCCCTTTGAACAACAGGCTTATGCGTTGAGCAATAGTTTTGTCCTATCACCCATTATAGGCCAGGGAGAAAACTATTTGTATGGAATGACCAAATTTGAAGCTTCGCCACTGAACCGGGTAACAGAGACCTTTGCACCGGGCAATAGCTGGATGGGAACAGCGGATGAGACCCTGGAGTCCAACCGCCGTTCGGTCAAGATCAAATACTATACGAACACAGCGACCGATGCAGTAAGAATCTGGACAGTGACAGACCCTGTCAGTCTGGGCAACTGGGGCACGTATGCTACCAGCGCGACCTATCCGGCTGGAGAGCTTTATAAAACGATCACCATTGATGAGCAGAATAAGCAGGTGATCGAGTTCAAGGACAAGCAAGGCCAGGTGATCTTAAAGAAAGTACAGATCGGCGGTACAGGGGACGACGGCACTGGTGCGGATCATGGCAATAACTGGCTCTGCACTTATTATATCTATGATGACCTGGGCCGCCTTCGTTGTGTGATCCAACCACAAGGGGTGCGGCAGATCAACAGTAGCTGGCTTCCCAATGCCGCCACCCTGAACGAGCATTGTTTCCGGTATGAATACGATGAGCGGAGCCGGATGATCATGAAGCGCCTGCCGGGTGTGGCACTGGGGGAAGTATACATGGTCTATGATGCCCGCGACCGGCTGGTGATGATGCAGGACGGCAATATGCGGGTAAACAATAAATGGATGGTCAATAAATATGATTCGCTGAACCGCCCGGTGGAAACCGGTCGTTGGACCAGTTACACTGTTTTTTCCCTTCATCTCACCAACGCCAAACCATCCACCAGTTATCCTATTACTACATCAGGCTATGATCAACTGACCGTTACACACTATGATGATTATACGAGCCTTCCCGGTGGGTTGACCACTACACTGGACAATACAGGTTCTTCAGAACTTTATACCAGCTATAATACTTCACCGGTATATGCACAAGCACTTACCGTAAGTACACAAACAGTAGGAATGGTGACCTGGACGGCGACCCGGGTACTGGAAACACCGGATTTTATTTACTCAGTCAACCTGTATGATGGAAAAGGGCGATTGATCCAGACCAAAACCAAGAACAATACTGGCGGTACAGACATTTTCACCACTCAGTACAACTGGGCCGGTCAGCCAATCAAAACCGTGAATAAAACCGAAAAGGCCGGTACCAATGCCCAGACGATCACGGTAGTGAACCGGATGAGCTACGATGATCTGGCAAGACTTTACAAGGTAGAAAAGAAAATAGCGCATAGCGGGATCAATAGCGGTGCTTTATCAGCCGACTGGATCACCATACTGGAGCAGAGTTACGATGCGATCGGCCAGGTAAACAAAAAAACGATCGGTAATAAAAAAGATCCTGCTACCAATGCTTATTACTCCACGCGCCACCCCTTGCAGGAACTGGTCTATGATCACAATATCCGCGGCTGGCTGCTGGGCACCAATCGCGATTACCTTACTTCCAATGATCAAACGACTGATGGCAAGCTGTTCGGTTTTGAACTGGGCTATGACAACCTTACTAGCAAAGCCGGCAATAATTTTTCTGCTGCACAGTATAATGGGAACATTGGTGGCATGACCTGGAAAAGCGATGGGGATGATACCCGCAGGCGATACGACTTCAGCTATGACGCAGCCAACCGTTTATTGAAAGCCGAGTTCAAACAGAATAATACAGGCAGTACCTGGAACAAGACCCTGGTGGACTTTACGGTGCAGATGGGGAACAGTGGCGCCGATGACGGTACAGCTTATGATGCCAACGGCAATATCCAAAAAATGAAACAATGGGGTTTAAAACTGACCGGCCCCACCCAGATCGACAACCTGACCTATACTTATCATGCAGGTGGCAACCGGCTGAAAGCAGTAACAGAATCCGGCACCGGCACCACCGATCACAAATTGGGTGATTTTACGGACAAAAATACATCTGCCACTGATTATGGCTACGACCGCAACGGTAACCTGGTCATAGACCTGAACAAGCAGCTGAAGGGGACCGTAGCGCCGAACACCGATATGCTCAGTGGCGGGGCCATCCTGTATAATCACCTGAACCTGCCTTACCAGATCACCGTGCGCAATGATGCGGGCACGGCCGATAAGGGAACGATCAGCTATGTATACGATGCAACAGGGGTGAAACTACAAAAGATCACCACCGAGAATAGCGTCAGCGTGACCTTTAGCGGTACAGCTTATACCACCAATATCACGACTACGACCACTTACTTGAACGGAGTGGTGTTCGAGAGCAAGCAATACTCGGATGCAGGAGTGAACATGGGCTTAGGCTATACGGATCGTTTACAGTTCTTCGGGCAGGAAGAAGGAAGGATTAGAGCAGTCAACGATCCCGCCAATCCCAATACGCTGACAGGGCTGGAATACGATTACCTGATCAAAGATCATCTGGGGAATGTGCGGATGGTGCTGACCGAACAGGTCAAGCAGGATGAATATCCTGCCGCCACCATGGAAACAGCCCAGGCAGCTACAGAAAATATGTTTTACAACAACCTGGAAGCGACCCGGGTGAACCGGCCATCAGGGTATACAGACACTTATACTGATCCCAATGATAAGGTAGCCCTGGTAAGAGGGGACGGCAATAAGATCGGGCCTGCGATCCTGCTGAAAGTAATGGCCGGCGACCGGTTCAATATCCATGCGAGTGCCTGGTGGACGGGCAGCAGCAGTGGAAGCAATACCAGTCCGCTGACCTCGATCGTGTCGGCACTGATCAGCAGTGCACCGGGAGTAAGTGGTGGCAAGATCGGTGTAACAGAGCTGACCAGTACGCTCCTCGATCCGCAGGTGAGCCTGTTCCTGGACAATGACCAGCCGGCGGTGAGCGGTAAACCCAAAGCCTACCTGAACTGGATCTTGTTCGACGAGCAGTTCAACTATGTGGACAATGGTAATAGCGGGGCAGAGCCGGTGGAGGCCAGCGGTGTGGTCAAGCCATTTAACAAGACGGATATGCCGGTGGACCGGAATGGATATTTGTATATTTACACCAGTAACGAGACCAGTTACGATGTGTTCTTTGATAACCTGCAGGTGACGCATATAAGAGGGCCGCTGTTAGAAGAAACCCATTATTATCCGTTCGGGTTGACGATGGCGGGGATAAGTTCAAAGGCGTTGGAGTTTGGAGGAGTGGAGAATAAGTATAAGTTCAATAGTGGGACAGAGTTGTCAAGTAAAGAATTTAGTGATGGAAGTGGGCTTGATTGGTATGAATCTTTTTTTAGAGGATATAATCCGCAAATAGGACGATTCCATCAAATAGACCCATTAGGAGAAATAGCAGAGAATTGGACACCTTATGCTTTTTGCAACAATAACCCACTTAGATATACAGACCCATTAGGATTGTTTTCCGTAGACCCGGAAGGTCCCAAAGAAACATCAACAGCAGAAAAGCCAAAAGAATTAGGAGGGGTTACTGTTGTGGGGTTTAAAAATCACCCAGCTCCGCCTCCTTCTGGACTCAATACTGGCTCGCCTGCTGCCTCAGGTGTTGATGCCCGTGTAACTCCCCTTCCTGTTGTGAATCCGAGTCCTACACCAGCACCGAATCCTGTTACAACGCCAACGACCACCCCAAGTCCAAGCCCCGGAGGTGGAGTTGCTCCCGTTTTAGGAAGAATAGGAGGGACTATTCTGGCGGTGGTGACACCTACTTATGGGGGGCTTGCATCTGGTGACTTAAATCCTTATCAGATGCCTAAACCACTGGTAAACCCTCTGCCCAACCCAAATCCTTGGACGGGTCATGGGAATAGCCGGAGAAATACCAATCCTCACATTGTGTATGAATATTCTTTTATACCGACAGATGATGAAACTCCTATTTTAAAATATGGCATTTCTGATGAATATCGATACGGTATGGGTAGGCCCCAATCTCAGTTAGCAGGGTTGCGTGCTCTCTATGGGCCGACTGTAACGCTTAGAATAATAACAAGAACGTTAAATAGGGATCAGGCTTTAAAAATAGAGCAAAAATTGGTTGATGTGCATCAGATAAATTATAGGCAAATGCCTAGAGAACAATATCGACCTTTGCCAACAGCTCGTTAAAGATTAATATGAAAACGCAAATTAAATTGGGTTCAATAGTCCGTCATGGTATTGGTGGCCCGCAATCTGGAGCAATTGCTTTAATTTATGAGTTCTTATTAGGAGAGCTTAATCAGACTAGTTATAAATATATAAGCGTAAATCAAATCGGCGATGATCTGGATGAAGTGATCGTAAAAATGCCGGTTGGTCAGATTTATGTGAACGTCCGGTATCCTGCGGATGAAGATTTTAAAAGTAAGAGTATTGATGAACAAAACAGGATACGACTAGAGATAATGCATACAGGGTTGTTGAGGATCGCCAAACATGAAGGAAAACTGGATATAGGGCAGTTGGAATCTATAAAGGAAAAAATATTAACGAATAATTTTTCGTTCAGTTTTCTGGTAAAGACGTTTACAAATCCTAGGTCAAGTTCTTTATCGGCCAACCTGATCATTGAACCTAAGATGGACAGGTTTGATTATTTTATATCAACAGTTGAAAACGGGACTGAAAAATGCAAAGTACTCATTTATGAAGGAGCTACATCAGTGTACTATTTTGGCTACTTTTTTACAAAAGCGAAGTGGAAAGGCGATAATGAACTTATTATTACCGGGAACAGAAAAGAAGTAGCTATCCATGTATTGATGGATAAATGCAAAGTTGTATATGAAAGCCTGGCAGAATTATCAGAGACGTCTGCCTTTGAAATATATAAAGCAAACAGTAGACCTAAAAATAATTGAAGAACCCTTTATGAGATGAGGTATGGACTATAAAAGCATATTCAGAACAGTAAACAGTAAAATGAAGTTTTTACCCTTTTTATCAGGAGTTGTATTGTTGATATCATGTAAGAAAAATTTAGACTTAAACTATATAAAGTCTAAAACATGGAGTTATGAAAGAGGATTTAAAATAGGGAAGGGCGATTTTGTTTTGTTTTATAAAAACGACCAACTTTTTGATCTGAAGCATGACACTATCTTTTATAAAGGTGCCCCACGAGCAATAATTACAGATCTGAGTAAAGAAAAATATACAATGAAGGTAAAATCCATTGATGGAAAAACTATAGGGGAATATAGAAACCCGGAGGAATCTTTAGAGCAGTAATGATTCAGATAAACAAGTTGGTAACGCATGAGTTACCAACTCAATTCTTCTTATCCTTCTTCCCAAACAACCTCTTCAAAAACCCCTTCTTCTTCGGCTCTTCTACCGGCGCTCCAATCGGCTTGCTCTCATTCACCACCTTCTTATCCTGCTTATTACTCGTATCCTTCTTCACCGGCTTGTCCTCGTCCACCACCGGCTTTGATTCCGGCCCGATATACTCATGATTGATATTATAATCCGTTGCTTCACCCACTCCCTGGTCCACACCTTCTGCACCCGGCTCCACCTGCTCTGTTGTCGGGATATCATCCGCGCTGTTAATATGCAACTGGATATCCGCTGGCTGCACAAAACGGGCATCTTTATCGATACCTAATGTTTTATCTGCATACACTTTCTGGAAAAATTTCTCCCAGATCGGCATCGCTGCACGGCCGCCATAACCAAGGTTATTTTCAATACGGATAAAGCGGTCGTCACAACCGATCCATACACCGCCGAGCAGTTGAGGCGTATATCCCATGAACCAGCCATCTGCATTGTCATTGGTAGTGCCGGTCTTGCCTGCCATTTCCACGGCACCGAGACGGGAACGCAGGCCTGCTGCTGTACCGAAATCAACTGTTCCCTGCATCATCCTTGCCATGTTGTATGCTGTTGCTTCGCTGACGGCTTCTTTGCGGTTCACGCTATAATCAAAACGTTTGATCACATTCCCGTTACGGTCTTCTATGCGGCTGATGAAATAAGGTTTGGTAGAAAAGCCTCTTCCGCCAAAAATGCTGTAGCCCCACATCATTTCAAACAGGGAAAGATCACAGGCGCCTAATGCAATAGAAGGGAAGGGGTCTACTTTGGTAGGAATATTAAGCCTTCCCAAAAAATCTGCAAATTGTTTAGGACCCACCTGCTTCATGATAAATGCCGTAGCGCAGTTGCGGGAGCCGGCAAGTGCAGAAGCCATGGTCATGGTCCTGCCGCTGCAACTCTTTGTTGTGGCAGGTACCAATTGTTTGTTGCCAAAATCCTGTTGCTGGTCTATCACTTCTGTTTCAGGAGTGAATCCTCTTTCTTCCATCGCCTGTGTGTATAGCAAAGGTTTGATGGTTGAGCCCACTTGCCGTTTGGTGCGCATGTTGGCGTGGTCAAGCTTATAGGTTTTAAAATCAATGCCGCCTACCCAGGCCCTTACTTCACCGGTTTGCGGGTCCATTACCATAAAAGCTGTTTGCAGCATCTGGCGATGGTATTTGATAGAGTCGTAAGGCGTCATTACCGTATCCCTTTGCCGGTTGCTGTTCCAGGCAAAGATCTTCATCGGTGTTTTTTTGTAGAAAGTGGCTTTGATCTCTTTATCGCTAAGGCCGTCTTCTGCCATGTTTTTCCAGCGGTCGCTGGCTTTCATGGCTGCTTCCAGCACGTTCTCGTGATCTTTCCAGATGCTGCCGGTCTTTAGTTTGGACTGTGCCATCAATGCTTTTTGCAGGTTGGGCATGTGCGAAGCCACGGCTTCTTCTGCATATTCCTGCATGCGGGGATTGATGGTGGTATAGATCTTCAATCCGTCTTTATAAATATCGTAAGTGCCGCCATCGGGCTTTTCAATTGTCTTTAATGCATTCTTGACCTCGTCTCTCAGCACTTCGCGGAAATATGGAGCATAACCATTGTTCTCATCCAGCTTGCGATAGTTCAGTTTAATGGGCAGCGCTTTTAAGCGGGCGCCTTCTGCTTCACTGATTTTGTTATTGGCCACCATTTGCCCGATCACCACATTGCGGCGGTCAAGCGCTGCTTTGGGATTGCGCATGGGATTGTAGGTGTAATTGGCTTTCAGCATACCCACCAACACAGCGGCTTCTTCCACTGCAAGCCTGTCGGGCTCTTTCTGGAAAAATGTACGGGCAGCATTGCGGATACCATAGATATTGTCGCCAAAGGGAACCGCATTCAGGTAGAGCGTGATGATCTCTTCCTTAGTGAAATTCCTTTCCAGTTTAATGGCAATGATCCATTCCTTTATCTTTTCCACTCCTCTTTGCAAGGAGTTGCGGCTACCTTGCCCCAGCAATGCTTTGGCTAATTGCTGCGTGATGGTGCTGCCGCCACCCTGGCGGCCTGCGGTGAACACAGCACGAAGTGTGGAGCGGGTATCAATGCCGGCGTGATCATAAAAACGTTCGTCTTCTGTTGCTACCAGCGCATTGATCACATTGGGGGAAATATCACGATATTTCACATTGCTGCGGTTGCCACGCTCGGTATAATACTTTCCCATCAACGTACCATCGATAGCATACACTTCGGAAGCCTGTTGAATAGAGGGGTTTTCCAGTTCCTGCAGCGAAGGCATTTTACCAAATACGCCAAAATTGGCCAGCAGGATCAGTAAAACAAGCGCCCCAAATCCACCAAGAAAAATAAACCAGAAGATGCGAACGGATTTTTTCATATTTGAATGAGTTGTTATTCTTATTTGCTTGCGGAATATGAATTAGAAATATGTTGCTTTGCAACCTGCCAATCTACACACTTTGTGTCTCGAAATTAGCAAAATCAAGTTAAAACTTGCCCGGCACCATTTTCTCCAGGAACTGCATATAAGCATTGATATCCTTACTGCCTTTCAGCACGTCCAGGTTCTTGTCGGTAATGATTGAATATGTGTATTTTCCGCCTTTCAGCCAGGGCACGATCTCACTGGAAGTTTTGGGTTTTGTCTGATCAATATAAGCGATCGCTTCTGCTGCATTTTTGAAAGGGCTGATCAGCAGCAAACGGTTATCATTGTCTATTTCCACCAGTTCCGCCTGCATGTTTTTATTGAAATAAGTATCCCTGTTGTAGCGGTAGAACGCATTTCTCGCTTCATTCACAAACACCGGGTCTACCTTATTCAAAATGATGACCACGTAATGCGGAGTTTCTGCATTAAAGCTGAACGGACTGCCGGAAGGCACAGGCTGCTGTGTGATCAGTGTGCTGTCTTTTGCCACCGCCGTATCCTGCACAGCCAGGCTGTCCTGGGAAATTTTGATATTCTTTTGCACCATGCCGGGAGCTCCCTGTGATGGAGCGTTTATTCCAAGACTGTCTTTGGATGATGGCAACTTAATATCAGGCCTTACCATCGATGGCGGCTCACCTGCTTTTGGAACAGGTGCTGCTGCAACAGGTTGTGTTTTCTGTGTAGTGTCTTCTGCCGGCATATTGATCACCATATTGCGCAGTTCTTCTTCTATCTCTTTCCGGCGGTTCAATACATCCAGCAATGTTTTGGCTTTTTCTGAAAGCGGATGACCAGCGAACTGTGCGATAATATTGTTCAATACCTTTTTGGCTATACTGTCTTCTCTTTGTTTAACATAATACACGGCTTCGATATACAACAATTGCGGTGTCCAGTAATTGGGGCCATAGATACTATCGGCTGTTTTTTTCTTTGCTACGGCATCAGTGAAACTTCCTTCAATAAACAGGTCGTATATTTTTTCATACAACCTGGTCGCTTCCTCTTTCGGGCCTTTGGCCTGGGGATCTTTACCGGTGTTAATGATTGTGGTGTAATTGCTCTGGCCGAATTGCTGGCTCATTTGTTTTTTGATGGCTGCAGCTTTCTCTGTTTCTCCCTGTTTGTTGTAACAGAAATACAGGTTGAATAAAACCTCATCCATCCTGGGTGATTGAGGGAAGCGGGTGCGTAATTCTTCGAGAATGGCTGTGCCGCGTGCACAATCTTCCAACTCCTGGATAAATGCGCTGCCCATATCGAACAGGGCAGTCCGGATGGAATCATTAGATTGTTGCAGTTTTTCCGGTGTCAATGGAATGCGTTCATACAGGGCATCAAAAGTGATCTCTGTTGCGGCATTGGCTGCTGAATCTTTCCCGGATGCTCCGGCATCGGAGGCGGGCGATGCATTATTACTGATTGCAGCCGACACGGCAGCACTCCTGCGCCAGTTGTCGGTATTCTTACGCGTGCCCCATTTGGAACGGAAGTCGTTGAACCCTTTTTGCCTGGTCCCTGAATTATAAAAATACCAATCCCCTTTTTTTTCTGAATCGCCAAACAGGGAAGTGGCTGGCTGGCTGGAAACAGAAGCTCCTGAGGAAGATCCGCCTTCGTCTTTCAATCCTTGCTGCTTGCGCAATTGCTTTACGATCTTTTTGACCTTATCCTTTCTGTCATCTTCTGAAAGTGCGGCAAGCGCCTGCAGGCTGTCTTGCCGTGCAATGACTTCTGTGAAATCAGCCAGGCGGAAGGACAGGCGTTTTCTGCCGGCGACCGCTTCAGGGTTCTCAATAGAGGGGTCATCTATTTGCAGGCTGTCATAAAAATTAGCACTCTGGCGATACAGCCCTCTTTCAAATGATAATTCAGCCATTTGCAAAAACAGCCGGTTACGAAGAGGGGAGTTGTGTGAAATATATTTTGTGCCGCGAGTCAGCATTTCCAAAGCCCCTGTCGTATTATTCCTTTCCAGTTCCATCTGCGCCGCCATATAATAAATGATATCGCGGTAATCGCTGTACTTATCCCTTTTTGCCATTTTGGTAAGCGTGGCAATATTACTGGCGATATAATCTTTCTGGTTTTCATCCCTGTTCACCCTGATGCTGGCCAGCCGGGCATAAATATCCATCACGGGATCGGTAGTATGACTGATCGCTTTTGCATACCATTCGCCGGAAGCATTGAATTGCTTAGTGGTTTCATATAGCTGCCCAAGCAAATATTCCCATCGGGCTTTTTCCTGCTTATTGGTAGCATTGCTCAATGCTTTTTCGAGATGGGTGGCAGCACTGTCCCACATCTGTTGTTTATAAAACAAAAATGCCTGCACTTCTTCCAGGTCGTTGTGCAAGCGGGCAGGGAATAATGTATCGTTCTTTAGTGCCTGGATCAGCGTTGAGGCATCAGAAAAGCGGTTTTGCGCCAGGTAATTCCGCACCTGCCAGATGAATGCATCATTCCGGCTGGGTGGCCGGGAAAAGACCCGGCGGGTAAAGCTGTTTTTTTCTTTAGTGGAAATACTGAGTGCGTTATTGCCATCACGTGCGCTGCCGATGGTTTTATAATACCCGTCGTTTTCCTTTTCAGCAAAAGCATAGTTGATGAACTGGAACATCAGGTAGGCCGAATCGAATTGCTTTTTGAGATAATAAGAAGCGCCCCAGAGCAGGTAGAGGTTATCGGCCCAGTCGTTGCGCAGGTCATGCAGGGCTATACCGCTCTGCACTTTATAGGAAACGGAATCCAGCTGGATGCTGTCGGCAGCCGTCATGTCGAGGCTGTAGTTGTAAAAGGGCAGGAGCTGGGAATAATCATCTCTGAAAGAAGCTTTTGCCCGGGCCAACACATCATTCAGCTTATTATTTGCGTTAAAGAAGTAGTTGTAATGGGTGATGGTGTTCTGGATGAACCGTCTCGGCCCTTTGATCTTTTTGTCGGTAGGGGTTTTCTCGGCCCGCAGGATACGGTTCTCAAACTCCTTTGGTTTTTGAAAATCAAAACTGAAGCCCATTTGGCCCCAGGCATCGGATGATAACTGGGAAAAAACAAGGATCCAAAAAGCAGTGAGTGTGATATATCTGGCCGAGAACATTATAGGAGTAAGATGAATTCTTAATAACTGAAATTCAGATAATTTAGTATAAAAATAGGCCAATTTTTTTTATAGCTGCAGGTCGCCGGGGGCTGGTAAAAATAAAGCTCATTCCTTACCTTTAGCTTCTTTTAAAATTCAGATATGGCAAAACTGGACGCTGAGTCTACACTGCAAAGGCTCCGCAATCGCTACAGGCTGGTTGTAATGAACGATGATACGTATGAGGAAGTGGTCACATTTAAATTGTCCAGACTCAGTGTTTATATCGGTTTGAGCACAATTTTTGTTGTATTGGTCGGGCTAACGGTAGCATTGATTGTTTTTACGCCGTTAAAATACTATATCCCTGGTTACGATGATCTGAAAGTGGGACGGGAATATCGCCAGATGAAATACCGTGTGGATTCTCTGGAAAAAGCTGTAAGTTACCAGGCGAAATATATCGAGAACATAAAGAAAGTATTGAGTGGGGATGCTGCGGCAGTGTTGGATACTACCCAATTGCAGGTACCCAAGGATGAGTTGTCGGACGATTGATGTGTCAGTGAAACAAGTACAGAAAAACCAGTTTTGCTCCGTATAAAAAATCAATATCTATGTTTAACGCAAAAAACAAAACCGACATGCAGACTGAAAAACCAACTGGCAATGGCACCACGCTCATTGGTGCCGGCACCACTCTCAAAGGAGATATCAGCAGCAACAGCGATCTGCGCATTGATGGCACTATCATCGGTAATATTACCAGTTCAGCTAAAGTGGTAATAGGCGCCAACGGGATAGTGGAAGGGGATATCACCGGCAACCAGGCAGACATTATCGGTAAAGTGTCCGGCAATGTAAAGGCTAAAGACCTTTTGCAACTGCGCGGGGATTCTGTAGTGAACGGTAACCTTTATGCAGGCAAGCTGCAGGTGGAGCCTTCAGCCACATTCAATGGTCAGTGTCATATGGGCGGTGCAACTGCTGAAAAAATCGAACTCAGCAATGTAAGCCTGAATGGACAAAAACTCGCCCTCCAGTAAGCCAAAGAACATTCTTCGCCGTTATGCCGCGTTGGGCACCGAAATGCTGGTGTCCATTGGCATAGCCGTGTTCATAGGGCTCAAGGTAGATCAATGGTTACATACCTTACCATTATTCTCCTGTGTATTACCTTTGCTCGTCCTTATTGGGATTTTTTATAAACTGATACGGGAAACCGGTAATACCAAAAAGAATGAACCAAAGTAAATGGGCACCCCTTCGCCCGATGATGCTGGCATTTGTGGTGCTAAGCGCTTTTTTTGTAATAGGTAAAAACCTGCTGGCAGAAAAGGGAATCGACAGCCAGGTGCTGATCGCCGGCAACCTGCTCTTATTTGGCGTCTCCTTATTGTCTTTTGTGCTCACTCAGCGAAGCTTTCAGGCAAAGAATCCCCATGTTTTTGTAAGGGCTATCTACAGTAGCTTTATCATTAAATTTTTTGTGCTGGCTGCCGCTGCATTTATCTACATCATGGTCACCGGCAAGAATGTGAACAAGCCAGCCCTGTTTGGTTGCATGGCGCTGTATGCCCTGTACACTGTTTTCGAAGTGTCCTCCCTTCGCCGTTTACTGAAGCAAAACACGAATGGCTAAGAAAGAAGTGCCCATGGCACAGTTGCAGGATTATTTACCGCCCGGCACTTACGATGCGGTGCTTACTTATCTCCGGCAACATAAAGTGCATCTTACTGTAGCAAGGGAAAGAAAAAGCATACTGGGCGACTATCGCCATCGTACCCGCCTCGATAATCACCGGATCAGTGTAAATGGAAACCTGAACAAATATTCTTTCCTGATCACCCTGCTGCATGAACTGGCCCATTTGCTCACTTATGAGCAGTATGGCAACGGAGTGTATTCGCACGGGAAGGAATGGAAGAGCGTGTATGCATCTTTACTGGCCCAGTTTCTCCAGCATAAGATTTTTCCTGATGATATAGAACAGGAATTATTGCGTTCCCTCCGCAACCCTGCGGCCAGCACCTGTGCTGAAGACGGATTGCTCCGTGTATTACGCCGCTATGATGAAGGGGCCCAACATCGCCGCCTGGTGGAAGAACTGCCGGCTGATGCTTTGTTCCGCACCGCCGATGGCCGTGTGTTCCAGAAAAAAGAAAGATTAAGAAAACGGTTCCGCTGTGTGGAAGTTAGTACAGGAAAGATTTATTTGTTTAGCCCGGTATATGAAGTGTTTGCTTAATTTTACTGCAAACAACTCTACATGAAATGCCCATGGGTTGGTTCACTTCAGCTCATGACGGATAAAAGCATTCCATGATCAAAAACACTAAAAAGTCGCGAATGAAAAAACTTGCACTCAGCATGTTGTTGCTGGCCACCACTGTTGCCGCTGTTCAGGCTCAAACCGCAAAAGGAGACTGGATGGTAGGCGGAAATTTCCGTTTGAATACTTCAGGTAACACGGAAATAAGTCTTACTCCCAATGCCGGTATTTTCCTGATCAAGAACCTGGCATTTGGCGGAAATGTTAATCTTAATTATTCAAAAGACGGGATCACTAAAACCACTGCGTTTGGCCTCGGTCCCTATGTACGCTACTATTTCGGCAGTGCAAATGTCCGCCCCATCCTGCACGGCAATTTCAATTTCTTAAGTTCCAAAGTGAAGATCAACAACACATCTTCCACCAATAACGGAACGAATTTCTTCCTTGGTGGCGGTGGCGCTATTTTTATCAGTGAGCACGTTTCACTGGATATCCTGGGAGGATATGATCACACCGATTACAACAGCCTTCCCGGCACAGGCGGCTTCGCACTGAACATCGGCTTCCAGGTTTATCTGCACAAAAATCAGATGGACAAGGTAAGAGGAGTAAAAGCAAAAGAATAAAGATCGAAACAGGAAGCCAATCTCTTCCTGCATACTTCCTTCCCGTCTTCCCGCCTTACCGGTAAGGCGGGAAGACGGGAAGGAAGTACTATTGTTCCAGTTGTTTTAACATCCACAAACTGCATCCTGTGTGCCCACTGTTCCCCATCGGTGCAGAAAGATAGTCAAACCCAAACCTCGCATACACTTTCAACGCCTGTTTCAGCTCAGGCATGGTTTCCAGGTACACATTTTTGTAACCCGTTTCTTTCGCAAATGCCAGGCTTGTCTCAATTAATTTCTTTCCAAGCCCTGTGCCTCTGGCTTCAGGGCTCAGATACATTTTCACCAGTTCGCAAGTGCCTTCCGGTAATCCTTCTGTAGGGAAAATGCCGCCACCGCCTACTATTCTGCCATCTATCTGTGCTACAAAATAACCTGAACCTTGTTCGCGGAACAGTTCATACAAGGCATCAGTGGTGGCATCATAGTAAACCGTGCCCGGATGATTGGCGCCAAACTCTTTCAAAGCGCTACGGATGATCACTGCCAGTGCAGCATTGTCAGAAGGTTGAATAGGTCGTATCGTAATATTCATCGGTGCAAAAATAAAAGTCCCGGCTATTCAACTGGGACTTTCTTTATTAAAATAGGATAGTTGTCTTAAGCAACTGCTTTTTTTACCAGTTCTGCCGCTTCGCTCAGCAAAATGGCGCTTTGCACTTTCAATCCGCTTTCATCGATCAGTTTCTTGGCTTCTTCAGCATTGGTACCCTGGAGGCGGACAATGATCGGGATATTGATATTGCCCATGTTCTTGTAGGCATCAATTACACCGGCAGCCACACGGTCGCAACGAACGATACCTCCGAAGATATTGATCAGGATCGCTTTCACAGCAGGATCTTTCATGATGATCTTAAAGCCGGCTTCCACTGTTTGCGCATTGGCTGTGCCACCTACGTCAAGGAAGTTGGCAGGCTCACCACCGCTCAGTTTGATCATGTCCATGGTAGCCATAGCCAGACCGGCGCCGTTCACCATACAGCCTACATTGCCGTCGAGTTTCACAAAGTTCAGGTTGTATTTACCTGCTTCCACTTCGGTAGGATCTTCTTCGGTGATATCCCGGAGGGCAGCGATATCAGGGTGACGGGTAAGGGCATTGTCGTCAAGGCTGAGTTTGCAATCCACAGCAATGATCTTGTCGTCGGATGCTTTGAAGAGCGGGTTGATCTCGAGCATAGCGCAATCGAGCCCTACATAGGCATTATATAAATTGGTAACGAACTTCACACAGTTCTTAAAAGCTTCGCCGCTGAGTCCCAGGTTAAAAGCGATCTTTCTTGCCTGGAAGGGTTGCAGGCCACCACCGGGATGGACCCATTCCCGGAATATTTTTTCCGGTGTGTCATGTGCCACATCTTCGATGCTCATTCCACCTTCAGTGCTGTACATGATCACGTTTTGCCCTTTACTGCGATCGAGCAGGATGGAGAGATAAAATTCTTTGCGCTCGGATGGGCCGTCATAATACATGTCCTGGGCTACGAGTATCTTGTTCACCACTTTACCAGCAGGGCCGGTCTGAACGGTCACCAGCGTACCTCCCAGGATCTTTTTTGCAAACTCCTGGATATCTTCCAGCGATTTGCCCACTTTCACTCCATTGATACCAGTTTCCTTTACAACACCTTTACCCCTGCCACCGGCATGGATCTGGGCTTTCACTACGGCAAACTTGCTGCCTGTTTCTGTCTTGATCTGGCGGTAGGCTTCTTCGGCTTCCTGTACGGAACTGCAGGCAAATCCTTCCTGTACGGGCACACCGTACTTTTTCAGTAATTCCTTTGCTTGGTATTCATGGAGATTCATGTCAAAAAATTTGGGGCGAAGATAAGTTATTTGGGGCAAGTTGTTGCTGTCGGTTGACCGTTGTCCGTTGTCCGTTGACCGATGGCTGTCAGTCAACGGCCACTCACTCAACTATCAAACAGACTCGAACTATATCGCTTATATTTGCGCCTAATCTTTTTTTATGACCATTGATCCCATGCAGCAAATAAGGGAAACCGTTTCTTTTTTAAAACAGCAGTATCCTCATCAGCTTGAAGCAGGTATCGTTCTCGGCAGCGGCCTTGGCAATTTTGCCAATGCCATCAGTATTGAAAAAGAAGTGGCCTATGGCGATATCCCTCATTTCCCGGTTTCAACAGTGCAGGGGCATACCGGTCGCCTCATTTTTGGCACCCTCAGCGGTAAAAAAGTAGTGGCTATGGCCGGACGCTTTCATTTTTATGAAGGCTATACACCACAGGAAGTGGTATTCCCAATCCGCGTAATGAAACTGCTGGGCATTCACACCCTGTTTTTGTCCAATGCAGCAGGAGGGGTGAACCCTTCCTTTAAAGTCGGCGATATCATGATCATTACAGATCATGTCAGCTTTTTTACGCCTAACCCGCTGATCGGGAAAAATATTGAAGAGCTCGGACCGCGTTTTCCGGACATGAGCGAACCTTATAAAAAAGATCTGATTCAAAAAGCAAGGCAGGTGGCACAGCAACATTCCTTTGATATAAAAGAAGGCGTGTATGTGGCAGTGACTGGCCCTACTTTTGAAACAAGGGCAGAATATAAACTGATTCATGCACTCGGAGGCGATGTGGTAGGCATGAGCACCGTGCAGGAATGTATCGTGGCTAACCACATGGGCATCCGCGTGTTTGCCATGAGCGTGATCACGGATATGGGTATCCGGGAAGAAGAAAATGTGATCACACATGAAGAAGTGCTGCAGGCAGCAAAAGAAGCCGAGCCCAAACTGGCGATTTTATTTAAGGAACTGGTAGGCTCCATTTAACAATTTTGATACGGGATTTTCGACGTGTCGGATTAGTTTTGTCCATCCTTCGCTAAAGCTTTAGCTAAAGCGGGTGATACCCCTAAAACCTTTACACTGAACCTGAAATTTACATACCTGGCATTGGCAGCCCTGCTTTTCATGTCCTTGCCATCATTTTCGCAGCGCGACCTGCTGAGGCAGGGAGGGAGCAGGATCCGGCAAATGGGGAGCAACTTCTCTTCCCGCGGGGGAGGAACAGACAGCCTGAAACGAAGGGATAAAAATGAGGATTCCATCACCATCCGTTTCAGGTATCTTGACTCTACCAGGAACTACCTGCTTGATTCATCCATCAATGATTTTACAACCCGCTTCCCAGTACCTGCCACCAATATCACCCTGGGCAATACCGGCACAGCTTCCCGTTCGCTATTGTTTTCCCCTTCTTTCCAACCGGGATTTGATCCGGGATTCCATGCCTTTGATATTTACCGATGGTCGGTGGAAAAAGCACGGTTCTTTAGTACAACCCGCCCTTATTCAGAGCTCAATTATACGCTGAGCAGCCGGGCAGAGCAACAAATAGATCTGATGCATACGCAAAACATCAAACCCAACTGGAATTTTTTATTCCAGTACAGGTTGGTCAATGCATCAGGTTTTTTCAGGAACCAGAAAACCAATCACAATAATTACCTGTTCACTTCCTGGTACCAGACAGTAGATAAACGGTACAATGCTTACCTGATCGTATTGGCCAACAAACTGCAATCAGGAGAGAACGGTGGTATCCAGAGCCTGACCGACCTGGACAGCTCGATCTATAAAGACCGCTTTAATATTTTTACGAACCTTGGCGGAAGATCAGGCTATGCAACAGATTTCTTTAATACCGATGTGGGCACAGGCAACCGTTACAATGATTTCACGGTTTTATTGCGACAGCAATATGACCTGGGAAAAAAGGATTCACTTGTAACGGACTCTACGGTGATCCCTCTTTTTTATCCGAGGCTCCGGTTTGAATATACCACGCAGTTTACCAAACGGAACTATGAATTCAGGGACTATTTAGGTGATTCGGTTTATTACAGGGATGCATATAATATTACATTTCCCCTCCCTGTCGACACATTCCGTGTAAAAGACTCCTGGAAAGAATTCATCAATGATTTTTCCATCTATCAATACCCTGATGCGAAAAATCTGCAACAGTTCTTTAAAGTAGGGGCGGCAATACAAAACATGGCGCTGACCAGTGATAGCGGGCATTTCTCCATGTATAATATTTTCGGGCATGCTGAATACCGCAATAGAAGCCGCAATCAGAAATGGATCATTGAGGCCAATGGCAAGCTCTATTTTGTAGGGCTCAACAGCGGCGATTATCATGCTTATGGAAGCCTGCAACGGTTTATCGGCAAGAAACATTCTTATGCTCAATTGGGATTTGAGAATGTGAACCGTACTCCATCTTTTATTTATGACAGCAGGAGCAGTTTTTACCTGATGCCGCAGATACAGGAATTCAAAAAAGAAAATACCATTCATTTATTCGGCTCCATGTATCAGCCGGATCTGCAATTGAGGTTGGGGGCTGATTATTTTATGGTCACCAACTATACATATTTAAAAAACTTTTACGAACTAAGCCAGGAGTCAACCCTTTTTAACCTGCTTCAACTGACCCTGCAAAAAACCATCAATCTCGGCCGCAGCTGGAAATGGCATGCCGACCTGTATTACCAGCAGCGGATCGGCAATGCCGAGGTGAATGTACCTGCTTTATACACCCGCAACCGGATCGGTTATGAAGGTAACCTCGGTTTCAAGAACCTGAACATTGCTTTCGGGGCTGAAGTCCGTTATCATACCCGCTATAAAGGAGATGGATATTCACCCATTCTGGGTAAGTTCTATTACCAGGATTCGGTCACTATTTCCAATGTACGGCCTCATGTTGCCGGGTATGTGCATTTCCGGATCAAAGGGTTTAAATTTTATTTCCGGGCAGAGAATCTTAACACGGCACAGGTTACAAGTGATGGGTTTGGCTTCACGAAGAATAATATAGAAGTGCCAGGCTATCCATACCCCGGTCTGTTGCTGCGGTTCGGGATCTACTGGAGTTTTGTGAATTAACAATTCCCGCTCAGCCCCCGGTTTTGATTATCCTGAAATCCTGCTATCTTTGTAGTCATTCATGCGTAAAACAGGCGTTTTCATATTATTGCTGTGCTACATGGCTTTCAGTACCGGGGTGATCATCAACTCGCATTATTGCATGAATCGCCTGGCTTCCACACAGTTATTTACCTCTGAGAGCGAGAATTGCGGCATCTGCGGCATGCATATTGACGATTCGCATGGCTGCTGCAGGGATGAGGTGAAAATGGTGAAAATGGAGGATGACCAGAAAGTGACAGCAGGCGTTTCTGTTAACCTGGAAATGCTGGCCCTGCCTGTTCAGGTTCCTTCTGAGTTTATTGCAACTTCTTTTTTTAATATTCCCTTACAGGGACATACTCCCGATCAGCCACCGCCTTTATTGAAAGGGCAGGAGACTTATTTGCAAAATTGCGTTTTCAGGATTTGAGACAGGGCTGTTTAATACACGCTAACACTGTCTTCAAATACTTATTTTTTAATTCCATTCATTAAAATTAAAACAATGAAAACGTTTAAAATATTTTCAATAATCGCTCTCTGCATTGCATTCTCTACAGCTTCTTTTGCCCAGTCCAAAACAGATACCATTCCTGTATCAGGCAATTGCGGTATGTGCAAAAACAATATTGAGAAAGCTGCTAAAAAAGCCGGCGCTGCTTCTGCCGATTGGGATACCGAGTCTAAAATCCTCACCGTTAAATACAACAGTTCTTCTACCAACGCCGCTAAGATCCAGCAGAGCATTGCTGCTGTAGGATATGATACGCGCGATTTCAAAGCCGCAGATGAAGCTTACGACAAGCTGCATGCCTGCTGCAAATATGATAGGGTAAAGAAAGAAGAACAGCCTTCCGCAGCCGCTAAGAAAGAAAAAGCAGATTGTTGCAGCAAAGAAGGAGAAGGTAAAGTAGCTAAAGAAGGCGAAGCAAAATCCTGCTGCAGCGAAGCTCATTAATCTTTTAATGTCTAAATAATTATTGGTATGAAGAAGCTATTGATTCTATTGATAGCAGGATTCATGACCCTGGGTGCAACTGCTCAGTTCAGCAAAGCCACCCTGCAGGCTACAGGCCTTACCTGTGCCATGTGCAGCAATGCGATCAATAAAGCATTGGAGGAAGTGCCTTTTGTGGCTTCCGTGCGGTCAGACATTAAGAATTCTGCTTTTAATATTGTATTTAAAGAAAACACACCCGTCAGCATCGATGCCATCCGTAAGGCAGTGGAAGATGCAGGTTTCTCCGTAGGCGGCTTGAAAGTAACCGGTCAGTTCAATCATGTAGCGATCGGCAACGACAAGCATGTAGAAATAGGAGATGCCGTATTTCATTTCCTGGATATAAAATCAAATATGCTGGATGGGGAGCAAACCCTTACTGTGGTCGACAAAAACTTTGTAACCGCCAAACAGTTCAAAAAGATCAGCGGCGCTACAAAGATGAGTTGCCTGCAAACAGGTAAGGCCGCATCATGTTGCGTGAAGGAAGGTGTAAAAGAAGATGCGAGGATTTACCATGTGACGATTTGATCCAGGTCCCGTACCCTATAAATATTATTAACTATGATGAGATCAATCCTTCCGGTCCTGGCCTTGCTGTGCATGGTTACTGTGGGCCGGGCGCAGGTGGCCAATATTGCAGACCCACGTTTGCAAATAGAATTGCCTACGGTAAAGGGTGATAAAATATCTCTTTCTTCTTTAAAAGGAAAAGTGATCCTGCTCGATTTCTGGGCCAGTTGGTGCATGCCTTGCCGCAGTGCCAATAGAAAGCTGGTAAAGCTGTATGATAAATATAAAACGAAAGGATTTGAGATCTACAGCGTATCCCTGGATGATGAAAAAGCAGATTGGGAAAAAGCGATCCGGCAGGATAAGATCAGTTGGCTGCAGGTAAATGAACCGACTGTATGGGGAGCAGAGTCTGCCCGCCGCTGGAATATCAGTGCTTTGCCTACTACTTTTTTGATCAACAAAAAAGGAGATGTGGTGGCGATCAACATTGAAGGGAAAGAGTTGGATAAAGAGATCACCCGGCTTTTGGCAGAATAGGCTTACAGGAGGATTGCGTTTCAAAGAACAACAATGATGAAACAGATTTTATTTGCATTCCTGTTCCTGCATTCTTTTGCCGCGGACGCCCAGGAATTATATGTATACACAGAGCCGGCTTCCAATATGCCAGCCCGCTCCATCAGTGCTAAATTAAGTGCTAACTATATCGGTAAAAAAGCGCCTTCCAACAGGTTTATGCAGCGCTATACACCGGAGGTCATGTTTGGGCTTAATAAGAATTGGATGGTGCATGCAGGCGCCACTTTTGCAGACATGCATACGAATAATTTCCGGTGGGAATCAGTTTACCTGTATGCGAAATACAGGTTTCTTTCAAGCGATGATCTGCATTCGCATTTCCGGATGGCCGTGTTTGGAGAAGCAGCTTACAGCCGCAGCCCTTTTCATTTTGATGAACTGAGCTTTCAGGGAGACAAGAGCGGTGCACAATTGGGAATTATTGCCACGCAATTGTGGAATAAGCTGGCAGTTTCCGCTACAGTGAGCCATCTGCAATCACTCGATGGTTCGCGGAATGACAAAACAATTTATACTCCCTCAAGAATATACCAGGCGATGAACTATTCACTGTCTGCAGGATATTTGTTGCTGCCTTTTCACTACACGGATTACAGGCAAACAAATCTTAACCTGTATACGGAGTTGCTGGCGCAGCAATCGCTCGACAGGAAAGCCTATTATATCGACCTCGCACCGGCCGTGCAACTGATCTTTAACAGCAATACAAAGCTGAACCTGGGATATCGTTTCCAACTGGGCGGCGATATGCAGCGGATGACAAAAGATAGCTGGCTGATCAGTCTGGAACGTACTTTTTTAAATGCTTTGAAGAAGAAGAGGAAATAATATGGAAGTGTATATCCGGAATATGGTGTGTGACCGTTGTACAAGTGCGGTGAAGCAGATCTTTCACCTGGCTTGCATTCCTGTCAAAGAAATCCGGTTGGGTGTGGTCACTACCCTCAATGATCTTACAACTCAGCAGATACAACATTTGAAAGAAGCCCTGCAGGCAGAAGGTTTTGAATGGATGGACAACCAGAAAATAAAACTGGTGGAGCAGATCAGGCAAAAGATCATCCAATTGGTGCAGTCGGGCGAGCTGGATGAAATGAAAGATAACCTGTCGGCATACCTTTCCTCCGCTCTGCTGAAAGATTATCACTACCTGAGCCAGCTTTTTTCTTCTGTAGAGAATACTACGATCGAACAATTCTTTATTCTTCAAAAGATCGAAAAAGTAAAGGAATGGCTGGTGTATGACAAATACACTGTCAGCGAGATAGCATTCAAACTTGGTTACAGCAGTGTGGCTCATTTATCAGGCCAGTTCAAAAAAGTGACAGGTTTTACGCCGAGCCAGTTCAAGGAGCATTACAGGCCTCCCCTTGATAAGGTCAATGATCTTTAGCCGGAAGCCGGTGACCTGGAACAGGCTGCCGGCTTCCGTTTTTTTATAAATCTTTCTTCCAATTATATAACAACCCACCTTTATAAAGGCAGGAAATTTGTTGCGTCATTATTCGTAAGAAAAAATGTTGTCAATGAGAAAGCTTTTTTTATTACTGTTATTGATCGGTGCATTTGTCACTCGATCTTCAGCGCAGCACGAGCATCATAAGATGCAGAACATGCAGGAGAAGAAAGATACCATTCCCGGAAAGAATAAAATGGAGCATGAGCATGCTATGGAACATGATCAGGGAATGGGGCATCCCATGTCACATGCATACTCCCTAAACCTGCCCATGAGCCGCAACGGCTCCGGTACGTCCTGGCTGCCCGATGAAACGCCGATGTATATGTATATGACTGGCAAGAAGACAATGTGGATGTTCCACGGCAGTGTATTTCTCCGATACACGAATACAAATGTTTTTAATAAAGGCATAGGTGCTGACAAATTTGATGCACCCAACTGGTTTATGGTGATGATGAACAGAAGGGTAGGAAAGAAGGGCCTTTTTTCAGCAAAAGCCATGATCAGTTTAGACAGGCTTACCGAAGGCGGTAATGGATACCCATTGTTGTTCCAGTCAGGAGAAACATATAAGGGGAACCCGCTGGTTAACCGGCAACACCCGCATGATCTGTTTGCAGAACTGAGTGTTGGATACAGCTATGCGATCAACAAGCATACGGATGTATTTGCCTATTTCGGCTATCCTGGCGAGCCTGCTATAAGCGCCCCTGCTTTTATGCACCGGGTATCAGCGATGAATAATCCTGATGCACCGCTCGGGCACCACTGGCAGGATGCTACCCATATCACTTTTGGCGTGGGAACATTGGGATTCCGGTATAAACAATTCAAACTGGAAGGCTCCATTTTTACAGGGCGTGAACCAGATGAAGAAAGGTATGGATTTGATAAAGCAAGGTTTGATAGTTACAGTTACCGGTTATCCTATAATCCATCTCCCAACTGGGCTCTGCAGTTTTCACAGGGATTCATTAATGAACCCGAATTGCTGGAACCTGGTGTAGATGTTACGCGCACAACTGCTTCTGTACTGTATGCAAAAAAGACCGGGAAGGCAAAAGACCTGAATGCGGCGCTTATCTGGGGATTTAATAATAAAGGAGAAGGGCATAAAGAACATTCCCTGCTGCTGGAAGAGAACTACCGGTTTGGCCGGAATGCTTTATACAGCCGCTATGAATGGGTGCAGAAGTCAACCGAAGAACTGGCACTCGAAGATCAGTTAGGCCATAAAACCTTTGATGTGCATGTATTCACCGCAGGCTATAACCGCGGTATCTGGAAAAGCAAAGTGGTAGACCTTGCTGCAGGAACGCAGGTCACACTCAATTTCCCGGCTTCAGGATTGAAGCCGGTGTATGGGAATTTACCTGTTGGTTTCCAGGTATATCTGCAATTGAGGCCCGTGCTTCAATAATAATAGCTGAACCGCTCAGAATTTTTTTTGGCCTGTCGGGGAACTGACAGGCTTTTTTTTATTATATTTGTCTAAATATATTTTTAGGCATGCCTAAAAATATATTTAGACAAATGTAATAATGAAACAGATAACCCTGCTTTTAATAATAGTATCATTGGGTCTTCCCTCCCTTGCGCAGCCTACCGTTAGCGGCCAGGTATTGGATGCTCAAACCCGTGAGCCTCTTGCCGGCGCCACTGTCCGGATGGAAGATTCATCAGCCATCGTTACAGATAAGGAAGGAAAATTTGTGGTAGACCCGCAACATGGGCTTACACTGAAAGTGTCTGCCACCGGTTATTTTACCCAGTTGGTACATATCAATGAAAAAAGATCTTTGCTGATCTTACTTGTTCCTGATCACCGGGAACTGGACGCTATCGTGGTCACCGGCACAATGAAGCCTGTGAAAAGACTGGAAAGCCCTGTGGCAGTGGAAGTATATACACCACAGTTTTTCAGGAAGAACCCTGCTCCCAGCATTTTTGAATCGCTGCAGAATGTGAATGGAGTAAGACCACAGCTTAACTGCAGCGTATGCAACACCGGCGACATCCATATCAATGGGCTGGAAGGGCCTTACACCATGGTCACTATTGATGGAATGCCTATTGTGAGTAGTCTTGCTTCCGTGTATGGATTATTTGGCATACCCACCCAGCTGATCGAAAGAGTTGAAATTGTAAAAGGCCCTGCTTCCGGTTTGTATGGCTCGGAAGCGATCGGAGGTCTTATCAATATCATCACCAAATCGCCGGATAAAGCTCCGGTATTCACTGCCAATATGATGGCCACCAGTTGGCAGGAATATAATATTGATATGGGCACTACGCTAAAACTCGGTAAGAATATCAAATCCCTGCTGGGTGTTGATTATTACAATTACCAGCATCCGGTTGATAAGAACGGTGATCTGTTTACCGATGTAACGCTTCAACACCGCATATCCATCTTTAATAAACTCAGCCTTACCCGTAAACATAACCGAGTCGCCTCACTGGCAGCACGTTATTTTTATGAAGACAGATGGGGTGGTGATATGCGCTGGAACAAATCATTCCGCGGCGGCGACAGTCTTTATGGTGAAAGTATTTATACCAACCGCTGGGAACTGATGGGTAATTATCAATTGCCGCTACAGGAAAAAATATTCCTTTCTTTCTCCGCTACCAGCCACCGGCAGAATTCTTATTACGGCACTACTCCTTATATGGGTAATCAGCGGATCGCTTTCGGCCAGCTTACCTGGGACCATAAAGCCGGCGCCTCGCATAGCCTCCTTACCGGTGCTGCATTGCGCTATAATTATTATGATGATAATTCAACTGCAACAACAGATACGTTAAGCGGAAAAAATGAACCGGAGAAATACCTGATCCCCGGGTTGTTCATACAGGATGAATGGAAACTGGATGCACATCATCTTTTGCTGTTGGGGCTTCGTTATGATCATCATCCTGCACATGGAGGGATCATCACACCCCGGCTTGCATGGAAATGGTCGTTGAAAGATCAGCAGGTGTTCCGGCTGAATGCAGGAACAGGTTTCAGGGTAGTCAGCTTGTTTACAGAAGATCATGCAGCGCTTACGGGTGCACGGGCTGTTAAGATCCTTGAATCATTAAAGCCGGAAAGAAGTTATAATGTCAACCTGAACTATACGCACAACTTCCGCTGGGACAATCTTTCACTCAACCTGGATGCCTCTGCCTGGTATTCTTATTTTACCAACCAGATCATTGCTGATTATGATACAGATCCTAACCTGATCGTTTACCGCAACCTGCAAGGGCATGCTGCATCCAAAGGGGTTACACTTAACATGGAATTGAACAAAGGCCACCGGTTTAAAAGCCTGCTGGGTGCAACTGTGCAAAACGTAAATAAAACAGAAAAAGATGCAGGCGGTCATACTATTACCACCCGCCCTGTGTTAACGGAAAAATGGAGCGGCACATGGTCTATCAGCTATAGTTTTCCTGCTGCAGGCATTACACTCGACTATACCGGCAATATCTACGGCCCCATGCGATTGCCTTTATTGTCTGACAAGGATCCGCGCCCGGCCAATTCGCCCGTATGGAGCATTCAGAATATTCAATGCACCAAGCTGGTGAATAGCAGGCTGGAAATATTTGCAGGCATCAAGAACCTGCTCAACTGGACGCCTGCTCAAAGCACGCCTTTTATCATTGCCCGGTCGCATGATCCTTTCGATAAGCAACTGGTGTATGATGCAGGAGGTAATATCCTGCCCACAGCAGAAAATCCCTATGCATTGAGCTTTGACCCTTCCTATGTGTATGCACCCAACCAGGGAATAAGGGTGTTCGGAGGAGTCAGGTATACGGTGCGTTGATTGTGGACTATTGTGGGTTGACTGTCGGCCAACGAATAATAACCCCCACTTCCGCTCTTTTTCCTATATTCGTCTCGTGAAACGCCTCGCTGGTATACTCTTTATTTCTGTTTATATGCTCGCTTTTGCAGAGTTTCACCAGTTAATGCGCATACCTTTCCTGATAGAGCATTTCAACGTTCATCGCCAGGCTGATCCCGAACTGAGCTTTTCGCAGTTTTTAAACATGCATTATATGGGGCCTGTTATTGTGGACGACGATTTTATGCAGGACCAACAGCTTCCCTTCCGTGATGTGGGTTGCCATACCCTGCTCGGCTCTGCAGTTTGCTCATTTGCACCTCCTTCCTTTATGATCGAGCCGCCGGCAATATTGTCAGCGGAATTTTATAGTTATAATGAGATCAGGAAACCTCAATTCTCCTCTTTCGATATTTTCCAGCCTCCCCGCCGTGCCTGATAACATATAGACATCTATTCTTCACAGGCACAATTTTTTTTGCATGTTAAATTCTATTATTCGCTTTTCCGTAAGGAATAAGCTTATCATAGGTTTATTCACCCTTGCCCTGGTGGTATGGGGAGCAATAAACCTCAGGCAGCTTCCGATTGATGCATTGCCTGATATTACGAGCAACCAGGTACAGATAATCACTGTATCTCCCTCACTCGCCGCACCGGAAGTGGAGCGGCTGATCACTTTTCCATTGGAACAGGCCAATGCCAATATACCCGGCATAAAGGAAATGCGTTCCATTTCCCGCTTCGGTCTTTCAGTGGTTACCGTTGTATTTTCTGATGAAACAGATATCTACTGGGCCCGCCAGCAGGTCAGCGAGCGGCTTGGACAGGTAAGAACGGAAATACCTGCCAGCGCAGGTAACCCGGAATTGGGGCCGGCCACTACAGGGCTTGGTGAAATATACCAGTATGTGTTAAGGCCAGCAAAAGGATATGAAAGCAAGTATGATCTGACTGAATTGCGTTCCATGCAGGACTGGATCGTAAGGCGTCAGCTGCTGGGCACTCGTGGTGTGGCTGATGTCAGCAGTTTTGGCGGCTATCTGAAACAATATGAAATAGCCGTACAGCCAGACCGGCTGAAGAGTATGAAAGTGACCATTGCGGATGTGTTCAACGCACTGGAAAAAAATAACCAGAACTCCGGCGGCGCTTATATTGAAAAAGGCCCGACCGCTTTATTCATCCGTACGGAAGGCCTGGCTGCTACTACGGGTGATCTTGAAAAAATAGTCATCCGGCATACAGATACAGGCATTCCTGTTTACCTGAGAGATGTGGCTGAAGTAAGAATAGGACATGCTATCCGCTATGGTGCCATGACCTATAAAGACCAGGGAGAAGTGGCCGGTGCTGTTGTGCTGATGCTGAAAGGCGCTAATGCTTCTGCCGTTATCGAAAATGTGAAAGCAAGGATCAATGAGATAAAGAAAACATTGCCGGAAGGCGTGGTGCTGGAAACATTTTACGATCGTACAAAAATGGTGGATAATGCGATCGGTACGGTAAAGAAAAACCTGCTGGAAGGAGCACTGATCGTTGTTTTTGTGTTGGTGCTTTTCCTCGGCAATCTCAGGGCAGGGCTGATCGTGGCTTCAGTTATACCTCTTGCCATGCTGTTTGCCGTCAGCATGATGAACCTGTTTGGTGTTTCGGGCAACCTGATGAGCCTCGGCGCCCTTGACTTCGGGTTGATCGTTGATGGCGCTGTTATTATTGTGGAAGCAGTGTTGCATCGGATGGTACATGATAAACGTTTTTCAACACTGACGAGCCTCACTCCGGCTCAATTGAATGATGAAGTAGAGAGCGCCGCCGGTAAAATGATGAACTCGGCAGTATTTGGCCAGATCATTATCCTGATCGTTTATTTACCCATTCTTACACTCACAGGCATTGAAGGAAAGATGTTTGGCCCTATGGCTCAAACGGTTTCTTTTGCATTGATCGGTGCCTTCCTGCTGTCTCTTACTTATGTTCCGATGATGTCTTCACTGGTACTGAGTAAAAAGATCAGCCATAAAGATACCTGGGCTGATAAAATGATGAATGCATTGCAGCGATGGTACAGGCGCCTGCTGCAAAAAGCACTGGCTTTTCCGAAAACAGTGGTAAGCATATCGGTGCTATTATTTACAATGGCTTTCTGGCTCATGAGTCGCCTGGGTGGTGAATTCATTCCTGAACTGGAAGAAGGTGATTTCGCCGTGGATGCAAGGCTGCTTACAGGGAGCTCATTAACGGAGACCATCCATACCACACAGAAAGCGGTATCTATTTTGCAAAACCGTTTCCCTGAAGTGGAAAAGATCGTTACGCGTATAGGCTCGAGCGAAATACCTACTGATCCGATGCCGCTGGAAATGACGGATATCATGATTACGCTAAAGCCGCGTGCTGACTGGGTTTCGGCATCTTCTTTTGATGAGCTGGCAAATAAAATGAGTAAAGCGCTGGAAGAAGTGCCGGGGCTTACAGCCGGCTTCCAGTTTCCTGTACAAATGCGTTTCAATGAGCTGATCTCCGGTGCACGCCAGGATATTGTTTGCAAGATTTTTGGTGAAAACCTCGACAGCCTCTCTGCTTATGCAGACCGGATAGGTAAGTTGGTCGGCACCGTAAAGGGCGCTGCAGACATCTATATTGAAACGGTAACAGGCCTGCCGCAGATCGTTATCAATTATAACCGCGATGCCATGGCGCATTATCAACTGGATATAGCGGATGTGAACCAGGTGGTTCGCACAGCTTTTGCAGGTGAATCAGCAGGGCTCATTTATGAGAATGAGCGCCGCTATGACCTGGTAGTGCGTCTTCAGGATGAATCAAGAAAGGATATCAACGATGTGCAGCAATTGCTGATCCCTACGCCAACAGGGCTGCAGGTGCCTCTTTACCAGGTAGCAACTGTTGAAATAAAGCAAGGCCCTAACCAGGTGCAAAGAGAAAATGCACAACGCCGCATTATTGTTGGTTTCAATGTAAGGGGCCGCGATGTGGAATCGGTGGTAGATGAATTGAGCGCCAAAGTGAACCAGCAATTGAAGTTCTCTTCAGGCTATTATGTGAAATATGGGGGACAGTTTGAGAATCTCATGGAAGCAAAACAGCGTTTGTCCATTGCTGTGCCTGCTGCATTGCTGCTGATCCTTTTAATGCTCTATTTCGCTTTTGGCTCTTTGAAATACGGCGTGCTGATATTTTCTGCCATTCCATTGTCTGCGATAGGAGGAGTGCTTGCATTATGGATGAGAGGAATGCCTTTCAGTATATCAGCAGGGATTGGTTTTATCGCTTTGTTTGGCGTGGCAGTGTTGAATGGCATTGTGCTGATCGCTGAATTCAACCGCCTGAAGAAACAGGGTTTGAAAGATGTTAAATTTATTATTATGGAAGGAACGCAGATACGTTTAAGGCCTGTGTTGATGACGGCTGCTGTGGCCTCACTTGGTTTTCTGCCAATGGCTCTCAGCAAAAGCGCGGGCGCCGAAGTGCAGCGGCCATTGGCCACTGTAGTGATCGGAGGCCTGATCACTGCAACATTTTTGACACTGGTGGTGTTGCCGGTTTTATATCAATGGCTGGAGCGTAAACGAAAAAGAAGATCGCCTGCCGCGCCTGCTGCATTGATCTTATTACTGGTTTACTCCCAGTATGCCAACGCACAGGAACGCATGCCATTGCAGCAAATGCTTGAGCAGGCCCATACGAACAACCTGAATATACAGGCTGCAAGAAAAGAGTCTGTTTACTGGAAACAATTGCAGACAGGAAAATTTGATCCTTCCAAAACGCAGGTGGGTGGCGAGTATGGTGGGCTTAACAGCGTAAAGAATGATACACGTTTTTTCATCAACCAGTCGTTCAGCCTGCCGGTCGTTTATCAAAGGCAACAGGCATTATACAATATGCAGGAGATTGCACAACAGCAGCTTGCTGATTGGAAACAGGCTGAACTGGACAGGGAGATCAAAAAAGTGTTTTATCAACTGGCGGACTGGCAGGAGAGAAGAAAACTGTTGCAAAGACTGGACTCTGTTTACAGCCGTTTCCAGCAATCAGCAGCACTTCGTTTGAAATCCGGTGAATCGAATATCCTGGAGAAAACAACGGCTGATGCACAATTACAACAATTAAACCTGCAACGCCGGCAACTGGAAACAGATATACTGATATTGCAACAGCGTTTGCAATGGCTGATAAATACAGACAGTTTATTATTGCCTGCTTATTCTTCTTTGAAAATGACACCGGTAGTGTTGTTCGACTCTGCTGCTATTGCCACACATCCGCAAGTGAAGTATGCCCGTTCTGAGATCAATACGGCAGCGGCTCAAACTGCTGCTGAAAAAGCAAGGCTTTCTCCTGATATCACCCTGGGCTATGCCAATCAATCCATCATCGGGTATCAAAGCTCTGATGGAGTGAGCCAGCACTATTACGGTGCCGGCAAAAGGTTTCATATTGTAAACCTGTCTGTTGGTATCCCTATTTTCAATTCTGCTGCTAAAGCGAGAATACGTGCCAGCAGGGTAAAGGAAGATATTGCGAGGATCACGACGGCTTCAGTGGAGCAGGCGATCCAAAGCAATCTCCAGCAACTGCAACAGGAATACAAGAAGCAGGAACTGGCTTTGCAATATTATGAGCAAACAGGATTGCAGCAGGCAGAATTGATCATCAACACTTCGAGGCTGAGTTTTCAGAATGGTGAAATAAGCTACCTGGAATGGACGGCGCTTATGAATAATGCTGTATCTATTCAATTGAATTACCTTGACGCCGTCAGGCAATACAATCAAACGATTATTGAACTGGAGTACTTAACCGGAAAATAAAATTTTATGCGTTATATAATTATCTTGATCATACTGAGCCTGACAAGCTCCTGCGGTTCTGAAAAAACGCCAGAAGAGAAGGCGGCTGCACTGCCTGAAAACACAGTGGCGCTTACACCAGAGCAGATTACCAATGCTGGTATTGAAACCGGCCTGGTGCAAAAAAGACCGCTCAACAGCGAATTAAAAGTGAACGGGCTGGTGGACGTACCGCCGCAGAATATTGTGTCTGTCAGCTTTCCTCTCGGCGGTTATTTAAAGAATACAAAGCTGCTACCCGGTGCGCATGTAAACAGGGGTGAAGTGATAGCTATCATGGAAGATCCTGCATTGATCCAATTGCAGCAGGATTACCTGGTAGCCAGGGCAAAACTTCAATACAGCGAAAAAGAATTTGAGAGGCAGAAAATGCTGAATGAAAACAAAGTGAATGCCGATAAAATATATCAACAGGCGCAAGCGGATTTTACAGCGCAAAAAGTGCTGGTGAAAGGATATGATGAAAAACTCAGGCTGATCGGCATCAACCCGGCTAACCTGAACGAACAGAATATCTCCCGCAGTGTGCCGGTATATTCTCCTATCAATGGCTTTGTTTCAAAAGTGAATGTCAACATCGGGAAATATGTAAATCCTTCAGATGTGCTGTTTGAGCTTATCAACCCCGATGATATACATGCGGCACTTACCGTATTTGAGAAAGACCTGGGTAAGATCAAGCCCAAACAGAAAGTAATGGTCACTTTTGTGGACGATCCGGCAACCGAATATGAATGTGAAGTGCTGCTGGTTACCAAGAATGTGGATGATAACAGGAGCGCATTGGTTCATTGTCATTTCGAGAAGCAACCTAAGCAGCTTTTACCGGGAATGTTCCTGAATGCCAGCATCAGGGTGAATGAAGCGGAGGTAACGGCTGTTCCCGAAGAAGCGGTAGTGCGCTATGGCGACGGACAATTTGTGCTGGAAGAAACAGGAAAAGGTATGTTTCAGTTACAGGCAGTGGAAACAGGCATTAAAGATCATGGCTGGGTAGAGATTACGGGGAAAAATGAACTGGCAGGGAAAAAGATCATCGTGAAAAATCCGTACCCGGTTATGGCGAAATTGAAAAACACATCAGAAGAATAGATCAATAAGCAAAAGAGCTTCCCGCTGTCGCCCCGGACCTGGTTTAGCTCACTTGCTACTATAGTTCACTAAGATCCGGGGTCTCCTCAACATTAGGGGAGCCCCCGGACCTTATATTCTTTAAACTTATCATACCAGGCCTGGCGTGACAATGGAAGATTAACTATCAACTCCAAGCTGCCGCATATAACAAACAAATTTTTTTTCCAAAAAACCACTCCTACATTTGCTGCCCTAATTTTGCAATATGGAGATCAAATACCTGCAGCATATATCTGCTACGCTTAACCTGGGCATTAAGCCCGTGATGAACATCCTGGAATTGCATGATGGCGGTTCCACCATCCCTTTTATTGCCCGTTACCGTAAAGAAGCAACCGGCAACCTTGATGAAGTGGCGATCGCCAATGTGATTGAACAGATCAAATATTTTAATGAACTGGAGAAGCGAAAGGAAACTGTCATCAAGACCATTGAAGATGCCGGAAAGATGACGCCGGAACTGAAGAAACGCATAGAAGACACGGTGAATGCTACGGAACTGGAAGATATTTATCTTCCTTATAAACCCAAGCGTAAAACAAAAGCTTCAGTGGCGATCGAAAAAGGGCTGGAGCCGCTGGCTAAATTGCTGTTTGACCAGGAAAGCATTAGTGTCGAAGAGGAAGCTGCTAAATATATCAATGAGCAGGTAAAAGATAAAGAAGAAGCATTACAGGGCGCCAGGGATATCATGGCAGAATGGGTTTCTGAAAATGAACAGGCACGTAATATTGTCCGCAAACTGTTTACAGAAGAGGCAGTGTTCTCTTCCCGCGTGCTCACTTCCAAAAAAGAAGAAGCAGAAGCGCAGAAATACCGTGATTACTTCGATTTCAAAGAACCACTGGCTGATAGTCCTTCTCACCGCATCATGGCAATACGCCGCGGAGAAAAGGAAGGCTTCCTTATCATGAACATTGATGTGGATAAGGAAACAGCAAACGAATCCTTAAAAAGGACTTTCCTGAAAACATCAGGACCGGTTGCCCAGCAGGTAAGCCTGGCTATCGAAGATTCTTTCAGCCGCTTACTGAAGCCTTCCATTGAGACGGAATTCCGTATGAGCAGCAAGACCAAGGCTGATGAAGAAGCGATACGCGTATTTGCGGAAAACCTCCGCCAGTTATTGCTGGCATCGCCGCTGGGACATAAAAGAGTGCTGGCGCTGGACCCGGGTTTCCGTACTGGTTGCAAACTGGTTTGCCTGGATGAGCATGGTAATCTCCTGTACAATACAGCTATCTATCCGCATGCCCCACAGAATGACTGGCAAGGTGCAGTGCTGACCATAAAAGAACTGGTGGCCAGATATGATATACAGGCCATCGGTTATGGAAACGGTACAGCCAGTAAGGAAACAGAACAACTGGCAAGGGGAATTGACTTTGGAAAACAGGTCTCTGTATTCATGGTCAACGAAAGCGGTGCATCCATTTATTCCGCAAGTGAAGTGGCAAGGGAAGAATTTCCCGATCAGGATGTAACCGTAAGAGGCGCGATCAGCATTGGACGCCGTTTGCTGGATCCTTTGAGCGAACTGGTAAAGATCGATGCCAAGAGCATTGGTGTTGGGCAATATCAGCATGATGTGAACCAGAACCGTTTAAAAGAAGCGCTGGACCAGGTAGTGGAAAGCTGTGTGAACTTTGTGGGAGTAGACCTTAACACAGCAAGCAAACACCTGCTGATGTATGTGTCTGGCTTAAGTGCTACGGTAGCAAAGAATATTGTTGAATACAGAACAAAGAATGGCGGATTCAAAAACCGTGAAGAGTTGAAGAAAGTGACGATGCTTGGACCGAAAGCGTTTGAGCAGTGCGCAGGCTTTCTTCGTGTGCCGGGAGCCGCCAATCCGTTAGATAATTCAGCTGTTCACCCTGAAAGCTATCATGTGGTGGAAGCTATGGCGAAGAAGGCAGATAGCACTGTGCCTGAACTGATCGGCAATGCAAGTCTCCGCAAAGGATTGAAAGCTTCAGAATTTGTGACAGAGACCATCGGGCAATTCACTATTGAAGACATTTTGAAGGAGTTGGAAAAGCCTGGCCGTGACCCGCGTGCTGCTATCGAAGAGTTCCGTTTTGCAGAAGGAGTAAGCACTATGGAAGACCTGAAACCAGGAATGAAAATCCCCGGTATTGTAACGAATATTACCAATTTCGGTGCTTTTGTGGATATAGGTGTAAAACAGGATGGGCTGGTTCATATCTCTCATCTCAGCAACCGCTATATCAGCGATCCGAATGAAGCGGTGAAACTGACGCAGAAAGTGATGGTAACAGTGCTGGAAGTTGACCCCGCACGTAAAAGGATTTCCTTATCCATGAAAGATGGAGCAGATCAGTCTTCTTCGAGAGGAGGTGGCCGCCAGGAAAACAGGCCCTCTAAACCTGGAAATAAACCGGCAGCACCGGCAAACCCATTCCAGGCGAAGCTGGCGGAGTTGAAAAAGAAATTTGCCGACTAATAACTGTTCATAGATGATACAAAGCCAGTAACCGGTATTAAGAGGTTGCTGGCTTTTATTTGATCAGACCTCGTCGTTAAAAATTTTTTGTACCGCCTCACGGTAGCTTTCGCCGATTGGGAACTGATGATTGCCGGAAATTTCTATTGAAGTGCGGCTGATGCGTGTGACTTTATCTTTTGCAATAATGTAGGAGCGGTGAATGCGGATAAAGGAGGCGGGAAGGATACTTTGAATATACTTCATGGTCATATGCGTGATGTACTCTTTGCTGGGAGTATAAATTTTCAGATAATCTTTACGGGCCTCCATAAAAATGATTTCGTTGAAAAAGACCTTCTGAAGGAGGTTATCTTTCTTGATGAACAGGTAGGTTTTTTCTACAGGTATGCTAGGCTCGGGAGTTTGTTTCCTTACTTTTTCCAGACTTTGGCAAAAGCGTTCATAAGAAAAGGGTTTTACCAAATAATCAATGGCGTTCAGCTCATAGCTTTCTACAGCATGCGTTGAAAATGCAGTAGTGAAAACAACGGCAGGAGGGCTTTTGAGTGACCGGAGAAATGTCAAACCATCTATCAGGGGCATTCGTATATCAAGATAAAGAATATCGGCAGCCTGCCGCTCCAGGAATTTATACCCCTCGATGGCATTGGAACATGAACCGGCGTGGGCCAATCCTGGCGTACGCCGGATGTAGTTTTCCACCACCTGCCTTGCCAGTGGTTCATCATCAATTATCAGGCATCGGAGCATCAGGATAAAGATACATTTAAAAAAATACTGAAACTGTCATGTGTTTCACTGAAATACAATCGATACTTGCCCGGGTATAATATTTCCAGTCTTTTTTTTACGTTGCTTAAGCCAACGCCTTCGCCCCGCCCGGATTGTCCTGCATCCGGCTTACTGTTCTTTACCTGAAGGGAAAGCTCCTTGTTTTCGATCAGGATAATGACAGTAATATACCCATTGGTAACTTCATGCTCTGCCCCATGCTTAAATGCATTTTCAATAAATGGCAGCAACAGGAAGGGTTCGATTTCGAGATATTCAGCTTCTCCTTGCTGGTCAAAGCTGACCTGCACATGATCATTGAGTCGCAAGCGTTCTAATTCAATATAGTCTTCAATAAATTGAATGTCTTTGGAAAGCAGGACTTTTGGCACAGAAGTTTCATATAGCATATAGCGCATCATAGTGGCCAGTTTATAGGTGACCGGGGCTGTGAATGCTGAATTTTGGAGGGCCAGTGAATAGATATTATTCAGGGTATTAAAAAAGAAATGAGGATGCAGTTGATCCCGCAATGCGTTCAGTTCCAACTTCCATTGTTGTTTTATCAATGTCTGCACCTGTTTTTCTTTCTCAATTGTTCTGACAAAATAAGCCAGCCCGATAATTCCAGCCAGATTCATTAGTGTGTAATGAATGCTTTGCCGCGGAACCCTGTGCTGCTGGTAAGCGTTTGCTGCAGTCTTTGCTACGCCTTTTGGGAGAAAAGACATTTTTGAAACAACCAGGTCAGTTACAAAGTGAAGATAAAGATCAAAAGCAACAAGAAATCCGATCAAACCTAAAATGAAAGCGAGATATCTGCGGGTAAAAAGAAATTTTGGGATAATCGTTTTGTAAAAAATAATAAACGGTAAAAGATCAAATATCTTGCTTATACCAAGATAAGTGAAGGTGTTGATAAACGTATCCTTTCCATAATCACTGCTGTACTGCAGTGCAGTGAACATGGGAAACAGTATCAGATAGATGATAAAGAAGATTGTTTCCTGCCATCTCAATATTTTCTTCTGCATGGTGTTGGGTGCTAAAAATGAGGATGAAAGATCTTCTGGAAAATTTTCTTCGATCAACCCCCGATTATTTTCGACGAACCAGCAGCTTATCTGATTCGTCGGATTATAGGGGGTGCCGGGCTAAAAAACAAGGCAAATGCATCCTGCAAAATTAGCTTTGGGTAAGAGTAATCATTATTCAAATACATACTATGGGTCGGATTTATTCAGTTCTTGTTTTGTCTGCAATCTGTTTGATCAGTACTGCACAGTCTATCGACAGTTCCCAGGCTGCTGAGGTGTTGAAGCGGTTTGATAGAATGCAGGCAAATGTCAATACGATTTACTTTCATGTGGTCTGCGAGTATGTGAATAGTGGGCAGGAAGATTCTGCTTTCCGGTCTGCGGCCAGCGTATGGCTGAAATATGAGCCGCATGATACAATATTCGGCCATTTTTTTCATGTAAGAGGGGATGATAAGAATGGCAGTTATGATTACTATTATGATGGGAGCAAAGGCCTGGAGGCGCGCCATAAGGAAAAGCAACTGCTGTTATTTGATCCGTATGCTTATCCCAATACTGCGAATAATCCTGCCAAAGCGCGGACTGCTTTGAATGCCTTGCACCCGCTACTGTGCAGGAAAAATATTACAGATTACCTGCTGCTCAACTATCCTTACGCGGGGAAGCCTGCACTAAGTGGTAACAGGAAAGGCAGCGGCTATTTACTGATATTGACCTACCCTGTTAACCGATACGGACAACAGTCTACATTGTATCTCGAGTTTGATGATAATTGTATGCTGAAATCAACGAAACGTGTAACGAAATGGAACGGTATTTCTCTGACGGATACTTTTGATATAGACCATATTGGCAATAACAATGAGGATGTTTCCGATGAACTTGTTCCCCATGCTGCTTTCCCGGGTTATGCGAAACGTGAATACAATGGTCCTGCTGAAAGAGCCATTTCTCCGGAGGAAATATTGATCGGCGAACAGGCTCCGGACTTCAGTTATCAAAGCTATGGAGGCGACAGGATCAGTTTAAAAAAGTTCCGTGGAAAATATGTGTTGCTTGATTTCTGGGAAACATGGTGCGGTCACTGCATTGTATCATTTCCTGACCTGAAAGACCTCTATCAGAGATATCATCAGCTGGGCCTTGAGATAATTGGGGTGAGTACCGAAAACCAGGAAAAAGTGCCGGGTATTATCCAGGCGAACAAGCTCCCATATCCCAATCTGAAAGGAGATACGGCCATACTAAGTAATTATCATATCGAAGGGCGACCAACTTATGTATTGATCGGGCCAACCGGAAAAGTGCTCACTTACTCGTATGGAGATCTTGCGCCGATCAGGGCTTTGCTTGATAAAAAATGAGCTATTGTTTATAATCTTCCCTCACCGGATTAAACACGTCAATCAGTTTACAATCCGTTTTTGCTATAGCAGAATGAAGTGTATCGGAAGGAATAACATGGACCATTCCCGCCGTTAAGGAATAAGGCTTTCCCCCGATCATCATATCCAATCGCCCTTCTATGATATAAGTGATCTGTTCATGCGGATGCTTATGCTCTGCCAGTTGGCTCCCTGCTTCGATCTCAACCAGCCCAAGCGTCATTCTTTCTCCATGGGCATAATAACCTGTAAGGCCCGGTGCCAATGGTTTTGGTTTAATATCTTTTATGAGAGACATACTCCTGTTTTATTTATTCGATTCAAAAAGGCAATAGCTTCCACCCACCCATTCTTTGTCCTTATTATAACGTACGCCGATCATCTTGCCTTTACTTAAGCGGGCCAGGTTATTGGCAGGCACAGGCCTTGCTGTTCCATCTTTCCAGAAATAGAAGATCCGGATCTCTGCTTTGGCAGGTACATCAGGTGTCCGGATCACATCGGCATATTTCACTTTGCGTTGCAGTATCCAGTTCTCGGGGTCCTTGATGCTCTCAACATCTTTGGCGGTCACATCTATCACCACTCCCTGCCCGGCAAAAGAGAACAGAGGCTTCAGTACATAGTTCTCCAGGTCTGTCGGTAGTTGTTTTATCTCATTCAGGAAAAAAGTAGCCGGCACATAAGGATGACGGATAAAGGGAAGCGTGAACTTGCTGATCCGGTAAAACCAGGAAGGATGCGGGATCCATTCCACATCCAGTTCTTCAAAGAATATTTTTCCCTTCTCCTGCACTTCGGGTGATTGTTGTTGCAGATCATCAAAGATCACCCGGTTGTATATTCTTTTAACGGCTGTTTTTTTACCATCCCTCAGGTAAAACAATTTTTTCCCCTCCCTGATCAGTTCGGTAACACAAACAGGCTGAATACCTAAATATTTTTCTGTACAATAGAAATCAACGCGGGTTTTCTGCTGATGCGGGAATATCTCCAGCAGGATAACATTTTCAGGAGAATGATCGCCTACGATAATTTCTTTCAGTAATTGCAGATAGGTTTCTTTTGTGTGGCCGCCAATGTAAGCAGAGAAGCCTTCGGGAACAGGGAAATGATTCCTGCACACATCGTCGAGCAATACTTCGTAAGCAAACAGGGTAGGGAAGCCTTGCATTTCGATCAGTTGAGGTTCATACTCTCCTTCATTGTTAATGCATATCCCAAAATCGAATGCGATGAACTGGGAGTGGCTTGTTTCTCCGGGCACATGCAGGGAAGGAGGAATGGCCTTGTCAGTTATTTTCTTAAATGAAGGGCCTGTAATAATATCTACAATGCTTTCACAGGCATCCAGCATTTTTTCCTTGAAGCTATTGGGAATAAAAACTGGCGTTTCTGCCACCCGGAATTCGATAGCGCCGGGATAAACATTGTGTAACTCTTTCAGGAACGCTTCGTATGTAGCGGTTGTGAACTTCTCGTTGAATTGCTTACGGATGCTTGGTATCATGTATCACCTGCTTTTGTTTGAGGAAGATACTTAATCCGGTTGAAAGAAAATGCAATGGCTTATGCCATTTCAGGTATTCCGGACCCTACACCTGCCAGTTGACCGATAGCATTGTTCAGGAAATTCGGCAATACATGGGCATATGTCCACCTGATCTTGTCCGGGTCGTTCAACTGCTCCAGCATGCTGGCCAGTTTTTCCTCCCCATGATTTTCGATCACTGTTTTCTTCCGCTCTTCTGTTTGCAGGTGAAGGCTCATACCTTGAGCATCTGCTTCAGGATGGAACTGGGTGCCGATCATGTATTCATTAAAGCGGATCCCCATCACAGCCCTTTCATAAGGAACATGGGGCCTGCTCTTTTCAATGCATAATATTTCACCGCCCATATCTTCCAAAAGGCCATGGTTGGGTTGTATCACCTGGTAGTCACGGCTGTCTACTGCATAAAAAGGATCGCGGAGTCCATCAAACACAGGCTCCTCATGTCCGGCTGGCAGCATGTGTACAGGGAAAACGCCAAAAGCAGTAGACCTTCTTTTGCAAACCAATCCTGCATTAAAATAGCGGCAGGCCAATTGGAAAGAATGGCAAATAAAGAAGATATGCTTTTTTTGTGAGTTGTCGGGATTGCTGTTCCAGCGCATGATCTCTTTTACCCATTTGCACCAGGCAATATCCCAGTCGTCAAACCGGCTGGAGAGCGGATCTCCGGGGCCACCGCTTGAAATATAGATATCGTAAGAAGTGTCGGGAACTTCGTTTTTCAGGCGCACATCAAACTCGGTGGATTGGACATCGAGATCGTTTTGTTCCGCCCAGTCTTTAATGATCTGGCGGATACAACGCATCCCCTGGTTGGCTTGTCCTTCATACAGGTCGAGAATGGCTATACGGACTGATCTGTTTTCATTCCAAATCATCCGGCAAACATACAAAAATTAGCTGAGAGGAGGTAGAGGGTTGAGTTCATCTCTTTTCGTACACTTTTTCCCCACCCAGATAGGTTTTGAGTACCTGGAGCTGAAGCAGTTCCTGTTCGCCGGCTTTCATAATATCTTTATCGAGGATAATAAAATCGGCCAGTTTACCTGCTTCCAGGCTGCCTTTTTCATTTTCTTCGAAATTGGACCGTGCTGCCCAGATGGTCATACCGCGGAGGGCTTCCTGGCGGCTGAGTGCATTCTCTGTCTGGAACCCTTTCTCCGGCCAGCCTTTGGCGTCTTTGCGCACTACGGCTGCATAAAATGTTTTAAAAGGAGAAATATCTTCCACGGGAAAATCGGTGCCAAGCGGAAGCCAGCCGTTTTGCTGTAGTAATTGTTTATATGCGTAAGCGCCTTTTACTCTTTCTGGTCCCAATCTTTTTTCAGCCCAGTACATATCTGAAGTGGCATGAGTGGGCTGCACAGAAGGAACGATGGAGGAAGCGCCGAAGAGATCGAAATCTGCAGGGTTCACTACCTGTGCATGTTCAATACGCCAGCGCCGGTCATTTTTGCCATGCAGGTATTTATTGTAGATGTTCAGGATAGTACGGTTGCCGCTATCGCCGATTGCATGTGTACACATCTGGAAATCACGCTGGGCGATCCAGCTGGCCACTGAATCAAAATGTGCAGGTTCGCTTAACAGGAAACCGTAATGTCCGGGTTTATCGCTGTAAGGCTGCAGCAGACAGGCTCCTCTTGATCCGAGTGCGCCATCGCCATACACTTTAAAGCCTCTTACATGCAAGCGGCTGGTACGGATGATTCCTTTTTTTTCAAGATAATCAAAGTTGCTTTTTTTATCGCTCAGCATCACATAGAGACGCATTTTAAGATCGCCATTGTCTTGCAGTGCTTTGATCTGATCAACCGTATTATAGTCTAAGCCACAATCATCGATCGTAGTAAGGCCGACCGCGAAGCAATTGCGCTCTGCCTGTTCCAAAGCAGCTTTGAATTGTTCACTGCTGGGGGCAGGGACTTTGGCCGACACAATATCCACGGCATTATCAACCAGTATGCCTGTCATTTTTCCTTTGCTGATCTCTATTTCTCCACCGGTCAGTTTATCACCAGGTTTGACACCGGCAACATCGAGTGCTTTTTGGTTGGCGACCGCAGCATGGCCGTCAATCCTTGTCAGCAATACCGGCTGATCAGGGAAAAGTTCATTCAGCTTTTCATTGCTGGGAAATTCTTTTACGTCCCAGTCGTTCTGGTCCCAGCCGCGCCCGATGATCCATTGGTCTTTGGGCAGGTCTTTGGCAAAATCGCTGACGCGATGGAGTATGTCTTCCCAACTTTCAGTACCGGTCAGGTCAACGGTCAGCAGACCTGTTCCATAACCCGTGAAATGGGCATGTGCGTCAATGAAACCAGGGTAGATGAATTTGCCCTGGGCATCTGTTGTTTCGCTGGCTTTGTATTTTTTCTCCAGATCTTCCTTGCTGCCTGTTGCCAGCACGATCCCATCTTTTATCACCATTGCTTCGGCAGTGGAAAAAGAAGAATCCACGGTATAAATAGTGGCATTGAAAACAAGCAGGTCAGCTTTCTGTTTGGCAGTGCAGGAAAACAGGAGGAAGGCAAAGGCAATCGCCAGGAATTGTTTTTTCATTTCGTTCATTTTGAAAGAAAATAAGTTCTGCATGGAGCAGCGGGTAGCAAGATAACTATTTAATGCTTATCCTTTTCTTCTTCCTCGACTTGGCGCCTGGCGGCTTCCCGGACCTCTTCTTCTTTTCTTCTCTTTTCTATTTCTGCATTATTCCTTGCTGTGTCCCAGTACTGCTTTCCATAGCTCACAAAGAGCTCGCTTCCGGGAAGGATATCTACCCTGGCTTTAATATAAATGCGGCCATTCAGTTTTTTGAAGATGCAATTGTTGTTTATCCCCGGCACCTGTTTTATTCCTTTTGCGTCGTTGGCATACCTGGCGAGGGCTTTAGGGGTAGGTCCTGCATCGATTACATGACGGCTGCTGAGATAATAGATATAGTCATTATGAATCTGATCTCTTACTGCTTCCCAGGTAGTAACTACGCCTTTATATTCAATCACGAGGGATCCGCTTGGTATGAATACCCTGGTAAACAGGCCAAGTCCTGCGCCGGGTAGCTGCGAGGTTTTGATCTCCAGGTATTGCGGTTTGATCGTCATGATCAGCAAATGTAGGAAGGATAGGCTTTGGTGCCTATCCATGCCGTCAATCAACCAATTCATGATTAGTGATCCAGATCATCTTGATAGCATGGTTATTTTAGCTTAAGTGAGAACGGAATGATTTGCTATGTGATAAAAAAAATAAAGGCAGGGCTTAGTTGGTCTTGAACAAAACCGACTTGTTAAAACAGAAAACTGCTAGCATGAATATTTCTGTATGCGAATGGCAAGCCTTACCAAACAACCTAAATCTCTATGCAATCTTTTTTCTTTATTCATTTGAAAAAGAAATTTGTACGTATCGATGTAAAGGATATTCGTTATGTGTTATCGATAGCTCATCATGTGAAGATCTGCACAGACCAGGGGATATTCATTCCGCATTTGAGCTTGAAGCAACTGGAGACCATCCTTCCTGGCGATTCTTTTTCCCGGGTAAACAGGGGTACGCTTGTTGCGCTTGACCGGATCATTTCATTCGATAAAGATGAGGTTTTGTTGAAGGATGTAAGATTCTCTTTCAGCGATAAATACCGTAAAGAACTGGAAAGCAAAATCACCGTGATGCTGCACCAGGAAAGTAGTTCGACTAAAGACGCGCGTGCTGCTGCGAAAAAAGGCCGGACTGGTAATGTATAAAGACGACTTGTTTCTTTGAAAGACAAGAAATATGAATTATGAATAGTCATACACGCACAATATTTCGTTCCCACTTAGTGTGGTTCCCGGAGGGAGTGTCTACTCCCTCTTATTTAAATTTTTTCCCAAAGTAGCTATCTGTACTGCTGAAACTAATTGATGACTGCATGAGCCACCGGATATGCTCATGCAGCCAATCAGGCAATCCATGCATTAACCTTCCACCTTTTATTCCATGAAAATATCAACCCGTAAAATAATTGTTCAATTAATTGCAGCCTTGCTTATTTTTCTATTTGCCTATGCTTCACTAAGCAAGCTGCTTAATTTTAAAACATTCCGGTTCACATTAGGGCAAATGCCGGTTATAGGGTCTTATGCAGCTTCTGCTACTGTACTGATCCCTGCCATGAACCTGCTGGCTGTTTTACTTCTGCTGCTCCCACGCACCAGGAGGGCCGGCCTGTTTTATTCTTTTTTCCTGCTGACAGGCTACACCGGCTATATCGGTTATGTATTACTGAGCTTTCAGCAACTTCCCTGTTCCTGCAACGGAATTATGCCCTGGTTATCGTGGCCCCAACATTTCTGGTTAAACCTGGTCATAGTAGCACTGATCATTATCAGCCTGCTGCTGTCCAAACGCTTTATTGCAATAAATCCATCTGCATTGGCCAATGCGGATAACAGGGAAAGCCGAAAACCTGTATAACAGAGTAGGCGTAATTAAACCAAACGATTCTATATGAAAAAGTATTTATTAGGTGTAACAGCGTTATTGATGGCTGTTGGTTTGAGTGCATATACGGCACCGCCGAAAAAAAAGATTGTTGACCTTTACTGGTTTGTAGTAAAGCCAGGCTATGGTATGCTCTCAGGGTTTAGCAATACGATGGTAGATTTCCATTCCAAAGCTGATGTAGTACCCACCGGGGTTTGCATGGTTTGGCCCTGGACTTATAAATGTGTAATTGGGTTTGATCCTGCTGATGTTGATAAAGTTAATAACAAATTGTTGCCTGGTTCGTATTTCCCTGTGGCGATAGGTGAGAAAAGACCAACATTCTGATTTAATATTGTCCGCCAACGGTTCGCCTGAGGCGGACAATATTTACAATTGGAGTTGCAAGCCTGCAATAACAGTTCTTGGTAAAGAATATGAATAAAAACTTTGGATCTCCGGATCGCTTTGTTTAAATGAAGTAAGTGTAAAGATGTTTTGCATTTGAAGATAAACCTTAAGCTGCCTTAGCCCGGTTCTTTTCAACTTATCTTTTTTGAAAGAATAAGAAAAGAAGAAGTTTCTAAAACGGATATAGGAAGCATTACTGTAAGATGCACCGGATAAGGTGAACAGGTATGATGTAAGTGCTGCCGGCGAATTTTCGAGAACTGTTAATCTTTGCATATCCGATAAGTGTCCCGGATATTGCCAGTGATCAGGCATTTCCCTTGGTTGATTTCTTGCTAAGCCTGCGGGATAATAGTTTATCTGCCGGAGGTAATTGACCCCTTTCTGCTTTCTGAACTCAATAAACAACCCGAATTCGAATCTCTTATGAGAAACCATATTTTGAAAGCCTCCATAAAACCGGGGATATGTATCCGTTAATGTAAGAGAACTTAAATCGAAAGCATATAATCCTGAGGACCCATTCACGCCTGCAAATTTTATCAATGGTAATGTGCCCAGCGATTGACCTGGAATATACCGCCCCGAGTATAAACTGTTTTCAATACCAGGAAAAGATTTTAACTTGTTTTGAGGCATGGATAGATTCAAGGCTGTCCTCCATCCTGTGTTTTTTGAATGGACGGGAGTTGCTTCAATCATTATCTCCCATCCATTGTTTTGAACAATAGCCGGAAAATTAGCAATATATCTTGCTGTGTCTGCCTGCGATAATGATAACTGGCTTATTAGCTGATCTGATGACTGATGCCTGTATTTTGAGATACCGATATATACCCGGTCTTTTAAAAACCCCAGGTCAAGCCCGGCTTCTGATTTGCGGGTAGTTGACCAGCTAAAACCTGCATCTGCTAACGGTCCACTGGTTAAACCCTGATTGCTGAAATAATTGGGCAGGAAATACCATGCGTTCAGGTAATGATAATAACCGATATTGTCATTGCCTGAATTCCCGTAAGACAAACGGAGCTTGCCGAAACTGATCCAGGGCAGCCAATGCCTGATGATTTTTTCATCAGAAAAAACCCATCCTGTTGCAATGGAGAAGAAATTTCCAAATCGCTTGCCCGGACTGAACCTGCTTGATCCTTCCCTTCTTGCTGTAAGATTAAGAAGGTATTTTCCTGCATGTTGCAGGTTGAATCTTCCAAAGAAACTTTTGTAATCATAATTATTGGATATTGCCCTGCTTTTAGTAAGTTCTGCGGGTTCAAGCATAAACCTGCTGCTTTCAAAGCTCAACTTGTTTTGCTGTATCGTTGCGCCGGCGAGCACTGTGAAATTAGTATGTCCCAGCAGTTTCTTATATTCCCATTGAGGTTCTATTAGTTTTGTCTGATAATCTTCTTTTCCCAAATTAAAATAACCACGTTCTCCCCTGTCAGGATGAAAGGAGGAGGCTGGAAATAAAGCTGTCTCATTTGTTTTGTAACCGCTATATCCTGCATTCAGGAGAAGCTTTAAGCCGGCAGTGATTTCATAGCTTAGGTTGAAATGGGAGATGAGGTTATATGTTTTGATAACATATGGCTGCTTTAATAATCCAACAGGATTGTTTATCAGATCAATGTCTTTATACTTCCAGTTTACCAGTCCTTCTTTATTTAATAAAACCGGGTAATTAGGCGGAAGAGTTGCTGTCTGCAGCAGTACCGGAGAGCTGGCAGAGCGATTATTCCCCAGTGTATAATAAAATGAGCCCTCCATTATCAGCCGCTGATTAATGGACCTGTATTTCAGGAAATTGTTCAGGGAAACCTGTTTGTTGTAGAAATCACCTTTCAGCAGGGATGATTCATTTCTGTAGCCAATGCCGGAAACAAAACTCAGGCGGCTGTTTCCTCCTGACAACCCGGAATGAACATTTGTGACAGGCGCTGAAGCGTGAAAAAAATACTTATTCCAGTTGGTATACCTTGTGCTGTCAAATACCAGCAAGTCTGGTGCATAGTTGATCCCGCCAGGGAGGGAACCTGGTTGAAGACCGTCCATTGCGAACGCTTCTTTTCTTAAATCAAGATATCCTTTTGTATTCAGCATCGCGGGGCGGTAAGTTGCAATGTTTAAGCCCGTACTTATATCCATAAATAACCCTGTCTTTCCTGGTTTTGGTTGCCTGGTAGTGATCAGGATGATCCCATTCGCAGCCCTTGATCCATAAATGGCAGTCATGTCTCCATCCTTCAATACTTCCACACTTTCGATATCTGCAGGATCGATGCTGCTGAACGGACTTATTCCTCCATTGGGATTTTGATAGATTTCCAGGTTGCCTGGAGAAGCCAGCGAACTGAATTGATTGACATTATTATTCTGTGGTGCAAAGGGTACTCCATTGATAATGATCAATGGGTTATCGTTTGGGGCAATACCATTATTGATAAGCGGATTCGGATTGATGGAATTCTGTCCTCTTATCTGCGTGGTGAATGATGCACCGGGCGCTCCACTTGTAGCGGTGATCAATAATCCTGGCACACGACCCTGCAATGCCGGGAGCAGATTGCCGGCCGGTTGATTTGCCAGTTCCTTGCTCCTGATCCTGTTAATATTTCCCGTGGCAAGCCTCCTGGTTGTGCGCCCATAAGCTATGATGATGGTTTCATCCAGCTCTTTTACTTCTTCATCAATGCTTATTTCCAGATATCGCCTCTCATTAATGGCAAACAGTACCGGCCTTATTTCTGCCCCGCTGATCTGGATTACAGCATTAAGTGAGTGATAGGACAGGGAGAAACCACCGTATTGATCTGTTGTTGTAATTGAAGGTTCGTTTTTCACCTGTACTGTTGCCCCGGCCATTGCCTGGCCAGACGTGCTGATCACCCGCCCTTTGACAACACGTGATGTGTTGCGGCCTGTATCTTTTTTTATAAAAAGGATGATGAAATGATCATCTATTGTATAACCAAGAGGCGATCCGTTCAGTTGTTCATTCAATACCTCAAACATGTCCCTATTGACCACGTTAATGCTGACCGGAGGTAAATATTGCAACTGCTCTTTTGTACAGATAAAGGAATAGTCAGTTTGTTGCTCAATCTGTTTTAAGAATTGCCTGAAAGGGGCATCGGTTAGAGAAAGCCTGACCTGTTGCGCACCCGCACAATGGCTTGTCAGCCATGCTGTGAATGACAGGATAACCAGTTTCATTCCTGTGATTTTTCCGTTGTCCTTTAGTGTGTATGCTGGCGCAGACATTTGCAGCATGTCACCTTTTCTTCGGTTGGGCAGGATTAGTCGAGAGAAAATTTTTTACGCAGTGCTCCCGGCGAGAAGTCATAATGCTTTTTGAACATGGTTATAAAATTGCTGGTTTTTTCGTAGCCAAGCATATAAGCTACTTCTTTAACACTGATCGGCTGCTGATCAAGCAGGTGCCTGGCAAGTTGCATTTTCTTTCTCAGGTAAAATTCATAGATGCTGATACCATATACTTTCTTGAAGTTCCTTTTCAAAGTTGATTCGCTCAATGCAACCTGTTTGGCTATTTCTTTAATGGAAGGAAGATTCTTGTCGAGATATTCATCCAGTATTTTTTCTACTGCAAGCATTTTTGCATGCAGTTGTATGTTGCTTTCTTTATTATCATGCGACTGGATGGTTAGCAAACGTCTGAATATATCATGCAGGATGGAAAGTGTTTTGGTCCTTGCGTAGAAGGGGTCGATCCGCTCCCTGCTCATCAGGTCCTGCATGTCTCCGAGGCTGTGGTGCATGGTGAATGAAGCTTCTTCTGTAAACAGCAAAGGTTTTTTATCATAAAAGAGATCGTGAGCCTGGAATAAAAGATCAGGATCTGCATCTCTGAATTCCCGGAACACCCATTCGGCAGATATATTAATGACGAGCGCTTTGATCTTGTGACCTGGCAGGAAAGTATAAAAGAGCGGGTGTTCGCCTGCCATAAATATCATATCGGGAAGAACAGTCCCTTCTTTTTTTCTTACCTGGAAATGTTTTGGGCTTAATGATGCTATAATAGTAAAGAATCTTCCGGTTGCCGGGCGCAAGGGAAGTTTTTTGAATTGCCTCACTCCATTCACCTGGAGGTCCCAGGCCATTACGTGCAGGCCGTTATTGGTGTCTGTAAGTTTAATGATCCCGCTTCCTTCGTTCACTGGCAGGATGATCGTGTTATTAACAGGATCGGTGTTGAAAATGCGTGCAAGCTCTTTAAAGAAAATTGCCGCATCAGGTTGTGTGGAAGCACCACGCAACTTTTGGTAGGCGGTTAACAATTTGTGCACAGGAAAAGATTTAATGGTATTGAGTTGTAACTACAATACCAAAGTAGCATCAAGTTAAGAGTTTATCAATAGGTGTTTTGTCTTACGATATAACCATTAACCACAATTGGACTCATCCGGGCATTGATTGAACTGATAGAGGCATAAAAGGATAAAACAGAAAAATACTTTTACGATACAATGCATGTCTATCCAATCAACTTCATTATTTAATCAACGAGATTAAATTCCTGTCACTAGGAAAACCAGTCTTTTTTTACCATCCAATATTTTGATTAGAGAAAGCAATGGGAATATCACCCGGGTTGCCAGCTACCCTTATGTTTACTCTTGTGTGCTTTCATCTTTTCCGAAAGGCCATCATTTTAACCTTAAATCCTGGAATATGAAAGCAAAGTTCTACACGGCAACACTTGCCTTTTTATTTAGCTTATTACAAGCCACAGCCCAACAAATTTCCCCCAAACCTCCTTTACGACCGGAAAGTGCCACAGATGGATGGTATTCCGATGCGGCAGCCTGGATCAAAGACTTCGAGTATGATTTCCGTTCATCGGACAATCGTACTTTTCATGTAGTCAATCCGGCTAACCGTGCAGCATTCCTTATTCAGCCCAATGGTTACACAGCCAGTTCCATGAAGCTGAAAGCGGATGATGCTGACTGGAATGTTGCGTTCACATTGCAATCAGTGGAACGGAACGGCACCCCGTTTAAATTTACTTTCCCTAGGAAAACTGAGAAAAGCAATAGCACATTAGTACAACACTTTGGCTTTGCCGATGTGGAGTACAAGAATGACGTCAATGGCTTGCGGCAAAATTTCATTATCCATGAAAATCCGGGAGGGGAGGGGCACCTGAAAATAAAAATGTCCCTCCAATCCCGTTTAAGCGCAAAACTTGTAAATGGCCAACAGTTGGTGTACGAAAGTGAGTCTGGTGAAAACCGTACAAAACTGACCTATGACGATCTCAAAGTATGGGATGCCCGGCACCAGGTTTTGCCCGCATATATGGAACTGGATGAGAAAGGTCAGCAACTTTCACTGGTTGTAGACGACAGAAATGCGGTTTATCCTGTAACAGTGGACCCGCTCAACAGGACCCCTGAATGGACAACTTCTGCTGACGGTGTTTTGCCTGCTTTACTGACCACCCTTCAATTGCAGGTCCAGAGCTTGTATGGTTACACCGTTGCAGGTATAGGGGATATTAATAGTGATGGCTACGATGATGTAGCTGTAGGTGCACCTGGGATGGCTGATGTGGTATCAGGTACCGGCGGCCTTCTGGGAGTAGGTGCAGTATTCATTTATTATGGTTCAAGTACTGGTTTGTCTGCTACCCCTGATCATGTATTGCAACCCAGTGTAGGAATTGGCGGTGGTTTATTCGGGATCAGTATATCAGCCGGTGATGTAACCGGTGATAATGTACCCGATATTGTGGTGGGTGCTCCGTTGGAAACTATAACACTTAATTTCAGCGGACCAAATATCAGCGGACAGGTAGGCCGGGTCTATCTTTATGATGGATCAACTCTTGCGAGTGCTTTCCCTGGTTATACGCTTAGCCTGAGTTTATCTACTGCAGAGCTGACTTCAGCAACTATTACGCTTAATGCGCTATTAGGTTTTTCTGTAGCTGTAACAGGTGATATGAATGGTGACGGCAAAGGCGAGATCATTGCTGGTGCGCCTACCTATGCGAGAGTTTCAGGGGCCAACAACATAAAGACCGGGGGAGCTTTTGTATACCTGAGTAATCCTGCCAATACATTTACAACGATCCGTTCACTGGAGCCCCCCACGGGTAGTCTGCTTGGCCTTGGTGCTACAGTGCAGAGTCTTGTAGAAGCATTACCGCTTGGTGGTGCCTTGTGGCTGGTAGCAGGCCCCTTACTTAATCCTCTATTGAACGGACAGATCGAAGGGCTTCTATTCGGGTATAGTGTGGATGGTATCGGTAACTATACAAGCGATGGGATCAGTGATGTAGTGGTAAGTGCTCCTGCAGGAGTTAACCTGGGCTCACTTACCAGTGGCCTTAGCCTGGCTTCCGTCGTGTCCAATCTTCTTTCAGGCCAGGTGCTGGGGGGCTCTGCTTACGTCTTTGCTGGCGACGGTGCTGCCACAGGAGTAAGTACATCGCCTGCTGCAAGATTGCAGGCTAATCCCTCCGGCCTTTTAAGCAATGCGGCCAATCTTTTTGGTTATTCAGTGCGCGGTGTGGAAGATGTAGCCGGTGCCAAGAATGGCAATATTCTGATCGGCGCACCTTTGTCAAGCGTACTGAGCAATATCGTGGGAGGCCTGCAATTAAAAGCGGGTACATTGAGTGTGTTTGCCAAACAAACCGGTGCTACCAACCCCAGCACTCCCATTGCTGCTATTCAGACATTAAATTCACCACGTTCAGCTTCCCTGCTTACGCTGTTGCAGGGATCAGGTCAGATCCTCGATCTGTCCGCAATGTATGCCGCGAGCATTGACAACACGATGGACGTGGATTGTGATGGTTTTGCTGATATTATTGTCGGCGAACCTTTATCTACCAATGTTCCCCTGATAGGAGCCAATGTAACAGGTGGTGCTGCCTATATTTACCGGGGCCAGGCGGGTGGCACTTATTTGCCAACGCCTGTATGGTCGGTGACCCCTACTGTTTCACCTTTACTTGGTGCGAACGCTACTTCCCTCGTGGGTTACAGCGTTGCAGGTGCAGGCCGGACAAACGGCGCTACACAGCTGATCCGCTCTATTGTAGGTGGCCCTGCCAATACACTTGATTTTGGTGTTGGTCTATTGAACCTTGGTAATACAGTTAGTACCGTGCTTGGCTTCACAACGGATAACAACGGTATCGGTAAAACATACACTTTCAACAGTAACCTTTGCGGATCAGGTACATTGCCTGTTACGCTCCTTAATTTCAAAGGTGAAAAAGCAGACAGCAAAGTGAAACTTGAATGGACGACCACAGATGAGATTGAGCTGAACAGATATGAGCTGGAACGCAGCACGGATGGTATTAACTTCTCTGTTATCGCAGTAGTGTTTACCAAAGGTGAACAGAAGAATGTCTATACCTACTTTGATGAACGGCCGGCTTATGGCAGTAATTATTATCGCCTGCGTATGGTGGATGATAATGCCAAATTCACTTATTCCAATACGGCGCTGGTGCAATTCGGTGAAAAACTGTCTGGTTTGATAACCGCAGCACCTAACCCTGCACGCCAGCAGATCAATATCCGGTTAACGGGGTATGAAAGAGGCAATTATATCCTGAGGCTTTACAATACGGCCGGTGTGTTGCTGGAGATGAGAAAAGTGAATCTTCTCGAACATCAGCAAACTGAAGTATTGAACCGGAAAGGCGATTTGCAACCCGGCATATATATGGCAACACTTCATGATGAGAATAATAACAAAGTGGGAACGGTTCGGCTGATCTTTAACCGGTAATGACAATGTGAGTACTGAGAGTAAAGGGGGCGCTTTTTGGCGCCCCCTTTCTTTATGTATATACATAAAAAAAGGGCTGGATAGACATCCTGCCCCGTTTAAAATCCAATATCCTATGAAAAACCAGTGCAAGAATACAACGGTGTTTTGATTCCTGCAATACTATTTGGACAGATAGTGGATAAAATGAAGTGAAAAGGTTAAAAAACGGTATGAACCGGAGTTTTTTAACCGTTACATGTAAATGTTTCCCCTTTCTTCCGGGAAGGGGAAACTCTTTTAGCTGACAGTCTATTATCGATCAGTAAAAAAAGAAAGCAGCCTGGGCCGCAATAGATTTAAGCCTCTTGCTTTTTGTGCCCTGACTGTACAGGGTGATATGGCCAGTTCTTTCGCTACATCTCCTGTTTTTTTGCCTTGTACATACAGCAACTGGAATATCTGCCGGCAACGGGGCGGCAGTTCCCTGATGGCTTTATGCATTAACCGGAGTGTTTCGATCCTGACCATACAGGTGTGATGGTCTGGCTCCTGGACAGCCAGTAATTGATCAGGTAAGGAAATGGCCCTGTTTTTTTGTTGCCACTGCTGCCAGCGGAAAGCGTCCCTTTTGGCAACGGTGAACAGATAAGCCCTGATGGCATTGGCTGAGCTAAACTGCTGCCGGTAATGCCATGTTTTGACAAATGCTTCGGAAGCTATTTCTTCTGAAACAGCTTTATGCTTTATCAATGAATCAATGTAAGTGCATAAAGGGGCATACCAGGCGGTGAAAAAGGTTTTTATTCCTTCCATGTCCCCTTGCTGAAAAGCCAGTGTATAGCTTTCCATATCCCTGCCCGAGAAATCCGTTTTCATGATGATGATCTTAATGGTGAGCAATAAGACAGGAGAAAAATGAAAGAAGCGTAGGGCTCAGCAGCAATTCCGTAATAAGATTCTTCAGCCTGCCGGGGACCTGGAAGTTTAACTGCTTTAATATATCATGATAACCCCGGGCAAAGGTAATTATTTTCTGATTGATATTTGATCAGACACCAGTTGTTTTTTTGAACAACACCAACCATAGTTTATATTCTATTCTACATTGAAAGGCAGACCAGTATAAATTCTTGTTTTTTCAATCTATAGCCATTTTATGCTATAATATATAATTATAGCTATTTTTGACTATAATTTGAAAAAATAGCTTAATTTAGCTATAAATTATTGGACATGCTCAATGCTGTTATTACCGGCGATTTTGTCCGCTCCACTCTTTTGCAGAAAAAGGAGGAGGCCAGGTTGTATAAAGATGTCGCAAAAATAGCGGAAGCCTATCCCTATTCAGTATACAGAGGGGACAGCTTCCAGGTATATATAAAAGATGCTTCAGCATCGCTGCGGATCGCTTTTTTAATCCGTTGCGCTGCCCGGAAAATAGAACAGCCTGGCGTCAGCTTTGATATCCGTCAAAGCATAGGCATTGCTGTTCAAACTTCGCCGGTCCGTCAGCTATCTTCAGCCAAAGGCACCCCTTTCATCTTATCAGGCCGTGCGTTTGATACCATGGAAAGCAAAAACAACCTTCTTGTTATTACAACCGAACAGGCCCTGTTCAACAACATATTTGAGATGTTATCAGCATTTGCAGATGATGTATTTGGATCCATGACCCCCAAGCAGGCATTGGTCGTGTTTGAATTATTGTCGGGCCATACACAACAACAGATAGCAAAAAAACTAAAGAAAACACAGCCTACCATCAACCGTCAGGCGCAGGCTGCAAAATGGCACCGGTTGCAAGAGCTTTTAAGTAAATTTGATTACTTCATTAAACAATTGGCTTTATGAATCCTGCACTTACCTGGCTGATCAAACTGGTGCTTTCGCATTTGCTGGCTGATTTCGTATTGCAACCCAAAAGCTGGGTAATGCAAAGGCAGCAGCAACATTTTGCTGCTCCTTCCCTTTACCTGCACGGCGCAATAGCAGGTGCACTGGCCTGGATCTTTATGGGACTGCAATACTGGTATTTTGCCCTGGCTATTTCAGTTACACATATTCTTATCGATGGATGGAAATCCTACCGCCCTGCTGTATTCATTTATTTCCTGGTTGACCAGGTGCTTCACCTGCTGGTTCTCCTTGCCTGCTTCTGTTTCGCATTCTGTGAGTGGGCTGATATCACCGCTTTCCTGGCAGGTGTCCGCGATAATTATTCTTTCTGGGTGGTTGCAACGGCATTCCTGTTTCTCAGTTTCCCTTCAGGAATTGCTATTGATCAGATGACCAGGAAATGGCGGGAAGAACTGCCTGATGCTGCAGGCCTGGCCAATGCAGGCAAATGGATCGGTATACTGGAACGCACTTTGATCCTGATCTTCCTGCTGCAAAATCAATATGCCGCCATCGGTCTTTTAATAACCGCAAAAGGATTGCTGCGATTCAGTGAAAAGGAAAAACAGGAACAGAAAACAGAATATGTACTGATCGGTTCGTTGATCAGTGTTTGCTTTTCCATCGTCACCGGAATCGCCGTGAACTATTTTCTCCAATTAAAACAGGGGTAAGAAGGTTATTCTGTCCGGATGCTCTTCACCGGGTTTGCTAAAGCTGCCTTAACCGTCTGGTAGCTTACTGTTGCAATAGCAATGAATATTACCAGCAGGGCGGCAAATACAAACACCCACCAGCTGATAGATGTGCGGTAAGAAAACCCCTGCAGCCATTGGTGCATACTCCACCAGGCAACCGGCGAAGCAATGAGTATGGACAGCAGCACAGGTGGTAAAAAATCTTTTGACAATAACGTGGTGATCCTGGTCACCGAAGCTCCAAGCACTTTGCGTACGCCTATTTCTTTTATGCGGCTTTCGGCCATACAGGCTGCCAGGGCAAACAGGCCCAGGCAGGAAATGGAGATAGTAAGCCCTGCGAAAAGCGCTGCCAGTGTAGCTAATCTTTTTTCGTAACGGAATTTGAGTGCATAGGTATCATCAGCAAAAAAACACTCAAAAGGATATTCTGGATTGTATTTTTTAAACACAGCGGCGATCGCAGCAAGATTATCTTCCCGTTCATTTTCGCGATTGAGCCGGAATGAAATGGCACCGAAACGTTTAGTATCTCCACGGATGGCGGCCGGCATAAAAGCCTGGTAAGGCCTGTTTGCAATAAAATTATTGACCACGCCTACCACATGAAGATCGCGGTCATATTCCTTAATATGCTGACCAATGGGATTGGTAAAACCCATCAGTTTCACTGCGGCCTGGTTGAGTAATACTGCCGAAGAATCGGAAGGGTAGGTGTACACATCGATATCACGGCCCTGCAGCAGTGTCAGACCTACCGTTGATGCATAGTATTTATCTGCAGTATAATTTAATAGTATCGAACGCTTGCCGGAAGGCTGGCCCTCCCATTGGTAGGCATCGGATACAGCCCATACATCCGTGATGGGGCAGCTTGACCGTGCGATGCTGCTGATAGCGCCACTTTTTACCAGTTCTTCCCTTATCTGCGGATAATTCTTTTCCATTTCTCCCTTCATGTACATATAGGCAAGGCCGGCTCCATTATAACCGGGATCCCTTTGTTGCGTGTGCCTGATCTGCCGGTAAATAACAATGGTGCAAATGATCAGGATGATAGCAAAGGAGAATTGAAGAGTGACGAGTAATTTCCGGGGAGTAACAAAGATCTTTATCCTTTTGAAATTGCTTTTTAGTACGCGCACCGGTTCATAAGAAGAAAGATAAAAAGCGGGGTAAATGCCTGCCAGCACTCCGGTGCATAAGATAAACCCTATTGCAGTAAGCCAGAAACTGAGGCTGCCATATGGTACCGAAAGCTTCTGCCTGATAAGGGAATTGAAGCCGATCAGTGCAGGCTGAAGCAGACCCAGGGCTATGATCCCGGCCAGGAAAGCAACCAGGATGGACTCTCCAAGAAATTGTGTGATGAGTGAACCCCTGCCGGCGCCCACCACTTTCCGTATACCTACCTCGCGCGCTCTTTTCTGGCTCCGTGCCGTGCTCATATTCACATAATTAATACAGGCGATCAGCAATATAAAGCCGGCAATGATGCTGAAGAGATGTACCATTTCAATATTTCCGCCTGAACTTACCCCGTTCTCAAAATTGGAATAGAGATGCCATTTGGCCATGGGATGCACAAACAGCTCATTGTCCAGCCCGGAATGCTTCCGGATGATATTGGCAAAAAGCTTATTGGCTGTTTGTTCGGTAACACCTGGCTTTAGCAGTGCAAAAGTCTGCACATTGTTGGCTTGCCAAAGCGTATCTTCCCATCCCACTTTTTTCATATAGCTCCAGGGCAGGAGGTAATTGAATCTAAAGTTCGTGTTGGAAGGAAGGTCTTTGGCTATACCGGTGACGGTAAAATAATCGCTGCTGTCGATCCGGAGGGTATGTCCCATTACATCTGTATTGCCAAACAGGTCCTTTGCCATCTTCTCCGTAAGAACAATGGAGTATTCATTGCTTAGGGCAGTTTTAGGATCTCCTTTAAGCAGCGGAAAATCGAATATGTTGAAAAAATCAGGATCTGTAAAAAAGCCCGGCACCTGCAATTGCTGGCTGCCTGCATGCAATACAAATGCGCTTACCCAATTGATGCGGGCAGCGGTTTCTACCTGCGGGTAATCGTTTTTCAGGGTTGCCATCAATGGCTTGGGAGTTGTTTCCCAAACTCCCACTTTACCGTCGAATGAGCCCCGGCTCATGATCTGGTAAACCCGGTCCTTTTTTGAATGGAACTGGTCAACACTCAATTCATGGAATATCCACAACAGGATCACCACTGCACTCACCATTCCCAGGGCCAGTCCTGTAATATTGATGATCGAAAAACTTCTGTTCCGCACCAGGTTGCGCCAGGCAACTGCTGCATAGTTGCGAAGAATGCCTTTATTGAAAGGACGTAACCTGGGAGTTATACGTGGCTTTGTTTCGGGTATCTCCGTCTTAATTATTGGTTTGAAGACCCGGGGAGGAATGTTTTCCGGCTCTTCCGCCTGCATGATGATCCGGTTGAATGCCTCATCATTTTCGGTTGACCGTATAGGAGGACTGCTGTTCCAGAATTCTGTCAACAGTTGCAATTGTACATCCATAGACGGATCGTCCCTGATCAGGTCGGCCAACTCCTGCAATTCTTCCTCAGATGCTTCGTTGGCCATTTTCCGTGCATATAGCTGCCATATACGATCCTGCTTGTCCATTAAAGTACTTACTCAGGTTAACAAGAAATAAATTTAGCTAAAGATGATTTATATAGGACAACAAAATAACTTCTTTGTTACTAATTTTTTATTAAAAAAGTTATTAAAGGCTGTTCACGTTGCCGGCCTGCCGGTTTATGCAGTGAAAGGTTTTTGCAAAAAGGCCTGTATTATTTTGCCCGAAATCTGATAAAGTTTAGTGTTTTAGCATCTTGGTTTTTTCGTTTTCTCATGCGAAGCAACGGGGGGAGTGTCTACTTCCCCCTTCATAAACCGAATTGATTTCATGTCCGCGGATCGCCTGTTTACGGCGGGGACCGGGCCTGGTGCCTATTTGTTGCTTGTTTATGCTGCTTTGCTGAATTATCTTTTCATGAACTTATGCGCCCGGACTACCCCAATAAGTATTTTAATGATCAACGCAACCGCTACGTTTGCCTGATGCTCGCGCTCGCCTGCAGCAGGTTATCTGCCTGATATTGCCCCACTGTTTTTTAATTTCCTGAACCTATTGCCGGTTACCCATTTCTTATCCTGTAAAATCATTAAACCATGCAATCCTTTTTTTTCATTCACCTCAAAAAGAAATATGTCCGTATTGCTATCAGTGAGATCCGTTACATTTTATCACTTGATCATCATGTGAAGATCGTGACAGATCATGGTATTTATATTCCTTTTCTCAGTATTAAACAGTTGGAAACGATCCTGCCAGCTGATCAGTTTTGCCGGGTAAACCGGTCAACACTGGTTGCATTGAACAGGATCGTCTCATTCGACAGGCATACGGTTACATTGAGGGATGGCGTATTCACCTTCAGCGACAAGTACCGCAAACTGATGGAAGGAAAGATCAAATTGTTATGGAGCACAGCAAATGCCAAAGACGATAATGCCGATCCTGAAACGCATGGCTTTATTGATTTCAGCGGAACTCCGCCTTTGGGCCAAACAGCCTGAGATCCGGCTGTTTGGTGTATTTTTGCATTATGACAAATTTTACAGGGATCAGGCTGATAGCAGCGGATATGGATGGAACTCTTCTTAACAGCCGGCATGAATTGAATAATAACTTTCACACAGTATACGGGAAATTAAAAGCACAGCATATTTTGTTTGCACCGGCAAGTGGCCGGCAGTTGTATAACCTGCAAAACAAATTTGGCGACACAGGCGACGATATGGTTTTTATTGCAGAGAATGGAAGTCATGTGCAATATAAAGGCCGGGATATTCTTGTGCAGTCACTTCCTCCTGATAAAGTTAAGATGCTTGTTACCATGGCCAGGAATGTTCCTGGCGTATATATAATATTATGTGGCAAAAAGCAGGCTTACGTGGAAAGCACTGTTCCGGAATTTATGCAAAATGTGGAAATGTATTATGATCGCCGCATGATAGTGGAAGACCTGCTGAAAGTGGAAGATGATGAATTCCTTAAGATCGCGATCTGTGATCTTAACGGGTCCGAGATCAACAGTTATCCCGCATTCCGCCATCTCGAAGGTGAATTGCAGGTTAAAGTCTCGGGCAAAATATGGCTCGACCTTTCACATCAACTGGCCAATAAAGGACGCGCTTTACAGGTGGTGCAGCGGGAATTCAATATTTCACCGGAGCAGACCATGGCTTTTGGTGATTATCTGAATGATGTGGAAATGATGCAGCAGGCATATTACAGTTATGCGATGAGCAATGCACATCCATCCGTAAAAGAAGTAGCGAGATTTGCTACTAAATCGAATGAGGAGAATGGGGTAGGAGAAGTACTGGACCAGGTGCTGGAATCTTTCCATGCACGACAGATAATATCCTGACCAGCCTTACTGTTTTGTTGGTATCAATGGCTGCGTTGCAGGAATTGGTACCGTAATAAGAACAGTCGTTCCTTTGCCCGGAGTGGACTGGATGCTCAGATCTCCGCCGATCATGATCGCTCTTTCTTTCATGCCCAGCAGGCCCAGGGTTTTTCGTTGCGCCGTTGTATCAAACCCGCGGCCATCATCCGCGATCTCCATTTTCAGAAGCCCATTTGCGGCACTTAAAGTTGCTCTCACTTCATGCGCTTTTGCATGCCGCGCAATATTGGTCAATGACTCCTGGAATATCCTGAAAATACCTGTAGCAATTACCGGGGGAACGGAAAGATCAGCTATCTGGCTTTGAAAGACGATACGGATATTGAACCTGTTCTCAAATTCCTGGCTATGCCATTCAAGCGCAGCCACCAGGCCAAGATCATCCAGCAGGCTTGGACGCAATTCGGCTGCAAGCCGGCGGACAAATTTTATAGCTTCATTGGTATTGCTTTCCATTGTTTCCAGCTTTTTATAAATGCCGGGATCAAGGTCGCCAGGTAATTTTCTTTTTACGGATATCACATCCATTTTAAAGCCGGTCAGTAACTGCCCTAATTCGTCATGCATTTCACGGGCAATATGCATCCGCTCTTCTTCGCGGATGTTCTGCAGGTGAGCAGAGAGGTCACGGAGTTGTTCGTTCATATGACCCGTTTCCGCTACCTGTTTTTCCAATGTAGCATGTGCTTTGCGGATCTTGCCAGACATCGCATTGAATGCCCTGGCCAGTTTTCCCATTTCATCCCTTCTTTCCACAGCCACAGCTACTGAATAATCTCCACTGGCAAGCGCAGAAGAAGCGGCTGTCAGATCTTTAAGTGGCCGTGTGAGGTTGCGGCTCATGATCCACGCAAGAAAACTTCCAATAGCTGTGAGCAACATCCCTGCAATCACCAGCCATCTGAGGAAACGGTTTGGAGCTTCCAGTAAATCAGCTCTCGTGAATTTGATCATCAGCAGCCAGGGTGTGTGCTGGATAGATTGAGTAGCAGCAATGGCAGGGCCATTATTCCCATTGAAATCAAAAATACTTGTTCCCTTGTCTGCAATGCCTGCAGGCGGTGGGATGGGTTTTATCATGTTGCTCCATAAACTGCCGTCTTTATTACCTAGATATAAAGTGGCACCTGTGCCCAATAACTGTGATAACTGCAAAAGACCCTGTTGCGATACAAAAAGCCTTCGCCAACGCTGCAGATAACCAATAATTGTTTTTCCTTCTTTTACAGGAATAACAACGGGGTAATACATGAGATCGTTGACACCGTAAATATTGCCAATAAAGCCTGCATCGGAAAAGGAGCCATTAAGCAATGACGGATCATCCGGCAGTTTTTCTTTAAGACCTTCCTTAACAATATGTAGTAATGGTTTTTTTTGACTGTCGAGTAATGTTGCACTTACTGTAGTGGTATCCTGCCGGAGTTTTTGCATTTCCTGCAGGGCATTCAAACGGTCTTCGCTCGTGCCCTTGATCAGGTAAGCCCGGATGGATTCCTGATTAGCCGTTGAGCGGGAATTTTGCAGAAGGGTCTGAAAGGACTGGCCGAATAAGGCACTGAGCTGAACGCTTAATGAACGCAGGCGTTCTTTTCCCGACTCCAGATAGCTTTTCTTTACAGTGAGATAAGAGCTGATGCTGAACACAACAAGCGTGCATAACAGGAGGATACAAATAAGCAGCGGAAGGCGTCGTTGCAAAGAAAGCCCACGCAGAGGGATTCGGCTTATCCTGGGTCTCCGGGATTTCTGGGTTTCCATATAAATATTTATGTACGTTTAATATGGGGGCGGTCTTAAAGTTATCCATTTTTGTTCAATATTAAATGTAGTTAAAGTATAAGTATAACAACAGACCGTATTGAAATTTAGATAGATTTGTAGATTCTGCTGGAATTACAAGTTTATTGTTTATGAAAAAATGGGCCGTCAGTTTTTGTTTACTGGTTATCGTACTAAAGGATGCGTATGCTTATAATGATAGCTTGCTTACTGAGTTGCAGACTACTATGCGTAAATCTGCTTCTTATGACAGTGCCAGTACCAGGAATATTGACCGGTTAAAACAATCCCTTCGCGATTCCGGCACCTCGCTGTATTCTGTCTTCAACTGGCAGGAAAAGATTTACGAAGCGTACAAGCTTTTCAATTATGATTCTGCGTATGGCTATGCTGTTCGCCTGGTCAATACCAGCAGGGAGATGCAGGATGATCGTTACCGGGTGGCGGCGAGGCTGAAACTCAGCTTTATTTTATTATCCGCCGGATTGTATAAGGAAACCTATGATTCGCTAAGTTCTATGGCAACACGGTCTGTACCGGATTCTCTGAAAGGAGAGTATTATGCTTTATGGGGGCGTTATTATTATGATCTGGCAGGGTATGCCAATGATCATTATCATTCGGTGGACTATGATATTGCCGGAGGCAGATACATTGATTCGGCCTTGAAGTATTACTCACCGTCATCTTTCGAGTATAATTATTACAAAGGGCTTAGGTATTTTAAGGCAAACAGAACAAAAGAGGCTTCCACTTTCCTGGAGCAGTTAATGAACAGCTCTTCATTGAGTGATCACCAACTGGCGCTGACGGCTTCCACTTTAAGCGGCTTCTATTTGCAGAACGGGAATATAGATAAGGCCATCGACCTGCTGATACAAGCGACGGTTGCAGATATCAAATCGTCAACCAAAGAGAACGGTGCTATTTTTCACCTGGCTGAATTATTATACAAGAAAGGGGACATACAGCATGCAGTGATGTGCATTGAAAGTGCGGTCGCCAATGCAGAATTTTATGGTGCACGTCAACGTAAAGTGCAGGCAAGTTCCATTCTGCCATTGATAGAGGGAGAAAGGATCAATGGTATTGAGGCACAAAAAAGCCTGCTGATCAGGTATGCGGTCATTGTTACCGTGCTGGTGCTGACCCTGCTGGTACTGGCCTGGATCATCTGGAGACAGGTAAGAAAACTGAAACAGGCGCAACAGGCATTGACAGAGGCAAACCACCGGCTGGAAGAATCCAACAGGCGGCTGGAAGACCTTAACCTGAAGCTTGAAGAGTCAAACCACCGGCTGGAAGAACTCAACGAGAAACTGGAAGATTCCAATAAAATAAAGGAAGAGTATATCGGGTTCTTTTTCCGGGCCGATTCCGAGTTTTATGGAAAGCTGGATAAGATCAAGTCGGACATTGAAAAAAAATTGCTGGAAAGGCGGTATGACGATATCCGGTTTTTCCTGAACAAAATTGACACCCGAAAGGAAAAGGAAGAACTGTTGCATAGTTTCGATATCATTTTCCTGAAACTGTTCCCCAATTTCCTGGCGGAAGTGAATAGTCTGCTAAGGGAAGAAGAAAAGATAAAGCTGAAGGAAGGGGAACTGCTCATTACAGACCTTCGCATTTTTGCGCTGATGAGGATGGGAGTGACAGACCCGGAGAAAATCGCACAGATATTAGAGTATTCTGTGAAGACCATTTATAGTTATAAGTCGCGGATTAAGAATAAGGCGGCTATTCCGGGGGAGGAATTTGAAGAACGGATCATGCAGATAAAGACGTTGTAAGCGATACTTTACGCCAGATAAGCCTTGAATTAATCGATGTTTCGTTTCTATAATAAAAATTGATAATATTTTATAATAAAATAATTTTCAATTCATTAATTTCTGCTTTTCAGATTTTTCCCTTCTATTTTTTCCATTTTCAGTATAAAACTTTGCCGGCCTCTACCAGCATTGTTCCTTAGCATCACATTCATTCAACAGATTGCTAAGGCCAACAATGAAAAAGACGCTGCTGCTACTCACGCTTATTGCCCGGCTACTGACAACCGGTGCCCAGGATGCCGTTATCCCTGTCGGCGAGCTTAGAAAATTTTCAATTACAAATAACCAGTTGGATATTACCGCGACTAACGGCTATGTGAGAATACAGTTATATAGTCCCACAGTGGTCAGGGTCAGGATCTCTGCTCAGCCATTCCGGGACGATTTTTCCTATGCCGTCATAGCCCGCCCTTCCGGTGCGATCATCAAACCGGTGCAAACCGCAGAAGAGATCCGGTTCAGCACCGATTCGCTGAAAGTAATAATTGGAAAAAAGCCTTTCTCTATCCGCTTTCTTACACCGGACGATAAGATCATTAATGAAGACGAGCCCGGCCTGGGCAGTTCCTGGATCGGTACTGAAATAACCACCTATAAACATTTGCAGGAAGGGGAACGCTTTATCGGTCTTGGTGAAAAAACCGGGAACCTCGACCGGAAAGGCAATGCTTACACCAACTGGAACTCGGATGTGTATGGTTACACTGTTTCGCAAGACCCTTTATATTCTACCATTCCCTTTTATATCGGCATTCATCACGGATTGCAATACGGGATATTCTTTGATAACAGCTTTCAATCGGATTTTAATTTTGGTGCCAGCAATAACCGCTTTTCTTCTTTTGGTGCAAAAGGTGGTGAAATGAATTATTACCTGATCTACCACCGGTCTGTTGCCGGCATCATCAACGATTACACCTGGCTCACCGGACGCATGAACATGCCTCCGCTCTGGAGCCTGGGTTACCAGCAAAACCGCTATTCTTATTATCCCGATACAGAAGTGTTTCGCATTGCGCACACGCTCCGGGAGAAGAAGATCCCTGCGGATGGCATTACACTGGACATACATTACATGGATGCTTACAAATTATTTACCTGGAATAAAGAACGCTTTCCCGACCCGGAAGGCATGATAGACAGTTTAGGAAAAATGGGATTCAGGACCACGCTGATCGTTGACCCGGGCATTAAAGTAGAAAAGAATTATCCTGCTTATGAAAGTGGAATTAAAGAAAATATTTTCCTGAAATATGCCGATGGTCAGCCTTACACTGGCGAAGTATGGCCTGGCTGGTGCAATTTCCCTGATTTTACCAGTGAGAAAGCCAGGAACTGGTGGAAAACGCAGATCACTGCCTACACACGTACCGGTGTGGCCGGTATCTGGAACGATATGAATGAGATCGCCACCTGGGGGCAAAAAATGCCGGATAATGTGTTGTTTGATTATGATGGACATCCCACCACGCATTTAAAAGGGCATAATGTATTTGGATTGCAGATGGCGCGTTCCAGTTATGAAGGCGCCAGGCAGGCGCTGCAGAAAAGGCCTTTCATACTTACCCGTGCCGGTTATGCAGGCCTTCAGCGCTATACCGCATTATGGACGGGCGACAACCGCGCAGAAGATGCACACATGCTGGCAGGAGTGCGATTGCTGACCAGCCTTGGTTTGAGCGGTGTGGCTTTTACCGGTATGGATATTGGCGGCTTCACCGGCAATCCAACGCCCGGCCTGTATACACGCTGGATGCAACTTGGCGCTTTTGTCCCTTATTTCAGGAATCATACAGCATTCAATACAAAATCGGCCGAACCATGGTCATTCGGAGAAGATGTGCTGGAGATAACGCGTAATTATATCAATCTCCGCTACCGGATGCTGCCTTATCTCTATTCCACTTTTTATGAAGCTACGCAAAACGGGTTGCCGGTAGCACGTTCGCTCGCGATCGATTACACCCACGATGCACAGATCTATAGCCCCGTTTTTCAAAACCAATACCTGTTTGGACAATCATTGCTGATAATGCCCCAGGAGGGCGAACGGTCTTTTGCCAAAGTATATTTTCCTGCAGGCGATTGGTACAATCTGTATAACGACGATACAGAAAAAGGCAATACGGAAAAGCTGCTGGAACTGTCGCCGGCTTTATTGCCGGTGTATGTTAAGGCCGGCAGCATTATCCCTATGCAATCGCTGATCCAAAGCACTATAGAAAAACCATCTGACACGCTGGTGCTGCATGTATATAAAGGAAATGCGGCCAGTGTTTTTGATTACTATGAAGACGATGGGGAGAGTTATCGTTACGAGCAGGAAGATTTCTATAAAAGAAGCATCCGCTTTGACCCCGCGGCTAAAAGTATCATCCTTGATAAACCAACCGGTAACCGGTCATCCAGGTATCGTTTCATCCGCCTCGCACTTCACGGGTTTAAAGAAACAGCGGTAAAAATAAACGGAGCGCAGGCCAGGGTGAACGATTGGCGCGGATCATTCATCGATGCCGTTCCTCCGCCAGGACCAGTACCCGCTTATGAAGCAAAAAGCCTGGTATTGGATAACGATCCTGGTATTGTAGTGATCAGTTATTAAAAGTTCTGTTACACATTGTTCATTTTAACTTGTCATATATGCATTCATCTATCATTCCTAAATTGCTCCTGCTTGGCTGCCTCTTTGTTTTGAGCACTATTGCAGTAAAAGCGCAGGGCAGCATCCAGGTAACAGGTTCTGTTAAGAACGAAAAAGGAGAACCTGTTGACCTTGCTTCTATTAAGATCATCGGCACAGACAAAGGGACCATCACTGATGCCAAAGGGAATTTCACGCTTACCGCACCTTCCAATGCGCAATTGCTGATCTCCCATGTGGGATATGACAGCCTTGAAGTAACGGCGCAGGCATCATTGAATGTGATACTGGTACCAGCTGCAAGCACGCTGAATGATGTAGTGGTGATCGGTTATGGTACACAGCGCCGGAGGGAACTGACCGGTTCTGTAGCCACTGTAACAGCAAGGGATTTTCAGCAGGGAACGATCACTACGCCAGAGCAATTGATCGCCGGTAAAGTAGCCGGTGTATCGGTTACTTCCAACGGTGGTTCGCCAGGTGCAGGCAGCGTGATACGAATCCGTGGTGGCGCTTCACTGAATGCCAGTAATGACCCGCTGATCGTGATAGATGGTGTGCCGCTGAGTGGCAATAATATTTATGGCGCTTCCAATTCCTTAAGCCTGATCAACCCGAATGATATCGAGTCGTTCACTGTGTTGAAAGATGCCGCTGCAACGGCTATCTACGGTTCCAGGGCTTCCAATGGAGTGATCATTATCACTACTAAAAAAGGAGCACAGGGAAAGCCTGTGTTCAGTTTCTCTACACAGGTATCTGCGGCCACACTGGCAAAAAAAATGGATGTGCAATCAGCAACTGATTTCCGTAAATACGTGGACTCTTTGGGTGGAGGCACATTTGATAATGTGCATACCTATAAATCACTGTTAGGTTCTGCCAGTACGGATTGGCAGGATGAAATATTCCAAACGGCCATCAGTACGGACAACAACCTGAGCGTGTCCGGTGCAATGAAGAACATGCCTTACCGTATTTCTGCAGGCTACCTGAACCAGGATGGTTTATTGAAAACCGATAACCTGCAACGGATCTCTGCAGGCATATCCTTAAGCCCGCGCCTGCTCAATAACCATTTGAAAATAGATATCAACCTGAAGGGCGCGTATAATAAATCCAGGTTTGCCAACCAGGCTGCTATCAGCTCTGCTGTGTATTTTGATCCTACCCAGCCGGTGCATGCTACTTCGCCTTATGGTAATTATTATGAATGGGCTTCAGTGGACCCTGGCTCGGGTGCTGTTACCCTGAACAAACTGGCCCCACGGAACCCTGTGGCGCTTCTTGAATTGTATCACAATAAAAGTGATGTGAAAAGAAGTTATGGCAATGTGCAGTTCGATTATTCTTTTCATTTTCTTCCGGAATTGCATGCCAATCTCAATCTTGGATATGATATAGCAAAAGGCGAAGGAAAGATTGATGTGCCTGCTTTTGCCGCGCAGAATTTCCTGGATGGTGGACAGCGCAATAAATATTCCAACGAGATCAACAACAAGGTCGCTGAGTTCTACCTCAATTATACAAAAGAGCTAAAGGACATTAAAAGCAATATCAATGTAACGGCAGGGTACGGCTATTACAATAATTTATCTACGAACGATAATTACCCGGTCTTCCGTGCCAATGGCGACACGATCCCTGGCACCAAGCCTTTGTTTGCTTTGGACAAACCGGAAAACACGCTGATCTCTTATTATGGCCGTTTGATCTATACATTCGATAACAAATATATACTGGCAGCTTCACTCCGCACAGATGGATCATCGCGGTTTGCGCCCAATACCCGTTGGGGAACTTTCCCTTCCGTGGCATTCACCTGGAGGTTGAACCGTGAATCATTCCTGGAAAATTCAAAAACGTTCTCTGATCTTAAGCTGCGTCTGAGCTATGGCGTAACGGGCAACCAGGATGGCATTTATAATTATCCTTATCAATCCATTTATTCGCTCAGCGGCAACAGCTCCAATGTTCTGTTTGGGAATACCTACTATAGCATGGGAACGCCTGCTGCTTATGATGCCGGCATCAAATGGGAGCAGACGGCTACTTATAATGCCGGCCTTGATTACGGCTTCCTGAATGGACGCATCTATGGCAGTCTTGATTTTTATTTCAAGAAAACAAAGGACCTTTTAAATACCATACCTATTCCCGCCGGTTCCAATTTCAGCAGCACGATCCTGACAAATGTGGGCAATGTGGAGAATAAAGGTGTTGAGCTGGCTTTGAATGCAGGCATTATCCGCAATGCCCGCTTCTCCTGGGACGCAGGTTTTAATATCGCCTATAACAACAGCAAGATCACCAAACTGACGGCTACAGAAGATTCCACCTATCCTGGTACGCTTACAGGCAATGGTGTGATACAGATCAATACGGTGGGTTATCAGCCCAGTTCATTTTATGTATATCATCAGCAATACAAGGATGGAAAGCCTGTGGAAGGTGTGTATGTGGATGTGAATGGTGATGGTATCATTAATCAGAATGATCTGTACCGCTATAAATCCCCTGCGCCGAAGTTTATCCTGGGCTTCTCTTCTCAGTTTACCTGTGGCAAATGGGCTTTGAGCACTGTGTTGCGGGCCAATATCGGCAACTATATGTATTATGGCATTGCTACCGGCTCTGTAAAAAGCAATATTCTCAACCCCCTGGGTTACCTGGCCAATAGCCTGAATGATGTGTATAATACGGGGTTCACGAATGGGCAGGTACAATCTGATTATTATATCCAGAACGCGTCTTTCCTGAAAATGGACAACCTGGGCCTGTCTTACAATCTCGGCAGGATCATACACGATAAAGTAGGATTGCGGATCATGGCAAACTGCCAGAACGTGTTCACCATTACAAAATACAAGGGACTTGATCCGGAAGTCTTTGGCGGTATAGACAATACCATCTATCCAAGACCACGCACTTTCGTGCTCGGTGCAAGCCTTCAATTCTAACTAACGATTAAAACACTTCCTTTATGAAGAAATATCCTTTTTATATAAATCTGTTGGGATGCCTGGCAGCAGCGATCGTATTAAGCTCCTGCCATAAAGATCTCGATCTTCAGCCGCTTAATTCAAACACAGCGGAAAAGCAATACAGCACGCTGGCTGGTTATAAGCAGGTGCTGGCAAAAGTGTATGGAAGTTATTCATTAGTGAGCAGCACAGGTGTAGGGAACTCGGATATCAATGTGCCGGGCATTACCGATGCAGCCACTACTGATTTTGTGAGAGCCTACTGGAACCTGCAGGAACTTACTACCGATGAAGCCGTTTGTGCCTGGAATGATGCCAGCCTGCAAAGCTTTCATAACCTCAACTGGGCTTCTTCCAATGTGCTGATCCAGGCCCTCTATGCAAGAAGCCTGTTCCAGATCACTGTCTGCAATGAGTTTGTCCGTCAGTCGACCGATGAAAAGATAGCGGCACGCGGGTTTAAAGATGCTGATGCAACGGAGATCCGTCACTTCAGGGCAGAAGCGCGTTTTCTCCGGGCATTTCAATATTGGGTACTGATGGACCTTTTTGGAAGACCGCCTTTTGTTACGGAAAACGACCCGATCGGTAAATACATCCCCAAACAGATTGAAAGGGCCGATCTTTTTAACTATGTAGAAAATGAGTTGAAAGCAATCGATGCGGATCTGGTAGCTCCCCGGCAGAATGAATATGCCCGGGCCGACCAGGCTGCTGCATGGGCATTGCTCGCCCGTGTATATCTCAATGCCAAAGTGTATACCGGTACGGAACGTTACACAGATGCGATCACCTATGCATCAAAAGTGATCGGTGCGGGATATATACTGAAGAGCGATTTCAAGACCCTGTTCATGAGTGATAATGATGAGGCCAATACAGAAGTGATCCTGCCGATTGCGTATGATGCTACCAATTCGCAGAATTATGGCGGCACCACGTTCCTTGTTTGCTCTTCTCATGGCACCAACCCTCCGGACAACCAGGCGTTTGGTATTCCTGGTGGCGGATGGCTGGGCAATCGCAGCACGCAAAACCTGCCGCAGGTATTTGGTGATTACAGCGGCAATGCAGACAAGCGTGCATTGTTTGGCCCCGGTAACCTGGAAGTAAGGGATGTGCTGACGTTCAATGATGGAGTAGGCGTATATAAATTCAACAATATTACTTCCGGTGGTGCCACACCTCCTTCACCCAATGGTGTACTGTGCAGTGTTGATTTTCCTTTATTCAGGCTGGCTGAAATGTATCTGGTGTATGCAGAAGCGGTATTGCGTGGCGGCACTGGTGGCAGCAGCACTACTGCTTTGCAATATTTCAATGCACTGCGCACAAGAGGATATGGAAATACCAGCGGAAACCTGGGCAGCATCAGCCTGCAGGATGTATTGAATGAACGTCAGCGTGAATTGTATTGGGAAGGGTTCAGAAGGACCGACCTCATCCGTTATGATCAATTCACCGGCGGTTCTTATTTGTGGCCCTGGAAAGGGGGCGTGAAAGATGGCCGCTCTGTGGATGCGCATTATAGCTTGTTCCCCATACCTGCTGCCGAAACAATTGCTAACCCCAATCTGAAACAAAATCAGGGATACTGATCCCTTCATCCTTAAATAAGATACTATGCGAACAATAGTTAATTATATACTGGTAATTGTATTGATCTTCCTGGCATCCTGTAAAAAAGATGGAGAACAGTATAATCTGCAGGACGGAAATTTTGAAACGAATTCCTTAAGCGCTTCATCCACCAGCCTGGTATTAGCGGCAGCTAATGATGAGGAGAACGCCGTCAGTTTTCAATGGGGCCAGGCTGATTTTGGTAAACAGCCGGTAGTGAGTTATGTGTTGCAACTGGACACACCTGCCGACACAGCAGCTAATCATTGGACCACTGCCAAGAATTTTACGGTCCCCGCCAACCTTCTGCAATATTCTTTTTTAACAAAGGACCTGAATAATCTATTGAACACAATGGGGCTTACTCCCGGAGCCGCTAATGCCATAGTGGTGAGGATCAAAGCAGATGTGAACCAATATAACGGCGCAACTTCTTCTATCGCCTCTGTGTATACAAATGTGGTAAGCCTGCAAATAACACCGTATGGCCTTAGCTTGTATGTGCCGGGCGATTACCAGGGTTGGAATCCCGCTGCAGCACCACAACTGGCGCCGGTAGCAGGCCGCCCGGGTTTGTATGAAGGATATGTGTATATGGCCGGGAGCGGCACGCATTATTTTAAATACACCAATGCACCCGACTGGGACCATACTAATTACGGTGATGGAGGCAATGGCAGTTTCAGTACCGATGGGCTGGCAGCAGGTTTGTCTGTTCCCGATGGAGGCTACTACTATCTCACTGCTGATCTTAACAACAATACCTGGACGGCAACCAAAACCACCTGGAGTATACTGGGTGATGCAAGTCCCGGTGGCTGGGATACCGATACCCAATTGACGTATGATGAAACAACACAGGTATGGAAGGTTACTGCCAATATGATCAAGAACGGTTCATTCAAGTTCAGGGCCAATAATGCCTGGGCGCTTGACTTCGGCGTTGATAATAACGGCAACCTGCAATATGCGGATAATCCTTTTCTGGGTTATACACCGGGATTGAACAATCTTTCTGTTGGAACTGATGGTAATTACACTATCACACTCGATCTGCATATCGCCGGTCATTATACTTATATTTTACAGAAGAACTAAACATGCGAAAGCATTCATGAAATGGAAAAGTTGCTTATTTTATTTTCGTGGCTGTTGATGGCCTGTGGCAAGAAGGACAGCATTCCTGAGAATCCCGATCCACCAACGCCTCCGCAAGAAACCCCCGTTCAATACGGAACTCCTTTTGCTGAAGTGCCCGATGCGCAGGACGCAGTAATTTATCAGGTCAATATCCGCGCTTTCAGCAATCAACACAATTTTAAAGGTGTGCAAAGCAGGTTGGACGCTATAAGAGCACTCGGGGTGAATGTCATCTATCTGATGCCTGTTTACCCCGTGGGAGTCGAGAAATCGGTGAACTCGCCTTATTGTGTCAGGGATTTCAATTCGGTGAATGCTGAATTCGGCACACTGGAAGACCTCCGTGTGCTGGTTGCTGCTGCGCACGAAAGAAAGATGGCGGTGATCCTTGATTGGGTAGCCAATCATACTTCATGGGACAATGCCTGGATAGCTAATAAATCGTGGTATACACAGAATGCAAGTGGCAATATCATCAGTCCGGCCAATACTGGTTGGAACGATGTAGCTGATCTTAATTATGATAATGCTGATATGCGGAAGGCCATGATCAAAGCGATGAAGCAATGGGTCTATACAGCCAATGTGGACGGCTATCGTTGTGATGCAGCCGATTTTATTCCTGCTGATTTCTGGGAGCAGGCTATAGATTCGCTGAAGAAGATCAGTACGCATAAATTATTATTGCTGGCCGAAGGAACAAGGGCTGATCATTTCACAGCAGGTTTCCAACTAAAATATGGGATGGGTTTTTATTATTATATGGTAGATAAAGTGTATCATGATGGCCGTTCCGCGCAGGCAATCGATTCTGTAAACACTGTAGAATACATTTCCTCCAATACTGCCAGCAGGGTAGTGCGCTATATCAGCAATCATGATGTGAACAGTAGTGACGGAACGCCGCTTGAATTGCTGGGCGGACAAAAAGGATCGCTCGCAGCATTTGTGGCGGCGGCGTATTCCAAATCAGTTCCTATGATCTATAATGGACAGGAAGTGGGCTGCCCGGTAAGATTGAACTTCTTTAATACGAGTACTACCATTGATTGGACCATCAATCCTGACATGACGGAGGAATATAAAAGGATCATCGCTTTGCGAAACAGTAATAAAACAATAAGGGAAGGCGTATTCACTTCTTTCAGTACACCGGATGTATTTGCTTTTACGAGGACGGTGAACAATGAAAAAGTATGGGTAATGGTAAATCTGCGGAATGCAGATGTTACTTACCAGGTACCGGCGGCAATGATTAATAGTAACTGGAAAAATGCTTATGATGGAACAACTGTTTCCGTACAGCAGCAAATAGCCCTGGAGCCTTATGAATATATAGTGTTGGAGAATTAGGTTAAATATGGCACTTCTTTTGTCTTTTTTATGGCAGGTGAAACAACTATCGTATTTTGCCGCCAAATTAAAGATGAATTATGTCTGATCTTAAACTGAGTATACCCCATAACCTGCCCGCTGAAGAAGCATTGAACCGCATAAAGGACTTGCTGGGAAACCTGAAAAAAGATCACAAAGACCTGGTGGATAATGCTGAAGAAAGCTGGGAAGGCAATACCGGTCAATTCAGCTTTTCTGCAAAGGGATTTGACCTGTCGGGTACGATCAATGTTAGCCCCTCCGGTGTTGATATTGATGCGAAGCTTCCGTTTGCATTATCTTTCTTTAAGGGAAAGATCTCACAGGTGATTACGGACAAAGCAAAAGAATTGCTTTCGTAAGTATCATCTTTTATTTTTTCAGGTCTTTCAAAACTGCGTAGGCGTTTTCCCCTGGGTTGGAAAAATAATGATCAGCGCCGGAAGCAGTTCCTTCTATCCTGGACTCCATGGGCAAATTACATTAATGGACATAAAAAGAATAAAACCGCAGATGTTCCGCACACTTTTTCTTGGCACCATCCTCTTTCTTGGATCAGGACTTTCCTGCAAAAAGAGTGCGGGGCGCAATGGGCCTGAACCACCTGGTCCGGAACCGCCGGTAACAACCGGTTTTGCCAAAGGTGCAGATGTAAGCTGGATAACACAGATGGAAGCAGAGGGCAGGAAGTTTTATAATAGCGCAGGTGTGCAAACAGAAGGAATGCAATTGCTGAAAAGTTTAGGCATGAACACGGTCCGTTTGCGTGTGTGGGTCAATCCTGCCGGGGGCTGGAACAACCAGGCAGATGTAGTGGCTAAAGCGGTACGTGCAAAAAACCTGGGCATGCGGGTGATGATAGATTTTCATTATAGCGATAACTGGGCCGATCCCGGTAAGCAAACAAAACCTGTGGCCTGGGCTTCTCTTGATTTTGCAGGATTGAAAACAGCTTTAAGCGATCATACAAAATCTGTACTGAGTGCTTTAAAGAATAACGGTGTTGCGCCTGAATGGGTAGCTGTAGGTAACGAGACAAATGACGGTATGCTTTGGCCCGATGGCAAAGCTTCCACCAACATGAGCAGTTTTGCACAATTGGTGAACACAGGGTATGATGCAGTAAAAGAAATATTCCCATCTGCAAAAGTGATCGTGCATATCTCAAACGGGTATAATAATTCCTTGTTCCGATGGATGTTTGATGGCCTGAAAAATAATAATGCGAAATATGATGTGATCGGGATGTCTCTCTATCCTTCACCAGCAGACTGGTCAACACTGGCAACACAATGCCAGGCGAACATGAATGATATGGTAAGCCGCTATAATAAAGAAGTAATGGTTTGTGAAGTGGGTATGAGCTGGGACCAGCCTAATGCCAGCAAGGCATTCCTGGCAGATATTATTGCTAAGGTGAGATCCGTGGCCGATAATAAAGGGCTGGGAGTTCTTTACTGGGAGCCCGAAGCATATAATAACTGGCAGGGATACACATTGGGCGCATTTGACAATTCCGGCAAGCCCACCATTGCGCTGGATGCATTTAATTAAATGGTATCTTATTAGCTCTGGCAATTGATAGAGCAGATCGCCCTCGTCCGCAGAAACGGAAGAGGAATTTTGTTGTCCATAGAGAATTAAAAAGGATATTTGATAAATGAAAAGAATAAGCAATGAGAGTTAACAGCCAGCAAATAATCCTCGGTATCATTCTTACACAATTATTTTTTAATCAACCAGTTTTTTCACAAAATGGTGAAATAAGAAAGCATATCAGTCTTGATGAAGGCTGGCGTTTTCATTTTGGCCATGCGGCTAATGCTGAGAAGGACTTTAATTTCGGCATCGCCAATATCTTTTCGAAATCAGGGGCAGGTTTGCATACACCTATCGATACCAGGTTTGTAGATACAACCTGGCGTCAGCTCAATATTCCGCACGATTGGGCAGTGGAATTGCCTTTTGTGAATGTCGCCAATAACGATGTCACTTCACATGGATATAAGCCGGTCGGAGGCCTGTTTCCCGAAACAAGCATTGGCTGGTACCGGCAACGGTTTACTGTAGAGCCTGCAGATAGTGGTAGCCGTTTCCAATTGCAATTCGATGGCATTTTCCGCGACGCTAAAATATGGCTCAATGGATTTTACCTGGGCAATAATACAAGCGGTTATGTAGGCGTATCGTATGATGTAACGGATTATGTCCGCTTCAAAGGGGAGAATGTGCTGGTGGTGAGGGTGGATGCTACGCAATACGAAGGATGGTTTTACGAGGGTGCAGGTATATACAGGCATGTATGGCTCAATCAATATAATAATGTTCATATTGCGGATGGCGGTCTGTTTGCTTATTCAGAGGTGAAAGGGAATGCGGCTACCGTAAATATTGAAACAACAGTGGAAAACCAGGGGCTTGCCTCTTCGGGTGTAACAGTCTATTCCTATGTCACCAGCAGGGATGGAAAATTGCTCAGCCAGTCGAAAGAACAGCCTGTATCGCTAGCGGTGAATAGCAGGAGCACGGTGAAGCAAAGATTGCAGGTGAATAATGCCCGGCTCTGGTCGTTGGGAGATCCTTATCTGTATCGGGTAGTGTCTGTTGTGAAACAGGATGGTAAAATAATAGATCAGGTGCAACACCGGTACGGTATACGGACAATTGCTTTTGATGGGGAAAAAGGGTTTTTCCTGAATGGAAAACCGGTGAAGCTGCAAGGGACCAATAACCACCAGGACCATGCAGGTATCGGCAGTGCGTTACCGGATTATATGCATTATTACCGCATCAGCCTTTTAAAAGATCTTGGCGCAAATGCTTACCGCACCAGTCATAATGCGCCCAATACAGAATTGCTGGATGCCTGCGACAGTCTCGGTATGCTGGTGGTGGATGAGCAGCGCCTGCTCAACAGCAGCCCGGAATATATGAGTCAGTTTGAACGGCTGATCCTGCGCGACAGGAATCATCCTTCCGTTTTTATCTGGTCGATCGGCAATGAAGAGGGATGGATACAAACCAATTCAACAGGTAAGCGGATCGCACAAACATTACTGGCCAGGCAAAAAGAACTGGACCCTTCCCGTACCAGTACCTATGCGGCCGATCTGCCCAATGTATTTAATGGAGTGAATGAAGTGATCCCTGTGCGTGGGTTTAATTACCGCCATTTTGCAGTAGCGGATTATCATAAGGACCATCCGTCACAACCACTGATGGGAACGGAAATGGGCAGCACCGTTACTACAAGAGGTATTTATGAAAAGGATAGTATCCGCGGTTATTTGCCTGACCAGGACATTACTGCTCCTTGGTGGGCCAGCCGTGCAGAACAATGGTGGCCGCTTGCTGCTGAAAATTCTTATTGGGCAGGTGGTTTTGTATGGACGGGTTTTGATTACCGTGGTGAGCCTACTCCATTTGAATGGCCTAATATCAATTCCCATTTTGGTATTATGGATATGTGTGGTTTCCCGAAAAATATTTACTACTACTATCAATCCTGGTGGACTGATAAGGACGTGTTGCATATATCCCCGCACTGGAATTTCAATAAGCAATGGGGAAAAATAAAACCGGTGGATGTATGGGTCAATTCCAATGCAGACAATGTAGAACTTTTCCTGAATGGGAAAAGCCTGGGCAAGCAGGATATGCCGCGCAATGGACACCTGCAATGGAAAGTGGAGTATGAACCGGGTACGCTGGAAGCTGTCGCTTATAAGAAAGGAAGGAAGTTGACCGCCAAAATAGAAACGACCGGGCCACCTGCAGAAGTTGTGGTAACGCCATATAAAACAACCATGCTTGCTGATGGTACGGACGTGTCGGTGGTCAATATCACCGTAGTGGACAAAGAGGGCAGGGAAGTGCCCAATGCTGATAACCTTATCCGTTTCAAACTGGAGGGGCCGGGTAAGATCATTGGTGTAGGCAATGGCGATCCCAGCAGCCATGAAGCTGACAAATGCATGGATGGTTTGTGGCAGCGCAGCTTGTTCAATGGGAAATGCCAGGTGATCATACAGGGGCTTAAAAAACCCGGTATGATCAAATTTGAAGCAACAGCAACAGGCTTATATCCCGGTTCAACAGATATTCTTACTGTTACTCCGGCAAGCATTGCACAGGCTTCTATTGATCCCGTTTATATTTTAAGGGGTGAGGCGGCAAAGGCAAGGGAAACGACTAAAATGTTGGGAGCTGATATCTCTTTTCTTCCTGAACTGGAAGACAGGGGCATTAAGTTTTCCGACAATGGCGTGGAAAAAGACGCGATGCAGATCTTGAAAGATCATGGCTTTAATTATATACGGTTGCGCATCTTTAATGATCCGGCGCAAGACAGCGGATACTCTCCCAAAAGGGGGTTCTGCGATCTTGAACATACAAAGCAGATGGCTAAAAGGGTGAAAGCAGCAGGGCTGAAATTATTGCTGGATTTTCATTACAGTGATTACTGGGCCGACCCTGGTAAGCAATACAAACCAGCTGCCTGGAAAGGATTGTCGTTCCCGGAATTGAAGAAAGCATTATACGATTATACAAAGAAGGTGATGCAGGAATTGAAGGACCAGGGCACGGTGCCTGATATGGTGCAGATAGGCAATGAGATCAATCACGGTATCGTTTGGCCAGACGGGAATGTTAGCAATTTTGATGGACTGGCTCAGTTAGTGAGCGCCGGAACGGCGGCTGTGAAAGCTGTAGACCCTACTGTGATCATGATGCTGCATGTGGCGCTGGGCGGGCAAAATCATGAATCAGTATTTTTTATAGATAATATGGTGGCGCGTGGCGTTCATTTTGATGTGATCGGGGAGTCTTATTATCCTAAATGGCATGGGACCCTGGATGATCTGCGGGACAACCTGAATGACCTGGCAAGACGCTATGATAAGGATGTGATAGTGGTGGAGTATTCACAATTAAAAGAGGAGGTAAACAAGATCGCTTTTGATCTGCCAAATGGAAAAGGAAAGGGCACTTGCATCTGGGAACCGTTAAGTACCTGGGAGGCCATATTCGACAGGCAGGGAAAATCGAATGAATTGCTGTTGAAATACGATACCATTTCAAAGCAGTTTATCAAATAAGCATAGCAAACAGATAACTAATAAAAAACCCTGGCATTGCCAGGGTTTAAATTTTTGTAAGATATAGCACGCTGCGTTAGCTTACGTTTTTACCTACGATCTTAGCCAGGTCGAACATAGAGATCTGGCTTTTGCCACCAAACAATGTTTTCAGTTTGGCATCGGCATTGATCATACGTCTGTTTTTTGTATCCTGTAATTTGTTCTTTTTGATATATTCCCAGATCTTTTTGATGATCTCTGTGCGGGGCAATGATTTATTACCGATCACGTCTGCGAGTGCTGCGCTTGGTGCCAGTGGTTTCATGAATGCCGCGTTGGGTTTGCGTGCTGATTTTTTCTTAGCTACTTTTTTTGCTGCTTTTTTAGGAGCTGCCTTTTTTGCTGCTTTCTTAGGGGCAGCTTTTTTTGCTACTTTTTTAGCGGCTTTTTTTGCTGCTTTTTTCTTTGTAGGCATTGTGCTGAATTTAATGGTTAGTAATAAAATTACGTTTTAAACCGTAGCTAATATAAGGAATTGCTTTATATACAAAATACCAAATTCTCCACGGAATGTTGATGAAGTGTTTATAAGTCCCTCCGGAAAAAGCTGTTTTCCCCTATGAAAACCGTTTTTGCGGCCAGGTCGGTTTTCTTATTTGTTCGATGAAACCCTTACCAGTATTGAGTCTTATGGATTCTTCCCTATGAAGAATGAGCCCATTTCTCCCTCGTGGGAACTTCTTCCGGCTCCGGGAAAAAGAGAAGAAAAATCTGGTTTTTCATAGGGGAAAACCCGTTCCAAAGGGCGCTCCCCAAGGGAAAAATGGGTTTTTGAGAGAGGGAATTTCCAGGGAGTGGTCCCGACTTGCCTTATGCAGTAGCTTTAAAACCTGTAACCTATCGTCAGGTAATTGATAGCGCCCTCTTTTGAATAACCCCTGGAAAATTGTAATAATACCAATTCCACCGGAATGATATAAATGCCCGCACCATAACCATTATGCCATTCTTCCGATCTTTCACCCGGCAACCATACCCTTCCGATATCATCAAAGCCGATCATACCTATAGAGCCTGGAAAAAGATAGGAATTGAAATCAAACAGCTTCAAACGAAGTTCAAAGTTATTATACAGCATTGTTTTCCCTGAAAACCTCCATGTATGATAACCACGGAGAGTCTGGGGGCCGCCAAGTTTTAATAGCTGGAAATAGGCAGGCTCGCCTACCGTAACACCGGCACCTGTGCGATTGGCAATGGTGAGAACAGATCTTTTGTCGGGGTTGATATAAAAGCTGAATGCTGAATTGATCTGACCGTATGCATCCTGCTGATGGCCGAGCTGCCGCATGGCGGAAAGACTGGTGTACCAATGAATGCCCTGGGTCGGAAATGTTTTATTCAACCGGGTATCCAGTTCTGCAGAGCCAATAAGTCCTGCATAATATTTAGTGGCAAAAACATTTTCTTCCGGATGTTCCTGGTTAAATTCTTTCAGGTATTTGAATTCATTGTTGACTGCTTTACTGGTATAATACTGACCGGCAATGCCTCCATTGATCGTAAGATGACGGTAAGTGCGGCCGATGCGCACATCGGCATTTACCACATCATACCTGTTGCGGTAATACCCGATCTTCTTCGTGTCTTTGTCTTCAAACATACTTTCATTGCCCAGTCCAAAGAAATTACTGACATTATTGGGGCCTCTCGAAGTGATATTAATGTTCAGATCATTATTGCCAAAGGCTTTCTTATAATCTGCATAATAGGTGAAGAGAAAGGACCTTCTTTCAATAGAATAGTCCATGAGCAATTGGTGGCGGAAAGCATAAGGCGTTCGGCGGAAACCATGTTTGGTATAAGCAAAACCTGCGATCAGGCTGATGCCGATATCTGTATTGTAATGGGCGGATATGATAGGTTCAAAACGGTCATACTGGAAATTCTTCGGGTCGAAACTGTTGACCAGGCTATCTGTTGAAACCCTGACCCTGGCTTGCCGGTGGGAAGGAAGGAGATTATTCTTGTCTGAGCGGTCATAAATAAAAAGATTCTTCCTGTTGTTGGTATTGCTGTCAACATAAAACTGGTCTTCTCCGCCACCACCGATCATGCGGATGCGGATAGGAGAGGATACTGGCCCCTGCACATGAAATTCGTCCTTACCATCAAATCCGTATAATCTTATTTCCGTGGTAACAGCGGGATCAAAGCTGCGCTGGTAAACGATATCGTTTCTCGATGTGTCTTTCTTCAGTTTATAAATATTTACAAGCAGGTTATTGCCTTCCTGTTTTATAATGAACTGTTCCCGTTTATCAGAAGCGGGAACATCCACATAAACAGACAGGAAGCGATAATATTCCAGTGCCATTCTTTCCAGGTTATTACGCCTGGCGATCATAGTGTTGATGGTTTCCTCACCTGAGAGTTGGTAAATTCCTTCAGGCATCCGGCGGATAGCCTGCCGGATCAATGTATCGGTGAGATGGGTTTGCACATAACTGATCTCTTTTAGCCAGTCGGCCTCACTAAGCCGGTTCAGGAAATAGCGGTCGAAATAGCGGGCATTGAAATTCCAGCCTTTTACATCACGGATAGAGTTTTTATAAGGCTGGAATTTTGATTTCAGCCATTGATGGGAAACGATCCAGGGAAACACGCCGGATGTTTTGTAATACACCTGGTCACGGTCACGCGGAATGGGTATATAGCTGGTTTCCTTATTATTCTTTATCCTTTCCCACCGCCATTGGTCTTCATGCCGGTCCCAATCGCCTAAGAGCATATCGAGCAGGCGTGCTCTTAATACGAGAGATTGATCAACGGTTACATCGTTATCTTCCTGCAATTTTTCCTGGGCTTTTACCGTGTTGTCTGTTTTGTTGGAATCAACGGGCTCGCGTTCTTCCAGTAAAAAAACACGGTTGCCGAATTCCTGATGGTAACTGCCCAGTGCGGGATCATCTGCCACATAAACGATCTCGGGATTGGAATGGGGAATGTTTAATGCTGCTGCTAAAGGAGGAACTGTGATGGCGGCGAAGGGGTTGGCCGTGGTTACCTGGTCCTGCAATATATCACGGGCAACTGTTTGCTTCAGGTTGGCCGGCAGTTGCCGTTCGGGATATTTCTGTACGCTTCTTAAAACCCAATCGCGGCCTGCTCCATCACGCAACCTCAATGAACGCGTTTGCTGGCCTCCACCTTCCTGCAGAATTTTCAGCCCGCCTTTTTCAGTGCTTAAATGAACGATCCTCACTTTTACCGGCACGGCCCATAGTTGCCGGTAATTTTCACCGAATAGTAACCGGTGAAGTTTGCTTACTTTATTATATCCTGGTGCAATGGTGACCAGCATGCTGTCTGCATTGCTTTGAGCAATGCCTGTGAAAGCGCAGCTAATAAGGGCCAGCAAGAATATAAAAGGTAAATAAAACCGCTTGCCTTGCTTATCTGTCGCCATTAGCCGGAGAGATTTTGTGAACCTAAGATAACATAAGAAATTTGTTCGGTAACGAAATTGCCCTGTTGTCCTGGTCTCAGATCCCATTTTAGACGGGAAAGCTTATTCAATAATAAAAGGCAGTTTTACAGAAGCATATTTGGGCTTATCAAGTTGGACTTTCAGCCTTTTGAATGTTTCGAAAGGCCCTTTGGTGGCAAACATATTTACTAACCATGCGGGGATAGACCCGCCGGGATCAGTTTCCAGTGTGTATTCCAGCCTTATGCGGTTAGTGCCTTTAGGAGTGATCACCCATTTTCCCGACGATTTATGCACCCGTACGATCCCTTTTTTCTCCGGCAGATAATCAGGCTCAACCGGTCCATTGATAGTAACCACTTTGGTTGTTGGGTCCTGTGTGGCGATCAGGTGTGCAATAAAATCCCGGTTGCTGAGCGGCCAGGGAAGTTTTACCTCAGAGTAATAATACAGTTCAGAAGGAGAGACCTGTTTTAGCAGTACGCTTGATTTGGTGCTGTATACCCATTCCGTGCCAGCATTTGCATCCAGCACCACGGCTGTGAGTTTGGTAAGGGTAGTATTCAGTTCACAATCTACTTTAATAGCTTTGAAATCAGAATTGGCCGGTGTTTTTGTGTAAACGGCAATATTCTCTTTATTCAGTTTGAGTGTCCAGTCTTTCTGTGCCTCAGCCTGCAGAAATATGATCAACAGGGAAAGGCCAGACAATAAGTGCTTGATCATCGGTTTTATTTTGATCCGGTCTGTATACGAATTTACAATTAACAAATGAGGGCGGCCGGAGTTCACTTTTTTTATTAGTTTGCTTTATGATCACCCGTACATTGCTTCTTACCACCGTACTAATTTTTTTTATCAGGGGGGCCATTTTTTCCCAGGACAAAAAGGAATTGATCGGCGATTTCGATGTTTACCGGTCCATCCTGGAAAAAGTTCATGCCGGTTTATATAAATATCATTCAAAAGCCCAGGTAGACAGCGTGTTTACTGTTCATCGCAGGAATATCAATGAGAAAACGACCCTGGTCGATTTTTACAAACAGGTTTCTGCCGTGCTGGTTTATATCGGCAGCCTTCATGATGAAATATCCCTTCCTGAAGCCGAAAAAAAGAAGCTCGCAATGGAAGCAGCTTTCTTTCCTTATCCTGTGAGGTTGGTAGATGGAAAGTTGTTGATCAATGCAAGCGAGGGGAGTATACCTGCCGGAGCAGAGCTTTTATCGATCAATGGGAAAAAAGTGACACATATGTTACCTGATTTGTATAAATATTATACAACAGACGGTTTTAATATTACGGGAAAGGCTGAAGGGTTTAAGACCCGTTTTCCCTGGTATTATCGCCTTGAATATGGCCCAGCAGCCTCCTTTAAGATCGATTACCAGGTTTACAATGACAAGCAAGTCAGACAGGCAGTATTAAAACCTGTTACCTGGAATGAATATGCTGCTGCATATCAAAGACGGTATTCTCTTGTATTGGACACTGCAACCGGCGATAATTATTCTTTCCAACTGATCGATAGTCTCAATGCCGGCATTCTTACAGTGCCCAGCTTTTCATTAGGTAATGGTTCGTCAAAGAAGCATGCGGCCTATAAAAAGTTTTTGCAGGAAAGTTTTACTGTTCTGAAAGAAAAAAATATCCGGCATCTTATTGTTGATATCCGTGAAAACGGCGGTGGTTCAGACCCTAATGATCTGCTCACATTTTCTTACCTGGCGCAGAAGCCGTTTAAAGAAAATGCAAAAGCATTTACCCTGTTTCAGGAGCTTCCTTATAAGGAGTATTCAGAAGAAGATACTGCCGATATACGCGACCTGGAAGAGAACTTTCATGATGAGCATGACCAGCTCTCGAATGGCCGGTATTACCAGAATCCCTCTTATAACCCTTACTGGCAGCCAGATTCCCTGGCTTTTAAAGGGAAGATCTATTTGCTGATAAGCCCGGCCGTTGCTTCTGCTGCTTCTTTATTTGCTTCACTGGTAAAAAGCGAAGGCTATGCTGTTGTTATTGGTGAAGAATCGATGGGAGGATATTATGGGCATACAGGGCATAACCCGGTCGCCTACCGCCTTCCTCATTCAGGTTTTTCGTTTACTGTTTCCACGGTTGACCTGGTACAATTCGTTATTCCTAAAAATGATATTCCTTTTGGCCGCGGGATAATTCCGGATATAGAAGTACATCAATCGCAGGCAGATTTTATCAGCAACAGGGATGCCGTGATGGAACGGACGGTCCAATTGATCCGTAAATAATACCAGGTTATTCTTTGCTATGATACCTTACCACCCCGTTATAAAGAGTTCCTAACCATTTGTTGCCCTTGCTGTCAACTGCAATTGTCTGAATGGGTGAATCAGTGTCTGGAATACTAAAACTGGGATGGTCCCGGCTGCCCAGCATAGATAAGCGGTCTCCGGCTAACCAGATTTTATCGCCTTCGGCAAAAAGAACTTTAACCCCGCCTGCAGCAGAAGAATAAGGAATTTCTTCCAGTGTATTGCCATTCACATGAACCACTGTTCTTACAGATGTGCCACTCAAAGCCACGACCGGTTTATTATTTTTATCGATAGCAAGAGAATAAGGAAAACTGGAAGGGTATCCTGCTGTGGCGAGATTGAAACCGGACCATTGCCCGTTTTCATATTTGCCTATGCGGCCTATAAATGCGAAGAAATTGAACTGACCTGCCCAGAGCGATCCGTCCCTGTCAACAGCCAAAGAAAGTACGGGGTTATCATTTTCCAGCACTATGTCCCAATGGTTATCGGCGCCGATCTTAATAATACTACCTTCTGTACCAATATATGTGATCTTTCTTTGTGCATCGTGTGCGATGCAAAGGATGCCTTTGTGGGTAAGAGGGCTGTTAGCGGTCGTGTACACCTGCCAGTCATTACCAGTCAGCCTGACCAACCCTTCTGTTGTACCAACCCAAAGGGTGCTGTTGTCTTCCACTGCCAGCGATTGCACATAATCGGAAGGAAGAGGTGAATTACTACTATTAAAGATCTTCCATTCATCTCCCTGCCACCTGATCAACCCTTTTGAAGTGCCGATCCATTTTACGTCCTGCTTATCGATAGCCAAAGCATTGATCTGGTCATCTGGAAGTGGTGAGTTATGTGTGTTGAACAAGGTCCATTCAGGAATATCCGTTGCAGGGCCGGGAGTATTGGGTGTTTCTTTTTTACAGGAAAAAAAGGAAATAAGCAGTAAGACTGCAACAGTAATACGTTTCATGTAATAATCAGTGAATTGTCAAGGAGGTTTTGATAGCATTGACAACCGGAGAGCCAAATACGTGGCAGATGCAGAATGATTTCTTATATCAGAAAGCCTCACTGATATTTACCATTATTGTCTTGTAACCTTTACTGAACCCAAAATCAAGTGCAAGATTAGTACCGGAGACTTTGCTGCATTTAATGCGGAGGCCGGCGCCTGCTGCAGGATGCCAGTCTCTGAACAGGCTATTGTTGCCGCTTACAGTATTGGTATTGGCAAAAAGAACAAACCCGAACAGTCCGTTTGCTGTAATATCCCGGCGGTATTCGGCTTCAAAATAGATCAGGGTTTTGCCACGGTAACGGTTCTGATCAACCCCGCGGGCAGAACGGTTATAAGGGTCCCATCCCGTACTGGGAAGATCAAGATAAGGCGCTCCATTGTTCAGTACTTTCCAAACATAAGACCAGAGGGCCAGTGTATTTTGTTGAGATGGTTTGGACGGATTAAGGGAAATGTATTTGCGCACATCCACATAGATTGAATGCCAGGGTTGTGAATTGCCTAAAAAACCAGGGTTGATGCGATATGTGAGATTGGCATAAAATCCAGGCAAGGGGTTGATCAGGTTATGACGTGTATCGTATACGGCCTGTAAGCTAATACCTGAAGTAAGTGAATGGCTATTGGTACCAAAGGGATAACCAGTAAATGTTTTCAGGTCGAGAGAGGAATCATTGCTATGGATATTAAAACGATAGTCAAGATTATATCCCAGCCCAGCGAAGAAATTGGGATGGATACGCTTAAGTGCCGCCTGGTAGAAGCGGATGTATTTATAGTCTACCAGTATCTTATTATCGTTGTTATTCAAACTGCCGATGCCCCAGGTATGCTGGGGATATACAAGAAAGCGCATATCTCCCTGAATATTCCAGGTGTTGCCCGGGAGCCAGATGCTGGTCCGCAGCGGTAATCCAAAACGCCCCTTAAAATTCCAGTAAGGGGCAAAAGTGGCGCTTGATTTGTAAGTAGTTTGGCGAGGCCCCAGGTACATGCCGGCGGTAGTGCTGGTCACCAATGCCCTGCCTGTACCGCCCGGTGCATTACTAAAGGGGAGCAGCGAGAAATAGATCTTCTTTTCCCTCTTCTCCTGTATTTTTTGGGGGCTGATATGAAAGAGGTCTTTGGCTACATCGATCAGGTCTCTCATCCCTGTGGTATCAACCACGGGTTTATTCTGAGGGAGCGTATTCGATGCCTTCTGGGCATGCAGGGCAACGGATATAAAACATAATGGAATGATCAGTCGTTTCATCCTCAGGGCTAAGATTTGATAATGGCTTTACTGTTGCTGTAAGGCAAAAAAGGGGCCATGTATGGCACTAAGATAACCCGGATTTCTTTTATGGATCTGATGCATTGAAATTCAAGGGGAGATAAGTATATTTAATTACAAACCACCGGACCAATGTAAAACTATACCAACGATTCGCCTGATGAAAAAGAACAAACTGCTATTAGGTATTACCGGTGCGCTTATCATGATTGTTTGTACTTCCTTTCTTGCCTTTTATGCAGTAAGGGATTATTACCTTTCAAAGAATGGCAAAAGGGTGGAAGGAAAGGTAATTGATAACGCAAGCGTGTGTAAACGCTGGGACAAATATGTGAGTGTGGAGTATGGCGGTGAATTACATAAAGTATATGTTCATGGCCCCGGATGCCGGTCTGCTGAATTTCCCATCAATGAAATGGTCCAGCTTCGAAGCAATAAAAGCGGCAGCCTGCTGGTGCTTGAATCCAATCATTATGTTTTCAGGTTATATTTTATGCTGATCCTTTTTATCTTATCTGCTTTTGTGAATGTCCTCATGTATAATCAATACAGGTTCTGGAAACGTTCGATCCGTGCTTCAGACAACCAGCAGCAGCAATTGGTATAGATTTGGCGACGATTAATTGTGAAAGAAAAATCAACCCAACATATTTATTTCAACTGGGCAAGGGATGAACAGTGAGAGCTGCCCTGGTGAGTGGAAAGCATATAGCAGGGAAGATCCTGAAAGAGAAATGATATTTCTATGAAATTTTTTATCACCTGGATATTATCCATTGGGTTATGCTTTGCAGCAATTGCCCAACCTCCCCGGCTCACGGGAAAGGAAAAAATGGTTTCCTGTATACTGGGAGAAAAGAAGGTCCTTATAAGAATAATCCGGTTTGGGACTAATTCGCATACAGTGCTCATCAATCTTCATCATAATGAAAACACTTCCCTCCAGGCGGCCAGAAGAGTATTGGAAAGAAGGGGAGGCTTACTGATCAATATAGAGAACGATAATGAGCGGTTTATCAGTTTTCGTCAGAATGGCCGGATTTTCCGGTTCGATCCCAATCGTATTTTCACCGATGTGGGTATAAAGCAGGACCTTGAAAAACAAAATGACCGCAGCACGCTGAGTGCTGTAAAGACAATAAAAAGATTTGCGCGGTTTATCCGCTTAAAGATCCCTTCATCTGCTACCACCATCATTGCATTGCATAATAATGATGATGGCAATTTATCTGTCGCCAGTTATTTGCCGGGGAAGGAATACGGCCGGGAAGCAGCTTTGGTGCACCGGGGAGCAGGGCATGATCCGGATAATTTCTTTTTTACTACCGATGCCAGACTTTACAGAAGCTTAAGCCGTGAAGGATATAATGTGGTATTGCAACATAACGGGCAGGCAACCGATGATGGGTCACTGAGTGTATATTATGGCCGGAAGAAAAAAAGCTACGTGAATGTGGAAGCTGAAACAGGCCAGCTGGAAAAGCAGGTAGAAATGCTTGACGTATTGATTTCACTAATTGGCAAATAGAAAGATGAACGATAATGAAATGTCGCAAATCGCCTCCAGGAAGTCGTTCTCACACATTGTCCTTTCCTGTAACGCTACTTATGTTTGCATTGTCAAATAACAAAAAAATAAAAACAAGGGTATGGAAACAGCAACTAAAAACCGGATCACCGTAGAAACAATCGTAAAAGCGCCAGTTGACAAAGTATGGAAATCCTGGAATGAGCCGGAGCATATCATGAACTGGTGTCATGCTTCAGACGACTGGCACGCGCCTGCCTCCACGAATGATATCCGCACAGGCGGTACTTTTTCTACAACAATGGCTGCCAAAGATGGAAGCTATAGCTTCGATTTTGGCGGGGTGTATGACAATGTGAAAGAGCATGAACTGATCCAGTATACAATGGGAGATGGCCGCAAAGTGGAAGTTATCTTCACCCGTGAAGGGAATGATACAAAGGTTGTGGAGACATTTGAGGCGGAGAGTACAAATCCATTGGAGATGCAGAGAAGCGGATGGCAGGCTATCCTGGATAATTTTAAAAAGTATACAGAGTCCTTATAATCTATCAAAGGGGCAGTTATTTTTTGCGTAGCATGCGCACATTGTTTTACTAACTTCGCGCCAGTTGTTAACCGGTCGTTATGAAACAATGTGCGTTTTTTATTTTCTGGATAGTGTTAAGCGGTAAAGTAATTGCCCAATTCAATGACAGCATTCATCACCAGTTGAAATATGCGGCTACAGGCGTGTTCAATAATACGAATGATGGCCGTTCATATGTGCTGAATAATGCAGTGTCATTTACAGTCAGTAAGAAAAAAATAACCCTGAACAGCAGCAATGCCTGGATATACGGCAAGCAGGGATCTAATCTCACCAATAATGATTTTTCTTCCGGCCTGAATTTTGATCTGCTGAAAAACATGCAACGCCTCTATTACTGGGGGCTGGCCACCTTTACAACCAGTTACTCTTTAAAGATCAATCATCAGTTCCAGGCTGGCGCAGGCATTGGGTATAATATTTTCAACCGGAAAGACCTGGAGCTGGTAGTCAGCGATGGGATATTATATGAAACGAACGACCTGCAATTGACTCCGCAAACGAGGGATGAATACCAGACATTCAGGAATTCGTTGCGGGTCAAATACCGTTGGGAAATAAAAGACCTGCTGGTATTTGACGGTTCGCATTTCTGGCAACCCTCTTTATCAGGATTTGATGATTATATTATCCGTTCTTCCAGCAGTTTAACGCTCAAATTGAGAAAATGGCTGGGTATTACAACGGCCGTTAACTACAACAAGCTTTCCCGTACGCGCAGGGAAAACCTGCTGATCAATTTCGGGCTTACAGCCGAGACATATTTTTAATCAATGGTCAGGAGATGGAACTGATAGCTTCTTTCAGAGCCAGCGCAGCGTGTTGCACGGCTACCTGCCAGTGTTCCGCAGCTTTTCCGTCAGCCCCATCAGAAATATATTTTAAGCAAAGAAAGGGGATCTGTTCCTGTTTTGCTATCCAGGCCAGGGTATAGGCTTCCATATCTATTACATCATATTCGGTAACGCGGTGATCAACCTCAAAGCTGTCTCCGCTGCCGCAGATGCCTTGTGGCAGGCTGTGCAGATGATATCCATAATTGAAAACAACCGGTTCAGTTGAAAAAGGAGTTTGATATTTTTCAAATCCAAGTGCCGTTACATCCATATCGCGCTGAATAAACCGGGTGCAGCAGATCACTTCACCGCGGGGAAAAGTGTTACTGCCGGCTGAGCCGAGATTGATGATCAGGTTGGGCCTTTTCTGGTGAATGCGTTTTATAAGGGTGAAAGCTGAATGCAATTTGCCAACGCCGGTAAAGAGAGTGTCTACATCAGAAAATTCGGAGGCGGCTTCAGTTTGAAGTGCGAAAACATAAAGAGGGTCCTGTTGGAGTAACGCAGTGGGAAATAAAGTAGGCTGGTTCAAATTTATTTTTCCGCAAGATACTGTTTGGCCGGAAATCATGGACAAATAGCCGGCAAATTGAAATGGATAGTAAGGATGATTGCCATCTTAACAGTCCTTCTTTAAGATGGCAATCATCCTTATTCATATACGGTATTACAATTATTGGATGAAGGGCAGGGTTATTCGGTTTAATCTTCCTGCCTGAGCTCAATCACGCATCGGGAAGCCAATACCTAATTTAATCCCTATAGAGTTCATATTATCGATAGAACCTTTATTGTAAGGAATATAATTATAATAAGCTCCCAGGTTTATTCCTGTATGGGAATCTTTTCCAAAAGGAATGTATATTCCGGCTTCGGGTCTTGCTGCAAATGCAAACCTGTTGGTGTTATCATTGGTGTACTCGCCAAGGAATTGCCTGTTCAATACCAGTTGCCCGCCTACACCGCCGAGCACATAAGGCCGTATCAGGCCTGAAGTAGTAAAATCGTACCGGGCTGTGGCGAGGAAAGGAATTTGCTGAACGGAGTTAGAGACAACAGCAGAGATATCGCTGCCGTCACTCAGTTTGTATACCTGGCGGGGATATTTTTCATAAAAATCCTGGTAACCTGTAGTAAGACCAACAGAAAGTTTAGAGGTTACTCCATATAAAAGATTCACATCAACACCCCGGAAAGATGTTTTGGAAACGACATTGTCTTTAAAGCTTCCAACCGGGATAGCTGCAGCATAGCTGGCAGTGAGCCTGAACTCTCCCTGTTGGGCGAAACTGCCGGCCGCAATGAACATGACGGTGATGAGCAGTATATATGATTTATAAGATCGCATGGCTGATAAGATTTGAATTAATTGCGTTTTAAATAAGTGGACTGGTCAAATAGTGCCTGTACATTTTTATTGATGTTGGCCGACGTGAATGTTCCGGACCCGCGGATCAGGCCATTCCAGAGAAAATCCAGTTTATCGTTGGCTTTTGCATTTTTAATGTCAAACATATCAATTGAAATGGCTCCGTCAGTAACGGTGTAGGTGCCGATGATCCCGGGAAAATAATACCCATAACCAGGATAGCCCCAATAGAAGGGATCCCAATATCCGCCATAGCCACCCCAATAGTCAGGATAGCTGATCACACCCGTATAATCATTGTACACCCGGCTGATGGTGATACCGATATCCGGGGTTGTGCCGGCTTGTACGCGGGTATAGCCATTTTGTTGCATACGGGCAGCTATTGCTTCGATCAGTTGAGCGTCAAAGTCGGTGCGGGCTTTTTCCTGTAATTGATTGTTATGTATAACTGCCACGGAATCAGCAACTCTGAAAGAGGTATAAGAAGAGAATGAAGCGCTATCGTTGTGGTTGGTGATGTAAAGTCGGGCTTCATCGGAGCTAAGGTTGTTTAGCGGGTCTTTAGCACAACCTGTAAAGATGAGCAACGCCAGGGCGATGCCGGGCCAGGATTTTTTCATTGTAAAGAAATTTTATTGTTGTTAGTAGTTCAAACACAATGCCTGTTTGTGTAAGAAGAATATTAAATAAGGATAATGAAACCTTAATGGGTGGGTATTTAGCTGCACGGGATGCCGTTAATATCCTGGTATCTCTGTTTAAAAACATTTATACCCGTTGTTTTTCCCATTGGCTTGCCTCTGAAGCAGTCTATCTTGTGTAAGATTAGTATAACACGTACAGGTTTAAAATGTTTGAAGAAAACTGAAAATTATGCGGGTATTTACTCAGTGGTATTTATTTTCTGAACTGGGTAATGTTCCGGGTATTATTATTCACTTTATAAATAATTTAAAATGGCGAGGCCGATAAAAGATACACCTACTTTAAAGGGGAGAGATGCCAGGCGATTTTTAAAGCGTATGATGGAAGTTGATAGAGGAAAACATAGAGTAAGTCCGGAAGAGTTAGCCCGGATTAAAGAAAGCTATAACAAATTGAATTCATTACCAGGCCCAGATGGAAAACCTTAATTTTAAAATTGTAAGATTGGACCAGGGACACATGGTTCATAGTTTTGATTGCGACGATATTGATCTGAATGATTTTCTAAGAAATGATTCTCTTAAACAGCAAGAGCAATTATTTGGTGTCACTTATCTGTTGCAGGATCAGCAAAGAACAGCGGCTTTTTTTACTTTGATCAACGATAAGATCAAGTTGGAGGAAGGGCAAAGCAGGAATTACTGGAATACTCAGATTGGCAAGAATATACCCTACAATAAACGAAGAAAGGATTATCCAGCAGTAAAATTGGGTAGATTGGGTGTGCAAAAAGAACTCAAGAATATGGGGATTGGGACAATGATTTTAAGGTATCTGAAAAACTGGTTCGGGACCAATAGCAAAACTGGCTGCCGTTTCCTTACAGTGGATGCTTATACACAATCCATAAGTTTCTATCAAAAAAATGGGTTTAAATATTTAACTGATAAGGACCAGAAGAAAAATACGCGCCTGCTGTATTTTGATCTCGGGACTGTTTGCAGGTAATGGAGTCGATATGTGACTTACTGCCCAAAATCTTATCTATCCTGTTTTAATCTTCCCTTCAAATAACTAAGTTTGAACAAAAAGACACATGCAGCGACGTTTAATTGCTTTATCTGTCAACCTGATCGTACTTACTGCAACCTCATTCGCTCAAAGAAATGATACTGCTTATCTTCTCCAGCCCGACCGTGTTTTTGACGGCCAGCAAATGCAGGACAAATGGCAGGTACTGGTATCCGGTAACCGGATCATCGCCGCAGGCAAGCCCGGCTCTTTTTCAACCCCTGACCAGGTAAAAACTATTTCCCTGCCCGGGCAAACACTGCTTCCCGGTTTGATAGAAGGACATGGACATCTTTTTCTTCATCCCTACAATGAAGTAAGCTGGAAAGATCAATTGCTGAAAGAATCCCGCGCAGAACGGACTGTCCGTGCTGCTGAACATGCAAAAGCTACCCTGCTTGCAGGGTTTACCACTTTGCGTGATCTTGGAACAGAAGGTGCAGAATATGATGATGTTGGATTAAAGCAGAGCATTGAAAAAGGTATAATCCCTGGTCCAAGGCTGATAATTGCTACCCGCGCTATCGTTGCAACAGGTAGCTATGGCGTTAAAAATGAAATACCCGAGCTTGATCTGCCCCGTGGCGCAGCTGAAGCAGATGGAAAGGAAGGGCTTATCAGAGAAGTGCGGACGCAAATTGGTAAAGGGGCCGACCTTATTAAAGTATATGCCGATTACCGGTGGGGGATAGGTGACCAGGCCATGCCTACTTTTACGCTGGAGGAATTAAAGACAGTAGTGGAAGTAACAGCTTCAAGCGGAAGATATGTAGTGGCCCATGCCAGCACCGAAGAAGGAATGCGCAGGGCTATACTTGCAGGTGTGCATACCATTGAGCATGGAAGCAATGGTACCCCCGAGATTTTCCGGTTAATGAAAGAAAAAGGCGTTGCCTTTTGCCCTACTATCGCAGCCGACGAGTCGATCAGCCTGTACAATGGCTGGAAGCCAGGCAGTGATCCTGAACCGGAACGTATAAAACAGAAACGCAAGAGTTTCCGTCAGGCCCTCGATGCTGGTGTTATGATCTGCGCTGGTGGAGATGTCGGTGTGTTCCCTCATGGAAAAAATTGGATCGAACTCGAAAAGATGGTGGAATACGGTATGCCTGCAATAGATGTGTTGAAAGCTGCCACTAGCGGCAATGCAGCTTTATTCGGCTGGAAAGGGAAGGTAGGCAGCATCCAGAAAGATGCGCTGGCGGATATCATTACTGTACAGGGAAACCCTGCAGAAAACATAAAAACGCTGGAACAGGTAAAACTCGTGATGAAAGATGGAATAATCTATAAAAGGGACTAGTTATACCGGGCTTCAGGGCTTTGTTTTCGCAAGTTGGATAATGTCCTTTCCTTCGATAATTTTCTTATTTGTCCCGTTCGCCGTAGCATTGATCATTGCCAACCCCAGTTCCTCCATGGTACAGAAACCACCTGGATAAACTGCCCTTCCGATAGGGAAAAGCCAACCAATATATTTGTAAAAGCCATGCGTATTGCTTAAGCCCTTTATCGGTTTAATAAAGCCGGGCCTGAAAGCAAATACCTGTCTGAACGGCAATTTCATAAGATCATTTTCTGTTTTCCCTTTTACTCTTGCCCACATGCTTCGTCCTTTCTCAGAACTGTCAGTTCCTGCTCCGGAGATATAGGAGAAACTCATGCCCGGGTTGAGCCTTGCCAGCGTGTTTGCTACATGCAGGGTAAGCGTATAAGTCACTTTATAATAGTCAGGTTCTTTCATACCAATGGAAGAAATACCAAGGCAAAAGAAACAGGCATCATATCCCCTTAAATCGTCTTCTATTGCAGAAAGATCATAAAAATCAGTGTGCAATATTTCTTTTAATTTGGGGTGAGTGTGCCCAAGAGGTTTGCGGTTAATGATCAATACGGATTCTATCCGTGGATCCTGCAGGCAAACATGCAGCACGCCTTCGCCAACCATGCCGGTGGTGCCGGTGATAATGACTTTCATACCCAGCAAAGTTGGGGAGATAATTTGGAATCCCAATGGAGCCGCGAAGGCTTTATCCAGTGGGAATAATAGTATTTTTGCATCCTTTGTCACCCATTGCACACATACGATTATCTGAGCTGACCAGCTCTATAGCGAAAGCCATTAACGCCACGTTCAGCAATCAGCAATACTGGATTGTGGCGGAAGTGACCAATTATAGTTTTCAATCAGGTAAGGGGCATCATTATTTCGATCTGGTAGAGAAAGACAGTGGCAGTACGCAGATCATTGCCAAAATGCAGGCTGCTGCTTGGTCTCAGGGCCATGAAAGGATACTTGAGTTTCAACGCCTCACCGGTCAGCAATTTAAGAATGATATCCAGGTGATGATGAAAGTGTCGGTGAACTACCATGCGTCTTATGGGCTTAAGTTGACCCTGCTGGATGTGGACAGCAATTTTACCATAGGCGCACTCGAATTACAGAAGCAACAGACACTACTAAAGTTGATAACGGACCACCCCGATTTTATCAGGAAAGTGGGTGATCAGTATATCACTGCAAATAAGCAAAAACCGCTTCCGGCCGTGATCCAGAAAGTGGCTGTGGTCACTTCCAGCTCATCTGCAGGACTGCAGGATTTTTTGCATACCCTGGAATCAAACAGCTTTGGGTATAAAGTGGAGATAGATCCTTATTATACCATTGTGCAGGGAGAAGTAAAAGCAGAACTTATTTATAACAAATTGCTGGATGTGTTTAAGTCGGGGATAGCGTACGATGTAGTAGTGATGATACGGGGTGGCGGTGCGCAAACAGACTTCCTGATCTTTGATCAGTACCCATTGGCAAAGATCGTAGCAAAATTCCCTATCCCGATCATCACTGGTATCGGGCACCAGGTGAACCATACTGTCGTAGACATGATGGCGCATACCGCAACAAAGACCCCTACCAAAACGGCTGAATGGATCATTGCGCATAACCGGGCTTTTGAAGACCGTATGATGGAAATGCAGAAAGCAATAGTGATCAAGTCGCAGCAACTGCTTTCGAAACATGGTAATGCCCTTGCTTCGATCAAAGCTTCTGTTTCCCATCAAACACAAACCCTGCTGTCGGAGAGCCGGAAGTTTCTGGTAGAAGCCCATCAGGTAGTGGTGAACAGGTCACGGGAAATATTGTTTGATAAGGAAAATGAACTGGTTCAATTGAGCTCTTTGATCTCTACCCAACCGAGGATACTGGTATCAACGTATAAGAACGATCTGGTGAATATTATTTCAAACATTAAAATATTCAAAAGCCAGTTCCTGAAAAACCAGCAAGCATATCTAAGCCATCACCAGGCAGTTACAAAAATGATGGCGCCCGATAATATTTTAAAGAAAGGATTTGCCATTGTGAAAGTGAATGATGAGATCACCAGTGATCCAGCCAGGATAGAAGAAGGAAAAGATATTTCCATAATATTAAAAGAGGTGGAGATCAGGTCTACCGTAAAACAAAAAACAACATATGGCGGAAAAGATTTTATCATATGAAGAAGCTTATCGTGAGCTGACATCTATAGCAGAGGAAATACAGAACGAGTCTGTTTCGGTAGATGTACTTGCACAGAAAGTGAAACGGGCTTCTGAACTGATCACTTATTGCCAGGGAAGGCTGCGGTCAACTGAAACAGAGGTGAATAAGATCATTGCGCAGATGGAACAAAAGACCAGGGAATAGAATGGGATTGTTCTTCTTTAACATTTATATGTATATTCTGTAACTCCTTTTTCCCCGGCGTTTAGTAATTTACATACACTATGAAAGCGCCGTATTTGTGTTGGCTGGTATCTATTAGTGCTTTATTATATCCATACATTTCATCTGCTCAGTGGGATGAAAATAATAGCCTGGGAAGATACAGTTATCCCATTTTTGCTGTTACAGGCAAGCAGCAATTCACCGGCACTGCATTTTTTTACCGCTCAGGCGATACTACTTTTCTTGTCAGTAATTATCATGCGATCAAAGGCATGAGCCCGCTTAAAAAAACAATCACGTTTAATTCAGATACCTTATATCTCAAATATTCTGTAAAAGATTCCGGTGGATCGAAGGTCCTGCCTATTGATGTCAGTGATGCTGCCATCGGGGAAACGGAAATATTCAGTATGGTCGATCGTATCGATCTGTTGAAAATACCAATGGAATTACCGGGTGATGCCGATATCCATTTTATTAATGACCTGGTTGATCCTGCATATTTCAATGCTGTGCCGGAAGAAGTGGTGGTATTTGGATTTCCAACAGGGCCTGGAAATATTCCGCCATTCTACTCACAGCAGCAAATACTGGCAGGCCAGGTTAATCAGCAGGGGTTTGCTGATTATGATGCTTCGCTCAAAGTAAACTTTCCCGGTTCTTCAGATAGTGCCCGGGCCATCTTAAGCGGAACAGCGCGATATTATTATTTCATCAAACCTTATGCAGCCCAGGGCTATTCAGGAGCTCCTGTTTTTGGTAAGTTCAGGACGGCAGAGGGGCAGGTTATTTACCGGTTCTCTGGTGTTATTTTTGCCGGGCAGCCAATGACAAGACAAACCTGGGCGATAAAAGGCTCTGTGGCATTGCAATACCTGAAGGGCGAATTATAAATTTACCCTGTTCTGTTTAGTGCACGCGGAGTAATGATCCAATTTCAGTAATCAAATTCCCACAAAGACGGCAAAGGCCACAAAGGCGGAGATCTTTTTCTTGCCGCTTTTCTTTCTTCTGTTTTAAAAGGAACAGTATCCGGGCAGGCATTGGAATTGCCAGTAGTCTCGGCACTTTGGTTACTTCCAAAACGCGTGGATGGCCTGAATACACTCTCAGTGAGACCCTTCAAATAATTGATAAAGGATAGAGAGATAAGATCTGCGGGAGATTTATTAATCCCCGCAGATGGCTATATCCCTTTAGCGAATTAACCTCGGATCAAAAACACAATGAACTCCTGCAAAGAAATTTCCGATATGCGCTTTTCTTTGGAATTCTTTTTTACTGCTGCTCTTATCTTCTTTGATATCTTGTTTTGTCGCAGTCACCTTTTTTACAATAGTGCTCCGTTGTGCAGGGATCGAATCCCCTGTAAATGGCTTGAATGCCTTTAACCAGGTCGTTAAACCAAGATTTGTTGTTTTCATGTTGCTATAGTTTAATAAAAGAGTTGCAATTTTTATTGGATGCTGCTCATCCCATTATTAGCTGATGGTTATTATTCTTTATAAAAAAAGCCTGCTTATAAAAGCAGGCAATCGGTGTTTTTCATAAATATTAAGCGGGTGACCTCTGGTGAATCCCTAATCTGAATTTTTTTATATCGTCTTTAAAGTATCCGTACGCTTTTTCCTGCTTCAAGTGCTGCTGCTGCAATTCCGAGGTCACTGCTGGCCGGATCGGCCAGGATTATAAGATCAATTGATTCGTCGTTCAATATATCGTTGCTATTGCTGACAATCTCTGCCTCTGGAAATTGCCTGGAGAGATTGTGGGTAAAAGATCCTTTTGGCAGAACTTTTTTCAAGTTGCCTCCATTCACCGGACTTGTTGCAGATTTCCACAACGAAGAAGCTGAATGGCTGCATTCAATAACAGCGATAGAAGTAAAAGTTTTCATGATCATCCGGATTATTGTGTTTTCAGTACACAAATGTACGAAACTTCGTTTAAACGATTAAACAATTAACATACTTTTTCGGGAACATCTCCGTTTTATATTGATTCTCAGTGCCTGTTTTCATTTTAAAGTATCTTTGGATACAGCTTGATGTTATGAAAAAAAGAATTTCGTTAAAAGATATCGCCCAAAAAGTGGGTGTGTCAACTGCGCTGGTCTCTTATGTATTGAACAACCGGATGCAGGGAAGGATCAGAGAGGAAGTGGTACAGAAAATAAAGAAAGTAGCCGCCAGCCTGCATTATCAACCAAACCAGGTAGCCAAGAGCCTTAAAATAAATAAAACCAATACCATCGGGTTGATCGTAGCAGATATATCCAACCCCTATTCATCCGGACTGGCACGTATCATCGAAGATGAAGCATACAGCCATGGCTATACAGTGATCTTTGGAAGCTCCGATGAAAGGATTGAGAAATGCGAATTATTGGTTGATACATTTATCAATCGACAGGTAGATGGATTGGTGGTGTTACCACCTGAGAATGCAGATAAATTAATAAAATCACTTCATACAAGAAAGATCCCTTTTGTATTGGTGGACAGGTATTTTCCTGAGCTTCCGGTGAACAGTGTATGTATTAACAACCATGAAGCTGCTAAAAGCGCTGTGAACATGCTCATACAGCAAGGAAAGAAACGGATTGGAATGATCTCGTATAATACTACTTTGACACACCTTCAGGACAGGGAGAAAGGATATAAGGCAGCATTGAAAGGAGCAGGCTTAAAAGTGGATGCCAAATTGATTAAAAAGGTCATGCTGTCTAAAGAAGAGGAGGAAGTCCCTCTTGCTGTTGCCGGCTTATTATCACTCAGTCAGCCTGTTGATGCCATCCTTTTTATTTCCAATAAAACAGTTTTGCCTGGCCTTCGATACCTGAATGCGCAACAGGTTGATATTGGAATTGCGGGTTTCGATAAAACAGAGATATTTGATTTTATCCAGATGCCAATAAGCTATATCCAACAACCCCTGCATCAGATAGGAGTAGCTGCTTTGGACATTCTTTTGAAGAATATCAGTAAGCGGCAAAAAAGCACTCAACTGTTTATGGAAGCACAGCTTGTTAATAAAGTTCAATTTGCGGACTAAAGTGAACCGGCGGATTTAAAACTTATAATTATATCCCAGCCGGACCACCTGTGTTTCATAATAATCTGAGCTGATGTAGCGGAAGCCATTTCCCTTTACTTCTTTTTTCAATCTCATTGTATTGGCCACATCTGTTGCGTTTATAAATATTTCACCATTCCCTTTTTGAATGCTTTTCTTTAAACCCAGATCAATGGAAAAACGGGAATAGGTTTTACCCTGCGGCACAAGATCAGGAGCCTGGTAAATAGCTGTCAACTGTCCTTCCATTTTGTTTGCAAAATGGAGCAATGCGGTGAATTTGATATTGCCGGAAAATATATCCTCTTTTGCTGCGGTAAATAAGTTTTCCGATGGATATTTATTCAGTACAGAAAATGAATCAATAATGTTCTGATAGCCGTTCATGTTAATATTCAATGTAAGCCAACGATCGATATTTTGTGAGAACAATAATTCAATGCCGGTGCTATAGCTTTTACCTGCATTCTGAAAAATATTGTAGATGAGATCGCTACCCGGCACCACCGATCCTATGCGGGTGATTGTTCCTTTCATACGCTTGTGATAAACGGAAGAGAAAAGATAACCGGTATTCCAGTCTGTTTTATATCCCAGTTCAAAATTATTGGTGAACTGGGGCCGGAGTGCAGGATTTCCTACTTTAATGATCTCTGCATCATCATATTTTGGAAAAATGCGGATATCCACCTCATTCGGCCTGTCTACACGGCGGTTATAGAAAAAGGATAATTTATTCCGATCATTGATCTTGTAGGCTACACGGAGATTAGGGAAGGGCTGAAAATAATGGTAGCCATCGCTTTTATAAACAGGATGATTGGGATTGACATAGTAATCCAGGTTCACATATTCAACACGCAAGCCTGCTTCGAGTTCGAGCCGTTCACTTTCATAAATGTAATTCCCATATGCTGCCGGGATGGTTTCTCCATAGCTGGCATAGCCGCCGGCTGCCGAATCAAGTGGAGAATGCAGACCTGGCTTGAATTGCATGTTAACAGGGATATAGCGCCTTCTGAATTTAAAACCTGCTTCAAAGCGACCTTGCTTCAACGGATGCACATAGTCGACCGAGAGATCAGTTACATGTTCATCGGAAAGCAGCTTGAAAGAATCAAGTCCTGTATAAGAAGGCATGAAATTCGTGAAAAAATATTTTTCATCTTCCCGGTGAAAGGTATAGTTGATCCCTGCACTTAGTAATCTTCCTGGTTGTTTGAAACGATGTTGCCAGTTTGCAGAAGCAGTAGCCGTGGTCTTCAACTCATCTTCCAGGAATTGCCAGAGGCGAAGCTTTTGTGAAAGATCGCCATTAAAGAAAGGCTCATCGCCACGGTCCAGGATCTTTTCGCTGGAGAATAAACCTGAAACAGTGATCGTATTGCTGGCATCAGCAAACCAGTCCATACCTAATTTGGTTGTAACGATATTGGTGGTCCTGTTTCTTTTGGTTTGCTGTTTTACAGTATCGCCGCTGTCGTAAAACCGGTCAACGAACTCATTTTTATTCAATGTTTTTGTATACAGGTTATCTCCCTGGAAAAAGAGGTTGACTTTGTTTTTCCGGTAATTCAGCGAGAGTGAGGGATTGATCTTTGGTGTTATATGATATTGAGGCCGGATGCCGGGATAATTTTCTTTTTTTATCCATAATGCGCCTGCCCCTCCGGCGAGTCCGATCTTTCCATTAAAGCCCTGTTTCTTTTCTTTTTTATAAACAATATTAATAATGCCGGCATTGCCTGCTGCATCATATTTAGAAGGGGGATTGTTAATGATCTCGATCTTTTCGATGGCGGAAGCCGGAATATTGTCCAGCCCGCTTTGTCCGCCAAAGCCTGTCAATGCTGTTTGTTTGCCATCTATCAGTATCATCACTTTATCACTGCCACGAAGTAATACTTTCCCATCCTGCCCGGCAGTTACGCCTGGCAGATTTTTCATTGCTTCCAGCACAGAGCCCCCTGCCTGGCTGATATTGTCTGCAACGGTGAAAGTTTTTTTATCCATTTTGGAAGAAATGGTTTCCTGTTTGCCTGATACGGTCACTTCGCTCAGTATGCGACTATCCTGCTCCAGTTCTATATTGCCAAGGTCAAGGAAATTACTTAACTGCCCCACCAGCACCGGTTGTGTTTTTGAGAGATATCCTGCGATGGAAACAGTCAGTACATAGTTACCGCTCTTGATATCGGGAAGGGAAAACCGGCCGTCTTCACCGGAAATGGTACCGGCGGTAAAAGCACTGTCTGTTGCAACTTTCAATGCAATGTTTACAAATGATAAAGGCGATTTGGAACCGGCATCACGCACAGAGCCGGAAAGGGTGGCTTTACCAGATTGGGCTGTAGTTGTTGAATAGAGGTACAGGAAAAAAAGTGTAGAGAGCAGGGATTTCATTTATCAGTTTTATGCTTCGCAAAAATGGGAGTGGATTTGGAAGAAAAACTGAATTTCCCAGGTGAGCATGCAATAGAAGAGGTACTACTTCAAAAGTGTACAGTAAAAATATGATGGTTGTTCTCAAACATATAAGTGATCTTCCAGTTGTACCGGTTGCAGATCTGCTTCACCAGGGCGAGACCAAGGCCAGTGCCGGCCGATCCGGTGGAAGCAGAGGCAAACCGTTTAAATAGCTGATCGGTCCTGAGTGAATTGCTGCCTTCATTACTTACCACGAACTGATCAGGCGAAAGATGCAGGTTAACCTTACCATTTTGCGGACTATGACGGATGGCATTGGTCATTAGATTGTTGAGCAATATTTCAACTAATGTTTTATTGCCTTCAATCTCAACACCCGGATGGATCTCTGTTTTCCATTCCAGGCGTTTTTCTTCTGAAAATGGAGCGAATAAGGAGGCACACTGCCTCAGCAAAACGGAAAGATCGATTTTCTCCTTTTCCATGAACTGGCTGTTCTCGATCTTGGTCAGCAGCAAAAGATTTTTGTTGATCCGCCCTGCTCTGGCCAGTGCAGCCAGTGCATCTTCGATAATATGGTATTGCTCATCGGTGAGAGAACTGTTTTGCGACAATAATTCCAGTTTCGATTGCACAATAGCCAGCGGTGTTTGCAATTCATGGGAAGCATTATCCGCAAATTCTTTTTGCTGATTGTACACAGAGATATTGGCATCGATCAATTTTTGCAGGCTTTGGTTCAGTTCGGTAAACTCTGTAATGCCAGTCTTCTCAAAGTTGATATGATCACGTTGGTTCAGATCAAAATTCCTGATCTTATCCAGGCTGCGGTAAAAAGGCTGCCACATTTGCCTGGATATCCTTCTGTTTAAAAGAATAAGCCCGCCGAGCAAAAGCGCAAAAAATGAAATGGTCAGAATTGTAACAGCACCGATGATCAGAAAGCTGTCTTCCCGCCCGGCCGCAGGAGTCAGGATAACATCATGTTCTTTCATCTCATACTTCCAGAGCATGCTGATGCCCAGGTAGTAGACGGGTATGCTGCAGGCCAGCACAAGGCCGGCGTAGATAATGGTCCTTCTGAGCGAGTGGCTGAGCAGTTTAACCATATTTCCTGTTATTTCATTATCCAAATTATCAACTAATTCTGAAAAAATTTAGATATAAAATTTCCGCTTATCCCGGAATGCTGAAAAAAATTGATAAATGAACTCATTGATCGTAATATCACAATTAAAATTTAAATAATGAAAACACAGGAGCAAATCAAAGAGATGGTAAGGCAGAAATACGCTGAAATTGCTTTACAGGATAAAACTGAAAATGCTTCTTCCTGCTGTGGCGCAGGCGGTTGCTCAACAGAGGTATACAATATCATGACGGACGATTATACAGGCATGAAGGGTTATAATGCCGATGCAGACCTGGGTCTTGGCTGCGGGCTCCCAACACAATTTGCTCAAATAAAAAAAGGCGATGTGGTGATCGGCCTGGGCTCGGGAGCAGGTAATGATGCTTTTATTGCGAGGGCAGAAACGGGTGAGACGGGTAAAGTGATCGGTATTGATTTTACGCCGGCTATGATTGAAAAGGCAAGGGCCAATGCAGAGAAACTGGGATTTCATAATGTTGAATTCAGGGAAGGAGATATTGAAAAAATGCCTGTTGCCGGTAATACTGCCGATGTGATCGTCAGTAACTGTGTCCTTAACCTCCTGCTGGTGCATGGCAGCCCCAGGCGGAACAATGAATACCTGTTTGAAGACAGGGATGAGAAAAGCCTGTTGAGGATCATGCAGGACGCAAATGCCGATATCATGTATAAATACTGGTTCAGTTGGCAAGCCAAAGGATGGGGACAACAGAGGCGGTTATGTAATTCTTTATATTGATCACAATAGCAGTATCCTGGAAAGAGATTCTATCAAGGTTGAGTTCATCAGGTTTGATTATGATATAGAGAAAGCAGCGGGAGCAATTGAAAACAGCCCTTTGCCTGATGCGTATGCAATGAGCCTGAGAAAAGGAGTGTAGCAGAAATGCTGAACTGTCGGTATTATATCAGCAAAGGATAAGAAAATATTAAAGTTGTTGAGGATACTGGAATAACTTTGGGCATGTTTGTCGGTACTATGCAATCTTCCTATCCATTCAAAAAAGAACTTTTCTCCATACTTCATTACTGGGAGCAAAATTTACCCGATCCTGTGCAAGGTGGTTTTTATGGCAGGATCGACGGCAACAATATTCTTGATAAGCAAGCTCCGAGGGGGGCTGTATTGAATGCCCGGATACTTTGGTCTTTCTCTGCTGCATTTAACGCATTCAAAGAACCATTCTGCCTATCGCAGGCAGAGAGAGCATTTGACTATATAACCCGTTTTTTTATTGACAGGCAATATGGCGGCACTTACTGGTTGCTTACCAGCAAAGGTGAAAAGCTCGACCCTAAAAAACAGGTATACGCCCAGGCTTTTATGATATATGCCCTGGCAGAGTATTACAGGGCTTCCGGCAGCGACGAGGCCAGGAATGAAGCTATTAAAATTTATCAGTTAATAGAACAATATAGTTTCGATCATGCGCATGGTGGTTATGGGGAAGCCTATGCAGAAGATTGGAGCCTGTTGCAGGATGTGAGACTCAGTGAAAAAGATGCCAATGAAAAAAAGACGATGAATACCCATCTTCATATTATTGAAGCATATACCAACCTGTATGGTATTTGGAAGGATGATGGGCTTAAACAAAAAATCGAGGGGTTGCTCGGGGTGTTCAGGGACCATATCATTGACAGGAACAACTCTCATCTTCACCTGTTCATGGACGAACAATGGGTTGTCCGCTCTCCTGTTATTTCTTACGGGCATACTATTGAAGCCGCCTGGCTTTTGCAGGAAGCTGCTGAGATGATCGGGGATGAACAATGGATAAAATATACCCGGCAAAAAGCGGTGGACATGGCAAAGGCATCGCTGGAAGGCATGGATGTGGATGGTTCAATGCTTTATGAATATGACCGCACTGCAGATCACTGGATAAAGGAAAAACACTGGTGGGTACAGGCAGAGGCGATGGTTGGTTTTCTGAATGCTTATTCGGTTAGCGGCGATCAATTGTTTTTGGATAGTTTCAACAGAATATGGAGCTATACAAAAGAATATATAATTGATAACAAGCAAGGGGAGTGGTTTTGGGGAAGAACGAAGGATAATGAACTGATGCCTGACCAGGATAAAGCGGGCATCTGGAAATGTCCCTATCATAATAGCAGGGCCATGTTGGAAGTGATCAGGAGATATGAGTCCGTATTTCCTGAACTGACTACAAGATGAGAGAAGACCGGTTTGCCGTTATTATTTTCTTTTCTCTGCTTTTTTAAGCGCTATATATTCCATAGGTGATATTCCAAACTGTTTACTGAAGTTACGCCCAAAATGGGTTTGCGAGCTGAATCCTGTCATTTCAGCCACTTCATAAACTTTGTAATCATGTTCTGCAAGCAGTTCGGCTGCTTTTTTCAGCCTGGTGATATTGATGAGTTCATTGGGGGTGAGATTGGAAATAGCTTTGATCTTACGGTACAGGGTAGCCCGGCTCATGTTCATGAAATCAGCGAGTTGATCAACGCTGAGTTCCATATTTTCAATATTCTGATAAATGGCTTCGTTCAGTTCCTCAAGGAATTGTTCATCTGCCTTTGAATAGGCCATGGTGTTGATATGCACCAATGGACTGCTGGCAAAGAATTCCCTGATCTTGTTCCGGTTGGAAAGCAGGTTGGCAATCTGTACCTGCAAGTGTTCGGGTGAAAAAGGTTTTTCAATATAAGCATCTGCTCCCATTTCCAATCCTTCGATCTTTGATTGCAGGGTGTTTTTAGCTGTAAGCAGGATCACAGGGATATGGCTGTATTCGAAATTTGATTTGATGTTGCGGCACAATTCATAACCATCCATCACCGGCATCATGATATCGCTGATCACCAGTTGAACAGGTTCGTGCTGCAGGAGGTCGAGCGCTTCCCGGCCGTTGAATGCTTTCAGGACGGTATATTTTTCGCCCAGGTCCTCCGATATAAAATCAAGGATCTCTCCGTTATCATCCACAAGCAGTATAACAGGTTTCATACTTTGTTTTATCGGCTCAAATTAAATTCAATTTCCTGGTGCACGGGCAGGGCCAGCACGAATACGTTCATATTGCCACCGGGTTCTTTAAGGCATAAAGTTCCTTTATGTAATTCAGCCAGTGAACGCGACAGGGCCAGCCCGATGCCGGTACCGGATTGTTTTCCGTTTTCCTTTATCCTGAAAAAACTTTCAAATATTTTTTCCTTCATATCCGGAGGGATCAGGTATCCATCGTTTTCCACTTCCACTCTGAATAAAGTATCCTGTTCGCCATCAGCGACCAGTTTGATATGAACTTTTCTTTCTGCATATTTAACTGCATTATCAAGCAGGTTACTCATGATCTTGTTGAAAGCTTCTGTATCTACATAAGCATTGAAGAGGGTAGGTGATTCCAGCGTAAAGGATAACCTTTTTTGCTCTGCAGCAGGTTTAAACCTGATATAGGCATCGGTGATAAGATCAGCAATATTGGCCTTTACGAAATTCAGGCTGAAGCCCTTGGTTTCGGTTTTACGAAAATCCAGCAACTGCGTGGTCAGGTCCAGCAGCCGGTCAATATTGCGCTTCATGATCTGCAGGTTATTACTCACAGCAGGAACGGAGTCGATCTGTTTCATTACTTTTTCCATTGGCCCTTTGATCAATGTTAAAGGTGTACGGACCTCATGTGCCACGTTCGTAAAGAACTCTATCTTGGCCTGGTATATCTCTTTTTCTTTTTCATGTTCCAGTATTTCCAGCTTGCGCCGGTTCTTTTCTTCAGTGCGGCGATGATAACTGCGTATCAGGAACAGTACGATCGCTGTGATAACAAGAGCATACAACAAATAGGCCCAAACACTTGCCCAGACAGGAGGTAATATCTTAATGACCAGTGAAGCTGGTTCACATTTCCATTCACCACCGCTATTGCTGGCTTTAACAGTAAAGATATATGTACCGGGAGACAGTTTGGTAAAATATGCCTTGCGATTGGTCTTCAGGTAACTCCATTCTTTATTCAACCCTTCCATTTTATAGGCATACTCTGTCATGTCTGGCGCTGTATAACTCAATGCTGCAAAATCAATGCTAAAAGAACTCTGGTTATGGGTGAGCGTAATCGTATGTGTGTAGGTAATGGATTTCTGTAAAGGTGATCCTTCTTTATTAATGGCCAGTTCCTTATCGTATACCTGGAAGCCGGTAATGTATACGGGTAAAACAAAATCGTTTTTGATGAACTCATCCGGGTGAAAACTGATCATTCCTTTCACACTGCCGAAATACATGCGGCCTTTGGGATCTTTATAAGCAGAGTTGTAATTGAATTGATCGTTCAGCAATCCATGTGCACGGGTGAACACTGTTATATTCCCATTGGCTGGTGTGAACCGGACCAGCCCTTTTGAAGTGCTTACCCAGAAATTGTTTTGCCCGTCTTCTAGCACAGCATACATGATATTGCTGGGGAACCCGTTTTTAGTGGTATAGGTAGTGAATTGCTGCCTGGATGGGTCCAGTTTGCATAAGCCGCCTTCCGTAGCTATCCATAGTTGCTGTTGACTGTCTTCAAATATCCAGTTGACACGGTTGCCACCCAGGCTGCCGGGCTTCCCGGGTTCATACCGGAAATGGCCGCTGGCGCCAGTTTGCGGATTGAACCAATGTACACCATCAGCATAAGTACCAGCCCATACATTTCCCAGGTGGTCTTCATACAGGATGGTATAAAAGTTTTCGGGTGCAGCTTCAACAAAATCAAAATTATCTTTTTGCTTATTATAATAAGAAAGCCCCCGGTCTGTGCCTACAACAAGCTTTCCCTGTTTTGTTTTCAGGAAACAATAAATAAAATCGCTGCGGAGGTTGTGAGTGGCGGCAGAATAATGCCGTAAAAAACGTCCGGTCCTGATATCCAGCACATCCAGTCCACGGTGAAATGTGCCCACCCATAATTCATTTCCATATACCAGCAAGCCATGGATATTGGAAGAAGATACATGGCGCGGTGATGAGGTATTGAAATGAGTGAAGATGCCGGAACTCATTTGCAGCTTGTTCAACCCCGCATCTTCTGTTCCGATCCACAGGTTTCCTTCATTATCACGGACGATCTCGCGAACAGCATTGCCACTGATAGCATTACTGCCTGATTGTGGAAAGAATTTTTTAAAACTGGTGTATTGTTTTGGATAATAATTAATGCCGCCGAAATAAGTGCCGGCCCAAATGCCGCCTTCTTTATCGCAACAAAAAGTATACACAGCATTATCTGAAATGGAGTAGGGATTATTATAATTTTTTTTCAGGTTTATATATTCCCCCGTGCTGTTATCATAAATAAAAACGCCTGATTCGGTTGCGATCCAGTATTCGTTATCAGATTGGCGGATAAAATCCCGTACAAAAATTTCCTGTTCATCAGCGGTATGATTGAGTATGTCTTTATACAGGCCCGTGCGCGTATCAAAGAGTTTGGCACCCTGCTTGGATGTACCCACCAGGATATTACCATTGCCTGCATCGTAAATTTTTTCAATCCAGTTATTGACACCAGGGCCGCTATGGTCAAATACATTATAGCCAGTAGCGGAAGGCCCGTCCTGCAACAACCGGTGAATGGTGCCGGCGCTGGAAGAGATCCAGAGATCGCCATTGGCAGTAGCGCAAACGGATGAAACATTCAGATGGCCGGGCTGATCAAAAATTTTAAACGCACCTGTTTTCGGATGGTAATAATATAATACCAGCCGGGAGATGAACCAGATGGCGCCGGTGGAATCTTCCTGGATATCCAGTATTTCCGTAACAGGAGCTTTGCTTATCCTATGAAAGCTTTCTGTAGTTGCATCATAGGCAAAAAGGCCGCGATCACAACCTACCCATAAAATACCGGCAGGGCCCTCATGCAAGCTATAAATATAATTACTGCCGACGCTGGTAGAATCATCTGCGTCGTTGCGGAAGATCTTGAATGAATAACCATCAAAACGGTTGAGCCCGTCTTTAGTGCCAAACCATAAAAAGCCGTTATGGTCTTGCAGGCTACAGATAACAGCATTATTGGAGAGCCCGTTTTCCACCTGGTAATGGGTGAAATAATATGACTGGCTTTTCGCAAAGCTGATACCGAAGACCAGTAGCATGGACAAAAGCCAATGTTTCATATAGCAGCCGGCAAATTTCATAATAGCGGAAACGAACTTACTCAAAAAACACACACAAGTAGTTATGCACGTAACATGATACTGGCTCAAAGCCTTTACTAAACGGCAACAAGATAGTTAATCAGGCTTTTTGAGACGAATTGAGGAAAGAATGAGACGATCGGGCACTGGCTTTAAGCCGGAAAGGTTCAACTTAGATGCCAAATCGATCTGCTTTCCAAACCAAAATTTCTAACAAATAATTGCCATTATGAGAAAAAGATCATTCGCACATACCTTTTGTTGTGCTTTTGCATCCATACAACAGAAGGTATACAGCACAGCCAGTGCTGTTTTACTGTTGATCGCACTGTTCTTTGCTCAATTACTATCAGCACAAACATCCCACACAGTTAAAGGAAAAGTAACCAATCAGAAAGGCGAAGCGCTGGAAGGCGTCAGCGTTACTGTGAAAGGCGCTACTGCAGGTACCAGTACTGATGCAGGTGGTAATTACACTTTGCAGGTGCCTGATGCTCAGGCCACCCTTGTATTCAGCAACATTGGCTATGCTGATATGGAGATGTCAGTAAATGGGCAATCTACCATTAATGTGCAATTGCGACAGGGTGCTACTGACCTGGGCGAAGTGGTAGTGGTAGGTTATGGTTCACAACGTAAAAAAGATCTTACAGGTGCAATAGCGGTAGTGCCTGTGGAAGAAGTGACCAAGCGTCAGGCAACCACTATCGGCGAAGCAATGCAGGGCCTTGCTTCGGGCGTACTGGTCCGTGGCGGCGGCCAGCCTGGTTCAGAAGCCAGGGTGGAGATCCGTGGTTTAAAAAATCTTACCGGCACCAATCCGCTTTATGTGATCGATGGCCTGGTCACTACTGCCAATCGTGATTTTAATCCCAATGATGTTGAATCCATCCAGATATTGAAAGATGCTTCTGCAGCGGCGATCTATGGCTCACGTGCTGCCAATGGTGTGATCATTATCACTACTAAAAGGGGTAGGAAGGGACCGATGAAAGTTGATTTTGCTGCCAAATCAAGTATACAAACCACACCGCGGTATGATCTGGCCGGTAAAGATGAATTTGTGAAGTTGAACTATATGGCCTATGATAACGCTGGTGTTCCCCGTCAAAACCTGAACCTGGATGTAAATACCGACTGGCAGGATGCCGCGTTTCAAACAGGTAATATGCAGGATTATAATGTGAGCTTCTCTGGTGGTGGCGACAATGGCAGTTATCTCGTATCAGCCAATTACTTTGATAACAAAGGAACGGTGATCAGCACTGGTTTCAAACGTCTTGGTTTGCGTGTGAATGCACAGGGTTCAAAAGGTATTTTCAGTTTTGGAGAGAACCTTGCCCTTACCAATGCCAGAGCAGATGAAATGTCGGGCAATCCCTATGCAGATGTAGTACGCCTGCTGCCCACTATTCCTATATATGATGCAGCAAATCCCGGTGGTTATGGTTATGGCAGTGAAAGCCGTGCACGCACGTTTGGTACTAACCCCGTAGCTATTGCGGATCTGGAAGACCGCACCAATGAGAACTTCCGTGTCCGTGGCAATATATGGGGAGAACTGAAACTCCGCCCCTGGTTGAAATACCGCCTGAACCTGGGTTATGAAACAAGCGCTGACAATTATCAGTATAAAAGAAAAGAAGGCAACTGGACATTGAACCAGGCTTATGATCCTGCTATCTATAACGAGAACAGGGCACGTTGGCAAACTATGCTCGTGGAAAACACCCTTTCTTTTAGTGAGCGGTTTGGTAAACATTCTGTGAATGCTATTGCGGGTCAAACCTATCAGCGTGATAAATACGGACAGGTATGGGGCACGAAGCGGAACATTCTTCAAAACTCTTCATCCGGTTCCTATTACTGGGTGCTTGATCAGGGCAGTGAGCCACAAACTGGCGGTTATCTCCAGGAAGCGATCCTCTTATCTTACCTGGGAAGGGTAGAATATAATTTTGATGATAAATACCTGTTGAATGGTGTGATCCGCTATGATGGATCTTCCCGCCTTGGCCGCAATGATCAGTGGGGCACATTCCCTTCTGTGTCAGCAGCCTGGCGAATCAGTAATGAAGAATTCTTTAAAGTGAAATGGATCAATGATCTGAAGATCCGTGCCAGTCATGGTACACTGGGCAGCAGCAGCAATCTCGGTTATTGGGATTACCTGCCGGTGATCAATACCTTCTCCACTATTGCTATGGGAACAGGTCAGAACACATTCCCGGGTGCTACACAGGTGAGGCTGGCCAATCAGGACCTGCGCTGGGAAAAGCTTACACAAACAAATTTTGGTTTCGACGCTACCGTGCTGGATAATAAATTATCGCTTACTGCAGAGTATTTCATTGCTAAAACAACCGATGTGCTGACCTATATGCCCATCCTTATGACAACAGGCAATGATGGTGGTAACCCTGCTGTGAATGCTGCCAGCTTACGTAATACAGGCTTTGAGTTTTCTGCTACCTATAAAGGGAAAGCAAAGGATTTCAATTATTATATAACGGCTAACCTGACCACACTGAAGAACAGGGTATTGAATCTTGGCTATGGACGCAACGATATATTCACCGGTACAACTGTCACAAAGGTTGGCAGTTCCGCTGCAATGTGGTACCTGCTGGAAACCGACGGTCTTTTCCAGACTCAACAGGAAGTAGATAATTATAAGAACAAGGATGGGATAGTGATACAACCTGCAGCTAAGCCCGGTGATATCCGTTTTGTTGACCATAATGGGGATGGACAGATCAGCAATGATGATAAAGTGGTGCTGGGCAGCCCCTGGGCTGATTTTGAACTGGGGTTGAACATGGGTGCTTCTTATAAGAATTTTGATCTTACCATGAACTGGTTTGGCTCTTTTGGCTCAACTGTGTATAACGGTTACAGAAGCCTGGTTGACCGGTTTGATGATAACTCTAATTACCGTGCCGGCATCAAACCCTGGACTCCTGATAATACCAATACTGATGTGCCCCGTGCCTATTATGGCTCCACGCTCAATTCAAGAGGGGACAGCAACCGCTGGCTGGAAAGCGGAACTTTTATGCGACTGAAATTTATCAGCCTCTCTTATCGTCTGCCTGCATCATTCGTAAAACGCATTGGTTTTGCAAATGCACAGGTGACACTATCCGGTCAGAACCTCATCACCATTACCAATTTTGGCGGACTTGATCCTGAGTTCAATAACTCGAATATGTTTGAGAGGGGTGTATACAGTTTTCAGTTCCCCAATCTGAAAATGTATTCAGCCGGTTTGCAGTTTGGATTTTAATAGCAGCGCATCAATATTTAATATAACTAATTGCACTATATGAAACAGTTTATAAGATTAACAATAGCCATAAGCGTGATGGCATGTATAATGCCTTCCTGTAAAAAGGACCTGCTTAATGTGGATAATCCCAATACCATTACAGAAGAGCAGTTCTGGAAAACAGAAGCTGATGCGGAAAAAGGCATCAATGCAGCTTATGCCATGTTCTACAAACCTGGTGGCTGGGCACGTTGGATCTATTTCCGTCTTGATCTTACTTCCGATGAAGGTTGCAGCAAAAGTCCATGGATCGAGCTGGCCGACTGGACACGTTTCCAGTATGTGAATTATAATTTCTGGGAAGGTAATGCGATCACCTGGCGGGATACCTATAAAGCGGTTTTCCGTTGCAACCAGGTACTGGCCAATGTTCCCGATATCCCTTTTACGGATAACAGCAAAAAAGATCTGATACTGGCACAGGCTAAATTCCTGCGTGGGTTACATTATTATTATGCAGCTATTATGTGGGAGAACATTCCATTGGTACTGGAACCTTCAAAGCCGGATGATCTTCCCCAGCAATATCCGTTGGCAGAAGTGTGGACACAGGTGGAAAAAGATTTTACAGAAGCACTGGCTGTGCTGCCCGTGCAATGGGATGATGGAAATGTAGGCCGCCCTACCAAAGGTGCTGCGAATGCTTTTCTTGCCCGCACATTTATGCAACAACATAAATGGCAGCAGGCTAAAACCGCACTGGACTATTTCTTTACCGGTGCTGGCTCCGGCAAATATGACCTGATGCCGAATTTCCAGGATAATTTCGTTCACACCAGTGAAAACAATAAAGAGTCTGTATTTGAAATACAATTCTCTGATGTAAACAAAGGAGGCGATGGCGACGACCCCAACCAGAACATGGGAAGCCACCGTGCACAATTCTTTGCTCCCCGCGGCATTGGCTGGAGTGATGGCCAGGCGCGTTACTGGTTGGTCAACGAATTCAAAAAAGAAAAGACCGCAAGCAACAGCCTTGATCCACGGTTGCGTTATTCTTTGTTCTATCCCGCACTGCAGGCCGATTTTGGCGATAAAGTGTATGGCCGCAACTGGGAATGGAATAATGATGAAGCCTGGTTCAGGAAATACCAGCGTGATTACTTCCGCACCAATGAAGATTATTTTTCCCAGGATAACTTCCGTATGGTCCGCTTTTCCGATGTGTTGCTGATGTATGCGGAAACATTGAATGAGCTTGATCAAACAATTACTGCAGCAAAATATGTAGACAGCGTGCGTGCCCGTGTAAATATGACTCCGCTGGCCATGGCACATCCTGATGCACTGCTGAGTAAAGATGCTTTTCGTGAGCGCTTAAAAACAGAACGGGTACTTGAACTTTGTGGTGAAAGCGTACGCTGGGCTGATCTGAAACGCTGGGGCGACCTGGAAACACAGACAAAAGTGAACCTCGTAGCACAAAGAGATCCTGACTTCAACAATTTTGTGGTAGGCAAGCATATACGGCTACCGATACCTCAAACAGAGGTGCTCAATAATCCCAACCTGGACCAAAACGACAAATATTAACGTGTCACTAATGAATAAACAAACAATGATCCTGTATGCTTCTCTGTTGGTGTTGATGACGATGTGCACAAAGAACAAGGAGGCACAAAGCGGAACAGGCACTCCTTCCTGGCAGCCTGTTTCGCTCGCCGATCCTTTTGTACTGAAGCATGAAGGCATGTATTATCTCTATGGAACATCCGGTTCCAACCCTGATGAAGGTATTCCGGTGTATAAATCCACTGATGGAAAAAACTGGGAAGGACCGGCGGGCAAGGCAGGTAATGGATGGGCGCTTGCAAAAGGGCAATCCTACGGCACTACAGGATTTTGGGCACCGGAAGTGTTTTACCGTAACAACACTTTCTACATGTTCTATACCGCTAATGAACATATTGCCGTTGCTACCAGTGATTCGCCGTTAGGCCCATTTAAACAAAGCGATCAGCAACCGTTGCATACAGAAAAAGAAATCGACCCGCATGTATTTGTTGATGATAATGGGAAAAGCTATTTGTATTTTGTCCGGTTCGATAATGGCAACCGTATTTTTGGAGCTGAGTTGAATGACGACTGGAAGTCGATAAAGGAAAATACGATTGTTCCCTGCATCTCGCAAAGCCAGGAATGGGAGATCGTTTCAGGTGCGCAATGGCCGGTAACGGAAGCTCCGGCTATGCTGAAACATAAAAACCTGTATTATCTGTTTTATACGGCTAATGATTTCAGAAGCCCTGCCTATAATGTGGGATATGCTGTATCTGCTTCACCATTGGGCCCTTTTACCAAGTATGCAGCTAACCCGATCATTCCAAAAACGGACAATATACAGGGTACCGGTCATAATGCATTTGTTACAATAGGAGATAATCTGGTGATGTATTATCATGCTCACAACAGCCCGCAGCATGTGGCACCGCGCCGTACACTATTCAGCACCTGCCAGTTTATAGCCGGAAGTGATGGAGTTGATGTATTGCAGGTAAATGAAAACAAGCAGGTGCCGGTTACTCAAGTTCAATAATATAAATCCTGAAAATTTAAATAGCATGAAGTTAATCCGACTTTCCGGGCTTTTATTGATAGCCGGTATTTTAATTTATTCAACAGCATGTAATGAACAGGGGAAGGAAGAGGAAAAGCAGCAAGCTGCACAACAGAAAACTACCACCGGTCGTGGAGTATGGACCAAAGAGCAGGCCAATGCATGGTATAGTAAACAACCCTGGCTGGTAGGTTGCAATTTCATTCCAAGTACTGCTATCAATGAACTGGAAATGTTCCAGGCAGAAACTTTTGATACAGCTACGATCAACCGTGAGCTGGGTTGGGCCGCAAGTATCGGTATGAATACTGTTCGTGTGTACCTGCACGATCTCTTATGGAAGCAGGATGCAGCGGGATTTCAGAAGAGACTGAATACGTTTTTGGAAATAGCCAGCCGTCATCATATCAAGCCGGTATTCGTATTGTTCGATTCCTGTTGGGATCCCTTTCCTAAACTGGGCAAGCAGCGTGATCCCAAACCTTTTGTGCACAATTCAGGCTGGGTGCAAAGTCCCGGTTATGAAGCGCTGAAAGATTCAACCGAATATCCCCGCCTGGAAGCATATGTAAAAGGAGTGGTGTCAGCATTTGCCAATGATGAGCGCATACTTGCATGGGACCTATGGAATGAACCAGACAATACCAATAATACTGCTTATGGTAAAGTGGAGTTACCTAATAAAGGCGACTACGTGCTGCCGCTGTTGGAAAAAACCTTTGAGTGGGCGCGTTCTGTAAACCCATCACAGCCGCTGACATCAGGCGTATGGGCTGGCGACTGGTCATCACCAGAGAAACTGAAGCCTATTGAAAAACTGCAATTGGACCAGTCAGACATCATCACTTTCCATAATTATGAAAATGGTGAGGAGTTTGAAAAGCGGATCAAATGGTTACAGCCTCTTGGCCGACCTATTATTTGTACAGAATATATGGCCCGTGGCAACAACAGCTATTTTGAAAGTTCATTACCCATTGCTCAAAAATATAAAGTGGGAGCTATCAATTGGGGGTTGGTAGATGGCAAGAGCCAGACCAAGTATGCCTGGGATAGCTGGACTAAGCAATACAATTCTGAACCTCCATTATGGTTCCACGAAATTTTCCATACCAATGGGAAACCCTACAGGGAAAAAGAAGTTGAGTTGATCAGCAAATTGACAAGTGAGGCAAATGCGATGAAATAAAATCATTACAATGAAAGCCCTTTCAATTATAGCAGCCATGCTGTTCTGCATCAGCACAGCTGCTCAGCAAAAGATCATCAATCCTGTTATTGATCTCGATTTCCCAGACCCTACGGTTATCCGCACCAATGGTAAATATTATGCTTATGCTACCAATCCCAACCGGCGTGGGAAAACATTACACATACAGGTGGCGGGCAGCACTGATCTGCAAAACTGGGCCATTATAGGTGATGCATTGCCGCAGAAGCCGTCCTGGGGCAGCCATGACTTCTGGGCACCGCATGTAATATATGATCAGCAGATCAAGAAGTATGTACTCTTCTATTCAGCAGAATCAGTAGATACAACATTGGGTAAATGCCTGGGTGTGGCATACGCGGATAAACCCGAAGGGCCTTTTGTTGATAAAGGCACACCACTGATCTGTGGTGAAACTTTTGTGAACATAGACCCTATGGCTTTCATTGATCCTGTCAGTGGCAGGAAGTTACTGTACTGGGGTTCGGCTCATAAGCCGATCAAAGTGCAGGAGATGACAGACGATTGGAGTGCTTTCAAACCAGGTTCCTCCCCCAAAGACCTGATCTTTCCTGCCCGCGAAAAAAAATATGATCGATTAGTGGAAGGTGCCTGGGTGGATTATTATAATGGCAAATACTATCTGTATTATTCCGGAGATAATTGTTGCGGGGCCAATCCCAGCTATGCTGTGTTGGTGGCACGGGCTGATAAACCCGAAGGGCCCTTTATTACATTGGGTGAAGAAAACGGAACAGGCAGCAGTGTGGTGCTTGAAATGAACGAGCACTGGATAGGTCCTGGACATAATTCCATTTTTACTGATGCAAAGGGTAATCGTTATATCGCTTATCACGCCATTGCTGCGAAGCCAGGAGAAAAAATAACAGGGGATATCCGTGTGTTCCTGATCGATCCTGTTGAATACAGGAATGGCTGGCCTGTTGTAAAACGGCAAAACGGTTCATCTATCTCCTGGACAGATTCAGTTGATGTTCGGAATGTACCTGTATTTGAAGACAAAGGAAAAGTATCTGAAGCAGGTGGTACCAGTGGGCGTAGTCATGGAAGATATGGAGCTCAATATGGAAGACTGCTGCCATTGAAAGGCAAAACATGGCTGGCTGGTTATACCATAAGCCGCAATAATGGCTATGCTAAAGAACCCGATGGCGGGCTGGAACTGGAAATCGCCCGAAGTGATGATAATGGCAGGAATTGGAAAGCTATAGCCACCCTTTCTGATCCTGGAAGGGACCTGGACAATGCACAACTGATCCAGTTGGCTGATAAAAGCATTTTGCTGTCGTGCAGGTCAGTACGCTGGCAGGAATCGTATCGCCTTTATGTTTATCGAAGTACGGATAATGGTCTTAGCTGGACAAAGCTCAGCACTATCGATGCCAATGAAGGAAAGCCCGGAGAACTGGGCAAACCTGATAAAGGTGTATATGAGCCCCATTTTTATATGCTGCCTGATGGTCGTTTGGCCGTTATGTATGCAAGTGAAAAACATGTTACAGACAGTGTTTCCTACAGCCAGATCATCTCACAAAAAATATCACCGGACCAGGGAAAGACCTGGGGGCATGAAATATGGGTGGCTTATGAACCTGGTCATCCTGAATCAAGACCGGGTATGCCTGTGTGGACACGGATGAAAAATGGCCAGTATATCGTGGTATATGAAATATGCGGGCCTGAAAAATGTAATGTCTATTATAAGACCAGCAAAGACGGCTTTACATGGCCGGTTGGATTGGGTACGCCGATCCCCAACCAATGGGCCGGTCCGTATATCCTGTCATTATCGGATGGTAGATTGATCGTTACTTCCAATAAAAGCAATATTTCCATCAGCGATGATTATGGAAAGCACTGGCATACTACCAGTGCTGCCTGGAACAGGACCTTATGGCCTTCTATTTATCAAAGTGGTAAAAAAGAAATAATGGTGGTTAATTCTGCTGCACGCCCGGAGGGAGGGCATGCTATTAAAGTACGCATTGGACAGGTATCTGAATGAGATATGGTGTAATTGCCCGTATATTTACCCCACCACTTTCTTTTCGTTTCCTGCTGCCTGTTGGAAGCATTCCCTTATTCAAAATTTCCTCCAAATTGCTGAATAGGTTTGCTTTAAAAAAATGAAGCATTTAAATAAAGTAGCACCCATTACGTTATTGTTCTGGTTAATGAAAATAGTGGCTACTACCTTGGGTGAAACGCTTGGCGATTTCATTTCAATGACATTAAATTTTGGCTACGTTATAGGGATAATAATTACACTGGCCATTTTCCTGGTTGCCCTTCTCATACAATTGAATGCCAAAGAATATACCCCTGTTAAATACTGGTTAGTGATTATTGGTACTACTACTTTGGGTACGGAGCTCTCCGATTTTATAGACAGGACACTGCATTTGGGATATTTTGCAGGGAGTATTATATTGGTTTCCTGTCTTGTGTTGACACTATTCCTTTGGAACAAGAAATACAAATCCCTTGAAGTGTACCCCATCTTTGAAAGAAATAAAGAGTTTTTCTTCTGGACTGCAGTTTTATTCTCTAACAGTTTAGGTACAGCCTTTGGTGATTTCTTAAGCGATAACTTAGGATTAAGCTATTTTTCTGGAGCATTGATCACGGGAATTATTATACTGGTAGTCGTTTTGCTGCACTATCTAACCAGGCTTAATCATATACTGCTGTTTTGGATAGCCTTCATTTTTACAAGGCCATTTGGCGCAACATTTGGGGACTTACTTACCAAACCCCCAGGAAAGGGTGGGCTAGATCTTGGCACGCTCAATGCTTCTATTGTATCGGTTGCAATGATGGCGGTATTGATCGCTGTTTCCCATCGTAACCTTAAAAGAATGAATTGGGTTGAATAGGTCATTCAAAGTTTCTTCTAAATCGCTTCGGATATTGTAGTTCATTATTTAAAATTTGAAAAAATGAAAAAAATAGTTTTTCTATTGGCTGCTGTGGCAAGTGTATCATTCGCCAACGCACAAAAAATTCAGGAGAAAGATGTTCCTGCGCCAGTTAAAGCCGGTTTGCAAAAGCAATTTCCCAACGCCCAAAATATAAAATGGGAAAAGGAAAAAGGTAATTATGAAGCAGGTTTTAAAGTAAAGCAGGCTGATTATTCCGTTCTGGTAGGTGCTTCGGGGAATATAATAGAAACGGAAGTGCCCATTGCAAACGATGCGCTGCCGGCATCGGTAAAAGAGTATGTTTCGAAACATTACCCCAGCAAAAAGATTAAAGAAGCTGCCAAAATCACTGATGCCAAAGGAGTGCTTACTTATGAAGCGGAAGTAAATGGTAAGGACTTGATTTTTGATGATTCAGGTAAATTTTTAAAAGAGGTTAAGGATTGAGATCCTGAGAGGTGTCTTAGTCGTATAAAAGCTGCGGGTTTCAATGATCTTATCCTTGACTTGCAGCTTTTGTCTTTCAGTAAAAACTCAGATTTCTTATTCGGTACAGGGGTATTAATTGTAAATTTACCCAGTACAGTTTGCAAAATGAAAGACTACAGATACAGGATATTCACTTCTGTTATAGAAAAGCGTATTAATAAAAGAATTCTAAAGCCAGGAGATAAATTACCTTCTGTAAGAAGTATAAAGCAGGAATACCACCTGAGTACCAGTTCTGTTCAAAGCGGGTACGATTATCTTGTTATTAAGGGATTGGTAGTAAGTATTCCCCGTTCGGGGTATATCGTAGCTGTTCCGGCTAAACAGGAGATCAGCGAAACTTATCCTGAATTGCCACGTGTTCCCAGGGACCCGGTTTTTAAAAAGAATATACTTCTGACTTCAGACATGCAGGACTATTCGGAATCCACTTCTTTCAATGTGGCAGCACCTTCGGATCTTTTGGTGCCGCAAAAGCTAGTACTAAGAACGATGCAAGAGGTTATTCGCGAAAAAGGCGCTGCTTTGCTTCGCTATTATCCGGCTAACGGATCTAAGAAATTGAGAGAACTGCTATGCCGACGTGCTGCCCTGCATGGAGCTTTAATTCAGCCTGACGAATTACTGATCACCGATGGAGCTCTACAGGCATTATATATTGCATTGGCAGCTGTAACTGTTCCGGGCGACGTAATAGCTGTTGAAAGCCCCTGCGTATTCTCTGTTTTGGAAGTTATCGCTAATCTTCGTTTAAGGGCCATTGAAATTCCTGTCAGGTATAAAGATGGGTTTGACACTGACTATTTGAAGGATATCTGTACCAAGAACAGGATAAAAGCTATTGTGCTTACACCTAATTTCCATAACCCTACCGGAATATTAATGACAGATGAAAAGAAAAGGGAAGTGCTTTCCATAGCGTCCGGCTATAATGTGCCCATTATCGAAAACGATGTTTATGGCGATCTGTATTTTAATGATACGAGACCATCAACTATACGGAACTTTGATACCAGTGGGCTGGTGATCACCGTATCTTCCTTTTCTAAGACCATTGCTCCTGGTATGCGTTTGGGCTGGATAGCTGCCGGCCGTTTTTTTTCGGAAACCGAGCGGGTAAAATTTTCCCTGGGCAGATCGGTTTCTCCGCTTAACCAGGAAGTTGTCATGAAGTTGCTCCTTTCATCCAGTTATGACAGGCATTTAAGATCATTTCGTCATCAGTTGGAATATCAATCCATCCAGTTATTGAATCAATTCAATAAGTATTTTCCTGAACATGCTTATGCCCATATCCCACAAGGAGGATATAGCATCTGGTGCAGATTGCCTTCGGAAGTTGAGATGGCATTGTTCTATGAAAATTGTAATAAATTCCGCATACGCTTTACCCCGGGTACCACCTTTTCGTTTACGAACGCTTATGAACATTATTTCCGAATGGTTTTTTCACAACGCATTACACGAACCAGCCTTGATGCAGTGAAAAAAACAGGCATGTCGCTAAAGGATTAACTGTACCGGTTTGTTTTTCGATTTCTGTACTCAATACCAGCTTTCCTTGTACTGTATTTTTGTGTAAAAGGTATAAGATGGACATTGTATCAAAGTTTACAGTGGCTTCAGAGCAAGGGATCAATGACCTGTTCTTTCTTAAGGAGGCTAAGTATAAAGGAATGTACAGAGGCATTGTACAGGCAGATAAATTAGATTACTATATCAGCCAGCAGCTTGATTATGTTAACGCAGTAAATGAACTGAATGCCCTCGGCAACCAAATGATCATCCTGTATGTCAGGAATGAGCCTGCCGGGTTTGCTATTATCAAAAAAACAGGTACTTATCCTGATGTGTTAAGAGGAAAGAGAATTCTCAACTATTCTTTCTTTTATATCCATCCCGGGTATGATGATCCCGAAACAAGAGCATCTTTATGGCAAAAGTGTTTGTCTGTAAGCAAAATGCAGGATGCTGTTTGGGTAGAGCTGCTTCAGAATGACCCATTGGTACCATTTCTTGAAAGCTGCGGATTTATCATCCATGAAAGAGCTGCAATAGCGCCATTTGATCAGCCATCGTATATTTTAATACGATATAAGGAGGTTATTTATGGATAAGGATAGAAATATTCTTGTGGGAAACAGGAAGTTTACGTAGCAGAAGCTTTTTATGCAATGATGAAGCGCACGGTTGTCAACCTTAAAGTTGGCAACCGTTTGTTTTTCAACGGATAGAGCCGTCTTTTCTCTCTTCCCATTACAATAGGTAGTGCTTCAATGCAATAGGATGGTAGATGAGGGCGAACAGGAAAAGCCAGCGCAATCTGTATACTAATAGCACCAGTTGGCTAATTTCCTATAAAAGGCAGTTAACATGTTATAAAATGGCAGGTTCTCTCCGTGCTAATTTTATTTTTTATTAAAGAAACTACTGTAGTTATTCAATGAGCAAACAACCAAAAGGATTCATACCCGTAATGCTGACACCATTCAAGGATAATGGCGAAGTGGATTATAATGGATTGACAAAACTGACCGAGTTTTATTTAAATGCAGGAGCAGCCGGACTGTTCGCCAATTGCCAGTCGAGCGAGATGTTTACGCTTACCGAAGCAGAACGGCTTGCAGTAACAAAGCACGTGATAAAAATAGCCAATGGAGCAGTGCCCGTAGTAGCCGCCGGAACATTTGGCGGTTCTATCACAAGCCAGGCTGATTTTATCAAAAGATTGTATGATACCGGCATAGAAGCAGCAATTGTTATTACCAGCATGTTGGCAGGGGAATGGGAAAAACCAGAGCAATTCGATGAAAGATTTTATAGCCTGCTGCAGCAAACAGAAGATATCCCATTGGGTTTCTATGAATGCCCGGTACCTTATAAACGTGTTCTTTCAGCGAGCGAGGTGAAGCAGTTTGTAGATACCGGAAGGGTCATTTACTATAAGGATACCTGCCTGGACCTTGGGCTGATCAAAGCCAAACTGGAAGCAAGTGAAAGCGTTCCGTCATTTGGCTTGTATGATGCCTACATGGGACATGCAGTGGAGTCTTTAAAAGCAGGATCAGCAGGTCTGTCATGCATACAGGGAAATTATTTTCCTGAATTGATTGTCTGGCTATGCAAGTATTATGATGATCCATCAAAAAAAGAAGAAGTAGCGCAAGTTCAGCAGTTTTTTATCGATCAAATGGATGTGATGCACGAGGTGTATCCGGTGGTAGCAAAATATTTCCTGCAAAAACGAGGGCTGAAAATCTCCCGTTACACGCGAACTTTTGTAGGCGTATTTAATGAAAAAGTGCAAACACAGATTGACCAGCTGTATGAAGCTTATCAGTTGTTGTACCAGGAGATCGAAGTGCCAATTATTACGTGACCCTGGCCAAAATGAAAGAGGGATTAAATAGAAAGCAATTATAGTGAACAATTGGATTTCCAAAGAGCACGGATTGATTTTTTTGTATAGTACAGGATATATCCTGTCGAAGTTTAAAGTACTTGCCATTTATAATCTTAAAAAACCAAAATGAATTATGAGAAGGAGTCTGATTAGGGTTAGTTTGCTGGCCTGCTGGATCTTAATAGGACTACAGGTCTGGGGACAATCACCTGTGAAAGGGCGCGTCACCGATGCCAATACAGGCGTGCCGCTGGTTGGTACAACCATCAGCGTTATTGGTGGAACTGCCAGCGCAGTGACCAATGATTCAGGGTACTACTCGATAGTAGTCCCATCACTGCAGTCGCGCCTGCGCTTCTCACACGTAGGCTACCTGAGTTTTGAAAAAGGCATTAATGGTGATGCCAATCTCAGCATTACCATGAGCCAGGCCAACTCCTCCCTTGATGAAGTGGTGGTAGTAGGTTATGGCGCTCAGAAAAAAGTGACACTGACCGGCGCCGTCAGCACCATCGATTCCAAAAAGCTGCAGGACCGGCCTGTTGCTTCCGTAGTGGAAGCGTTGCAAGGGCAGGTGCCGGGACTCACCGTTGTGCGCACCAGCGCCCAACCTGGCGCTCAAAGCATCGATTTTCGCGTACGCGGTACAAGCACGTTCAGCAACAATCCTGTGCTGACCATTGTAGACGGAGTACCTTCTTCATTGGACAGGATCAGCCCTGCCGATATTGAAACTATCAGCGTATTGAAAGATGCGGCATCGGCTGCTATTTATGGATCAAGAGCAACAGGTGGTGTGATCCTTGTTACTACCAAGTCGGGCAAAAAAGGCCCACCCCGTGTTACATTGACTATGTCGATCGGCAATCAAACACCTACCCGCTTTCCTGAAAAAGTTTCCGCACTGGACCATGCGCTGCTTTCCAACGAAGCACGCAAGAACGATGGACAACCACCGAAATTTACCGATGATGAGATCGCACGACTTTCTTCTCCCGATTTCAAACAGGTGAACTGGGATGATTATTTGCTGGGTAATGCCCTCCAAACCGATTATAACATCAGCATTTCCGGTGGTGGTGAAAATAACGACTACTACCTTTCAATCGGATATTTGAAACAGGAAGGCATCATGCTTAATACATCCTATGAGCGGTTCAACGTGCAGCTTAACCAGAATGTACGTATCAATGACCGTCTCAAACTCGGTTTGAAACTGGGTTATGTTCCCTCTACTGTTACCGCGCCTACAGGCAACCAGCTGAGCGGAACCTTAACGAATGTCGCTGCGCTGCCCAACACGGATGACGAATTGAAAACATCGGACGGTCACTGGCTGGGACGGGCTGATGGTGGCGGCAATTCCATTGCACAGGCGTCTGAAGATGGGGGACAGACATTGATCAAAGGGGCACGACTGGCAGGAAATATTACTCTTGACTACAACATCACGCCGCATTTGAAGTTTACCGGCAACTATGGCATCGTCAGAAATCAATCCCGCCTGCGTGATTATGCCAAAATACTCACCCTCTACAAACAGGATGATCACGAAGCTGTAGCCTCAAAGACTGAATTCAACACATTGAAGATCGGTTATGCTACCGACGTACAGCAAAATGCAAACCTGCTGATGAACTATACACAGAAGTTCGGTGATCACTCTCTCTCCGTAATGGGTGGCTTTACAGCCGAATGGTTTGAGCAGAATAATGACGGCATCACCACCCGTGATTTCCTGACCGACGAAATTTATACCGTAGGGGCTGGTACCAGCAATCCTACTTTCTGGACTATCACCGGTACCGCTTCTGACTGGTCACTGGCATCATTGGTGTCAAGAGCTTCCTACAGTTATAAAGACAAATACCTGCTGGAAGGAACGCTTCGCTATGATGGCTCATCCCGTTTCCTTGAAGATGTAAGGTGGGGCTTGTTTCCATCCGTATCTGCAGGATGGGTGATCAGCAAAGAAGATTTCTTCAATGTTGATCAGGTCAATTTCCTGAAATTAAGAGCATCATGGGGCCAGGTAGGTAATCAGAATGTAGGAAGCTATTATCCTTTTGCCAATACACTTTCTCAAACAACCTATTATTTCAATGGGCTTCCCAACCGCGGCGTACAAACTGCGGGTGCGCCCAATCCCGCTCTTACCTGGGAAACCAAATCAGCTTTTAACCTCGGCCTTGATGGAAGATTTTTTCAAAACAAACTGGAATTAAGCGTCGATGTATTTAAAGAAAGAACTTCGGATATCCTGTTGCAACTGCCACTGCCGACTACGTTTGGACAAAATGAGCCGTATCAGAATGCAGGTGTGATCGAGAACAAAGGGTGGGAAATTGAGATCGCGCACCGCAACAAGATCGGGGAGTTTACTTATGGCATCAGCTTCCAGGTTTCCAATGCCACCAATAAGGTAATCAGCATGGGTGGTGTAAGCCCGATCATCAATGGCAACACTATTACTGAAGAAGGATATCCAATCAACGAATGGTATGGCCTTCGCTCTATAGGTTATTTCCAGTCTGACCGGGAAGTAACAAACTCACCGTACCAGAATGCATTGACATCTCCCGGCGACCTGCGTTATCAGAATAATGGCGGTGATCCCAATGTCATCAATGCAGATGATCGTGTAAGACTGGGTCTTTCCAATCCGCGCTATCCTTACGGTGTACGATTGAATGTAGGCTTCAAAGGATTTGACCTGATAGCTTTTGGTCAGGGGCTGATGAAACACGAGGTATGGAGCAATGGCTGGACAGCACAAAACTTTGACAGGGAAAATTCAACGCTGCGTACTTATCATCTTGATCGCTGGACGCCGGAGACACCTAATGCAAGATTCCCCAAAACAAGAATGGGAAGCGGTGCGGCAGATGATGGCATCAATGATAAATTCTCAAGCTTCTGGCTGGAAAACGCAGCTTATTTCCGGATGAAAAATATTGAATTGGGATATACTCTTCCTTCCAGCATCCTGAAGCGTGTGAAGATACATAGCGCACGGATCTATGTCAATGCTGAAAACGCATTCACTATTACAAAGTACCTGGGTTATGATCCAGAAGCCTCAACAGGCACCGATTCACGCCTGGTGGAATCGCGCTACCCACTTGCCAAAGTTTATAGCGTTGGATTGAACATTAATTTTTAAAAAACGATCATGAAAAAGTTACCGATATATTGGATAGCAGTCCTGATGATTGCCTTCTCATCGCTGTCCTGTAAAAAATTTCTTGACAAAACACCGCTGGATGCGGCTTCCTCTGAAACCTTCTGGGCAACGCCCGACCAGGCAAAGATGTGGGTGAACAACCTGTATAATGCATTGGGCGGCGTGGAGGAATCCATTTATGAAGCGTTTAGCGATAATGCCTATGGCCGTGCAGGCAATGGCGCCAACAATATCGCCAATGGCGCTTATGAAACGATCGATTCCCGCGTTGCCACAGAATGGAACTATCGTTATATCCGCTTGTGCCTGGAGTTTTTTCAGAATATCGACCGCGTACCGAATCTTGCCCAGGCCGATAAGGACCAGCTTTCAGGCCAGGTAAGATTCATACTCGCGTACCGATATTATAAAATGATGACCTTCTTCCGCGATATCCCCCTGGTAACTTCTCCTTTACCGGTGGAAGATGCGGATATGGAAAAATCAAGCAAAGCGAAAGTGCTGGCTTATGTACTGGACCAATTGGACCAGGCCATTGCCGAATTGCCCAATACATGGGCGGCGGCTGCAGACAACGGCCGCGCTAACAAAGGAGCAGCACTGGCATTGAAAGCAAGAGTTTTGCTATACAATGATAAATGGGCAGAAGCCGCAACCACGGCTAAACAGATCATGGATATGAACATTTATCAGTTACATCCCAAATTCAATGAACTGTTTATTTCTTCTTTCAATAATAAAACAAAAGAAGTGATCCTGGCCAAACAGTATGCAGATGTTGCCAATACACACGATATCTATCTCAGGTACGGTCCGGTGCAAATGAATGGACAATCGCTCATTCTCCCAACTGCAGAACTGGAAGCGGCCTTTGAGCAAGAAGATGGCTTGCCCAAGGATGAATCACCGCTGTATGATCCAACACATCCTTATGATCATAAGGACCCCCGCTACTATGTTACTTTTCTGTATCATGGTCAGAACCTGAACGGGCAAGTGCTGGACCTCGCGGGAGCTGAAAATAAATTTGCTTTTACTTATCTCTATTACAGGAAATACATTGCGGAATTCAAAGACCGGATTCGTACAGCTTTTGTGAACTGGATCCTGTTTCGCTACGCAGAAGTGCTGTTGACCTATGCCGAAGCAAAGAACGAAGCAAGCGGTCCCGATGCCAGCATTTATGATGCACTGGACCTGATCCGCATACGTGCAGGCATGCCGGTGGTTGATCGCGTGAAATATTCTTCGCAGGAAACACTGCGTGAATTTATCAGGAACGAGCGCAGGGTGGAACTTGCAGGCGAAGGACTTCGTTATTTCGATATCATACGGTGGAGAATTGCAGAAGATGTATTGAATAAAAATATACAAAGCCAGGACATTGAACAATGGGTAGGTAATCCAAAAGACGGGAATGGTCAGCCGATATTAAAAGTGCGCCAGGTACAGGTAAGGGTATTCAATCCCGCCCGTAACTATGTATGGCCCGTTCCTCAAACAGCTATTGACCGTTCCAGACTGCTGGTGCAGCATGATGAGTGGAAGTAATATTATTCAGGAAACCCAATTGTTGAAACATGAAGAGATGTTGCGGCCTGACCATTTTATTTAGCCTGTTGATGACAGCTGAATTGCTGTCGCAGGAACAGATCGATCTCAAAGGGATCGCTTATGTAAACCTGGAAAATTCCATTGGAATGAAAATGGTGGCCATCCATCCTGGCAAATTTCAAATGGGAAATAGTGGAGAGCTTGATTACAAAGGCCTTCTCAAAGATGAACCTCACACACCCTACCTGGCAAAAGGAGCCCCCAACCCTTATATCAAGGATGGCCCGCCCATGAATGAAAACCCTTTGGAATGGGATGAAAAACCGGTTCACACGGTAAACATCACCAATGGATTTTCCATGTCAGCCACACCGGTCACCAATGCGCAATACGAGCAGTTCAGGCCGGAACATCGCGCCCTCCGTGGTAAATCAGGCTTCTCAAAGAATGACAATGATGCTGTGGTTTTTGTCAGCTGGGACGATGCAATAGCATTTACAAAATGGCTGAGTGCAAAAGAAGGCGTGACTTATCGGCTTCCTACTGAAGCGGAATGGGAATATGCCGCGCGTGCAGGAACACAAACACCTTATTTTACCGGCGATTCATTACCATCTGAATACTGGCAACATCAGGTCACCAACCGCAGCAATTTTATTGTACCGGATAGTGTGAATCTGGAAGTAGGCCTGACGGCGCCCAATCCCTGGGGATTATATAATGTACATGGATTGGTAGAAGAATGGTGCCAGGATTGGTACGGTCCTTATAAAGAAGGCTTGCAAACGAACCCTGTTGGATATGCGAATGGAATAGCAAGAGTAACACGAGGAGGAAGCCACAGCACAGGAATAGCTTTTCTTCGCTCAGCCAATCGCTCCGCAGCATTACCCGGAAACAGATCTTTTTTCGTGAGCTTCCGCGTGGTAAAAGGAAAAATGCCATCCACAAAACCAATACCCGTAACGGCAAAACCGAAATGGGCAGTTGGTGTAAGTCAAAAGAATTTCGATTGGAATAAAACAAAAGTTCCTGCGAACAAAGCTATTTTCCAGACGCCGCAAACTTATACACGCATCCCGCATGATGCCAATGGCCCATTGTATATTATCCATAATCATGAACCGGCATTGACTGTACTTCCTAATGGTGACCTATTGGCCATCTGGTTTACTACCGTTACGGAAAGAGGAAGGGAAATGATGGTTGCAGGTGCCCGTTTAAGAAAAGGAGCAAAGGAATGGGATGAACCTTCTGTCTTTTTTCATGTGCCGGATCGCAACCTGACTGGCCAGGCTTTGTGGTGGGACGGCAAGAAAACCGTGTATCATTTTTCGGGAGTAGGTGCAGCGGATCATTGGAGACATCTTTCACTGGTATTGCGGAAGAGCACGGATAATGGCGTTACCTGGACTGCCCCTGAAATAATAGGCCCCGAATATGGATCGCGGCACCAGGCGATTGACGCCATGATGCAATCCAGCGATGGTGCTATTGTGATGCTTTGTGATGCAGACTGGTCCTCCCAGGGAGGATCAGCATTGCACATCAGCACTGACGGTGGCAAAACCTGGAATGATCCGGGAGAAGGCAAACCCAAGCCTGTTTTCAAACAAGGCAATACCGGCAACTGGATAGCAGGAATACACGGCGGCATTGTTGAATTAAAGGACGGAAGCTGGATGGCTTTGGGTCGCGGTGATACCATCAAAGGCCGCATGCCCATGAGCCTTTCAAAAGATAAAGGAAAAACATGGACCTATTCTGCCAGTCCGTTTACACCCATCGTAGCGGCACAACGGTTGGCCTTGATAAGGTTGAATGAAGGCCCTATATTATTGATCTCATTTGAACAGAAAATGACAGAGTTTATTTCCAATGGCGTAAAGACACAGGGTGTTGGCATGTATGCAACATTGTCTTATGATGAAGGTAAAACCTGGCCGGTGAAAAAACTGATCACGCCGGGCACTGGTAACCGCGTACTCGATGCACCCTGCAATCTCCGTTGGGGTAAAGAAGTAAGCCTGCTGAACAAAGATCACGGTGAATTGCGTGGTTACCTGACAGCAGCCCAGGCTCCAGACGGAATGATCCACTTACTATCCTCAGGAACACATTACGCTTTCAACCTTGCGTGGTTGGAGGAACCACCCAAACAAGAAAAATAAATGTGGCCTTATATGAAAAAAATTGCACCCCGGGGTTTAGGATACCGCCTGTTTTCAGGGTGGCGGGTGCCGGGTAATATATGCACTGTTTGCCTCTGCGTCTGCTTCACTTTTCAAATAGCAATGGCCCAGCAGGGCAGCAACTCCCCGGCAGCAAAAGGGTTGTCACTGGAAATACCGGGTTTACCGGCAAACCGGTCAGAAATTATTTGGGACCGGCTTCCGCTGTTAAAGAGCGAGCGCATCACTGTATTTGAAGGAAAAGAAAATGCGAGCGCATTTTGTCATCATGCCAGCATCTTCTACTACAAAGACAGGTTCTTTGCGGCATGGAGCAATGGCAATAAAGATGAAGATTTTTCGGGCCAACGTGTAATGTATGCTACCAGTAAAGATGGGCATCAATGGAGTAAAGCCATCAATATGACAGGAAGCACTCCTGAAATGGCCTATACGCCGAGTGGGTTTTGGGTGCATGATGGAGATTTGTATGCACTTGCCGGGTTTCAAAATTCCAGAGCAAGCACGCTCACTTCCGATACGGATGAACTAAATATCTACCGCTGGAATAGTGGAAAATCAGCGTTTGAATATTCCGCCGTCATAGCCAAAGATTTTTTGGGTATGGAAGGACCCAGGCAAACACCGGACGGACAATGGTTGATGTTCGGCAGACCAGCAGATAAATCGCTGCCCCATGCCAACCGGTTTGCAAAAGGAGGAAAAAGTGCAGTGGACAACTGGGCCATCAAACCTTTGCCCAATGATAAAGTTGTGCACGATATCTTTTGGTATACGCTTCCCAATGGCAAACTAATATCTGTTGAAGGGACGGGGGATGCTCCTGACCGGCACCTGGTAAGTATGTATAGCAGTGATAATGGAAACTCATGGTCTGACCCTGTACCATCTGATTTCCCTGATGCGGACAGCAGGATAAATGGATTGAAATTGAGCAACGGAATTTATGTACTATTGAATAATCCCAGCCTTTCCCGCTATCGCATTCCATTGTCCATATCTCTTTCAAAGGATGGAGAGAAGTTTGATCACATGGCCAATATTCGCGTCGAACAAACAAATAAAAAGTATTCCGGCCATGCCAAAGCTCCCGGCTACCAGTACATGAGAGCAATTGAACATGCAGGGAAATTATGGATCATTTATTCTGTAAATAAGGAGAACGTTGAAATAACGACCGTTTCATTAGATGAAATAAAGCGCTTTTATGCAACAGATCAAACCTACGACAATAGAAAACCGGCGGCAGAGATCATCATAGATAATAATGAAAAGGGATTTGAGACAAACAGCCCCTGGCCAACCGATACAGTGGCAGGTTTTTTCAAGGGAGTCAGGATGGGGGATCATGGCCACGACTACGCATATATGAAAAAATCACCGGCATCAACTGCCAGTTGGGCGAAATGGACGCCGAAGATAATCACACCCGGAGTTTATGCTGTCTACATGAAGTGGCCTACAAGATCTTTCGGGTCTAACGGATCAATGGCTGATGTTGCACCAATAGAGATCGGGTACCCGGGAGGCGTTCACCGAAGCTCGGTTGATGAGAGCCGTTATGGAGGCAGTTGGATATATCTTGGCTCTTTTCCTATGAATGCCGGAAATAGCTCTTACGTCAAGATTTATGCAGGTAAAAATGTTACAACGGTGGCCGATGCCGTAAAATTCGTGAAGAACTAAGAGACGAATAGTGAAAATATTAGATTATGAAAGTAAGATCATTTGCAGAGTATCTCCTGGCTATATTCCTCATCCTGGGCATGGTTTCCTGGAAAACATCAACACCCAAGATATTTTTGGTGGGCGATAGCATTTCCATTTATTATGGTCCGTACCTGAAAACTTTCCTGGAAGGACAGGTTGAACTGGAGCAGAAAGCGATTGAAACCTTGCAAGGCCGCACATTCAGCCGCAACGGTGGTGACTCCCGGCGTGTACTGGACTATCTCAAAGCAAAGCTGATACAGCCCGGTTTTCATCCCGACTATTTATTGCTCAATTGTGGACTGCATGATATCGGACGTGATACGATCCGGCACGATTTGCAGGTGCCGCTGGATACTTACCGTAAAAACCTTAACAGCATTTTTTCTTTGATCCAGGCAAAGAAGATAAAGATCATCTGGGTAACTACTACGCCCGTGGTAGATTCCATTCATAATAGTCGTACCAAAGTAAAGCAACGCTATTCCAAAGACCTTGAAGAGTACAACCAGGCAGCAGCAGTGGTTTGTAAGCGCTATCATGTACGGGTAATTGACCTGCATGATTTCACCCGCACACTTGGCCCGGATGCTTATTTAGATAATGTCCATTATAAAGAGGAGATACGCCCGCAACAAGCGGCCTATATAGCCGGCTCGTTAAGGATCATTCTTGATGAAAACGCAAGCAAGTAAAATGAACCGACGTGAACTCATAAAGATTTTTGGAATGGCGCCACTGGCCAGCATAGCTGAGCCGTTGAACCTGCTGGCGCGCAAAACGGCTCCTTCTTCCGCCGATACATTCCAGTTGGTTATTTACGGAGCAACACCTGCAGGCATTGCCTGTGCTGTCAGGGCGGCGCGGGAGGGGTTGAACGTATTGCTGGTGCATCATTCACAACGCCTCGGCGGCATGTTTATAAACGGCCTTGGTATTATGGACACACTCTATAATGGCTCGCGTTCTCCTATGTATGATGAATTCAGACAAAGCATTTATCAATACTACCGGCAGAGATACGGAACAAATTCGCCACAGTACCAGGCCACAGGCCCAGGAATATCAAAAACAAAATATGAAGCTTATGTAGCTGAAGAGCTGATCAAAGTTTGGGTTGCGGCAGAACCAGGGATCACTATCCGCAAAGGATATTATCCCGGCAGTGCAGGAAAAACGGGAGATGTTATTGATCATGTTGCATTCAGGGCAATGGAGGGAACAGGCAGTTTCAGTGCGAAGGCTGATGTGTTTGTGGATTGCTCCTATGAAGGCGATCTTGCCGCTATAGCAGGAGCACCCTGCCGGATCGGTCGCGAATCAAAAGAAGAATACGGGGAGAAACATGCCGGCGTGATCTATACAAAAGATATAGACCCCAAAAATGCAACAGACCCCCTGGATAAAGACCAGGCAGAACTGATACGCAACCTGAATCTTTACAGGTACAAAGAGACCAGCACGCTGATCATTCAGCCAGGCAGCACGGGAGAAGCAGACTCAACTATCCAGGGATTCAACTTGCGCGCAATTGTAACAGATGATCCCGGAAACAAAGTATTACCAGGTCGTCCTGCTCACTATGATGCCGGTCATTTCAAAGAACACTATCAGCACAAAGCAGAAAAGCTGACCTTATCGCGTCCAAACAATAAATCAAGTCTTGCCAGACCGGAAATACTGGGTTTGCAGAATAAATATGTGGAAGGCGATTGGGCCATCCGCAAAAGTGTGATCGAACAATATAAACAGGAATTGCTCGGATTATTCTATTTCCGTCAGAATGATCCGTCCCTGCCGGAAGAGATCCGCACGCATTGGAGGAAATATGGTTTTGCAAAAGATGAGTTTCCGGACAATGATCATATTCCTTATGAATTGTACATACGTGAAGCACGCCGTATCAGGGGCAGGGCTGTTTTTACCGAGCATGACGCGCAATTGTCCAACGGACTGAAGCGCGCTCCTTTGCATGAAGACAGTATCGGCATTACTGAATGGTTCCTGGATTCTCACGCCTGTACTGACAGGACAATTGATGACAGCAAAGAAGAAGGGGAGGTGATGCTGAAAAGCGAAACTGTTCCCGGTCAGATACCTCTCGGAACCTTACTGCCATTAACACCGCGTAACCTCATCGTTCCAGTTTGCCTTTCGGCATCGCATATTGGATTGGGGGCTTTGCGACTGGAACCTGTTTGGATGCAACTCGGTGAAGCAAGCGCATATATAGCAGTAGAAGCGGTTCAAGCCGGCATCGCTCCTGCGGAAGTTAATGCCGATATACTTACAAGAAAACTTGCGAGCAAAAGATTTATGCTTTCCTTTTTCAATGATGTGGAAGGAAGAGAATCTGCGCCCTGGTATCCTGCTATCCAATACCTGGGTGCAAGAGGTTTTTTTGGAAGCTATGAAGCAAAACCGGAGAGCAAACTTACCAAAGCGCTGGCTGAACAATGGGCGGAGCAGGTAAAATACTTCAGGGAAAAGAAGAACTGGGATGCAAACAACCATGCATTGAAAGTTGCTCAGCTGGAAGAAAAGAACGGAGAAAAAATAAAAGCAAAATTTTTTGCTGAAATGATTGATAACGCAGTGCGGCCTGCCCATCAAGCTTCCAGCCTGATGAGAACAATGGGTATCGCTGCTGCAACAACGATAAGTCGCGGCGATGCAGCCCGGCTGATTTTTGAAACCCTGGCATTCCCAGTTAAATAATTAAACCGTGTCAATAAAGTGTAGACTGTTATTGTTTTTTTCCTGTATCGCCTGCCAGTTGCTTTATTCACAGCAAACATCGGGAAATGCCAGACCGAACATTATTATCATATTAGCTGATGATCTTGGTTATGGAGATCTGGGGATTTATGGGGGTGATGTTCCTGTGCCTAATCTTGCCAGGATGGCGCGGGAGGGATTGCGGTTCACCGATTTTCATTCCAACGGGGCGGTTTGTTCGCCTACACGGGCTGCCTTGCTTACAGGAAGGTATCAACAGCGCATGGGTATTGAAAAAGCGCTTGGCGAAGATGAAAAAGGCCTTGGTGATGAGAAAGCAAAGCAAGAGATCACCATTGCAAAATATCTCCGTGATACCGGTTATGCTACCGGCATCATCGGCAAATGGCATTTGGGATACACAGTGGAGCAGAGCCCTGTTAACTATGGCTTTGATGAATTCTGGGGCACCTTGCACGGTGCGGGCGATTATCATTCACGGATAAATACATTCGGCAGGTATGATTGGTGGCATAATAAGGACACGGTAAAAGAAAAGGGATACAGTACAGACCTGATCACCCAGCATGCTATAGACTTTATGAAAGATCACCGGAAGGGCCCTTTCTTTTTATTCGTGTCACATAAGGCAATCCATTTCCCCTGGCAAACACCGGGTGATACGGCATTCAGAAAAGAGGGATTCAAATACCGTGATGTACAGGGCCCTTTGAACCGGCTGGGGCAGCATTCACCACAGGAAAGCCGGGAAGTGATACGGCAAATGATCATTGAAATGGACAAGAGTGTGGGAGAGATCTTTGCTGCGTTGCGGAAACTGAAACTGGATAAGAATACACTGGTATTGTTTTGTTCTGATAACGGTGGTATTGTCCAGTATCGCGGGGGGTATACGAATATATCTTCCAATCAGCCATTCCGCGGAGAGAAAGGAGACATTTATGAAGGCGGCCAGCGTGTGCCTGCTATTGCGTGGTGGCCAGGAAAGATCCGGCAGGGAAAAGTTTCCAATGCCACCCTGATGACCATGGACCTTGCGCCAACCTTTTTGGAACTGGCACGTACAAAGCTGCCTTCGGCAACTGGACCAAACCGGCTGGATGGTGTTTCCATTTCGTCCCTGTTGTTTGACGGGCAGGAATCCGCAGCAAGGAAATTGTTCTGGAAGGCTGGCAATTCCTGCGCGGTACGCTATGGTAAATGGAAGTTGGTAGTAAATGGGATGAATGCCAGGCCGGAACTCTATAACCTGGAAAATGATAAAACGGAAAGCAAGGATCTTTCGGCCTCAGAACCGGGACTGGTGAAAGAACTTGCTGCGGACCTGGAAAAGTGGAAACAAGATGTTTATTCAAAAAATAAACCATGATAGCTGCCATATGCCAATGGCGGGTGTTTAGAAAAATGAATGCAGGAAAAAATCATATCGTCCTTGCCGGCATACAATTTTCCAGGTGCTGGTGCGGCAATAGTAAACATATGTATTTACCATTTTATAAAACACAATGAAAATCCTGTCGATTTGTTTATTGTTTTCTTTTTCCATGATCCGGCCTGCTGCGGCTCAGGAGAAGATGAATGTGTTATTCATTTGCGTGGATGACCTTCGTCCCAATCTGGGATGCTATGGCGATTCCATTGCTATCACACCGAATATTGACAAGCTGGCAAAAGAAGGGATGCTTTTTGAACGCACCTATTGCCAGCAGGCGCTATGCGCCCCTTCCAGGGCTTCGATGATGACGGGGCTGCGTCCGGATACACTTCCGATCCCAACAGAAAGCGTCCATTTCAGAAGCGTATTGCCCGATGTGGTAACACTTCCGCAGCTCTTCAAACAGAATGGCTACCATGCACAGGCATTCGGAAAAGTGTACCACGCTTATCCGCCTCAACCGGATGATATATCCTGGACAGTGCCCGAAAGAATACTGGACGTTCCCAAAAGAGATGAATACCTGCTTCCCGCCAATCGTGTACGCGGATTTATCAACCCTATGGAAAAAGGTACTTCTACCGAACAGGTGGTAACGCCTGATGAAGGTTACCAGGATGGACAGGTAGCACTGGCTGCTATTGAAACGCTGGATACCATTAAGAATAAACCATTTTTTCTCGCCGTTGGATTTAAACGGCCCCATCTTCCCTTTTCAGTTCCAAAAAAATATTGGGATCTCTATCAGCGGGAAAATATTCCGCTGCCTGCGGATATGAAATATCCGGAAGACGCAGAAAACCTGGGAAAGCTTCGCTATGATTGGCAGTATGCAAAAGGTGAAATGAGGAACTATACTGATATACCGGAAAAAGGAGATGTGCCCGTCAACAAAGCGCGTGAACTGATCCACGGCTACTATGCCTGTATCAGCTATATCGATGCACAGGTAGGCCGCGTATTACACACCCTCGATTCCCTGGGACTAAGGGAAAAAACAATCGTCATCCTATGGTCGGATAATGGCTATCTCCTCGGTGAGCGCGGACTCTGGGGGAAAAAAGATAATTCGGAATACGCTACCCATGTAGTGCTGATGATGGATGTGCCCGGCATGGTACATACCGGTTCACGCACCAAAGCGCTGGTAGAACTGGTAGATATTTATCCAACCCTGGCCGATCTCTGCCACCTGAAAGCGCCGGCTGAATTACAGGGCACCAGCATGAAACCACTGCTGGAAAATCCGGACCTGAAATGGAAGAAAGCCGCGTTCAGCAGTTTCCCGCGACTTAATAATACCGTCATGGCTTATACGGTAAGAACTGCAAAATACCGTTATCATGAATACCGGGAAAAAGCATCCGGGAAACTGATAGCACAGGAATTGTACGACATGGATAAAGATCCATTTGAAAAAGTAGACCTTGTCAATGAAAAAAATAAAAAGAAAATAGTGGCTATGCATAAAAAATTACTTAGCCAGGGATGGAGATCAGCCTTGCCATAAGCAAGTAAAGCATAAATAAAAAACCAATAAGTTATGAGAGTTATAAAACGCATTACACGAAACGGAATTGTTTTCGCAGCGCTGATATCAATATTCAGTTGTGCATCGCAGGACAATAAAAAGTCGACCGGCCCTGATAAAGATTCGCCGCTGATGCTGGCTGGCGATTGGGTACCCGATGATCCAAAGCAAATCGACTTTGACCATTTGCCTCAGGTCCCTAATGCTGAGCATGTGATCGTTCATGACGTAAGGCAATTCGACGGCCACCGCGTTAACCAGCACAATTATCTCACCTATTATGGCGGTAAATATTGGGCAATGTGGAGCGATGGCCATGGTGTTGCAAGGGCCAAACCGGGAGAACACAGGGATAAAGTGCCGGGACATGATCAATCAGGACAGAAAGTATCCTTTTCTACCAGTACAGACGGTTTGAATTGGAGTGAAGCAAAAGATATAACGGATGAGCCCAGGGATGAATTTGGATGGATAGCCAGGGGATTCTGGTTGTACAAAGGAAAACTGCTGGCGCTGATCACGCGCTTCAAAGGACCGGGATATGCAGGTGAAGGCCTGTCTCTTCATGCTTTTGAATTCAATGATTCTTCCGGCACATGGAGTCATTTGGGAATCGTCTATGACAATGCAATGAATAATTTTCCGCCAAAGCAGCTTCCTAATGGAGAATGGATGATGTCAAGGCGCGACAGCTCAAAGAATGTTCATTTGCTGTACGGTGCAAAGGATGCGTATAACCAATGGAATTCCGTGCCGGTAGTTTCTTACGAGGGCAGCGATTTCAAAGCCGAAGAACCCTGCTGGTGGGTGCTTCCCGATAATAATCTTGTATCATTATACAGGGATAATTCCAAGAGCGGATTTCTGTACAGGTCTTTCTCTACTGATACCGGCCGCACATGGAGCAAACCGGTCAAAACAAACTTCCCCGATGCCGCTTCCAAATTCAGTGATTTGCGATTGAAAGACGGCCGCTATGTAATCGTCTCCAATCCAAATCCTAAAAAACGTGACCCGATGACTCTCGCCATCAGCGATGATGGTATTGTATTCAATAAAATGATCTATATCGTTGGCGGCCGTCATATAGACTACCCGGATGTGATGGAACATGATGGCTACCTCTTTATCGCATTCGCCAGTGCCAAGCAAAGCGTGGAAGTAGTCCGCGTACGCATCGCCGATATTGACAAGATTCAAATGCCGTCAAAACCATTCATTGTAAAATAAGGTATATAACCGTTTAAACGCTTTATCATGATCTCATCGAAAAAAAAGAAAACAACTATCATGCGCCGTATCCTGTTTTTAGTTTTGGCGATAAGCGGACTGCTTTATATGCCGCCGCTTGCTGCGCAAAAAAAATCAGCAGCAAAAAAACCGGTAGCACAACCGCAGAATATCCTCCTGAAAAACCCTGAATCGCCGCTAATGCTTGCCGGTGATTGGGTTCCGGATGATACACATAAAATCGATTACGACAAACTTCCCAGAGTTCCGGGAAATTTCCGCGATGTCAATGACGTACATGAAAAGCATGGCGTAAACCAGCACAATTATCTTGCTTTCTATGGCGGCAAATACTGGTTGATGTGGAGTGACGGCCCGGGTATTGAAGACCGTGTAGGTCAGCGCGTGAAATATACTACCAGCCCTGATGCACTGAATTGGGCACCTGCCGAATTCCTTACGCCAGCACCGGCCGGTTCTGAAACGCCTTCTATTTATGGCACACGTACCAACAGGGGATTCCGCTACATTGCAAGGGGATTCTGGGAAAGGGAAGGGCAACTTTATGCACTGATGTCACTGGATGAAGCGGCTGATTTTTTTGGTCCAAGCCTTGAGCTCAGAGCATACCGCCTGGACACCACTACGCAAAAATGGATTGACATCGGTGTGATTGCAGATAACACCATCAGCAATTTTGCACCCGAAAAGATCGGGACAGGTGATTGGATGATGTCCAGAAGGAAGTTTGACTATAAAAAATCGGGCGTTGAATTCATGGTAGGTGGCAAGGATAAGATCACGGAATGGAAATCATACCCTGTGCTTGGCTCTGCAGATGAGCTTACAGCGGAAGAACCCTGCTGGTGGATGCTGCCTGACAGCACCCTGGTAGCATTGTTCCGTGATAATAAAGGCAGCGGCTTCCTTTACCGTTCGTTCTCTTCGGACAATGGACTCACCTGGAGCAAACCCGTGCGCACCAATTTCCCTGATGCCCGTTCAAAATTCTTTGGCCTTCGTTTGAAAGATGGCCGCTATGTCGTGGTCTCCAACGCTAACCCGAAAAAAAGAGACCCCATGGTGCTTTCTTTTAGTGATGATGGCGTGGTGTTCAATAAAATGTATTACCTCACCGGTGGCCGGCATATTGATTATCCGCACATGATAGAGCATGATGGATACCTTGTGATAGCTTTTGCCGGAGAAAAGCAATCAGTGGAAGTAATGAAAGTGCGACTGTCTGACATTGATGATATTCCCATGAAATCTCAACGATAAGAAGAATGAAAAACCTGTATCAGTATACCATCTCCTTGTTCACGCTGCTGGCGGCATATCATAGCCAGGGGCAGCAGCGTTACAATGTATTGTTTATTGTGGCGGATGGATTACAGCCGCAGGTTCTATCCTGCTACGGCAATTCTTTTGCAAAGACGCCAAACTTCCAGGAGCTGGCCAATCGCGGCATCACTTTTCAGCATGCCTATGCTCAAAGATCGGTCTGCGCCCCTTCACGCCCTTCCATGATCACAGGCCTGCGTCCTGATACCTTGCAGATCACTTCAGGGGCTGTACATTTCAGGAGCGTGCTGCCGGATGTGATCACAATGCCGCAATTATTCAAACAGAATGGTTATTATACCCGGGCGATCGGCCTGGTTAGCCATGCACATCCGGCGCAACCCGATAATATATCCTGGTCTGTGCCTGAAACCTTGCTTAATATTCCAAAACGAGACGAATACCTGTTGCCACAAAACCGGCTACGCGGGTTTATCAACCCTATGAATAAGGGAGCAGCTACCGAAGGAATGGATGCGCCTGACAATGCCTACCAGGATGGACAGGTGACTCAACTGGCCATTGAAACATTGAATGAAATAAAAAATAAGCCATTCTTTCTTGCTGTTGGTTTCAAGCGCCCTCATCTGCCTTACAGTTGCCCAAAGAAATACTGGGACCTGTATGATGAAAAACAGATTCCTGTTCCTGCGGATATTAACTTTCCGGATTGCACACCCGAGCAGGCATCCTTGCGTTATGCCTGGTCAGACAGTACAGGTGAGATAAGACCATACACGGATATGCCTAACAAAGGGCCATTGTCTATGGAGCAAGCGCGGCACGCCATTCATGGTTACTATGCATCGGTTAGCTATGTAGATGCGCAGATCGGGCGACTGCTTCATACACTGGACTCGTTGAAGCTATCGCAAAATACCATTATCGTTTTATGGTCAGATCATGGCATTCACCTGGGCGAACGTGGCCTCTGGGGAAAAGCCGATCTTACAGAGAATGCTAATCATATTCCGCTGATCATTGTTAAGCCAGGATCAACTACAGCAGGCCGGAAAACAAAAGCGCTGGTGGAATCTGTAGACGTCTATCCTACACTGGCATCGTTATGCGGACTGGATGCGCCTGCCTGCCTGCAAGGAACAAGCATGCGGCCATTGCTGGATGATCCCGCACGGAAATGGAAAGAAGCGGTGTTCAGTGAATATCCAAGAAGACGCAATAAGGTGATGGGCTATTCTGTAAGGACGATGCAATACAGGTATAATGAATACAAAGAACTTGCAACTGGGAAAATACTTGACCGCGAGTTGTATGACATGAACACTGATCCGCTGGGATATCACAATCTTGTAGATACACCCGGATATGAAACAACAGCGGCTACATTAAAAAAATTTTTAGAAGGCGGCTGGAGAGCCGTAAGAATTAATTAAAGATCATGGACAGGAAAAATTTTATACGATTGAGTTCATTGGCCGCACTGGCCGCCAGCACAAGGTTAACGTCCTGTATGCCGGATAAAAAAGCAGCAGGCACAGATATCGTAGTGATCGGTGCAACACCCGCAGGTGTGATGGCCGCTATAGCAGCAGCAAGATTAGGAAGCTCCGTCATTCTTGCCGAATACCACGGACATATCGGTGGAATGTCAACCAGTGGCCTTGGAAAAAGCGATATTGAAAACAAAGATGCCATTGCAGGTTTATTCAAGGAGTTTACCAGTCGCATCAAACAATATTATGTTGATAAATACGGTGAAACATCCGAGAACGTAGTGAAATGCAAAGAAGGTTACTATTATGAGCCTTCCGTGGCGGAGCATGTCTTCAACCAGATGGTGGGCCAGGAAAAGAATATACAATTGCTGGTTAGCCACCAGATAGAGAAGGTAAATGTGCAGGGCGATACGGCACAGGAAGTGGTGCTGAAAGACCGGGTAAAGAACGAGATGAAGACCATCAAAGCAAAAGTATTTGTGGATGCCACTTATGAAGGGGATGTGTATGCATTGGCTGGTGCGGCTTATGCACTGGGTAGGGAAGGCAGGAATGACTTTCATGAAGAACATGCGGGCAAGATCTTCTTCGATTACAACGATAAAGTGATCCTGGACGGAAGCACCGGTGAAGCGGACAAAAAATTGCCTGCCTGCACTTACCGGCTTTGTCTCACCGATGATCCGGCCAACAGTTATGTGTTGAAGACCGCACCGGAAGATTACGATAGGAATAAATATACCCGTTATTTTGATGACCTCAAAGAAGGCAGGCTGGCAGGCCCGAAAGTTTTTAGGGAAGGACATGGTTATTATCAGGCTCATTTCAATACCATGGTGCGCGTGTTTTCCTTTGCGGAGATCCCTAACAGGAAATACGATGTGAACATTAATCCGCGTCCATTGGGATTTCCTTTCCCGGAAGAGAATGGTGACTATGTGGAGGCCAACTGGGAGCAAAGGGAGAAAGTGTTTGCACGGCATCGCAATCTTGTTCTCGGTCTTCTTTATTTTATCCAGAATGATCCTGAAGTGCCTGAAGCGCATCGAAAGTTGGCCAACCAGTATCACCTGTGCCTGGATGAGTTTACAGACAATAATCACTTTCCCTGGCAGCTGTATGTGCGGGAAGCGCGGCGTTTAAAAGGAAAATATTTTCTTACGGAAAATGATGTGACACTGAAGAAGACTGGTCGCAATACTATTTTTCCAGACAGCATCATTGCCGGTGAATTCCCGATCGATAGTTTCCCCGTATCCAAAGAAGCATCGCCGGATAAAAAAGTACTGGAAGGATATATTGGCCTCTTGCCGATCTCTCCCTACCAGATACCTTACCGCATTTTGATCCCGGAGAAGATAAAAGGGGTGATCGTGCCCGTGACCGCTTCAACCTCGCATGTGGCGTATTCCACTGTAAGAATGGAACCGTTGTGGATGGGGTTGGGCCAGGTAGCCGGCACGGCCGCATGGATGTCTATTCAGGAAAACAAATCTGTTGGCGATGTATCAGTGGACGCATTGCAGGGGAAATTGTTGGAATACCGGCAGATACTGACTTATTTCAATGACCTGTCAGTAGGCGACCCTGCTTTCCAGGCCGTACAATTCTGGGGAACAAAAGGCTTTTTTGATTCCTATGAAGCAAATATTCAGCAGCCATTGAATGGAAAGACCTGGCAGGAATGGCATACAAAGCTGTTGGCATTGATGGGAACGGCAAACAAGATTTTACCGGGTACGGCATCAGCAACTGTGTCTAAAAAAAATTTTCATGATATAGTGAAACAACAACTGGATAATAGCCATGCATCATTTAACGGGCCAGCAAATGAAATGATCTCAAGGGCTGAGGCATGCCAGGTTTATTATGATGTTTATTTTAAAACAAAAAGGATAGCGATATAACACAACAGCACATGAAAGAGCTTTATCCATTGTTTGGTATTGTAACGGTATTGAACACGCCCTTTACAGCGGATGATAAATTAGATATAGAAGGTCTGCGCAAGCATGTCCGTTATGCATTGCAGGCCGGGGTTGCAGGCTTTCTTGTCCCGGCTATGGCTTCCGAAGTATATAAACTCTCTACTGATGAGCGGCTGATGCTGCTGGATATTGTACTGGAAGAAGTGAATGGCAAAGTACCGGTGATCGGCGGTGCTGGAGAAACGGACCTGTCAAAGGCAGAAAATTTACTTCGTTTATATATTGACCGGGGATGCAGGCATGTTTTGTTCCAGATACCTTACACTTCCGATGATAGTTTTTATTATCACTTCATGCGGCTGGCCGAGTTGCAACCGGATGTGATCATGCTGCAGGATTGGGATGCATCCGGCTATGGCCTTGCAGATGATCTTATCTGCAGGCTGTTTGAAGAGGTAAAAGCGTTTCGATGCCTGAAAGTGGAAACGGTGCCTGCCGGTGTGAAATATTCCCGCATATTGAAGATGACCGGTGGTAAGTTGAATGTAAGTGGCGGCTGGGCTGTATCACAGATGATAGAAGGCCTGGCGCGAGGTGTTCATGCTTTTATGCCCACTGCTATGCATTTCAGTTATACAGAAATCTACCGGCAGTATGCAGCAGGTAATCATGCAGCAGCGGAAAAACTATTCCTGGAAATATTGCCGGTACTGGCATTTGCCAACCAGCACCTGGATATATCCATCCATTTCTTTAAAAGACTATTGCACCAGCAGGGCCTGTATGCCACGCAGGCAGTAAGAAAACCTATCCTTGATTTCGATCCTGTTCATAGCGCACTGGCTGATAAACTGATTGAAAAAGTTATTGCACTTGAAAAAAAGCTCGGAACGCCAGTCCATAATAATTCCGCAGCAGACGTTAACATTCTATAAAGATTCGATAGCATGATATAAATCAGGAGCAGTTGCATGCTCTACCTTCGGTCATATTGCTTATCGCGCAAGTCAATAATAATAAATTGTTGCAGGTAGCGCTGTAGGCTTTACCGGCAATCATTTCCGTAGCAAATGACAGACAAATCAAAATTGATCGCAGCCATTCTTGTAGCTGCATTGGGTTACTTCGTTGATATTTACGATCTCCTGCTGTTCAGCATTGTCAGGGTGTCCAGTTTGAAAGACCTGGGCCTGAGCGGGGAAGAACTGACGAATACCGGTATCTTTCTTCTTGATGTGCAGATGTGCGGGATGCTCATCGGAGGCATTGCCTGGGGTATCTGGGGTGATAGAAAAGGACGCCTTTCGGTATTGTTTGGTTCTATCCTCATGTATTCTATCGCTAATATTGCCAATGGACTTACGCATAGCGTAACCGGTTATGCTGTCTGGCGGTTTGTTGCAGGATTGGGTTTGGCGGGTGAACTGGGTGCAGGCATCACACTGGTTGCCGAACTAATGCCAAAAGGAAAACGTGGTTATGCAACCATGCTTGTTGCTTCTGTTGGCATCTCCGGTGCGGTGGTGGCTTATTTTGTGTCAGATCTTTTTCCCTGGCGTACTTCTTTCCTGATAGGAGGGGGTTTGGGGATTTTGCTATTGCTGCTTCGGATTGGCGTAGCAGAATCGGGAATGTTTGCACAGGCAAAGAAATCGCAGCACCGCGGAAACTTTCTTGCTTTATTTCGTACGCGTGCCAACGCCGTCAAATACCTGCGTTGTATTCTGATAGGGTTTCCATTGTGGTATGTAGTTGGTATCCTGGTAACCTTATCACCGGAATTTGGAAGATTGCTTGGTGTGCGCGGAGAGATCAGTGGAGGACTGGCTATTGCCTGGTGCTATGGCGGCATGGCGCTGGGAGATATCGTCAGCGGTCTTTTAAGCCAGTTGCTAAAAAGCCGGATCAAAGTAGTGTACATCTTTCTTGTGCTGGCGGTGGTTGCTGTAGGGGGGTATCTTTTCGGGCCCGGTATGAGTGTGCAATGGTTTTATCCGCTTTGCGGGCTGTTAGGTTTTTCGGTGGGTTATTGGGTTATTTTCATGACCATTTCCACGGAACAATTTGGTACTAATATCCGTGCAACGGTTACCACTACGGCGCCCAACTTTGCAAGAGGAGCATTGGTGCCTTCCACTATCCTTTTTCATCTTTTTACACGATGGACAGGATCGATGATAACAGGAGCAGCAATTGTAGGAGCTATCCTGTTTTTACTGGCCTTTTGGGCATTAAGGAAAATGAGGGAAACTTTTTCGGAAGACCTGGATTATATAGAGGAATTCAAGTGAAAATCCTATAACAAAAACAAGCTGTTTTTAATACGTTTGTAATTACTAAAAACATAAACCAACGCCGTGGCGCCTGATTACGATGAAAACATTGCCGATTATTGACCTTGCTGTTATCTGCCTCTACTTAGTGGCGATGGTTTACGTGGGATACTTCTTCTCACGGAAGAACAAGAATGCAGGCCAGTTTACAACAGCTTCAGGCCGAATACCCGGTTGGGCTATCGGTCTTTCCATTTATGCAACATTCCTGAGCAGTAATACTTTTCTTGGCGTTCCGGGAAAAGCTTTTGGAACCAACTGGAACGCATTTGCCTTCAGCATCTCCATGCCATTGGCGGCATGGGTTGCTGCGAAATACTTTGTTCCTTTTTACCGCAGTACAGGCGAAGTATCTGCATACACCAACCTTGAAAAGCGTTTTGGCCCCTGGGCGCGCACCTATGCCGTTGTATGTTTCCTGCTTACCCAGATTGCACGCATGGGCTCCATTTTTTTTGGACTATCACTGACATTGCAGGCACTTACCGGCTTCAATATGCAGATGATCATGCTGATCACGGGGATCTGTATCATCCTGTACACGGTAATGGGTGGGATAGAAGCGGTGATATGGACAGAAGTAGTGCAGGGAGTTCTGAAAACACTCGGAGCTATATTGATCGTTTACCTGGTCATTTCACATATTGACGGAGGCGTGAATAAAATAATAGAGATAGGAAGTAAGGATAATAAATTCAGTCTCGGCAGCATCAACCTTGATTTTACACAATCAGGTTTTTGGGTGATACTGCTGTATGGATTCTTTATCAACCTCAACAACTTTGGGATGGACCAGAATTATGTGCAGCGATATCATACGGCTACATCCAAAAAAGAAGCTTCCAAATCCATCTGGCTTTGCGTTTGGATCTATGTGCCGGCATCACTGCTGTTCTTTGTTATCGGTACCTGTCTTTATACTTATTACCAGGTCAATCCCCATCTGCTTGATCCGGTAAGATTGCAAGTGGCTGCAGAACGGTTAGGAGCAAACGCTTCTTCCGCCGAATTGCAGTCGCTGGCCGCAACACTGCAACCGGAAGATTATGGTGATAAAGTGATGCCGCATTTCATGGTGACCATGATACCGGCCGGATTGGTTGGACTGATCATTTCTGCTATTCTTTCTGCGGGTATGAGCACTATCAGTTCAGGTATGAATGCATCAGCCACCGTTTTTGCAGAAGATATCTACAAACGTTATTTTAAAAGGACCACGACAGATAAGCAGGAATTGCGCTTATTACATATGGGCACGGTAGTGTTTGGTTTGCTGGGAATGATAGCCGGAGTATTAATGATCGGTGTAAAAAGCGTATTAGATATCTGGTGGCAACTCTCCGGAATTTTTGCCGGCGGTATGCTTGGCTTGTTCCTCCTGGGCATTATCAGTAAAAGATCGGGAAACAAAGCAGCATTGGCCGGGGCTATCACCGGTATATTGGTTATTATGTGGATGACATTGTCCAGCCTGATCCCCGAAAAATACAGCTACCTTAAAAATCCGCTTCATGCCAACATGATCATTGTGGTTGGCACGCTGGTGATTTTTCTAACGGGATTGCTTGTGTCGTCTTTGCAAAAACGTAAAACTGAGTGAGTGGGGTACTGGCTGCAGGCTACTTGTGTTATGTTAATGATCACTCATTTTTCAATTCTATCTTCACCATAAACACCTGCAAAAGGACATCATCCCCCTCGCTTGTATAACGATTGTAGATCACTGCATCTCCCTGCGGCGACCACACTACAGCCCCTGCCAACTTCTCTTTCCTCTTTTTCGTTAATTCCAGTGTTTTTGCATCTGATAACTGCGTAATGAATACACGTTCATCCGACATATAGGCTACCCATTTCCCGTCGGGAGAAAAATTGAAGGGACTGGAGATTGAAGTAGATAGAAAAGTCAATTGCCGCAACCTGCCGCCATTTGGAGAGATGCCCCATAGTTGAACAATCCCTTGCTCATCTTCCGCCAGGAACCCGATCAATGAACCATCTGGTACGCTTCGCAGCCAATGACGCGGAATGGAGCTCACTCCTTTTTCTGAAAAGCTGATCCGGCGCTGCACAATACCAGGTGGTACCTCCGGTAACGTGGAAGGTGTACCGGCAGAAGGAAAACGGACTGCCAGTTCGGGAAGGTTTTCGGGTATATCAGCCACAAAAATTTCCGTTTTCAATTTCCCGTCTTTGTCAACCAGATGGCCCTGGAATGCAATTGCACGTTTTTGCCAATCACCGTCTGTCTTCTTATATCCATTCAATCCGATCCAGCATTCATCGAAAGCTTTTGCCACTTCGTCTGATCCGGGTTTTGGGCATTGCACTACCCGGCTAACCAGCACGGCGTGCATTCTGCCATCCTTTTCTTCCACACCGTCTGCATTTTTTACTTTCACTTTTCCAGGGAACATAATTCCCACTGTGCGTGTATCCGTTACCTGTTCACCTCTTGCTGAAGCTTCAGCAAGGATATGATCGTTGTAGGTAAAACTGATCCATTTTCCATCACCGCTCCATGTGTGTGCATGTGTACCGCCACGCAAAGCGCCGGGTGTGAATGGTGGGGTGATATCCCTTGCATCCATCCATACCGGTATCATGGGCCTTTTCAGTTCCACCCCTATTCCTGTACGTCGCGTGAAAGAATAAGGACGTTCTTTATTGCAATTCTGGATACCGCCCAGGAACAATACCATTGTGCCATCAGGAGAAAATGTGGCCGCACCGGCGCCGGGACCAAAGGCAGATTGATGCTCCGTACGGTAAATAAGCTTTTCCTGACCGGTAGTTAAATCCAGCAGATAGACTTCTCCATTGGCGGCCAGCAAAGAGTCATCATTGCGGCCATCATAGACGATCATCTTACCATCTGGGGAAAAGCACTGGGTACTGTTTAAGCAGTGACCGGACCTGCCGGTTGTCAATTGAATCTCTTTGCTATCATGGGTATCACGCATAGGACCTGACTCTCCGGTATTCACTTTCACAACTTGATTTTTAAATTTATCACGCAACACATTTCTCCTTGTACTTCCGCTTATACTCAAACGGAGTAAAGCCTGTAAAACGTTTGAAATGCCTGTAAAAGTTAGACACATTATTGAAACCGCAATCATAACACACTACGGCAATGGCACAACGGTCTTCCATGATCATACGGCATGCATGACTGATCCTGATCTCTGTGAGAAAATCAAGATAGGTTTTATTGGTCATCGATTTAAAGTAACGGCAAAAAGAGTTTACGCTCAGGTTGGCGATCTCTGCAATTTCTTCCAGCTTAATATCCTTCTTGAAGTTGGTAAGCGTATACGCTATTACATTGTTCAATCGCAAAGATTCATGCTCATTCGGTTTGTAGAAAGCATGTGCGGAAGCGATCGTAGTCACTTCTTCTCGTTCACTGATCACCTGCAGTATCTTTAAGAGATAAAGGATCCTGTCAAACCGGTTTGCTTCCGTGATCTTATACATCATATCCCGAACGATCTCCGCGGATTCTCCATGGAGCAGCAATCCTTTTTTTGCCAGTTCAAATATCCGTGGCAAAAGATAGGCTTCGGGCAGCTGGAAAAAATCCCGTCCCAGGCAGGCAGGAGAAAACTGGATCACAATAGCCTCTACGGAATAATCATTCTCGTCCCGCAATTCATGCTCTTTCCCCCGCCAGGCATGCGGCAGGTTTTCGCCGAGCATGATCACTTCGCCTTCACTGAAATGGGCAACGTTATCGCCGATGAGGCGGATACCTTCACCTTTGATAGTAAAATGCAATTCCAATTCAGGATGATAGTGGAGGGGTTTACCAAAATTTTGCAGTTTGTCGTGCCGCACCGAAAAAGAATTCTGGATGGGCACCGGCACTTTGTGAAAATGTGGTTTCATATAGCAATCGTTAAAATGACCAATATGCAGTTTCCAGATTACCAGTAGCGTACAGCGATCATCTTCCTATTGCCTGCCCGTCTTTTGTAATCATTCTTAGTATTCCCGAAGCCTATTTATATACAATTTTATCATTTGGTATAACGCAATTTCCAGCAATCGTTGAAACGAATTTAGGGTTTTCCCCTAGCAATTACAAGATTTTAGCGACATATCTTCTTGACATTCAAGAAATTTTCAGCCGTATCCAATCATGGTAAAATCGTACAAAAAAAAGAGAAAAAAGTAGAATGGCATGCCTGCATCTGAGCGGACCTTTGCATTTCCAATTTCTCTCTTTAGAGGCCATGTTCGGTCACATCGCAAACGGTTTTGTATTTCTCATACCGTTGATTCAGTATTCCAACGCGTCTTTCATCGGGGTAATAGGTTTTGTCGAATCCAGTTCCCATTGATTTCATTGCCTGCGGCAGGTCCTGGTACACCCCCGCTACGCATGCTGCCAGCATAGCTGCGCCTGCAGCGCATACCTGCTCTGACCGGTTCACTTTGATTGGCACGTTTAGTACATCAGCCATCATCTGCATTACAAAAGCAGATTTGCGTGCGATACCACCTACACCAATGATGCCGGCAATTTCAATCGACTCTTCATGGAAGCGCTCCATGATCCTTCTGGATCCAAAACAGGTAGCTTCCACAAGTGATGCATAGATGTGCGGCGCATCTGTAGCAATAGAAAGCTTGGTGATCGCAGCTTTCAAAGATAAATTGGCATCTGGTGTACGCCGGCCATTCAGCCAGTCGATGGAAAGTTCACTGTTCTCTCCAATGAGAACATGTGCTGCTTCCCTATCCAGTTGTTTTAAAAGCTCATCGTTGATCCTGGTGATGGCTTCATTCGGAATCATACTCCTTGCTGCAGTAGAATTTCTTAACGGCCATAACAGCAGGTTCCTGAACCAGGAATAGATATCACCAAAGGCAGCTTGTCCTGCTTCCAGGCCAATCATGCCTGGAATAATGGACCCATCCACCTGTCCACAAATTCCTTTCACGAATTTTCCCTGGAATTCATTTTTAGGCACTACCAACATATCACAGGTGGAAGTGCCGATGATCCGTGTCAGGTAACCGGGTTCTATCTGTGCACCGATAGCGCCCACATGTGCATCGATTGCGCCGATGCCAATCTTTACTGTAGTGGGAAGTCCCAGGCGTTTGCCCCAATGGCTGCTGATGGTCCCCGCAGCCTGGTCGGCAGTAAACACAGTGGGATCCATTTTTCTTGCATAACCTTCAAGCAGCGGGTCTATGGTTTTCAAAAAATCGCAGGAAGGAAAACCGCCATGTTCTGCGGCCCACAATGCTTTATGCCCTGCTGCACAAACATTCCGTTTTAATTTTCCTGCATGGGTTTGGCCGGTTAAGAGAAAAGGTATCCAATCACAATGCTCTACCCAGGTATAGCAATGTGCAAGCACTGCCGAATCGGTCCGCAGTACGTGCAATAATTTCGCCCAATACCATTCAGCAGAGTACGTGCCACCAGCATATTTCAGGTAATCTACTTCCCATTTCTGCGCTACTGTGTTGATATCAGCAGCAGCATCCATGGCGGAGTGATCTTTCCAGAGGAAGAACATCGCATTCGGATTGTCTGAAAAACCACTCTGCAATGCAAGCGGCAGACCCTGGTCATTCACCGCAACTGGTGTGGAGCCGGTGGTGGTAACACTGATGGCGGTGATATTTGCTCTGACAGATTCAGGCACGCGGGCTACGCAGTCTTTGATGGTAAATTCCATTCCTTCGATGTAATCGGAAGGATGTTGCCTGAACTGGCTCTTTGAAGGATCACAGTATAGCCCTGCTTTCCAACGGGGATATTCAAAAACAGAAGTGGCCGTTTCTGCGCCATTATGTGCATTAACAAGCACGGCTCTGACAGAGTCTGTACCGAAATCCAGGCCAATACAATATTTTGATGAGGTCATTTTATTTTTTTGACGATAGATCAGCAGGATCTATTTATATAATGGTCCATAAATATCGCAGGCTCTGTAATCCGAACCTTCGGCGTCCATGCCAAAGGATTTCCAGGAAGAAGGACGCATGATCTTTTCCCCGGGTACATTGTGCATGCATACGGGTATGCGAAGGATAGCAGCGAGTGTGATCAGGTCTGCGCCGATATGACCATAGCTGATAGCTCCATGATTCGCCCCCCAGTTGAACATTACACTGTATACATCTTTGAATGCATCGCTTGTTGTTAATCGGGGTACAAACCAGGTAGTAGGCCATGTTCTATCGGTTCGTTCATCCAATACCTGGTGTACATGATCCGGCAGGTCTACCGTCCAGCCTTCAGCGATCTGCAATACAGGGCCCTGGCCTTTTACGAGATTGAGCCGGCACATGGTAACCGGCATTTCTCCTTTTGACAGGAAACTGGAAGAATACCCACCTCCGCGGAAATAATCCCGGTTAGCGGGGTACCATGTGGTTGCATCCAGGCATTCCTTACTTTCCGCTTCACTGATTTCCCAGAATGGTTTCATTACCGGTTTTCCGTCATTGGATTGCCTGCCTGTACCATCCAGTGTAGCAGCGCCTGAATTGATCAGATGAATGAATCCTCCTGCCGCACGGCCATCAGCCTGCCATCCTGTTACACGCTGCACGGCATCGGGGCTCCAGTAAGTACGTACATCAGCAAATATCTGCGCTGTATTGGTCAGCAAATAATTCAATAGCATGGATGCTCCATTCATTGCGTCATTTTCTGTAGCAACGATATAGGGATTGCGAATACCATTCCAATCAAATGAAGAATTGAGTATTGCTTCTGAAAAATCGCCATTAGGCAAAAAATCCGTCCACTGTCTTTGTCCCTGGAAGCCTGATACCAATGCATGATGGCCCTGCGCTTCCTCTGCAAAACCAATCTCCGCCAGTTGTTCGTTGCCGGTCATCAGATCACGGATGATCATTGTCATCTTGACAACAAATTCCCAATCGCTATCTTTTTCTTCGCGTGTTTTGATCTTATGTTGCTGGTTGAAATCTTTACCTTCTTTGCAATTGGCTTTTGTCCAGGTGATGGCTTTTTCAAATTCCTGTTTATCATAGATGCCTTGTTCGATCCTGCGCAATACCTCTGTTGAATCAACATATTCTGTGCGCATGCCGAGATATTCCTGGAAAAAATCTGCATTGACGATAGACCCGGCAATACCCATCGATACCGAACCGATGGCTAGGTAGGCTTTTCCTTTCATAATGGAAGCAGCGAGGCCGGCCCTTGCAAAACGCAGTAGGGATTCTTTGACATCAGCAGGGATCAGTTGATCACCCATGTCCTGCACATCTCTGCCATATATTCCAAAGCAGGGAAGGCCTTTTTGTGTATGCGCTGCCAGTGTAGCTGCCAGGTATACAGCTCCGGGCCTTTCGGTGCCATTGAATCCCCAGATAGCTTTTGGCAACAAGCTGTCCATGTCCATGGTTTCAGAACCATAACACCAACATGGTGTAACGGACAGTGAAATGCCTACGTTATGCGCTGCAAATTTTTCTGCACAAGCTGCCGCTTCTTTTATACCACCGATAGTTGTGTCTGCAATAATACATTCTACTGACGTGCCATCAGGATATCTTAGTTCAGCTGTGTATAGTTTTGCTACAGCCTTTGCCATATTCATGGTTGTTTCTTCCAGGGATTCGCGGATACCCCCAAGCCTTCCATCAATAATCGGGCGGATACCGATCTTTGGATAGCTATTCCTTTTCATAAGTTATAATTGTTGTTGTGATCAATGCAGGCAATTCGCCCTGATTTTTTATCAAAACCAGGTTTAAAATTAGAAGGGAATGCCTCGGGCTTTTTGTAGAATTCTAGCAAGCTGTTGTAGGAAATTACCGAGAGGAAGAAAGGCCTTCCTAAGTTCAGGTAAATGAAGCCGGGTGTGCCTCAATAAACTTTAGAACATTATGGCAACTTTAAGAAATATCCAGGCTGCTTTTAACCTGGTGATGCGAGGCCGTTTTTATATCAATGCCAAAGAGGTGAATGAGCAACTAAGTACCGGCCAACAGCAACAAATGAAAACAATGGCTACACAACTGATAGATGAATACAATGCACAGTTTAAAAAACCAGCGCCGAAAACAGACGCGGTAGCTGCGCAGAAAAAAGAAATTAGGAAAGCCACTCCACCAACAGATAAATGTAAGCGGCAATTATGGGAGATGGGTTTAGAATTGGGGAGTTTCATCAGTGGCGAAGGCAAAGATGCACAATTGATAGAGCATGATTGCAATACAAACCAGTTTAAAATCGCCTGGCTGGATAAAGCAAAAAACAAGATCATGTTTACCAGCATCAACCAGCAGCAAATCAAGAACTATAAATCGTCCACTCAATTTCCTTTTTTATTATGCAATCATTGCAAAGGTGTTGGCTATTTTATGGAATATGACTGGTATCAGATGGGAGTAGGCAGTAGTTTTTATGCACGCAGTACCAAACAGCGCTTATATACTTGTGGAGTATGCAGTGGTAAAGGATATATTCAAGTGAGATAAAGATTTTTGCGCCGTCGCCAGAACCTGCCCATAACATAACATCAAATTCCCGGCACTACCGGGGATTTTCAATGCTTACGCTTTTCAATGCAGCTAAGAATCCAGTCTCTGTAACAACAATTTTATTATGTTTTCGTTATATATGTAACTCAGGAAATTATGCAGCCAAACAGGATGGGAATGTCCACTATGAATAAAGCCCATTCTAACTAATATACACCAAAACATGAGAAGAAAATTGACCCCATTAGCGATTGTCGCAACCATGTTGCTACTCGTTTCTAATTCCTCTTACAGTCAGCAACACGACATATTGATATCCTTAAGCGCTGGCCCTGCGTTTACAAGTGCCAGCCAAAAAGATTACAGGCAGGGGAATGGCTATGGTTTGCAGGCAGATGCCTTTGTGCCATTTTACAGGAAAGGTTGGGATGGAAGTGTAAAAGGAAGTGGCTTTACTTTAGGAATAAATGCAGGCATAAATTATGCTTCGCTAAAAAATTTGCAACCAGACGTAGAAGTGATCGGAGGAAAATATCTGGTGTACAACGGCATTACCAATATAAGCAACAGTAGTTTTAAAAAATACTCTGGCAGCTTTTCAGGAATTGCCGGGCTCCAGGCCCAATTTGCCTTTGGTAAATTTATTATATCGCCAATAATAAGTACTGGCTATATATCCGTTAAACAGGAAGGATATTCTCAAACAGGGAGTTTTTCAGTCAATGGTCAACCTTTATCAAAAGATCTTGCCAGGCAGGATGCAGTAAATGAATCGGGCTTTTTAGTAAAGCCGCAGCTAAAATTTGGATATACAGTATCAGACAGGGTTCAGTTATATCTTGGTGCAGCCTTCACTACTGGTCCTCAAATGGAATATACCCTGCACACATTGGTACCGCAAGGAGGCTTTAAAGAAGATAATAAGTATGAGGTGGATCAGATAAAAAATGGTAGCTATTCGGAGTCCAAATCAAAAAGCAGGTATAAAACAAGCGAAATACACCTGGGTATAGGTATTAGATTGGGAAAAAGCAGCAGAAAAAAACCAAGAGGAAAAGTTACTAAGCCAGGTGATAATGGTATGTTACAAGCAAGTAATGCTGACAGTACTAAAAACCCGCTGTACAATCCTTCAGGAATGGAAGCCACAAATCCCTTAGCTATGGCTTTGCCGGGAAGTCCCATAGGCGGCATAGTGGTAAAAGGCGGTAAAAATCCGGGAGGAAACCTAATGGTTGCAACAAGCGATAGCAATGGGAAATTTGAACTCAATGGACTGGAAGTGGGTGCTTATCAATTTAACCTTACACCGGGTCAAAATCCGGGAGCAAACGAGGTAACAAGCGTGGGAACTGTGCGGCCAGGTACCAAGGGAAGCGGTGCGACATCTTCCTCTTATGCGGCTGGCCGTCTTTCAACCGATACAACAAAAAATCCATTGTATGAAGGCAGCGGTAACTCCGGAAGCAATCCAATGTATGAGGCCTCGGCCCGACCCGGTTCACCTATTGGCGGTATTGTTGTGAAAGGAGGTAAAAACCCAGGCGGGAATATGATAAATCTCTCCGTTGATAAAAATGGAACAATACAGTTTGAGGTTTTAGAAGCTGGTAACTATAAATTTATTATTCAGACACCAGAAAATCCAAATCCTGGCAAACAGAAAAAAGTAAAAGAGAAAGCTACCTCTGGTTTGAAAGACACCTTAAAAACAAATGTGTAAATATCAGCGGTAGCTGCCTGGCAGGTATCAAAAGTCATCCGGTTTTACAGGGCTATGTCCCACTCTTGTTACTTTCTTTTATCGGGCTTGCCCAGGCTTTTGCCGGCAGCAGTACTGTCCAAAAAGCCTGTTTTTGGATTGCCTGGCGAAGCAGATTTTCTATTATGATGTACCAGTAGTTCACCTGTACCGGCAGTGAAATTTCGTGCGTCAATTTTGTGTCAGAATAGTGGTAGAAAGCGGAGAAAACTGAGAAGAATTGACACACGGAAAAATAAAAAAGCTCTGTAAGTCAACAACTTACAGAGCTATAACGTGCCCAGGACTGGAATCGAACCAGCACATTCTTGCGAACGGCAGATTTTGAGTCTGCTGCGTCTACCAATTCCGCCACCTGGGCTGCTGATTGGGGTTGCAATATTACAGCTTTCCGGCCATTTGCTGTGAAGTGTACCGCAAATATTTTTTAGCATCATCAATTCACTTGCAACAACTCTTTTTGGGCAGTAATATCTTCCTGACAAGGTTCCACAATTTCTTTAATAACTCCATGATCTTCCTTTTGCATTTGATCAGCCGCGCTGCTTTACCGCTGGAATAATTCACGGCTTATTCTCCGGAATTTTCCAACTACTTTTGCTGCGCGCTGAACGATTGCAAATTTACGACTATGATTAGAATCGGACTGATCCGTGAAGGAAAAATACCCGCTGATAACCGGGTAGCCCTGACTCCCGCTCAATGTAAATGGATACACAAGCAATTGCCTGATGTAAAAGTGGTGGCACAAACCTCGCCCAGCCGTTGTTTTACCGATCGTGAATACACGGCCGCAGGTGTAGAAGTAAGAGAGGACCTGAGTGACTGCGATATCCTGATGGGTATCAAAGAAGTGCCGGTAGCCCAACTGCTTCCCGGCAAAACCTACCTGTTCTTCTCCCATACCAAGAAAAAGCAACCGCATAACCGGGAACTGCTCCGCACCATACTCGACAGGAAAATACGCCTGATAGATTATGAATGCCTGGAACATGAAGATGGGCAGCGCATCATCGGGTTTGGGTTTTTTGCCGGGGTAGTAGGGGCGCATAATGGAATAATGGCTTATGGTAACCGCACCGGCCTGTATTCGCTCGACAGGGTGTATAAGGAAAGAAGCTTCCGCGAACTGATACACCATTACTTCGGACTTCGTTTACCGAATGTCAAAATAGCCGTTACAGGCAGTGGCCGCGTTGCGCATGGTATTCTTGAGATCATGAACCTGATGGGTATTCATGAAGTGGAGCCAGATGATTACCTGCGCCGCCGGTTTTCCTATCCTGTGTACACGCAACTGAAAGGACCTGACCTGTACCGCCATAAAAAAACAGGCACGTATAGCCGTGTAGACTTTCATGATCATCCCGGTGAATATGAATGCCGGTTCCTTCCTTATGCTGCGCAAACGGATATCCTGATGAACGGGATTTACTGGGATAAAGATGTACCGCGTTTGTTTGAAAAGGAGGATGTGGCGGCTGATGATTTTATTATCCAGACTATTGCCGATATAACAGATGATGCAGATGGCTCTGTGCCGATCAACCTTGGCGATCAGACGATCGAAGATCCTGTGTATGGTGTTGACCGGAACACGCTGCAGAAAACTTCTCCATACCTGGAAAACTCTATTGACGTGATGGCCGTAGGCAATCTTCCTAATGAGCTGCCAAGAGATGCTTCGCGTTATTTCGGAGAACAGCTGATCAAGTTTGTATTGGAGGACCTGGCAAAGGGAAGTTCTCCGATTATTGAAAGAGCAACAATGACCAATGAAGGAAAACTGACCAGTTCATATTCCTATCTGGAGGATTATGTCAAAGGACTCTAATAAAACCTGTCTGGCTTAACGCTGTTTCTTAGTGTTTCTTTTGTTGACCCGGCGCATATGGCTTGGCGGATTTGGAACCGGTTATTTTTTTAGCCTGTCCTGGGGGGAGTGGCTTGGAGGAATGAGAATGGTGATGATGGGAGCAGGCAGTAAAAATAATACCCGCACCTATTGAGAGAAAAAGGAGTTTGAGCGTTTTCATATCGGTTGAATTTTTCAATGGGTAAATATATTAGATCATCTGAGCCGGAAAAGCAGCCTGATAAAGTATTTTACAGATACAAGTAATAATCCTTCAAAAGCTTGCTGAATTCAGTAGTATAATCGCTGGAGTTTTCTTTTATGGCCAATTCTTCCATTTGTAAAACTCCTTCTTTTTTTCCGCCTGCAATTAACACTCTGAAAAAAGAATGTGCTCTTGACTGCTTCACCATGCATATTGTTCCCAATTTCATACCATATTTTGAGATAGCAGCTTTTATCTCTTCATGTCTTTTGAATGGCAGCAAAAGAAAAAAACGCCCATCATCTTTCAACTGCCTGGAAATAATACCTAAAAGCTCACTGATCAACAACCCGGCATCGTGATGAGCGGTGTTTTTCAACATATTTCCTGAAGTAAGCTCATTCTCATAAAAAGGTGGATTGCTGATGATGTTATCGTATTGCTTATTAAAATCAAATACGCGGGCATCGCCATGCAAAATATGGATGCGGTCTTTCCAGGGGGAGTTTGCTGTATTTTCCTTTGCCTGTTCTGCTGCTGCTTTATCGATCTCAATAGCATCGATCTGTGCATTCACCTCTTGTGCGATCATCAGGCTCAATAATCCTGTGCCTGTTCCGATATCGAGGATGTTGTTCCCTTTTGTGTTGTGAGCTATATTCTTTGCAGCCCATGCACCAAAAAGGCAGGCATCTGTGGTTACCTTCATGGCAGCCTGTTCCTGGTGTACCGTAAATTGTTTAAAGCGGAAATAATTGTTAGCCATCTCGATGATTATGATTACCACTCTGCTCTCGCAGAGGCTTCAATATCCAGGCCTGCAAATTGCCCTGCCTGGTATTTATAATAACCCGTGATAGCGATCATGGCTGCATTGTCTGTACAATATTGAAAAGCGGGAATGAATGTTCTCCAGCCTTGTTGCTTTCCCATTTCTTCGAAAGCTTTCCGCAATCCGCTGTTGGCTGAAACGCCACCGGCAAGGCAAATATCCCTGATGCCTGTTTCCTGCGCTGCTTTCCGGAGTTTGTGTAATAGTATGGTCACAATGCGCTGTTGAATGGATGCACAGATATCATTCAGGTTTTCCTGGATGAATTGATAACGTTCCTGTTCACTTGCTCTGAATTCTTCCTTATACACGAGGCTGGTACCTGCATTCTGCAGGAAATAAAGAATAGATGTTTTTAACCCACTGAAGCTGAAATCGAGCCCCGGGATGCGGGGTTCAGGGAACTGGAACCTGTCAGGATTCCCTTCTTTTGCATACTTATCGATCAGCGGACCGCCAGGGTAGGGAAGACCCAGCAACTTGGCGGATTTATCAAACGCTTCGCCGGCTGCATCGTCAATAGTTTCACCGATCACCCGCAGTTGAGTAGGCGATTCGCAGATCACGATCTGTGTATGTCCTCCACTTACAGTAAGGCATAAAAAAGGAAAAGAAGGTTTGGGATCAGCGATCAGGTTGGCCAGTACATGCGCCTGCATATGATGCACTGCGATCAGTGGTTTGTTCAATGCAAGCGACAGGGATTTGGCAAATTGTGCGCCTACCAGCAATGAACCGATGAGGCCGGGAGCCTGTGTAAAAGCAATGGCATCCACGGACGGCAAAGAGCAGTTTGCAGACGAAAGGGCTGTGTCCACTACCGGTACTATATTCTGTGCATGTGCACGGCTGGCCAGTTCAGGCACCACACCACCGTATTTTTCATGAACGGATTGATTGGCGATAAAATTCGACAATATCTTTCCGTCCGTGCATACGGCTGCAGATGTTTCATCACAACTCGATTCGATCGCAAGAATAGTAACAGACATGCAGGTAAAGAATTTGTGCAAAGGTAGCGAAGGCCGGCGATTTCGATGGCTTACTTGCTTCTGATCGCCACTACAGGATCCATTCTTGCAGCCTGTGAGGCAGGAATAAAGCCGGCAAGAATTCCAACAATGACACAAATGGCAATAGCCATCAACATATTATTAGTGGAAATGAATACAGGGAAATTCAACAAACCGGATAACACCTGTGTCAATATAAATACCAGTGTCAACCCGATCAACCCGCCAATGATACACAGGAATGCTGACTCAAGCAGGAATTCAGTCAGAATGATATGGCTCTTTGCGCCGATCGCTTTTTTCAAACCGATCTGGCTTGTTCTTTCGCGGACGGATACAAACATGATATTGGCCACACCAAACATTCCAACGATCAATGAAAGGGCAGCGATGGCCCATCCGCCGATATTGAGACTTACAAAAGCGGAACTGATAGACTCGGTGAGATCATTGATATCATTAAGCGCAAAATCATCTTCTTTAGTGGGACTTAATTTATGCAGGGCCCGCATGGTGCCGGCCAGTTCATCCTTAAGCACTTTACTGCTGAGATTATCTTTTCCCTGTACCATGATCACCGGATCAGCCCGGTCTTCACGGATAATAGTGCGCGCAAACCTGTAAGGGAGGATAACGCTTTGATCAAAATCCCAGCCACCGATCATTTGTTTGCCTTGTTTTTTGACAATGCCGATGATCAGCACTTTTTTCCCCCGTATGGTAACTTCTTTATCGAGTGCCTGTTCAGGAGAGCCGAACAGCATTTCAGCCACTGTATTTCCGATCACCACTACATTGGCCCCCCGGTCAAATTCAGACGGGGAAATATAACGGCCTACCGGCACCTGCAGGGCCTGGATATTCTCAAAATCTTCGGAAGTGCCATAGAGGTTGACATTGGAGAGGGAACTGCCTTTGTAATCCACATTGTCCTGCGTGGCTATCCTGTACACGGTGTATTTGGCACTGGGTGTTCTTTCCTGGATCTGTTTTACTTCTTCGAACTTGGGATAGGGTCGGTTCACATAACGCCACCAGGGATAATCATCGTCGTCAGTAGTATATTCCCATTTATCAATGTAAATGGTATTATTGCCCAGGGAATTCACTTCGTTCTTAATGTTGTGCTCCAGGCTGTTTACCGTGGCCAGCACACCAATGATGCAGAAGATGCCGATCGTGATGCCGAACAGCGACAGGAACGTGCGGAGCTTGTTTTTCCAGAGCTCCTGCACAGCCATTTTAAAACTGCTGATAATCACTTCTATTGTCCGGCGGATCATGTAACAAATGTACTGCTTGGCGTGCTTGGCGGGAAAATTTAATTTTAAGGGAAACATAAAAATTTGCTTTATTTCCCGCCTTACCTTTGCGGCTTTCCAAAGCCGGGCAATAATTGCCCGGAATGAGGACGGCCCGGTTTAAAAGTTTAAGTGCTTAAGGTCTAAAACCGGGACCTCAGAAAAGAGTCAAAACCTGGAAAGGACATAACCTGTTGACATGAAGTATCATAACGAAATACAGCGCCGGCGCACTTTTGCCATTATCAGCCACCCTGATGCGGGAAAAACCACCCTTACGGAGAAATTCCTGCTTTTTGGCGGAGCGATCCAGGTGGCGGGAGCAGTTAAAAGCAATAAGATCAAAAAGCACGCAACCAGCGATTTTATGGAGATCGAGCGGCAGCGGGGTATCTCCGTGGCCACTTCCGTGATGAGCTTTGAGTATAATAACATTTTGATCAACCTGCTGGACACCCCTGGTCACAAGGACTTTGCCGAAGATACTTTTCGCACGCTTACGGCAGTGGACAGTGTGATCCTGGTGATAGACAGCGTGAACGGGGTGGAAGAGCAGACCCGCCGGCTGATGGAAGTATGCCGCATGCGCGATACACCCGTAATCGTGTTCATCAACAAAATGGACCGTGATGGAAAGAACCGGTTTGACCTGCTGGAAGAGATCGAAAAGGAATTGAAGATCTCCCTTCACCCCATGTCATGGCCGATCAACAGCGGTAAAGAATTCAAAGGAGTATACAACCTGCACGATAAAAACCTCCTGCTCTTTATGGCCAACACCAAAGCCAGTGAAGAGGACAGCCTTTCCATCTCTGATCTGAATGATCCTGTACTGGACCAGAAACTGGGAGAAGCAGATGCTGCCCAGCTCCGGGAAGATGCAGAACTGGTGGAGGGCGTACATGGCCAATTGAATGTGGATGAATACCTGGCCGGCAAGATCGCCCCGGTATTCTTCGGAAGCGCCATCAACAATTTCGGGGTAAAGGAAATGCTGGACACCTTTATTGATATTGCTCCCAGGCCCCAAAGTCGGGAAACCACTACCCGTCTGGTGGATGTGGAAGAAGAAAAGCTGAGCGGTTTTGTATTTAAGATACATGCCAACCTCGATCCTAAACACCGTGACCGGATCGCTTTCTTCCGTGTTTGCTCCGGCAGGTTTGAACGCAACAAATACTTCCATCACGTAAGGCTGGATAAAGATGTCCGCTTCAGCAACCCTTACAGTTTTATGGCGCGTGATAAAAGTATTATTGAAGATGCTTATGCAGGAGATGTGGTGGGTTTATTTGATACCGGCAACTTCAAGATCGGCGATACACTTACTGAAGGCGAGGATTTTTATTTTACCGGGATACCATCTTTTTCACCGGAGATCTTCAAGGAAGTGGTAAATAAGGACCCAATGAAGACAAAGCAACTGGAGAAAGGGCTGATGCAATTGACGGATGAAGGTGTGGCGCAGTTGTTTACTCAATTCGGAGGAAATAAAAAGATCATCGGTTGCGTAGGCGAACTGCAGTTTGAAGTGATCCAGTACCGGCTATTGCATGAGTATGGCGCTTCTGTTGTATTCAATTCACTTCCATTCTATAAAGCCTGCTGGCTTACCAGCAATGATCCCAAGAAGCTGCTGGAGTTCTCGCGTTTCAAACAGGCCAATATTGCGGAAGACAAAGACGGGCATATGGTGTACCTGGCGCAAAGCGAATGGTTCCTGAACACAGAACGCAGCAATAACCCGGACATTCAATTTCATTTTACATCGGAGATACATAAAGAAGCAGCACAATGATCTTCGAATCAGAACGATTGTATACCCGTTATTTCACTATGAGCGACCTGGATATTTTTTTCCGGTTGAATGGTGATGAAGAGATCGTTCGCTATATCCGGGCGCCTAAAACTTATGAGGAATGCCGTAGTTTTCTGACACAGATCATTGAATGGTACACTGGCCCGGCGATCAACTGGCGGATCGCGCTTTTGTCGAAAGAGAATAACCAGGTTATAGGTTCATTTGCCATTATTCCCATAGGAAATACGGCCGATATGCAGCTGGGCTATTCTTTGGTGAAAGAGCACTGGGGTAAAGGATATGCCACCGAGATCACAGAAGCCGGGTTGCGGTATGCTTTTGAAAAACTGGGATATCCATCCATCGCTGCCATTACAGAATCAGCCAATTCGGCTTCACAGAAAGTGTTGCTGAAATGCGGTTTCTGCCTGGAAGCCGAATATGAAGAAGACGGAAGAAAACTGCTTCGTTTTCGCAGGCGTCAGAATGATGCCGTCACACCGGTATAATTATGCGGGCTGATCTTCTTAAGCTCCTTTTTCAATTCATTACTGATCTTTAGTCCATCAATAAACTGGTGGATCGCATTTTTATCAATAGCCTGTTTTCCGCGCGTAAGCTCTTTTAATGCCTCATAAGGCTGAGGATAATTTTCCCTCCGCAACACGGTTTGTATAGCTTCTGCCACAACCGCCCAGTTGGCATCAAGCGATGCCTGGATCTTATCAGGATTGATGATCAGTTTGCCCAAACCTTTTTCAATGGATTTAAGCGCGATGATCGTATGTGCAAAAGGGACGCCTACATTGCGCAATACGGTTGAATCGGTAAGGTCCCGCTGCAGGCGCGATATAGGCAGTTTGGAAGAAAGATGTTCAAATATGGCATTAGCCAGCCCCAGGTTGCCTTCTGCATTTTCAAAATCGATGGGATTTACCTTATGCGGCATGGCAGATGATCCTACTTCCCCTTTTTTTGTTTTCTGCTTAAAATACTCCATGGAGATATAGGACCAGATATCGCGGCAGAAATCGATCAGGATGTTGTTGATCCTTTTCATGCAATCGAAGTGGGCGGCAAGATTATCGTAGTGTTCTATCTGTGTGGTGAATTGCTGGCGGCTCAATCCCAGGTGCTCTAAAAACTCATTTCCGAATTTTACCCAATCTGTTTTCGGATAAGCAATATGATGGGCATTGAAATTACCGGTGGCGCCTCCGAATTTTCCCATGAAAGGAATGCCGATGAATTGCTCCACCTGGTTTTGGATCCTTTCTGTGAATACCATGATCTCTTTGCCCAGGCGGGTCGGGCTTGCCGGCTGGCCATGCGTATGCGCCAGCATGGGAATATCCTTCCATTCTTTTGCCAGCAACTTCAACTGTGTGTTGAGATTAAGGATGGATGGGAGATATTCATATTCGATGCTGTGTTTCCATGAAAGGGGAACAGCCGTATTGTTGATGTCTTGCGAAGTAAGGCCGAAATGGATCCATTCCTTGGCCTGTTTGCCCCCGCTTTTTTCCAGTTCATTTTTCAGAAAATATTCCACCGCTTTTACATCATGGTTGGTGGTATATTCGATTTGCTTGATCTCCTGTGCGTCTTCAGGGCCGAAATCGCTGGCCAGTTTCTGAAGGTGTTTGATGCTTTTATTCGAAAGTTTGACAAACTTCTTTTTTTCCAGGAACAGCAGGTATTCGACCTCAATAATGACCCTGTATTTCATCAGGGCGTACTCGGAAAAATAATCGTCCAAATGCTGCACCTGCTTGCGGTAGCGGCCATCGATAGCGGAAATAGCGGTAAGGGGAGACAGTTCCATGTTTGCAGTTTGCGGTTTATAGCCGCCTTTGAGCGATCTATAAAACCAGGGATTTATATTTGCGCAAAAATAACAGAATTGGAGAAGATTAGAGTTGGGATTGTTAATTACCGCAACACCAAACCATTGATCTATGGTTTGGAAAGAGAACCGGTAAAGAGCAGAATAGAACTGATAGGAGCGTATCCGTCCAAACTGGCGCAGATGCTGCTGGAAGGAGAGGTAGATGTAGGCCTGATTCCCGTGGCGGCCATACCGCAATTGAAAGAACATTATATCGTGGGCAACTACTGTATCGGGGCGGAAGGAGAGATCGCGTCCGTCTGTCTTTTCAGTGAAGTGCCGCTCGACCGGATCGAGAAAGTGTACCTCGATTACCAGAGCCGCTCTTCCGTGGCCCTGTTGAAATGGCTGATGAAAGAATCCTGGGGCATCCATCCGGAAATATTGCAGGCAGAAGATGAAAGCTACCGCGACAGGATAAAAGGCACTACTGCCGGGTTGGTCATAGGCGACCGGGCATTGGAGCAGCGCAAAATATCAACGTTCATTTATGACCTGGGCAGTGAATGGCGGGGAATTACAGGATTGCCTTTTGTTTTTGCAGCCTGGGTGAGCACAAAGCCATTACCGGAAGAGTTTATCCGGGAATTTGATAAAGCCAACGCATTAGGATTAAATTGCATAGATGAGATTGTCGCATCTAATCCATATGATATATATGATTTGAAGAAATATTATACGCTTCATTTGAGTTATGAGTTGACAGAAGCAAAAAGGAAGGGTATGGAGCGGTTTCTAAGCATAATATCATCCTGACCCCCTTCATTTTCCAGTCTTTTTTCTCTATCTTACCGCCACACCAAAACTACTTTTTCAACATAGTCCACCGCCACCGCCTATGTCAGTTCTTCACCGCACCCTTGTTTGTGTTTTTAGCTTTGTAATATTTTATTCAACGGCCTATTCACAAACCTGTAATAACTGGTTGTATACGCCAAGCCAGCCTTCTTATGTCAGCATCGGAGACCTGGATGTACCCGGCAATAAAATTACCGTAGAGGCCTTATGTAACACCACTATTAATAATAATGGATTCGGAGATCTTGTTTCTAAACATAAAGGCACAAACGACTGCAATTATTTGCTGCGGGTATACAGGGCAGAGATAACTACTACGGATGGTTTCTTCACTGCATCCACAAACTGTCCTGCTTTCCCCAATAAAATATATCATGCCGCCATGGTGTATGATGGCGCTTCCCTTAAATTTTACCGGAATGGTTTCCTGATGCAGGAAGTACCGGCTTCCGGCGATCTTATTCAAAATGACTGGAAGACCTGGATAGGCTATTTTGAACCACAAACATTGAATGAGAACTTTACGGGTTATATCAATGAAGTACGTATCTGGAATGAAGCAAGAACGCAATCCCAGATACGAGCCTATATGAATACTCCTTTGCCCAACCCAACCACGCAAACCGGCTTGTTGGCATATTACACTTTTGATAACTTATTGAACAAGCAGGGAAATCCAACATGGAATGGTACACTGGGCGGATCTGCACAAATAAACCAGACCAGCAGTGCCTGCATATTTGTTGCTGATTCCTGTCCTACCACAAGACCCGTGACCGCGGGTTTTCTTGCTCCTGATACTGTTTGTGTCAATGAACCGGTCAATATTACCGATATGGCTTCCAACGCCACCAATTATTTCTGGAATTTTTGTGCAGGAAATTCTTACTCTACTCCAACAGGTGTTAATCTTGGCAATATCGGGAACGCATTAGTTTCTCCTGTTTTCTCTGATATTGTATCAGACAATGGCAACTATTACCTGTTTGTATCCAATCACCTGCCTGGCGGGCTTGTGCGGCTTGATTTTGGCAACTCACTGTTGAATACACCTACTGCAGTCCCGCTTGGTACTGCGGGCGGGGTTGTCGTCAATACTATTGAAGGACTGCAGGTCGTAAAGAATGAAGGTAAATGGTATGTAATCATGGTAGGAGGCCATGCCTTAGCAGGTGTAACTCCCCGGATCATAAAAGTGGAGCTTGGCGCCAATATTACCAATACTAACCCGGTTGGAACAAACTGGGGTAATGTGGGAAACCTGGCATTTCCTGTGGACCTTCATATGTTCCAGGAAGGCAACCGTTGGTACGGACTGACACTTAACGCGGATAATAGTACCTTAACAAGGTTTGATTTTTCTGCCAGTTTTGATAATGTTCCTGTTGGTCAGAACCTGGGAAATCCCGGAGGAAATTTTACTGTCCCTACGGGCATATTTGCCATCAATGATAACAATAACTGGTATGCATTCGTTGTGAATGATGAGCAGACCCCTGATCTTATCCGGCTTGATTTTGGCAATTCATTGTTGAATACACCTGTATCGGTCAATCTTGGCAACCCAAGTAATGCGCTGAATAGGACCCGGGATATATGTTTCCTGAAAGAATGCGGAAACATTACTGCATTTGCTGTAAACGGAGAAACATATAACCAGCTTGTCAGGTTGGATTTTGGTAGCGATCTGCTTTCAACTCCTACCGGCACTAACCTGGGAAATGTCGGCAACCTGAATTTCCCTCATTCACTTTCAAAGATATTCAGGGTTGGGAGTGATCTCTATACATTTATTACAAATGTGTACAACAATAGCCTTACCAGGATCCGTTTTAGTGGATGCACCAATTCCAGTATTCCGAATTCATCTTTGTCACAACCTCCACCGGTTGTATATAATACTCCCGGAATATACACGATAACACAGACGCTTGATATAGGTCTTCCTACTCAAACCAGCATCTGCCGGCAAGTAGTAGTATTGGATAATCTTCCCCATCTTCCCATTAAGAACCTTAGCGTATGTGCGGGTGATAGTATTAAAGTTGGCTCATCCAGTAATATAGGAACTTATTTGTGGAGCAATGGAGCTAGTGCAGACTCCATCTTTATCAGTACTCCAGGCTATCATTGGGTAGAAACAAAGCGTTCGGGTTGCGCTAACCGCGATAGCTTTTTTGTGACGATTACTTCAAATCCGATCGTAGAATTGGGAAATGATACAATTATCTGCACTTCTTCAAATTTCCTGTTGGATGCAGGTAACCCGGGTGCTGCATATTCGTGGAATACCGGAGAAACATCCCAAACCCTTACGGTTTCTGGCGTGGGAGAATATTCAGTTACGGTAACGTCTAATGGCTGTAGTAAAGCTGATACAATAAATATAGCCGTAAGGAACCTTATTATAACCACTAATGCAGATACGGTTATTTGTGCCGGCCGACCTGTTCAGTTACAGGCTTCGGGCGCTCAGGACTATTCCTGGTCACCCAATATTGCCCTTGACGATAACATGATCAGTAATCCTGTGGCCCACCCAACCAATCCCACACAGTATATTGTGACAGGAACAACAGCGGATGGATGTAGCGCAAAAGATACTGTGCAGGTAAATATTTTTGCCAAACCTCTTATCAGTATTCAAGCGGATACAGTTATATGTAAAAATACTACCCTGCCTTTATGGGTAAATGGAGGTGTTTCCTACACATGGTCGCCTTCAGCCTCGCTGGATGATCCTTTCAGTGCCAACCCGGTCGTTTCGCCCATTTCATCTACTTTATATCGGGTAGTGATCATGGATGCCAATGCCTGTGAGCACCTGGATTCTGTTAGGGTTGATATTTTCCCAGATCCTGCTTTTTCTGTCAATGGCCCATTGCAGGTATGTCAGAATGATTCTGTAGTGTTGACTGCTTCGGGTGGAGACAGTTATTGGTGGTCGCCTTCTAACGGACTGGATAATCCTGCTATGGCGGAACCAAAGGTTTCACCTGCCGTTACTACTGATTATGAAGTAACCATTACGGACAATGCCTGCGGCAGTTCAGCTACCCTGCAAACAAGGGTAACGGTTTTGCCATTGCCTGTTATCACTGTTACAAGCTCCAATGATATTGATTGTAGCTATGACCGGAGCCGCCTGGATGCCATGGGCGCAAGGACGTATAGCTGGACGCCATCAGCCACATTAAACAATGCTTCTGTTCACAATCCTGTTGCCATGCCCAAGGTGACCACTACTTATATTGTAGCAGGAACGGACGGATCAGGTTGCACAGGCTATGATTCCATACTGGTGAAAGTGGAGAATATCAATAAGGGAGGATATCTTATGCCCAACGCATTTACACCAAACAATGACGGGCTCAATGATTGCTATGGTATCAAATTATGGGGGATTGTTGATAATGTAGAATTCAGCATTTTTGACCGGTGGGGTGTACGTGTGTTTTATTCTAAAAATCAGGATGCCTGCTGGGATGGCACTTACAAAGGAGAGAAACAACCGTCAGGTGTATATGTGTATATGATCAAAGCCAGTACAAATTGCGAAAGCCCCCTTTTCAGGAAAGGCACTTTTGTATTGGTCCGGTGATAAGGCCGGCTATAGGTCATTCATCGTTTGCGATCTAAAATAGGGTAGTTCGCTGCAATCTGGTATTTTTGCAAAATTTTCATTGCGTATGAAGGTAGTTATATTCGCCGGCGGCCTGGGAACCCGTATCTCAGAAGAAACGGATGCACGCCCGAAGCCCATGGTGGAAATAGGCGGAAAACCTATTTTATGGCATATCATGAAGATGTATAATAAGTTTGGGTATAACGATTTTATCGTTTGCTTGGGCTATAAGGGATATGTGATCAAAGAATATTTCATGAACTATTATATCCATAATTCGGATATAACTATTGATCTCGGAAAGAATAAGATTGACATACTTAATTCAAATGCCGAATCATTTAAAGTGACCCTTGTGGATACAGGGTTGAATACCAAAACAGCCGGCAGGCTGAAAGCTGTGCAACAATACCTGGGTAATGAAGATTTTATGCTCACTTATGGTGATGGCGTAAGTGATGTGGATATAGATACCCTCGTCAGATTCCATAAAAACAGCGGCAAAATTGCGACCGTAACAGCTGTCCAACTCGATGCCCGCTTTGGTGGTATGGATCTTGCAGAGAATGGTGACGTTGTTTCATTCAGGGAGAAAGCAAAGGATGAAAGCAAGTGGATCAATGCCGGTTTTTTTGTATTGAAGCCTGATGTTTTCAAATATCTTGATGGAGATATGTCCAATATGATGTGGGAAGATGATCCTCTTGAACAATTAACGCTCGACGGGCAATTGGTAGCATACCAACATAAAGGCTTCTGGAAATGCATGGATGCTCTTCGTGATAAAATAGAGTTGGAATCACTGTGGCAAAGCGGCCACGCAAAATGGAAGACCTGGTAATGCTGGCGAAATTTCGATCATACTATGCGGGGAAAAAGGTGTTCCTTACAGGGCATACAGGTTTTAAAGGTACCTGGATGATGGCTCTGCTGCACCATATAGGCGCACATGTCAAAGGCTATGCTCTTGCCCCCGAAGATTCAGCACCGTTTCATAATTTGTTTACATCACGCAGTATTACTGAAAGTGTTTTAGCTGACATAAGAGATAAGGAGCGGTTGAAAAATGAGATCATGTCTTTTCAGCCCGATTATATTTTCCATCTTGCCGCGCAACCGCTCGTACTGCTATCTTATGAAATCCCTGCCGAAACATTTGAAGTGAATGTAGTAGGTACCGCCAATGTGCTGGAAGCTATAAAAGCATTGGAGAAGGTCTGTAATATAGTTGTTGTTACCACCGATAAAGTATATGACAATAAAGAGCATCACGCTTTATATAAGGAGGATGACAGGCTGGGCGGTTACGACCCCTACAGTGCCAGCAAAGCCTGCACAGAACTGGTAGTGGACTCTTTCAGAAATTCTTTTTTTAATACAAAGGATATTGCTGTTCATGGTAAGGGTGTTGCCACTGCGAGAGCCGGGAATGTGATCGGCGGAGGAGACTGGAGCAAAAACAGGATCATACCCGACACTGCTAAAGCTTTATTGCAAGGGAAGGAAATACTGGTAAGAAACCCTGCTTCCGTTAGACCCTGGCAACACGTACTGGAACCATTGTTTGGCTATCTTTTATTAGGAGCACGTTTGTCGGATGAGCCCGAAAATTTTTCGCAGGCTTTCAATTTCGGTCCATTGCCGGAAGATCATTTAACTGTAAAAGAACTGGTGGAACTGGCAATAAAAACCTGGGGTAGTGGACGGATGGAAGTGGCTACCAACGGAGCAGCCCTACACGAAGCCAATCTGCTGAAGCTTGATATTAATAAAGCAAAAGAAAAATTGAACTGGCAACCCCGGCTGGATGCCAGACAAGCCATTCAGTGGTCCATAGACTGGTATAAGACGCCTACCGAAAGGCAGGCAGATTTCACCTTTCAACAAATAGATAACTATCTCACTAAATGATTTTCACGCCTACTCATTTGAAAGGGGTTTTTATCATAGACCTGCAGCCCGTCGGGGACAGTAGAGGCTGGTTTAGCCGGACTTATTGCAAGAAAGAGTTTACCACAATTGGACATCATAAAGAATGGGTACAGCTGAATCATTCATTTACTGCTGCAAAAGGGTCGGTCAGGGGTATGCATTATCAATTACCTCCGTTCAGCGAAATAAAGATGGTGCGTTGTATAGCAGGTGCTGTGCTGGATGTAGTGATTGATTTGCGGAAAGACTCCCCTACGTTCCTGCAATGGATGGGAGTGGAGCTGAGTGCAGGGAATAAAAAAATGATCTATATCCCGGAAGGTTTTGCCCATGGCTTTCAATGTCTGATGGATAACTGTGAGTTATTGTATCACCATTCCGAATTTTATACACCAGGTGCAGAAGGCGGGATACGATATAATGATCCTCTTGTCGGGATCAACTGGCCTCTGGAGCCGACCGAAATTTCTGACCGGGATAAAACACATCCCTTTTTGGATAAAAATTTTAAAGGAATTTAGTATATGAAGTGCAGATTTTGCCAAACAGAACTGAAAGATGTTTTTGTGGACTTGTTCAACTCTCCGGCATCCAATTCATTCCTTACTGCGGAACAGTTGAACGAACCTGAAACTTTTTTCCCTCTGAGAATATATACCTGTCACCACTGTTTCCTGGTGCAGGTGGATGAATACAAAAAGTCTGATACGATATTTGATAGTTCTTATGTTTATTTCTCCTCTTATTCCAGTACCTGGCTGCAGCATGCAAAAAGGTATGTAGAGAAAATGATTGAACGCTTTGGCTTTGATGCCAACTCGCAGGTGGTAGAGATTGCTTCCAATGATGGTTATCTACTGCAGTATTTCGTAGAGAAGAATGTACCTGTTCTGGGAATTGAACCGACAGCCAATACAGCAGAAGTGGCAAGAACAAAAGGAGTAGAGTCTGTGGTTGATTTTTTTGGTGTCAGGCTTGCTGAAGAACTCGCCGCAAAGAATATCAAAGCTGATCTCTTGCTTGGTAACAATGTATTGGCGCATGTCCCTGATATTGTGGATTTCACCCGGGGATTAAAAATTTTGCTGAATGATAAGGGCGTAGTGACGATGGAATTCCCCCACCTTGTGCAGCTGATAGAAAACAATCAGTTCGATACCATTTACCACGAACATTTCTCTTATCTCTCCTTTACTACTGTTGCTGAAATATTCAAAGCTGCCGGCCTTGTGATGTTTGATGTAGAAGAAATACTTACACATGGAGGATCTCTCCGGATATATGCCAGACATGCAGACGACAATACAAAAGAAATTTCAGCAAACGTAGGTTCGCTGCTGGCAAAAGAAAAAGCGAAGGGAATTACTGATATCCATTACTATCTCGGATTTCAACAGGCGGCAATGAAGATCAAAATTGATTTTCTTGATTTCCTGTTGCAACAGAAAAAAAATGGAAAGCGTGTAGCCGCTTATGGTGCTGCTGCCAAAGGGAATACTTTGCTGAACTATTGTGGAGTTAAAAGCGATCTTATAGAATTTGTAGTAGACGCCAACCCACATAAACAGAACAAATTCCTGCCAGGTAGCCATATTCCTGTAGTTAAAGAGAGCTATCTCAAAGAAAACAGGCCTGACTATATTATTATTTTCCCCTGGAATATCAAAGAAGAAGTGATGACCCAGTTATCCTATATCCGTGAATGGGGTGGGAAATTTGTGATGGCTATTCCCGGATTACATATCAGTTGATCATGAAAAAAATTTTGGTAACCGGCGCCACTGGATTTATAGGTGATTACGTAATAAGAAGGCTACTGGCAAAAGGCTTTCCGGTAGTGGCCACCTCAGCTTCTGCAGAAAAAGCTGCAGGATATTCCTGGTATCAGCAGGTGGAATATAAACCATTTGATCTTCGGGCGGTTTCTGAAACGGAGAATTACTATTCCTTTTTTAACAGACCGGACGCATTGATCCACCTGGCCTGGGAAGGTTTACCCAATTATAAATCGGAGTTTCATTTGCAGGATAATCTGCCCCGGCATTTTGGGTTTATCAAAAACCTGGTAAAACAGGGAGTAAAAGATGTTACAGTTACGGGTACCTGTTTTGAATACGGGATGCAGGAAGGTTGCCTGTCTGAGGATATGCCGATTTTGCCTGCCAATCCCTATGCGCAAGCAAAGAATATGCTGCGGGTGTCCCTGGAGGAGTTCGCAAAAGAAAATCTTTTTATATTCAGGTGGGTCCGCTTATTCTATATGTATGGAAAAGGGCAAAACCCAAATTCGTTACTTTCGCAACTTCAGGCGGCACTGGACAGGGGCGACGGTAGCTTTAATATGAGCCCGGGAGACCAATTGAGGGATTATCTGCCGGTTGAAAAAGTAGCCGAATACCTGGTGGATATAGCTGCACAGAATAAGGTAACAGGCATTATCAATTGCTGCAGCGGCGAACCCATACAGGTTAAACAATTGGTGCAGGATTTCCTGGACAAAAGAAAAGCATTTATAAAATTGAACCTGGGATATTATCCCTATTCTGATATTGAACCCAGGAACTTCTGGGGAGATACTACAAAATTGAAAACAATACTTAGATGAGTAATCCAATCGCAGCATTTGTGCAGGAAACAGCAGACCGTATACAGAAGAATGGCACCAATACTGCTTTGCAGGATGCTGCCCGGTCTTTCAACACAGAATCTAATAAAGCGCAGTATTCATACAACTTTAGATGGATGGGCCGACCTATTATTCAATATCCCCAGGATATACTGGCCATGCAGGAGCTGATCTGGGAGATCAAGCCTGACCTTATTATCGAAACGGGGATCGCACACGGAGGGTCGCTGATTTTTTATGCTTCCATACTGGAATTGGTAGGCAAAGGAGAGGTGCTGGGAATCGATATTGATATAAGGGAACATAACCGCAAAGAAATAGAGAGCCATCCAATGTATAAGCGGATAACTATGCTACAGGGCTCTTCCATTGCACCGGATACTGTTGAAAAAGTAAAAGCTTTTGCAAAAGATAAACCGGTGATAATGGTGGTGCTGGATTCTAACCACACATATGAACATGTGTTGGAAGAATTGAAAGCGTATGCCCCGCTAGTGTCGTTGAACTCTTACGTAGTGGTCTTTGACACGATTGTTGAACATCTACCTGAGAATTATTTACCTGGTCATAAAAGACCCTGGGGTGTAGGTGATAATCCGCTGACAGCTGTGAAAGAATATCTGGCTTTAAATGACAATTTTCAAATAGATCAATCTATAAATAATAAGCTACTGATCAGTGTTGCCCCGGATGGTTATCTTAAACGCACTAAATAAGCCTGCATGCCGGAGAATACATCTACAGGGCCTTTAATAAGCTTTTGCTTTACTACTTTCAGGCGTGGTGCTATTCTGAAAAGCACCCTTGATAGTATTAAGTTGCAGGGATATGCCAATTATGAAGTAATTGTATCGGATAATGATCCTGAAGGCAGCGGAAGGGCGTTTGTGGAAGCAATGGAGGATCCCCGCTTCAAATATTTCTGCAATGGACAGAACCTTGGCATGAAGCCAAGTTTCAATAAAAGCCTGGAGCGTTCCTCAGGTGAGTATATCGTAATGATCGCTGACGATGATCCTGTTTATCCTGATATGCTGCAGACATTGATCAGCCTGAAAGAAAAATATCCCGGTTATGGTATGTATATGGGAGGCTGTGATTGGTTTTGTGCAGATAAAGACGTGGCCAAACAGTATAAACTGGATGTAGGCACTAACTCCTGTATATCAAACGACCACGATCTGAATTTTGTACAGATATTTACGACTCCTGATTTTATCAAAAATCTGTTCACTTTCCGGATATTCTCCCATTTCCTTTGGTCAACCTGTATGGTGAAAAGGGATATACTGATAAAACTTGGCGGCATACCTGATTATGGAACGCCATTTCTGGGTGATTATGCTTATATGAGTGTGTCGAGCACTGAAGGCTGTGTTGTCCTGAACAGATCGCTGGGTTGTCAAACTATTCATAAAGAGAATTTTGGTAGGAATCAAAATGAGCAATTACCTGTCCTGACCAGAAACTTCCCGGCTTACCTCGAAGATAAATTATCCTATCTTAAAGAATGGCCGGAAATAAAGCAGTTAATGGAGCGGTTCTTCGGGTTATGGATTACCGGCCATATGGCCTTCCTTTATCATTACTATAAAAAGAATGGCCTGGACAATAGCAGTTTACTGCAAGCAGAAAAGGAAGTATTCCAGATGGATTTTGTAAAGAAATACAAAATTAAGTATGTGTTGAAAAAGAAGGCACCAAAGCTGCACGATCTGATCGTAAAAATTAAAAAAACTATCAGGGGATAACCGGAACAATGGCCAGGTATAGTATCATATTACCAGTAAAAAATGGTGGCAATTACCTGCGTGAATGTGTACAGGGCATACTTGCACAAACAGTACAGGATTTTGAGCTGTTGGTCTTGGAAAATGCAAGTACTGACAATACTCTAGAGATCTTAAATTCCTTCAATGATCAACGGATCAAGATATTTCCTGCTTCTGCACCCTTATCCATGGAGAAAAACTGGCAGAGGGCTGTAGGTTTATCCAAAAGCGAATTCATGACGCTTATTGGCCATGATGATGTGCTAGATAAGGATTATTTAGCTTCCATGCAGGAACTTATTGCTGGATACCCGGATGCTTCTTTGTATCAAACTCATTTCCGTTATATTGATTCTTCGGGAAATGTGATAGGAAAATGTAAGCCGATGGAGTTAATGCAAATACCTGAAAAGGCCCTCAGTAATTTTCTGTGCGACCGGACAGACCTGATGGGTACAGGATTCATGATGCGAAGTAAAGATTATGAGGAAGTGGGCGGAATGCCATTATATCCTAATCTTCTTTTTGCCGACATGGAGTTATGGATACAGTTGAGCCGTAAAAGGTATATGGCAGTGCATCAGCAGGAATGTTTCTCTTATCGTAAGCATCCATCAGCCACCACATCATCTTCTTCCGATTTGCGTTTTATACAGGCTTTTGATCAATTAGTTAGTTTCCTTCGTAAGCTGAAAAATGAAGATTTGAAACTCGCTCCTGTAATCAGTAGCGATGGGGTAGAACTGCTAAGACAATACTGTCAGGGGATCACCCATAAAATACTGCGCACCCCGAAAGCAAAAAGGGAAACGCCATCAGTAGCACAAATGATAGACAAATTCCGGGAATATGGAAAAGAATTGTGTGATGGGAAGTTTGAACCCCTGGATTATCCGAAAATAAAAGCTGGCAGGTTGATTGACAGTAATAGCGTTTTTCATGGTGGGTTCCTGTTTTTCAAAAAAATGTACAGTAAACCTGTCCTGAAAAGCCATTAAACTAATATACTGCTACCGCAATACAAGCATGATTGACTACTCCATCATAATTGTCAACTATAAAACCCCGCAGTTACTTCTAGACTGTCTCGGTTCGATCTGCTCTACTCCAGGAGTAGCCCGTAGCGAGATCATTGTGGTGGATAATGATTCGCAGGACAACAGCGAACAACTTGTTCTTGCTGCCTTCCCAGCAGTTCGGTGGATACAGATGAAATATAATAGCGGCTTTGCAAGGGCCAACAATGAAGGTATCCGGCAGGCGAGGGGTAAAGTATTGCTTTTGCTGAACTCAGATACATTGAACGAAGAAAATGCGATCGATAAATGTTATCAATATTTTTTTGGAAGTAAGTACGTCGCTTGTGGTGTACAATTGTTGAATCGTGACCGCAGCCCCCAGATCTCTGGCAACTATTTCATGAAAGGTGGTCTGAACCACCTCATGGCTTTACCCTATACCGGGAGATTGATCCGCTGGGTTGGCCTGCAATTGAACGTAAAAAAGACCAATGTGCCGGAAGCGACCGATACAGTAGAGGTCGACTGGGTCAATGGCGCTTTTCTTATGGTTAAAAGATCAGCGATCGATAAAGCCGGTATGCTCGATGAAGATTTCTTTCTTTACTCGGAAGAAATAGAATGGTGCAGCCGCTTGTGCAAGCAAGGATCTTTGTGCATTTATGGAGATCTTCATGTCGTTCACCTGGAAGGCTCATCAGCCAATAAGGCTTTCGGGTCGGAAGGGAAGGGGTATGCCAGTTTCGTTGATAAGAAGGGATTGCAGATCATGATTTCCGGTTTACTGCGGATAAGAAAGCAGTTTGGCGTGGGATGGTTCTTATTTCATCTTGCCGGATATTTGTTTACCATACCGGTTTATCTTATAATGGTATTGCTCCGGAATATTTCCTTTCAAAAAGGAAGTGGCAGGGAATGGAAAATATGGTGGGGATATACAAAGAATACAATAACGCTGCTGAGATATTTCTTTCTGATATTATTGAACAAACCGCATTTCTATAAAGTGCTTTAATACCATAATCTCGCTTTCACTTTTTTGAGATAAGCCAACGCTTCTTTTCCCACCGGGTTTCTTTTTTCGGTGAACCCGGCTTTCAAAGCTTTCCCCCAGGATTTAAAATAAGTGCCCCAGTGCCCGCCTGCTTTTTTCAGGTATTCCCAGCTCCATCCGAGCATTGTAGTGAGGTAATAAATAAAAGGCAGGTACCGCCGCGCCACTTTGCTTTTGTTTACCCATTGTGATGCCAGTTTCTGGTAATTGGGCTGCCTTCCTTTAGGAGATTCCTTATGCTCAAATGTAACTGCATTGTCATAGCCAAGTGTATAACCGGCTTTGATGATACGGTAGGAGAGATCATATTCTTCCATGCCATAAAAAAAATCCTCGGGGTATAAGCCCGTCTTTGCCAGCACTTCTTTTTTCAATACATGAGAGCAGCCTGTAAAATAAGAGGTCAGGAAAACCGGTTTGTCCCTGTATTCTTCAAAACGTTTATGAGGAAGCGCTGTTTGCTGTTGTTCTTTTGTTTCATAATAAATAACACGGAAAGTGATGATGCCGGTATTGGCCTGCCGGAAAAAATCTTTCTGGAATACACCGGCTATCTTAGGAAGACTGTCTGTTGAATGAAAAATGATATCGTCATCCAGTATCAGCAACAATTCACCGCCGGCCATTGCCATCAGTTTATTTCTTCCGCGCGATACGCCGAGGTTTTCGCTGGAAAGTATATAGTTTATTTTCAGGTCGGGGTTTTCTGCAATAAAGTTTTCTGCTTTTTCATAAGAGACGGTACTGGCATTGTTCAGTATCAACACTTCTTTCAGCGGAGTGATATCTGCTTCCTTCCGCAGGCTTTGCAGCAGCTCCAGCAGATCGTCGGGGCGGTTATAGGTAATGATTATGAGCGATAATACTTCATTCATGCGCTTGCAAGTTATGAATAAGCGGTTGCAGGATGCGGTTCCAGTCAAAATAAGCAAAAAAAGAACGGGGAGTCGGGTCTTTATGGGCTGCGGCCTGTATCACGAGCGAAGTAAAATGGTCCCAGTTGCCGTTCTCTGCTATGCTGAGTTTTGTGCCGCATTCATGTGCCGGAATGCCTGTGGCCTGGGATGAGAAGCAAACCGTATTGCATCCGTGTGCAATGGCGTCTATGTTTTTTGTTTGAATGCCTCCACCCGAAAGTACGGGATTGATGAACACATCAGCAGCCACGAAATACGGATCGATCGAAACCTGCTCACCGGCCATGATCACGGAAGTGTCTGCCAGTTTGTTCAGGTATTGAAAAGCCGGGAAACGGTTTCTTCCGCAAATGATTATTCTGAAAGGCATACCGGCTGCACGAAGCCTGGGTGCAATGGCTGAAAAGATGTCTTCCACGGCTTTGGCATTAGGTTCATAGTCAAGCGTGCCGGCAAAAAGCAATATTTTTTCTTCAGCTCCTATGCCGTATTGCCTGCGCAATTTTTGACCATCTTCGGGGGCCATTACCGGCTGCTCTACTCCATAAGGAATGATCAGACATTTTTCTGCAGAAAGCCCAAAATGCTGAACAGCCCATTCCTGATCTTCACGGGTCTTAAAAAGGTTCAGGGACGCACGGCGATGAACCCATTTTTCATAGCGCTGCAACAGTGGCCACCACCATTTGCCTATCTGCCGGAACCTGTTTGACTCGATGTTATGGGAATGAACAATGAAACGCGCTTTGATGGCTTTGGCTGCCAGCCATGCCGCAATGCCCTGGTAGGGATGTTCAAGAATAATGGCGGTCGCTTTTTCCTGCCGGGCGATCTGCTTCACTTTACGCCAGTATAATGGGTTGAGCACATGCTTTTGTCCCGTAGGCAATACCGGTAAAACTTTATATGGTAATTCTCCCTTTGGCTGGTTGTTGTCAGAACAAACACATACCAACGGGTAGTGAAGGGAAAGGTATTGATTGAAATGAGCGATCCCTTTCTGCCCTCCAAACAAAGGAGGCAGCACTTTATACCATACCAGGCTGATGATCTTTTCCAGGAGTGTTTGGTTTAGGTTTGACGCATTAAACCATCGCAGCACTCATCTATTTCGCCGTTTTCTTGTTACCCTGTTTCCATGCCATAAACAAACCTCCAACCAGGGCGATCAGTATGGCAAATGATGCGGCGAATGAAATGTTCACCCCCTTCCTGAAAGTGGATGGTTCAAACACAAAACGTATGGCATGTTTGCCAGCAGGAACTTGTATCCCGCGCAGGGCATAATCCGTTTTAAAATAGGTGGCTGGTTTGCCATCTATATAAGCGTTCCAACCTGCGGGATAATACATTTCACTGAACACTGCAAATTGTGGAGCGGCAGCATTGGACTCATAATCGATCTGGTCGTTATCAAATTTTACCAGGCGGATAGAAGCTGTAGAGTCCCACTGTGGCTGTGTTATTGAAGCAGCAGCCGTTCCTTCAACGATGGCTGTATCTTTTAAATTGGTTGAACCAATAGCCAGCAGGGCAGCAGTGGCATTGTCTGCCACCTTCACCTGCTTCACCAGCCAGCATGCTCCATAGGCATCGGGGTTGGGAACAGCATGAGCTGTGCGACTCTGCGGGTCCATGACAATAAAATATTTTGCATTCAGCATGTTCAGTATGCCAGGATTGGGAACACCATTTAAATATTTCTTGGCAAGATTTTCTGCCAGTGTAAGCTTGGCCGGATGATAGCCCGTAATGGACTTATGGTAATAAGAAGCCTGTGCTTCGGGATAAACTGCCGGAGCATTATTGAAAATCCTGAAATCAGGGTCTTTGTCATTCAGCAATTGCTGATCTACCGGCTGAGGTGTGAAATGCATGCTGATGTCATCAGCCGGAACATAGTTCTCATCATTGAGATAATCATGGCTCACCAATGCCAGCTCTATAGTGCTGATAGCGACCAGCCCGATTGCCAGTGCAAGAGGCTTGATCATGTTCCTGGTATAAAGATAAAGGCCGCCCAACAGCAATAAGGCAAAACCTGCGGCTCTCAGCAACTGACCTCCAAACATGGCGCGGCGGTCTTCTTTCAGCCCGTTAATTACAGCCCGGCTGATATCGTCGTTCTGGGATTGTTGTTTGATATTGGCTGCAAGTGCGCTATCATAATAGGCAGTATAATCCATCAGCAGGTACATCAGTCCTAATAAGGCAAAAAGCCCACCTACTGCATAAAGCACTTTTTTAAAATCCTTTTTTAAAAGCTCCTGGGCATTGTTGCGGAACAGGAGATATTGCAAAGCCAGTGCAGCCATTACTCCCACGGTCAACTGCGGAATCACCTGGGCCATGGAAGGCGCCCTGAACTTATTGAACATGGGAAGATGTTCAAACAGGAACAGGTTAAAGCCCATGAAGTTTTTACCCCAGGCAATAAAGATCCCCAGTATGGTAGCAGCCAGCAGGCCCCAGCGCAATGGTGATTTTACCAGTACAAAACCGATCACTCCAAGAATGCAAATAAGCACCCCAAGGTAAGCGGGGCCGGCAGTGTAGGGAAGAGCACCCCAGTATTTGGGCAAGCCTGTATTGGCAGCCTGGCTTTCCGGTACCCCGGCTGCGATCAGCTTTTCCACTACATGGGAGTTCTCATCCACGGTAGTGCGCGAATGTCCGCCAAAAGCATTCGGCATAATGAGCGTGGTGATCTCCGGTTTGCTTAAGCTGTATTCGAAAGCATAAGCTGTATCGAGCCCTTTGATCTGAACAGCTTTCACGCTGTCTCCCTCAATAGCCACATCATTGCCGCCGCGGGGGGTGTATTTCACATATTCGGCGGTCGTCATCAGGGGTAATGCATTTCCGGCGAGTCCGATCACCACAGATAAAGCGGTGATGCCGGCAACAATACCCATGTGCTTCCATTCTTTATTTTTTATCCAGCCATAAGCATAGCCGAGTGTAACAAGGGCGGCTATCAGTAAGAAATAATAACTGATCTGAAGGTGGTTCATGCCCACTTGCTGACAGGTCGCAAAGACAGTGATGGCGAGACCAAGCCAGTATTTCTTTTCATAAATGGCGATAAGGCCGCCCAGCAGCAAAGGCATATAGGCAGTGGCCAGCATCTGCGTATCATGGCCGGCATTGATCACAACAGGATTATAAGTAGAGAATGCATAACCGAGTGATGCCAGTATGGCCACCACAGGGCGTATATTCAATATCAGGCAAAGGATATAAAAGAAAAGGCTGGCGAGAAAAAAGAAGTTGATGGGCTTGGGCAGGCCAAGTGAGAGCCATGAAGTGAGATCAGGCAAAACGGATTTCCCTTCCATCGCTATCTGATAATTGGGCATACCGCCATAGAGATTCGTGTTCCAAAGGGGAAAATGACCATGCTTTTCCTTGTACTCAAAAGCGTTTTGAGCCATACCCTTCCAGTTGATGATATCATGCTGCGTGAGTTCCATGCCTTCCAGGGCGGGCTTGCAAAAAATAAGGGCCACAACAAGGAAAACTAAAATGGCAATGATATGGGGGAGTATCTTTTTAACAAGATCGTTTTTCATCCGTTTCTTTTTATTTTTTGGCAGATGGACGGTCCATCTGTTTCTTTTGTTTTTAGGGTGGGCCTGAGTTATCCCGTCTGCGTGGAAAGCTTTGAGCTCCCGGCTGACAAAATAATGCTATTTTAGACGAAAATCACGGATGCGCTGGCTATTATTTTTGTCGAGACTGGCTTTCATTTGCGGCATATTTTTCCTTCTTGCGATCTCTCTTCAGATCAGGGATTGGCTCAATGAAGAGGCTATCACATCCACTATTGTTATTATAGGTTATGCAATAGGGCTGATCGTTGTTCCGGTGGTCAATATTTGTTACCTGGCGGTTCTTTTCATTAAAAGAAGGCTGACAGCTTATGTGCCTTTATGGCTGGTGCTGGGAAATATCCTGTTTTTATTTATCCTTGGATTTTATATCTTTTATCTCAATGATCCATACTATCATCAGAAATAAACCAACGAGGCTTTTTATCATCCTTGGGGGTATATTCATAGCCAATGCGCTGATCGCAGAAATAATCGGTGTTAAAATATTTTCCCTGGAAAAAACATTGGGTATTCAGCCTTTTCAGATAGGGTTGTTTGGTGATGTGTATTCATTCAATCTTACTGCAGGTGTATTGTTGTGGCCCGTTGTTTTTATTATGACGGATATTATCAATGAGTATTATGGTATGAAAGGCGTGCGGTTTCTTTCCTGGCTTACTGCGGGATTGATAGCTTTTGCTTTTCTTACTTTTTATGGGGCAATGCAGTTGACGCCTGCTGATTTTTTTGTTACCAGTAAGCAGGGAAGTGGAGTGCCTGATATGGAGAAAGCATACAACAGTGTGTTGGGGCAGGGGGGATTTATCATTATCGGATCACTGGCTGCTTTTATTTTAAGCCAATTGATCGATGTATTCGTTTTTCATAAGATAAAGAAAACAACAGGGGAGAAGAATATCTGGCTCAGGGCAACGGGCTCAACACTGGTGTCGCAGTTTATTGACAGCTTTGTGGTGTTGTTTATAGCCTTTTATGTAGGCACCCGGGTAAACAGTTCGGGAAATGATTTTGTGTGGCCATTCAAATTGTTTATAGCTGTGGGTATAGTGAATTACATCTATAAATTTATCATTGCGATCATGTTAACGCCGGTCATTTATCTGGTGCATAACTGGATTGAGAAATATTTGGGTCATGAGCAGGCTGCGGAGATGAAAAGAGCGGCAATGGCTGATTAAGCAATCTTTATTAATAAGTACTCTTGACTAAATCCGACACTATTTTATCAATCGGTAAGGTCACCGCTTCTGCAGAAAAATTCTCCCAGTCAACAAAGCGGAATGTTTCTGTTTCGCCTGTGCGTTGGTAAACGTCTAATTGCAGGCTGTCAAAATCAAAGGCTTTATCACGCAACGGTGCTTTAATTTCTTCCAGTGGATTCACTGCGTAATAGATGGATACGATCTGATGTTCAGGATTGAAAGCGGACATCTGGAAAAAATCAGTAGTATAGATGTGTTCACTTACTTCAACGTTCAGGCTCATCTCTTCCATGAACTCACGTTTCAGGCAATCGCGTGTGCCTTCACCAAATTCCAACCCGCCGCCAGGGAACTTTGTGTAGTAATTGCCGCGGATATATTCATCGCTTACCAACACCTGTTTTTTATCATTGATGAGGATCCCGTATACCCGGATATTGAAGAAATGCATTTGTTCAGAATATTTTTTTACGCAGGAACCACCAGCCTACGGTTAATGAAATGACAAGGGAAAGGAACACGACTATATGGAACGCATAAGGAGATTCTTCAAAACCATTCGGAACGTTCATGCCAAATAAGCTGGAGATCAGAACCGGGAAAGTGAGGACAATGGTGATCACTGCGAGGCGTTTCAAAACCTGGTTCTGGTTATTGGCAATGATGCTGGCGAATGCATCGAGTGTACTGCTCAGGATATTGGTGTAGATATGCGCCATTTCAAGGGCCTGTGAGTTATCAACGATCAGATCGTTCAGGAACTCTTTCTCTTCTTCATTCAGCCCCAGGAAATTTGTTCTTTCCAGTTTAACAAAAAGCAGTTCATTCGAGCGGAGGGCTGTAACAAAATACACCAGGCTTTTCTGGATACGCATGAGCTCCAACAGGTGTTCATTCCGGCTGGCATCGTACAATTTCTGTTCATACACATTCCTGCGCTGGTTGATCTCCTTGAGGTGCTCCATAAAAGTCTGCACCACTTTCTCAAATATTTTCAGCATCATCATGTTCCGTTTGTCGGGGTGGCGATTCTGGAAAGTGTTCAGGAATTTTTTGATGGCCGCATTTTCAAAAGAGTTGACTGTTACGATCTGGTTATGCGTTATGATGATACAGATGGGGATGGTGATATAATAAGCGTCACTTTCGTTGAAGGAATTATTCTCCGTAGGCGTTTTGATCACCACCAGTTTAACGGTGGCTTCTTTTTCAAAACGGCTTCTTTCGTCAATATCGAGTGAGTCGGTCAGGAAGTCGATGGGTATATCCAGTTTGTCCGACAGCTCCGTAAATTCCTCCTGCTTTAGTGGGGGCAGCACGTTCACCCAGGAGCCTTCTTCGGGCTTGTCGATTTCGACAGTTTTATGATTGATATTTTTGAAGTACTGAATCATTGGTGAGTCGTGCGTCAGAAGCCTGGTGTAGTAGCCCGGCCCTTACTATTAGTTAATAAATCTGTTTAGCTATCGTAAAAGTATAATTGCTATTCAGCAGTCTGGACTATCGACTGCCGACTCAACCCACTTCCACACTTCCTTCATAAACCTTCTCAGCCGGACCGCAGAGCCAGATATTCACATAATGATCTTCACCAAGCCGGTCAAATTCAACGGTCAGCGTGCCGCCAAGGGTTTTTACCTCCACCTCATTGAAGCCGTTCTCATTGTGGTAAAAGACCAAAGCTGCAGCCGTGACACCGGTACCGCAGGAATAAGTCTCGTCTTCGACCCCACGCTCATAAGTGCGGACAATGATCTTATCATCGCTTACCTGCTCAACGAAATTCACGTTAATTCCCTCCGCTTCGAAATCTTTACTGTAGCGGATATCGCGGCCTTTCTGATATACGTCTATATCCATTACTTCACTTACCGGTTTTATATAGTGGGGGGAGCCGGTATTTAGAATAAAGTCGCTGTGAAAACGCTGTACCTTATCCACGTTCTGCATTTTAAGCGAAACGATACCATCCGTGTCTATTTCGGCTTCGTGCTCACCGTCTACTGCCAGAAAGCGGTATTCGGTGCGGTGGATGCCCAGATGATAAGCGAATTTGGTAATACAACGTCCGCCATTGCCACACATGCTGCCTTCCCGGCCATCGGCATTGAAATATTTCATTTCGAAGTCGTAGCCGGCTTTCTGGTTCAGCATCATAAAGCCGTCTGCGCCGATACCAAAGCGGCGATCGCATAAGCGGCGGATCTGATCGGTGGTGAGGAAAGAATATTCATTGGTCTGATTGTCCACTACGATAAAATCATTTCCTGTTCCCTGGTATTTATAAAAACGAAGCGTCATATCCTGTTTAATAAGTAGAATTCAAAAGTAAAAAATCAACGATCAAATCTGAGAGTAAAGTCTGACAGAAGATGCTTAATCTTCACCAAATAACCGGGCTAATGGAGTTTCATCAGTTACTCATTAGTCCTGCTTCTGGATTTGTATGACTTAATAATCAGATATTTTCCGCAAATATCCCGATGAATTTTTTAATGAGGTTTTCCACGGCTGCTTTTCCGTCTTTGGAGAATTCTTTTTGTACCCTGTTGGCTACAATAGCATTGACAGCCAGGCAGTTATGGCCTAGCAACTTACCGAGGCCATAGATCGCCGAGGTTTCCATTTCAAAATTGGTGATCCGGTGTTGTCCAAAGCGGAAATCCGTGAGGCGATTGATCAGCTCAGGGTTGCGTACACCCAGGCGCAGGATCCGGCCCTGCGGGCCATAGAAACCGGGGCAGGTGACGGTGATTCCCTGATGGAAATCCTTTACAAAATGTTTGAGCAGGGAAGGAGCCGCTCCGCTGACATAGGGCTGTCCCATCTGGCCATGCATTTGTGTGTGGGTAACAAAGGAGTGGAGCAGTTGATTTTCTTCCTCGTTTTGTTCATGGCGATAGAAATTGAGCAAATTATCTACGCCCAGACCATGAGTGGAAGCTACAAAATTATCAACCGGAACATCCGCCTGCAGGGAGCCGGAAGTGCCAATGCGGATAATATTCAAAGAGGTCAACTTGCTTTTTATTTGCCTTGTTTCGAAGTCAATATTCGCCAGGGCATCCAGTTCGTTGATAACAATATCAATATTGTCTGGTCCTATACCTGAAGAAAGTACCGTTATTCTTTTCTTACCTACATAGCCGGTATTCGACACGAATTCTCTATGCTGCCTTTTTACTTCAATCGAGTCGAAGTATTTGCTCACTTCTTTTACCCTGTCCGGGTCACCGACGGTGATAACGGTGCCGGCGATTTCTTCGGGTCGGAGATCAAGGTGATATACGGCTCCCCTTGGATTGATAATCAGCTCGGATTCTGCAATACGGCTCATATAACTTATTTAATGTGAAAAGCTTCTGTTCAGTAACCAAAAATATCCTATTTTTGCGCCTGTTCAAAAAAAGCGCTGAAGAAGTGCTTTTGGAGAAGAAAATGGTCCTTTGGCCGAGTGGCTAGGCAGAGCTCTGCAAAAGCTCGTACAGCAGTTCGAATCTGCTAGGGACCTCCTCACCGGACAACTCAAAATTTTTGAGAGTTGTCCGGTTTTTTGTTTCGCTGAAACCCGTGCCCAGCTTGAATATCAGCCGAACGACTTCGTTGAGTCGGGCGGTTCGAAAACTGTTTCCGTCAAAAACAAGTTTTTCGGGAAATATCGAACCAATGATCTGGCGCTTTTCCTCAACAGTTCCGTTTTGATACAGAGAGTCGATCTGTGTGAGTGTTTTGATCGCTTTCTTGAGCAGCGTAGAAGAGTTATTATGAGTAACAGGATTTGATTCCAGTTGAGCTTCTAATAATTCAATTTTTTGCTGGCAATCGGCTTTCAATTCCCTGAAATCGTCTGGTTCTATTTTTTGGTCGGCCAGCAGTTCCCGTGCATGCCGGAGGCGTAGGTTTACTGCATCCAATTGAGTAAGGGTGGCTTTTCTGCTTGCAAATCGTTGTGCATGCTGTAGCTGGTAAGACTGAGCAATTGCGAGCTCTAGCAGATCTGTAAAATCGCCGCAGGGAACGAAGGAAGTTAGATGCTGATGAAATTTTTCATTCGTTGTATCCGCATGGAACCGGCATTTACAGGGAGTGAGGCAATGATAATAGGAGTACTTTTTGCTTCGACCCGAAGATGTACTGGCAGTAAGTGATCGATGACAGTCCGGGCATAATAAATAGCCGCGCAAGGGAAAGCTATCCCTTGCTTTGATTTTGGTAAACCCGCTTTTCCTTTTTCGGCCGTTTATCAGGTTCTGTACTTCAAAAAACAATCGCTCGCTGATAATAGGATCATGCAGACCCTGCGCAAAACTGCCCTCTTCATTGCGGTAAGGAGGAATGTAGATCTTCCCGCAATAAATGGGGTTGTGTATCAGGTCCCAGAATTGTGCACGTCCAATCTTCAACCCTTTGCGGTTGGCTTCTTGTCGTATTTGATCAATGGCCAATTGCGCCTGACTGATCTCTTCAAATACCCATTTTAAAATTGTCGCTTCAGGTTCTTTTGGTGTAATGTATTTTTTGCCATCCTCCGTTGTTTTATTCACATATCCTTTTGGAGCAGTCGCCATCCATCGTCCTTCTTTTTTGGCTCTTCTCATTCCATGAAAAACATTCAATGCTCTGCGATCATTTTCAACTTCTGGTGCAGCAAGGTAAACGGCAAGCATCATCTTACTTTCGGGAATCGTCATGTCGAGCGGCTGCTCGATTGCCTGCGGGTCTACTCCAAATTTTCGAAGTGTATTGATCATTTGATATGCATCACCTGTGTTGCGGCTAAAGCGGTCCCATTTTGTGAAAAGGACGAAATGCGGGTGAGTTTTTCTGCTTTTCAGGTCGAGCAGGAATTTTTTCCAGGCAGGACGATTGAATGTCTTTGCAGAATAATCTTCGAAAATAATGTGTCTAACTTGAATGGAGTTAACTTCACAGTATCTTTTCAATCGTTCTTCCTGGTCTCGTTGAGAATAGCCTTTATCGGCTTGTTCATCTGTACTTACTCTAATGTATAGATCGGCTACCTTCATGTCGCATAAGTTGAGTGACTGCGATATTAGCTAATTTATTTAGTAAATCCAAAATTAATCGGGCCTCTTCCAGGGAGATGTTGATATTTGATTTGGCAAATTTTCGTTGAATGAATTCGGGTCCTATTTTAGGCAAACTTTCCATTGTAGCTGCGTTCATTTTTTACCTTCACACACTTCACTCATTCGATAATTATAAACTTCACCAACTTCCCCGCATGCGGCGCAATCCCCCAGGTGATCGACGCATTGATTTGCACCACTTGGTTATTAAAGATCAAATTGGTAAAAGGAGGGATGGCTGCATCAGTATAAACACAACCCAGCGACCAGGTATCATGGAAGTACGCTTGTTGAATGCCATCTTGCAGGAAAGCCACTTGCAGCTGCGATCGAAATAACGAATAACTTTCTTGTTGAAAAACGCAGGTATACCTCATCATAGCAATCTGTCTGCTTAGCTGAATAGTTGTTCCGTCAATAAGTACGATCATCGAAACGGAACGGGATGCAGTGCCGATCGCTTGAATTAAATCGTGATACGATCGAATGCAAACGTTCGGGAGCAAATCGTATAGGCCGGGGTTTAGTCCAATTGATTTTATCGGAATGTCGATCGGCAAAAGCCTTTTGTTGCCAACATCAAGATTATGTTTTTGGCATGAACTCAGGATGGAGAGAAGGATCAAATAGAGGATATAGCGTTTCATACATTCATTTTTAAATAAATAATATTTCCCAGTGCGGGATTAAAGGATGGCTCATACCGGAGATAACCGAATTCATGCAGCTGGCGAAGAATGCGGTGAAAAGTGTTGGTGCTGTTAATTTTGCTGAGTGTTTCTATTTCTCGCCGGTAAAATGTCAATGGAGCTGAGGAATCCAAAGAGCACCATTTCTTCCAAAGTGCGACATAGAGCGTAATGTGTGCACGACTGATCTTAGGGTCATGTTCAGCAAGAACCAGGAAAGATAGTAGCTGGTCAATTTTATCGCAAGGATTGCCGCTTTCGACGCTTTGCCGGGGCCGTTTCGAAAGGCGCTGTTGTATCATTGTTTTCATGGGTAGGTTTTTGTTGGCGTAAAGTGGCGCGTTGATTCACCACAGTCGTCTGTTGAGCCTCTAATCCATAGCAAGCCTTCAACACAAAATCAAGAGAGCTTCGAACTTCGATCACCTTGAACTGATCCAGGTCATTGCTGTGCTGCTTGGCAAACACATTGGCAGAATTTACATCCCGGAAGAGTCGAACATCATTATCCATGAGCATGATTGGTTCTGTATTATACGCGGCCCAATGGTGCCCCTCGCGGATCGCTTTTTCAATGACAGGCCAAAGACCTGAATAAATTAGCCCGACCCGCTCTTCAGGCGATGGCAACCCTCCGAACAAATGATCCACTTGCTGCTCCATAGGTTTTCCTTTCCAGTGCTCGTCAATTAAAGATTGCACATACTCCCGGCCTTGTTCACTATACGCGTACACGACCTGTAGCCGCTCAATCAATTGTTCCATGCGCGCCGCATCTTCATGGTCTTCAGGCGTTTCAGCTTCGACCATTGCATACATCGGATCATAGAACGCTCGGCTCCAATCAAAGGATTTCATTGACTCGTCAATCTCTTCAGTATCATATCCACGGATGAGCATAGGACCTCCTGTTTCTAAAGGGATTGCTTTGTGCGTCGTTTCTTTGTCTGCTGTTGCTCCGGAACGCCGCCATCTCCCTCATCACCACCGGCTCCTTGTTTTTGCGCTTTCTTCACATCCTGCTTTTGTGATTGATCGGGCGCGGAACTTTGATAGAGTTTATCTGCCCGCACCTTGATGCCATTGGTTTCATATACGTTAAGGTTTTTAAACCGGGGCGCTGCTTCGATGGCCATTTGCTTTTCGTGGCCATTGATGGTGATAGTCACCGTATGACGATTGCCGCGTTGAAGGGATTCCAGTAAGCGTTCTTTCTGTGTAGGGTCCTGCAGTTCCTTGATCGCATGCCGGTTGAGTGACTGTTCGAGATTAAAGCCGTACTTATCGTTGTACAGTTGAATTTTATAATTCCCGTTTTTGTCTGTTTGCTTGAAATCCAGTTGCATCCAGGCATGGTAACTTTGTCTTTCGCGGTCACTACGCTCTTTATACACCGCGCGGCCGCTAAGCAGGTTGTACCCTTCTTTAAGTGTGATCGGCTTTTCGTCCTGGTTCAGGTAAAAAGTTTGTTTAATGGGATCTGGATGCTGCGGGTTTTGTAAATGCAAATTGTACTTATTAAAAAAGTACATATCACTGTTGGCTGATTTTTTGAAATGCAGTGTTGCCACGGTGGCATCATTCCCATAACTCTTTTGATGGGTCAGCATAAATTCTGGTTCTTGTTTTTGCAGTTTTTCTTTTAACTGTGCCTGCAGGTCTTCACCAAAACCAGTGTACTTTAGTTGACTACTGAGGTAATCATAATTTTTGTCATTCATATCTAAAGATTTTGTTTGAAATAAATCGGAAGAAGTAACGTTCGTTGCTTTGGCTACCTGGAAAAAGGGTTCCGTATTGCTTACGGTGAGACGTACCTGTTTTTTCATCAACAGATCATATTCTGCTTGCGACCTTTTCTGGTCTGCCAGAAGTGCTTGTTCAAGTGCTTGCTCATTCGTTGATTCAGCCGTTGTTTCTTTGGATGTCGCGCGGATGTTAGGTGTAACAAGCGCAGCCGCCACCGTTTGCTCATACCGCTGCGCCGGCGTTTCTTTTTCCACTTGCAGGGTACGCTGGATCTGCTGGGTTTGCCTTGCTTCTTCTATTTTAAGCCGCTCTCGTTCCAGCAATCGTTCGGGACCAAAGTACTGGGCTACTTGTGCAACCGCACGGCGCATGAGCCTTTCCAGCGGATTGGGATATAATCTCCGCTCCATCGTCCGAATCTCCCCTTGCAATACTTTTAACCCAACATCTTTTTGCAGTGACTTATCCTGGCTGTATACCGCATTCAATTGCCGGAAATGATCAAGCCTGCTTTTGAGATAATAAGGTGTGCGCAACGCTTCTTCCGAAAACAGGCGCGCCACATTTTGCTCGCGGTTGCGCCAGCGTTCGAGTTCATCATATAAGGAGCGTGCTGCCATCACTGTTGATCTTAATGGATAGGGATTGCCTGTAACAGCTTATGCGAACGGACACGCATGCGCAAATGCCGACCACCTTGCAGCTCCTCGGTAGTGACTGAGAGGTATTGATCCCGGCGTAACGTCATCCGCTCTAGTGCGAACACCAGCATTATCGACTGTCCGGCTTTGATCACCTGATCATTACCAGCGACATACTTTGGTGTGAGTACGATCTCCTGCACCGCCGTTCGCTTTCCTGTTCGCACGGCCCGGGTCGTAAACTGTATGGTTTCAAACCGGTAATCGATCGGTCCTTCATTACTCAACTGCAATTGATAGTACATCGTTTCATCTTGGACATACAACCCATATAGACGCATGCGTATATCCTGGTTTCTCGCGCGCACGCCTCGCATGGTGCGGGTATTATCCAATAATCCTTCTGCGTAAGCGCGAACAGTCCGCTTGTTGCCTTTTTTGAAAGGATACACTTTTTGCGCGGGATCGGCATCATAAACAACATCGAGTGAATACAGCTCGCCATCGCTGGTGATCACCGTGAGGTTCGTGCGGTCAAAATCTGCTTTTGCCGCTTTAATAAGTAGAATGCTGTCGGTCGATTGAATAGGCTGTACGAGAATATCCTTACTGCCCATATCAATATGCCGGATCGGGAACGGAAATAGCAGCGCACTGGTGCGTGTATTGCTGATTACAACAATTCCATCTTGCGCAAAACAGTTAACCTGGAATAGCCAGGCGATACAGCTGAAGAAAAATAGTTTCATATTTTATATTTGTTTAAGTAATACCTGGTAACCTGCTTTAACCTGCACTTTGATCAACTTTACTTTTCGGGAAAGTAGGTTCTTCGCGGTTTCAATACCCGCACTCGCTGCCTGCGTCGCGATCGAAGGATCAAGCATTGGCAGGCCAAGGGTAGAAATAGAATTGTTGGCAGACTGTTTAAGGGCGTCTCTCGTAATCGTACCGGGTATGTAAATGCCTTCGAGGCCATCGAGGTCATAAACCGATAAACGCACGGGATAAACAGACCTTTGATGTTGGAGCGAAGTGATCGCAATTGTTAACCGTTCATTCTGCAGGGTCGCTATACCATAGAGAAAGCTTCCGGATGGAATACGGCTTCCCTGGATGTACAGGGGCTGCACTAAGCGAAGTTTGACGGTTGCGCCATTGACCAGCACTTGATTTTCCTGTATCACCGCATTGATCGCATTCCCCGTATCAATACGCTGGTAAGCTGTGGATACGCCATAGAAACCCTGCCCACCGATTATTGGCGACCCGAATTTATTTGTATCAAGCAAACTGATGGGGATCGAAGGAGCCGTTGTTTGCAGCAGTGTTGTTTTCTCCGCAGAAACAGCCGCATCATTTTTTTTCTCGATTGCTTTTTCCGGTTGTTGGATCGCTGCGATCTTATCCAGCATGCCATTTAGTTGTGCTAACTCCGGATCTTCTGCATTCACTTCCTTTTTGCTCATCGCTTCCATGAGTTGTTCCAGTTTCTCTACCTGCACGTCTGCTGCAACTGAAGATACCCCGCGATAATTATTACTGTATTGCCTGGCAGGAGCGGAGGGCTGTTCGATCGCTTCATTCAATTGTTTGATCTTTTGATAGACCTTTGCTTCTGCTTCCGCACTGGAGCTTTTTTGCGTGGGTAGCAATGGATTCGACGGTTCACGAACATCGTCCGGAAGAATCGTTGCTGAATTCTCTGTCACCGAAGCATCAAACGATAGATCATCACTGCGGTAAGGATCTTCCTTCAATTGCTTGCGTAACCGGGATGAATCGGATGCCGCCTGTTCGTAGTAGGACATCTTATTCATCTCTTTGTCGTTCTTGAGTTGCGCGCTGGGCAGATCCATATTGAGACCAGCAACGGAATGGTTAGTTGACGGAGCTGCACTTTTTTTGCCACCGCCAAGTGACCAGAACATCAGCGTAACGAAGGGAAGCACGAGTGCGGGGATGGCGATGAGTAATTTTCGCTTTCGAAGAAAAGCAGACCTTTGTTGTTGCATAACTATCATTTTTATTTTTGTAAATCGTACATACCTTGTAGTTTCCGCACGCTGTCAAGCAGACCGGGTCGCACCCCTTGAATGCTGTCGTAAATGCGCTTTCCATTTTTGGATTGCTGTAGGCTATCCATATAGAATAAAAACTTTTTTAATCGAAAGGGGAGCGAGTCAGTTGCAGTGGGCGCGGGCATCCCTTCTTCACCGGTTCGCGTGACATACTTCGGCCGGCGAATGGAATGGATTTTTATCGAGGTCTTGTTGCTTGAAAAACTATCAATGACGAGATAAATACTACACCCTCCCGTGATCAGGCAAAAAATGTATAGACCGGTCATCCATTGTTTCCGCGTAAAGGACTTCGTTGAGTGTTGCATGAGGTGCACCCATTTCTCTTGTATCCATCGCATCGCGCGTACCATCCTGCCAGCAACTTTGTCGTTGGTTACTGTTCCGGGCGTTTGTTGTTGTTTTTTCTTCCTGACCATATTACCTGGCTTGTACTTTGAGATCCTTGTTTTCTATCGTGGTCCAGCGTTCGATCAAAAATCCGTGCGGGTTATGATCGCTTCTGGAGATACTGCGCAGGTAGCCTTCGGTGATCAGGCTTCGTGTAACAATGCTGGTCGTGCGGACGATGCGCTCTGTCGCATGACAGCGGAAATAAAAAGGTGATTGATCGAGCTGCAACTGGATACTGTCCACCTGGATCGTCTGGCTGATATTGCCGGAAATGATGGTCGTGAAATAACCTTTCTCTTTTAAATTATCGTATTGCCGTTTTGCGGAACCATCAGCGAGATATAAAGCCCGGGTGATATTTCCGGTGATCGCTTTTTCGTCGGGATCAAGCGAAAAGAAATACTGGTGAAAGGTTTTGATATGGTCACGCGCTTCAACCGGGATATTATCTTTCCGGTCTGCGCCATAAGCTTCAAGCGCTTTATCATTGGCAAGGATATAGATCTTTGATTGCGTGCTGCGCGCAAGGTCATAACTTTTGTAAAGGCTGAACCCGCAGAGCAGTAAACTTCCTACTACCACCAGTACGGTAAACCAGCGCACATAGCGAAACGCGGTGTCTATATTTTTTAGTTGACGGAACTGCATAACTTATTTACCGGATAATTTGTCTTTGAAATAATCATTGCCACTACCTTCCATCATGCCGCCTGTCATCATTTTATGGGCATCCCCATAAACATCCCGCGCCATGGTAGCGCCGGTATTGATGGCTGCACCAGGTAAGGCAGTAGCCCGGCTGGTAAAGCCGGTGGAGATTTTATGCAGCAGGGCATTGCCGCCGCCGGCATGAATGATGTAATTGGCAATGGAAGGAACCGTGAAATAACCCGCGATACCGATGATCATGAAGATCAGGTAAGCCATATCCGTGGAAGAAAAGAAGGTATCGCCTGCGTCCTCGATTTGAGAGAGATCGAGCTGCAGCATATTCTCCTGGATCTTCCCCATGATCGCGCCGAAAATATTGGCGACAGGCAGCCACAGGAAAATATTCATGTAGCGCGCGATCCATACGGTGAGCGTGTGCTGAAATCCGTCGAATACGGCGATACCAAATACCAATGGGCCGAGAATAGCGAGTACGACGAGATGAAACGTGCGGATCGTATTGATGCATAGGGCCGCGGCTTCATACAATACTTTCAGTACTTCGGACAGCCACTCCTTGATCGCATTTCGGAATTTATAAGACAGCTTGGCCATGGCAAAAGACACGGAATTGCCGACGCTTTCCAGCCAGCCCTCTTCAGAAGGATCTTCATCGAAAGTATATTGATACCATTTATCGCGGTCGCCACTTTCATCGGGGCCAACATACATCTGCCAGGCCGTGGTTTTTTTGATGGCCTCTTCTTTGAGTCGCAGCAGTTCTGAGATCGCTTTATCCGAATCTTCGATCATATCCGCGGTTCCGGTAACCGTGGGTTGCATTACGCCATTGATAAGGCCGATGACCGAAGGAAAGATCAGGACAGCAAAACCCAGTACAAAGGGGCGGAACAACGGATAAAAATCAACCGGCTCCGCGTTGCTGATATGACGCCAGATGCGCGAAGCGATGTACCAGGTCGCGGCAAACCCGGCGATCCCGCGGCCAACGCCGATCAGTTTACTGCAGAGCGGCATCATATCGTTGTACAGATTTTCCAGTACGGCATGCAGGCTATGGATTTCTCCTGCTACGCCGCCATTATCCTGCGCACACAATAAAAAAGGAACACTCATTAGTGCTACCGTAAAGCTGGCTACTCTCACACACATTTTCATACACTCACTTGTAATTGCCCTTAAGGCAGGTCATAAAATTTTCGCACCTGGTTCACATCCTGCTGTTCCTTCATGCGCTGTACGCCGAGCACCGTATTGCTGCTGTTGAACTGCCGCAGGAAGACGATCTTATCCTGCATGGAAGCATAGATACGGTCGATCGCGGTTAGCCGTTCGTCGTCACTCATCCGCAGTTGCCGCGCGGTGATCACCAGTAACAGGTCTTCGAGATTGCGCAGACTCGCCTGAAACAAATTGCTGTATACTTTCTCAATATGTTCAAGTTCATTAGGCGAAAACAGCGAACTGCTTTTGGTCCGTTGCCAGGCGGCTTTGTATTCTTTCACGAGCCGCAGTTGGAGCGCGATAATATCCGCGGTGCGCTTGTATTGCCTGACGGCGGGACTTACTTGCCAGAGTGCATCCAGGAACGCGTCATGCAAACTGAAATTCCCCTCGGAGATATCGCGGATCGTGGTATATCCTTTTGCGACGATCTCATATCCTTTTTTCAGATCTGCCAGTATTTGTTTGAACTGTGCCAGCTTCTCTACGTTGAGCAGCAGTTGCTGCACTTCAAAAGACTGTGTCCGCCCGCGCCAAATAGAACCCAGTAACAAAACCATGATCAATCCCCACTTTTTCATACACACAATTTTTTAAAAACCATACACTTCTTTCAATCGCTTCACGTCGCCTGCTTCCTGCGATCGTTGGGCTGCCAGCATTAAATTTGATTGCGCATATTGTTGCGCCATCCGTGCTTTCTCGCGTATGCCCATTTGCATTAGTTCAATCCGCGCAATGCGTTCATCATCTTTCAGCGTGTAGTCACCAGCTTGAAGCAGTCGGACAAGTTCTTCCAGGTTCTCCATGCTCGCCTGCACGACACGGAGAAATACCGTGGACACGTGTTCGAGTTCTTCAGGCGTGAACTGTCCACTTTGTTCAAGCGCTTGAATAGATCGGTGATGCGTTTGAGCGATCTTCACTTGCAATGTGGCGAGCTCGGCAACCCGTGCATACGACCGGATGCGTGGATTGATAGCGCTTAAGGAAGAAAAGAAATCGCGGTGAAGGTTGAACTCTCCGTCTTTAATGCTCCCGATAATGGATAGACCTTCATCCGCGATCTCGTATCCTTTTTTAGCGTAACCGATATATACCTGCAAGGCCGCGATCTGCTGACCCAAATACTTTATTTGTGTTTTCTTCTGTTGGAACCATTCCGACCAGGTTTGTCCCTGCGCGGTCACGCTAAACAGTAGAGTAATTGCCAGTAAGTTTGTTTTCATAATTTGAATCGTTGTTTTCGCTTTAATCTCGGCATTTCCAATCTTTGTTTTTTGGGCGGGTAAAGTAGCTCCCAAGCCTGCTTGGCGCTGGGCAACGCATGATTGTTCGATAGCGTCAGCTCGATGGGATTTTCAAAACGTGTAGTCGATGATACCGCGAACTTGTTTACTGTAAATCCCTCCTGTTCTTTATAATGAATGTCAAAACGAACAGGCTTCCAGTCAATATCAACTTCGCCTCCTCTGTCTAATCGGTCCCAATCAATCGGGTCAAAGTTGATATAGGAGCTTAGTGATAAATCAACTCCCTTGACCGCAGCGGCATTATCTGGATCGCTAAAGAACTGTGTCAGGGCATCAGGAACTTTTCCGATGTATAGGTCTTCCCAGTGCTTAGGCCCAGGCTGCAATTGCACGGCGGTGTCATACCCTTTGCTGAACATAAACTCCCCAAAATCCTTGATATGTTGACGTAGTGGATCCATTTTTATTAATCAGGTAAACCATATAATTTTTTAATCGTCTGCACATCCCGCAGGTCGCTTGCCCGCTGTAAACTGAGCGTCATATTCTGCCGGTTGAAAGTGCGCAGGTCCTGGTACGTTTGATCGATTCCATCACCCGCTGCATTGATCATCTCCACGCGTTTGGCATCACTCATCGTGGTGGCAAAGGAATTGATCACGAGGAACAGCTGATCCAGGTTCTTTAAACTTTGCTCCAGTATCCCGGTATACACGCGCCCCATATAAACAAGTTCGTTTGCACTGAAATGATCGTCTTGTTTGAACAGGTCATAAGCGCGTTTATATTCGTTCACGAGTTGCACCTGCCGCCGGATGATCGAATTTACCCGGTGGTAATAAGCGATGACCTGTTTCACCCGCGCGAGTTCATCAAAATAATCCTGATACAATACCCGTTGCCGCTCCACCCAATTGGTAATTTCATCGAGCCGCAGCTTCGATAATGTATTTTCGATCGCCTTCTGCGCGTTCTGTAGCCAGATCGTTTGGTTTTGCAGCCGCTGTATGCGGAGGTCAACCGCGCGGATGACTTTTTTGACCCCTTCAGCGATCACCTGTGCAATGCCGGCTTGCGCATGAACGCACACAGGAGACCACATAAGCAATACCCAACTCAGCATAGCTATAGGCATCCACTTTTTCATCTCGCTCATTTATAATTTCTGGTAAATTGTGATGCCCATTCGCATTTCCTGCTTGCCTGGATCAAATGACAGCACACGGCCATTTTTATGCACCAGCAGAACCTGTTCGCGCGGCGCATAACTCGCCGTCCAGTGTTGCAGCTCATACGCCGGCTTTCGTCGCTTGGTTCGCTGGTTGTACGCGTGATAACTTCGCCGGGTGATCGCATACATCCCTTCGCTGGGCGCGGCAAGGGCTTCGATCTGCAGCGTGTCGCGGGAATCAGCGAACTCGCTGGTCCACTGAGCGACATATACGCCCGGGATAAATTCCTGTACGGACGCTTTCTTCGCGAAGAGCCCGCAGGACATCAATAGCAGCGCAATAAGCAGATGCAGTAAAATGATCCATTTCATAAAAATGTATTTAGGTTTTAGACAGGTCAGCTACCATGGCTGCGATCCCTTTTTCAATGCTGCCAAATTTCTTGGCGTATCCTTGCATCTTCACTTTCTCCGTTTCTTCCGTCGTGTATGCATAATATTCTTCCGGTGAAACCTCTGTCCGGTAGACCCGCGAAAGCGTGCCGCCAAGAGAAATAAATACTTCTTTATATCTTCTTAGAGGATCATTCGCTTTGTTGACGGACAGCACCAGTGCTTTCTCTTTATCCGTTAGTCCCAGCAGTTCCTGGATCTGTTCAAACTTGTTCTGGTACTTCGATTGATCCAGCAGTATCTTGCAATCACTGTTATTGATGATCGCTTGCTTGACGACCGGAGAAGAAATAATATCTTCCACCTCTTGTGTGACGACAATCGCTTCCCCAAAGAACTTTCGTACAGTCTTGAACAGATACTTAATGTATTCGGCAAACCCTTCTTTCATGAGCGCTTTCCAGGCTTCTTCGATCAGGATCATCTTGCGAACGCCTTTTAGCTTTCGCATCTTGGAAATAAAAACCTCCATGATAATGATCGTTACAACAGGAAACAGGATCGGGTGATCTTTGATATTATCCAACTCAAAGACAATGAATCGCTCCTGCAACAGCTCCAGGTTCTCCCGGGAGTTCAGCAAATAATCAAACTCGCCTTCCCGGTAATAGGGGCGCAGTACGTAGAGGAAGTTCGATACATCAAAATCTTTTTCCTTTACCTTATCGGCTTGCAACACCGCTACAAAATCATCGCGCAGGAATTCATAGAAACTATTAAAGCAGGGAAAGATCTCGGGTCTCGCCTCCAGCTTTTCATAATAGAGTTGCAGCGCATTCGACAGGGCTACATATTCACTGCGGTTGAATGTTTCATTGTCTTTTTTCCAAAGCGCCAGCAGCAGTGTCTTGATGCTTTCTTTTTTCTCTGTATCAAGGCTATCTCCTTCACCAATGTAGAAGGGGTTAAAACGGATCGGATTTTTTTCCGAGTACGTGAAGTAATAACCATTCACCATATCGCAAAGTCCCTTGTAACTATGCCCGACATCGACCAGTACGACATGCGTGCCCTGTTCATAATAACTGCGCACCATGTGATTGGTAAAAAAACTCTTGCCGCTGCCACTTGGTCCAAGAATAAATTTGTTGCGGTTGGTGCAGATGCCGCGCTTTACCGGTTCATCACTGATATCCACGTGCACCGGCCTTCCCGTCAACCGGTCCCCAAGCCGGATGCCTACCGGGCTGATCGAGGAACGATAGTTCGTTTCGAGATTAAAAAAGCAGGTCGCCTGTTCCGCGAACGTGTCGAACGTATCATTCATCGGGAAATCCGCCGCATTGCCTGGGATGCCTGCCCAGTGGATTTGGGGCGCTCCATCCAGTTCCTGTTTGGGTACCGCATCCAGTTGGGCGAGGGCAGAAGACACCAGGCTTTTGAATTCTTTGAGTTGCTCCCGTTGCGCGGTCCAGACCAGCACATTGAAATGCGCCCGTACCGGCAGCCGTTGCTGACTGATCGCTTCATTGAGGAATTCATTCGTCGCATCCCGGCTGATCGCATTCTCCCGCGAGTAAGCAGAGAGCGATTGCAAGCGCAGCCGCTTACTTTCCAGTTTCTGGATCGTCTTCTGCGCGTCTTCAATAAATACATACTGGTTGTACAGGTGACTGCAGGGTAACAGTTGCCCAAGTACTGAAGCAAAGCCAATACTGAACTTGCTTTTATCGGTTGAGTATTTATCAAAATTGATCCGCGAGCCGCAGTGGGAGGGAAGGTCTGCTGCGTCCGCGAGCGTATACAGCTGTGCGTATTGATCGCCGATCCGGATCCCCTCTTCAAACGAAATATCCCGCACCATCGGGGAGCCAGCGTCCGGCGATAGATAACAATACCGTTCAATGAGCCCCGCTTGTCGTGCGGTACTAAGTAACTCCGCATCCGTCAACCGCTTTAATTGCACGAACCCGCTATCCTGCAAAATGCGCTGAAATTGTCCCGAGCTGTCGAGAAAATCCTGCAAACCTTGCGGCTTCAGTGTTTCTTCCGGCACGATCGTTCTTCGAAGCAGTGTAGAAAACAGCGAGCTCGATAGTTTCCGCGAAGCAGGTTTCTTCGTCAGGAAAATATAGCAGCGGTGATCAAGATAGGGTCGCTCATGAAAGAACCGCTCACTGCTGCGCGATAAAAAGCTTTGATCTTCCTTCGTGAAATCCGGCGCATACGCACTGTCCACGAACCAATCCTGCTTATGAAAGACCGATTGCTTGGGAAGGATCTTGATCGCTTTGATCCAGGTCTGGTGAAAGGTTTCATAATCCTGGTCCGAGAGCGTGAAGATCTCCGGCAGCGTCGCTTCAAATGCCACCGTGATATCGCCCATCTTCGATACAATGCAGTCGTGTTCGACGCCCATGATAGGTAACACATCCCTCAACCACTTTTCCATGCTTCACTGTTTACTTTATTCACTTGCGCGCAGCGCGTTTAAAAAATAGGGTACGGCTATTGCTTTTAATAAAAGTTGGCACACTTCGCCGCGCGACCTTTTTCATGAGTCCGTGTTCGCCATAGGTGCGGCTCAGTTTATAAATCTGGATGAACAGCGTCGTGCCCGCGATCGCGATGATTCCAAGACAGATAAAGGTGTTGATGCCGATGATGTATAGTACGGCAAACAAGATTAATAGGCCGACCAGTCCTCCACCCAGCCACCACACGTACTGCGCTTTGAGTCCTTTGAACTCGATCGGCTTATTAATGCCCTTGTTGATGGCATACACACTATTGCTCATGCGACACCGAAGAATGATTTGATCACAGTTGCGACGACGACAAGGAACACACAACTGCCAAACCAGGCCGCAGCTACTTTACCAGTATCTGGATCACCACTGTTCCATTTCTGGTATACCTTCACGGCACCGATGAGCCCCACCACGGCCCCCACCGCGTACATCAGGTTTGTGCCGGAAGCAAAGTAGCCGCGGACCTTGGTATTGGCTTCTTCTATCCCTGCGTTACCGTCCTGGGCAAATAAAATTTCTACAGATAACAAAAGACCACTGATGAGCAAAGTGCATAGCTTCGCCCGCTTGCTTGAAAAGCAATTCTCTCTCTCACATTTCATACACCTCGTTGCTTTATATAAATAAATAAGAACTACCGTTAGATAGACCTGTCACCGCTGCCGCATCCTGACCGGAGAGATGCAGCAGCATTGGGTGAACAGGCAATAGGTACTCCCATCCAGGCTACTTCATTTGCACTTGGTTTTCCTGCACTTCACCTGGAAGGAGCGATCTTATGTCCAGATGACACGCAGGTCATCGGGTTCCAGGCGAATATTGCAGCGCAGTTCGACCTGTTGAATAATATGGTTGTTGATAGCAAACTCGAACGGGGTTTGCTGAAGCGATAGGTAAGGGGCCACTCGCCGGCGGAGTTCCATCAGCAGTTCGTGTTTGATCCACGCGCGGTTCACGGCGACATGGAGCACTTCTTCAATGGTGGCTTTTAGTTCCGTGGCTTGCGAGAATTGTTCGGCGGGTGGGGAATGATCCGCATCGCCCCGGGTATTCGTTCGCCCCGAACGAAGTCGTTGTAACTTTTCGCGAAACTCCCGTCGGTAATACAAGACGCCGACGATGATATAATAAAGAATGATTAGTAGGAGGGCCGCTGTTATAAACTGCGACCACGAGATCGATTGAAACATACGCTACACATTTTCATTTTCACTTTTCAATACCTTGTCTTGCGATGACAGTGTAAATATAGAAGCGTGTGGAACTGTTCCGAATTAAAGTTTATTAAGAAATAAAATGCGGAAATAACTTTCTTCGCAATACAACATAGACTGCATCTCCCGATCAATTTCTTTTTTTTGAGGTCTGGAGGATTGTTAGTGCGCTTGGAGACTAAAATGGGTAAGAATATAAATTTTGGTAAGTAAACGCTTACCTTTACATTCGCGTAAGCATACGCTTACTAATATGACCAGTGAAACAAGAAGAGACGTTTTTCAGGCAATTGCAGACCCTACCCGGAGAAAGATTGTAGATCTCATCGCGCATCAACGGCAACCTATGAACCTTAAAACCATTGCCGATTACTTTAATATCAGTCGTCCAGCCATCTCACAGCAAATTAAAATTCTAAATGAATGTGGGCTGGTGGAAATAAGAAAGCAAGGCAGGGAAACATTTTGTTCTATACAACCGCAGGAGTTAAAAAAAATTGCAGAATGGGCCGGACGTTATTCAAGGTTGTGGGAACAACGAATTGACGCATTTGAAACCTACGTAACCAAGTTACATGCTAAAAAAAATAAAAGAAATGGAAAATCTAAATGAGATCAGTAAGAGGATACTAACCATAAAAAAGACTTTCAACGTTCCAAGAAAATTGGTTTGGGAAGCCTGGACCGATCCAGAACATATAGTACAATGGTGGGCGCCAAAGGGAATGAAAATTAAGGTAGTTCAACATGAATTTAAAGTGGGTGGCCACTGGAAGTACACAATGCCGATGCCAGATGGTAGTGAATTCATTTCCGAAGGTGTTTATTCAGAAATTGTCGTACCGGAGAAAATTGTGACTTCGGCGAACTTTAAACCGATGACAGAAGGCGTGACATTGCATGTCTTGTTTGAGGAAAATGAAGAAAAGACAAATTTTACATTTAGTGTGATTCATCCAACCGAAGAGTATTGTCAACAGCAAGAAAAAATGGGCTTTTATAATGGGTGGGGCTCTGCTTTTGACAGGCTGGAGAAAATGTTGAATAGTGTTGTTGAGTAAGTATAGATTTTTTCTACTGGATAATTTGGCAACCTTATATATCCCAATGCAAGACTGACCCAAAAGGTCAATTTCTTTTTTGTATGCAATGCATTAAAATCCACAAACACAAAATCCTGGGACGCGTTCGCTCCGTGAAGCGCGTCGATTCATGCAGTCCGTACAGCGATAAATGAAAGAAGGAGGTAGCAGGGAGCAAATTCATCTGCTCACGAAATACGTGTTTTACGGTAGCTATATCCGTATTTACACCTAATGGGAAATGCCCGATAAATGATAAGTTGGTACATTGCTAATATTGGAGGAATAGACGGCTTAAAAACTCCGGATTAATCAAATCATTACCCGGAATAGCTAAATGACTGCGAGTACTCCCGGTTAATTTCGGCCGCTTGAAGACTTGTGATCAAACCTTTCCATGAGAACCGACGATGATTGTAGATTTTTTAACCGGCCCTGACCGGCAACCATTAGACCCAACTGCTGACTTACCGATTTTCATGCATCCTTTCCTGATCCCTGGTGCAGACCGGCGCGTTTACCAGGCTCCTTTTGGACAGGGGCTTGTGCAGGAAATTAAAGCGATGGATTGCTCGGTAACCGAGTTTCGTTTCTGGATCACAGAGCCGGAGACGCTATATCCCGTCGCGCCCCAGCCGGTGTTGTCATTGGTCTATGCCCTGGGGGGTGACCTGGTCTGTGAGTTGAAAGGCTTTGGTGAAATTGAACTGAATCATAAACACTGTTATCTGCTCTATATTCCAGGGGGTATTCCACAAGTGGCCCGGTATGGCCTGGGAGAACACCGCATCGTGCATGTAAATTTAGGTACAGGCCTTCTCCGACCGACCGCCGAAAAATTCCCGGCATTCCAGGAGACGCTGCAACGCCTGGAATCCGGCTCAGACCTGGGTCTGCAGCAATTATCGCTTCCCATCTCCTTTGAAGTGCGCGATATCCTGGAACGCATGCTTAAATTTCCGGATGAAGGCGTAAGCCGCGAAATGCTGCTAGCAAGCCAGATCACGAAACTCGTCTATCATTTTATCCGGTATACGGAAGGTATCCCCGTCCCGGTGGACAATTCCGGAACCAGCGAGATCAAAAAAGAAAGAGTGGAAGCCGCGAAACAACATATCGACAAGCATGAAGGAAAGCCGCTCAATGGCGAAGACCTGCAGCGCCTCGTGTATTATAATATCAAACAGCTCAACAGTGATTTCAAGGAGTATTATGGCAAAACGCTCTTCGAATACCAGCGCGAACTGCGCATGAAAAAAGGTGCCAAACTAGTCGCCGAAACGCAGCTATCTTTCTTGAAGATTGCGCTCGAAGTAGGCTACAACGAACTCTCCACGTTCTCCCGGCAGTTCAAACAATTCTTCAATATGACGCCGACGGAATATAGGAAACTGATGCAGGGGCCAAGATGACTTTTGTCGCATAATTTATGGCGAGCAGAATCATCGTTACAGTATATACTTCCACCCATTATTTCATATGGCGAAGCGAACTACGGCTGCAAATTTTTAGCAGATATGTGTCGGAGTAAGCGGCGCTATTCTTTCCTGTTTTCTATAAAAAATATTTCACAATTGATACGCTTCTCCGGTTATTGCGTATCTTATATGGAAGTTATGTTGGTTATTTAAAGGGATTACGAAATAATATTGACGTAAGCTGAAAGTAGCCAATAAATTTAGGTAGGTATGGATGGTCGCGTAATTGCATTTGGCACACTTCCTAATTGTAAAAGGGTCGGCAAAATGAGTAAGACTATAACAGATTTAATTTTTGAAGTATTTATTACAATGGAGGATCATCTCGATTGGGATAAACATATTACGTATGCGGAGTTGTCGGAGCAAATAGATGATGATAGCAGGCAACAGTGGATTTCTGCACTACAGTTTTTGCGATTGGAATTTGGAGATGATTTTCTGCGACTCAATAATTCTCATCACCCTATCTTTAGAATGGTGACTGATAAGTCGCCATGGAGAATAGCAGAAATAATCAAATTTGCTGTTACTCTGATCCAGTTAAAAAGCACGGATATTAATTATCGCCACCTGAAAGATAAACTGATTCATCCGGGTAGTTGCAAAACAGAAGGTATCCCGTTCTTTGAAATTTCCCATATGTACTTGGATACCGGTTGCGATGTTAAAGTATGGAAAGACATTAAGGCTCAAAAGAATCCCGATCTTGTAATAGGCTTTCCCGAAACTAACGAGAAATTATATATTGAAGTTTCTAAGGTCGGTGAAAGTAAATTGAGGTCAGACCTGGATAACAATTTTAAAGTTATTTCCAGATTGTTTAACATTGCACCTCCGCAACTTCCTTTCTCTTGCCAGTTGTTACGGTATATATCCGATAGCGAAATGGACGGTGTTCTGGCCAGCATTACCGCTATCCGTGAAAAAGCACTTCTGCAGCAGGATATGATTTTACTTGAAAATGAAGTTATGCGGCTATGCGTCACTCACCCCAACAAATATGGACAGTTTCAGGAATGGATGGAGAAAAATGACTACCGGAATGGATTGCACGGACCTCCATTGAATTTCGATGAAACATACCGAATCCTTAATTACAAAATTGAACGGGAAATGGAACAGATCCCCGCAGGTTCAAGTGGAATGATCTACCTTCATGTCCATGCTCTTTACTTTAGCGTAATTGATCCTGAAATAATAACTGCCGCTTTTGAAAAGAAAATGTCAACGTACCCATTGTTATTTGGTATCGTTATTTATTCAACAATTATTACTGATTGTAGCCCATTTGAAGTAGCAATCAATGGACATTTTTTTAGCACCCGGAAAATTAATGAGACGGTGGTGCGATATTTCTTCTTTCTAAAAAATCCAGCTTATTCCCACGGTCTTTCAGATAATGCGATCGCTAGAATTTACCAATCGTTTCGAAGTTCATCGGGAAACTAATAAAGTAAGAATGCTATATAACAGAATTTCAGAATTAAAAGAGATGACGCATCAAAAGCTATTTAGCGAATCATCTAATCTGATATTGAATCTTTTTGATCTTGCCAAATGCAAGGAGATCGATGAGAGGGCGGAGTTTAATTGTGTCATTTATGGGCAACGAGATAAAATGCTGAAACTTTTAACGGATTCTAATGGCTCTGTTTCAAAAAAATATGAAGAATGCTTTACCTTATATAATGAGATAGTCGTATTTGACCTACTGTTTCAGAAGGATGATTCTGTACAATTTGTTGCAAAGAGCAGGATAGACGGTATAGCAACTCCCGATTATTCAAAATTGTGTTCGTCCGGCAAAATAGCAAATTTGGAGTTAAAGACACTTTCCTTCAAAGGTTCTGAGATTAACTTTCAGAATATTCAACGGGATATAGAGTTAACGGATGAGGCCAATCCCCATTGGATCTATAAATCCGCTTTTGCGTCTACAAGCAATGAAAGAAAGGCAAACACGAGGCGAGACGTTATCGAACAAATCAGCGGCAGGGTAACAAAACATTATCAAAAAAGCGCTAAGGGGCAAATTAGATTTATGGGAAGGCCGGGAATTTTGCTGATTGATACTACCTTGCTGGAAGAGACTCTTTTGTTTTTCCTACAAGACGCATTACCGGGTTTTGTACTTGACTGCTACACTTCAGGTTGTTTATGGAATGCCGTTTTTGGAAGGATTGATGATGTGATTTATCAATGCACCAGGCAAAGTGCTAATATAGAGCATGATCCACTTCCCAAAGGTGGGCAACCTTTAAGGCGGAATGGAATTCTAATAGAGGCTCAATCTCCAGCTGCTGTGATTTTTATTACGAGAATTAGTGGTAATAAGGAATTAAAGAAGATTATTGGATTTAGCAATAGTTTGTTAAGTCAACCCGAAGTAAAAGAATGCTTGGATGTTTTTTGTGATTACCAAAATGATGAAAATAACTCAAATCGCGATAACTTGAGGATCGTTTAAAAGCCTTCCAGCAGTGCTAAAACGCTGGCTTTGCCTGAAGTCAATTTAGCAAGTGGCATGTTGAAATTTGAAATAATCAAACTGATGGGTGAGGGAGCCAGTATTCAGGCAAAAGGGGCTTATAAGAAGTAAAAAGTAAATTGAATTTTACGACACATTAATAAATAACTATGAGTACAATAACTATCCCTATAACTTTTACCGATTTAGAGAAAATGGAAAAATGGTATGCAGATTTTGACAATAATGCACGTAACATCTGTAAAAAATACAATGTGCCAGAACTTTGGGAAAAAACAATAATTCAAAAAGATAACGAAAAAATGGAATTGGCAATAGTATCTTTCGGCACTTGTGTAAGCGGGTCAAATAAAGAGAAAGCGGAGAACGAAATTATACGAGTATTTGAATCAATGTATTTCAGTTAAATTTCAAATTGACCCATATCCGAATGTTGCTTAATATTTCTCCTCGGGAAAGGTTAATGGGCTGGCTAGTGCCGACTAAATGAAAACTGTTCATCTTATATAACTATTACACATTACTCCATCGAAAGGTCCGTTTCCCTCAACCTCTCAGTACCAATCTTATTGCTAGCGAGCGTATGGTATTAGCATCAGCATCTCTGGCCATACTCGTTGCGTTCGATTTTCGTTCATCGTTCTGCTCAATGAGCATCAATAAGCGGATCGATCAAACCATGCCTGTCATCAAAAGACTCTGCAAACTCCACCAGTCGTTAAAAACTGCATATTGCTCAGGTAACACGAATCCTAAAAGAAGCCGCCTCTGTAAGCCAATTTCCTCAAATAAAAACCGAGGTTTGACTTTGAGGTAATTTAAGTTCACTTCCATAAACAGGATCTTACCACCACTAATCGGCCTTTAGCTAAATCATTTTCATTCGATGGAGTATACGAACACTTTAAATAAATTTCGCCTGGATAACTGCGTTGGAGTCGTTGGTGTATATCTCAATGCCTTTTTTACCAGGTTCGGGAATCGAAAGCACGGCGCAGGAATATCCGGGTTTCGCGCATTTGGCTAGATCGAAAAAAATTATCAAGGCCCTCTACCCTTAAAAAAATTACTCAATAGCGTCATCTTTATGTGTGACATCTTTTCTAAAGCGATGGCTGGCGCACTCCACTCCTTGAGCGAATAGACGATCAGTACCAGGGCTGTCAATCCTAAAAGGATCAGCACGATTCTGTACCATAGCGGTTCCGTACCGAAAGTGATTTCCAGCCACAAGAACTTGAATTTTGGCTTTTCATTTAATGTTGTTTTACTCATAGCAGTACCTTTAAAGGTGTTGAATTGCCGCCAGCGCGATCATGATTGTTTGTTGTGTTCATTATCTCAGGTTCATTGCCGTTATTGGATTAGGCGATTTATTATTGTCTACAGTACTTTTCTTTCAATATAAAAACCAAAAAGTAAGCCATTGGGCACTTTTTTCGTTGTACCATCTTAATGTGGAGGTGCGAGATAAGCCCTCTTAAAGATTAACTGTCCCTTTTCATTGGCGATAGGTCTCCGAAATCTATGAAACAAACAACTATCAATAGCTTTAGAACTTGACGAGGCGGCTTTCTCTTGGAACAGCTAATGAAGCCTCACGATCGCGACATATTCACTACTACTATATGTTAGCTAAATCTCGTACCATAGGACACCTTTTAGTGTAATTTATTGGTGCGTATAGGTGAACTGAATTCATCTTTCTCCTCCCAAATTTAAACACGTATGTTAATCAATAATTTACCCCGCTTACTAGTAAAGACAATTCCGAATACCGCCATGTCAAAATTTTAATACGCTATATTTTCCGATCCAGCTTACGCCTATGAAACCTACACTACTTGGCGGATCATTATATATTTAGACATTGATCATTGGTTTGAGCGATTCATCCGCATTACGTAGATGAACCTATTTAATAAAAGGAGCGAGATCACTAGTTTATAAAGAATTTTAGGGAGTCGCAAACTGTTCCAAACGGTGTAGTCGTGTCGGTTCTCTGCTTAATATTCAATCGACAATAATCACATGCAATGACCCCGATTTTTTAATTTTAGATTAGAAGCTCGCTACGTCGACTTAAATATTTATGGTTTTCAACCGCTGGAAACGTCATCCATGGAAAATTTCGATACTCCTATGGGAAAATTTGGCGATAAAGGCGAAAAACTCATTTTTAAGATCCGCAGACTTCACGACTAAGACAGATATTTCTATTTCATGAAAAATTGATGGGTTCCCTCGAAAATAGCTGTCGCACCAAAATATGCAGCGGGGAAAGAGAGTGGTAGCAGCACTCGCACCATAGGACGTCTTCGCTGCGTCGCAATCCGTTCATCGTTCCGTTATTGAGCGGCATCCTCTTTAGTTATATCGCTTACGAATTGCGGTGTCAATCCGCATCGTCGATTATTGGATGTGGTAAGAAATGGGAAATGTTTCAGAAAACTTGACTTTCTCATAAAAAAACGGTAGCTTTACTAAAAAGTATATATACTTTTTAATCACAAACATAAATTTCTGGAAACCCCAGCCCAGTCTGCACTTGACTTTCTCAATAAAAAACTATAACTTCGTATAACAAAGTATATATACTTTGTAATTATGAAAAAAATTTCTCGCATAACACTCGCCCAAAAAGCACTGACCGATTTTTTTGAATCTACAGAAAAGTTGGTCTATACGCAGGCCGATTTTTTTCAGCTCATTGAACGCAGCCGCGGGGCTTGGGGCCTGCCCCAAACGACACCTCCCAAGCAAATCGTGCAAAAGTGGCTCACAGCGGGTTTATTGAAAAGCCATGATTTCGGGACATCAGAAGAGGAGCACCATATCCTGTACTGGTATGGTGATCCCAGCATTTATGAAATAGCCGCTGCGCTTCGGCCGAGGTCTTATATTTCCCATTACCCGGCCGTGTTGCTGCATGAACTGACCACGCAGGTGCCCAAGACTATTTATGTTACCCAGGAACAAAGTAAAAAGCCGGCAAAAAAAAGCACGCTCACCCAGGAAGGCATGGATCATGCGTTTGGTCAGCCCCAACGGAGGAGTCAGCAAACCTTAACGTATAAGGAGTACACCGTAGTTTTCCTGCAAGGGATGTTCACCGCCCGTACAGGGGTGCTGCTCAGTAGCCGGTATCGCAACGCTTTTTCGCTGACCAGTTTGGAGCGTACGCTGATTGATATCACCGTGCGCCCGAACTACGCAGGTGGGGCCTTCGCTGTACTGGATGCGTACGCCCGAGCACTTAGCCGGTTATCGACCAATAAGCTGCTGGCATTATTAAATGCGATTCCCTTCATCTATCCATACCACCAGGCCATCGGCTTTTACCTGGAGCGGGCCGGCTACGGGGGGCGGGCGCTGGATTCCCTTCAGCAAAGAGGGCTGGATTACCGGTTTTACCTGGATTACGGCATGGAAGATCCTTCCTTTGATAAGCGGTGGCAACTCTGGCATCCTAAAGGGATGTGAGGGGCTGGGCGAGGCTGGTCACAAAAGCCAGGTATTCGTCAAAACTTTTTACTTCCGCCCGCTCACTGGCGGGTAGCGTATCCACGACATTCTGGAAATCCTGCCGGTGGATGGCCGCGTGTCCGGTAATGTCTTTCAGGAAGGAGAGCGGAACTTTTTTGGCGCCAAAGATCATCGCTGCGAGCTGACGGTGCGGGTCGGAGTCCAGGTCAATACCGTGCTGGTCCGCGATCAGCTGGATATCATAAAAATCCCGGGCGCGCGGACGAGGGGAGTGAGAGGGGATGATAGCTGCATAGGCGGGCATTTGCTGACAGATTGCGCGGAGTTTCTCCAGTACGATCATGATCGGAGAATAAATGAACAGGGAAAAGCCGTCCACCAGCACTTCCATTTTACCCGCTACATACTCAAACTTACTGATCTCTATCTCTACCTTTGAACTTTGGTTCGGGCGTACGGCGATCGCCCCGCGGCGAATTTTTTCTAAATTGCCCTCCAGGCGTTCGTATTCCTGGACAGTGATGACCTTGAAGGATACCAGGTAGCCTCCCCAAAAGTCTTTTAGTTCATCGCGCAGTTGTTTGGGCTTGGCCGTAAACCGGTAATCGAATACGACAAGGTTTTTTTCTTGAAAGGTATTCTCAATGGTTCGCTGGATCCGGGTGGCTATTTCTTCGAGGTCCTCGAAGTCATCATCCATGCTGAAGTCAAGATCGTAGGACGAGCGGGATAGTTTCTTGGGAAAACCAGCCTGCAGCAGATCAATGGCGTTGCCGCCTTTCAGTACCAGCGTTTCCATTAAATAGTCGTCCGATACCAGAGCGATGATCGCGAGTCTTTTTATTTCGTCAAGTGTTATAGTGGACATTTGATAAAGGTAAGGCAATGCATTAAACAGCGTACTCGCGCAGTGGAGGCCACTCCCCATTCCCCAAAATCTCCAAACCCTTTTCCCTGAAAAGCCAAACCCTTCGCGCACTCTCCACCGTACTTTCACTTTCACAATGGCCACTAGAGTAATTATCACACCGGCTTCACGGTAATTGATGCGGTGCGAAATATCGGCAATAACTTTTTGGGCGCTGGTAAAAGTATGGTACCAGCACTCGCTCTATGGAGCATCATCGTTGCGTCGCATTCCGTTCATCGTTCCCTTCATCGGGCGGCAATTTCCTTAAAAAATTACTGAACAACCGAACAAAGACAACTTCCAGGGCTAGCTCACCGAGAGCATCATCTACCACTTTAATAAGAATTTTATTTTGTTGCAGGCTCATTCGCGGTAATTTGTGCCAGTAATTTTAAAGCTTCTTTGATTTCACGTACGCTACCAAAACGAAGGATATTTTTATGTTTATACAGCAGATTGTTATTGGTCATCCATTTTGAGTTACGAGAAGTAGTACTGCAATTATCATTCGTTCCATGGGTTAAATTTGAACAAGACAGGCTTGACAGCTATTCTGAAAACGCCCGAACAGTATTGCTTGCACTCCCCAAACCCTTTTCCAGAAAAGCCAACTGCTTCGTCTGCTTTCCACCATTCCTTCACCTTCACTATTGGCGTTCATTCCAACGGCACAGTTCCTTCGCAGACAGCAATTAAATAAGGTCAGACACTGCAAACAACAACAGCAATGCCGTAGCTCCAGTTCTCAATCGCACAAGAAAACGAAACAAAAGACTTCGCAGAAGATCGCCTGTTATCGCAGCGCGCTTTCCCAGTAGCACCTAACCCTTCACAAGCCTAATCTTCCAATCTATGCACTCATCGCTGCAAACACCGGCGCTAATGTATTACGTTAAGGGTGGATCCGCGGATGCTGCCCTGTTTCAGTGATGGCGTGATCAGTAGGATGGTCTGGATACCGAATTTCTTTTTCAACGCATATCAGTCTGTGTGCTTTACATTTCGTTGGAGTGATATTCAATATATATGCGGCCTGAATCTGGCAGAACCGTCGAAGCCTTCAAATCCTTAATAATAATATAATCCGCTCATCTGTAGATATTGTTCAATTTGCATCGCTAGTTCATTTAACGTACCAAAGCTTATAGGTCAGGAAAACTTTTCTAATTCATGGATGCAAAGAAAGATATCGAAGTAATCTTTGAGAAAATGCGAGGCGGGGATCTAGCAGTATTTGACCAGTTGTACTACTACTATAGCAAATCGGTAACAGCTAATATTTCCCGGTTGATCAAGGAGCCGGAAGACGTAAAAGATATTCTCCAGGACGTTTTTGTGCAGTTATGGCTGAATCGAAATAAATTGGATCCAAACTTATCCCTCGAAGGCTGGCTGATGACTGTCAGCAGAAATCTGGCCATCAATTTCCTCAAGCGACAGATCCGGACACAGTTGATGGATGAACACGAAGGTGTTACTGAAAATTTGTTAGGGGATGATGGTTCGCATCAAAAAGATCGTGAGAGCCGCTTGGTGCTCCTGGAAATGGCCATTCAACAATTACCTGCGCGCCAAAGGGACGCTTTTACGTTATGTAAACTTCAACGGAAAACCTATTCACAAGCCGCAGAGCAACTGAAGCTCTCGCCTCATACTGTGCGGGAGTACGTCAGCATCGCAATTCAAACCTTGAAACTGGAACTGCAGGATAAATTCGATGTTTCGATGATATTGCTGATCGCGATCTGCACATGCAAAGGGAGTTAACAATTCGGTAATATACTTCACCCCCTCATTTTTAATCAACTGCCTGTATTTATAGGGAACCATGCCTGAACTTAAACTTTTAGTACAAAAATATTGGGCCGGAACCATCCAGGCTGAGGAAATGAAGCAACTGCACAAGTTGCTGGCTGAAGCCGGTCCGGAAAAAGTTGAAGCATTATTTCAACAACTGGATGCAGACGATAGCATTGGGCATAAGATCGATAGTGAATATGGTTATGATAAGATCCTGGACACGATTCATGTCCGTTTAGGCATGAAATCGAAAAAGAATTTTGGCAAGTTAAGACAGTTGAATTATCGACGGATTGCTGCTGTCGCTGCATCTATGGCAGCCATAGTGTGGCTGGGCTTTTTGTTGAAGCCGGAAAATAGACATAATCGACCTGGGATCGCCTATGACCCTGCCAGCATGAAAGTGCTGCGGAACAACAGTGACACTATATTATCCCTTTTATTGCCGGATCATACAACGGCTCTTTTATATCCCAACAGTCAGCTATTATATGCTAACCCATTTTCCGGTAAACAAAGAAATGTTCAGCTGAGCGGTGTCGCCGAATTCGATGTCGCAAAAGACAGCACCAGGCCTTTCACGGTTTTCGCAAATGATATCAAAACGACTGCGTTGGGTACAAGATTTAAGGTAGATGCGGCGACCAGGCAAGTGCAAGTATTGCTTTTTGAAGGTAAGGTGCTTATACGTCCTGTAGAATCGCGGAAAGACGTTAGTGATATATTCCTGGTGGCAGGGCAACAGGTTAGCTTCTCTGAAGATATGCGTTATAGGGTATCCTTGATACCCGATACAAAATCAAGTTCTTCTGCTAAACTAATGAATGGGTATAAAAAAGAAGCGGCATCTCCTGCGAAAACAACCGAACCCTTGGACCTCAATTTTGAAAACATTCCATTAGATATTGTGATCCGGAAAATTCAGCAAGAATATAAGATTCATATTATCCTGGATGTTGCAGATTACCATAAGCAGATGCCTTTGTTCACGGGCAGCTTTACGGAAAAAGATAGTTTGCAAGATGTTCTACGGATTATCTGTAATATGAATGATCTTAATTACCGTACCCAACGCGATACTATTATAGTTACCAAAAAGTAAATCAAGCACGCGACCTGCCTTTGTTCGTTATCCCTTCGCCGGGGAGGCAGTGTTCTGTGCTTATGAATCAACTAAAACTTTACGTTGTGCAAAAATCTACACTTAATTTTTATTGTTGTCTTTTACTGGCAATATTACTTGGTTCGATCTCCTGTTATGGCCAAAGCCAGTTCATTGCGGGCACGGTGGTCGATGATAATGGCAAGCCTTTGCAAGGTGTATCTGTTAGTGTCTTGATTGCCGACAGTTCCCTTACCACAATGCAAACCGATAACCGCGGTGTGTTCCGGTTTGATAATCTTCGCACGGGAAGTTCCTACCGCTTTAAATTCAGTTACATAGGATTTGAAGATGTGCTGACCAAAACCTTTGCGATCGCCGACAAATCGGAAAACTTACTGATCAGGATGAAACCATCGCAACAGTCACTTAATGAAGTAGTGGTAGTTGGTTATGGAAGACAAAAAAAGGTCAACCTCACTGGAGCAGTAACCCAACTAAGCGGATCTGAACTCGAAGATCGACCTGTTTCCAACCTGGCGAAAACTTTACAGGGCTTGATCCCCAACCTGAATATCAACTTTGCTTCCGGCATTCCTATTTCGGAAGGGAATTTAAATATTCGTGGCAATACTTCCATTAATGGGGGGGATCCGCTTGTTATTGTTGATGGTGTGGCGGGGGATATGAACCGTGTCAATCCCAGGGATGTTGAATCTGTAACGGTGTTGAAAGACGCAGCAGCATCCTCTATTTACGGGGCGCGCGGAGCATTTGGTGTTATACTTATCACCACCAAGACGGGTAAAAGCGGGAAGCCGAAAATTGCCTACAATAATAATTTCGGTTGGGCCACGCAAACCAGTTCTACCGACTTTATGACATCGGGCTATGAGGCTGCTATCCTGAATGATACCGCCAATCTGCGTTCGCTTGGAATAAGTTATACAGGTTATACGGCAGCAGACTATGAAGAATTGAAAAAACGAATAAATGATAAAGAGGAAAATCCTGACAGACCCTGGGCTGTTATACAGAACCGCGGAGGGAAAGATCAATATGTGTATTATGGAAACTTCGATTGGTGGCACTTCCTGTATAATCAGTGGCAGCCGCAGCAAGACCACAATATTACGGTTTCGGGAGGCAATGATAAAACTACCTATTATTTAAGCGGGGGCTATCGCACACAGGAAGGTATCTGGAATATCCGGCCTGACCAAAGCAAGCGATATACGCTCAGGAGCAAGATCAGTTCAGAACTTACCACGTGGTTAAAAGTCACCAATAATACTCAATTCTTTCAGCAGAAGTATGCATTTTCAGGTTCGAATGATTTCAGCTGGGGAAAAACATTTGATGAACATACGCTTCCTTCCTACTTGCCCGTGAATCCGGACGGCAGCTTTACTTATCTCACAGGCCTTAATTCTTACAGAATTGGAAATGGCTGGCATACTAATCAACTGTATGGTAAATCCAAAGGTGAACGTGACAGGATCGACCTGAGAAATATTATTGATGCGACAGCCAAAATTTCGAAAACAATTTCAGTAACGGGCAATTTCTCCTACAGCTATACCAGCCGGTTAAGCTGGGATCGCGCCGTAAAAGTGCCGTACTCCTTGTATCCTGGGGTGATGAGTATTGTGCCAACCTATAATACGGACGAACTATCTGAATATCGCGAGACCATTGATTATAAAGTATATAATCTTTATGGCACTTATGAAAACAAATTCGGCCCCCACTCTTTGAAATTCATGGCTGGTTATAATCAGGAAGAATGGAAGAACAAGGAACAAATGGCTTCGAGAAGAGATCTTTTGTCAGAAGACCTGAATGATCTGAACCTGGGAACCGGTTTAATGGAAGTTACAGGCGGATCCAATGAATGGGCATTGCTTGGATTTTATTCCAGAATCAACTATGATTATAAAGGGAAATATTTACTGGAATTGAACGGCCGCTACGATGGAACTTCGCGATTCAAAAAAGGAGACCGGTTTGGCTTTTTTCCTTCCGTCTCTGCGGGATGGCGTCTTAGTGAAGAGGATTTTTTCCGTCCCTTGTCCCGTATTGTTAACAATCTGAAGATAAGAGCTTCGTATGGCTCGCTTGGTAACCAGCAGGTCGGTAACTATGCATATATCCCTATTATGAATACGGCGACGATGAATTACCTGATGAATAATACCCTGACCCAGTATGTTGGAGTACCGCCTGCCATATCGCCTACACTTACCTGGGAAAAAGTTACTTCAACAAATTTGGGACTGGATATCGATATGCTGCGCAACAGGCTGAGTGTCTCGGTTGATCTGTATGAACGCAAAACGATCGGTATGTTGACGAAAGGAAAGACCCTTTCCGCTGTTTTTGGAGCCAACCCACCACAGGAAAATGCAGCAGATCTTAAGACTAAAGGATTCGAGTTATCGGTCGGATGGAGGGATACCAAAAAATTATTGGGTAAACCCCTTACTTACAGCGCAAGATTCATTTTATCAGATTATACCGGCCGCATTACCAAATTTGATAACCCCAATAACCTGCTTAGTGATTATTATGTAGGCGAACAATTAGGAGATATCTGGGGGTATACAATTGATGGCTTTTTTATGACAGCAGCCGAGGCGAATGCCCATTCAGTCAACCAGGACTTTGTAAACAAACGCCGCCTTTCCGCTCCCGGGATCTATAAAAAACTCCAGCCGGGCGACCTGCGATTCGTTGACCTGAATGGGGATAAGATCATCAATAGCGGCACCAATACCCTTGATAATCCTGGCGATATGAAAGTGATAGGGAATAGCCAGCCAAGATATCAGTTTGGGGTTAATATGGATCTGGCCTGGAATGGGTTTGATATCGGTATCTTTTTGCAGGGTATTGGTAAACAGGATTGGTATCCACCTTCCGAGGTTACCAGCTTTTGGGGACCGCTTGCTTACCCTTACACTTCTTTTTTACCAAAGAATTTTTCCGCCATGATATGGACACCGGAAAATCCTGACGCATACTTTCCCATTTTACGTTCTTATATCGCGCAAAATGCTGAATTGAGTTTTCCCAATAACCGTTATCTGCAGGATCTGGCCTATGTGCGCTTAAAAAACCTTTCGGTAGGTTATAGTCTTCCGCAGTCGGTAACCAGGAAACTGAAACTGGAACGCTGCCGTTTTTATTTAAGTGGAGAGAACTTGGTTACCCTGACAAAATTAGATTCCAAATACATCGACCCGGAATTGATGTCTACCACTCCGGATGGTAGAGCCTATCCCTTCAGTTCCAAGGTGTTCTCTTTTGGCGTAGATATCACTTTCTAAACTTTATAAAGATTTTTATATGTACCAGTACCGTTTGTTGTTTTATTTTATCATTATCCTGATGCAGGTTGGTTGTAAAAAGGATTTTTTGGACAAGCAGCCTTTGTCCTCGCTGGCGCCTGAGACATTTTTTCATACAGAATCCGACCTGAGATTATATACCAATTCTTTCTATTCGGTGATGCCAACGGCCGAAGAGATCTATTATGAAAGTGAGGGTTGTGCGGATAATACCGCAGTTACTACGATGACGGTGGCTGTTCGCGGAGCCCGCGTTGTACCAACGAGCGGTGGTGGCTGGACTTGGACAGAATTAAGAAAGATCAATTTTTTTCTGGATAATTCTTTCCGAGCGGAAAACGAAGATGTCCGAAAACGATATGAAGGCGTTGCTCGTTTTTTCCGGGCCTTATTCTATGCCAAAATGGTCCAGCGCTTTGGTGATGTGCCCTGGTATTCTCACGCCCTGGATGCAAAAGATGAAGAAGGACTGCTAAGGCCGCGGGATTCAAGGGTGCTGATCAGCGATTCAATCATGGCTGACCTTGACTTTGCTGTAGCGCATTTACCGGCTACCAAAAGCATTGACCAGGTTACTAAATGGACAGCCCTGGCATTGAAATCAAGGTTTGGCCTGTTTGAAGGAACTTTCCGGAAATACCATACAGAATTTAATTTACCCGGTTATGAAAAACTGCTCGAAGCATGTGCCGATGCTTCAAAAGCACTGATGATGGCAGGTGTTTATGCTGTTTATACCAGTACACCCTCCAAAGCATACCAGGAGTTATTTGCCTTTGAGAATGCAAATCCAACAGAGATCATTCTTGCCCGAGTATACGATGCATCTCTTTCTGTTTTTCATGATGTGAATTTTCATACGCTTTCTGCCTCCTACGGACGACCAGGTATGACCAAGTCGCTTGTCAATAGCTACCTGATGAGCGACGGAACACGGTTTACGGATATATCCCGTTACGATACGCTGCAGTTTTATGAAGAAACCAGAAACAGGGATCCCCGGCTGGCGCAAACGATCCGCACGCCAGGTTATACGCGGATGGGAGAAACGAGGCCGGTGTTGCCACAACTGTCCAATTCTATCACCGGCTATCAAATTGCTAAATACGTGACAGAGCCAACCAAGGATGCAGCTAATCGTTGTTCCAACGATATGCCGGTTTTCCGATATGCCGAAGTGTTATTAAACTATGCTGAGGCCAAAGCGGAATTGGGGATATTGACGCAAGAAGATATTGATATTTCCATTAAACTTTTGCGCAACAGGGTCGGCATGCCCAACATGAATCTGGCAAGTGCAAATGCTGCACCGGATCCTTACGTGGGAAACGAATATAAAAACGCCAATGGAGCTAATAGAGGCGTGATCCTGGAGATCAGAAGAGAGCGCAGGATCGAACTATACAGGGAGAATTTCCGGTTCAACGATCTCATGCGCTGGAAAGAAGGGCATTTGCTGGCCGCGCCCTTCAAAGGAATGTACTTTCCGCGTCTTGGTAATTATGATCTTGATCATGACGGAACGATTGACCTCGTCCTTTATCAGGGCACAAAGCCAACAATGCCAAACCCGCAGCCCCAATTCGTAATGTACGGTGATATTGAACTTCAAAATGGAGCACAAGGGGGAAACATTATTACCAATCCGCTCATCGATAAAAAATTTGTTGAGGCAAAGGATTATTTATTTCCTCTGCCCACGCAGGAATTATTAATTAACCCTGGCCTTAAGCAAAATCCCGGCTGGTAGGCTTTATTCTTTCATTATCATTCAATCAAATATTATGAGAGTTTTATTATCGCTGTTATTTTCTATCGCGCTGTGCTGTGCATTTAATACCCCGGTTCTCGCCCAGAGGAACCTGACCATTTTATCTTATAATGTGCTGAAAGGATTCGATAACGACAGCCTGAAAAAGCAGCAATTTACCCGTTGGGTCACTCAATGGAATACCGATATCATTGCCTTTGAAGAAATGAATAAATTTACCCAACCTTCTCTCGAAATATTTGCACGCGGTTATGGCCATGGGTACGCAACATTATTAAAAGAAAATGGATTCCCGGTAGCAATCAGTTCCAAATACCCCATTACTCATATCAGGAAGGTCACCGATAATATGCATCACGGGTATATTTATGCCAGAGTGCTTGATTATCACCTCTATGTTTTACACCTTTCTCCATTCAGCATGGAAAAGAAAATCGAAGAGATCAACACGATATTAGCGGATATCGAGATTATCCCAAAAAACGAGAAGATCATTCTTTTGGGAGATTTTAATGCACGTTCACCACAGGACAGTAGTTTTTATGATTCCGGTAAGATTGCGGAACTAGTACGTCTGGAGCAAAGCGATCCACGCAGGCATAACCTGATCAATGGCAGGCCTTCTTTCGATATTATCCGTGTCGTTGAGAAGGCGGGTTTTTCCGATACGTATCACCTGTTGCATAAAGAAACGGAAAGCAGCATTCCAACTAAATCTCACATGGGTGAAGATGGTGTCAATAAACTTGCAAGGATCGACTATATCTTTCTGAATCCGCGCCTTGCCTCAAAATGCGTGAAGGCTGTTATTCTGAAAGATAACGTCACGGATACTCTTTCTGACCATTATCCGATGCTTGTTCACTTAAAGGATTGACCGTTCGGTGATAGCTCGGTATTTTTATCAGTGATATTAACTAAGCATATGGGTGGGACATTAAAAGCAATGATGCTTCTTGTGCTAAGCTGTTCTTTATCGCACTTGGTAAGCAGCCAGGCAACGGATACATTGATTTTTACCAATGCGGAGGAGTTAGCGATTATTGGAAAGGCGCTGCCGGGAAAGAATCCGTATCACCGCGTAGATACAACAACATTTGACCTGCTGCCGGCGAATATCAAAAAATTGTTGACCTGCAGTTCGGGACTCGCGGTTCGCTTTAATACGAGCAGCACAGTGATCGCTGCAAAATGGTGCGTCACAAATGCCAAACCCAGAGAGTTTCTGACACCAGTAGCGAATAAGGGATTGGATCTTTATATCAAACGAAATGATAAATGGGAATATGCGGGCGCAGCGGCGCCCGACGGGCAATGCAGCGAAGCTGTTATTGTGAATCATATGGAAGCCGGAGAGAAAGAATGCCTGCTCTATTTGCCTCTGTACGACGCGGTTGATAACGTTAAGATCGGTATTGAACGGAAGGCCGGTATTTCAGCGGGCACAGATCCTTTTTCGAAACGGATACTGGTGTATGGATCAAGTATTGTTATGGGCGCCTCTGCGAGTCGGCCTGGGCTGGCATACCCTGCGCGAATGACAAGGGCAACAGGGCTACATTTTTTAAACCTGGGTTTAAGCGGCAGCGCCAAAATGGAAAAGGAAACAGCAAATATGATCGGCGCTATCGACGCGGACGCCTATGTGCTGGATTGTGTTCCCAATTCATCCGCCGCGCAGATAAAAGAGAGGACCCAATACCTGGTTACCAATATCCGTCAATCTCATCCCGGTGTACCGATCGTCATTATGCAAAGTATTGTTCGGGAAGGCGGCACCTGGGACCAAACCATTGCCAAACGCGTTGCAGTACAGAATGATGCTATCGAAGAACAATACAATATTCTCGTTAAGAAAGGAATTGAGGATTTGTACTTTATCCGTGGTCAGCAATTGCTGGGTACTGATCACGAAGGATCTGTTGACGGTACTCATCCTAATGACCTGGGTTTCGATCGCATGATCCAAAAGCTATTGCCTCAATTCCTTCAAATTTTTAAACAATACTTCGATACACCACCGTACAATGGAAAGACGTTTTAGCTCATTGAGCGGGATCTTCCCCCAAATCCCCCAAACCCTTTCCCCAAAAAAGCCAAACGATTCGCACGTCCATCGCCATATCTTTACTTTCGCAATGGCCTTATCTTAATCGGCATTCTTTCTTCGCTAGAGTCGCACAATAGAGTAGTAGTCACGGCTCACAATATTCACCCGATCACGCTCAGTAGCGCCCAACCGCATTCATAAACCTTATCCTCCCAACCTATGCCCGCATCACCGCTCATCCCGGCGCAAAACCTAGCGCCCGGAACCGAAACGCCCATCACCGATCTTTCCGAATCCAAAGTTCTTACCACAGGGATTAACACGAATCAGCAATGGTTAATCCCGCACTCGGCTCGTACTCGCAGAGCCACCACCAACATCGCCGGCTTCCTCCTCATTCTCCTCTTCATCTATACCGCGGTCAGCAAGCTATCCGACCTGGCATCCTTCTACACCACCTTGCGGCAGTCTCCCGGCAGCCGCCCGTTCGCCCATATCCTCCAATACGCCCTCCCTATTACCGAATTATTGATCGCAGCTCTGTTAGCCGTGGGTCGCCAGACCAAACGAAATACAGGCCCTGAACGAACCCCCAACCCTAAACCAAAAAATCTGACCCTTCTCTATTCCCTGATCGTAATGGCCGGACGCGTGTTCACCCGCCGGCTGGGCTTCATAGCCGCCGCCACGCTTATGTTGCTCTTCACGTTCTATATCGGCTACTACCTAACCTTTGATAAAGAGCAACTGCCCTGTTCCTGCGGCGGGGTGATCAGCGGCATGACCTGGACGCAACATTTTTTCTTCAACTTATTTTTTACCGGGCTCGGGATCGCTGGTGCGGTGCTGGAACCATCCGGTGGGCCCGGGAGCAAGTCCCGCAGGCGCGGGACCTGAAAATGTCGTATTCGAATACCAGGGATAACCGAAAACCTGTAGAAAAGAGTAGGTGCATTTTTTAAGTTAAATCGAAGAACATGAAAAAGTATTTGTTAGGATTGATGGCGGTAGTAATAGCCTTAGGGCTTAGTGCGTTTAGCCGTCCCCAAAAGCCGAATTCACAGAAGTTAACCACCATGTATTTTATTTATGACCTAAGCAACGTGCCAACTGATGATGTCGACTATGAAAACCCGGGAAATTGGGAATACAGTGCTTTGCCGCCCACATCATGTGGGCCTTCGGGAGATGCTACTTGTTACGCGATCATCGACAGCGAAGAGTTGGAAGAGTTCGAAGATCAAGGAGATGATCCAGAGGATCATTTCGCTGCATACCTGGCAGCACAGGGAGAGCAGCTAGGAACGACTTATAGTAATGCGAGAGAGGCGGTGGACGACCTGCGGGACATTCACACTAAGGTCGAAACAATTCAGTAAATAATAGCATGCAACTTTTCAATGACGTGAGAAGCGGCTGTTTATTATTAACAGCCGCTTTTCTAAAATCCCTAATGTAAAATCGTGCGGCTTAATTCTGCGGAATACCGGTAATATCGATCACGTCTTGCGGGATCGGCAATGCATACCTACTTTCATTGGGGGATAATTTGTATACTTCGCCGTCAAGCACGCGCTGGAGGATGATAGTCTGGCCTTCTTTATTCAATCTTTTTATGTCCATCCACCGAAGCCCACGATAGATCAACTGCTTTCGTCGTTCTTGTAGTATAATCTGGAGAACTTTTTCAGGATCAGTTTCCGTATACGGAACATAAAATCCAACCCGCCATTTTTCTTCTAGTAACCTATTGAGGTCGTTCAGTGCTTCAATAACTTTTCCCTGACGGGCGGCTGCTTCTGCGCGCATCAGGTAAACTTCGTCAACAGCGATTCCGGTAAAACCAGTATTGCTGCCTGAATAACTGCCTTTAAAAGCATAGCTGCCATTATTGTTGTTCCTGAAATAGACGGTTTGCCTGAGGTCATTGCTGGCAAATGATCGATATAAGGTAGTGTCAATTTTTGCAATGGCCTGCCCCATCATGGTGGTGACTGAACTGACCGCATCGTAAATTACTTCAGGATTGAAACGGGTGATCGGAAAATTGGCGGAAGAATTAATGGGAGGATTCAAGTTTAATAGATCATCTTTCAACTGGAGACAGAGGTTCGCGTAATAACCAGCACTATCGTACTGACGCATGGAGAGGTATGTTCTTGCAATGAAGCCATAAGCTGCGGGCTGAGATGGCCGCGTGGGATGGGCTGGATAAATGGGGAGAAGCATGGCCGCAACTTTAAGATCACGGAGGATTTGTTCATAGGTCTCTTTTACACTGGCGCGGGTAGTAATTATATTGAAATCTGGATTAAGACGGAGCGGGATACCCAGGTCATTGACGCCAGTCACCTCGTCCCAGGCCTTTGCCCAAAGAGTGGCGCCAAGCAAGAATGATCTGCCGCGAACAAAGTAGGCGGAACCTTTAATTTGCCGGTATTCTGTTTCCTCCGTAGGTCCATGAGGAATTCCATCGACCAGGGAGAGTACGGTGTTGGCACGCTGTACATTATTATACAAATAACCCCAGTCGTTAGTGAAGCCTGGGTTATAAATATCAGTTCCCCAGATATAGGCGCGGGCGTCAGGTGAGCCAGAACTAACCAATTGCTGCCATTGCTGGGCACTGATAAAATAATTATCGCTGGCCCGTTCCCCCGAAAGAGGATCTTGTTGATGGACCGCTCCGCTATTGTCTAAGATGGCTTGCAGGTCTGCCAGACTAGAGGCAGTAACGAGCCGCTGATCAGATTTTTGATCCAGGTATTTTTTACAACTGCTGGTACTGATCACGAATATCAAAAGCCAGATATGAATGCGAATAGGCATGGTCGTAAATTTAGAAAGTGAATTGAATTCCGAAGGAATAGGTACGTGGTGTGCGGAAACCGGTTGGGTCATCAGGATCGAGTCCTTGGTCGTTGGCCTTCCAGAGCAAACCGACATTGTTAATGGTGCAATAGAAGCTCGCATCACGAAACGGTAAGCGCTGCCCCACCTTTGCCGACCAACGGTAGCGCAGGTTGATATACTGAAGGCGAAAATGATCGCCACGGGTGGCGAGCACTTCGCTGCTTTGATAGAAAGCATCGCGGCGACTGTCGGCGGGATAAATAAAAGAAGGCACATCCGTGATCAGTTCATCGCCCGGAGCTTTCCAACGCAGGTAATAGTCGGGATGACTTTGCTTATTGTTAACGAGGTTAACGTAGCTGATTGTGGGCCGTTTGAAATAATAATTAAGTTTATAAACGATCCTCGCTGTTAGAGAAAATCCTTTCCAGGAAAAAGTATTGCCGAGTGAGCCGAATACAGTAGGGACCACCGATCCAATGTAAGTGAGATCTTGTGCGGGATATTCACCAGATAGGATAGTGGGATAATCAGAACTCATATCTTTATTGACGAACCCGCGAGGGCTGCCCGTAACAGGATCAAGACCTGCCCACCCATAAGCAAAATAAGAATAGGCTGAATATTCTGGAGTAACGCCACCACCCACTAGGCTTGGAGCGGTCAATTGAATGGTGCGGTGAGTCAGCTTATTATTGAAACTGTTAACGATGAGTTGTGTCGTCCACTGGAACTTCCCGGCGATATTGATGCTGTTTACTTCGATATCCCAGCCTTTACCGATCATGGTTCCCACATTCCTGATGATTGTAGATCGCTGTAGTCCGGCTGTTGGATCAGTGGGGACATTGTCATATAGCCCTTTCGTTGTTTTATAATAATACTCAATGCTCCCATAGATTCTTTTACCAAGTAAAGCATATTCCAGAGCTGCATTCCACATGCGGGTTTCTTCCCATTGAAGGCTTGGATTGTAAACATTATCAAGCTGGCTATAGGGGGTGTTCAAATACGGATTGGTGCCCACATAGCGGAACGTCGAGACACCGACTTTAGAAGGATCAACATTGCCGGTTGAGCCGTATGTGAGCCGTAATTTAATCGCTGGGAGTGCAGTGAGGTGATAGAATTTCTCGCGGGCAATATTCCAACTTAGTCCTGCAGACCAAAGTGGTTTCCACCGGTCATTGGTCTGAACACCAAAAAGGTTGGAAGCATCCCGTCGGGCACTAAGGGAAGCTGTATAGGTTTGCCGGAATGTATAGGCACCGTTGCCATAAAACGAAACGATGCGATTGTTGGTAGAACGTAATTCTGACGGATTGACTACTTGCGTAGGATTGCTAGAGATAAACTGCGGGTAGTAGTTGACATAATCCACATTGGCAAATATCAAGATCGCCGGATTATAACCATAAAGCCGGTAGCTGTCGGAATTGTTTTCTACTTCGCTCAACTGCGTTCCACCGAGCACCGAAATTTGATGTGATCCCCATTGATGATTATACTGTAGTTGCGCGCGCAGGTCTTGCGATTGCAGCGTTTCGCGGCTGCGGTCAAGGATATCTCCCTTCGGGATAATGTAGTTGACCACACCGGTGGTACGGTTGAGTTGAGAAAAGGAGTTGATCAGGTTGCGGGTAAAATAACTGCCCATGCCAGAGAGGATATTTGTCTCACTGTACTGGCGCTGATACCGGTATTGGCCGGACAGTGTAAGCCCGGGAATAATTTGGTAAGTGAGGCCGATCTGCCCGCTCAGGTCTTGGGTTGTAGTGCGGGTATTGACCGACTGGTGATCGGTTAGGGGATAATATTTCCAATCCAGTAACCGTCCGCCACCGGCCGTATCAATATAACCCGCGCGGTAAGTATTGTAGAGAGCGATGGGTTGACCGTTTTCATCAGCCAGCCGGGAATAGGACGGCAATTCTTGCCGGGTAAAAGGAATACCTCCGTATCCCGGATTGCCATCTTCATTGCTTCCATCGACATAATAAAGAGCGGTGGTGAGGTCCAGGTTAGGAAGTACTTTGTATTGATTAGTCAGGCGCAGTGTCAATCGCTGGTAGCGATCCGATAATTCAGAAAGATTTTTATCAAGCCCTGCCGAGAATAACCACGAAAGATTTTGCATACCCCCTTGCAGGTTGATGGCATATTGTTGATGGATGGCCGTACTGTAGAAGTACCGTTGAAAGTCCCGGCGCACATCCTGCTCCCGGAGCACCTTTAATTGTGCTTCCGCTTCAGCAGCGCTGAGCTGACCATTACGCTGACGGAACAAAATTTCATAAACCGGCGAAAAAGGATAGCGGTTCGCGTTCAAGGTATCAGAAAACCGGAACTGCCGGTCGAACAGGAACGCTTCAAAGTCGATCATATCCGTTGGCGCAACAATAGGCCGGGAGAACAAATCTGTTTCCGGTATCACGGTGAGGTTGCTGGTAACATTGATGCGGAGGGGTTGGTTGAGCCTTGCTTTTTTGGTGGTGATCACGATCACGCCGTTGGCCGCTTTAACGCCCCAGATGGACGCAGCAGCGGCATCTTTTAAGATCGTGATGTTTTCTACATCGTTGGGATTGAGGTTGGCGAGATCACCGTTGTAAGGGAAGTTATCGACCACGATCAGCGGATCGGCGATAGAAGAAGTCAGCGTGCTGATCCCGCGGACGCTAAGACCGGTGGAGGGCTTCACTTTACCGGGTGGAGCGGCGGCAGTATTGGCGCCTACGCCGTTGGCGATCGTGCCGATGCGGCTGAGTACGTCGGTCCCGATCTGCTGATCATACACATCCTGGTTGATCGTCGTAAACGACCCCGTAGCACGTTCTCTTGGCAGGTCCTGGAAACCGGTATGGACGACGACCGTTTCCATTTCCTTGATGGAAGAGGACAGGATGATAACCCAGCCAGCTTGTAGGGAAACCGGCAGCGTGCGAACATTGAATTCCGCGGCAGTGATGCGGATGGAATCCGTAACAAGGGCAGTCGTCACTTGAAACTGCCCATTCGAACCTGTCAATACCCGTTCACCGGTTCGGGAAACAGTGACCGTGGCACGGGGCAGTGCCTGCCCGCTTTCATCGGTCACGCGACCGGTGATCACCTTGGGTTGGGAGAAACTGGGCTGCAGGCAGGATAGCCAGAGACCTATTAGTAAAAAGAAGCGGCGATAAAAATGCATAGAAATTTGTTTAAGCAGTTAGGAAGAAATTTTAGAACTTTTCATCTTGCAGGAACCGGCTTACAGTGGTAGCGTCTATGGGATTTGCCCAGTTCGTGATGGCCCACACGGTTCCGTGACGGATCCATACATAGTGCGGGATGGAAGCGAACGGGAACAGGTCGGTGAGGGTGGTATCCTCGACGACCAGCGGGAACCGTGGTAGGAAAAACTTCCCCTTCATTTTCTCCAGGAATTGTTCAACGCGCACTTTCGTTTTGGTGGTGCGGTAACCGGTAACACCAAGTACTTGGAAAGCGGGATAGATGGAGCGCAGGGAATCCAGTAGCGGAAATTTCAGCAGACAGGAACTGCACGAGGTGGCCCAAAAATCAAGCAGTACATAACCTTGCGTAAAAGTGAATAACTGGGCGGAATCCGAAGAGTATTGGATCAATTGCAGCGGGATGTCGGGGACTGGATCGCCAACTTGGAGCGGGCGTCTGATCGACTGTCCATAGCCGTTCAGCGCCACCAACAGCAGCGCCACCAGAAAAGTTCGTCCTTTCATGACAGTAGAATTTGAATAAAGAATAGGGAGCAGTTTCGAAATACGAATGCTACTAACGGCCTTAACCGACCATTAGACTGTGAACCGAGAGGGGTGAGCCGTTAAACCGGGTTTTTCGGTTTGCGGGCAAAGGAGATAAGGGGGAGTACAAGGTACAGGGATCGGGCCGCACAGGGCGCGACAGTAACATAAGGAGCGGGGCCCATTGTTTCGTTACCGAAGCGTGAGATGATGCACCGGCGGTGAAAAAATGAGCACCCGTCCTTAATGACGTGAGGGCTATATGGGGTTCCTTCCAAACTCATATCGGCAGTTTCTCACGCTTCCGGTAATGAGTGAAGGGATTTGGTCGCTATTGCGAATGTAAAAGAAATAATCTTAAAATGTACTTATAAGTACATTTTTATTTTTCCCCTTATCGGGAGTTTGCCAGATTCAAAAAATAACAATGGGTGACGAATTTGCAAACGAACTTAAGGCAGTGGGTTTAAGACTTAGGACTCTTAGAAAGCACCGAAAGCTCAAGCTTTTAGACATGGAGGTGATATCTGGCATTCAAGACAGTAAGATAAGTAGAATAGAACGTGGGTTGGAAAATGTTGAAATTCACACTGTCTTTAAACTTGCGCGAGCTCTTAAGGTCGACCTGCTCGATGTTTTTCAATATGATGGCACACTTCCGGATAACAGCAACTTCAAAAATCCAGTTAAGAAAAATAGAAAAAAGAGCAATTGATATTGATGATTTGTAATGACCAATCATCTATTGAAGTCAATCATTCTTTGACTACATATTTTTTCTACTATAGGTATCATAGTTGAAACGCGTTCAGTAAGTATAAACAACTCTTGTTCTGTTATAGTAAAATCTTCTCGGTATCTCGCATCGATATACCCCTGTTTTAAAAGTTCAAAGAGTTCTTTTTCTTGTTTGTCGGTCTCTGCACGGAATATATGAAAAAGTTCTTCGGAATAAGGCTTCGCTTTTCGTCGAAGCTTCCAGAGATTATGTGTTTTAGGTTTGTAGTCTGTGCATACTAAAAGCGTAGCATAGTAAAGAGATTCAGTTGCTTGATGAAGTTCGAAAGTAGCTATTCTTAAATTACCTTCATTTTTATGAAAATTGGAGCCTTTGAGAAATGCGGGCGCTTGGGGAAACCATGTATTAAAATAGCGTTGCGCTTTTTCTTTTTTTTCTGCGGGATTTAATTCTCTGGGTTCACTAAACTTTACTGAGCCTTTGTTATATAGTAAAACACCTTCTTTGATTATATCTATCCAAAAATATTCACCCCATTCAAGACCCTTGTTGATATAATCGATTTCATGGATTTCCAGGTTGACCGGTGGATTAATCCTTTCCGTTAGGTCCATGATGCGGCTTTCCTGGTCGAATGCTTTCTCCGGGTTGTCTTTGGTGACCACCAAAAAATCATAATCGCTAATGTATTCATAAGTGATGCCATCGGAAACATACCGGTGCTCGACATACTTGCCTTTCGCATAGCTGCCAAACAGAATGATCATTTCCGGGTGCACGACATCCTGGATAATTAGCATGATCCGGTGGATCTCGGCTTGTTTCGCGGCAGGTAAATGGTCGAGGGAATGCTTCATAGAAGTTCAGTTCTCAATTGCTGATAGCAATACAGGCAAATTTAACTGCAATTATTGATAATTCATTATTTCTAAGCGGTTGGATAAATACCTCAACCTTCGAATAATGAGGTTGGTCTTATTTTAGGCACCTGATATGATAAGCGTCCTCTGAGCGTGTGAGGCTTATTCATTTCTTTACCAGACGAAGATGATAAAATCACGGGCAGGAATGTTTCCTTGCTGCTACAGAAAGGTGTCGATATCATTTATCAGGACTTTCTTACGCAAGGAGAATGGAGGGCGGATGGACATTCTTCGAAAAGTATCTACGCTAGGTCAGTTGGTGACTGGTCGTATGAGATCATTTATGCCAGACTTGCGCGGGAGACACGGGGCAGAATGATCCTTCAATTGTGTTTGTGTTTGGGAATGTTGTTTCCGTTGCGGGATTTGTGTCGGAATATATGCATGTAGTTACGACATACTCAGAAGATAATGAGCATACATACCAGTTAGCGCATTTCCTGACGCATTTTATTAGTACGGGGTTACACTAGAGACAATTTAAATTTTTTACCGCAAATTGCGGTGTTGACAGACCTGAGTTTACAATGAGGATTGGATTATCTGGCGTAAGAATCCGTTCCAGATTTTTGCGCAGCTCCCTAAACATTCGATTGCCGGATGAATTCGAAAGACAACTTTGTTGAAGCCAGTGAGGCCGTTTAAACACCTTCATTGAGGAGGGTGAAAACACGGGGGTTAAATTTTCATATCAATCAGTACTTTTAGCAGATTACGTTGTCAATCCGGCGGAATCCACTATGTGAAATTTAGAACAATTGACTTATTTAACTTCCACCAAAGCCGTTATGAACCAATCACTAGCTCCATCTTTTTTTGCCGTTCGATATTTTCTCAATTCGGTGTCAAGACGACATTGGCAGCAATGTTCTCCGGTGTGATGTACTAATTCAAAAACCTTTTCGTTTTACTGAAATCGTGCTCACTTTTTTTTTGCTTACTATACCATCTATAATACGAAATGGAGCAAATTGCTGATAATGGTAAGTTGTTTTTTTTATATGCAGAGGACTGAGGTGCATTGTTGAAACACTTGAATAAGTACTACAATATTCGGCCTTCTTGCCATTCAATGGTACGTTGGGATGCAAAGCACGATGATGGCCAATGTAAATTAAAGACAATATCCATCATTCTTAGAGCTGAAGGTGGGCTAAAGTCTTGGATAGAGCTCTGCAGCTGCTCGGAAGCGGTCACCGATAAACTGGCGCAGATGGTGAGGTTTCTTGATTTCTATATTTGGACCAAAACTTAGTAATAACGAGATGAGTTCAAAATTTTCCATGAGTTGGAGACGAAGAAGTATAGAGCCATTGCTATATTTTTTTATGACCTCTTGTGAAGTATGAATGGGCTTTGAAAGCATATATGCAACTTGAGAAGCAGCAATTTTTAATTCAATAGTGTAAATGAAAGGTTGGGTTGGAATCGTTACTCCGACAATATGTTCAAAATAAGTGTGGGGGTCAAAGAGGTCATTCTCCATAAATCGTTCATCGGAGTTCTTTATATATTGAATACGATCAAGAGCCAGTGTAGTAACCCTTGTAGCATTGTTTTCCCGGCAAAATAAGAACCATCGGTTCCGGTATTCCTTCAGAAGATAAGGATGATATATAGACACTTGCGAATCCTTTGCTTGAAAGGGCTGGTATGCAATTCGTACACAAAGTTTTGCCCGGATGGCTACGAATAACGGGTCGATAAATTTATTCCCCTGGGCAGATGCGTACTTCTCAAATTGGATGTAAACGGCCTGGTCTGTTATATTGGCCTGTACCGTATTCTCCAACTTGGCAACGATGGCTTCGACGTCTGCGATAATGCTGAAATCATTCACTTGTTTTAGTAACTTAATAGCGTCACGCAGGTAGGAAACTTCCTCTTTACTGATTGGTATTTGCTGAATAGAAAAAGGTTCCTCGTAATAAAATAAATTTGCACCACTGCGGCGGACCCGCTTAACTGGAGCAAATTTTTGTTCTCGAAGATATCGTATGTCATTCTGTAAAGTGCGTTTGGAAGTCCACATGCCCAGCCGGTCCGACAGAGCGTTGTTGACAGCAGTAAGCAATTGCGCCAGCGTCCATTGCCGACCACTGGTCCGCAGGCATTGATCAAGTACTTCGAGGCGGAGTTGAAAACCTTTTGAGGATGGCATATAACTGGATAATGAATGAAATAATGTTTTTTGAACGTGCAAATAGATTGCACGTTACGTGTTAACCTTTGCTTCAGAACCCAGAAAAAATGCCTTACTTAACCACTAACGACAGCGAACCACCAATGAATCCACAAGCATGGCACACCGAATTTCTTCGAAAGCGTAGCCTGACAGCAGCCACAGGGTTGCCACTCTATACGTATAAAATTTCAGCAGCCGAATATAAAACCCTGAACGATTTGCTAAAGATAAGCAACTCCAGCGCGATAGCCTGGGATGTCTGTTTTGTGCTGTATGCAGTTGAATGGTGGCGAAGGGAATACAATGGAGGAGCTTGGTCTTGGGACCCCATCTGCATGGCTGTAAAACAACCGGGAATGGCCGTCGGTGTTCGCAGTGAACTGGTGAGTAGGGGGTTTCGAAAATGGCAGCGTCCGGTGAATGAAGATGCACGTGGCAATGATTACATAGGAACAGTAGTTGTTGAATCCGGATTGCCATTAAAAGTGCTGCAGGATGACCACTACCTTGTTTCGATCATTACCGATCTGTATCGCGAATTTGGCCTGAATGCAGCAGAAGAGAAAGAACAGTTGGATAACGTAAAGGCTGTTGCAGAACAGCGACTACCACAAAGTCTTCGCAAAGTCGCATTTTATCAATTATTACTGCAATTTGTATCCATACTTGTTCGATTTAATGAAAGCTTTGGCTTCGCCGGTGAGGAGAAACCAGTGGAAGTGCTGGACCGGAAACATCCTCAATGGAGAGAAGAGTTTCCTCTGCGCATGGAAACTATGGCGGCCAGGAATTTTATAGACACGTTACTGGCGGGAGTGACAAAGGCCTTTGAGATCAAGCCATCACTTGTCGCAATGAATTATCGCCTGATAGCTGGTGAATCGGCATGGGGCATAGAAAAGGCACTATCCATACACGGTGGAATTCACCCACTTTCCTCAATGGGAATCGAAGCAGCGGAATTTGAAAATCTATCTCAGAAACTCGAAATTTATTTAATCACCGACCAAAGTGAAAAAAGGATAGGATTTGCCTTCAAGAATTATGAGCAAACCGGATTTCATTTCGACCGAATCGAAAGCCAGTTTATAGTTGAAGGGATGGAGGCAACTGTATCTTTATATTTACTGGACCCGAGGACTTACAGAAAATTTCCGCTGCCAATCGCCAATAACTTTCAGCTGAATAAATCGGAGCCATTGATTTTTGGCCCCGTGACTGGCAAAGGTGAACAAAGTTGGTCTTTGTGCGCGTCAGGTTCCTGTCAGCTCCATGATAACAATTATTACATAGTCATTTCAAGTGTTGCCCATTGGCAAGTTGGAAATGGTCAGCTATTGGGAGAAATAAGCCACTCAGACCCCGTCAAAAAAGTGTACAGGTTTGATTCGGATTGTAAGGTAGAAGAGCAGGGCAATTTATTCAAAATTGAATTAACCACCGAATCAAGAGCATTCGATTATGAATTCATCCCCGGCAGATCGAAGATTGAGTTCTATGAGCATGATAACCGGAAATTATTCATTGGGATGCCTAAGATTTATAAGACAAGGCACGATGGAGCGATAATTGGCCTGGTTCGTTTGGGCATGGAGTATCATGACAAGAACGGGCAATGGAAGAAATTTTCTCGGGACATCGTGGGAAAAATTAAGATCCGACTGGCGCAAAATGGAATAACTGCCTTTACACGTACTCTTCAGCTACTTCCCGAAGATTTCTTCATCCAATTTGACACGGCTGAACATAAGATCATTTTAATAAATTCAAAAGACTTTAACGTAACCATAGAACAAGCCTCTTCCGTTTCCGTTCAGCCGGAAAACGGTGGTCATACTATTTGTTTCGCTAATGAAATCGGAGACCTTGAATTTTGTATGATCAGGCTTACCCCATTGAATGAAGCGGGACGATCCATTGTCGTTAAAGTTCCGTTTCCTAAGGATCAGGTTTATTTTAATAACAATCGACAAGAACGCTTAGCTTACCGTGCGACGCTATATATGAGTGATCTGTATGGAGCCAGGTTATACGTTTCGAACCTGTCAGCGCAGTCGAAATTGTATGCCTGCAAATTGACATTACTCGACCCTGATTTACCTGAAGAAATAGCGATCTCACAAATTGTCAAGGTTAATCGATATAGTAATACCGAAATTCCGCTTGTTACATTTAGGGATGCAATTTCTTTTTTACTTTCAACAAGTAAAAATATTGATGCAAAAATATTGTTGTCCTGTGAGCAGTATGCAGCCATCGAAATCGGACAGTTTGAATTGAAATTACGTATCGAGCCAAACGGAGCCGCCCGGTTGCTGGATGCCCCGGCGGACGTTGAATTAGGGACACCGTTGGCATTTAGACTTGACAGGCCGTTTGTGCCAGAAGATCAAATAAAATTGCAGCCGGCACAAACTGTTGGCGAATGGAATTTTTCCCAAGCCGAAGGTCTTTGGTTTATTTTTCCGTCAGTGGACGCTGCCAGACAGTTTCGGCCATTAGCTTTCAGCCTCGGGCCGATTCACAGACCTGTCACTAATGGCGACAGCTACGAAGTTCATCAGACTGCCCTGTTGCACAAAGAATCTCGGATGCTGGGACTGGCAAATGTTTGGGAGGAAATGGCTTCCGACTATAATCACCCTGACTGGCTTCGCCTGACCGCAATGTATGAAAGTACTGGTCATGTACGGCTCACGACACAAGATGCCTTCATTGCACTCAGCAAGCACTCAGCCGGTCTTATGGCGGCAACCTTTATGTTTCCTCAAGCGGACATCGAACGATTCTCTGACGAATTTTCAATCCTATGGATCAAGTATCCGGTGAAGGGGTGGTTGAAAATGTTCAACATGTATCAGCATTTTCTCTCCAGCAGAAACTTACCACCCAAAATTCAGGAAATGAGCTTGGACAACAGGCTGAATTGGCTAGCGCATTATTTTGGCTTAACAAGTCTGAAGTGGATTATTGAACATGAAGTATTAAAGCACCAGGGTGGGGAAGTCAACCAGCAAATACTTAGAACATTAATTGACGAGGAATACAACGGTGCAGAGCAAAAGGCTGGTCTTAGAGCCCGTCATACTAACAAGTGGCCGGACCAGATTCGCGACATGATCGTTACTCTTAGTAAAAGCCTTCCACACGCTGCTGCCGAATTACTACCCGATACTGTGGCGACTTATCAGAAGGCGATCGTTTTGCTGCCTTTCATTATGGCATCCGCCACGATTTACCCCGAACAGATAGCGCTCCCCGAATTGACGGCACTTCAGAAATTTAGAATTCAGGAAATGATTGCTTTCGACAGGGAGTGGTTCTTCAAAATTTTCAATCTGCTTCAGGCCTATTTATGGACAAATCAATTAAATCACAGTAACTATGACTAATCATTATTTCAAGCCTTTATTCACCCGGTTGGAACAGAAATCGCACGATGCAACGGTGGGTGTGCTGGGACTACGGTCAGAACCATTGATGGCACATCTGAGAAAATCTATGCGAAATGAAAATAACTTGTTAGCTGAGCCATTATTTGAAGCCGTCTTCCCCTGGAAAGAAGAGGATCTCACATTTGGAGATCTCGCAGGAAATGTATTGATGAGTTCCATGGTTGCAGCATTGGACCAGCAGCAGATACTGAGAGATGGAGACAAGATTATTGACTTGAGCAAGCAGGCTCTGTCAAAACACTTCAGGCCGTACAAGCATCAGCTACAGGTTTGGAAAACGTTGCAGCAACAAGAAAACAAATCAGTGATCGTTACTAGTGGAACTGGATCGGGCAAAACGGAATGTTTTATGGTTCCCATCTTAAATGACCTCGCCGCCAGTATAGAAGCTGGCGAAAAAGACATCCAGGGAGTTCGGGCACTTATTATTTATCCGTTAAACGCCCTGATCAATAGCCAGCGGGAAAGAATGTTAGCCTGGACAGCGCATTTCGGTAAAGACATACGGTTCAGTTTGTACAATGGTAATACGCCGGATAAACTAAATAAGGAAATCAGGGAGGCAAAACCCATTAATGAGGTTCATGACCGCGAAACGCTTAGAAACGCCCCTCCTCCCATATTGATCACCAATCCGACCATGCTCGAATACATGCTGATCCGCGACAAAGACAAGACAATCCTTGAAAAATCACAAGGTTTGTTGAAATACGTCGTGCTGGACGAGGCGCACACTTATATCGGCTCGCAAGCTGCGGAGCTGGCACTGCTGTTACGTCGGGCATTGCACGGATTTGGGGTACGCCCGGAGAATGTGCGCTTTATTGCCTGTTCTGCTACAGTGGGTAATGACGACAAAGCAAAAGAGAGTTTGCAGAAATACCTGTCCGATATAGCCGGGGTTGCTTTGAACCAGATTGAAGTAATCGGCGGAGAACGGAACATACCGCCTCTTCCAGCGCTTCAAAAGCCGTCTGAAATGAGTTTGGCTCAATTAATGAAACAAGAAGGCGAAATTGCCGACGAAGTTGCTATGCATCCGGTAGCACGAAAGATTCGTACAGAGCTGGCGAAATCTCCCAAGACGATTTCAGAACTCCTGGAAATTGTTTCTCCCGAATCTAAATTGACAGCGAAAAGCGAGGAAGAAATACTAGACTGGCTGGACCTGTTGTCCCGGGCCAACCTGAAGCTGAGTAACCAGCACTTCCTGCCGTTGCGTGGTCATCTTTTTCACCGCGTATTACGCGGTCTTTGGGCGTGTAGTGACCCTGCCTGTAGATTCAAACAAGGTACTGATTTGGACACGCCGGACTGGAAGTTCGGATCAGTTTATATGCAACAGCGATTGAGTTGCCGCTGCGGTGCCCCGGTTTACGAGCTCGTCGCCTGTAATGACTGCAATGCTGAATTATTGTTGGTGACGCGTTTAATGGGATCGGACCATCTGGTGCAAACCCCCGATATAAAAACCAATGAATTCGTTCTAGAATCCGGAGAAGAAGAGGATGATGACGAACAGACTGTGACTTCCGCAGTGAGCCTGGAATTCGCTTTAGGGGCGAGACCGGTTGCGGGATTTAACAGCAGAACACGAATCGATGTAACGGGAAGAATTGATGGAGATGATGGGCGACACCTTGAAATTTACCTGGCGAACGGAGCGGAGTGCTGCGCTGAATGCGGATTTACGGGAAACGCAAGGATGGAAGCCTTTCGCCGCAATTACCTGGGTGTTCCCTTTTACAGCAGCACGATAGTGCCAACTTTGCTGGAACATATTCCCGATGGAGACAGGGACCCCTTGAGCCGTCCGGCGCACGGCAGATCGTTGATAACGTTTTCGGATAGCCGCCAAGGTACCGCCCGTATCGCAGTGAAACTACAACAGGATGCAGAACGCTCCAGATTAAGAGGGCTCATCGTTCGACGGATTCATGAAAGTTTTGATGCCGCGAAGGTGACGGAATTGGACGAACAGATTTTACAGATGGAGCCTGTGATAAAAAAGATGCCAGGTCTGGTAAGTGTGCTTGAAGAGCTGCGAACACGGAGGGCAGCAATGACCAGCAGTAGCATCTCCTGGAACGAGCTGGTGAGCCAGTTAAAGCATGAGCCAGATATCAAGGATCATATGCTAAGGCACTATGAACAGCTGGCTCCTGATATTTTTCATAGTGCTCAGGGACTCGCCAATTTGATCCGGTGTTTACTGATAGGCAATTTTACCACCCGGCCGAAAAGGGCAAACTCTACAGAAACGCTCGGTCTGGTGGAGATATACTATCAGGGACTCGATGAAGTAAGAACAGCACCGGAATGCTGGGTCGAGAAGAAATTATCAATCAACGAATGGAGAAAGTTTCTCAAGCTCTGTGTGGATTTTATTGTACGCGCAGGCATTTATTTAGATGTTGACGACGAACTTTCACCGTGGTTAGGAGCACGCTTTTATGCAAAATATATGTTACCTCCCAATCATCCAGGAACAACGGATGCGCGCCACAAGCGCTGGCCGATGTACAATCAAAAAAGAGGGGCACGTCAAAACCGGTTGGTCCGGATATTGGCCGCATTATTTGAAGTCGAATTTGCCCGCATTACTACGGAGCAAATTGATATACTAAATGTAGTCATGCAGCAAGCCTGGAGAGATCTCACGCAAACGACCGGCATTCTCACGCTCAGAGGGAATGGCTTCCAGTTAATGTATGAGAAAATGGTTTTCAGACGTCCCGCAGAAACCTATTTTTGCCCGGTGTCATTACGTGTACTGGACACAGTAATCAGAGGGATAAGCCCGTATTTACCAGTACAGCCGGGCACCTTATTCCGCTGTGAGCAACTACAGTTTCCCGCCTATCCCAGGTTTGAGAACCCGACCGAAGAGGATCGTTTGAAGGAAGTACGAAATTGGTTGAGAATCGATGACGAGATCGCTGCGCTTCGCAAAAAAGGCGTGTGGACCGACCAGTCCGACACAATTATTGAAGGCGGGATATTCTACCGGGTAGCGGAGCATTCGGCTCAACAATCCGCCAAACGATTACAGCACTACGAAGATCTATTCAAGGATGGCAGGATTAACGTTCTGAGCTGCTCCACGACAATGGAGATGGGCGTGGATATCGGAGGATTGACCATTGTCAGTAATCACAACGTGCCACCGCACCCATCCAATTATTTGCAACGTGCGGGCCGGGCGGGTCGAAGAAAAGAATCCAGAGCGTTGTCTGTGACACTTTGCAAACATAATCCATTGGATTTGCAGGTATTTAAAAACCCTAAATGGCCATTCGTCACACCGATGCGGCAACCGAATGTCACCTTGAGCAGTGAAAAAATCGTTCAGCGGCACATCAACGCATTTTTGTTTGGTTACTTTACAAAAAACGAATTAAACGACTATAAGATTCAATCCAACTCTCTCTGGTTTTTCGGTATTCAGCCTGGCGACCAACAATCTTTATGTGAGAAAATGATTAGTTGGTTGAGAGAGCAGGCAACAAATTTGCGGGTTCCTCCTGCTGTCAGAGAAGCTGTAAGAATCGTGACGGCAAATAGTATTTTGCAGTCGCGCCCACTGGACGACCTGCTGCACAGATCCTGCGAAAAGCTGGAAGAAATATTTCATGCCTGGAACGAAGTATACCAGTCATTACAGTCGGAACTTAACCCAGGTAATGGCGTGCAGGATACTGATCCTTATATCCGCAAAGTACAATGGGAGATGAATGCTCACTGTAAAGAATTTTTGATCACCGAACTTGTCAGAGGAGGTTTTCTGCCTGGCTATGGCTTTCCCACAGACATCGCGACCTTTAACCCATTTGATGTAACTGATTTTAGAAAGAAGATGAAACGGGATGCGAAGGGATCGGAACTACTGACAATATTTAAAGGAATGCCTACCAGGGACACCGCAATGGCGCTCGCCGAATACGCTCCGGGGTCTCAGGTGGTGCTCGATGGCAAAGTTTATACCTCACAGGGAATCATGCTCACGCAGCAAGTGCCGGTTGAAACAGGAAGGAGTGAACCGCACGAATTTCAGATAGCCTGGCGTTGCCATCAATGCGGCAATATGGGCATATCGCAGGAGACCTTGTTTAGTGGCGCTTGCTCTGATCCACAATGTGGCGTACAAATTGAACAGGCAGATCAAAAAAGATTCATTGTTCCGGATGGCTTCAGCGTCGGGTTTTACTCGCAACCCAACAACGACATTGCGCGCCAGACATATATCCCGGTGCCGGATCCATGGATTCATGCACAGGATGAGTTAAGAGCATTCCCTAATCCCGAATTCGGCCTTTACCGTGCAGGAGAGAATGGTTTAGTATTTCACTATAGCGAAGGGGAGCACCAAAACGGTTACGCATTGTGCATGAATTGCGGATACGCAGACTCTATGACAGTTGATAACGAATTACCTGACGAATTTTCACAGCACAACAAATTGAGAGGGAAAGCCGGCCAGAATAACGGATCTGTCTGCAATCCGGCTGCACACCAAATAAAAAGAAACCGGTATCTGGGCTATTCCAATTCAACTGACATTTTTGAGTTGTATTTGAAACGGGGATCAACGGGTGAGTTTTTGACGGTCAACACCGACAATCGAAAACTGTGCTGGACGCTGGGTATCGCTCTAAGGTATGGGTTGAGTGTCTCCCTGGGCATAAACAGCGAAGAAATAGGTGTTGCTGTTAAACGTGCAAAAATTCCACAGGCGCCGGGCAAAACGGTTTTTGCCATTTGTTTATATGATAAAACAGCGGGTGGTGGTGGATTCTGCTCGACAGCACCACAGTTCTTATCCAGGATATTTTATGAGGCACGTAAATTTTTATACTGCAAATCTGAATGCAGCTCTGCCTGTGAAAATTGCTTACTGCAGTTTGATACACGCAACGTGGCAGAATGGTTAGATCGGAATGTAGCGCTAGAATTTTTAAATGATGCGCAACTTGCCAAGCTCGATCTTGCAGAAGGCGACCGGATATTAGGTCCATCAACTCAGTCCTGCAACTACTCACTTTTCCGTGAGCTATTATTTTCCACCAGGGATTTTTCGGAATTAAACCTGTTCGTATATGGTGATCCCCAGAACTGGGATATTGGCGGATCTACAATAAAAGCATATCTGTCCAATCTGCAGTTCAATAAAATACGGATCATCCTACCAGCATCCTCGGCAGATCAGTTAACTGTTGAACAACGACTGGATTTACTGACGTACTTCAACGACAAGTCGGAAATAGTCATAACCAAACAAGTGAATGAATTGAGTCGGGGAATAATTCTAGCAACACTAAGTAATGAAAAATCGACATTAGCATTCGTGGTTACTGATCCGTCTGCGGGGAATTTTGATCAAAATTGGGGTGAGACGGCATTGACGACCCTTGTAAAAGGAAATATTCAGCATGGCAAACCTGAAGGAGATCTAATGCAAAGAGAAAGTTTGCTGGTGTCGGAATCTTTGAACCATCTGCAAATTGATTTAAACAGGGACATTGACGGCAGCCTGATGACATTTGGGCAACGATTCTGGGGCTTGTTGGAACAGACGGCAGCTCCAATCATCACGCATAACCGAAACGCCACTCTCCGCAGCGTCACCTACACTGATCGCTATCTGACGAACCCTTCTTCCATAATACTGTTGACCCGAATTCTTTCGGCAATACCATTTGAAAAAAGTGTAGCGTGTTCCTTTGTGTTGAATACTCTTGATGTAGAACTCACGCATCGGATCGATCAATTCAGAACAGTGAATAAGAATTGGCATCCTGGAGAAGAGCAGAATAGGGAAGATTTTTTTATTGCACTGATCGAAAAGCTAGGGAATTTTGCAGACACTACCATTAACATGGTACGGGATAAACGAAGCGTGAGTCATGCCCGTATACTAAGTTTCGAATTCGACAACGGCAGGCGATTGGATGTCCGTTTTGATCAGGGCATGGGATACTGGTATATAGACCAAAGGAGTAGTAATGTTGACTTTCCCTTTACTGAGAACAGCGATGTTCAGTTGGATTGGGTTAGCCGAACTGAGAGGCGGATGCAGGTAAAAGGCGGACAAAGTTTTGCAACACATTTGTTTTTACGGCAAGAGTTCCAACAATAATATGAATAAGTAGAAGGAATATTTTGATGCTCCTTCCTCAGCAGTTGCTTTCGGGCAAATTTGGTTTGTAGCAATTTCCCGTCGGCCAACACCCTCTTGAACCAGTCGGAGATCCGTTTACGGACTTTTGGATTGATCAATCAAAAAGTCCGTAAGTTCGACATTTCCAAAGGGCACAGGTTATAGTTTGCCTTGTTCCGTTTTTTCATTGGGATATGAATAGAACCGGGGTAATTTGAATTTTGATTATTTGACTAACAAAAGGAATATAATGCCGATGGCCAGTAATGCCACAATTAGCTGTAGTATCTCCCTTATACTCAGATTTTCGCATTCAATCACAAGGATAGTGAATATTTTCAATCTGACTTTTGTTTTTCGCCGGTTCATTGACTGTCAATTTACAGCAAGGTAAGGCTGGAAAGACACGGTGGGTACGGTGTAGGGCTACCCACTTTTTTCACTTTGCGCAATTTCCCTATCTATGTCTACCACAATTTCCGGTATTCCGATGTCCTGGAAATAGTTTCTGATAAAATGTAGATCTTTCAGGAGCGTTGTTTCATTTTCTCTAAAGGGTTTGGTGACCAACTTATAGATTGTCGTATTCTGTATTCTTTTCGCATTGGCTTCCCTATTTGTGAGGAATTGAATCAGCTTAGCAACAGGCGTCGGATTATCTATGGGATTAATGCCGCATCTTTTCAATAAGAATGTCATGGCGAGTACTTGTCTGGCTGTGGTGAATTCTTTGTTCTTAGGACTATTATGGAGGATTTCTTCCTGATTCCTGTTTTCATTTTCCATCTGGCAAAGTGCTAAATGACGCAATACGAGAGGTTCGATGGAAATGAAATCCATGTATTGATTAAAATTAAACTCCTCTATTGAAATGTCCGTTATGAAGGATGAGTCCAACTTTCTTCCTGATCCCCGGTAAAACCGACCATAAGTATATATTAATTCAAGGATCATACCGACTTCTTCCACTGGCAATTCTGCGTTTGCGGCTATTTCAATCGTTTCGATTTGCTCAGATGTTGGACGCTGAAGTAGTATATCTCGGGTCGTCAGAATCACTTTATCTGCCTTTGACAATATAGATTTATTTCGTTCTATCGCTGCAATTCCAAGCAGGGTAATCCGCTCACCTCCAGCCGATAGCAGGCTTTGACTAATCGCCTCATGACGAAACGAGGTAGGAAGTTCGTTAAAACGTCTTGCTCGTATTTCCCTGGAATTGGGTCTTTTACCTCGCTTCAATATCTCATATATGGTTTCGAGCCATAAACGCTCATGATCTAACAATTCCGGAATTTGTAAATGAGATTCCATGCAGTAGATTTTAGCAAGCGAAATTTACACATGTTTGCATTTCAAAACGGTTTGTCTGGGTGCGATCAGTTCCGCATGTTAATTTTTAGTTGTCTTTTTATTGACTGCTTTGAGCAACGAGTGTTCATCAACCAATTTGGGTACTGTTATCCAATTGTCCATGTTCGTCAAACGCATAGATAAAATGACCGACTTTGTAGATGTCATTTCCTGTATGTTGATACCTGCCTTTATTCATCAATTTGAAGCCGTCGATACTGCAGGGTATCTTATAGTGTGTAATGAGGATATTGAAAAAGCTAATGTTGCCGGCAGAAGAACGGTGCAAATCGAGATAGGGATTATTTATACCATCCGGTAAGTTGCGTAAGGCATCCGTTTGTTTATTCACTTCATCCTTTGCACTGAACTCCGCGTCCTGGAATTTAAGAGCTTCCTCCAGCATATGCTGCACCATTTGCGGATTAATCCCTTTTAGCCACTTCGTAGAAGCATTTTCCAGATCTGCAGAAGTGAAACTTTTTAAGATATCATTTTCAAACTGGAGGTATACGTGAAACTGTGAGGATTTGTATAGATTTTCCCCTTCTTTAGATAATAGCATCACCGGACGGAGAATGTCAAGGCTAAGATTTTTCTCGTTGATCCCGGTCTCTAATATATCTTCTACATTCAAACTGGAATATTCCCAACGCCAGTCGATGCTATTTATTGTTTTTTCTACATCGTCTTTTGAAATCTCCATTTCGCACTCTTTCAATTGCACCATTACCAATTCTTGGGTAAACATCTTCACGCTTAGGCTTTGTATTTTGGGCGCATCAAAGGTAAATACTGTATGAAGGTGGTTGGTAGGATATCCCAATGACAAGACCAGCGCATTGATGGAACCATTGCCCGGCATTACGTCTATCGGAATCAAACTCTCCTTCTCCGCTTTGAAAACACCGGTAGGACTTTTGAATTTCTTGGGTGAGAACAACTTTCCGAACATAGAATCAGATTTGGTTGGCATGTTCTACTAAAATAGGAAATTGAACCCAAAACTCAGTGGGCAACTGTCCCTTGAGTTCAAAAAAGCCGTCGCCGATCATTGAATACCTGGGAATTTGGCGTTCAAATCATCTGCGACTTGTATTGATTTTAGCTGCAGTTAATTTGTTGCTGCCCTCGCCTGTAGAAGATATGCTTTGAGATCGGTGATTGTCAGACCGGGCAAATTTTTCCAAAATGTGCCGAACAAAAATTCATAGAAGGATTTGGCAGTTATGATAGCCCCCCAGAAGGGTATCAAACAATGATTTTTGACTTTAGACTATGCCTCTCTTACAATTCTTTTCACTGCTTCGACACTCAGCGCTTGAATATCCACTTCTTCATAATTTTCCCGAACATGGCGTACTAATTCCTTGAGACATTTCTTCAATTTTGTTGCTTGCTTTGTAATCTGATTATACACCTTTTCATCATTTTTATTGAAGAATAAATCCGCCGCCCTGTCCAAGGCAAACGAGACATACCCTCTGCTCGATCCGAAATAATGGCCGCCATGACTAAGTGTCGCCCGCCAGGCATCATCGAACTTGTTGACGAGATCTCTTAAGGTGGGATCGTAAATATGAAATGATGAAGGTTCTGTCACTTCGTGCAAGTATCCGGCAAAGCTGAAGATACTGTTATGAATCCGATCTGGCAATTCCGCAATGAAGGTATCCATGGATTCCAGGTCCATTGAGCCAAACAATCGGATCAAAATTTGCGTATCGTGTGTTTTTCGCTGCTCGGCCGATGATGATAGCATTCTCTTTTTCGGAGGATTTGTTGTCAGAATGTTAGATAGTCCTGCCTGTATTCCTGCTGCCAGATTTCCCTTCCCGCTGGAATCGTTTTTGCCATCTACTTGAAAAGGAATGACCCGTCGTTTGTCCAAATCAAACGGGAGATCGGTAGGGAAACTACCATACTTCTTATTGTATACCATCAACACGCGGTCCCAACCAACTGTTGCGGCTGCGTACCCTAATTCAATTAACACGTTGGGGTTGGGAGTTTTCCTGGTGCATTCTTTTTCGGAGTTAATAGTCGTAATATCCGCTACAAAAATATCTGTCTCTGTAATCTTTGCAAAGATGGTCGCCGGTATTTCCGGGCTTCCTGGACTATTTCTGGTTGCTTCATCCACAACGATGTGGACATTATCCTCTTTTTCTTCTATCACCAAAGCGGCCTTTTTAATCGCGTTGCGAATCGCTTTCTGGTTTTCGTCCATTGGCAAATCTGATTGCCAGGAGTAAAAGATCGTGACTGTTTTCCTTTCTGTCATATTGGTTAACTAAATAACCATTGAAATTCCACAGATTTCTCGCCTTTCTCCCGTTTTAAAACCTCGATCATCTTAGATATATTACGACCTTTCGATTGGGCGAATTCAACCAGGTCCCATTCTAGTATAAGCTGAAATTTTTCAGCTTTGCTTGCGATGGATTTAATCCTTTGAAGTATTGGTTCCGTTACGACAATGCTGTTTCCTTGCTGACTATCCAGCATGGCGTGATGCACTAACCAATTGCGCTCGGCTAATAATTCTTCCAGGGCTTTTTGTATTTTATCCGAATAAGCACCCTCTTTGGCGGCCAGTTTGACCACCATTCCAAACGTCAGACTTTGCTGTCTGGACAGAAAGACGTTTGCATCCCTTTCGTCCACATCGGGATTCAGTTTCACGGTTAAACAATGACTTAATGCCTGTTCGAGTACCTGGATTTTGCAGATGGCTTCACCCATTCGTGCGTATAGCATCTTTTCTTCCTGATTAGCTGGCTTCATACATGAATGTACTAAAAAACCGTGTTATTCTCATCCTTAGCTCCGCTGTTGTCCCGCTGCCGCACCGATATAAAAGTAATCGAACTTACTAAGACCCAGTTCGCCATATTTTTATCGATTTTCTATTTTCAGGTTCACTGAAATTTTCAATCCTACTGCATAATAGCGAGCTAAAGGATAAAGGGTAGGACCTTTTATTTACTTACTATAATACTAACAATGAAACCTGTGCAGACAAGTCCAAGTAAGAACTGGAACAAAATAAAAAAAGAGTAGTTAAGTTTACTAAACTCAAACTTCTCAAAATCTAGTTTAACGCTGAAAAATATAGCGCCTGTGTATAAGAAGCTCGCTATAAAAGCATATCTGCCACGGTACGAATCTCCATTATATTTTGCTCGCAACCAATTCTCAACGCTCCTGATTTTATAAGACTCAAGAATGAAATCTATTTTTCTATAGTTTATGATGCTAAATAGTGAAAGGAAAAAGAGAGACCATACAAATACAAGCCATTTGCTATACCCATAATTCCACCACAGCCAACTTACAAAATTAAACACTCCTCCCTGCTCATTATGGTATTCCACATCTGCCTTCTTGTAATTTTCCATTTCGCCATTGTTCCTGTATTTGGTTAACAAACCTTGGTATACAGCGCTTCGTTCGTTTGCAGAAGATGTTTTAGGAAAGTAGACCCTGAAGTTTGTATAATCTAAATCGATCATTGAAATATTAGTACCTATCAAGTTTAAGTAAGTTATATGCTCTTTGTATGGGTTTATATACGGTGATAGAAAGAAGTTTAACAACGGATTGTTAGCCCAGCTTCTCTTTTGTTTGGAGAAATCCAGACTTGAATATCTGAGGTCTATGCCAGAGTCGCTATTTACAAATGAGAGGTCTAGTGTATCAATGAAAGAATTGGAAAAACTCACCAGAACTTCGTTGCTTAAGTTTGATAAATCTAATCTTCCATAGATAGTATCGTTGCTAAAGCTTATCGATGATAGAGAATCTAATTCCTGTGAGAAAAAATACATTGATTTCCCGGATATTTTTACTCCATTTTCAAATCGGTTTTTCATAAAATTCAGAGATGTTTTTTTGAACGTATTATTTTCAAAAAAAACGAATTTTAGAAAATGACAATGATCTAAATTTATATCTGATTGGAATTTGTTATCACTGAATTGAAGAAAGCCTTTACAGGTTAAATTTGAAAAACGGAATTGTTCGTAATTTTCTTTATTATTTTTAACTTCTAACATATCGACATCTGTCACTGATTGAAGATCCGTGTTACTCTCGTCTTTGTCAACACTACTGATGTATTCATCTATTGGAATAAAAGTACACTCATTAAAATTGACGGAAGAGTTAAAATGATATTCATTAATCTCTCCTGGCGAAACAAATATTTTGCCTTTAAATGAAATGACTATGTTTGACTCCATATTGGGCATACGGGGGTGATCATAACGTGAAATAGTGCTATCCTCTTCTATCAAATATATCTGATGGCGATGATCTGTTTCAGGATCACCACCACTTGTTACGTCGGGTTCTTTTATAACCACCTCTGATAAATTGTTGCCTGAAGAGGATGGTATAATATTGTTTTCCAGTTTCTTTTTCTGGAAAATGAACAGGCAAATATGGATTGTAACGATCACAATTGTCGCTATAATGAGTAGTAGTGATTTAGCCTTCATACTATTTCTTTTTAACAAAACTTCCTTTTCCATTTAATTTTACGAGAGACGGACCCCAAAGACAATCAACCGGATCTTCAAACAGAACACCTAGTGTATTATATAATTTTGCCAGGTTCAGCCCTTAAATTCTGGCTTTATTTTTGGCATCGATGTCCTTTTCCCGGAATAATCAACTCTATCCTTTCACAGAAAATACCTGCACGTTTGCCAACCTTGCGCCCCCTACCATGATGTAATCGGCGGACAGCCCAATAAGGGCCTTTAAATCCATGTTCAGAAAGGAATAGGATACTCGATATCGATAGCTCATCGATACGTCCAGCGTCAGTGTTTAAATGAAATTTTGAATTTATTTATCCTAAGCGTATATTTCAAATAAATTACACATATTTTGGATATAACCTGTATAGCTACTCAAGAAATAAATGATAAAAATATCAATGCCCAGGAAAGTCCATTGCTGCCTCATAAATGAGTCTGGTTTGCTTGGAAGTTAATTTGCAAAAATCTGGCAACCATAAATTTACAATCTCTAATAGCTATAGGTACGCTATTGAATTTCCTGTGAGGGTCTCCGCAGGTGTACTACCTGATTTCGGTGCTGCACTCAATCAATGGAATCTTAGAGGACAGACCGACCGTTTAATTCTTGACTTTTCAACGTTGAAAAAGCATTCGCAAATGGGATGTGGGAATTATTGCTATGATTGCTGACCTAAGAGCAAAAGGTTTTCAAATTGACTATAACTATAACCACCTGCATCTGCAACTGTAAGAGATTTTTTCTCAGCAACGAAGTCGTCCGGCCTTCTTAATCCCGAGATACAAAGACCAGAAAGATCTACCGTAAACATTTTATACAGCAATTCACCTCGTTTGAAGAACTACCAAATCTCGTCAACAATTTTATGGATATCATCATCCGGCATATTGAAATGCCTAGAGATATTTTAACTGCTCTTGAGTGGTCCGTAAATGAGATCTGTGATAAGATGCGAAATACAGTAAAATGAATTTGCCGATGGAGTAGAACGATTTTACCTAGAACCTTCGTCCGATTCTCTTACAAATGCAGATACTCTTTAGGACGGATCAACACAACCTTTTCAAAGGAAAGCAATTGGAGATTTTTCCGTTGAAAAGGAGCCCAAAGTAAGATACCGAAGGGAGGGACACCTGAAATAACTAGGATCTTCAGGTACACGAAGCTGGAAATAATCCGGCCTTCCACATACCTCAAGCTCTCTTTAAATTATCGAATGATCATCTGGTACCGATTCGAACTGAGAAGGATTAATCCTTGATTGTCACACTAATGATGATGCGAGATAGGTAGAACTCATGGATTAACTCAAGGAAAGAGGCAATATTAAGTAGTATAGCCTTTGCGTACTTGCGGGATCAGCTCTTGCTAGAAGCGCTTCACTCCAAGATGCTGCTGAATTTTTATCTTATGCATAACCTTCGTGTTGCCTATCTGTCTTGGAATTTGTCAAAGGACTATCGGATCTTACTTTATACCATTGCCATCCGACACCTCACTCAGTTCATTCACCTTTTAAAGAAGAGGTTTCTCATATTCTTCATTTAAGCGGCGATCCTGGTAACGGTCTTTTGTACGGGTATGTCGAGCTATTTAATATGATCAAAATGATCATTCCTTTCTCGTTATGCTGCGAGGGAGAATTCATTGCTCGAACATATGCCTGGGATCTCCTGCATAAAAAAGAACTGACGATGCAACGGGATATTGCCATCGTTCCAACAAATCAATTCCTGCAGAGGTCGCCTCATGAACATCATTGAGCGCCATAGGCTTCTCAGTATTTCAGGACGAAATTCCGTAAATCGACGATGATGCTTATTTTTGTGTCCCCTGCGATTCACATGTATTAAGAATCTGAATGGATCAGTTATTTGGAATCATGGCATTTACTGGAAATTGGTGGGGTGCTTCTGACAGAAACCATTTTTAATCTTCAAACAATTAAACTTCAAAGTATGAAAGAACTCATTATCAAAATCAGTGTACACGTTTTCGTTGGACTATTGTTAACGAATATGAGTCAATTGATTATTCAATTTGGAGGGCAGGCCATCGCTCCCGACAGGTGCATCCAGTTGAATTTTTAGTAAACCACCAGGGTTGATCCATATAGGAGGGATGCGGGGTTCGAATCCCTGGCCTGTCACAATCAAGGCTGCGCAGCAAACGCAGCCTTTGTTTTTTAATAAGAAACATCGCCCCCTGCGCCGTATTTACACAATGCTCCAATAGGAGTACGTGTAAACACGGGATAGCATTCTTTTCGTAAAAAAATCTCAAAGGTCAAACACAAATACTAGATCTGTCAAATCCCCGCGCGATCACTAAGGTAACTTGAACTTAACCTTACCAAAGATCGCTTATGGAACTGCTACTGAATTGCCTGCATTCCGTACACCCTATGTCTGCGAAATTGAGAGAGCACTTACAGATGACCGTTTGCATCCGGGAATTAAAGCCCAGGGAATATTTACAGAAGGCGGGACATATTTGTAACCACATTTGCTTCATTGAGCAGGGTCTCCTTCGCTGCTATTATGAAAGAGCAAATGAAGAGGTCAGTGCCTGGTTCATGCCCGAGGGGAACATGGTGGTGGCGATTGAGAGTTTTTATGATCGCGTGAAAAGCCACCAATAAATTCCGGTTGGGTAGCCTCAAACGGTAAATTTTACAAAATTTGTTCAAGTTTTTGGGTTTTTTGGATAGGCTTTTTAGAGCGTGGAACAGCCAAAAATAACCCTGACAAAAACGGATGTTGATCTTTATTTCTGCAGTGATTGTTGATATAAAGAAAATGTTGCCGGGGCTACACCCTGCGCCATTGCTTCCACTACATTGGGTGAATACGGCCCAAGCAGCTCCAAACGATCAATTTTCCAGTCCACCTGATACTTTTCAGACAGCGGCCTGATCTGTTCCAGATGATGTAGAAATGATTCTTCGCTTGCATAAGCTTCAACGATCAGGCACTGGTAAGTTTCGGGGTTAAAGTAACATTCATGGGTCAAAACATGGTCAGGTCCCTCACTTGCCACAATGGCCTTAGTCTCTGCAACCATTTGCTTGAATAGTTCCCAGTCCCGCGGATTGACCGTGGCGGCTGCGTTAAGACGCACAATTGATTGAACTGACATTTGGTAGTTTTAAGGTGTGACAATGATTTTCCCCACGGCGTTTTTTGTTTGGATAATCGCATGGGCTTTATGCATATCCTCCAATGGAAAGGTGTGGGAGATATGGGTCTTTACTTCACCCGAAGAAAGTAACCGGGCGATATACTCAAGGTCTTTCTCATAAGAGGGGCTGGGGCTTACATTAACCCGAAGTAGGGCTACATCCTTTTCGGCTTTTGCCTGTTCGATAAATTCCTTAGTTGGATAGATTACCAGGCTTAATAACCTTCCGCCCGGCTTTAAGGCTTTTAAAGAGCGTTCAAGGTGCTTATCATCGTCGCTCCATACAGCATCGTGCACCAAATCAGCATCGGTAACAATTTCTTCAAAACGCTGGGTTTGGTAATCGATAAATTCGTCTGCTCCGAGTCCCAATACAAAGTCACGGTTTGCGCCTGAGGCGACACCGATCACATAAGCCCCAAAATGCTTGGCGAATTGTACAGCATAATGACCGACACCACCTGAGGCACCGTGAATGATTACCTTATCACCTTTCATGATCTCTCCAACATTGACCAGCGATACCCAGGCGGTCATTGCTGCCATCGTCGCCCCGGCAGCCGCTTCGAAACTTACGTTAGCGGGCTTCAGTACCACTTCATTTTCTGGTGCGGCAACATATTCGGCATAAGCGTTTGCCTGTCCGATAAATTTAAAGTTGCCGAATACCTCGTCGCCTTTTTTAAATTTGGTCACGGCACTCCCGGTTTCAGTTACTACGCCTGCAACATCCCAACCCAGGATGATATGTTCTTCCGTTCCCTTGTAAGTGTAGACCCAATCCAAAGCTTCTTTTGTTCTCCTTACAAAGGCATCAACAGGATTTATGCTGATTGCTTTTACCTGTATCAATACTTCGTTATCCAGTATTTGTGGTACTGGTACATCTGCCAATACCAGGTTCTCGGGTGCTCCGATCTCTTTTAAAACTATTGCTCTCATTTCTTTAATATTAGAGCATAAAAGTAGTTGCTTATTGAGAGGGCAGTTTTGTTTTAAAAGTCAATTTTGCTTTGTTTTACGTGTCAGTTAAAGGAATGCCGGAATGCTGAAGGGGAAACGCTCGTTTTATTCTTGAAGAGTTTATTAAAAGATTGCGGGTATTCAAAACCCAGCCTGTATGCGATCTCGCTAACAGATAATGGGGTAGTGGTCAGCAATACTTTTGCTCTCTCGATTAGCTTGCCATGAATATGCTGCTGGGTAGTCAGGCCGGTGAGCATACGCAGCATATCACTAAGATAATTGGGTGAAACATTTAACTCCTGCGCTATAGCTTGTACGGTAGGTATACCGGTTATCGAAAGTTGATCATCGTTGAGTAAAAAAGTTAACAGCTCGTCTAATTTGCTAAGCAGGTTATTATTATCCGTTTTACGCGTAATAAACTGCCGGTTATAAAAACGGTTGGCATAATTCAGCAGTAATTCAATGTGCGAAACAATAATATCCTGGCTGAAATTATCAATATTGCACTTTAGTTCATTCTGAATTTGTTGCATCAGGGACAATACAATGGCCTTTTCACTATCGGAAAGGTGCAGGGCTTCTGAAAGGGCATAAGAAAAAAAGCCGTATTCCCTGATGATCTTCCCTAAAGGATAATTTCTCACCAGGTCGGATTTAAACAGCAGGACACTACCCGATACCGGGTTATTATTGGTTTCAAGAATTTTAAAAACTTGCCCCGGCTCGTTAAATTGCATAGAGCCCTCGTTAAAATCGTAGTCCTTTTGTCCGTATATCAATTTACAGTTATGCCCAACCTTTAAGGCAATACTATAAAAATCCTGGGCGTAATGTTTCCAAACTTCAGCGTTCCGGTGGTTAAGCAAACTCACATCTACAACACTAATCAAAGGATGAAGAGGCTTAGGCAGATCAAACAATTGGTGCCATTCTGATATGGACCGGATCATATAGGGAGCTGTGAATGACTTTTTCATATGGGAATGGTTTGATAAAGATAAACTGGAAAAATATTTAGAATGTTGCCGCATCAATGACATAGCGGTAACGGGACTGTTTATTTACGACCTTCTTCCAGGCATCGTTGATAGCCTCTGCTTTGATCACCTCCACCTGCGGAAAGAGCTTATGGTCTGCACAATAGTTGATCATTTCCTGTGTCTCAGGTATGCCACCGCACATGGATGAATTCAGGTTGATCTGAGAACTCGCCAGAGCAAGGATGCTAAGTGTTACTTCAAAGCTGTTGGGCATACCAACCTGGGTAAAGGTGCCTTTTGGTTTTACTGTGGTTAGATAAGCTCCAAGGTCATGCGCTGCCGGGATAGTGGAGATCATGTAGTCCAGTTTGCCGTTATATGCTTTTAATTTTGCAGGATCGTCAACAACGATTGCTTCTTTTGCTCCGAAAGCAAGGATATCCTCTACCTTATCAGGTGAAGTGGTAAAGGCGTAAACATCGGCCCCTTTTGAAGCGGCGATTTTAATAGCCATATGCCCTAACCCTCCAATACCAGCCACGCCTACTTTGTAGCCTTTCTTAATATTTTCTTTAATAAGAGGGGAATAGGTAGTGATACCTGCACAAAGCAATGGCGCCGCCTGTTGGAAACTGATGTGATCGGGGATGTGAATGGCAAAATGTTCCTTAATGACGATATTATTGGAATAACCGCCCTGACTAATACCTGTTGGTGAAGATTTTTCCGGGTAGCCATAAGTAAAAATTGTCTTACCATTATCGCAGTGTTGCTCTTCGCCGTGCTGGCAACTATCGCATTCCATGCAGCTGTCCACCAGGCAGCCAACGCCTGCGCGGTCACCGACTTTGAACTTGCTGACTTTTTTGCCAACAGCGGCAACGATACCGCTTATTTCGTGACCAGGTACCTGCGGATATTGCTGTGCTCCCCAGTCTCCCCTGATCTGGTGAATATCAGAATGACAAATACTGGCATATTTAATATCGATCAGGATATCATGATCACCAACAGGTCGGCGTTCAAATTCCCAGGGGCTTAGCATGCCGGAACTGTCTTTTGCGGCATACCCTCTTGACCTGGTATTAAGTGGCAATTCGGCATTACTTGTGGCCGCGAACAGATCCGCAGGCCCGGCCAGCATCAGTGCTGCACTTGTCAGCGTTGTTTGCCTGATGAATTTTCTTCTGGATTTGTCGTTTGCTGAATACATAGTTAATAGGTTTATACCTCCAGCCCGACGATGACTGGATTATCAACCAGCGGGAAGGTGTTGAAGTACAATTGTTTTAAGCGCCTTTCAATAATTCGCCAGCCTTTATCTGTCCTTTTCCACTGATCATACCAATAACCAACAGCGAATGTATTTCCTTTGTTGTCTTTTGTCACATGGGTATGGATGTGCAGGGAAATGCTGTTTGCCTTATCCCCATCGATCTCCACTTTGGTTTGGTGTTCCAGATGTGCCCAACTTTTAAATGGTAATTCCAGGCCACCACCCGTTAAGTCTTTGCCACGCATCAGCTCTGCATATTCATACAGATCAAAAACTTTCAAACCGACATCTGTGCAATCAAACTTTACGTCATTCACAAATATCTGGCTCCATTCTTCCAGGATGTTCTTGTTTTCGGCTCCAGGCTGGTGATGGTCCTGACCTAATGCATAAAGCAAAATTTTGTCCTGGATCTCCATTCGGTCCAATAAATATTGAACGTTCGCACTTAATTTTTTAAGATATTCTTCTGTCATTGGGTTTTGTTTAATGCCGAACCTGTAACCAATCCTGCGCCTATGCCTGCCCCTGCTATCGCTGCCTTCCGCACAAAGGCTCTTCGTGTATTACCGTTGTTTTCTGCTTTCATTACCTTGCGTTAAGGTCTGTTAAATTCTTTCTTTTAAAAGCGCATTTCTCATCGCCTGGCCATAAGACTTAACATTTTTCTCTATATCCTGTTCCAATAATTCAAGATGCAATTTGACGCCAAGGTTTCGCCTTTCAGGCAGGGAAGAACGGTCAACTTTGGGAAGCCATGTGGTCAATTCTTCACGGGTTACGTTGGTGCAGTAGACAGGCGAGCCTGGCTGATGTCTCCAGGAGTCGGCTATCTTTCCCGCATCATAAGGATCATAACCGATTTGATCGATAAGTTTTGAGATCACTTCTTTTGCATGGGCATCATCACCTGAAATGGGCAAGGCAATTCTTCCGGCAGTCCCTTTTGGTAATGATAACGCGTCTAATGCCCGCCAGTTGATCGAATTAAATACTTTAACAATGGGATAGCCTATTTGCTTTTCTACCCACTCGCTTTCAACCATCCCATTTTCCATTGCATCGATGACACCATCACGTAAAGGGTAGTAATTGCCAACATCAACAACGATGGTGCCTTTTTTCACTTTCTTAAACAAGTGCTTTGGCAAGTCAGCAACGTTTTTTTGGGGAATTACTAAAAAAACAATATCTACATCCTGCACTGCTTCTTCAACAGTAACAGCGGTTGCGCCAATTTCAGCTGCAAATGTTTGCAGGGTTTGCGGACCACGTGAATTGGCGATTTTCACCTGATGGCCCGCGGCTTTAATTTTTCTGACAAGTACTTCGCCAATTAATCCTACGCCGATAAATCCAAATTTCATAATCATTTCCAGTTAAAGAGTTGCCATATCTATTACAAACCTGTACCGTACGTCACCTTTTTCCATTCGATCAAACGCGTTATTGATGTCTTTCATATCAATCATTTCAATATCTGAAACAATGTTCTGATCTGCGCAAAAATCAAGCATCTCCTGGGTTTCTTTTAAGCCGCCTGAACCTGAGCCGGTGACAGTTTTATTGCCGATCGCCAGTGAAAAGGAGGAGATCTCCCAGGGTTTTGCCGCCAGACCAACATTAATGTAGGCACCATTGGTTTTTAATAGCCCGATATAAGGGTTAATGTCATGGTCTGCTGAAACGGTATCGATGATAAAATCAAAAGAATGGAAAACAGACTTCATCTGCTCTTCATCTTTGGATACCACAAAATGATGAGCCCCCAGTTTTCTCGCTGCAGCTTCTTTACCAGCGGATGTACTGATGACGGTAACGTCGGCACCAAATGCCAAACCAAATTTAACCCCCATGTGCCCCAGGCCACCTAAACCTACAATGCCCAGTTTGTGCCCTGCACCCACTTTCCATTTACGTAGTGGCGAATACATAGTTATTCCCGCACACAGCAGCGGGGCAGTAGCAGCAAGGTTTAGTTTCTCAGAGATATGAAAGGTAAAATCTTCATGCACGATGATGGTATCAGAGAAGCCGCCATAAGTGGGTTGCCCGTCTTTACCGGTACCGCCATAGGTATAAACGGTTTGCTCCTGGCAGAAATTTTCATGGCCGGTCGTACAATCCCCGCAATGCCTGCAAGAGTCAACCATGGTACCTACGCCTGCAGCGTCACCGATTTTAAATTTTCGAACATGATTGCCGGTAGCGATGATTCGGCCAACGATCTCATGGCCGGGTACCATCGGGAAAACACCGGGGAACCATTCGTTCCGGGTAAAGTGAATATCTGTATGACAGACTCCGCAGTACAAAATTTGAATCTGCACATCATGAGGACCTATTTCCCGTCTTTCAAAATTCCAGGGCTCCAGATTTGTATCAGGGCTTAATGCCGCATATGCTTTTGCTTGTATCATCATCTTAAATTTTATGATGTAAAGTTCATTATAAGCAGTATGGCCGGCTTATCCAAATCCCTGAATTGCTTATCCAAAAAAACGTTCACCCTTTGGTGTGTTTATTTGAAATGTCTGTGGGTGCATAACCGAAATGTTTTTTAAAAGCGTAGGAGAAATGGGAGAGGTTTTCAAAGCCGGTTTCCAGGTAAACATCAACTGCTTTTCGGTGCTTTTCCGAAATCTGGTAATGTGCCAGTTCAAGTCGTTTTTGAGTGAGCCATTTTTGTGGAGTGTCGCGGAATGACTTTTTAAAATCCCTGTTAAAAGTAGATAAGCTTCGTCCGGTCAGGTAACCGAACTTTTCTAACGGCATATTAAACATGTAGTGCTTTTCCATAAACTCAGGTAAGTTGATCTTTCCGGGTTCAGAAAAGTCAGCCAGCAGGCTATCTGTCTCGGGATCGATAAAGCGAAGAATAGCTATTGCTTCTTCAACTTTAAGCGAGGCCACACTTTCCGGGAGCTTTTCTTCCAGGCCGAAATAAGGCATTAGTGATGCAAAGAAACTTTCCAATAACGCGTGCTTATCAAATATCCGCACTTTGTGAGTGGTCTTCTGGCTAAGGTCCGGCTGAGTCTTCGCGTAAAAAGTTTTTAATCGTTCCAGAGTAAGACCCAGAACGATAGCCTTGTATGGACGACCGTCTTTAGGCTGTTTGATTACCGCCGATAACTGGTTACGGGGAAAAAGCAAGGTACTTCCGGCACCAAACGTATACGAGCGGTCGGCTTGTATGACTTTCATTTCGCCTGAAATGATATGCACAAAGGAGTGGAATTCCAGGATAATCTCATCCTTGAAAAACACATCCTCGGTAACGGTCCATATCATTTGTGCAAAAGGAAAAGGTTGCTGTACAGCCATATTTAAAGTTATAAAATTCGAATTGATAATCTATCTTCTTAAGGTGTCTTCCAAAACAGGGCAGCATTGGTGGTATGATAAGTTTTAACGCTGCCATTTTTGTCTGTATGGGTTTCAAAAGTTCCGAAAGAGGGGGCTGCTCCACCCTTTGGGATCAGTTCGAGGTATGTTTGTGTTTTCCCCGGTGCTCTGGTTTCACCATTATATTTACTTTCCAGTGGAGAAATAAAACGGTACAGGTGCTCGGTCATAAATTCTTCCAGGTAATATTTTGCGGTTGTTGATTTTCCGTGATAGTTCGCGTTTTTATTTAGGTTGACTTTTTTGCCTGCGATCAGATTTTCCCTGACCTCGGCAATGGAAAGAAAATTACCAGCTCCATCTTTCAGGAAGACATTGAACTGCGGATCCATCCATAGCGATTTTCGCAGAGAAGGTATGTACACCGAATTGATCACGTGCCCGCCATTGGGATTGTCAAAACTAGCGGCAAAGCAAATTACAATCCTTGAATGAAAACCCATCGAGAGAAAGATCTCGTTCATGGCGATAGCTAAAGGATAACAGCCTTGTGCGATGTGTTTTTCTTTATAGGTTTTGATGATGTTCCTTGCAGTCAGAACAGGAAGGTTATATTCGTCTTCATGGGGTACTGCCAGATGCATCCATTGCAATAAGTTAATGGCCCTGCTGATATCAGTTCCATGACCGGCAACTGAATCCAGGTGGTAAAAGTTTCGCAGTTCGGTCAGATCAGCATCTGCTGAAGACTGATAGGTAAATGCGGGAAAATGATCAGCCTGAATCGTGTCGTATGCCCGCCCTTTTTTAAGGATATCCAGATACGCCGTTGAGGGAGCGGGTTGAGCGCTGGTCAGTATGCAGGACAAAGCAGCCGGCAAGATCAGCCACAACTTGTTTCTCATTTCGAATTTTTTAATGGATAAAGGTATAAATGTTCGAGCTTCCTTGTTTTGCTGAGCGTGTCAATTTTACTTTGCTCAGCCTGTCACTTTCAGCGACTGGATAAGGCCACCTTTAAGCTCCATGTGGTATTTCAATGCTGCCGGACTTCCGTCAAATGTTCCGGACACTTCCGCTTCTAATACGGCGATATCGCCATTCTGGTTGAAAACAAGTGGCTTTATGTGGGTTGGATACTTTGCATTAGCCTTTTTGATCCATTCTTTGATCTCGGCTTTGCTATGATGGGCATGTCCCTCGTCAAATAATCCTCAAAAAAATGCTTCAAAGTCAAATACAAATACCATATCTGACAAGTTCTCGCGCGATCTTCAAAGTAACTTGAACCCATAACCTTATTGAAGATTGCCTATGGAACCGCTTTTGAATTATTTGCATTCCGTATACCCTATGTCTCCGGAGCTACGCGAGCATTTGCAACTGACCGTTCGCATCCGGGAATTAAAACCTAGAGAATTTTTGCTGAAGGCGGGACATATTTGTAACCACATTTACTTCATTGAACAGGGTCTCCTTCGCTGCTATTATGAAAGAGCAAATGAAGAGGTCAGTGCCTGGTTCATGCCCGAAGGAAACATGGTGGTAGCGATTGAAAGTTTTTATGATCGTGTGAAAAGCCATCAGTATATCCAGGCCCTGGAACCCAGCAAGTTGTGGTACGTGCATTATGACGAACTCTATTACATCTATCGGAACTATCCAGAGTTTAACTGGATCGGCCGCGAGCTCACGCAGCGCTATCATGTGCTTTGGGAAAAACTCGTGATCAATTTGCGTCGCCGCTCCGCCGTAGAAAAGTACCAGTGGATGATGGATAACCACCCCGAGATCATTCAGCGCGTACAGGCCAAACACATCGCCACCTTCCTTGATGTATCTGAAGTACGCTTAAGCGTCATCAAATCCCAGGCATATCGTTAATCTTCATATATAACCTCTACTATGAAACACATTCTATTCCTGGCAGTCTGTTGCTGCCTCTTCATAGGCTGCCGGAAAACAAAGTTGCCAACCCCTCTTGCTGAAACAGACAAATACTTCCAGCAGGTATTTGCTTCATTAAAGTCGCAATTGCCAGCGGCCCAGTGGCAATCCCTCGATCTCTCGCGCATGTTACTCACCAAATTGCCTGATAGCAATACCCGCTACCTGCGCATCCCCTTCAAAAGAAGCTCGCTAATGGATCATTTCATCCTCCTGCGTTCCGATGGTAGCGGCAGAGACCTGAAAGGCCGCATCATTGATGTGGACTTAACAGCAAATAACAAAGCAAACGGCGAGATCACGATCTGGAATTTGAATGGCGAGCTGTTGACGCGCTCGGCTATTGTCAATGGCTTTATAACGGCCTGGCACGGACAGACACAAGAAGACAAAGTGCAACCCGCTCCCGAATACGTCGAGCTGCCGGAAGTCATCGTCGTCGGTAGCTATGGCAGCGGTGGGGGCGTGACGAACTATGCAACCTATTTTTCAATCATGGCCATGATCGACGGCATGGGCGGTGGCGGCAGCAGCGGTTGGTACGGCAGTGGCGGCGGTGGAGGAGGTGGGGGTACGGGCGGCGGCAGTGGTGGTAGCTCCGGCGGCACGCCATCCGATCCGTATGCAAGTGTCAATATTCCTGGCTCCTCTGGCGAGGGCCTGCCCGCAGACCCGCAGTACATCATCGATGATGCGATCCTGGTTGATTTTGAGTCGCAATATGCAGACCCGGCGATCGATGTCAATGCGTACCTGAAATGTTTTACCCAGGTACCCGATGCAGGCGCCACTTGTACGATCGCAATTTACAGCGATATCCCGGTGGACGGCGATCCCTCCCGAATGTTTAACTTTATGAGTGGCTCGCCCGGGCATGCCTTCATCCGGGTCGAAAAACAAAATGGTCCGCAGCAAGTCAAGCAGTACATTGGTTTATATCCGGCGCAAGGTTGGCAGACAAATGCCATGGTCGATGGTGCACCGGGGAAGTTGGTCGACAATGCGCAGCACGAGTATAATGCCTATATGCAGATCAATATTACGCCGGGACAGTTGGCCCAGGCGCTGGAAAAGATCAGGGAGAATGCAACGGTCGCGTACAGTATCGATCATTACAATTGCACTGACTTTGCGCTGGATATATGGAATGCTGCGGCCACAGATGCGACTTATTTGCAGATCCCGAAATTGCACATTCCGGGAAGTATGTATCCCGCGAGCAATACACCGCAAGGCTTATACTTGCAGATTCAGGGATTAAAACAAAGCGGGCATCCCATGGCTTCAGCAAGCCAAGTGAACGTGGAAGGGAAAAGTGGTAGTAGCAAGGGGCCTTGTAATTAAACCTCAGTGTATGAAAATCATTAAATGGATCTCGCATCCCGTCATCGTTTGCTTTACCTTCCTGATGATCCTCGTCAGCGGCGATCATTTTGGCGGTGTATACTTGCTATATTTGTTAATGGCTCTCCCACATGGGGGACTACATTCCATTTTAGCATTCATCGGGATCGGTATACTCGCCGTGAACTACGTCCGCTACCGCCGCGAGTCGCGTTATCTTTTCGATCCATTGTTAAATGTCCTTGGGGTCTTTACGCTCTATGCTTCCTTATGGATATTTTTCTTTCGAAGCTGGGAAGAGAACAACAACACCTTCGAACAATCTGTTCCGCTAATAACATTTATATTGTACGTGCTTTGTTCGCTGTCATCTTTGATATACAGTTTGTATAGGCTTCGCGAAGCTATTCCGCAAAAACGGAAATATTGAATGGCACATTTTAGAACAATCGCTAATCAGCGATTTTATTTAATAAATGATGTGTTCTTCCGTGGCCGGGTTGCGACTGGTATTGGCTGCTTTTGTTAGCGGTTTAATGGTTAAAAAGAAAAATAATGTGCCGATTAACCAGATGGAAGAAAGATAAAGTGTTGAATAAGGAATGGTAATAAAGAAAGTAATATGAGAGAGCAAGAAATAGGCGAATAGTAAAATCTCAAATGTGATAATTCGCTTTTTATGGTCGCCGGTGAAGCGTTTTTTGTAAAAAAAGATCATTGAGAGTGCACATCCCATGGCAAGAGCCTGTAATCCGCCAAAGATGACCAGCAGTCCAACGGTTACGGCAATATCATCAAATATTAATTTTTCTTAAGCGCCCCTTTTTTGCTTGTCTCTCCGGTGAATGATCGCTATTGCCAGCAGCAGCCTTTTCTAGCAACGCTGTTTTGGTCCGGAGTACGGACGAATAATCCTCTTCATAGTAGCCAAGAAATACATTGCTCCACGCGTCAATGATACTGATATCTTCTAAACTATTTTTACTGCTGTGTAAAAGGTTGACGCGAGTATCAGGGTGAGAAAAGTAACTCCTTTCAATTTTGGCGGACAAGTGAAATAGAGATTCACGGCTGGCAATGGCATTGAATAAGGAAAACCCGAGCAATAGCCAATAATAAAGTATGCAAACGGGAAGTACTACATATACGGCTAAGTTAGGGATCTTTATGCCAAACAACTCAATATCTGCAGGTTGAAAATAGAGCAATAAAAGAGCCAGAAGGACAAGCAAAGCCAACCGGTTGATGCTGGTGCTAAGGGTGTTTAAAGTAGTAGAATAATGATCTTTCCTTTTTTCAAAAAGAAAAGCCAATAGTTCGTTGGAGTGTTTAACAGTGTCTTTGTCGGACCTCAGATGGTATATTTCATAACTGGGAGGATCGGAATAATTTGAATAAGGATAGTAGTGTTTAGATGTAAAGAAATACACCAAACAGCAGACGCCTAGAATAAAGCATATAATGAGATAGTATTGTTCCTTTAAACATTGACGCATAAAAAGAATGATCGGATAATAAAACAATGCGGGCAGGTCGCTTATTAAATTAACTCAATTTTTTGGCAGAGTCTTTCCAGGAAAGCGCCTGCCATGGTTTGCAAATTGATGCATCCCAAGCTAACATGATAAATAAGATTCCAAATGTAATCCAGGACTGTAGCGAAATTTTGTTTACGGATGTGCCAATAAGTAAATATGTCCCTACCCCGTAAACAATGTTAGCAACTAGCCAGATGCTGTGTAACTTATCCTTGCTTTTTTTAAGGAGAATTATCACGATCCACAAGGTGGAAGGAAGCAGCGCGATAATAAAAAATTTATATCCTATGTCAGGGTGTTCGTATAGCTGATATCCACTATATGAATAAGCGATCCAGGAAAGAATGGCAAGAAAGTAACCAAGTGGTTTAAATGGCCTATTGTCAGGCGTTTCATCTTCCAAAAAATAGCTCGCATCCAGGTACATTTTTACCCTTAGCATAATAAAAAAGAAGATGTAAATGGCCGAAATGGGCTGATTAAAATTAGTGAAATTTTTAAGCCCAATTACGATAGCGCCTATATTAAGCGAAAACATGGCGTTGTTCAGTCCCTGTGGTGTTTTCATTGGCTTTTGGGGCGCTGGTGGATTACCTGTTTGTTTCTGCTGATCAGTTTGCGTCAAGGATATAGCAGGCGACGAAGGTTCAAGGTGACCATCTGTTCCGGCAAGTGCATTGGAAATGGCTGTCATTTTTGTTACCAGTTCGTCCAACTCTTTAGCTTTTTCGGCGATAAGAGTTGTCAAGGCTTGGTTTTTCTTTTGCTCGTCAGTAATTTCTTTTTGCAACTGCTCGGTCAAAGCAACTGAGGATGTTTGATTGGGGCCAGTAGATAGCATACGCGGTGGTTGATGTGTGAATGATAGATATAATTTATAAAGGATACTGGCTTTTCTCAGCATTGCCTATTGAGCCTTATTCAGCAGTAACAGCACATGTTCCAAGGAAAGTCGAAAAATCGGCCCCTTGTAAATTCAGGGAATATTTACCTTTTTGCAGTACGATCGAATTTTTCCCATTTTTGAGGGATACATTAAGGTCTCTTAGCCATTGCAGCATAGCATTAGCCTGATGTACATTGTCAAAATAAAGCACTCCCTCGGTAGCCGCGTCGCCGGCAGACGAGCGTATACGAAGCCGGGCGACATCATTTTTGATAACCCATTTTTTGGGAATGGCATCCGACGTACGGATGAGTTTTACGGGACTGCCGTCACTGGGCTTAAGGCCAGTATATTCGAGCATCGCTATCTTGTCATCTCCCTCTATAATCGTGCGCTGATTACACACCACTGCCCGGAGTACACCGCTGACGGTAATATCGTCCATTATCACGTCCTTCGTCAGAGACGGATAGATCACAAATTTAAATTTTACACCTATATCGTCAGGTGAATTCGGTGCTCCATCGGTTTTGTACAGTTTATCAAAACTGTGGATGAAATCAGATACAGTATTGGTAAATTTAAAACTGACCTCGGCAATGATATTTCCGGTAAGGTCGATTCCACTTATGCTTTCCGTATAAAGCTTAACTCCCTTTTCCAGTATATTGCCGGATAATGCAACATAACGTTGCCGCAGGCTTCCTTCCTCTGTTCTTGAACGGGAGGCGTTGAACTTAGCATTTGCCCCGAGTCCTGTAGTTGATTGTCGGCTGTTGGTAGATCCGGTTGTATTTGAACTGGTATTTTTTTGCGAGGAGGTGTTTTTTTCTTCACCAGACTGGTTACCGGATTCCGATCCGGCATTATCTGTGGTCGTACCGGACGAATTGGCTACAATCGTCGATCCTGCATTTCCGCCTGCTTCAAATCCCAGGTTTGTCGTCTGTGTTTGCTTAGCAATCTCAAGTGTCTCGTATTTGGTAATAACGGCATCGCACGAGGTGAAATACACTTCATCGCTGGATGTTTTTACAGTGGCTTCAATTCGATAAATACGGTCTGCCGGATAAAGGCTTTTATTGAAGACACCGATGACCACCTGTCTTTTCATTTCGCTAAGGTCTATTATTTCAACAGTTGCATCCGGGGATGTTTTATTGCTAAAATTTTTCTTCAACTGCTCCATTAAGGCACTCCCCGTATCCTCCAGTGCTTCTAACCGTTTGATCAATTCCTTTTGCACTTCAGGAGCCAGATCCAAAAATGTTTTAGCAGGCTTGGATGCACTTTCTGCCGGACGTTGTACACTGGCAAGAATTTCAATAGGGGCTTTTCTGCTATCTATTTTGTAGACGTCAACCTCCGTAATGAACGACTTGTGCCTTCTTGTTTGTTTGCTCTTGAAAATCTGCGAAAACCCCTCCATTGAGGCCAGTTGCAGCACGACTACGATGATAGCAGTCGCAATCCCTGAACGTTTCATGATAATAATTTAAAGTGAATACTTAACGAAAACCCTCTCTTTGAGATACAGCACCTGGAAGTTCGAAGATCACGAGCGTGGTTTCACTGCCAGTGTCATTATTAATATAGGAATGCGTTTCAACTCGTCTGTCATCTGAAGAGCGGGGAATATCCCGTGAATTAGTGCTGCTGTATCGACGCTTACTGCGTATTCCGTCAAGCGTTCGATCGACGAGCATGGCGTTCCAGGGTGAAAGCTTTTGTTCGTGAGGGCGTACTGCAATAAAAAGTGCCATATTGTGTCGTTTTTATAAATAATAATAGTTTACGGCACAGGGCACATTGATGAGAGGAAAGATAACGACTTAGCGAGAGCGGCAGTACCGTATTTTCACCCATATTCTCACGTTTTTACACCGTTCCCAGGCCCTGTCATAAGCGAATGTTCAAAAAAGGCCATTGTAGTGGTGAACCATACTGACCCTGGAAAAACGCCTGATCAGATAAGGCAAAGAATAATCAAAGAAAACTTTTCTACTTTAGTTCAATGACACTAAGACAAGCACGCAAAAGAATGAAAGAAATCAGGAAAGAGCAGGTGAAACTCGGTCAGGAATTACGAGAGATCGCCATGTTCTTGGAGTCCAAAGGTGCCAGGAGTGACGGTACCAATTTCTATGAAACAAGCAGGGATATGCGTGTTTTCAGGGCCTGGCAGACCTCCCCAAAAACATATAAACAACTGGCGGCAGAGTTTGATCTTCCTGTAGCGGAAGTAAAAGAAATTATAAGTTATACCGGAGGTCAGGTGAACGCCGCGCTGTATGATTAAAAAAAGCGGAAGGCGAAACCTAACGGCCGTCTACTGTGTTTTAACCGTGCAATTATCTTGGTGAAGCACGATCGTCACCTTTTCATCAAACGCTCTTTTATACTTATCCGTAAAAGAAAACTTCGCCTCTTTTAGGTAAACGGTGTCCTTTGTAAAAGAGACGATTTTGTCGAGGGACACAAGCGTACCGCGGTTGACGCGAATAAATAACTGCGCCGGCAGTTGTTCTTCCAGTTGTTTTAAACTTAAATGCGGCATGAGTTCACCATGATCAGTGAATATGTTGACATGATGTGCAACAGATAGTACATAACGGATATCAGTTAGATTGATCCGGACAAATCGCTTATTCAGGTGAATAAAAATGAATGATTGCATAAGAGGATTTTTAGAAAATTAATTTTAATGGGCCATATCAATCGGCATTTCAATCCCTTCAATCATTTTATACACCCATACAGCATCGAGCAACCGGTATAGCTCGATAATATCCAACCCAACCCAGAACGATTCCGCCGACTCATTGATCGACATGGTTCCGAGCGCAGATTCAAATAAACATTGCACCAGCGTTCGCCATTCATACACCGAATGCTTGGCAAAAAAAGCTTGAACAACAACCAGGGGACATGTCCATTCATGCGGGTGCAGATGGCTCGGAAAATCATCCCAGTTGCCGATCCGCTTGCATAAGAACTTGGCTTGCTTGATAATATGTTTGGATGATTCGTTACTGGAGACAGTGGGCGTATTTTCATAGATCAATTGCCCGATATCGATCAGGTCTAAGATTTCATTTTGCGTATACAGCAGATGCAGAATAGCGGATTGCGATGCAGGAAATTCGTTGACATAAGCCGCTTCGATCAATTTCGTTAATCGGGCGCTTTGAAAACGGAGTCCTTCATCCCCGAACAGGTATTCAACTTTATCACGGATCAGTTCATCCTTGCAGGGTAAATTCATAAACAAATAGTTAGTGTGAATAGAAATAAATAGCGGAAGATCTTGCGGAGCTGCGCATCAGGGTGGGAGAGACAAGAGGAAGTACAAACAGGTAAAGCCCGAATAAACTCGCAGCATCACAGTAAGATGCCGGACCGTAAAAGTAAGAGACCGGTACATGCCTGACCACATAGCAGTATCTCACGCTGCGGGTTGATCAGTGATGGAATGCTGCGAATATAAAGCAATACCGGATGACGAAAAAAAATTAAGCAAGTTGCTTTGCGCTATCTTTGCCGCCCCAAATTTATCCCATGGCTGCTGTGACGCCCAACATTCAATTTACTTTGCTGGTCAAGATCGAAGGCCGCCTGCGCGAGTTCAACTTCAGAAAGCGTTCGGCGCAGCTATACGATGTCGATACCGCCGATGAAAAAGGCGCCCGCTTCCAATTCAACTGGAAGGAAGTGGATGGGGCCTGGGAGATCACATCGCTGGCGAACCTTCCGGATTGGATCAGGCGAAACACGTCCTCCCTCCGCGAAAAATTTCACGAGCATTTGTTGTAATAATTTTAAAGCCCTTCCAGTAATGTCGACAGTTGCACGTTAAACGCTCTGGCGATCAGCAAAAGATCGATGAGCGTGGGATCAAATTCTCCGCTTGGTAGTTTTTGCAGATCAGCTAATGGGATGGATGTCCTATCAGCGATCCACGGCCACGGATCACTTGCATATTTTTGCAGGCACTTTTGCCGCGATCACTTTTCCTAATCGTTGCAGGAGATAAATATTCTTTGCCTTTTTCATGACCGCAAATTGCATCCTAAAAAGCGAAGCAGTGGTGTTCGAACGAATACCAGGTGGGTGGAATAGTAAACTATAATGTAGAATGCAAAACTTGATCGGGTAAGCGTTGATATCCGTGTTTTCACCCATAGCCGCCGGGTATGGGTGACATACCTTTGCTCCGTGACGTCACAGGTTGGAGTGCCGGCCGGGCTCCGGGTTTATCCCGGAGCTTTTTTTATAGCACTTATTTATACTCCGTCTGCGCAATCGTTAAGGTTGGTCACTATGATGATCAAAAGCCCTTACCACTTTGATCTTGGCTTCACTTAAAATCCGGTAACCATAATCATAACAGAAAAAATAAGGATTCCCGTCTTTTTTGAAATCACGCTGATGCGTATAATAGTCGAAGTTAAATCCTGCTGATACAAATAATGTACGGTTGAGCGCAGCTCTTTCCGGATATTTATTGAATCGCAGCAGGATCTTTCTATTCTTGATGAGTATTTTCTGTACGCGCTTATATTCTTCGGTGTCCTCTCTGTTACGCACACTATTATGATACGCGTTCTTGCAGCGCTCGTTGCAGAATAGCCTGTCCGATCTCCCTCTCGCGGTATCAAAGGTTTTGCCGCAATACTTACAGACGCCTTCCCAGGGTTGTTTTGGATAAGGAACACCGTATTCCATCGTCTTAAAATTACCAAATTATCCGTTTCAGAAACGTTTATATATGTATATAAACGGGTAAAATTCTTTTGCCCTTTCCTCGCCCATCTACCTTCAATCCCTTCAAATTCATTCACCTAAAACAGACTTTATGAATGGAAATCAAATAACACTGATCGGCCAGGTAGGAGATCACCTGCAGGCAAGTACAATGAGAAACGGTGATCGCCGGGTCGCCCTGCGCGTCTTTACCCGCTATCCTGCGAGGGATGAACAAGGTAAAAAGACTTGGCACAGCCAATGGCATGATGTAATTGCCTGGAGAGAGCAGGCCTTGTTTGCAGAGCGCAATTTGGTAAAAGGCAGCCGCGTGCTCGTGCAAGGTTGTGTCGAGTACCGGACATTCATGGACCACAAAGAACATAAACGTTACATCACCCGTATCCGCGCTTTTAACTTCCAGAACCTGGATCGTTGACACTGTTTTGAAATCTATTCTTCACTCACTGCTAATACTACACCTATGTCTGCCAAACAACCCTTTAAATACGGCGTATCCCACAAGATCATTTATTGGGGTTGCCTTTTTGATTCCCTGCTTGAACTGAAGTATGCGATCTCGATCGAACAGGAGTATGAGTTCCTGCGGGCGCATATTCCGGTTTATTATGATCCAAAGACGCTATTGCCGACCGACTATATCCGCGGAAATATTCGTCGCTATACCCCAGACTTCCTGATCCGTCATAAGCAAACCGGTGAAGCATTTTGGGTAGAGGTTAAACCCCGTGCTTTTGCTGGTGATCCACAGCTTACCACCCGACAAAAAGTTGCGGAGAATTACATCCGTTGGAAAAACTATGATTGGAAGTATATCGTTGTATTCGACGATGAGATAAAATTAAAAGAGGAACAGAACCAACTGTTTCTTCATTCCCGCAAACTCATTTGCAAATCTGCCCGCAAATTGTCGTTTCAGCAGTTCAATAATCAATTCGACCGGAGCGCGCCAACTTTTTTCTCCAATATTCCCCGCAACGCGCAGATTCATTTTGTAATGTTTGGATCCGCCTTGTCTTCTTCGAAGCTGAAGCATAAAACTCCGTAATAGCTATACAACTCTTCCGGATGACCAAGGAATTGCTCACGAGGATGGGCGTCAGCTACCCTCGATTGCTTTGACTATTAAAACCGGAAAAGGCGAAAGCGAATTTGGCGACTCCTCCGCGCAAACCAAAAGGTTCGGCATAAACGGCTTCCTCCCCAGAGGGTCCCCTCCAATTATTCCGTGTTCCTTTTGGTGTTCCACCTTCTGCACGGTCGCCTTTCCCTTGCTTTCTTTTTTCCGGTTTTTCTTTTCAAAGCAATTTTTTTTTTCATCACAATTAAATCAACAATTATGGAAATCGTAGGAAGAGTAACAGCAAACGCAACTGTAAACAAAGTTAAAAGTGATCGGCAGGTCGTGAATTTTTCGGTAGCGGTCAATGATCGGTACAAGCCAAAGGAGGGCGAACCGGTAGAACGAACTACTTTTTTTAATTGCTCGTACTGGATCAGTTCAGGAATAGCAGAGTATTTAACCAAGGGAACACTGGTTCAGTTGAATGGCTGCATCAGCGTGAACGCATGGAAGAACATGGAAGGCGAAGCAAAGGCCAGCCTGAATCTTCACGTGAACAGTATCAAATTACATGGAAAGCACACCGGTGAAACCTCTTCGAAAAAAGCCACTGCACCGGTTGAAGATGACCTGCCCTTTTGATTAACCAAACTCCCCGACCGTCCGGGAGCATAAATAACAGGAGGGTTTTAGCATGACCTATTTCAAAGACTGTAAAACAATCGAGGACGTAAAAGCTACTTATAAAAAGTTAGCTAAACAGCATCACCCAGACAGGGGAGGTGATACTGCCACCATGCAAGCCATAAACCGGGAATACGCTTTTGCCTGTGCGCATATTGCTAGGGGTTCGGGAATGACCGATGAACAGGTAAGATATTCCGAACAATACCGCAGCGTGATTGAAAAAATCATAAACCTGCCAGCCATTACTATCGAATTGGTAGGCGGATGGATATGGGTTACCGGGGATACGATTTCTGTTCGCAAGCAACTAAAAGAAGCCGGGTTGTTTTTCGCTCACAAAAAACTAGCGTGGTATTTCCGTAGCGATGAATACAAGACCCGTGGCGGTAAGAAATCACTTGCAGAAATAAAACACAAATATGGCAGTCAGCGGATCAGCCGGGAGCATTCCGGTAACGAGTTAAATAATTAATCCTTTAAAACAAATTAGCATGAAAAAGATCAATCCAAAAGCGACCCGCATTTTCTGTAAACTTTTAGACCAGCTGAAAGGCCGCCGCCAGTATATTAAACTGGAACTGGAATCCTTTATGCCGCTTTCATTCGAACGCATCTTGGACGATGTGGTTACTCCTTTCGGTACTGGACATTTATACAGTATGATGCATACTTATATACAAAACGGCGATCTGATGCGTGATCCCGAAGTATGTTTTATCGTAGTCGATAACCGGGGCCAGCCGGATCAGTACGATATGATCTGCGTTTACCCGCAACTCTACCGGCAGGACAATTTCGGATTGTATGAGGAAAGTATCCGCATCGAGGGAAACAGTATAACGAATGTTATTAAGGCCTGGCAGGACAGCCACGTTGTATTTGCCAATCAGTGGCTGGTCAATATCAACCAGCAGGGATTTTTAAAGTGATGTGATTGGGTAATCATTTTTATTAAGCGAAAACCGGGGGCGCAGCCGGTCAAGGGGCGCAATCTTTTATGGCAACAAAGAATGTAAAACAACATAGCAAAGTAAGGGGTAAGACGGCTGCGGAAAAGGCACCTGTTTTAGGGGAAGTATTGTTAGCAAAGGCCGTCTATTTATCAGTAGCAACAGAGTTGATCGATTTCAGCCCTTTTAATTACCGCAAACATTTTTCGGAAAGTGCGTTGGAGCAGTTTGCAGCAGAGTTGAAGCAGCACGTTTTCCAGTCACCTCAGTGAGCCGGAAAAGATCGGAGAACTGACAGAGGCAGACCGGCTTACCCTTCGTCTGATTGTTTATCAGGCTTTATCCTTCGACGGAGAGACTGCGGTAAATGAACTGCTTTTCCCAAACAAAGAAAGGTACGAGCGTGCAGGTAACAAGGCTTTATATACGGCCCTGCAATCAATGAACGACCAGCAGGTAGCGTGGATGATCCGGCTGGCCCTGATGGATAAACCCGAAAGTAAACAACCTGCACAGGCAAGTGGGTATTTTCTGTATGAAGTGGCGAAGGCCGCAGGTCTTCCTGTGGCTACGGTTGAACAGGCACAGAAGGATAAAACAAATGAGCGGAAAGAAAGACTAAGTGTCCGGCTAACAGCGATCGAAAACAAAATAAAAAAGCTGAAAGCAAGCACACTTATCGAAATATTGTCAACCGGTAGTGATGAAGAGGCGGATGACTTTTCGGTCTAATTTATCATAGGCGTAATGTATTGAAAACTGCCGCTGCCTGTAATGGGTGGCGGCAATTTCTTTCCGGCGCAGACTGCTTAAAATGCTTTGAGCTTTTCATTCATTTCCACTAGTCCCGCTTTTTCTAATAGTTCCTCTGCGATCAATGCTAATTCCTGCAGTGTTTCAGGAGGTAGGCCCGATAAAAGGCTGAACGATTTTTCATCTGCTTCTTTACCCTTCAATCCCCGTTCAATGACCTTGTTTAAGAGCAGCAGATTTTTTCGCGATGTTTGCAGGCTAACTTTGACTTTCTCGCCCATCCCCGGAACGCTTAAAATAGTGTCGAATACCTGGGCTACTTCCACTTTCGTTTGCATACACAATGGTTTACATTTTCACTAATCAATTGACGGTTCAAAAGTACAACGCAACCTGCCTGCTGACCCCAATCATATTTGCGGGGGTATTGGTGTGCCCCGGGGCAAGATGTAAATTCGATGCATTAATAATAGTGCGAAGCGAATGGTGAGTACATGGAAGAACTCTCTATTGTACCATTAATATAGGGTTGGTTTTTAATGATGCATCGAAGCTGCTATTGCAAGGGTATCGCGTATGCCTGTCAGCATACAGCTAGATGTACGTTTGTCGGACAAACGGTAGGCCCTTCCGCTCCAAAGTCGCTTCGGGAAAGGCAAGTGTGTATGAAAAAAAGTGCAACAAAAGTCAATCTGACCAGGCGTGTCACCGTGCGTTTCAAGCCAGAGGAATACCACAAGATTGAACGGTTATTTAAAACGACGACCAAGCGCAAGATCAGTGAATACATAAGATCTGTATTGCTGGAAAAGCCCGTGACGGTGTATACTCGTGACCAATCTATGGATGAAGGCATGATGGTGTTACGGCAATTAAAAAAAGAATTGTCGGCCATTGGTAATAACTACAATCAAGCTGTTAAAAAGCTCCATATCCTGGATCAATTTCCAGAGCTAAAATGGTGGGTGCAACACACCGAAAACCAGCGCCAGTTGGTCCTGCAAAAAACGGAAGAAATCAACCGATCTATTCATCAATTGTTTGACCAATGGTTGCGCGAATAAGAACCGGGAAAAATATAGTCCGGGTACTGCAGTACAATGAGCAGAAAGTACAGCAAGGAAAAGCGGAATTGCTCCAGGCAGAGAACTTCTTTAAAGAAGCAACTCAGCTTGGTTTTACCGATAAGCGAAAGCTATTGGAGAAATATACATCGCTGAATGAAGTCACAGAAACTAACGCGCTACACATCTCGCTCAATTTTGATCTCTCCGAATACCTGGAAAAAGCCAAACTGATAGAGATCGCGCAGGCCTATATGGAAGGAATTGGGTTTGGCGACCAACCTTACCTGGTATACGGACATGAAGATGCAGGTCATCCGCATATTCATATCGTCACTACCAATATCCAAGCGGACGGCAGCCGGATCTCCACCCATAATCTCGGCCGGAATCAATCGGAAACAACTCGTAAGAAAATCGAAGAGGTCTTTGATTTGGTGAAAGCAGAACGCACCGCTATTTCCCATAAAACGGATCTATCCATCTCCGCGCGGAAAATTTCGTATGGAAAAGGTTCCACAAAGCGCGCGATCAGCAATGTATTAGGAGTGGTGATTGATCAATACCGGTATCATTCGTTGGAGCAATTAAATGCGGTGCTCAGTTTATACAACGTCATGGCTGATAGGGGAGCGGAAGGAACAACCATGCAGGAAAAACGAGGACTGATCTACCAAGTACTCGATGAGCGGGGTAGAAAGATCAGTGCGCCGATCAAAGCCAGCGCTTTTTATATGAAACCTACACTGGCCAACCTCGAACCGAAAATGTTGAAAAATGAAAAACTGAAAGCGCCGGGGATCCAACGCATCAAAGCAGAGATTGATTTTGCTTTCTTGAAAAGTAAACAGCTTTCAATCGAGAGAATGATCGCGCAGCTTCAGCGCGCACGGATCCATACAGTGATTCACCAGACGAGAGATGGATTCATATATGGGTTCACGTTTATTGATCATCATACGAAATGCGTTTGCAACGGTAGCGAATTGGGGAATCAGTACAGCGCAAAGATTTTGCTTCAACGATGCGATCTCCCTGCACCCAGGGAAACAATCCTTCCTCATATTACCAATTCCCAAAAATCAACGGCATGGACGCAAGAACAAATGAACCACCAAGACATCCGGGAGAGGAACTTCTTGTGTCTACCGGAGCAGGGTATTAACACACTACCAGCAGACGATATACCCTTCCCTTTAAAACGGAACAAGCGGAAAAAGAAAAAGAGAAAATTAAACCTATAGCGTATGCAGACGGGAGAGGATGAAAGAGGATTGCGGAAGATCGTGGACATGACCCGCTTAATGAGTATCGTGGTGTTGGGACTTCATTATTATTATACCTGCTACGGCGGGTTTAAACAATGGGGGTTAACCGCTACCATTTCAGATAACCTGCTTCGCAACATTCAAGCGACGGGATTATTTGACGAGTCGATCACCGCAAAGTTGATCGCGCTGGGCTTTCTGATCATTTCCCTGATGGGAGCGAAAGGGCGAAAATCGGTTGGGTTAAATACGAAACTTGCGGCAGCTTACATCTCAACAGGGCTCGCGATCTATTTTTTAAGTTTTTTGACCTTACGTGCTCCGCTGGAACCGGCCAGTCGCAACCTCTGTTATATAGCGGTCACTACCTTGGGCTTTATCCTGACATTGACCGGAGGGACTTTGTTGTCCAGGGTCATCCGCCAGCGGCTGAACAACCAGGATATTTTTAATACAGAGAATGAAACCTTTCCCCAAGAGGAACGCCTGCTGCAGAATGAATACTCCATCAACCTGCCTGCGCAATATTACCTGAAAGGAAAACTTCGCAAAAGCTGGATCAATATCATCAACCCATTCCGGTCTCTGCTCGTATTGGGGTCACCAGGATCGGGTAAGTCTTATTTCGTGATCCAACACGTGATCAAGCAGCATATCGAAAAAGGGTTTGCAATGCTGATCTATGACTTCAAATTCGACGACCTTTCGCGTATCGCCTACAATGCCTGGCTGAAATACAAACACCGCTACAAAAAAGAGCCGGCTATTTATTTCATCGACTTTGAAAAATTATCACACCGGTGCAATCCGCTCGAACCAAAAACAATGGTCGATATCACCGATGCGGCGGAATCGGCACGAACGATTCTAATGGGATTGAACCGTCAATGGATTCAACGCCAAGGGGATTTTTTCGTGGAGTCACCAATTAACTTTCTCACAGCGATCATTTGGTATTTACGTAAATACCAGGATGGGGAATTCTGCACCCTGCCGCACGTTATTGAACTTATGCAGGTAGACTATGATCGGCTGTTTACGATTCTTCAGTTAGAGGAAGAGATCCGGGCCTTGATGGGCCCATTTTTTTCTGCCTACGAAAATAATGTGATGGAGCAACTCGAAGGTCAGATTGCGGCGGCGAAGATCTCCATGGCGCGGCTGGTATCTCCTCAACTATATTACGTCATGTCCGGTAGTGATTTTTCCCTCGACATTAATAACCCGGAGGAACCCAAGATTGTTTGTCTGGGCAATAACCCGCAGAAGCAACAAGTATATGGCGCAGTACTCTCCTTATATGTGTCTCGTTTGATCAAGACCGTCAATAAAAAAGGCAAGCTGAAATGCAGTTTGGTCTTTGATGAATTCCCGACGATCTACCTGAATAACATGGATAGTTTGATCGCGACCGCTCGAAGTAACAAGGTGGCCACGACCCTAGGTATTCAGGATCTAAGCCAATTGAAAAAAGATTATGGCAAGGAGCAAGCGGATGTGATCATGAATATTACGGGGAACGTTATCAGCGGACAGGTCACCGGGGAAACGGCCAAACAATTCTCCGAACGGTTTGGTAAAATCATGCAGGATCGAACGAGTTTATCGATCAATAGAACGGACACTTCAATTAGTCAGTCCAAACAGCTTGATTCGGCAATCCCAGCATCTAAAATTGCGAATCTCAGTTCAGGGGAATTTGTCGGAATGGTGGCTGATGATCCTGACCAGAGAATAGAGTTGAAAACCTTTCATAATGCTATCCAAAACGATCATCATGCTTTGCAACAGGAGGAGCGTGGATATAAATCAATTCCTGTAATCAGGCAGGTTACGCCCTCTGTCATAAGAATCAATTATGAACAGATCAAAAATGATGTGGAGGATATCGTCAATTCACAATTGGAACTCATATTACATGATCCCCAATTGACATACCTTTTAATTAAGAAGAAGGTGAACTACGGGCAGTAGTCATAGCAATCATTTATTCATTACAATTTTGGCTTCATGCAAATCAAGTTCAATAACCAGAACTATCGACCGTAAAAGAAGATTTTTAAAGACAGATCTGGTGCGCAATTTCACATTAACTTAATCGGCATAGGCATTAAGGCGTATTATACTAAGTTTGGCCAAAAATTAAAGAGACTGTTCAGATTATAACAATCTCCTTAATATAATGTTATGCACACAGTAATTACCTCGCCCAGGATAAAGCAATTTCTAATCTTGAATTATCTATTGATAAACACCATCATTTATAATTAATTGAGTAAGGAAGGGATTAGTCATTAGTAGTCTGACAATATCATGTAATTACAAATGTCATCATAAAGTACATTTGTAAAAACATGAGTTCCTTTTGCTGCCATGTAATATCCACAACTAACTACATACGAATGCCACTTCAGTGGGTCGCTGGGGCCAAAAGTTACATTGTAAGATCCTTCAGGAATAGTCCCCAATATTCCGGAAGTGTTTGGGCTTGCACTAAAATAAAATGTTTGGCTAGTGCTTATATTGAAAAACTGAATCGAAAAGTAATCAATAGATGTGCTAGAATAGTTGACAATTACATCGGTTTTTTTTGATTTTTTCTTAAGGCTCTCAATTTGATAATTGGGGTGTGATAAGTTGCTGGTAAATGAGGATGCCATGACGGCTGCAATTAGCAAAAGAATAATTCTCATAGATTTTATTTTTGAAGGTTATGAAATACCATTTTATAGAAAGTCTTGTATTTGATTCAAATTTTATAGGAAATTCTATCATTTAAACTCAAGCACCTGGATGTTATGAAGTTGCAACAACTTATGTATTTTGGCGGTCATTAATGTTCAATTAACTAGAACAAATGTTTAATTCTGATGGGTGGCTATAATTCAGACTTTAAATGTTAAGTGGTTGCCATTAAATGAATTACATAAATGTCATCGACTCAAAACGATTATTAATACCTAGACGCTACGAGTAACTAGGAAAGCGTTTAAATTGTTATAGACATGGTATTTTTTCACCAGTAAATAATAATCCAAAAAATTTGCGGCCTTACAGGCGGAGCACGATGAACGCAACCGATTACTTAAGAGTGCCTTTTTCTAGGTATGGCTTTGGGGGAAGCGAAAAACATTTTCAAAAGAAATCCGTATAAGTAATTGAAATTATGGTTTTATAAATCAGTTTAATTAACTGAATTTTTCAGGAAGATTATAGAAACACAGAAATATCAATGCAATCGATTGAAATATTTTATATATTCGCATTTGCATATTTAATCCTAATTGAAATAGATTTTCGTATAAAAATTCAAAATGAACGTTTTAACAGGAGCACGGCAATATTTTAAAGAAATTAAAACAATTAAATATGAAGGCAAGGAATCAGACAATCCTTTAAGTTTTCGTTGGTATGACGAAAGCAAGATAGTAGCTGGCAAACCAATGAAAGAATACTTGCGATTTGCTTGCGCTTATTGGCATTCCTTTAATGGAAGCGGCGCCGACCCTTTCGGTGAGCCCACCCATATCTTTCCTTGGGATGAAAACAAAGATATATTGCGGCGTGCTAAGGACAAAGCTGATGCAGCTTTCGAATTTATCACGAAGATGGGTATTCCGTTTTATTGCTTCCATGATATGGATGTAGTTGATTATGGTACGGATATTACTGAAAATGAGATACGCCTTCGAGAGATAACGGATTATTTGCAGCATAAGCAAAGGGAGACCGGAGTGAAACTGCTTTGGGGTACCGCCAATCTTTTTAGTAGCAGACGTTACATGAATGGCGCATCTACGAACCCGGATTTTCATGTGCTCGCACATGGGGCGGCACAGGTAAAGGCAGCTATTGATGCCACGATCGCACTAGGCGGCGAAAATTACGTATTTTGGGGTGGCCGCGAAGGCTATATGAGCCTTTTGAATACTGATATGAAAAGGGAAAAGGAGCATTTGGCGCAGTTTCTTCGAACTGCACGTGACTATGCGAGAGAGAATGGTTTCAACGGAAAGTTTTTTATCGAACCTAAACCTTGTGAGCCCAGCAAACATCAATACGATTACGATTCAGAAACAGTGATAGGTTTTTTGAGCCAGCATGGCCTTTTGGATGACTTCAGTCTTAATATCGAAGTCAACCACGCTACTCTTGCCGGTCATACTTTTACTCACGAGTTGCAGGTTGCCGCTGATGCCGGCCTGCTGGGAAGCATAGACGCTAACCGCGGCGATTACCAGAACGGCTGGGACACGGATCAGTTTCCCAATGACGTTAATGAGTTGACCGAAGCCATGCTAATTATTTTACAGGCTGGTGGTTTTGCAGGAGGCGGCATAAACTTCGATGCAAAAATTCGTCGTAACAGCACTGATCTAAATGATCTTTTTTACGCCCATATTGGTGGAATGGATATTTTTGCCCGGGCATTGCTCACGGCTGAAGCGATCCTGGAAAAGTCCGACTATAAAAAGATAAGAACCGACCGTTATGCAAGCTTTGATACGGGTAAAGGAGCCGAATTTGAGGCAGGACGGCTTAGCCTGGAGGAGTTGAGAGCTTATGCGATTGAGAAAGGAGAACCGAAAGCACTGAGTGGGAAACAGGAGTATCTTGAAAATATAGTAAATCGATTTATATAGCTGGACCTTAAAATGAATTCAATGATGCAACTTAAATGGTTTGATCAGCCTATCAGGTGGAATTAAGGCTAACTGTTGAATTGTTTACATATAATTATTCATCACGCTAGGCTTCAGATTGAGAGAATGAAAACATGAAAGCCTTACGATCTTATATCGTAAGGCTTTCATGTTTTCATTCGAATGATAAGACGTATTTTATGCAGGTTCGGCTCGATTATCAGTATTGGCTGTAGAAATGCCATTTAATAGGTGTATAGCTTAACCCGTTGTATTGAATATTGACCTTGAGGCGATCTCACATGTCTCCCCTGGTGGTTCTGATCACCATTCATTCTTCTGCCTGGGATCCATTGCTCATTTTCAAATACCCCTTCATCTACAAATAAAAGTCCTGCCCTCTTGTTTTTGGCCAAAGGGGTGAAGGTGGTTACAATACTTGTACCAATAATATAGTATTCGTCTGAGGCCACTGCAATGATTAAAACTCCTCCTGCAGGACGGATGGTATCTCTTGCTGATGGTGTCCGACGTGTACTGAGTTCATGTTTTATGGTCAATGTGAAATCTCCTAAGAGAACGTCCGCTTGCGATGAATCGCTCTCCAGTAGAAAACCTTTAACATTACCAGAAGGTTGATATTTTGTTATCAAGTGGCTTACCTGTCTGAGCGCATCATATACCTTTGTCATCGGATCGGTCTCCGGATTAAAGGCTGATTCGATGGAAAAGGGCGAATAGCCAAGACAGTTATAGTTCCCAAATGCAAATAACGCTTTGGCTGCTGCATTTGCGCCCGAACCAGTTTCTGGAATGAATAGTGGATTTTGATTTCTTGTGTAAAGATCAGCCCAGTGTTTGAAATCGGGAAAATATATATCTGGCGAAAATATGTCCATCTGCGGGGCAGCAGCTTTCCAGAAATCCAGAATATGCGGAAGTGGTCCAGCACTGGGATATGCGCCTGGAAGCCATCCTGGCCTGTTGAGTGCTGCATTGACATACATCGGCAATGCATAGATTGACTTGCCTGCTTTGACCATTTCATTAGTAAATGCCGCGTAATGCCAAGCCATAAAGATTTCATCAGCGGCAGGTCCTTTACCGAATACTTCTTCCCAATTCCCCGAAGTTTTTGATCCATTTGACTCCCATATTTGCTTTGTTTCAGGCAGCAGTGTTTGCTTATTGCGAACTAAATAACCGATCAGTTCCTTAGGTATCGGTTTTCTGAACGCATCGTTTGCTTCTTTGTCATAAGTACGGGCATCAGGTAGCATGCCGATCTCGTTTTCCACTTGAATGGTGATAACCGTCTGATCCTTTTCATCTGTTCTTTTAATGTGATCCATCATTGCCGCGAAAGCCTTCACATCAGCCGTTAAATTATTTTTGTTAAAAGGTGTAAGGATCTCCTGAGGAACGCTGTTCTTATCCAGTGCTCGAGGGAATCTTGCCGTTGCTGTTTTAACCCAGGGTGGGGCATAACTGGACATGCTATTTTTCCAGGCTCCGAACCATAGGAGCACCAATTTAATTTGGTTTTGGCGCGCATTGGCTATCAATGTATCCAGAGATGAAAAGTCAAACTTGTCTTCTTGAGGTTCAACTAATTCCCAATAGACCGGTGCAAAAACGGTGTTTAAATTCATCTGTTTGAGTTTAGGCCATATTCTTCTCATGTAGGCATTGCTGGAAGCATTGGAATTGCCAAGTTCTCCTCCGAAAACTAAAAAAGGTTTGTTTTCTACCATAAGTTGTACAGTATTCTGTACTTTGACTAGCTTTGGCATATTTGAAGATAGTTGGGCTTCCATTCGGAAATGAAATAGCGTAATAAAAACGACTGTTATAATAGTCTGTCTTTTAAGTAAAAAGTTCATGTTTTCCATTTTTTATACCTTTATATATAAATAGTTGCTTTCAACACTGTTCACTTATTTTCTTAATGAGGTTGTTGTTTTAATAAATCAGATCAAGCGGAAATATTTTTAAGGATATTACAGCCTTGATCTGCTATGTATCATCTATTGCTATTTTTATTTTACTATTTTTTCATACTTCAATTCCCGGTTGGCCCATGGTATAAAGAATTGAAAGTTGGGCGCATCCGTATGTCCACCGTTATGCTGTCTCCATGCTAAAGAACCATCAAGCAGGCCAGTTAGGACGGCAGGCATTTTCTCAGTATGATAGTCATTGCTTACTCCAAGATCTTTGACGCCGAGAAGTTTAAATACAGAACCTGCGGCAACTGTGGCTTTGTAACTACCCATTTGGTCCAGCCACTTCGCATCTCCTTTTTCCGGAATGCCATAGCTGACGAATGTTGACCTTGGTGCACAAAGAGCCAACAACTCATGCGAATCAATAGGAAGGTCACAACCGGTTTTCTTTCCAAATGAAGATTCTTCGGTTGCATATTTGAGGTAATTGCCAGCCATCCAGTGATAACCGCCGCTTGTGGTTAGACTTTCTACGGCCTCCCCGAAAACACGACGCTGTAATGTCGCTCCTCCTTTGCCTGAAGAACCGATGAGAGCAACTGCAAAACGCTGATCAAAGGCCATCGTTACCAATGCGGCCTTACCATACCTGGATACGCCTTCGATACCTATCTTTTGGGCGTTAACCAGTGTGTCTGTTTCTAAGTAATCTAATACCTTTGACGCTCCCCAGCTCCATGCCCGCAGGGCGCCCCAGTCCTCCGGTTTGCGAGGTTGGCTTTTATTTACCAAACCTATAATGCCGCGCGTAAGCCCGGCACCATTATCGGCCTGTATGCTGTTTGGTTCAAGTGTACAGTAACCCCATCCTGCGGCCAGCAGTTGTTCCGTGGGCGGTGAATCTCCGTTGATAGCTGGTGCAAAAAAGTTTGGACCCTGGGCCTTCGCAAGCGGATTATAAGCAGGATACTTGTCAAAAATTGCTTTCATCTCAGGATTATTCTTCACTATCATGTCTTTAAGAGCAGTGTTTAGTTTCTCATAGTCAGCAGGTGATGGTTGTGCGGGAGCAGGAAGCGATGGAAAACCAAACATGATCAAAACCGGAACAGGACCTTTTACATTTAATGGTAAAACCAGTACCGCATTCATATTGACACTGATGAGAGGATATTCACTATTATCAACCTTTCCTATAAGTTGTTTGGCTACAACCGGAGTACGCCCTACATATTCATAGTCGGTAATTTTTGCGGTCCAGGAAACTTTAGGGACACCTTCCGGTATACGTCCGTACATTTCCTTTTCAAAGTCGTTGACGATCTCCGGCCGGCGAACCTTCCACCATAAGTCACCAGTAGTTATTTTTCTTCCGTTTTTCGACACGAGTGCATCAGGTAACTCAGGACATGGATTTGCCAGCATTTCATCTTCGTTGGCGTGGTTAGGGTCTGACTGATTACTGCTGGGGCCGGGTCTTAGTTTTTTTATGCCCAGTTGTCGCATCATGTCCTCGCGATCTTCCTGTGCGGTGAAATTGGAAAGATGCGGATAACGGCTGCTATCTAATATCCCTTGCTGGGCGTTGCAGCAAAGTGAGATGACTAAAGCCAGTAACAGGCTCCATTGTTTTTTCATATAATCGTGTATTTGATATTTAATCCTTGTCTGTTCTGAACGGCGAAGCAGGTAGTCCTTCTTTATTATATAGATTCGGGTCGACCGGGTTATCTGCCCATGCATAACGAACAAATTTCGGCTCTGTAATTTCACTGTTTGATACAATGACTTTATCGCCTTCAATAGTTGCTTTTGCCCACACAAATTTTTTATCTGCGCCCGCAATTGCAAAAGAAGACACAGGTCCGCCATTGACTGTTGTTAATCCGCTTCCCGTATTGGAGAACTGCAGAATGATCCTGTTTCCTTCAATGCTGGATGATTGATAAATAGGTCCGGAATAAATAATGTTTTCATTGTATGCTTTTTTCATGGCGATCAATGCAAGCCGTTCGCCTACATCTTTTTTATTATCGGGATGTATGTCGTTCCATTCACCAAGATCAATAGCTACCGCCATACCAGTGTTCGTTATGGATAAAGACTTAAGCTGCGCTTCTCTCAACGCAGCCCAATTGCTTTCCGATGGGAGGTAATTGTATTCCATAAATCCGGGTAGCTGTACAAAAAGAAATGGTAGTGTATCCTGTGCCCATTTGCTGCGCCAGTCGCTGATCAGTGCCGTCATTAAATTTTCATATAATTTGGCCTGACCTGTATTGGCTTCCCCCTGGTACCAGCAGAAGCCTTTTATTTTGTAGTTGATCTCCGGAGCAACCATGGCGTTGTACAAAGCTGCCGGTTGCCCCTGTGCGTTAATGCCGCCCGTACCAACACCGCTGCTGAAGGACTGGAATGCCACGCCCACTTTATATTGCCATGAACCTTTCAAATCAACAGTGTCAGAACCGGAAAAAATCCAATAAGGTTTATCCGGTACAAATCCGCCCTTGCCATTGATGTTGGTAATGCGAACGGCAAAAATATTCTTACCTGCTTTAAGAACACCCGCAGGAACATCGTATCTTCTCTGGGGATATTGATACGTTGTGTTGCCTATCTGTTTTCCATTGATATAGAATTCGTCCGCGTCCACGATCCTGCCCAGAAAAACCCTGGCGGCTTTACCGGCCATACAATCCGGGATTTCCATCTCACGACGATACCATACAATGCCATTCAGATCCCTTATTCCCTGATCTTCCCAATAACCGGGAATATTTATCTGCCGCCAGCCTTTGGGAGAATAGGAAGGGTCGTACCATTTGGGGCTGGCTGCCATTCCTTCATCAATCGGAGGCGCTGGCCTTGCCGCGCCAGGATTATTTCTCCGCGTCAAACTTCTGAGATAGGCAGTGTCTTTATTTTTTTCAATGACGGCTTTTTGCAGTGGAAATGCTTTAAACCCTTCTTCGCTTATCCATGCTTCTATCGGTGTTCCTCCGACGCTAGCATTGATAATGCCGATGGGCACTTTATACTTATCGTACAACTTTCTGGCAAAAAAATAAGCAACCGCAGAGAACGGCCTGACTTCTTCACCTACGGCAGCCTTCCATGCACCGGCAGGAAGATCATTTTGCGGTCCCTGCAAACTGGTAAGTGTGGGGATCAAGAATTGCCTGATCCGGGGATAAGCAGCTTCCGCAATATCTTTTGCGTAAGTGATATCGTGAATATTCATTTGATGGACCATGTTCGATTGACCGCTGCAGAACCATACATCACCAAACAGGATCTCACGGAGGGAGATTTTATTGCTGGCGGTGATCTCCAGGGTGTATGGTCCACCCGCTTTGGTGGGTGGCAACAGTAGGGACCAATTCCCCTGATCATCGGCGTTGGTTTTATATTGTTTTCCATTAAAGCGGATCGCTACTTTTTCATTGGCAGCGGCCCATCCCCATAGTTTGATCTTTTCATCGCGTTGCAGGATCATGCTGTCCCGGATCAGCCGGGGTAGTTTTACCTGCGCGGAAGCGCCAAATGCGTAAAAGAATACCAATGAAAGAATAAATGATCTTTTCATATTGCGTCATTGAATAGTAATAAACTCGCTTACCACGTTGCTGGTGGTTTTATTTTTTACACCGGGTTAATGGGATCTTTCTTGTTGGGATCAAGCTGGCGTTGGGTGAGGATCGGGTTCTTTTCATAAGAAACAAAAGGACCTTCGGGTGATTTGCCCCGGAATACTACTTCTGAATGATCATAACCTGTTCCGCCTTCTGCGCAGATCAGGTAATACCAACCATCTTCTTTTAAGATATGCGGTCCTTCTATCCAGACTGGTTTTTTTGCCATATTTAATCGTTTAAGAGGTTTAATGTTTAAATGTTTAAGGTTCAGCGAAAGTTGGTTCATGCGGTTAACTGATTTGATCTCTTAACCATTAAACCTTTATACTCCGCTCAGTTGACGTATGGCTCTATTGTTGTGATCTGCCCATTTTCCTCATGGATCAATTCAGTGACTTTGATGCTTCTTAAATGGGTCACTCCTTTTGACAAACTTGAATCATGATAGAACAGGTACCATTTATTGTTGAACTCACAGATCGAATGATGGGATGTCCATCCAATAACAGGGTTCAGGATCCTGCCACTATATTTAAATGGGCCATAAGGGTTATCGCCGATGGCATAACAAATAAAATGTGTGTCGCCTGTGGAGTAAGAGAAATAATAGTTGCCCTTGTGTTTATGCAGCCAGCTTGCTTCAAAGAATCTCCTGTCAGTGTCTCCGGAGAGAAGGGGTTGGCTGTGTTCATCCAGGATGATCACATCTTTGGGGGTTTCAGCAAATTCCAGCAGGTCATCCGTCAACTGGGCTATTTTTGCACATAAAGCCGGTTCATGCTCTTCAGGCAGGTGTACCAGTGGTCCTTCACCTTCGGATTTAAAAGTACCTGTTTTCCAGCGTTGCAATTGCCCGCCCCAGATCCCGCCGAAGTACATATAATATTTACCATCTTCATCCATGAACACAGCAGGGTCGATGGAGAAACTTCCTTTAATAGCTTCGGGTTGGGGAGTGAAAGGGCCGGTGGGGGATGAACTGGTGGCTACGCCGATACGGAAGATGCCGTCATGTGTTTTAGCCGGAAAAAACAAATAATAAGTTCCATTTTTTTCCGCCGCATCAGGGGCCCACATTTGTTTATCAGCCCAGGGCACATCTTTTACATGGAGGGCAATGCCATTATCCAACGCTTCTCCTTCCGGCGAATCCATGGAGATCACACGATAATCTTTCATGGCAAAATGACTTCCCAGGTCATCAAAGGGCGTGTGGGATTCCACATCATGGGAAGGGTAGATATATATCTTTCCATTAAAAACATGCGCAGACGGGTCAGCGGTATAGATATGTGTTACCAAAGGCTGCGAAACAGCTTTTCTATTTAAGTCGTCAAAGTCAATATGGTTAATTGGATCTTCAGGCATGGCCGGTTGAATATTTTGAATAAATGAATAAAATAATTATTAAACACGTCTTGCTTTCAATTCTGTTTCTACACGTATTTCCATTTCTTTATTGATCGAGTAGCCAAATAACAATGCTGCGCCCGCGATGAAGATCAGCCCGGGTATCACGCTTATCAGCATTTTGATGCCACTCATAGCGGCTGGTGTTTGCACCAATGCATTGGCATCGTATCCAAATACACTTAATAGCCCTGTTGAAATAGCACCACCCAGGCTTAATCCTATTTTTAAACCAAAGATCATGGCCGAGAAAATAATGGCTGTTGCGCGGCGTTTATTTTTCCATTCACTATAATCCGCCACATCAGCGATCATTGCCCAGAGCAATGGAATAGTGATGCCATATATAAAACCATGCAGGGTCTGCAATGCGAATACTCCCGGTACAGAATTGGCTGAAAGGAAATTGATCAGGATCAGGCAGAGCGCCGATAAAGCAAGAAAGATCGCAAAGACATTTCGTTTTCCAAACCGGTCGGCAAGTGGCTTGGAAAAAAAGATCCCGATGATCATAGCAATGGTGCTGGCTGCGCTGATAATACTGGCTGTTGCATACGGGGCGCTGTCGGGTTTGCGGAATTCTTCAAATGCTGCATTGCCGAAAATATTGCTCAGGCTGTCCAGCATGTTGCTGAAACCAATATTGTTCAGGAAGTTGATCTGGCTCGCTTCATCAAGATAGTACCTGAAATAATAAATATTCATACCACCTTTCAACGCCAGCGTGATGAATACAAGGATGGTCAATGCAAGCATGATCAGCCAGGGTTTATTCTTCATCAGGTCTGCAAGGTCCTGTTTCAACGGAGTTTTCTGTTCCTTTGGTGGCGTGATCCTTTCGCGCGTGGTCAGGAAGGTGATCAGGAAACATATTACACCAGTGATTGCAAATACGAGCATCACTTTTTCAAAGCCTGCAGCTTTATCGCCATGCCCTACAGAAATGGCCAATGGCAATAAAAGCACCTGTATGATGAACTGAGCTACCATCACCGCTACAAAACGATAAGCGGAGAGGCTGTTCCTTTCTTTCATATCACCTGTTATTACGCCACTTAATGCAGAATAAGGAAGGTTGTTGGCAGAGTAGATAATGACCAGCAGGAAGTAAGTAATGAATGCATAAACGATCTTACCGCTTTCAGTAAAATCAGGTGTGGAGAAAGCAAGTAAAGCAATAACACCAAAAGGAATGGCCGTCCATAATATCCAGGGGCGGAACTTGCCCCATCTAGTATTGGTGCGGTCGGCAATAGCACCCATGATGAGGTTAAAGAAAGCACCGAAAAAACCACCAACCAGCATGACAAGACTTGCTTTTGCCGGAGGGATCTTATAGATATCCGTATAAAAGAAGGCAAGGAATGCCATCAGTGTTTGGAAAATAAGATTAGCGGCCAGGTCGCCAAGGCTATAGCCGATCTTTTCTATTATGGATAACTTCTGGGGATTGTTATTATTCATGATGGTATTGATAAGCGTTCGTTATGATTTTGTTTGTGTGGCTATCACTTTATAAAAAGCGGGTTTTGGCTTAAACTGGCGATCGAATAATAGCGGATAATTGGTCCTTCCTCTTACAGGCCAGTCATTCAACCAGCTTTGACCATCATTCACTCCCCAGAAAGTGACCCGCGTGATCTTATCCTTATGTTTCAGGAAAAGCCCGAACAAGGCTTCGTAATCGCTGGCCAGTTGTTGCTGCACGCTGTCTGGCAGGCCATTGGTATAAGGGTTCAGGGAAGGTGAACTGGCCATGCGCTGGTTTACGTCGGCGCCCTGGAAGTTACGTGGTAATACTTCAATATCAAGCTCGGTGATCATTACTTTCAGTCCCAGTGCAGCATATTGCAAAATGCTTTCTTCAATATCTTTCAGCGGTATGCGGCCGACATGCCAATGGCCCTGTATTCCCACACCGTCAATACGGACACCGGCGGCCTGGATCTTTTTGATCAAAGCGATACAACCTGCTCTTTTTGCCGGCTGCTCATTATTATAATCATTGTAATAAAGTTCCGTATTGGGCGATGCTGCCTGTGCAAGCCGGAATGCTTCGGTTACAAAATCATTCCCGAGTTTTTGCTGAAAAGGGGATTGGCGCATGGTGCCATCTTCATTCAATGCTTCATTCACCACATCCCAGGAAAAAATTTTACCGCTGAATCGTTTGGCAACGGTGTTGATATGATTGGTAAAAAAAGTACGGAATGAATCCACGTCCTGTATGCGTCTTGCAAAAGCAGGCATCTGGCTATGCCAGATCAATGTATGCCCGTTGATCTTGATATTATTTTTTTTGCCATAGGCGATGAGTTTGTCAGCCAGGTCAAAATCGTATGTGTTCCATTGCGGATGGATCACTTCTGCTTTCATGATATTTTCCGGTGTTGCCGCATTGAATTGTTTAGGTACCAATGCTGCCGCTTTCGGATCTTTTTCTTCTATCTGTTGTGCATTCAGCGCTGTGCCGATCAGGAAATCATTCTTGAATGTATTTTTCAACGACGGGATCTCCTGTGATGTGGCTTGTCCTTTACTGGTCTGGCACCCCAGTGTCAGCAGTGCAAGAGTGCCTGCAGTGAAGGCGTTGATGAGTTTTGTTTGCATAAATTATTTTTTACCGGCTTGATGAATTGTTTCGGTTGGCCCCAGATAGGACGGTGTTGTTTTTCCAAAATCCAGCACCAGCTTCTGCAGGACCAGTGTGGGATTGACCATCCAGTATTTCACCGTATGTTTTCCAGGCTTGCTGATATGATGTTTGGTTGATTGAATGATCATGTTTTCCGCTGCCCATTTATTCCAGATGCCACTGCTGGAAGTTTTATCTTCTTTGTTGATGCTGATGATCTGCGGCATTTCATCATCCACGGAGATTGCGTATTGCAGTCCTTCCGGAGCAGAGTGAAGATTAAGGGTAGGGGAGTGGTACGTATTAATGTAGAAATCCCCTTCGCCATACGTATAGATCTCGTATTCCACATGCGGTGAATTGCCGCCCGGTTTTTGTTCTGTTGCAGTAACGGGAAATGGTGTGATCGCAGAACCCGTGCGTCCATGATCAGGCAGCACCTGCCATTTTATACCGTTGGTGTTTATGGCTTTGGTGAAATGATCCGCTTCTATCGAAATTCCTTTTTTCTCTTCCTGGTAGAATGAATGGGTAGGCGTTCCTGCAGGAATAGCGGCCTTCTTAACATTGATAATTGCTTCTTCCTTCATTGGCTGAATGGAATCCGCGGGCACATATTTCACCTCAGGCATTTTTTGACTGTTGGGTTGTTGCCAGTATGTATAACCAATATGCGTCTGATCCATCAGGTGATTCCATTTGCCGTTATTCAACTGATGATATTCTAGGGTTATGAGTGAGTCATTGGTATATAATTGCTTTACCTGGTCTGCATAACCATTGGCCTGTTTCCATTTTTTTGCATAAGCCTGTTTATTAAGTGCGGCGTTGTAATACAACCCATACAGGTTGGCGCAGGCTTTTACCGGATGCAATACCAACTGGAAATAAGCATCCTTATATTCGGTTGGCAATGCATTTCCAACAGCTTCTGCACGTTTCAGCAGATCGCTGTATGCAGTGGCGACCTCTTTCCATTCGCCGGTAGCTAAACTATATGTATTGGCATCCAGCAATTCGGGTTTTCTTCTGCCATTGTATTTTCCATATTTCGCGAGTATATCACCGATCTCTTTAGCGTGTTGTTTACCGAATTGATCGGCGGCCCATTTTTCCGTATAGGCTTGAAGATCGGCAGGACCCGTCTTTTCAGGATCCCACGCATAATCGAGGAAGAAGGATGTCGGGAATTCCATTGGTTTGATATCGCCTACGTTGACAATCCAGATCTGCCGCGCATTATATTCCCATGCCAGGTGCATTTGTTCCCAGATCCGAGGTAGGGGGTTTGTGTTTAACCATTTATAATTTCTCGGACCGCCTACATAATCAAAATGGTAATAGATGCCATATCCTCCTGTTCTTGGTTTTTCATTCAGCCTGGGAAGCTTCCGGATATTGCCCCAGTTATCATCAGCAAGCAGTAATGTTACATCATCCGGCACTCTCATCCCCTGATCATAATAATCCTGCACTTCTTTATACAAGGCCCATAACTGTGGAGTTTGATCTGCTGGTTTACCGGTTACTTCTGTAATGATCTTCCGCTGGTCGCTTACGATCTTTTCCAGTAATGTGGTGGCTGTTTGCCTTGACATGGGTTCGTCACCATCCCCCCGCATGCCAACGGAAACAATCTTTTCATTGGTAGCGCGCTGCATGCCGGCCCGCCAGAATTCCTTTAATTTGACTTCATTGCTGTCGTAGTTCCATTTCCCGCTACCGTATCTTCTCCATTCATCATGGGCGCGCATGAGTGGCTCATGGTGGGAAGTGCCGATCACGATCCCGTATTTATCGGCCATTTTTATATTCAATGAATCATCATCATAAAATGCATTACCCCACATGGCTGGCCAGATGTAGTTTCCTTTCAGGCGCAGGATGAGTTCAAAAACTTTTTCATAGAACAGGTGGTTAAAACCTCCAAACTTTTCTTTGCTCCAGTTGGATAATGCCGGCGCTTCATCATTGATAAAAATGCCACGGTACTTAACTTTTGGAGCATCATTAAATGACATGTTTTTCTTCAAGTAAAGAGATTCCCTGTTTTTTATAGGCACATCTGCCCACCAATTCCAGGGAGAGACGCCAATCTGTTTTGAAAATTCAAATATCCCATAGGCTGTGCCTCTGCGATCACTTCCTGCAATAATCAACTGGTTTGCATTGCTCTGCCATAAAAAGGCTTCCCATCGTTGAGTGATACTGGACATGTCGAGGCCTTTTTTTTCAGTTAACATTTTTATCAGAGAGGATCGGTCAGCTGAGCCGATAATAATGGCCGTTTTTCCTGTTATCGATGTAGTCATCTCGGGTTTAACACGAGTCACCTTTTCTATATCAGCTTGCAACAATGCAGCTGCCTGGCGAACGAGTTCATGATCATTGGGGTCCACGCAGATAACAGCATCTTTCAGCGAGAAAGATTGGGCCGACAAATTTTCTGAGATAAACGACTGGGTGCGGCCATAAACAGATAAAAACGCCGCGATAATAAAAAGGAACTTTTTTTTCATACAGAGTTTTTTAAAAGCCAATACTATTTCCACCGTCCACAGGCAATATCACGCCGGTGATGTATTTTGCTGAATCACTGGCAAGAAAATAAGCCGCGTCTCCGATATCTGCCGCGTGTCCCATAATGCCCATCGGTGTGCGTCCGAAAACTTTTGCTTTTCGTTCCGGGTCACTGTCTAATGCCTTTGCTGTCATTTCTGAATAGATAAATCCCGGGGCGATAGCATTCACCCGTATGCCTTTTGGGGAAAGTTCCACTGCCATAGCACGTGTCATGCCTTCAATCGCAGTTTTACTTGCGGAATAGGCAATCACTTTGGGAATACCATACTGTGCAGCCATAGAGCTGATGTTGATGATGCTTCCGCTTTGCTGCTGCAACATTTGTTTTACCACTTCCCTACTAAGCGTGAATACCGAGCTTACATTTGTCAACATAACATGATGAAAATCTTCGTCGGACACTTCAATGAAATCTTTCTTCATGTTCACCCCCGCATTGTTAACGAGTATATTCACCCGTCCATATTTTTCTACGACCTGATTTACGAAGTCAGGAATGAATTTAAGATCTGTTACGTCACAAGGCATGGCATGGCAAAGCTGACCGAGTTGTGCCTTTGCTTCTTCCAGTTTTTGCTGATTTCTTCCGACGATGATCGTTTCAATTCCTTTTTGCACAAACTTTTCAGCGATAGCGAAACCCAATCCTGAGCCGCCACCTGTTACAATCGCCACTTCTGTTTTCATATTGTTCTTTTTAAATCCAACGTTTTGGTTTAAATGCCTGGCGCAAACGGAAAGCGCAGACTTTTATAATATTCGAGGGTTTTATCTGGTTTTTCGTATTGTGATGGGATAGGCATGCTGCTGAATGTCTGGAAGTACAGAAGGCATGCATTGCGCCACCAAAGGGCTTCTTCATATTGTACCTGAAAAAGCATATCAATCTGATTGAATCGTTGAGAATCTACAAATGGTTGCATTTTTTTCCAGGAGACCTGCATCTGTTTTACTTTTGATGCACCCGTGTAGTAATTATAGCAAAGTTCATCCCACAGCGTGCGGCCACTTCTCAGCTTGAATGTCCATGGTACGTGATGAAACCACAGTAGGTTTTTTTCTTCACAGGTTGATACATCCTCCCAGCGTTTTCTGGCTTCAGGGAAATATTGTGAAAGGGCATTGCTGCCTGTTGCCGTGCGGTCAAAGCCAATGCCGGCACTGTCCGCTTTATGATAATACACGGGGTTCCATTCCGGGCGACTCAGGGTATTCACCCAGGGCGCAGGTCCGTAATGATGACTTGTACCCATGATATGATGAAGCCCCAGTGGGTTCATATATTGCACTACCGTTTCGCGGCTTTCACACATTAATGGAATCATGATTTTCAAAAATTCGTCACGACTGCTAAATGTCATTCGCAGCCATTCTTCAGCGATTTTTTCGCTTGTCAGGGAATGGTCCCAGGCTAATCTTCCCAATGCATACCAGTTAGCCTGCGATAACGGATGACCGGTCCAATTGATATCGCTTCCGATATTTGAAACAGCCGCGATACCATTCAATACATGTCGATCCAGGCTGCCGTCGATCACCTTAGCTACAGTGCTTCCTTTGCCTTTGCTATAAGTGTCGCTTTCCATTGTTTCCTTAAAGAGCGGTGCAAGAAAAGCAAGCGTTGTTCCTTGCCCCAGATATTCCTGTGTAACCTGAAATTCCATCATCAATGGAGTTTTTGGCATTGCGCCAAATAATGGGTGAAATGGTTCACGAGGCATAAAATCAATAGCGCCATTTTTGACCTGTAACAATACGTTGCTCTTGAACTGTCCATCAAGCGGAACAAAATCATGGTAAGCCTGCTTATGCCTGTCAACAGGATTCTCATTACTATACACAAATGCGCGCCAGATCACAATGCCGTTGTAGGGCGCAATGGCATCTGCCAGCATGTTTGCTCCATCTGTATGCGTACGTTTATAATCTTGCGGACCGGGCTGTCCTTCACTGTTTGCTTTTACTAGGAATCCACCGAAATCCGGGATTTCCCTATATATTTCCTGGATCTTTTGTTTCCACCATTCCTGTACCTGCGGATCGAGAGGGTCGGCCGTTTTGAGTTTACCAATTTCTATTGGAGCGCTGAACCTGGCGGTGAGGTATACCTTTATGCCATAGGGGCGGAACACATCGGCCAGCGCACTCACTTTTTGGAGGTAAGCAGGAGTAAGAAAAACAGCATTTGCATTTACATTTGTCAATACAGTGCCATTGATGCCTATGGAAGCATTTGCCCGCGCATAATCGATATACCTCGGATCAATGTAGCCTGGTAGTGTATGCCAGTTCCAGATAGACGAACCTGCGTAACCGCGTTCAACGGTTCTGTCGAGGTTGTCCCAGTGATTGAGCATACGCAACTTCACATGGGGTGCGCTGACGACCTGTAATGATGAAAGGCTTTGCCCGGTTTGTATCATTCGGAGAAAATGAAATGTACCGTATAATACAGCCACATCAGTGTTGCCTGTTATGATTATACACTTTTTAGTGTTAATTATTTTATTTACAATTATAAACCCTTCATCGTCAAGTTGGTTTAACATCGGTTCCAAGCCGGCATTTTTGATTAAGGAATTCGCTGACGGAGTGCCGGCAACTATCAGGTTATTACGGTCCAGTTTTTCTGTTGTGACCATTTGTGCTCTCAACAAGCTATTCAAGGCTGTGGTTAATTCTCTTTTCGCAATATCTATGGTCGCAGAAGTAGAAATTATTAAGACGCCGCTAATATTGTTGCGGTATTTTTGTATTAAGGTCTTATCATTGATTGGTAAATATCGAAGCCATAGCTCGTATCCGTTTTCAGCTTTGCAAACAAACAACAGGCTGCAATACATCAGCGTGAAGACAAATTTTCTTATAATCATAACTAAGGGGCTGATTTAAATATTTTAGTGGAAGAATCTCGAACAATGAGTTCGGTACGAATAACGATAACATCCGTATTACCAATATTTGATACACCATTAAGATGGTTAATGAGACTTCTAGCTGCTATCTCTCCCATATCAAATCCTGGGTAATTGATCGTACTAAGTTGAGGTTCGATGATTTTTGAGATCGGATCATTATTGAATCCAACAACGGCGACATCCTGGGGTACTTTTACTCCATAGTTCTTGAGTGTCCGCATAAATACCACTGCGGAAAAATCATTCGTGATGAAAGCGCCATCTGGAAGCGGATCCATCTTCATTACCTGGTGTGCTGCTTCAATTCCTCCCTGCTCGCTCAGATCTTTTATTAAAACATATTCTTCTGAGTACTTAATGCCATGGTCAAATAATGCATCCTTGTAACCTCGATGACGGTCAGCATATACATTACGATTGAGGTTTGCAGTAACGAGAGTAATCTTGTTACACCCCTGATTTATAAGATGTTTAGTCGCTTGATAACCGCATTTATAATTATCAATAACTACAGTGGTATTTTTAGGTGAATTTTGCACTCTATCAAAAAATACTACCGGTATGTTTTTTTCATGAAATGGCAAAAAATGAGATAGGTCTTTGGTATCGAAAGCCAATGAGGCAATTAATCCATCCACTCTTTTATGATAGAAATTCAGCGCATTGGCAGACTCCTTTTTAACAGTCTCGTTGGAGTGAGCAATAATTAAATCATAGCCAGTTAAGGAAGTTACTTTTTCGATTCCGGCAAGCACACTTGTAATAAAATTGCTTCGCAATTCGTGCACGATAACGCCAATAGTGTTGGTCTTTTGTTTCCTTAAATTGCTGGCAAAAGTATTAGCCCTGTATCCCAGTTTCCGAGCCGTTTCTTGAACACGTTTCCGGGTCTGTTTATTAATTACGGGGTTATCTTGGAGTGCCCGGCTGACTGTTGCTGAGGAAATAGCCAGTTTTTCAGCAATATCATAAATGGTAATTTCTTTTTTTGACTTCATTTCGCAATCGGTTACTTGAAGATCGCAAAAAAAATTAAAATGATAGAGGCTTTTTTAACGAAGAAGCGCGTATGATTAAGCCAGACTTCAAAGTAAGTAAATTAGTTATATATATGTTAGTGATTCCCTTTAGATGATTAATTAATGTAGTGGCTGCTGCCTCGCCCATGGTCTTGCCAGGATAATCAACTGTAGTCAAATTCGGCTCTATAATTTTACTGCTTGGGTCATTATTAAATCCAGCAAAGGCGATATCATTGGGAATAGCCACATTCGCATTTTTTAAAATTATCATACAGTGTACAGCGGCAGTATCATTTGCAGAAAATACACTGTCTGGCCGGTCCCCAGGTGCTAAATCCAAGATAAATTTGGCGGCGTTTGAGCCGGCATCCTCTGAGAGATTGCTAATCAGGTGGAATTCTTCCACAAAGGGCAGATTATGGTCAGCTAAGGCCTGTTTAAAGCCTGCCAGCCGATCTTTATATACGTTCAGGTGGGTATTTCCGCCTAAATGCATGATCTTTTTGCACCCCTGATCAATCAGATGCCTTGTTATATTATAAGCTTCGCTATAATTATCAATAACAACAGATGTGCTTTCCGTATGAGAGCCTACCCTGTCAAAAAATACGACAGGAATTCTTTTTTTAAAAAAAAGTTCCAGATGCGTAAGGTCCTGGGTGTCATACGACAGCGAAATTAGCAATCCATCAACCCGCTTATTAAACATTGTTAGGGCATTCGTCTTTTCCCTTTCCACATTTTCAAGGGATTGCGCGATAATTAAATTGTATCCGCCCAGGTTTGCAACCTTTTCCATTCCAGCCAGAACAGAGGACATAAAATAACTGTTCAAACGGGGAACTAAAACCCCAATGGTGTGTGTTTGCTTGCTTCTTAAACTGCTAGCAAATGTATTTGATTGATATCCAAGCGATTTTGCAGTATCTGCAATTTTTTTGCGGGTTGCTTTACTAATCATAGGATTATTATTTAATCCCCTGCTAACAGTAGCCGCAGAAATATTCAAGTGCCGGGCAATGTCGTAAATCGTTATCTCCTTCTGTTCTTCCATATTTATAGTCCTATCCTCCAAAGAAAATCAGCTTTTTTGAATTAAAAAAATGCAATCGGTTGATATTTTTAAATATTTTCTTATATTCGTTTTCGTAAGACAACTTTTGCGTCTTCAAACGATTGATGTTTTTGCTAAAAACTGCTGTATGAAACAATTTAATTGCCACCAATTTATTCCGCCCAGTCATTTCTTTGTTTTATCCTTTTTTATCAAAGTCGTTTTTAACCATTCAGCCTTAGCGCCAGCAAAGGCTATTCTGCAGTCGAATGAACATGCCGAAGTCGTGTCGCCCCAATCCATTCAAACTTATTATTTGTAACTGCTTAAAAAAAGTCAAACAATGATTAGAGAAGCAACTTTAAAAAAAGAAACTGCCTTCGGTGCTACCCGAGCATCTGTTAGCAGGTTGTTCATGTTGTTTTTGTTTGCCGCCTGTCTATTCGGTACCACGACAGCTATGGCTCAAGAAAAACGAATTACAGGACGCATCACAGGGGACAACGCTATCCCAATAGCGAAAGCGTCAGTTCAGGTCAAAGGAACTGCCCTGGGCACGACTACTAACGAAAATGGTGATTTTGCGATCACGACTACTAAAGGTGCCGTATTAGTTATTTCCAATGTTGGTTACACAAACAAAGAGGTAACAGTTGGTGATAACACCCAAATTGATGTCCAGTTAAGTTCTTCTGTGCAAGACATTGGCGAAGTTGTAGTGGTGGGTTATGGAACAAGAAAGAAAAGAGATCTTACGGGCGCGGTAGCAAGCGTTAACCTGGAAACACAGCGAGATCTTCCTAACACCAATATCGGGCAATATTTACAGGGAACTGTGCCTGGTTTGAATGTAGGTATGACTACTAGTGCAGGTGCAACCCCTCCAATCTCTATTAGAGGAAGAGTGACACTTAATGGTAACCAAAATGTCTTAATAATACTGGACGGGATCCAATATAATGGATCGTTATCCTCTATTAACCCGGATGATATTGCCTCAATGGATGTCTTAAAGGATGCAAGTTCTACCGCTGTTTATGGAGCGCAGGCGGCGAATGGTGTAATCCTGATAACTTCCAGAAAAGGTCGTGCTTCCGTAAAACCCAGGGTTTCTTTTTCATCTGCCTATACATTGCAAAAACCGACTATCGGCGACCTGAAGCCATTTGACAGGAATGGTTTTATCGCGTTCATGACAGAAAATTTTTATGACAAAGCTTATCTCGGACCGGATTACACAACACCAAATCCAGCATTTGATCTGGCAGACGTGATCGATAATGCCTTACGAACGCCCACCGGGGAGCTTAGACCCGACAATTACGACTGGTTTGGGGAAGCCACAAATAATGGTTCGGTTTACGAAACCAGCCTTAGCGTATCCGGAGGCTCTGATCGATTTAACTATTTCCTTTCAGGTGCCTTAGTCGATCAAAAAGGCTACATCATTAATGATAAATTTAAAAGGAAAACTCTTCGTATCAACCTTGAATCTAAATTACTTGATTGGTGGAAAGTAGGGGTGCAGTCTTCCGGCTCTTTTGTAAACCAGGATGGTGCTGAACCTTCTTTCGGAAGTATTCAGCGTATGCCACCGCTCGTTTCGCCTTACGATGCCACCGGTGCGCTCATTCCATTCCCGACTTTGACATTAGAGCCAAGTCCTTTCACCACTTATTATGTTGATGATTACGACAGGAATAATTATCTTTTTGCCAACGCATATACAGATATTGACTTTCCTTTCCTGAAAGGATTGAATTACCGAATGAATTTTGGTAATAACTATCGCCAGACAAAAAATTTCCGTGCAAGTATTTATGCTGCCGGACAGACAGGGCAGGCATATAAAAATTACCAGGACTATTACGATTATACATTTGATAACATTCTTACTTATACTAAGAGCTTTGGCATTCATGAGATCCAGGCCACTATGTTATACGGAGCAATTGAAAGAAAGTTCAATAGCACTAACTCACGTGCAGAAGGCTTTACCAGGCTGACGCTTGGTTATAATAACCTGGCCCAGGGTAATAACCGCTTTGCAGAATCTGATTCGTGGGAAGAGGCATTGAATTACCAGATGGCAAGGATCAACTATAAACTGTTGAATAAATACCTGCTGACTGCAACGGTTCGTCGTGACGGTTATTCAGGTTTCGCAGAAAATAACAAGTATGGAACGTTTCCGTCGGTAGCCCTAGGCTGGATCATGTCCGATGAGGGTTTCATGAGTAAAATAGCATGGATCAATCAACTTAAACTGAGAGCTAGCTATGGCTTGGCGGGTAATCAGACCAGTCGATATACCTCAATCGCTCGTGTTTCTACCACCATACCAAACAGTTCCGCTCCCGCGGCATACATATACGGTGACGGCGGTACTACCGCATTCGGTCAATATGTAGCCTCTTTAGGAAATCCTGATTTGAAATGGGAGCGTACGGCAGAACTGAATCTTGGAGTCGACTTTAGTTTCCTGAATAACAGGCTGACCGGTTCACTGGATTATTATAAAAAGAAAACTACAGAATTATTGTACAGTATCAACATCCCTAATATCTCTGGATTTGGAAGCATAGCCACAAATGTTGGGCAGATTAATAACACCGGATTTGAAGCAGCCATTACAGGGGGCATAATTCGTAATAAAGACTTTTCCTGGGACATGACCGTGAACTTCTCTACCAATAGCAACAAGGTGGTGACTATACGCGGTGTCGACGCGGACGGAGACGGGAAAGAGGATGATCTTTCTCAGAGTGGATTATTTATAGATAGGTCAATTGGGACGCTCTGGGATTTTCAACTGAATGGTATCTGGCAATTAAAAGATCAGATAATGCCAGGATTCTATCCGGGAACCTATAGAATTGTAGACCAGAATGGCGATAATGCGATCACAGATCCAGCGGATAAAGTAATCCTGGGAAGAAGGGAAGCGGCTTATCGTTTTAGCGTGATCAACAATTTCAGTTACAAAGGTTTTTCATTGTACATATTGGTTAACTCTGTTCAGGGTGGTAAGGATGGATATCTCGGTTTAAATAATCCTTTTTATTTCCGCGAAGACAATACAATCAGAATTAATGGGCTACAAGGTATCGACTATTGGTCGCCCAATAACCCTGACGGAAAATATCCAAGGAATATATCAGGTAATCAGCCCACCATTGCAATGAGTTCTACGAACCGCTGGCAGGATAGAAGTTTTGTAAGATTGCAGGATGTAACCCTCTCTTATAACCTGAAAAACTCTCTTCTCAAAAAACTTCCATTGCAATCGCTTAATCTTTTTGTAAGCGGTAAAAATCTGCATACATGGACCAATTGGGAAGGATGGGATCCTGAGACAGAGGCGAATGATGACCAAGGTAGATCACAAGCACAGGGGTTGTTGATTGGCGGTAGACCTGTGTTGAAAACCTTTACTGTTGGGCTTAACCTAGTATTTTAATCCTCACTAAAACAAACAAGATGAAAAGGAAGATAATTCAATTGACATTGTTGAGCCTGGTATTGACTATCGGCGCTTGCAAGAAGTCATTTCTTGATGAGAATCCTCAATCGTTTTTGAGCACCACAAACGCATTCAAAACAGCCAACGATTTTAATGCGTCGGTGAACAATATTTATCGGCTAATTAGAGATGAATTTTATTCATCCAGCGATTGGCAGCCAATGCAATACCTATACAGAACGGATCTGGTGGTAGAAGTTTCGGTTGGCAGCAATCCAAATTTGGCAGCAGAATTCGGCCCTAGCGGCACATGCCCCACCAACCATTGGAATCAAATCTGGAAAATCGTATCTGAGGCGAATACCTTAATTGGCCGTATTCCTGATTCCGAAATGTCTGATGCAGACCGGCAGCAATTTGAAGCAAAAGGTAAGTTCTTCCGAGCGTTGGCTTATCGCACACTCGTCTATCTCTGGGGTGGTGTTCCTATTGTAACCACCGAATTGACAACAGAGAAAACTGACTTTGTTCGGGCTTCGAAGACTGAATGCCTTGCTCTTATTATCGAAGATTTGCAATATGCTACGGCAAACCTGCCTGGAATTATGACTGTAAAAGATGGTGAAATATCTAACCTGGCTGCGCAGCACCTGCTTGCTGAGGTTTACCTGGCTGCTGGTCAGTTTCAAAACGCAGTTACTGCCGCTTCTGCTGTAATCGATGATCCTAATACAGACTTAATGACCAGCCGTTTCGGCGCGCGCACATCTTATACTCCCGCAGACGTGTATTGGGATCTTTTTCAAAATAAAAATGCGAACAGGCGTAGTGCCAATAACAGGGAAGCTATATGGACCATCCAGTTTGAAACGGATGTCCCCGGTGGTGGGTCAGTTTCTACCGCTATGGCCGGAGGATATCAATTGGAAAGGGTACATGCACCGCTTTTCCGTGACATGAGAGTGAACAATGTGGCATTGTTCCAATGGCCAATAAGTGATTATACAGGCGGACGCGGAGTGGGCTTTATGCAGCCCTCCAAGTACTTTGCAAATGAGGTTTGGGGTACCGATTTCAATATTGATATTCGTAACGCTAACCATAATTTTATCAGGGTAATCCCTGTTACAAATCCTGCAAGTCCTTTGTTCGGCCAAACGGTGTCAACCGAAGCCCCGCCTCCTGGTGCCGGCATTACTTTCCCATCGAGGGTATTTTATCCTTACCAGGCGAAGGCAACGACTATACAGGATCACCCAGCCGGGTTGTATGTAAATCCTGGATCTTCTGACCCGATCAAAAAATGGGAACTTAAAGCGAGCGCTGGCGTTACCTATGCCGATCAGTATATGTTCAGACTTGCAGAAACTTATTTGCTGAGAGCTGAAGCTTACTTGGGCTTGGGTAATACTCCACTGGCGGCTGGTGATATCAATGTTGTTCGTAATAGGGCTCATGCAACTCCCGTAACGGCAGCTAATGTCACTATTGATTACATTCTTGATGAGAGAATGAGAGAGTTTGGAGTTGAAGAGAAAAGAATGTTAACACTGATGCGCCTAGGCAAATTGTATGATAGAGTAACGCGGCTTAATCCGTTCTATGGTATCAAAATGGAACAGCGCTTCAACCTGTGGGCGATACCTACTTCCGAGATACAAAAAAATACAGGTGCAGTGCTGGAGCAAAACCCTGGCTATTAAATGAAATATCAAAAAGGCAACGAGTGAAAATAAAATATATAGGATTATGGCAAGTGGTGACTACTCTCCGCGCGAGATTGACAGAGACAAAGCTGCGAGAACTTTAGAAAATGAGTTATGTGCAAAATCCGGTTAGCTAGGCTTATCAAGACCGTTTTCATATTGCAATTTGGTCGCTTTGGCTTACAAACAATGAGAGCTTATCAGGGGGAATGTTCTCATTCCCCTTTCTTTCTATTGAACTGAAGTTAGGGGGCTAACTATCGTTCCGGAAATTACAGTACGAAAATAACTTTAACTGAGGCTAATGTTTTGGCCATTATTAATTGGCCTTTCTTGAATTAAAGTCAACCTAATAATAATAATTCATGCGTGTTTCTTTATTTTATGTGCCGGTGTCATTTTCTATCCGTAACCTTATTATCCCGGTTTTGTTTTGTTTGGCGAATAATGTTCAATCGCAATCTGTAATAAGAGAGCGTGTACTTATCAATGATGATTGGCGCTTTTTCCGGTATACGGCTGCACCCGACAATTTAATATATGATGAACGTCCAGCCGTAATAAATCGTAATGACAGTGTTGCTGCTGATACAAAGCCAACAGAAGCGGTTGTTGTAAATTCCACAGAGAAGGTTTTGAAGAAATGGATACTTCCTTCTGCCAACGATTTTATAAAAGATCCGGCCAAACAGCATCAGCGTCCTGTCGGTAATCCTGGTAGCGATTTCTCGTTTGTTCAGAATAATTTTAATGACAATGCTTGGCAGCAGGTAAAACTACCTCATGACTGGGCGATTAACGGTCCATTTTACGAAGGTAATAATGCAATTGTTGGTGGTGGGATGGGAAGATTGCCGAGCCAGGGTGTTGCCTGGTATCGCCGAAAGTTAGATATATCTGCAGCAGATAAAAGCAAATCAGTTTACCTTGATATAGATGGTGCAATGTCATATGCGATGGTTTGGCTGAATGGCAACCTTGTGGGAGGATGGCCTTATGGGTATAATTCTTTCCGTCTTGATCTGACTCCCTATATTCAACCAGGAGGAGATAACCAACTTGCGATAAGGCTCGACAATCCTTTAAACTCTTCGCGCTGGTATCCAGGAGGTGGAATTTACCGGAATGTATGGCTTACAAAAGTCAGCACTGTACATGTGGGCCAATGGGGAACTTTTATCCGTTCTAAAAACGTGTCTTCATCATCTGCTACTCTTGACCTGACGGTACAGATTGAGAATAAATCAAATACTGACCAGCAAATCGAAGTGGTCACTGACGTATATACATTAAACAAAAAACTGGAAAAAACAGGATCAAGAATTGCGTCATTCCGCAAATCAACTGCAATCGCTCGGGCCGGTCAAAAAACTGAAATAGAAAATTCTATCGTCATTAAAAAACCTTTGCTGTGGGGACCCTCACCAGAACAAACGCCCAACTTATATATGGCCATTACTCGTTTGTATGCAAACGGCCAATCTATTGATGAATACCAAACGCAATTTGGGATCCGTTCCTTGGTGTTTGACCCTGAGAAAGGAGTATCAGTAAACGGAATGCCCGTCAGGATTCAGGGTGTGAATCAGCATCATGATCTTGGAGCGTTGGGAGCAGCTTTCAACCTTAGAGCTGCCGAAAGACAACTGGAAATGCTCGCAGAGTTGGGATGTAATGCCATTCGGTTATCACATAATCCACCAGCTCCGGAACTGCTGGAACTCACGGATCGCATGGGATTTTTGGTCATAGATGAAATTTTTGATGGTTGGGAGAGAAAAAAATCGCCACTGGATTTTCATTTAATTTTTCCAGATTGGGCTGAACCAGATACTAGATCTTTTATAAGGAGGGATCGCAATCATCCGTCTATCATCTCTTGGAGTTTTGGCAATGAAGTGGGTGAACAATATACTGGAGAGGAGGGTGCTGCAGTTGCAAGAAAATTACATGATATTGTATTGGATGAGGATAGTACCCGTCCGTCAACTGCATCCATGAATTATGCGAAACCTGATATGACTTTCCCTCGTGAATTGGATATTATCAGTTTAAATTATCAGGGAGAGGGCATTAGAGATGCACCCGAATACTCACACTTGCGGGGTATCAGAACATCGCCCCTCTATCCGGCATTTAAGAAGCAGTTCCCTGGAAAGTTAATATTTGGCAGTGAAACTTCATCAACGCTCAGTACCCGCGGTTCATATATCTTTCCCGTTACTAAAGGCAGTAGTGCTCCTGCTAGTGATACCACAGGTGGCAATCCTTACAAAAAATATGTCAGCGCGTATGAACTGTATACAGCGCCATTTGGCGCGTCGCCGGATAAAGTATTTGCAACTCAGGATCAGCACCCCTACGTTGCCGGCGAATTTGTCTGGTCTGGTTGGGATTACCTCGGCGAGCCGACCCCTTATTATTCTTCACGTAGTTCCTATTTCGGTATAATCGATCTCGCAGGTTTTAAGAAAGATCGTTTTTATCTCTATCAGTCACGCTGGAAACCTTCCCTACCAATGGTGCATATCCTGCCGCATTGGAATTGGCCTGATCGTAACGGGCAGATAACGCCTGTACATGTTTTTACATCCGGTGATGAAGCCGAATTGTTTTTAAACGGTCGTTCAATGGGAAGGAAAAAGAAAGCAAAGTTTGAATATCGCCTGAGATGGGATGAAATACAATATGAGCCTGGCGAATTGAAAGTGGTCGCTTATAAAAAAGGCAAAAAATGGGCGGAACAGACCATTAGGACAACTGAAAAAGCCGCTCAGTTGTCATTGAGTGCAGACAGGAACGTGATCAAAGGGGGGGAAGACCTCTCTTTTGTCACGGTGAAAGTGACGGATCAAAACGGATTAATGGTGCCGGACGCAGATAATAAAATAAGTTTCACTATTGAAGGACCGGGGGAGATTGTCGCAACCGACAATGGTGATCCCACAAATATGGTTTCGTTTGCATCAAAAGAGCGCCAGGCCTACTTCGGTCTATTATTGGCTATTGTGCGGTCTGAGAAAGGAAAGGCTGGTTCAATAAAAGTGACTGCATCGTCACCGGGACTGAAACCGGCCACTATTGAAATAAAAATAAGTAATTAAAAAATTACTTTGTATTGCTTGGAATCGGAGGCGACCTGGTAATAGTCGAATATTTGTTCCAGCGTAGAGGTATGATATGGACAGACGCCGGCCCGGGCACACCTTTGTCCATATGCTTGATCAATTAGGCATTCAATATAGTAATGGGGCCGAACCTTTCGTTTTCCGAAGGATAATGTCATACGGCTAAATTGTTCGAGGAGATGAGATAGAAGCTAATTTTAAATATTATTTGAAATAGATGATTCATATGCCATTTGTATGAATAATATACGTGAAATGATTTTTAAGCTCCTGGCGGTATTGTCAGCTTCCTGTCTCCTAAGTACTCAAAAATCAGCTTGGGTAAGTGATCAATGGATTTCTTTATTCAATGGGAAGGATTTTAACGGATGGGAGTCATACCTTGGACCGGCATACGATACTGTCGCGCATGATTTTAAAAGCAACCGTTTTGGACTTAATAATGATCCGGATAGTGTATTTACAGTTGTGCAAAATGGTGGTGAAAATATAATTCGAATATCAGGTCAACATTTTTGTTGCCTTGCTACAATGCAGGAATTCGAAAACTATCATCTTCGTTTGCAATTTAGATGGGGTAAACAAAAGTATGCACCCAGGAAAAGCTCAAAACGCGACAGCGGGGTTCTTTATCATTCACACGGACACCTCATGGAGTCGGTTGGTTTTTTTGGATGGCTGCTCATGAATTCCAGGTACAAGAAAATGATTGCGGTGATTATTGGTCCGTACTCTCGGACGTGGAGGCAAACGTGGTCATGACAAAGGATAGTACTTATATCTATAACGAAAATGGGGTCGTCCGATTTTTTGGACCTCATGGCGGTCTTCGAGGGCATATTATTAAATCTGAGGATGCCGAGAATCTGGTAGGCGAATGGAATACGCTGGACCTTTACACGTTCGGCGGGTCGAGTATTCATATGGTCAATGGTAAGATAGTGATGAGATTACATCATTCGCGCCAACTATCGGAGGCTGGACTTACCGCTCTTGTTAAAGGTAGAATCCAGCTTCAGTCAGAAGGAGCTGAAATTTTTTTTAGAGGAATTGAAATTCAATCTATTACTCAATTGCCTTAATAATTTATGATTCAAAATATCACCTGCTTAGGTCTCGTATTGATGTAACCATCGCCCGTAGTCAGCGTATCGTAAAATCAAATAGGCAAGGTGATGAAGTGTGGGAAAATTTATTGGATAAGAACCATATTAATAAATTGAATATTAAAATGCGGTGTGAAGAGTATGGCTATAATTATCTGAATACTTTTAAGTTCAGCGATTCCATGGATTGAGGGTTCTTACAATAATTATACAACATTCAATCAGAAATTTGGCCATATTTTTTATGCAGATAACTTGAATTACGATAAACTCGAATTTGAATATTTTATAGAAGGTGAATATGTTCAAAATGCTCCTGCTTTTACAGGATACAACAGTGGAGTGATGCTGCATGCCCAGCGTGACAATTCCATGACTTTTAATCAGAGATTTCCCATGTCTTTGGAAATGCAGTTGTTGGGGAATGGCGGAGTGATCAGGAATAATTTTACAGGAAATCTATGTACGCCCGCACACAGGTGTATATAAATAATAAGCTAAGGGAGGATTATTGCATCAATTCTAATTCGGAAAATTACGAGAATGAAAAATGGGTGAAAGCTTCAGTGGAGATATACGGCGATTCTGTGATCAATCAGAAAATTGAAGGAGAAATTGTTCTTTCTTATACTAATTCTGTAGTAAAGTATGAAAGCCCATTTATCATTAACGGTAGAATAAATTTTAAAGAGGGAGTGCGGGGTGTTGCGTATTGGATGAAAATGGATAAGGCACCGTTGAAAGGAGGTTATATAGCTTTCCAGACAGAAAGTCAGGCTATCAAATTCAGGAATATACGGCTGCTCAATTTTTGTGGCTGTACCGATAAGAAAGCAGAAAATTATAAGAGTTATTGTTTGAAAGTTAAAGCATGGGACCAAGAGTTTTTACCAGCATTTTCTTACCTGAGTTGTTTGACAACGCCTGTTGTTTGATCTTGTTAACATAGGGACATTAAAAGTCCTTGATGACAATGGGTTATTGTTAAGTGCAAATAAGAAAAATCAAGAAACTAAGCAAAAGCAGTTTTGTGAAACTCGGAACCCTACACCTTTGGCGGTGGTAGTGTACTTGGGCTATGCCGAATGATTAAATTTGAGGCATGCACAAATCTAAAAAGCAGTCGTATGTTGTTTATAAGTGTGATTACCACATAGTTTGGGTGCCGAAGTATCGGTTTAGGATATTAACAGGAGAGATAGGAATATTGATGGCCAAAGATATCCGGATGTACAGTGAATGGTTGAGTTGCGAAATAGTGGAATTAAATGTTCGGCCGGATCATATTCATATATAGTCAGTATTCCGCCGAAGGTATCCGTATCTACGTATATGAGAACGATCAAGGGCAAAACGGCGATCAAGCTGTTTAAGAGTTACCCGATGTTAAAGAGGCGTCCGTATTGGGGGTAACCACTTTTGGGGTAAAGGGTATTTCGTCAATACGATTAGTCTGAATGAGGAAGTGATCAAACGATACGTGAATATCAGGAAGAGGAAGAACGTCGGGAGGAACAGATGGCAAAAATTTTAATCAGCTCGACCTGTTATAGCCCTTTAGGCTCATCCAAAAATCCACCTGCTTTGCAGGTGGTCGTTTAATAGCAAGGCAATCGTTAGGAAGGATGATTCTTCATCCTTCCTTTTCTGACAAATCTTTACGTAAGATAATTTACATCCGAATATTTTTGGATTGCAATAACAAAGTGAAACCATATTAAGATAAAAAGATAAATAATGAATGATATCCGGATGTACGAGACCATGCGGTGGTTTGGTCCGCATGATGCGACTGGCCTAAAAGATATAAGACAAGCTGGCTGCAAAGGGGTCGTTACAGCATTGCATGAAATACCTGTAGGGGATGCATGGACTGTGGAAGAGATTAAAAAAAGGAAATCGCTGATTGAGGCTGAAGGGATGACTTGGACTGTGGTGGAAAGTTTGCCAGTTAGTGAGGATATTAAAAGACAGGCAGGAGCCTACAAAACGCATATTGAAAATTACAAAAAAAGCTTGGAAAATCTTTCGGCTTGTGGGCTGAAAGTAATTACATACAACTTTATGCCTGTATTGGATTGGGTGCGGACGGATATTAGTTACACGATGCCTACAGGAGCCAAGGCACTTTATTTTGAACGCCTTGCTTTCGTGGCTTTTGATGTTTTTATGTTGAAGAGGCCAGATGCGGTAAATGACTATACTTCCGTCGAGATCAAACAGGCAGAGCAATGGTTAGCGGCAAGTTCAGGGCAAATAAAACAGCAGGTTTTCCAGAACGCTTTGCTGGGGCTTCCTGGTACTATGGGACGGTTTACTCCAGAGGAAGTTTTAGCCGCGTTGAAAGGCTATCACGAGATCAATGCGGAAAAACTGAGGAAACACCTGATTTATTTTTTACAGGAAATAATTCCCGTTGCCGAGAAAGCCGGACTCAAAATGGCTATTCACCCCGATGACCCGCCATATCCGGTACTCGGTCTTCCACGGATTGTCAGTTCAGAGAAAGATCTGAATGATATCCTGGAAACTGTTCCTTCACAGGCCAATGGATTGTGTTATTGCACTGGCTCGTTGGGTGTGAGGGCTGATAATGATTTGATCGGGATAATAAAACGATTTGGTGAACATATTCACTTCCTTCACCTTCGGAATATACGGAAGGATGATACAGGTAATTTTTATGAGTCTGATCACTTGGACGGCGATGCAGACATGTTCGGCATCGTTCGTGAACTGTTGCTCCTGATGAAAAGACGGAACATATCATTACCTATGCGGCCCGACCATGGGCACCAAATGTTGGATGATCTCCGGAAAACTACTTATCCAGGGTATTCAGCAATCGGGAGACTTAAGGCGCTGGCAGAATTACGCGGGCTGCAGCATGGCCTTGTCAAAACATTATAGCGTTAACAGTTTTTGTTGGAAAATATCGATGCGGAAGAAACTTCATTCATGAATGGGATGAGATATCTATTAGCCATATTCTTTTTGCCTTTTGGCGTTCATCTCACCTCTGCACAGACCGGAAGGTTGAATTTTATTAATTTTTCTAGTCAGCACGGCTTGTCCTCTAACACGGTTAACGCAATTATAAAGGACAGTTACGGGTACATGTGGTTTGGAACAGACGATGGTTTAAACCGGTTTGACGGTGTTAATTTCAAAATTTTCCGTTATGCGGCGGGCGATAGCACTTCCATAGGTTCAAATACGATCACGGCTATTTGTGAGGATAAGAACGGTAATCTTTGGATAGGAACTACACAAACATTATCATTTTTTGATAGAAAAAAGGGTTCGTTTCTTAATTATTATTTTAAAGGGAAAAGCTCTGTAAGGTCGCTACTTATTGATCATAACGGAAGCTTGTGGGTCGGTACTTATACCGGGCTTTTTCTATATGACCGTCAAACTGCGCCACTGAACGCACGGAGTATTGACCCGGTCAGGGTTGAAAACATCACTACAAAAACCATCCTTAGTATCTTCGAAGATAGCCGCCAGCGATTATGGATTGGTACTGATATAGGATTATTTCAGTATCACTGGAAAAATAAAAAATTTAATTTGAGCAGGTACGGCACTGATAGTTTGAATCCGCAGAAGAATACCATCCGGTCAATTACAGAAGATAACAGCGGAAATATGTGGATTGGAACATTAAGTGGAATAGTAAAGCTTACACCAGAAAGTAAGTTGTCTCAGATATATAGATCAGGTGAGGGGAAAGAGACATTAAGCAGCGACCGGGTCTATACAATTGTGCCCGACAAATTCAAAAGGGTCTGGATCGGTACAGAAGAAGGCCTGAATCTTCTTGACCTGCCCTCAAATAAAATACAGCGCGTGTTAGGGCAAAGCGATGAAGATAAAGTTAGTCTTTCTCCCAACCGGTACATCAAAAGTATTTTTGTCGATACCAGCGATATACTTTGGTTCGGCACTCAACTGGGTGGTGTCAATAAACTGGATCCGAACCTTCCCTTTTTTAATATTAAAAGGAATATGGAATTTGATGTTGTTAGTAATAAATATCCGGCTGTATCAAGTTTTGTTGAGGGGAGGGAAGGGGAAATATATGTAGGCACAGATGGCGGTGGGTTGCATGTTTTTAATCGCACATTGGAAACAATTGCCCGGGTCAAGTTTAGAATTATAACTGATGATGAGATACGTTCCATCACGTCGATGGAGCAAGCCGGGAATGCAATATGGATAGGAACCCAGCACAATGGTATTTACGTTTTCGACCGATTGTCGGGTAAGGTGGCGCATTACTTCCAGGGCCCAGACGCAAATAACTTGTCAAGCAATGACATTATGTGCATCAAAAGAATAAAGAATGGGAATATCTGGATCGGCACAAATGGGGGAGGAGTGAATGTATTCGATACGGAAAAGAAACGTTTCCTGAAGTTTGATAAAACTTCGGCGGAAAAGGAATTTCGAATTCCACTAAACGGGTATATCCGGTCAATTGAAGAAGATGAACAAGGAAATATCTGGATAGGTTCACAGGGAAGTGGTCTTGTTATATACGACCCTGTCAGAAAGCGATTCTCTCATTTAACAACTGATAGTAGTGGATTGGCGTCAAACTATATACAATGTATTTATAAAAGCAGGCAGGGACAGGTTTGGGTTGGTACGGCTGGCAATGGCCTCAATGTGTTCGATACAAGAACTAAAAGGTTCAGGCTTTATTCCGAAGCTGATGGCTTAAGTAATAACGTCATTTATAAAATACTGGAGGATTCCCGAGGACGCTTATGGCTTAGCTCAAATCGTGGGATTAGCTGCTTTGATCTGGCCTCAAGTCGCTTTAGCAACTATTTTTATCAAAACGGTGTTCAAAGAGGTGGCTTTGTTTTAGGTGCGGGATTGTGTTGCAGGAATGGCGAAATGTTTTTCGGAGGGATGGAGGGATTTAATTTTTTCTATCCGAAGTTCCTCGCAATAAATCGTGTTATCCCGCCTCTTCAATTTACTGATCTCAGAGTATCCAATCAAAAAATACAACCCGGTCATTCAGGGATAATTGATGAAGATATTACCACAGCGCAACAGGTCAAACTGGAGTACAAACAAAATTTTTCGATTGAGTACAGCGCATTGAATTTCACTTCGCCACAGGATAATCGGTATAGTTATAAATTGGATGGGTTTGACAAAAAATGGATTGAAGTGGGAACATCATCGACTGCCGTTTATACGAATCTAGATCCCGGGGAATATAAATTCCGCGTGAAGGCTCACAGTGTAGACGGACTATGGCTTACGCAAGAGCGTTCTATCCGGATTGTTGTGAGGACCCCTTTTTGGCGAACGATGTATGCTTATATCTTTTACCTGTCCCTGATCATATCCGGGCTGCTCTACTTAAGATACAGGGGTATCAGGAGGATTAAAAAAGATTTCGTGACAGAGCAGGAAAAGGAACGGATTAAACAGGTACTCATCCGAGAACGTAAGGAAGTGGAGCAATTGCGGGAATTTGATCAAATGAAGATTAAATTTCTTACAAATCTTAGCCATGAATTGAGGACGCCAGTTTCGCTTATTATTGATCCTATTCAAAGAATTATCTCAACAGAAAGTGACGTAAGAAAAGCCGATCAACTTAACCTGGTGTATCGGAATGCGAAGCGGCTGCTTAACTTAGTAAATCAATTATTGGATTTTCATTCTCCTGAAGAGAACGAAATTAAATTAAACCTGAACGTGGCTGATCTGGTTCCTTTAATTAAGGAAGTTGCGGACTCGTTCAAATTGGAAGCAGACCGGAAGCAAATTCAGTTCTTTTTTAAAAGTAATATCATTCAGTTTTACACGGCGTTCGACATTGATAAAATTGAGCGAACGCTGTTTAATCTTTTATCCAACGCATTTAAGTTTACCGAAAATGGCGGAACGATTACGATTGAACTTATAAGGCTTGATATTGGGATAAATATAAAAGTATCCGACACCGGTATCGGAATCGATCCGCAAATAATGGCCAAGGTCTTTGATCGTTTTTTTAAGGCGGATTCCGAAAAACGTGCCACAATTCCCGGAACCGGTATCGGCCTTTCTATCGCTAAAGAATTCATCAAATTACATGGGGGAGAAATATCTGTAGAAAGTGAGCCCAACAAAGGAAGTATTTTTAGTATTAACCTGCATTGCCCGGAGATTGAAAATGCAGTAGGGATATCAAACGGAAAAGTGGGAAGCAAAGAGTTAAAGGAAAATCTCTCTTTTACTTTACCCGTCGCAGCAAGCGACCAGTCGGCCATACTAATAATCGATGACAATATCGATTTCAGAAGTTATGTTTCCGAGGAATTACGGCGGGAATATATTGTTTTGGAAGCGTCTGATGGACAGGAAGGTTGGCAAAAGATACTGTCATCACATCCCAAGGTGATCATCAGTGACATAAATATGCCCGGGATGGATGGAACCGCACTTAGCTTGAAACTTAAGAGCGATAAGAGAACATCTCACATCCCTATAATTCTGCTGACAGGGTTGAATAATAATGCAGACCACCTGAGGGGATTAAAGACGGGAGCAAATGATTACCTGATCAAGCCTGTAGATCTGGATATATTAAGATTTAAAATCAGAAATCTGATCTCTCTTAACCAGACTTTTCAAGACACATATACCCGCCAGTTAAGAGTTGTACCAGGGATGACTATCGAATCTCCAGATGAAAATTTATTAACGAAAGTGATAAATTACATCGAGCGCAATATTGACAGCCCTGATTTAACTGTGGAAGATTTGAGTAAACAGCTTTACATGAGCCGAGGTTCGTTATATAGTAAAATCTTGATACTGACTGGGGAAACCCCGATCGAATTTATACGCACCATAAAATTGAAGAAGGCCAAATTGCTACTGGAGAAAAGCGAGCTTAAAATTGCCGAGATCGGCTATGCAGTGGGTTATTCTTCACCCAATTATTTCGCCCGCGCCTTTAAGGCTAAATATAATATCAGTCCGTCCGAGTATTTGAATCAAACGAGAAGACCGTCACCTGATAAAGATGTGGCATAACTGGTTTTTATCTGAAATTATTACTTCATTATCAGCGTTCTAAAAGCATTTCTCTTTTGATTGAACAAATAGTATATTAAATTGAACATTTGTGCAATAGAGAAACAGGTCATTAATGCAACTTCACTCTTAAGTACAGGACCATCTTAGTTCTCTCATCGAAACTTACCGTATGATCATTAGAAAAATCGTCCATTTTCTTATCCGGACTTACCGCAAACCTGCGTCCGTCTTTCGGCGTTTTGACCAATCTGCTGTATCTGAGGATATTATTCGGTGTATTGCCTGCCAATGGCTAAGCGTGCTTTTAAGTTAGCGGGTAGCGATATTTCTTCATAGAAGCCCTTAAACAATCAATTATAAAACCACTTAAAACGACAAAATGAAAGCAAAATTTACGATTCTTGCCCTTCTGCTGAACATTCTCTGTCTGAGGGCCATTGCTCAGATCCCTCTTGTTTATACCACAGAAAATACAGCAGGTAGTTGTGCGGCTCCGCCCTTGCCGACGCTCGCACAACTCCCGATTATTGCACCGCTGCCGGACCCATTTGTTTGGTCTGACGGAAGCAAACGATCGACAAGCTTTACAGATTGGGCCTGTCGGCGCAATGAAATTAGGAGAGAAATTGAAAACTATGAGATTGGAACCAAACCTGGCCGTCCAGACACTATTTCCGCCAGCTTCGCCGGGACAACATTGACTATACAAATTACTAAAAATGGTCAGAGTATGACCTTGACGGCTCAGGTAATTATCCCTTCCGGAGTCGGTCCATTTCCTGCGGTAATAGGAATGAACAGCGCTTCAGGAAGCATACCGGCGACTATTTTTTCAAGCAGAAATATTGCCAGAATTACCTTTAGTCATGACCAGGTCACAAGATACAATAACCCCCAGTTGACAGATCCCTTTTACAGACTGTATCCGGAGTTTAACCTCAATAACTCTGGTCAGTACAGCGCATGGGCTTGGGGTGTCAGCCGGATTATTGATGGTCTTGAGCTTACTCAGGCTAATCTGCCAATTGACTTGAAACACTTGGCTGTTACCGGGTGCTCTTACGCAGGTAAAATGTCGCTTTTTGCAGGTGCGTTTGATGAACGCATCGCTCTCACTATCGCGCAGGAATCAGGTGGCGGTGGAGCCCCCGCCTGGAGGGTTTCTGAAACTATCGGAGATGTGGAGAAATTGGGTGCGACGAGTAATCAATGGTTCAGCAATGATATGTTCCAGTTTGCCGGTACCAATGTGTCCAAGCTCCCACATGATCATCATGAATTGATGGCGATGGTCGCCCCGCGTGCATTGCTTGTTACAGGCAATACTGATTTTACCTGGCTTGCAAATCCATCAGCGTATGTATCGGCCAGGGCTACTAAAGAGATCTTCAAAACTTTGGGGATCGGAGATCGGTTTGGATTTTATATTGATGGCCAGCACGGCCACTGTGCAGTACCTAATAGCCAAGTGCCGGCGATCTCAGCATTTGTCGATAAATTTCTTTTGGGAAATACATCGGTGAATACGGATACGGTGACTATCCATCCTTATCCAAATGTGGATTATGAGCGCTGGTATAAATGGTGGGGAACGAATAATCCGGTATTTCCTCCGGAACCGCCATCAGCTAGGATCTGGATGGAAGCAGAATGCGCTACAGTCGGTTCTAAATGGGATGTCTTGCAGGACAATTTAGCATCGAATGGACGTTATGTGGTAGTGAAAAGCGGATTGAACAGCACTGCAAGTGCGCCAGCCGATACTGCATCTGCCGTGATCTTTAACTTTACAGTGGATAGTGCCGCAACTTATAATTTCAATGTAAGGCTAAATTGTATTAATGCTGACGATGATAGTTATTGGATAAAAGTAGATAACGGCTCATACGTTTCGATTAATGGTTTAGGAACTTCGGGTTGGCAGTGGGTCAGGTTAACAAGCGCCAACCTAAGTGTAGGCACGCATGCTTTCTCGATGGCATACAGGGAAGACGGTGCAAAATTAGATAAGTTACTCGTTACAACGTCACAGCTATCGGTTAATGAGGTGGGAACCGTAGGAGCGAATTGCGGCCAGCCACCTTTAATAGTTCCAGGACAAACATTTTCAGTCAGCGAAGATGCAACCCAAAATTCTTTAATCGGAACCGTGCAGGCTTCTGATGCTGACACTGCTGCAGTTTTTCAACGGTGGCGGATCACTGGAGGAACCGGAGCAGGGATATTTACCATTGATGAGGGGAATGGACAATTGACTTTACTTGACAGTTCCGTGTTGGATTTTGAGTCAGCTACTAGATCATATTCAATGCTTATAACTGTTACGGACGGCTACTTTACAAGCGAACCTGGCACAATTACAGTTAATGTAATAAATAAGAATGATAATATACCGGCAGTTCCTGCGGCATTAAGTTTTGTACTAGATGCAGGAAATTGTAATGGTATTGGTGTGGTTAACGCCACTGACGCAGATGATATAAATGCTCCGGGCTTCACGTCGTTTCAAGATTGGAAAATCGTGGGTGGGACAGGCACCGATATATTTGCTATTAACTCTCAAACAGGAATGATCACGATTGCCAACCTGAATCTCGTCGATTTTGTTAAAAGTAATTACACCTTGAAAATTACTGTAAGTGATGGTGTTTATACAAGTGCTATTTTGACCGTCACTGTTACTATTCCCGATAAAATAAAAATTTGTCACAATGGAGAGCAAATCTCTGTATCAAAGTATGCAGCTCTTGCGCATATTAGGCACGGGGATTGTATTGGCGCCTGCGGACCAGGTGTAGACTATCCTGCATTAAAGGTTAATATCAGTCCCAATCCTACTGTTAATACCTTCCTGGTTACAATTAAAAGCGGTAATCCTACTCAGCCAGTTACAATGAACGTTTATACTCTCTTGGGTGTATTGGTTGAACAGAAACAAAACCTTCAAGTGGGGCAATCTATAAAAATCGGGCAGAATTATAAGCAAGGAATTTATCTCGTAGAACTGAAACAGGGGCTTGACAAAGAAGCAGTTCTTGTATTGAAGTTAAGATAGATATGGTCTCTGATTAAAGATTACTGAACAGATTCTATCGAACAAAAAATATAGCTCGCTCATGCGGGCTATATTTTTTTCAGGCAATAATACAGTAATTTAGCTAGTAGTGCTGTTCGTCAACTACTTCCGAATTTTCCCAAGCGTCAATTGGGCCTGAATTCTGCAAATATCTCGTAAATATTGTCTTATGGAATTCATACGGTTTTTTACTTCACAAAACTGTGCAACATTATCGCCTTAATATATTGGCTATATGGTCATCTGTAAAGTTTACTGGATTTCAATAGGTTATCAGCGTTATCCTGTTCAAATCCTCTTCAAACCGGTTCGAAAACTTTCCGCTCGGGACCTCCAGGATTCATTTCAATGGCGTTCAAACGGAACGCCATTTTTCGTTTAAAGCCGCTACCGGCGCGCATTCCGTGCAATTTTCTGTATCAATTCAATTCAAATCATTTCAAACAAAATGGGGGCTGATTCGGGGGCCTTTCCGGGGGCCTATCTTTTAGGCCCCCGCGCCGTGGTTCGAATCCGCTTGCAGCATCGCGAAAGAGATTTTAAAAAAATCTCAAACGATCCGCTATGCAAGTGCATCAAAATTTATCGCTCCTTTTTTACCGCAAAAAAAAGAAAGCAGATAAGCAAGGGTACATCCCTATTTATTGCCGGGTTACCATTACCGGCGTCGGTGACGATGAAATGTCTACGGGCTGTAAAGTCCTGTATGACCAGTGGGATGATGAGAATAAAGAGGTTCTGCCGGTCCATCCTTCTCATAAACTATTCAATAAAAAACTCGGTCAAATAAAAGCCGACCTGGAAAGGCATTTTGATTTAGTCGTTGCAAAAAACGGGTGCGCCAGCCCGTCACTGGTAATTAAGTCCTATAAAACACCTCCACTAGAACAGCAGCGGCAGTTGGAGAAAAAGGAAAACCTGTTGTTAACCGGGCAGGTTGATGATATTATTGATCGCTTCGTCAAGCATTGCCGGTTATATGATACGGCATTCCGCGAAGGAACGCCGGCGCCGGAAAAAGTAGTGTTGTTGGAAGAAAAAAAAGAATTGCTGTTAAACGAGATCGAGGATTTTATAAGTAAGGCAAGAAAAATATTTGATGACCGGGCCTGGGTGAAAACATTGGGATTGGCTATTGACGAACTCCTGCTTTATCTCCTGGAATTAGTAATCTCCGGTCATCGTTCGCGCCATACACTTGAAAAATTATGGGGGCGTAAAAGGAGGTTATTAAGTTTCCTGCAACTGCGCTATAAATTAACCGATATACCGCTTGCGCAACTGGAACATAAATTTATTACCGAGTTGGTCAGGTTTTCTTTAACACATTATGAAAACCAGGAAAATACGGCTATGAAATATGCGCTGTTCTTAAAAGAGATTATCGACAGGACGGTTGCGAATGGTTGGTTGCTTGGTAATGTTTTTACAACTTTTCAATGCACCTACAAGAAACCCAGGCATGAATGGCCGACCATGCACGAGGTGATCGAGTTGATTAATTGGAATTTCGAGGAATATAAATTAAATGAAATAAGGGACATCCAAATATTTCAATGCTTTAATGGCCTTTCTTATGCCGAAGTATATTCACTTAAACCGGGTGATATTATTGCAGGAATTGATAAGAAAAAATGGATTCGTAAAGATCGGCAAAAAACAGGCGGTGATGAAACGCTGCCGCTTTTGCCGATCTGCCTGGATATAATGAAGAAATACGAGAATCACCCTGTATGCGTGCGCAGGGGAAAATTGTTGCCCGTTCCTTCGAACCAGGAATATAATCGTTGTTTGAAAAAGATTATGGAGATCACGGGGATACGTATCAAGTTAAGCACGCATAAAGCCCGCTACTTTTTCGCCAACGAAGTGACATATAATTTGGGAGTGCCATTAAAAACTATTGCCAGTATGCTTGGGCAAAGCACCGTGAGTGCGGTGGAGAATTATGTTGAACCTAATAAAGTGAATATTTCTCAAAATATGGACATGGTGGAAGCAAAATTATACGGCGAAGGCGGCCCGCTTGCACCGTTTGCTGAACCATTGCCGGCAACTGGTGGCGCAAAAATAATTCCTATTGGCAAGCGATAAATAATGAACAATAATTGCTAACAGATGTTTTATAAATGACGTCGATAGTATTATCTAAAACCTTGGCCATTTAATTTTTACAACGGTGAGCGAGGTTTAGACTGTACTATTTTTCCCGGAGCCTCGTAGTGCACTCTGTTATATGGCCTTATTCCAGGCTAATATTTGACTTGTAACAAAGAGCGAGTTCGTGAGTAGTGTGCGAGAGTTATTTCCAACAAAGCAAAGACCTTTATTAAGGGACCAACTGGTGACGCTGGCAGATTTGGAAGAATTTAAGAAGGATCTGCTGCTTTCCTTTAAACAATTATTATCAGAAAATAAGCCAGCCGTTGGAAAAAAGTGGTTAAAGTCTTACGAGGTTAGGGAACTGCTGAGGATTTCTAATGGCACCCTGCAAACCCTGCGGAATAATGGCACATTGCCATATACTAAAATCGGCGGGATTGTCTATTACAACCATGATGATATTGATAAGTTGCTTATCGATATGCAGAAACGTCCCCTCATGGTTCGATAGCTTAGGGAAGTGTTCTGAATTTTCAGCGAATGATTACAATAAATAGGAAAAGCAAGCGACCTACCAGGCATGAAGTAGATATTTATTTTAACCAACGTGGGATGCCCGGGAGCGAAGCGCTAAAGTTTTTCCAGTTTCATGAAAGTGTTAAGTGGCAAAATAAAAATGGTTTATATATAGCAAAGTGGAAAAGTTTCGCTTACCGGTGGATCGCCGCAGTAATTCGCACACGACCATCGCTTTTTAACCGAAAGATTCATTGATACTTGTTAAACTTAATTTCCGTATTTATTGCGAGAGGTACAAATTGACTATAAAAATCGATTTACAGTCGAGGTTTTTATATTAAAAAACGAACTAAATTCAGGGTCTATAAACTCGTCAGTCAGCAAATGAGTGGGTAAATTTACGGCTTATTATAAAGTTTTTATTTATGCGAAGTGTTTTCTGTTTTTTTTTGTTCATTTTTATTGGGTCTTTACCTCTTCTCAGTACCGATAATTTTAAAGGCAAGGCTCCTGTAGACGCGTACCAATCAGCTTTCACAGTTATGCAATATAGCTATATTATTAGGGGGACAGGTGATCAAACGAACTTGTCTGTTGAATGCTGGATGCTCCAGGATTCGTCTTGGATTAACTGGAGGCTTCCTCAATTAAAGGATCAAGCTGTTCTAAAAAACTTGATTAAACATGAGCAAGGTCATTTCAATATTGCTGTAATTGCAGCAAAAGAGCTTAAAAAGACAGTAGGAGCAGTAGATTTTAAGAAACCTAGTACTGAAGTCCCAAGGCTGGAAAAAATAAAAAGGAGCATAGATCAAAAATATAAAGACTTGAGCGATAGATATGATTTGGAAACTTTTAATGGGCGAAATAAAGAGGCCCAGGTTAATTGGAATAAGCATTTGAACAACCAGCTAAAAATGCTTGAAAACGAAAATGTTCGCATTTATTTTAAATAGGTTTTATGAATGAAAAGGGAAGTAATGTTGACTTTCTTGCCTCGTTTTTGTAAAGTTCTTTGTTGTTCTTTTTGCTCTCTTTTAGTGCTCTTTATATAAATTGAGTGATATATTATCTATTTCGCCTTCAATTATATTGCTGTTGGGAATACCAATACACTTTTAGTCGATTTTCATCCCATGGGTATTGTGATCTTTTAGATATTGTTTTAACTCGGGATGAAGCTTGGTAATCCTGGTGTTAATGAATTCTTGAACAAAATTTGCAATGAAGTATTGGCAATCTTCGGGGGGCTCTATACCGGTATCTAAATGATCAATCATGTCTGTTGAACTAATTAGCGTAGATTCAGTCATTAGAAGCAGGATGACGAAGATAGACGAAATATAAGAAACGCGGGTGTTGATGTTCTTGAAGTGAGTGTCGATGTTCTTATTTTCAGCATGTACGAAGTTTTGGTTAGTAAATTGCTTCCCATTGTTGTGGACATAGTTGTTTAGCCTGGTTCTTAATGTTTCCCAGTAGTCTTGTAAGTTATAGTCGTCGAGGATTTTTTTGATATTTACATTTTGTTTTAGAGATTTCATGTAGTTCTCAAAGCTCAATTTCTTCCTGGTTGTGTAAGGCAGCTCTGTTACTGTGTTGTTAAACCATGCCTCTATTGCCTGTTCGTCAGCGGTTAAAACATTATTCAGGCGAATGTTGAGAAGGGCGGACAGCAACTTCTCTTTGTCTTCTGTGTTTAAATTGGCTACGTCGTCTTCGACAAAGGGCTTTCTATGGTTTATTACATCGAGTATGTAGATGTAGAGAACTAGGTCGTCTCTTAATTTTCTTATTAATGTATTTGCATCTGCGAAACAGCCAATGGAACTGCATAGCTTTACGCTCCGTAGTGTCTGCCCCGCGTTTTCAATTAGGCTGGTGTCAAGAATGTGAATTTTGCTGTTCGTTATTAGTGAAATGATTCTACCGTTATAAGAAATTAATCCTGAAAGGTTTTGAAAGAAATTTATGTAATAGTCAAAATCATTTGAAAAAGCTTTATATTCTTCAGTGTCAACAATCTTCTTTTTATAAGGCGAAAAGTTCATAATAAAGGGTTTGATCATTTGCAGCGGCTTGCACCGGGTAATTATGGGTTGAAGGCTATAGCCGGCATCGTTGGCGTTTGAAAATATACTTCTATGTCGCAATTGGATTAACTGCTATGGGTGCTGGGTCGAGTGGCGCTGAAGCGGACATAGTGACCGGGACAGGGGGAGGTGGCGTAATGGCTGCGACAATGTTACCAAGTTTCGCTAAAAGATCCGCTTTCAATGGCTTTTCGTCAAGCACCATTTTGCGTACAATTTGCTCGTAATTACTTGCTGAAATCTCAAATGCAGCAACAATGCCGGTAATTACAGGCGTTTCGCGGAACGGGTAGCGGGCTAACAATTCATCTATATTATTGGCAGCGATTAAGCCATCGAAATGGGCTATTTCTGCGCTCAGGATTATTCCCGTGTTTTCTGTCACCGATACAACATGTCCTTGCTGAATTTGCACCCAGGTTGGACGCAGGCGTGATATTTTTTCCCCGATTCTTTTCTCGCAAACTCTTGCGCACAGTCGTTCGCTATGAGCTCGGATGTTTGTTATAATGTTTGCTTGTGAAGCATTAAATAGGGTATTAGCATCCTTGCCGATTACCGCAGCATAATATTCGGCGGCTGCCTGGACAGTACCCGGGTTGTAATAGAGGTATTCTACTGAGTAGGCGGGGACGGCATAAACGCCCCTGGCTTCAAGTCCTGCTATTTGTGCAGGAGTGCGATCATCGGCGTCAATAATACCAAATGCTTCTACCCAATTCATACTAGGATTGCCGCGTACGCCTTCCACAGCTCGTTCAACTTTTAGACAACTTTCCTTGCATTCAACGCTTATGCTTGGAAATAAAAGTTGGTATAGATTTTTATCCCTGCTGGTTGACCCGCCCTCAACAAAAACTACTTTTCTCCGCGCCCCTAAAATTTGCGTTTTAATATCATCAGGGATTGTACTGCTTCCAACAACATCATCAAAAGTCCAGTGGAATGTATCCTGGATTTTATTTACCTCCCGCAATAGTATAACGCTGGCAGTAGGATTTGACGCAGGGAGATGTAGATCATGGGTAGCGATTAGGAAAGCGCAGTCACGTCGGCATTCCAGTAACGAATTTATCAATGGGACGATGATCGCTTGGTGCAAATGTCGTTCGGGTTCGTCGAATATGAATAATGTATTTCTTTTTGCCGTCAAAACTTCGGCACAGAGCATAAAAGCATTTTTTTCTCCATCTGACATCTCGGTTATGCTATATAAAGGGCTACAGTCGCGTGATGCAAAGAAAGCTCCCGAGTCATCAACACTAATAACGATATTTAAATTTGCGCTCTTAAATATTTGGTTGATGATTTGGAAGGGACTAGGCTTTTGCTTTAATTCTTCGGCTTTAGTTATATTGCCTGACCTGAACGCCTCGGCCAATTCCCGGTCATTGGCATTTTGCATTTGAGCCAATTTTATTAAAGAAATTTTTCTTCTTAGGTTGTATTGAGTTGCTTGGGTACGGCCAGCTTGAGAAATTTCATGTTGTATTTGATCTTCAGAACGTTTAAGGTCGCTAGCGGACATTACCGCGGAGTTTTCACTTAGCCAAACCGGTCGTTGAGCAAGTATAATAAATGCATTTTGCCGGTGTTGGAGAAACATGTTGTGTACTAGGGCGGACTTCCCGGTGCCGTTGGCCCCGACAATGAATAATAATTGTCCAGTATCAACGGTTATTGCGGAGCGGTTTGTTGGTGTTGTTGGGATTTGAAAGGTAAAACTTGCCATAAGACGGTTTAGGTTTTGGTGGATCGCGAGAAATTTTCGTAATTATTATTTGAGCTGTTACAATAATACGCAAATTTAGTTACAAGGATATGGGAGGTGGCTATGTTTTCATTTTTCTTGTCTGCATTTTTAAGGAAGAACAATACCCTAGAAAATGATTACACAAACGCCTTAGTTTATTTGTATCGCCTAGTATATAAAACGGGTGATATTTACCCTGGGCATGGTATTTGTTTGCATGAGCTAGCGCCTGGAATATTTGGTTAAGCGGGAAGGAAAAATTATTTATTTTTATAGACGTTTAAACTTTATTCTTATGCCTAGTAAATTGTTAATCTCCCTGTTGTTTTATTCCAGCTTAGCAATGGCAGGTTTTGGGCAAGACACATCCGCGCCAACAATAAAAGTTCCTTTTGATTCCATTGCTGTTACTAATGTTAAAGCGGTTGGCAACATACAAACGGGATCAGTGGAAATTAGCATGGATATTCGAAACGATTACCATGCATTAGTTGACCTGCATTGGAGCGTGGGTGGTTATGATGGCCTAGGCATGACCGACGACAAAGGAAAGTTCTATAAGATATATACAAGTACCAAGGCAATAGGCGCTGCTGGCATAAATAAAGGTTATCTTCAAATAAAAGGCGTACAGTTTGGCAGCAAGAAAATGGATTGGCTGACTTATGTAAAGGATACGGTAAGTGCGGGCAATACTAAGAAGTTAAAAGTTACCATACCTAAAATGCAAAAGGATGTTGCCATAATCAGGGAGTTTCATGCCCGGTGTATTTTATCTGTAAGCCAAATGTGGGTGGGCGATAAGCAATTCACAATTAACAATATCAAAATTGAATGGTCGCCACGACCTAAGCCCGCCGCGGGTAACCACTAGGTGCCTATACCGCCGGGTGTTTGAACCTGTGGTTTGAAATCACCTGGCGTTTGCGAACTGTTTAGCGCATAGATTGAATAGGTGGACCCCCGTTTATTTTTGAGTGAACCCGCTGGTAAATTGTTCGCTCTCGTTATTGCAAAATATTTTACCAAGCAACAAACTGTAAATAATACCATGATGCACTTTATTACTCCAAAGCACCATTGGAATTACTTCCTTGCCATTGAAGAGGATCTTAAGCGAATGTCACGTTATATCGAATTTTGCGAGGATAACCTTGGGACGTATTCAATCGAGTTGGCACATATTTTATTATCGGCTTCGTCGGAAATTGACGTAGTCTTAAAACAGCTGTGCAAGCTATTGGCCCCGGGAGGAGACTATGATAATATTGATGATTATAGGCAGACGGTCCGTAAATACGCTCCCAACTTTAGTGAAGAGAAAGTTCAAATTCCCCGGTTAGGCCTTTCATATTGTCCCTGGGAAAATTGGAAAGATGACAGGAACCCCGGCTGGTGGAAAAGCTATAACAAGGTAAAGCACGAGCGTAACCTTCATTATGCAAAGGCTAATTTGCAGAATACGATAAATGCTGTAAGTGCGCTCCTAATTGCAGTGGTGTACTATTATAAATACGCCTTTGCTGCAGAGCGTGGCCGGGATGTGAGTTTTCGTGATACAACCCGGCAGTTGGAGTCGTCACTGGATACATTTATGTTCTTGCAGGCTGATTATTATTATCAGCGATTGATTATGTAATGCTGGCGAATACTTGAATAGCTGGCGAGAAGTTGAAATTGGCGCGGTAAGTGCATTCATTAAATCGAACGTAAATTTTTCTTTTGCTTGTTGTTCTTTAGTATTGTTGACAGGCAGGGTAGGTGGCAATTCAAGCAAGTTTTGTTGAATAACCCGTACTGGGGGTGTTTTCGTGAATTAATTTTTTAACTGGGAAAAGTTTGTGTAAGCAGCAGGGGATGGTTTACCCAAAGGTGCCTTTGCGCGGTTGTATAAATCGATAACTGCAAGGGACGGGAAGTTATAATTCCCGTGAACTTGATTCTTTTATGCGTTGCCTTGATTTTCTCTCGCAGGTAAAGAAGAGATCAGCATATTACTGTTCGTAACATGCCTGGCAAAGTGTGAAATAGTCTTCAACAATAGGGGTGTAATGACCGCAGCCGCTGAATACATCGAAGCCAGGGATATTTTCAACACGCTGGATTTTAGGCGGTCAATACTTAGGCTCCCCGGCGACTAAGTTTATAAATTGTCAAAATCTTATGGCAAACATAAGCCTTGTAATACCCGGCGTTTTTAGTTCAAAATAGGCTAATTGTTCTTTCTTGTCAAACTTTCGTCAACCCGGGTTTACCACCAATTGGCGGAAGTTTTTTTGTTTTGATTTTGTAAATTTGGGAGTTGAAAGCCATTTTGTTCGTACACTTCTAAAATTAAAAACAATTAACTCAGAACAAAATTCCTTCAAGATTAAAGAAGCGACTGCTGCTGATGTTAAAGCATTGGCTGCACTGCATGTGACAACTTTCAATGAAACCCATGGGGGGCTTAATGCACCAACTTATGAAACACGTGAGTGGCAATGGCAAAAGGCTTTTCAAGACAAAGATGACAGTTGGTTTTGTCTTGTAGTTGAAAAGAAAGACGAAGGTTTAATTGGATTTGCCAAAGGGCAACCTTATAATCATGCTGACCATGCAGAATTTTTGGGAGAGCTAAATAAAATATATCTTCTTCGCAAGTATCATAAATTAGGTTTAGGTAGGCAATTAGTTTGTAAAGTCGCCAATGAATTTATAAAGCGTGGAATAAATTCAATGCTGCTATTTGGTGACGCAAATAATCCATCAAATAAATTTTATGAACAAATGAGTGCAGAAAAATTATTTGCAAAGAACGGAGCATTTCACGGTGGGTATGGTTGGACAGATTTAAAGAAACTTGCAGCTAATTGTAAAAATGTTTGACCGTTGCAGTGAGCTCTGTTATCATCCGACCATTGTTCCGTTTCCAGGCTTAGCTTATCCATCAATTTGTCTTATGTGCTTTTATATGAATTTACAAAGAGCAATTTTTTTACACCAAATGCTGTAAGCCGGCGTCACTTTTGAATAGTTCTACCATTAACATTTTCAGCCCATATAATTATCCCTGGTCATATTTCTTCCGGTATTCCAAAGGCGAGATACCCGTTAACTTTGTAAATACTTCCCGGAAAACCTTCATCTCTGAATAGCCAATAGCATACATCACCTCTTTGACCGTTTTGCCGTTTGTTTCAAATTCGCTTTTTGCCACTTCGATCCTTACTCTTTGTATGTATTCGAAAGGAGTGTTGCCTGTGGCTTTGATAAAGCGCCTGTCGAAATTTCTTCTGCTCAATGATATCATTCCTGCGAGGTCATCCACAGATATTTTTTTATGGTAGTTCTTTTCAATGAACAACTGCGCATTTCTTATAATTTCATCAGGATGTTTTTTTTGGCCCCTGAAAATGGCAAAGGGAGATTGAGCGCTGCGATCAAAATCGATTTGGAAGACCTTTGAACAATAAATAGCTGTTTGCCTGTCGTAATATTTCTCTACCAGGTATAACACCAGGTTCAGAAAAGAAAATGCGCCGCCATTGGTGTAAATGCCTTGCTCGTCTGTCAGGATCTTATCGGTTACCAAATGAATACGTGGAAACATATCTTTGAAAATATCTTCGACCATCCAGTGTGTAGAGCACTTCTTACTATCCAGCAACCCGGTAGATGCTAACAAAAAAGCGCCGGAGCAGATACTGGCGATCTCAGCTCCTTTTTTATGTTGTAGTTTCATCCACTCACCCAATAATTTATTTCGATCCAGTAGTAAGGCATAATCGCCAAAAGACAATGACGGAATGATGATGAGATGAGTTTTTTTAATGGAGGTAGCTTTAACTTCGGGATGAACAGAAAACAATCCATCATATAGGTTTACTTTTCTTGATAGACCAGCCAACTGTATTTTAAAGACCTCTTTACGGCCGAGCTGTTTAAAATGGCTATTGGCCATAGAAAACACTTTATACGGTCCAACGACACTGCTTAGATTGTTCTGGCCATTGGGAACGAGTATGGTCAAATGTTTCATAATGGTATATTGTTGTCTAAAAAAACCTTTGTTTTGTCCATTTTAGTTCTTTAAGGTACAAATATAGACACTAAATTTGCAGAGTAAAAATGATAATAGATGAAGAACTTCCAGGTAACATTTAAGGACACGGTGTTTGTCCTGGTCCAACTGGTACTTTTGGTATTGTTTTTTACTTTACCTGGATGGCGGCATTTTTATGTGCGTTATACAGTTATGGTCGTTGGGTGGATAGTAGCCATAAGTGGCGTGCTGATCATTACCTGGGCAAGCATCAACCTGGGCAGGTCTATTTCTCCTTTTCCAACTCCTTTGGAAAAAGCGACACTTGTGACAAACGGTGTTTTCAGGTATATCCGGCATCCTATTTATACGGGGTTCATTATTTTTTTAGCGGGCATTGCAGTTGCTACCGGGAGTTTAACCAGGATCGGAATTACTTTATTCTCGGCCTTGTTTTTTTCTGTTAAAGCTTCTTATGAAGAGAAGAAGTTGTTGAAGAAATATCCCGGCTACTCGCACTATAAGGAACGAGCTGGAAGATTTATCCCGAAATTAAAAAGCTTATTTAGTGATAATGACTGATCCTCCTCAGGAACAAAGTTTATATTTAAAAAAGCGATTAAATTTAGTATATGGACTTAAAAATTCTTTCTGTTGTATGGGGGGTTAAACACTTAGATACTGCGATTGCTTTTTGGTGTGAAGCGTTAAACTATGAGTTGAAACGGGAACCCGATGTAGATTTTGCAATATTAGTACCCAAAAATGGGCAAGGGCTTCAATTGTCGTTAAAATTAACGGCTTCAAATAAGCCAAAAAGACATCATATAGACCTAATAACTGGAAACCAAAAAGCGGAAGTAGAGCGATTGATTAAGTTGGGCGCAACAAAAATTGAGAATTGGGAATACGAACAGGGTGCGGATTATATCGTTTTACTTGACCCGGACGGAAATTCTTTTTGCGTGGTTCAAGCCTGATTTTATGCCCGAAGACTAATGAAAGAAATGGCAAAAATTGCCAGGGATTAGACTATATAAGAAGGCTTTAAGCAAATTGCTTTTGATGCTAACGGTAATGCGTCAAGCATAGATTTTAATAAAATAAATTGGCTTGGTCGAAGCCGCGCCACAAAGCGGATGCTATCATTTAAAAATATATTTCGAAGCTTTAAAAAGTAGCAAAGGATAATTGGAAAATATTACCTGGTAAATACCATGCAGATGGAAGAAATACTTGTTTTTAAGACAAATGTGGTGCAAGGAACAGACCTGGCGGCATTGAGCGAACTATTAAATATTAACCGTGGTGTCAAAAGCTGGAATTTCGATTTCCAAGATAGTGATAATATATTTCGCGTGGTATCCAATGGTATAACAAGCGATGAAGTCAGTACAATACTTGCATTTTGTAATATTCAAGCCAAGGAGCTGCTGGACTGACTAGAAGAAATAGACCCATAAGAATGATATTATGGCACTATACGGAAAAAATCAAAAGTATTCCCCTGGAAACAACCATTATATTGCAGGAGCTGCTATTGCCAGCATTGGTTATGCTTTATTAAAATATTATAGAAAGACACATTCAAGTCATCTAAATATGGCGTTGCTCTACCTGGATAGCGATATGGTATGAAATCTACCTGTTTCTAAATAGCTTCCACTTTGTCAAAGTTCTTTATTATTTTGAACAGGATTTTTGACGTTATTGCATCTCGTGGAATGTGCCGGGCTGCTAGAGGTGAGGTGATGCTAACTTACTTTTTGCCAGCGATTTTATGCTTGACTAACTCTCTTCTCTTGGAATAAATATGCCGCTGCAGGCCGGTGAGTTTCGATTGCAGCCATTCATTTAATTGTTTAGGAGCTTTTGTTTCCTTCCAATGATCTTCGTTAAACCAGTCTTCCAGCACTTTGCAACTAATGTGGGTATATATATCCACCCAGTCGGTATTCATTGGTGCTTCCAGGGAGCGGGTGTAGATATATAACACGCATTCTTCGTAAGAGGCTTTTTCTTCTTTCATTAACAGCATTTTCAACCGGGCCAGCGGGACAATACCCAGTAGCCTTTTAGGCAGGGTATCGGCCCATTGCTGGCTGGATGTTAAAACGGGTGCCGTAAGTGCATCCATGATATCGAAGGCGAAGTTGTCTTTTTCTTTGCGTTGGCCCTTAGCCTTGTTCGTGTAGTGAGCAGGCGGTAATTCAAACAGGTTTTGTTGAACGGCCTGAACGGGAGGCGTTTTCATGATTTGATTTTTAAAGTGAGAAAATTTTTTGTAACACGCCAGGGCTGGCTTGCCCAAGGAGTTCGTTGCGGGGTTTGCGTAAATGGCTAATTATGGGGATCGGGGGCGTTATAGCTCCAGTGAACTGGATTTTTTCACTCCTTGCCTTGCTCTTCTCTCGTAGGTAAAGAAAAGATCAGCGTAGTACTGGTCATAACATGCCTGGCACAGCGTAAAATAGTCGTCGACGATAACAGTGTAGTGGCCGCAGCCGCTGCAACAGTTATATACCTCCCATGTATTATTATCCTGTTTTGCCTGTGCTGGCTTGGAGCAGGCCGGTGTATAATAAGAGCGGGTTGCGTAAGGGGCATGCTTACTGTAACTTCTTGGCAGGTCGTAGGTTTTGTCTCCAAGCAGTGCAAGTATGGATCGAATAAAATCCAGCGTGTTGAAAATATCCCGGGCTTCGATGTATTCGTCCATTTGGTGAGGATTGTAATAGCCGGTGCTGGTATTGATGCAGCTTTTATTGATCCCGTTGATCACTAACTGGTAGACATCTGTTAACGCCCCGGTTGATGGCTTATAGCCAAACTTACCCATTAGGCCTCCTATGTCGTTAAGGAACTGGTCGCTGCAAATTTTCGTGCCGTATATCTCGGTCACCAGGTCGCTGTTGCCCATTCGGTCACACTGGATGCAGTAGGCCACATCGCGGAAGAATGACATGGTGGCTTTGGCACTACCGTGTGCACCCACTTCTTCAGCATGCGGGAAAAAACATTTGAGGTGATCTTGTTCCTCCAGCATTTTGAGGGCGATCCAGATCCCGATTTTATCATCCATCCCGAGGCCGGTGAGCGTACTGGTCCTGGTGTCTACGCCGAAGACTTTGTCTTCGTAATAATATACTTGCAGGTGCTCTTGCGGGATGAAGTCAAAAACGGTATCGGTGTGGGCGACCATGCAGGGGTACCTGCTGGCTTTCCCCTTGGTGATGTAAACATTCCCCTTGTTTGCCCACACCTTGCATCCCATGGCCCGGCAATGAGCTTTAATAAATTGGATCATTTGTTCTTCCTGGTAGGAGGGAGATTGTATGGGGAGTATTTTCTCTAGTAAGTGCATAATATATTTTTTTAGGCGTGAATAGTTAACAGCCTTAGCGCGGCTGGTTTTTATTCTTGGGAGGAAGAGGAAGAAGGAAATTTGTCAAGCTGCCGTGCATTGCCGGCACAGGACAGTTAAGGGGCTGGAAGTGTTGTTGCCAGGGACAGGTATAAAGGCTCCTTGTGCAATAATAAAGGCTACATTTTTTTTGTGACAAATGGAACCGCCGGGCAGTGATACCGCATCATCGCGGTGTATGTATGTTCGCGAGCTTCGAACGAGGATAAGCTCGTCCAAGGGATAATACCTTCTCCTGTCTTTTACATACCGGTAGCCAGGTCGGTCAATTGAACGAATCCAGCCGAGTCCTTTTAGCTCTGTACACTCGTGTTTAAAGTGTTCCGTGCCATCGACAAGCATAATTTTTTCTTTCAAATGCCATCGGCCAGCGTTGTCCTGGTACGCCTGGTTTATCCAAACGTAGCCGATGCCAGTTACCCAGGCAGCACCTGCAGTGAGGATATACCCATCGTGGTGGTTGCTCCAAACCAGGTCGTCTTTTGTCGTGTTCCCTTCTGTTGAATAAAGGCTCACCCAGGACTTGCGGGCGCGTGATACATAGTTGGTGAGAAGACCTGTATCGAGATCGAGGTACCTAAAGGTGTCCAGGTAGGGATAATATTCGAATTGCCATATTCCAAGGCTTACCTCGAAATATTGCTCCGTGCTTAACTGCGTGAAGGGGGAAGTAAACTCATCTTCGCGGGCGCATTGCCTGGCTTTATATAACCAGCCTTGCTTTGCCGCGTAGTCCCTGAACATTTGCGTATTGCTGTCACTTGCATAAATGCGGTCCATGATCACCGTGCCAGGATCAATATGCCAAACCAGTGCGCGGCCAACTGTCCTATTTTCTTTATCCAGCAGTACCAGCAGCGACACTTGCCCGGGGTTTTCGGCGTACACCTGGAGGAAGGCCGTACAGGAGCTGTGTTTCATGCAAGATTCATCCATTGTACCGGTGTCGTGTACATGGGAATAATTCCGCGCCAAGTAGTAGTGGTAAATATCATGGCCTTGCACCAGGCGAAATGCCAGTTCAAAGTCCTCGTCATCCACCTGCGAAGCTTTTACCGCGTTGGCAAATTCCTCGAAATCTTTGCTGGTAAGGCCCATGTTACTGATGACGCCGGGAAGGAGAAGTTTTTGTACCAGCCTGGCGGGTTTTATTTCCTGGCGGTGTTCTTTTTTCCAGGTGCCGTCATCGTTTACTTCGTGTGGTTTGCCGGGGGGCAGGAATGACAGCAGGTCTTTTCGCCGCGCGATATAATTACCAAATTTCGTTGTGCAAAAGGCCTCGATATTTTCGTGGCAAAGTATTTTACATATTGCCGAATCTTTGCCAGCCAACCACTGTTTGAGTGATTGGGCCAGGATTAATTTTTCTTCCATCGCTTGATCATTAAGGTTAAAAAAAGCGAAGGCCACTGGGATGCTCCAGCGACCTTCAATTGTTTGCCCGGTGGGGCAGGTGGGAATTGTTTTGGGGAACCCCGGCGGGATGATTAGCCAGGGCGTAAATGCTTAATGCCTTTGTTTTTCCATGGGCAAAATGTTTTCGTGGATAAATATGAGTACAGGCTTTGCCCCGGTGGGGAGTGCAACTGGTTGCGGCTGGCGACGAACCAAGGAATAGGCCGGTAGCTGTCACCCGCGCTACTGCAATTGATATTTTCCCAAAGAAAAAAGGGCAAAAAAGAAAGGCCGGGGATAGCAGGCGGGGCCCCGTCCGCGCAAGGGCCCAATGACGGCCAGTGAGCGCGGGGCAAAACGCGGCCCGGTGAGTTTACCCTCGGCAACGAAACACCCCGGCCGCGTTTTGGCGTTGGCCCTTGCGCGCACGGGGTGCCTGCTACCTTCGCCGGCCTTTTTTGTCTTTTTTGGGGGAAATCAACATTCTTTTCCCGGCTGGTTTGCGGTGAGTGCAGGAAAGTTTATTTTAGGTACGTGCAACTCATTGAAACCTTTAAACCCGGGATTGAACTATTTGGAATTAATGAATAAATTATTTGACCGGCCCTGGAAATGAAAATGGAGGGTGCCATTTTACCAAGTTGGCAGATGTGTTTTGAGATTCCTGGTTAACTAGGATGATGCTGGCTTATTTGCTATTTTTTAAATAATAAGGCATATGGCATGTTACCATTGCCTGTGAAGGATATTAATAACTAACCAAACCTTAACTATGAATGTAGAAGCTATTAAAACGTGTATTGAAGCGCTTAATAATTTAGATCCCCGATCTGCTGATGCTTATGCCAAGGCAGTAGCGTATTTTAGGGAAGCAAAGCGGGTGCCTTTTTTTGTTCTTGATTTTCCTAACCTGCCGTTTTATATTTTTCGAACGAGAACGCACCAGTCGAATAATTTTTTTGAACATTTTGCAGACCTTGCTCTTCCTCCTGCTGGAGTGGTGGGTGGTTACGGGAGATGTAATATTCCAGGTCAGCCGGTTTTTTATGGTTCTGATTTTCGTCCTACTTCGTATATGGAACTTTTGGAGTACTGGGTCTCTGAAAAAAAAGAACAATATTTATTTGCGACGATAGGAAAATGGAAAATTAGTAACCAATTAAGTGCATTGATCGTTACCAGTCCATACGAGAAAGACCGATCTTCCTTTTATGATAAATCCCATGGTGAAAGGCTGGATCATTTCATTAATTCTTATAGCGGCGAGGAGAAGGAAGCTATGATATTATTTTATAAATTTTTATTTGATAGGTTCAGGAAACCGGCAAAAAACGATCCACAAACCTACCTCATTACTTCTGCATATTCTAACCTTGCTTTTAAGAACAAAAAAGTGGATGCCATATTTTACCCGAGCGTGCCTTTCCAGGGCGATGGCGTAAACCTGGCTATACAAGCAGGTTACGATTTCGATAAAAATTTACAACTGGAGTTGGTCGCGCGAAATCAATTTGAACGGCTGGATACTACGCCTCACCCGACGTTCCAGGAAGTTGAATTGAGACAAGCAAAACAGCTTGATCATGGCAATCAACGGATAATTTGGTAGTAAGTTAAGTTTGCTTGAGAAGAAAGAATGCTGCAAAATAAATATCCTATTTTGATGGAATTAAGTAAAAACGTTTACCCTTGGTAAGATAATACGATTAATCTTTTTCCTGTTAGGCAGGAATCAATGTTTGCAATGGGAAAAACACCCCATGCAATTCTCCTTTGAAATAGTAAATTAGTATCTCATAAAACAGGTTGAACGGCAAATCCCTCGAAAAAGCAAAAGGTTACAGGCTCTTAATTTCACTCGCTCGCACCTGGTAGCATGAATAGGTTGGTATGATGGCGTAATTGGGAGAAGTAATTTTTGAATTCTTCTCAATGCAGTTTTATGGAAACATTACTAAGCAATGCACCTTTGCGATTTGAATTACCTGGTGGAACGGAATCAACAACCAGTTTCAAGGCACCTGCTGGTGCACACTATTTTATTCCCTACGCTAACCACGTATTTACCGAGTGGCCGGGTGGCTCCTACTTCGAGCAGAGTGTTTTTCAACAAGGATTTGGATTTTGTTTACTGCATTTTGTTGTAGAAAAGAGTATTTCATTCGGGGTGGAGGCTATGGCCGATTTTAATACATTACAATTCACGCTGGAAGGAGAAACTACAGCTTTACTTTCCGGGCATGGTTTCATGACGCTCTCGGAAGGTACTTATACATCAATGTATATCCCGCAGGGGAGCCACCGCGTGTGGTTTCGGCCAGGGCAGTACGCTTTCTTTTATTTAATACTATCCGGGGAGCATCTCCAGTTACTGCAAGAAGATCATCCCCATTTGCAAACTTTAATTACGAATATTCTCACTGCCAGCAAAGAAGGAGTAATGCTAGAACGCATGGTGATTAGCACAACGATTCATACGTTGATAAATAAAGTAATCGAATTGAAATTAACTGGTGCCCAGTTGAAATTAGCATTGGAAGAGTTCGTTGTTAAATTTGTACAGGCGTATAACCACGACATTTTACAGAGAAAGGAAATTGGCCGGGAGATGCCGCCAGAGGAATACGCTGATTTCATCAAGGTGTACGTGATGGATAACGTTACGATGCTGGAAGCAACGAATATTAATAATTTAAAGAAGATGTTTTATACTTCCGAGCGTACCCTGGAGCGGTACTTCAAGAGGAGGAGCACCCAATCTTTGCGAAGTTATTTACGAAGGCTTCGCCTGGAGCGGGCATTATACATGTTGTTGCCAGGGGATTTATCTATCCAAGATGTGGCGGTACAACTTGGCTATAAAGATGCCTATACTTTTTCCCGGCAATTTTCCAAGTACTACGGGTATTCTCCTAAAAACGCGGCGAAGGTATTTTGTAATTTCAAGTAAGAAGATATAGCGAAGCCGGGAAATTAGCCTCGAAACGACACGATTAATCTTTTGGGTGTATTTATTGTCGCTCAATGCCATTTTTTTTATTTAGAATTCTTCCCAATTTCAATATTGGATAATATTTAGATAATAGCCAGCGATCGTATAATTGATTTTAGGATTATTAGCTGCATTTAATAAATGTTTGGATGTTGTACGAATGCTAGCGTGCTTTCTCACTACAACCCTATTTTATTTTACCTATTAAAATGTCTTCAATGAAACGCAGTACGATCATTGAGATGATATCCTTATTGTTCGTGGTGTTGTTCTTATACACCGCCATTAGCAAGCTGCTTGATTATAGCGTATTTACTGAACAGTTAGGCACCTCGCCGGTACTCGAACCCGTATCGGGTTTTATTGCCTGGGCGTTGCCATCGACTGAAATTATCGTAGCTATATTGTTGTTCTTACCTAAGACAAGGTTGCCGGGGTTGTACGCATCATTTATTTTGATGGTGGCGTTTACATTGTATATCGGAGTTATTCTTTTGTTCAGTAAAGAACTACCCTGTAGCTGCGGTGGCATCTTGCAGGAACTTTCGTGGCCCCAGCATCTTGCGTTAAATTTTGGATTGATAGGGTTGTCGCTATGGGCAATTTTTTTGAGCAGAAAGGATGCCACTCGCCAGCTAGCAAATAATTCTTCACTTAGTTATTAGCGACATGAAAAATAATATTAGCATAATTGCATCGAAGTATTTGTTATTCCTGTTAGCGCTGGTAGGCCAGTGTAGCTGCAAGGATAAAGAGCCTCTTAAAACAGGATTGGAGGGAAAGTCTATGCCGGTATTCAGTATGTTGCTTGCCGATAGCACCACTTACTTGAATAGCACTACTTTTCCTGGTAATACCCCTTCGCTCGTCTATTTCTTTAGTAGTACCTGCCCTTTTTGCCGGGCACAGATGAAAGACATTGTCAAAAACATTGATGATTTTAACGGCAGCCGTATTTATTTAATCGCAAATTCAGTTGGGGATTTAAAGGCGTTTGAAAATCGATACGAGTTAGGACAATATCAAAATATCACCGTTGGGATGGATAGTGGGTATGTTTTACAGGATTACTACAAGGTAAATGCTGTTCCTTACCTGGCCGTATTTAATAAGGATAGGAAGTTGACTCGCGTATTTGCTGGCAAGACGAGTGCCAGTCAGTTGAAGCAGGCAATGGCATTGTAATTTTTTTTTTGAGACATAAACCCACAAATTCTCGAGTGCATGTTTTTGAGTAAAAACTTTTTGAACAATAATAAATACGAGGGCGAAGCCGAAAACCCGTAAACGAGTAGGCGAAATTTATAAACCAAACTTTAGCTTTTTGATGTAAAAAGCACCTTTTTTATGAAAAGAAGTAAAATGATCTTTAGTGCATTTGCTGTTGCAGCCGTTGTTACCGCCAGCCTTGCTTTTACAAGCAAACCATATGGACAAAGCTACTGTGTGAAAACTGGGTTAGCGGGAACCTGTACGAACTTCTTGACCAACCAGAAACCTGATGGGAACGGAACACTGTACCGCGGTTATGCCTCAACGGATTCCAAGTGTCCACAGCAATGCTCTGTGGAAATTAAATTATTAGACGAATAATTTTGAACACATTTTTTTTCGAGTACCGGGCACGACTGCGTATTAATAGTAGTATAGTTCTTTATACTTGTGCGTTGTGCCCGTTACTATAATTAGTAAAGGCTAAATTGAAATTCGGCTAATTTTTCGGTGGTGTTTATTTTAATACTTATAAAAGTGATTTTTTATGAAAAGAAGTAAAAGTGTTTTTAACGCATTTGCAGTGGCTTCGATTGTAACTGCCAGCTTGGCTTTTACTAATAAACCCTATGGGCAAAGTTACTGCGTAAAAACAGGAGTGGCTGGGGCTTGCACTAATTTTCTTTTAAACCAGAAACCTGACCCGGTGGGTAATAGATACAGAGGATATGTTTCACCGACCTCTCAATGTTCACAGCAGTGCTCAACAGAAATCAGACTCCTGGATCAATAATTGATAATAAAAAGTTTTCGATTTTTAGAAATGCTGGCACAAATGAGTATCCTAAGACCAGTGATGCATTTAGGTCGAATTCTTTGCTTGAGTTGAGCGCATCTCGATTCCGAGGTTTGATATTTGAACAGGACATTGTCTTGTTCAAATATTTTATTCTATTTCCAACCCATTTGAAATTTTTTTCATGTATGCAGGGATACCTTGCGTCATCCATTTTGGAGCAGGTTTGCCCATTAGGTAATGATCATAAAATTGCGTCAGCCTGATAGTATAGTCCCTCTTTTCCTTTTGTCCATGGTTGCCATGGTCTTGTCCATCATACTGAAGAATCCAAACCGGTTTATTTAGTCTTCTTAGTGCCAGGAACATTTCAACTGCTTGCTCAAACGGGCTTCCCCCGTCGTCTTTGCTATGGTGGATAAGCAAAGGAGTTGTAATCCTGTCGGCTCTTAATATGACTGTCTCATCTAAGTAGGCGCTAGGCATTTCCCATAGCGAACCGCCAATTGGGCTTTCGTGTGAGATCATCCGGCTATTGCCTCTTAAGGTGGTTTTTAGATATGAACTTAGCCAGTCTGATGATCCTGCTCCTTCTATTGCCGCAGCAAATTTGTTGGAATACGAAACGATGTAATTGGTTAAGTGTCCTCCATGGCTATGGCCGTTTAATCCCATCCTATTACTGTCGATAAAAGAGAATTGAGACAAATAGTTTCCCGCTCCTACAATTGAATTATACGCACTGTGTCCATCTTTGCTAGGATAAAAATAAATATCGGGGGTGAATACCAAGTAACCCCTGCTAACTAACCATGCTACATTGATTTCATTTACTATAAACTTTGGAATTGGATATTCGTGGAGTCGATGGGACATTTGTTCGTAATAACTGAAAATAATAGGGTATTTTTTTGCTGAGTCAAAATTCTCCGGCTTGTACAAAACGCCTTGCGACAATTTGCCATCCAGCATTGGAAAGGATACTAATTCCGCGGTAAGCCAATTATACTTTTCCTGGGGCTGTAGATCTGTAAGCGCTTCGAACGTTTTAAAATTCCTGGTAAAATAAAAATTTGGTGCACTGGTAGCTTTTTGCAAGACGACTAGCCAAGCTTTTTTATTTTTTGCCTTCAATGGCTTCAAGTCGAGCCTGTCGAAAATTTCCGGGCTCATGGGCAACGTGCCGTAGGATCCCCTATAGATATCCCAGTTGCCTACTGATAGTTCTTGCGGTATCATATTTTTAATAATGTCTGTAACGTAGAAGCTGTTCTGCTTGTTTTTAATGTTATACCCGGTTAAGAGCACAGGGTTATTAGGGGTTATAACAATGGGTTCAGGTGCTCCGTCCATATCTTGAAGGAATCTTAGCTTGATACCATTAATTCGGCCATATCCCTTAGTGATAATTTGGGGAATGGCTTGGCCTGTTAAATCGACTTTCCAAATATCATAAAGATCGTATATGAAAAAATATTTTTCATCTGGTGTCCACCCGCTTACCTGGTTTGAAGATCGAGCTTCACTTAAGGAGTCTGAAATCCAAAAGTCATCTTTGAAGTCATACAGGTCTTGAATACCAGCATTGTTGAGCTGCTTTACCTGTTTAGATTGCACATTATAACTATAGCAGTTATAGTGCTTATTATGAATGCCCTTATTGAGATAAACGAAGTATTTCCCTGTTAGAGAAAAGTAAAATCGAGTATAACCAGCCAAATTTAGTTTAGTTCTTGATCCATCCACAAGAGAGACAATATAATAGCTGACCTGGGGGGCTTTCCCGAATTGTCCCAGCCAAAACCTATCCCCTGAACTATCTTTTCTTATAACTGTATAGTCTCCACGAGGATCAAATGTTTCGATAAATTCATTGCCTTCAATCCATTGAATGACAGGTGAATTACTTTTTATAGAAATGCTTGCAGTGTAGTGAGGCGGGTGATATTTTTGTTTTAACTGGTAGGATTGAATGTATTTGTCCTTGTAGTTCCAAACGTCTAGGGAAACGGCTTCAGGATCCGGGGATAGTTTTTCTTCATCTTTCTGCAGCTCAAATATAATATAACGTCCATCTACAGTAAACCGAAGTTCATTTTCCGAGATAGCTAATCCCGATTTTATGCCCGGGGTGGTTTTTATTGCTTTGGGCTCCGCATTGAACATTCCTTGCTGATAATAGGCTATTGAATACTGTGAACCTTGTTCATGTTCGTTGCCAATTAGAATCGCCAGTTGCGATCCTGGTGTATCGAATGCAGTAGTTTGGATTGATTGTTTTCTTGAATTGGCCGACCATATTTTTTTCGTTTGCAAAGATGTCAGTGATACCCAGTATAAAGATTGAAAGCCATTTTCTTCCAAAGCTGTAATCAATAAAACACTGGCGTTTTCGCTGAATTGAAAATCTCTCATTTTACTGAATGCTTTTGATTTGCCGGTAATGATGTTGTAGAGGATCACTTTTGTACTATCATTCTTTGCCTCGTATGCAATCCATTCCCCGAATTCTTTACCGGGCTGCTGCATCCTTATTACACCTGGAATAAAGGTCTTGTTTCTTTTTTCTAAGTGGAGAAAGTATAATGTATCATTAGTATAGTAGTACAATTGTTTACTGTCAGAGGAAAACCATGCTTGGGAAACCCCGGGGATTGAGTCCAGCCATTTTCTGTTGATGGGTTGTATATAAAGCATCACGTTTCCTAGTTCCCTTTGTTCAACGGTATAATACATGTATTCCCCGTTATTACTAATTGCGGCGAAGTCTTGTGCCAACGAAGGCCAGTTTACCAGGGCAAGGCTATCTAGCGGCGGTTTGTTATTGGTCTGTGAATATGCGTGGGTGGGAAGAAAACTGCACAATAAAGCTAGCGGTAAGATTAAAATATCTTTCATGTCGAGATGATTAGTGTAATAAATCGTAAAAGAAAATATGATTTTGAATGACTGTTGTAGTATTATAAAATACAAAAAATTGGTTGCATTATTACCATGTTGGCTGGCCGTTTTGGATGCTGTTTATTTTTTTTTGGTAATCCTTTGCGGAGTCTTTATCGCCATTCTGTTGAGCTAATTCGAGTGCTTTTATTTGCCAGGTAATAGCTTCTTTTTTTTGACCGGATTTGTATAGTAAGCAAGCATAAGTGTCAATAGTGAGATGATGCCAGAACGGGTTCACATTTTTGCTTCTTTCAATTACTCCTTTCATCCAGCCAAGCGCTGCTTTTATTTGCTTTTTGTCAGAGGTGTAATTAAACATCATCCATGCGGCACCATTGAGAATGAGATCAATAGCTGTTCCTGCTGGTTCATCTGGCAGGATGTAACCTAGACGGTATATTAAAAGGCTTACATTGCCATGCTTGCTTTGTAACCTGATAAATGATTGCAGGTAGGCTGCGGTGTCGTTTATATATTCGTACCATCTTGTTTTCGCTGCCAGTATTGCGCGGCTCGCATAATTTCGCGGGTAGGATTTTAAGATAGCGGCTTGTATTGAATCCCAATTGGGTTTGCCGCCCTTCGCGGTGTCCACACTTTTTAAGACTGGTTGCGTAAATTCTTTACGGATTACCCGGTCGATAATACTCCTGGAAAAATTTTTTCTCCCTACAATTTTATCTGCCTTCCTCGTATTTGGATAGAATAGGGAAAAGTACGGGTCGTTGGAAGAAGAAATAATGGAGCCAATATATTGGAGATGCGAGGAATCGAATAAGTATTGCCTTGGCAGGTTTGCTAGGTATTGTTTGTAATCTTTTTCCAGGCTATCCATCAAGCTTTGCTCCCTTGTTGATTTGGTGCATTGAATCATGTAAAACATCTTGGCGTAGTCTTTTACTCCACCGCGGTAGGCCCTTGCGAGTGCGTTGTATTCTTTGTAAGGATCATTGTATGTTGTGCCTGGAGTTACTGCTTCTCTGCCCAGGGAAAGAAATGCAGAGACGTTTTGGTAACCGGATTCTTTTTTAACTATTTTTCCTTGGGGAGAAAAGAATAGATAAGTAGGATAGGATAGAATTTTATAAGCTTCGTTAAGGTCGGCGGCAAATTGATCATTCGCAGTGGATGGTTTTTCTCCAACAGAATCCATCTGCACTTTAATATTGATGAACTGGTTGTTGAAGAAAGCTGCAACAGAATCATTAGTGTATATTTCTTTGTCCATTTTTTTACAGGGAATACACCAGGTCGTAAAACAATCTACAAAGACATATTTTCCTTCTGCTCTTGCTTTTTCAAAAAGGATCTTGGAGCTTACCAGTTCTTGGAACTGGATGCCTGATTGTTGTTTTTGCGCATGGGTTGTTGTTGCTTGTAAAAGCAAGAGGATACACAGTGTTCGTTTCATATAATAGTGATTAAGTGTTTGCATGACGGGCCGCAGGATGCGCAATCCTGTCATTTATTAGATGTTAATATCGAAATGAGTAATGCTTTAGTTGTAGCCGTCGTTCTGGATGAGCTTGGGATTTTTTTGAATATCACCGTATGGAAGTGGATATAGCTGGTCGGTAGATTGCCATTGACCGCCTTTGATCGACGTTATAGGTGGCATGATGGTATTTATTGTTTGTGTTCTTTTAAGATCAAACCACCGGTGCCCCCACTCTGTAAACAATTCAACTTGTCGCTCTTGCGAGATTTTGGTTAGTAATTCATCTTTTCCCGTGGCTGCTGCGCCTGGGAGACCAGCCCGGTTTCTTATCATGTTTAAGTCGGATTGCGCGCCGTCCATATCATTGAGTTGTGCGAGCGCTTCTGCCCTAATTAAGTACAACTCTGCTAATCGAAATACCATTAAATATTCTGTAACAGGGTCGTCGAGGGTAGCGCTTTTATATTTGAATGGAAAAAAGTAGGTACTACCATCAACGGTAACATGGCTTACCCAGTTTGTTAGTCTTTGATCAGTTGCTTCAAAACTGTTTAGGAGTTTTTCGCTTAACCATGCCGGGTTACCGGCTCCAGGTGAAGTGACATCACTTGGACCAGTTGAAGGAATAATGAACGTAAACGCATCCTCTGTATTTCGCCCTAGCCTTACAGGTTGCAGTTGCCAAATAGCTTCGGAACTGTTGGCTAGGAAAGTTTCATTTAAAGGTGGCAAATTAAATAGACCCTGTTCGTTAATAACGGAGGTGGCCGCCGTGTTTGCTTTTTCATATTGTCCCGTGTACAAATAAAACCTGGCAAGCAGGGTGAGTGCCGCCCATTTTGTTGGTCGTACTCTTTCGGAGGAATTTTTTTCTAATGTAGCATCGATATAGTGGTCACTTAGTAGGCCAGTGGCAGCAGTGAGGTCGGATTCAATTTGTTCATAAACGTTGCTAACACCTGATCTTGGAAGTTGCGCATTGATAAAAGGGTCGGTGCTTAGTGCAAGAGGGACGTTGCCATATAAAGAAGTAAGATAAAAATAAAAGAATGCCCTCATAAACCTGGCTTCTCCCAGTAGCTGCGATTTGACAATCGGCGTCAGCTTTTGAGCGTTGGCTAGGCCATCGATTGCAGAATTGCAGGTATATACGAAATTATATAAAGTGGTCCAGGCTTCTGATCCGTAGTTTTGATTGGCGGTTGATACTAACGTGTTGGTGTAATAAGCCCAGTATTTCTGGTCGGACACGCCATCGTATAGTGTAAATTCGTCGGCTGACAAACCGCATAGCAGAGACATGCCTATATTTCCACTGAAAATCGAGTTATAGCCGCTCATATTGGCATATATTCCGGTAAGTGCTGAGATTGCAGAATTGTTGTCTTCATAAATGATTTCAGCATTGGTACTGGTAACCGGGGGATCAATTTCAATAAATTTTTTACAGCTTGGTATGACAGTCAGGACCAATGCGAATTGAAATATCCATTGTAAGAGGGAGGTATTGTATCGGAATATTTTGAGTTTATTTTGTATACACATGATTGGACAATTAGGAGTAATTAGAATTGAAAACGAATACCCGTGGTTAGTATTCTTAACGGCGGAAGTAAGAAGGTGGTTTGTGTTTCAGGATCTAGGCCTTGGTAACTAGTAAAAGTTAATAAATTCTGCCCCTGAACGTAGACTTGGATATTACTGGATTTTATTTTTTCAACCCATTTATGGGGAAGGTTCCACGAAATAGCAACATTTTTCAACCTGATAAACGACGCATCCGTATATACAGCATCACTTTGTAGGAGGCTATATATATTATCGATTCTTTCGCCGAAACTATAAGTGCCTAATTTACCGGTTAGTGCATCATTATCGCCTTGGTTGTGCCAACGGTTTAAAATCGTCTCTGGCTGGTTGCTGTATCCCCTGAAAAATACACCAGGCAAGGTGCTGCTACCATTGAAATATTTAAAGTTCTGACCGACCTGTTTAACAAACTGCAGGAGGAAATCGAACTGGATGCCTTTAAAGGTTAGGGTACTAGCTAGCCCGCCATAATATTTAGGAAAAGTGCTAATGAAAGTGTTCGCGTCTTCCTGGCGATCAGGTTTCAGTGGATCGTTTTTAGACAGGAAGCTATAGAGGCCAGTTTGGGGATCTACTCCTTGGTAATGAAATGTTTTAAGGACATTAACAGGTTGGCCAATGACTAGTATTTGTGCATAGGTAGATGACTCAATACCGGGGAATTCCTTGACTTTGTTTTTGGGCAAGGTGAAATTCGAGTTAATAGACCAGGAAAGACTTTTTCTTTTTATAATTGTTGTGTTTAGCGAGATTTCTAGCGAGGTGTTTTGGATAGTGGCTGGGAAATTAACAACAGGGATGCTGCTAAATCCAGTGACAGTAGGCATGCTGTAGGGGAGCAGTTGATTCGATGACCGGTTGTCGCTATAAGTTATGCCAAGTAATATCCTGTCATTTATAAAGCCTAGGTCTAGCCCAACCTGGAATTTATTTGTTCTTTCCCATTGCAAATTTGGATTGGGTGGACTAGAAGGAAAGGTTGTTGAAATACCTTGGTATGGAATATCCACGTTCTCCGTAGGTTGAAATAATGCTAAATAGCCATAGTCGGTAATTTGGTCGTTCCCTGTTGTTCCGTAGCTAGCCCTGATTTTGCCAAAACTTAAAGGCTTTAATTGCCTTGTAATAAAATCTTCGCTAGAAAATATCCATCCTACGCCAATTGCACCGAAATTATGCAGTCGATTTGCTGATCCGAAACGGGAACTGCCGTCCCTGCGCGCAGTCAAATTGAGGAGATATTTATCCCGGTAGTTATAGTTTATTCTTCCAAAAAGTGCGCTGTATTTATACTGGGTATTAAATGAGTTGGTGGCAGTTAAAGAGCTGGCAGCTTTTGGATCCTTGAGGTTTCCTTCGCTAGTATAACCCGTTCCCACAATTGTTGCCCCACCTGTAAATACCTGGTTAAACGTACCGCCGGCCAGGAATTGAATTGTTCCAAACGAAAGAGCCTTTTTATAATTGAGTTGTGGTTCGATAATCCAGGAATTGATATTCCGATTTCCATAAAAGGCAGTATTTTTTTGGACTGTATTGCGCCAATTTGGTCGAATAGCTGAAAGTGGCCTTGCTAAAAAGTCACCTGTAACCATGTTATTATACCCGAAGGTGCTACCGATTTCAAGGCCAGGCATTAATTCATAATTTACCGAGAGATTAGCGATGAGGTTCTTTGTCGTGTTTTCGTATTTTTCATAACGGAATGCCAGCGGGTTGATAAATGTGGGGACGCCTGAACTGGTAAGTTGCCAATTTAGGCTTCCATCATCGTTGTAAAGCGGGGGAGCAATCGGTTCTGTTTGTATAGCGGACGCAGTTAAGTCTGTAGCAGGAAGCCTGTTAAAATCAATTACGTAGTTTCCTGAAAAGAGGAACTCGAATTTTTTATCTGTGCTTGTTGATTTGAGGTTGAAATTTACTGCCCCCTTTTTATCTGCAAATTCACTTGGTAACGGGAATACTGTAGTTTGCTGGTTAAATGTGGCACCTACCAAGTATTGAATGTTGGGTGTTCCTCCCGAAATATTTGCGCTGGCTCCCAGTATTTGCGCCGTTTTGCCGATCAAGGTTTCTTGCCAGTCAGTGTACCTTGTCGTGTCCCATAATTTTAGATCATTAGCTGATACGAATGGTGATGTCCAATCCAGGCCGTCGTTCTGGAACGCCTCGTAACGCATATCAAGGTACTGGCGGGAACCGAGCATTTTTAATTTGCGGGGAACTTGAGCCAATCCCTTTTTAATGTCGATGTTGACGGTTGTTTTCCCGATTTTTCCTTTCTTGGTAGTGACCAGGATGGCACCATTGGCAGCACGTGATCCATATATTGCTGTAGCATCAGCATCTTTTAATACGGTGATACTTTCAATGTTAGAAGGGTCGAGATAATTTAGGGGATTTCCTTCGGCAGACTTTGATCCCGCAGCTATTTTCCCGGAGTTTCCGAAAATATTGACTGCTAATTCAGTACCTGTAAGTTGGGGAATTATGGGAACACCGTCGATTACGTACAATGGGTCATTGCCGCTTTGTATGCTGTTTTGTCCTTGGACACGGACTGTTACACCGCCGCCCGAAATGCCGGAGTTTTGGGTAATAAAAAGGCCAGGAACATAGCCTTGGAGTGCAAGGAGTGGGTTGTTAACTGGTTGCTTTCCTATTTCACTGGCTTTTACCGTGGTAACATTACCAGTGCTTAGTCGTTTTGTTGTTGTCCCGTAAGCAACAAAAAGAACCTGGTCGAATTCTTTTACCTTGGTGGTCAACTGGATAGTAACAGGGCCGCTTTCGCTAATTACTATTTCCTGCGGTTGTGTTTCTGTGCCAGAAATAATTAAAGTAATTGGCCCATCAATTTTTGATAGTGAAAACTCGCCATTATTATCTGTGCTTGTGCCTATTGTCGATCCTTTAACCCTGATACTGGCTCCAGCGATAGGCTCCCCTTTTTCGTTAACTACTTTTCCCGTGATTGTTATTGGTGGAATTTTGCTTTTAGGGATAGGTGTTTCTTCCTTTTGTTTAACTACGATGGATTTATCTAAAATTTCAAAGGTGAATGGCTGATCTTTGAAACAAAAATCCAGCACTGATTTCACAGTGGCGTTTTTTACCTTGACGGTTACTTTATTAGCTTTTGCAAGTGCATCTTCCTGGAAGAAGAAATTGTAAGATGTTTGTTTTTGTATTTCCTCGAAAACTTTCTCGAGGGTGACATTTGCCAGGTTTAAAGTAACCTGCTGGGCGCCGGTTTTGGCGCTCACGTGAAGGCAAAAAATGGTTACGAAAACAGTGAGTAATTTCATACCATGTATTATGGGTTTGGAAATTCCAGCTTGTAAGCAACGTGGCAGAGTTTTTAAAGGGGGAAATAAGGGCGAAAATTGGCAAAAAGATTCCTGTTGCATAAATTGCAATAAGTTGAGGTTAATTAATCTAGCTTAACGAGCGAATTGTTGACCTTGCTTTAGCCGGTGTGTTGCATCACGCCGGCTTTTTTATTGGTCTTATTTGTCATTAGCCGTTCCGGCATTGTATTATAAGTTGCAGCATATTAGTGTTGATTTTGGTTATTATTGAATAATAAGGCGGTTGCCCTCGATTTCATATTTAATTCCTCCCAGTTGCAGCATTTTAAGGACTTCCGATGCTTGCGTACTTCGGCTTATCTTACCGGTGTATTTTCCTGCTGGAATTTTTGATTTATACACTATGTCGACATCATACCAGCGTGCAATTTGCCGCATGATGGTGGCGACGTCATCGTTCTTAAATTGAAAATATCCTTTTGCCCAGGCAACAGCTTGGCCGGTGTTTACTTCGTTTGCTATATTTAGTTGCCCATTTTTATCCAGGCTGGATTGCTGCCCCGGTTTTAATACAACAATGTTTTTTTCTTGCTGCTGTAGTGAATGAACGCGTACGCTACCCTCTAGTAACGTAGTTTTTATTTCATTTTCGTCTTCGTAACCCATCACGTTAAAATGGGTTCCCAGTACTGTTACCTCCATGTCTTTAATCTTCACGATGAAGGGCATAGTCGCATTCTTCTTTACTTCAAAATATGCTTCACCCGTTACTTCTACGGTCCTGGTATTACCCGTGAATACAGGAGGGAAGCGTATGGAAGAGGATGCATTTAGCCAAACAGCCGTTTGATCAGGCAGTATTACTTTATATTGGCCACCGCGTGGTGTAGACACGGTATTGAATAATGTAAGCTGGGGTTCGGTATTTGTTCGTGGTTGCCCGTTGCCGGTTTTTGTTATATATGCGAGTTGCCCGTCAGCCTTTTTCTCGATGATCATCCCCGTTTGTTCAGCCAGCTGCTCATTTTTTGCGCTACTTAAGTCGATCACCCTGCCATTTGCTAAGGTAAGCAGGGCCTTGTCTGAGCCGGGAGGTAAATCTTTTTTGATCGATGTTATGGCTGGTTCATTGAGGTTGCGAACTGTCGTATTTTTCCATAACAGCCATCCCAGTGTAGTTGCAGCTACAACTATGGACGCTGCGGCAATAAGTCGTTTCCATTTGAAATTGTGCTTAACAACTACAGCTTCCTGGTGAGGCAACCCCGTATTTATTTTTCCCCAGATCCTGCCAGAGTTTATACCTGTTAAATGATCCCAGTCCCATGGGCCTTCGCTCCCGGTAATTTTTTTAAAATACTCCCGGTTTTCTTCTATAGCCAGCCAGTTATCTAAGTCCTTCCTCTCGTCGGCAGTGAGTTCGCCTATTTTATACTTAGCAATTAGCTCGGCGATTTTTGCTGGTTGATGTTTCATCCTGTTTATCCTAATGTTCCTTGCGTAACAAGCACATTGCACTTGTTACCGTTTATTTATTATAAATAGTTTAAACCACGATGCGGCAATAGAATACTTTCGACAACTATTGTTATCGCTATTTTACATACTCGTTAATTCATTTCCCTTAGATACAATAAGAGTTACCCATTAAAGACAACGTTGTGCCCGTTTTTGCCCAAAAAAGTCAAAAAAAAATAATAAAAGGATAAAACTGTTGGTGTTTGGCATGCCTGGACGGGACAGGGGATTAGAGAGATATTTCTTGCTTGAGGTACTGGATAGCCGTATTTTTTTGGTTGCGGACTGTTTTGGGATCAATATCGAGATGGTTCGCTATTTGTTCGTCGTCGAGTCCCTGCTGCAAAATCATCTGGATAATTTTTTTTCTTTTCCGGGGAAGATGTTCTATGTACTTAGTAATAATTTGAATTAGTTCCGCGGTGACTTGGTGGAAAGGATCTTCCATTTCGTTTCCCTGGTCAGTAATATTTTCCTTTAATTCTATTTTTCGGTTCGCGGATTTGTGGTAATTCAGGCAAGCATTCCTGGTGACGATAAATAAAAATGCCTTGACATTCCCAAGGCTCTCAAATGGTTTGGTGCTATTGAATAACTTGATGAATGATTCTGCTGCGATATCTTCTGCTTCGTGGGTAGATCCCACGCTTTTGTATGCGTACAGGTATATGGCCTTGTGGTATAGCTTATAAACCTCTGCGAAGGCTTTTTTATCTTTCGCATTTAATAATATAATTAGTTCGTCTTTCCCTAGTTCGCTTCCCATGTTGGTGCGCTTTGCCGGTGAAACAAAAAATGTTACCCGAATGATGCAAGGAGAGGTTTAATAAGTGTGCGTATCGCACAGTAGCTTGGTCAATTCCAGGATAAGAATCTTTTCTACAGGCTAAGGTTACGTGGGAAGTCATAGCGTTTTGACCGAGGTCTAAACTCCTGGCAATTTAGAAAAAATGAACGGACGAAAGAAGAAAAGCAAAAAAATACTGGAATACCTGTTGTGTGCCCGTAAATCGTAAATATCCTAACGAATGTTATTTGCAGCGTAATTTTCGTGGAGGCAAGTATAGTCCCGTTCCGCAATTTTATGCATGAATTGTTGATTTGCAAAGGAAAGTGGATTTTGTCAACAGAAAAGAGGGAGTGCTTGTATGTTCCCTCTTTTCTTGGCGATTATTAATCAAAAATCCTGTTGACAGAGCCATCCATCGGGTTGAACTCTACTTGGTTGTAACACCTGTATTTCCCTGCATTGAATATCATACGGTCATGCTCATCATGCATTAGTATGCCCGTGCCAGTTAGCAGGATACAGGTACTGGGCGGTTTCTTTTCATACTCGATATTTACGTTGGCGGTTAAGACGTGTTTGTGCCCGGAGGTTTCTCCTTCAGCGAGGATAAGTCTCCTTGTTGTTTGTGAATACATAATTATGGTTTTAAGATTCTGAAAATATGAGTTGAAGATATTGCTCCTTGGAAAGATGGTATGGACTGGTGGGCGCCGAATCTTCCGATTCTTCCACGATGACGATGTCGCCCTGTCTTGCAATACTTTTAGGACAGGTGATGTCCACCTGGATTGTCCATGCGATTGCCCGTATGGCATCAGGCGTAGGCCTATAAAAATGTTCATTTCCTAATGCAGCTTCTACGGGAACATAAATCCAGTATTCCCGTCCCGTTGTAGAACACCAGCAACGTACAGCGAAAACCGGGTTTGACTCTTGGCCTTGTACCTGTGTGACATACAATTTGCTCCCATCTAATTGATATAGCTCATATTTATCATCATATTCTCGTTCATAAGGCTGGTTATTATTATCCCATCGTGTTTGTTTTTTATGGACTACCTGTTTGTCTAAGAGGGTAGGTTGCAACCCGGTAAATAATTTGACCACGCCGATACAGTCAAACATGGCCCTGCGCTTTTCCATGTTGCTTTCGCCCAGTGCTTCTTGCATCGAGATAGGCTCGACATTTTCCCATTTATCTTCGATAAAATTTCCAAGTTCTTTTAAACCAGGATGCTTGATCACTTCCTTGGAAAATTCCTTGAACGCTGTGAATTTTGTTTTCCATAAGCGCATAGCTTCGATCAAGGAGAATCCACGGACGGCAGATACAGCATATTCTGCTGTATGAAGATTGAATTTTTTCATGGTTTTGTTTTTAATCGTTTAAGGAAATGGTAATATCACTAACGATACGGTTTTGATAACTGTAATCGAGGCTATTAATTTTGTGTATATACTTGCCTTTTTCGAGTTGGAATTCATTGAAATTTATCGAGAAAGCAGTATTTATTTCAAGGGTATCGGCAATCTCGGTGTGTTCTTGGACTATCTTTTCTACCTCTGTGGCTACCCGGTCGTCGATCGTCTCTTGGATAGACTGTTGGTAGCTATTATGCATCGGGGTATAGGGCCCATTAATAACCAGGAAACTCGCCTCGGCAAAAGCGTTTTCGTCGTATAGTTGCTCGATAGCAATATCTAGCCGGTCAAACCATAGTTCTTGGGGGATCTCGATGAGGATTTCACAGGAATGTTCATCCCAGCCGGACTCCGAGTAGTTGTCTTTACCCTGGAAGCATTTGTTTTCAGGGTTATATATCACCTGTCCATCGGTTGAAAAATTGCCCGTAAAGGAGCCATAACCTGCTTGTTTTGCGACAAGGTCAATAATTACCTCGTCAATTTCGCCGGGGGAATTAATTTTTTGGTTGTTAATTTCGATATTATGATACCCGGAGTCGTTGCCACCGTTCCATGTAATAGCAAGTGATTCACCATTACGTGTAAGTTCCTCGCAGCGTCGTAGCATTTCGAGGTAAGTGTATTTTTTCATACTATATTTTTTAAGGTTTCTGTTTTGATTTGGTGAATTAGTTCTTTGTCTGTGGCTCGTGGATTATTGAACCATCGCTTATGCTCCGCTGGTACATCGAAGTGAAGGCATTCCAGCCAGTCTTGCAGGGTAGGGACATGGCCGTTATGGTCTTCCTTGCAATGTTCATAGAGAATGTCCCTTGTAGGTAGCGTGCCTCCAATTTTTGTATTGGGAGTGATGTCGCCAATTACTTCGGTAAGAACCTGGATAAACCAGGTATTGTGTGAAAACAACCGGTGTTGGCTGGCGGGAAAGAAATATTTTGAACTGTCTATCAACCGGTGCAACTTGATAGTATCTTCTACGGCGCAATTGAATTTATGTGCGCTAAGTAGCGCATGGTCGTGATAGTGCATGATGTAAAATTTTAAGATGAATGATCGGGAGTGTAACTGGGATAATTCCTAATCGGTGAAGATTCGCCATCATAAACCGGGATCATGATCGAACGGAGATAAGCATAGTCTTTACCTTCCCTGCTTAAATGTTGGAGATAAGCATTGGTGAACGTGGTCATATCCTGGTCTTCTTCCAGGAATACCTGGTCATGGTGCCGGTAAGAATACCCCGTTATTTTATCAATTATTTGTAGTTGCTCAATAATTGAATAAGGAACCTCTAACCACCCATGTGCTGCATCTTCGTGGAAGACGAATTTTTCTTCGGTAATGCTTGGATTGTCCTGTGTTTGTTGACTTTTCATTGTTTTTATTTTTGAAATGAACAATGAAGCACAACCCGGCCCGCATGGCCGCCCATCCGCAAGGGGCTTCCCGGGATAATTCGGCGGGCGGCGGACGATGAGGAAAGCGAAGAAGCCCGTGCGGGGACGGGACGACGAGGACATGCACAAAACCCCTTATGCCCGGAAGCCCGTTGAGGTGTGCGGCGAGGGCCGACCTTCGCGTAAGCGTTTATTTCAAAAATTAGTATTAATACCTTTCGGGGATTTAAATTTGAACGACATCCTGGCAGCAGGATAAATATTATTGAAGAAAACTGCTTATTTGTCTTGATGATCAAATGTTTTTATTGAAAAAATGTTGAAATGTCAGCAATGGTTGGGGTTATTAATTATTTATTCCAAGGGCATCAAATTTGAGACGCGTTCGGTATTACCAAACTAATTGCGATGGATAATTATTATCAATTGCTGAATATTGAGTTCGGTGCTACCGCTGAACAGATCAAGAAAGCTTACAGGGAGCAGGTTAAAAAGTGGCACCCTGATAAAAATGCTGACAATATTTTTGCAGATGGTATGTCGAAGTTGATTAATCATGCTTACGAGGTATTATCTGATCCTATAAAGAGAGCAACCTATGATAAACAACTGCGGGAGTATTTATATGTAGAGGAAATGAAGAAAGCAATAAACCAGCGAGGGCAAATATATACAGGGAAATATCCCGCGGGGCAGTTTGATTTCAGTAAAATGAAAGGAGAAGAACTACTTCTTTATTTCCTTATTAAATTAATAGGCCGGGCACTTCGATAGCTAAGAGTGTAGTCGTTAGTATCAAAGCCCGGAGGATATTAGTGACGTGGTGTGCGGTAATCTCTAACCCATTCCATGATATTATTTTTATCCCTGTAATCAAGCAGGAAAGGAGTTTTTCCTATTTTTATTTTTGCATCATTGGTAAAATAGGAAGTGGTTACAATAATGCCCCGGTTGGCTCCTTCTGACAGGACAACTTCTTTAAAACTTCGCACGATGTTTACACCTACTTTCTTGTGTTCGGCATAACGTTTACATTCCACTAAGAATTTTTGGGGAGCTTGTGACTTGATGGGATATATGGCGACGATATCATAGCCGCCATCCCTTGTTTGCTTGGTAAGTTCGACTTGGAAACCTTGCCGATACATTAATTCCGCTATTAATTCTTCGAATTGCCGCGGGCCTAGATCAAGTAGGTTGGTGTTTTTGTTGTAAACATTCGTAATTATTTCCTGGATCCTTTTGGAATCATTTACTAAAATAGCTCCCGGGTTTTCGATTATACTTTTGTCATTTTCGTCTATTGCTGGTGTAAGTTCGTATTCTGTTTCTTGTAATTGTTTGCCCTTATTTTCAACTAAAAACTCTTCCCACCAAGTACCTGCGCCTTTTGTTAAATGAAAGATAGAGCTGTAATCTTGAAATTTTGATTGATCTATGATAGAAGAAGAAATAACTTCATTCCAGTAAATTGGAACGCTTTTAATTACTCGTAGGCCTGGTGTTTCTTGAAATCCAGTATCCATAAAGGAAAGAAATTCTTTTTGAGCATCTATGTACTGGTTAAGGGAAGTCAGCTCATTCATTTTTTCCTGGGTTTTCATGATTGCACGGATATCCTCGTGAATGATATTTTTATTTAGTTGTAGCGCTTTCCTAATGTCTTCTAGTGACATATTGTGCAGTTTTGTCAAGTGAAAATAATATTAAATAAGAACCTGTCCACGTAATTGCTTAAAATGTTCTTACCCAATTATTTGTAGGCGGCTCTGTCTATTCCTGTTATGAAAGCCTATTGTGATTTTTTTTATTTTAAAAGTGTTCGCCAGGATATTTTGTTACTGGTCATTTTTTTGCCTGAAATCCCTTGCTGCCGGGAATATTTCCCCTTGTACAACTTTCCTGGAGCTGTTACCTAAGAAGGATCAAGGAAAAAACGCTACTTAGAATAATTTTTAAATATTCCCGCTTTCAATAACTTCTTTTAATTTCAAAAGGCGTAGTAAGAACACATCGTTTGTCCCTTTAAGGTCAGGTTGTTGAAGTACAGAGATATGATTTTCGATAAATTTAGGAACGTCGATTATTCTTACAGCTTGCCCGAGTTGTATTTCTTTCGGTAAACCTAGTTTCCGCTCATTGAAGAATTGTTGAAGTTCCTGTATAGTAGCTGTTCTTTCAGTCATTTTGCAAATATAGATGAAGATTGGGTTGGCCGGTAATAATCCCATCATCGCTGGTATGAAATATAAGGATCTTTTGGTTCGTTCTAGTATAAGATAGCTTTAATTAGAAATACTATGCCTACACACCACCCTAAAATTTATGTTAACCCAAAACTGGCAAACAGTTTCGGTACTTTTATTTCTAAAGTCGTAATAGATTTAAGGGCCGAAATGAGTCGTATTAGCCAGGCTTTTTACCAATACAAGCCTTTAGATGGTGAACTTGTTGGAGTAGATAATTTATTCTCGGTTATTGAAAGAACATGGATAGGTATTTTTAATAACGCGCTAGTAAGAAATTCGGAAATAGCTGTTATGCAGGAATTTAACGTTTGGAATAGCGAGAAGAATATTGGAAGGTGTGATCTTTTATTTCGATTTAAAGATGAAAACCAGGAAGCTGATATTTTTGTTGAGGCAAAAAGCCGCGAGTTTTATAATAATTTGAGTAGGTTCGGGAATGTTGAATTTTATAAAGAAATATTAGGCCAGGCTTATAAATATTATAAAGAAGAACATAATTATTATACAAAAGAGGTTAAGTTGATGGCAATAATTTTTGAATGGATTAGAAATAATGAAAGACTTGAAGCTGCTAAAAGCGTTATGGATAATTGGGGTGATAAGAGTGACCCCGAGACAGATTTTCTTACATTGTATTACGGAAATACGAGAGGGGTGTTTATTTATGGAAAGATAATACCTGTTAAAGAATATGAACTTCAATGATCTTGACGGAATAAAAAAAGCAGGTTTCGTTGGTTTTAGGACAGTGAAGGAGCTATTTGCTGATGATTCTTATGTTGATAATGTGAAGGGAATTTACTTGGTGCTCTATCTTCACAGCAATCCCCCGGAATTTTTAGCTGTTGGTTCTGGGCCCAAACTTTACAAGAATAAAATAGATCCTAATGTTTCAATTGAAAAACTGAAATTAAATTGGGTGAAGAATGTGATTGTCATCAATATTGGTAAAGCGGGTGGTAAGAATAATAATGGAATTGAGACAAATGCAACATTAAAGAGTAGGTTAAGGCAGTATGTAAAGTTTGGGAATGGGAAGGATGTTGCCCATTACGGTGGCAAATATATTTGGCAACTCAAGGGTTCGGATGGTTTAATTATTTGTTGGAAAAAAATACCTGGAGGAGAACCAAGAGCAGAAGAAAAAAAACTTATTGCTGATTTCAGGTTAAAATATAAGGTGAGGCCTTTTGCAAATCTTAAAGGCTAAGAATACTAGTTTTCAATCAGTATTCTACTTGTTGAGGTGATTTCAATAGGCAGGGCCCTGGGAGTTTTTCTTCCAGCCTGCTACTCGAGATCCATTTTAAGCAAATCCACGACATAAGCATTCGCGAATCCTGCTCCTATGATAAATTTCCGTTTGGGCTCCGAAATAATCCCTTGGCTTTGAAGCCAGCCGAGTATTCCTTTATTTTCACCCCAGTCCTTGATAATGATTTCCCCTGGTAATAGTGCCTCCCGGGAATATTGACGGTTGGAACGCAAACAGGTTCGCCGTTTTTAGTACGTAGTTCCAAGGCTAACCTGCCATTGGGATATTTTCCCAACCGGATACGCACGTTGTATTTTTTATACTTGTAGTATTGCATGAAAACGAGTTTTTATTGATTATGAAATAATGCTCCTGGGTGGAGGATGTTATGTTGTTCCAGGTTGCTATTGCCAGGAGCATGTAGTAACGGGTGCTTCTTAGTAAGCTAGCTTGATTGTAAGAGAGTCGATTTCAAAATCGATATAAATGTCTGCGCCATCACGGATGCCTTTTTGAATTACCTCGTCAAAGGGAAAGGATTCGACAAGATCATCGCCGCCTACAGTATTCTTACATTTGTCATACCAACCCGTATCGTTCGGTGAAAATCCAACCGCGTAACAAATGTGGCTTTGATCTGCGGGGATGGTATCAAGCTTGGCAGAGGTCATCAAGTAGATGCCGCGGTCTTTGGCCAGCCATAAATTAGGCGTATCCATTTGCTGGTAGGTTACCAGGTCAATGCCTTTACCAAACTGGTATTTTAAACCGGTATCTTGTTCGTAAGCGCGGGATGCTTCTGCAAAGGTTGCGCGGAAACTTTTAGCTTGTAAAGCAATTTGCAGGAGGCTTTGAAGGCCCTTGTTTTCAAAAATGAGTGTTGTCATAAAATTGGTTTTAATTATTGGGTAATTGTTGATTACTGGTGAGGTGGGTGAGTGGTTGGGTGGGTTGCAGGATCATCACTTCCTTTTGTTGTTGCAACCTATCTACTTCTAAATTCCCATTGAAGCCAAACCGCGTTAATGCATCAGCGTAGGGAAGTATTGAAAGGAAATTATGGTGAAATAGTATTTCTTCTATTCCCGGGGTGTAGGTGATCACGTAACCGTATTTTCCCAGCCGGCTTTCCATGTTGATGATTTCACTTCCAAAGCCGTTCACATCTGCAAAGTGTTCAGCTACGGCCCGGTCGACCGAGAAAGAAAGGTATTGGAGGTTTTTATGTGGCATAAGTTGTTCAACTGGCTGCTTTAGTATAATACCGCGGTAAATGGGTGATGACGTATAGTTTATTTTTTGTAATAATTGTCGCGCTACCCTGGCAATGCTATCCCTGTTTGCTTCCAGGAAGCGATCTGCCGCCCATGGGTTCATGGGTACCAGCGCGTTTATTGACCAATTGAAATAGGTTAATAACTCACCCTTTAATTCTTGCAGGGTGATTTGTTTTATTTGTTGCATAGTTTGCTTAGTTAATATGAAGAATGTTTGTTGCCACCCCGGCGGTGTTCTTGCAATGTTGTTGAATCATGAAAAAACAAGCAGGTAACCCAGTTACCTGCTCGCCGTATTATAATTCGATGGGATCGTTGTAATGGTCGTAGCGATTACCCACTATTTGAAGTGGATGCCTTGGAGTAAAAAATGCAACGTCGCGCTGGAAGTGAAAACGGATACCAAAAAAATCCTCGCTGTATTTTTCTTCTAGTCCTTCCAGTGCGTTTACCAGCAATGAAAATTCTACCGGCTGGTTAAATACACCCTGGAGTAATTCCATTAATTCTGTAACATAGCGCGGCCGAACAAGTACCAGGCTCTCGATCATTTTGACCAGGTCTTCAAATTCAATGTGCATGCTTCGGTATTTTTCTTGTTGAATGATTATTGACTATGGCTGTAGAATAGGCTTGCTTGTATAAGTCTTCATCAAAATCTATTAATGAATCAATATCGAGGTGGAGGTCGGTAATTTGTTCCTGCGTTAACTGCATCGCGTAATAATCCAGGGACAGGCAGATTTTACCAGTGCGTGATTGGTAAATATTGAATAATCCCTTGGCTATGCCGTTGGCTGATGCGTAGCTATACGCGCCTGTATTTTTTGTCTTTTTCATAATTTTTAATTTGAATTGTTAAGATTGATCCTTACCTCGTAGCGAGGTGATAAGCGCCACTTATTTGCCCGGCGGCGCTCCCTGGTATCGTGGTTTAAGCTGCGGGTTTCATTTTCTTGATTTTTACTTGGAGGTTTTTAACCTTTTCCTTCATCCTGGATTGCCGCTTGCCGGCTTCTTCAACCTGTTGTTGTTCTATGTCATTGATCGGCGTTCCCGCTGCTTTGGCTACTTGGTAGAGTACATACCCGCTAACTTGGTTTGAGTATTTGCTTCCCGGGTCGGATAGCAAAGCTTGGCGGACCAGGTAGCTGGATTCTGCGGGCGTCAGGCTTGCCAGGCGGTTATAGAATTTTTCCTTGTCGTTTAGTTCTTTGGGGGAGAACAACGTCTTTTTTACCTTGTCTTTTGTTTCTTGATGAATTGATTCGTAAATAATGAAAAGCGCTGCTGTCTTGTCCTCTGCTGTAAGCTTTAGTTTATTGATAGCATCTTTAATTTCGAGTTGTGCCTTGCACTGCTCGTGCACTTGTGACTGTATTGTTTGTTTAGCCCGGGCTTGTGAACGTTGTTCCTGTTCTTTTAGCCGCTCAATTTCCCCGTTAAGTAGTTCGGGGGTGGCTGTTTTTTCCCTGATTGCTTTTTGTACTGCTTTGGCTGTTGCGCGTACATTGTCGCTGGTAGCGCTTCTTTTTCCCGGGCTGAATTGCAATGGTGTTATTTTACCATTGGCGAGTAATAAACCTGTTAGTATTTCCTTGCTGTTGACGAGTTGCTGGTATTCCTCCAATCCTGCTTCGTAATCTTCCAAATCTTCCTCGTATCTCTCTTGGTCAAAGCCGCCTTCCTCGTCATCGTAATGATCGGGGTCAGGCATCGCAGGTGGTTCTATAATTGTTACATCGTATTTATCATACCGTGGTAACTCGCCTGCTTCTGGCATGATTTGCAGGATAGTTTGAAAATCCTTGCCTGGCTCACCATAAAATAATAAGGCTCCTGGTAAATGCTGTTCAAATGCCGCCGTGAAATTGTTTACAAGTTGCGCGGTGCATTTGCGCCGGAAGCAATCCTTGTTGGAGCAGGTTGCTTGTTTGCCGTATTCCGGGAAAAGAGACTTCGCCGTTGCTGAATTAAACGGGCAATGCGTGCAAGCGCCTGCGCCGGGTAAGAGCGTTTTGTTTTTTGTGTCAAATGGTGCATTGCGCAGTTCATATTTGTATTGCTTGAGGTAATAGGAAAGATTATTTAACTGGTAATCTTTTTTGTTTTTCCAATTGGCACAGTTGGAATCGAATAACTCTTTTTGAGAAGCTTCTGCCAGTGTAGCAATATTCACCGCGTCGTGGATGGTGATTTTTGAAGCATAGAACATTTCCCGGAAAGGCTCAATAAGAGATAGTAGTTTAATACGCGTGTAAATAAAAGCCTTTGATTTACCCAGCCGGAGCGCAATTTCTTCAATAGTCATGTTGCGTTGTTGCATCGTCCCGACCGCCTGTGCTTCATCCATGGGGTGTGGGTTAACACGTTGCTGGTTTTCGGCTAACTGAAGCTCTATAACCTGTTCGTCAGTGAGCGATACAATACGTACAGGCGCTTCATGCAGCTTAGCCAGGATTGCTGCCCGGTGCCTCCTTTCGCCAATTACTATTTGGTACTTGCCGTTTTCCAGTGGCCGCACAAGTAGCGATTGTATAATACCGTGGTTGCTTAGCTCTGCTGCAAATTGCTCCAGCTCCTCCTTGTCATAATGTTTCCGGTAATTCAGTGGTGAATACTCTATTCGGTCCAGGGCTAGTGTTGTGAATGTTCCTTGGTCAGCCCCGAGCATTTGCTGTAAGAGTTCTTCGTTTTTAACGGGTTGTCCTTTTTGTTTTTGGGTTGTAGTTATATTATTATTGGGCATGGTTGAATAGTTTATGTAAATGAATAATGTCGGGATAAGTTGGTGGAGGATATGTTAATGGAGGTGCCCGGCCATGTAGTTGTCTAACGGGCATAGCAATCCTGGGACAGTTATTCACTATCATTTTTGGAGATACCGGTTTTTGATGAATAATTAAAAGAAGAACAAGGTTATCGCTTGTTTGAACTTGGGCTGCTCGCGAAGGCTGAAATTGGCGTGGGTGAGTAGGTAGTAGGCTGTGAAAATGGCGAGTTTGTCATTGAACAGTTGTTCAGCAAATAGGGTGGCATGATTTGCCATTAACGTTTGGTGTTTTTTTAAACGTTGTTCAATGTTATAGGCAAGGGCTATCCATTCGTCGTAAGTGCATAGCTGCTTTTCCCAATCAAAATTGGAACCATTATTTCGCCGTATAAATTGGCACATTCCCCGGAGCATGGATAAAAAGCCTGGGATTTCATCGGCAAATAGTTGATATAAGAGGATGGCCTTTCCAGGTGCATTCATTTCATTAAGTTGTTTCATGGGATTTGTTTTAAATGTTCTAAAAATGTAATAGCGTCAAAGTGATAGATCTCGTTGTTGCTGAAGCAATCGCTCAAGTATTTCTGTGGTATTTCTGCTAGCGAGGTTCCAACAATGATATCATCGATCTTGTCCAGCCAAACTGTTTCCATGAAATGGCAAATGTCTTCAGCGAAAGGAGAGGTTGGCAGTTCTGCAATGTGCACCTTGCGGTTAATTCGTTTGAGTTCCGCGGTTAGGGAGCTTATGATGCAGGTCTCCAATTCGGCTAGTTTTTCTATGAGGCCTTGCGGTACTAGTACTTTTTCCATAACGTGTAGTTTAAGTGATAAAATTTAGGGTAGCCTATGGGTGGGAGAGGTGCTTTTCGTTAAGCTGGTATTCGGTGAGGCTGTGCTGGGTTGGGTAGTGCGAGCTGCTCGCTTTGTTTGCCCATGATAAAATCGGCTGCCGCTTGTGCTTGTGCCGCTGCGTGGACCAGGAGTTTTTTATCATTTTGCAAACGCTGCAGCCAATTCTGGATATAGGAGACGCTGTTATTGATGGTTTGCTGCTCTATGCAGGTGATAGCTGAGAGGTAAGTCGCAGTCATTTCTGCGGTTAATTCCTCCTTGCTATACAGGTTGCTGCCAAAGGATTTACCCTGCATTAATTCTTTCCTGTTAAGCCTGCTGGTGTGCCCGGTGCTATGGGCGAGTTCATGGAAGCAGGTTGTGTAATAGTCTTCGGCTGTATCAAAGGCAGAGAAGCGCGGCAATTGCACGTAGTCTTCCAGGCGATGGTAATAAGCCCTGTTACCTCCATGCTTGATGGTTGGCCGGTGGGGCATTTGCTCGATTAAGTGGTCGCAGGCAGTGATTTTCTCTTTCCATGTTTTGACTGGTTCTGCAGGAAAAGAGAAATCGATTCCCCCGGTTTGCTGGGTATTAAAGACCACGTGGAGCTTGGGGATCATTTTTTGCCGCGGGCTGGTTCCTGTTTCTTCGTCGTCACCAGGGGAATCCTTTTTGTTATCCACTACTACCCAATAGATGATAGGAGTGCCTGTTTCCCCCCGGCGGATATATCCACCCGCTGCGGCTGCTTGTTTAAAAGTCAGGAAGCAAGGAGAATTATACCCTTGGCAATACGCTACGTAGTTTAAGAGAAACATGTTCCACCCCCTGTAGGGCCGGTGCGTGATGGCATTATGTGGCAGTCCTGTTGACCCGGATACTGACCATTTACGTTGCCAAGGTACGTGGCCTTTTTGTAAAGCTTCGATGACATAACCTGTTACACGTTCATACACGTCTTGGCGTTTGTACTCGTTGTTGTACTTCATAGCTTGGTTATTTTATTAGTGAAGACTAAGTGAATGGAGATAAGCAGTATTCTGCCTGTTAGGCATTAAGCCGCATTTAAGTTGTAGCAATGTGTTGTTGGTATTTGTTGCTTATTTTTTACCGGAAACGTTTTTTGAAAACTAAAACCGGCAAAAAGAAAGGCCGCGAATAGCAGCCGGGGCCCTGGTAATTCCCGGGGTAAATGAAGGCCACGAGCGCGGGCAGGAAAGCCGCCCCGGCCACGCCCCGGGAATACTATGAGGAGTGGGCGGGGCGGCTTTCGTGTTTACGCCCGGGAATTCCCGGGGTGGGTGCTATCTTCGTCGGCCTTTTTGCCGGTTTGTTTTGAAAATTGCTTGGTTTTTAGCTCCTAGGTTGCCGGGTGAACTGTTGTTTGTTTATATGGTGATCTCTTGCTGATGATCCGCTGTCGTGTTTACTATTTCCTGGAAGTGACAGGATGTAGTGAAAGATATCTTGATGGGATTTAGAACGAGTGCGGTGATTGTCGCCTGTTGGTACCGGCAAAGGAGAATTTATCTGCGGTGAATGATGGCAATACAAATGAACAAGGATATTAGCAAAGCAAAAGGTGATAGGAAGATTAGGTAAAGCATTATCAGAATAGTGGGATTAATGTTGTAAATGTAAATATTATTTATAGGCAGGCAAACAAATATTAATCGATTGAAGTTGGCGGCGGGCGTGACTATTATTAAGGTAGAAAAATTTGGATGATAACTTAGTCATAGCTAGCTATTGTGTTTTCTTCCATAAAAAAATTGGAAGCAAAAGAAAATTGACAAGTAAAGACATTATAAGCCCTCCTACTAATCCAATAGACAAGGGAAACCAAACGACTTCTGTTTGGCCTTCTTGAAGAAAAGGTGCTAGGCTGCAAAGAATGCTTACTGTTGCAAGAGCAATTACGCGCCATCTTCGATTTAGTGTTAATATAATTGCCCGGTTAAATAATCGTGGTGGATGATGTTTGGCATGCCGTAAGATGTCGACGGAAATTATTGACGAAAAAGTAGTAGCGAGAGCAGACAATAATAGGAATGCAACAAAACCACCTTGATCGTAAAAGAATTCCCCTATGGAAAATATTTCAAACACTCCGATAAAAGACAGGGGAGTAGTTAAGGAGATAATAGCTGCTATCTTAGTATTTTCAAGTAGAATTGCACTGGTTAGAAATAGCATTGCTACCAATAATAGCAAAAGAAAATACTTGGAGTAGTTTTTATTCCAGTCGTGGTGGCGGTTTTCTTGTTCTAAGGAAAATCCAAGACGGATGTCCTTTCTAAATAGGGCTATTTCATCATCGAGGAACCGTGCCCCGAATTCCCGGAATCCCAAGTAACTGAAACTAACGACGTTGATATATTGACGGTTTTCCTTCCTGATAACGCTGGCTCCTTTTTTTAAATAAAAATTACTTATTTGTCCAACTTGAATTTTTCTGCTGGCGCTCAACGAGAGGTTTTGATTAAGCAGTCTAAATTTAGAAAACTCGGTAGAATTGCGCTCACTTAAAACTATCGGATATAATTTTGAGTTCCATTCAAAACTTCCTATAGTATGGCTATTGCTTAAACCGGATATCTCGCTTAATAATTCCTGTTTGTAGGTGCCAATAACAGCCATTTTAGGGATATTTAGTTCAAGTACGTATTCGTCATTGGCTATGTCTTCTTCTTTAAGGGGACTATTGACGGTTATATCGCGTACTCGAGGGTTATACTGAATTTGGTGTGCAAATTTCTCGGCTTCTATTCCAAGTTGATCGAAGTTGTAGCCTTTCATGATCACCCGGAAAAGTGGAATGTCGAGGTTGCCTGCGTTGCTAAATCCTTGACCTACGCCATAGATGTTCCAAGTAACGCCGTCCCAATCCAGTGATTTCGCAACTAGTTTAGATTTAATAGAGGAAGGTAGCCCTGTAGTCATTTGATCTTGCGGGAATGAAATAGTTATTATCCCCTTTTGACCCGAAATTCTGGTAACAAAATTTTTTATTCCTGAAAGCTGGGAAATATACTCTTCCATGGAAGCCAGCACTTGGTTGAGTTGTGTTGTTGTATTTCCCAGCGTGAGATTGGCAATTATATAGATCTTGGTTTCCCCGAATTCCCTGTATCCCCCGTGTTCAGAGAGATTCTCTAAGAATAAACGGAAGGTGCCGCCTGTTAATTTGTCTGTAAAGGGTTTGATATCCTTTACGTAACGGGTATTTCCTAAAGTTGTATTATACAATTTGTGATACCATTGATCACCTTCCCACTTGAGTGGCAATAAGAAAATTGGTAACCCGAATAGAAAGATTAGTAAAATTAAAATGGGCAGTTTCCACCGGGAAAGTAAATTAAAAGCTGATATGGTTTTGTTTACCCGCGTGACTGCCAGCTTAGCTTTTTTTCTTTTTGAGCTTAGCGAATTCATTATTGTTCGGTGCCGGGAACTGGTTAGCAGTGAAAGTATGTTATTTGTAAAAAAATAAGCGACAAACAAAGAACTGATGGAGTTAAGCACTACGATATACGCAAAATCTAGTAGGCCTATTTGCTCCTCTGCGGGAAAGAATAGAATCATGCAGAGGGAAAAAATGAGGTTGAGGGAGAATGTACTCAGTATTTGAAATAGCGGGAGCTTGTGAAAAGGCTTATTGTTTTCAATTACAAATAGAATATTGATAATAATAATGCCGAAGGAAATGGACATTCCTGCGAGAGAATAGATGTGCAGGTTGACGTGAAAAGCAATAAGTAGAAAAGAAAGGAAGCCAATACTGATCAAGATACTGGCGGCAATAGCTAAGACGTACGAAAAATTTCGATAAACTGCCAAGATAAATGTCAAAAGTATAACGAACGTAATTCCCATCCGGGTAAGGTTTTTTGACAGGCCTTCTTGGAGGGTAATGCTTGCGTCATATTGTATTAATAATTCAAAATTTTTGGGGAGATTTAATTGGGTCGGTTGTATTATAGATTTAATTCTTTTCGTGGCGGATATTTGATTTTCACCGACTCTTCCAAATATATTTACAGCAACGGCATTGTTACCATTGACCCTAAAGTAAAATGAAGGCTCTTTTTCGTCTATACGTACTTCTGCTATATCTTTAAGTCGTACAAGATGAAGGCCGAGTTCTCCGGGGATAGATTGGATTATTATGTTCTCAATGCCGGCAAGGCTTGTATTTCCAATATTTGACTTTATGAATAATTGATCCCCGTTTTGTGTGGTTGAGTGGCCGGGAAAGAGTGGCTGAAAATAGTTTTGAATAGCCTTGGTCAACTGGTGTGTATTGATATGTAGAGCTGCAATTTTTTTAGAATCGTATAGAATTGAAAGTTGCCGGTTGTCTGTACCTGAAATCTCTACGCGATCAATATTGCGTAACGGTGCTAAAGCATTGAGAAAGATTTTCTCTACGACGAGCTTAATTTCATACGACGGTACAGGAGCATTTATTGTATAAGAGATTATTGGACGGCTTTCGGCTACTTTTTCTTCTCCACGTATAATAATGGGGAATGATGCGCCATTCGGCAGTTTGGGATATACCTGTCGAATCACGGTGGCAATTTCAAACTCTTTGAACTTAAGGTCGGCTGTTTGATCAAAGTGTAATTTTATACTTCCCCCGTTTGGTGACGAAGCTGATTCTATTTTTTTTAACTCCGTGATTCTTGAAAAGGCGCCTTCAAGTAGAGAAGTTATATCCTGTTCTACGATTTTCGGGCTATTATCGGGAAAGTCGTATACAATATTTAAAGTTTGAAATTCAACTGAAGGATCGAGGTCTACCTGGACTTTTGCAAAAAGTACCCATCCCAACACGGATAGTGATACAAAAAAAAGTATGGTTCTAAATGGTGTGAAGAAAGAGGAGAACAATTTTGGATAATTAAATGTTTTTGTATTTTCAGTTTTCTATTACCAACCTTATCTTATGCGTCGAGAATATTTTGACATGCTACACACTATTGATCGTTTGATTAGTATTAAAGGTACCGGAAATCCCAAGAAACTTGCTTCGAAGATTGGAATTTCAGAGAGATCGCTTTATGACATTTTAAATGTTATGAAAGAACTTGGTGCCCCGATTAAATATTCTAAAGAAAAAGAAACATACTATTATGAGCATAACGGAAATTTCAATTTGTATTTCCAAAATAAGTGAAAACACTGATTTTTTAATACTGCATAATAGTTGCAGTGGGCGTATATATATTTGACCGACACCATTTTTTATCAAAACTTCTTCTATGAAAAAAAATTATTTAGCAAGTCTAACTTCGTTTGCTTTGTTCTCCTTTTTAATTCTCTCTTTTAGCGGGAACGCACAAGATGAAGAATTTCCTGGCGACTTGGATAACAAAAAAGTAGAAATCTGCACTGGTACCAAGCAAGACACGATTGTTTCTACTGGTGTTAATTGTCCCGAGGGGTCAGAGCATTGTACGCCTAATCATTGTCATTAATTATTCACGTTGGTTGATCGCAAATAAATGTCCTTTTTTTTGTAAAAAACAAAGGAGTATAGGGCTTGTTTTGGACGTGTAGTCAAGCGTTGAAAAGAGCTTGGTCTGTGAATTTTATTGTCGTTGTCATAGCCTGGTTGTTCGTTTTTCTTATATTTTTTTAATCTTCATTCTTTAAAACCTAAACCTCTATTATGAAAAGAAAGTATTTATTAAGCTTAACAATGGTGGCTGCTTTTTCCATGTTAATGATCTCATTAAGTAGTAACGCGCAAGACGAGGAGGAAATGCCTGGTGAAGGAAATAAAAAAGTCGAAATCTGTACAAAAACGAGACAAGATACCATCGTTAGTGTCGGTAGTACTTGTCCCGAAGGAACAGAAATTTGTCGTTCAAATCCCTGCGACTAAGTTGAAAAATGCTGAACTAGGATTGTTATTTTTCACTAAACAAAATTAAAATCAAAATGAAAAGACGTTTTATGTTTTCCTATAAGGGAATTGCAAGTTTTATCGTTTTAGCCATGTTGGTATTTGGCGCTTCAATAACGGTTAATGCTCAAGACGAAGAAGAGGTGCCAGGAGAAGGCAGCCAGCAAAAGATGAGTATATGCCAGTACGTGCACCAGGGGAAAGTTATTGGTTATGGAAATACTTGCGTAAGCGGCAACAGTGCATGCGAGTCAAACCCGTGCGATTAAATAATCCCTCATGATATTTGCTTTTTTGCCTTGTCCCGTCTACCGGGACAAGGTTTTATTTGAAAACTAATAACTTGTGATGAGATTTCTTCTTGGATTTACTATTTCGATATTTACCCTGCTAGCGTCATCTTGCCGAAACAACCCCAATGCCAAAGATGGTCCAGTTGGAACTGGTGCTCCGAAATACACTATTGATTTATTAAAAGGCGATCCTAATGAAATTGCCAATTTTGCCGATTTCTTTAAGGATATCTCTGTTACGCCGTTAAGACTTCCGAAGGGTTCGTTGATTGCCTCATTTGATAAACTCGTAATTTTTGATTCTTCTTATTTTGTCTTAGATAAGAAGTACTCAATACTATATCGTTTTGATATGCAAGGCAACTTAATCAAGACTTATGGTAAAATAGGTCTTGGACCAGGGGAATTCAAACGAATTGATGATTTTGATCTTTTCGGTAAGGAAGTTTATATTCTTTCCAATGACAACAGGGCGATCTTTGTATATAATTTGGAAGATGGAGTATTTTCAAGGCGGATACCGACGCAAAGGTTTGGAAGTGGAATTTCTATTTTAACGACTGATTCTTATTTGTTATACTGCAATTATAACAATGTCGAACACCAGAAAGACTACAATGTTTACCAAATAAGTGCCGAAGGCGTGGTTCGGGAAAGATATTTCCCGTTTGATCCAAATAAATCGTCGATGATATTGCCTTTTACTGGATTTTTTCACACTACCCCCAAGCGTGTACAGTATTATTGCGATGCTTTTGACGAGACAATTTATGCCTTTGAGAATAATTCTTTTGTGCCTTACATCAGTACCCGGGTGAGCAGCGACTTTGTGAAAGAGAACAAGAAGGACTTTAAACGTATTGTTATGGATAGAACGTTAATGGATCCATCCTTAAGTTATATTGGGAGCAACTACCTGGAATCAGGCCGATTCATTGTACTCAGTTACGTAAAAGAACAAGTTATTAAGACCGCAATTTTTGATAAAAATGATAACAGCATAAAGGTTATCAGGAAAGGAATTGCCGATCCCTTGATTAATTTAGTGGAAGGGCCCTTTTTGTTAACTGGTGAAAATAAGTTTTTATACGCTATATCCTCCGAGACTATTGAGGATATGCGAAAAAGAGACCCGGATAAATTTAATAAAATATCCCCCGATCAGCTTAAGGTGTTTGGCAATACGGCAGATAGTAGCTCTGCCAGTTATTTTATTTTAACAGCGGTAAACAAAGAATAAGTCATGAGGTTTGGGAACTGGTTACTATCCGTAGTTATATTGTATTGGGGATGTGCGAACGGTGGTGAAATAGAAATGCCAGTAGTAAAATATGAACGATCCGTTATCGAGGTTCCTGATATTCCAGCAGGTGGCAGCTATAGGGGACAATTTTGGCTATCTAACACAGGCGGCAAGCCTTTACGTGTTACTTCTGTTCGTTCAGATTGTGCTTGCACGGTATCGGAGATGGATCGAAAGGAGATTTTACCGGGTGATTCAGCGCTGGTTCGATATACTCTAACACCCAACCTGCTAGGTAGATTTCAGCAAACCATTATTGTAGAGAATAATTCTCGTAATGAACCCAGTATCTTATTTGTTATTCGGTCAAAGGTTGTTTTTTAGGGGAGCCGCAATAAGGCTTTTTATTGTTTGTTTTTTAATCTTAAATCATGTGTGTAGCAGTTGCCTGAGAAAATGTTATGGAGTATTTAAAACAGCCATGACGCTAGTAAATAACTGGGTTGGCATTTTATTGCTTTTTGCAGGTGTAGGCGCTAGCTCCTGCGATAATAGTGCTTCAGGATCTACTCCACAGGAGCCAATAAAAGAAGCGAAGTCTTTGACCGAAGTTACCAGGGTTAAAACGGCCTATTCATCTGAAGGTAATTTTGAACACTTAATTACTTCTAACGGGAAGGTAAAATCGCTTCATGACCTTTTAATTGTTGCTGAGACTGATGGTCGGGTAGAAACTTCAAATCTTTATACAGGGAAGAGAGTAGCTGCCGGAGATATCCTCCTTAAAATAGAAATTACTGCAGCCAGGTTTAAATTAGAAAAATTAGAGCTTTTAAAGTTTAATGCAGAGAAGGAGTATCAGAGCCTTTTAATTGGGTATGAGAATCTTCTAAAAGGACAGCCGGAAAAGCAAGTAGAGGAAATTCGTCAAAAATTGAGAATTAGTTCAGGATTGGCGACAATCGAAAAGGATATCCAGGAACTTCTGTATGAAATTAATCGTGCAACGTTAAAGGCTCCGTTCCCGGGAGTTATTGCGGATCTACGTGTACAGCAAGGTCATAGAATCAAGGTTGGCGAAGAACTATCTAGAATTTACGACCCATCCAATCTTTTCTTGGAAATCGAGGTGCTGGAGAGTGATCTTGATATCTTAAAGCTCGGGGTAAAAGCAGAGATACATCCTATTGCTGATGAGAAGATGATTTTTACGGGTGCAATTTCGGAGATTAATCCTTATGTTAATGAAAACGGGTTGGCTTTGGTGAAAGTTAAAATTGACCAATCAAAAGGTAATATGAAAAATGCGAAATTATTGCCCGGCATGAATTGTATGGCAACTATTCGAATCCCGCTACAGAAAGCGATATTGGTTCCCAAGGAGGCGGTTGTGTTGCGAGGTAATAAAGCTGTTGTGTTTACTGTTGATAATGGAAAGGCTATTTGGAATTATGTTACTCCGGGCAGAGAAAATGGAGCTGTAGTGGAGATTCGTACAGGCCTTGTTGGTGGCCAGAAAGTGATTGTTTCGAATAATTTGCAAATTGCTCATGAAGCCCCAATCGTTGAAGTGCCTTAGGAACAAAAAATAGTTATAGAGGATTACTTTAAAGCTTCTTTTTTGAAGGAGAGAACTAAAAATGGTCAGATACTTGATAAAAAGGCCAGTTGCTGTACTGCTTAGTTTACTTGCGCTGACTATTGTTGGACTGATTTTATTACGGAAAATGCCGGTGTCACTATTGCCGGCAATAGAAGTTCCTCAAATAATCGTTAGGATAAATTATCCTAATACTCCCGCAAACGTTATTGAATCAGATATTGTTAAAAACGTACGTGATGGTTTAGCGAATGTTGGCGGGCTGACCAATATTGAAAGTATTTCTTCCAGCCATACAGGTATTGTCAAGTTGTATTTCGATTATGGAACAAACATGCGGTTGGCATACTTGGAGGTGAACGAGAAGTTGGACAGGGTTTCAAACAATTTGCCAGCAAATCTTGAACGGCCGCAAGTAAGCCGGGTTAGCACATCTGATATCGCTATTATTCGTTTGCAAGTTATGCCAAAGACTGGTACAACAGTCATGGAGACCAGCCTGCTTGCAACCCAGGTCTTGAGTAAGAGAATTGAACAAATGGAAGGGATTTCCCTGGTTGACATCAATGGTCGGCAGACTTCTGATATTACGATCCAGTTGAAGAGCGACCAGTTAAAAGCGTTGAGTGTAGAGGAGCAGGATGTTATTGCTGCGATAAAGCAGTCTAACGAGGATTTAAGTCGATTAACTGTCCAGGACGGGCAGTATCGTTATTTTGTTAGGTTGCTAAATGCGATTGAAGATCCGGCGACAATTTCCAAGCAATCGATTAGACTGCGAAATGGAACAGTGATAAATTTAGGAGACATTGCAGACGTAGAGGTGAAGCCAGGAGGGCAGAATGGCTATCATCTATTTAATGGCAGGGAAGGAATAGTGATTACTGCGCAGAAGCAGCCTGACAGTCGAATGAATGACCTAACACCAAAAATTAAGGAATTGGTTAACCAGTTTAGGAAGGACTACCCGCAGGTGGATTTTGCGATTACTCAAGACCAGACTTTTTTGATGGATGCTGGGATAGATAACTTAAACCAGGATTTGTTGTATGGCGGCATCCTGACGGTGGCTTTACTGTTTCTGTTCCTTGGTAATTTTGCGTCACCGACATTAATGAGTATTAGCATTCCTCTTTCGCTTATCATTACATTCATTTTTTTTTATTTATTTAATATTTCATTCAATATCATTTCACTATCTGGGCTTGCTCTTGGTATCGGGATGTTAATAGATAATTCAATTGTTGTAATTGATAATATAACGAGAAAAAGAAGAACGGGCCTTCCTATGCTGGAGAGTAGTGTGGAAGGGACAAATGAAGTTATTGTACCGGTAATTAGCCAGGTACTTACGACGGTTGCGGTGTATGGCCCGTTAATATTGCTAGGAGGTATTTCGGGGGCGTTAATTTTTGACCAAGCTATAGCTTTGACGATTTCGCTGGGGGTTTCGCTACTAATTGCTTTTATTGTTGCACCCCTGTTATACCTTTTATTTTTAAAAGCACCTGTTGAAAGACTAAAAGAAGATACCTTATTTTATCGTTTTGTGGCGAACCGGTATCACCGGATGATTTCCCATATTCTTAAACACCGGGGGAAGTATTTTATAGTAACGTTATTGGTGATGCCTGTTGGATTTTTTGTTGCTCGATTTATCCCACTAAGCACCTTGCCAAAAACAGAAAAACGAGAAACATTAGTAAATATTGATTGGAATGAGCCAATTGAAGCAAGAGAAAACCTTGAGAGAACAAAAGCTTTGTGTGATTATATCCAGGGCAAGGTGGAAGTTACTGAAGCTGAAATTGGAATAAAACAATTCCTATTACAAGAAAATATAAACGATATTCAGCGTACTGAAGTTTATTATGCTTGTTCTTCGGAGCAACATAAAATTGCAACTGATCGGGCTGTGCGAGAGTGGATAGAATTGAATTATCCAGTGGCCAATATACAAGTTGTTGAGGCGCCGAATGCCTTTACCCAATTATTTAGTTCGCCCAAGCCGTATTTAGAGGCGCGCTTTAAAAAAAATACGACAACTGGCAGTCAATTGCCTTTCGAAGATGTAGGAGAATTGGTGTCGAAAATCTCCGATAGGAGTTTTGTGATGGGCAAAGGACTTGTAAATGAGCCGAATTTGTCTTTACTGGTGAATTGGGAAAAGCTGGGAATTTATGGAGTTGACCATGCTCAAGTAATGGACGCAGTTAATAGGCAATTTGGGAATTACACCATTACAGAGCTGAAGAGATTTAATGAACGGAAGATTATCCGGGTCGAAAGCGTGGATACTAGTGCTGAAAGTAAACTATTAAATACTGTTACAGGTCGGGGTGGTGCGCGATACGCCTTAAGCACGTTTGTTTCATTGAAAAAAGCAAATGATCAAAAATTTATTACATCTGATAAAACTGGATCATATTTGTCCATACAGTATGATCTGCCGGTAGCGGCCCCAAAGCAGGTTATTAGCGAGGTGACAAACTTGGCGCAACAAAAGGGATTAGCGGTTTCCTTTGGAGGCAACTATTTTGATAATCAAGTTCAAATCCAGAAGCTCTGGGTGATTTTCTTAATTGTAGTTGCACTACTGTACTTAATCCTTGCTATACAGTACGAGAGTTTAGTTTTGCCATTATTGGTTATGCTTACCATTCCAATAGGAATAACAGGAAGCATGGTATTGCTGTGGGTAACAGGCTCCACTTTGGACGTAATGGCAGGGATTGGATTTATTGTTATTCTTGGTCTTATCGTTGATGACCCAATTTTGAAGGTTGAAACTCTAAATCGCCTTTACAAACAATATGCTTCGCAGGGATTGCCTTTTAATGATGAATTGCTTGGGAAAATGATACACCAAGCTGGAGATATTTGCTTGAAGCCTATGCTGATGGTTTCGTTAACAACAAGCATTGCTCTCGTCCCAGTATTGTTTATTAACGGGCTTGGCAATGATTTACAAAAGCCACTGGCAATTGTGATTATCGGCGGTCTTACCATAGGGACATTTTTCACAACTTGGTTCATTCCATTAGCGTATTGGTATTTTATTAAGTCAAAGAGAAAATAATGCTGAAAAATAATAAAAGATGTAAGAAATGCATGTTATTTACTCTTACAAGTGTAGTTTTTTTAAATACACTGTCTGCCCAGGATTCCCTTTTACTTTCGTTAGAGGATGTTATTCGCCTTGCCCAAGAGTCTTCGCCAAGGTCAAGAATTGCACAGACAGAAAAGCAATTGGGGTACTTCCAGTATATTTCCTTTAAGAGTGATTTTAAACCGCAAATGTCTATATATGGGAGCGCGCCAGTTTATAACAAGGAATATTACGCTGTGCGCCAACCGGATGGTACTATAATGTACCAATCGATAAAACAAAATAATAGCAATGTGGGGTTTTCTTTGAACCAAAAGATACCATTTAGTGGAGGTGAACTTTCTCTTAATTCTGATTTATCTCGATTTGATGATTTCAAATTGAAAACTAAGCAATATAATGGGACACCTGTTTATCTTCGATTATCCCAACCTCTCTTTGGAATAAACGAGTTAAGGTGGAGTAAGAAAATAGAGCCATTGAAATTTGAAAGTACTCAAAAGCAGTATGCTTTGGAGATGCAGGATATAGCCCAACAAACCGTGCAATATTATTTTGACGTACTCGATGCTCAAAGTAGTATGGAACTAGCGAAATCTAATCTTGAGTACGCAAAGATTAACGTCCAGTCCGAGTCAAAGAGGGTGGCTCTAGGCACAACTTCTGAAGATAAGCTACTACAACTCGAATTACAGGAGTTGACCAATCAACAAGACTTAGAGAATGCTAGGTACAGGTATGAAATAGCACAGTTGAGTTTAAAGACATTTATAGGTTATGAGGAAAAGGAAAATTTGAATTTGAGTATCCCAGGGAGTGTTCCCGGAATTATTTTGAGTATTGATTCAGCCTTTTTGTTTGCCAAAAAGCATAGGCCGGAGTTTGTAGAGTTTGAAGTTAAAAAGCTGGAGGCGCTAAAGGAGGTGGCAAGGGCTAAATCTGCAAAGCAAGAGGTTAACCTAGTAGCTAGTTATGGCCTTAACAATGCTGCGTCCGACTTACCGGGCGTTTATCGCAATCCAAATGACCAGCAACGATTTAGTTTGGGATTTAGCATTCCTATCGTGGACTGGGGAAGACGGAAGGCTAGGTATAATACTGCTAAGGCAATCGAAAAGTTAACAAACGAGACGAACAGGTTCAATGAACTGTCGTTGTTCCAAGAAATTACAACGATAGTAAAAAATATTAAATTGTTACAGTCAAATATTGCTTTAGCACGGCAGACGGACACGGTAGCTCAAAGACGATTTACAATCGCTTTACGTCTTTACCAGATGGGTAGTATTTCTGTCACTGACCTAGTGTTGGCCCAAAGGGAAAAAGATAGTGCTTCGAAAGCGCTTCTAAACGCTTTGCGCTCTTATTGGAATGCGCATTACATGATTAGAAAATTAACACTTTTTGATTTTGCGTCAAACGTGTCGTTATTGAATGAGGAGTAAATGGTAGTTCAGATAAATCTTGGTAAGGAAAGAATGCTATTTTAATAATCCTAAATTTTTAATGATAGCATTTTCATCCAATTTTTCTCCAATTATTTCCCTGTTTCCTTTTAGCCAAAGTGAATAAGGATTAACTGTAATAAAGTAGCGTACTGCTAGCGGAGTATCCCATCCCTGCAGGTCGGAGACGTTGACCCATGTCATTTTATCATTTTTAATCGCCTTTAGCCAGTTTTTTTTATTGTTGTCCATCGAGATACTTACGATTTCCAAACCGTCCTGGTGATACTTTTTGTATAATTGAACGAATTTTTCATGCTGTTTTCGGCACGGATAACAATCGCTGGACCAAAAATCTAAGAGGACTAGTTTAGCTTTAACTGATGATAAAGTGAAACTTTTTCCATGTTCGTTTTTCATCCGGAAGTTTTCGAAAAATATGTCTTTTTCAAACTTGGCTTTTCGGCGAAAATAGTCATTCAATTGGGCCATTTGATCCGAATTCTTTTGTACTTGATCGAGCATTTCTATGTATTGGGCAGTTCTCTTATCGCCAATAAAATCTTTCGATAGCCGAATAATACTAGGTAGTGTTTTCGATCCAGGAAAATTATAGAGAATACTGTCAATAAAGTTGTTGGAAAACTGTTGATGTCTCTGGTTAATTTCTTCCTTTGACTTTCCGCCGATTCGATACCTATGTTGGGTAAAAGCGTTATAGATTACCGCATCTTGCGGTCCGCGAATCGAATCTGTGCGAAGCACGATTTTATTTAACCCTGGAATCCGCCTTTCAGATAAGTATACTTCATACTTTCCCGGTTCAAGCCAAATGGCATCGGGCAATGAAGAATCTGTGCTAATTAATGCTTCCCCTAAACTATTGAGTGGTGCAGTAATAAAGAAGTTTCCCGTTGAATCAATCTTGCCAGTAAAATGCCCAGGCCCCTCAACCCGGACGTTGGTGGACGATGATACCAGCGAGATCCACCCCTTGACCTGGATACTATCTTGGCAAGTTCCTTGGGTATGGCATATTAATGCGGCTAGGACGGAAGAAAAAAAAATACGGGCTAACATTTCCAATTTTGGATAAATATAATTATAACCGAAACCTGTTTGCTAGGATACAGGGTAATTTTCCAATTCCCGGACTAAAATAGGTAAATACTCTTAGGCTTATGGTTGTTTGTTTTTTTATTATTGGGGAAGTTGACAGCGATTTATATCCGTTTTTTCACCCGGTGACAATAGGTGATTTCACGGTATTCGTAGAATTTTAAAAAGTGGTGTAATCACTTCACTATTATTTTCTGTCGGGAATAGTAAAGCCCACATGCAGAATTGTATCTTCCGTTTCCCGGTTTGCTGTCTAGCAGATTGAAAAATTAACACTGTGGTGGTGTTTTTATTATTAAGCCCTTCTTTGGTGGAGAGGGGCTTTTTTATTTGTGTTTATTTTTTCCTTGCTAGCATAGATGCCTCCAATATTTTTATTGAATGTCGATAAAAAAACAGACAGATCGTAAATATTAAGATACTCGTTGTACGCTTTTTACAGGGTTATTGATCAACTCCATTATATTGCCCGCATAACGTTAAACTTGATTTCCTTGTTATGTTGTAAACCTTATTAATTACTAATAAATCTTGTTTTATGCATACCCTTAGAGATCTTGCCATTTATGATCATTATAAGGAGTTAATGAAAAAGAAAGAAAAGACTGCGGCTTTCAAGACGATTAAAGAATTCTTTGAAGAATTTCCCGGTGATGAACCGGAGAATCATCTTTGGTTTATGACGTTTTGTGCCCTTACTTCTGATGAAGAAGAGTTGACGGCGCTGGAACGCAATGCCGTGTTGTATTTCCATGATTGTCTTCGATTGGTACTGAATACACTCCGACAGCTTAATGACGGAAAGTTGAAGTAAGGGCTGGAAGACAGCTAGTTAAAAGCAGGTGGTTAAGCCGGCTAGGAAAGGTGGGCTGCATTAAGCGTTCAGAGCCTAACGAACTACGTTTTATAAGTAAATAGGGCCAACTCACAATTAAGTAAATGAATGCCAGGTTAACAAGGGGAAATAAATTATGCCACTTTTCTCTATCGAAAAAGGGTGATTCCGAAGCTGTCCGGGAAATATTTATCGAAATTGATATTGATTTTATTTATAGGGAACTAGAGGTGTGGAAAGAGGTATCAATGTCAAATGATTGCTCGGTTTATGACGAGGCTAAGTCGAGGGAACATTTGTTCAGGTATTGTAAAAGTCTTATGAAGGTGGTAGCGGCGGTGTACCTCGTTAACAAAGCAGTTTTATCGAAAAGTAAAAAGGGGGATTGCAGTTTGATATTTGATAGTGTTGTTGCCGACGTCGAGTGTGCACGCGCTTTGAAGTTTTTAAAAGAAGACGAAGGGAATAGTCCTGTTATCGCCATTCGGCGACATTTTAAAAAATTTTCTCTTGCTTATTCGAAGATTGAAGTGCGAGATATGCTTGATGCGGTTATTACTTATAAAGGGAAATACAAGGTGAATAAAAGCTGCCTATTGATATTTTACGAATGTTTGACAGTGTTACTTAAGGTTGCTAAGAGAATATTAGACCGGGAGACTAAATAGTTTTCTAATTCTTAATGCCTATTCAATAAACCTTTTCTTATGAATGCTTATCTTTTTATACACTATGACCGGAAGTTTATACGCATTCGACTGGATGAGATATTATATGTATTTGCGGAGGGCCAGCGTAGCAAAATTGTTACTGGGAATGCTACCTACTTACCTCACTTGCAAATTGGGAAGTTAGAAAAATGTCTTCCCCCTGATCATTTTTTGAGAATAAATAGGTCGACTATAGTCCCGCTTGATAAGATAACTTGGTTTACTAAAGAAGAAGTCTCGGTGAATGGCCAAGTAATAGGTATCGGGGGACGGTACCTGGATGATTTGAAAGGAAGGATATGTTTGCCTATGTTTTGCGCGGAGCTAAAATAAAGTGTTCCAGTTTTAGAAGTATGCCAAGCTGCTGAAAAAAGGATGCGTAATTGGTTGTTCATAAATGCAGGCGATTTCGTTCTTCATTAATTTCGTCAATTATTTCTTTTTCGTCCGGTAAATACAGGCGATATTTCGATGCGAAAAGTTGTTTGCTCTCCTGTAGGACGGAATATTTGACAATTGTTTCGTCTTTACCTGTGCAAAGAATAATACCAACTGTTGGGTTGTCTCTTGGTAATTTCTTTAAATTTTCGAAAAGGCGGATATACATATCCATTTGCCCGATGTCTTGGTGGGTGAGCTCCGTGGTTTTTAAATCGACTAAGAAAAAACATTTCAAAAGAAAATTGTAAAAGACAAGGTCAATATAAAAATTCTTGGTTTCGGTACGGATATGGTATTGCCGTCCAACAAAAGCAAACCCTTTTCCCAGTTCGAGGAGGAATTGTTGCAATTTATTAATAATGGCTTTTTCCAGTTCATTTTCAGAGAAGTCTTCATGGGTAGTGATTCCAAGAAATTCAAGGAAATAAGGGTCTTTGATTAGGTCTTTCGGTTCCAGGCGAACTGTATCGCCCGGCGGGCTTGTAGCGTGCGGGTGGTCATGTGTTGATAGTAATCGGTGGTAGTATTGCGAGTTAATATTGCGTTCGAGTACGCGGGTACTCCAGTTGGCAGTAGCCGCTTCTTTGATGTAATAGGAGCGTGCCTTGGCATCTTCCACTCTCAGGATAAACCTGTAATGGGTCCAGGTTAATTCGGGGCGCACTGAGCCCCATATTGGAAAATATTGGAAGAACTGCCTCATGCGCCGCAGTTCTCGTTCGTCGAAGCCTTTCCCGAGTGTTGTCGTAAGGCGAGCGGCCAGTTCCCTAACCAGGAAGGCCCCGTAAGTGGCTCTTTTCTTCCCGTTTTGTTCTTCCTCGGTGATTCGCCTGCCCACGTTCCAATAGGCGCTAAGCATTTCGCGGTTGGCAAACGCATAGGTTTTTCGCCTGGCGTTTAGCAGTGTATCCCGTATTTCTGTAAAGAAGGTTTTCTTTAGTTCCATGTGGGTGGTGTTGGATGGATTATCCCCTCCTCGGCGTATTTTTTGTGGATGGATAGAGTTCAATGACATCATCGGCCCGGTTAATCTTTTGAACAATTGCCCGGGTAACTTCATTTAAGTGACCACCTGGTAAAGTGCCGAGGTCGATAAGCCGGTTATTACTGTCGAGGACGTCAATTGTTTTGCGGTTGGGTGCGGCTAGTAGATTGCATTTTATTTCTTCTTTATTAAGTAACAAGGTTACTTCCTTGTTGAGTCCCAATTTTAGAGCTTCCTCGATTGCTTTGTATTGCTTCGGGTTATCTAGTCCCTTGATCGGGAGTTTTCGCATTACCTTTTGTAAATCGAAGTTGACCTGCTTGAAGGCGCCGGGTTGGTTGACTCCTGTATTTTCGAGGGTGAGCCATTCTTCCTTCCCGTTGATTTTTTTGCAAATAGATTTGCCAGTTACAAGGCTATGAGCTTCCCTTGCTGAAAAACTCGTATCTCCATTAGTTGAAAACTTTGTCCAGGTTCTCGATGACTGGTTTCTCAATACCGTATCCAGGTCGGGTCTCGCGGACGCTTCGAATTTTTCCAAGTAATAAATGGATGACCCGGGTACCTTGTTAAAGTGCAAAATAAAATCTGCATTGCGATGGTGTATGTCGGCATATCGTAAATGAAAGCGTGGTAAATCTTGGGCAATTAATTTTTGTAAGGGCCCTTCGATCTCGAATTTGAACCCTGCTTTTTTCATGCTTTCGGTTAGTGCATGGAGATTGTGTTCCTGGAAATAATCTTTTTGTATTTGTTTTATTGCATCGTCGTGTTTTTTGTATAGCCTGCGGTTACCGGAAAGATAATGCCGTACTGCGCTGGTGACCCGGTGGTGCCAGAAGCGTTTCCAAGTACTGGGTCTAAGCTGTGCTTTAAGGCGCCGGGTTTCTTTCCTGGTATATCGAAGTGATTTTTTTTCATCCCGTGTAAGCGGGCGTGTTTTGCGATATTTTTGTCGTACTTGCCGGTAGTAATCGAGTTTCAAAGCGATATTACGCGGGTCGAAACGAGTTAACCCCATATTACTAGCTAACTGCTGGGCTTCCTGCTCAGCATAGAGGTATATGGCTCCTGCTACGCGGTTGCTGCCTGGGGAAATATTATCGTCAAGCAACGGCATTGTTAGATCTTACTGGCTTTTAAGAGGTGTTTATTTTTGATGGTTAATTGGATATGACGGCCACCATTTTTTTCAAAAAACTGTATAGTGAATATTTTCTTGCCAGGGATAGTAAACTTGGGAACAGCAATAACCATTCTCATAGATGAATCTGCGGCTATTTGTTCAATTGGATCAATATAAACAGGAGTAATTTCTTGGCGTTGAAAACTGGTTTGCTTTGCCCGCTTTTTGTCTTCGATATACATCCTGGTAAAGTCCAGCTCGTAGTCAAGGTTAGTTCTATTGGATATGGAAAACCCGAAGAATAATATGTTTTTCACGGCGTGAATGGTCGAAAGTTGCAGCGTGATCCCGTAGCGGTTTTTCTTTCTTGAATAATTGGCGGCTATTGTGCGCAGGCTGTCTGCCGTGTGTTGGAGTTGCTGGCTGGAAAGCGAAGAGGAAGAAAGGAGTACCGTGGTACCTGGGTTTTCACCGCCGGTGAGATTTGATAAATCAAATGTTGTACGGGAGGGGTAGTCCTGGTATTCTATATTGAAGGCGAATATTTTCCCATCTTTCGTGTATACGTGTACGTTAGTTTTTGAGAAATTTTTGACTGCCGCTTTTATTTTAAGAATGTTTTCCGCGTTTTCCTGTTGCTGGATAATAATTTCACTGGAACCACCGTCTGCATCAACTATAGGTGATGGAAATGCTATTACTGTTGTGCTGTAATAGCCTACAGCGAGCTGGTATGGGATAATGTCAACGTAACCCGGCAGCGTTCGCACCAGGACTTGGGCATTCGTAACGGAGGTTGCCAATAACAGGATGGCAGCCAGGATGGAAAAGAGTTTTTTCATAATTGTTTTTTTGTCGGAGATGTTTTTTACAAGGTGGACATTTTGAGAAATAGTTTGTGCCCGGCTTTAATAGTTGCTGTTGGTACACGAACCTTGCGGGAAAGCAAGTTTTTCATTGTTTGTACACCCGCAGTTGCGGCTTGCGCGGCGAGTGATGGATCATAGTTCAGCATATTAAGGCTTTGGATGGCTTGGTCAGTGTTATTTTTTAATACCTGGGTGCTCGCGGCGCCGTGTAGCTGCAGTCCCGGCATGCCATCGAGATCGTATACTTCTAGTTGTACCGGAAATAACGAGCCGTTATAAATTATACCAGAGAGGTTAATATTAATACGCTGGTTGGATATATTGCAAATACCCGATATGGCGCTTCCTTTTGGAACACGTGTACCCGTGATGAAAACATCTTGTAATAGTCTCAAGGTAACAGTCGAACCGCTTGCTACTACCTGTTGCTCCAGGGTTGTAGCAAGTATAGTGGACTGCCTTGGGGCGGCTTCGTTTTTGTTCGCGCGGTTGAGCCCGAAAAAGCCATTGCCTTGGTAGGTTGGCTTTTGAGCAGTGGTTGCAACAGCCAGTGCGGTATCTCTTTTTTCGGTTGCTTTTTTATTTGTTGATGTGTTGGCCTGGCTAGGATCTTGTATTTGGACGATCTTGTTCACGATGGATTCCAGCTTGGCAATTTCCGGGTCTTGTTCTGTACTTGTATTTTGAATGGAAGCCAGCATAGCTTCTAGCTCCGCGGTATGTGAAGTCCCGGCAATGACAGATGTGTTCACTACCGGCGTAGCCGCTGGGTAAGCCGAAGGCTGGTTTAATTCGTGCGTCAATTTTTCCAGGCGGTCATTGATTTTTTTCTCGTTGGGATCGACATATTGTTTTACCGCGTTGTGGTAGGAGCGATCAAGCTTTTCTTGCTGGATTTCTTTAGGTGGGGCGGGGTCATAGCCAAACCGGGAAACACTGTCTTGGTGCAAGAGCTCTTGTTTTCTAATCGCTTCTTGTTGAGCTTCCATGTATAACTCTAATTTATTTTTTGGCGTTTCGGACAAGTTAGCTCCTGGAAGATGTGAATTAAATGCGCTTGCATTCTTGTCGGGTATCTTGCTGTTATTGTTGTTTTTAATAAACAATAGGTAGCCACCGAAACCAACCGCCAGGGAAAATGAGGCTACGATCAGCAGGGATAGAATTTTTTTTCTTTTTTTGGTTGGTTGCATAATTATATAATTTTTAATAGGGAAAAGAATCCGGTTGATCTGCGTGCTGCAATTGCCGGTATTGTTCGAGCAATTGAATGTCTAAGGAGTCAGGAAGTGCCGGGGCTATTGGAATGGTGATATGTTTCTGTTTAAGAAATACCGGGGATTTATTTGTTTCTGTAAATACTCCCCTGTAGAGCCAATACGCCGAAATGCCACACATTACAATGCAGAATAGCAAGAGCGAGATTTTTTTTTGACCGGTGGTTAGCTTTTGCTCGCCTTTACTCATTGCCCTGGCAAACCTAGACTTGATGAAATATACCCACCCGTTAATTTTATCGCCTGCTTTATCGGCCAGTTTTGCCGAAGCTCGCGGCGCCATTTTTCTTTTTTTTAACATGGTTTATCTTTTTTCAACCCTTAAATCGGTGTTGGCAAGTATGCGCCAGTTTTCGATGAGATAGCCGTAAGAATTATTATCACTGATTGCCTGGAGGGCTCGCAAGGTTCCCTCGGTAACTAACGACCTGGTGGCAATGCTGGTCGAGCGAATTATTTTTAGTTTCCCGTAATAGGTAAAGTGATACGGTGTATTATCAGTATTAATAAGAATGCTATCCATGTCTATGCGTTGGCTAATGTTGCCAGCCACGATACCTGTATAGTACCCCTGTTCCCGCAGGTTGTCGTACTCATACTTGGCGCGATCATCTGCCAGGTATAAAGCCTTAGTGATATTTTTTTTAATAAGATCTTCGTCTGGTTCAAGGGCATAGAAATAGTAGTGGAAATTCTCTACGTGTTTCCTGAGCTGCACGTTGAGTACTTCTTTTTTATCGATGCCAATAGCTTCAATCAATTTTCCTTGTGCTACTACATATACTTTGTCTTGGCTATTCTCGATTACTTTCCTGGCGTTATAGCTGGAATAGAAGCTAATTCCCGTACAGGCAAGGATTACTGCCAGGGTAACTAACCTGGTATGTTTAAAAGCGCTATCGAGATTTGTTAATTGTTTGAACATACACACGTTTTCGAGGTCACGAGAGGTAGGGCATTGGAATGGATCAGCCTTTTAGCTTATCGCGTTGGTAGTTGTTTGCACCTCCATCTTTAAAATTGGGTTCAGAATTTTTCGCATCGGCAAGTGCCTGGCCGAGTTTGTCATCGGGCATAAATGCATCTGCAACCATGCTCCCGGCACCGCCTGCAATTGCTGGGATTGTGGACATCGCCGTCATTCCACCCCCTGAACCCATGCTGGTTACCTTGCTGAGCAGGGCACTTCCCCCTGAAGCGTGGACGATATAGTTAGCCACGGAGGGGATCGTGAAATAGCCAATAATTCCAATAATCATAAAGATCAAGTACGCCAGATCTTTAGTCGTAAAGAAAGTTTCCCCGTTGGCTGCTATTTGGCCTATGTCGATGGTTATCATTTTCTCTTGTATTTTACCCAGCAGGCTGCCAAAAATATTTGCGCAAGGCAGCCACATATAAATGTTGACGAAGCGCGCGAGCCAAACAGATAGTGTGTGTTGAAATCCATCATATACAGAGAGAGCAAACACCAGCGGCCCGAGTATTGCTAATACGACCAAGTGAAACGTGCGAATAGTATCAATGCAAAGCGATGCTGCATAATAAATCACTTCCAGGACTTGGGATATCCATTGCTTAATGTAGTATTTGAGATTGTATTCCATTTTTTGCACGGCAAATGAAAAATCATTACCGAGACCTTCCCAAAAGCGTTCATCTGACGGTCTTTTTCCTGGGTTGGTATATTTATACCATTCATCGCGGTTTCCATTACCGGAGGGGCCAACTAATACTTGCCACTTTTTAGTTGCTTTTATTGCTTTTTCTCTTTCCGCTAATAATTTTTTTACGGCTTCGTTAGAGTTATTGACCATTGCCTCTGTGCCAGTGACTGTGGGTTTTAAAATTCCGTCTAGCGTGCTCAAAACAGCAGATGGAAACATTCCAATGAGTAAAGCCAGGACGAAGGGCCTGAATAAAGGGAAGAAATCTATCGCTTCCGCGTTAGCAATATGGCGCCATACACGGTACCCTATATAGAATGTAGCGCCGAATCCCGCGATTGCGCGTGCGACATTAATGAGTTTGCTGCATTCAGGAATTAGTTCGTAGTATAAATCCTGGAGAACCTGGTGCAGTTCCTTGACCTCCTGGCCCATCGATTGGGCGAAGCTGGATGCCGGAAGGGAAACTATTACTATCGCCAGTAGCGAGAGCTTATATTTCATAAAAAATGATTTTAGGAAAATGCGGAGACTTAATCGCCCTCGGGGCCGAAATACCATTTTTTCAAGGCGCGTGTTTCTTCCATTTCGTGTGCCCGTTGTTTTGCCATCAAGATTGCCTGGTCAGTGAACTGGCGGAGAAAATTTATTTTGTCTTCCATTTCTTGGTAAATCTTGTCAATGGCGTTTAATCGTTCTGCATCGCTCATGCGCAACCGCCTAGCTGTTACCACCATGATCAGCTCGTCGAGGTTGTTTATACTTTCGCTAATTAAATTCTGGTAAACTGACTCCAGGTATTCGAGCTCGATGGAATTAAATACGTCCAGTTTTTTGAAATAGGTTTTACCGGCTGAAAATTCTTTTATCAGGTTTTTTTGAAAGGTGATAATATCCTTGATTTTTTTGTATTGCTTGACTGTTGGATTTACTTCGAGAAGTTTGTCCAGGAATATTTTGTGAAGGGAAAAATTACCTTCTGTTAAGTCCTTCACCGCGGAGTAACCCTTCGCGATCACCTGGTATCCTTTTTGCATTTGATCCAAGATGGCGCGGAATTGATCGAGCTTTTCGAGGTTAAGAATTAATTGTTGAAGCTCGTAGGATTGCGCTTTGAGTGAAACAGGCATTGTGCATACTATAAATAGCGCGGACAGGATAATAAATTTTTTCATGGTTGATATAATTGTTGAAGTTTTCGAATGTTGCGAAGCTCCCTGGATCGTTGGTCACCCGATGCTTGTGTTTGGCGGCAGAAGGTTAACAGGAATTCCCGTTTATCTTCGAGGCTTTTCTTGAGTATTTCTAGGCGTTTAACTCTTTCCGGGTCCGTCATTACGTATGTGTCATTGAATAAGACCCTGGCCAATTCCTTGTATTCAGTATCAACGTCGTCAAGGACGGCATTAAATACCTTGTCAATATATGCCAGTTCACCTGGTGGAAAGTCGCCGCTTGTTTTGAATTCACTATAGAAGTGTTTGCAGGTAGCGATTATTTGCCGGTACGTGGTGGCAATGTTGTCAATACCCACGTATTCTTTCGTGGCAGGATTAACTTTCTCCAGCCGGTCAAAATAACCCGCGTGTTGCCGGAAGTCGCCACTTTTAATATCACCCACGATTGTCAGTCCCTCGTTAACGATTGCGTATCCTTTTTTTACATATTCCAAGTAGAGTTGTAGCTTGATGATTTGCTGAACTAGGTATTTGCGCTGTGTTTTTTTCTGGCGGAACCATTCAGACCAGGTTTGTGCATGGATAGTGCTTACAGGAAGCAGCAATGCGATAATCAAAGAGTATTTAATTTGGGCACGCATGATTTTATTTTTTTAGACCATACAATCGCTCTATACTTTCCAGGTCTGCGAGATCTTTGGCTCTTTGTTTACTGACAACAATATTTTCACTGGTGAAGGATCGCAGGTCGCTTACCTGGGACTCTGTTTCATTTGCTACACGCGAAATGATTTCTATGCGGGCGGCATCAGGCATTTGAAAGGAAAATGATTTGACAACTAGTAGCAATTGATCGAGGTTGCCAAGGCTTGCCTCTATTATCCCGGTGTAAACGGAGTACATGTATTCTATCTCGCTTGGCGTGAAATGCTTGTCTTGCCGAAAGAGTTGAAACGCGCTTTTGTAATCAGCAATTAATTGTTTTTGATCCTGGACAATACCAGTTACTTTTTGGTAGTAGGCAATGGCTGTCTTTACGCGCCAGAGCTCATCGAAATACCCCTCGTACAATTCTTTTTGTTTCCTGGTCCACTCGGCAATTTCGTCGAGCTTTAATTTCGCCAGGGTATTTTCGATTTTCTTTTGGATATTTTGCAGGTCGATTGTTTTATTCTGCAGGCGCTGGATTTTCAAGTCAATGGCCCGGATCACTTTTTTAGTCGCCGTGGCAATGGCTTCGATAACCACCACCTGGCTGTTGCCACTTGTTGGGAATCCTAGCATGCAGCAGGCTATAATGCACGATATTAACAGGTGTTTTTTTGTGCTCATCGTAATTGTTATTAATTGTTTTAACCTGCTTGTCGAAGATGGTTAGCTAGCATTTGTATGCCGCGCCAGGTACTACCGTACTTCGCGGCGTAGGCTTGCACTTTTATTTTCTCTTTTTCTTCCGTGGTATAGCAGAGGTATTCTTCGAGTGAAACTTCTGTCCGGTATACCTTGGAAACGATACCGGCTAAGCTGATAAATACTTCCTTGTACTTCTTGGTTGGATCATTGGCTTTATTGATGGAAAGCACTAGTGCTTTTTCACGGTCTGTCAAGCCAAGTAGCTCCTGTACCCGGTCAAACTTGTTGACATACTTGGTTTGATCGAGTATTATCTTGCAATCGCTGTTGTTGATAATCGTATCCTTTATGATAGGAGAACTGATAATATCTTCCACTTCCTGCGTCACCACGATGGCTTCGCCATAATGTTTGCGGACAGTCTTAAAGAGATATTTAATGTATTCGGCCATCCCTTGGCGCATGATGGCTTTCCAGGCCTCCTCGATTAAGATAATTTTCCGGGTGCCTTTTAATTTGCGCATCTTGGAAATAAAAGTTTCCATGATAATGATCGTCACCGTGGGAAAAAGGATGGGATGGTCTTTGATATTATCCAATTCGAACACGATGAATCGTTGTTCCAATAGGTTGAGGTTTTCCTTGGCGTTAAGTAAATAGCCGTATTCGCCACTGGCGTAGTAAGGCCGCAGCACGTACAAGAAGTTATCAATGTCAAAGTCTTTTTCCTTGATTCCTTCCTTGCGCAAACTGGCTAAGAAAATATCTTTTAGAAACTCGTAGAAGGTATTGAAGCATGGAAAAATTCCATCGTGTTGCTTGAGGTAATCAAAGTAAGCTTGTAACGCATTGGAAAGGGAAACATACTCGGAGCGCGTGAAAGATTCGTCATCCTTTTTCCAAAGTGCCAGCAGCAATGTTTTAATGCTTTCTTTTTTTTCCGTATCCAGTATTTCATCGCCGAGGAAAAAAGGGTTGAACCGAATAGGATCTTTTTCTGAATAAGTGAAATAATACCCATTGAGCAGTTCACATAATCCCCGGTAACTATGGCCCACGTCGACTACCACGGCGTGGCTGCCCTGTTCAACGTAGGAACGAAGCAGCAGGTTGGTAAAGAAAGATTTTCCAGATCCAGATTTTTAATGCCGGGCCACTCACTTAAGAATGGCCCGGCACAAAGAAGGACCCAGGATGAACTTATTCCTGTTGGTACAGATGCCCTTGTTCATGGGTTCGTCGGATATGTCCACGTGAAGCGGGATCCCGCTTACGCGATCAGCCAGCCTGATACCAAAGGGGCTGGTTGAGCTCTTGTAGCTTGTCTCTGTTGTGAAGAAGCAAGTAGCTTGTTCAGCAAAAACATCGAACAGCTCGCTGGATGCCAGGTCTGCGGCATTGCCAGGCATGGAGGCCCAGAACAGGTGAGCCGCGCAGGCGGTTTCTTGTTTTGCTTTTGCATCTAGCTGGGCAAGCGCTGCAGACACTTTGTTTTTTACTTCTTTTGCTTGCTGTTTGTTGCCAGTCCACGCCAGTATATTGAAATGAGCCTTAACCGGCAGCCTCCCCTTGGAGATTGCTTCATTGAGAAAATTATTTGTGGCATCGCGGCTAATAGCGTTTTCACGGGAATAGGCGGAGAGTGATTGCAGGCGAAGCCGCTTGGTTTCTAATTTTTTGAGCGTTTCCTGTGCGTCATCTACGATAATAAACTGGTTGTAAATATGGTTGCAGTTAAGTAGCTGGCCCAGTGGAGTGGCAAAACCTATACTGAAGCGCGTCCGGTCAGTGGAATATTTGTCGTACGAAATTCGTGGTCCGCAAAGTGCCGGTAGGTCTTCCACGTCAGCCAGGGAAAATAGCTGGCAATATTGGTCACCAATTTTCAATTCATGATCGACTTGGATATCACGAATAACCGGTTCTTCCTGGTCGTGTAACAGGTAGCAATATTTTTCAAGCAACCCACGGTGGTTTTCTGCGCTGGCGAGTTCCTCGTTTTTCATCCGGCGCAGTTCCATGAACCCGCTGCTTTGGAGGATACTACTAAATTGGCCAACTTTTTCAAAGAATACGTCCATGACTTTTGTGTCAGTGGCTTGCGGGGGCACTAGTGTAGGTTTAACCAAGTTCGAGGTAAGGGTGCTGGGCGTTCTTCGTCCTGCTGGTTTCTTCGTTAGGAACAGGTAGCATTTATGTTCCAGGTAGGGGCGTTCGTTAAAATATAGTTCACTGCTATGTGCGAGGAATGTTTTTTCCTGTTCGCCGAATGTAGCCTTGTATTTACTTTCCATGTACCAATCTTGCTTGTGTACGATAGTGTGCATGGGTAGTGACTTGATCGCCTTTACCCAGGCGTGGTGCATTGCTTCAAAATCATTTGCACAAAGCGTGAATGCCTCGGGCAATGTCAGTTCGTATGCAAGGGTGATATCGCCTTGCTTACTGATAATGCAATCCTGTTCAATTTTGTAGATGGGCAATATTTCTTCGAGTTGTTTGACCTTTTTCATAATCTTTTTCACTTAGCTGGATAAAAATGTTCCGGGAACGACTTTGAATAAATGGTGGCAGTTTTCTTTGCGCGGCTCTTTTTACCAGGCCATGTTCGCCGTATTTCTTACTCAACCGCTGAACAACGATAAATAAACCAGCGCCAGACGGGATCACGATACCAAGGCAGGCGTAGATATTAATTCCAATGACATATATGATAGCAAAAAGCAAAAGCAACGCGACTAAGCTTACAGCTAGGTAGGCAATATATTGAGCGCGGATGCCTTTAAATTCGATGGAGCGGTTAATCCCTTTATTGATGTCATATACTGTTGACATGCTTTTGGTAGTTATACGCCGAAAAAGCTTTTAAGCACCGTGGCTACGACCACCAGGAAAATGCAACTGCCAAACCATGCTGCTGCGACCTTGTTGGTATCGCCATCACCGGAATTCCACTTGTTATATACTTTCACAGCACCAACAAGTCCAACTACCGCGCCTATGGCATAGAGTAGCGTCGTGCCAGTTCCGAAATAGCCTTTTACCAACTCGGTCGCTTTGTTGATGCCGGCGTTCCCGTCCTGGGATTTGGCGACCGCGGTAATTAAAACCAATGTCAAAGCTGCCAGTATTTTTTTCTTGGTATAGGAGTATCCCTTCAGTGTCGTTCTGCACATAATCAAATTGTATTTTATTTGGAGAAAAGTAAGGTGCGAGGAAAGCAAGGCCCACTTGTTAAACCGGGAGCGCACCTTCATTTGCCACTAACAGGCAGGCACTTGCTTTTTAATTGCGGCGGGAACTATTGCCATAAATCCAGTAGCTGTTGCTTGGTAAATTGTAGCCCGCAGTCACGTTCTACGGAAATGGCAATGAAGCTATTGATTGCGTCAAAATATTCTGTGTTGCGAAATAGTTGGTACCTACCGGTAACATTTTTAATCTTCGAGTATATATCCTGGTGATTCGGGGGATTGGGGCTGGTGTCAATAATATCCTGGACTTTTTCCACTACAATTTCAGCGGCTTTCAATAACACGGTTTCTTCGTCCTCGACCATTTCAAAGGGGGGCTCATCTTCGTCGCTGCGTGGAACGAGTGTTAATACGTCATCTTCCATAGGGTGATCAATGGGTTTATCAATAAATTCATGAGGTTGAGCAGAGAAATTTTGTTGGATGGGGGGATTCCATTTCCTACCGGTAGTTTGTCCTAGCATGGACATCGCTCTTTTCCTGAATGCAAAAAAGATAATTAAGTAATAGGTGGCAATAATTGCAGCGGCGATAACAATAATTGGGAGCAGGCTAGTAGTCATTTTGTTTTCATTTGAGTGAAAAGATGCTTGGAGAAATAGTACAGTGCAAATATGTGCCAGCGTGCAAGGGCAATTCCAGAGTACGAGAGGAGACTCGGTAAGATTTTTGAAATTTATTTTTGACGCATTTATTAGCGGGGATACAACAGGGGGCGCTCATGGCAACAAGCAGTTTGAATAGGTGAATGATTTGTGCTTAGCATACAGCACCCTAGTGATGCGGCCTGGACTGTATTTCATCGACATATTTTAGGTAGTCTTCTTTTAGTCCATCGATATATATCGTATAGCCGCTTTTTCGACGGAGTATTTCCTGGAAATCCCGGGAGGGATTGGTCAGGACGATATTGAATACCCATTGCAGGTATTCAAAAATTTCTTTCAAGGTGGCTTTGCCATTATTAAAACTTCCTTTTGCCTTGTACGCGTAAGCCATCTCGATTAGGGCAGATTTTGGGTCTGTCCAGGTGAGTTTTTTGCTGGGGATTGGCGTTGCGGCAATGGTTTGCGTCTGTGTGGTAGTTGCTAATTGCTGGGCAGGTTTTTCAAGATAGTTAATGAGTAATTCGTTGGCGAGAATTTCTGCGAAGATGTTGTCATGGCTGGTGCAGAAATTAGGGTGATAGTAGCTGTCAAAGAGGCGGCGCTGGATGGGTATTATATCCGCGGAGCGCCTGAAAAATATATCATCCAAGTAAGTTTCATTTCCGCGGTAATAACGATAAAAGAACCTGTTTTTCTCAAAAAAGGTCATTACCCGGTCAATTTCTTTTCCAGGTTGTTCTTTTGTTAGCCCGGTTGGTTGTGCAGTTTCTATATTATATATTTTATAGAAGTATAGTAGTCGTCCATAAATTGCCGTTTTTATTTCTTTGAAAAACTCGATTTCTTCCTGTCGATCCTTGAATGAATACTGTACAATATAGTCGCGTAGTTTGTCAAGGTAGTCGACGCAAAGACGAATTGACTGCTGCGCTTGCTTGATAACGGAAAACGAAAACATATTCTGATTGTCTTCCAACTCTTGGAATAGATCATCTTTAAGAGCATTCCAGAACTTTCCGCCATTTTGTATAGTAGTTTCCATAAAAAGTGATTTGTCGATTTTTCTATGAATGTTGCTGGTGGCCGTTGATTACAAATATGTCCACATGCCGGGGTGAAAAGCAATAAGCAACTTGCCATATTTTTCTACGCTGTTTTACGTATAGGGGCGATGGTAATGGGTGTAACTGTTACGAGCCGGTATTTGTAAGCAAAGCAAAAGCGGAATTTTATTTTGGAGAATCTTCAATTGGCAGGCGTCGTTAGGTAATTGGTAGGTGCGGGCTTATTGTTTATAACTGTTTTGTGTGTAAGCTATGATTAAGGGTAAACTCTTGATAATTTATTAACTTTAAGCAAACCTTGTCGTATGACGTTATCCCTTCCTTTGAAAGTTATCGTTATAGATGATGAGCCATCCATTCAACAAGAGATTGAGTCGTTACTAAAGCCGATCCATGGTTTTACTTTTGTCGGCGCTTGCCCAAGCGTGAAAAAGGCGGTTACATTTATTGAACAGTTTGATCCCGGTGTATTGTTATTGGATGTAGAATTACCGGATGGAACAGGGTTCGATCTCCTGGAAAAAATTTCGGTGCCGTACAAGGTCATTTTTTTGACTTCCCACGATGAATATGCCATCAGGGCAATTAAGTTTGGCGCGCTGGATTATCTTTTAAAGCCTATTGATGCTAAGGAATTTTACGAGGCGCTGGGAAAAGTGCGGGCGTCAATTTCGCCTTTGCAGGTACAGTATCAAGTCGCTAACTATGGATTCAAAAACGAGTTTCCTACTCGTTTAGCTCTCCGGTTTAACGAGTTCCTGGAAATTGTCGAAGTGCAGGATATTATGTATTGTGTTGCAGAAGGCAGCTATACAGTTTTTCACCTCGACAGCGGCAGAAAACTCGTTTCTTCTAAAAATCTAAAAGAGTACCAGGACATATTGCCGGCGGGACAATTTTTGCGTTCGCATTATTCTTATTTAGTCAATACCCATTTTATGCAACGATATCACCGCGAGGGTTACCTGGAGTTAAAAGATAAGACAAGACTCCCGGTCGCGGTCCGGCGTAGAGATGAGGTGGTTGATTATTTTAAAAACCTACAATAAACTTTTAGAAATGCGCCAGATCCTTTCTATCTCGTTTTTTGTTCTCGTGTCCTTTTGTGCAGATAAAGGAGTACGAGTATCCAACAGCAACTTAAATGCAAGTGAATTCAAGGAATTTCTTATTAAACGCGTCAACCCGTTGTTTATGTATAGGCAGATGGCGCAGGTGAATTTTATCTTGGATAGTCTTGATCCTTATACCCGGTCTGACAGGGGCGTGCGAGCATATTGGCTTTTGGCCAAATCCCAGGCAGATTTGGCTGTCCAGGATTTTAATAGTGCCCATTTGCGTATTGATACTGCTACGAATCTAGCAGCAAAAGGGGACAGCTTGAGCCCGGAAATGCTGGCAGTAAAGATTTCACTGGCTTCGTTTTATTATGTCCAGGATCGCTTAGACAGCGCGCTAAAATATGCGCATGACGCATATTTTATTGGCCGAAAGCGTGATTCAAGCTTGCCTGCCATAAGTTACCGGCTTTACGAGATATATATGGCAATTGGTGATCCAAGAGAGGCTGCAAAATACGCCTGGGAAGGTTACCAGGAAAGCAAAGAGAATCCCCAGTTTAGAGTGTATTTTATTAATGCGATCGCTGCAAACTACGAGTCAACTGGTTTAATCGATTCGGCTATCGCCGTATATAAGTGGCTGGATAATGATTCAGCCTGGTTAGCCGTGCCTGAATTTAAAGCAACTAAGGATAATAATATTGGAGTATTGCTTCTAAGAAAAGGCCGAGCCAGGGAGGCTTTTGATCTCCTGGCATCGGCAAAGCCTGTGTTGAAACAACTTGGTAGATATGATGAACAGGATACTTATAATTATGCTGACGCCTTAATGCGGCTCGGCCAGTACCACGTCTCCTTACAATACTTGGATTCCGCCGACCAACTGGCTGTTAGCCAGAAATTTCCTGCGCTTGGCAGCAAAATTTGGAATTTGCGAGCTAAGAATTATGCTGCATTGGGTAGGCCCGGCCAGGGGTTAGCTGCTATGGATTCCGCTTACGCGAAATCCAGGATTGAAATGGATTCCTCTCTTGCGAAAACCGCTAGGGATTTATCCGCTAAATACAGCTTGCGGGAAAAAGAGGACGCTATTAAGTCGCTTGCATATTCCAAGAAGGTAGAGGAAAATATCAGTGAGCAGAGGAAGATTATTATCGCGGTATTAGTTCTCCTTATTTTCCTAATAGGGATTGTAGTTTGGCTGTTATGGCGCCGGCGCCGCTTGCAACAGGAAGTCCGGGAAGCTCACCTGTTGCAGCAGTTGTTGCGTACGCAAATGGTGCCGCACTTTATTTTTAATACGCTTTCCGTTCTACAAGGATTTATTAGGACTGGAAAAACGGGAAAATCAATAGATTTCCTAAATACGTTTTCGAAATTATTGCGGAGTAATTTAGAAAATGCTCGCTCAGGCGTTGTGCTGCTTGCAGACGAAGTTAGTGCGCTTGAGAGCTATTTAGCATTGCAGGAATTGCATTTCGATACTTTGTTTAAATACAAATTGTCAGTATATAGTGGGTACGAGGAGGATAATATCTATGTACCGCCTATGCTACTACAACCCATTGTTGAAAACGCCGTGATGCATGGTATGGCTCGCTTAGGAGAAGAGGGTTTGATAACCGTTTCGATTATTAAGGAAGATGGTATTTTACGATGTATTATTGATGACAATGGCGCAGGCCTTCATGCTTCTAAGGAGGAATCAAAAAAGAGATCTTTGTCCACGATTATTACGCAGGAGCGATTAGGTATACTTAGTCGACAATTGGGAAAACCGGCAACAATCGAAATTATTGACAAAGAAAGTCGTCAACTCGGCCAAGGGGTGCGCGTAATACTCCAGCTTCCTTACAGGGAGAAATATGATCGTAAAGGAAGTCGCGTTAATTCTATACGGGAGGTTTGAGCTTGTTGATTAATTGAATTTTATTAGACACACCAACTTTATGAAATAGATTTTCAACGTGCTTACTGACTGTTCTTTCTGCGATAAATAATAATTTCCCGATTTCCTTGTTGGTGTAAGCCTGTTGAATAAATTCAACGATCTCTATTTCCCGCCGAGTAAGGTTGTAGCGTTCGTATGCTTGCGTGTACCCTAACTGGGTAGTGTTGGATGAAGTTGCCGACCGCAGGGTAATATTTAGTAATCCTAAACTTTCTTTTAAGACCGTACTGAGGTTAACAATAATCATTTCAATGTGCTCAGAGTATTTGTATGAATATTGATTATTATTGACCAAATGATCAAGATCAGTAAACAGTTTGTGAATACTGGCCTTGAACAGCACAAATTCATCCCGTCGTCCTGTTAACTCGATATACTTATCAAGACAGTTCACTAGCCTCGTTAATGGGATCTTTATTTGGTTGACGAGATCGGACAGGCCTGTTTTCCCTTGCTGGTGAATTCGCCCTAGGTCAGTTGTGACTTTGTCGATTTTAAGTCTCAGTATCCGGGTATAAAGAGGCAGGTTTTGTTCTGATATTACTAGGCGATCATGTTCCTGCCTGGAGGTCTCAATATGTCGTTGGATATGTAATGCCAAAAGCAGCAGGAAACCTACATTAGTAATCAAGGCTGCTATTAATTCGTCACCACCCATGTAATCGTTTACGGGCAGGGCTACCCAGGGGATAAACCCGAGAAACAGGATAATTGTTTCTTCCCTTGACTGGCGGGTGTGCAGTCGTTTCCCATATTTTTGACGAAGGGAATTAATTAGCGAAACTGTTACCCACAAACCATATAAGAAAGGCAGCAGTAGTACGCTTTGAGCCTCCCGCATGCTTCCCGTGATATATAATATTGTATCAAAAATTACGTAAGGAATTAAAAGGAATACGAATACGCCTTTATAAGCATGGAATTTCATCGCTTTCAAATCGAAGCACCGGTAGACGTAGTAGGGAAAAAAGCAGGGAGTAGTAAACCCGGCTAGGTAAGCAAGCGACAGCTGGACAAAAAGGGAACCTGGTAGCCTGGGGTCGGGTAGGATGCCCGTGATGAGGTTGTAGAGCAGCAAGAACAAAGCCAGGAGTATGTCGAGGATAATTTTTTTGTTTCCTGGCCTGGATTGTTTGTAAATGAGCAAATAGAAAATCAATACCCATTCGAGGCAGGCGAAGATAAAAGGCGCAATGTGCATGTTGGTGCCCGGGATATGCATAACGTTTCTTTTGCCTTCAACCTTCCAATTGTCGTTTTCATAATTAAGCTAAGTCATCGCATATCCAAGTGCTATAGTACTTTTTGAGCCTTTCATTTTCTCGCTATTGTGGGTAAACCGCTAAACTGGTTAATCTATTTTAATCCATCGAGTATTAATCATGGTAATGCAATTAATAAGCGGTTTAACACGCCTACTGGAATTTAATATTTCCATAAGAAGGTTTCTTGCTTGTGTAACACATAAGGTCGCATTGTTAATTTAATCTTTATTGTTGTAAATATCAATACCCGGATGAGGCCAGTTATCTATTTTGATACCCGTAGAATCCCTGGTGAGGTATTAACAGGAGGTGTATTTTGGGGCGGAACCTGTATGAAGGATGTTTTCGGCAAACGAATTAATAAAGACAAGATGCGTAAAAGCTTGTGTTATGTCTTAAATAAAGAGCGAATAAATGTATCTACTTATTGTTGCGAGATTAAAATACTTCGAAGAGTTGTATAGTTCCTATCTTTTTGTAATTTGAAAGTTTACAAGCACCGAAACTTTATTTTATGAATGTCTACTCACGATTTGAGGAAGACGCGCAACATGCAATTTTAGAGGCGCTAGATTTCCTCAACAGGTTGGCCCCCGTTTCAGGGGAGCTTAGAACACATCTCCAAAACACCTTTCATGTAGCAGGGTATTCAAAGGACGAGCTTTTGCTTAGGGCAGGGCAGATATCAGAGTACGCATGGTTTTTACACAAGGGGTCCGTACGTTGGTTTCACTTTGAACGAGAAAAGGAAGTGACTAATTGGTTTACTATCGAAAAAAGCGCAATACTTGCGGCTAAAAGTTTTTACGGGAGAATTTCCAGCATTGAAAGTATTGCCGCCCTGGGGAATTGTATTACGGTAGGGTTAACTTATAATGAACTGCAGGACTGTTACAATAGGTTTCCTGAAACTTTGCTTATGGGGCGAAAGGTTTCGGATTATTACCAGGGCGTGTTGATGGATTACAACAGGATAATGAGATTTAACAGGGCTATTGAGAGATACGAATTCCTGGAAGAGGTTTTCCCGAGTCTCCTTTACTCGGTCCCTGTAGCCTACCTCGCTTCATTTATTAACATGGATGTGGCAACTTTTTATAAAATAAGAAGTGAGCGAAGAAAGAATTAGTTGCAAGAGCATGGCCGCCGGCAGTTCCACAAGGAATATAAGAATTCTTTTGATATAATACTTTCGCCTGCGCGAAAAAATTATTTCTTTTTGGCGACTATCTTTATTCCCGGCAAATATTTTATTTGATGGTGTTTACTTTTAGGTTGGCATATTTTGTAAGCTGCTAGATATGTAGAAACAGCTACAGGCACCGACGATAGTTAAATTTTCAATGCAAAATAGTTTTAAGGCGCTTGATCAAGTCAATGACTTGGGTAGGTTTGTATTGTCATTAAACAGGTAATCCATGAAAAGGCATATTGTTCATATCGTTTCAGCGGTATTTATTTTCTTATTTGTTTACACGGCTGTAAATAAATTATTAGAACTAGGCGCCTTTACGACTGTGTTAGCTAAATCACCGCTACTCTCCAATTACGCTGCAGTTATTGCGTGGGTAATACCACTTGCCGAGTTAGCAATAGCAGGCCTATTGCTGTTTCCCAGGACGTTATTAGTGGGTTTATATGCTTTTTCGGGGATGATGTCCCTGTTTAGTTTGTATATAGGCTACATGATTTTTTTTACACCACATTTACCTTGTTCATGCGGTGGAGTATTAAAGCAATTGTCTTGGCGCGAGCACATGGCGTTTAATATTTGTTTCGTCGTCGTGTCAGTTGTCCTGGTCTACCTGGAGAGGTCGAATCATAAGCAAGACCGCAGTTTCAAGTTAACATAAATTTTTTTGCGCAAAGCAGGTTGTAATCCCGAAAATCCTGTATAAAACGAGTAGGGCCATGTTAAAACAATTATTTATGAAAAAGTATGCTCTAGGATCAATTGCCGTTGCAACGGCAATTGCACTCAATTCCTTTATGGTAAGTCCAAGGCCAACAGCACCCAATATCCCAAAGTATTGGTATACGACCAATAGCGCGGGTACCCAATTAACTGGCAGGGTGGATGCTGCTAATGCGGCAATAGAAAAAAATGTGGCAAGTTCCAGGACAACTTGCCCGGAAGAAGTTCTAAATTTTGAATGTGCCAGGGCATTTGATAACCCTTACAACGGTGGTTTTCCTGCTACACCTCCCAGTGGTGGTGTAGACCACCTTTATACAGACGAGCAATAGGAGGCGATATATGCTAGTGAATACCCCCAGGTATTAATTTTGGTTGTAGCAAGAGAATGCGGGGTTGCCGCATTCTCTTAGAAATTACCTATGCTATCGAGCAGGCTCTTTAATTAAGAGAACTGGCATTAATTTTTTCACTTCGTTCAATGTATAGCCTGATTTGTTTAAATCGGAAATAATTTCAGTCAAACTGAAAGTTTTATATTCTATTGCGGAGATCCTTATCTTGGCATTTACCTCTTTTATGTTTGGGCTTACCAAGACAGGGGGGAGGTTTTTTCTATAGAAGCTTTGGTTTAGTATTTCACCGAAACGGGCCCCGGTGAGATTGTAATTGTATACTTCATCGCTTTCTACTGTTTTGGCATCTTTTAAGGATGCCGGTATTTTATCTAATTCTAGACAACTGATTTTCTTGTAGATAATTTTGGCCTCGATTTGAAAAAATCGCAGGAGATCTTGTTGCATCGTTGCGTATAGGTAGTGGCTTTTGCTTGGCGGGACTTTTAGTTCATAGAGGTAAAGGTGTTCTTTTCTCCAATCTTGTAAGCTATCCCTATCCTGGGGTATGACGTATCGCCGGGCGGATGCTACATTCAATAATCTTGTTCCCTTGGAACGGAAGTTGTATTTTCCATTCTCTTCAAATGCCGTAATGATAAGTTGTTCGATGGAAGATTGTCTCACCAGGTGATTGGAGTCCGTAAGCCCTGCGAGGCCCTTTATATTAGGGAGACCTTTAAATATATACGAGTAATACTCCGCGTAAGGTAACCACCTGCCATCATTTTCAACGATAACAGGTTTTGTATAATCATAATCCAAGATTTCCGATTTGACAGGCAGTTTGATTTTGTCGCCCTTTAAATAATCTGCAATTGAATCATGGTTTGTATTGTGCCCAGTTGTAATAGATAAGACCTTTCCATTGTTGTTCAGCCAGACGTGGTGGGGGACAGAAGCATGAGGAAAGAATTCTTGGAGAATGGAATCCCCGGTAATGAACGGGAAGGCTGGTAAGTGGATTTTCTTGTGTTTAGCCAGGAACCGTGTAATTGAATCTTTGCTTTCTGTATTTACTCCTATAAATTGTACATCTTCGGCAAATTGTTTTTGCAATGTATCCAGCGTGGGGAATGCTTCTATACACACGCGGCAACCTGTTCCCCAAAAGTCCAGGATAATTAGCTTCTTATTGATTTTATGAAGATTTATCTCTTGTTGATCATAGTTAATAAGAGAATTGAACTTTGTCGCTGGAAGCTGGTCGCCAATTCCAAAGGGTTGCGAAATGATCTTGGTGGAAAGTATAAATAGGTTGATTAATAGAATAGTCTTGAGCATGAGTTGAAATATTTTGGATGGGAATTAATATCCCTCGTTTTGGGTTAGGTAGGAATTAAGTTGAATTTGCGCGAATGGGATAGGCCAAAGGCTGTCCGTGGATTGCCAGTTAGTGCCTTTTATTGCGCTTAACACCATATCGATTTTGCCCATTCTTTTTAGATCGAACCACCTGTGCCCCCACTCTGTGAATAATTCTGTTCTTCTCTCGTGCAGGATGGCATCTAGTAATGCTGGCTCTGAACCGGCTAGTGTATTAGTCAAGCCCGCCCTAGTTCTTACCGCGTTTAAATCAGCTTGCGATTCTTCTATTTTGCCTTGCCGGGCAAAAGCTTCTGCACGAACCAGGAGAATTTCTGCCAGCCGGATAGCAATATTGTATTCCTGGGTGCTTGGCGCGGATTTGACCTTGTACTTGTAAGGATAGTAATAGGTTTGTCCACCGTTGATATTACTTCTTATCCAATTGCTTGCAAGATTACGCTGGTCACCCGGCTCAAAATCCGCCAGCAGGTATGATGCCAGGGCAAAGGTTGGTCTTGCTGTACCGGAACTGGGCAGGAATGCTGATCCCTCTGCAGAGTTGGTGGCAGGTGGTGGCACAATTTGCCAAATGGTTTCACTACTGGAGGGGAGAAATACATTATTTAACGGCACAAGGCCATATACACCTGCGTTAATTACAGAAGTGGCTGATGATTCTGCTTCAGCCCATTGACCCGTGAATAAATAAACCCTGCTAAGCAGTGCATAAGCGGCCCATTTATTAATTCTTGCGCGGTTTTCCGTTGAGTAAGTTGCGGGCAGCAATTCGATGGCTTCTAGCAGGTCTTCGGTTACTTGCTTGTAAATAGTTTCCTTGGAAGCTCGCGGGAGGGTCGCATTAGTTTTATAATCAGTTGATGTGATAAGCGGGATATCACCGTAAAGATTGACTAAATAAAAATAGAGGAAGGCGCGCAGGCATTTTGCTTCACCCATCAATTGTTTGCTCATTGCCGGGGTGACGGTGGAAGCTTTCGATAGCCCAGTAATTATTGCGTTAGCATGGTATATATAAATGTAAGCCCGGTTATAAAATCGATTAGTGATGACTGAATTATTTGCTGTAAGGGAATTTGTTTTGAAGGGGTCATAGGTTGAGTTATTCGCTGTGTTTATGATTTCATCGGCAGCAAGGCCGCAGAACACGGATATTCCGCCGTGTGTAATGTATAGTTCGCTGCTGGTTAACTGGGAATAAAGGCCTGCAACTGCAGATATAGCAGATTGGTCATCGTCAAATATAGTCGCCGCCACGGCGTAATCTTTTGGCGGTTCGATTTCTACGAACTTTTTGCACGAATAGAAAGATACAGAAATCATCGTGATGATGCCGATGAATGGAAATGTCTTTGAATAATATGAAGCAAGTCGCATAGTTTAGTAATTAAAGGTTAGTTGAATTCCGAAGGCGATAGTTTTTAATGGCGGGAGTCGATAATAATTTTGCGATTCAGGATCTGCGCCCTTGTAGTTGGTTATCGTCAGTAGGTTTTGGGCATTGATATATATCCTCAGGGATTCAATGTTCTTCCATTTGAAAAGAGGACGTATGTCATAATTTAGGGAGATGTTTTTTAACCTTATGAAAGAGGCATCACTATACATACCGTTTGACCTTGACAGGTAAAGCGCAACCTGGTTATATGCATCGCCGTAGGTTTGAGAGTATTTTTGAAAAGAACTGGCGTCCCCGGGGTTTTGCCACCGGTCCAGCACGAACCTTGGTTGGTTCACCATGAAGCCGGGAATGCCCATGTAGTTTTGGTTAGCGAGAAAATTTTGTCCTACCTGTTTACGGAATTCGAAAAATAGGTCAAGCGAAAGGCTTTTGTAAGCAACAGTATTTTTTAATCCCCCGTAGAATTTAGGCGCCCTGTCTTCCAGTACTAGGTAATCCCCTGCCTTTTCTATACTGCCATTTTGATTAACGTCGTTGAATGTATACAGGCCGGTGGCCGGGTCGATTCCAAGGAATTGGTAACCTTTTATTTGGGTTAATGATGCACCGATGGTATAAAAATCTTTGTAACTGGAGTTTTCAAGGCCGGGAAATTCTAATAGTTTATTTTTTTGGCGGGTTAAATTAAAATCCATGCTCCAATTCCATTGGTTATTAGAGATGATTTTTCCACCAAGTAAAATCTCTATGCCACTATTTTGAATGAGTGCCGGTGAGTTAGCAATTACAGAGGTGAATCCGGTTTGAATAGGTAGCTGGTATGATATTAACTGGTTGCCACTGCGGTTTAGAAAGTAGGAAGCAGAAAGGGAAAGCCTGTTGGAAAAAAATGCCAATTCAATTCCCGCTTCAAATTTTTTATTGTTCTCCCAGTGGTATCCTGGATTATATAAATGAGTAGGTTGTAATCCCGGTGTTCCTTGATAAGGATTTATAACAGGATTCCAGGTCTCGAGAAACTGGTAGTCGCTGATATCATCTTTACCGGTTATGCCATAACTACTCCGCAATTTGGCAAATGATAACCAAGACAAATTATCTAGGAGTTTGCTCTTTGTAAGAATCCATGCTATTCCAATCCCGCCAAAATTGGCAAATTGCTTACCTGGGCCAAAGCGACTCGATCCATCTCTTCTGCCAGAGGCATTTAGCAGGAGCATGTCTTTGAAATTATAACCGATGCGAGCATATAATCCATTGTACCGGTATTTGAGATACCCGGTACTGGCTTGGACTATTCCTGCGCCGGCAATTGTTCCTAGTAGTTCATCGTTGGCATAGTTGTACCCATGCGTACCAATTGAACTGGTAATATTTTGTTGCCACGTTGATCCAACCATCAACGTGATTTTGTTATTGGTCGCGATAGATGACGAATATTGAAGGCGAGGCTCTATTGTCCAGCCTTTCATCAAACCAGTCAGGAAATGCGCCGAAGGAAGGATACCAAGTTGCGGATCGTATGATGTACTTGGAGATGTAGATGTTTCCCTGTTTTGGGTTTGCGTATATCCAAGATTGGTGGTCAACTCGAGTCCCTTTGCAATTTTAAAGTTGAGCCTTAAACTGGATAATAGGTTACTACTTTCCGAGTTATATTTTTGAACGAGGTAGGAAAGGGGATTGGTAATATTTAGGCTGGAGAAAGAAATTCCATTTTCTTGCCAATTCAATTTTCCAAGAGAGTCACGCAGGGAAGGGAAATTAGGTGGAAGGTTCATGTACGCCGCTAGATCTAAAGAGGGCAGCTTATTATCTTCGTTTGCGAAACTGGTTGATAAATCCATAGAGAACCGTTTATCCTGCGAGCTATGGGATAAATTAAACTGTGCCGAGGCCCGCAGGTAGGATAGATCACCTGGGTAAACACTTGATTCTCGAAAAATTCCTGTGCCTACTAAGAACTGTGTGTTAGCATTACCGCCGGATATGCTGGCTTGGGCGCTGCTTGTTTTTGCTGTGCCGCCTATTAATTCTTTTTGCCAGTTAGTGTATTTCGTGGAGTCCCACAAAAGTAAGTCCGGTGCAGTATCGTTACCAGGCGTTACACCATCGTTGCGGAACGCTTCACGTCTCATGGACAAATATTCAGGGGTGTTAAGCATATTTACCCGCTTGGTTACAGAGGAATAGCCTTGGTAAATATTTATGTTAACCTTGGTCTTCCCGGGTTTACCCCGTTTCGTTGTTATCAAGACTACGCCATTCGCGGCCCTTGAACCATATATTGCCGTGGCGTCAGCATCCTTGAGAATTTCAATGCTCTCAATGTCATTGGGATTTATCATAGACATTGGACTGATTCCCCCTTCTGATGCGCTAAGTGGGTTGTTGGCTGCAGACGAGTATTGACTAATTACAGCATTACCAGGGTTAAATGGGATACCATCAATTACAAATAACGGGTTTGTGAGAGGCAATCTTCCAGGTGATACACCAATTGAATTTTGGCCTCTTAGTTGAACATTAAATGCAGCACCTGGGATTCCACTATTTTGAGTGATAACTAAACCTGCGACCCTGCCGGATAGTGCAGCGATTGCATTTCCAACGGGTTGCTTGGATATATCTTCCGCGGAAATTTTGGCAATGTTACCAGTGTTAAGCCTTCTCGTTGTCTGGCCATAGGCCATCATCACTACTTGGTCGAGTTCACCGACTTTGGCCGATATTTTTATCGTAATATATTTTCGGTCTCCTACGATAATTTCCAGCGGCTGGATTTCTGCTCCACTAATAACGAGGACGGTTCCTGTAGGGGTACCTGGAATAGTAAATTCTCCTTTGGAATCCGTGAAGGTAATATGGCTTGTTCCTTTTGTTCTTACGGTAATTCCAGCGACGGGATCCCCATTTTCGTTGATTACTTTTCCCCTTATTTCTTCTGCTACATTTGGGAATAGTTCCGTCGGCGAAGAGGATTTTGTCTTAACAACAATTGTTTTATTAATTATTGTAAAAGTCAACGGTTGGTCATCGAAACATTTTTGAAGGGCGATATCGAGCGGCGCGTTTTTAAGTGTTAGCGAAACTGGTCTGGCAGTTTTTAGCTGTTCGCTGTTGTAAAAAAATAAATAGCCGGATTGTGCTGTAATTTGTTTAAATACTTCTTCAATGGGCCGGTTCTTTACTGATAAAGTAATTGTTTGAGAATGACCTTTTGCACTTGCATAAAGGGTGCAGGTTAATAATAAAAATAGCACGAGTTTCATTCTGCGACGTAGTTTGGGGCAAGCAATTAAATCCATAATTTTGGCGAGTTTGGGTTAAACATTGGCAATTGACGTTAAAAATGTGTGACCTAAATTGGCCGCTTGCGAGTTCCAGTCGCAGCGGCTTTTTATTGACTGGGTAGGGCTTGGTTATTTTAAAAGGAGGGAGAGTGGACACAATCCCTCGTCATTTCACATGAGAGATTACACACGTATTATGTGCGGGCCGAGACATTGATTACACGTTATTTATGAACGATAATTTTCTTCTCATTAATAGTGAAATGTATGTTGCTATCGTTTTCTTCCAGTATTTTAAATATTTCCGAGGCTTTTGAGTTCCTGTATATAGAACCGCTGAATAATTGATTCGATGTTGCCCGGTATTCAATATCGAGATCATACCACCTGGCTATTTGCCGCATCACACTCTCCAGGGAGGCTTTGTTAAACTGGAAAATTCCATTTTTCCATGCTAATGTTGTAGCGACATCAGCAGTTTCCTTGCTCACTTGGTTGTTTTTGACTATCGCCGCTGTGCCCGGTTCCAGTATTAGTTCGGCGACACCTGTTTTTACATTAGCGCTCCCTTCCACGAGAGTTACCTGTAATGTGGGTTCGTCATTATAAGCGTTAATATTAAACGCGGTGCCCAAGTCGTGAATTTCGGCGGTGTTTGCTTGTACAATAAAAGGTTTTTGATCGTCATGCTGTACTTCAAAATAGCCCTCGCCGGTGAGTGTAACTTTACGCTGGTGACCATCAAATTTGCTGGGAAATTGTAGGGATGAAGAGGCATTCAACCACACTTTTGTCCCGTCGGGCAAAATAATAGCGTACTGGCCTGCTTTCGGCGTTGTGATAGTGTTGGATAGAGCAGGTTCTTGGTCGCTTGCATTAGATGAATAAGCTATTTGACCAGGGCCGATTTTGAGGACACTGGTCGCTCCCTGTTCAGCCAGGAAACCATTCTTGGCACTATCCAGTGATATCTTGGCACCGCTCCCCAATGTAAGAGTGGCTTTGTCACCACCAGGTAAAGCGTCAGTTGTTGCAACAGCGCGGTTGGACATGTTGTCATCGAGATTTTTCCTTGGTAATAAAAAGAAGAGGAGAGCCCCAATGGATACCAGCGTTAGGATGGCTGCGGCGTACCGCAAGTAGTTAATTTTTTTATTAACGGGGGTTAGCTGCGCTTTTTCATTCTTGATAGCTTCAAATACAACTGCCTTAATTTCCTCGTCAAGCTGTGCTATTTCCCCGGCAGGCACTTCGATGCTGCTATTGTTAACCAGGTCATTGTACCATTGCTCGATTGCTTCGATTTCCTCTGCAGAGCATAACCCTAACCGGTATCGTTGCAGTAAGATTTTTACTTGGTTGTTGTCCATAACATGCATGCAGGACGACAAGCCCCGCTATTGTTATGTTCCGAAAAAGCCTGCTTGGTAGTAGACGAAATAAAAAGAAAAATGAAGAATATTTTTAGCTTATTGATTTGTAATGAATTAGTCGAGAAAAAATAGGGCATAAATTATCGCTGCTCCCGGGATGCCCTTTATTTCATTCCTAATAATATGGAGGGCGTTACTTACTTGCTTTTTTACCGTGGTTTCGGCAATGCCCAGTTTGTTTGCTATTTCCTTGTAAGACAAGTTTTCGTAGCGGCTTAAATAATATACTTCTTTCATTTTGGGAGGAAGATTGTTAATGGCGGCTTCTATTTTTTCTTCCAATTCCTGTATTTCGAGAGCGTTATACGGGGAGAAGGGGAGATGCTGTGTAAATAGGGCAAATCGTTTGGTGAAATTTTTCTCGGTGATGTTCTTTTCTATATAACGAATCGACAGGTTGCGTACCGCTTTAAGAAGGTAATGGGAGAGATCACCTGACAGGTTTAAATTGACCCTCCTTTTCCAAATAGAAATAAATACTTCCTGTACGATGTCCTTGGCTTGTTCCTTTTCCTGGATCACCTTCAGCGAATAGGAGATAAGCATTAAACTATAGCGACGATAGATTTCTGCAAACGCAGCTTCGTCGTCAGTTCGCATTAATTCAATAAGCTCCAGGTCGGTATATGATTGCAAGGCAGGCACAGTGGTAAGCAATGTCGTTCGAATGTAAAACTAATTAAATCTAGCTTCATTTTTTAATTGGGTCCATTTACATTTTATTTTATGCGTAGGGAATTTTAAACTTCGTAAGTTGGGCGCAAAGACAAATTGCTTCCTATTTTCAATGCACGAGTTGCAATTTTTTTCAAATCCAGGTGTATATGATTTAGTATTTGTTGAGATGTATCCTTTCCTTTATTATATAAAAAAAGCCCCTGCGTAGGGGCTTATCTTGAAATTATCTAACAGGTTAAGAAATTTTCCTCTTGGTTTGCTGGCTTTCTTTTATGCCTGGATTGTTTGCTTTTGCCATTAATTGCTTGGTAGCTTCCGGTAATTGTTGCTCTTTTGTTTCGCTATTATTAGGTGTTGGCGAAGAAACTTTTAATGCATCGTCGGGGACAAGTTCCACGTTACTGCTATTGGTTCGCTTGATTTCCTTCATTTCGCTATTGAATAGTATCAGTCCACCGATTTGAGGTGCGACACTGACGTAGGCGCTTTCATTTTTCCCTTTTTGCCTAATTGAAACTTGTACTAAGTCCCCGTTTTGGAGATCTCGCATCATATCCTCTTTTTCCTGCCTGTTGGCAAAATACAGGTTCAGTTTACCGATTTCCCTTTCCAGGCTAAAGTTGGTTACGTTGTCGTAGTAGGGGCGAATTATTGCGTTACCATTTTCATCCTTGTTATTAAAGTCGAGCTTAACCCAGCGGCCTACTTTTTCACCATCTTTCCTGAATATTTTGTAAATGGGACGTTTTTCGAGCATATTATACATCTGCTCTTTTGTATAGTCGTTTTGTTTGAATAGAGGGAATTCCTGCGTAATGGCTTCGCCATTTTCCTTCGTGAGTGTCGTTTTAACCCTGTTCAGGAATAAGTAATGCTCTTCAACGTCCGGCGATTTTCCTTTTTCAAATTTCAAGTCATACTGGACCACGTCGCCTCCGAACCTGGTCTTTGCTTTGAGCTCAAATTCGTCAAATCCTAACTCGAGTTTTGTTTTTAGCGCGTTATTTAACACGTTGCCAAATCCCATTTTTTCCATTGAGTCACTTAAATACTGATAATTTTTTTGGTTCATAATTGATAAATTTTAAATGATAAAAAATAATTACCTGCTTACACTAGATCTTTTCGGTTTCGTATTTTTCTTGGTGATTTCATTGAATTCCTGGGTACTTTTAATTTTTTTCATTTCAGTTTCAATGATTGATTTTATATCCTTTTTAATTTGGTAATAGTTGGCTATGACTGTTTCCTGGTCGATGTCACGGATTTTGGGAATGTCTTTATATGCAGCCTCTTCTTGGCGTATAGCTTCGATGTCATTTATGATCCGGCAGTAGAAGGCTTTGTTTTTGACTGGTTGTTGTGGCGTATCGGCTACGGTACCTACAAACTCGCCGCTGCTGAGATTGGAAATTCTTGAGATGGGAAGAGCGCTGTCTAACTGGGTTGATTTGCTTAAAGAAGTATCACTGGAGTTAATGGAAAGTGATTCTCTTTCCTGGTTGATTTTTCCTATCCGCTCGCTAATTGATTTTGCGCTTTCTCCTAAAACTTGGCCGGAGATGATGTTACCGCAAATATTTACGATAACCTCGGCCTGTTCCTTCCCGTAGTCGCGCACTAACTGCGACATATCCTGGACTCCTACCAGGACGGATATTTTATTAGATCTGCCAACCGAGATTAGGTCAACCGAAGCAAATATGGTGGGGTATTCGTCATAGATTAGGGTACAAGGCAATTGATTTTTTTTATTGATCAGTTTGTGAAGCCGTTCAACGTACAAGCTTAAAACTGCTCCGTAGGTGGCTTGTTTTGCGGGATTATTACCCACTGCGACATATTTGGGGTGTCCTGGATTATTAATATCCAGCGTAAAATCTGAGCCGCTAAGTACCCAATATAAGCTGGGGGAAGAAAGACGTGCAAGCCCGATTTTTGCTGACGCAATTTGTCCTTCGAGTTGTTCAGCGGCATTTCTTAAAAATGCGGAAATGAAAGGGTTAATTAAGACAGATATAGAATCTTCTAAACTTAAAACAGGAAACAACTCATTATAGTCGACCTGCGCTAGTTCAATTGCGTGGGGAAGCGAACAATACTTCCCTCCTTCATATTGTCGAAGAAACCAAAAAAGCGCGGTAACAAAGTTGATACTACTCTCGACAAAGAAATCTCCAGATTTCTTTATCCAGTCCTTGTTCAACGAGAGCATCAGTGTCCTGCTGCTTTCTGTTGCATCAGTTAAATCCAGCATTGTCTCTGGGTAGAGAACATTACAGCGGTGGCTTTTAGAAAGGTCATCAAAATTGATAACGTAAAAGTTGGGCTTGACCGGGTATTTGTCGACATGCTTGAGGTAATGGTTGTAAAGAATCCTTGTTAAGTCAGGGTACTTGTAGTCATATAGAAAAAAACAAAACTGCTTAGCGGTCAATTGTGTAATAAAGTTGCGGACGACCCAAAAACTTTTTCCCGCACCAGGTGTCCCGGATAAAAGACATCCTCGAAAAATTTGAAGGTTGATCCAGCCTTTCCTTATTTTTCCCCGGTAAGTGTATTCGGTTGGGAGGTTGACGGTATATTCGTTTTCAATTTTTCTTTCCTCTTGGGGAAAAGATTCATTGTAGTCGTTAAATATGTCGCCACTTAATTTTGTGTGAAGTAACCTGCTCACCTTGGCTCCCCCGGAGAGAATTAATAAGTAGCCGATTGATGTAACACTAATGTAGAATACGGCAACAGCCTCGTTCATTTCTAAGAGGAGAAGTATGTTAGAAATGAAAAATAGCAACAAACCAATGGCAATATTGTATATAATGGACTTGGCGTTTAGCTTTTCATTTTTTCTCCCTTTTGTTCCCACAAGAGAAACGATGAGTGGAAGCAGCACAAGTAATTTTGGTTTTATATTGCCGTTCATTAACGGGACGTGCTGGGTGAGATTATAAATGATTTTGTCTACAGCTCCGGCTTGCAACTTCCAGGATTGGAACGCAGGATGACAAACGGAGTAAAAATGAATGAGCAACAGCAGCACACTGCCTAGCCGGATAAAGTCGAGTATTTTTCTAAGCGCCTGGGCGTCTTCTCCACTTTGCATACACACGGGATTTTATCCACCGCGCGAGGATAGCGGTGGGTTACGATATTTTCGATCTTGTTATTTTTTCTTTTTTCTTTTCCTTTTCTTTAAAAACTCTTGGTCGATAGTGTCGTGGAAATACTCTGGCATAAAAAGGTGTTTAACTAGTTCGAGTTGAATGTTGCCAGTAGGTAGTTTTGGTGAGTTTAGTTGTTTATTGCTGATGTAGGTGATCAAGCGATTTCGCTGGGGCAAATTGTTTTTGTCGAATTTTTCCTTTAATTCGTCAACCTGTAAATTGATATCTGCATTGGAGAAGACAGTTTTCCTTTTGATGTCGATAAAATACAGGCTTTGGATATCACCTTGTTTATTAATAGAAGCGGAAAGCCGGATATTATTTTTTAGAAGAGCCTGCTTGAAATGAACAGCATTGTTACTTATGAGAAACTGGCGTGATATTGTTTTTTTGATATAGTCTAACCCCGGCTGTTTGAATATCTTGTTTTTTTGAAATTTCTTTTCTAGAAAGGAAAGTGTTGGCGAAGTATAAATAGAACTTGATTTGATTGAAACGCCTGTCTTAAATCCTTCTTTGTCTAGTAAGCTGTACATAAGTCCATTAGCTTGGAACATTTTGCTGTGTGGATGGCCGCGATCTGCGATTATGTTGTAATTCCTTAGGATTGCATTGAATTCGTCGAATGTGCTGAATTTAAATTGTGAGACGACCTGGAGGACTATATTTGTAATAACGCGCTTGGTTTCACTTTCGCCATAAACGCCTGGCTCGAGGCAAACAGGACGAAGCGGATCGATATCTTGTTTTTTTCTTGTTTCAGCTTTAATTAAGCCGTATTCTATTTCGAGTGCTTTCCTGGCTGGTTCTGACTTTAATTTACCAAGGTTGTGCAAGTAAATGGGATTGCCATTTGGTTGAATGGTAGGAGCGACGATATGAAGATGTGGATGAGCTGCATCTTTATGCATGTATACAAGGTAAGGTTGATGGCCGAACCCGATTCTTTCCATATAGTCTGTTGCAATTTTTTGCATCGTTTCGGTATCGAGGTGATCATCGTTTGAAAAATTGAGAGACAGGTGTAATGTATTGGTTTGATTTTTTTCGCGCAAGGAGGTTAATTTTTCAAAACGATTCAATTTTTCTGTAAAACCCATTTCGGAGATTTCTCTCCCGAAGCGGGAGGCTAAGATTAGTTCTGCATTGTCTTCCCGTACTTTCTTTTCATTGTAGCTGAGTGCGCCTTTTATTGATTTGCCCAGCCTCATGCGGACAACCACTTTCGAGATAGTTTTGTGATGATGAGAAGGACTTGCTCGATTTTTGCTTCTGTGCGGATATATTCAGCAAAGGCTGTTTTTCCATAAAATTGTTTTCTCTGCCATTCGGGGTAGGTGTTGAATAGTTTCGTGATTTGATTTATGTTGACACCAATTGCTCGAATTTCTGCTCTAAGGGCTGCGAGTTCTTCCATGGTGATATCGAGGGAGTGGTCATATTGATATATTTTAATAGGCCTGTTATGTAGAATGTCCCTCACCAAGCTGCTCATATCCTTATTTATCGTGTTTTTTAAAAGATGTTGGAGTTCCTGGTATTTTCGAAAGTTGACGCGTGTTTCTATCCTGTACTTTAACACATTGTCTTCCTTCATTTTTTTTCTTCCCATGTTTTACAATTAATTTTAACCACATGCACGGGCTGGCCTAGGCGATATTTGCCTACAACTATACATCTTGCTGTGCGCAGAAAGAGGCGCACTCAACCCTCCCGTGCCGTTCGGGTGAACCAGCCTTGCGGCTTCTAAGGAATTGGGGTTATCTCGGATTGGTTATCTTAAAATGACGTCCTTCTACAACATATGGCGATATTGTGGAATTACATAGGGTTAAATACTGTTGCTCCACTTGAGTGCTTTCCTGTCGTGATCTTTTTGAACCGGTTAACGCCCATGTTTCAGTTTGTTAGAATTTTTCGTTTCCTTTTGAGTTAACTTGTAAGCATCCTGCAAATTCTTGATATGTTCTGAATAGTAGCTTTGCGCGATTCTCGCCGCGGTCATCACATCTGCGGGTTGCTTTGCTATTTGGACTTCTTCGGTATGAAGGCGGTTAGCAATAAAATCAATCAATGAACCGCGGTCACGAGTATTTCTCAGGTTTTTGTATTCCCATTTGTTATCGTTGTATAAAATCTTTATTAAATGATCCGGGCCTTTTTCATAAGTTTCGGAGTTTATACAGGTGTATTTATCTTCTTGTAGGACTAGTGGAAACAAGTTGATTTGTGACACATTATGCAAAATTGACTTATATGCTTCCAGGTCTTCCGGCCCGATCACTACCATCATTTCTGTGTTTTTTCCTTGCTCCATAGTTGATATTTAAAATCGTCAGGCGTTAAATGACCTAGAAATTCTTTTGTGTGCTCGAAATAAATGTAATACGCGTGGGATGGTAATTATCAGAGTGAAGCCTGGGACTCGGTACTAAAAATATACATTTGCCATTTGCTCATTTTGTTATGTTTGAAGAATTGAAAATGGACGATTTAGTATCAAATCCCTCTTTTCATATTAATTTGATGCTTGTACTGTTGGATGGAATGGGCTAATTCTTTATTTTTTTCAATGGCTACACGTTCCAGTATTTCTTTGCGGATATTGTTTTTGTGCGGCAAGGATTTTTGACTGGCTTCGTGGCTCGTGCTAATGACAATTATTCCTTCTTTATTTCTTTTTGTTTCCAATTGCACGGAGGCATTGATGGAATGTATGTACCAGTCGTCGATTTTGAGGTCTTTCGCAATAATAAATATATAGCCAATGTTTTCAGGATCACTGTAAAGGTCATCCAGTATTTGGGCTTCTGCTAACGGATTTTTTTCATCAGGGTAATTGGTAAGAGGAGTTGCTTCTTTATAAATATCTTTTAAGGTGTCGAACCCGAGTTGTTTCAGCCGGTGATCGAGACTGTCACTAAATTCCATGAGGTTATGGTTTTGTAACTATCCTGTTGCCCTTTTTTACTTTTCTAAAGTATTTTTTTGGCTAAAAGGCAGCTTAAGGAGTTTGTTAGGGTTGATATTTTCGATTTTTATGGCTGCCAGCATTTTGTCCTGGCGAAAGAGATTGGGGAAAAGGCGTTTTAATGCTCCAGTTTCGTCGTTGTTTAGCTGGCGACTGGAATTCGCCTTTTCATCGTAGATCGCCCAGGAATCGGAAAATTTGCACAAGTAATACATTCTTGATTTTTTTTGATTTGATATTTTTTTACAATCGGTTACTGGGTGTTCCTGCTGGGATCTGGTGTTTGCATGCGAATTGCTGACATAATCCAGCCGGAGGCTAGCGATTTCCAGTTTGTGATTAAGTTGCCCTTTTTACTTCTCCACTGCTTGAATTGGTAGAACATAAAGAAATGCTCTGCTTCTAACTCGTTTTGCCCCTTTTGCGTAAAGTATCCTTTCACCTTGTTTAAGCTAGGAGGAGTTTCTCCTCTAAATAGCAACGATTTTCCCATAATTAATGTTTAAAACTTTTTAAATACGTGACATTGATATAATGGCATTCTTTTACCGGATATGATTCGAAGGGCCGTTTTGAATGTCGTCCAATCTTTTGAGTTCCTACTTCAAATATGGATATTGGCGGAAGGTGCCTATCAGAGCAAAAGGCGAGGCTCGTAAGAAGATATCTTGATATTGTAATATAGCAGGTTTAGGAGGTGGAATCGAACGGCAAAGCGTTTTGCTATTAATAGGAAGCCTGAAGTATATTATTGATTTTCAGTCGTTAGTGTTTTGACTCAAAGGCTTAAATTAGAATAAATGCAAGTTTCCGAGGCCGTATGATTGTGAGCTGCACTATTGTGTATTATCGTCCTTGATAATTTTAATTGTTTTATTACGAAAATGGAATTTTCCAGTACTTTAGTTTATTCTAAAATATCATAGCGAGTGTTTAGAAGGACAGCGCTTTGTATTTAATAATAAAAAGGTTATAATGCCACAGATAGATAGGACTCGCTTTGTTAGGGACATATTCAATGCAAAAAAGGATAAAGCTACCCTATTGCATCTTCTTAAAGCTAGTAACGATTTTGAAAGTATTTTTTCAACGTTGAGAGAAAGCATTAAGCACCCTGTTGTCAAATCTTGGGTATATGCCAATCCCTTTCCTAAAGAATATTCTGAATTAAGGAGTACTAAAATAGTAAGTAATTCAGGGAATGTGGTGGGAGAAATTATTTGGAATCTGCTGCCGGTTATTAACGAATATGAAAAAATCAATTTGTTTCTCAATAAAAAACGTACTTACGAAACGTTAGTTTTAGCAGGGAAGTACAATGAGGCTCGCTTGCAGTTGGAAGATATTGAAAACACCTTTGGCAAGTCGATTTGGCTAATTGAAAACAGGCTTGTCGTTTCTGAACTTATTGGCGGTACTGAAGGGAACTGGGAAACATTAAGTGAATTTGCTAAAGAACTTTCCGAGCCACTTATCAGCTATTTTACTGAGAACCTGAGCAAGCGTGTTGAGGAAAAGATTACATATACTCGTTATCGTGACATACTTTTTAATCAACTTTCTGAGCTTTCAGTTGGTGATGAATTTCGCGAATATCTTTTATATAGGCTGGATTATGTTAGCGTAAAAGAATTTGTAAACTTTGATTATTTTTTATCCACCGAAAGTACATCAAGCCTGATTGATAGGTATCTTTTGCTGCGTGAAACTTTGGTTGATGTCTGTTCTACACTTCCTGCTGCAATAGTCAAAAAGATATTAAGAAAGGCCAAGGATATTGACGACACCGTGTTAGTTCAAATTTCGAATCAAGTAGATGCTTCAGAATTTGTAGAATTTGATCGGACGAGTGAACTTCTTGAATTGTTCGACATATATACAACAGGCGATTATGACAGTTGTATAAAATCTATAACAAGATTGCTTAAACAAACGCCTTATGTTGTCGAATTATTTGACCTCTATGCTAAATGTAACCTGGAAATTAGCGAAACTTATGTTTCTGCTAATATTTCTCCGTTGATAGACAGGATACTTGGGGATATTTTCAAATTGTATAAAAAAGGATCGGATAGTACTTCGGCAATGGAAGATCTTTTGAAAATGTCAACAGTTTATTTTTCGTTTGATTTTGCTAAGCAACTTGTGGCATTGGTAAGCAGCCTTACCAATGCTGATTTGGGAAATAAAGCTTACGATAGGTTTTATTTGCTTTTCTCGGCTATCAATAATCCCAAAAGCCTACGTGATTTTGAATCTAATTTTCATAATGGGAATCTTCAAAAATTACTAATTAAGTATCCGGGTAGCTTGTGTTTGAATGTCCTGCATTCAATCGCGAGTGGCCTCGGTGAAGGAATTGAAGGTAAAAAGATTCCGAATTCAAAAAAGGCTATTTATCTGCTTAAGTCATACTACAACGCGAAGAATTATCCGATGGCGATTGCGATGGGGCAAAATGTGGTTGAGTCTCGACCTCCTAAGTATACGCATGAAGAGGCTGTTTTACTTCTTTTTAAATCTTTTTTGAAAACAGGTCAAATTCAGCAAGCGCTTCTACTATATACGAATAATTATCTTCAAGCACCATCATTGACTAAGAGGATTAACAGCGAAGAGCTTTTTGAAAAGATTCAGAATTCGCCAGATTCTGTTCAAAATTTGGTTGAGTTGTCTATATTTTATAGCAGCCTTAAAAAAGATCCGTATGATATTTTCGTTGCTTATGATGGTTTTTTGGCAGGACGTGGTCTCAATAAGCCTTCGGAGTTGCTCAAGTTTGAGTCGGAAATGGAGCAGGATAAGTTTGTTTTTTTTCTTCGTGATGTTTGCAAGTTTGAGGTTTTAAAGCATTCCTACTATTTTTCAAGCAAGGAGGAGATAGAGAATGAGCGGCTCCTATTGTTGGACGAACTTTTAAAAAGAGATAAAGGAAATGAGGCACTGTATATAAAAGAGATCACCAGCTTAACACAGAACGCCGCTATAAATAAGGCTTTGAGGGAGGTGAATCGGGCAAAAATTACTATTAATATCGAGCAATTAAAGCAGGCTGAATCAAATAATATTAAGGAAGGATTTAGTCGTTATATCGAGTTAGCGAATTTTACGAAACAACGCGTTTTGCATGGTATTGATATTAATAGCAAGCAGATGGCTGAATACTACAGTCTTTTAAATGCCGAACTAAAAAATAAAGTCGTTTATTCAAATGACCCTGCCTTTATTAGTTTTAAAGTAATGCTTTTGGAAATGAGGGACAAATTTCTTTTTAGTAAGGAATATGGTCTTGATGGATATTTAAGTACAAGAATTCGGCATGGAACTTTCCAAAATTATATACGAAGTGTTTTCGAGAGTGAGAATTTGGTATCGCAAAAGAATGCAAATAACGATTATCTCGATATAGATTTTTGGCGCGGTAGAGTGCCGTTCTTTCTAGCAGATAAACAGGCTCAGATTCAGGATGTGCTAAAAACGTTTTCAAAGAAAATTGATGATTACACTGAATACATTATTAAGGAATTAATCCAGGTGAAAACAGAAAAAACTGATAAGAAACAACATGCTTTGTTTAATTATTCTTTTTCTAATGCCGAGTTAGCTATCATCTTTAAGATATCTCAAGATAGAGTTAAAGATCACAAAACTTTTATTAATTTAATATTTGCGCTGTTAGACGATAAAACTAAGCAGTTGCTGGAGGTGATTAAAAGTAAGTTATTGAGTGAAGTTGCAGAAAAGTATGTTTCAATAATAAACGATTTGCGTGATGATTTAAGTAAAGTGCAGGGGAGCTTCAGTTTTTCAGAATTGAATTCCTCCATCATGCGCTGTAGCACGCATATTAGAAAGGAAATTGGGGATATTTCCGAGTGGTTTAATATTGCTAATCCTACTGCCGACACATATTTAGATGTAAAGACGCTTATTCAAACTAGTATTCAAATAACAAATAGGATATATCCATATAGGCAAATAAATCCGATAATTAATTCTGATGATTTGAGCTACCAGGTGAAAGGTTCTATAAACTTAATATATATCGCCAGGATATTGTTGGACAATATTATTGAACACTCGAAGATGTCCCCGAGTGCATTGCGGATTGATATTGATATACAAAATACAGCGGAAAATCATTTGAGACTTACATTTAGTAATAATTTCTCTGACGCAGTTGACATTGAAAAATTGACAGGAACGCTCGAGGGCGTGAAGGGAAAATGGCAGATGACGGAAAATACTTTTGAAAAGGCTGATATTGAAGGGGGGAGCGGATTTGAGAAAATAAGGAGGATTTTGACTGTAGATATGAGAAATAAGGATCATTCTTTTGACTTTAAGATTGATGGAAGATATCTCAGTGTTGTAATAAGCTTAAAACTTAAAATAAATGAGTAGGAATTTGCTATTAATTGAAGATGATAAAAAAAAGATCGAGGACATAAAGTCTTTTATTCGAGGGGAATTCCCTGACTATAAGTTATCTTCTAAAGAATCATACCAAACTGGAATGAAAGAGTTGATTATGCAACGATTTGACTTGTTGCTTTTAGATATGAGTTTGCCGACCTGGGAGACTGCGCAATACGAAGCTGTCGGAAGCTTTGAAAAGTTTGGAGGATTCAATATTATGAGGGAATTAAAGCGGAAGAAGCTTTACGTAAAGACTATTTTAATAACGATGTTTGACGATTTTGGAGAAAGCGATACCTCGGTGACCTTGTCTCAAATTGATATAGTTCTTAAGAATGAGTTCCCTGATTTTTATGTCGGATATGTGTTTTATAATTCTCGTGAGACAAAATGGCAAACTAGCTTAAAAAACTACTTACTTAATCTTTAGATGAAGATCCTTATCGTAGATGACTCCCCGTCGAAGTTGGCTGATGTCGTAACTGCTATTCGAGAGATTTCAAGTGGATTTGAAATTGAGTCGTGTTCGGATTGCATAAGCGCAATTTCAAAGCTTGAGAACAAGTTCGATTTAATTTTGCTTGATCTGCTTTTACCCCTGAGAACCGAGGATGAGCCGAAAAAGGAGAATGGGAAGTATATTATAAATGAGATATATCGTAACGTTAAATTGCTTCCGCCGACATACATTTTGTGCCTGACTCAGTTTGACGAGCTTATTGAAGATTTTCACCCAATTTGGCGGACAGTTAAATATGACCCCGCGAGTATTGTTTGGAAGCAGGCCCTGAAGGAGCTATTGGTATATGTTTCCCGGCAACATTCTTTGGATGATCGTATTATAATTGAGAAGATACCCACTATTTATGTGGAAGGTTGGAATGATGAGAAAATTCTACACGAGGCATTGTGTCTATATCATCCAGATTATAACACCAAAATTAACATAAAATCAAAGAAAGGAGCGGGGGTGAATTGGGTAACCAGGCAGTTAATTGTTTGGGCCTCGTCTTTGCCTTTGGGTAGAGATTCAAGTTATGTTAGCTGTGTCGGTATGTATGATAATGATCAGGCCGGGAGAGAGGGAATTGAGGAACTTAATAGGATAGTCCGACCTAGTAGTGCAGGGGCCACTTGTATAAAGACATTTAAGTATACGCCAGGCTATGCGGAACATCTCAAGGGTCTTTACAAAAAAGGCCTGAAGATTCCCATTTGCGTGGAGGAAATGTTTGAGCCTAAATATTGGAGCACTGCTAAATCTAATGGGTGGCTGGAAGATCGAGTGGGCGTAGATATGCTATTGAGTGATCCAAGTGGATGGGATAAAATGAAAACCTCGCTGGGTGAGCATATTCGTTCTTTGGGGCTCTCAGAGGCAGAAAGTATCTATCTTAAACGACCTACTGAAGACGGAAAAGAACAGTTTCGTAAATATCTTCTTGGACTTTCGGCCGATGAAAGGAAAGATGCATTTAAATGTTTTAAGCCTTTGCTTAAAGAAATTCTATTTTATTTACTTAAAAAGAATCCTTAGTAGTTGGGAGTTACTGGTTGTGGAAATCTTTTTTGAGTAAATTTCATATCTGCTTAACTATCAACTGAACATGCTGTATGCCTGTTGTATTAATGAATTTTGGATGTTGTTTTTTAGCCCTAGGCTGCACCGACAAGTAAAAGGCGATTTTTTTGAGTATGGATAGTTAGCAATCAAGACATGTGTAGTTTATCTTTATTTAGCATTGTTTGGTAACTTTATTCGAATACTGCTCTTTCAAAATGCTGTAAAGTAGATCAAATCATTCGGGGGCCTGATCAGGGGCCTCCTGCAAATATTTGGAATGTTTAAGTTGATTTCCAGTTAGATACGCTATTGTATTCGAATCTGCTTGGGACCTCCCGGTAGTAATTCAATGGCGTTCAAATGGAACGCCATTTTTTGTTTGAAGCCGCTCCAGCCAGCATTCCGTGCAATTTTCTCTATCAATTTAGTTCAAATCATTTCAAACAAAATGGGGGTTGATTCCGGGGCCTATCTTTTGGGGCTCCACGCCGTAGTTCGAATCTGCTTGCAGCACCGCGAAAGAGATATCGTAGCTCTCTGGCAAATCATTGTAACCTTTCTTTTTTTCGATTACTCTAATAAGCATAAATAACTTAAAAGTGCAAAAGATCAAGAATTAAATAAAGCCATACTGGAGTTATGGCCTAGTTACATGTACTGAGCTTTACTAATTGTAGATGCTTTCAGAAGTTTTACAAAAATGACTGTCAAAAAATAATAAAAATGAAATCAAATAATTCGCAACAGACACTGGCGCAAACATTCAATCTGTTAAAGTACACATTTGTAATTGTTCCTATCGTAGCAGGAGCCGATAAATTCACCAACCTACTGACCCATTGGGAACAGTATGTTAATCCATCAATCGCAAGCATCTTGCCATTTTCCGCTTCGGTTTTTATGATGATTGTAGGTGTTATTGAGATTGCAGCGGGCATCATTGTGCTGAAAAAAACTGAAATCGGCGGTTACATTGTAGCAGGTTGGTTGACAGTTGTAGCACTAACATTATTGGTTGGCTTCAATTATATAGATATCGCAGTGCGTGATCTTGTTATGGCTATTTGCGCCTTATCAATGGCAAGAATATCTAAAATCATTGAATGAACATGATTCAGTTTGACGAGTTTACCGAAACGGAAATTATCGGGCGGATTATAGACGGAGAGAAAGCCTTCTACGAGATTATCGTCAGACGGTTTAATCCTTACCTGTACAAAATTGGCAGATCGTATAACTACAACCACGAGGATACACAGGACTTGATGCAGGAGACCTTTATTGATGCATATAAAAACCTGTTGCAGTTTGAAGGCCGTGCCGATTTTAAAACGTGGATTATCCGAATAATGATGAATAACTGCTACAGGAGGCGGGGAAAGCCAGGTTTTAGAAACGAAATTATGCAAGATGTAAACGAATACTCAACGCCAATGTTTACTAATAGAAATAACGATACTGATGAGATAATTCAAAATCGCGAGTTGGGACATATTATTGAAAATGCACTGGGGAGAATTCCTTTTAACTACCGAATGGTTTTTTCATTACGGGAAATAAGCGGGTTAAACGTAGCGGAAACTGCAAAAATGTTAGGCATTAGTGAAGCAAACGTGAAAGTTCGGTTGAACAGGGCAAAAATAATGCTACGCAGAGAGATAGAAAGCGCTTATTCTGCCAGCGAACTCTTTGAATTTAATTTGATTTATTGTGATCCAATGGTGGAAAGCGTAATGGAAAAAATATGCACTTGCAGCTTAATCGCGCAATGAGAGCACTTTTATTTTTTGGTTTCTGTAACCTAAGCTGAAGCGACTTACTCTAACTACTTAAATTAATATCATGAGAACAAGATTGATGCTTTGGGGAATGACTTCCCTTATAGCCATTTCTCTGTCTAATTGCAAAAAAACAGATAGAGGCCACCAGGATGCAGGTGAAGGTAATTTGAATTTGCCTGCATTAGATCCTAAGTTAGTTGATCAGGGAAAAGAAATATTTCGCTATGAAACCTTTGGTGACGAAACTACCTGGACAGATGTTTTAAAAATGAATCAGGTAATTGAAGCCGCTGTGGATCCTGTTACTGCTTTGAGTGTAGGTTTAAAAGTAGATGCTTCTGCCCTGCCTCCTGAAGTTGTTGCAGGCATTCAGAATGGTTCAATAAGTTTAACGGATCCTCAAACTACACTTGCGTTGCTCCAATTGAATGCAGTAGTAGGCATTAAAGGCCAGGTGAGTACAACTTCCGCAGGTAAGCTAAAGTTAGATCGCGTAGGGATTACCTGCGCTTTATGTCACTCTACAGTCGATAACTCATTTGCTATGGGAATCGGAGGTCGCCTGGATGGTTATCCTAACAGGGATCTGGACCCTGGTGCGATTATTTCTTTGTCACCATCATTAACTGCTGCGCAAAAGGCTGTTTATGCGTCATGGGGTAAGGGAAAGTTTGACCCAAGATATAATCATGATGGGCTTAATAATCCTGTGGTAATACCACCTGCTTTTGGTTTATATGGTTTGCCTAAAGCCATCTTCACAGGAGATGGTGATGTACAGCATGAATCAGTTGGCCCTGTAGCATATTGGAACCGCTATGTTGCAGTAACAGAGATGGGGGCCCATGGCAAGTTCAGCGACACTCGTACTGGCCTCAATGTTGATAATACGGGCGGTGGACCTGATTTAGTAACAGATAAACTACCTGCATTACAAGCCTATCAATTTTCACTTGCCGCTCCACAGGCACAAGCAGGTTCATTTGACGCTACTGCGGCAGCAAGAGGGAAAATTTTGTTTAATAACAAAGCTCAGTGTGCTACTTGTCACTCGGGTCCTAAATTTACGGACGTTACAGATGGTGGAAAACTTCACCCTCAAGATGCTTCTGTAGCTAACGATAAAGATTATGTAAACCGATCAGCTACAAAACAATGGAGAGTTACACCCCTTAAAGGAATATGGCAACATGCTCCCTACTTTCACGACGGCTCTGCCGCAACTTTATCAGCAGTTGTAGATAAATATAATGCATCGAGAAACCTAGGCCTGACCAGTCAGGAAAAAACAGATCTTACTGAATATTTGAAATCACTTTAGTTATGTAAGATTGTTTTGCATCTCTTGGGAGTTTAGGGGCTCCCAGGAGATTTGCTTTTTTAAAAGCACCTGAATTAGATGGCAACAAGAGAAGCCGTATTAAATGTTTAGCAGGAATTGTGCATTTGCACAGATAAACAAAATAAACAATGACTCGCCTGGAAAGATTTTTTTTCTCTACTAGAACAATGACCACATTGTTATTCCTTTTTGCCGGCTCTATGGCAGTAGCCACTTTCGTAGAAAATGATTATGATACGCCAACAGCAAAAGTGCTGATTTACAACGCCAAATGGTTTGAGATACTGATGCTATGGCTTACCATTATTTTTATCTTCAACATTAAAACCTATCAATTAACAAAAAGAGAAAAATGGCCCGTTTTGATTTTTCATCTTGCATTTATTCTAATGTTTTTGGGAGGTACATTAACACGTTATTTAGGGTTTGAGGGGCAAATGCCAATAAAAGAAGGCGAGACCTCTAATGAAATTATTGGTGATCCTACGTATATCAAAGTAAATATCAATGATGGCGTAAAATCTATCACTTATGATCAGTATCCTTATATGATGTCGTATTTTAATGAGAAAGACACACGATGGCCATTTAAAAGAACCTTTAAGGAAAGCTATGAGTTTGATGATAAAGTAATCAAAATAAAATCTCTTGACTATATCCCGCTTGCTAAGGATTCTATACAAAAGACGGCTTCGGGTCAGAAAATTCTTGAAATCATAACAATGGGGCAGAGTGGAAGAGTGAACAATTATATTTTCGACGGAGAGATAAAAACCATAGGGAATGTTCTATTCAGTTTCAATAGCCCGGTTCAGGGAACGGTACAATTAATAGAAAAAGGAGATAGTTTAATGATTAACTCACCTGTAGCAGGGCAATATATGTCTATGCAGGGCCAACAGGCGGGAATAATTACCGATACTGCAATACTGGCACAACATTCAGGAATAATAAAAAGAAATGAGCCAACCTCACTGAATCTCAGAACACTTTATACGATCAATAACACAAACTTTATTATACCTAATCCTGTGTTTTCCGGTAAAATTGTTTATTACAGTGGTGATAAAAGCAATATGACGGATAAAAGTCTTTTAAGCATGGTGAAGCTGGAAATCAGTTCAGGAAATGAAAAAGATACTGTGATGGTAGGAGGTGGAAAAGGCATGATCGCGTACGGCGCAAAAACCAATATCAATAAACTGGAAGTCGCAATTGGTTATGGTTCAAAATTGATAAAAACGCCCTTCTCACTTCGATGCGATGATTTTAAATTAGACCGCTATCCAGGATCCAACAATGCTTCTTCTTATGAAAGCAGGGTGACTGTTATCGATAATGGAAGACAAACGCCACACCATATTTATATGAACAACGTTATGGACCACAGTGGTTACAGGTTCTTTCAAGCAAGCTACTTTCCCGATGAGTCAGGTACTATCCTTTCTGTAAACAAAGACTGGTGGGGAACAAGAATTACTTATATTGGTTACTTCTTTTTATTCAGTGGAATGCTCCTCACACTTTTCCAAAAGCGAACCCATATCTGGAAATTGAATCAACGGCTGAAAGGAATGCATAGAAAATCCGTGATATTAATCCCTTTGATATTGATGATCTCTTTTGGTAATGCCCAAATACCAGTACAACAAAAAATAGATACTACTAATGCTCAAAAAGAAGCAGATCTGTTCCTGAAGCAGGGCGAATTGGGGGGTAAGGCTATAGCCACAAAGCATGCTGATAAGTTTGGTCGCCTGCTGGTTCAAGACTTTCAAGGCAGAGTAAAGCCAATGGATACGCATACATTAGAATTGCTGCGTAAGATTTATAAAAAAGATAAATACAAGGGATTATCACCTGTACAATGGTTTTTATCTATGCAACTCGATCCGGCTTACTGGTTTGTTCAGCCAATGATTTATGTTGGCAAAAAAGGAGGGGATGAACTGGCTAAAGAAACCGGCGCCAATGCAGAAGGCTATACAACTTTTGCCAATTTGATGGATACCTCCATAGGTGAATTTAAGTTGCAAAATCAGTATAAAATATCCTTCAGCAAACGAAAGGGGGAGCAATCAAATTATGATAAAGAGCTGATAGGTGTAACAGAGCGGTATAATATTTTCGGTAATATCATTTACGGGTATTTTACTAAAATTATACCTGTTAGAAACGATCCGTCACATACATGGAGAAGCTGGGTTTATAGCGCTGGAAATAATCCTATGGCGCTTGACTCGGCCGCTTATGCATTTATAGCCCTTTACTTTAATGATGTGAAACAAAGTCTGGAGACTGGGAATTGGGAGAATGCCGATGAAACACTAGCGAGTATTAGTAACTTTCAAAAAACATGGGGAAAGAATATTATTCCATCTGATTCAAAAGTTGACTTAGAGATACTATACAATCATGCAAATATCTTCTTATGGCTGATGATTGTTTATTCTCTCCTGGGAATTTCAATGATCATACTTGGTTTTGCAGAAGTGTTATCGTCAGGTTCTGAAATTAATCATACAGTTCGGGTATTAACTAAAATATTACTCGGTATAATGGTTCTTGCTTTGGCAGTACAGTTTGCAGGGTTGGGCGTTCGGTGGTATATATCGGGGCATGCGCCATGGAGTAATGGCTATGAAGCAATTGTTTTCATCTCGGCAATCGGTGTATTATCAGGGTTATTGCTTTATAAAAACAGGAATGCGTTTATCCCGGCAGCCGGTGCATTAGTCGCTATGATTATGATGGGCTTTGCACACGGCGGTTCTATGCTTGATCCACAGATTACACCTTTGGAGCCGGTATTGAAATCATATTGGTTAATGATACATGTAGGCATTATTACTTCAAGCTATGGTTTTTTTGGTTTATCTGCCCTTATCTCGGTAATCTCATTGGTTATGTTCTGTATAAAACCAACTACAAAAATCCGGGATTCCATTCAAGAATTGACGATTGTGAATGAAATGGCTGCTGAGATCGGGTTGTTTGCATTAACTATTGGAACTTTCCTGGGTGGAATATGGGCAAATGAGAGTTGGGGACGTTACTGGAGTTGGGATCCGAAAGAAACCTGGGCATTTATTTCCATAATCTTCTATGCGACAATCCTGCATTTCAGGATGGTGCCAGGCTTGAGGGGTAAGTGGACTTTTAACGTAGCGGGCATGTGGATGATTTGGACAGTTATCTTTACTTATTTCGGTGTAAACTACTACTTGTCTGGGTTGCATTCTTATGCTGCTGGAGACCCGATGCCAATACCCAACTGGATTCCAATTACTGCAGGTATAATGCTCGCTTTGTCTATTGCCTCTTATTTGAGAGAACAAAAATACTGGCGTAATACCAATGGGTCCTGACGGATATAGAAGAGGTTTATATCTATAAGACTAACCGAAATTTTTGTAATAAGCTACGATAAATAGAAATAATAGGCATATTTATACCAGGATATTGCTGCTTCATTTCATACTTTTGGATAACTATCGAACTTAGATCGGAGTCATCTCCACATTTTTAATGTTTTGCCCCAGGGCAAACTAATTTTAAATTAAACAATCCAAAATAAAGGGCAATGCGAAAACTATCACTCTTCATAGCGACAAGTTTAGACGGCTACATTGCCCAACCCAATGACGACCTTAGTTTTTTAAAATTAGTAGAAAAGGAAGGCGAAGATTATGGTTATGCGGTTTTTACAGATACTATAGATACATTAATTATTGGGCGAAAAACGTACGACTATGTACTCAAAGAAATCGGCGCATCTCATTACGATAACGGGCAGAGAGATGTATATGTTATCACAAGAACACAGAGACCGGATGCAGGCAGAACAATTTTTTACACTGGAAATCTGGCCGAATTGGTAAAACGATTAAAATCCGAAAAAGGGAAAAACATCTATTGCGACGGCGGTGCAGAAATAATAAATGAACTATTAAAGAGTGATCTTATTGACGAATTCATTATTTCCATTATACCTGTTCTGGTCGGTAATGGAACAAGACTTTTCAAAGACGGCAGGCCCTGGCAGCAACTTGAGCTTTTGAATACAAAAGTATTTGATACAGGACTCGCTCAATTACATTACAGGCGAAAAAGATAATGCTTCGCAGGACTGGAACCTGGTTCCTGCACCTGAAGGCAGGCGCCTGTTTATGACCGGCTTATTTTTCTATTTTTCCCAACATCCACTGCACATAATCAAAATACTTTAGCAGTTGCTTTTCATATTTGTCCGAATTAAAACTCTGAAGCTCCTGTGATATGTTTTTGTATGATAATTCAGGGATCTTGCGTTTACGGGGATCCGGCCACAATAAGATGAATTTCAGTAACAGCGCTTCCGACTTCAGCAGAGCATTCTTTTTACTGAAGAAACGTTTATAAGAGCGGATCTCATACTCAAGATAATGTGAGTCGCCTTTTTCATAATAAATGATAATATTGAGCAGCCGGATGGCTTTACATATAAGCAATTGCGGCTGCACTTTATGCACCTGCATTACCTGGTTGATATAGCTATGGGCCTTTTTCCAGTCCTTGTTGCCAAAATGAGCGAGGCTGCAGAAGAAATAAAGTTCCCATTGCCTTTCCTCATTGATCATAGGATACATTTTCAGGAAACCGGATTCCATGTCTTTGATCACCGTAATAGCTTCTCCGGATTTCTCTTTTCCTGTAAGGATCGCCAATTGATACACTATTGCCGATTTGCGTACCTGGTAACGGAAGAATTCGGGATAGATTGATTGGTCGAGCCGTTTTAATTTTTCAATGTAATAATGTATCTCGTCATATTTCTTCAACGTATGCAGGCTGTCCAGGATGCCAATAAGCGTTGAAAGGTAATCAAGCGGTGGCTTGTCCAGCAACGTAATATTTTGTTCAAACAGGTTGTTCAATGCATGAAAAGTCTTGAGTGCCGACTGGTGATCGCCTACATCAGTAAAAAAGAAGGATTGAAAAAGCAGGTGCAGCTTTTGTGCGGCAAAACTGTTTTTTGATTTACCGCTTACCAGGATCATTTCACTCAGCATAAGGTCGTTCAGGCGTTTTCGGTCTTCGTCTGAAGAGATTTTTCCTGAATGCACTAATCGGTATTTCAGTAATTCAAACAGGGAATGATGGTCCTGGATATGATTCAATGTTTTCAGGATGTCCTTGGCTTTCATCTGTGTTCCTACCAGCACTTTATCAGAGATTACTTTATAGCTCGAATCGGATAGATAATCCAGTTCCTCGCGATAAGTAAAATATTCGATCAGATGCTGCTGTGAACCTATTGCTGATTTACGGACTTTTTTCAGCAATGCATAACCTTCTTCGTGCAGCGAACGTGCTTTCAATACTTTGATACGCATCAGCTCCTGGAAAAGATGGAACTGGGTATCCTTTTCCACTTTCGATTGGATTAGGCCATCGGTAAGCACTTTCAACAGGTAGCGCGCTGTATTATTGAGCGAAGAACCGGCATGTGCTTTCCTGAATTTCTGTTTCACCGTGACTGTATCGGTTGCCGGAGTTTTATCAATAATATCGAACAGGATAAGATAATCCTTACTGCCGGTCTGCTTGCGGGTAAGTAATTTGAAATGCCTTTTCTCTGCACCAGAGAGCGATTTCACCAGCTTTATAAGTGTTTCAAGTATCATCAGGTTGCAATCTGCCTTTCAGTAAAATAGAAAAAATGAAAATTCTAAGATAATGAAAAACAGTTTCTTGAATTGTTATATATATCATATTGTATAAAACAGGACTATCAGTTTTTGAAATATCTGGCCGGCATCCTTAATTACTCCTGTCTATATTTGGTTCAACGATCAAACACTTATTGCCATGCAATCAATCAACATCAGCACACGGGTCTATCATCGACGGAACAACAAAGCAATAAGGCTGCTCCTGCTTTTTATTGCCCCTTTTTTTATTTGGATGCAAGCTGCTTCGCAGACAAAAATGCTTTCATTCCATGATTATGAAGACCGTGTACACGGAGTGTGGCTGGCACAGATCGCGGGCACGCTGATCGCCTGGCCATACGAGCATCAAACTGCTTCAGCGGCATGGCTTAGCGATTATCCCACCAAACGTACTGAAGCACCGGTAGACGATGACTGGTATTATGAAATGATCGCTATCCGCGCTTTTGAAAAGTATGGGCCGGGGATGACAGTAGAACAACTGGGAAAGCAATGGCAGGAGAATAATGCAGGCACCTGGGGTTCCAGCGAGCAGGCACGATTGCTGATGGCAAGAGGTGTAAGTCCACGTGATGCAGGTCATCCACGCTACAATAAACTCTGGTTCAGTATCGGCCCTCAGTTCAGTGCGGATATTTATGGAGCACTTGCTCCCGGTATGCCCAATCTTGCCGGGAAGATAGCAAGAGAGCTTTGTCATCTTAATGGTTATGCCGAAGGTGCTGACGGAGGTGTATTTATCGCAGCCATGGTGAGCCTTGGATTTACTGAAAAAGATCCAAAGGCTATTGTGCGTAAAGCAGCAAAACTGATCCATCCCCGGTCGCCTTACCGCCAGTGTCTTGACCTGGTGATTGCTATGGCGGATAAAGGAAAAAGACCACAGGAGATATTTGATGCGGTAGAGGATAGATGGCATATCGAATATCCTGCTACCAATAATGCAGTGGCCAATGGTGGTATTGTTGCGGCAAGCGTATGGTTTGGTGAAGGGGATTTTCTTAAAACGGTAAACCTTGCAGCGTCAGCAGCTGATTTTACTGATGCAGACTGCAATGCAGCAAATGCTGCTTCGGTGATCGGAGCTATGAAAGGAGTGAAAGGTATTCCCGCGCATCTTGTAGCAGCACTTAATGACCGCATTGCCGGAACTGAAATGGGCGGTTTTCCGTTACAGCCTGTTGTTGATGAAAAAATATCAGTGCTGTCGCAACGCACAGCGGAAGTTGGAAAAAAGATCATGCAATTGCATGGCGTGAAGATCAGTGGCAATACTATCCGGATACCCCTACAGCAGCCGGCAACGCAGCCTGCCGAATTATTTACTTTATCTGAACTCACCCAATACTGGAATCCTGAATGGAAACTGGAAAGGGCTGGCTATGGTGGAGCAGGAGGCGGCATGTATGGGATCCGGGGCATTACTTATCTCAGTGGTGATACGCTGATCACTTACCCGCGTGATGAAGTGAGAGGTTTGTTGTTGCGTCGTACATTAAAGATTGACAAAGATTGCAAATTGTCTTTTGAAGCAGGATCGGATGCGAAACGGGCCTGGAGACTGCAAGTGTATGTGAACAATAAAAGATGTATTGGCAAATTGATAGAAGGAAATGACACAGCAAGGCAATGGCAAAAAATAGAAGTGGATCTTAGCGAATTCAAAGGGCAGGATATTGTTATCCGGATCTATCAACGGGTATTGATACCAGGCAAAGAAGCCGGAAATGCCTATTGGAGAAATTTTAGTATTGAATAAATAATCAATCGAATCGTAACTGATCACAGTAACCTGTGATAATTTATTAGTCAAATGTTTCTGGCTGCCTGCAAGGGCAGCCATTTTAGTTTACAGTTATACCTGATTCAACAGAAACAGGACTGTTCATTCCATCATACCGGTATTTCTTTTATTAAAAGATGTATTTTATTCAGCATTTACAAAAATGTATAAGAATACTATTATTAATCATTTAATAATCAATAAAATGCATACAATTTTTTATATTTAGAATTCCCAATTTTGGAAATAATGTGCCTTGTTCCTGCTGGTGTCACGGTTATTTTTGGTTATTCGGTTGAACCAAAACAATCGCTTGTTTATGAAATCAGGAAAGATAGTAGTAATAGGAAGTTCTAATATGGATATGGTGGTAAAAACAGACCATATCCCCGTACCCGGTGAAACAGTTTTGTCAGGATCTTTTTTTATGAACCCCGGTGGCAAAGGTGCCAATCAGGCCGTAACAGTAGCAAGGCTCGGCGGTGAAGTGGTATTTATCTCCAAGCTTGGAAATGACGTTTTCGGAAAACAATTCTCCCAGTTATTCAGTGATGAAGGTATCGATACCAGTTTTATTCTTTCTGATGAAGATTTTCCTTCAGGTGTAGCGCTTATTACAGTAGACAAAGCCGGAGAGAATAGTATTGTGGTTGCTTCCGGTGCTAATGCCAATCTTCACAGCAAAGACATGCAAAAAGCACTGGACGAAATTGCTGCGGCCAGCCTGGTGCTGTTGCAACTCGAAATACCTATGGATGTTGTGCACTTCGCAGTGAATTATGCCGCCAGCAAAAATGTAAAAGTGATCCTTAATCCTGCACCGGCCAATGAACTGAGCGAAGAATTGTTAAAGAATATCGACATTCTTACCCCTAATAAAACAGAAGCGAGCATGATCTCCGGTGTGGATGTAACTAATATCGAGAGCGCAAAAAAAGCGGCAAAGGCTATTTGTTCCAAAGGTGTAAAAAATGTGGTGGTGACGATGGGGCCGCTTGGTGCGGTGATCTGCCAGGATGGGAAATTTTCGGTAGTGGCTGCACAAAAAGTGGAAACAGTAGATACCACTGCGGCAGGCGATGTATTCAACGGAGCTCTTGCTGTGGCACTTTGTAAAGGTGATAGCCTGGAAGAAGCCGTTGGCTTTGCCTGCGAAGCAGCTGCTTTATCTGTAACAAGGTTAGGTGCACAATCTTCCATCCCGTACAGGAATGAACTGATCGCAAGAAAATTGAACATCGCCAATATCAAAGAATCACAGTAGACTGGAAGAACCGGATTTTTATCAACCCTGTCCGCCGTTCTTGAAAAAGGGTTGAGCTTTTATAACGAAAAATTGCTGCCGTATGTTTATTGTAGAAAGCTATACACTAGCTATCGTCTTCTGCTTTGTTACAATGCTTTGCTGGGGCTCATGGGCCAATACTCAAAAACTTGTAACCGGCAAATGGCGCTTTGAACTTTTTTACTGGGACTATGTAATCGGTATTTTACTGTTTTCCCTTCTCGCTGCTTTTACACTGGGCAGTTCGGGAGATCAAGGCCGGGGTTTTGTTGAAGACCTGCAACAGGCCAGTTCCGGCAATATTGGCAGCGCCTTCCTGGGAGGGATCATTTTCAACCTGGCAAATATCTTATTGACGGCTGCTATTTCTATTGCCGGTATGTCTGTCGCTTTCCCTGTGGGGATTGGGATTGCATTGATCCTTGGCGTAATCATCAATTATACCGGTGTTCAAAAAGGAGATCCGCTCGCATTATTCGCCGGCGTGGCACTGGTAGCCCTGGCTATTATATTGAATGCAGTAGCCTATAAAAAAACAACGGCTTCTTCACAAAAGGCAGGCACCAAAGGCATCCTGCTTTCCGTAGCCGCCGGTGTGCTGATGTCTTTTTTCTATCGCTTCATTGCAGCATCAATGGATGTTAACAATTTTGAACAACCCGAGCCCTTAAAAATGACTCCCTATTCTGCTTTTGTCATTTTTGCGGCAGGCATCATTATCAGCAATATCGTTTTTAATACGATCATGATGCGCAGGCCGTTTGAAGGAACTCCTCTCTCATATAAAACCTACTTCCGCGGAAAATTCTCTTTGCATCTTGTCGGCATCCTTGGTGGAGCTATCTGGGGTACCGGTAATCTTTTCAATCTTATCGCTGCAGGTAAAGCGGGCCCGGCTGTTTCTTATGGGCTCGGGCAGGGCGCTACATTGATTGCGGCCATCTGGGGCGTGTTTGTCTGGAAAGAATTCAAGAATGCACCCAGGCAGGTATCGTTGCTGCTTGCAGGTATGTTTCTCTTTTTTCTGGCAGGATTGGGCCTGATCATTTATGCAGGAACTGCATAGGTCAACCCTTTCCGGATATCGGTCTTAAAATTTATTCATTATCAATTCGACACTGTTTATGAAAAGGAATTTTCTAATTGCAGCATTATGCATGTTGTCATTGATTTGGGTACAGGTAGTTGCTGCGCAAGCCTCTGTATCCGGAAAAGTAACCAATGAACAAGGGCAACCGCTCAGCGGTGTGAACGTGGTCGTTAAGGGAACCTCTAATGGTACCAATACCGGCCAGGACGGATCATTCACCATTCCGGTTCAACGAAACCAGGTGTTGGTGTTTTCATTGATCGGTCATGAATCACAGGAGCTCACTTACAAAGGAGAAGCCAGCCTGGCTATCCGGATGCAGGTCGCTTACGGCAACCTGGAAGAAGTGGTGGCAGTAGGTTATGGAACTGTGACAAAAAAAGAAGTGACTGGTTCTGTAGTAACTGTAAAAGCTAAAGACTTCAACAAAGGTGATATGAGCAATCCTATGGGTTTGATCCAGGGAAAAGTGCCAGGGCTCACTATCACTAAATCAGGCGGTAGCGATCCCAATGCCGGATTCCAGATCCAGTTGCGCGGATTAAATACCCTGTCTGCCGGCAAGAGCCCGCTCATCATCGTAGACGGCATCATGGATGCCAACATCGCTATGCTCGATCCTAACCAGATCGAATCCATCGATGTGTTAAAAGATGGATCGGCTGCTGCGATCTACGGCACCCGCGCCACCAATGGGGTGATCCTCATCACTACCAAACGTGCAGATATCGGTGATGTAAAATTTGAGATCAACAATTTTGTGTCTACCGAACAGATCATCGAAAACAACCGTTACCTGTCTGCCGATGAATACCGCGCCGCAATAGCGCAATATTATCCCGCACGTACCTATCTCGACAAAGGACAGGATACCAAATGGATGGATGAAGTGACACGCACCCCGATAAATCAGAACTATAGCTTCACCGCATCTGGTGGAACCCGTAAAATAAATTACCGTGCTAACCTTTATTATAAATCCGATCAGTCCATTTTAAAAAATGCCAGCAACCGCACCATTACACCGTCGATCTTCATTAGCCAGACCGGTCTGAATGACCGTCTGAAAATCGATTATCGCCTGATCTATTCTTCGGTAAAGAGAAAACTGGGCAACTACGGTGTATTGGGGCAAGCTACCTGGCGTAATCCTACTGAACCTGTTTATGATCCAACCAATGTGGTCAATGCAGGCTACTACACGGTTTCTACTGCTTCAGGCTACCTGAACCCTGTAGCAATGCTTGACCAGGAAAAGAACGAACGGGATGATCAGTATGTAACAGGTGATATCAATGCTTCTTTCAAATTGCTGAGTGAGCTGAAGCTTATCCTGCATGGATCTTACAACAGTTTCCGCAGTTTTGGCGGCAGCTACAAAACAAAATATTTTCCTGAAGTAGGTACTGATGGCTATGCCACAGCCGTGTCAAACTACAATGCCAATTACCTGTTTGAGCCGGGTTTTGAATACAAAAAGAAATTCAATGGCCATAGCGTGCAGGTGATCGGTGGTTATTCGTATTACGAAAACCAGAATAACGGGCTTTCGGCGCTGAACTACAATTTCGACCTGGATAATTTTTCTTATTATAACATCGGTTCTGGGTATGCGCTTACAAGCGGCCTGGCAGGCATGTCTACCAGTAAGTCGATCAATAAACTGATCGCGTTTTATGCAAGAGCTATTTATAATTTCAATGAAAAATATCTTCTCTCTGCTTCAATACGTCATGAAGGATCTTCCCGCTTTGGCGCCAACCATAAATGGGGAAATTTCCCGGCAGTCAGTATTGGCTGGAGATTGAATGAAGAAGATTTTATCAGGAATATAAAATGGATCAACAACCTGAAGCTGCGTATCGGTTATGGTGTTACCGGCAACCAGGATATCTCTAATTATCTTTCGCTTTCCCGTATTGCTGTTGGATCGCGCCAGTTCTATTATGCAGGAAACTGGATCAATTCTTACCGCCCTGCCAGTAATCCCAATCCTGATCTGAAATGGGAAAAGAAAGCAGAGTACAATGCCGGTGTGGATTTCGGGTTCCTGGATAACCGGATCTATGGCAGCATTGATTTTTATCTCAGGAGAGTATCTGACCTGCTTTGGTCATATGCAGTGCCGGTACCTCCCAATGTATACAATTCCACTTATGCGAACGTAGGCACGATGCAGAACAAAGGTGTGGAAGTATCTCTGAATGGCGACATCATCCGCTCTAAAGATCTGACGCTTACTACCACTGTCAATTACACGCTTAACCGGAACAAATTGATCTCCTTCTCTGATCCCGGCAGGGGATATACACTGCAATACCTGAAGATCAACCCGGCTGCTACTACCTGGACGCAACTGGTGCTGGAAGGGCAACCGCTTGGAAATTTCATGGCTCCTGTATTCCTTGGTGTGAATGGGTCTGGTGGTGCTATCTATGAGGATGTGAATAAAGATGGTACCATCAACCAGGAATCGGAACTCGACAGGAGAGTAGTAGGCAATGCCTATCCCAAATTCGAACTTGGCTGGAACGTATCGATGCAATACAAAAAATTTGATCTCTCCTTTTTCTTCCGCGGCGTATTCGGACAAAGCCTGTTGAACTATGAGCGCGTGTTTTACGAAAACTGGACACCTTTCCTCAGCGGCCGCAATATCCTGAAATCAACACTGGAAAACTATCCGACCTATACAGGCATTACGACTTACGATTCACGTTATGTGGAGAAAGCATCTTTTGTGAAGCTGAACAATGTATCGCTGGGCTATACGATGAGCCTGCCCAAAGGGAACAGCCTTCGCTTCTATGCAACAGGCCAGAACCTGTTCACCATCACCAATTATTCCGGTGCAGATCCTGAGGCGGTCATCAATGATTTTAACCTTAGCACCGCTACTGCGGGTACGGAGAACCTGAGTTATTTTCCTTTTACCCGGACACTGACGTTTGGTATTAATTATAAATTTTAATGCTGCTAATTATGAAACAGATAAAATATTTCATCGTGGTGATAGCTTGTGTATTTTCTACCGCGTCCTGTACCAAACTGGATGAGGAGTTATTCTCTACACTCGATGCTTCTGAATTTTATAAAACGGAACGGGAATGTATTCTTGCCATGGGCAATGCCTATGCACAGATGCAATACCGCGGCACCAGTCTCTGGGGGCTGATGGGTACAGAAACATTAGCTACTGATGAAGCTTGTTGCCCTGTAAGAACACAGGGAACTTATTTGAACAATAATGGCCTGTGGGTGAGGTTGAACCAGCACAATTTTGTGGCTACGATGGACCCTGTTGGTTCTTCCTGGGAGTTTTGCTTCAATACTATCTCGGCATGTAACCAGGTGATCTACCAGATCGGTGAATCACCGGCGGAATTTGCAAAGAAACCCAATATGATCGCTGAGCTGAAGGCCTTGCGCGCCTTTGCCTATTATACAGCAATAGACCTTTACGGAAATATTCCTGTGACGCTGGACTTTACGGATGTTTCATTGCCGCAGCAAAAAACAAGAGCAGAGGTGTTTGCTATTGTTGAGAAAGAGTTGCTCGATAATCTTTCATTATTGGAGGAAAAGCCTTCTGCCGATTATTATGGACGCTGCACCCGCCCGATGGCATATGCAGTGCTTGCCAAAATGTATCTCAATGCGGAAAAATGGATCGGCACGCCCCGTTATGCTGACGCGATCACGATGTGCAACAACATCATACAACTTAACAGCTACTCACTGGAACCTGATTATTTCAAAAATTTCCAGGTTGACAATATAAGCTCTAAGGAAAATATATGGGTACTGCCTTATGACCGCAAAGTAGGTTGGGGGTTGCAGATGCATCAGTACACATTGCATCCTGCACAGGCCAGTGTATATAATATCTCATCCCCGATCTGGAATGGTATGGTGGCTTCTCCGGATTTTTATGCATTGTACAATAGCAGCGATAAACGTATTAATTCCTGGATGGTAGGACAACAATACGATGCGAGCGGGCAGCCGCTGAAAACTTCTTCAGGCGCTCCGCTTGTATTCACACCTTCGATCAGCGGCTTTCAAACAGCAGGAGAATTGGATGGTGTGCGTTGCAAAAAATGGCAATTCCCCACCGGTCTGCAGACCAATCAGACCATGGACAATGACTGGGCCTTTATCCGCTATGCCGATATCCTGTTGATGAAAGCAGAAGCGATCATGCGCAGCAATGGAGGCACACCGACCCAGGAAGCGGTAGACGAAGTGAACAAGGTCCGTGAAAGAGCTTTTGGCAATACCAGTAATGATTATACAACGGCTACGCTTACTCTTCCTGAACTGCTGAACGAAAGAGGACGTGAGCTGGCATGGGAAGGGCATCGCCGGCAGGACCTGATCCGCTTTGGTAAATGGCAGGATGCGTGGTTCGGTAAACCAGTTACTGCTGCCACCAAAGAACTGTACCCGATCCCGAGTACGGCTTTGCTTGCCAATTCTAATCTGAAACAAAACACAGGTTACTAATCCGGATATGCTATAATTCATGCGCGTACGATCTTCTTTTATATCATTTATTTGCATGTTGCTGGTGGCAATATCAGGCATCCGTTGCCGTGCCGAACAGCAATCACCGGCATCGTCCAACCCTGTTGCTTATTATATCGACAGCAGGGGAGGCAACGATGGCAATAGAGGAACTTCTGCAGCTGAAGCCTGGCAGTCGCTTAAAAACATAAAGCAGGGCTTGTTGCATCCGGGTGATAGCATCCGTTTTAAACGAGGCGCTGCTTTTACCGGGCCATTGTATATCTATGATTCAGGAACGGGTGACAATCCCATTGTGCTCACCGATTATGGAGAAGCCTCAGAGCCTGCTCCCTCTTTTACCAACCCGGTTTTTGCATTGAACAATTACGGTAATTGCGTACGCGTCAAAGGCAGTTTTGTGATCGTGGAAAATTTGTACCTGCATCACACCGCAGCTTATGTACGCGGCAGTTACACGCCTTCTTCGGGTTGGGATACTACCGTATGGGAAATGGGGGCAGTTTATATTGACAAAGAAGCAGAGAATTGCATTGTCCGCAACAACGAGTTTAATGACTGCGTAGTAGGTGTAAAAAGTTATGGCAGGAATGCTGTGATCCGCAACAACTATATTCATGATTGCAATCGCGTGTTGAAAGAATGGGGTTGGGGGCCGATAGGCATCTGGCTGGGCAATGATTACCAGGAAGCCTCTTATAACCGCATCTTTAATTATAGCGCAGTAGACCCGCGCATTGAGTGGGGGCCCGATGGTGTTGGAGGTGGAGCTGATGGAGGTGCTTTTGAAATTGATGATGCTCGCTATGACAAATCGCATATTTCCATTCATCACAACTATACCCGCGATTGCCAGGGATTCCTTGAAATAACCTGGACCGATATTAAACAGCACCCTGTTTACAAATCATTCGATATTCATCATAATATCAGTGATGACTACCAGCAGTTTATTGCCATGTGGCAGGGTGCAGAATGCAATATTGAGAACAATACGATCGTACGGCGCAAGAAGAACGTGAATGACTGGGGTGTATTCAATATCACCGGCACTAATACACGCAACAGGATCAGGAACAACCTCATCATTACAGAATTGGATATCCAGATCTATAACACGGGATTGCGGACGTCGACCAACCCGCAGAATATTATTGAGAACAATCTTTACTATGCAGCATCTGGCAACCTGGTGATGGGGAAAGAAGGGCCTGGCACTGCACCCGTTTTTGCTGATCCGCTGCTGGTTAAATATTCCGGTGCAGATAAGCCGGAGGATTTTGCATTGCGCACTGGTAGTCCTGCAGCGAATAAAGGATTGCCGGGCTTATTCAATATTGATTTTTTCAACAAACCTGTTAAAGGAATGCCGGATATCGGAGCTATCGAATCTGGCGAATAATAGTATGAAAAGATTTTTTATTCTATGCAGCATTTTATTGGCCTGTTGTGCCGGCAAGGCGCAACAGCGGCCGAATATTGTTATCATCATGGCGGATGATATGGGCTATGGCGATCTGAGTTGCTATGGCGCACAAAAAATTTCAACACCCTCCGTTGATAGCATTGCGGCGCAGGGCCAGCGTTTTACTGATGCGCATACGGCTTCTTCGCTGTGTACCCCTTCCCGTTACAGCATGATGACAGGCCGTTACTCCTGGCGCACGCGTTTGCGTGCAGGCGTATCTACCTGGTTTGCCAAACCATTGATCGAACCCGGCCGTACCACACTCGCTTCTTTATTAAAAAAGAACGGATATGAAACTGCCTGCATTGGTAAATGGCACCTCGGTTTTGATTGGGCGCTGAAACCCGGTGCTCCTGCCAATGCAGACTCCATGGTATTTGATTCATGGGAAGTGAATACACAGGACTATATAGATTTTTCCAAACCAGTAAAAGGCGGGCCTGTCGAAAGGGGTTTTGATTATTATTATGGTATTTCGGCATCCAATAATATGATCCCCTTCGTGTATATAGAAAACGACAGGGTAACTCAACCGCCAACGATCAGGAAGGAATATGTCTACGATACGGACCAGGAAAGTACCCGCGCAGCTAACTGGGACCTTACCAGGATGGATGAAATACTTGCCGGAAAGGCTGTGGAAGTGATCGATGGGCATTTCAGCAAGCATGACAAAACTCCCTTGTTCCTTTATTTTGCAACCAGTGCTATTCACCGGCCCTGTTTGCCCGAGAGGACCAAAGGAAAAAGTGGCGCCGGCCTCAGGGGTGATATGGTGATGGAGTTTGATTGGGTAGTAAGAGATGTGGTGAATGCATTGAGAAGAAACAATGCTTTGGATAATACCTTGCTCATTATTACATCTGATAACGGTGGCGTACCTGGTGATGCACTGCTGCCACTGGAGCGATACAAGAAAGATCTCGGTGATCAGTATTACCCTGCTCAAGCAGCCAATTATTCTCCTCAATATGTAAATCCCAAAGGCAATGCGATCGGGAAAAAAGGATGGATCACTTATGATCACCGCGCATCCGGTCCATATCTCGGGTTCAAATCAGATGCATGGGAAGGCGGTCATCGCGTTCCGTTGATCATGCGCTGGCCCGGTGTCGTTAAAGCTGGAACTGTCAATAATAATATGGTGTGCAATGCAGACATGCTGGCCACTTTTGCTGAATTGGTAGGCGACCACCTTGCTGCTGGTGAAGGAGAAGACAGCTATAGCTATCTTTCCAATATTACAGGTAAATCATCAGCACAGGTCCGCCGGTCGCTGACGATGGTGGCAGGAGGAAGCGGCGCTTTTGTGGTGCGGCAGGGAAACTGGAAGTATATTGAACCGGGTAAGCCGGCCTGGGGGCAAACTTTTTATGCTGATGGGCCAAAGACAATGGACTATCAACTGTATGATCTGGGGAAAGACCCGCAGGAGCGGCACAACCTGTATAGTATCCAGCCTGATCGCGTGAGTGCATTTAAAAAAATAATTGAGCAGGCGGAAAAACAATCGCATACTGAAGCAAACCGATAAAGGCATAATGATTTTCTTTAAACAAACTAAGTATGGGAAACATAATAAAGAATAAGCCGGGGTTACATTTATTTTTTGTTTTGACGATGATGTTGTGGTGTTTTGTGACGGATGCGCAGCAACCGGCAAAAAAAATGAACGTGATCTTTTTCCTGGTCGATGACCTGGGATGGAATGATGTGCAGTGCAATAATCCCAATTCTTTTTATGAAACACCGAATATCAATTCATTTGCCAAAGAGGGTACCAGATTTACCAATGCTTATGCATCCTGTCATGTATGCTCACCTTCACGCGCCAGCATCATGACTGGCAAATATCCTGCACGTTTGCAGTTGACCGACTGGCTGCCGGGAAGAAAGGATTATGCATTCCAGCAATTGAAAAATGCGCCGATCAACCAGCATCTGCCATTTGAGGACAAGACGATAGCGGAAACGTTTAAAGAAAACGGCTACCGTACAGCGATATTTGGCAAATGGCATCTTGGAGAAGACAGTTCTTCTCCTTTACAGCATGGATTTGATTACCGGGTGACCGAATGGAACAAAGGCTGGCCACTTACTTACTATTCACCGTTCCGGTTAAAAGGACTGGAAGGCCCTGATGGAGAATACCTCACAGACAGGCTCACTACGGAAGCGCTGAAATATATTGAGCAGAACAAGGATGCTCCCTTTTTTATGTACCTCTCTCATTTTGCTGTTCATGATCCGATAGAAGGCCGTGCGGACCTGGTGAAAAAATACCAGGAAAAATTAAAGAAGCTGCCACCGTCTGCAATGCCGTATATACTGGAAGGCAACCCGGACGACCCTAATCCTCTATCAAGGCAGGCGTTGGATGAAATGATACAACAAAAAGAATATGCAGGTTATTCGATCTTGCCTCATCGTACCGTTAAAATAAAGCAACGGCAGGATAATGTGCAGTTCGCTGCTGTGGTGGAAAGCATGGATGAAAGTCTTGGCCGGGTACTTGCCAAATTAAAGGAACTGGGATTGGAAGATAATACCATTGTCGTATTCGTGTCTGATAACGGCGGCATGTCGGGTGCCAATTTTGCCAGGCCCGGCAAAAAATTTGGTGAAGCTGCACTGGATAAGGAATTCGCTACTTCCAATCTGCCTTTGCGCGGTGCTAAAGGATGGTTTTATGAAGGTGGCATCCGTGTGCCAATGATCGTAAAATGGCCGGGTCATAACACCCCCAACACAACGACCGATGTGCCCGTGATCAGTACAGATTTTTATCCAACGCTTTTAAAAATGGCAGGTATTGCAGGCAATCCCAAACAGACGCTCGATGGAGTGGACTTCAGCCCGCTTCTGGAAGGAGGTGGAATAAAGGAGCGGAACCTGTATTGGCATTTTCCGCATTATAGCAATCACGGCATGCAAAGCCCGGGAGGGGCCATGCGCAGTGGTGACTACAAGTTGCTGGAATATTTCGAGAATGGAACGGTGCAACTTTTTGATTTAAGAACAGATCCTTATGAGCAGCATGACCTTGCTGCAACAATGCCGGGTAAAGTAAAAAAGATGAAAAAACAATTACATGCCTGGCAGAAAAAAGTACATGCGGCTAAGATGGAGCCTAATCCGGGTTACCAGCCAGATACCACCCCACAAACGGCGACAACTCCTTTAGATACGAAGTAATGAAAAAAGATATTTTGAACTTTCAATCAATCAGTATGAAAAAAGTAAAGATGGTATTGCTCTCTTCCCTGGTAGTTGCCGGGATCTCCTGCAGTGAAAAAGGTTCTGAGTCATCTGCACAAGGCAAATTGCCTGAAAAAGTTACCATGTCTGTCGATAAATTAAAAGACAAGATCAAAGGTGGCTGGGCAGGCCAGACCATTGGGGTTACTTATGGCGGGCCTACAGAGTTCAAGTACAATGGAACTTTTATCCAGGATTATCAGCCCATTGTATGGTACGATGGTTATCTTAAAAAGACCATGGAAGAGATCCCGGGTCTGTATGATGATGTGTACATGGACCTCACTTTTGTAGATGTTCTGGAGCGCCTCGGCCATGATGCACCGGTAGATTCTTTTGCCCAGGCATTTGCCCATGCTGAATATAAATTATGGCATGCCAACCAGGCTGCCCGGTATAATATATTAAATGGTATGAAGCCGCCGCAAACCGGTCATTGGGAGAACAATCCGCATGCTGATGATATCGATTACCAGATTGAAGCAGATTATGCAGGACTGATGAGCCCTGGCATGCCTAATGCAGCGTCGGAGATCAGCGATAAAGTAGGCCATATCATGAATTACGGAGATGGCTGGTATGGCGGTGTGTATGTAGGCGCTATGTATTCACTGGCTTTTGTTTCCGATGATATTCATTTTGTGGTGAATGAAGCGCTGAAAACCATTCCCGCTCAAAGTAATTTCTATAAGTGTATGTCGGATGTGATCAAATGGCATAAGCAATACCCGAACGACTGGAAACAGACCTGGTTTGAATTGCAGAAAAAATGGGCTGATGATATTGGCTGCCCGGATGGCACTTTTATCGCCTTTAACATTGATGCTACTATCAATGCAGCATATATCCTGTTGGGATTGTTGTATGGTGACGGTGATTATGGAAAAACGCTTGAGATCGCTACACGTGCAGGACAGGATTCTGATTGTAACCCTTCATCTGCCGGAGGGATCCTTGGCACTATCATCGGCTATGATAAAATACCAGCTTACTGGAAAATGGGATTGAAAGACATTGAAGACATGAATTTCAAATACACTACCATGTCGCTGAACAAAGTATACGATATCGGGTACAAGCATGCTGCAGAAACCATCAAAAGAAATGGCGGTACTGTAACTGATAAGGATGTAACTATTAAAGTGCAGGCGCCTGCCACAGTGAAATTTGAAAAATCATTTGAAGGACTGGTACCTGTAGCCAAACATGAGTTTACCGACACCATTACCGGCGAGCATCAGTTTGAATTTGAAGGAACGGGTTTTGTATTGCGCGGCCGGGCTGCAAAAAAGAGAAACGATTTGCCTGATGCTGTTCTTGAAGCAGCAGTGTTTGTAGATGGAAAGGAATTAGGCACTTACCAGTTCCCAACCAATTTCACGACACGCCGTCTGGAGATTGCCTGGAAATATCAGTTGCCCAATACAAAACATACGGTGAAGATCGTTGCCAAAAAAATACCACAGGGTTATGAGCTCCGGCCAACGGAATATATTGTGTATTCAGATAAGCCACTGCCCAAGGAACAACATTAAAAGGTCAGGATGCATGCATAATGCATCCTGTTTTTAATAACCAATTGAATCCCGCAAAATGTTTAAACACGGATTTATTCTTCTTATCAGCATTCTGTTGTGCAGGATCTTGCCGGCGCAACAGGCAGATCACCGGCCAAATGTGATCATTGTATTATCTGACGACCAGGGATATGGAGATTTTTCCTGTACAGGCAACCCGGTATTAAAAACCCCTGCGCTGGATAAAATGTATAACGAAGGCATTCGCATGAGTAATTTTCATGTCAGCCCTTTATGTACTCCTTCGCGCGGGCAACTGATGAGCGGGCTGGATGCAATGAACAATAAAGCAAGCAATGTACTCACCGGCCGGGGCCTTATCCGTCGCGATGCAGTCATTATGCCGGAAGTGTTCCGTGATAACGGGTATCTTACCGGTATCTTCGGCAAATGGCACCTGGGTGATGTGTACCCCGACAGGCCAATGGACCGTGGCTTTCAAAAAAGCATCTGGACCAAAGGATGGGGCCTTTTATCCGAAACAGAATTTGATAATGATTATTATAAAACGCGTTACCAGGACAGTCTTGAAATAAAATATTCTGATAAATACTGTACCGACCTGTGGTTTGATGAAGCAATGAAGTGGATGGATGGGCTCAATGGCCAAGCCAGGCCTTTCTTCACCTATATTGCACTGAATGCTCCTCATGGCCCGTTCTATGCACCGGAAGAGGAAGCTGCCAAATACCGCGGTAAAGTTGCTGACAGTGCTACCGCCTCTTTCCTGGGCATGGTCAGCAATATCGACAAGAACATGGCGAAACTGGACGAATGGCTGATCAAACGGAACCTGAAGAATAATACGATCGTTATTTTCATGAATGACAATGGGGGGACAGGAGGAGTGAAAGTGTATAACGCCGGTATGCGCGGGGAAAAAACAAGTGTGTATGATGGCGGACATCGTGCCGCCTGCTTCATTAGCTGGCCTGGCGGCAGCTTCGGGCCTGCGCGTACCATCGATTACGCATCCAATATACAGGACCTGCTGCCGACCTTTATTGATCTGCTCGGAATGAAGTTGAAAAAGAAACAATCTTTTGATGGGATAAGCCTGAAGCGGGTACTGGAACAACCAGGAAAACATTTTGATAACAGGATGTTCGTGGTGCAATATACCGGCAAAGAAAAGCCTGAGAAATATTTCAGTTGCGTGGTATGGGATAACTGGCGCCTGGTAAATGGAAATGAATTGTATGATATCAGTAAAGATCCCGGTCAGCAACAGGATATTGCGACCGCATATCCCACCGTTGCTGCAAAGATGAAAAATCACTATGAGAAATGGTGGAAAAAACTGGAGCCGGTGATCTTTAATTATGTTCCCGTTATTATAGGCAGTGAAAAAGAAAATCCTGTATTGCTCAGTTCAAACGGTTGGGTCGGGGCAGGGGGGATCAATACGCAATGGGGTGTAGCTATGGCAAACGGAAATGTGAAGGGAGGTACCTGGGACATTTTTGCAGAAGCTGACGGTATATATCAACTGGAACTGAGCCGCTGGCCTCCGCATTTGAATCGTTCGCTCACTGTAGCCGGCCCCAATGCAGGCGTAGGCGGCACCTGGATCCGGCCCGGTAAAGCCATACCGATCGTGTATGGAGTAGTTTCGTTGAACCACGGAGAAGAAGTGGTAGCGAAAGCCGAACCGGGATCGGATAAGATCATTATTCAAATGAAAATGAAAAAAGGAGCCAATGAATTGCAGGCATGGTTCCGTGACAAAGATGGAAAAGATAACTGTGCCGCATATTACGTCAACGTAGAAAAGCTGCGTTGACGTAATATTGCTGCTATTTAAAAGCGAAAACTTTCCCTAAAGCCTCATTGCTTGTAAATGTATTATTAAGATCGACCAGTTCGCCTGTCCCGATATGAATAACCGTGCCGTGGATCGCTAAATCCTGGTTGTTTTTCCATGCATTCTGAACGATTGAGGTGGTGCAGAGATTGAAAACCTGCTCTTTTACATTCAGCTCTACTAACCGGTCCGCTTTCTTTTCAATATCATCGATGGCATCGATCTCTTTTGCATACAAACGGTAAACGTCTTTGATATGACTTAACCAGTTATCAATAATGCCAAACTGCTTCCCACTCAGTGAAGCAGCAACACCACCACAGCCATAATGGCCGGCAACAATAATATGCTTTACCTTCAGGATATTCACCGCATAGTCCAGTACAGACAACATGCTCATATCGGAGTGTATACACATATTAGCTATGTTACGGTGAACAAACACTTCTCCGGGTTTTTTCCCGGTGATCTCATTTGCCGGAACCCTGCTGTCTGCACAACCGATCCATAAAATTTCAGGATTCTGACCTTTTGCAAGTTGTTCAAACCGGCTTGTCTTATCATTTCTGACGAAATTCATCCAGTCTTTATTGCCTTCCAGAATTTTCTGCAGACCTTCTTTATTTTCCATATTTTATTTTTTGAGTCGGGTTTATCTGAGCTGATCCCATTTCCAATCACAAAATTATTCAGGGATCTGAGATGAAACATCTTATTTCTAATTACTCCAGCTACCTATATTGGATAACCCCCAATGATCCGGGTCTGCATGTTTGAAATCCGATTTATAACGGTCGGGGATCTCTTCCAGGAAAGAACCGGTTGCATAGGTGGGAAAGATCTCTTCATAAGTGGACATGGACTGGAATGAAGTCCTTCTGTAAATATGCGAGCGAGTAATATTTTCCTTTCGTTCGAGGCCTGATGCACCTAATAATTCCACAACACTTTCGATAGTATTCCTGTGAAAATTAGCTACCCTGGTTTTTTTATCTTCTACAACAAGCCCGACAGTTAACCTGGGGTCCTGTGTTGCCACACCTACAGGGCATTTATTCGTATTGCACAACAGCGCCTGGATGCAACCTACGGCCATCATCATCGCCCTTGCAGAATAGCAGGCATCGGCTCCCAATGCCATTGCCCGTACAATATGAAAGCCAGTGATGATTTTGCCTGATGCCAGTATTTTGATATGCCTGCGGACATTCAGGCCATTGAGGATATTATGCACGAAATTCAAACCATCCAATAATGGCGCACCTACATAATTGGAGAATTCCTGTGGTGCAGCGCCTGTTCCTCCTTCAGCACCATCTACTGTAATAAAATCAGGATAAATGTCCAGTTCCATCATCGCTTTGCAAATACCGATAAATTCACTTTTATGGCCGATACACAGCTTGAATCCAATGGGTTTGCCACCGGAAAGCTCCCTGAGTTTCTTGATAAAATATATCAGTTCCCTGGGCGTACCGAATGCTTTATGGTAAGGAGGGGAAGCTACTACTGTGTGCGGTTCTATATTTCTAATGGCTGCAATTTCAGGAGTGTTCTTTGAAGCAGGAAGAATGCCTCCATGCCCGGGCTTGGCACCCTGGGATATTTTTATCTCGATCATTTTCACCTGCGGAAGCTGTGCTTTTTCGTGGAACAGTTCTTCGCTGAAATTACCATCGGCCGTTCTGCACCCGAAATAACCGGTACCGATCTGCCATATAACATCTCCTCCGTGTTTTAGGTGAAACGGGCTTAAGCCACCTTCACCTGTATTGTGAGCGAAGCCTCCGATCTTGGCCCCGGCATTCATGGCTTCAACGGCATTGGAACTAAGTGCTCCATAACTCATTGCCGATACATTATAGATGCTGCAGGAATAAGGCTGGGTGCAGTCTTTATTGCCTATCATTACTCTTGGGTTGTGGTCCAGCAGGTTAAAATCTTTCGGTGCCATGGAATGGCACATCCATTCGTATCCCTCTGAATATACGTCCAACTGTGTACCAAAAGGCATGGTGTCATTTTCCTTTTTTGCCCGTTGGTAGATAGTGGACCGGTCGATCCTGTTGATGGGCCTGCCGTCAATATCCGACTCAATGAAATATTGATAAATTTTGGGGCGGAGCTCTTCCATTAAGAACCTTAACCTGCCAAAAACCGGGTAAATCCGCATAATAGAATGCTTGGTTTGGAGCATATCGTAATATCCTAAACAAGTAAGGATAAATACAATGGCTAAAATAACATACCAATTGGGGTTCAGGTAGAGGGCAAGGGAAAACGTGATAAGGATCAGCAATGTGGAAATGATGATGAAACTTCGTCTCATAATGATATTATTTATTTTAGCTAATCGAAAAGGAGGTGTTTGCCAGTTGTATTTTCCTTCTGTTCCAGGCAAAATGAATTACCAACAGAAGGATTTACCTGGGAAAGACACTGTTATTAGCAATGATCAGAAGTATATACCGGGATGACTTCATAGGTTGTCGTGCACACGAAAATAGCACTTTTATTGCTTGAAGTATTTTTTGCTTTACCCCCTCTGTTAATGCTGAAGCTCACAATTGATCTTGATGAATTCGTTTTTTATACATAAGGAAAAGGGGGCAAAATGCCCCCTTAACTAAATCAGCAACTGTACCTACCGTTTTATTCCTGGCGATTGGAAACTCTATTCATATTTTTATTTGATAAACCTTCCTGTAAGCTGTTCCCCTTTCTTATCACTGAATGCTTTTATCAGGTACACTCCTCGGGGCAACATTTCCACGTTAAAATCATTCTGCTGGCTGGAAACATTTTTTTCCATGATCACCTGCCCCATAGCATTTATAAGCAGAATCCGTATGTTGCTGCCTTGCCAGCTTTGCGGAAGCACGATGCTCAGTTTTCCTTTTGCAGGATTAGGATATGCTGCCAGGGAATAAACCTGCTGCATCCTGTTTACATACCGGATTACAGAATAAACATATTTTGCATCAATATCGACTGATTTTATGCGGTAAAATATCTTGGGTTGATTGAATGAAATATCCGTAAAGCGATACTCCCTGGCACCACCATCGGTACCTGCCGCAGACAAAATATCTATCTTGGTAAAATTGATCCCGTCAATACTTTTTTCAATCTCATAGTGAGACGTGTTAATTTCACTGGATATTACCCATTTCAGCAAATTCCCCTGCGAAGTTTCATCCACAGTAAAACTTTCAAATATTACCGGCAGCGTCAATAGTACCGGGCTGCAAATCATGCCCGAGCCATCGCTGCCTGTTGAAGTGCCTGTGCCATCGCTTTTACCTGAAGCTGTAATGCCATTTGTGCCAATAGCGGCTACAAAAGAGCCACCACCACCGGGGTTTTTCGATTCAGGTCCGCCGCCACCACCGGAATAACCGCCACCGCCACCACTTTCCTTGCTATCTGCACCTCCGCCGCCAGACCAGCCCCATCCTCCGTTAATGCCCGATGCATCATCGAGCGACCCGGCACCGCCATTCGCACCATTTATATTTCCCTGCCCTCCGGGTTGCCCGGAGTTTATGTTGCCATTTCCCTGCCCGGCAGAGTTCAAACCGCCGCCACCGCCGCCGCCATGGACGCAATTAGCAGAAAATTCACCGTGGTTTCCTCCGTTACCACCTGTGCCGCCCTTCCCGTTATTAGGAGAAGAGCCGCAGCCCCCTGTGCTGCCAGTTGAAACATCGCTTCCTCCGTTTCCCCCATCTGTAGAAGCCAGACCATTGCCTCCATTACCGGTATTATCCTCGCCACCGCCGCCTCCTGCAACCATGATCAAAACTCCATTTTTATATATTGCGCTCGAACCACCTCCGCCAGATTCGCTGCCCCCGTTCATGCCCTTCTGCCCGATAATTACCCGGAAAACATCACCGGGAACCACGTTTACATAAGCGTACACAGTAGCACCGCCGCCGGCAAGATTGGAAGAGGCGGTGGCTTGCCCGCCGCTGGCGCCGGTGATGCTGATCCTGACCGAGGAAATTCCCGAGGCCGGAATGGTTACAGTTTGTACTCCTCCTGTATACGAAATATTGGTAGTAGTTAAGCCGCTGCAGTTAAACTGTGCATTACTGTAAAGTGAGATGGTAGCGACAAGTAAAAGAAACATTCCTTTTGAGATATGACCGCTCTTCTTAACCCCTTCGCTTTGGGGATTAAGCGTTATCCTGAATTGTCGTTTCATGAGGTTAGTGTTAAGAGGTTTAGCTAAGGGTAAGTGCCTAGCAAAAGAACCTCCCAGGAAAACATGAGCAAAAAATATCGCTATCCTTATTCCTGAAAATAGAAAAACTCAAGTTTATTATACTTATAATCAGTAGTATGTGAATATGATATAAATTGTATATAAAAGCGGTCAATCCAGGATTTGCAGCTTTTTTGGAGAGAAGAAATAGTGGTTTTACGGGTTATCCTTTCATTTTTTACTTCCAGAGAAGGGTATCTTTTCGCAGATTACTGATAAAAGAAGAAGGGGAAATGCCGGTAACATTTTTAAAAGCGATCGTGAATTTGCTATGGGAAGAAAAACCGCATTCCTGTGATAAATAGGCTATTTTATAGCCCTGGTAACTGGGCTCTTCCTGCAATTTCCGGATAATGTAATTGATCCTCAATTCATTAATATAATTGCTGATATCCTTTCCTTTATGTTTATTGATTATGACAGAAAGGTATTTGCTATTTGTTTTTAAAGTAGCTGACAGGTAGGACAGGTTTATGTTGTTATCCAGGTAAAACTGTTTTCTTTCCAGTTCTGACAGATCATTCAAAACCCTATTTTCTGTTTCTTCAGGAATATAAAGGCTCTGCTTTTTGTCATTCTCCAGGTTTGCCCCTGTTTCTTTTTCTGCGTCACCTGCCTGCATAGCAAGATCCTGCCTTTTAAGCCGTGCTATAAATTCGAGGTACCGGGCCCGTTCTTTTTTATGCAGCCAGGTAAGGTAGGCGATCACAGAGATAATGACCAGCAGCAAAACGGCGCATAGGGAGAACAACACAAGATTATTGCTTGTTTTTTGCTCAATCTCATTACCTAATTTTTTGATCAGATCGTTGGAAACACTTTTAGTTAAGGAAGAGTGGGTTTCAAGAAGCCCGGCATATTTTGCCTGAAACTCCATGGTTTTCTTATTGTCCTTTTTTATCGAATAGTAGTCGCTAAGGACCCGGTAGGTGTGTAGTTTGAGATTTATATTGTCTGATGAAGCTGTATATCCCAGTGCAAGTTCAAGATATCTATTAGCGTTGTGCAGGTCATTTTTCTTCAATGCCAACTCCCCCATATTCTGATAGATAAATCCCTTCAGCTCTGTTTCCTGATTTCCCAGGGCATTGAGCGCTTTTTCAAGATAGATGGATGCCTGTTGCAAGCTGTCCTGGTGCAAGTAACAATCTCCCGCCAGTTGGTAGGAGGTTGCCTGTATCACCGGGTTAATCGAATTAGCGGGCGCGTTTTCGGATAGTGCTATTGCCTGTTTGATTTCTGCAAGCGCCTTAACAAAATCGCCTGCCTCCATCTCATAATAGGTTTTCTCCTGATGAATGAACAAGGCGATAGTAGGGGTGCTGTTGCCAGCATTGATTTCTTCAGCAATGGCTATGTATTTTTTCCCTTCGGCGATCAGGCCCAGGTCCCTGAAAGTGGTGGACAGGAACCCGGAGATGCGAACCTGCCAGTCCCTGTTGTTTATTTTCCCGGCTAGTTTTTCTGCTTTGATAGCCAGGCTAAGGGCTTCAGTATGCTTGCCGGTGCGCTCATAGAGTGTTGCCAGTAACATCTGGCTTCTTATTTTTTGGAGACTGTCGCCCGGGACTTCCTGTAGTGCTTCAGCTTTTACAACCGCTTCGTTAATATTTGTTGCGGCTAAAGTAGTTGCTATATAATAATAAGCGCTGTCAAAACTTGTTGCCTTTACAGTACCCTGAGCAAACAAAACCCCGGGTGTGTACAGGCAGGCTATAAATACAGCAATAAAAGATCTCCTCATGCAGTGGTTGGTTGGTGACAATTTTTTTAGCCATTAAACAACTATAATGCCAATTGGTTGAGAACGCTTGCGACCTGAAGGCAATACGACTGCTTTATTTATGACGCTCGATGAGCGTGATATGCTGATATTCATCCAGCAACCCACTCTCCATGAACTCAACATCCCCACCCGCTTCCAGCACTTTCTCGATCGCTTCATCCACGGAATCTTTTATGTAAGAGAATTTGCTGTAATTCTTCCCGTTGACGGCTGGCGCGGAACTGGTATAATCTTTTTCAAGAACCAGTAATCTTGCATTTTGCCTGTTTGCCTGCTTCAATACTTCATGCAATCCCCGGGCGAGCAGGCCGTCATCCGCTGCAATTTCAAGTTGATGCTTTATGTCTTGCTGATGCACCTTTTCCCAATCATTGAGATATGGCATCAGCAATTGAAGTAGTTCTGCAGGCCCGTCTTCCACATGGCTGCCATGTATGTAACTGATAATATGCTTTTCGTTGCGGGTGATCTTACGGAAAATACCGAGGATCTTTTTTGTTCCCACTACAAATACAGGTAATAATGTGTAAGCATGTAAAAGTGCGGTAAGCCCCTGATCGGTATAACGCAGAAATTTTTCAGTCAGCACTTGTTTGATTTCTGTTGAGTCTGAGAAATTCCCAACCTTCTCAGGAAGGTCTGAACGGAAAGCAGCGATATGGCTGGGAATATCAGTCTTTACATTCATCAACAAATGCGAGTCGCCGATATAAGCCTTGCATTCCTTTCCGCTTAAGGTCAGCAACAGGAACTTTCTTGCCTTCTTTTTGGAAAGCAACACTTCGCGTATGGCAAAAGAGCCATTGATCGTAAGTTTTGGTTCAACAATGATATCGAGGTATAAGACCTTTTCGAAAAAAGGGGATACGTAAATGGCAATACTCTTTTTATAGGTAGAAAAATTAAGTGAGGCTATCAGTTGCTTTAACTTGTTTAGGACAAGCCAGCCAATTTCGGTATCATGTTTTTCCCGGATGCCATCCTCAGCTTCATTGATAAATTTTTTCAGCATCCTGTTCAAATCTGCTTTTGCGGCCATTTTAGGTTCAAATGGAAGCATAAGGGATATGGAAGGATGGCTGTGCCTGGCTTCCAGCAGTTCTTCCAGCGCGGGATCTAGGATGGGTTTCATATTATCAATTTGATCAAATATAAAAGCGAAAGGGTGGTGATGCCAATGACAGGGATCAGAACCCCGTTTGATCTCTGTCAGACAAAGAATTGGCGGCGCATTACTCAGCCTGAGTTTTACCGCTGTCATTCAGGCGGAAGAATATCATCTTTAGCAGGTCTGCACTGATGAGATAGCATAATAGTATAAGGAACAGATCTACCGCTTCCTGGAAATGGGCTATAGAGAGGCTCAGTAAAGGAGCAAAGGGCGATACAGGAAGCAGTATGGTTACTAACATAATGAATAGTGTTGTGATCAACAATACCCTGCCCGGCCTGCTTTTTATCACCGGCTTCCGCGTACGGATGACATAAAGTATCAGTAATTCTGTAATGACCGATTCGATAAACCATCCGGTTTGAAAAAAGGATCCGGTGAGACGTAAATGTATATATAGTACATAAAAGGTGATAAGATCGAATATTGAACTGTGGAGACCGAATACGATCATGAAATTCCGTATCATTTTAAGATTCCAGCGGCCTGGCTTTTTCAATTGCTCTTCATCCACCTGATCGGAGGCGATACCAAGGTAAGGCAGGTCTGATAACAGGTTGGTCAATAATATTTGCTTGGGCAGCATGGGGAGGAATGGCAGAAAAAGCGAAGCGCATGCCACGCTGAACATATTGCCGAAAATTGCGCCGGTATTGATGAAGATGTATTTCATGCAATTGGCAAACGATTTTCTGCCCTCATATACACCATCAGACAATACGGACAGGTCCTTTTCCAGGAATACAAAATCGGCGGCTTCTTTTGCCACATCAACCGCATTATTGGTGGAAATGCCAATGTCTGCTGCATTGATAGCCGCCACATCATTTATGCCATCGCCGATATAGGCAACGATAAGCCCTGTCTGCTGAAGCGTTTTGATGATCCTTTCTTTCTGATGCGGTTCTATCTCAGCAAATACATCATACTGCTTCACTTTTATGGCCATTGCTTCAGGTGAAAGATCATTGATCTCTTCGCCGGTAAGCACCTGGCAATTGCCCAGGCCAACCTGTGCTGCAGCATGCCCCGCAGCGTATCGGTTGTCGCCGGTGATGATCTTGGTAAGAATGTGTTGCTGCTTTAATTTCCCGATAGAAGCAATGGCAGTCTCCTTTAAGGGGTCTTCCAGCAAAATATATCCAAGAAAGTCCATTCCCTGTTCGTCCTGTCTCGACATCCTGTCATTGGAGATCTCTTTGCAGGCAAGCCCAAGCACACGATAGCCTTTGTTGCTCCAGGCGATAAACTGTTCCTGCATCTGTTGCTGCAGCGATTCGTTTATAACCAGTTTACTGCCGTCATGCCCTTCAATATAACTGCAGACCTCTGCGATACTGCTGAATGCACCCTTGGTGATGGCAAAGTACTGACCATCTTTTTTTAATAAAACACTTAAGCGTCTCCGCATGAAGTCATAGGGTATCTCATTGATCTTCTCATAACCCGATGATGGCAGGGCTAGTGAAGTAAGTGCATCATCAATGGGGTTGCCAAATCCGTTTTGCATTGATGCATTCAGGAAAGCATACAGGTGCAACTTATCGTTTGTATTTCCGTTTATATCCACGATGTCGCTTACGACAACTTTGCCTTCAGTGATCGTACCTGTTTTATCGGTACACAATACACTTACTTCACCAAGATTAAATATGGAAGAAAGTTTTTTGACGATCACCTTTTTTGTCAGCAGGCGTTTGGCGCCGGCAGACATAGCAAAAGTCATGATCGCGGGTAACAGTTCGGGTGTCATGCCAACTGCCAGCGCCAATGAAAATAATATTGAGTCAAAAAGGCGCTGATGAAAGTAAAGATTGAAACTGAGTGTGATGATTGCCAGCACAACGGTGATCCTCAGCAGAAAGTACCCGAACCTTCTTATTCCTTTTTCAAATGCGGTCTCGGGTGTTTGTGACATGCTTTGTACCAGCTTTCCGAAAGTTGTTTGCTTTCCTGTATACACTACCAGTGCTTTCGCGGTGCCACTGACAACATTCGATCCCTGCCAAAGGCAATTATATTTTTTGCCGGCGGGTAGCTGATCATCTACCGTTCCTTCCTGCTTTTCCACCGGGAATGATTCGCCGGTCAATGAACCTTCGTTCACATGCAATTCATTGCTTTCAATGATGCGGCAGTCAGCAGGGATAAGATCGCCTGCATCCAATAGAAGTATATCACCGGGAACGACCTCCCCGGTTAGCACCTGTATCGCCTGCCCGTTCCGTAACACGGTATGTTTCATCTCGATCATGCTGAGCAGATCGTCCATGGCACGGCCGGCTTTTTGTTCCTGCAAAAAGCCGAACACACCTGTGGTCAGGAGGATTACCAGGATAATGATACTGTCAGATGATTCTCCCAAAACAGCCGACAGGATAACGGCAATAAAAAGCAGCAAAGCCAGGGGATTAAGGAACTGGCGCAGTAACAGCCTGACGGCTTTTTTGAAATGATTTTCTTTTTTGAAAAATGCTGATTGCGCTTTGATTCTTTCCGTGGCAAGTTCTTCCGTCAACCCTTCCGGGGAAGTTGCAAGAGCTTTGTATAGCTCATTAATGCTGACGGAAGAAAAACGGCTGCCTGTCATCGGGGGGGCTTATAATAATTGCTGAATCAGGGCTGGTGGCAGATAAACAAAGGATTGCTGATAACTTCTTTGAGTAATTGGAATGTTCCTGGCTTGATCAGTTTTGACAGCAGATTTCTTCCAAAAGCGCCGGTTATTAAAAATGCATTCTTATATGATAGCAGATAATCAAACAGGCTTTCTTCGGTTTGCCCGTTCAGTAATACAAACTCAATGTTTGTATAATGGGCCTTCAGCCATTCATTTATTTTGTATTTGCCTGTATCATCCCAGCCTTTGTTTTCACTGGCGTGAACTATAAATATTTTTGTTTGCTGATAGAAGGGGAAAAGATAAGTGAATTGTTTGATGGCAAAAACGCTGGAGGCAGAGCCGTCAAAAGCAACTATTAACGATTCGATTTTTTCGAAAGAAGGCGGTGCAATAATGACGGGGCATTCGGCATGCCTGATAAGCCGGGAAACGAATGACGGTGAAATACCTGTAGTTTTGGTAATGCCGGCATCAGCAGGCAGGATGACCAGATCTGTGAACCGCGTATCAAATCCGTCCATTTCCTCACCGGAAATCCTGATCATCTCTGTTTTGCTTTCCACACTGCGCCGGGCGCAGGCCTGACCGATATAATCAACCTCGCTCAATTGCTTTTCATGCACTCTTTCTTTGGATTCTGCCGGCGTGGCAATGACTTCCAGGCAACTGTTGGTTTGTTTTGCCAGGCAACAGGCAAAGTCCAGGCCCGGAATATTGTTATCCCAAGTCCCGGCAATATATTTTATGATCTGCATGGTATTCTTTTTACGAATTTATACAGCTTCTATCCGATCTGTATTGACCGGGGAATGGAGGTCCCCTGATTTTCGTCAGCTAATCCTGGCCGGGTATTGGAGTACAATTGGTAAAATGTAAACAGCCCGTTAATGACAAGGATCATTATATGTTCCAACGCAGGTCAGATAAAGCCGGCGCCGCCTGCTATAGTTTTGAATCAAACTTATTAAGATGGCACAAACACTGTATTTATCACCCCGTAAACATATATATGAACTGCAGCAGGAATTTGCGGCTTTTTATCCCTATCTCCGGTTGGATCTGTTTCATCACCAGTATAGTGATATTACAGGCCGCCCTGTAAAGATCATAGCAAGGTCATCGTTACTGGAGGCGGCAGGTTTGAAGGAGGAGGGCTCTATGGATATCAGCGACATCATGACCATTTCAGAACTGGAATCTTCAATGAAAGAAAAATTTGGCCTGATCGTCCAGGTTATCCGGCAATCAGGCAGTATCTGGCTTGAAACTACAATGACGGATGACTGGACCCTCAAACAACAGAATGACCATGGCCGCGAACTAAGCAAACATATTATTGCGGATCAAGCGGAGGACTTCGATCTTGGGCGGGGTAATCTTTCCTAAGGAAGGATTATTGTTTACCGGAACATCAATAGGATTTGAAGAGGATCTTCCAGCCGGAGACTGTTTGCCAGAATGAGGTTTTCTGCACTGCTGATTTTCTTGCGAAGAAGAAATATTCGAGGCTATTCCAGAAGAAAAACCATCCTGCAGGTTCGAGCAGTATACGCAAGGGTGTTAAATGGGCCCATCGCTGGTTGCCGGGGATATTGATGACAACACTGACAGACATTATGATAATGCTGATACAAAGGAATGCGATATTTCTTCCGGTGTCCTTTTTTACTGCCTGCAGATAGTGTTCGTATTCATGGTTGAAGTGATTCTTTAACCTTTCCGTGATCAGGCGTTCGTCTTCTGTGTTCCTGACAGCAACCGGCACCTGGAGAATGAGCAGGTCGGTATTTTCTTCCCTCCGCCTGAAGGCTATTCCCAACTCATGGATGAAATCTTCAGAGACTCGGCGTTTCAGTAAGGTCCTTGCGTCAAAATCAGAATAGATATCATCGTAGCTGTCCAGCCACAAACTAAGTTCTGCCATGGGATGGAATTGAAAGAACGGCCGCCGGGGGCGGCCGTTGTAATCCTGTTTATTTAACAGCGATCTGCTTGCTGGAGTTTTTCTTTACCTCTTCTTTTACAGGTAAAGAAAGCTTTAGCACTCCGTTTTCATAAAGGGCATCAATCTTGTCTTTATTTACCTGGGAAGGCAGGGTGAAACTCCTGCTGAAAGCAGTGTAGTTATACTCCTTACGGGTAAATTTCTTTTCTTTTTCTTCTTTGGTCTCCTCTTTTTCAGAGCTGATGGTCAGGATATCGCCGTCGATATCAATTTTGAAATCATCCTTTTTCATTCCAGGAACAGCCAGCGACAGTTCATAGGTGCCATTATTTTCGGTAATGTTCACGGCTGGCATGGTTGATAAACGGCTCGGGAAATAACCGTTATCAAACCACTCGTTCCATGGTTTTAAGAAGTCATCGAAGAGCACCGGCCATCTTTCGGCAGATTTCATTAATTGGTTTGACATATACACCTCCTTTGGTTATAAATGATAAAAAATGATTGGATATTTAATATTTATAGCAGGCTGTCTCATTTTTCATGAAATGATATCATGGGCACAAATGCTTCTTTGGCGAGCTCCTTTGATTTGCTTTTATGAAAAAGGCTTTGAAGGAAACTGTATTTTTTAGGAAGCACGATGAGCAATTCAATATTGTTTTTCTGGATAAAATCAAGAATGGCTTCAGCTATGTCTGAGCGGTTGAGAAACTGATAGGAGGGGTGGAGGTCGGCAAGCATCTGTTGCAGATCGCTGGCACCGTCCATGACCGGCTGCCGATAGGGCTGTTCCTCATCAGCATGCACATGCAGCACGAATAATTTGGCTTTGAAGGTCTGTACAAGATCTTTGATAACAGCAACAGGCACGGTGCTGCTCACCTTTTCAAAATCACAGGCCAATGCAATATTTTCAGGTGATTTGAATTTGGCCCCTTTGGGAATAACGATCAGCGGCCAGCTTAAATGAGTAACCGCAGCACTGGTTTCACTGCCGAGCAGTAATTTTTCGAAACCGGTGTTACCATGTGAACTCATTACGATAGCATACGGCCTTGTTTTATCACAATATTGCTGAAGATTGGTGAGTAAGCCGCCTGGGAAAATGGCTGTTTCAATGGGAATACTGCCTTTTGAATAGGCTTCAAGATCTGTCTTTGCCTGTTGCATAAAATCCTCTGCATCCTTTTGCAGCGTATTGAACACCTGCGGCGGCACCGGCACTTCGGAAAATGCCAGGGGCAGGGGATAAGCATGGAATAATACAATTTTTGCATTCAGTTTCTCTGCCAGCGCTACAGCATATTCTGTTGCATTCAGCGCTATTGCTGAGAAATCTGTTGGAACAATGATCGTTTTCATGTTTAATAATTTTATCCATTCAGGAATGGGATCTGAGATCGATGTTTCAAATTTATCATAGTGATGCTCCTCCAAACAATGATAGCTGTCAAAATCCGGGATGATAGCGGTCATAATATTGCGGATCCCTTAGCATGCAATGCTTCTCAGTGACAATGCGCTATGAAGACCGGGAGATTCGTGCTTTTGATCACATGGTCTGCCAGGCTCTTCTTTAACCACCGTGATGTCTGGCTCCGTCCATACGACCCAAGTACGATGAGAGTCCCTTCTTTCTGCCGGTGGAGGTACTTATCAATTTCCTTTGTGATGTCACCGGCTGCAGTTGCAAAGTCAGATTTTTTAAAGTGACGCTTTACCAGTTCTTTCATCAGCAAGCCGTCAGGAGCTATTCTCGCTTCGTTCTCTTCGACGATGGAAATAACTTCCATGGGAAGATCTTTGGACAAGGGCAATGCATAATCAAGCATTTTGACAGCAAAAACAGATGATGGTGTGCCGTCGTAGAAGTGAACGATCTTTCGGAAGGGATGGAAGATCTTTGGCGTCACCAGTATGGGACACATTGCTCCGGCAAGCAGGTGCTGAACAAGATGAGTTGGCTGAGGTTCGTTATAATGTGAAAATGTTTCCCGCCCATGAATAATGATGAGGTCTGCAAATACGGATTCATGGAGGATATCTTTGATAGTAATATTTCCATTCCTGCGTACAGTATACTGTATTGCTTCATTGCGGCAGGCTGCTTCAAAGTCTGAGACGGATTTTGCGCGTCTGTCGCTATCGCGGCGGTTCAGGGCCGCTTTTAGCTGCTCAACCGGCTGTTCTGTTACTAGATCATAAACAGTATAACTGGTATAGAGTGCCGATTCCGGGAACAGGCCAACCAGGTATGCATTATTCTGTTTGGCGAGATGAACGGCATATTCCGCTGTACTGGCATTATATTTAAGCCCATCAAGTATGGCGAGGACCTTGTTCATTTTTTTTTAGGCTGTCAGATATGTGAAATAAACAGGGGGCGTGGAATAGTATTTATAACAAAATCGGCGTCGCTGTGAGTGAAGAACCTGGATAAGGCAGTTCTCCCATAAGATCCCATTACGATGATATTGTTCTCCCGTTTCAGCAGGTAATCAAACATCTTATCTTTCACATCTCCTTTCTGTACTTCAAATCCAATAGCCGAATAGCGCTGTTGTAGCCATTCCAGCATTTGCTCCCTCTCAGGGCCCTGCCAGATACCATCTTCCGCAATGCGGAAGACGATCACACGTTTGTCATACAGCTCTGGAAAAAGATAAGCGAACTGTTTAATGGCGTATGCCGCATTCTTTGAGCCATCATACATAAAAATGATCTCATTGATAGCAGTATAACTTTCCGGGGCTATGATCACCGGGCATTCTGCATGCCGCAGAATCTGCTGTACAAGATCGGACGGGGTACCTGTGTATCCTTTAAAACTCATGCATGCGTCCAGTATAAGCAGGTCGGCAAACCTGCTTTCTGTTTCCATCTCGCGGACCGGTACACTTTTATCTTCATGTACTTTGCATGCTACCTGGTTGGCCTGGCAAATAGCCCTGAACTTTTCAATATTAGCCGTTATCTTTTTTGCTTTCGTCGCCAATGCTTTCGACCGCTCATCAATCTCCCATTCAGGATAATTACCTCCACCGGTCACTTTCCAGATGAGCTGTTCGTTTTCCACCAGGTTTTCCAGGAATATACCTGTAAGAGGCGATGCTTTGATCTGTGCAATGGCACAGGCAAAATTTAAGGCCTGTTCGTTTAATTCTTCGCCATTAATGGCAATTAATATCTTTTGCATAAAAGTCATTTTTTACTTGTGAGCAATGAATACAGGAAGACGATGGCTGGTAATAGTGTCAGTCATAAAACTCTTTTTGAAGATCATGGAGATATCTCCCCTGTTGAAAGCACCGGCTACTACTATCGGATTCCTGATCTCTGATACCCATGTGTTAAAGAATTTTTTGCCATTGGCATCAAGATGCACTTCATTCAGTTTGGGATAATGGCACCTGATCAATTCCATAATGGAATCATGCCCCGGAATCTGATGGTTGGTTTCAGGATTGGCATATACCAGGGTTGTTGGCTGACTGGCCAATTCCGGGAACAGGTAGGCAAACTGCTTGATGGCATAGATGGAAGCTCCTTTGCCATCGCATGTAAGTATGTTGTTGGTAGGGAACGCAGACTTTTCGGGGATGACGAGTACAGGGCAATCAGTGTGATGAAGCATCTCTTTCAGGTAATCGTTCAGGTCAACGCCGGCTTGCGAATAGAACAGGTCGCTGCCGATCAGCAGCAGATCGGCATAGATGGTTTCTTTTTTCAGTTCGGGTAATGCAAAATCGAAATATTCTTTATGTACTGCGAAACGGATATTATTCTGGCGGCAGTATGTTTCAAAGTGGTGAATGGTCGCCTGGATGGCCTCCGTGGTTTGTGGTTCAACCAGTGGTATATATACACCGTCGGCAATATTGGCGGCGGCATAGCTCCATAAGCTGGCATAATCTACCTGGGGCAAAAAAGCACCGACCAGCAGGATGGGCTCTTTTTTATTCAATTCGGACGCAAACTGCATCATTCCCTCAGAATAATGTCCATTGTCAAATGCGGCGATCACCTTTTTCATAATGATTTTTTTTACAAATATGGAGCAATAGGTCAGTGCAATCCTATGATGGTAATACAGGCGATGTATGATCATCGTCAGTCTTGCGTACTGGAACCGGCACTTTCCAGGGGAGGTTTGTCTTATATACCTCAAACCAGAAAACGCTGGCAAATGCAGTTGCAAAGCTTATCCCGAACATTACCGGGCTTATAGCCGTCAGCCCAAATAGTTGACGAACGGGAGTGTATAGCAGGAGCAATCCAAGAAAGATCGCTGAACTTCCCAGCACCGGCAATGCCAGCCTGTTCTTGTAGCGGATGGTGGTAAATATTGTTTGTGTATATGATCTTACAGCGAATGTGAGAAAAACATTGGAAAGGATCAGTGTAGTAAAAACCATGGTCCTTGTTTCTTCAAGCGAGTGGCCTGACCGCATGGAGAAATAATATAACAGCAATACCCCGGCAGCAATAATAATTCCCTGTGTTATGCTGATCAGCAGATCACCCGGGCCAAGTAACGGATCACTTTTCTTTCTTGGGCCTTTTTCAACACTGAAATGTTCGACAGGTTCTTTTTCAAAAAATACTGAGCAGGTCGGTCCCATGATAAGTTCCAGGAAAATAATATGGATAGGGGTGAAAATATTCGGGAATACCCATCCAAGGATCAGCGGCACAGAGGCAGTAAGTATGATCGGGATATGAATGGCGATGATGTAACGTACTGCTTTTAACAGGTTGTGATAGATCTTGCGGCCTTCTGTGATAGCCACATTGATCTTATCAAGATCATCATCTGTGATTACGAGGTCGGCTGCCTGTTGCGCCATTTCAGTTCCCCTGTTGCCCATAGCGATCCCGATATCAGCAACCTTGAGTGCCGGCGCATCATTTACGCCGTCGCCTGTCATGGCTACCGTATGTCCATGCTCTTTCAGATGCCGGATCACTTTCAGCTTTGCACCCGGGAACATTCTTGCAAATACGTTGGCGTTGCTGATCGCTTCTTTCAATTCCTCATCCGTCATTTCCATAACCTGCTGACCGGTATAGCAAAAAGCCGGCTGCCTGATGCCTGTCTGCTGAGCGATCGCTATAGCGGTATCGGCAAAATCGCCTGTCAGCAACTTGACGTTCACTTTTGCTGCATATAGCCTGCGGATCACATCAGGAAGATTTTTCTTTGGCGGATCGAATAGTGCAAGTAGTCCTTCAAACTGCCAGGCAAAATCGTCCTGCCTGTCGGGGAATGTTCCGGTATGTATTGCACTTGCTACTCCCAGCATCCGGAATCCATTGCTACCCATTTCCGACACATGCCGTTCTATTCTTTTACGCTCCTCCCCGGTTATGCCGCAAACATTCAGTATCCGTTCTGGTGCGCCTTTAGCTGCCACAATGATCTGATCATTGAAACTGTATACGTGGGTCATCATTGGCACCGAACCTTCCAGCGGATATTCATGGATCATTTGCATCGCAGGATGAACTGTGGTGGCCGGCATTTTTAGGTAAGCCTGGAGGATCGCTTTTTCCATGGCATCAAAAGGCTCCGATTCGCAGGCAAGCATGGCAGAGCGCAATAAGTGATCGCAGCCCGGAAAATTATCTTCCGCATGGCAGAGCTGATCTGCCTGGTAATTGTACACAGTATCCAGTACCATTTTATTTTCGGTGATCGTGCCTGTCTTATCGAGGCACAACACATCCACACATCCCAGGTTTTCGATGATCTGTGGTTGCCGGGAAATAATCCCCAACTTGCTCATTTTATAAGCGCCCAATGCCATAAAAGAAGAAAAGGCTACAGGGATCTCTTCCGGTATGGCAGACATGGCCAGCGTCAACGCAAACAAAAGGCTTGTAGAGAATTCATGATAATGAAGGAAGTTGATCGTAAAGATCAACACAAAGGCGAGCAGACCGAATAAAGCCAGTTTGTTGACAAGCCGGCCTACTTGTACCTGCAGCACTGTTTTATTCTGCAACTGATCTTCTACCAGGTGCCCGATCTGCACCAGCTGTGTGTTATTGCCTGTAGCGGTGACCATGGCGAGGCAACTGCCTGAATTGATCAATGTGCCCTGATATATTTCTTTGCTGTCGTTGGAAGAGGTTTTTGCAACAGGAACGGATTCTCCTGTCAATACAGCTTCATTAACAGTAAAATCGTTTGCCTGAAGGATAACGCCGTCTGCAGGGATCTTTTTGCCTTCCTCGAGCAGCATGATATCGCCCGGTACAAGCTCTCTTGAATGGATGATCATTTGCTTGCCATCCCGCACCACCGTCACTTCAGGAGAAGTCATTTCTTTTAATGCATGTATGGCTTTTGAACTGCGTACTTCCTGATAAAAACCTATGGTGAACACGATCAGGGTGGCCACCAGCATCATGAACCCTTCAGGATTCTTGCCAAGAATGAAATACAGGCAGCAAGCTATTATGAGCAGGATCGACATTGGCTCCTTTATAAAAGAGGCCAATAGCTTTAGTGAGCGGAAACGTTTATTCCGGCTGAACTCATTTTTCCCATATTTCTCCTGTAATTGCGGGATCGAGCTGCCTGATAACCCGCTTAGTCCGGATAGCGCTTCTGCAATGGACGACATACATATGTTTTAGAAATAAACGTATAAAATGCCGGTACCAATTTATCCACGTTCCTGAGGTAGCCAAATGATCTATTGCAAAGGTAGGGTTGATTTTGATCAGGCCATTGCCAGTGGGCCGATATGCATTCAAATCATCCTGCCTGCTGACGCTGATCATTGCCAAAGCAGTCACTATTTTGTCTTTTTGTATTAAAAGATCGCTTTGGATATCAAATGGCTGATATTTTTATTTACCGGTGCTGCCTTTTCGAGGGCGGCAAATGATCTTTATTCAATGCCGGCGCCTGTAATGCAGCCGGTGCAACAGATATCCATTTATCTCACTTTTGATGACGGGCCTATGATGGGTAGCGGGTTCCTGGATTCACTGACAGCTACTGACAGCATACCGGTTGATGTTTTCCTGATCGGGGCACAGGTGTCCAGGGATGAGAAGGCAAAAAAGATCTTCGGGCAATATCAGAAGAATCCCTTTGTTGAAATCGCCAATCACAGTTATTCTCATGCCTCAGGCCATTATCGTATGTTTTATTCACATCCGGAAAAAGTTGTCGGCGACATCTTGCTGAACCGAACATTTCTTGCCCCGGAAAACAACCTGGTGAGATTGCCTGGCCGCAATACCTGGCGGATTGCCAACAGGAAACGGACTGATCTGACCGATGCTGATCCATCGGCCGATTCCCTTGTGAAACTCGGTTTTCAATTAGTTGGCTGGGATATGGAATGGCGTTTCGATTCCACACTGCAGCAATATTTCTCCGCAGAAAAGATGATCGCCTATGTCAGGAACAGTGCCTGGAACAATGTATTTGAAAAGGGGCATGTAGTTATCTTATGTCATGACTGGATGTTGCCTGATCCTTATTTCCGGGAGCAATTGATTTTATTCGTTAAAACTGTAAGAGCAAAAGGGATAGCAGGGTTTTTGCATTTAAATAAGTACCCCGGCATTAAATCATGTGTGGATCCGCCCCTTGTTACTGATAATAGATTATGAATTTTAAGCCATGCAAAACGAATCTCTATATCAAAGAATATTGAAAAACTGGAGACAGTTCCGTTTCGAAATTTCCAGTTTTGCCCTGATCGTGCTTGGCGTATGGCTTGTCTGGAAGCTGACACGCAAGCCTTTTGTTCCCGACTGGGTCGTGTATGTGATCGTTCTTTGGTGTATTGCGCTGGTGCTGCACCTGTGGCGGATCATTTACCTGATAAGAAAAACAAAGAAAAAATAACTAAACTCTTCTTATATGAAAAGCCTGATCGTTTATCAAGGAAGATATGGCGCCACTCAGCAATATGCCGAATGGCTGCATCAAAAATTTGCTCTCAACCTGTTAACTGCGACTGCATGCGGTGAAGAGCAACTGAAAGATACAGAACTGGTGGTAATGGGATCGAGCGTCTATATCGGGAAACTGGAGATCTCGAATTGGGTTAAGCAGCATTCTGCTACTTTGCGGGGCAAAAAGTTGGTATTATTTGTAGTGAGTGGTACGCCAAAAGATCAAACCGAAAAACTCCGGCAATATGTAAGGTCTTCCCTTCCTGACTTTATTGCGGAGAAATGCGATGTCTATTATCTTGACGGCCGCCTGGTCTATAATAAACTTTTACGCAAAGACAGGTTTATGCTGCGCATGGGTGCGCTTTTTGCAGGTAAAGTGAATGGCCATAAAATGCTTGCAGGCTATGATGGCGTTAAAGAAGAAAACCTGGCCGACCTGTATCAGCACCTGGAAGAAATGCTGTATCAGCACGCCTTATAAATTTAATTCCTTATTCACTTTAATTCAATAAATATGAAAGCGGCAAACAGGTCCATTTTCAGCTACCTACAGATATTCCTCCGGTTCAATACACATCTTTCCATATTTCTTGTTGTGTTGCCCATTTTATGGCTTGTGCAATACATTGAACGGGATATCTGGGGACCTGAATGGCTAATTGTTATCTCCATTGTTTGGGGAAGTGTGCTGTTGATCCATTTTCTTGTTTCGTGGTGGAAACTGCGCATAAAAAGAAACCAGAACCGATAAATTTTTATATCAATGTATACATATCAGACCGCTGAAGATGCTGTGAAAGTGATAAAGTCAGGCGACCGTGTTTTCCTGCATGGAAGTGCTGCAACGCCAACTGTGCTGATCAAAGCCATGCAGGCCAGGTACAGGGAACTGAAAAATGTTGAACTGGTCAGTATTACCAACCTCGGCGATAATAATTTCAATGAACCGGTAGTCAGGGAAAGTTTCTTTTTCAACGCCCTGTTCGTGAGCGCCAATACACGGGCGGTAGCCAACAGTTCTTATGGCGATTATGTGCCTTTGTTTCTTAGCCAGATACCAGGGCTCTTCAGAAATAGGATTTTTCCTATTGATGTTGCACTTATACAGGTATCACCGCCGGATGCACATGGTTACTGTTCATTAGGCACTTCAGTTGATATTGCGCTGGCTGCAGTGGAAACTGCAGCTTTTGTGATCGCACAGGTAAACAACCGTATGCCACGGACAGCGGGGGATGGTTTTGTGCATGTAAGCAAGATCAATACGCTGGTGAAATGCGATACAGAACTGCCTGAACTGGATTATTCTTCAGCAGCATCGGTTATCAGTGAAAAGATCGGTCAAAATGTGGCCAGTCTTGTTGAGGATGGCGCAACTCTGCAGTTGGGTATTGGGTCAATACCTGACCAGGTTTTGAAAAACCTTTATGGCCACAAGGATCTTGGACTTCATACGGAGATGATGAGCGATGGAGTGATCGATCTTATCGAAAAGAGTATTATCAACAACAGGTTTAAAAAGAACAGTCCGGGACAGTCTGTTACCAGCTTCCTGACAGGTACACGCCGTTTGTATGACTTTGTGGATGATAACCCATCCATTAAAGTTATGGACATCAGTTATGTGAACGATATCAGTGTGATCAGGCAGAATCCAAAAGTTACAGCGATCAACAGTGCTATAGAGGTGGACCTGACCGGCCAGGTATGCGCTGACTCGATCGGTACTTATCAGTATTCCGGGATAGGCGGTCAGATGGATTTTATGCAGGGCGCTGCATTGTCCGAAAGAGGAAAACCGATCATTGCTTTGCCTTCCATTACATCAAAAGGGCTTTCAAGGATCGTCCCTTTTTTAAAGGAAGGGGCAGGTGTGGTTACTACACGTGGTCATATACACTGGGTGGTCACCGAATACGGCATGGTGAACCTTTATGGAAAGAATCTCCGGCAACGTGCTATGGCATTGCAGAGTATTGCACATCCGCAACACCGCGAATATCTTGACCGGATGATCGCCAAACGGTTCCGTCATGAACAGCCCGGTGTTTATATTTCGAAGAGCGATACAGCAATCCAGCCGGTATATTAAAGTGGCCCGGATACAGGCCGGGTGAAAACTAAACGAACTAATAATTTTTCCGATGGATGTTCCCTTTCGGTTCCCATATGCTGTCGATCCTGCTTATTCCAAAAAGGTCGCTTATTTCTGCATGGAGTTTGGCATACATCAGCCGTTGAAAACTTATGCAGGAGGTCTTGGGTATCTGGCGGGCTCACAAATGCGTGGTGCGTTTGCCTTAAAGCAGGCTGTGATCGGTATTGGAATACTTTGGAAGTTTGGTTATTATGACCAGGTCAGAAAACAGGATCAGACAATGGATGTCCTCTTCCAGGAAAAAGTGTACGGCTTCCTGGAGAAAACCGATATGCGTTTTACTATCCGGGTGTCGGGACATGAAGTATTTGTGACAGCGTACTATCTTCCGCCTGAAGTGTTTAACACGGCGCCTGTTTTTTTCCTGAGCACAGACATTCCTGAAAACGATTACCTGTCGAGGACGATCTGCCATAAATTATATGATTCAAATCCCGAGTCAAAAATAGCTGCAGCCATCCTGTTAGGGCAGGGTGGTGCCCGGCTGCTGGAAACACTTAATTGGCAGCCTGACGTGTATCATTTGAATGAATCGCATGGGATGCCACTTGCCTTTTATTTATATAGTAAGTATGGAAGCCTGGAAGAGGTGAAACGAAGGTTGGTTTTTACTAATCATACCTGCGAAGCCGGCGGCAATGAAAAGAATTCCGTATCGCTGTTGGCTAAGATGGGATTTTTCGGATCAATTGATCCGGCTGAAGTTAAACGGCTCATACAAACAGATAACGAAATGCTGGATAATACATCCGCAGCATTGCAGATGGCGGGTATCGCCAATGGAGTTTCCAGGATACATGCAACAGTGTTACAGCATTGGTGGAATACTGTTCCGGGAGCCTGCAAGATCATATCCATCACTAATGCGCAGGATTTTGCATACTGGCATGATGAACAGATGTACGGAGCTGTTGCCAATAATGATCAGGCTGCATTCATGTACAGAAAAAAGGAGGCAAAGAAACTTTTATTTGAAGAAGTGGCAGATCAAACCGGAGAAATGTATGATCCGGATGTCTGTACTATCGTATTTGCCAAACGTTTTGCCAACTATAAAAGAGCGGAATTGCTATTGTCCAATATGGACCGGTTTAAGCATATCGTCAGCAATAGTATACGACCCGTACAACTTATCTGGTCAGGAAAGCCTTACCCAATGGATTTCCCGGCGATCGCATTATTTAACAGGATCGTCAATATCTGCAAAACATTTACGAATTGCTCTGTGCTGGTTGGTTATGAAATGAAACAGTCCAGGTTGCTGAAGGGCGGAGCTGATATCTGGCTCAATGTTCCCAGGATGGGCCATGAAGCGTCTGGGACCAGTGGAATGTCTGCAGCTATGAACGGAGCTCTGAACGTATCTATGCCCGATGGATGGTTCCCTGAATTTGCAAGGGATAAGATCAACAGCTTTGTTATTCCGCCGGCGGATCCAATGCTGCAGGACCATGAGCAGGATGAACGGGATGCCAATACCTTGTATGACCTGCTGGAAAAGGAAGTCATACCGTTGTATTATGATGCACCGGATAAATGGATAGCCATGACAGAGCAGGGGATGAAGGATGTCAGCCCTGCTTTTGACAGTAAAAGAATGATGAAAGAATATTACGAACTCTTATATCATCATTAATATGTTCTGATAGGCGCAATAACCGGTCAGGATTTTACGACCAACTGATTTTCTGCTGTCTTTATATTTTCGATCCCCTTTAAAAGTGCATCAGGATTGAAAGAGATACTTGAAATCCCTTCTTCTACGAGAAACTGTGCAAAAGCAGGCATATCGCTGGGTGCCTGTCCGCATAACCCGATCTTAATTCCTGCATGTTTTGCTTTCTGTATCACACTGGCGATCATCTGTTTTACAGCAGGGTCCTGCTCATTGAAAATATGATTGATGATCGCTGAATCCCTGTCCACTCCCAGTACAAGTTGTGTAAGATCATTGGAGCCTATGGAAAATCCATCAAACATAGTGGCAAATTCTTCTGCCAGTAATACATTGGACGGTATTTCCACCATCATATAGATCTCGAGGGTATTGTCAACATTCCTGTTCAATCCATACACACGCATGGTAGAGATCACTTGTTTTGCCTCGTCAAGCGTACGGCAGAATGGGATCATTACTTTTACGTTCGTCAAACCCATTTCTTCACGCACCCGCTTGATGGCTGCACATTCCAGCTCAAATCCTTCCCGGTAATATTCGCTGTAATAACGGGATGCTCCTCTGAAGCCAAGCATTGGGTTTTCTTCTTTGAGTTCAAATGCTGCGCCACCGGTTAGGTTTGCATATTCATTCGTTTTGAAATCACTTGTCCGGACGATCACATCTTTAGGATAAAAAGCTGCGGCAATTGTTGCAATGCCCTGCGAAAGCTTGTCAACGAAATATTCTTTTTTATCGCTGTAGCCAGTTGTCAGTTTGGCCAGCTTTTTCCGGACCTCTTCATCCTGCAACTGATCATAGCGGACCAATGCCATGGGGTGGACCCGGATCGCATGCGTGATGATGAATTCCATACGCATCAGGCCAATCCCGTCATTGGGATAAAAGGAGAGTTTGAATGCCTGGTCCGGATCGCCAAGGATCATCATAGCTTCTGTAGCTGCCGGCCTGGTGATGCCTGCCAGATCAATATCATTGGTGGAGTAGGAGAGAGCCCCTTCATATACATGGCCTGTTTTTCCTTCACTGCAGCATACAGTGATAATATCACCATCCTTTATTAAAGAGGTTGCATTACTGCACCCGACCAATGCCGGCACACCCAATTCACGGGCAACTATAGAAGCATGGCTGGTTCTCCCGCCTTTATCAGTAATAATCGCTGCCGTTCTTTTCAGTACCGGGTCCCAGTCAGGACTGGTAATGCTGGTTACAAGTATTTCGCCCGCATTTATTTTATCAGCATCGGCCGGCGACAGGATCACCCGTGCAATACCTGTCGCGATCTTTTCTCCAACAGCATTGCCTTCCACGATCGCCCGGCCTTTTTGAAGAAGTTTATATTCAGTAATATGGTGAGGGTCCTGGTTGGAATGTACGGTTTCCGGCCTTGCCTGAACAATGAACAGGGCGCCTGAAATGCCATCTTTTGCCCATTCAATATCCATGGGTTTTCCATAGTGATCTTCAATTATCAGGCACCAGTTGGCCAGCAGGTAAATCTCTTCTTCGCTAAGGGTAAAGGCAGCCCTCTTCTCTTCCGGTGTTTCAATATTGACAGTGGATATTGGATCATCAGGACCGGCAGCCTGTTTATAGATCATCGTCAATGCTTTTTCGCCAAGCTTTTTCTGGATGAGTGCTTTCTGTTTATTTCGCAGGGTTGGTTTGAATACAAGATACTCGTCTGGATTGACAACCCCCTGCACAATGTTTTCACCAAGGCCCCATACTCCGCTGATTGAGATCACATCGGGAAATCCTGATTCGGGTTCAAGCGTGAAGGCGACACCTGAACAGGCAAGATCACTTCTTACCATTTTTTGAATACCGACAGAAAGTGCAACTTTTTCATGGGCAAAGCCATTGTCTTCCCTGTATTTAATGGCCCTGTCTGTATAAAGGGAAGCAAAGCATTGCTGCACTGCCTTCAGCACATTCTGCTCACCCGTAATGTTGAGATAGGATTCATGTTGCCCTGCAAAGCTTGCCTGCGGCAGGTCTTCCGCTGTGGCGCTGCTGCGCACGGCCACCGTGCTGAGGTTGTTCTTGTCAAGATGATGATATGCATTGAGTACCGATTGGATAAGGTCATCCGGGAGTTTAGCTTCCAGTATCAGTTTTCTTGCTGCTGCACCGATCGATGTAAGGTTTTGAAACGAAGGACGTTCCAGTTTTTGCATAAGCTGATGTAACGGCTGCTGCAGCGAATTAGCTGCAAGGAACCGGTTAAATGCCTGTGCTGTTACAGCAAACCCTTCAGGAACGGTAACACCTTTGCCGGAAAGATGGGCATACATTTCTCCGAGGGAAGCATTCTTGCCGCCAACAATGGCTACATCGTTGATTGAAATTTCAGCAAATGACAGAATGTTATTATTCATATAGTATCAGTTATAAATGGATCAATAAATAGAGATCTGATGTTGTAAAATGAGTATCAAGTTAATTGTTGTGCAATTGTAGTTTATTGATGGGTATCAGATCTGTCCGTGATATTCGTCACTGCCTGGCAACACACTCCTTCGGGTACAGATCAGACAGCGGAATGACTGTAGTCATCTATTATTGTAGCTAAAATCCATTTCTTTGAACAAAACATCGTTATGTTCGGAAAACTTGATTCACGGCAAATGGAGGAATTACTTGGCAGACAGCTAGTAGGCAGGCTGGGCTGTCATGCGAATGGAACAACTTATGTTGTTCCTATCAGCTATGCTTATAAAGACGGTTATATCTATTGTCATACAGCGGAAGGGTTAAAGATTTCCATACTCCGCCAGGAGCCCCGGGTATGTTTTCAGGTAGACAATACTAAAGATTTTTCCAACTGGCAAAGCGTGATATGCTGGGGAGAGTTTGAAGAATTAAAAGACCATGCAGAAAAATGGAATGCTTTGTCCATTTTGAATGCGCGTCAATTTCCCATGGTCCCGACAGAAAAAATGCAGATCAATACGGAGTGGCCTTTTGTTGATCCTGACACCGAAGATATTCAAGGCATTTTTTTCCGGATCAGGGTCGATGATATGACCGGCCGTTATGAAGACTCCGGCAGCAGCGGATCTCTTACAAATTAGATCGTTGCGGGATTTGTTTCAGGAGCTCCTGTACATCCTGTGGTTCGCAAAGCCTGCTTCCTTCATTCAGTGTCGCGGCTGTTCCGCAGGCTACGCCCAGTCGTAATGCTTCAGTAAGAGTATAATTTCTTGTAAGCCCCAATAGGATGCCTGCTACCATGCTGTCTCCTGCACCAACTGTGCTTTTACGTTTTACCGGAGGAGCGATGACCATCTCTGAGTGACCGGCTGTTACTAACATGGCCCCCCGCTCACCCATTGATATGATCATGGCTTCACATTTGCCCGAAGCCATGATCTGCCGGGCAGTTGCTTCAATTTCATTGTCCTGGATAAAAGATGTGCCGGCCAGAGCTGCCAGTTCACCCAGATTGGGTTTGACCAGGAACACGCCAGACCGGATGGCCTGCTGCAATGGCTTTCCTTTTGTATCAACGATAAACTTCGCTTTCTTTTTTTCCGCAATGATGGATAAGCGGGACATCATATTTACATCGATATTATCGGGCAAACTCCCGCTTACAACCAGGAATTCCAGTGATGGGATGTCTTCAATCAGTTTTATCAGTTTTTCAGATTGTGATGAGGTGACAGGAACCGCGGTCATACCAAGTCTGTACTGTTTGCCGGATGATGTTTCAGCAATCACAATGTTCTCCCGCGTTTGGATCTGTGTGGCTACAGTAAGGAAAGGGACTTTTTCGGTAAGCAGCATCTCTTCCAGAAATTTTCCCGTATAGCTGCCAGAAGGGAATATTGCTGTTGCATCAATATTGAAACGACGAAGTACCCGTGCAATATTAACACCACCTCCTCCGGGATCGAGTTGTACATGACCACACTTCAGTTTCCGGTCGGGGATTAGTTGCTCAATAAAAATTGTTTTGTCGACGCAGGGACTGAAAGTGACGGTGACAACAGTGGACATAACGATATTTTGTGAAAAGCTAACAATTGTCCGTTTCTGCACAGCTGATGAAAATAGATATACAATATGATCATTGTCATCTTTTCAACAGTTGAAAGTGTGCCGGTATATGTTGAGATACGTTAATGTATCGTAAATTTCAAAATCCGAATCCGATTTTTTAATACTTTTATCGCTATGCGAAGGGTCGTTCCGGGAAAATCATTTCTTCATCAGCTATTGCTCTGGTGCCTGTATGCCGCTTTTTTTGCTGTACAGCTCCATTTCAGGTATGCTGTTGTTCCTTCAGACCCTATGGCTATTCAACCGGAACTTACCAGTACCGGCGAAACAAAGGCCCAATCAGCATCCATCCTTAATGAAAGAGATGGGGCCGTAAAGTTTCAGGGACATCTGAACAAACGGTATTTTCCTACCAACTGCCCTTTACTGGCTCCTTCTGTTATCCTTTCCGAAAGAGAGGGATTTGTTATTGCTACCAATTATAGAAGAGATATTGCCTCGCCTATTATAAAACGGCATTATCATATCCAGGATCAGCGCGGTCCTCCTTTTGCTGCTTAAACCTCTCCATCACTGCTTTTAACCCTGATCACCGGCATTCTGCGGAATGCTGTAAACCGCCTGCTTCCGGCAAGGCGTAAATCTAATTTATTGATATGTTCATCAGCTATCGCTGCACTAGTGCGTTTGCGCTATTGCTGTCTCTTTGCCTGTCTGCTAAAGGACAGGTAAAAAGCCTTCCCCTTAAAGATCTTTTATCCGCCGTCAGTCATTACTCTCCTTCCTTGCAAACAGATTCTGTTGCCATCACTATCAGGGAGGCGCAGGAAGTGGCAACAAAAGCCGGCCGGCTTCCATCGCTTCGCCTGAATTACCAGGTAGATGCAGGGACAAACAATAATTTGCCGGGAGGATATTTTGCTAACGGCATTGTACCCGGAAATTCGAGAGTGAGGGTAGAAGGGAATGCCAGCGCTGCCCTTGGCGATCTGGGTATCGCAGGGTTTGACTGGGAGGTTTATAATTTTGGAAAGTTCGATGCAGAAAAGAAGGCAGCCCATGCTGATGTTGAAGTAGAGCGTGCAAGATTTGCCAGAAGCAAATATGAGATGCAGGCATATACTATCAGCAATTATCTCCAATTGTTAAGATTGCAGAATCTTCTCAATATTCAATCACTGAATATCGATCGCAATAAAGAGATCCGGCAATCTATCCAATCGCTGGCAAGAAGCGGTATTATCGCGGGAGTTGATACCAGCATTGCAGAAGCGGAACTATCCAAATCAAGATTGAATTACCTGGAGCTTACCAGCCAGTTCAGGCAGGTACAATTATCACTATCGGCTATCAGCGGCCTGAGGCCGGATGAAATACAGCCAGATACCAGTTTTGCAGCGCAACTGGCACAGTATTATACTGATGGTCAACTGCAGGAACTGGATACATTGGCCCACCCTGCCATTAATTTTTACCGGTCTGCCTATAATAACAGCCTGGTCAGGGAAGAATTGATCAGGAAAACCTATAACCCCAAAGTATCTGTACAGGCTGCATTATGGGCTCGCGGCTCCAGCATCAGCGCTGCAGATGAATTCAGGGACCTCTCTAAAGGACTTGGTTTTGAAAGAGGCAATTACCTGGTCGGCGTTGGGGTTACCTACAATATTTTTGATGCGAAAAGAAAAAGACTGCAATTAAATACACAGAAGGCCAATACAAATTATGTAGCTAAAGAGCTGGAAGAGCAAACTTCTTTACTGAGCCTAAGCATAGAACAAGCTAATGCAGCATTGCAGATAGCACAGGAGCGGTTGCAGGAAATACCGCATCAACTGGAAGCAGCACAGGCAGCTTACCGGCAAAAGCTTTCACTTTATAAAAATGGCCTTACCAATATCGTAGACCTCAATGCTGCATTAAGCATCCTTTACCGTGCTGAAACGGATTTTACAAATGCCAACTACAGCTATTGCAAAGCGCTGCTTCAAAAAGCAGTGAATGAAAACCAGGTGGATGCTCTTTTAAATGCATTAAAATAAGATAAACATGTCATTAGTCTCATCGGCCCTGAAAAGACCTATTGCTACAATGGTTATCACAGGCAGCCTTTTATTGTTTTCCGTACTGACCGCATTGAAAATACCGATAGATATTTTCCCCAAATTGAACCTGCCTACTATTTATGTTATCGAATCTTATGGAGGCATGTCTGCCCAGCAAATGGAGGGATTCTTCTCTACAAGGTTGCAGGACCAGTTCCTGTATGTAAATGGTATAAAAAATATTACTGCCAAAAATATACAGGGGCTGACCATGCTTAAGTTGAGTTTCTATGAAAATACAGATATGGCAGAAGCATCTGCGCAAGTGGCTTTGCAGGTCAACAGGGCAATGAAATTCTTTCCACCGGGTGCTTTGCCGCCCCAGGTGGTAAGGTTCGACGCATCATCGCTGCCGGTTGGTCAATTGGTGATCTCCGGGAAGTCCCGCAGTCTTAAAGAAATATATGACCTGGCTGCTACCCGGGTGCGGCCTGCATTTGCCTCCATTCCCGGGCTTTCCGCACCTCCTCCGTTTGGTGCCAATTCAAGGGCGATCACGATCAATGTTGATCCGAATAAACTGAGAAGTTATAATCTTACTGCTGATGAAGTGGTGAGTGCATTGGCAAAATTCAATGTGATGTCGCCGTCAGGAAACCTGCGCCTGGACAATTCAATGTACCTGACAACGATCAATACCCTGATAAAAGATGTGGATGGTTTTGGTGATATACCTGTTGTGTCGAAGAATGGTGTGCCTGTATTGATCAAGGATATTGCAAGGGTTGCGGATGCGGCTGATATCACGGTTGATTATGCATTGATAAATGGTAAGCGTTCAATATATATTCCCGTTGTAAAAACAGCAGATGCTTCTACCTGGGAGGTTGTTAAGAGCCTGAAGAAAAAATTACCGGAAATGCAGGGCCTGCTGCCGGATGATGTAAACCTTACCTATGAGTTTGATCAGTCTGTGTTTGTAGTTAACGCAGTTAAAAGCCTTATTTCTGAAGGCCTGCTGGGCGCCTTGCTTACCGGGCTGATGGTATTGTTATTCCTGCGCGACCTGCGCAGCAGCCTTATTGTGATCATCACCATTCCTGTATCCATTCTTATTGGCTTATTGCTGCTTGGCCTGTTCGGGCAAACGATCAATATTATGACGCTTAGCGGACTTGCCCTGGCAATTGGCATCCTGGTTGATCAGTCGACTGTAACGATTGAAAACATACACCAGCATCTCGAAATGGGAAAGAACAAGCGGCTGGCTATTTTCGATGCGTGCAGAGAAGTCGCTTTTCCGCTCTTGCTGATCCTGTTGTGTATCCTCGCCGTTTTTGCTCCATCTTTCCTGATGACAGGTGTTCCTAAAGCTATGTTCCTGCCGCTTTCCTTATCGATCGGGTTTACGATGATCGTTTCCTATATCGCTGCGCTCACGATTGTTCCGATACTTTCCAACTGGATGATCAAAGCAGATAAATACCAGTATCATCATGGCGCACTGCATGCTCATGCAGGACAGGCACTGGACCCGGCAGAAGTAAAACAGGTGAACAAGCATTTGAAGGAAGAATTAAAAGAGCCGGGTAAAAACGATTTTTTTGAGAGGATTAAAATAGGTTACATGAATGTTCTTCAAAAGAACATGCCCAGGAAAAAGTGGATACTGCCGCTCTACTTTATAATTGCTGTTGGATTGGCGGCTGCCTGCTTTTTATCCATAGGCAAGGACATGATGCCAAAGATCAATAACGGGCAATTCCAGGTACGGATCAAAGAACCGGATGGAACAAGGCTTGAACGGACAGAGGATAAAGTGAGACAGGTGCTTAAAATAATTGATACCACCGTCAATCATAATGTATCCATAAGCTCTACGTATGTGGGACTGATACCAAGCAGTTATGGATCGAGCAACCTCTATATCTTCAATACCGGCACGCATGAAGCCGTGATACAGGTCAATCTGAACCGCGATTATCATGTAAATACGGACGAACTGAAAGAAGCATTACGTAAAAATATCAGTCATAGCCTGCCGGGGCTTCGCATTAGTTTTGAACCGATCGATCTTACAGAAAAGATCATGAGCCAGGGGGCTTCCACGCCGATTGAAGTGCGTGTGGCTGGCAAGGATATCAAAGAAATTGAAGATTATGCCCACAAGGTGGTGACAAAGTTCAGCGCTATTCCGTTTTTACGGGATGTTCAGATCGCACAGCCGTTGAAGTTCCCGGTTGTTACCATCAGTATTGACCGTATTAAAGCTGCCCAGTTAGGATTGAATGTTCAGGATATTGCCCGGTCGGTTACAGCCAGCACTTCATCGAGCCGGTTTACTGAAAAGAACCAGTGGCTGGATGAAACGAAAGCATATACCTACCAGGTGCAGGTACAGGTACCGGAATATGTAATGAATACGATGGATGAACTCCGGGAAATCCCTTTGGTGAAGGGGCAGTCAAGCCCTGTTTTGGGTGATATTGCCACTTTTAATACCAGTTATGTTCCGGGTGAATATGACCGCAGCGGCCCAAGGCGGTTTTTGACGGTGAGTGCCAATATTCATAAGAAAGACCTGGGCGCCGCCACCACTGCAATAGAACATGCATTAAAAGACCTGGATGCGCCACCCAAAGGAATGAAGGTGGAGATCAAAGGAATGTCCAGCCTGTTGATTGAAACGCTGAGCAGTTTGCAAACAGGATTATTATTTGCGATACTGGTGATGTTTCTTTTACTGGCGGCCAATTATCAATCATTCAAGCTTTCACTTACGGTATTGTCAACGGTCCCTGCCGTGATAGCAGGCTCCCTGATCCTGTTGCTTGCTACGGGTTCCACGCTCAATCTTCAATCGTATATGGGCATGATCATGTCTGCCGGTGTATCGGTTGCCAATGCCATCCTGATCGTAACGAATGCAGAAAGCCTGCGGTTGAATTACCGGGATGCTACAAAAGCTTCGGTGATGAGTGCTTCTATAAGGTTGCGGCCCATCCTGATGACAAGCTTTGCCATGATCGCCGGCATGGTACCCATGGCTTTGGGGATGGGAGAGGCAGGCGAGCAATCAGCGCCGCTTGGGCGGGCAGTGATCGGCGGACTTGCAGCTTCCACGCTGGCTGCATTGTTCATATTGCCTCATGTATTTGCATGGACCCAACGCAAGGCGAAGCTTCATACTGTTTCCCTTTTGCCCGATGAAAACGAAAAAGAACTTTCCAACTGATCAATAAAAAGCATATCATGAAATATATCGTTTTATTTATTGCTGCCTCCGTTATACTGCTCTCTGCTTGCAATAATGATCAAAAGCCAGTAGAGCTTTCCAAAAAAGCAACCGCTTCCAGCGAGAGCAAGTATGAGATCGGTAAAGTGGTAGAGCAGCCACTGGCCAGTTATGTAAGATTGCCTGGTCAGCTTAAGCCGTTTGAAGAAGTCAATATTTATGGTAAAGTAAATGGGTTTGTGAAGGATGTTTTAGTGGATAGGGGTACGGTAGTAAGAAAAGGACAGGTGCTGGTAACGCTGGAAGCGCCGGAATTACGCTCACAGCTGCAATCCGCCATGTCAAAATTTGTGCATGCGCAGGAGAATGCAGCGGCCAGCAAAGAAAAGTACAGGAGGCTGAAAGAAGCAGCAAAGGAGGCTGGGGCAGTAGCGCCGCTGGACCTGGATATCGCCCTGTCACGCATGAAAGCTGATGACGCTATCGTGATGTCTGAAAAGTCGAATGTTGAATCCATGAGCAATATCGAGAGCTATCTTACAATCACGGCCCCATTCAATGGTGTGATCGTGCAAAGAAATGTTTCATCCGGTGCCCTGGTAGGGCCTGGAAGTAAATCAAATGATCAACCGATGCTGGTGTTGCAATACCTGGAGAAACTAAGACTGGAGGTTTATATACCGGAAGCATACGTAGATAAAGTGGATTTGAGGAGCCCGGTATTATTTGTCTTTACGGCAATTCCAGGCCGTGAACATAAGGCAACGATCAGCCGGTCTGCCAATACGCTGACGAATATGCGGTCGGAAGCTATCGAGATCGATATCAGCAATAAGGATCAGCAATTGAAGCCGGGGATGTATGCTGAAGTGAAAATTCCCTTACTGTCTGAATCAAAATCACTACTTATTCCCAACAACGCAATAGTGCGGTCAACTGAACGTCAGTATGTGATTGCCATCAGGAATGGTAAAGCAAAATTTGTTGTTATCCAGGAAGGGCTTCGTGCAAAAGATTCTACTGAGGTGTTTGGCGAACTGGCAGATGGAGATGAAGTGCTGTTGCACGCGACTGATGAAATAAAGGAAGGTACAGAGATCAAATAATAATAGCTGACCGGAGTATCCACCAGTCAGCATTACAGTTAAATAGTCAGATATGAAAAGTGTTTTAATTATTACGCTGGTATTAATATGCTCTGCATCATATGCGCAGGATAATAAACCGGCGTTCCCGGATAATGGCGTTTACCTGAAAGATTCAGATTATGTGCTGCACAAGATTACAAGCGGGTTTAACAGGGAAAAACGATATAAATTGATTGATAATAAGCGGGATTATCTTATTGTAAAAAGAGATACCATGGAACAGAAGTTCTTTTTGGATGATATATGGGGGTACCGCAAGAATGGTATAGACTGGAGGGTATGCAATGGTGAATGTTACCAGGTAGACTATACCGGTAAAGTATGTATTTATGAAATCCCTGGTAATGGAGTTGGAGAAGGAACCCGCACGTTTTATTATTTCAGCTCCACCTTGTCAAGTCCTGTTCATGATGTTACGAAGAAAAATTTAATAAATGCGTTTCATGATAATATCTCCTTTGTAAACAGAATCAGGCAGATGCCTTTAACAAGGTCGATCTTTAAAAGGAATAAAAGAACAGGACATTTTGTTTTTGTGGAATGGTTATGATCTTTCCGGCTCACCTTAGCCGATTAACATAATGAGCGTAACATGCTTCCCTGGAAATAAGCAGTATTGATTTTAGATAAAATCAGTCTGCAATCAGTTAAAATATGTAAAGCAGGTGTGAAGTCTAAAAATGTAATTTTAATTAGTCAATTAGACAATTATTATTGATGCATTAATAATCCGGGATAATATTGATTGTTCTGCATTATATGCCTCTACATTATTAACTACCTAATCAAACTGCTTATGCGACTACCATTGTCAAAATGGAAGGGTGGCACTCTATTGCTTTGCCTGAACCTCTTTATGCGGAAATTCTCCGTCTGTTTCCTGCTGATTTTTTCATTTCTGTTACAGATCAATGCCCAATCACAACCTGCCCAGTTGAAGATCACCGGCCAGGTGAGTGCTGATGACGGCAAACCCATGCAGGGCGTAACTGTGCAACTGAAAGAAAGCTTTATCAGCACCATCACCAATGCAGAAGGAAGCTTCACTATTATGGTGCCTGTAAAGAACAGCGGTATCCTGGTCTTTACTAATGTAGGATATGCTGATAAGGAAGTTAACATTAACAGTTCCACAGCAGCATTGAATATCCGGTTGAGTACGGTTGATAAATCGCTGGATGAAGTAATTGTTGTTGGTTATGGAAAACAGAAAAAGGCTACGCTTACCGGTTCTGTTACCCAGATCAATACCGATGAGATAAAGCAAAGCAGCTCTGTAAATATTTCCAATTCACTTGCCGGTCGCATGCCGGGCGTTATTGCCAACAACAGGAGTGGGGAACCGGGTGCAGACGGTTCCTCCATTTTGATCAGGGGTGCCGGAACCACAGGAAATGCCAGTCCCTTATTCGTTATTGATGGTGTGGCCAACCGGAGCGGTTTTGAAAGATTAAACCCTAATGATATTGAAAGCATCAGTATACTGAAAGATGCTTCTGCTGCTATCTATGGAGCGCAGGCTGCCAATGGCGTTATACTCGTTACCACAAAAAGAGGTAAAAGCGGTAAACCTACCATCAACTATGATGCAAATTTTGGCTTATCGCAACCTACCCGTGTTCCTAAACTGGTAAGCTCCTATGAATACGCTCTTTTCAGAAATGAGAAAGATGCGCGTCAGAATGCCGGCTCTCCTACATTTTCACCGGAGCAGATCCAAAAATATAAAGACGGATCCGATCCGCTTAACTATCCCAATACTGACTGGTATGATGAAGTGCTGAAACCCCTAACTCCTCAAACCCAGCATTCGCTTTCTGTTTCCGGTGGTTCAGACAGGGTAAAATATTTTATGTCGGGCGGATACACTTACCAGGATGCGTTTTACAGGAAATCGGCTACCAACTACAGGCAGTATAACCTCCGCATGAATATAGATGCGCAGGTTACCAAGCTGCTCAAACTGTCGCTTGATGTTGTTGGCCGCAACGAATACCGGAAATATGCACCAGCCGGTTCGGATTATATATTCCTTTCCATACTGGGCAGCTATCCGGGCCTTTCACCTTTTTATCCTAATGGATTGCCTGTGGCCGGTATTGAAGGCCCTAACCCCCTGCAACTGGCACAAGGCTATGATGGATACAGGAAAGCAGTTAATAATTCCATACAGACCTTAGCTTCTTTTGAACTTAAACTTCCTTTTATTACCCAGGGATTGTCATTGTCCGGTTTTGCTGCACATGATTTTGCATTCTATAATGGCAAATCATTCTCAAAACCTTTCGACCTGTACAGATATGACAGCACCAATAAAGAATATAATAATGTAAGTGATATATTGCTTAGTGATCCTTCCATTTCACAGAATTACGGAAGCAGTTTGCTGAAAACTTATCACCTGAAGCTGAACTATGAAAAACGCTTTGGCGATCACCGCATCAATACATTTGTAGCCGTAGAGCAAAGCGATTATTATAATGAAGGCATCAATGCTTCCCGCTCCAGCCTGGTGAGCAGCCAGATCGATCAATTGTTTGCATTTACCAATGATGCTACCAGGAATACTAATGGAAGTGATGCTGATCAGAATGCCCGCCGTAATTTCTTTGGCAGGGTCAATTATAGTTATAAAGACAAATATCTTGCTGAATTCGTATTCAGGAGAGACGGCTCTTTCAACTTCCCTCCCGGCAAGCAATATGGCAACTTCCCTGGCATTTCAATGGGCTGGGTGGCATCTGAAGAAGAGTTCATTAAAAAAGCATTGCCCTTTGTCAGCTTCCTGAAGCTGCGCGGCTCTTACAGCCAGCTGGGCAATGACCGGATCGCTCAATACCAGTACCTTGCCCGTTATACAGTAGCAGATCCGTTTGCTTACCAAACTTATTTCCTGGGAAATGATGATAACCCTGTTTATGCTCCCGGTTTAATGCCCGGTGTGGCTCCAAACCCTGATGTGACCTGGGAAGTAGAGAAGATGAAGAATATTGCACTGGAAGCTTCCATACTGAAAGGTAAACTTGATTTCAGCGTGGAATACTATACAGCCCGCAGGGACAAGCTGCTTGCACCACGCAATGCTTCCATCCCGGCTACCGCAGGCCTGATCCTGCCTGATGAAAATATCGGGCGTGTGGACCGTCATGGTATTGAACTTACCCTCGGTCATAAAGGATCGATCGGAAAGGATTTCACGTACTATGTTTCCGGCAACTTCACCAAAACACGCAGCACGATTGAATTTATTGATGAATCACCTAACGTAAAAGAATGGCAAAAACGCCAGGGCTATCAACTGGGTTCCTGGTTGGTATATAAAACCGATGGGATCTTCAATACACAGGAAGAGCTGGACCGGGAAGCCGCCAAATTACCTGGCAGCAAGGTCGGCGATATCAAATACATTGACTACAACAATGACGGGGTGATCAATGCGAATGATCAGGTCCGGATCTATGAATCACCCGTGCCATTGATCGTTTATGGTTTCAGAATGGGTGCCGACTACAAAGGATTGTCATTAAACCTGCTGTGGCAGGGACAGGCAAAAGCCAAACAGGTTATCCTTCCGCAAGCCAATAACGGTGAGTTCATTCCTCCCAAATGGTTGTATGATGGCCGTTGGACAGCCGATAACCCCGATGCAACACTGCCTGGTTCGTTCGACAGAACCTACGGCATCAATAACAGGGCTTCTGATTTCTGGCTGCAGGATATGTCTTTCCTGAAATTAAAATCTGCAGAACTGGCTTATACATTTAATTCTCCAGGACTAAAGAATATGGGTATCACCAATCTCCGTGTTTATCTCAATGGATTCAATTTGTTCAGCATTGATAAAGTGAAACACTATGATCCCGAAACCGTGGCATATACCGGGGCGTATTATCCGCAAACCCGTATTTACACGATCGGCCTCAACCTTGGTTTTTAATTGAACAACCCTTAAAAAAATTGTATGAAGAAGTTTATCTCTATATTAATGCTTGCATGCCTGATGCTTTCTGCCGGCTCGTGCAAGAAAGATTTCCTGGAAAAAAAGCCGCTGGACTCTTATTCGGACGCAGATCTGTGGAAAGACCTCAATCTTGTCCAGGCTTTTGTCAACAGCCGTTATCCCATTCTTCCATTCATGGAATTTCCGGGAGTATTAAAATCCTACTTCATGTCAGGCGCCTGCGATGAAGGCAATTCCAAACACAGTTATGGCAATGAAAGAGCCCTTGAAACCGGCCAGATGAGCCCTGATAATACTGTATATGATTTTTGGGCAAATAATTACCAGCAGATAAGGAACTGCAATATTTTCCTGAGTAAAATTGATGAAGTGCCTGCGCAGGGCCCGGCCAATGAAGCAAAAAAGAAAAGACTGACCGGGGAAATTTATTTCCTGCGTGCTTACGGATATTTTGATCTTCTCCGTCACTACGGCGGTGTGCCGCTGGTTTCAAAAGTATATGGGCTTTCTGATACTACTTTTAAAGTGGCCAGGAGTACATTTGAGGAAGGTGTCACTTTTGTATTGAATGATATAGCGAAAGCGGTGGACCTTTTGCCGGCCAGCTATGCAGATGATCCGGAGAATGCAGGACGTGCCACTTCTGTTGCAGCCAAAGCATTAAAATCCCGGATGCTGCTGTATGCTGCCAGCGCTTTGCATAATCCTACTAACGATCAGGCCAAATGGCAGGCAGCTTCTACTGCGGCAAAAGAAGCCATTGATTTCGCTGAAAGCAATGGATACGAGTTGTACCAGGGAGCTGATTACAAGAACATCTTTATGCAAAAGAATAACAGTGAAGTGTTACTCGCTTATAATTTCAGTAATGTGCCTGGTGGTGGTATCGATATCGTATGTCAGCCTAACAGCTATGGCGGATGGAGTGTGTACACACCTTCACAAGCCATGGTGGATGCTTTTGAAATGAATAATGGCAAACCTATCACGGATGCTGCATCCGGCTATGATGCTGCTAATCCATACATCAACCGCGATCCGCGTTTTTATGCTGATATCCTTTACAACGGAGCGGTATTTAAAGGTTCCGCAGTGGAAGTATTCGCAGGTGGAAAAGACAGCCCGCAAGGTCCACAGGGATGGAACGCTACAGAAACAGGCTATCACTGGAGGAAGTATATGAGTGAGACCATTGACATGAACAAAGAAGGCAGTAACCAGAACCTGATCATCTTCCGTCTTGCCGAACTGTATCTTAACTATGCAGAATGCGAGCAGGCCCTGGGGCATGATGGTGTGGCGAGGGATTATGTGAACATGATCCGGAACCGGGCAAGTGTTAATATGCCTCCTGTCACTGAATCTTCAACAGCATTGCAGGACAGGATACGTCAGGAAAGAAGGGTTGAGCTTTGTTTTGAGAGCCACCGCATTTATGATGTGCGCCGCTGGAAGATCGCTTCTGTTACAGAGAATAAACCATTAATGGGTGTTTCAGTAACTAAAACCGGCAACACTTTCACTTATCAGTCCAAGCTTGTCCGCACCCGCGTGTTCAGGGAAGAATATTATTTATGGCCGATCTCAAGATCTGAAATGAATAAGAACCCTTTGCTTGTAAATAATCCGGGATATAATTAATATCATTCAATGCCATTATGAAAAGTAGCATAATACTACCGCTTTTGTTTTTGATGATCTCTTCAGGGCATACCGGGGATAAAGCCCTGCATTCGCCCAAAACTGCGCCGGGTAAGGAAACCTATATCCCGGCGAAAGTGTGGCGGGTGCCGGAAAATAATAACTATAACAGCGATACAAGTGAATACAGCTATAGCCGTAAAGTGGAATCAGACAATATCGTGATCTTCTGGGCTAAAGAATTCGGTGCTGACCCTATGAAAAACCCGGATTCTTTGAAGCGGTTCAATGTTCACGAAGCATTGGTTGAATGCGAACGGTTCTACCAGTTTTATGTAAATGAACTGAAGGTCGTAGAAAAGGGCAAATCGCTGACAGATAAATATAAGGTACTGTTTTACGTGATCGGTGGAGATGAACAAACTGCATTCGGAGGTGGTGAAGAAAATAAAGTAGGTATTTTATGGACGCCTGCTGTAAGAATGCGCAAAGCTCCTTACGGAGCGCTTGCGCATGAATTAGGGCATGCTTTCCAGTATCTCGCTGCAAGTGATAATGGCACAGGGCCGCGTGGAGCGATCATGGAAATGTCGGCCCAGTATATGTTATGGCAGGTTTACCCGGAATGGATGACGTTTGAAAATTACCACCTGGTAAGTTTCATGAAAAAAACACATTTTGCGTTCCTGCATCCCACGAACATGTATCATTCTCCTTATGTGATCGAGTACTGGTCAAATAAGCATGGGATAGATTTCTTTGGCAAGTTATTGCGCAACACACAAAAGGGAGAGGATGTAGTGACAGCGTATAAAAGGATAAATGGCCTGACGCAGGAACAATTCAATGATGAGATCTTTGATGCCAGCCGCCGGTTTATCACCTGGGATATGAAGCGGATCGAAAAAGTGGCTGCGAAATATGCCAACCAGCATTTTACCTCCTTTCAACCGGTTGAAGATGGCTGGTACCGGATCGCAGAAAGCAATTGCCCGCAAAACTATGGCTACAATGGGATCAAATTGAAAGTGCCGGCTGCAGGTACGAAAGTAAAATTATCTTTTAAAGGATTGGCCGGCGCTGCAGGCTACAGGGCTATTAAAACCGATAAGGCAGGCTGGCGTTATGGTTTTCTGGCCGTTAAGAAAGATGGCAGCCGCGAATATGGAAAACAATATGCTGATGCAAACGGAACTGCCAGTTTTAAAGTGCCTGCCAATACGGAATACCTGTGGCTGGTAGTAAGCGGAGCGCCAAAAGAACATTGGGAAGTGTCTGGCAAAGACGAGAATAATGAGCAATGGCCGTATCAGATCAGGCTTTCGGGAACAGACCTGGCCGATCTTCCTGTAAAATAAAGGTATATAAGACTTTACCCCTGCTTTGCTGAGTCATTTATGGATATGAAGTTAAAATCTGTAAATGATCGGCTACTTTATTCAAATAAACTTGAAGGACTGGGTCATAATTTTGCGCATTATCAATTAAAAACGAATTTATGCGTAGAATCAACTGGGAAGGCGTGTTTCCTGCTATGTTAACACCGTTTGCTGCAAATGACACGATTGACTTTAGCATGTTTGAAAAAAATGTTACTGCGCAACTGGCTGCAGGGATAGATGGTGTGATCCTGGGCGGGTCATTAGGAGAAGCAAGTACACTTGAATATGAAGAAAAGATCCAATTGCTGGTGTTTTGTGTAGAGGTATTGAAAGGACGCATACCTACTGTGATGAATATTGCTGAGCAATCAACCAGGGTAGCTGTCAAACTTGCACAGGATGCAGAAGCAAATGGTGCAGATGCATTGATGGTGCTGCCTCCGATGAGATATAGATCCGATGAAACAGAAACAGTGACTTATTTCAAAACGATCGCAGAAAATACTTCACTGCCTATTATGGTCTATAATAACCCGATCGATTATAAGATCGAAGTTACTCCGGAGATGTTTGAACAGCTTGCAAAAACGCCGAATATCCAGGCAGTAAAAGAATCTACCAGGGATGTTACGAACGTTGTTCGCATGCGCAACCGGTTTGGCAACAGATTCAGCCTGCTCTGCGGTGTAGACACCCTGATACTGGAAGAACTGATGCTGGGTGCTGATGGTGTGGTAGGCGGACTGGTGGATGCATTTCCTGCGGAAACAGTAGCCATCTATAAACTCGCAAAAGCCGGTATGTATAAAGAGGCGCTGGAAATCTACAAATGGTTCATGCCTGTTCTTGAACTGGACATTCATCCCAAACTGGTACAGAATATAAAACTGGCAGGTGTACAAACCGGGCTTAGCACTGAGTATGTACGTGCTCCACGTCTGCCATTGGTAGGAGAAGAAAGAAAGCGTGTTCTTGATATTATTAATAAGGCTATTGCAACAAGGCCCCAGCTTCCTGATTATCTTAACCTGCCTGTTTTGCAAAACGCTTAATCCCCAATTGAAGGTATATGCAATCTATTTTGAGGTCCTTCAGCCCCGGACCAACATCCGGGGGAGGCCCGGCCCTGGGAACTGAACTGACAGATGAATTTACGGGTGCAGGCATTCCTGAAATTGAAGCAGTTGCCAATAATGCATCCCGCGCTTTTCCGGTTTATTCTCAAACAACGCCGGAAGAACGTGCCCTGTTCCTGGAAGCTATAGGTGAAGAGATCATGCTGCTGGGCGATGTATTGATCAATCGTGCCATGCTTGAAACAGGTTTACCGGAAGCCAGGCTCATCGGTGAGCGAGCGAGGACAGTGGGACAGTTGCAATTATTTGCCGGCATTCTGCGCGAAGGCTCCTGGGTAGAAGCGGTAATAGATCCCGCTTTGCCTGATCGCAAACCCTTGCCCCGTGCCGATATCCGGAAAATGCTTGTGCCTGTTGGTCCTGTACTCGTGTTCGGTGCCAGCAATTTCCCCTTCGCCTTTTCAACAGCAGGTGGCGATACCGCTTCTGCGCTTGCCGCCGGCAATCCTGTGATCGTGAAAGCGCACGAAGGACATTTAGGCACGAATGAACTGGTGGGTAAGGCCATACAGGATGCAGCAAAGAGAACCGGTATGCCCACAGGTGTATTTTCTTACCTGGTGATTGATAAAATAGCCAATACGCAAGAGCTGATCAAAAACGAATTGATCAAGGCGATCGGTTTCACCGGATCATATAAAGCGGGCATGTCCATTTTTCATACTGCCACTACCGCACGCCGCACGCCGATTCCGGTATATGCCGAAATGAGCAGCGTGAACCCTGTAGTGATTCTTCCGGAAATACTTCAGCAAAAAGCAGAAGCACTTGCCGCGCAGATCGCTGCTTCGATAACATTAGGCTCAGGGCAGTTCTGTACCAATCCTGGCTTAGTTTTTTTAATGACATCAGGCGATGCCACCCGTTTTGAAAAAGAACTGACCAATCTCATCAGTAATTCGTCTCCCACGCTGATGCTGAATAAAACGGTCTGTAATAATTATTACAACTCAAAGAAGGCATTAGCCGGACAAAACGGAATTTCCATACTGGCTGAAGCTTCCGATCTCTCAACCGAACTGAAAAGCGCACCGGCCTTACTAAAAACGACTGCCACTGATTTTATCCGGAATGCTGCATTGCAGGCAGAAGTATTCGGCCCATCATCCTTGATCGTTTGGTGCAAAGACCGCAATGAATTACTTTCAGCACTTGAATCATTGCATGGTCAGCTTACCGGCACAGTAATGGGCACTGCAGCTGACCTTGCTGCTTACAATGAGATCATCACTTGCCTGAATAGCAAAGCTGGAAGAGTATTATTTAACGGAGTTCCGACAGGTGTGGAAGTTTGCCATGCAATGGTCCATGGCGGGCCATTCCCTGCCACCACCGATGTGCGCAGCACTTCTGTTGGCGGCGATGCGATCAAACGGTTTGTGCGGCCACTCTGCTTACAGGATTGCCCTTCCAACCTTTTACCGCCTGCTTTACAAAATGAAAACCCTTTGAACCTTATGCGAAAAATAAACGGACAGTTCACAACCAACAAGATCAATTCATAACCAATAGGATAAAATCTGTATTAATACATCCTTCCCGTCTTCCCGCCTTACCGGTAAATTTTTACCGGTAAGGCGGGAAGACGGGAAGGATGCTAAACTTAAGTGAGTACCATGGCTTCCAAAACCTTTTTTTGTATAGATGCGCATACCTGTGGAAATCCTGTAAGAGTCGTTGCCGGAGGCGGCCCCATTCTCAAGGGTGAAAACATGATGGAAAAGCGCCTGCATTTCCTGGCAGAGTATGACTGGATAAGAAAAGGCCTCATGTTTGAACCGCGTGGGCATGATATGATGAGTGGCAGCATACTTTATCCGCCGCATGATCCGCTCAATGATGCAGCAGTACTGTTTATTGAAACAAGCGGATGTCTCCCTATGTGCGGGCATGGCACCATCGGCACTGTCACCATTGCGATAGAAGAGGGATTGATCATTCCAAAAGTTCCCGGGCAACTCAGGCTGGAAACCCCGGCCGGCCTTGTACTGATCTCTTACCAGCAAAGCGGTAAAAAAGTAACTTCCGTAAGGCTGACCAATGTAAAATCATTTCTCTATGCAGAAGGCCTGGAAGTGGAATGCCCGGTGCTTGGAACACTGAAAGTGGATGTTGCGTATGGCGGTAATTTTTATGCTATCGTAGATCCGCAACCTGCTTTTCCAGGATTGGAACATTTTAAAGCGGATGACCTTATTGCATGGAGCAGGGTGTGCCGGGAGCGTCTTAATGAAAAATATTCTTTTGTTCATCCGGAAAACGCACATATAAAAGGACTGAGCCATTTATTATGGACCGGCGCTACGATCTCTCCGAAAGCTTCTGCACGGAATGCTGTGTTTTATGGCGATAAAGCAATTGACCGATCACCTTGCGGTACTGGTACATCCGCACGCATGGCTCAATGGCATGCAAAAGGTAAATTGAAGAAAGGGGAGGAGTTCATTCATGAGAGCATTATCGGATCGCAGTTTATTGGCCGGATAGAACAGGAAACAACCATTGCCGACAAGCCCGCTATTGTTCCAAGTATTGAAGGCTGGGCAATTGTTTATGGATACAACACCATCAAGATAGATGATGATGATCCTTATGCACATGGGTTCCAGGTACTGTAACCCCTGGTATTGCAGGCCATGTTTTTCATCCAGGATTGTAAGAAAATAAATTATAATAATGTACAAACGACTTTGCATTTCCCTGTCAATGCTCATTGCAGTGCTGGCAGTAACGGCCCAGGCGCCTGAGATGAATTTTACAGTAAGCGTGAAAGAGCCGTCCACACATGTTTATGAAGTCCGGTTTGAATGCAATGGTGTAAAAAAGGAATGGGTAGATGTAAAAATGCCGGTATGGATGCCGGGTTATTACCAGATCCTGAACTATGCTGATAATGTCAGCGCATTTCATGTTGAAGTGCCGGGAGGGGATACATTGAAATGGGAAAAAGCTAATTATAATACCTGGCGTATTTATTCCAATTATGCAGATAGGCTCAATATCAGTTATAATGTAAAAGCGGTACGTCATTTTGTAGCAACTAATTATCTCGATGAAGAACGTGGGTTCATAGCCCCAACGGGTATGTTCATGCATGTTGACGGACTGATCAATCAACCCGTAACCCTTACCATTGAACCGTATAGCAAATGGGATCGTATTGCAACCGGGCTTGAACCGGTAAAAGGAAAGAAATACCGGTATTCAGCTCCTGATTTTGATGTGCTGTATGATAGCCCCATCCTGATGGGTAACCTGGAAGAATTGCCTTCATTTTCTGTAAAAGGCGTTCCTCATTATTTTATTGGTTATAAACCTGGTCAGTTCGACCGGCAGGCATTTATAAATGACCTGAAAAAAGTTGTGGAAGCCGCTGTGGATATGATGGGCGATATTCCTTTTAAACATTACACATTTATTGCCATTGGCCCCGGCGGGGGAGGAATAGAGCATCTTAATTCAACAGCAGTCAGCTTTGATGGTACGGGTATGAATACTCCTGAAAGCCGTAAAAGAATGTTGTCTTTCCTGGCGCATGAATACTTCCATCATTATAATGCAAAGCGTATACGGCCGATTGAACTTGGCCCGTTTGATTATGATAAAGGCAGCAGAACAGACATGCTCTGGGTGGCCGAGGGTATTACTTCTTACTATGAAAGATTTTGTCTTAAAAGGGCTGGACTGATAACTGAAGATGATCTGCTCAAAAATTTTGAGAACCATATCCGTGCTTATGAAAATAAACCAGGCCGTTTATTCCAATCAGTTGCGCAGGCCAGCTATGACACATGGGCTGATGGACCTTTTGGCCGTACGGGTGATGATGTAAACAAAACCATCTCCTACTATGATAAAGGGCCTGTGCTGGCTATGATGCTTGATTTTAAGATCCGGCATGAAACGCGTAATAAGCGTTCACTCGATGATGTGATGAGGACCCTGTACAAAGATTTTTACCAGGCAAAACGTCGTGGATATACTGCAAAGGAATTTCGTGAAGTATGTGAAAAGACAGCAGGTGTGCCGCTGAGTTCGTTTTTTGAGTACATATACACGGTCAATGATGTTGACTATGCAAAATATCTCGGCTATGCAGGGTTGACAATAGATACAGCCAATAAGCCAGTGCCAGGTGCCTGGCTGGGAATTGATGCCAGGGCAAAAAATGATACTATCATTATCAGTGCGGTTGACTGGGACTCACCAGCCTGGCTTGCAGGAGTAAGGCCGCGTCAGGTATTAAAGGCCATCGATGGGAAACCTGCTACAATGCAGTTGCTCGGAGAGGTTAAGAATAAGAAAGCCGGAAACATAGTGAAGTTGCAGGTAGAGCAGGGAGGTGTATTGAAAACGGTCCCGTTGATATTAAGTACCCAGTTTACCCGTAGCTTTACGATCGGCAAGACCAGCCGTCCTGACCAATTGCAGTCGGTCATTTTTAAAGATTGGTCGCGCATAAACCCGTAAAATTCAAAAGTATTCTAAATATTAAAGTTCATTCAAGGTGAAACATGTTGTTGTCATTGGTGGAGGGATAATCGGATTAAGCTCGGCTTATTATTTACAACAGGCCGGCCATCGGGTAACAGTACTGGATAAAGGTAATTTTCTTGATAACTGCTCTTATGGTAATGCAGGGTATGTTTGTCCCAGCCACTTCAGTCCATTGGCGGCACCAGGTATTGTGAGCCAGGGATTGAAATGGATGTTGAATTCCCGCAGCCCTTTTTATGTGCAGCCGTCTCTCAACTCTTCGCTGATAGATTGGGGGATTAAATTCATGAGAAGCGCTACACAGAAAAATGTAGACAGGGCCGCAGTACCCTTGCGTGATATTGCGTTGCTGAGCCAGCGGGAATATGAAACCTGGGCAGCTCTTCCGGATTTTAATTTTGCTTATCAACACAAGGGATTGCTCGAGATCTTTCAAACAGAAAAAGTAGCTGAGCATGCAAAGCATACTGTGGAAAAAGGAAAAAAGCTGGGGCTGGAAGTGGAGTTGCTCGATTATGAAGCTATGCAACAGCTTGAGCCGCAGACAAAGATCAATGCATTGGGAGCTATTTTTTTTAAGTGCGATGCCCATCTCTATCCCAATAAGCTGATGCAAAACCTGATCACTTATCTGAAACAGCAATCAGTTGAATTGCTTGTGAATGAAGAAGTAACCGGTTTTGAAAAGAAACAAAAAAATATCACCAGGGTGCTTACAGCCACTAAAGCTTTTGATGCAGATGAGGTGGTGGTCGCCAGCGGTTCCTGGAGCAGGGAAACAGCAGCTTTGCTTGATACGAAGATCCCGTTGATGCCGGGCCGTGGCTATTCCATTACCCTGGAAGATTCTCCTTATCACCTGAACTATCCCGCCATACTGACCGAAGGGAGAGTAGCTATAACGCCGATGGATGGAAATAAGATCCGTTTTGGCGGTACTATGGAAGTGGTATCCACCAAAGCAGCACCGCGTTATAACCGCGTGGAAGGAATACTGAAGGCCGTAAAAGATTTTCTACCTTCTTTCGATATACCACGCCCTCCGGATAACAAAATATGGTTTGGTTACAGACCTTGTTCTGCAGATGGATTGCCTTATATCGGACGGATATCCAAATTCAATAACGTAGTTGTTGCCACCGGCCATTCCATGCTTGGGTTGAGCCTTGGTGCAGGTACTGGCAGGCTGGTTGCTGAAACGATCAACGGGCAACCTACCAGCATAGATCTCTCTGCCTTTGCGGTTGAAAGATTTGGCTAATCAATTATTGGATAGATCACTGCCCGTTGCCGGATGCTTAGCTTTCCGGGAAGCCATTACCAGGTAATACACGGGTATTCCCAATAAGGTGATGATAAGCCCCGGCCATGTGAACTTTGGCTTATAGATGATCAATAGAATGCAGAATGTAAGTCCCATGATGATATACAACAACGGCAACACAGGATATCCCACTGCTTTATAAGGCCGCTCGATATGCGGTTGCTTTTTTCTTAAGATGAAGATGCCGGCAATGGTCAGCATATAAAACACTACCACCACAAAAGAGATCATATCAAGCAGGTCGCCATATTTGCCGCTAAGGCTCCAGGCGCAGGCAAACAGGCATTGGATCCATAAAGCAAAGCCGGGTACTGCCGCTTTGTTCAGTTCAGCAGCTTTTTTAAAGAAGAGTCCATCATTTGCCATTGTATAATACACCCTTGCTCCAGCCATCACCAGCCCATTGTTGCAGCCGAATGTAGAGATCATGATCATGACCGCTATGATCACGGTGCCTGCCTGGCCAAAGATGATGTGTGCGGCTGATACAGCTACCCGGTCTTTATCGGCAGAGGCAATGTCTTGCAGAGACAATACCCCGAGATACATGATATTGGTAAGCAGGTAAATGATGGTAACGATCAATACGCCGAGGAAAAGGCTGAGGCCAATATTGCGTTTAGGGTTGCGGACTTCGCCTGCAATAAATGTTACATTGTGCCATGAGTCGCTGCTGAAAACGGAACCGACCATTGCAGCAGCTATGGCTCCCAGGGCAGCAATGGTAGTATAATCGGTGGTATTGCCTTCGGTTGGCAAAGGTTGTAGTTTCCATGCATCTGTCCAGTTGGCATTCCATATATCAGGCTTAAGTGCCACCAATCCAAAGATGATCAGCCCAAAAAGACTTAAGAGTTTTGTGAGTGTAAAAGTAGTCTGAATGCCTTTCCCGCTTTTTACTCCCCGTGTATTAATAAAAGTGAGCAAGACAATAATAAGTATGGAAAGCAATTGCGCTGGTGAAATAGTAAGAAAGCCAAGGTCCAATGCCACTTTATCTTCACTGAAAGCCGGTATGATATAAGCGGTGAATTTTGCAAAAGCCACACCAACAGCAGCAATAGTGGCAGTTTGTATTACAGAAAAGAAACTCCAGCCATAAAGAAAACCGATCAGCGGGTTGTATGCTTCCTTTAAGTATACATACTGACCGCCTGCCTTGGGGTACATAGCGCTGAGTTCTCCGTAGCTGACCGCAGCGATCAATGTCATAATACCCGTGATCAGCCATACCAGTATCAGCCAACCCGCACTTCCAACATTGCGGGTAATGTCAGCGCTTACAATAAAGATCCCGGAACCGATCATGCTTCCGGCAACAAGCATGGTGGCATCCAGCAGCTTAAGTGTTGGTTTGAAAGTAGTCATCCTGCTAATATAGGGAAGGTGCTGTAGCAGCAATTGACTATTCTTGCCTGGATATAGGCGGATATTAACTGGTTAGGATTGTTCCACGTTCTGGTAAAAATTGTTGACATACTCCGAAGGAGACAGGGATGTAACACTTTTAAACACGCGGTTGAAATTGGTGATGCTGTTGAACCCGCAGCGGTAGGCAATGGTAGAGATGCTGTCATAAGCTCCATCGGTCAGTTGCTTGCAGGCTTCATTGATGCGCACTTCATTCAGAAAAGATACAAAAGTGTGGCGGGTATGTTTTTTAAAATACCTGCAGAAAGCCTGAGGCGTCATATGGGCTTGCTTTGCCACATCTTCCAGGGCCACTGCCTTGTCATAATGCTGCATGATGTAGTTATAAATGCTGGCTATGCGCATTCCCTCGTGCTCGCTGTATTGCTGGGGTTGGGTAAAAGATGAAAGCGGGGGCAACTTGCCGTAGCCAAGCAAACTGCGGAGGATCTCTATGAAATGGACCACTTTATCTGGTCCCTTGCTGTTATGCGCTTTCACCATCAGATTTGCGATCTCTCCCACATGCTGCTGTGGTATCTGGAATCCTGATGTTTGCTGCATAATGAATTTCTTAAGGCTTTTCATTTCCGGCAGATCAAACAGAGGCACCAGTGCTTTGGAAGGATTGAAAAAAATGTTCAGTGCTGAAATGGTCTTTTTGCTTTTTGGGAGAAAATACGAAGGATCACTCTTGAACAGATGCGGCTGATTGGCGCCAAGCCAGAAAATTTCGTTGGAGCCAAATATATGCATGTTATTATCCACTACTAATGTACCTTCCCCTTTCTGTACCCATGTCAATTGTATCTCTTCATGCCGGTGCAGGTGTGGATAGAAATAAGGCAATACTTCCTGCTGCGCAATGATCGTTTGATTAGCTGGTACAGGGATAGTGAACTGCAGGACTTTCATGATGGCGAAAAATTAAATTACGTAAATTAACACAGAAACCTCAACCTCGGCGCAAAATAGGTTAAAATTTGGTTATTCCGGGAGAGGTGTAATATCTGGCAATAGATAGTTAATATTTGTATATATGACATTTATAAAAAAACCTATTTTTATCTGGCTTATGCAAACTTCATTATCTCCAGTTATGCTTCGTCCGCTACGGACATCCATCCTGCTTATCGCATTGATGTGCTTGCATTTCTCAGTATGGGCCCGGAAATGGGACCTTGCTTCTCCCAATGGAACGATCACTGTCACAGTGGAAGTGGAAGGAACGATAAAATGGTCAGTCCGTTATAACAATGAATGGGTATTGACACCCTCTTCGATTTCCATGCAATTCAATAATGGCGTGAAGGCCGGTGAATCTGCATCTGTCAAAAACTTCAAACTTTCGTCTGTGAACCGGGTGATTGAAGCGGTGGTGCCGGTAAAAGCGCGTTTTATTCCGGAGCTGTATAATGAGATCCGCATCAATTGCAAGGAAGGATATTCAGTGATCTTCAGGGCTTACAATGATGGGGTCGCTTATCGTTTTGAAACAAGTTTCCCGCAGGAGAAGGTGCAGGTGACAGGGGAAACCGTAGACCTGAATTTCACCGGCGATCACCGGGTATTCTGGCCGGTGGAAACAGATAAAGGATTCCAGTCACATTTTGAATCCCTCTATAAAGACAGTGTGCTGTCTGCATTCAGCGCGCAGCAGCATGGAGCCCTTCCTTTCCTGGTAAAAACAAGCAAGGGGCTTAATTTGCTTATCAGCGAATCAGATCTTTACGATTATCCCAACCTTTTTTTTACAGGAACAGGTGGTCCTGGCCTTAAATCAACTTTCCCTAAAGTCATCCTTGATAAAGTGCCTTTCCGTGATCGCGGGTATACGATCACCAAACTGGCTGATTATATTGCCGACACAAAAGGAAAACGCGTTTATCCCTGGAGAAGCATTGCGATCTGCCCGCAGGATAAAGACCTGCTGGAAAACAATCTTACCTACAAACTGGCTTCACCCAATAGCTTAGCCGATACCAAATGGATCAGGCCTGGCAAAGTGGCCTGGGACTGGTGGAATGCGAACAATATTTATGGAGTGGATTTTAAAGCCGGATTGAATACGGCAACCTATAAATATTATGTTGATTTCGCATCAGCCTATGGATTGGAATATGTGATACTGGATGAAGGCTGGTCTGCTACCACCACTGATGTATTGCATTCCCGCAAAGAAATTGATATGCAGGAACTGGTCAGCTATGCCAATTCAAAAAATGTAGGTATTATATTATGGACGCTCTGGAATCCGCTTGATGATAACATGGATGCGATACTTGACCAGTTTGCGCAATGGGGTGTTAAAGGCATCAAGGTCGATTTCATGGCGAGGGCGGATCAGTATATGGTGAATTATTATGAGCGTGTTGCAGCAGCAGCAGCCAAAAGAAAATTACTGGTCGATTTTCATGGTGCTTACAAGCCTGTAGGGCTTAACAGGAAATATCCGAATGTGCTTAGCTATGAAGGTGTGCGTGGTTTGGAAAATGATAAGTGGAGCGCGGATATCACACCCACGCATGATGTAACATTGCCGTTTATCCGCATGGCAGCAGGGCCGATGGATTATACTCCCGGCGCTATGATCAATGCCAACAAATCAAATTTCAGGATCGTATTTACTGAACCGATGAGCCAGGGCACCAGGGCTCACCAGGCTGCAATGTATATTGTATACGAAAGTCCCTTGCAGATGCTGGCAGACAATCCTTCCAATTACCTCAAAGAGCCTGCGTATACCCAATTCATTTCGCAGATGCCTACTGCATGGGATACCACTATTGCATTGCAGGGCGGAACCGGCGAATACGTAGCAGTGGCCCGGCGGAAAGGTGAGAAATGGTATATCGGGGCGATGACAAACTGGAGCAGCAGGGAACTGTCTGTAACGCTTTCTTTCCTGGCACCCGGTAGTAATTACTCCATGCAGGTATTGGAAGATGGCCCGAATGCGCAACAGCATGCGGCTGATTATAAAATATCCACACGTAAAGTGGCAGCGGGCGAAAAGTTGTCTATTCCAATGAGTGGCGGCGGCGGATGGAGTGCAGTATTGACTCCATTGGCAGGCAACTCACAATGATCAAATAATTCTACCAGTCCTGATAAATTAAACAACAATAAAATGAAAAAACTGATTGTGTTCCTGGTGCCGGGCTCCCTGTGTTGTTTGTCTGAGGCGGGCGCGCAGGTGCAGCTGAAGAATGACTATCCGATCCAGCCCGTGGCGTTTACCCATGTGCAGGTGACAGACAATTTCTGGGCGCCAAAGATCAGGGTCAATGCTGAAGTAACGATCCCTTATACGCTCGATCAGTGTAAACGGACAGGAAGGATAGATAATTTTTTAGTAGCAGCCGGTAAAAAGAAAGCAGATAAGTTAACGGAATACACTTTTGACGATACCGATCTGTACAAAGTGATAGAAGGCGCAAGCTATGGCTTGCAGGTAAAAAAGAATCCTGCACTTGAACGGTATCTTGACACGCTGATCAACATTATAGGCGACGCACAGGAAGTTGACGGATATCTTTATACCTTCCGCACAGCAAAAATGGCCAAGCCACACGACTGGATTGGCAGCAAACGCTGGGAAAAGGAAGAAGATCTTAGTCATGAATTGTATAATTCCGGCCACCTGTTTGAAGCAGCAGTAGCACATTACCAGGCTACCGGTAAGAAAAGTTTGCTGAACATTGCCATCCGCAATGCAGACCTGCTGGTAAAAACTTTTGGACCTGGAAAAGAAGAAAAATTTCCCGGCCACCAGATCGTTGAAACAGGACTTACCAAATTATATCGCGTAACAGGAAAAAAAGAATACCTCGATCTTGCCAAGTTCTTTCTCGATCTCCGTGGTACGCCGGGACATTTGAACCAGGAATACAGCCAGGCACACAAAAAAGTAATCGATCAGCATGAAGCAGTGGGGCATGCGGTTCGTGCAACTTATATGTACACCGGCATGGCCGATGTAGCTGCACTTACCGGCAATCAGCAATACCTTGAAGCAATTGATGATCTGTGGAATGATGTGGTGTACAAAAAAATATATATTACCGGAGGCATAGGCGCTACCGGGGCTGGTGAAGCATTTGGCAAGCCTTATGATCTGCCTAATATGTCTGCCTATGCGGAAACCTGCGCTGCTATTGCAAATGTGTACTGGAACAGCCGCATGTTCCTCCTGCATGGTGATGCAAAATATATTGATGTAATGGAGCGCACTTTATACAATGGATTATTGTCCGGCGTTTCCCTCAGCGGCGACCGTTTCTTTTACCCCAATCCGCTGGCTTCTATGGGGCAGCATCAGCGAAGTGCATGGTTTGGCTGTGCCTGCTGCATATCCAATATGACAAGGTTTCTTCCTTCAATGCCTGGGTATGTATATGCACAAAATCAAAATGATCTTTATGTAAATCTTTTTGTAGGAAGTGAATCAGCCATTCAATTGCCCGCAGGCAAACTTACTATCGTTCAGAATACTAATTATCCATGGGATGGAAAGAACGAGATCGTAATCAATAATGATAAGAGCTTCCGTTTTGCCTTGCATGTGCGTATTCCCGGATGGGCGGTTAACAAGCCAATACCCGGAGACCTCTATAACAGTGGCAGCAACAGTGAAGCACCTGTCAGGTTTTTACTCAATGGCCAACCCCTTACCTATAAAATGGAGAAGGGATATGCTGTGATAGACCGCACCTGGAAAAAAGGTGACAAGCTGAGTTTCGAATTGCCGATGGAAATAGAAAAGATTGCGGCCAATAACCAGGTGGCGGCTGATAAAGACCGTTTTGCCTTGCAACGCGGACCTATCGTTTATTGTTTGGAAGGGCCCGATAATAAGGATGCTGCAGTAATGAATATCGTAGTTGATAAGAATGCTCCTATACAGGCTGTGTACAGGCCTGATCTCTTGAATGGAGTGATGACGCTGTCGATGAAAGGATCTTCTACCAAGCGGCAACTCAATAGCAGTGAACTGCTCAAAACTGCGCAAGATGTTACAGCCATTCCTTATTATTCATGGGCCAATAGAGGCCCTGGCGAAATGGAAGTCTGGATACCTTTTGAAGAATCGGCTGCAAGGCCTATGCCGGCACCTACCATTGCTTCCAAAAGCAAGGTTTCGGCTTCTATCAAAAATGGCCGTATGTTAAAAGCATTGAACGACCAGTATGACCCCCAGGACTCGAGAGATGCAAGTGCTGTATACCTCCATTGGTGGCCAAAGAAAAATTCCCTGGAATATGTGCAATACGATTTCGATGCGGCGAACACTGTGTCTGAAACAAGCGTGTATTGGTTTGATGACGGGCCTTTCGGCGGTTGCCGTATCCCGGCTTCCTGGAAAGTGTTGTATAAAAAAGGAGAGGAATGGGTGCCTGTTAAAGTGATCTCTGCCGACCCGATAGCCAAAGACAAATACAATACGATCCAGTTTGAGCCGGTTACCACCACTGCATTGAAACTGGAAATACAGCAGCCTACGGACCATTCCGCAGGGTTGCACGAATGGATCGTGAAGTAATCTTAACATCCAATACACGATGAAGCAACTTTTTATTTGTTTCGCGGGGATCTGTTGTCATCTTTCCATGATGGCACAACAGGCTTCCATACAAATCGATGCAACAAAGCCCGGTAGTAAAATACCTTCCACACTGCATGGGATCTTCTTTGAAGAAATAAGCCATGCTGGTGAAGGCGGGATCTATGCTGAACTGATCCAGAACAGAGGTTTTGAAGAGAGCCGTATCCCTGCGGGAACCAAACTTGAAAATGGCTTCCTGGTGCCCTGGCCGGAGAAGCCTCATTTCATGATCGAGCCGCGGAAAACAGACTGGAAACTTGAATGGCCGCATACCTCGCAATGGCCTGCCTGGTCAGCGGTTTCAAAGAATGGCGCAACAGTTGAACTGGCTCTTACCACAGAACAACCACTCAATAATGCAACTCCCAATTCCTTACAGGTAAGGGTGAATAACCCCGGCAGTAAAGGAACAGTGGATATTATCAATGAAGGATTCTGGGGTATCAATGTTATTAATGGCGACAGTTATAATCTTGTATTTTATGCACGGACCGATGAGCAGTATACAGCACCAGCAACTGTTTCCCTGCAGTCCCGGGATGGTAAGGTGCTCGCCAGCCAGACATTTAAAACGGTACAGACCCGATCATGGAAAAAATACAGCTGCACATTAAAAGCTGCTGCTACAGATAAAAAAGCAAGATTCGTTTTCAGTTTTCCGGGAAGCGGAACAGTTTGGCTGGATTTTGTTTCTTTATTTCCTGTTAAAACATTTAAAGGCCGCGCGAATGGTTTGCGTCCTGATCTGGCCAAACTGATCGCTGGTTTGAAACCCTCTTTTATCCGGTGGCCGGGCGGTTGCTATGTAGAAGGCATTACTATTGAAAGCGCACCCGACTGGAAAACGACTATCGGTCCGGTAGAGCAAAGGCCTGGTACTTTCAGCCCCTGGGGATACTGGAGCAGTGATGGATTCGGCTATCATGAATACCTGCAGTTTTGTGAAGACGTCAATGCTGATGCCCTGTATGTTTTCAATGCAGGTGTTTCCTGCGAATACAGGAGTGGGACTTATGTGCCGGAAGCAGCTATTCAACCATATATCCAAAACGCACTTGATGCGATCGAGTATGCGATCGGGCCGGTCACTTCTGTGTATGGAAAAATGAGAGCAGATAATGGCCACCCCAAACCTTTTCCTTTAAAATATGTCGAGATCGGCAATGAACAGCATGGGCCTAAATATGCAAGCCGCTACAATTTATTTTATGAAGCCATACGCAAAGCATATCCCTCCATCCGCATCATGGCCAGTATGGGAATTGGGGACGTGAACCAACGGACCCTGAAGGATATGAAACAAGTGGATATCGTGGATGAGCATGCCTATAAAGATGCTTACTGGAGCATGCGCAATACAGATCATTTCGATAAATATAAAAGAGGCGATTGGGAAATGTATGTTGGCGAGTATGCTACAAATGGAGGAGTGGGGGCCGGTAATATGCGTGCTGCCCTGGCAGATGCTGTATATATATTAGGTATGGAAAGAAATGCGGACCTGGTGAAATGGAGCAGTTATGCCCCCTTGCTCGTTAACACCAATGATGTGGATTGGCCGGTGAACCTGATCAACTTCGATGCTGCACAAAGTTTTGGTCGTATTTCTTATTACGCTATCCAATTGTTCAGTGACAACAGGGCAGATGTAAATCTTACTACTGCAATAGATATTCCCCGCGAATCCTCCACACAACCTCTTTTTTCCGGAGGCATTGGTTTGGGTACCTGGGATACGCAGGCTGAATTCAGGGATATTGAGGTAAGCCGGAACGGAACAGTTGCATATAAATCCGATTTCATCAACAATGCAGCGGAATGGGCGAAGATCAGGGGGGAATGGTCGGTAAAGGAAGGAGCGCTGGCTCAAACGGCCGAAGGACCACAGCGGCTTGCCATGCTGTCCGAAAAGTTTGATACCTGCACCATCCGTTTGAAAGCACGCAGGATGGGTGGATTGAATGCATTTATGATCCCCTTTGCGGTAAAGGACAGCAACACTTATTTGCGGGCGCATATCGGTTCATGGCTGAATGCCTGCAGCGTGTTTGAAAGCGTTACAGATGGCTACGAAGTGGCAGGACTTACGGACCAGAAACGCCTGGCAAAACCGATTGAAACGGGAAGATGGTATGATATCCGCCTCGTGATCGGTGTTGATAAAGTAGATTGCTATCTCGATGGCGAGTTATTGATGACTTATACACCGCCACCCAAAATATTTGCTCTTGCCGGTAAAGAAGAGCGCACAGGAGAGATCATTCTTAAACTCGTAAATGCGGGACCTGATGCAGTAAAAACAAAGATCAATATTGCCGGACTGGAAGGGATCCCTTCACGGGCGATGCTGAGCAGCTTATCGGCTCCCGGCGACCAGGTGGAAAATTCTTTTGCTCAACCGGGGCAGTACACTCCCGTATCCCGCCAGATTGTTATAGACCCGGAAAATCCCGAAGTGGAATGGCCAGCCTTCTCCATTAATGTACTCCGTATTAAACCAATCGGTAAATCAAAACAAGGCAGATAGTTTTTTATGGTAAGCCAACAGTGTTTACCTTAGACTCGATATTAGCCCTGCCATGGGCGATTGCTTTGCTTTTTTAAACACGTTAAATTTTTATGCGATCCTTTATTTGTTTTATCCTGTGCTTTTGCCTGTTCTCTTTTGGTGTATCTGCTCAACGCGGATTGAAATGGAATAATGACGGCACAGGTTATTATTTAGTTGAAAAAGGTGTGATCGTAAAATACGAACTCCCTTCCTTTTCCCGCAGCGAGGTGGTGCAACCTGCACAGATTACCCCGGCAGGCAGCAGCAAACCACTTGCTGTTCGTGATTTTTCCTTCAGTGCCGATGGCAAACGCCTGCTGATCTATACAAATTCCAAAAGAGTATGGCGGCAGGATACAAGAGGCGACTACTGGGTGCTTGATATGACTGATAACAAATTGCAACAACTAGGAAAAGACAAGCCGGTATCTTCACTGATGTTTGCCAAGTTCTCTCCTGATGCCAGCCAGGTGGCTTATGTAAGCGGACATAATCTTTACGTGGAAGATATTGCCAGCGGCAAGATCTCCGCGCTTACTTCAGATGGCACCGACAGGATCATCAACGGTACTTTTGACTGGGTATATGAAGAAGAATTCAGTTGCAGGGATGGATTCCGGTGGAGCCCTGATGGTAAAAGCATTGCTTACTGGAGGGTAGACGCTTCCAATATCAGGAATTTCCTGATGATCAATAATACTGATTCCCTTTATTCTTTTACCATACCTGTGGAATATCCCAAGGCAGGCCAGGACCCTTCGGCCTGTAAAGTTGGCGTGGTAAATATTGCAACAGGCACTACCAAATGGATGGATGTGCCGGGTGACCAGCGTCAGCACTATATTCCAGCAATGGAATGGATGGCAGACAGCAAGCAGATCATGCTGGAGCAACTGAACCGTAAGCAGAATGAAGCGAAAATGTATCTCTGTGATATTGTAACAGGAGCTGCCAATCCTATTTATTCAGAATCGAATAAATCATGGATAGATGTTGAACCAACTGAAGGGAATGGATGGAAATGGATCAATAACGGGAAGGAATTCCTGGTGATCTCGGAAAAAGATGGATGGCGCCACCTGTATCGTGTCAATACAAACGGGGGGAAGGAATTGCTGGTAACAGTAGGTAATTATGATATGATCAGCCTGAAAGCTGTGGATGAAAAAGGAGGATATGTATATTTTATGGCGTCTCCTGATAACGCCACCCAACAGTATCTCTATCGCATTCTGCTCAACGGAAAAGGAAAACTGGAACTGTTATCGCCCGTTGATCAGAAAGGAACGCATAATTATACGCTTTCTCCCAATGGCCGTTATGCCAATCATAGTTTCTCCAATCACAAAAACCAATCGGTTTCAGAATGGGTTAGTTTTCCCGGACATAAAACAGTTAAGGAAATGTCTCGTAAAATGGAACCATCCGGTAATGTAGAGATGTTCCAGGTCACTACGGATGATGGCGTTACTATGGACGGATGGATGATCAAGCCAAAGAATTTTGACAGCACCAAGAAATATCCTGTGCTTTTTTATGTGTATGCAGAACCTGCTAACACCACCGTACGGGATGCGATAGGGTCTGCAGGCACACGTCTCTATGCCGGAGATATCGCTGCGGATGGATACATACAGATAAGTGTTGAAGGCAGGGGAACTCCTGCTCCCAAAGGTGCAGCATGGCGTAAAGCCATTTACCAGAACATAGGGATCATCAATATCCGCGACCAGGCAATGGCTGCAAAGAAGATTATACAATGGCCTTTTGTTGATCCCGATAGGATAGCCGTTCATGGCTGGAGCGGTGGCGGGTCCACTACCTTGAATCTTCTGTTCCAGTATCCTGATATCTATAAAACAGGTATCGCGATTGCACCGGTAGCCAACCAACTCCTGTATGATAATATTTACCAGGAAAGGTATATGGGGCTGCCTCAGGAAAATAAAGAGCCTTTTGTTCAGGGCTCACCTATCACACATGCAAAGAACCTCAAAGGTAACCTGCTGGTGATCCATGGCACAGGGGATGATAATGTGCATTACCAGGGAACTGAAATGCTGATCAATGAACTGGTGAGAAATGGAAAGCAATTCCAGATGATGAGCTATCCAAACCGTACACATGGCATTAGTGAAGGGCCGGGAACTTCAGCTCATTTGGCACAGTTGTTTACAAGTTATTTAAGGACCCATTGCCCTGGAGGCCCCAGATAATAATGATCATAAAACAGGAGAATATGTTTAGCAGAGAAACTTATAAAGAGAGAAGACGCGTGCTTTCCGCTGCAACGGGTAAGGGACTTATATTATTGCTCGGCAACAGCGAAAGCGGCATGAACTATAAAGACAATGTGTATCCGTTCAGACAGGATAGCAGTTTCCTTTATTTTTTTGGTCTCGATAAACCCGGACTGGCCGGGGTTATTAATGTAGACGAGGATACAGAAATGATCGTGGGTGATGAAGCAACACTTGATGATATTGTATGGACAGGGCCGCAAACTTCCCTGTCAGAGGCGGCAGAAAAAGCCGGTATTAAAAAAGTGATCGGTACAGATAAGCTGCCGGATATAATCAAGCAGTCTATTGCAACAGGACAAACCGTACATTATCTTCCGCCTTACCGGCCGGAAAATCTGTTATGGTTGTCAGCATTATTAAACCGGCCTGTTGCGGCAGTGAAGGATAATGCTTCCATTCAGCTTATTAAAGCGGTGATAGCCCAACGGGCAATAAAATCTCCGGAAGAAGAAGCAGAGATCAATAAAGCAGTCAACATCAGCAATGAAATGCATCTCGCTGCAATGCGGGAATCAGTTGCGGGTGTTACAGAAAAATACGTCAGCGGCAAACTGGAAGGCATGTCAGTAAGCGCAGGCGGACGCCTTTCTTACCCTGTCATCTATACCATCAACGGGCAGATCTTACACAATCATCCTACCGATGCTGTATTGAAAAGCGGACAGATAGTGCTTTGCGACGCTGGCGCCGAAACAGCCATGCATTATGCCGGTGATCTTACGCGGAGCTATCCGGTAGATAAAAAATTTACTTCCCTGCAAAAAGAAGCGTATGAAATTGTTCTGCGTGCGCAGGAAGAAGCTGTCAACGCTTTAAAACCTGGGGCATTGTTTTACGATATCCATCATCTGGCCTGCGAATGGCTGGTAAAGGGCCTGCAGCAATTGGGCTTGATGAAGGGTGATGTTAAGGAAGCAGTGCAACTGGGAGCACATACGTTGTTTTTCCAGTGCGGGCTTGGCCACATGATGGGATTGGATGTGCATGATATGGAAGACCTGGGTGAACAATATGTCGGCTATGCCGATGGTCAGCAAAAGAGCAAGGAGTTCGGATTAAAATCCCTTCGTTTAGCCAGGAAACTTGAGCCAGGCTTTGTGCTGACGGTTGAACCCGGACTTTATTTTATACCCGAACTGATGGATATATGGGAAAGCCAGAAAAAATTCAGCCAGTTCATTAATTATGATAAGCTTGCTCCATTCCGCAGTTTTGGCGGTGTAAGGGTAGAAGAGAACTTTATTATCACTGAACGGGGATACCGGCTGCTGGGAGATCCGCTGATCAAAACTGTAGCGGAGATCGAACAGTACAGAGGGTAGCCTGCATTTATGTTATTGGTAATTAAAGCTGCTACCAGAACACCGTATACAACGCTGCGAGTATTCCGCAAATAATGATTGATCCAATCACGAACCCTCTTGATACACGGAACATAGAAGTGTCTACTGCTATTTCATGTGTGCCCGGAGGTTTGGGTTTGGCAAGGCTCACTACTATCATAATAAACGTGGTCAGCAGGAATGTAATTCCCATCCTGTCAAGAAATGGATAATCAGGAAAAGCGCCATTTGACCAGGACGGCAGAAATTTTAATACAGTGGAAATGGGTATCGTCAGCAATGCTCCGGCCATTGCGGCTGTAGCGGTTGTTTTTTTCCAGTACAGACCAAGCAGGAAGATGGCCAGCACGCCAGGAGAGATAAACCCGACATACTCCTGTATGAACTGGTAAGCCTGGTCCAGCGACTTTAATGCAGGCGTCACCAAAGCAGCGATCAGCATTGAAATGATCACCGCCCATCTGCCTGTCCGCACCAGTTTTTTCTCTGAGGCATTTTTATCAATGAACTTCCTGTAAATATCCAATGAGAAGATAGTGGAGATGCTATTGGCTTTGCCTGCCAGGGATGCTACAATGGCGGCAGTAAGTGCTGCAAAAGCCACACCCTTTAATCCCGCAGGTAAAAGATTCATGAGGGTAGGGTAGGCATGATCTGGTTTCACCGCGCCTGCCGCATCCGACATCTCCTGTTGAAACAGCCCTTTGCTATGCAGCACATACATGGCAATGCCTGGCAGCACTGCAATAACCGGGATGAGTAATTTCAGGAATGCCGCGAAGAGAATTCCTTTACGCGCTGTTTTCAGGTCAGCTCCGAGCGTGCGTTGTACAATGTACTGGTTACATCCCCAATAGGCGAGATTGTTGACCAGCATGCCTCCGATCAATACGGACAATCCCGGCAATTCCTTGTAATGAGGGCTTGATTTATCAAAGATCATATGGAAATGATCCGGTGCTTCCTGGCGTAGTATTGAAAGACCTTTAAAGATGTTTTTGCCAAATCCGAAATTCTCAGATAACAAAGTGAGGGCAAGATAAGTAGTGATCAGCCCTCCGATAATCAATACGATCACCTGCACCACATCTGTATATCCTATCACTTTCATTCCTCCCAAGGTTACGATCACGGAAAAAATAGTCAGCCCTACAATGCACCATTCAAAGCTGATGCCTGAAATAGCTGAGATGGCTAAAGAACCGAGATAGATTATAGAGGTGAGATTGACGAATACATATACCAATAGCCAGAACACCGCCATTACCGTGCTTACCGAATCGTTATACCGGGTGGCAAGGAATTGCGGCATGGTAAATATTTTATTCTTAAGATAAACCGGTATAATAAAGATGGCAACAATGATCAGTGTGGCTGCTGCCATCCATTCATACGTGGATATGGCAAGACCAAGAGCATAGCCTGATCCACTCATGCCAATAAAATGCTCTGCCGAAATATTAGAAGCGATCAGCGATGCTCCAATTGCCCACCAGGTGAGTGCGCCCTCTGCCAGGAAGAATTCTTTTGCGCCCTGGCTGGTTGACTTTTTTTTATTGTAGATATAATAACCGTATGCGGAGATGCCAATGAAATAGATCAGGAAAACAATGTAATCTGCAGTATGTAAGGTTTTCAAAGCAATCGTTTTTTTATAAGACGGTATTTTTATTTTTTTCCTTTTGCCGTGTTATCCGTGGCTTTTGATTTTACAGCCGGGATGATACTGGCTTTAACAGGTGTTGACTCCCTTACGATCAGGTTGGGGAGCAACACAGATTTTACCTGTTTCAATTCTTTTTTATCAATCTGGTCCAGTAATATCTTCAAGGCATTTTTCCCGATTGCCCTGATAGGCTGTGAAATAACTGTAATGGATGGTGATGCGAGCCTGAAGTGGTCATTGTCATCAAAACAGATAACAGCAATATCGTTCCCTACTTTCTTATTCAGGTTGCGCAGCCCTTCCAGGCCGGGAATGCCCAGGTTGTTAGACGTAAATAATATTGCATCTACATCGGGATTGGCCGCAACAAAGCTCTCTATCTCGCGCACTGTTTTCTGGGCAGAAAATTTGAAAGGGATCTTTTTCACATATTCAGGAACGAAAGGGATCTTATGTTTGCGTAAAGCGGTTTTGTAGCCTTCAAAACGTTCCTGCAGCTGGATCTGCTCAGAATCATTGGTAACGATAGCGATTTTGGAATAGCCCTGTTTGGCCAGATGGGTTACACTGTCGAAAGTTCCCTTGTAGTTGTCCAGTGCTACATAACTGGCAGATGAATTCTGGAAAAACCGGTCCACCAGCACCAATGGTTTGTTTTCCTGCACCAGTTGATTGATCTCCTGCTGCATGCCCGAAGTAGGAGCGATCAGGTAGCCATCCATTTGTTTGTTGAGCAGGGTGCCAAGTACATTCCTCGATTTACCTTCGTCATTCTCACTGCTGCAAAACATTACAGTGTAGCCAAACTTATCTGCTTCTTCCTCTACCGTCTTTGCCAGATGGCTGAAGAAGAAGTTGGAAATATCATCCACGATAAGTCCGAGAGTGTAAGTTTTCCCGGTGCGCAGGCTTTTGGCTTGCTGGTTGGGCCGGTAGTTCAGTTCGGCAGCTACGTCCATGATCTTTTTGATCTTGGACGGGCTGATCTTTCTTTCCGTACCGTTGCCATTGAGCACAATCGAGACCGTAGTGATGGAGACCCCGGCTTTTTTGGCAATGTCCTTGATCGAAACCTTGTTCATAGAATTAAGTAGTTATATCCTGTATTGTTGCCCCCTGTCACTGAACAAACAGTTGATATGGGTTCAAGTTAATCCATTTCATTATTAAAACCGACTAAACCAATACACCGCTTCTTTTTATTTCTTCCAGTTTTACAGGGCTCCCTGTTTCCATCGACAGCTTTGCTGCTGCTGCAATAATCGTGGCCTGTATAGCGTCTGAACCGGTCGCAGGCATAGGCGAATTAAGCGTTAATGCCTGGATGAATAATTCCATTTCCTTTAAATAGGAACGGCTGTAGCGGTCCATAAAGAAATCGAGTGGCAATGCCTGGTGTATGCCCGATTCATTATAAAGTACATTCCGGTTATGAAGATTGTTATCTACCTGTATCATTCCTCCGCTTCCAAATATTTCAAGGCGTTGATCATATCCGTACACGGCTTTCCGGCTATTGTCAATAACGGCATAGGACCCATCTTCAAAAGTAAGGGTGGTAATGGCTGTGTCCACATCACCCGCTTCAGCCACTGCGGGATCAATTACCACCAGACCTTTGGCAAAAACTTCCACCACTTCTTTATTCATGAGATACCTGGCCATATCAAAATCATGGATGGCCATGTCCATAAACAAACCGCCTGAATTGCGGATATAATCAAGAGGAGGGAGGCCGGGATCGCGGCTGGTTATTTTTACGATCTGAACATTGCCGATCTTTCCTTCGCGGACCGACCTGTATGCCTGCATGAAGTCCGGATCGAACCGCCTGTTAAAACCGATCATCAGTTTCACTTTGCTGGTTGCTGCCATTTCTGTAAGCGCTTCTGTTCTTTCCAGCGACAAGTCCATCGGCTTTTCACAAAAGATATGTTTGCGTTGGCGGATGGCTTCTTCTATCAGATCGGCATGTGAGCTTGTAGGTGTGCAGATCAATACTGCATCCACATCATCGCGTTTGATCGCTTCATAGGGATCATTGGTGAAAAAAACGTTTTTATACTGCTGATGAAGTGATTCATCTGAAACAGGATCTGCCACAGCAGTAATAGTTGCAGAGGGGAAATACTGCTTAATATTCATAAAATGTATCTTGCCAATACGTCCCATTCCTAACAATGCTATATTGATCTTCTTCATATTTTTTCTTTAATGGTACTTGAAAATCCGGTTAAGTTTTCACAATCTATAAGCCAATTGATCGCAGGTATTGCCTGTTGTTCTCTGCACACCTGGCAGGATCTCCCATGCCAGGCAATACATCCTGTTCTACAACTATCCAGCCATTGTAATTTTTCCTTTGCAGGAAATCGCGGATAGCTTTGAAATCGACTGTTCCTTTTCCCAGTTCACAGAAAACACCTTGTTGAACCGATTTAAAATAATCCCAGTTGTTGGCAGCACCGATCGCTGCTATTTCAGGTGAAAAGTCTTTGAAATGTATATGCCAGATCCTGTTCCAGTATTTGTCCATGAACTCCAATGGATCGGTTCCTCCCCCGAATTGATAATGCCCGGTGTCAAAGCACAGACCTACGAGTGAAGGGTCGGTAGCAGAAAGGAATGCATCTATTTCCCAGGGCGTTTCGATATAACCTGCACAATGATGATGAAAAACGGTTCGCATGCCATATTGGTCTTTTACCGCTTTCGCGATCTTTTCCGCTCCTGCTCCAAAAATTTTCATGCTTTCAGCATCAAGACTGTGTTTAGGTTTGATCCTTCCTGCATTTTCGGTACGGAAATCAACACTGCCATTGTTATCAGCCAATACAATAAATGCTTCGGGATAACCGGCTTCGTACATGAGACCCGCTGTTTTCAATGCCTGTTCAATACCTGCTTCGTGTGCAGATGTGTAAGCCAGCGCTACAGGTACGAATGCGCCGAGCAAGCTGAGCTTTCGCTCTGTTATTTCCTGTTGAAGGGCAGAAGGGTCAGTAGGCATAAATCCCCAGTCGCCCAGTTCAGTGCCTTTATATCCTGTTTGTACGATCTCATCCAGGACCTGTTCATATCCCAGTGCTTTTCCTTCCAGTTCAAATTCAAGTACTCCCCAGGAACAGGGGGCGTTTGCAATCTGTATAGTTGATCTGCTCATCTTTGTTTAAAATTTTCTTGACCATTCTTTTGGCCAGCGTTCAATAACAACTTTTGTTTGGGTAAAGAATTCAACAGCGTGTTTGCCCTGACCGTGCAGGTCGCCAAAAAAGCTTTCTTTCCATCCGCTGAAAGGGAATTGCGCCATGGGCGCTGCTACGCCGATATTGATGCCGATATTACCAGCCATCGCCTGGTTGCGGAATTTCCTGGCGCTTGATCCCCTGCTGGTGAATACACAGGCCATATTTCCATAAGCGCCATTATTAATAAAAGCGATGGCCTCTTCCACTGTTTTCATGTGCAGTAAGCTCATAACTGGGCCGAATATTTCTGTCCGTAACAATTCGCCACCTACCGGCAGGTTTTCAATGATCGTTGGCCGGATAAAATTTCCTTTTTCATAACTTTTGATAGCGGCATTCCTGCCATCAAGCAGCACAGAACCACCTTCTGTTATTCCTTTATTGATCAGGCTTTCGATCCTGGTTTTGCTTTCCGCACTTATCACGGGCCCCATTTCCACGCCTTTATCCAGCCCATAACCCACCGAGCGGTTTTGTGCAGAAGCGTATAGAGCGTCCCTGATCTGTTTGTTATTATCTACAGTGATCACCACAGATGCCGCAAGACAGCGTTGCCCCGCGCAACCATACACACTGTCTGTAATGATCTGCGAACTCATTTCTATATCAGCATCTGGTAATACTACCACAGGATTTTTTGCACCACCCTGTGCCTGTACGCGTTTACCATTGGCAGTACCTCTTGCATAGATATATCGTGCCACCGGTGTGCTGCCTACAAAGCTGACAGACCTGATCAGCGGGTGATCGAGTATTGCATCAACAGTGTCCTTGCCTCCATGTATCATACTTATCAATCCATCCGGCAAACCAAGCTGATCGATCAGTTCAAAGATTTTTACCATGGTCAGCGGAACTTTCTCGGATGGCTTTATGATCATGCTGTTGCCACAGGCGATAGCGTAGGGGAGGAACCAGAAAGAGATCATAGCCGGGAAATTGAAAGGCGCAATGCAGGCGGTAACTCCCAACGGTTGGCGCACCATATATTCATCGATGCCTGAAGCAATGTTCTCTAAAAATTCACTTTGCATCAGCATGGGCGCACCTGCTGCCACTTCCACATTCTCTATCGCCCTTTGCATTTCCCCGCTTGCTTCAGCCAGCGTCTTCCCTGATTCCATAGTGATCAGCCTGGCGATCTCTGCACTGTTTTCTTCCAGCAACTGTTTTAATTTAAAAAGCGGTTGTATGCGTTTCAGTACAGGCACATCCTTCCATTGCAGGTAAGCTGCCTGGGCTGCTGCCACAGCTTTTTCTATCTCAGTGGCTGCAGCTTTGCCAGCCGGTACCCTGGCGATCACCTCACCTGTCGCGGGATTGACGACATTACTGGTTTCTGTGGTATTGCAGTCAGCCCATTTTCCATTGATATAATTCTTTAGTATCTCCATTATGTTCAATATTTTTTATGAGTTATAAATGATATTGTTGTTTTCTCCGGTTATTCTTCAATTTTTGATAGCTCTGTTTTACAGAACCGGCAGTTGATATTTCCGCAACAGGTACATCCCACCAGGCATACCCGCCTACCCGCTGATCACGATCGGTTTCAATATAGATCACTGTAGTGCGGTCGTTTGATTTAGCCACAGTGAGCGCATTCCTGAACTCCTTAATGTTTTTTGTGCGCAACACGATAGCTCCAAGGCTTTCTGCATTACTAGCCAGGTCAACGGGGAGAAAGCCCCCATCCAGTTGTTTGCTCTTTTTGTTGCGGTATTTGTAATGAGTGCCGAATCCATCTGTACCTAATGATTTGGATAAGCCGCCGATGCTTGCATATCCATTGTTATTGATCAGTACAATGGTGAGTTTATAACCTTCCTGTATGGAAGTAATGATCTCCTGCGACATCATTAAATAACTGCCGTCTCCAACCATCACATACACTTCCCGGGAAGGATCGCCCATTTTAGCACCCAATCCTCCGGCTATTTCATAACCCATGCAGGAATAGCCATATTCAAGATGGAAGCCCTTGTTGTTGCGGGTCCGCCATAATTTATGCAGATCGCCAGGAAGGCTGCCTGCAGCGCAAAGCACTACATCTTTGGGTGATGAAAAAGTGTTGACTGCTCCGATGATCGCGCCTTGCGTAGGGTAGGCGGCCGTGTTGCGGTTATATATTTTATCTACCGTATTGTTCCATTCAGTATTACTTTTTTTAACAGCCATAGCATATTTTACCGGCACTTTGTAATTTTTTAAAAGCCTGTCCAGTTCGATAATGCATTCCCTGGCATCACCCATTACAGGAAGGGCGGATTGTTTGAACGCATCTATGCTTGCTACATTGATATTGACGAACTGAACAGCAGGATTAAGAAAACCTCCCTGCGACACAGTCGTGAAATCGCTGTAGCGTGTGCCGATGCCAATCACCACATCCGCATTTTTACAGGCTTCGATTGCGCCGGGTGTGCCAGTTACACCGGCAGCGCCAAGATTTTGTGGCTCGTCAAAATTCAGGCTGCCTTTACCTGCATAGGTTTCCACTACAGGTATACCTGTTCTGTTAACGAGTTTTTTTAATTCATGGCAGGCATCGCTATAGATCACGCCGCCACCGGAAATGATCACAGGGCGTTTGGCCCGATTGATGATAGCAGCTGCTTTTTGCAATAGTTGTTTATCGGCCCTTGTTCTTGGAACACTCCATACTCTCTTCCTGAAAAATGAAACAGGAAAGTCAAATGCTTCTGCCTGCACATCCTGGGGAAGAGAAATGGTGACGGCGCCAGTTTCTGCAGGGCAGGTAAGTATCCGCATGGCCTGCAATAATGCAGGGATAATTTGTTCCGGACGGTTGATACGGTCCCAGTATTTGGATACAGGTTTAAAGCAATCGTTGACGGAGACATCTTTTGAATAATTATATTCCAGTTGCTGCAATACGGGGTCTACATTCCTGCGGGCAAAAATATCACCGGGCAGAAGCAATACGGGCAAGCGATTGATGGTTGCGGTAGCGGCACCGGTAATCATATTGGTAGCGCCAGGGCCGATAGAGGTGGTGCAGGCAAAAGCGCTCAACCTGTTTTTCATTTTGGTATAGGCAATGGCTGTATGTACCATAGCCTGTTCATTTCTTGCCTGGTAGTATGTGAAATCGGGATACTGGAAAAGTGCCTGTCCAACACCTCCTACATTGCCGTGGCCAAAGATGCCAAAGCAACCGGCAAAGAAAGGCATTTCAATACCATCACGTTCTATATACTGGTTACGGAGAAATTCGATAGTGGCCTGTGCCGTAGTTAATCTTTTTGTTTTACCTGACATGTCTGTTTCCTCAGTTGTGTTGATAAGATTCTTTTTCATTTCCTAAAAGTCCGCCCCTTGTTTCAACGAAAGCCATTAGTTCATCATAATAGGGCATATCATTGGCACAGCCGGGTTTTTGTACCACCCATGCACCGCAGGCATTTCCCAACCTGCATGCTTTATACAGGTCCCATCCCTGCAGATAACCATAAATGAATCCGCTGGCAAATGCATCACCGGCTCCCAGCACATTGAGTATCTCTACCGGGAAGCCGGGTACATCCTGCTTCCGTCCATCCTTATAATAAATGGTCGCGCCCTTTGCTCCGCGCTTCACGATCAATATTTCAGGACCGGCCTGGATGATCTTTTGAATGGATTCTTCAATATTCCCTTTGATCTCGGGAGCAGAGATCTGCTGGTGTTCGATATTTACCTGGCTGGCGTTTTCGAGTGTAGCGGCCAGTATTTCCTCTTCGGTGCCAATAGCGATCTTTACTTTTGGTAGCACAGCCCTGATCATTAAGCCAAATGACCGGACATCTTTCCATTGGTCAGCTCTGAAGTCTATATCCAGCACCACATCCACATGGTGCTCGTTGGCCTGTTCCAATGCATAAAAAACTGCGCTGCGGCTTGGTTCAACATTCAATGCAGTAGCGGATATTTCCAGCATCCGGTATTGATCTATCCTGGCAGCGATCACATCGTCGATGGTAACCTGGCTGTCTGCCGCATTGTCCCTATAGAAAACCAGTGGAAACCGGTCAGGTGGTTCAATGCCCAGCACCACTGCGCTTGAGCGTGCTGCTTTTATGCGGGCGATCGTGTCTGTATTCACCTTTTGCTTTTTCAGGAAGGCAAGAATGAACTCGCCGATCTTGTCATCACCAACACCTGTGAGCAATGAAACGTTTGCTCCAAGCCGGCTGGCGCCTACAGCAATATTCAATGGCGACCCGCCCACAAATGCATCAAACCCTTTTATTTCGATGAAATCGGCGCCTATATTCTGGGAATAGAGGTCGATGGAAGAGCGGCCGAAAGTGATAAGGTCAAATTTCTTGTTTTCCATTTTTTTCAATTGTTCATTGACGAATTAACCATGGGTATCCTTGGATCAGTTCCTTTCCAGGAACCGAAGATCCAGTTATGATCAGGGTCGGGTGTATTAGCTAATGATTGATCACTTCCTGCAAGAAAGTTGAGATAATAGCAATGATAACCATGCGCTGCTGCTACCGGGTGATATCCCTTGGGCACGAGCACAGCATCGTTTGTTTTCACCTGCATCAATTCATTCAGGCTTCCATCGCTGGTATACACCTGCTGAATAGCATAGCCCTGTTCTTTATTTATTTTATAGAAATAAATCTCTTCGAGATTGCTTTCAATAACATTCCCCTGCGCATCTGTTTTTCTTTCATCATGCTTATGTGCCGGGAATGAACTCCAGTTTCCCGATGGTGTGTACACTTCCACGGCAATGATGCGGCTGCATCCGAATCCTGGCTCCACCAGGCTATTGATCTGCCTTGTTGCATTGTCGCCTCCACGGACTTCGATGGCAGCTTCTTCAGGACGTTTGAAACGTGCAGGGAAATCATCGTGGGCAATGCACCAGCCAGCGGCTATATCGAGCCATTCACTTTCAGCCGTTATCTTAAAGGAAGTGTGCCGCGGCAGGTAAAGACTGTGGGCAATTCCTTCAAAAACATTTTTTCTTCCGTTCTCCGTTTTCCAATTGCCTTTATCGGTATCAGCGCTGTAATTGCCACTGAGAAGTATGAAAGCAAATTCGTATTCGCCGGTATTCCCTTCCCAGGTTTTTCCTTTCTGCATCAACCTCGCTTCAAAATTGAGATGTGTCCATCCCGCATCAGTAGTCGTTATTTTCTGGTACACACCGGATGCTCTTAGGGGATGTTTTACCAGTTTATATGTTTTCGGGGTTTGCATGTATATTAATTTGTTTTGAATGAGGTTTTCTTACTGGAAATGGATGATGCCTGCCCACTGCATCCTAATACGTCAAACCGCTGGATCATGAACTCCCTGTAGGCTTCCATATATTTCTTTCCGGGCACAATGGGATCGAATAATTCAGGCTGTTCGACAAAAAAGCTTCTGTGTATCCTGGTCCATAAGAGGCGCAGATCGGTAGCGATATTTACTTTGCAGATCCCATAGCGGATGGCTTTTTGCAATTCGCTATCGCTTACGCCACTGGCATTCTCTTTCAGTTTCCCTCCATACTGGTTGATGGCTGCTACATCGCTGCTGCTCACACTGGAGCTTCCATGCAGCACCAGGGGGTATCCGGGTAATTGTTCCTTTATCTTTTCCAGTACCTGGAATTGCAATCCCTGCCCGCCACTGAATTTATAAGCGCCATGGCTGGTGCCTACTGCTACAGCCAGGCTATCGCAACCGCTGCGCTCTACAAACTCACGGGCCTGTTCGGGGTTGGTATACTTCGCCATCGACTCATCAACGGAAAGATCATCTTCCACACCGCTTAATACGCCAAGCTCAGCTTCTACAAAAACATTCTTCTGATGAGCAGCTTTCGTAACAGCACTTGTTCTTTTGATATTTATTTCAAACGGATCATGAGAGGCATCGATCATTACAGATGAATAGCCCTGATCAATTGCGCTGAATGCATGCTCTTCGGTACCATGATCAAGGTGAATGGAATAGATCACTTCAGGGTAGATCTGAGCGGCTGCCTGTACCATTGCCTGCAGCATCCGGGGATGTGCATAGTTCCTGGCTACCGGTGTAAGCTGAACAATAACAGGCGTGTTGGAAGCTTGAGCTGCCGCAAACAATCCATGAACCTGCTCCATGGTAAATACATTCACGGCAGCAATGGCGTATTTACCATAACAGTGATCAAATAATATTTTGGGTGATACCAGCATCTTGATTCTTTATCTGCTACTTAGGAAATTGAATAGCACTGTCGTTCAGCTCAAATTTGTTTGTTTTCAGCAAGCTGTACATTTCTGCGCCTGCGAGTAATAATGGGCCATAGCTATGCGCTGCATATTTATTTACAGGGCGGTGATAATAAAAAGCCGGATCAAAACCCATTCCTGTTCCTACGCAAGTGCCTTCCATCTGGCCGGCATCATTCACTTTTGAGGCAACTGCATTCCAGGCCAGCAATACCATCGGGCCATAAGCGGTTTTATCGAGCCATCCGCGATTGATCGCCCTCGCAATGGAATACGTATAGATCGCTGTGCAGGACGTTTCGAGATAGGAATCATTTTTATCCAGCAACTGGTGCCAGAAGCCTGTTCCATCCTGCAATGCAGCCAACCCTTTTACATGTGCACGCAGTAATTCCATTACGGCATTTCTTCCCGGGTGATTGGCTGGCAAAACGTCGAGCAATTCCACGATCGTCATCAGTGCCCAGCCATTAGCCCTTCCCCAATGAAATTCAGGATGAGGGTTCATGTCCTGCACCCATCCGTGCATGAAAATCCCTTTTTGCTTATTGAACATTCTTCCTGCAAAAGCAAGCACCTGTTTCACTGCTTCATCATAGTAACGTGCTTCTCCTGTGAGCTTGCCCATCTGGGCAAGTGCGGGCACGCTCATGAAAAGATCATCCAGCCAGAGCGTATTGGGGAATGGCCTGTTCCGTGCAAGCGTCCCGTCTTTCAAGCGGTATTCTTTTGTTGTGATGTAATTGATATAGTTGTCGATTATCGGCCGTGTATTGATTTTTATACCTGCACTGATCGATTTGATCATAGCGGCGCACATGGCACCGGCATCATCCAATGCATGCGGGTGAATGACTGATTGAACAGGTGATACAAGTGAAGGGTCTTTTTTGGATTGTGTTTGATAATAAGGAACGATATCGGCGATCAGCTGCAGGCGTTTTGCTGTATAACCGGTGAATTTGGAATCACCTGTTACCTGGCCTGAAAGCAACATGCCGGCATAAGTAACGCCCCACTCGTAGCTGATAAGCCGGTAATCACCTTTCTGGAAAATAGCATTTGTCCCAGGGTTTTTATAGTCGGTGATCTCGGCGCCGCTTTCTTTATCAACCAGCTTAGCGGGTGTTGTTTCTTCGAGATACTGATGTACCCTGTCAAGCACCTGTTTTATATCTGCCAGCGTGGTCTTTCCGTACTGGGTAGGGTAATCAGGCTGAAGCATGTGCAAAGGGGTATTGCCGTCCTTCTGGTCTTTGTTGGATTGTGCGCTGATGGATAGAGAGGTGAACAGCACAGCAATTAAAGTGATCATTATCGTAATAGGAGATCGGTATCGTTTCATTGTTCCTTTGTTTTAGTTCACAGTGATCTTTAATCCGGCAGCCAACTGCTCCGTCAGGTTATGTACATAGTCAGTAAAATATGCTTCGTCTTTAAACTGCTCATTGCTGAGTTCCCAGGCTGCTACGGCATAATAGGTAACAGGCTGGTCGTTCTTTACTTTCAGCTTTGCAAGAAATGTAGTCGAAAGCTTTCCCTGCCTGGGTGCTTCCATATAACCGAGATAATCTTCTTTTGGTAAAATAAGCGCCAGGCCCAGCCACCAGGTTTTATTGACCGATTGCTGATCATGTGTGAGCAAGGCAACCCATTTATCGTTGATGAAGATCTCTTTCAATGGCCTGGTGGTATTGGAATTAACGAGACCGACCACCAGTGTTTCGTCACCAGTGAGATTTTGCAGGCTGACGGTATTTTGAAAAGCATACATTCCCGGCCATATGCTGGTATTCATTGTTGCATGATAGTTGCGGTTAAGCGCCTTCCAGCCGCGATAATCAAATTCCATCAGTGAGTGAACGGGGCCGTTGGAAACTATATTAAAGATGGTAGTGTCTACATTGTTTAAAGAATCCTGTTCCGTTACGCCTAACCGTGCAAGACTGTCTTTTATCAGCAATGACACGCCGCCGATGCCAACAGAATTACCTACAGCGAGGATATCGGTGCCCCAGTCTTTCATATCGCTGTAGTTGTTTTCTGTATGGCCATCCTTCCCTATACCAATGCTGTCTGATGTTATGTACGAAACCTTTTTGCCAAAAACATCGATCGAATTCCTTCCATCGAGATAAAGCCTGAAGCCTGCTTTATCATTCTCCCAGGTAGGGCCATCAGTTTGATAATGCTGGTATCCGATCACGCCAGGAAGTTGATCTGCATAAAATGTATCGCTGATCGCAGGTTCAACATGGCTGTCCATGGTTTGGCGGACCCCAAAACGTATATGGCTCCGTGGATTAAGCTTGATAGGTGCATTGATCCAGCTCAATTGAAATTTTCTTTCCTCCTCAGGTTTGAAATCTGCAACAAAGAACAGTTGGTCCCATTTTCCGTCGCGATCAATATCATCCAGTTGTGCTGCTATAGTGTCACCAGTACTGGTAGTTACCAGGGGAAACCGGTTTTCCTGAGGAATATTCGCAAGGGCTTGCCGGTTGATGATAACAGGTTTATCATTCAATGAGACAGAAGAATCGTTGGTAACGGTTATCGTATTTACCGGGCTGTTGCTTGTGTTGCAGGAAATAAATCCGGCAAACAATAAACAGGCCGGGATCAGTTTTCTATTCATTTTTAATTGATAAAATAACAGGATCGGGTTTTAAAGCTTAACTGAATTTCAATGTGTGCTTAAAAGGTGTGTTACCTGTGAGATATACATACATGCCTTTCGTACGCAGGCTGCCGAAGTGAGTGCTGTAGCGTTCGCCTTCAAGCCCGCGGATCATCCTTACATTGCCGGTTCCCGGCCCGAAATTGATCGTGTCGCCCCCAAACTCATAACTGCCTTCACCGCTGGTAAGAAAGCTGTTCTCGTTTTCACCTGCAGTTACTCCATTAAGTTTACCGCCTTCGTTAAAGCACAGCTCGATGGTAACAGATACACCTTCTGAGCCTGTTACTTCAAAGTCCAGTTGATCGCTGCCATTATTTTCAGTGAGCGTTACCTTTGTTTCCAGCGTTTTGACATTGCTTACAGGGCGGTTGGAAAAATCCATTTTATTCCAGAAACGGTCATCAATGCTGGGCGATAAAGCATAGTCTCCATCTTTTTTTCGTTTATCTTTCGGCAGTGGCTGATAATATGGCGCTGAAAGTTTCCGGTAAAGCACATATTTATTCCCTTCTTTTTTCATTCCATCGCTATAGAAATAACCCATGCTGAAGAATGAGGAAGAAAGGCGCATGTATTTGAGAATGGCTTTCCCTTTGCGGTAAGCAAAGAAATTAGGGCTGTTGGAACGGCCCGATGCAATGATTGTAGGAAGGTCTGGTCCTCCAAAAAAAGTCGTGGTTGTATCATTGCGGCGGATGCGGAGCAAGCTGGAAGTGGTGAACAATTTTTCAAAGCTGACCGGTAATGTAGCCGATGCAGGCAATTGCTGCTGCAATACCGGATTTTCCAGGAAATCATAGATCGTGTTGCCTACGATTTCTTTGTCGAAGCCCGGCAACGTTTCTATAAAGCGGGCAACGGCAGCGAACATGCCATTGTTGAGCTTGATAGCCAGATAACGGTAGTGCAGGTAGAATGCCATAATGTTTTTAGATGACCACTGGTCCTGGCGGCGGGAATCATTTACTGCAAGGTTGCCATCGGGGTCCATATAGTAATAGGCCATTTCAAGGTTCTTCTTTGCATAATCAAACATGGCCGGTTTGTTGAGCAAGCGTCCCAGCGTGATCATGGAATTGTTTTCCACATTTGCATAGTTCTGGCTTCTCTCAGGATAATGACCATCCTTGTCCTGGAATATGCCTTCTCCCAGCCAGTCATCGATACGATTGAGATAGCGTTTATCAGGATATAATTCGTTCAGTCTCGCCAGCACCCCACACACTGCAAAGCGATGGTTGGGCGTGTGCACACCACCCGTGATCAACGCTTCGCCGGCTTTGCGGATAAATTTTTTTACTTCACTGTTGATCTTGCTCATGGCAGCTGAATTATCCCTTGCCAGGATATAAGCGCCCGCTGTGAGCGACTCCATCATGAAAGCCGTGTCTGGCGGGGATTCGAGGTTGCCGGCATTCAACGTACCGTCTTCCGATTGGTGCTCAAGCATAGTTGCTGTAAGCCTTTCCAGTGGTGCAGCCAGCCTTGCATCATGATAATATTTGGATGATGGGCTTGCATAAGCTGAAGCCAGGTAAGCGAACTCATAGCCCAATGCCCGGCCTGTACCTACTTTCTGCGTTTGAAGAATGGCGCTTACCTTTTCATCGTTGGCCGCAATAAGGTTGTTCATGAAATCTGTATCAATGCCGCCCTGATTGCCTTGAGCGGCTGAAAGAAAGGGACTTCCAAACTGGGCGAGTGCGACAAAGGCGCCCGCTTTCATGGATGTTTTCAGGAATTCACTACGGTTAATATTTTTCATATAAAGAGTATTACGTTTTATTAGTTCATTCAATGAAATGTCCGGGGTTATTGATAGCCCTGATTCTGTACCAGCAATGGGTTCAATACAAAAGCACTTGTCGGGATCGGGAATATCCTGCGATAGGTTTCTGAATTGGTTTTGAATCCCCATGACCCTTCATATTTTCCAAAACGGATCATATCGTTGCGGTGCCATGTTTCTGAAACAAACTCACGTGCTCTTTCTGCATACAGATAGTCCAACGTTACAGATGAAAGCGGGGCGGAAGTTGTCCGTTCGGCACGCAGCATATTGGCGAGAGACAATGCAGTATGCCCAAGCGTGGGAGTGCCTCCGCGAAGAATGGCTTCCGATTTCATCAATATGATATCTGAAAACCGGAAGATGGGCATATCATTATTCTGGTTCCTGGAAATGGAAGTGCTGTCGGGATAAAACTTATTGTTGCGGTATCCCATGTTCCAGCCGATCTCATCGTTGCCCACGTCGAAAGTGGCTACACTTTGACGCAGCACAATATCCGGGGTGAGGTTAACATGGAAGCTGTAAGGAGCTGAGCCATCAGAACCGGTATAAGTTTGGTCATAGCCTTTCTTGGTAGTAGTTACGATCACAGGCGTTCCATCATGATAATACTGCAGACCCGTAAGCCACTGATCATTGCGGATATCATTGGGGTCGTCAAAATGTGCATAGAATTCAGGAAGCGTGCTCTCAGGCCCTTCAGGCGTATAAGGCAATGAGTATTTTTTTCTCATCGATCTTGGTATATCGTACCTGGCGCGGTACATCATTCCATTGGTGCCCGGCGCTGGCAATGCAGAAGGATCATAAGGGATAGTAAAAATGAATTCCTTCATCTGCGGACCATTGTTGGGGTAGAACATACGCAGGTAACTGCTCCTGGGTTCCAGGTTATACCTGCCGGACTGAATAATACTGTCGCAGGCAGCTATGCAATCATTGTAGCGGGCTGTGCCGGTGTAGTATTCAGCATTCACATACATCTTAGCCAGCAATGCGAAAGCCATGTATTTGTTGGCACGGCCATAGGTAGCTGTTCCAACAGTAGGGCTGAGATAGGGAAGGGCTGATTTCACTTCGCTTTCAATAAAGTTGAAAACCTCTGTGCGTGGCACATTTGCCCTTGGTTTGAAATCGCCATACACTGTATCGAGCGGCAAATTGCCAAACAGGTCCATCATCATGAAATAACCTAAGGCTCTTACCATTTTCAATTCACTCAGGTTGGCTACTTTGGAAGCGCCTTCCGGCATGGTTTGCCTTAGGATGGATATAGCCTGGTTGCTGGTTCCGATCAATTTTGATAAATAGCTCCAGCTCGCCCCGGTGAAACCGTGATCTCTTGTCCAGTCGTGATAATGCAGCATTCGGTAATTCTGGTTGTCGAACCAGTTGCCGCCACGTGCAGGCATGATCGCTTCATCACTGCTCAGTGTTTGCTCAAACCAGTAGGAGATTGCAAAGTCATGCCTTAATGCGGTGTAAGCCGGCCCCATGGCCTGTACATATTGGGCTTCATTCTGGGGAAAAACATTCGGTGTCAGTTCCGTGGTAATAGGAACTTCTACCTTGTGGCAGGAAGCCATTACGCTCAACAGGAGCGTGGGTGCCACTATATAGTTCATGATTTTTTTCATACACAAAAATTTGTTCGCAATAATTAGTTTAGAACGACACGTTCACGCCAAGAAGGAAGGTCCGTGTGCGTGGATAGAAATTGTTATTGTCATAACCTGGTGCAAGGCCTCCCTGGCTGATCTCCGGATCGATGCCAGTGTAGTTGGTGATCACGAACAGGTTGTTGCCGGAAACATATACACGCAGTGATTTGATGTATTCACCAAGGCCGCGGAAATTATAGGCCAGCGTTGCATTATCCAGGCGCACATAGTTGCCGCTTTCAATAAAGCGTGAAGAGTACTTGAACACGTTCACATCAGTGATCGGTTCTCCTGCTGCATCGCTAAGGATATTGCTGTATTGCGCGGTGCTCGGACGGAAAAGATCTGCACGGGTCGCATTAAAGATCTTGTTGCCAAAGCTTCCACGGAAAAAGAAATTCAGGTCAAAATTGCCATACCGGAATGAGTTGGACCATCCTGCAAGGAGCTTGGGTTGCGGGCTTCCCAGGTATCTGTAATCGGTACCTATCAGTGGAGTGATGGTAAGCACGCCTTTCTGATTATAATATTGTGAGATACCGTTTTCATTTTTGCCTGCATACTCCAAAGTGAAGAACTGACCCAGCGGTTTGCCTGATTTCAGGATCTGGATAGTGCTTCCTGTTTGGCCCTGCCCATTGGGGCCGGTAATGCGTACGGAATCGCCACCAGCGAATAAGGGATTGGTAAGACTGGTGATCTCGTTGCGGTTATGAGCGAGATTGATGCTGGTGGTCCATTTGAAACGGCTGGTGTTAACAGGGCTTGCGCTCAGGCTCAATTCGATGCCTTTATTGTTCATACTTCCTCCGTTGGCAGTGATGCGGCCTGTAGGGATAAGTGCAGGGTTAACATTATAAGCATAGATCATGCCTTTGGTGTTCTTGTCATACACTTCGAGTGTGCCGCTCAGTTTTCCTTTCCATAAAGAGAAATCCAAACCGATATTGGTCATGCTGGTCCTTTCCCATTCCAGGTCAGGGTTGTCTCCCTGGATAGGGCCATAAGCTGCGAGCTGTGTGCCGTTGTTATAGAAAGTGCCGAGGCTGCCCGACATGATCTGGGCAGTGTAAGCATTAAAGCCGGTCGAATTACCCGTTACACCGTAGCTGGCTCTCAGTTTAAGATCAGAGAACAATGATTGATCAGCCATAAATTTTTCCTGGATCAGCCTCCATGAAAGGCCTACGGAAGGGAAGTAACCCCATTTATTGTTGGCGCCAAATACAGAGCTGCCGTCTCTGCGCACAGAAGCCTGCAGCATGTATTTATTTTTAAAGCTATAATTAACCCGGGCGAAATCGGAGATCAACCGTACTTCCTGGTAAATACCATCAGCTCCGAAATTGACACGGAAGGGACCGATCGCATAGGGATTGCTTAAAGCGAGATTGTTGTAGCCTAAATTGTCTGAAGGGAAATTGGTGCTGGTGGTCTGAAAACCTTCACCGATCACATTTTGCTGCCAGGAATAACCAAGCACTGCATTGATATTGTGTTCACCAAAACGTTTATTCCATGTGAAGAACGTTTCGAGCACTTTAGCAGTATTCTGGTAAGAACTTCTCAACGCAAGACCATTGGTGCCGAAATTCGCAAGAGCACTGTACCGGGAGAAATAGGAGTCGTAATATTCTCCATGCAGCATATTGGAATTCTGGTAAGAGATATTCAGATCATAAGTCAATCCCCAGGGAAGTTTGACATTGGTATTGAAACTGCCGATCAGGTTATTGGTCTTGGTATTATCCTGTGATTGCTCCATCATGGCAACAGGATTATAGGAATTTACTGTAGCGAAGTTTTCGAAATAAGTGCCGTCATCATTCTTTATCGGTGATACAGGCAGGTAGCGGATCATTTGTGTCAGCACTGTATTGAGGTAAGGGACATTATTGGCAACGGCATGGGAGTTGTTAAGCATGAGGCTGAACTTCACCTTATCATTAATTGCATATTGCTCCAATGCAAGGCGCACGATCACTTTTTCCAGATCACTGAAGCGCATGATGCCTTCTTTCTTCGCATAGTTGATGCTGGCATTATAAATGGTCTTGTCTGATCCGCCACTGATGGAAAGATTCTGATTGTGTGATACAGCCGACTCGCGCTGCACTTCTTTCTGCCAGTCGGTGTTGGCGCCTTTATCATCAGCAGGAGCGAAAGCCTGCCCATTGGCGGTCAGCAGGCCCCTGAGCTGATCTGAGTTCATCATTTCAAGCCGTTTGGAAACTTTTTCAAGCCCCACATAGCCGGAATAAGAAATAGTAGCCTGTCCTTTCCTTCCTTTTTTAGTGGTGACCATGATCACGCCATTGGCAGCGCGATTACCATAGATGGCAGTGGCAGCAGCATCTTTCAGTACATCGAAAGTGGCAATATCATCCGGAGCAAGAATGGAAATATCTGCACCGGGAACACCGTCGATCACATAAAAAGGAGATTGTGAACTGTTGAGGGTGGATGCACCGCGAAGGATCACAGCGGCAGGGGCATTGGGGTTGCCGCTGGCAGTTATGTTCAGCCCGGCAACCTTGCCTTGCAGCAATTGTGCGGGATCAACAATAGCACCGCGGTTGAATTCGTCGGGTTTGACGGTGGTGATGGCGCTCGTCAGTTGTTTCCTGTTCTGATTACCATAACCGATCACTACCACATCGCTAAGAACGGTAGCAGTATCGGCCAGTGATACATTGATCACAGACCGATCGCCAACATTGACTTCTTCAGCCCTGAAGTTGACTGAACTAAATACCAGTACCGCAGTACCGGCAGGTAAGGAGATGGAGTAGCTGCCCTGTTCGTTGGTGACAGTAGCATTGCTCGTTCCTTTTTGTGTAACTGTTACGCCGGGAAGGGATGCTCCGCCGGTAGAAGTTACTTTTCCCGTAACGGTGCGGTTTTGTGCCCATACACCGAGGAAAGGGAAGGTCATTAATAGAAGCAAACAGATTTTACTTTTCATACGACAATCGTCAGTTTGGATGAAAGATGTTTTTTAACCTGGCATGGCGGTTAAAGAACCGCAGACCGGTCAGGGCAAGCCAGGGGTGCGCGGGCAATTGTTACCCGTGTGAATAGACAGGAAAGGAATAATGATTTCTGTAGGAAAGGTTGTTTTCTCTTATTGTGATACGGTCGCGGGAGAAACTAAAAAGTGATGTTTTAATCTGTGTCGGTTCGTACCAGGTAAGGAGAAAAAACGGGCCTGGTCAAAACCGGGAATGAAATGAGCTGTTGACATAACAATCGTTTTGGTAATGACTTCGATATGGCTTAGTGAAACGTTTGAGTATAACGTTTTACTAACGGAAAGTTAGGGCCATTTTTTTACAATCCAAATTTTTTTTTCTTTTTTTTGTCATGCCGGCCCGGGGCTGCAAAAAGTTCTTTCCCGGTTTACCCGTTCATTATTATTTTACCTGCATGAAAATTGAAATGAATAATAACAGGACAGTCATCAATTATTTTGTTCATGGTATATGGTTGATTTGTTTGCTTCTGCCTGCTTCTGCCGGCGTATCTCAGTCTTTGCGTTTATGGTATAATAAACCTGCTTCCCAATGGGTGGAAGCCCTGCCTGTAGGGAATGGACATATTGGTGGAATGATCTTTGGCGGAGTGGAAGAAGAATTGATCCAGTTGAATGAAAGCACGCTTTATAGTGGCGGGCCGGTTAAAAAAAATATCAATCCGGCAGCACATACTTATCTTCCACAGATAAGGGAAGCTTTGTTGAAAGAAGAAGATTATGCGAAAGCTGATCAGTTGACAAGAAAAATGCAGGGATTGTTCACCGAATCATATATGCCTGCCGGGGATATTCTGATCAGGCAACTGCTGAATAATAAAAATGTTTCCGGTTACTATCGCGATCTTGATCTGCAAAAAGCTGTCGCCACCACGCGGTTTAGTGTTGATGGTATTACTTATACAAGGGAAGTGTTCTGCTCAGCCCCTTCCAATGTAATGATCGTACGGCTTGTGTCAAGCCATAAGGGCGCTCTAAACCTGGAAGTGGCTGCTCAAAGCCAATTACATTACCGCTTATCGGCAGATAACAGCAATGAACTTACGATAAGTGGAAAGGCGCCCGCTCATGTTGATCCGAGTTATTATAATCCTAAGGGCAGGGAGCATGTGATCTATGAAGATACTTCGGGATGCAATGGCATGCGCTTCCAGTGCCGTATTAAAGCAATCGCCAATGATGGAGAGATAACAGGCGATTCTTCAGGCCTTCATGTCCGGAATGCTACTGAACTTATTTTGTATATTGCTATCGCCACCAGCTTTAATGGTTTTGATAAATGCCCTGATAAAGATGGAAAAGATGAAAAAGCCATTGCTGCTTCCATCATAGCCGAAGCTGTGAAGAAAACATACAACTCCTTACTGAAAGAGCATATAGCAGACTATCAGCAGTATTTTAACCGGGTGTCATTCATGCTGAAAGATACCAGTGTTGTCAATAAAGCCACCAGTCTGCCATCGGATGAACGCCTGCTGGCTTATTCCAATGGAGCCTATGACCCTGCATTGGAAACATTATACTTCCAGTATGGCCGCTATCTCCTTATCTCGTCTTCAAGGCCAGGCGGACCTCCGGCTAATCTTCAGGGATTATGGAATAAAGAATTGAGAGCACCCTGGAGTTCCAACTATACCATTAATATTAATACACAAATGAATTACTGGCCGGCTGAAGTAACCAACCTGTCAGAAATGCATCAGCCCTTACTTGATTTTATCAAAAACCTTTCTGTGACAGGAAAGAATACCGCCAGTGAATTCTACAGGGCCAGCGGTTGGGTAGCACATCATAATTCCGATATATGGGCCTGTTCCAACCCGGTCGGCGATGTAGGTAACGGTGATCCCGTTTGGGCCAACTGGTATATGGGAGGCAACTGGCTTTGCCAGCATTTATGGGAACATTATGCTTTTACAAAAGATAAGTCGTTTTTATCACAGGCATATCCTGTTATGAAAGAAGCTGCCTTGTTTACACTCGATTGGCTGGTAAAAGATGATGCCACCGGTTATTGGGTGACAGCCCCATCCACTTCACCGGAAAATGAATTCAGGGATAAGAATGGAAAAGAACAATCTGTATCGGTTGCTTCAACAATGGATATGTCGATCATCTGGGATTTGTTTACTAACGTGATTGAAGCATCACAAGCACTGGATATTGACGCTGCATTCAGGGATCAGTTAATGGCGACCAGGAGTAAACTATACCCGATGCACACCGGCAGCCAGGGCGAATTGCTGGAATGGTATAAAGAGTTCAGGGAAGTGGACCCGAAACACAGGCATGCATCGCATTTGTTTGGATTGTTTCCCGGCCGGCAGATCTCGCCAGCGCAAACGCCCGCCTTTTTCAATGCAGCAAAGAAAACGCTGGAGATACGTGGTGATGAAGGTACAGGGTGGAGCCGTGGCTGGAAGATCAACTGGTGGGCACGGCTACTCGATGGAGATCATGCCTATAAACTGATCAGGAACCTGCTGCATTATTCCGGTGCTGATGGAAAAGGTGGTGGCGGCACTTATCCCAATTTTTTTGATGCTCATCCTCCATTCCAGATAGATGGAAATTTTGCAGGCACGGCCGGAATGGCGGAGATGCTGCTGCAAAGCCATTTAGGCGAAATACATTTGCTGCCGGCACTTCCTTCTGCATGGAAAGAAGGTTCTGTAAAAGGATTGAAGGCAAGAGGAGGGTTTGTGGTGAATATCGATTGGAAAAATCATTACCTGACCGGGGCAACCATCACTGCTGTTGCGGATGGGACATGTACGGTGAAATATGATCGTCCTTTCACTATCAAGGGGCAAAAAACGCATCCGCAAAAAAACGGGGACAGTTATACGTGTTCCTTCAATGCTGTCAAAGGCCAAACTTATCGTATTACCACATCAAAATAATTCCAGGGATCAATGAAAACTGCCATAATGAATCCAGGTATTCCTTACAGTAAGTAACAAAAGTTACACTGGACAGTAAGTATATTAATATTTTTGTTTGTTTACAAAGACAATTATATGAACACCGAACAACTAGCTGGTTTATTTCCGGGTCTTGAACCTGAACTATACGAAGAAATGGAAAAAGCGGGTGTCGTAAAAGAAATACCTGCCGGTAGCGTTGTACTTCGTAAAGGCCAGGTTATCCGTTCAGCAATACTTGTATTGGAAGGTGTAGTTAAGCTTTACCAGGAAGATGAAGAAGGAGGGGAGTTCTTCATGTATCATATTGAACCTGGACAAGCCTGTGCTGTGTCGATGGTATGCAGTTACAGGCAGGAAACAAGCAATGTACTGGCCAGTGCATTAACGGATGCGACCGTTCTGCTTATCCCGCTTTCTTATATGGATAAATGGATGAGCAAATACAAAAGCTGGCATTATTTCGTGATCAATTCCTACCGTTCGAGATACAACGAACTGCTGAATACAGTCAGCGAGATCGCTTTCAAGAATATGGATGAAAGGCTCGAGTTTTATCTGAAAAAACAGGTCAGGCAATTAGGAAAACATGTACGCCTGACCCACCAGGATATTGCCACCGATCTCAATTCTTCAAGAGAAGTGATAAGCCGGTTAATGAAAAAGATGGAAAAGAATGGCTGGATCATTATTCATCGCAATTCCTTTGAATGGATAAAAGACGATCCTTCCGCTAAGTGATCAAAATCACTGTCCGGGTCGCATACACTTTGCAACTTGCAGCATAATTTTTATTATGGAAATAATGGGATATGCTGCAAGTTTATTGATAGGGCTCTCGCTGGGGCTGATCGGTGGTGGCGGTTCAATTCTTACAATGCCGGTGCTGGTTTATCTTTTCCGTATATCTCCTTTGCTGGCTACTTCTTATTCACTGTTTGTAGTGGGGTCTGTCAGCCTGTTTGGATTTATAGGGCATTATAAACAGAAGCTGGTAGATCTTCGGGTAGGGTTTTTATTTGGTTCATCTTCTATCGCTACAGTTTTTCTTACCAGGCATTTCCTGATTCCCCGTTTGCCGGCCGTGCTTTTCACGATCGATGGTTTCCAGGTGAGCACCAGTTTGACAACAATGGTCCTGTTCGCATTATTAATGATCGCTGCGGCAGCCGCGATGATCTTCAGTAAAAAGCAAACGGCGCCACAGCAGGATGCTGATAAAAGGAACCCGCTATGGCTCGTGGTTTATGGAATGGCGGTAGGATTGGTGACAGGTGTATTGGGAGCGGGCGGAGGCTTCCTGCTTATTCCTGCCCTGGTATTTTTTGCCCGCCTGCCGATGAAAATGGCTGTAGGCACATCGCTCATGATCATCACGCTTAATTCTTTCTTTGGGGTCGTATCTGACCTAGGCTATTTTGAGTTTGACTGGTGGTTATTGATCAGGATCATTGCTATCGCTTTTTCCGGCCTGGCTGCCGGTATGTATCTAAGCCGGTTTATTCCCTCATGGAAATTGAAAAAAGGGTTTGGCTGGTTTGTGCTGGCTATGGGAATTTATATCCTGTTGGCAGAGCTGACAAAATAGTGATCTTAAAGTGACAAATGTCATAGATGATGCAGATCCGTAAACGGAACTTTGAAGTCTAAAACAAGTAATATGAAAATAGAACAGATCTATACCGGATGTTTGGCCCAGGGAGCCTATTATATCGAAAGTGATGGCGAAGCTGCCGTGGTGGACCCTCTTAGGGAGGTAGCACCTTATATAAAAAAGGCAGAGGATAACGGAGCTAAGATCAAGTACGTACTTGAAACACATTTTCATGCAGACTTTGTATCAGGTCATCTTGACCTGGCAAGAAAAACCGGGGCAAAAATTGTGTATGGCCCAATGGCTGAACCTGCTTTTGATTTTTATCCCGCCTGGGACCAGGAGGAGTTGAAATTAGGAAAACTCAGGATCCGTGTGATCCATACGCCAGGCCATACCATGGAAAGCACCTGTTATCTTTTGCTGGATGAAAATGGGAAAGAAACGGCACTGTTCAGCGGTGACACTCTTTTTATCGGAGATGTTGGCCGCCCTGATCTCGCGCAAAAAGTGAATGCTGATCTCACCCAGGATAAGCTGGCAGGTTATCTTTATGATTCATTGAGAGAGAAGATCATGCCTCTTCCGGATGATATCATTGTTTATCCTGCACATGGTGCCGGAAGTGCCTGTGGCAAAAACATGAGCCGGGAAACTACCGATACTTTGGGGCACCAGAAGCAGGTAAACTATGCATTGCGTCCGGGCCTGGGCCGTGATGAATTTATAAAAGAAGTAACAGAAGGGCTGGTGGCACCACCTGCTTACTTTCCTTCCAATGTGCTGATGAATATCCATGGTTATGAAAGTATCGATAAGGTATTGCTTCGCGGGCTTCATGGATTGGACCCAGTTGCTTTTGAAGCAATGGCAAATGAGCATGATGCCCTGATCCTTGATGTGAGGGCCGCACAGGTATTTGCAAAGGCTTTTATTCCTAATTCCATCAACATTGGGTTGACAGGTTCTTTTGCTCCATGGGTTGGAACAATGATCACTGATATACGTCAGCCGATATTGCTGGTTGTAGATAAAGGAAGCGAGGAAGAGACCGTTACCCGTCTTAGTCGTGTAGGGTATGACAATGTATTAGGTTACCTTGAAGGGGGGATTGATGCGTGGCTGCGGGCAGGCAAAGAAGTGGATAGTATAAAAAGTATCAGTGCCGCAGCATTGGCTGATATCATGCAAGCTGATCCTTCTGTTCAGATCATCGATGTAAGAAAAAGGAGCGAGTATCTGAGTGAACATGTAATTGGTGCGGTGAATGCTCCATTGGATTTTATCAATGAAATAATGCCTTCTATTGATAAAAATAAAAAAGCGTATGTTCATTGTGCAGGAGGCTACCGGTCAATGATCTTTACATCTATTCTCCGTGCACGCGGGTATGAAAACCTGGTGGATGTGCAGGGAGGGTTTAAAGCACTGAAAGAAACAGATCGTTTCCGATTAACAGAATATGTTTGCCCAACCACTCTTTTATAAATTCAATTATGATAGATTTTTTGAAGCACCCATGGCCCTGGTACATTGCAGGGCCACTTATTGGTTTAACCGTTCCGCTATTGCTGCTATTGGGCAATAAGCATTTTGGTATTTCCGCTAACCTGCGGCATGTTTGTGCCGCTTGTTTTCCCGCAGGCATTTCTTTTTTTCAATACGACTGGAAAAAGGAAGCCTGGAACCTTTTCTTCATTGGAGGCATATTCCTGGGTGCTATGCTCGCATCCAAATGGCTGGCCAATCCGGCCCCTGTGATCGTTGATCCGGGGCTGACCGGTGAACTTGCTGGTTATGGTATCTCCACAAAAGGTGGGTTGCTGCCGGCTGATCTATTCTCCTGGAGCAGTCTGTTCAGCTTACGCGGACTCATCCTGCTGATAGGAGGTGGTTTCCTGGTAGGTTTTGGGACCCGCTATGCAGGTGGCTGCACTTCCGGCCATGCTATTATGGGGCTTAGCACTTTGCAATGGCCTTCACTGGTAGCGACCATTATGTTCATGATCGGCGGTTTCTTAACAGCCAATTTCATTCTTCCTCTCATTTTACAGTTATAATCATTTAGCATGAGTTCGTCCTTAATTAAAAATAAACCACAGGTAACAGGATCTTCTGCAAACGAATCACTCGATTTTGAAGTGCGCTCATTGGATACGATCTGTGTGAATGAATCAAAGCAGTACCATCCCTGGTGGCATAACCTGAAATATCTTGCTGCAGGTATGCTGTTGGGTATAATCTTTATAAAAGCAGAGATCGTTTCATGGTACCGTATCCAGGAAATGTTCCGGTTGCAAAGTTTCCACATGTACGGGGTGATCGGTTCTGCTGTTATTACCGGCGTTGTTTCTGTATGGCTGATCAAACGTTTCCGTATCAGAACGATCTATGGTGAGCCGATCGTTTTCCACCCCAAGAAATTCAATAAAGGGCAGATATACGGAGGATTGTTATTTGGAGCAGGCTGGGCATTGACCGGAGCCTGCCCCGGGCCTTTGTTTGCCCAGATAGGTACAGGTGCCACCGTTGTTGCAATAGTCGTATTAAGTGCTGTTGCCGGCACCTGGACCTACGGATTCTTAAGGGAACGGCTTCCGCATTGATTGATCATTCATTGCTCATGATCACTTTGAGCGATTTACTTTCTGCTGCATGAGAGAAAGTATCATACGCTGCCATGATCTCGGATAATTTGAAGCGGTGTGTGATCAATTGCTCCGGTTTGAGCTTTGCTGACTGCACGGTTTTCAGTAGCATGGATGTAGTTACAGTGTCTACCAGTCTGGTAGTGATGGTAATGTTTTTGGACCATAGCGTTTCAAGATGGATTTCTGCGCTTTTGCCATGAACGCCAACGTTCGCGATCCTTCCTCCCGGAGCAATAATCTCCTGGCAAAGCCCGAACGTAGCTGGTATGCCAACGGCTTCAATAGCAACATCCACACCCACACCGTTGGTAAGTTGATTGATACTGTTTGTTGCGTTTGAACTGGCATTATTGATCAGATGGGTGGCTCCGAATTTTTTGGCAACTGCTAACCGGCTTTCATCAGGATCGATCATAATAATATTGGCCGGTGAATAAAACTGTGCGGTAAGCAATGCTGCAAGGCCAACCGGGCCGGCACCTACTATGGCAATGGTATCACCCGGCTTGACCTGGCCGTTCAATACACCACATTCAAAACCTGTTGGAAGAATATCGCTCAGCATTACCAATGCTTCTTCATCCATACCCTGAGGAACCAGGTACAGGCTGGTATCTGCATGCGGGATGCGTACGTATTCTGCCTGTGTGCCATCTATCATATTACCCAGTATCCATCCTCCATCTTCACAATGTGAATACATACCTTTTCTGCAGTAAACACATTTTCCGCAAGAAGTGATGCAGGAGATCAATACATGATCCCCTTTTTTAAAATTGCTTACAGAGGTGCCTGTTTCTTCGATGATCCCAACCCCTTCGTGGCCAAGGATACGTCCATCAGTAACTGTAGCAACATCACCTTTCAATATATGAAGATCGGTTCCACAGATAGTGGTCTTGTATATTTTTACGATCGCATCGGTTGGATGTTGCAAAACTGGTTTGGGTTTTTCCTCCCATGATTTCTGGCCGGGGCCATGATATACGAGCGCTTTCATGTTTTATAGTTTTAAAACAAATATAGAAACTGCAGAAGGGGAATAGGGTGATGCAGGTTTTTCACCGGAGTGATTTACGTCATAAAGAGGGGCATTCTTAATGACAAGATATTTTTTCAATATCATTTTGGGTCAATTCCGGGCTCAGGTAGGGGATTCCCAGGTTGAGCCCGCGGATGATCAGCAATAGCCCCATGCCTGCAATAATATAAGGAGTCAATCTGCTTAGCCATTTTCTTCCCTGCCATCCAAACCTGCGGACTGCATAGGCTGCGAACATCATTGCGGGCAATGTGCCTGCACCAAACAGCAGCATAAACGAAACTGAATCAGTAACATTCCCCAATGAAATGGCCGCTATGGCTGCTATGTATACCATACCGCAGGGAAGCAATCCATTTGCCATACCGAGCAGGAAGGCGCCTCCCGGGCGGCGGGCAGTTTTCAGCAAACGGAATATTAATGAACTGATGAACTGATAAAAGCCTTTCATAAATGAAAAGGGCTTTGCACTTCTCCCGGCAAAATAACCGAGGGCTGCAATGAGCACTACCAGTCCAGCTACAATTGAAACAGATTGCTGGTAACCGGCCGATAAAATACCTGTTCCTGCAAGGCCGACCAAAGCGCCGATCAAACCATAGGTACTGATCCTTCCGGCCTGGTAGGAGAGAAGGATGAATGCTTTGTTTTTGGGATCAACGCCACCGACAGGAATGGCCAGGCTTAAAGGTCCGCACATGCCAATGCAATGCAGGCTTCCTGCAAGCCCTAATAAAAAGCCAGGTATAATGGCTTCTGCACTCATTTTATGTAAATGGGTATTTCTGCATAATATTTTTCAGCGCCATCTTCCCAATTGATCTTGGCAGTGTAACTGCCGGGCAGCAATAAACTGTCTGCGAAATGCTGCACTGCATTTTCATTTACCTGTAAAGACAGTTTCCGGTCCTGTGCTGAATTGTAAGCGCAATAGAACCAAATATCCCCTTTTAATTCCCTGGATCTCATTTCCTCAGGCAATTGCATTTCCAGGCCACTGTCTGTTTGCTTCCATTGCACCTGTGTCTGCAGGGTCTGTGTACGTTTTGTAGCATCGATCACCTGCTGGTAGCCCAGTTCTGTTTTATAGTAATCCTTTTCCACCAGCTCAAATTCTGTGTGCATCGACCGGTAAACAAGGTAAGTCATACCTGTGCCGAAGACCAGAAACGTAATGAGCAATTTATTTCCCCAGTTCATGTTGTTGAATTTTTGTTTTATATCCTGGTAAATGGTCCCATGAAATTGGTAGATAAAACAGTGATCAGTTTATCACCTTCGTAGAGGCCGATCTCCAATGATAATTTTCGTTTGCTTATATAGCTTCTTGGAAGCACGATGAAGAAGGAACTTTTGCCAAGGTCTTCTTTTTTCACCAGCACACTTCTTCCTTCTGCTTCCACGATGCGGCCTGGTGCCGACATCAACCGGAGCGTGAGCGGAATGTCCTTCAGCGTTTTATTCACCACTTTAATGGTGTATAAATTAGAGAGGCTGTCGGTGCCACGTTCCTGGTAAAGTTGTCCCTGGGCCCGAACGATGGTGCCATCTACATCTTTCCGGCTGAGCAATAAAATCGTGAGCAAGCCTGCCAGTAGAAAAAGCAGGAAGGTGTAGAATTTCATCCGTCCTGTATACCTGATCTTTTCACCTTTAGCAATGCCATTTTCTGAAGCATAGCTGATAAGACCACGGGGTTTGTTGATGGCATCCATCATCCTGTCGCAGGCATCAATGCAAGCAGTACAACCTACACATTCCATTTGAATTCCGTTCCGGATATCTATGCCGGTAGGGCATACTTTCACGCATTGAAAACAATCAATACAATCGCCGGCAGTAGCGGGTGTCGCATTCTTTTTGAACTTCCCTCTTGGTTCCCCTCTCTTGTAGTTGTAGGCTACCACCATGGAGTTCTTGTCGAGCAATACGCTTTGCAGGCGGCCATAAGGACATACCACCGTACAGGCCTGTTCGCGGAACCAGGCATAAACGGCATAGAATACACTGGAGAAAATAACAATAGCAAAGAAGCCGCCAATATGCTGACTGATAGGCTCGCGGATGATCTTCAGCAATTCATCCATGCCGATGATATAGGACAGGAAAAAATTGGCGATAATAAAAGCAATCAGGAAAAAAACAACATGCTTCAATATTTTCCGCCTCCATTTGCTGCCTGTCCAGCTCGCCTGGTTCAACATTTTTTGACGGGCTGCATCTCCTTCGATCCAGTATTCGATTTTGCGGAACAGCATTTCCATGAATATCGTTTGAGGGCAAACCCATCCGCAAAATAAACGGCCGAATGCGGCGGTGAACAAAACGATGAATATGATAAAAGCTACCATGGCCAGGCCAAAAATGAAAAAGTCCTGTGGCCAGAAGATCTTTCCGAAAATGATAAACTTCGCTTCAGGGATATTGAAAAGAAATAATGGCCTTCCATTTACTTTTATAAATGGGAGGGTCAGGAACAGGGCAAAGAAGAACAGGCTGACGATGGTGCGGGCCCGGTAATAGCGGCCTGAAGGCTTTTGGGCATATACCCATTTTCTTTTACCCTGCGCATCAATAGTGCTCAGCCTGTCGCGGAACGAGTCGGTCGGCTCTGTATTTTTTTTATGAATATTTTCTTCCATGATCGGGTAGCGGATGTTTATTGTTTAACATCGGCAGTTGCCGGTGCATCTTCTTTCATTAATGCTCCCTGTGGTGCTTTTGGTGAAGCAGGGTTGGTGCCATGCAATGATTTTACATAGCTGGCCACCTGGGCTATCTGCTTATTGGAATAAGTGTTTTGCCACTGAGGCATGGCATTGATACCATAACGGATTGTTTTGAACACGCTTTTCATATCATTGCCGTGCATCCAGTAATCATCAGTAAGGTTGGGGCCAACATCGCCCGCGCCTGATTCTTTATGGCAACTGGCACAGGATTTTTGAAAGATGGATTTTCCTTCTGCCAGGTCATCTGCACCAGGCAGGTACACTACCGTATTTTCATCCACGGCATCTCCTTTTTTCTTTAAGTATTCCTGGGTTTCGAGTTGCGCTTTGGTGACGGAGGCGGTATACTCTTCAATGCTGGAAGGAGCGGTGTGGGATACATGGTATCTCCATAGATAAATAATGGCGAACAGGATAGTGGCATAGAATCCATATAACCACCATGGAGGAAGACTGTTGTCCAACTCGCGGATACCGTCGTATTCATGGTCCATCACGAGATCGGCTTCCTGGCTTGCCGGTTTGAATTTGTTCATCTTGCCCCACCAGGAAATCTTATTCCGTTTCAGTTCGGTGATGGCTTCGGGTGAAAGTCCTGTCAGTTTTTCCTTTTCTTTTTTGATCAGGAGGCGGATATTGACCAGCAGGGCGAGAATGATCAGGAACTCGAGCAGGATCACTCCATTCATCAGATAGAAAACAGAGGGTTGAAGTCCGGCAATAGTGGAAACGGTTTTAACTTTTTCAACAGGCGCTTCATCCTGCGCCTGCAAAATTCCGCTGCTGGTTAATAAGACAGCCAGCATTATCATGGGTAATACCTTCTGTTTGATCTCCCCGTTTTTTTTCTTTTGTTCAATCTTTATATCAGCCGCTCCTACCAACACGGCCGACAATACACCAATTATGATCAGCAATAAAGCCATGACCAGTAATAGTGCAAGGGCCATCGGGTTGGTGAAAATGGATGGCTCTGGTGGACCCGCGGCCAGGGCCGGTTGGTAACAATGGAGCAGACTGATAGTAATGAATGCTGTTAAGAATTTGATCCGTTTGGCTGAAAGCAAAAACATATATTAATTCTTTTCTCAGTTATCTAATGGTATTTGGCTGATGGATTTCAGTGTTTGCTTATTCGTTCTGAAAACCCAGGTCAGCATGATGGTAAAGAAGAGGAAGAAGATAGCCAACGATACGAGGCCAAGTATTTCCACTCCGCTTATTTTTTCGAGATAGTGAATGAATTTCATGTCAGCTTTATTTATTGGTAGTGATAGTGGTGGTAACATTTTTTTCAGGCTCGGCCTTTATATCCGTTCCTAATCTTTGCAGATAAGCGATCAGCGCCACGATCTCCACATTGGGTGGTGTTTCGATCTTATCTTTTTTAAGATTGGCGGCAATGCTGTTTGCCTGTTGCATCAGGTCTTTATTGGCCTGCAGGTCATACCCTTCGGGATAAGGCACGCCAATGGTGCGCATAGCACGGATCTTTGCTGGCGTTGACGCTGTGTCAAGTGCATTATCGAGCAACCAGGTATATTGCGGCATGATGGATCCCGGCGACATTGATCTCGGATCATACATGTGATTGTAGTGCCAGCTGTCAGGATATTTATTTCCTTCCCTGGCCAGATCAGGCCCTGTACGTTTGCTGCCCCATTGGAAAGGGTGGTCATATACAAACTCACCAGCTTTTGAGTACTCACCATACCTCGATACTTCATCACGGAACGGGCGTATCATCTGCGAGTGGCAGGTGTAGCAACCTTCACGGACATAGATGTCACGGCCTTGCAGCTCAAGTGGTGTATAAGGTTTGACACTTGCGATGGTGGGCACATTTGATTTTACCAGGAAAGTGGGAACAAACTCGATCAACCCTCCGATCGCTACCACGATAAGGCTCAGTACAAGCAAGGTCACCGGCCTGCGCTCAATAACACGGTGCCAGTATTCTTTTTTTGCATGTGCTTCTTTTACAAGAGGGGCGGCTTCAGCAGCTTCATTGGCAACAAAGCTGCCTTTGGCCATTGTTTTATAAAGATTGTATACCATCATCAATGCACCTACGAGGTATAAACCTCCGCCGATGCTGCGGGTGATATACATGGGTTTGATGCTGTTAACTGTTTCCATGAACTGGAATTTCAGTTGTCCTTCCGGTGTAAAGGATTTCCACATCAGGCTTTGTTCAAAACCTGCCCAGTAAAGCGGCACAGCGTAAAGAATGATGCCGATAGTGCCCAACCAGAAATGGTTGGTGGCAAGTTTCTTTGAATATAAATCGGTGCCCCACATCTTGGGGATCATATAATACAGAATGGAGAAGGCGAGAAATCCGTTCCAGCCAAGTCCCCCGATATGGACGTGTGCAATGGTCCAGTCGCTGAAGTGAGAGATGGCATTCACATTTTTCAAACTAAGCAACGGGCCTTCAAATGTGGCCATACCATAACAGGTGATCGCCACTACCATGAATTTCAATACAGGATCTTCTTTTACTTTATCCCAGGCCCCACGTAAGGTGAATAAACCATTCAGCATGCCTCCCCAGCTTGGAGCGATCAGCATTACAGAAAAAACAACACCTAATGATTGTGCCCAATCAGGCAAGGCTGTATAAAGCAGGTGGTGCGGGCCAGCCCATATATAGATAAAGATGAGTGCCCAGAAGTGAATGATGGAAAGACGGTAAGAATATACCGGGCGGTTAGCTGCTTTGGGAAGGAAATAGTACATCAATCCCAATACAGGTGTGGTAAGAAAGAACGCCACCGCATTGTGGCCATACCACCACTGCACCAGCGCGTCCTGCACACCTGCATACCAGCTATAGCTTTTCAGAAAAGAAACAGGGATCTCAATTGAGTTAACAATATGCAGCATGGCAACGGTAACCCAGGTGGCAATATAAAACCAGATGGCTACGTACAAATGCTTCTCACGCCTTTTAATGATCGTGCCCAGCATATTAATGCCAAATATCACCCACACGATAGTGATGGCGATATCTATCGGCCATTCCAGTTCTGCATATTCTTTACCGGTTGTTTTACCCATCAGCAGGGTGATGGCTGCTGCTACGATAATAGCCTGCCATCCCCAGAAATGCATCCAGCTTAGCTTATCGCTATACATTCTTGCTTTACAGAGACGCTGCAGTGAATAATAAATGCCGGCAAACGATGCATTGCCCACAAAAGCAAAAATGATGGCATTGGTGTGGAGCGGACGTAAGCGGCCAAAAGTAGTGGGGGCAAGATTGAGGCTGCTTGCAGGATAATAGATCTGGATGGCGGCCCATAAACCGGCCAGCATACCAACGATGCCGAATACGATGGTGGCCAATCCGAAAGCCTTTACAATCTTGTTGTCATAATAAAACTTCTCAATTTGCATAACCAGGGGAGATTTATCGCTTGTTATTATTTTCTTGGGTTAAAGCTGGGTCATCAAAAAGGATCCTCGATGCAGGTGAATAATCATCCTCAAACTGGCCGTCCTGCACTCCCCAGAGGAAGGCGAAAAGAAAAAATCCGGCAACGGTAACGCTCACGATCAGCAGGATAAAGATGACGCTCATACAATTCTTATATGCTGTAAAAGTATTTTGAGCGGGGGGAGTTGTTAATAAGGATAGTCAGTTGCTAATATGATCTTTGTCATGTTGTTCATGACAATTATTAAAGCCTCATCTTTTTGGCGAGTAAACTGCTGCTGCCAAATGTGATCAGGAAAATGCTCAATGAGCTTGCCGGCATCAGTATGGCTGCGATCAACGGGGATAAAGTTCCCTGCACAGCGAAATACAAACCGGCGATATTATACAGGATGGATAGCACAAAACTGGCTACGATGATCTGTTTGTTGGCCCGGCAAAGCCGGATAAAACGATAAAGGCGTGGCAATTTATTTCCATCAATGATCGCATCGCTGGATGGTGTGAAATTATTGGTTTGCTCCGCTACTGCTACCCCCACATCACTTTGCCGTAGGGCAGCTCCGTCATTCAGGCCATCACCGATCATCATCACTTTAGCGCCTTTATGCTGCAGCGCCCGCACATATTCTACTTTATCTGCAGGCTGTTGCCGGAAAAGAACAGGTGAATGGTGTGGCAACATGGTTGCCAGTCTTTCTTTTTCTGAATTTGAATCGCCACTCAGCACAGAAAGCTGATGCCTGCGGGAAAGTTTGCTCAGCAGTTTTGTTATGTTTTCCCGGTAATGATTATTGAATTGAAAACGCCCGGTCACTTTATTATCGACAGAAAGAAATACAGTAGTGCCTGTAGTGCCTGTAGTGCCGGTCATACCTTTGCCGGCAAAACTTTGTGCTCCCAGGCGGATATGCCTGCCTTCAACGAGGCCTTCAATTCCCTGCCCCGGATATTCATGGAAATCCGAAACAGCGGGCCTGGCAGGCAAAGGAAAATGTTTGGCCAACGCGCGACTGAGCGGATGGGTGGAACAGGCTGCCAGTGCTGCAACCTGCAACTGCAGGTCCTGCGTCAGCGGTATGCCCTCATAAGTGATATCCTGCATTTCAGCAACGGTAAGTGTTCCTGTTTTATCCAATACAATATGATCAATCGCAGCTACCTTTTCGATCACACCGGCATTTCTCAGGTAAAAACCATTTCGCCCGAGTATGCGGATAATATTTCCATTGGTAAAAGTGTGCGACAATAACAAAGCACAGGGGCAGGCAATGATGAAAATAGATGTAACAGCAGGCCAGAGCCTGGAAGGATCATTTATTTGCCAGTATATACCAGTGACAGTAGCAATAATGATCAGGGTAAGTGTAAAATACCTGCTCACGAAATGGACAAATGATCCTTTATCTGTTTCAACAGGGTCTTTCTTTTCCTGGTTCCAAAGATGGGTAAGATAACTTTGCACCACTTCTTTTATTACCAACACTTCCAGCCTTTCACCTGTTTGCCGCCCTCCTGCATACAATAGTTCTCCTGTTTCCCTTGGCACGGGCAGGGCTTCACCAGTCACAAAACTGTAGTCGATAAAAGCTTTTCCTTTGGTAAGAATGCTGTCTGCCGGAATGAGCTCACCATGATGGATTACCAATGTGTCGCCTGGTTTTATATCAGGCAGCATCACAGGAATTTCCTTATCTTCTTTTAAAAGAGATACGGCGATAGGGAAATAGGATGTATAGTCACGGTCGAAGGATAATTGTTTGTATGTTTTGTCCTGCAATAACCGGCCTGCCAGCATAAAGAAAACAATCCCTGTCATGGAATCAAAATAACCACTGCCGGTACCACTGATCACTTCATAAGCGCTTCGCGTAAAAGTGATGATGATGGCAAGTGCAATAGGGGCATCTATGTTCAGAAACCGGTGCCGCAAACTTTTCCAGGAAGATTCATAAAAAGGGAAAGCGGAGTATAGTAATACAGGGATCGCAAGCGCAAAATTGAACCAGCGGAACAGGCTTCTCAATGCATGATCCCCTGCCTCTATGCCAAGATATTCAGGAAAGCTGGCGAGCATCACATTCCCAAAACAGAAACCCGCAACACCCAGGCGGAAAACCATGCTCTTGCTCACAGCAGACTTTTTTTGTTTGATATCATTCAGGCTGATATAGGGCTCATAGCCTATACTGGTGAGTGTTTCCACCACAGTGCGCAGGCTGCATTGATCACTGCGGAAAATGATATCGATCTGTTTACGCCCAAAATCCACTTTACCGGAGATGATGCCGGGTTGTATCCTGGGCAGATGTTCCAGCAGGTAAAGACAGGAACTGCAATGGATCTGGGGAAGGTGGAAACTGACCCGCATCTGGGTCTCATCTTTGAAACTGATCAGTTTTGCGATAATGCCTGCATCGTCAAGAAAGGCGAATTTATCTTTTCTTATGCCGATCCGTTGGTTGATGCCGGGATTCTGGTTCAGGTCATAATAATGGCATAGTGAATGTTCATTGAGAATGGAATAGACCATTTTACATCCTTCGCAGCAGAATTGCTTGTCGTCCAGGCTGATCTTTGTGGAAACACAGACCTCCCCGCAGTGATAACAGGTGGTGGCTGGTGGTGCGGATGTCTGAACTGACTTCATACTATTTTCCTGGAATTGCCAAAACTAGCTGCGCACAATACGGTAATTCCTGACAATTATCAGGAAAGAAGTTGATTTTGCTCATCCGGTCAGGAAAACCAGCCGGGTAATTTCACTGAGCGGTAAAACCCGGAAACCGGGTATGAAATACGCCGCAGGAATAAGCATGTTTTTAAACCGCATTGAAATTGATCCGGCTGCCAAGGCACGGGAAATCGTTGAAATGGATTACAGGACCGCCGATGTATTCAGGCGGTATGGAATAAATTATTGTTGTGGCGTTCAATGGCCCTTGCAACAGGTATGCGAAATACAGGAGATCAAAATGAAGGACCTTGTGACAGATCTGCAAACGGCTTGCCACACTGTCAATATCCCTTCCGGCACCCAGTTTGAAAAATGGTCGGTAGATTTTCTTATCGATTACATTATTAATATACATCACCGGTACCTGGAAAGATCACTCCCCGAACTTGAAGGCGGACTTGTTCATTTTCTTGAAGAGCATGGTAAGCGTTTCCCTCATTTTACTGTTATATATGAAGAGTTCAGGAACTTGGTGGCGATGTTCATGCCGCATCTGAAACAGGAAGAGGAATCCATTTTCCCTTATCTCCGCCAGGTCGCACATGCGTATGATGATAAGATCGATCCGTTTGCCACATTGCTTGTAAAGACGCTCCGGAAACCATTAAACAGTTTTGCTGACCAGGAGCATACGATGATCGGAGAAAAGATCCGGCGTTTCCGCGAACTGACCAACGATTATATAGCACCTTCCAAAGCATGTTCCAGTCACCGGGTGATACTGGGTAAACTGAAAGAACTGGATCAGGACCTGCTGCAGCATCTTTACCTGGAAAATGATATACTGATACCGAAAGTGATCAGGATGGAGCAGGAATTACTGCAAAGAATTTACTGATGGAAATGAAGAGCCCAAACCAGCTTTTTTTATACCTTACGGCAAATTCTGTGTATGTCGGTTAATGTAGCCCACCTCACATCTCTTTTTGAAAATGCAACGGAAGGCATCATTCTGACCAATGGCCAGGGGAATATCGTAATGGTGAACCCCGCAGCCGAACGGATATTTAACTATGGTGCTGCTGAATTGACAGGGAAAGCTATTGAAATACTTCTCCCGGAAAAGGCAAGGCCCCAGCACCATCAAATGCGCGAGCAATTCTATAAAACCCCTTCGAACAGGCAGATGGGGCATGGGCGCGACCTGTATGGAAAGAGAAAGGATGGTTCACAAATACCTGTGGAAGTAAGCCTTAGCTTTTATAAAAAGGACGATGAATTGTTTGTAATTGCTTTTATCGTTGATATCACCCAACGGAAAAAGCACGAACAGGATATTCTTCAGCAGCAGAGGGAGCTGGAAAGTATGACCCATAACATGCAAAAGCTAAATACTCAGCTTGAAGCAAAAGTGGAAGAAAGGACGCTGATATTAAAGGAAGCATTGAAGAAACTGGAGGAATCCCAAAAAGATCTGAGTGAGGCGCTGGATAAGGAAAAACAATTGAACGAGATAAAGAGCCGGTTTGTGTCAATGGCCTCTCACGAATTCAGGACCCCGCTCAGCACAGTACTTTCTTCTGCGGCGCTGATAGCAAAATACAAGCAGACAGATGAACAACCACAGCGGGAACGGCATGTGGAAAAGATCAGGAATTCTGTAAAGCACCTGAACGAACTGCTGGAAGACTTTCTTTCCCTGGGTAAGCTTGACGAAGGAAAAGTGGAAGCACATCCCGTATCATTCGAACTGGGGGAGTTTATTGCAGACCTGGTCGATGAAATGAAAGGCCTGCTAAAACAGGGGCAGCAATTTTCTGTTCAACATGAAGGGAGCTATGCTTGTTTTTCAGATAAGAAAATGCTGAAAAATATTATTGTCAACCTGCTGGGAAATGCTATCAAATTTTCCGGGGAAGGAGATCCGATTTACCTGCATAGCAGAACAACAGAGAAAGGATTGCATATAATGGTCAGGGATAAAGGGATTGGAATTCCTGAAGACGAACATGAGCACCTGTTCAATAGTTTCTACCGGGCAAAAAATGCAGTGAATATCCAGGGCACGGGGCTGGGGCTGCATATTATTAAAAGATATCTTGATATTCTCAACGGAGAAATAAAACTGAAGAGTCAATTGAATGAAGGCACTCAGTTCGATCTTTTTATTCCGAATTATCAATAGGTTCATTTATGAAAGCCATACTTGTTATAGACGACAATACGGATATCCGGGAAAATACAGCAGAGATCCTTCAATTGGGAGGATACAAAGTGTTCACTGCTGAGAACGGAAAAAAAGGGGTGGAGATAGCCCTCCGGGAAAAACCGGACCTGATCGTGTGTGATATTATGATGCCTGAACTGGATGGATACGGCGTACTGCACCTGCTCAGAAAGAATGCGGATACCCAATACATCCCATTCATATTCCTGACAGCCAAAACGGAAAGGCTTGATTTCCGTAAAGGCATGGAGATGGGAGCCGATGATTATATTACCAAACCTTTTGAAGAGATAGAGCTGCTGAATGCAATTGAGATCAGGTTGAAAAAAGCGGAAATACTGGGCAATCAGTATTCTCCTGATGCCGCAGGCCTGAATGCATTGATGAATGACGCCCGGCTTACCGGTCTTGTACAGGAAGTAGCAGAAAAATATGAAACCGTACCGTACGACAAAAAGCAAACACTTTACCAGGAAGGCAAGCGCCCCCGTTTTTTATATTACCTGGCAAAAGGAAAGGTAAAGGCATTCAGATCGCATGAAGATGGAAAGGAGTATATCACTGATCTTTTCAATGAAGGCGATTTCCTGGGTTATACCTCCATCATTGATGATAAAGCGTATGATGATAGTGCAGTGGTAATGGAAAATGCAGAGATCATCCAGGTGCCTAAGGATGATTTCCTGCAGATGATCCACGGTGATCCCGGTGTTGCTGCTAAATTTATCCGGCTTATCACCAAGAATGTAAAGGAAAAAGAAGACCGGCTTCTGCATCTCGCTTACAGTTCCCTCCGCAAGCGGGTCGCCAACGGTTTGGCAGAGATCTATAAAAAACTGAATCCCAGTGGTGAAAAAAAGACGATCGAAATATCCAGGGAAGAGATCGCACAATATGTGGGCACGGCCACTGAATCATTGATCAGGACCTTGAGTGATTTTAAAGCAGAAAAACTGATAGAGATCAGGGAAGGTAAGATCACCCTGCCGGATCCTTCCCTTTTAAATAATCTCCGCTATTGATCAGAGGCTACCTCTTTCCAGGTCAAAATCATCGGGGGCATCTTCGGGCAGTGTGCCATGTGTTGTTATCTCACGGCCATGATCGTTTTGCTGTTGTAATGTCCAGTCATCGGTCATCGTGGTTTCCAACCAGATATTGCCGGAGCGGCGGACAACCTGCACATTCATCCCATATCTTTCAGTGATCAGTTTCTCCAGTTCGGCAACGGTCATTGTGCCGCTGATATCCAGGTCGCCATCTTTTTTTAGCCCTGCATCTTTAAGCAGGGTGGAGGTGGTGATGAGCTTTTTGGTAAGTACAGGGCGGCCGGGTTCTGTAAGGCGGCTCAGGTAAAAATCCAGGCGGAGAAAAGGGTATGTTTTGCTGAATTCCTGTTGTAATTCATACACATGCTTTGAAGGAGATATATGCAAAGTAGTTGTCATTTTTTTAAGAATAGATGTTGTAAAATTAAGTACGACACCTACTTTGCATATATGACTTGCAGAAGGCGGAAAACTGATTTTGATCAGCAGGCATATTATCTCCATCCACCTCCCAATCCCCTGTACACCCTCACCACGGCACTCATTTGTGCCTTCTTCGTTTCAATCAATTCCAGCTTTGCTTCCAGCGCATCCCGCTGCGTCATCAATACTTCAAGGTAATCAGCCCTGGCGTTCTTAAACAGATCCCCTGAAATATCGATCGATCTTGTCAATGCCTCCACCTGCTGCGATTTCAGGTCATAGCTTTTTTCCAGGTTGCTGATATTCGACAACTGTGTTGACACTTCGATATAGGCATTCAGGATCGTTCTTTCATAATTGTACATCGCCTGCACCTGCCTTGCATTGGCATTCAGAAACTCTGCTTTGATCGCGTTGCGGTTGATCAGCGGGCCGGCAATATCTCCGGCAATGGAATACAACAGCGATTCGGGCATACGAAAGAGATAAGTAGGATTGAAAGCCTGGAAGCCCACTCCCGCTGAAATACCAAAGGATGGATAGAACTCCGCACGGGCCACTTTCACATCCAGTTTGGCCGCAGCCAGATCGAGTTCCGATTGCCTGATATCAGAACGGTTGGCAAGCAGTTGTGAAGGAATACCGGAATTGATCATCGCCGGCATTATTGTCAAGAAATTAGCCCTCTCACGGGGAATATCCTGCGGATAGCGGCCCAGCAGAAAATTGATCCTGTTCTCTGTTTCCTTTATCTGCTGCTTGATATCATATTCCAGGCTTTGTGTTTTCAATACTTCTGCCTGGAATTTTTGTACCGCCAATTCTGTTGCGCGAGCTGCTTCTTTCTGCACTTTGATGATCTCCAGCGCATTTTTTTGTAACCCGATATTCTGTTTTACGATTTCCAACTGGTTGTCCAGCGCAAGCAACTCATAATAAGAATCGGCTACTTCTGCGATCAGGTTAGTGATCACGAAATTCTTACCTTCTTCGGTAGAGAGGTATCGGGTGATAGCTGCTTTCTTGGAATTACGCAGCTTCTTCCAGATATCCACTTCCCAGTTGGCCATTGCGGCAATGCGAAAATCGCCCAGTGGATCCGGCATTTCCTTACCGGGTTTGATATCGGTGGTGGCATCACCGGCACCCTGGCTGGTATAACGCCCTACTTTTTCCACGCCCACACCGGCGCCGAGGCTCACTGATGGAAGCAATGCCTGTTGCTTCATGCGGATCTCATTGCGCGCGATCTCTACTTCCTGTAGAGTGATATTCAGTTCCTGGTTGTTTTTGAGCGCCGTATCAATCAGGTCCAGCAGGTTTTTGTCAGTAAAGAACTGTTTCCATTGAATGGTGCCGGTATTGGTGGTATCGCTGTTATTGCCGTAAGAAACAGGAACAGAACTGTTTTCCTGCCGCTGCACCACTGAAGGGACCTTGCAACTTGCGAGGGCCAGGAAAAGCCCCATCACACCAAGGCAATAATTTATTTTCAGTTTAAACATTATGATCAATTTCTTCTGTTAAAGGATTTTCTTCTTCGTTTTTAACCAGCATACGCTTTTCAGCGATCTTGCCGAATATGTAATACAGGCCGGGGATAATGAGAACGCCGAAAATAGTACCGAGCAACATACCTCCGGCTGCCGCTGTACCAATCGTTCTGTTACCGATCTTACCTGGCCCGGTTGCAAATACAAGTGGTATCAGACCGGCGATAAAGGCAAACGATGTCATCAGGATAGGACGGAATCTCACACGTGCGCCTTCAATTGTCGCTGCTAATATGGTGGAGCCTGCACGATGTTTTTGCACAGCAAACTCCACGATCAGCACGGCGTTCTTACCCAGCAAGCCGATCAGCATTACCATGGCGATCTGCGCATAGATATTATTTTCCAGCCCCAGCAACTTCAGGAAGAGGAGGGCTCCGAATACACCTGTAGGCAGGGAGAGGATCACGGCCAGTGGTAAAATGAAACTTTCATACTGCGCTGCAAGGATCAGGTACACAAAGCCCAAACATATCAGGAAGATATACACAGCCTGGTTGCCCTGTGCCACTTCATCTTTGGAGATCCCGGCCCAGTCGATACCAAAACCTCTCGGCAATGTTTTCGCTGCTACTTCATTGATCACTTTGATTGCCTCACCACTACTGTAACCCGGTGCTGCAGATCCGCTGATTTCTGATGCATTGTACATATTGTGCCGGGTGATCTCTGAAAGACCATACACTTTCTCCATTTGCATAAATGCAGAGAAAGGCACCATTTCCTCCTTATCATTCTTTACATATAGTTTCAGGATGTCTTCCGGCAAAGCCCTGTATTGTGCACCTGCCTGCACGATCACTTTATATTGACGGCCAAAATTGATAAAGCTGATCTCGTAGTTACTGCCCACCAATGTTGAAAGGGTGTTCATTGCATTGTCAATGCTGATGCCTTTCTGCTGTGCAAGGTCATTGTCTATTTTCAGCATGTATTGCGGGAAGCTGGCGCTGTAAAAGCTGAAGATGGAGCTGAGTTCTTTCCGTTTCTTCAATTCTTTTACAAAATCATCGTTCACCTGTTCCATCAGTTTGTAATTGCCACTACCTGCCTTATCAAGCAAGCGCAATTCAAACCCACCGGCTGCACCATAACCGGGTACTGCGGGTGGTAAGAAGTATTCAATATTTGCACCGGTGATGTCTTTTGATTTTTCTTCCAGCTCTGTTATGATCTCCTGCACGGAATGCTTCCGGTCTTTCCAGTCTTTAAGGTTGACAAGGCAGGTGCCGGAGTTGGAGCCGGTCCCTTCTGTCAGGATCTCGTAACCAGCCAGGGCTGACACAGATTGAACGCCTTCTACTGTTTCCGATATTTTCTGTAACCGTTCTGTTATTTCATTCGTTCTTTCCAGCGATGATCCGGGAGGGGTTTGGATAACGGCATAAAACATACCCTGGTCCTCATTCGGAATAAAGCCGGAGGGGACCGTTTTGTTGAGGAAGTAAGTAGCTACGCAAAATCCTGCCAGTACAAGGAAGGTGAGTAGCCTGCGGGCAGCTACTTTGGTGAGTACAAACTGGTATTTGCCTGTTAATCCATTGAACCAATTATTGAATCCATCCAATACCTTGTTGATAATGGACTTCCGCCTGGGCTTGCCATGATCATTCTTCATGATCATGGCGCATAGAGCCGGTGTAAGTGTAAGGGCAACAATGCCTGAAAGGATGATGGAGGTTGCCATGGTAATGGAAAACTGCCGGTAGAATATACCAACAGGCCCCGACATGAATGCAACTGGTATAAATACCGCAGCCATAATGAATGTAATGGCAATGATCGCCCCGGCAATTTCATGCATTGCTTTTTTCGTTGCCTTTCTTGGTGTGAGATGTTCTTCTTCCATTTTGGCGTGCACCGCTTCAATCACCACGATCGCATTGTCTACCACCACACCGATCGCCAGCACCAGGGCAAAAAGCGTGATCAGGTTTAACGTGATACCGAAGTATTGCATGAACATGAATGTGCCGATCAATGATACCGGCACTGCCATAATAGGGATCAGGGTCGACCGCCAATCACCCAGGAAAAGGAATACCACCAAACCCACAAGGATAAAGGCTTCTACCAGCGTATGAACTACTTTTTCGATAGAAGCGTCCAGGAACTTGGATACATCATAACTCAGTTCATATTTCATTCCTTTGGGAAAACTGCTGGCTGCAATCTCTTTCAACTTGGCTTTTACATTCTCGATCGTCTGGCTGGCATTACTTCCATAAGATTGTTTCAGTACGATTGCCGCTGAAGGTTTGCCATTCAGGTTGGAGTAAATGTCATACATGGAACTGCCGAATTCCACGTCCGCTACATCTTTCAGGCGAAGCAGCTCTCCATTTGCGCTTGAGCGAACGATCACATTTTCGTATTGTTCTTTTGTGGTAAACCTTCCTGAATATTTCAATACATACTCAAACGATTGTGATCTTTTACCGGAACTTTCACCTGTTTTGCCGGGAGAAGCTTCCAGGCTTTGCTTGCTGAGGGCTTCCATCACTTCATCTGCAGAGATCTTGTAAGCCAGCATGCGATCGGGCTTGAGCCAGATACGCATGGCGTATTCACGGTTACCAAGAATATCTGCATAACCTACACCATCCACCCGCTTCAATTCGGAAAGGATATTGATATCGGCAAAATTGAAAAGGAACTTCTGGTCGGCATTGGGATCATCGCTGTACAGGTTGATGTACATCAGCATGTTTGATTCCTCACGGCTGATCTTTACGCCTTCCCTCACTACGAGTGGGGGAAGTTTGTTCACCACTGAAGCCACACGGTTTTGTACGTTCAGGGATGCAACGTTGGGATCAGTGCCGAGGTTGAATATGACCTGGATGGTACCTTCTCCATCATTACCAGCATCCGATGCCATGTATTTCATACCGGGGATACCATTGATGGCTCTTTCCAGGGGAATGATCACTGATTTGATCATGAGTTCATTATTCGCACCGGGATAGTCTGCTACCACATTCACTTTGGGTGGAGAGATGGAAGGGAACTGTGTTACCGGTAAGCCTGTAATGGCCAGAATGCCCAGGAGAACGATGATCAGGGATATGACGATAGAAAGGACTGGCCTTTGAATAAATTTATTAAACATTACTAACGCAAATTATTATTAACACGAATGACGTGAATCGTACGAATGACACGAATGCTATTCCGCTTTTAATTTAAGGTGGGCAATAACTTCTTCCGGTTTCTCAAATTCATACTCGATCCTGTCATTGTCTTTTACTTTCTGGATGCCTTCGAGCAGGATCTTATCACCATCTGCAAGGCCGCTGGTAACAACATAGAGGTCGGGCAGCTGGCCGGCGATGGTAATGTTTCTTGATTCGAGCCGGTTATTTTTATCCACTACGAATACATAGATCTTGTCCTGTACTTCGTAAGTGGCTTTCTGAGGGATGATCATAGCATTTTTAAGCGGCATGGTCATACGTACCTTTCCGGTTTCACCATGCTTTAATAGCTTATCGGGATTGGGGAAGATAGCCCTGAAAGCAATATTGCCTGTTTCGTTATCAAATTCACTTTCGATCACCTCCACTTTTCCGGGATGTGTGAGCGTTGTGCCATTGGCCAGCAGCAGGCTTACCTTGCTGTCGCCACGGTTTTTGACGTTGGTCTGATAATCCAGGTATTCCGGTTCGGATACATTGAAGTAAGCAAACATCTGGCTGTTGTCTGAGAGGCTGGTGAGCAACTCACCTTCATCTATCAGGCTTCCGATCTTTTTAGGGATGCGATCAATCGTTCCGTCAAAGGGCGCCCTGATCTCTGTGAAGGAGAGATGCAATTTTGCAAGGGCGATCTCTGCATTGGCCTGGTCAAGTTTGGCCTGTGCCATGGATTGTTCGTTTTTTGAAACGATGTTTTTATCAGCCAGTGTTTTCGCATTCTGCAATTCAATTTCAGCGGCTTTGCCTTCAGCTTGTGCTTTCAGCAATTCAGCTTCATACATTTTCGGCATGATGCGGAAGAGCACCTGGCCGGCTTTGACAAATTGTCCTTCGTCAACATAAATATTTTGCAGGAAACCTTTTTCCTGTGCGCGGATCTCAATGTTCCGCACGGAACGGATCTGTGATACATACTCTTTGGTAAAGGAAGTATCTGTACGGATAGGGCTGGTCACCATATACTTGGTGACTTCTTCTTTTTCTTCTGATTTAGCCGTGCAACTTGTATGGCCGATCAGGATTGCGAGGCCGGCAAAAATGGCTATTTTTTTCATAATTACTAAATGAATATTGATCTGTTGAATGTGTTGTTCGGTAGTTATTCTTATGACAAGATGGTAATGGTTGCAGGAAGATATCCTGTTGAGGCAAGCGCTAGAGGCCAGGCAGTGTGGTGTGTGTATTTAAAAAGGTATGCAGGAATTGCATACACTGGCACAGCGGGCGGTTGTTTAAAAATCAGACCCTGAAGACCCGTTGCAGGATGTATTTATCGGATTCCTGGGGCCAATAAGGAGGTGCTGTATCAAAATGATGGTTCAGGCGACTTAATAAGGCCTGATAGGACAGAAGGGATTCATACTTTATTACGCGTTTGGATTTACGGAGCTCAGTATCACTATCCCTGTCATCTTCAGGTGAATCAATAAAAAGATAATTGTTTTCGGCAGTAATGGAGCTGTGTTTGGCCGGAGCTGCATCCAGGCCGGCTATATTCCGTTTCCCTTCCATTTCATGATGATAGGTGCGGGCATAGCAGCAATTCCGGGAATGCTGACCTGCAAAAACGCGGTCGGCTCCACTCATCAGGAATAAACAAAAGCTTATAAGAAATACTGCTATTTTCATTCAGCCTCAAAAATAGACAAGATTGTGCGAGGCGTCAGTTAAGATTTGTAAATGAATGGTTAACGGGAATGATAACTAAGTGCGAACAACTGTTTGCCAGGTGTTTTATTCCACAAACCTGTAGCTCGCATGCGTATCATAATCAATTCCATGTTTTTTCTTCAGCTTCTCTATATAATCGAGGGTGGTAAATGTGTGAGGGCTGGCTACAGAATCACCCACCCGTTCAAAAGTATGCAATAGTGTTTCTTCCAGGCAGCTCGAAATGCTCATGCCTTTGTGTTCGGCAAGATCGGCTAGTAAAGCGGCTAATCTTTTTTCCAATCTCACCGGCACATCCACCCGTTCGATCTTGACAGGAGGTCCCTGGTTATAAATATAATGGCCAAAGCCCAGGTGATTTCCATCGGGGTCGGCAACCTGGTAGTCGCGCAAACCGTATTCACGGTCACCAATAGGGAAACTAATAGTGACCCCATTTGCCTGATGCATTTTGTAAAGAGCATTGGCATCACCTACTACGAAATTGACCTCCGCTTTTTCAATAGAGCCATCGGCCTGCTGTGCTGCATGTATGGTTGTTTTGCCGAGATCGAGCCCGGCATAAACGGTTGGTTCTCCCCAGGTGAAGCGCAAGGTAAATCCCAGCTTTTGAGTATAAAATTCAATTGTAGCGTGAATGTCTTTCACCCTGATGGTTGGAAAGAGTTGGCTGCATTCAATAGAAGTGGCGACTGACGACTCCATAGTTTGAGTATTTAATGGAACAAGGCTGAACGTGTCTGCTGAATAAAGATACGAAACCCGGGTTGGAGAAAGCGTGGCCGCAGCAGGATAAATATTGGCTGAATGAGCGAGACTTACAGGTATACCTGGAGTATTTCAAACCGACTATGTATCAATTCTGTTGTATAATAGTCATTTGTTTTGGTCTCTTTCATCCGCACATTGATCATCTTCTTTGGTTGCAGTTTTTCTTTATATTTCGAAGACATGTATTTCAGGTTGCTATCGGTAATGCTTGCTTCGATCGTTTTCCCTTTCCATAAAAATTTTCCCTGGTATACATTGTCTGTTTTATTCAGGCTTAATATTTCCATGATCTCATCCTGGTAAAATATATCTTCTTTTATCTGATCTATGGAATTGGCAAGCTTCTCAAATTCAACCCTTGAAATATAAATAGCGGGATTTTCTTTCACTTTATCAGACGGAGAGAAGCTCATATATTGAATGCGCTGGTCATTACTGATCTTCACAAAAGTTTCAACCAGTTGACCATTGATATAGCGGTCCTTTCTCACTGCTTCATAATTTGCCAGCGAGTCTACAGGTATAACATAAGTTCTGCCATTTATATCCAGGCGTGCTTTGTTACCCATCACTTCTATTGGTGATTTAGGTAATTCAGGTGTTGATGGGTGAATTTTCTCCCAGACAAAACTTCCGAGGATAGCGAACGCAAGATTTTCGAAAACCTTTTTAGAAAGCTGTTTGAAATTTATTTTGAAACTGCCAGGCTCCATGGCTACGATCACAAATTCAGACCGCTCTTCGGGTGACATGATCTCGTCAATGCGATGGAAAATATTGGTGAGGGAATTGATCGTGCTGGTCAGCGTGCCGATATTCATTTCATGGCCTTCGACACCATAAGTAACAACCAGGGTGGCCTGGAATTCATTGAAACTTTCCATAAGTGATAAGGGTTGGTGGTACTTTAAATATAGTGAGATATTTGAATGTTGCCAGCCCTTCTATACTTATTTTATCTTCTTGAACACTCCATTATGGTCAATTCCGTTTGGTTTATTTTCCCTTTTTTCCTTTTGGCACCTCCTTCCTTTCATTTTCTTCTTCATCGTCATCATCTTCCTTCACCTTCAGGAACGAACTTCTCCGGGGAGCAGGCATAACGCTGTCTTCTCCTTTTACAGCTTTCCAGATGATATTACTGAAAAGCAGATCAGGGATAATATCTTCTTTGCTGAAGTCAAGTTGATTGCTTAGAGCAGCAGTGGCATTATTAGCAGTATTCTTTTCATTAAGGTCAACATTAGCCGGTACGGATTTATAAGGAGTAAGATCAGGCGTGGCAGTAAAGCTGCGCCACATAGGAGTGGCAGCCGCATCATACTGGCTCATGGGAGGTAATCCCAATATCAGTTCCATTGTCCGCAACATGGAAGAGGTTGAATACATGGTATGGTCCACTGATCTTCTTTTGATGAATGGGCTTGCCACATAAGCTGTAGTGCGATGGGCATCCACATGGTCGGGACCGTTTTGCGCATCATCTTCTACAATAAATACGGCTGCTTCCTTCCATATTGAGCTTTGCGAAAGATACTCCAGGAACAGGCCAACGGCCAGGTCATTGTCCGCTACATGCGCAAACGGGGAAGGACGTCCGGTCCTCAATCCTTCTGTATGGTCATTCCCAAAACGGATGCTGTTGAATCGTGGCACTTTGCCTACCGCAACAAGCGAATCAAATTCCCGCTTCCATTGATAAAAACGGGTTGTATCACGAACACTTAAATTATAATCTGCATAATAGGGGCAGAGATTGCCTTCAAGCACTGGTATATTGGGTTTGCCATTGTCTGCAAATTCACCATAAGTCCGGAAACTGACACCGGCACGCTGGCAATAATCCCATATAAATCCTTTTTTGGGATTGGCCACTTGTTTTTTTCCTTCTCCGGGATAATCGCCGCCACGGCCTCCATAGCTCGAGGGCCAGTTTTTCTCCAGGTAATCCGTAGCATGAGCAGAAGTGCTCCAGTTGTGTCCATCAGCACTTACTTCACCATCGGCATAAAAATTATCCAGCAACACAAATTCTTCTACGATCTTATGCTGGTTGGGGGTAACATGCCGGCCAAACAATAATAAACTGGTATCGCCATTGCCACCTGCTACATCACCCAGCACCTGGTCATACGTGCGGTTTTCCTTGATAACATAAAATACATATTTGATGGGAGATGGATCTCCTACTTTCATGGGTATGGGGTTGCCTGCTTCACCGGATGCGACCAGTTCACCTTCTTTGGAATAAGGTGTGTTGGTATAAACCGCTTTGGAATAAATAGCCAGTGCAGGGCCATCGGGCTCAGGTATAATGGAAAGGGTCCCTTTCATTAAGCCGCCGATATATTCCACTTCTTTGGGAGCAGTGCTGTCTCCCTGGTGGTGGATCACGGTTCCGCGGGGTCTTACAGGCGAGGGACCATTCGGATTGGGAAAAGAAGAAAAGCCTTTGCCGTTTGATACGAATATCTTTTTCCCGATAACCTTGATATTTGTCGGATACCATCCGGTAGGAATAAATCCTTTTGAGCGGGAAGAACCTGGTTTGCTGACATCAAACACAGCCAGGCAGTTATTATCTGCGTTGGCTACATACAGTGTTTTTTCATCGGCAGACAGTGCCAGTCCGTTCGAAGTGGTTCCTTCAGGCGCTGCAGGATATAATGCTGCATTCAATACTTCCAGCACTTTGCGGTTCTTGCAATCGATCACTGAAACACTGTTGTCGTTTGCATTGGCTACAAACAGGTAATTGCCTTTACGGGTAAGCAACAGTTCGTTCGGGTTGTCGCCCACCGCGATCTCACCATCCATTTGCTGTTTCCTGGTATCGAAGACCAATACCTTGTCTCCTCCCCATAGGGAAATATACAGGTATTCTTTGCCGGGAGATAATATGCAGGCATATGCTTCTTTACCTAAAGGAAGTTGTCTGATCAGGTTTTTTGTCTCAGTATTGAATATGTAAAGAGCATTATTATCCTTGGTCACTACATATAATTTTTTGGCAGCATCATCTATAGCAATGCCGGCAGGAGATATTTTCTGCGGCCAGGGTTTTCCAAGAATGATACTGTCTGCCAGCTTCAGCCGGTTATTCTGTATAGCATATTTCAGGATGCGGTTATCGTTACCTCCGGAAGCATACAATGATCTTTCATCACTGCTGAATGCAAGTCCATACCATGATTTGGGAATGATCACATTGTCTATCACTTTTCCTGCTCCTGCATCGATCAGTTGAATGCTTTGTACGCTCTGGCCATTATTTGTTACAGCCAGTAATTTTTTGGAAGGGGAAACTGCCATATTCAAAGGGAGATCACCTAATGGCAATGATGATCCGGCAGGAGAGAGGTGCCAGCCATTCGGGAGCCTTACCCTTTTATTATTAAGCTGGGATTCAGCTAAGTTTGTTTTCTGAGCTGCAGCAGATAGCAATAGCAGGCAGTAAAGACTACAGAAAAGGAGGGCTCTCATGGAATCTATATTAATAGTAATGGACTTCAAATGTAAGCTAAGGGTAGCAAGTAAATACGGGGTTTACAATTGTTTAATATTCAATGGCAATGCGCCGGCAAACAGGTACTTGAAAGGGCTAAAATATCCTGGATTAATTTTCTTTTAAAAAATCATTTTATATTTTGCAAAGCAAAATTTGAGTACCGCACCTTAAAACAGTAGAGGGTAGCCCTGTAAACAGCACACCATGAAGAAAATCATTTTATTATCCGCCTTATTTATTTTTTCGATCAATACTTTTTCTCAAACAACAACAAACCAGGAGCATGTTAAATCATTACTGGAAGTAATGGGCTCAGGGAAACTGGGTGTTCAAATGATGGAAAATTTGATTGCTGTATACAAGAAATCACTTCCGGAAGTGCCAGATCAGTTTTGGAAAGAATTTATGTCAGAAGTCAACTCTGATACATTGATCAATTTAATGGTACCAATTTACTCAAAGCATTTCACAGATGAAGAAGTAGTGGGCCTGATCGAATTTTATAAAGGACCTTTAGGAAAGAAAATTGTGGAGAAAATGCCCCTTATCACTCAGGAATCCTACATGGTAGGAGAGGCGTGGGGAAAAAAGTTATCGGAACAAGCTATAAAGAAGCTTGTTGAAAAGGGGTATATTTCAGCAGATGAGAAAAAGGAATAGAAGTCCTTTGTATTTACCCCTTATTTCTAAAAAAGATCAGCCGCATATATCCAGTTCATGCGGCAACTGATATATACGGCTGATTTAGAAATTATACTGATTGATCACACTCCCTTCAACAACTCTATCGCCACGCTTACTTTCTTCTCAATTGTCGCTCCCTCAAACCCGATCATCCTGAACTGTATCATTCCATTCTTATCAATAATAAAAGTTGCCGGGATCACCTGGAACCCTAATTGCTCTGTCAGTTTTGGCTCAGAAGCAAAGTAAACCGGGAAATCATATTTCTTCCTCCCTGCCCATTTCTGTGCATCCTGCAAAGTATTCCGTGCTGCTGAATTAGTGACAAGGAACACTACATCAGGATTGTTCTTATACTGCGTGTACACTTTTTGCATGTAAGGCATTTCTTCCATGCAGGGCACGCACCAGGTAGCCCAGAAATTGAGAATGATGATCTTGTTTTGAAGGCTGGCTGCTGACACCGGATTGCCTTCCATATCAAGAAGTCCTTCCAGGGCAGGAGCTTTTTTGTTCAGCCGTTCGCTGTTGAGCGAGGCACGCATCCGGCGTGTCCAGACTGTATCCAGTTCTACCATTTTTGCAGGCAGGAGGTCAGTTTGTTCCGTACGCTTGAAAGCATTCAGGGCCATGGTGTCGTTAGGAGTGAGCATCAGCATGTCCCAGGCCGCAGAAGCGGCTTCAGGCTTGTGGCCGGTGTTTTCGTAAAACTTCAGTGCTTGAGTTAATGTTTCTTTATCCCTTGAAAGTTGCAAGGCCTCTTTCATCAATGTTGCTGCAAGAGCGGATCGCTTTTGTTCCTGCCTGATCATCGCCAGCAAGGCAAGCGTGTTGGCTTTGGCTTTATCTGTGCCCGCTTTCCTGTCTTTCTCACTTACAAACGAAGGGATAAAACCGGTTTCGGGAAAATAACGTATCAATCCCAACGGAAACTTATCTGCCAATGCCAATGCCCTTGAAGCGTAAGCTGCTGAGGAGTCGAGCGCGATCTTATTCTTTAAAAGCGTTTCTGCAATGCTTTTTAGAGACACAGGGATATACGGGCTGTTTTGTTTTGCCTGTAAAGCCAGCATGCTGCGGGCATGTTGTAAGGCTTCGCGGCTGTTTTTGTTTTTGGCAAAAAGTTCAAACAGCATTTCGTGCACTTCTGCAAATGCTTCTTCATTGGCTGGGGTCCTTTCTTTTAACAAAGCCTGAAGTTTGCGAAGTCGCTCCTGTTCATCATCCAGGTTGGCTATTTCGCCTGTCCGCAATTCTACCCCTGCCATGCCTTTGGGGTAGCGTTGTACGATCACTTTGCGGATAGAGTCGAGCCGGTCACTTTCACCCATGATCAGGTAACCCATCGTCACTTTATTGATGTTGCCCATCTTATAAGGATCGGCATAGAACCGTTCAGCAATGATCGCATTACCTTTTTTCAGGGCGAGTTGCTCTTCTTCCGGTGTTTTCCCCGCATTTAGCTCTGTACTCAGCAGACGGAGCTTTGCTTCGTAGTTATTGGGGTAATTCTTCAGTTCTTCTTCATACATGGCTCTTTGTGCAGCTTTCACACCTGGAGCTTTGCCCATTTGCGCAGGAAGGCTGTAACCATTGTAGAGATAACCATTCTCTACACGCTTCTTTTTATTGTATACCGCAATGGCGTAGTGTTGTGTGAAAGAAGGTTTGTCTGTCCATTCGCCATTTTGCAGATAAAAAGTGGCATACACGCCATAGCGGGGAACCGGGAATGAAGTAGTCCAGGCTTCACCCGATCTTTTCATGGTGATCTTTCCCGGCAACTCATACAGGTTGGAGTAACTGAAGACCAATTGCACAGCTTCCTGTTCTTTTCCCTTGCCGGAACTATCGAGGCCGGGATGATAGGTAACGGTGACCATATCGCCACGCTGTGGGAATTCAGGCGTAATGGTGACCCGTGTTGCTTGTGATTGTGCAAACAGGGCAAACAGTACAATGCAACCAACAAAGAATATCTTCTTCATAAAATGAATTTACGCAAACCAGTTTTTAGTTATAACCATTATTCTGGCTCAGGTTAATATTTGTCCGTCTTGCCGGAGCAGGAATTGGATACAAAGTATCTGTTGATTGCCATGCTGATGGCTGCAATGCGGCTTTCATTGGTGCAAGCACTGCATCGGCACGGTTGGTCCTTTTCAGATCAAACCAGCGGTGTCCCCATTCTGAGAAAAGCTCCACTCGTCTTTCCTGCTCCACTGCCAGCAACACCTGGTCCTGGGTAAGGTTATCGTCAAGCGGATCCAGTCCTGCGCGGTGCCTGATCTCATCGAGGTCGTCAATAGCAATATCCAGCTTATTCTGTTTTGCCCTTGCTTCAGCGCGGATAAGATATAATTCTGCCAGGCGGAGCACTGTAGTGTATTCAACTACAGGAGAAATAAGCCTGTTTTGATATTTGAAAGGGCAATATAATGTGTTGGCTCCAACGACATAAGATTTTGTCCAGTTTGCTTTGCGCAGATCTCCTGGCTCAAACGCATTCATCAGTTCAGGAAATATAACATAATAGCTGCGGCCGGTAGGAGTGGCCGGCACAATATTAAAGCCTTCCCAGGTATTCATACCTCCAGCCCCGGTAACGGTATTCACAGCTGCTATCTGAAAAATGGCCTCCTGGCTTGTTTTGAGAAATACTGAATTCAGGTTGGTCAAAAGCTGGTAACGGTTGTCTCCGATCACTTCACCAGCCATTGTTTCTGCATCGCTCCATTTTCCAGTATACAAATAAGCACGTGCCAGTAATGTTTTAGCAGCAGCTTTATTGGGCCGGATACGTTCTGAGTTTTGATAGTCATCCTGCAGTTTGTCTACTGCCTCTTTCAGATCGTTTATAATGCTTTCATATACCTGTGCTGCAGAAGTGCGGGGCAAATTGGAATTCTTTCTTGCATCGGTGTCAAGTACCAATGGCACATCGCCGAAATAATTGACCAGGTAGAAATAAAAGAAGGCTCGCATAAAGCGGGCTTCTCCCAGCAACTGTGATTTAACGGCGGGTGAAAGCGAATTGGAAGCGGCTACGCCTTCATAGATCGCGTTCACATGGTAGATATATGAATATGGTTGTTGCCAAAGGGTGTTTACATAAGAGTTGTCGGGAGTAAGACTATTCAGCTTGAAGGCATCGAAGGATGTAAAAGCTGAATAGAATTCATCGGCCGACATGGCGGGCATAAAAGAAGCCAGTACATTTCCAAATGAATAGTTATAGCCGTTCATATCGCTGTACAATCCTACCATGGTAGCGGTAGCTGTTTTATCGGTCGTGAATGCAGCTTCTGCAGGCAACTGGTCCTGTGGCGGCGGAACGTCTACGTATTTCTTGCAGCCAACTATAGCTGGTAAAAGAAGCAAAGGCAGTATATATCGCAATGTATGTTTCATATCATTTCATTTAACGGTGATGGTTACAGAGAGAATCTTAATCCAAGTGTGAACGTACTTAATGTAGGTACAACGGCTGGCCTGATCGTACCGAAGGGGAGCACTTCTGATACAGTAGTGCGGTCAAACCCTTTTGTTTCGGGGTCAAATCCATCATAGTTGGTTATGGTAAACAGGTTCTGCGCCTGGAAGTAAATGCTGCTGCTCTGGATCTTCCAGGAACGGGTAAAGCGTGACAGGTCATATTTCAGCGATATATTTTTGAGCCTGATAAAGGAAGCATCTCCCCAAACAGCGCTTGAATACCTGTATTGATTATTCAATGCAAGGTAAGCAGCATTGGATGCAGTGGCCGAAGGCCTTGGCACCGTAGTGATGTCTCCGGGTTGTTTCCAGCGGTCTTCCAGTTTTGTTGTTTGATTGGCAAGTGCTCCGTAAATAGCAGCTTGTGCACCGTAGTCAATGGTTGGACCTTCCTGTTTTACAAACTGGAATAAGAAATCAAGCTGCCATCCTTTGTAAGTGATACTGTTTTGCAAACCGCCATAATACTTTGGCAAAGTGTTTCCAAGAATTACAAAATCTCCATCTTCTGAGATCGCATTGTCTTTGTCTACATCAAGGAATTCGGCAATACCTGTCTGGCTGTTTACACCGGTAAACTGATAGCCTTTGATGATGCGGATAGATTTTCCGATAACATAACGTGATGCATCAACAGATTCGGCAAGGCCGGGATATTCGAGCAGTTTATTGGATACGATGGAAAGATTTGCAGAAGTGGTCCAGCTGAAATTTTTCTTTTTAACATTCACAGTATTGATCTCAAATTCCCATCCACTGTTTTCGATTTTAGCAGGCAGATTGGCGATATAAGAATCAAAGCCTGATTGGGAAGAAAGTGAATACTGGATCAGTTGGTTGCCGGAGCGATTGTTGTAATAGCTCGTGTTGAACAGGATCGCGTTTTTCAGGAAACCCAGTTCCAAAGCAGCTTCCAGCTTACGGTTGGTTTCCCAGCTATATTCTGTATTGGCAAGGCGGGTAGGATAGAGGCCGCTTGAACCGCCATAAGGAAAATTTACAGAGCTCCAGCTATCGAGATAGGCATAATCGCCGATCTGATCATTACCGGTAGAGCCATAGCTGCCTCTCAGTTTTCCGAAGCTGAGGAAAGGCAACGCATTGCTGATAAAATCTTCGCTGGAGAAGATCCAGGCAGCACCGACAGATCCGAAATTACCAAACCGTTTATCAGGGCCAAAGCGGGATGAACCGTCGCGGCGGAATGTTGCATTCAGCAGGTATTTCTGGCGCCAGTTATAAGTGGCACGGCCAAAAACTGATTGATAACGGTATTTGGAGTAGTTATAATTCTGTACTATCAGCTCCGAAGCATCTTTCATGTTCTGCAACAGCACATCGCTTGAATAACCTGATCCCGTCAGGTAATGTCCTTCGCCGATGTTTTGTTGCCAGCTTGCACCGGCAAGTACCTGCAGGTTACTGTTACCCAGTTTTACTGAATAATCAGCCTGCGGCTCTACGATATAAGAAGATATATCTGAAAATCCGTATTGGGCAGAGCTGCCGGAGTATGTATCCGGGTTAAAGGATATTTCAGGAAGCGTTAATGTTTGTTTGAAATTGGTGTTTGTATAACCCAGGTTGGTCCTGATGTTCAAACCAGGCAGAATGGTATAACGGATAACGGAATTGGCGATCAGGTTATTCGTTTTGGTTTCGTATGAGCGATGTAAAAAAGCCATGGGGTTCTGAAGGCTGGTACCGAACCAGTAATAGCTGCCATCATCATTATAAACAGGCATATTGGGGGCGAGCTTATAATATTGGGTGATATCAGTGGCGATAACATCATTTTTATCGGCAGAATAATTGATGGAGGCAGTGATGTTGAATTTCCTGTCGACTGAACTGTGATCAAGGCTGAGATGTGCAGAGCCGCGTTTATAACCGAGATCGATAGGCAACACAGTGCTTTCGTTGCGGTAGGTGCTGCTGAAAAGGAAACGGGTGGTTTCATTGCCGCCGGAGATACTCGCCTGGGCTTGTGTTACATTGGCTGTATGGCCGATCAGCATATCCTGCCAGTCGTTATGTGCGTTCTGGTCCCAGGTAAGAAGATCAGGAGCAGAAGTGGCCGTAGGAGTTGCACCGTCTGCAGTAAAAGCTTCGCGGCGCATAGCGAGATATTCGCTGGTGCTCAGCATATTCACTTTGCGGGTCACCATGCTCACACCGGAATAAATATTGAAATCAGTAACAGCTTTGCCCGTTCTGCCTCTTTTAGTACTGATCAGGATAACGCCGTTGGCAGCTCTGGACCCGTAGATAGCGGTGGCATCGGCGTCTTTCAACACATCAATACGTTCAATATCGTTGGGGTTGATGCTGGCCATCGGGTTTTGTGAACCATTGGCTCCGTTGAATTGATTAAGCGGAGTAGAAATAAAGGGCACACCATCTATAATGTATAATGGATCGCTGCCATTGTTCAAGGAGTTCTCTCCACGCAAACGCACCTGCAGGTTGGAACCTGGCAGGCCACTGGTGGAAACGATATTCAAACCTGCCACACGCCCTTGCAAAGCGGAAAGCGGATCTGCTACAGGCTGATCTTCGATGGCCTGGCTGGTAACGCTGGCAACAGAACCTGTATTAAGCCGTTTGGAAGTTTTACCATAGGCGATTACTACTGCTGCATCCAGTGAGTTGACTGCAACAGTAAGTTGTGCATTGATAACAGTGCGGCCATTAACAGGCAGCTCCAGGTTTTCATAACCAATCGAGGAAAACACCAGCACATCATTTTCATTGACACCACGGATCTGGTATTCACCCTGATCATTTGTATTTGTACCCCGGGTGCTGTTTTTGACAGTCACTGATACGGCAATCAGTGGTTTGCCGCTGGCGTCGGTCACTGTACCGTGTACGTCCACGGTTGGCGGCCGCGCAATATTGGGAGCAGGGGCGTTCTTCTCCTTAATAACAACGGTGTTGCCGACGATTGCATAATCAAGGTCCTGGTTGTTCAGGCATGATTTCAGCACATCGTCAAGGTTTCCGTTCCTGACTTCAATGGTCACTTTTTTCGCATCGCGGACGAGTTTGTTTTCATACCAGAAGATATAGCCCGTTTGCCGGGTGATCTTCTTGAACACAGACTCAAGCGAAGCATTCTTTTCAGAAAGCGTAATGTTTTGAGCAAAACCTTTGGCTTCTGCCTTTAACAGGAAGGCAAAGAGCAGGAAAATGGTCAGTTTCATAATACGCACAATTGGCTTGGATGAAAAAATACCGGTTCGATACATCGGGTGTTATTTTGGTTTATACAATATGGTTCCTTTAAGCCCGGTCGTTATTACCCGGCTTTTATGAATGATGGCTGCTTGCAGTCGTTGTAGAGTAGTAATTTTTTTATCCGCTGACGATAATCGTTCTTCCTTCTATCTTGAATTTGATCTTACTTAATTCCAGGATATGCAACAGGTCGGTCAGGCTGGCGGAACGCAATAACGAACCTGTGAAGAATCTCGATGGGATCTCTCCCCGGTATTCCACATCCACATCATACCATCTTGATGCTTCCCGCATGATTGTTTTTATATCTGCATCCCGGAAACTGATGAACCCGTTTTTCCAGGCAATGCTTTCTTCAGGATCGGTTTTATTGATAACAGAAATATTGCCAGAATTAACGATAGCCTGTTGGCCTGGTTGCAATTTCCTGATAAGGTTCCCTTTGCTGATATTGATAGAACCTTCCAGTAAGGTAGCTTCCGGCGCAGGTTCGTCGTTGTAAGCCATTACATTGAAATGGGTACCGGTCACTTCCACTTTGGTTCCGTCGCGCATCTTAACATAGAAAGGTTTTTGGCTGTTGTGCGCTACTTCAAAGTATGCTTCCCCATCGAGCTCCACAGTCCGGTCATTGCCATTGAATGAAACAGGAAAGCGGAGGGCGGTTGCAGCATTCAGCCATACGTGTGAGCCGTCATTCAATACCAGGTTGTATTGTCCGCCACGCGGCGTACGGAGAGTGTTGTAGGCGTCGGAGCCGGTTGCTCCCTGGTATCCGAGCGTTGAACTGTCCTGCTTGATCACACTGGTCGAGCCTTGTTTGGTAAGTTCGCCCTGCGGATGATCATTCAATATGATCGTACTGCCATCGTCCAGTGTTAACGACGCCTGGATTGTGCCGGGACGGATAGCAGCGTCAATGGTATTGGTTATAGCAACGGCGCGTGATTCTTGCTTTTTTGTATTAAGCAAAGGCCATAAAAATCCCAGTGCAATAAGCAATGCCAGGCAGGCAGCAGCCAGCCAGCGGTAGCGGTAAAAAGCTCCGGGGCGTTTACGGATATTTTCCAGAGGGTACGGAGCATTAAATATAGTGGAGAGGATCTGGGCTTTCCGGTGTTCACTCAGTGCCGGCAGTTCCTTTTTTTCTGTATCCCAGCTTTGTTCAATATGCTGTTCCAACTCCTCATCGTGTACATGCGATTGCAGCAGCAGGAACAGCTCTGCCGTTTCCTCCTCTGAAGCCGAATGGCGGAGGTATTTGTCAATCAGTTCGAAGAACCGGGATGAGCCGGGGTGCATAAGCATTTATTTAATAATATAGACGCCTGGCAAAAGCCTGCGGAGTACAAGCGCTGAAAATATTTTTGCAGAACAGCTTATTTTTTTATCAGCAACAGGATAAAATATATTTCTCCATGCTTTTGAAGAAATTCCCGGATGGATTGCAAGGCTCTCGCCACATGCGTTTTAACGGTGAGGGGAGAGAGGCCCATTTGTTCGCCGGCTTCTTCATAACTTAATCCCTGCTCCTTTACCAGTTTGTAAACGTCTTTCTGCTTTGGTGAAAGATTGCTCAGGGCTTGTTGCAGCAATAATTGATATTGATAATGGCGTGCACGGAAATCGGTTGTATTATCGGATGGTTGCCCCTGTTGGCCCAGCTTTTCCAGGACAGCAGATTCCCGGGCAATTTTCCGGAGGTGATCAATGATATGATGCTTGGTGAGTTTAAGCAGCCAGCTTGTGAAATAGGTCACATCCTGGAGGGATTGCTTTTTTTGCCAGATCTTGATAAAAACTTCCTGCACCACTTCTTCAGCCGCGGCTTCACTTTTCAGGTAAAAAAAAGCTGTTTTATATACTTTATCCTGGTAGCGTTCAAACAGTTGGGAAAAAGCGGGCCCGTTACCTTTTGCCACCAGGTTGATCAGATCCTTTTCATTATGTAAATAGTCGCCCCGCAATTATCCGCAGCAGTTGAATACAAATACCAAATTTAATGGATTAAGTGCAAACTCTTAAAGAATATAAGCGATACGTAACCAGGATATTGGGAGAATGGCAAGTAAATGGTAGTAGAATGGGAAAGCTGAACTATGTTTATTCCTTCCAGTACATACCGGATACAATTCAATCCCCGTTTTAATTTTCATCATCTTGCCGGTATCATTGATTATCTCGATGATCTGGGTATTACCGCTATTTACGCATCGCCCATTCTCCGGCCGGCAAAAGGCAGTGAACATGGTTATGATGGCATTGATCCTTCAGCGATCAACCCCGAACTGGGCACCCTGGAAGAGCTGGAAGTGTTGTCAGGACTGCTTCAACAAAAAGGAATAGGATGGATACAGGACATTGTGCCTAATCATCAGGCTTTTGATACCAGCAATGTATGGTTGCGCGATGTGCTGGAGCGTGGAATAAATTCCACCTATGCAGGATATTTTGATATTGACTGGGACCATCCTGTGTATGGTCAGAAGCTGATGACCCCCTTGCTTGGGGAAGGATTGATGGAATGTGTGGAGAACGGCTCCCTTTTGCTTGAGTTCACATCAAAAGGTTTCTTTATTTCCTATTACACGAACCGGTTCCCGGTAAATATCGAAAGCTATCCCATATTGATCTCCGGTTGCTTTGATGATGAGTATAATTATGTCAATGCTGCTATAAGTGCCTTATTAAATAACATTACCACATCCGTTGATCACTGGAGCACAATGAAGGATGACCTGCTTAAGCAGCTTGCAGAGGGCTTGCATAAAGAAAAGATCATTGAAAAAGTGAACGATATAAACCATGATAAGACGATGCTGATGGATATTTTGAAAAGGCAGTATTATGTGCTGTGTCATTATGCGGAATCCCATACGCAGATCAACTACCGGCGTTTCTTTAATGTCAATGGGCTTATTTGTCTGCGTATGGAAGAGGAAAAAGTATTTGACGAGTATCATCGCTTTACGCACAGCCTGTATGAAAGAGGTTATATCCAGGGGCTTCGCATTGATCATATCGATGGATTGAAACGGCCGGCTGAATATATTGACAGGCTGAGGCGGTTATTTGGCCCCGATTGCTATATCATCGTGGAAAAGATACTGGATACAAAAGAAGAACTGCCTGCCGGGCTTGACATCCAGGGCACCAGCGGGTATGAATTTCTTTCTTATGCGAACCAGTTGATCACAGATAATAAAGGGGCGCTGGAACTTTTAAAAATATACAATGACTATGTGCCGGAATACAAGGACTATGAAGCAATGGTTTTTGATAATAAGTTATCGAACCTGCAAAGCTACCTGAATGGCGATTGGGACAACCTGCTCAGAATGCTGCTATCGCTCAACCTGATCGAAGACCAGGAAATAAAGATCAGTAACCTGAAGATGGCCCTCGGTGCTTTTATGGCAGGCTATCCTGTTTACCGGTCGTATATAGATAAACTGCCGGTGGGCCCGGCGGATGAAGAGAAGATAACTGCTGCTCTTGCTACAGCCCTCAACAGATTTCCCGATCTGCATTATGAAATAAGTGTGCTTCGCCAGTTATTTCAGCCACATCCGGACCAGGTAAAGGCCAATAACCGGCTATTGTTTGTGCAACGTCTTATGCAATTTACCGGGCCGCTTGCAGCAAAAGGTATTGAAGACACTACCTTCTACCGTTATAACGCGCTGATCTCCCACAATGAAGTTGGCGACCAGCCTTGTGTGTTGGGTATAACAATAAAGGAATTTCACAGAAAGATGATCAGGCGGCAAAAGGATAATCCTTTATCATTGAATTGCACTTCCACTCATGATACCAAGCGGGGAGAAGACAACCGGGTAAGGATCAATATCATCAGCGAACTGGCAGAAGAATGGAAAATACTGGTGGCACAATGGCAACAGGAGAATGAACCCTTCCGCCGGCAAATAGGGAATATAAGAGCACCGATCGTGAATGATGAATATTTCCTTTATCAAACCATTGTCGGCGGTTTCCCTGAAGACCTGGTATTGAAAAAAGAATTTGTGCAAAGAACAAAAACGTTTTTTAAGAAAGCATTGCGTGAGTCCAAACTGATGAGTGATTATGTTGATCCCAATCTTGCATATGAACAGGCCGCTGAATCATTCGTCGAATGTTTGCTGAACCCTGATCATTCTTTCCTGTCTACCCTTGTCCCTTTCGTGGAAAAGATCATCCGTTATGCCAACACATATTCCATGATGCAGGTGATCATGAAAGTGACGGCACCCGGCATCCCGGATATTTACCAGAGTTGTGAGTTATGGGAACTTAGTTATGTTGATCCCGATAACCGGCGGCCGGTGGATTATATACTGCGCAGGAAATTACTGAATGAACTGAAGCAATATGAGGCCGAAGGCCGGCCTTCCCTGCTGGCCTGGGCAGAAGAAAACTACAGGGTAGGGGCGCAAAAGCTGATGGTGACGCGTGAGTTGCTGCAATTGCGGAAAAGGAAGAATAAACTTTTCCTGGAAGGAAACTATTATCCGGTATACCCGGCTGTAGAGAATAATGAAGTGATCAGCTATATCCGGCAATCAGGAGATGAAGCCGTGCTGGTGGCTTTGCCATTGGGGATTGTAACAAATGCGGCGAAGCATGAGGTATTGGAACTGCCGGCGGGAGTGCCACAGAAATGGGAGAATGTATTTACAGGAGAGCGTGTGGCAGGGGATTTTGTGGATGTGGGGAGGTTGTTTGGGAGTTTTCCGGTGGTGGTGTTGGAGAGCAAATCATCATAGTTTTTTTTTCTATATCGATTCAGCCGGTAAGATGATCGTATATGAAAAGAGCTTTCAAACCAATTTTTAAACAATTTGTTGAAGAAGTCTTGAATAAGGCTCTTTTTTATTTCCTATATGCAAGCGGATACTCTCCTTTCTTCCACGCTTCATATTGAAAATTACCCCCAATTAACTATCTTAGAAATATTCTTTAACCTAAAACATCACCCCTATGGGCAAATTTGTAATTACCAAAAGATCCAACGGCGAATTCCAATTTAACCTCAAAGCCGATAACGGCCAGGTCATCCTTTCAAGCGAAGGCTATTCCGCCAAATCCGGCGCTACAAATGGCATTGAATCCGTCAAAAAGCACGCCCCCGCTGATTCCAACTATGACAAAAAAACTGCCAGTAACGGGAAATTTCATTTTAACCTGAAAGCATCGAACGGGCAAATTATCGGCTCTAGCCAGATGTATGAAAACGAATCTGGCAGGGATAATGGAATTGACTCCGTAAAGAAAAATGCCCCTTCCGCAACAACAGATGATCAAACAGTATAAACTCTTATCACCTTAGGCAGAGTCCGGTTTATCTGCCGAATCAAATAAAAGGAGCCTTCCCAGGGCTCCTTTTATTTGATTCAAACTGTAAATTGCAACCTGAAAATACACACGCATGAGACATTATTCAAAGCAACCCCGGTTCCTGTTGGCTGTGGATTGTATCATTTTTGGCTATGATGGGCAGGAATTGAAGCTGCTGGTGATCCAACGGGGATTTGAGCCCTGCAAGGGGGAGTGGAGCCTGATCGGTGGTTTTGTACAATTACACGAAACAGCCGAAGCAGCAGCAAAGAGGGTGCTGAAAAATCTTACAGGGTTAGATGTGATGTATATGGAGCAACTGCATGCGTTCAGCGATATCGATAGGGATACGGAAGAACGGACCATATCAGTAGCCTATTTTGCATTGATCGATATCCAGAAATACAAACAGCAACTGAGTGAAGATTATCACCCGGTTTGGTTCTCGATCAACCACCTGCCGGACCTTATTTTTGATCATAACCAGATGGTGGAACTGGCTAAGGAGAAACTGCGCTATAAAGCCGCACTTCACCCATTGTTGTTTGAGCTGCTGCCGGCGAAATTTACGATCCCGCAACTGCAGAACCTGTATGAATGTGTGTATAACACCACCTTCGATAAAGGGAATTTCAACAGGAAGATATTATCTACCCACCTGCTCACCAAGCTGGCGGATAAGGATAAGCTCGGCTCAAAGAAAGGGGCTTTCTATTATAAAGTGAATACAAAAGCATATAACGACAACTTCCATTCCTTTCTCAATTTTGTGGCTAATCCGCATAAGATCGCGAATGGATCGTAGAGGCATTGCCGTTAAAATAAAAAGCCACCGGAAACCCGGTGGCTTTTTATTTTACAAAGTGGCCATATCTATCACAAACCGGTATCTCACATCACCTTTTTCCATCCGCTCAAAAGCGGTTTGGATATCTTTTATATTGATCAGTTCGATATCAGAAACGATATTGTGGGCGGCACAGAAATCAAGCATCTCTTGTGTTTCCGGCAAACCGCCGATAGCGGAGCCTGCCAAACTTTTTCGTCCATCGATCAATGAGAAAGCAGGAATCCTGTTAGGTGTTGGGGGAACGCCTACGCAGATATGGGTACCGTTAGTTTTCAGCAAGGATAAATAAAGCGCAAAATCGTGCTCCGCACTCACGGTGTCGAGGATGAAATCAAAACTTCCCCTGGCCTTTTTTACCTGTGCTGCATCTGTGGTGAGAACAAAATGATGTGCTCCCAGTTTTTTTGCATCGGCTTCTTTTTTAGGAGAAGTGCTCAGGATGGTTACTTCCGCACCAAGCGCCACGCCAAATTTTACAGCCATATGGCCAAGCCCTCCAAGACCCAACACGGCGAGTTTGTGGCCTTTGCCTACTTTCCAGTGCTTCAGCGGTGAATAGGTTGTAATGCCGGCGCAGAGCAGGGGAGCTGTTGCTGCAAGCGGAAGTTTGTCGGAAATATGCACTACAAAATCTTCTTTCACTACAATGGTATTGGAATAACCACCATACGTGGGAGAGCCATCGCCGTATTTATCAAGGCTGTTATAAGTCAATACATACCCATTGCTGCAATACTGTTCCAACCCCTCGCGGCAATTGTCGCAAGTGCGGCATGAATCGACCAGGCAACCTGTGCCGGCAAGATCACCGACTTTAAATTTCTTTACATGGTCTCCCACTTTAACCACTCTTCCAACGATCTCATGCCCTGGCACCATCGGGAAAATGCCGGGAAACCAATCATTGCGTACCTGGTGAAGATCTGAGTGGCAGACTCCGCAATAAAGAATATCGAACTGTACATCATGTGGGCCTACTTCACGGCGCTCAAAGTTCCATGGTGTTAATGGGGCGGCAGGGTTTTGTGCTGCATAAGCTTTTGCTGCGATCATAGTGATAATCTTGTTTTATAAAAGAAAATTCAGCCGGTATTTTCGGGGGAGCGGATCAGAAGGAATAACCTGTTCCTCTTATGCCGGCGTCGTATTTGTACCCAAAGTTAGGTGGGGCAATGATAGGTTGGATTGGGGGAATCAAACTAAAACTTGTAAAATTCAAACAACGCGGCTCCTTTTTAAGTGAGTTGGTGTTCGGATCTTTCTTTTCTCAAACGCTTCAGGTACCGCTGTTTTACGCTATAACGGTCTTTTGTTACTTCTATCTGTTTGATCAGAAATAACAACGCATACATTGGCAGCATTAAAAGTAATGCCAGTGTGATCACAAGATTATTGCCTGACTTGACGATAAGATTGCTCATAAGTTTTCCACACTTTTTTGTAGGGTTGGCAAGCATGGTACTCTAAGTTACTACTGCTTTTTGTGGAAAACTTCAGGCAACAAGCTTCACAACATTAATTTAACCCTGCCTGGGAATAAGGGGCTTTCAACTGGTGGTAAACTGTGGATTCTGTTAATATAAATGTGCATCCTAACATCATGGTAATACTGTGGTAACAATCCGGTAACACAGGAAGCAGGAGAGAGGCGCCGGTTTTGCTTCCTGTGTAGCGCAGTTGTTCATAAAGTCATTGGAGACACCCTAAAGAGGTGCTTCTGTAAGCTCAACAGGTTTGACGTAATACATATTTTCAATTCCCTCTTTTGTCATTAAGGCAACCTGTCCATTTTGTAAGGTGGTTTCCTTCCATTGGTCTGTTGGGGTCAGCGATAATTTACTGTTTTCGTCTTTGAGTGTCAGTGGAAGATCAAACCCTTTTACACAGTTTGCATAACGGTACTTCACTTTCTTTTTATCCGGTGAAATATAAAATTCAAACGTAGGTATCTGCGTGGTGCGCAGGTATTGATTGAAAACCGGGGTATAATTAAACCTGGTCCGGGTGGAAATGTAGTTTTCTATTTGCTGGGTTGTAACAGTTTGATGATAGAAGGTCTTATTCAGGCCTCTCAGTATGCTTCTGAACAATTCATCATTATCCAGCCCGTGGCGGATAGAATGCAGCATATTTCCTGCTTTGGGATACATATCGCCGCTTCCCTGGGCATTCACTCCATAAGCCGGGATGACAGGTTTATCATTCCGTATGCCTCTGCGGATGCCTTTATTATAAGCATCTGCTGCTTCCTTGCCAAAGATATAGTCAACAAACAGGGTCTCGCTGTAATTGGTAAATCCTTCGTGCACCCACATGTCTGCCAGGTCTTTGGTAGTGATATTATTCCCAAACCATTCATGTCCGCTTTCATGGATGATGATGAAATCCCATTTCATGCCGATACCTGTGCCGCTGGCATCACGGCCGCGGTAGCCAGGCTTATACCAGTTGCCATACGACACGGCACTTTGGTGCTCCATGCCTGTATGTGATGTTTCGATCAGCTGATAGCCGTCTTCATAAAAGGGATAGGGGCCAAACCAGTGCTCAAATGCATTCAGCATATTGTGCACTTCCTTCGGCATATAATCACGGGCTGTCTGAAGATTGTAGTCGAGAGCCCAGTAGTTGATATCAAGCGATCCCTTTTCTCCTTTATACACTTCCTTAAAGTTGGCATACTTGCCTATATACGGGATAATGCAATAATTGCTGATAGGATTGGTTACTGCATAAGTATAAGTAGCTGTTCCGTCATCATTGATCTTCTTTGATTGCAGCCTGCCATTGCCGATCGCGGTTAAAGTATCAGGCACGATCATGGTAAGGCTCGCTCCCTTATCCGGTTCATCACTTTGATGGTCTTTACAGGGAAACCAGACAGAGGCACCCAGGCCCTGGCAGGCAACCGTCATCCAGGGACGTCCCAACGAATCTTTTGCCCAGATCCATCCTCCATCCCAGGGAGCGCGTTTTGCTTCATGCACTTTGCCCTGGTAATAGATGGCGAGTGTATGTTGGCTGTTCTTTTTTTGCGCAGGCATATCCACATGCCAGGCATTTCCTTCTTTGGTATAGGTAAGTGGAGTGGCTTTATCCAGGATTACACTGTCTATCACCAAAGGCTCCTGCAAATCCAGTTGCAGGCGTTTGGCTGATGGTGAAACGGTTTGATAGGTCAGCAGGTTCTTTGCAGTAATGGTTTTGGAATTATAGTCAGGCTTTACTGTAATATCATAGCGTTGTACGTCCCACCATGCGCGTTCAGGTGTGATACTGCCGCGGAGGGTGTCTGCATGGGTATAAACAGGTTGCTGGGCTGAAGCACCTAAGAACAGGAGCAGGCAGGCAAGCAAAGTTGCTGGAAGTCTTGAAAACATGGAATGTTTTTTAATTGCTGAACCGGTATTTATTGGGAAACAAATTTATTGATTTGAAAACAGGAATGCATCAATAGTTAATTTCCTGCTGGAAAAAGTTAATATCTGTTGATCTGTTTTTCTCTTTCGTGAATTACCTTAGGTGCAACTAAAACAGGATTAAGGCATATGAGAAAAATCTTCTTTCCGGCAAGCTTATTAACAGGCTGTCTGATCACCCTTAGTATTCCCGGTCAGTCACAAACACAAGTGAGCACTGACCTTTATGCACAGGCCAGTGAAATGACCAATATCATGGTGCAGTACAATGCAGACCGTGGAAGCCTGACCCGCTTTTATTCCACCACTGCTTCTGCATTTGAAGGACGTGGAATGCGTGAAGGGCAAAATGCAAGTTCTCCCGAACGGAGGCAACGCTTGCTGAAACTAATAGATGACTATGAAAAAATGATGGCGAAGTCAGGCTTTGAAAAAATGAGCGTAAACGGAAAAGTGGATTATATCCTGTTCCACCGCAATCTTGAGGATGAAAAGGAAAGAATGCTGGAAGATGGGAAGACCTACGACCAGATCGTGAAGTACATTCCTTTTGCTACACGCATTTATACGCTGGAAAAACCACGCCGCCGCGGAGCAAATGTTGATGGGCAGGCCGTGGCAAAAGAACTGAATGATATCTACCACCAGATCGAAACAGCCAAAGCCGAATTGAAAAAAGGGCCTTCCATGGAAGCTTCACTGGCTACCGCCGCTTCAGGAGCCGTAAGGGATCTGCAGGGTGTATTGAAAAACTATTTCAGTTTTTATAATGGCTATGACCCAATGTTTACCTGGTGGGTGCCTAAAACCTATTCATCTGTAGACAGCCTGCTGGGCTCTTATGCCAATGATCTCAGATCGAAAGGCAAGGAAACGACTGATCAGAAAGATGATGGCAGCGGCATTATCGGAAAGCGGGCAGGGCGTGAGGAACTGATCCGCCAGTTGAGAAAGGAATTCATTCCCTACACACCGGAAGAACTGGTGGATATTGCCAATAAGGAATTTGCGTGGTGCGACGCTGAATTGCTGAAAGCTTCAAAGGAAATGGGATTCGGCAATGACTGGAAGGCTGCACAGGAAAAGCTTAAAAACTCTTATGTGCCGGCCGGTCAGCAGCCTGCCGCCATGTATGATCTTTACCAGCAGTCGGTAGAATTCCTGAAAAAGCACGATCTCGTTACTATACCGGCCCTGGCAGAAGAATCCTGGCGTATGTACATGATGTCGCCGGAACGCCAACTGGTAGCACCATTTTTCCTGGGTGGAGAGTCGCTGATCATATCCTATCCCACCAACACAATGGAATATGAGGACAAGCTGATGAGCATGCGGGGTAATAATCCTTTTTTCTCCCGCGCCACCGTTCATCATGAATTGATCGCCGGTCACCACCTGCAGCAATACATGACAAGCCGCAATAAAACCTATCGCAATTTCGGCACTCCATTCTGGACCGAAGGCAATTCGCTTTACTGGGAATTGTTGTTGTGGGACCTTAAATTTCCCCGCTCTGCAGAAGACCGCATGGGGATGCTGTTCTGGAGAATGCACCGTTGCGCACGCATCATCTTCTCCCTTAACTATCATTTAGGAACATGGACGCCTCAGCAATGTATCGATTTCCTGGTTGACAGGGTAGGGCATGAGCGTGCCAATGCTGAGGGCGAAGTGCGCCGTTCATTCGTGGGAGGTTATCCTCCTTTGTATCAACTGGCTTATATGATCGGTGGTATGCAATTGTACAGTTTGAAAAAAGAACTGGTTGATACCAAGAAAATGACCTATAAACAATTCCATGATGCCATTTTCCGGGAAAATGCAATGCCCATTGAAATGCTGAGAGCAATACTGATCAACCAGCCTTTGAAGCCCGATTATAAAACGAGCTGGAGGTTTTATGATCTGAAGTAACCGGACTTCCCAACCCTGGGATCACAAAGGGCGCTAAGGGTACGAAACGAACGCAATGTGGCGCTCTCTTCGTACCCTTAGCGCCCTTTGCGATCTATTATCCCTTTTTCAATAAAAATTTCCATTGTCTTGTAACTTTTTACGATCTTCATCGTACTTCAGGGATAATTAACCACTGTTATGCTAAAGAACTTCTTCAAGGTTGCCTGGCGCAACATGCTTCGCAGCAAAGGGTTTACCCTTATTAATATTACAGGATTGATCGTTGGTATGGCCAGTGCGATCCTTATTTTACTATGGATACAGAATGAAGTGAGCTATGACCAGTTTCATGAAAAGAAAGACCGCATTTATGAAGCCTGGAACAGGGCCAGTTTCAGTGGGGAATTGAACTGCTGGAACACCACCCCGAAAGTACTGGCAAGGACCCTGGAAAAAGACCTTCCCGAAGTGGAAGCTGCTGTAAGAGTGGATTGGGGCAGCAATTTCTTATTCAGCATCGGTGATAAGCGGATAACAGTGCAGGGCTCAATGGTAGATTCCAATTTTCTGCAGGTATTCAGTTTTCCCCTGCTGAAAGGTGATCCTTCCCAGGTGCTGAAAGACATGCATTCCATTGTACTTACAGAAAAACTGGCAAAGAAATTATATGGCAATGAAGACCCGATGGGCAAAGTGATCAAGATCGATAACAAAGAGAATTTCACTGTAACGGGTATTCTGAAAGACCTGCCTAATAATACGCGCTTCAGTTTTGAATACCTGATGCCCTGGTCATATTTACGTTTCACGGGAGAAGATGACCAGTATTGGGGAAATAACAGCACCCGTACCTATGTTTTGCTTAAACCCCACGCCAGCCTGGCTTCGGTGAATGCTAAAATGAAAGTATTCAAGCCAAAGTATGATCCCGAAGACCCGAAATGGGAGATGTTCCTGTACCCGCTCAACCGCTGGCACCTGTATTCCAATTTTACCAATGGTAAGGAAGATGGCAGCGGGCGCATCACTTTTGTCCGTTTGTTTGCCATTGTGGCGGCTTTCATTCTCCTGATCGCCTGTATCAATTTTATGAACCTTGGCACAGCCCGCAGCGAGAAGCGTGCAAAGGAAGTGGGGATCCGTAAAGTGGTGGGCGCCCGGAAATATTCATTGGTGACACAGTTTATCGGGGAATCCATCCTGCTTGCGCTTATTGCCGGACTGTTTGCAATAGCAGTGGTGCAACTGAGCCTCAGTGGGTTCAATCAGCTTACTGATAAACAACTTTATATACCGTATACAAGTGCCAGCTTCTGGTTGTGCGGGCTTGCATTCGTTGTATTTACGGGTTTCCTGGCAGGCAGTTATCCTGCATTCTTCCTGTCTTCTTTTCAGCCGGTGAAAGTGCTGAAAGGAGCGTTTAAAAAATCACAGTCGCCGGTCACGCCACGTAAAATACTGGTGGTACTGCAATTTACTTTTGCCATTATACTGATCATCTGCACCATTATCGTAAAACAGCAGATCGACTATGCACAAAGCAGGCAGACCGGCTATAATAAAAATAATCTTGTATATCATCATTTCACTGGTGATGTAGAAAAGAATTATCAGTTAATTAAAAATGAATTGCTCGCCCAGGGCATTGCTACTTCCATTACCAAAACCAGCGCCCCGATCACGCAAAGCTGGAGTGATGGATGGGGACAGGAATGGGAAGGCAAAGACCCGAATGACAAAACAGATTTCTTCCGGTATAATGAAGATGAGGGGCTGGGTAAAACAGCCGGCCTGCAATTTATACAGGGCCGCGATTTTGATCTGCGCCAGTTCCCGACCGATTCAACGGGCCTGATCATTAATGAATCGGCATTGAAAGTGATGAAGTTCAAAGACCCGATCGGTAAAATTGTAAAGGACAATGGTACCGAATGGCATATCGTGGGAGTGATCAAGGATTTTATTCTTACTTCTCCTTATACGCCAACAAAGCCCATGCTGATCGCTGGTGCAAAAGCCTGGTTCAATGTAATAATGATCAGGATGAATGAGACAAGGCCTACAGCCCAACTGCTGCAGCAAGCGGAAAAGATCTTTAAGAAATATAACCCGGAATATCCTTTTGCCTACAAGTTTGTGGATGAAGAATATGCCAATAAATTTAAAGGGGAACAACGTGTAGGCACATTAGCTGCTTTGTTTTCCGGCCTTACCATTTTTATTTCCTGCCTGGGCTTGTTGGGATTGGCAATCTATATGGCGGAAGCAAGAATAAAAGAAATTGGTGTACGCAAAGTGCTGGGAGCCTCTGTTGGCGGGCTTGTAGCTTTATTGTCAAAAGATTTTCTGAAGCTGGTAGGTATCGCTTTCCTGATAGCAACACCTATTGCGTGGTGGGCTATGTATGAATGGCTGAGTGATTATCCTTACCGCGTTACCATTCAATGGTGGGTATTTGCAGGTGCTGGTTTATTGTCCCTGCTTATTGCACTGGCCACGGTCAGTTATCAGGCAGTAAGGGCTGCACTGTCAAACCCGGTGGAAAGTTTGCGTACAGAATAAAGCGATTTTTATGTTCTAATCCCACAAAGACAACGAAGACCACAAAGAAATACTGGCTGAGCATTTTATGCGCTCTATGATTTTATTGGTATCTCAATAAAATAAGAATTTCTTTGTGGTCTTCGTTGTCTTTGTGGGATTACTGAAACTGAGCTATTACTCAGAGGGCGATTTTCCGCCCTTTTATTGTTTAAGTTGTATTTTACTCCAAAATTGCCACTGATGCGCCACACGATATTTATTGCTACCCTGTTCACCGCTTTTCTTTTCGGAGCTTGCAGTAATCCCGACAAGCCTGTTACCTATAAAGAAGCAGAAGATTTCAGCAAGCAGATCGATTCAGCCATACACCACCGTAATCCCAAATACTTCAATACCCTGATCAATATAAAAGAACTGGGAAGACGTATACGGAAGAATTCTTCGGAAAAAATAAGTTCTGCCATGGAAAGGGGAGCAGGAACAGGGCTTGAAAAAGCCAATATGGGAGGTCAGATCATCCTGGCAATAGAAAAAAGAGGCTCTTATGAACTGGTGAAGCATTATGAAAAAGATGGGGTGCAACACCTGCTATACCGCATGTATTCCGAACAGGGGTTGAATTACCACGATTTTGAGTTGGTGAAGAAGAACGGGAAAGTAGGTATTGCCGATTTCTATATTTATATCGCCGGGGAAAATTTCAGCTCTATGCTTGCCAACCTGCTGAGCATACTGGATAGCCCGGCCGGTAGCGAGAAGAGTGAGGATGAAAGATCATTAGAGAGCATTCAACGGATCAAAAAACTCATGAATGACGGCAAGTATGAAGCTGCTAAAGAAATATTCGACGGATTGCCCGATAAGTTCAGAAATCAGAAAACGATCCAGATCCTCGGCATCCAGATCACGTCACAAATGGATAATGAGACATATCTGCAGCAACTGAAAGATTTTGAAGCCCGCTATCCTAATGATCCCAATACGTACCTGATGACACTGGATGCAGCCATTCTGAACAATGACTATGGAAAAGCGCTTGACAATATCAATCACCTCGATTCACTGATCAATAAAGACAAATTCCTGGATTTCTACCGTGCATTGATGTATAACCTCATGAAAGAGCCACTCAAAGCGCGGGAATATCTCGAGACCCTTGTACAGAACTATCCTGCCTTTGAGAGTGGTATACTGGAGCTCATGGCCAATTACCTCGAAGCAAAAGATTACGATAAAGCCAGGCCGATGATCGAAGAGTTCCGTAAAAATGATGAGTTTGATCAGGACCTGCTTAAATCCGTACTGGCCATGTACCCGGATTATACAGGTTAAGCCATCACCAGTTATCTTTGGGAAAAAATAAAACATGTCTTATTCTCAAAGGAACAATCACGAAATAGATTACAAAATATATGGAGAAGAGCTCCAGTTCGTAGAAATCGAATTGGACCCTTCTGAAACGGCTGTTGCCGAGAGCGGAGCCATGATGATGATGGAAGATGGCATTGCCATGCAAACCATTTTTGGCGATGGGTCGCAACAACCGCAAGGCAGCGGCTTATTGGGCAAACTGATGAGTGCAGGCAAAAGGGTGCTGACAGGTGAAAGCTTGTTCATGACAGCCTTTACCAATGTAGGCCAGGGTAAAAAGAAAGTAAGTTTTGCCGCACCCTATACCGGCAAGATCATTCCGATGGATCTGCTGGAACTGGGTGGAACAGTTATTGCACAAAAAGACGCTTTTCTTTGCGCTGCCAAAGGCGTAAGCATCGGCATCCATTTCCAACGCAGGTTAGGTACAGGCATTTTTGGTGGTGAAGGATTTATCATGGAAAAAATAGAAGGCGATGGATATGCTTTTATGCATGCAGGCGGTTATATCGTGGAGAAGGTGTTGGTGCCTGGTGAAGTATTGAAAGTGGACACAGGTTGCCTGGTAGCATACACGCCATCTGTGGATTTTGATATTGAATTCGTACGTGGCGTCCGCAATTTTATATTCGGAGGTGAAGGCCTCTTCTTTGCACGGTTGCAGGGGCCGGGAAGGGTTTGGATCCAATCGCTGCCGATCAGCAGGCTTGCCGGAAAGATGGTAGAATATGGCACCTGGAAACGGAAGGAGGAAGGAAGCATACTGGGAGGATTAGGGAATTTATTGGATGGAAAGGACTAAGTAAAGTCGGCCAGCATTTCTTATAATATAAAAAGCCGGGAGATCATTCTCCCGGCTTTTTATTTATGCTTAAATGGATATACATGCGGTAATCACCTGATGTTGCTCAGTGTTAATACCTGATCATAAGCGGCCAGAAAGCTACAATTTGCCAAGTATAATATCTTAAGTAATTAAACCACCCTCATATGTCCATATCTACCCTTCCGCCAGATGCTGGCAGTTTTATTTCTTTGGATGAAGCGAAGATCATGATAGCCCGCTACCGCGCAGAAAAGGAGAATGTCCTGGCCCTTGATTGTAAAGGAAAGGATATCCTGTCTATCTGTGAAACCTTTAACCGTGCTGAATTCGATTATATACTTGCACAGGAAGGATGTGCCGGCCTGCGCTTTTATTTCGGTATGACAGAAGAACTTAAGGTAAAACTTATCGCTGTTGGCGTGACCAGTGATAACAAAGACATCCTACCTTCGTCATCAGTGCCGGCCACTGGTGATGAAAGAACAGGCATAGTAGAATTTGGAAGGCCCTGCCCTGATTATTGCCCTGATACGTCGCTTAGTAGTAACATGATATGAGGTTTACAATCTATGACCTTTACAGTTTTAGTATCGCCATTGCAGCTATTATCGCTATAGTCAGGTACAAGCGTATTTATCCCGGCTTCCGGCCTTTCCTTTTTATGTGCTGGGCAGCGCTTGCAACAGAAACGATCTGTTATTTCCTGATCTACCAGCGGAATTATACTTTCATTCCCTACGGTATTTACAGTGTTGTTGAAGGCCTGCTGATCACCTGGTTGTTCCGGGAACTGGGTGTGTTCGGGCGCAGACCTTATCTGTTTACCCTGCTGATCGTCTTTTACCTGCTTGCCTGGCTAACAGAAATTATTTTCTTTGAAGGAATGAACCGCAATATGACCTGGTTCCGGCTCCTGCATTCTTTTATTACCGTATTGCTCAGTATACTACTGCTTGGTAAGGAACTGTCTGTGCAAAGAACATTTTTGTTGAAAAGTCCTGTATTCCTGATCTGTACCGGCCTCCTGCTATATAATACCATTGTGGTGATTGCAGGGGTCTTTGATCTGTATGAGTATGGCGGTAATATTATTTTCAGAAGGCAGGTGCAGGCAATTATGATCTATATGAACCTTATTGTTAACCTTATTTATGCTGTAGCTGTATTATGCATGCCTCGTCGCCTTCGTTATTCGTTGCCATACTGATAGCCTGCCTGATCGTACTGATATTGGTTATCTTTTTTACGGCAACGATGATCCGCTATCAGCGGAGAAACCTTGCATTGTACAGGGAAAAACTGGCCGCAGAGATCACTACCCTGGAAAGAGAAAGGACCAGGATGGCAGAGGACCTGCATGATGAACTTGGTCCCGTGCTGGCAGGCGTTAAGTTGAAATTGAACAGTCTTGATAGGTTGAATAAAGAAGACCAGGAGGTATTGGATAAAGTGCATTCGGATATCGCAGGATTACTCAACCGGATGAAGGATATTTCCAATGATCTTATGCCGGTGACGCTGATCAAAAAAGGCCTTATAAAAGCTGTTGATCAGATGGCAGATGAGATCAATCACAATAATGGATTGCATGTAATGTTCTCTTCAGGCAAACTTCCTGAATTGTCTCAGCCGGTTGTGATCAACCTTTACCGCATTTGCCAGGAAATTATGACCAATACGATTAAGCATGCCGGAGCAAAGGAATTGTCCATTCACCTGCAACGGATAGAGAACAAACTGGTGCTGGTGACAGTAGACGATGGGCAAGGGTTTGATCACCGGCAATTTTCTTCGCAAGGGCCTGGTCATGGCCTGGTAAATCTGCATAACCGGACAGAAATGCTGAATGGAGAACTGTATGTAGACAGTAAGCCCGGTAATGGAACGAAATACCGAATTGAAATACCAATCTAGTTTTATGACAACAGCAAACACACACATTACGAGAATACTGATTGCCGACGATCACGCGATTGTACGGGAAGGTTTTCACACCATGATCGAACGGTTGCCGAAAATGAAGATCATTGGAGAAGCAGAAAATGGGAAAGAGCTGGTGAGCATGGCGCTGGAGCTTAAACCCGATATTATTATCACCGATATAAAAATGCCGCAGATGGATGGGGTGGAAGCGACCCGCATTCTTACGGAAGAACTGCCGGCCACCGGTATCATCGCTTTTACTTTGTTCAATGAAGAAGAACTGGTAGGGGAAATGCTGGAAGCCGGTGCACTGGGTTATCTTCTTAAAAGCTCTTCCCGCCAGGAAATACTTGATGCAATCCAGGCCGTTTGCGATGGTAAAACTTACTACTGTTCTCAAACAACAGTGCAAATGGCGAAGCTCATTGCCCGTAGCCGCCCTGGCGCACGGGGACGCTTTGCAAGACCTGGCTTTACAGAAAAAGAAAAAACCATCATCCGGCTTATTTGCGAAGAACTGTCCAATAAGGAGATCGCTGCCAAACTCGGCATCAGCATGCGCACCGTTGAAGGCCATCGTGAGCGCATCCAGGAAAAAATGAAAGTAAGGAATACAGCAGGGATCGTTGTGGTGGCTATCAGAGAGGGGATCTTTAAGGTATGAGTTGATGCTGTAGTTCGCTAAGATCCGGGGTTTTCGCAAAGCTTAGTTCAACCAAATAACCGGTCAAGAATACTGCCCATGACAGCATGTGCCCCTTCAAAATGCTGCTGCGTAGACAAAATGGTTTGTTTTGTCTGAATAAATGGTTTGTCCTGCAGTTCGTCGCCATCATTTTCTACCAAAGCATTCACACCTTCCGGTTTCATTTCAGGGTGGAATTGTATGCCAACAATATTATTGCCTGATGTATAGAGTTGCTGGCTGCAGGCTTCAGTGCCGGCATGATTGATAAATCCTTCCGGAAGCGTATAAGTATCGCCATGCCAGTGGAAGAATGTCTGTGTAGCAGGAATATCCCTGCCCAGCCATTTTGCAAATCCTTCATGGAACATAACAGGGAACCAGCCAATCTCTTTAACAGTGTGCGGGAAAACCCGGCCTCCTGCTACTGTAGCAATAAGCTGTGCGCCAAGGCAGATGCCCAGTATTTTTTTATTGGCTTTTATTGCCTGCCGGATCAGTTCTTTTTCTGCTGCAAGCCAGGGATATTTTTCTTCTTCATTCACATTCATGGGGCCACCCATGATGATCAGCGCATCAAAATCCTGGACAGAAGGCAATATGATCTGATTATCATAAAGCCGTGTACTGCTGATTGAATGACTATTGGCCGTTAGCCAATCCTGTATATAACCTAATCCTTCAAAAGAGACATGCTGCAGGTAATGCGCTCTCATTATAGATTGTTTTTCCGGTTGCAGCAAAGATACTCAGACTGAGCTTTAGTAATAAAATATTAACCTGGTGTTACTGCAACAAAGCGGCTGGATACACTTATTTATGTAAGTTGCACCTATCTCACCAATCAATCTATAAGATGGATTCAAGAAGAGAGTTTATCAAAAAAGCTACATCGCTTGCAGGCGGAATGGGTTTCGCCTATGCATTTCCGCCTTCCATTCAAAAAGCCTTTGCGATCGATCCAGTAAAGGGCACTACTTATCTCGATGCAGAGCATGTGGTAATCCTGATGCAGGAAAACCGCTCCTTTGATCATTGCTTCGGATCATTACAAGGTGTAAGAGGTTTCAATGATCCGAGAGCGATCGATCTGCCGGATGGTGATCTTGTATGGCTGCAAAAAAATGCTGCAGGCGAAGCATATATTCCTTTCCGCCTGGATATAAAAGGCACCAAATCTACCTGGATCGGTTCCCTGCCTCATTCCTGGGCTGACCAGGTTGATGCAAGGAATGGAGGCAAGTATGATAAGTGGCTGATCGCGAAACCATCAGGCAATAAACCTTATGCCAATGCACCGCTAACCATGGGTTACTACAACAGGGAAGACATTCCTTTTTATTATGCCCTTGCAGATGCATTCACAGTTTGTGATCAGAACTTCTGTTCATCACTTACGGGTACAACACCCAACAGGCTGTATTTATGGACGGGTACAATAAGGGAAAAAAGCAGTGGTGAGGTGAATGCCAATGTGCGCAATGAAAACGTAGATTATGAAAGAGAAGTAAACTGGACAAGTTTTCCGGAACGGCTGGAAGATAACGGCATCTCCTGGAAAATATACCAGAATGAGATCAGTCTTGCTTCCGGTTTTGAAGGAGAAGAAGATTCCTGGCTGGCTAATTTTACAGATAATCCGATTGAATGGTTTTCGCAATACAATGTGCGTTTCTCCAAAACACACCGTGAGTACATACAAAAGATGCTGAAGCAGCTTCCTACCGAGATCAATATACTGGAAGCAAAAATAAAAGAAGGAATAGCGGATAATGCGGTACTGGAAAAAGCAACAAAAGATCTCAACCGCAAAAAGGAATGGCTGGAAAAGATCAGGAAGGAAGTAGCTGTTTGGACAGAGGAGAATTTTGTAAAACTGCCCCAGCGTGAAAAGAACCTTCATGCAAAAGCATTCACTACTAATATCAACGATCCGTTTTACCGCCAGCTTGATACACTGGAATATGAGGATGATGGAATGAAGCGGGAAGTGAAATTGCCTAAAGGCGATGTTTTACATCAATTCAGGAAAGATGTACAAAGTGGTGCATTGCCTGCTGTTTCCTGGCTCGTGGCGCCGGAAAATTTTTCTGACCACCCGGGCGCTCCCTGGTATGGAGCATGGTATGTTTCTGAAGTGATGGATATTTTAACGCAGAATCCCGAAGTGTGGAAGAAGACCATTTTCATTCTTTGTTATGATGAGAATGATGGATATTTTGATCATGTGCCTCCCTTTGTGCCGCATGATCCCAAGAAATCCGGTACAGGCCTTACTTCTGCAGGTATTGATACATCTGTTGAGCATGTAACACTGGAGCAGGACCTGAAAGGCCGCAAGCCGGAATATGCAAGGGGAAGTGCTATCGGACTTGGTTATCGTGTGCCCCTGGTTATCGCTTCACCCTGGAGCAGGGGAGGAGCGGTTTGTTCGCAGGTATTTGATCATACTTCCATTTTGCAATTGCTGGAAAATGTTTTCAGCCGTAAAACAGGGAAGCAGATCAGGGAAACCAATATCAGCTCCTGGAGAAGAGTGGTGTGTGGCGATCTTAGTTCGGTGTTCCGACCATACAATGGAGAAAAAACAAAACTGCCTGCTTTCCTCGAGCAGCATGGTGTGATCGAATCCATTCATAAAGCACAGTTCAAAAAGGATCCTTTTGGCTACAGGCCAATGGGCAAGGACGAGATCGCACAGATCAATAAGAATGCGGCTTCGTCTGCTATGCCCAGGCAGGAAAAGGGAACAAGGCCCGCCTGTCCATTACCTTATCAATTATATGCAGAAGGCGGATTAAATAGAGATAAAAACACAGTTGAGCTGCATTTCAGTGCCCGTAAGGATCTGTTTAAGGAAGCGGCTGCCGGCAGTCCGTTTACTGTATATGCTGTGGGAAAATATGGAGCAGCAAAGGAATCGGGACGCAACTGGAATTATACTGTAATCGCCGGTGATGAACTAAAAGATAGTTGGCCGCTTGATGAGTTTGATGAAGGCCGCTATCATTTAAAAGTACATGGTCCCAATGGCTTTTTCCGTGAATTTGCGGGAGACAAAGCTGATCCGGGAGTATCAGTGAAAATTGAATATCTGTCCACAGGAGATATATCTATCCATTTCATGAATAATGATGCGGGTAAAATATATGATGTGGTTATAAAGGATAATGCATACAAAAATGCGGCACGCAGTATAAAACTTGGTCCGTCAAAAAACCAGTTTAAGCTCAATCTTGCAAAAAGTTACGGCTGGTATGATTTTACAATCGGCATTGCCGGGAATGATAAATTCATGCAACGTTGTGCGGGCCATGTGGAAACAGGAAAGATGAGCCGCACAGATCCGGCAATGGGCGGTGAAGTGTAAAAAAGTATACAGGAGTATTATCAGTTCTGATGTTCGATATACACTTTTTTCCCAGTCATTACAGTGAGTGAATCAAGCACTCTGGTAGTATCTGCATTTTGTGAAGGCAATAAGAGATAGAGTTTGTAGCGAACAGAATCGTTTGTCTCCAGTTTTACATCCCAAAGGTTGGTGCGGAGTTGTTTATAACGTTTCATCGCTCTTTGCTGGCTGGCTTCTTCCAGCACATATTTATAGTTGGCATTTGCCAGTGCAGCAGCTTTTTCAAGACTGTCCGTTTGCGGTGTCTGAGCAGCGGCTGTGTCCACTACAGTAGTATCGCTGATAATGGCTGCCGAGTCGGCAGCTTTTGAAGTATTTTTTTTAGAGATCGCATATCCTCCCCAGATGGTGAGGCCAAGCCCGCAGATAAGTGCAAGCGCGATCACCGGTTTTTTCCAGCCCTGCTTCAGAGCCGGTTCAGAAAGAAAGGATTCATATTGAGGGGCAGCTTCCTCGCGGGTTGCGGTTTTCTGTGTTTCTTTGGTGTTCAATTGTTCCCTTACCTTGTCTGTAGAAATGGAAATAGGCACAAACTCGCATTCTTTCAGATTCACTTTTACCAGTGTGCCGATGCCTTCAAAAGTAAAGGGCTTTCCGATATTGAGGAATTGCTGGGCTACTTCAATGTAGGATTCCAGGTCGGCAGCAGCCAGCGGTTTCATCTTACCTGTTTGTGCAGAGATATATGCAACAAGTTCAGGAGATTCTTTGAGATTGGGATTGTTTTCAAAGCTGATGCCTTCCAGCACTGCGGAACGTTGTTTACTGTTTTCCAGTGCATTTATAGCGGAAGGATCTAATAGGAAAGTGCCAATACCGGGTAAATCGAGCCGATGGTGGTTGTAGAGGTATTGAGTTAGTAAGGATGTTATTTTCACGGCCTTTGGATTTATCTGCACAATATAAATAATTCAACTGGCTGTTGCAAGCATCGGAACAGCATAAGTTTTAATTTTGGCCTGTTATGCTAACAGAAGAAGAAAAGAAATTCGTTGCTTCCTGGGAAACAGAGCGGCTACGTAAGAAAAAATTACTGCGCCAACTTTCGGTAGGTCTGCCATTGTCCGTTGTATTCGTGGTCGCTATTTTTGTCAATTTTTTTTCCGGCTGGTATAAGCGGGCTGATATGGAGATACGTTCCAGTTCTTCACTGATCCTGGTGCTGGTAGTTGCCGCCTTGCTGATTGTTATTTTTACGACCGTATTTTCCGTAAAACATAAATGGGATCTGAATGAACAGCGCTACCAGGAGTTGAAGGCTAAGCAGGATAAACCCTGATTTTTTTATTTTCCTTTGCAGCGTTTACCCTCTAAATTGGTCTTTATATCCCAAGTACCTATATATTTGCGCTAATCTATCTGAATTATGAAGAAAATTTCGGTTTGGGCCTTTGCTGTTACCCTATTTCTCTCTGCCTGTAGTAAAGATAACGATAAATGTGAATATGATCAATGTGCCAATAAAGCGCCCCAATCCGAGATCCAGGCGGTGGCTGATCATATTGCAGCCAAAAGTGTAATTGCTGTTCAGCACTGTAGCGGTGTTTTTTATACCATTGAAAACCCGGGAACAGGTAAAAACCCAACTCCCTGCTCCAATGTATCTGTAAAATATAAAGGGTATCTTACCAACGATGTGGTGTTTGATGAACAAAAATCCCCGGTGGATTTTAACCTGGGCGGGCTTGTTCCCGGTTGGAGAAATGTGTTACCCTTACTGAAAGCCGGTGGCCGGATAGTGCTCTATATCCCACCAAGTCTCGGCTATGGTAATCGCCCTTACGGGTCGATCCCCGCCAATTCTATCCTGGTATTTGAAATAGACCTGGTAGCCGTGCAATAATCGTCAACCAATACCGCCTGCATATTAGCCTCGTACGTTACCATCGTGCGAGGCTTCCTTTTAAGTACGAATGATGCGAATGGTTTGTTGAAAGGGGAGGAGGGGAATTAGCCGCGAATGATGCAAATGGAGTCTGACTAGGGGGGCGTTTGTGTTGTTCGGGGTTTTATTTATTTCTCCCTTAATCTCAAACGACTATTTGTGTTTATCGTAATTTTGGCTTATTAAAATTATAAGACTTGTCATACGAACCCATTTCTGTTTTTGATATTTTTAAAATAGGCGTTGGCCCATCGAGTTCGCATACGCTTGGACCATGGAGGGCAGCACAGCGTTTTCTTAGAAGCCTGGAGCAAAGCGGTAACCTGGCTGAAGTTGAGTCTATACAGGTTTTGTTGTATGGCTCGCTTGCTAAAACGGGGATTGGTCATGGTACTGATATTGCCGTGCAGTTGGGATTGGCAGGGAATGATCCGGTTACTATTCCGGTAGATACTATTCAGCCTAAGATAAAAGAGATAGCTACGCGGAAAAAGCTGGAGTTGGATGGCAAGTATGAAATTGCTTTCGATCCGGAAACGGATATAGGTTTTCTCAGTTCTGAAACGCTTCCTTTTCATTCCAATGCCCTGAGTTTTTTGGTGAAACTGCGTAATGGGCAGTCGATTGCTGAAACATATTATTCGATCGGTGGAGGATTTGTTGTAAAAGAAGGTGAACAGGCATCGGGTGCATCGACAGGGGTGCAATTGCCTTTCCCGGTGAATACGGCTAATGATTTGTTGAGGTGGTCTATTAAAACAGGGTTGGCCATTTATGAGATCGTGCTGGAAAATGAAAATGCATGGCGTCCTGAGGCACAAACAAGGGAAGGTGTATTGAATATATGGCGGGTGATGCGTGACTGCATTTATCGTGGCTGCCATACCGAAGGTTTTTTGCCGGGAGGATTGAATGTGAGAAGAAGGGCGGCAGGATTGAATAAGAAATTGCTGAAAGGCGTAATCACTACTGATTATGAATCCTGGGTGAAAGCGATCAGACAGGGGGGCATGGGCTTCAACTATGTGTTGGATTGGGTAAGCTGTTTTGCTTTGGCAGTGAATGAAGAGAATGCATCTTTTGGCCGGGTGGTAACGGCACCTACGAATGGGGCGGCAGGAGTTGTTCCGGCAGTGCTGATGTATTTCATATTATTTACAGAAGGAGAGGAGGAAGATAAAGTGATCCGGTTCCTGATGACTGCGGCCGAGATCGGCAGCATCTTTAAAAAGGGTGCCACCATTTCAGCAGCTATGGGAGGCTGCCAGGCCGAGATCGGTGTTTCTTCTGCAATGGCTGCAGCTGCACTTACTGAAGCCAGTGGCGGCAGTCAGAGACAGGCAATGATGGCAGCGGAGATTGCGATGGAACATCATCTTGGTATGACCTGCGATCCTATTGCAGGGCTGGTGCAGGTGCCCTGTATTGAAAGAAATACGATGGGAGCGATCAAAGCCATTACAGCATCGCAACTGGCACTGCAAAGCACGCCTGATTTTGCCAAGGTTTCGCTTGATGCAGTGATCAAGACAATGTGGGATACGGCACAGGATATGAATTATAAATACAAAGAAACTGCAGATGGCGGACTGGCTGTGAATGTGCCTTTGAGTTTGCCGGAATGTTAGCAGGGATGGGGGCGGTTCATCCCTGGCCGTGGATATAACTTTCGAGATGATTGATCGTTTCTTTCTGGTTTAATATTGTTTCTTTCACCACATCGCTCATGGAGATCAATCCGGCGAGCTTTTCATTTTCAAATACAGGAATGTAGCGGATATTGTTTTTTGTCATAAGAGACATACAATGTTCCACAGTATCTTTCGGGGTAACGGAAGGCAGATCGGACGACATGATCTCTGCTACCGTAGTATCATCTGAATGTTTGCCTTTCAGTATCACTTTGCGGGAATAGTCCCTTTCAGAAACAAGGCCAAGATATTTGCCATTTTCCATTACCAGCACAGATCCGATATTCTTTTCAGCCATTATCCGAAGAGCGTTCAGTACGGTTGTTTGCGGGGACACACTGATCGTGTCAGTGCCCTTGCGGGCAAGAATAGATGAGATGGTATTCATAATGACAAGTTTTAGTATAGGAATATACTAAAAAAGGGAGGCCCGGAAAAATATATTTGTTGACAGAAAGGGTATCGCCGGGAGCGCTTCATTGCGCCTTAGCGATACCTATACGCAGTGGCAGTATTAGTTCAGCAACGGATTCGTCTCGATCTCCTTTATATCCATCCCGCTATAATCGCGGATAACATTATAAAGCGTTCCTCTTTCCACCGGTTTGCGGCGGGCTTGCTTGATAAGGGTCACCAACTGCGCCGTATTCATGGATGGGGTTTGTTCTTCAGCGCCTGCCATAGAATAGATCCTGGTGGTGTCATCAATTGTTCCGTCTATATCATTCACGCCAAATGAAAGTGTCAATTGCGCATTCTGCCTTCCCAGCATCGGCCAGTAAGCCTTCAGATGAGGGAAATTGTCCAGGTAAATCCTGGCTATCGCATACATTTTCATGTCTTCCACCACGGATGATTCGGCAACGTGGCTCATATCATTCTCCTTGTTGCGGAACTTGAGGGGGATGAAAGTGTTAAACCCCCCGGTTTTGTCCTGCAATTCCCGGAGGCGGCTCATATGGTCTACACGGTGATGATAGTTTTCAATATGGCCATACAGCATGGTGGCATTGGTATACATGCCCAGCTTATGCGCCGTTTCATGGATCTGCAGCCAGCCTGTGCCATCCACTTTATCTGCACAGATCTGTTCGCGGATCTCGGGATGGAATATTTCGGCACCACCGCCAGGAAGGGAATCAAGCCCTGCTTCATGCAGGTAGCGCATGCCTTCTTCCACCGTTTTTTTTGCTTTGCGGAACATATAATCGAGCTCTACCGCGGTGAATCCTTTAATATGCAGTTCAGGCCGGTGAGCCTTGATGGTGCGCATCAATTCTGCAAAGAATTCCAGGTTCATTTTCGGGTGAACGCCTCCTACAATATGCACTTCTGTAACGGGTTTGCCATCATAGCTTTTTACAATGTCCATCATCTGATCCAGGCTCAGTTCCCAGCCCTCATCCCGGTGGGCATATACCCGGCTGTAGGAACAAAAATGGCAGGAATAGACGCACACATTTGTTGGTTCGATATGGAAATTACGGTTGAAATAAGTAGTATCTCCATGAAGACGTTCCCGTACCATATTGGCAAGGGAGCCTACAAACGCAAGGCTGCCTTTTTCGAAAAGGAGCAGGGCGTCTTCGTCGGTTATCCTTTCTTTCCGTTGCACTTTTGCGGCGATGGTAATAAGGGCAGGATCTGTATCAGCAGAAGCCGGTATGTTTCCGGGTAATATATCAGCCATAAAACACTTTTAATCTGGGACAAAGGTACGATGTAGAGAACAATTGAGTGTAGTAAAGGTTTAAGTGAAGTGCTTCTGAAAAGAATGTCCGGACCGGGGGACAGCCTCCCGGGTGTATTCTTTTCAATAAGTAAAATTCTTATCTTCCACGTTAATTATTCCGGTCAATAGGTAAGCTAAAACTAACACAGCATGAATCTTAAGATACGTCTCACTATACTTAGTTTCCTTGAATTTTTTATATGGGGTGCCTGGCTGATCACGGTAGGGGCGTACTGGTTTCAGAATAAACAATGGGGAGGAGCTGAGTTCGGCGCCATTTTCTCTACTATGGGCATCTCAGCTATTTTTATGCCGGCGATTTTTGGGATTGTAGCAGACAGGTGGATCAATGCCGAGCGTCTTTTAGGCATCTGTCATCTGATCGGCGGGGTCATCTTATGTTTTATCCCTGAAGTAAATGACCCGGATACATTTTTTTGGATATTGTTGTTGTATATGCTTTTCTATATGCCTACTATTTCGTTGGCCAATACTGTTTCCTATACTGCATTGATCAGGAACAATAAAGATATTATTAAAGACTTTCCGCCGATAAGAGTATGGGGTACCATTGGATTTATTGTGGCTATGTGGATTGTAAGTTTATTGAAGATAGAAACTTCTGCCAGTCAATTCTATGTAGCTGCGGTAGCGTCTATACTTTTTGGGTTATACTCTTTTACCTTACCCAAATGTCCGCCTCAATTAAAAACAGGCAATAAAACATCCCTGGTGGAAGCACTGGGGTTAAAGGCCTTTTCTCTTTTCAAAACTCCCAAGATGGCTTTGTTTTTCATCTTTGCCCTTTTACTGGGAGCAGCTTTGCAGTTAACAAATGCTTATGGAGATACTTTTTTGCATGATTTCGCTAAGGTGCCTGCATATGAAAACACTCTGGCTGTGAAATATCCTGCCATCATTATGTCTATTTCACAGATATCTGAAACTTTATTTATTCTTGCCATTCCTTTTTTTCTTCGCAGATTTGGCATTAAGCAGGTAATGCTGATCAGTATGATCGCATGGGTATTGCGCTTCGGGTTGTTTGCCTACAGTAATCCCGCCGAAGGATTATGGATGATCATTCTCTCTTGTATTGTATATGGTATGGCTTTCGATTTCTTTAATATCTCCGGCTCTTTGTTTGTTGATACGCAAGTGAAGCCGGAGATAAGGGCCAGTGCGCAGGGGATTTATATGATGATGACGAATGGCTTTGGTGCATATCTTGGAAGTAAGATCAGCGGTATTGTTATCGCTACTTATTTTACCAATGCGGACAGGAGCATGAACTGGCCCGGTATATGGATCGCATTTGCAGGTTATGCATTAGTGGTAGCTGTTTTGTTCGCTGTATTTTTTAAGCATAAGCACGATCCTTCGGCAGCGATCAATGTACAGCATTAAATTTATCGATTTTCTTATGCTGAATATGAAGAGGTTTGCAGATAAAATGTAATAAAGAGGTGTAAATAAAAAGCCTGTTCTGTAAACAGAACAGGCTTTTTATTTACACCTCTTTTACTTAAATGTGCGCTTCGATCTTCTTCACGAAGTTGCCCTTAGGTTGTGCCCCTACCAGTTTGTCAACCACCTGGCCGCCTTTAATGAAAAGGATGGCAGGGATGGACGTAATACCGTAGTTCATAGAAACCTGCGGGTTATTGTCCACATTCACTTTTCCTACATTCACTTTGCCTTCGTACTCTTTGGACAGTTCTTCGATCACTGGTCCGATAGCACGGCAAGGTCCGCACCATTCAGCCCAGAAGTCCACTACGGTCAGTTTATCAGAAGCCAGTACATCAGACTGGAAATTGGAATCATTGAATTCTTTTGCCATTGTATATGATTTTAATTTTAATTGCGATTTCAATAGGGGATGCAAATTTAAGCCCGATAACCATAACAGACAGAACTGGCAGAAAGTTGTGCAAAAAATGTCATTACTCGCTGTTTGTCTCTGCCATTTTGTTAGGATAAATAACTGGCTCCCAGTTTGTTAAATCCTTTAACGATTGCTCTTCCCCTATAGCTTGCTCAGCATCAATGTTTAACTGGCCATCACCTGTATGCCCAGTTCCGGTTTATTTTCCAGGAAATGGATGAAATCATCATTCATCTCAAATCCGGTGGTGCCGGTTACCAGGCTGATCCGCATATTGTTCTTTGGCTCTGTCAGGATAAACCGCAGGGAAGTATTCCCTCCGCGGAAATTCCGCAGATTGCTTTCAACAAAATCGATCATGTCTTTGTTCAGATCCTGCGGGTGAACTTCAATATTGATCTGCCTGGTCAGGGTTTTCTTGATCGTTTCTGCCAGGGTCACCTGCTGGATCTTAAACTCGTATTCATCTTTATTATACCGTTGTTTCAAATATCCTGTCATGAACACCGTGGTGCCTTGCTGCAGAAAGGGTGATATACGCAGGTAGTCTTCGCTGAACAGCGGGAACTCCATTTTCCCGGTATAGTCTTCTACCACAAAACTGCCAAACTTGTTGCCGCTTTTAGCGATCCGGTGTTGCGCATCGGCTACCAATCCCAGTATGCGGAATGTTCTGCCAGGGTTGGCCTGCATTTTAATGGAATCCCTGAACTCGTTGAAATCTGCGATCGGCGTCATCCCGTAATGCTTCATTTCAAAACGGTAATGGTCGAGCGGATGCCCGCTCAGGAACATGCCGGTCACTTCCTTTTCCTTATCCAGTTGCTCTGTCAGCGACCAGGGCTCGCAATCAGGCAGCCGGGGAGGGGGGATTTCCATGGTCACCGGCAGATCGCCAAACAGGGTATGTCCTGAATTCACGTTCTGATTGGCAATGATCTGTCCATATTTAATGATGCGTTCCATTCCCGTTGCGGTTTCGTTGTCGGGAATGTAGAAATATTGCCTGCGGTGATGGGCGGGAAAGCAATCAAACCCTCCGGCATAGGCAAGGCTTTCCAGTGTTTTTTTATTGACAGCCCTTTGGTTGATACGTTTGATAAAATCAAAGATATCAGGGTAGCCTGTTTTTCTTTCTGCAATAATATTTTCCACTGCTGCTTCACCTACCCCTTTTAATCCACCCAATCCGAAACGGATCTCACCTGATTTGTTCACTGCAAAGCCTTTCAATGATTCATTGATATCAGGCCCCAGCACTTTTATACCCATCCGCTTGCATTCTTCCATGAAGAAAGTGATCTTGTCAATGCTGCCGGCGTTGTTCAGTACGGCCGACATATATTCTGCCGGGTAATGTGCTTTCAGGTAAGCTGTTTGATATGCTACATAAGCATAGCAGGTGGAGTGTGATTTATTGAAGGCGTATTGGGCGAATGCTTCCCAGTCGGTCCAGATCTTTTCCAGCTTATCTTCCGGCAATGACTTTTCCATAGCGCCTTTGATAAACTGTGCTTTCATCTTATCCAGCACCGCTTTCTGCTTTTTACCCATGGCTTTCCGCAATACGTCTGCATCGCCTTTGCTGAAACCGGCCAGTTTTTGCGCCAGCAGCATCACCTGTTCCTGGTACACGGTGATACCATAGGTTTCTTCCAGGTATTCCTTCATTTCCGGAAGATCATAGGTGATCGCTTCCCGGCCATGCTTACGGTCGATATAGTTGGGGATATAAGCAATAGGACCCGGGCGGTACAAAGCGTTCATTGCAATGAGGTCTCCAAACTTATCGGGCTTCAGTTCACGCAGGTATTTTTGCATGCCCGGACTTTCAAACTGGAATGTACCGATAGTAGCTGCCTGCTGATACAGTTCAAATGTTTTGGGATCATCCAGCGGGATCTCATCTATATTGATCGTTACGCCATGATTTTGTTTGATCATGGCGAGGGCATTCTTGATAATGGTAAGGGTCTTCAAACCCAGGAAGTCCATTTTGATAACGCCTGCTTCTTCGATCACGTTCCCTTCGATCTGCGTTACCCATAACGGTGAATCTTTTGCTACAGATACCGGCAGCAATTCAGTAAGGTCTTTTGGTGCGATGATGATACCTGCTGCATGGATGCCTGTGTTGCGCACAGATCCTTCCAGCCTTTCCGCTTCGTGCAATACTTTACTGGCAGGTGTTTCCAGTTGATTGTAGATATCGCGGATGCGTTTTACGTTTTCCAGGTCATCACTACCAAGGCCATCTTTTTCTTCCAGTGATTTTTCGCCTTCTTTTGTACGCATGGGGGCATGCAGTACACGTCTTAACTCAATACCGGGCTTTTCAGGTACCAGTTTTGCCAGGGCATTTGACTCTGCCAGTGGCAGGTCCATTACACGGGCCACATCCTTAATACTCATCTTGGCGGCCATGGTGCCATAGGTAATGATCTGCGCCACCTGGCTTTTACCATATTTATCTACTACATAGTCGATCACTTTCTGCCGGCCTTCATCATCAAAATCGGTGTCTATATCCGGCATGGATTTACGGTCGGGGTTCAGGAACCTTTCGAACAGTAAATTATATTTGATAGGATCTATATTGGTGATACCTGTGCAGTAAGCCACCACTGAACCGGCAGCAGATCCGCGGCCCGGCCCGATGAATACACCAATATCGCGGCCTGCTTTAATGAAATCACTTACGATAAGGAAGTAACCGGCAAAGCCCATTGTTTTAATGGTGAACAGTTCAAAGCGCAGCCGTTCATCTATCTCAGGCGTTATTTCTGCATACCGTTCTTTCGCTCCCTGCCAGGTGAGATGCTCCAGGTATTCATCCTGCGAAGCAAATTCTTTTGGTACCTGGAAAAAGGGGAGGAGGATATCACGCTTCAGGTTGAGCAGGTCTACTTTATCAACGATCTCATTGGTATTGTCAAGCGCTTCAGGAAGATCATGGAACACTTTGCTCATTTCTTCCGTGGTCTTGAAATAGAATTCATCATTAGGGAACGCAAAGCGTTTTCCTTTCAGGTTCACATCGTCGTCAGCAAAATCGCGCAAGGCAGGTGTGGTGATCTTTTCACCTGTATTGATACATAGAAGGATGTCATGTGCATTGAAGTCTGATTTGTCTACATAATGCGAATCATTGCTGGCAATGATCTTCACATCGTATTTGCGGGCAAATTTGATCAGTACTTCATTCACTTTATCCTGCTCCGGCATCCGGTGCCGTTGCAATTCAACATAAAAATCTTTCTGGAAAATATTCAGCCACCATTTGAATTCGTTTTCTCCTTCTTCTTCGCCTTTCCGGAGAATAGCCTGCGGCACAGAGGCTCCCAGGCAGCAGGTGGTGGCGATCAGTCCTTCGTGATATTGAACGATCAGTTCTTTATCGATACGGGGATATTTACTGTAAAGGCCTTCTATAAAACCAAGAGAAGTGAGTTTTACAAGGTTCTTGTATCCCTGTTCATTTTTTGCCAGCAATATCTGGTGGTGGCGAACATCCCTTTGCTCTTTGGTAAATGTTTTCTGGTGGCGGTTGGTAGTAACATAGAACTCGCAACCTACCACGGGTTTTACTTTCAGGTTGCCATTGGCGTCCTTATGTTTGTAAGCTTCTGCCACAAATTCAAAAGCGCCGAACATATTGCCGTGGTCACTGATGGCCAGTGCGGGCATGCCGTCTGCAATGGCTTTTTTATACAGGCTCTGGATGGAAGCAGCCCCGTCGAGCAGGGAGAACTGCGTATGTACGTGTAAATGAGAAAATTTCATGACGAGCGACCCGTGGTTTGACTGTTTGAGGCCTAATGGGTTAAGGTCTAAAAGTTTAAACCATTAAGTCTCAAACCTGTTTTACCGATTTTTCTTCTTAAAACTGAACACACTGATTGAACCATTACTATAACTGCAAACCCAGGCTTCGAGTTTACTGTCGTTCTCAAAAATATCCACACCAACCGGGTGTCCTTTACAGGGCAAAGATGCCACTTTATCAAACCGGGTTTCATTTATTTTATAAACATCCACGAAATCGCTGCTGTAGCAGGTGACAAAAAGAAATTGCTGGTTTTTTGATAATATGATGGTCCGTGGCTGGGCATGGGTTTCGGTGGTAAAAAGCGTTTTTCCCGTGGAAGCGTCTACACAAGCCACTTTAGCGAGTTTATTATAAGAAATGAACAGCCGTCCTGAAGTGTCCAGCACAATATGGCGGGGATTGGAAACAACCTGGATCGGTGCTTCTTTTTGCCAGTTGCTATTGTTGATAACATCTATGATGGAGCCGCCCATAATAGCCACATACGATTTATTTCTTGTATCATCCACAGCTATGCCACGGGGAATGGCTTTTACAGGAACCGTATCCACCATTCTGGCTATGGGATATAAACTGGTGTCCATTTCCAGGGCACTGACGGTATAGGAATGCCAGTTGCTCACCAGCAGGTAGCGGTCGTCTGCTGTTTTGGCGATCACTTTGGGTGTTTTACCTGTTTTGATCAGCGGTACAGTGAAGGAATCTTTTTTTATGCTGCCGGGGTACGACACAAAGACTTTTTTCACCGCTTGTTTATTGTCTGGCGATTTTTTATTTGCAGCAAGTGAATCAACACGGATCGGCACAATGCCTTCTGCGTTATGAAGGGAAACCCACAACACTTTATCATTGTGACTAAAGCAGGCTTCCACTGGTTTTTCCTGGTAAGAGGAAATGGGCTTGTCTGTTTCATAGTCCCAGCCGGTGCCTTTGGTTGGCTTGAATTTGAATTCCCTGGCCACTTTTCGTGATGGCTGATCAAACTCATAAATGCTCATGCCTTCAAGGTTCATAGCATAAAGCCTGGACCCGTTGCTGTTGAAAAGAACAGACTTGGTGCCTGGTGCAGCACGAAGCAATTCTGTTTTTTCGTATTCAATATCGGAATAGGGAGGCAATGCCGGTGTTATTACCGTATCGGCCGGAATAGAATCCATTGCCAGCACATAGTTGGGGGCCACAGTGTCCGGAAATACGCCGGTCACTACTTTTTTTGCGCTTACAGGCCCCTGGCAGCTCAGCAGCAACAAGAAAACGGGCAGGATGAATAATACAGGCATAGGAGGTAATTAACATTATGAAAACCACTTATCTGTTGATCCGGCTCATCAATTTGAATATACTTAAACCTCCCGAAACAACGTTAATCCTGTGTTATGCAATTAAAAATTTAAAATTTCGTTAGTAGGTTGTTGAAATTTCAGCAAAATTTCCTATATTTTTGCACGGTTTTTGTTGAAAACGGAAATCCAACATTTTAAAAAAGGCCTGATGATCATCCGACAACTGATACCTGTTTTTCTTCTTATTATAACTTTCTCAAGCTGCTCTTCACTAAGGCCGGTGAATTCTGCTGCGAAGCCTTCTGCCTCACAAAATCAGGCTTCTGTAGAGAAAGTGCAATTCCTGAATGATATCACCTCAGAATCGGAACCTCCTTTATTAAAATATGAAGCGCCTAAATCCCAGGCTTCATCAAAAGCATCAGCCAGGGAAAACCACGGGCATCTGTTGAATTCTTCTGCTGCTGTTGAAAAAGCATCAGCCATCCAGTTGAAATATGCTGTTTTGCTTGATACAGAAGTGGAGACACTGGAGAACGATCCTTTATTAAGTCATGTGGATGAATGGTATGGCACCCGCTACAGGCTGGGTGGCACTACCAAAAAAGGGATTGATTGTTCAGCATTTGTGCAGGCTGTGTATCTGTCTGCATTTGCATTGAGCCTTCCCCGTACTGCACGGGAGCAATACAAAGCATCCCGGATCATCTCTTCCACTGAATTGAAAGAAGGAGATCTTGTTTTCTTCAATACACGCGGTGGTGTATCACATGTAGGCATCTATCTTCAGAATAATAAATTCATTCATGCTTCCACTTCCCAGGGAGTAACAGTGAGTGATATGTTCGATTCTTATTATATGCGGCGGTTTATTGGCGCTGGAAGAATTGAAAAAACAGAAGCCAGCCGGTAACCAGGGGATTTTTCAGAACTTCCGGACAGCGTATTGCTGCTATCTTCTTATTAATAACTTATATCTTTAGCCGTTTTCTTATTGCTTCTACCACAGGCATAATATCAGGTGATAATTTGAAGTAAATAATGCTTCCTGCATAGAGAATGATAAATGCAAGGCTCCGGCATATTAACCCGGGAAACCCATGCATGGAACGGAAAAGATAATAACACAGCGTATAGCCGGCTATGCCAAGTAATAAAGCATAGAGCGAGTGGATGGTGAAAGGGAACAAACGGAATTTTTTCCAAAGGAAAATGATACGCATGGCATTGTAGATGCTGATAGATACGAACTGGGCAATAGCCGGTCCGAGTATATCATATTTTCTTGCCAGTATGAGGGTCAGAGGCAGCATCAGCAATAGCAGGATCACGCCACTGATCAGCTGGAACCGCCAGTAATTGGAAGTGCCGATGATCTCCGTATTAATGCCCGTTCCCAGGTCCACAACACGTGTAAGCCCCAGGAAAATAAATGCATTGAAGCCGAGCAGGTATTCTTCGTTGATCCCGAAAGTGAGTATGCTTTCCTTATAATTAAGCAGGATCAAAAGGAAAATGCCGGTTGCAAATATCAGGAGGTTGATGGACGACCGTTGGTAGATCTTTTGCAGCAATTCCATATTCCTTTCTTTCCAGGCGCGCGACAGATGGGGAATGGTTGTGGCAACAACAGCCCGTTGCGGCGCCTGTATCACACTGGTAAGAATAGAGGCAAGACCAAATATACCGGCCTTGGCTGTACCATCTTCCAGCACTGAAGCGATCACGAGGGAATCGAACACCTGCGATAAATAGAAGATCAATGCGCCCGAATAAACAAAAAGGCAAAGGGTCAATATTTTTTTGGCATACCGCCGGGTCACTTTACTGATCCGGAAAGTGAAATGAAGGTTTTTTGTAAATAATAAATATAAAAGAAGGGTAAGAGCTATTGCAGGATAGGTAAAAGCATAAAGCTTAATAAAAAGATCAAAGTCGGGGATAAGACCGAAATAAAATAAGACAATGATCACAGTTGTCAGCAACCGCCATTGCACTTCCCTGAGAAAGCTGGTCAATACAGGTTTCTTAAGGCTCCAGGTATATGCTTCCAGTATGGTAAATACGGCCAGCCCAAATCCCATGGGGAATATCCATGCATAGTACCTGACAAGTTCGGGTGAATTGGCGCCGAATTTTCTTATCACCAGGTGGCGGAATACCAATCCTGCCACCATCACCAGTATGAACCCAATGGTGTTAACCACCAGGGCGATACTCAGCATATCATTTTTGGAAGGAGGAAGATTATCCTTGTAATAAGGATAGAATTTAAAAATATAGCTGGGCATGGCCAGGGTGGAAAATGCCATCATCAAAGTGGCAATGGCAATAAAGATGGTGGTCAGCCCGTATTGTGAGCTGAGAAAAAGGTCCTGCTTGGTAAAAAAATAAATATTCAGCAGGCCAACAACAAAGCCAATGTATACAACACCTGAAGAAATAATGCTTTGCCTGCGGATATTACTCATAAAGGAAGGTCCTTATAGTTGAATAGGGAATTGAGCTTTGGTTAATTGCTTTTGTTTACATGAATATAAAAGTTCTTATCAACCGAAAAATCCTTTTCGCTCAGCTCTTTTATTTTCGTGCTTTGCCATTCTTCACCGGGCTTTATCCATATTTCCTTTCCTTTTACAAATATTTTCAATGGCATATTGAATCCTTTGTTGCAATCCGTCCAGCGATAAGCCAGCTTTGTGCCTTCTATTTTATATTCGAATACAGGAATGCGTGTGCTGCGAAGGTATTGATTGAATACGGCCGACATATCCTTGCCTGATTTCTTACTGATATAAGCTTCCACTTCTTTTGAATCAACCACTTTATGATAAAAGTCCCTGTTCAATCCCTGAAGGATAGACTTAAAAAGTTCATCATCATTGATGATCTCGCGGATGGTATGTATCATATTGGCTCCTTTGGAATACATATCGCCGCTACCTTCTTTGTTCACTCCATAAGGGCCAATAACAGGCTTGTCATTCTGGATACCCCGTCTTAATCCCTGGCAATATTCATCGGCTGCTTTTTTTCCATACTGGCATTCCACAAACAATACTTCCGAATAAGTAGTAAAGCCTTCATGCACCCACATGTCTGCCATATCCCGGGTAGTAATATTGTTGGCAAACCATTCATGTCCGCTTTCATGGACGATAATATAGTCCCAGTTCCGGCCCCAGCCGCTGCCGGAAAGGTCCATGCCCAGGTAACCATTTTTATACTGGTTGCCATAGGCTACGGCACTTTGATGCTCCATGCCCAGGTGTGGCGACTCCACCAGTTTGTAACTGTCTTCATAAAAAGGATAGGGGCCAAACCAGCTTTCAAAACATTTCAGCATGGCTTTTACATCACGGCCGAACTGCATTTTCGATTTGTCCAGGTTGTAATCCAGTACCCAGTAACTGCAATGCAGGTCCCCTTTCAGTCCTGCATAAGTTTCATCCCAGTTCACATAGGCGCCGATATAAGGAATGATATTATAACTGTTGATGGGGTTCGACACGGCCCAGCTCCACTCAGAAACACCTTTTCCCATCGATCTTTTTCCTTTCAGCACTCCATTGCCGATAGCAGATAATGAATCGGGAATGGATATGGTGAGGCTGGCTCCATTATCGGGTTCCTCACTCTGATGATCTTTGCAGGGATACCATACGCTGGCACCCAATCCCTGGCAGGCTACAGACATCCAGGGTCTTCCTTTGGCGTCTTTTTTCCAGATCCAACCTCCGTCCCAGGGTGGATTGACCGCTTCACGGGGTTTGCCGGAATAAAAAATATCGATTGAATCCAGTGTTTTCCCATTGGGATAACCGGAAGGGAAGCTGACCAGGAAAACATTGCCATTGCGCGTATAGTTCAGCGCTGTTCTTTCTTTTCCATATAAAATGCTATCGATCTGCATGGGCTCCTGCAGGTCAATTTGCATGGCCGTGCCTGCAGGCTGGCCGGTTATTTTATAAGTAATGCGGTTGCTGCCACTGATCGTTTTGGTCGCATAATCAGGGGCAACAAAAAGGTTGTAATAGGTCACGTCCCACCAGGCCCTTTCCGGTGTGATGGAGCCGCGAAGCGTGTCCTGGTGTGTGTATTGTGCAAATGAGTTAAGGGCAGAGAACAGCAGCAGAAATAAGCCGGTAAATTTTTTCATGTGTATATTTATTCGCTTGCCGCCTCTGGCGGCTGATATTTTGCCACATGCAATGCTTAATAGCATTTCATGCAGTGTTTACAGTTGAATGTATTTGAATTGTAAATTTAGTCGTTCATACGAAATATGCCTGTTAAAAGAACAAACCCCCTTTCCTGGTCAGTCTGTATCCTTGCCCTGGCCATCGCCTGCATTTTTTCTGCCTGCTCCAACAGGCGGAATAAAGACCTGAAGATATTTTATTATAATGAACAAACAGGCATTGCTTCACTCGATCCCGTTTTTGCCAAAAATCAATCGGTAATGTGGGCCGTGCACCAGTTGTACAATACGCTGGTTGAAATTGATGACAGCCTGCATATCGTTCCTTCCCTGGCGAAAAGCTGGGATATTTCGGCCGACAGGAAAACCTATACTTTCCATCTGCGCAATGATGTTTTTTTTCATGATGACCCGGCCTTTCCTGGTAGCAAAGGCCGTTTGCTGAAGGCAACTGATATTGCTTACAGCCTTTCACGGATCATTGATGGTAAAGTAGCCAGCCCCGGCGCCTGGATCTTTAATTCCAAAGTAGATACGGTGCAGCCTTTTCTGGCGATTGATGATACTACTTTTCAACTGAAGTTAAGCCGTCCTTACAACCCGATACTGGGTATCCTGTCCATGCAATACTGTTCAGCCGTGGCAAGGGAAGCAGTGGAAAAATATGGCCATGAGTTCCGCCGTCATCCGGTTGGTACCGGCCCTTTCCGCATGGTGGCCTGGGAAGAGGGGCAGGCACTGGTGCTTACCAAACATCCCCATTACTTTGAGCAGGATGAGCAGGGCAACCGCCTGCCATATCTCGATGGCATCAAGATCAGTTTTTATGATAGCCGTGCCACAGAGTTTTTATTATTGCGACAGAAAAAACTGTCTTTCATCAACGATATTGAATCTTCATTTAAAGATGAAGTGCTTACCAAGAAAGGAACGCTCCGTAAAGACTGGGAAGGGAAAATCAGTTTGCAGGTAAATCCTTATCTCAATATTGAATATCTCGGCATGCTGGTGGATACCAGCAATGACCTGGTAAAATCATCGCCAACACGACTGAAGAAGATCCGCCAGGCGATCAACTATGGTTTTGACCGCCGCAAAATGGCTTTATACCTGCGCAATTCCCTGGGCACACCCGCCGAATCGGGTTTTGTGCCCGAAGGAATGCCTTCATTCGATACAACAGCCGTGAAAGGGTATACTTACAATCCTGCTAAAAGCAGGCAACTGCTCGCTGAAGCTGGCTATCCTGACGGAAAAGGATTGCCGGCCATCAAGCTGCTTACGATCCCGATCTATGCTGATATGGGTGATTATATCGCCAAGCAATTAAATGAAGTGGGCATTACTGTGCAGGTGGAAGTAGTGCAGAAAGCGTTATTACTGGAACTGACTTCCAATTCGAGGGCTTTGTTTTTCCGGGGCAGTTGGATTGCTGATTATCCCGATGCGGAAAACTATTTATCGGTATTCTATTCCAAAAACCCTGCACCACCGAATTACACGCGATATAAGAATCCTGCCTTTGATGCGCTGTTTGAAAAAGCGTTGGTGGAAACGAATGATTCGATCCGTTACCGGCTGTATCAGCAGGCGGATCAGTTAATGATGGAGGATGCACCGGTGGTGCCGTTGTGGTATGATAAGGTGGTGAGGCTGGTGCAGATGGATATTACAGGGTTTAAGCCGAATGCGTTGAATTTATTGGAGCTGAGAAGGGTAAGGATTAATCCTTCTTCAGCTTATCCTTAAACACCTTCCTGAACTTATCCACTTTCGGCCTTATCACGATCTTACAATAAGGATTAGCATTCTCATTATTGTCAAAATACTGCTGATGATAATCTTCTGCAGGGAAAAAGCTTGTAAAAGGAGTGATCTCTGTTACAATAGGTTTATCGAAAGCTCCGCTCTTATCCAGCTCCGCTTTATATTTTTCTGCTTTCTCTTTTTGTTCCTGGTTGTGATAAAATACGCCGCTGCGGTATTGCGTGCCTATATCATTGCCCTGGCGGTTGAGCGTGGTAGGGTCGTGTGTTTCCCAGAACACTTCCAGCAATTCGTCAAAACTGATCTTTGCCGGGTCGTATACGATCTGCAGGGCTTCTGCATGGCCGGTTTCCCCGGTACAAACCTCCTTGTAAGTGGGGTTTGTTGTATGCCCGCCGGTGTAGCCGGACACAGCGCTGATCACGCCGTCCAGTTGCTCAAAAATGGCTTCCGTGCACCAGAAGCAGCCATTGGCCAAAGTTGCTGTATCGGTTTTACCTGAAAATGAAGCTGTGCTCATGTTTATTTCCTTTTTTTTCGTGGTCTGTTTGTCTGCCTCTGGTGATGGTTGCTGGGCACAGGAGATCAGTCCCCCCATTGCCAGGACAACCAGGCCCAGTGCCGCCTTCAGGTTCATGCTTTTTGCTAAAAGATTCATAAAGATTGTTTATTCTGTTGACGAACCTATGTACATTAAATAACAAGCGCAGGATTCGAAAGTTCAGGAGCTTAACAACTCCGCAATAAATTACCTTTGCCTGCTGAAATAAATTTGACGTCAGAGAGTATATGAAACGAAGCATAGCAAATTTCTCAGGCAGGCAGGTGGGTGTATATGCTGAGTTCCATCCGGCCAAATTAAAAAAATAAAAGATATTCGGATGAAACTTTTCCCTGAATCGGCTTATTTACAACTGGAATTTGATAAAGTAAAATCCCTGCTGGCCAACTATTGCCAGGCAGATCATGCCCGGCAGAAAGCCCTTGACCTAAGGATCCATACCCGCAAAGATTTTATCGATACCCAACTAAGACAAAGCTATGAATACCACCAGCTTTTGCAAAATGGGATTTATTTTCCCAACGATTATATACTGAACCTGGCCAGGGAGCTTAAGCTCCTGGGCATTCCTGGCGCCGTGCTGAATGGTGAAGAATTTATGGGTATCCGCAAACTGGCGGAAAGCATGGAGCGGATCTTCCGCTGGTTTGATGCAGAAAGAAAAAGCGCCTATTCAGCCATGGCAGGCGTGATCGCCAGCACTTATTATGAAAAAGCGATCATTCAACTGATTGACGAAGTGCTGGATGATTCGGGACAGGTAAAAGACAATGCCTCGGAAGAACTGAAAAATATCCGGATCAGCCTTTACCGCAAACGGAATGAATTGCGCCGGGTGTTTGACAAGATCGTAGCCAAACTGAACAAGCAGGGATATCTCGCAGAGATAGAGGAAAGCTTTATGAGCGGCAGAAGAGTGGTTGCCGTATTCGCTGAACAGAAAAGGACAGTAAAAGGCATTTTGCATGGAGAAAGCGATAGCCGGAAAACGGCTTTTGTAGAACCCGAAGAGACCATCGAGCTGAACAACCAGGTACATGAACTGGAGAATGATGAAAGAAAGGAAGTGTACCGCATTTTCCGGCAGCTTACTTCCAGGCTTTCGGCGCATGCTGCCCTGCTGAGCACATATCACACTATTATCGGCGACTATGATTTTATAAGGGCCAAAGCAAAACTGGCTGTTGATTATAAAGGTGAATTTCCCGCTATAGTTGACAAGGCGCATGTACATTTAGTGAACGCCTATCACCCTTTACTGTATCTGTATAATCAACGCACCGGTAAACCAACGATACCTGTAACCATCACATTGGATGATGCTCACCGCATTTTGGTGATCAGTGGTCCTAATGCAGGCGGTAAAACAGTGACGATGAAAACGGTCGGTCTTTTGCAGATGATGGTGCAAAGCGGTTTGCTGGTTCCAGTGCATCCTTCTTCACAATTCGGGATCTTCAAACAACTGATGATCCATATCGGTGACACGCAAAGCCTGGAGTTTGAACTGAGCACCTATAGCAGCCACCTGCTGCACATGAAATATTTTATGGAGAATGCCAATGGCAAAACTTTATTCTTCATAGATGAACTGGGTAGTGGTAGTGATCCCAACCTGGGTGGTGCATTCGCTGAAGTGATCATGCAGGAACTGGCAAGAAAACATGCTTTTGGCATTGTGACCACGCATTACCTTAACCTGAAAGTGATGGCAGGTAAAACGCCCGGCATTATCAATGGTGCCATGGCTTTTGATGAAAAGAACCTGCAACCGCAATACAAATTGCTTATCGGCAAGCCGGGCAGCTCCTACACATTTTCCATAGCAGAAAGGATCGGGTTGGATAGATCGCTGATCAGGAAAGCGCGTGAACTGGTTGATGAAGATCAATTCCGCCTTGATAAACTGCTTAACCGCACAGAGCAGGACCTTCGTGACCTGGAGAAGAAAGAAAAAGAGCTGAACCAGTTGATGAAGGAAAATGAACGGCTGAAAAAAGAAATGCAGCAGGTGATGGATAAGGAAAAACATCGCCAGCAGGTGGAGATACTAAAAGAGCAAAACCGCGTTTCGGAAGAGCGGATCGCTTATCTCAAAGACATGGAGCGAAAGCTGAAGCAGATGCTGATCGAATGGCGCAAGGAGGAAAATAAGAACAAAGTGATCAAGCAGATGGACGCTCTGCTCTTTAAAAAGGACGAAAAGAAAGTGGTGAGCAAAATGCAGAAAAAGATCGACTCAAAATTTGCGGAAATAGGAGGGGAGATCAAAGTAGGCGATAAAGTGAAAATGAAACGCAATCACCAGGTGGGGCAGGTAATGGAATTGAGGGGGAAGAAAGCAGTAGTAAAGATCGGTCTGCTGCCAATGCAGGTGGATGTGGGAGACCTGGTGGTGGTGAAAGAAAAAATAACAGATGAGAAATAGAAATCTAATAAAAGTAAAAGTTCAAAAAAGAGATATTTTTTGAACTTTTACTTTTAACTGTTGAATCTTATTCCCCAAAAAACAGCGCTTTCAGCTCTACTGCATCATCCGGCTTCATTTTTCCACCAAGTATCAGCCTGAGCTGCCTTCTGCGCAAAGCTCCATCAAACAGCCTTTTTTCATCGTCAGTTTCTGCTACCAGGGACGGAACAGGGTGGGGGCGGTTCTGATCGTCCAAGGCTACAAAAGTATAATAGGCTTCATTGCTTTTGTATTTCTGCTGTTTTTTCAGGTCTTCGCCCCATACTTTCATGTGCACTTCCATGGAACTGGTAAAAGCACGGGTAACTTTAGCCTGTATATGCACCACATTTCCCAGTTTGATCGGGTTTTCGAAAGAGATATTATCAACGGAAGCTGTGACCACAGGGGCATTACAATGTTTTTGTGCCGCAAGGGCTGCAGCAATATCCATCCAGTACATCAGGCGGCCCCCCATCAGGTTCCCAAACACATTGGTATCATTTGGCAAAACAAGTTCCGTCATGATGGTCAGGCTTTCCGCCGCTTTCTTTTCAATCATTGGTAAAAATTTGCGCAAAGATAATAAACTGCAAACCGCTATTTTTGCCCCACACAAATAATATATGGAGCCTCACCCCTTAATTTCTTTCGACAATACGGAGTTCGCTTTTGAATACAAGCAGGACAAACAGTTGAAAAAAGCCCGTTTCCTTTTTAATTGCATGGGAATGCCCTGGCTGGTAAAACTGGGTACAAGGTTTACGCCCTGGGCAGTAAAATCCGGCCTGCCGGTAAAAGGGTTGGTCCGCAGCACCATTTTCGAACAGTTTGTGGGCGGTGAAACACTGGAGCAAACCGCAGTAGTGGCAAAAAAACTGGCCGACTATCATGTGCAGGTGATACTGGATTACGGGGTTGAAGGTGGTGATGATGGAGAGCAGGGGTTTGACCATGCCACTGAAGAGTTTATCCGTGTGATCAATTATGCAGCCACGCAACCGAATATTCCTTTCATGAGCATCAAGGTTACCGGCATTACCCGGTTCGCTTTATTGGAAAAACTCGATGAACTGATGCACCGGCAGGAGGGCTCACTCATGAAGCGTTACCTGCAAGCAGTTGATTCATTGCCGCCGGATGAAAAGGAAGAATGGCATCGTGTCCGCCACAGAATGATGCGGATATGCGAAACTGCTGCACAAAAAAAGATAGGCGTACTGGTGGATGCAGAAGAGACCTGGATACAGGACCCTGTTGATGCATTGACCATGCTTGTAATGGACCTGCTCAACAAAGAAAGGGTAGTGGTGTATAATACAATTCAATTGTACAGGCACGATCGCCTGCAATTCCTGAAAGACTCTTATGATGCAGCAGAAGAAAGGAAATTCATCCTGGGAGCCAAGATCGTGAGAGGAGCTTATATGGAAAAAGAAAGAAAGAGAGCTGAGGAAAAACAATATCCATCACCTATCCAGCCTGATAAGGAAAGCACCGACAGGGATTATAATGCAGCCATTCGTTTTTGCATTGATCATATTGATCGCATAGGGCTTATTGTAGCTTCACATAACGAACAAAGTAACCTGCTGGCAGCAGATCTGCTGCAGCAAAAAGGATTACCATTCAATCATCCGCATATTCACTTCAGTCAATTGTATGGGATGAGCGATAATATTACGTTCAACCTCGCACATGCCGGCTGCGGTGTAAGCAAGTATCTTCCGTTCGGCCCCATTGAAGATGTGATCCCTTATCTCATGAGAAGAGCACAGGAAAACACTTCGGTAAAAGGACAAACAGGAAGAGAACTGGCGCTTATCAAAAAAGAATTAAAGAGAAGAGGCGTGTAAATACAATCGATTACAGTAGTTCAGGCACAAAATTTTAATAGCAATCTGTTGCCCGTAATTTTTTTCAACGGGTAAAGAAAATATTTTTTTTAAAAAAAAGTTATAATATTGTTATTACTATTCAATGAGCATTGCCAAAAACTGCTACTATAGAACAACTGCAACAACGAATTGCTTTGTATGAAGATATGAAAGCGTACAAGGAGCTTTACTACCAGTTGTTTGACGGCCTTCACCGTTTTTCTTATTCCATGGTCCGCTCCAAAGAAGTAGCTGAAGAAATTGTTTCTGATGTATTTATCAAACTATGGCAGATCCGGGCACGGCTTGGAGAAATAGGTAATCTGAAAGTATACGTGTATACCATTACCAAGAACTTTTCGCTTAATTATCTTCAGCGCACTTACAAGAATGCTCCTGTGAGTATTGAAGAAGTGGAAGTGGAGCCGATCGTTGAAATGCGCAATCCTGAAGAATTATTTATTTCAGCAGAGATCATGCAAACGATCCGTCAGGCTATTTTGCAATTACCGCCGCAATGCAGGCTGGTTTTTCAACTGGTAAAAGAGGACGGGTTAAAATATAAAGAAGCGGCTGAAGTGTTGAACATTTCTGCACTTACTGTCCGCAATCAATTGGCGATCGCCATCCGCAAACTGGGCGAAACGTTGCCGGCTCCTGTACAAAAATTAATTCCCGCTACTAAATTATTTTCGGCTTCATAGACTCACCAGGGTTTCTCACAGAAACCTGTTGATTCTATCAACGTTAATCCCTGGGTTTTCTTTGTGGTCTTTGTCGTCTTCGTGGGATAATAATTCCCACGAAGACGACAAAGACCACAAAGAAAGGAACGTGATTTTCTTTTTTGCAGGAATAGTTCCATTTTAACTGGCTTATTTATAATTAGTTATGACTTGTTCGTGGGCGACCTCTCCATTTGTTAAAATTTTTTGCTTTTGCTTAGTACATCCGGTCTGCTCTCCGTGTCTTTATTGATTACAGACACCAACTTATGACGGAAGAAAGATTTTGGTTATTGTTCAGTGCCAGGCTTTCTGGTGAAGCCACACCGGAGGAACTTGCTGAACTGGAAGTTTTTTTGCAGGAAAACCCTGATGCACACCTGCGCACAGGAATGATTGAAAATATCTGGTCTGTTAATCCTCCACTTTCTGAAGACTACAAAGAAGCTGCTTTCAATAAGCATCTGCAAAGAATGAGTAATCATTTTTCAGAGCCGGTATTGCAATATGAATCGGAAGCGTCTGAAGAGCCGGTGATAGAGAAAAAACCACGCAGGGTCATTTATCGTGTGATAGGTTGGGTTTCGGCAGTAGCAGCTGCTTGTGTGCTGGGATGGTATGCCTATTGCTATTTTCCCTTTGCAAGCGAGGATGTCAACACCGCCCAGGCACAAAATACTGTCAGCACTAAAAAAGGATCCAAATCAAAAATACAATTGCCTGATGGGACACAGGTATGGTTGAATGCAGACAGTAAGATCACTTACAATGAGAACTTCCAGGACAAATTACGGGAAGTGCAATTGTCTGGCGAAGCTTTTTTTGATGTGGTGCGTGATGAGAGCCGCCCTTTTATCATCCACACTAACGTGATAGATGTAAAAGTGCTGGGTACGGCTTTCAACGTCCGGTCTTATGCAGATGAAAAAAATACAGAGACCTCGCTGATCCGCGGCTCTGTAGAGATCACTTTGCGGAATAACCCTGATAAGAAGATCATCCTGAAGCCCAATGATAAACTGATCGTGGATAATACAGAAGCCAAAGCAGAAACGGCTTCTGCAGATATTGCTCCTGATAAGCATAGAAGCAATAGATCTTCCCTGCTCACCTTGAGAAAGGTAAGCTTCAAAGAAAATGAGAGCGGTGCCCTTGAAACCCTATGGGTTAAAAACAAACTGGCTTTTGATAAGGAACCCATGGAAGATATAGCGTTGAAAATAGAACGCTGGTATGATGTGAAAGTGATTATGCCGGATGACCGTATCAGGAAAACGGAATACAGCGGCATATTTGAGAATGAGAACCTGGAGCAGCTGATGGAAGCGTTACAATTGACCGGAAATTTCCACTACAGGATAAATAAGAAAGAAGTAACGATCTGGCCTTAACATATCGTGAACCTTTGATCTTTTTGTTTGAACTGCTAACAACGATTGCTCATCTAAAAAAACTGCACATATGGTTAAAAACACATGACTCCCCTTTAAATAGAGAACGGAGAATGTTTGCGGCATTCCCCGTTTGAAAGACAGCAAGTTTGCTCAGGCTTGAGCAAAAATTCTATCATTAAATTCAAAACTAAGGTATGAAAAAAAATGGATCAGGCGTATCCCCCCATACGCCCTACCTATTCATCAAATGCTTACTCATGATGAAGTTTACCGTTCTGCTTATTATCGCCTTTTCCCTTCAATCTTTCGCTAACGGTTACGGACAGGAGAATATCAACCTTAACCTGGAGAAAGTAACGCTGAAAAAGGTATTCAAGGCTATCGAACAGCAAGGTGCCTGCCGGTTTGTTTACAAAGACGAAATACTGCCGAGAGAACAACGCATCAGTATCGCTGTTGAAAATGCTTCTCTCGAAGAAGTGATGAATAAAGTGTTGCGTAACACTGAATTAAGCTACAAAAGGCTGAGTAGCAGCCTCGTGGTTATAACCACCGGTATTACTGGCACTAGTGCTGTGCCCGTCACCGGTAAAATCACCAATGAACTGGGTGAACCCCTGCCCGGTGTAAATATTGTTGAAAAGGGCACTAATAATGGAACAACCACCAATGCAGATGGGAGCTTCGTATTGAATGTTGCCAGCCTGGACGCAACATTGGTGATCACCTATATCGGTTTTGTGCCCCAGGAGCTGGCACTGGCCAGCCGTTCTGAAGTGAGCGTAAAACTGGTGGCAGAAGATAAGAAACTGGAAGAAGTGGTAGTGATCGGTTACGGTACGCAAAAAAGAAGGAATGTGACCGGCGCCATCACCAGCGTAAAAGCAAGTGACCTGGAAAATGCTCCCATCATGCGTGTGGAGCAAGCCTTGCAGGGCCGTGTTTCCGGTCTTACCATTGCCGCAGCATCCGGCCAGCCCGGTTCTTCTTCCACTATCAGGGTGCGGGGTACAACATCCATTAATGATGGAGCGAACAATGTTCTGTATGTAGTGGATGGTATTGTGGTCGACAATGGTGGTATCGATTACCTGAATCAGAATGATATCGAATCAATCGAAGTATTGAAAGACGCGGCATCTGCAGCTATCTATGGTGCGCGTTCCGCAGCCGGTGTTATCCTGATCACTACAAAGAAAGGGAAAGCAGGTGCTGTTTCCGTTAACTATAATGGCTATTATGGTGTGCAGGAACCCGCTTCAAAATTGAAACTGCTGAATGCAACTGAATATGCCACTTTGAGCAATGAAGCTGCACTGGCAGCTGGCGGCTCTGTCCTGTATCCTGACCCCAGTGCTTTAGGAAAAGGTACTGACTGGCAGGAAGCGATTTTCAACAACAGTGCCCGCATACAAAACCATGATATCAGCATCAGCGCCGGTTCAGAAAAATCCACCTATTATTTTTCATTGGGTTATTTTGACCAGGAAGGTATTGTGGGTTCAGACATCTCCAATTACAAACGTTATAATGCCCGCCTGAACTCTTCCCATAAAGTCGCCAAATGGCTGACCATCGGTAATAATATCGGTTACTCTTATATCCGCAGTAAGGGCATCGGTAACACCAATGGTGAATTCGGTGGGCCGCTGGCTTCAGCGATCAACCTTGACCCGATCACTTCTATTGTTGAAACCGATCCTTCCGTGGTGAATGCTCCGCCTTACTCCACACAACCTGTTGTAAGGGATGCCAACGGAAACCCTTATGGTATTTCCAAACTGGTAGGGCAGGAGATGACCAATCCTTTAGCTTATATCAAGGCCCACGAAGGGAACTATGGATGGTCGCATAACCTGGTAGGAAATATTTTTGTAGAAGTAGAGCCGATCAAAGGTTTGAAATTCAGGACCAATTTAGGTGCTAAACAAGCATTCTGGGGCAACACTTCTTTCAGTCCCATTGTATACCTGAATGCTTCAACACAAACTACCAATAATTCATTTTACAGGGAGAATAACCGTGGTTTCAACTGGACATTTGAAAACACCGTGTCTTACAACAAAAATTTCGGTTATCATAACCTGACTGTGATGGCTGGTACAGGTGCTTATGTAGACAATAACTCTGTAGGCAACGGAGTAACTTATTACAACCTGCCTGTTAATAGCTTCAAAGAAGCTTCCATGAATTTTGCAACTGTTGCTGCTGATATCCTTGCATGGGGAAATGAGAGCTACAAACACAAAATATCTTCCATCTACGGCCGTGTTATCTATGACTATAATGATAAATACCTGTTCACCGGTCTTATCCGCCGTGACGGTTCTTCCCGGTTTGGTGCGAATAAAAAATACGGCTACTTCCCTTCCGGTTCTATTGGTTGGGTGGTGTCAAGAGAAGATTTCTTCCCCACCAACAATGTGGTTTCTTTCCTGAAGATCCGCGGTTCTTATGGTATTACGGGTAATGATGCGATCGGCGACTTCCGTTATATTTCTACTGTAGGCGGTGGCCGCAACTATCCATTCGGATCTGACAACTACCTGATCGGCTACAGCCCCAATGCACCGGCCAACCCCGATCTGCAATGGGAACAGACCAGCCAGTTGAACATCGGTTTTGAAGCCACCCTGTTCAGGAACTTCAGTGTTACATTCGATTGGTACAAGAAGAAAACTTCTGAAATACTCATGTCTGTTACCATTCCTGCTTATGTAGGCCTCGGTAATCCTGTAGGCAACGTAGGCGGTATGCAAAATAGTGGCGTGGAACTGGAATTGGGTTACAATAAGAAATTCGGAGACCTTAACCTGTCTGTAAAGGGCAATGTGTCTTATGTAAAGAACAGGGTCACTTACCTGGGTGCTGATAAAGAATTCCTGGAAGGCTCAGGCTGGCAGGCGAGTGCTTATAACCTCACCCGTGCACAGGTAGGTCATCCTACATTCTCTTTCTATGGATTTGAGACCATGGGTATTTTCCAAAACCAGGCTGAAGTAAATAACTACAGGGATAAAGATGGCAACATCATCCAGCCTAATGCAAAACCTGGTGATTTTAAATGGGCTGACCTGAATGGAGATGGCAAGATCGGTTCTGAAGACCGTACTTTCATTGGCGATCCTACACCAACATGGAGCTATGGTTTCACCATCAATGCTTCTTACAAGCAGTTTGATTTGGTATTGTTCGGACAGGGTGTTACCGGTAACGAGATCTTCAATGCGCTTCGCCGCCTTGATGTGGCCAATGCCAACTGGACCACTGCTGCATTGGGCCGCTGGACCGGTGAAGGTTCTACCAACACTTTCCCGCGCCTCACAACAGACGATGCCAATGGCAACTTCAAAAACCCATCTACTTTTTATTTATCAGATGGCGCTTATTTCAGGATCAAGAATCTGCAGATCGGTTACACTCTTCCTAATTCCATTGCACAAAAAGCAGGTCTTAAAAGAGTGCGTATATACTTAGGCAGCGGCAACCTGCTCACTTTAACCAAATACACAGGATTCGATCCTGAGATTGGTGGAGGCAGCTATGGTATTGACAGAGGTGTTTATCCTCAGGCCCGTTCCTATATGGTTGGCTTAAACCTAGGTTTATAATCCTAAAAAACTATTACAATGAGAACAAATTATTTTTCTAAAATATGCCTCGTGCTGCTGGCTTTGCCGGTGCTGCACGCTTGTAAGAAAAGTTTTCTGGATGTAGATCCGGTCGGACTTAATCTGGAATCGAACTATTATTCAAATCCCTCTGAAGCATTTGCCGGACTGGTAGCCGCTTATGATCCACTGGGTATGGAAACAGCCGGTACATATGCCAATAAACTGGGACCGCTGAACTCTGCTTCTGATGATTGCGTAGCCGGTGGTGCTTCCGGTGGTAATGATATGAATACCTGGCAGGTTTGGAATAATTACACGCTTACACCTGCAGTAGGTCCGCAAATGGAATACTGGACAAGGAATTTTACCGGTGTGTCCAGGACCAATATCATCCTCTCCAAATTGGGTGATGTGCCCGGGCTGGATGAAAACACCAAAAAGAGATATATCGCTGAAGGAAAATTCCTTCGTGCTTATTATTATTTCGACCTGGTGCGTTTGTTTAAGAATGTTCCTTTGTTCACTGCTCCTGTTGCTACAGAAGAGATCTATAGCCAGGTGCAGGCAGCTCCTGCTGATGTGTATGCACAGATTGAGAAAGACCTGCATGATGCTATTCCTGATCTGCCGCCAACCGTGCCTGTTACCACAGAAGGTGGCCGTGCCACACAAGGCGCTGCTAAAGCCCTGCTCGGAAAAGTGATCCTGTTTCAAAATGATAACAGCAGGATGGCGGAAGCAGCTAACCTGTTTGAAGACGTGAACAAGCAGGATAATATTTACGGGTATAAGTTGATGACCAATTTTGGAGACATCTTCCGTCCTGATAAAAAATTCAACAGCGAATCCATTTTCGAGATCGGTCATACATCTGTTGCCAATGGCAACTGGAATGCATGGGGAGCGGTTGAAGGAAATGTATACACTCAAATGATCGGGCCACGTGCTTACTCCGGTACGATCTATGAAACAGGATGGGGTTTCAATCCCGTACGCAAAGAACTGGCTGACCTGTTGTATGGTGATCCGCGTTATGAATACACTGTTGCGGATATCGACAGCATGGTAGATGCAGGTGCTGCTACAAGCTATGAAGCAAGCTATCAGAACACCGGTTATTTCGTTCAGAAATTTGCCCCGCTCAAACAATGGAAATCAACCGGCGGTGGTAATGTTGAATTGAACTATCCCAACAATGTGATTGAGATACGCCTTGCTGATACTTATCTGATGGAAGCGGAAGCATTGCTCCGTGCTCCGGGCGGTGATGCAGTGAAAGCTGCCAAATACCTGAATGATGTAAGGGCAAGGGTTGGTCTTGCACCTGTGGCAGCTACATTGGATAATGTCGCACTGGAACGCCGCAAGGAGCTTGCCACCGAAGGTCATCGCTGGTTTGACCTGGTGCGTACAGGCAAAGCCGCTACTGTATTGGCCTTTAAAGGATTTGTTGCAGGCAAGCATGAGATCCTGCCTATTCCTTTGAATGAACTGACCAATACTAAACTTGTACAAAATCCTAACTATAATTAAGGATTGCCATCCACTTAAAATGTTTTTTATGAAACATACAAATAAAACAAGATTGCTGACCAGTGTCATGCTCATCCTTTTGGGCATCGCACTTTTCCAGGCCTGTAAAAAAGAAGGAGAGGACCTTACATTAGGTGCTCTGCCCACGCCCGATTTTGAAGTGATCCAGGGCACCGATGCAAATAATCTTATCCTCGTTAATAAATCATCCATGCCCATCATTCCTTACTGGACCGTGAGCAATGGAGCCAAACTGACCGGCGATTCTGCCAAGATCAATTTTGTGCTTGCAGGCAGTTATGAAGTGACGCTGACAGGTGCCGGGCAGGGAGGATTGGGCAGCACTACCAAAACCATCACCATCGCACAAAATGATCCAACTGCCTGCAGCCCTACCAAGCCATTGGGCTTTATCGCAAGCTGCACCAGCAAAAAATGGAAGCTGAATCCCGAAGCGGGTGCTTATAAAGTTGGCGAAGGTGCCGACAATGGTAACTGGTGGAGCAGCGGTGCCGGTGATGTTACCGGCCGCTCCTGCGAGTTCAATGACGAATACACCTTCGTATTTGATGGAGCAGGCACTTTCACTTACGACAACAAAGGCGATTTTTACGCCGATGGTTATCTCGGGTCAGGCAGTAATGGTTGTGAACCCAATGCCAACCTGAACAATGCGCAGAAACCCTGGGCTTCCGGCAATTTTACTTACCAGGTACTTCCTGGTGGCGTGAAAGGATTGGGCCAACTGAAAGTGGTCGGCCTTGGTGCTCATATTGGTTTGCAGAAAGTGCACAATGGCGGGGAAACCACCACTGGCCCTACCTGGAACTCTATTACCTATGATATCATTGATATGATACCTAATGGTGGTGGTGCTGGTCATGATATCCTCAAACTGGGTGTTGCTCTTGCTGCACCAGGCTGGTGGACATTTACATTACGTTCTGAATAAAGATTAGTATGCGTATAATTATCGTATCCGTCGCATGTCTTCTGGGTCTTGTGTCCTGTTCAAAAAGTGGAGGAGGGGGAGGTTCAACAATTACTCCCCCCGGCCCCCCGGTAGACAAAAACTGGAAATTTGAAACTACCCCCGTATGGGCTGAAGAATTTAGTTATACCGGTGCACCTGATGCAGCCAACTGGTATTATGATATCGGAGGAAGTGGCTGGGGAAATAATGAACTTCAGTATTACACTAACTCTACCGATAATGCAGTAGTGGCCGGTGGCGTACTTAAGATCACTGCCAGGAATGAAGCAATGGGAGGTATGAACTATACTTCTGCACGGCTGCTTTCCAAAAACCTGGGAGACTTTCTTTATGGCAGGGCAGAGATAAGAGCAAAGCTGCCGGCAGGCCGCGGCACATGGCCCGCTATCTGGATGCTGCCTACCGACTGGGTGTATGGTGAATGGCCCAAATCAGGCGAGATTGATATTATGGAACATGTAGGGTATGATCCCAATGTAGTGCATTTCAGTGTGCATACGCAGGCATATAATCATACTATCAATACGCAAAAAACAAGCACCAAGACCATTCCAACGGCGATGACGGAGTTCCACAATTACCGGGTCGACTGGACTCCTTATGCTGTACGTGGTTATTTTGATGATGCGCTGGTGTTTACCTTTACCAACGACGGAAAGGGCGCTGCCACCTGGCCATTTGATAAACGGTTCCACCTGATATTGAACCTGGCTGTTGGCGGCAATTGGGGTGGAGCGCAGGGCGTGGACAATGCAGCATTCCCTGCAAGTATGGAGGTCGATTATGTACGTCTTTATAAAATGATTCCCTGATGCGAAGCTATTTAACACACCGCCTGCTGGCGGTTGAAAGAAGCCATAGATACGGCAATCGTTAAGCACTTAGCAGCAGTTAGTGCAGGGCGGGTTGTTTTTAAGCAGGCCCGCCCTTATTTTTTATAGGAACCATCCGCCATTTTTTATCTATCCTTTATCAATCTCCTTCCCCTTTTGGTACTATTGTTGAAGTAAGCGGCTTGTTCCTGACCCGGAAAATTGATATAGATAATAAAGTGAATATTTCCCGGTAAACCATTTTGCATTGAGAACTCTTAACTAAAGCTGCATGGTATAGATATACTCAAAATTTTTTGAGGATGCTTTTAGCTGCGGGAGCTGTTTCCGAGATCATCAGTTTCATCCAGGTACTTTGCTGGATCATTCTTCCTGTTTTAGCCCTGGCTATCTTGCTGACTGTTTTTTTGCATTACCGCAAAAAGAGAAAAAATGAGGCAGAAGCATTGCCTGCAGAAGAATTACTGCCTGTACCAGCAACACTTCTCCAGGGGAAAAAGGCTGCCGATTACATTCTTTTCGATCATTCCGGCCTTGTGGATCAATACCACAACAGGCTTTGCCAAAGCCAGGCAAAGTATACAGCATTGCGTCACGATTTCTCCAGGCTGGAAACAAAATATACCGCTTTAGCACTATACGCATCGAATCATACCTATAACCCTAAAGAAGAAGAAATGGAAAATTCTGCCCTGCAACTAAACCCTGCCATACAGGAAGAAATTGATTCGCTGATCAAAAAACATAAAGCTGAAAAGCAGGAATGGAAAGAAAAAAATGAGCAACTGGCACATTCCTACCGCAGCCTGGAACAGGAAAACAATCTTTTACAGGCCAAACTGGAACTGGCTACTGCCACAGAAGAGGGAAAAGAATCAATCGTAAATAAATGGGCCGAAGAGAACAGTATCCTGAAAGATAAACTCGCCGAGCACGATTACCTGAGCGATATAGTGGAAGAAAAAAAATCACAGATCATTTTCCTTCAAAACCAATTGGAGCAAAAGATAGTGCTTCAGCACGCAGCAGAATATCAAACATCACAATTGCAGGCCGAACTGGCCGGAAAAGAAGAATTGCTGCAACAAAAAGAACAACTGCTGCAAGAAAAGCATCACGAGATTACTGTCCTTCAGGGACAATTAGCTGCCCAACAGGAAATACTGCATGCCACTGCAAAAAAACTGACTGCCTGCAAGCAACTCACCCAACGGTTTTACGAAGAGTTCAGCCGGGAGTCAGCAGGGCTCCTGACTCCCGGCTGAACTCTCCCGACGTGGAACCGGTTCCCTCCAATCCACATCTTCCCCACAGCCCGTTTCAGCACCGTGCTTTTCGCTAACTTGCACTTATGCAACAATATCTCACCCTGCTGCAGCATATCCTTGACAACGGTGCCCATAAAACAGACCGTACCGGCACCGGTACCCAAAGCTGTTTTGGCTACCAGATGCGGTTTGATCTCCAGGAAGGCTTTCCATTGGTGACCACCAAGAAAGTACATCTGAAAAGTATTATTCATGAATTGCTCTGGTTCCTTAAAGGCGAAACCAATATCGGCTATCTGAAAGAACATGGCGTTAGGATCTGGGATGAATGGGCCGATGAAAATGGAGAGCTGGGGCCTGTTTATGGAAAGCAATGGCGCAGTTGGGAAGGAAAGGATGGCAAGATCGTGGACCAGGTGACAGACCTGATCAAACAGATCAAAGCCAACCCCGACAGCCGCCGCCTTATCATCAGCGCATGGAATGTGGCTGATTTGCCGGAAATGGCTTTGATGCCCTGTCATACCCTTTTCCAGTTTTATGTTGCCAATGGGAAACTGAGCTGTCAATTGTATCAACGTTCTGCTGATGTATTCCTTGGAGTGCCTTTCAATATTGCTTCTTATGCTTTGCTCACGATGATGATCGCCCAGGTTTGTGATCTGCAACCGGGAGAGTTTATCCATACTTTTGGTGATGTGCATATTTACAGCAATCATATGGAGCAGGTGCAATTGCAGCTTACAAGGGAACCGTTCCCGTTGCCGGTGATGAAACTGAACCCTGCTGTAAAAGATATTTTCGGTTTCAGTTTTGAAGATTTTACCCTGGAAAATTATCAATCACATCCTGCCATTAAAGCTCCTGTAGCAGTATAAAGGCAATTCATATTCAGCATCATGATCATTACGCTTGTTGTTGCAGCTTCCAGAAATAATGTGATAGGAAAGGATAACCAGTTGCTCTGGCGTCTTCCTAATGATACCCGTTATTTTAAGAACGTGACCTGGGGCATGCCGGTGATTATGGGCCGCAAAACATTTGAATCGCTTGGCAAGCCGCTTGGAGGCCGCACCAATATTGTGCTGACGCGGAATTCCGGTTGGAAAGCACAAGGAGTTACAACAGTTAAGAACCTTGATGATGCGCTCTTCCTGGCCAAGGAAATGGATGTGAAAGAAGTGATGGTGATCGGCGGTGGTGAAATTTACAAGATGGCGATGCCCAAAGCAGGGAGAATACATATAACAAGGGTAGAGGCCGACCTGGAAGGGGATGCCTATTTTCCTGAAATAGATCCGCTGTTGTGGAAGCTTGTAAGCAGGGAAGATCATCCGGCTGATGAGAAACACCAGTATGCTTATTCATTCCAGGTATGGGAACGCCGCCCTCTTTAAAGTCAAACGGCATCTCTATTCTTCCATAATCAAAAACAGGTTCTTCCAGGTTTATTACTTTTGCCCGGTGTTCAGTAAACTACAGCTTCTCTGGAAATATATCCGCTATTACAGCAAGGCATACAATGGTAAAGGACATGGTATGCATTCTCCGTTCGTATATGATTTTATCATCAGCGTTTTGAATGATAAAACACATTATGCCGATTATGATCGTGTAGAAACATTGCGCCGCCAATTGCTGGCAGATAACACCATTCTTGAAGTGAACGACCTGGGCGCGGGTTCGGTTAAGAACAACCGTTCCGGCAGAAGCATTGCCGATATTGCACGTCATGCCGCCAAGCCTGCTAAGTTTGGGCAACTGCTTTACAGGATGGCGAAATATTACCAGCCGCAGCATATACTTGAGCTGGGTACTTCGCTTGGCATTACCACGCAATACCTGGCAATGGCCCGGCCTGGTGGCAGCCTGATCACGGTCGAAGGTGCTGCTACTGTTGCCGCTGTGGCGGAAGAAAAAATAAGGGCAGCAGGTATCGGGAATGTGCAATTGCTGCAAGGCAATTTTGATGAACGGTTGCCGGAGGTATTGAAAACGCGACCGCGCCCTGATCTGGTTTTTATTGATGGCAATCACCGGGAAGAGCCGACGGTCCGCTATTTTGAACAACTGGCCGCCGTAGCCCATAACGACACAATCCTGATATTTGACGATATTCACTGGAGCCGGGAAATGGAACAGGCCTGGGCTCATATTAAAGCACATCATGCAGTCCGTTGCACGATCGATCTGTTCTTTATCGGCATCGTACTGTTCCGCCAGGAATTCCGCGAAAAACAGGATTTTGCTATCCGGTTTTAGATCAGTTCGTAGAATTACTTAACACGCTGTCAAATTTTTAATATCTTCGGGCTGTGTGGTAATTCAATTCTCCCAATATAAACTGAACCACTTTCATGATCATCGGATTGATTAAAGAACCCGCCCATGAAACGCGCGTGTCCCTCCTGCCGGAGGCTGTTGCTACTCTCACAAAAAAAGGAATTACGGTACTGGTAGAAGAAAATGCAGGCGAAAAAGCATATTGCAGCAATGCTGATTATGAAAAAGCCGGTGCATCGGTCAAAAGCCGTGTCGATGTTATTACCGGTTCGCAGGTATTGCTGACGATCAATACACCCGAAGCTGCCATTGCTTTTCCCGGAAGCCAGGTGCTGATCGGCGTATACCAGCCGCTGTATAATCCTGTTTTGATGAAAGAATGGGCGGCTGAAAAACTTACAGTATTCTCCCTCGATATGCTTCCCCGTACAACGCGTGCGCAGGCAATGGACGTATTAAGCTCACAGGCTAATATTGCCGGCTATAAGGCAGTATTGCTTGCCGCAAATACCTATGGCCGTTATTTCCCCATGTTCATGACTGCAGCAGGAAGTATTGCTCCTGCCAAAGTATTGATACTTGGTGCAGGGGTGGCAGGATTGCAGGCTATTGCTACGGCAAAAAGGCTGGGTGCCGTAGTGGAAGTATTTGATACACGCCCTGCTGTCAAGGAAGAAGTGATGAGCCTCGGTGCAAAATTCGTGGAAGTGGAAGGCGCCGCTGATGCCAGCAAAGCAGGAGGCTATGCAGTGGAGCAAACAGAAGAGTATAAACAAAAGCAACAGCAACGCATTGCTGAAAGTATTGCCAAAGCAGATATCGTGATCACTACCGCGCAGATCCCCGGCAAGAAAGCGCCATTGCTGATAACTGAAGATATGCTGCGCTCTATGCGCAACGGTTCTGTTATCATTGACCTGGCTGCTGCTACCGGCGGCAATACGCCTTTTACAAAGAATAATGAAACGGTCAACTATAATGGGGTGGCGATAGTAGGTAATTCCGTTCTGCCCTCCACTATGCCTTCTGATGCAAGCAAATTATATGGCAAGAATGTGCTGAACTTCCTTCAACTGATCACGACCAAAGAAGGGCAGTTGAATCTTAACTGGGAAGATGACCTGGTGAAAGGAGCCTGTATTGTTCATGACGGAGCAGTGGTAAATGAGCGGGTGAAAAGCCTGTAGTTGATTTGCTGTCCTAAACAACACAATTATTTTGAAACAATCACAGTATGAATAATTTTCTTTCCTGGATACACGATAATCAGCAGATCATCTATATCGTGATCCTGATGATCTTCGTCGGCATTGAAGTGATCGGCCGTGTGCCCAGTGTGCTGCACACCCCATTGATGAGCGGCGCCAATGCCATTCATGGTGTGGTGATCATCGGAGCGATCATTGTAATGGGCAAAGCCGAATCAGATAATTACCTGGCATTGATACTTGGTTTCCTGGCTGTGGTATTGGGTACTCTGAATGTAGTAGGAGGTTTTGTGGTAACGGACAGGATGCTGGAAATGTTCAAAAAGAAAAAGAAGTAATTTATGGAGCTTAACATACTTACACTTTGTTACCTGATCGGTTCGGTTACCTTTATCATTGGTTTGAAAATGCTATCGAACCCTGCTACTGCACGGAAGGGAAACCTTGTTGCAGCAGGAGGTATGAGCATTGCTATCCTGGGCACTATCTTCCTGTATGAAGAAGACGGGCAGAAACTGGGCAACTATGGATGGATATTCGGTGGTATCGCCATAGGAACGCTTATTGGTTTTCTGGCAGCCAAGAAAGTGAAGATGACGGCCATGCCGGAAATGGTGAGCCTGTTCAATGGTATGGGTGGTGCCTGTGCTGCATTGATTTCTATTGTAGAGTTTGACCACCTGATGGAACGCCCGCCTTTTGCTGAAGGATTTACGGCATTCCCTCCTTTGAGTTTTTTGATAGAAGAACCTGCTGTTCCTTATGGTAAAATATTGATCATCCTGCTGGGGCTGATCATCGGTTCTGTTTCCTTTGCCGGAAGTATGGTCGCCTGGGGTAAACTGAATGGAAGAGTAAAAGACTTTTCTTTTAAAGGGCAGCATATTTTCAATATTGTATTGTTGCTGGCAATCCTTGGACTCGCAGCTTATCTTATTACGAATATCACTACCACCAATCACGTTTTGTTTTATGTGATATTCGCGCTTTCCCTGCTGTATGGAGTATTCTTTGTATTCCCGATCGGAGGAGCGGATATGCCGGTGGTTATTTCTTTGTTGAACTCATTCACCGGTGTGGCTGCTGCCTGCGGAGGATTTCTGTATGATAATAAAGTGATGTTGACGGGTGGTATCCTTGTTGGTGCTGCGGGTACATTGCTGACTATATTGATGTGTAAAGCCATGAACCGTTCTCTTCTGAATGTATTGATCGGTTCATTTGGCGGAAATCATGTCAAAGCCGCTACTGCCGGCAAACAGCAAGGCACTTACAAAGAAATATCACTTAGCGACACGGCGGTGGTCATGAGCTACGCAAATAAAGTAATGATCGTGCCGGGTTATGGATTGGCTGTTGCCCAGGCGCAGCATGCCTGTCATGAACTGGAAAAATTGTTGGAGTCAAAAGGTGTGGAAGTGAAATATGCGATCCATCCTGTTGCAGGGCGTATGCCTGGTCACATGAACGTATTGCTGGCTGAAGCAGATGTGCCTTATGATAAGCTGCTGGAAATGGAGCAGGCCAATGAAGAGTTCGCTACCACAGATGTAGTGCTGGTGCTTGGTGCCAATGATGTGGTGAATCCTGCTGCTAAAACAGACCCCTCTTCACCCATTTATGGTATGCCGATACTGGATGTTGAACTGGCAAAGAATTGCATTGTAAATAAACGGAGCATGAAACCGGGTTATGCAGGCATCGAGAACGACCTGTTCTTTCAACCCAAAACATCCATGCTGTTTGGTGATGCCAAAAAGGTATTGCAGGACCTGATAGGAGAGATTAAGAATTTATAGTCTTAGTTTTGCCTGTGCAAATCCCTGATCCTTTACTTGATTCCCTGGAAGGCATCAAAGGCTACAACAGACCGGCTTTTGAAGAAATACATGCTTCGGGCAGGCAGATTACTTCCATAAGGTTGAATCCTGCCAAGCCATTGACGCAGTTCCCTCATGCATATATGTCTTCGTTAAGATCCACGGCCATTCCCTGGACCCGTTATGGTCATTATTTATCAGAACGTCCTTCTTTTACCTTCGATCCGCTTTTTCATGCAGGTTGTTATTATGTGCAGGAGGCCAGCAGTATGTTTCTTGAGCAGGCTATTGTGCAAACGACCGACCTTGCCAGGCCTTTGCGTGTGCTGGACCTTTGCGCTGCTCCCGGGGGAAAATCCACTCATCTGCAATCCCTTCTTTCAAAAAGCAGTTTGCTGGTAAGCAATGAAGTGATAAGAACACGTGTGAATATTCTTAAAGACAATATCATCAAATGGGGTAGCAGCAACGTGGTAGTGACACATAATGACCCACGTGATTTTGCGAAGCTGGAAGATTATTTCGACATCATTGTTGTGGATGCGCCTTGCAGCGGCAGCGGCTTATTCCGCCGTGAGCCGGAGGCAATGGAAGAATGGAGCCTGGATAATGTAGCGCTTTGCAGCCAGCGCCAGCAGAGAATACTGGCAGATGCCTGGCCGGCCTTGAAAAACGGCGGATTGCTGGTGTATTCCACCTGCTCTTATTCAAAAGAAGAAGATGAAGCCATTGCCGATTGGGTGATGAACTCGCTCAGTGCAGATACACAGCAATTGAAAGTTGAACAGGAATGGAATGTTGTGGAAGTGCAGGGCGATAGCGGGGCTTATGGCTATCGATTCTGGCCCGATAAACTGGCAGGGGAAGGTTTTTTTATCGCTTGTTTCCGTAAGACAGATGGAGGCGATGCACCAACGTTGAAAAGCAAATCCAGATCAACGCCTGTCAATAAAAAAGATATTCCCTTATTGCAGAAATGGCTCTCAAGCGATGATCGTTATTTTCTTCAACGTGAGCAAACCGTGTATGCCTGGCCGCAGGAACTGGAACAGGATTATAACTGGTTGTTAAATAATCTGCGTGTTATTTACTCAGGAACGATTCTTGGGGAATTGATGCGGGATAAACTGGTACCGGACCATGCACTGGCTATGTCGGGCATTTTGAGTGGAACGGTTGAAAGAACACCGCTCAATTATGATGAAGCTGTCGCGTATCTCCAGCGTAAAGATCTTAAACAGGGAACAGCCAGCAAGGGTTGGCAACTCGTAGTGTTTGATGAGCATCCTCTTGGCTGGATCAATGCTCTGCCTAACAGGATCAACAATTATTACCCGAAGGAACTCCGGATATTAAAGGAAAAGCCTGAATAGAAAACAGGGGAATTTGTAAAGTAGTTATACGGTATATTTACCAATTAAAAACCACATCTTTGTGACCCAAATCTGGTCATTATGAAAAAGACCTTTTTAATTATTTTCCTGCTTGCTGCTGTCACTATTTCCCAGGCTCAAAGTGAAGGATTGGCGGTTAAACATGGCGATAAAGGATTATACCTTGAACATACCGTAGCATCGGGCCAGGGCCTTTATGCTGTTGGACGTTTGTATAATGTGAACCCGAAACATATTGCGGCTTTTAATAAAATGGATATGAATAAGGGCCTTGAAATAGGCCAGATGGTCCGCATACCGCTTACTGATACCAATTTCACTCAAAAGAATAATAAAGGCGTTCCGGTTTATTACACCGTTGGCCAAAGCGAGGGGCTGCTGAAAGTGAGTACGGTGAACAATAAAGTGACCATGCAAAAACTCCGCGACTGGAATGGGCTTAAAGGCGATGCTTTGCAGGTGGGCCAAAAGCTGATCGTCGGTTATCTTGTTTCAAAAGAAATGCAAACCCTTGCAGCAAATACGCCCAAAACAGCACCTGCCAGGGAAGAAGTTAAAAGAGCAGAGCCGGTGGAAGAACAGCCTGCAGTAAAAACACAAGCTGTTACTGCTGCACAACCAGATCCTCCACCCACTACTCCAAAAGAAGAGCCGAAAAAGACAGAGCCTGTTATCACCCGGCAGGAAAGCGCCCCGGTAACCAAAGAGCAGGGGTATTTCAGAAGTTTTTATGAGCAGCAGATCAAACAAAATCCTGTTTCAAAAAATACGACGGTAACCGCCAGCATTTTCAAAACATCCAGCGGATGGGAAGATGCAAAGTATTATTTGCTGATAGATGGGGTTACTACAGGCACGATTGTTCAGTTGACCAATCCTGATAACAATAAAGCCATTTACGCAAAAGTGCTGGGAGAGATGAATGGCATCCGTCAAAACCAGGGACTGGGTATCCGCATCAGCAATGCAGGCGCTGCTGCCCTGGGTGTAAATGATATGGAGAAATTCATTTTGAAGATCGCGTACTAGAAGTTTCTCACGAAAAGTGTTTGTATCATTTTCTTTGTGTTCTTTGTGTCTCTGTGGGAATTATCTCCCACAGAGACACAAAGAACACAAAGAAGGATTTAAAGCCTTTTATTATAAGAGAAATAGTAGCGGAAACTAAGAAGCTGTGTTTTCAAAACGGTAACCTCTTAAAAAATCGGATATCAGCATTCTTTTCTTTCCTTCCAGTTGCAATTCCTTCACAAGAAGATAACCATTTGCACAAGCGAATTTCAGCAACTGTTTCCCATCGGTTATATAATCTCCTGTTGCAATAGTGGGCTTTTCTCCAGGGTTTAAAACCTCTTTTTCGCCCAGGTATATCTTCAGCGTTTTTCCATCCATAGTGGTGAATGCGCCGGGAAAAGGAGAGAGGCCTCTCACCAGGTTGTGTACTTCTTCCACAGGTTTAGAAAAATCGATGCGGCAGGTTTCCGTGAATATTTTAGGTGCGTGCTTCAATTCTTTTTCATTGACCAGGGAAGATTGTGGTTGTGGGGATAGATTGCCACTGGCCAGCCCGCTCACTGTTTTTACCAGCAATGCAGCGCCGATCTCTTTCATACGGTCGTGCACTTCACCGGCTGTTTCATTTTCAGCGATAGGAAAACTTTCCTGCTGCAGAATATCTCCTGTATCAATTGCATGTTGCAATTTAAAGGTAGTGACACCGGTTTCTTTTTCTCCATTGATCACCGCCCAGTTAATTGGCGCTGCGCCACGGTATTGCGGAAGCAAAGAACCATGGAGATTGACTGTTCCGAGTGGCGGCATGCTCCATACCTGCTCAGGCAGCATCCGGAAGGCTACAACAATCTGAAGGTCGGCCTTCAATGCTTTCAGCTCTTCGAGAAAAGCAGGATTTTTTAATTTTTCCGGTTGTAACACCGGCAGATCATGTTCAACCGCATATTTTTTTACAGCACTTTCAGTCAGTTTCATACCACGGCCGGCTGGTTTATCAGGCGCGGTGATCACCCCAACAATATTGTAACCTGCTTTTGCCAGTGCATCCAGAGAGGCTACGGCAAATTCAGGAGTGCCCATGAATACAATGCGAAGAGGAGGCACTGCTCCAAAACTAACCGTATTGGGACCTGTTGGCTTGTGCTTAAGCTGAAATTCGATCATGCTGCAAAGATAGTGAGCTTCCTGCTGTCACCCGGACAAAGCTCAACGATACAGCAAATACTTTTCCCGTATCTCTTTAAACTTCGCAAGCCCGGGTTCCCAGCTTTTACGGATCTCTTCTTCTTTCATGCCTGCCTGTATTTGTTTTCTCAGTTCACTGCTGCCGGCCAGCTTATCAAAAAAGCATTCTTCCATTTTTCCTGATTTGGGAATGATAAAGAAGCTGTCCTTTTTGGGGAAAAGGCGATAAGCTTCCATCAGCCATTTCAACTGTATTTTCCCATCCACTTCTTTTTCCACTTTCGCTACTGCTCCGCTCAGGTCCCATCCATAGCAAACCTGCCCGTAGAGTTTGGAAGCTTTAGCTCCTTCATTGGGATTGGGTGTGAATGAATACAGATTTTTGGGTAAGGATGGATGCCCGAATACCTGGAAGGGTTTGTCTGTTCCTCTTCCTTCGCTCAGTACTGTTCCTTCAAAAAAGCAGGTGGATGGATAAAGATAAATGGATTGGATATTGGGAAGGTTGGGAGAGGGCTTAACAGGTAATACATACCTGCTTTGATGCGTATAATTTTTGCAAAGAATGATCTTCAATGCAAATTCTTTTGGTTTTATATTGGTTGGATTATACCAATTGTATTGTGCTGCTTTTTTATTCCATTCCGGTTTCAGCCATTGCTCTTTAGTGATCATCAATGCGTATTCACCGATAGTCATGCCGTATACAACAGGTACAGGCTGACGCCCGACAAAGGACTGATATTTTTTATCCAGTACCGGCCCATCTACATAATGACCATTTGGATTGGGGCGGTCGAGAATGATCAAAGGCTTGTCAAATTCAATAGCAGCTTCTATCATCCCTTCCAGTGAAGAAATATAAGTGTAAAACCGTACGCCAACATCCTGTATATCGAACAGCAGTATATCAACATTCTGCAGATCTTCTTTAGCAGGTTTTGTTTTGCTGCCATAAAGTGATACAACAGGAATACCTGTTTCTTTATCTGTATAATTCCCCACTTTTTCACCGGCATCTGCAGTGCCGCGGAATCCATGCTCAGGACCAAAGATGACACTGATGGTAACACCGAGTTTACGCAGTGTATCGACAAGGTGACTGTTTCCTATCGTGGACGTAGGATTGGCAAAAACGCCAACATGTTTGCCCTTGAGCAGGAGAAGATATTGCTCCATTCTTTCGGCTGCAGGAGTAATGTGGGAATTGGTTTGGGTTTTGCCGGAAAAATGGAGAGTGATGACAGTCAAAATAGTCAGTACGTAATATTTCATCCGTATGTTTTTATTTTAAAATTTTGCCGGATGAAACCTTGCTTTTGTGCTGTTCATCCAGGTGAATTAATTATTAAAATTGGATTAAAATACAGTAAAATAAATACTCGGACGGATTTAAATATTTCAGCGGTTGCATTAGCCGAAATAGGCTAACTTGCGGTTTAATACTTAATTTAAAATACAATAATGCAACAGGTAAAAAGCGGTGATAAGGTTAAGGTGCACTATCACGGCCGCCTCACCAGCGGAGAAACATTTGATAAATCTGAAGGCCGGGAGCCTTTGGAATTCGAGGTGGGTAGCGGCATGGTTATTAAAGGGTTTGATGATGGAGTCACCGGTATGGCCGTTGGCGAAAAGAAAACGATCAATATCCCTTTCTTGGAAGCCTATGGTCCCAGAAATCCTGAAATGATCATTGAGATGCCTAAAGACCGTTTTCCTAAAGACATGGAAGTGGAAGTAGGCATGCCTCTTGGCATGAGCGACGGACAGGGACATCAGTACCAGGTAGTAGTGACCGAGATCAAAGATGATGTGGTAGTGCTTGATGCAAACCATCCGCTGGCTGGCCAGGACCTGATCTTCGATCTTGAGCTGGTAGAGATCCTTGGCGGAAAGCCACTGATCATTATGCCCTGATCCCGGATGAAGAGAGGGGATACAGTGTTTCATCCGGCAAAATTGGAAAACAAAAACACCTGGATGAACCAAATGTTAAGACCTTTAACACATTCGGTTTATATTCCAACATTACCTAACTTTGAACATACACAGCCCGGCCTTCGCCGGGCATTTTTGTCGGAATAAGTGCGCTATGAAACAAAATGAGTAATTGCCGTCAGGCATATTTTTAAATTTTCAGTATGTTCGATCGTTACACGTTTACCGCAGCAGAAAGATTCCTGCGGTATGTTCAGATAGATACACAAAGTGATCCTCAATCCGGATCATATCCCAGTACGGCCAAACAAAAAGATCTTTCCAACCTGCTTGCACAGGAATTAAAGCAGATAGGTCTGGCTGATGCCCATGCTGATGAATGGGGGTATGTATATGCTACCATTCCATCCAATACAAACAAAAAAGTTCCTGTTATTTGTTTTTGCTCGCATGTAGATACTGCGCCTGATTGCAGTGGTACAGGTGTTAAACCTATCGTGCATAAAAATTACCAGGGGCAGGATATTGTTTTGCCTGATGATAAGATGCAGGTATTGCGTTTTGAGGAATATCCCTATTTAAAAAAGCAGATAGGGAATGATCTTATCACAGCCAGCGGCACAACGTTATTGGGCTCTGATGATAAAGCCGGCGTGGCAGAGATCATGGACCTGGTCAATTTTTTGCAGACGCATCCGGAAGTAAAGCATGGTGAAATAAAAATATTATTCACTCCTGATGAAGAAGTGGGACGAGGCACTGCCAAAGTAAATCTTCAAAAACTGGGAGCCGATTTTGGTTATACGTTAGACGGAGGCGAAGCCGGCAGCCTGGAAGATGAAACATTCAGTGCAGACGGAGTAACACTGGTTATTCATGGCGTGATCGCACATCCCGGCTATGCAAAAGGTAAAATGGTGAATGCACTCAAGATAGCAGGGCAGGTACTGGCTGAATTACCCAAAGACCGCCTTTCTCCTGAAAGTACTGAAGGCCGGAGAGGCTTTATTCATCCGGTAAGGGTGGAAGGCCTTGCAGAAAAATGCACGATCGAATTTATTGTCCGCGATTTCGAAACACCAGGCTTGAAAAAGAAAGAAGACTTTCTTAAAACACTGGTGGAAGAAACGATCCGCTTTCATACCGGTTCCTCTTTTGAATTTCATGTGATGGAGCAGTACCGTAATATGAAAGAGGTACTTGACCTTCATCCTGATATCGTAGAAAATGCTAAGATCGCTATCACACGTGCAGGGCTGGAACTGAAAATGGAAAGCATCCGTGGCGGCACAGATGGCAGCAGGCTTTCTTTTATGGGATTGCCCTGTCCGAACCTGTTTACCGGCATGCAGGCCATCCATTCAAAACTTGAACATATCAGTGTGCAGGATATGAATAAAGCAGTGGAAACACTGGTGAGATTAGTGCAGGTCTGGGAAGAGAAAGGTGTCGCTCAGTAACTCATACGATCTTAACCGGTCTTCCCTTGTTTCCGCAAAAGTGGCCACTACAATTTCATCTGTTTGGAAAGAAGTGGCCAACTCCTCAAATTTTATTTTCAATTCCGCAGGCGTGCCGATAAAATAGCGTTGGCGGTGGTATTCCAGCCGTTGCAGATCAGCGGGTGTATGCACATGGTCTTTTATATCTTCATAAGCATATAATTGCTGGTAATTACCTTTTTCAAAACTCAATAAACGGTAGTCGTACATGGCTCTTGCCTGCTCCAGCTTTTGTTCATCTTCTGAGCAGAATGCAAATATCCCCACATTGGTAACAGGAGAGGGGAGATCGGCAGAAGGCTTGAACCTTTCCTTATACAGCCGGATGGCTTCAGGCCCGCCAATGGGATTGATGAACTGTGCATAAGAAAGCCCCATTCCAAAATGTGCAGCGATATAAGCGCTCTCGCCACTGGAAGTCAATGCCCATAAAGCAGGTGACGACTGGATGGATGGGATGGCTTTTATTTTCCCGTTGAGATTATTGGGTGAAGGTGTTTCAGAAAAAAAATCCTGCAGTTCCCTTATCTGCTGTATATATTCCTGGGGATCGAATGTATTGGAAGGGTTCAGCAATTGCGAAGTGGCACGGTCGCCACCAGGAGCCCGCCCAATGCCAAGATCGATACGGTGCGGATAAAGGGCTTCCAGCAAACGGAAATTCTCCGCCACTTTCAGGGCACTATGGTTGGGCAGCATAATACCACCCGATCCCAGCCTGATACGGCTGGTCTCCCCTCCAAGCCTTGCAATGAACACTTCAGGTGCTGCACCGGCAAGTGTGATGGAATTATGATGTTCAGACAGCCAGTAACGGGTAAAGCCTTTCCTGTCAGCTAATTTTACCAGCTCTATACTCTCCCGGAGAGATTCCTCTGCTGAACTGCCCTTACGGATAGGTGTTTGGTCAAGTATGCTTAATTTCAACTGCATGAAGAAAGAACAATTCACAAACTAAAAAGTTGAACCAGTCGTTTACAATAAGATGCACAGGAAAATATTGTATCTTCTAAAATTTTGTTCCCTTCCCGTCTTCCCGCCTTACCGGTAAAAATTTACCGGTAAGGCGGGAAGACGGGAAGGGAACCCGGTTTACTATAAGGTTATCACCTATTTGTTTGTAAATGTCAAGACTGTTTATTTTTTTCTTTCTGTTGCCTTCCATGCAAACCCATTCACAAGGATTGTTAGCCAATGGAGGCTTTGAAGATATTAATGTGTGCACAGAATATAATGTAGAATGTGCACCGGAAGCCTGGATGAGTTCCTTAAGCGGGTTTAATAATTTCTTCAGGGATCCGGGCCGGGCGCATAGTGGCAGTAATTGCCTGGGTATTGAAGCGGCACATTTTCAAAAACCCTATAACCGGTCTTACCTGAGAAGCCGTTTGCTTTGTGGACTGCGTAAGGATAACCTGTATCAGATCAGTTTTTTTATCAAATCTGCTTTTCCTATTATGGACAGTGTGGGTGTTCTGTTCATGGACCAGGACCCATTGTATGGTAAGATTTTTATGCGTGGCAAAGAGCCTTCTTTTTATCTGAAAGGAGCGGTAAGCGCTTCTGAGTTTGGCGACAGTGCCTGGCGCAAAGTGTCTGTGGAATATCGTGCTACAGGTAATGAAGCCTTTGTGGTGATCGGTTACTTTGCGAAAAGTGATTACAAAGGGAAAAGGCTTAATGAACGGGAGAACCGGTATTATATTTTCCTGGATGATATTTCCATGACCCCGCTTGATCCCAATGAACATTTATGTGCAGGTTGGGAGCAGGCGAAGGAAGAGATATACGGAGAGAATGAACGGCATGAATTGCTCGACAGGAAAATAAAATATTACCGGAACAAACCGCCACCGCCACCACAACTGGAAAGAAATACTTATACGGTGATCGATACTCTTATATTGCCGGATATTCTCTTTGAAACAGGTAAAGCAGCTTTACAAACCGGCAGTTTCACTGTACTTGACAGTATTTGCAGGCAGGTGCAGGGAAAGCAGATCGATTCGCTTGTCATAAAAGGGCATACAGACAATACGGGTACTGCCGCGATCAATGAAGCCCTCTCTTCCAACCGTGCAAAAAACGTAGCGGATTATATGGCCCCGCGTATCAGCATGATGCCTGTGCCGGTATTTATTTATGGTCTGGCCGACAGTGTGCCGGTTGCCAGCAACAGCACTCTGCAAGGGAGACAGAAAAACCGCCGCGTAGAAATACTGCTGTATATAAGGGAATAAAATTCACATAAATCTTCTGCCTTGGCTTATCTTTAGTCCATTAAATCGCTTGCAATGGACATAGGTAATTTTTTACTGCACTACTGGTGGATACTCGTTATCTTATTCATCTTTTTCAGTGCCTTTTTTACGATCAGCCAGGGATATATTGGCGTGATCACTTTGTTCGGAAAATATCAGCGGATCGTAAGGCCGGGGTTGAGATGGAAAATACCCCTGCTGGAGCAACTGTATAAAAAAATATCTATTCAAAACCGTTCAGTGGAACTGGAGTTCCAGGCTGTGACGCAGGACCAGGCGAATGTATATTTCAAAAGCATGCTGCTCTATGCCGTGCAGAATGAAAATGAAGAAACGATCAAGCGGGTGGCATTCAAGTTCATTACGGAGAGGGACCTGATGCAGGCACTTATCCGCACGATCGAAGGAAATATCCGTTCATTCGTAGCTACCAAGAAGCAGGCAGAAGTGCTGGGGCTCCGCCGGGAGATCGTGCAGTATGTAAAAGTGGAGATCGACCATACGCTGGAAGAATGGGGATACCATTTGCAGGACCTGCAGATCAATGATATCACTTTTGATAAAATGATCCTTGACTCAATGAGCAAGGTGGTAGCCAGTAATAACCTCAAAGCCGCTGCAGAAAATGAAGGCCAGGCATTGCTGATCACGAAGACCAAGGCAGCTGAGGCAGACGGTAATTCCATCAAAATATCCGCCGAAGCAGAAAAAGAAGCAGCCCGTTTGCGCGGTCAGGGTGTGGCATTGTTCCGCAAGGAAGTGGCTGCCGGTATGACGGAAGCAGCAGAGCAGATGAAACAAGCCAATCTCGATACAAACGTGATCCTGTTCAGCATGTGGACAGAAGCGATCAAGAATTTTGCGGAATACGGAAAAGGCAATGTCATTTTCCTCGACGGCAGCCCGGATGGCATGGAAAGCACGATGAAGCAGATCCAGGCGCTGATGGTGAAACAGGCGGGCACCAGCGGAGATACGCAAAAGGCGTAAAAAATTAAAGACTTAAGGGTTTACAGGTTTACAAGTTCCCGTACTCGATACAGTGACTTGCAAGCCGGTGAGCCCTTTAATTTTTAGCCCCTTTCTTGTTAAAGTCCTCTAAAACTTCCCTTTCCTTCACAACGCGGCATTGTTTTTTTCGTTCAAGGACGTGGTTATTAAGGGCTGTTGATAATAAAAGAAAACCTATTTATATCGCTTGCCTTACATTTACGCACTTAAAGATGATCATCTATGTTTGACCTTTTACAGATTGTTGATACGCTCGCAGGCGGTGCTCCGGGCAGCACAGCAGCAGGAAAAGAAGAGAGTATCCGTTTCTTTGATCTTATTTACATGGGTGGATGGGTCATGGTCCCGTTGGGATTGATGCTGCTTTTGACGGTTTATTTTTTTGCTGAAAGGCAGATCGCGATCCGCCAGGCTTCACGCATTGATACCAATTTCATGAACATCATCCGGGATCATATTGTAAGCGGCAATATTGCAGCGGCCCGCAGTTTTGCAAAGAATACGAATAACCCTGTTGCAAGGATCATTGATAAAGGCATTCAGCGTATTGGCAAGCCGATTGACAGTATCGATAAAAGCATGGATAATGTAGGCCAGTTGGAAATGTATAAGCTGGAGAAAAATCTTGCAGTATTGTCATTTATTTCCAAAGCTGCGCCCATCTTTGGTTTCGTTGGAACACTGATCGGTTTGATGCAATTGTTTTCCAATATACACCGTGCCAATGAAGTGGAGATCGGTGTGATCTCGCAAGGTATTTACACAAAATTGATAACTTCTATTACAGGGCTGGTGATTGGCTTGCTGGCTTATCTTGCCCATAGCTATCTCGATACACAGATCGATAAAGCGGCCAACAAAATGGAAGCGGCTTCTGCTGATTTCCTGGATGTATTGCAGGAACCAACCACCCGATAAACCGGCAGGCGAATGAAGTTCAGAAAAAAACATAGAGAACACTCCGAGGTATTTACCGACTCACTGAATGATATTCTTTTCATTCTGCTGATGTTCTTTCTTATTACCACTACAATGGCCAATCCCAATGTGGTAAAAGTGAACAATCCAAGAGGGACAAAAGATACCAAGGCCAAGCAGAATATTGTCGTTTCCATTAATAAAGACCAGCAATTCTTTATCGGTCAGCAGCAGGTGGACCCATCCATGCTCGACAGCTTTGTGAAGCGGGAAGTGGACCGTATGCGTGCAACGGTTGACACACCCTCTGTGGTGATCAACGCTGACACGATCTCATACTATGGAGAAGTGTTCCGCGTAATGCAATCGGCCAAGAGGGCAGGAGCAAAAGTGGTAGCGAATGTGAAATAATGAAATCGCCCCCTGGCAATACTTTTTAACTTTTATAACCCGCTTTTACCATTCTGTCTTTTCCCTGCATATCCTTTTTCAATTCAGCAGTATAATTTTCATTGCTGAAATGCTGCATCACCTCTGCACCCAATCCTTCATGTATTTCCATGTAAATGCTTCCATCTTTTTTCAGATGTTCTTTTCCAAAAGCAGCAATGGCTTTATAGAATAGAAGCGCATCATTATCCGGCACGAACAAAGCCATGAAGGGCTCATAGTTCAGTACATTCGGCTGCATTTCTTCCTTGTCCTTTTCCGGTATATAAGGCGGGTTGCTGATAATGATATCAAAAGCGGGAAGGATGGAACGCCCGGAAGCAGACAAAAAGTTCATTTCGACAAAATTCACTTCCATCCCTAAACTTTGAGCATTTTCACGGGCCAGGGAGAGTGCTCCTTTACTAAGGTCGCAGGCCCAGACTTCGGCTTTTCCCAATCTCCGTTTTAAGGCTATGGCAATGCAGCCGCTACCGGTGCCTATATCCAGTATCCTGAGTTCATTGAGCGGGAATTTGCAGTTGGCAATCACCCATTCCACTAATTCCTCTGTTTCCGGCCGGGGAATCAATACGTTAGCGTCAACTTTAAACCTCAATCCACAAAACCAGGCTTCCCCCAGCACATATTGAACCGGTTCATGGGTGAGCAGACGGTCGAGGTACTGATCGAGCTGGGAAGCCTGCTCCGGACTCAACTCCTTTTTCGGATTATTCAGTCTTTCCGTGATTTTAGACCCGGTAATATGCTCTATCACCCAATCGGTGATCGTAGAGGCTTCGCTGCTGGCATAAATAAGGCTTAGCCGGCTGGTGCCATACCTTCTCGCTTCCTGTATCGTCATGGCGGCAAACTTAATTCATTTACATTTGCGGCCGATGAACAGCGGGGTTTCAATACAGACACACCAGGACTTTATGCACCGCTGCCTGCAACTGGCCAGGCAGGGGGCAGGGTATGTAGCGCCTAACCCGATGGTGGGGGCCGTACTGGTTCATCAGGGAAAGATCATTGGAGAAGGTTATCACCAGGTTTACGGAAAAGCCCATGCTGAAGTGAACTGCATTGAACAGGCTATTGCCAATGGTCATGCAGGTAAATTCCCGGAATCAGTGATGTATGTAACACTGGAGCCATGCGCTCATTTCGGCAAAACGCCTCCCTGTGCCGACCTGATCATTCATCATCGCATTCCTGAAGTGGTCATTGGCAGCCGGGACCCTTTTAAACAGGTGGATGGAAAGGGGATTGAAAAGCTGCAAAAAGCAGGTATTAAAGTGACTACAGGAGTGCTGGAAAAAGAATGCCTTGAATTGAATAAACGTTTTTTTACTTTTCATACACTTCACCGCCCCTATGTTATTCTGAAATGGGCGCAAACTGCTGATGCCCGGATCGGCACCATCAACCGCCGCCTGCTGATCAGCAATGAATACAGCAACCGGCTGGTGCATAAATGGAGAAGTGAAGAGCAGGCAATATTGATAGGCACTAACACAGCACTGGCAGATAATCCTGAACTCACTACAAGGTTATGGCCCGGGCAATCACCTATCCGCCTGGTGATCGATATGGAACTTAAATTACCTGCGTCATTAAAAATATTTGCACCAGAGGGAAGGGTAATTGTATTCAATACCCGTAAGCAGGGCAAAGAAAACAATATTGATTATTACCAGGTGACGGAGGATACCAGCATCGTGCACCAAATACTCAATGCCCTCCGCCATTTTAATATCCAAAGCGTGCTGGTGGAGGGAGGAGCGCAATTACTGCAATCTTTTATTGACGAAGATGCCTGGGATGAAATAAGGCGGATAGAGAACCTTCAGTTAACAGCAGGACATGGATTGCCTGCACCCATCATCCGCCATGCAAGTCTTGCAAGCAAGCTTGAGCTGGGGCACGATAGCATACAATTTTTTGAACCCGATAAAAGCATTCGAAATTGATGACCCTTGATTACTACAGTACCGTGGAAAGGCCCGCTTCTGCAGAGTACAAAGATCGCGGAAGCAAATTCATTGCCTATACATTCCCGGTAATGTCTGTCAATGATTTTAAAGACCGGCTGGCTGATATTAAAAAAGAGCATCCCAAAGCCACGCATCATTGTTTTGCGTATCGTTTGGGATTGGATGGCCTTCAGTTCCGTGTCAGCGATGATGGAGAGCCTTCGGGTTCAGCCGGCCGCCCTATCCTTGGCCAGATAGACAGTAAGGAACTGACCAATGTGCTGATCATCGTAGTGCGCTATTTCGGGGGCACTTTGCTGGGAGTGCCGGGGCTGATCAATGCGTATAAAACGGCAGCAGCACTGGCCTTGCAGGTGACGCCTTTTGTGCAAAAGCCTGTGCTTGTCAATTACCGCCTTCAGTTTGATTACACCCAGATGAATGATGTGATGAAAGTGGTAAAGTATTTTGATTGCGCTATCCTGAAGCAGGAGACCAACCTGTTTTGCATGATGGAGATCGGCATCCCGCGCAACAGGTTGGATGAAGTATTGTTTAAGCTGGAAGACTTGCGGACAATTGAGATAGAAAAGACAGCTTGATCCTGTCAGGCCCGGAAAATAACCTTGCTGTTGCTTCAAAAAAGTCGTAACTTAAAAGGACTAAAGCTCTTTTTATGAATCAGCATCTTATATCCCGCATAGCCATTTGGCTGCTGGCCATCGTAATGCTTGTATTTGGTATTTATCATTTCAAGCGCCCCGAGAATTTGTTGATTTATGTTCCTACCTACTTGCCCGGGGGCATCATCTGGGTCTATTTTGTCGGTGTAGCATTTATACTGGCAGCGCTTTCGTTCATCACCAACCGGTTTGTTGCCATTGCAGGTTATCTTCTGGCTATTTTGTTGCTCATCTTCGTTGTATTGGTACACTGGCCCAATTACAGTGAGGCCGGCGACCCTGAAATGAAGCAACTGGCTTTTGTGAACCTGCTGAAAGATACAGCGCTTGCAGGCTTTGCCTTATATATTGCTGCAAATGCAAAACATCAGCGGCTTAACGAAGCCTGATCCTGGATCTTTGAGCGGCCAAATCGTTCTTTTAGCATCAGCATCTTCTTTTCCAGGAGATGCCAGCTTAATATTGCTAATGGAAGGGTAATGAGAATTGTCATGAAAAAAAGAGGATAAGGGTTGATCCTTCCTCCAGTAAGCGCTATGATACATTGCTGTACAGGAAATGAGAATATATAAATGCCATAAGTAAAATCACCATAAATCGCTGTTTTATTCAGCGCTCCTTTTAAGTGAGCCAATTGAACAATGAAAACCGGGATTATACAGACCATCAGTAAAGACCGGTCAGGCGATTGGGCTGATAATATCAGGAAAATGGCTGATAAGATAAGCAATAAACCCTTTTTCGTTTTGTTGAAGTCGATCCCCAAATGATAAAGCAGGCCCGAGTTAAAGAACAGCAAAGCATAAAATGCAATAATCCCCTGGAAAATACCCATATCGGAAAAATGCCACAAAAAAGCATTGGTAAAGCAAAATACATTGTACAGGGCAACAGAGAGCAGGTAGAAAAATCTTCTTCTTTGTATACTGAAAAAGAAAACGATCATGCTCACTATATAGAATCTTTCTTCGAGCACCAATGTCCACAAAGAGCCATTAACGCTATTCTGTTCTGTATTACCGTCAAATACTCCGGGAAGGGGATATTGTATACCTGTTGGCGGGAAGATATTCCGGAGGTAACTCCAGGTGGCAGGCTGCGTAAAGTAGGACTTTATATCCAGTTGAGTGAACAGGGGGCCGATCAGGAAGATGGAGAGCAGCGTTACAACTATAAGCAAAGGCTGTATCCTTAAAAACCTTTTCCATGCGAAGTTTACTATGTTTCGGGAAGTTGTTGTGCTTTTTGTGATCAGGAAACCACTGATACAGAAAAAGATGCTCAAGCCGATAAAGGAAAAATGATATTTGCCGGTAATGAGGGCCAGCGGGTCTTCACTGATCAGGCCCAGCAGTCCAAATGAATGGGTGAATGTAATACACAGGGCGGCAAACAGCCTGAGGAAATCAAAGTTATTTTCGAAACGCTTTTTATCCAGGGAGCTTTTGAAGGCCAAGTGGAAAGGGTTTAATTATTTAAATTGCTCACTAACCGTCAGCTCTTTGCTTCCCTGAATATAACTATAAAATCCTTCTCCTGTTTTTACGCCCAGTTTACCGGCGGTAACCATATTCACCAGTAAAGGACAGGGGGCATATTTGGGATTGCCGAAACCTTTATGCAACACATCAAGGATAGAAAGACAAACGTCCAACCCGATAAAATCTGCGAGTTGCAAAGGCCCCATCGGATGGGCCATGCCCAATTTCATCACCGTATCAATGGCTTTTACATCTGCCACACCTTCATACAGGCTGTAAATTGCTTCATTGATCATCGGCATCAGGATGCGATTGGCAATAAAGCCGGGATAATCATTCACTACACAGGGTACTTTATTGAGCTTTTGGCTCAGTTCAACCACTGTATCCGTTACATCTTTTTTTGTTGCATAACCATTGATCACTTCCACCAGCTTCATCACCGGCACAGGGTTCATGAAGTGCATGCCTATTACATGCCCGGGCCTTTTGGTGGCAGCCGCAATTTTGGTAATGGAAATGGAAGATGTATTGGAAGCGAGTATGCATCCTTCCGGAGCTACTTCATCGATCTGTTTAAAAATGGAAAGTTTCAGATCTGTATTTTCAGTAGCCGCTTCCACAATCAGTTGTGAATCTTTCAGGCCAGCAAAGCTGGTCATGGTAGTGATATTGGAAAGGGCCCTGGCTTTTATTTCTTCGGTGATAAGGCCTTTATCAAGTTGCCTTTCCATGTTTTTGGTAATAGTGGCAATAGCTTTATCCAGTTGTGGCTTCGACAGATCCACGAGATTAACCAGGTATCCGTGCTGGGCAAAAACATGGGCTATCCCATTTCCCATTGTGCCGGCTCCGATTACTGAAACGGTCTTGATCATTATGGCAAATTTTGAATCGCTGAACGAACTATTTATTCTTGAAATCCCCTCTCTTCCATGCCTGGATAAAATCAGCCCAGGCAGCAGGGTTAAAGATATTCATGGGAGGCATCTGGCCCTGGTATACTGCACGGTTGGCAATATTTTTAAATTGGATATTGGTTGCTTCCTGTCCGTCTCCGGGTACAGTACGCAGCAACACTCTTCGTTTGGCGGCACTGGTATTCTGACGGGCGATCTCAATATCATCATCGGGAACTTTGGTGTTCACAAAATCCCTAGCAAATTGTTCAGGCGTTGGCCGGGGCTTGATGATAGTAGCGGGAAGGTATACCGTGTCCTGCACCATCAGTTGGATCACACTGTACTGGTTCCCTTCCAGGTTCCGGGGGATAGTGATGGTTTTTGGTTTATAACTTACGTGTGAGAATTCGATTTCATCACCTTTCAGTACAACAATGGAAAAAACGCCCTGGTCGTTGGTAATGGTACCACGGTTCTGACCTTTAATAGTAACACTCACGGCCGGTATGCCTACCAGGCTGTCAGCCGTCATGATCACGCCATATAATTGAACTACAGAATCCCTGGCTGTTTCAAATTGCGCTTTCGCGATGGAGGGTACTGCTAAAAAGGCGGCAATCGCCAGGTATTGTATAAGTTTCTTCACGGTATCAAAAATAAGGACAAGTTGCGTAAATCAGTCAACAATTTAGGGCCGCAAGTGTTTACCTTTGCAGCTCGATCCCTTTTTAACATAAGCTTTGAAAATGACGAAAGAAAAAATACTGGAAGCCCTTGGAAACGTGCAGGAACCTGACCTGGGTAAAGATATTGTTACGCTGAATATGGTGAAGGACATTGAAATAAATGGTAACTATGTTTCCTTTACTATTGTGTTGACCACGCCGGCCTGCCCGATGAAGGACATGATGAAAAATGCCGCCGTTAATGCCATCAAATTACTGGTGAATAAAGAGGCAGCTGTAAATGTGAAGTTCACTGCCAACACAACTACCAAACGTAATGATCCCGGCACGGTGCTGCCCAAAGTGAAGAACATTATTGCGGTAGTGAGTGGAAAAGGCGGAGTGGGTAAATCCACCGTTTCTTCCAACCTGGCCCTGGCCCTGGCTGCCAGCGGAGCCAAAGTGGGGTTGATGGATGCAGATATCTATGGCCCCAGCGTGCCTATTATGTTTGGTGTAAGAGGCGAACGCCCGATGATGATCGAAATTGAAGGCAAAGGCATGATCGTTCCCCTGGAAAAATATGGTATTAAATTAATGAGCATCGGTTTACTGGTGGATGAAAAGAATGCTGTTGTATGGCGCGGACCTATGGCCAGCAGTGCTATCCGCCAGTTTGTAACGGATGTTTACTGGGATGAACTGGATTACCTGGTGGTAGACATGCCTCCAGGCACCGGCGATATCCATCTTACCCTGATGCAAACTGTTCCGGTTACCGGCACAGTGATCGTGACCACGCCACAGGATGTGGCACTGGCGGATGCTAAGAAAGGCATTGCAATGTTCGGGCAAGCGCAACTGAACGTGCCGGTGATAGGGCTGGTGGAGAATATGAGCTATTTCACTCCGGCAGAATTGCCTGGTCACAAATATTACATCTTCGGCAAAGAAGGTGGAAGACGACTGGCTGATGAGTATGATCTTCCTTTCCTCGGTCAGATCCCCCTGGTGCAAAGCATCCGTGAAGGCGGTGATAAAGGCGCACCCATTATGGTAAGCGACGATGAGATCACGAAGAAGGCATTTGAAGAATTCGCAAACCATGTGGTAAGAAGCGTATCTATGCGGAATGCAAACATGAGCACGGAAAAATTGGTGGAAACGGTTGGTTGATCATGTCTGTTGACCAACCGGCAACGGTCAACGCTTAATCATTACCTTCGTTCCATGTACAATCTTCCTTATTTCAAAGAATCTGATCCGGCAGCTGTAATCCAGTTTGCGAAAGAACATCCTTTTGTTTTTCTGACAGGTTGTAATAAAGACCTGCAGCCTGCGGCTACACAAGTGCCGGTTTTCATCGATGAAAGAGACGGAAAGCTTTTCCTCTCTGGTCATATCATGAAAAAGACAGACCATCACAAGGCTTTTCTGCAAAACCCGAATGTGCTGGCCGTGTTCACTGGCCCGCACACATATGTGAGTGCCAGTTGGTATGAACATAAACAACAGGGCTCCACCTGGAATTATCTTAGCGTGCATGCAAGAGGCGTTCTCCGTTTTCTCGATGAAACGGCTTTGCCGGGTATATTGCAACGCACTACGGATCATTTTGAAAATAATCCCCATTCAGGTGCAAATTTTAAAGACCTCCCTAAAGAATATATCGACGAAATGATCAAAGCAATTGCCGCTTTTGAAATAGAAGTGCAATCGCTGGAACATGTATTTAAACTCAGCCAGAACAGGGATGAAAAAAGTTATGACAATATTGTGCAGCATTTGCAAGGGCAGGGAGGGGATGCAGCGGCTATCGCTGAAATGATGAAGGGGCGGAAAAAGAAAGTTTTTGGTGAGTGAAAAAGAATTCTCAGGATTAACATCGCAATATGAATATTTCTCTTTCCGGTAAAACAGCCGTGATCTGCGGCAGCACCCAGGGTATTGGTCTTGCTATCGCCAAAGAGTTTGCGCTTGCCGGCGCGCAATGTATTTTACTGGCGCGGAATGAGGCATCGCTGAAAGAAGCAGTTGCTTCATTAGCATCTCAGGGTGTAAAGCATCGGTATTATGTAGCCGATTTTGCCGATAATAAAGCAGTGAAAAAAACGATTGATGAGATCTTGCAATCATTCACCGTGCATATACTGGTGAATAATACCGGGGGGCCGGCACCAGGCCCTATCACAGAAGCTTCTCCGGAAGCTTTCCTGTTGGCATTCCAGCAGCATATTGTGAATTACCAGCAACTGGCACAGGCTGTATTGCCGGGAATGAAGCAGGCAGGTTATGGCCGCATCATCAATATCGTTTCCACTTCGGTTAAAATTCCTATTGCTAACCTGGGCGTTTCAAATACTATCCGCGCAGCTACGGCAGGATGGGCAAAGACCCTGGCAAATGAAGTGGCTGCATGGGGCATTACCGTCAATAATATCCTGCCGGGGTATACGCAAACACAGCGGCTGGATAAATTGATCTCCGGCAATGCGGCCAAACAAGAACTGAACAAGGATGAACTGGCCGGAAAAATGCAACAACAAATCCCGGCCAAAAGATTTGGTAAACCTGAAGAGATAGCTGCAGTGGCAGCTTTCCTGGCATCTCCGGCAGCATCTTACGTGAACGGAGTGAATCTCCCCGTAGATGGCGGCAGCACAGGAGCATTTTAATTGACCATTTTAAAAATGTATGATATGGAGTTTCTTCCATCGCTTGAATTTGCTCAATCATTAGATCAGCAGGATCAACTGAAAAATTTCCGCAACCGGTTTATCATTCCTGAAGCAGATGGAAAACAACTGGTGTATTTCCTGGGTAATTCACTGGGGCTGCAGCCGAAATCAGCCAATGATTATATGCAGCGTATTTTGCAAGACTGGGCCAGCCTGGGCGTTGAATCCTTTTTCCACGCCAAAGAACCCTGGATGGATTATCATGATAAGCTGACCGGTACGCTCGCAACGGTTGTGGGCGCCAGGCCGGCCGAAGTAGTAGTGATGAATCAATTGACCGTAAACCTGCATTTAATGCTGGTAAGTTTTTACAGGCCTACCGCCAAACGCTTCCGGATCATTTGTGAAGCCAAGGCTTTCCCAAGCGATCAGTATGCTTTTGAAACACATGTAAGGCATCACGGCTTTGATCCTGCCGAAGCTGTGATTGAAGTCAGCCCAAGGGAAGGCGAGTTTACTTTACGCACAGAAGATATTCTTTCCACGATCGATCAATACGGCCATGAAACCGCTCTTGTTTTATTTGGCGGGATCAACTATTACACCGGTCAGGCTTTCGATATGCAGGCAATTGCTGCAGCAGCCAACAAAGCAGGAGCAAGAGTGGGATTTGACCTGGCGCATGCAGCGGGGAATATTCCGCTGCGACTGCACGACTGGAACATCGATTTTGCCTGCTGGTGCAGTTACAAATACCTCAATGGAGGACCAGGTGCTATCGGCGGTGTGTTTGTTCATGAAAAGAACTTTGCAGAAGACCTTCCGCGTTTTGCGGGATGGTGGGGATATGATAAGCCTACGCGTTTTAAAATGGATAAAGGCTTTAAGCCGATGCAGGGAGCAGAGGGCTGGCAATTGAGCACGCCTCCGTTCTTAATGTATGCCACACTCCGGGCTTCGCTTGAAATAGTGGAGCAGGCAGGGTGGGATGCGATCCAGTCCAAGGGCCGTTTGCTGAATGATTATTTATGGTTCATGCTCAAGGGAGTGAATGATACGGTCGATCCTCCGGCTATTCAATTCATCACACCTTCAACAGCAAAAGACAGGGGTTGCCAGGTCTCCATGCTGATGAAACGGCGGGGAAGGGAGATCTATAATTATCTTATGCAACACGACTTTATGGTCGACTGGAGAGAGCCTGATGTGATCAGGCTGGCACCTGCACCATTGTACAATACTTTCGAAGAGGTCTGGCGCTTTACTGATGCATTGGAGAAGGCGATCGGGTTTGATGGGTACATCGCCTAAGCAGATACTATCTATTCATTACATTTGTCCCACTATGAACCGTCAGCAGTTAATTGAACAGATACGGCAGAAGAAAAGCTATCTCTGTGTTGGTTTGGACACCGATATTACAAAGATCCCCAAACATCTTTTGAAAGAAAGCGATCCTGTGTTTGCTTTCAATAAGGTCATTATTGATGCAACACGGGATTACTGTGTGGCGTATAAGATCAATACGGCCTTCTATGAAGCGTTGGGCCTGAAAGGGTGGGAGGCAATGGAAAAAACGGTGAAGTATATAGGGAAAGATCATTTCACCATTGCGGATGCCAAACGTGGTGATATAGGAAACACTTCTGATCAATATGCCAAGGCTTTTTTTGAAACGTTACCTTTTGATTCAGTAACAGTGGCACCGTATATGGGGGAAGACAGTGTAAAGCCCTTCCTGCAATACCCTGGCAAATGGGCGATCGTGCTGGGGCTTACTTCCAATAAAGGCGCAGTGGATTTTGAGTTAAAAAAAGCAGGCGATGGATTGCTTTATGAAAAAGTATTACAAACGGCAAGTGGTTGGGGTAACCCCGGTAACCTGATGTTTGTAGTAGGAGCAACGCAGGCTGATGAATTTATCAATATACGCAAACTCACACCGGATCATTTTTATCTTGTGCCCGGTGTAGGGGCACAGGGCGGAAGTTTGAAAGAAATTTCTGAGAAGGCAATGAACAAGGATGTGGGAATACTGGTGAATGCCAGCAGGGCGATTATTTATGCATCGGGAGGAGAAGATTTTGCAGAAGCGGCGCAGAAAGTGGCCAAAGAATATCAGGAAGAAATGGCTTCTTATTTAATTGCTTGACGAGCTTTTCTTTTTCTACGCATACGCAGGGCTGTTCCAATGAAATAGCCTGCAATTCCCACGATAATCACTAGTATTAGCATTCCGAATGGTTCCTCACTTGCAGAGTACAAGTAAAGCAATGAGACAGTTACTGTCCATAGTACAGCCAGGAAGAGCGCATGACTGTATTCATCATGCTTTGAAATTCCTGCGCAAGCCCATCCTCCTGCAGCAGCAGCCACAAAAAGCCATATATAAGCAATAAGAATCAGCAGGACGTCTTTAACCCAGACGTTAGGTGGCGGGTCTGTAAAAATGTATAATTCAAATAGTGAGTCGACTGCCACATAAACAACCGGAAACAAAATAGCACCGGCAATAATAGTAATGACAATGCCGGTTAAGGTAGCAGTAAGGAACTTTGATTCTGTTGTTCTCATTTATCTTACTTGTCACTTTCGTTGTAACTTCCCCCTTGCATTTTTATTTAAAAATATACTTCCCCTTTTCACTCCACCAAGGATAATACTCCATCTTTAATCTCCCTGTAATCACTGCTGTATCAGTATTGACCAATGATGCGACTTCTGCTGAATCCTTCGCATTCATAATAAAAATGCCACGGAGATCGCCGTCAGTTCCCATTGGCCCTGCCATGATGATCTTTCCTTCACCCGCCAGCCGGTTGATATTTGCCATATGAGCTGCCTGGATCTTTGCAGCGCTTGCACTGTCTTGCTTTCTGTTATCTCCTTTCTTTAACAGCACCAGCCAGTAGCGCTTCATTTCTCCACTGTACACCGAACTGTCTTTTTCCAGTTCATATTTTGTGGCCTGTGCCGGTATCTCCGGTTGCTCTTTTTTATTGTTACAACCAGCCATTATCACAATGGCGAACAAGACCAGTATAGGGTCCTTCATTGCAATCAATTTCATACAAGGTAGGGAAATAAATGAAGTTTTTCTTCAGCCGGGATTGCCACCAACTTCCCGTATTTCCCAGTACCTTTGCCAAAACTTAAAACCCGATTGCATGGCAGCCCGTACTGATCTGTTTACCAGCCCGGATTATTTTAATGTAGATGAACTGTTGTCGGACGAACAAAAGCTCGTCCGCGAATCTGTCCGTAATTATGTAAAGAAAGAGATATCGCCCATCATAGAAGATTATGCGCAGCGGGCCGAGTTTCCCCAGCAAATCGTAAAACAACTGGGAGAATTGGGTTGTTTTGGTCCGACTGTGCCGGTACAATATGGCGGTGGCGGCCTGGATTATATTTCCTATGGACTGATGATGCAGGAATTGGAAAGAGGGGATAGCGGTGTGCGTTCTACTGCTTCAGTGCAGGGTTCATTGGTGATGTACCCGATCTATGCATATGGTAACGAAGAGCAACGGAATAAATATCTTCCCAAACTCGCCAGTGGCGAATGGCTGGGTTGTTTTGGTCTTACAGAACCTAATCATGGCAGTGATCCCAGCAGCATGCTCACTAATATCCGCGATGCAGGAGATCATGTGATATTGAATGGCGCCAAGATGTGGATCAGCAATGCGCCTTTTTCACAGGTAGCTGTGGTTTGGGCAAAAGATGAGCAGGGCATAGTCAGAGGTTTGATCGCGGAGAGAGGCATGGAAGGTTTTTCCACTCCCACAACGCATGGCAAATGGAGCCTGCGAGCATCTGCAACAGGTGAACTGGTTTTTGACAATGTAAAAGTGCCGAAAGAAAATATATTGCCGAATGTGCAGGGATTGAAAGGCCCGCTGGGTTGCCTTACCAAGGCAAGATATGGTATTGCCTGGGGAGCTATCGGCGCTGCGATGGACTGCTATGATACAGCTTTGCGTTATTCTAAAGAAAGGGAACAGTTCGGCAAACCAATCGGTGGTTTCCAGTTGCAACAAAAGAAACTGGCGGAAATGATCACGGAGATCACCAAGGCTCAATTGCTTAACTGGAGACTTGGTGTGCTGATGAATGATGGCAAGGCCAGTCCACAGCAGGTGAGTATGGCTAAACGCAATGCGTGTGAAGTGGCTACCAATATCTGCCGTGATGCACGTCAGATGCTTGGTGGTATGGGCATCACTGGTGAGTATCCCGTTATGCGCCACATGATGAACCTCGAAAGTGTGATCACTTATGAAGGAACGCATGATATACATTTATTGATAACAGGAATGGATGTGACGGGGATCAATGCGTTCAAGTGAACTATTACAAATGAAGATATTCCTCATAGGTTTTATGGGCTCCGGTAAAACTCACCGGGGAAGGCAATTAAGTCAAAAGCTCAACCTGCCTTTTTTCGACCTGGATGAGCAGATCGTGAATTCCGAGGGCAAATCCATCAACCGCATTTTTGAAGAAGAAGGAGAAGAGTACTTCCGGCTGAAGGAGAAAGAAGTCCTGAACATTATTACGGAAAGTCATAGCTCTTTTATCATGGCTTGTGGCGGTGGCGCGCCCTGCTATTTCAATAATATCGAGTACATGAATCAGTCGGGCGTTACTGTATGGCTGAACACACCTTTGCAGACCCTCTTCAAACGGCTGGCAAAAGAAAGGGACCAACGGCCTTTACTGAAGAGCCTGACCGATGTGCAGCTCAATACCTTTATCATCCGTAAATTTTCCGACCGGAAGATCTATTATGAGCAGGCAAAAGTGTTGATCGAGGATGATGAACACATTACACTAGATCAGATCATCGAAAAAATATTCCATGCATAAACCTTTTTTATTATCAGGAACATTACTTGGCGGCATCGCTGTGGTGCTTGGTGCATTCGGTGCACATGGATTGAAGAAGATCGTTCCTGCTGAAACAGTCACTACTTTTCAAACCGGTGTGCAATACCAGATGTATCATGCGCTGGCATTGGTGTTGACGGCTATTGTATTTGAAAAAGTTGGTCAGCAAGGTTTGCTGAATTGGGCTGGATACTGCTTCCTGGCAGGCATCCTGTTGTTTTCCGGGTCGCTTTATCTGCTTACGATGATGAAAGCGACAGGTAAGGTGGGCATGGAAGGGATTGGTATTATTACACCGGTTGGCGGCTTGTTTTTTATTGCAGGCTGGCTCCTGTTTTTTATAAGTGTGCTGAAAATGAAATAAGCGACTAGAGCGGCAGGCTTAAAGTTGTTACGGTTCCTCCATCAGTTTCTATCTGGTAAGTTCCTCCGATACTTTCCATGCGCTTGGCAATATTTTTCAGTCCATTCCCAAACTGGCGGATCTTTCCGGGAGCGAGACCAATTCCGTTATCGCGGATCTCGATAGTCAGTGCGTCATCGATAATAAAACGGATCCTCAACTCGGAAGCCCTGGAATGCTTAAGTGAATTGTTAAGCGTTTCTTTTACACAAAGAAAAAGATTACGCCGTTTTTCACCGGCGAGTTCCCTGGGTTCAATTTCATCGGGGGTATATATTTTACAAACGATGGGCGTGTATTCAAAATATTCCAGTGCATAAGCCCTGATATAGGAAACGAGATTATCCACTGTATCATTTCCGCTGTTCATGCTCCAGATAATAGCATTCATTTTATTCAGCACTTCATCTGCAGAATGAGAGATCTTTTCAATTTCAACCGGTGTATTCTCTTTCATTTTATTCCGGGCGATCTCGCTCATAAGGCGGATGGCTGTCATGCCCGAACCAAGCTCGTCATGCATATCGGCTGAAATACGTTCCCTTTCCTGTTGTTGAGCCTTATACACAGCGATCTCTTTTTCGTATTCATTCATCTGGTTCTCTGCTTTCAGCCGTTCCCGCTCGCGGGCAGAAGCGATCAACTGGCGGCGGTTCTTATAATTCAAGCCAGCGAGGAAGAATACCAGTTCCAGCAGCAGGCCTGTTTCATAATACACAACAGAAGAGCGGAAGATAGCCGGTGCTGATTTCGGGATCACTTCCCATAATATCAGCAACTGCGACATCAGCGAAAAAACGAACAGAAAGAAATTGCCCCAGAAAAGGTATCGCAGCAATTTATTCTTCCATCGCTTAATGCTGTAAATGCAGAATATTATTACCATTATCAGCAGCAATAGCTTGGTTATGTTCTCTACATTCTTTTCGATCGCATAATTATTGGTAAAGAAATGAGCGCAGCTATAGGTAGTGATCGAGAATACGAGCAGGAGGATCCCGATATTGTACAGGCTGTGAAGGAAAGGGTGGTTGCGCTTAGTGGCCAGGTAGCGCTGGATAAAAAGCATATAGAACAAATGCCCGATACACAGCATTACATAATCCAGGTATCCTTCCTGGAAAAAACTCATTTTGCTGCTGTGATAACTGTAAACGGCTTTGATAAGCAGCATCAATCCCAGGAAGGCGGCATAGCCAGAATAATACAGAAACTCAAGGTTGCCTCCTTGCAGAAAGCTGGCCAGGGAGAAAAGGATCATCATCAGCAACAGGCCGCAAAACAGGTAGGTAAAAGTTTTGGCTTCGTTGTTGGTGCTGTAGGTGTCATTGATAAAAGAACCCAGGTAAGCGGGATTGACAAGTTTGGGCCGGATGGTATTGAGATAGGTCCTTACCGGGATCAGTTCGGCTACAAAAACTGCTGAGTCTTCCGCGGGCAGGGTCATATACCGGTAGCTGATCTCATTTTTATAGTCAGGCGTAACCGACCGGATGGCTTGCAGGTTATTTCCGGTTTCCCTGTACAAATGAATATCCCAGTAATAATAGCCGGGATAAAACCAGACAGAAACAGCAGAATCGCTGGTGTTGCGGGCTTTGAAGCGGAGAATGATCTTCCTGGTAACATTCTTGTCTTCTACAAACCGGCGGTGAATATTGCCGCCGCGTTTAAAAAGAATGGAATGGTACTGGTTGGGCAGGGAAGCGTCCGCGTCTATATATCCGTAATCGATATTTTTCTCCAGGGTTTGGGCAAGCGTGATCTTGCTGATGTCTACCCAGGTCAGTGCCGTACTGTCCTGCGCCGTCAGGCGGGGAGAGAGGCCAAGAAAAAATACGAACGCTGTCAGGCAAAAAATGCGCATGAACCTGGGGTATTAAAAATATAGCTCAAATGTAATATAAGGCCCTTGCTTTTTTTAGCTTGAAGGCTACCACTTTCCGGTAATTTTTCCCACCAAGACGACTAAGACCACAAAGAATACTCTATTTTGTAAATTATACCTCCGGCTTCACAAGGCAGGAAAAATGATCTGGAAGTAATTCTTTGTGGTCTTAGTCGTCTTGGTGGGAAAATTGATTGCTGAAACTGCGCTTTTATTAACCGAACCGGGTGCTACCGAAAACTCCAAACTATGTTATCTTTGCCGCTATGGCTAATAAGTCGAAAAAGACCCCTGCCAAAACATCCAAAAATGGCAAAAAGAAGGTTGACGGAAAGGGTTGGAAGCAGGAGAAAGAAGAAAATATAGACTGGAAAAAACTGGCTCGTGACGAACGCACCTGGAAAATCACCGGGGCGGTTTCGTTGCTTGCCTCCATTTTTCTTTTTATTGCTTTCACTTCCTATTTTTTTACCTGGAAGGAAGACCAGGATAAGGTTTTTCGCTCAGGCGCCGGCATATTGGTCAATAATGATGTTCAGGTGTCTAACCTGTTGGGCCGGTTGGGCGCTTATATCTCCCATTTTTTTGTTTACAAAGGGTTTGGCATAGCTGCCCTGCTTTTTTGCACCTTCTTTTTTGTGGTAGGGGTGAACCTGTTGTTTAAGCGAAAGGTTTTTTCCATTTGGAGAAATCTGAAATACGTTACTATCGGTTTGCTCGTACTGTCCGTTTCGCTGGCTTTTGTTTTTGGCGGCGGCAATGATCAGTTTCCCTTTGGTGGCGGTGTAGGGAATATGATCAGTAATTGGCTGACGGGTATTTTCGGCACTATCGGCACAGCCGCCCTCCTGGTACTCGTTGCTCTTGGATATATCATCTGGCAGTTCAATCCTGCTTTCAATCTTCCTGAACGGAAAAAAGCAGATGCCTTGCCTGTTGCCGTGCCGGAAGAGGAAACGGCCGCTGAAGAAGAAACTGAAGAGGAAGAAGACGGGGCTAAACTTTTTATACCTGTTACCAATAAAGGCAACAAACTTGGTACTGGTGATAATATGCTCAACATAGAACCCGAAGAAGAAATGCCTTTGCATAATCTGCAAATGATCGAGAAAGAAGAAGAGGAAGAGGATTTGGGAGATACGCCGCTCAGTATGGAAAAAGAGATCGTGAATGATCTTTTTCATAAACATGATCAGCTTGAGATAAATGATATGCCTTTTACCGTTCAACCCACAGAAGAGGAAGAACCTGAGCCCGAACCTCAACCAGTGGTGCAAAAGCCGGTGAGCGGACTTGAGCTGGAAATAAAAACAGTACCTGCTGAAGAAATGGTGCCGGGTGAGGAGCGGGTGATTGAGAACCTTCCCCCTTATGAGCCGACACTTGATCTGCGTGATTATAAATACCCCGGTCTCGAGTTGCTGGAAACACACGGCAGTGAGAAGATCATCCAGGACCCGAATGAACTGGAAAATAATAAAAACCAGATCATTGCTACGCTGCGCAATTACTCCATCGAGATCCAAAAGATCAGTGCTACAGTGGGGCCGACCGTTACACTGTACGAGATCGTTCCGGCAGCAGGGGTGAGGATCTCAAGGATCAAAAACCTGGAAGATGATATTGCGCTGAGCCTGGCAGCATTGGGTATCCGTATCATTGCGCCGATCCCCGGCAAGGGTACTATCGGTATTGAAGTGCCGAATGTGAAGAAGACAGTGGTGAGCATGAAAACGCTCTTATCATCTGAAAAATTCCAGCATAATACGTTCAGTCTTCCCATTGCTATTGGAAAAAAGATCGACAACGACAACTATATCGTAGATCTGGCAAGCATGCCCCACTTGCTGATGGCAGGTGCTACCGGTCAGGGTAAATCTGTTGGGTTGAATGCTATCCTGGTGTCTTTGCTGTATAAAAAGCACCCTTCACAAATGAAGTTTGTGCTCATTGACCCGAAGAAAGTGGAGTTAAGCGTATACCGTCATATTGAAAAACATTTCCTGGCCAAGCTGCCGGGTGAGGAAGATGCGATCATTACTGACACCAAGAAAGTAGTGCATACGCTGAATGCATTGTGTATTGAAATGGATAACCGCTACGACCTGTTGAAAGAAGCTGGTGCGCGGAACATAAAAGAGTATAACGAGAAATTCATCAAAAGAAAACTGAACCCGCAAAAAGGACATCAGTTCCTTCCTTTCATTGTGCTGGTGATAGATGAGTTTGCGGACCTGATCATGACGGCAGGCAAAGAAGTGGAAATGCCTATTGCGAGATTGGCGCAATTAGCGAGGGCCATCGGGATTCACCTGATCATTGCAACGCAGCGTCCTTCTGTAAATATTATCACCGGTACCATCAAGGCTAACTTCCCAGCGCGGATCGCATTTAAAGTGTCGTCCAAGATCGATTCGCGTACGATCCTCGACACAGGTGGTGCAGAGCAGTTGATCGGAAAAGGGGACATGCTTATTTCCCATAATGGCGAAGTTACCCGCCTGCAGTGTGCTTTTGTTGACACACCCGAAGTGGAAGAGATCGTGGAGTTCATTTACGAGCAAAGAGGCTATCCGCAAGCTTTCCTGCTGCCTGAATATGTGGATGAAAAAGAACTGGAAGGTAAGGAGTTTGACTCGGCCAACAGGGATTCATTGTTTGAAGATGCGGCCAGGCTGATCGTGCAGAACCAGGTGGGTTCCACTTCATTGCTGCAACGCAGGATGAAGCTGGGGTATAACCGGGCCGGGAGGCTGATGGACCAGTTGGAGGCAGCCGGCATTGTGGGGCCTAACCAGGGCAGCAAGTCGAGGGACGTGCTGATCAAGACGGAATTAGACCTTCAGCAACACCTTGATATGTTAGGATAAGAAAATCTTAATTCAAATAATCTCTTTGCAACCCGGTACGGTACTTGACAGTCTAAGAAGGTAATTGACTATTTTTGCGCACCCTATTATAAACAGGGGATATTTTAAAATTAAATTAACAATGATGAGGAGTTTATACCTGATAGTAGCAGTTTTACTTGGAAGCCTTTCTGTAACAGCACAAAAAAATGATCCTGAGGCAAAAAAAGTGCTGGATGCGGTAAGTGCAAAATTCAAAACCTTCAGTTCCGTGCAAGCGGCTTTTTCTTATAAAGTGGAAGATGCAAAAGGTAAAGTACAATCCAATAAGACGGGCACTATTACCATGAAGGGTACAAAATACAGGGTAAACTTTGGCAGCCAGGAGATCTTTTGTGATGGGAAAACTATTTGGAGTTACGATAAAACCGCCAAAGAAGTAACGATCAACAATCTCGATGCATCCGGCAGCACACTTACCCCTCAAAAATTATTTACCAATTTTTACGATAAGGATTTCCTGTATCTGCTGAATGGTGAAAAGAAAGTAGGTACCAAAACATTGCAGGAAATTGAAATGACCCCGACTGATAAAGGCAAGGCATTCCATAAAGTATACCTGCAGGTAGATAAAGCTGCTAAAACAATTTACAGCACCAAAGTGCTGGAGAATGGCGGCAACCGTTATACCTATACGGTTACCAATATGAAAACGAATTTGCCTGCAGCAGATAATATGTTTGCGTTCGATAAGAGCAAGTATCCGGGTGTGGAAGAAGTTGACCTGCGCTAATATAATGATTGTATCGTCCTAAAATAGGTTGACAAATTTAATTAATATCCCGGTTTGCCTTAGGCAGCCGGGATTTTTGCTTTGTATACTTCATCTGGGGTACTCATTTTGAGAGCCAGATGTGGCCTTTTTGAGTTGTATAATTCTACGCCTTCTGCAACCAAAAGCTTTGCCTGTTGAAGGTTGTCCATTTTCCGGTACAGGCCAAATTCCTCTTTCAAGGTTCTGTTCATCCGTTCGGCCAGGGCGTTTTCATAAGGGTCGCCATTTTCTGTCATGCTCAGTTGGATATTATTGCTCCTGGTCAGCTCTGCATATTCCTCGCTACAATACTGCAGCCCTCGGTCAGAATGATGGATTGTGAGCTGCGCAGGGTTCAGTCGATTGGCAATAGCCATTTTCAATGCAGTAGCCATGGTCTCTGCTTCCATATTATCTGCCACTGCATACCCCACTATTTTCCTGCTGAACATATCAGTGATCAGGTTTAAATAACAGGCTCCTTGCTGAGTTTTTAAATAAGTAATGTCACTTACCCATACCTGATCTGCATGAGTGATCTTTTGTTCTTTGATCAGATTGGGCCACTTCCTTAACCAATGTTTGCTCATCGTCGTCTGAACATACCTTTTGGCGGGCCGGATCAGTAACCCATAATGTCGCATTATTTCAAAAAGCTTGTCCCGACCTACTTTTAAGCCTAAGGAAGCAAGCTCAGACTTTATCAGATGGTAAAGCTTTTTTGTGCCACAACGAGACAAGAGCTTCCGCTGTTGATCAATTAACTGCTTTACCTGATACAATACTGCTTTTTGCCGGGCAGCTTCCTTTGCTTGCTTATAGAGGTTTTGACGGCTGTATCCCAAAACGCCAGCAATTACTCGGACGGAGTATTTTCTTCCCCCTGCTGGCTTTCGGAAGCTTGTTGCGACAGGGGTAAGTACTTTTTTCTGATATCAGTTGACAGCATATCATCGGCGATATCAATGGCACGATTCAATATCTCTTTTTCTGCTTCTAATCGCTTGATCTTTGCCTCCAGCTCGGCAATCTGTCTATTGGGGGATGGTTTCTTTTTCACCTTCATTTCACTTTGCCAATTCAAGGTACCGTGTTTCCGTAACCAAACCAAAACTGTGCTCTTTCCCTGAATGCCGTATTTACGCTGACTCTCTATCCAGGTCAAGTGCCCTTTTTCGATTTCGTCTATTATCTGCAATTTGAACGACAAACTGTAATCCCTTTGAGTGCGCTTACGCTTCTTAAATTGTCCTGTATTTATCATGGTGACACTGTTTTTGTGTCAACTTATTTTAGGACGCTTCAGATCGTCAAAATAAAAGAGGCTGTCTCAACAAAGAGGCGGCCTCTTTTATTTTGTTGGGTGGTATAGATATCCCTCTTATCTTTACATCATCATATCATCTGATGACTATGGAGCAAAATATTGTCCGCCGCTCGCTGGCCAATGAAGTGGCGGCCCGCCTGCAGCAAAAGATCATCTCCGGGGAGTATAAGGTTGGGGATCAGTTGCCGGTAGAGTCAGCTTTGATGCAGCAGTTTGGGGTAGGGCGTTCTTCTATTCGCGAAGCCATCAAATTACTGGTCAACTCCGGTCTGCTGCGCGTGCAGCAAGGGGTGGGCACTTTTGTGGAAGACAATTCGGGGGTGGGCGAACCACTGGCGCAACGCCTGAAACGGTCTGATGTGAAAGAGATCAATGAAGTGCGGCAACTGCTGGAAATGAAGATCGCCGAGAAAGCAGCGTTGAACAGGACGGCTAAAGACGTGAAGAAAATGCAGCGGTATTTCGATGCAAGGGAAAAAGCGGCGGCACAACAGGATGTGGCGGGTTGTGTGGATGCGGATATTAATTTTCACAATGCTATTGCGGAGGCTTCGGGGAATGATGTGCTGGCTGATCTGTATAAATCATTTTCCACGCGTATGAAGAATGATTTTCTGAACCGGTTTCCTGATACAGCTCCGTTTATTGAAACGATGCAACTGCATAGTAAGTTATTAAAAAGTATTACCGATAAAGATCCAAAGGGCGCCTGGCATTTTGCTGCGCGTATTAATGGACATATTTCTGCCTGAAGCATTGAAGAACACTAATCACTTTGTATGAACCCGACAACAAGTACTACTTCCTCCAGGGAAGTAGTCAATACTACCGTTTTCCCCATCCTGTTTACGATCAGTTTTGCTCATTTGCTGAATGATATGTTGCAATCGGTGATCCCTTCGATCTATCCGCTGATCAAGAGTAACCTGCATCTGACGTTTTCACAGGTCGGGCTGATCACTTTCACCTTTCAGATCACGGCTTCTTTGTTGCAACCTTTTGTGGGCCAGTACACCGACAAATATCCCAGGCCTTATTCTTTGGCGGTTGGTATGGGCTTTACGCTTGCAGGTCTTGTAACCCTTTCGCTGGCCACCAGTTTCATCGCTATACTGGCGGCGGTAGCACTGATAGGGGTCGGCTCATCTATTTTTCATCCGGAGGCATCACGGGTAGCACACCTGGCATCGGGCGGCAAGCGCGGGTTGGCGCAATCTATTTTTCAGCTTGGCGGTAATGCAGGCAGTGCGATCGGTCCTCTATTAGCGGCCATCATCATTGTGCCGCATGGGCAAACGAATGTTATCTGGTTTGGTATTGCTGCCGTACTGGGTATTATTGTATTGTCGAAAGTGGCGGTATGGTATAAGGAGCATCTTATTTTGCGCGCTGCTAAAAAGAGCAGTACGGAAATTGTTGACAATGGGCTGTCTACTTCCAGGGTGGTCGTATCAATTGGTATCCTGCTTGTATTGATCTTCTCCAAGTATTTTTATATGGCCAGCATGAGCAGTTACTTTACTTTTTATCTCATCGATAAGTTTCACTTGTCTGTACAGCAATCACAATGGTACCTGTTCATCTTTCTGGGTTCTGTTGCTGCCGGTACTTTACTGGGCGGTCCGCTTGGTGACCGGTTTGGCCGGAAGTATATTATCTGGATATCCATCCTTGGCGTAGCTCCATTTACCTTATTGCTTCCGCATGCAAACCTGTTCTGGACTGGCGTATTGTCTGCCATCATTGGTGTGGTGCTGGCATCTGCATTTTCTGCCATCCTGGTGTATGCGCAGGAACTGGTGCCGGGTAAAGTAGGCATGATCGCAGGCCTGTTCTTTGGTTTTGCATTTGGCATGGGCGGCCTGGGTTCCGCACTACTGGGAAAACTGGCCGATATGACGAGTATCGGTTATGTATTTAAAGTATGTGCTTACCTGCCGTTGATAGGTATTATTACAGGTTTTTTGCCTGGGATGAAAGGAAAGAAGTCTTAAACAAGCGCTTTTTTCAATTTCACCAATTGTTCCAGCAATCCCTCCAGTAAATCCAGCCTCAACATTGTTGCTCCATCGCTTAATGCTTTAGCCGGGTCAGGGTGGGTTTCAATAAAGAGCCCGTTGGCTCCGGCAGCGATCGCAGCTTTCGCAATAGTTGCTATCAACTGAGGGTTGCCTCCTGTAATACCGCTTGTTTGATTGGGTTGTTGCAGGGAATGGGTAACATCCATTACAACGGGTGTTTTATGTTCCTGCATCCAGGGAATATTGCGGTAATCCACTACCAGGTCCTGGTAGCCGAATGTGGTTCCTCTTTCAGTGAGAATGATCTTCTGATTGCCTGTTTGCCTGATCTTTTCCACAGCAAATTTCATCGCAGGGCCGCTGAGGAATTGTCCTTTTTTTACATTCACGACCTTGCCTGTCTCACCTGCTGCGTGCAACAGGTCTGTTTGCCGGCAAAGAAAAGCCGGGATCTGCAGTATATCGACATATTTGGCTGCTATGGCCGCTTCTTCATGTGCATGTATATCCGAAGTGGTAGGCAGTTTATATTTTTCCCCTGTCTTTTTTACAAGGGCAAGCGCTGCTTCATCACCGATACCGGTAAATGAATTAGCACTGGTGCGGTTAGCTTTGCGGTAAGAGGACTTGAAAATATACGGAATGCCCAGGTTGCGGCACCAACCAGACACTTTATCTGCTACTTCCATTACCAGCTCCTCGCTTTCCACCACACAAGGGCCTGCTATCAGGAAAAAATTGTTTTCATCATACGATTGACCTTTCACCAGGTCCTTTAAAAAGTTTTCCATCGGGCAAAGGTAGCGAGTTAGTTCCGACAAAGATGGAAAGCCCTACGGCAAATTCCATTTGGAATTTGACGTAGGGCTTTCCATCTTTGCCCCAAATTCGCTTCATGCAAAAAGAAAAGATTCTTGTCATAGGCGCCAGCGGGCAGATTGGCGTTGAACTTACTCTCGCTCTTCGTAAAATTTATGGTAACAACAATGTGATCGCCTCCGACCTCAGGGAGCAAAACCCTTTGCTGGAAGGCACTGGTCCTTATGTGAGCATGGATGTGATGAATAAGGAAATGCTTCATGTGCAGGTGATCCGTCAGAATATTACACAGATCTATTTGCTGGCAGCCATTCTTTCCGCTACGGGTGAAAAGAACCCCAACCTGGCCTGGCACCTGAATATGCAGGGCTTGCTGAACGTACTGGATATTGCCCGGGAAGAGAATATACATAAAGTGTACTGGCCTTCTTCCATTGCAGTGTTTGGGCCAACATCGCCCAAGCAAAACTGTCCGCAACAAACCATTATTGAGCCTACTACGGTATATGGCATCAGTAAATATGCAGGTGAGTTCTGGTGCAATTACTATTTTCAGCGTTTTGGGGTGGATGTGAGAAGCCTTCGTTATCCTGGTCTTATTTCTTATAAATCTGCACCCGGTGGTGGCACCACCGATTATGCGGTGGAGATATTTCATGAAGCACTGGAAGAGAAAAAATATAAATGCTTTTTGAAAGAGGGGACTTATTTGCCGATGATGTATATGCCTGATGCGATCCGGGCGACGATTGAGCTGATGGAAGCACCTGCAAATAAGATAAGTGTGCGGACCTCATACAACCTTTCTTCTATGAGTTTTTCTCCCAAAGAAATAGCGGCGGGGATAAAAAAATATATTCCTGAATTTACGATCAGCTACGAACCTGATTACCGCCAGGCCATTGCTGATAGCTGGCCCCAAAGCATTGATGATTCCACAGCGCGGAAAGACTGGGGTTGGAAAGAAGAATATGATCTTGATGCGATGATAAAAGATATGCTGGAGAATCTGAAGCAGGCTTAAAGGTTATCGTATGATATTGAAGTCATGAAATTCTTGCAGGGGGAGGTTTTCCACGTGCACACTGATGACTTTTGCTCTTGCAGGTCCTTCCTGGCACCATTGAGCCAGTGCATCCAACTGGTCAGGCAGCCCGGTGGCGATGATCGATACAGAACCGTCATCCTTGTTTTTTACTTCACCCGTAAGCCCGAGTTCTGTTGCTTTTTCCCTGGTCGATTGCCGGAAAAAAACTCCCTGTACTTTTCCTTTTACCAGTATGGAAATGGTTTCGGGCATATATCAAAAGGAGATAAAATCAACGATCTCTTCGAGGTAACGCTGATCCGTTTCGTCAAATTGATCGGTTTCCACACTATCAACATCCAGTACGCCGATCACTTCACCGTTGCGAATCACGGGCACTACTATCTCTGAGCGGGAATGGCTGCTGCAGGTGATATGGCCGGGGAATTTTTCTACATCTGGAACGATCAGTGTTTGAGCCTGGGCCCAACTGGTACCGCATACGCCACGGCCTTTGCTGATACGCGTGCAGGCCACTGGTCCCTGGAAAGGAGCCAATACTAATTCACCTTGCTTCACTAAATAAAACCCCACCCATAACCAACCGAATTGTTCTTTCAATGCAGCAACTGTGTTAGCCAGGTTGGCTACTAAATCCGGTTCGCCTTCCAGCAAACCTTTGATCTGGGGGATCAGGGATTGATATTGTTCTTCTTTGGTACCTGTGTGGATGGATAAATCTTCTGCCATGCTGTAAAGATACGAATATGGGCGGCCTAAAATTTCTTTGAAGGGTCTTTAATGCCGCTGCCCTGATTATACTGCTCAGACTGACCAGGGGGAATAGACAGGCTTTTCCATGTTTCTTTCCTGATCATCCTTCCAATGTAAACGATCTGTCCTATGTGATAAGGATAATGCGCCAATTGCCGGTTGATCGCATCTATTGCTGATAAAGCTTCTTTGCGGATATAGATCGTTTTTAAAAGATCATCTTCTTGCAATGAACCAAGTGTGCTTAGTAGACAATCCCAGCCCTTTTCCCAGATGCCTATCAACTGTTGCTTTGTGTACGTTGTACGATTATTGAATTCCTCGTCCCGCTGTCTCCAGGTCTTTTCGCCATCTTCCGTTAAGAAATTGGTCCATCTGCTTAGCATATTACCTGATAAATGCTGAATGATCACTGCAATACTATTGGATTCATCCCCTGTGTGGTAATGGAAGTCAGCATCATTCAACTGGGCAAAAGTCTTATCTCCAAGCTCTTTATATTGCCTGAACCTTCTGATAGCTGTATCGAGGTATTCTTTGCCTACAGAGTTCATAGTTTTCTTTTTACATCACAAAACTAAATACAATCTCTAATATCAGGATTGCCGGCTCAACTCAGAATCCTTCTGCCGAATCATCTCCCCGCCTGTCTGCCACTGCTTCCAGTTTTCCACCGGGTAATACCCTGATCACTTCAGTTCTTCCAATAGCTCCGAGGGACTTCAGTTTATAACCCATTTTTCTTAATGCTTCCGCCGTGGGTTCAGGAAATCCCTTTTCAATACTTACTTCATCGGGTAGCCATTGATGATGGAATTTGGGTTTGTCAACAGCATCAGCAGTACTTAATCCAAATTCAATCACATTGACGAGGGTCTGGAATACGGAAGTGGGAATGGTGGTACCACCAGGTGTACCTAATACCATAAAGGGTTGGTCGTTCTTTAATACGATAGTCGGTGTCATGGAGCTCAGCATTCTTTTCCCCGGAGCAATGGCATTGGCTTCGCCACCGATAGCGCCATACATATTTGGCACTCCGGGTTTGATGCTGAAATCATCCATTTCATCGTTCATGAAAAAGCCGGCATCACCTACCACGGTGCGGCTGCCGTAGGAGTTGTTAAGCGTAGTGGTTACGGCTACTGCGTTGCCGTCTTTATCCAGTATACTCAGGTGAGTGGTTTCTGGGCTTTCGTATCCAGGGATCGTTCCTGGTGAAATAGCTGTACTTATTCCGGCTTTATCAGGGGAATAATCTTTCATTCTATCCTGCAGGTATTTGTCGGAGGTCAGTTGTGCTACCGGTATCTTATAAAAATCGGCATCTCCCATAAATTTAGCCCGATCGGCATAAGCCCTGCGTTCAGCTTCTACCATCAGTTGCACAGCTTGCGGCGATTGAAAACCCATAGCCGAGATATTCCTGTTTTCAATCATTTTCATCATCTGGTGCACCAGCAGGCCGCCACTGCTGGGCATGGGCATGCCTACAATCTTATATCCTTTATAATCGAATACATGCGGTTCTCTTTTCCTGGCTTTATAATTCTTCAGGTCTTCATAGGTGATGATGCCATGGCCGCGTTGCATTTCTTTTACGATCAGGCTGGCTGTGCGGCCTTCATAAAAACCAGCAGCGCCATTGTCGCGGATGCGTTTCAGTGTATTGGCAAGATCTTTTTGTATCAGTATATCACCTTCTTTCCAGGGGATATCTTTTACAAAAACAGGCATTTTGGTATTATATTTTTTCAGATCACTTTGCAGGCGGTTGAGTCCTGCTGCTTCTCTTGCTGTAATTTTAAATCCTTTTTCAGCAAGAAGTATAGCAGGGGCGATCAGTTTTTCAAAGGGAAGTTTGGCATAGGTTGCTGCTTCAAACAAACCTGCTACAGTTCCGGGCACGCCGCTCGATAAATGGCCATCCTGGCTTTTATCTGTTCTGGCATTGCCGGCAGAATCAATATACATATCGCGGTACGCATTTTTAGGGGCTGTTTCCCGGTAATCCAATGTTATCAGTTGTCCGTCTGATAACCGGGCCACCATAAAACCGCCACCGCCGAGATTACCTGCCTGTGGATATACTACGGCAAGGGCGAGTTGTACTGCAATAGCTGCATCTACAGCATTGCCACCTTGTTTTAATATTTCGATACCGGCTTTGCTGGCAAGCGGATGGGCAGATACTACAGCGCCATTACTGGTTTCCGTTTTTTTAGTAACGGAATAGTTATAGGCATCAAAAGGGAGCCTGGCAGTTTTATTGGTCGTTTGGCAGGAAACTGCTAAGCAAGCAGCAAAAAAGAGTGATAGTAGAGTTCTCATATGTTTTTCCCTCGTTATTTTTTGTTTTTTTCCCATGGTTTTGATTTCGGGGTAAAAGATATTTGATTTCTGATTAATCAATGTTTTAGTATGATTAAAAAATCATACGGGTTGGATTAGCTACAGCTATTCGTTGTTGCCGCGGCATAGGGCTTCAGTGTGCAAGATATTGTATTACCTGAAAGTAAAACAACATGCAAAACGGTAGGCTGGAGGCGGGGGAGGGAGGGCCCCGCAGGGAGTCTTCAGACTCCCGCTTCAAAGAGCTATATTCGCTGAATATTTTTACCAGATGAAAAAAATACTGGCACTGATTATCGCTCTCCCCCTGCTTGCCGCAACCACCCATGCCCAAGCTTACCCATCCTGGACATCCGCAGAAATGTACCAGGCCCTTCGTAAACTCAACATACTCGGCTCCGTACTCTATATCGCCGCACACCCCGATGATGAGAATACCCGCCTCATCACCTATCTTTCAAAAGACCGCCTATATCGCACCGGCTATCTCTCCATGACAAGAGGAGATGGTGGTCAAAACCTCATTGGTGATGAACAGGGTATTGAACTGGGGCTGATCCGGACACAGGAATTGCTCGCTGCACGCCGCGTAGATGGCGGTGAACAATTTTTTACCCGCGCCTACGATTTTGGCTATTCCAAAAACCCTGAAGAAACATTTACCAAATGGGACAAGGAAAAAATACTGAGCGATGTGGTTTGGGTGATCCGGAAATTTCAGCCAGATGTGCTAATCACACGTTTCCCAACTACTGGTGAGGGAGGACATGGCCATCACACCGCTTCCGCCATCCTCGCCAATGAAGCTTTTACTGCTGCTGCCGATCCATCACGTTTTCCTGAACAACTGAAATATGTAAAACCCTGGCAGGCCCGCCGTATTTTATTCAACAGTTTCAATTTCGGTGGAAATAATACCATCACCAGCGATCAGTTGAAACTGGATGTAGGAGGTTATAATCCCTTACTGGGTAAAAGCTATGGTGAGATCGCTGCTGAAAGCCGCAGCCAGCATAAAAGCCAGGGCTTCGGCGTACCAGCTTCAAGAGGGGAATCGTTTGAAAGTTTTAAGACCACAGGAGGCAAAGCACCGGTCAACGATATAATGGATGATATAGACCTTACCTGGAAAAGAGTGCCGGGAGGAGAAAAGATCGCGGTTGCTATCGATTCCATCACCCGCAATTTTGACCTGCTTTACCCTGAGAGATCAGTGCCTGCCCTGGTAAAACTGTACCAGGCCATCAACAGACTTGAGGATGGTTATTGGAAAACACAAAAGCTGAAAGAAACGCAGGAACTGATCGCGCAATGTGGTGGCCTTTTCCTGGAAGCTACTACTACCGAACAATTTGCAGTGCAAACAGATTCTGTAAAGATCAGCTTCAATTTCAACAACCGCCAGGGAGTAAACGCTGTGTTGCAGAATGTGCGCATCGACCGGCTTGATTCCAGTTTTTCACGATCATTACCAAAGAACCGGAATATCAGTTTTGCCAAGAATTTTTATGTGCCTGCTTCCAAGCCATTGACACAACCTTACTGGCTGGCCAAAAAAATGGAAGAAGGATATTTTAATGTCAGCGATCAACTCCTGATCGGACGGCCTGATGTGGAGCCATCTTATACTATGCAGGTGCAATTGAAAATAATGGATCAGCCTTTTAGCTTTGAAAGACCGGTGAAATACAAATTCACTGACCCTGTAAAAGGAGAATTGTATGAACCGCTGGTGGTGGTACCTCCTGTACTGGTATCGGTTGATCCTGCTATCGTGGTCAGGACAACAAAAGAATCTCCTCCTTTTACTGTTACCTTAAAAGCCAATAAAGACTTTACAGCCACTAATGCTTCGCTGCAGTTGGAAGGGAACTCCAGTTCGCCTTTGCTTAAAACACCATTGCCCTCTATCGGAAAGGATAAGATAGTAAGCTATGAAGCCAGGATACAGGATACGATCCGCCGCCCTTACCGCGATATTTATCTGCAAAACGGAAAGGAAATATTCAACCAGGGTTTGCGGAGCATTCATTATGATCATATACCGTATATAGCTTATTATAAAACCTCAGTGCTGCAAACCAGCTTTGTTGACCTGAAAACTTATAACAAAAGGATCGGGTATATCACCGGTGCAGGCGATAAAGTGCCGGCCAGCCTGGAGCAGATGGGATATGAAGTGGTGTTACTGGGTGATAAAGAACTTGCCCGCAACAACCTGCAGCAATATGATGCTATAATTACTGGTGTAAGGGCATATAATACCAATGAATGGATGAATGCTCATTACGATAAGCTGATGAAATATGTGCAGGACGGAGGCAATCTCATCGTTCAGTACAATACCAGCAGCAATATCGGCCCGGTAAAAGCCAGGATCGGACCTTACTCCTTTAATATCTCCCGTACCAGGGTCACGGATGAGAAAGCGGAAGTGACTTTCCTGAAACCGGAGCACCCGGTATTGAATTTCCCCAATAAAATCACCCAGGACGACTTTAAAGGGTGGATCCAGGAGCGCAGTATTTACCATGGAGCAGACTGGGACAAAAATTTTGAAACTATTTTAACAATGCATGATCCCGGCGAAGCCGCAGATGCCGGAAGTTTGCTGATCGCTAAATACGGGAAAGGGTATTTTACCTACACCGGTCTTGTCTTTTTCAGGGAGCTGCCAGCAGGTGTGCCAGGAGCTTACAGGTTGCTGGCAAATATCATTGCATTGAATAAAAAGAAAGCGTTCTGAAAATAAATAACATGGCAACTGAAAAAAAACCGGATGTAAGAAGGGGGGAAATGGCTTTTATTTTTGCCATTGTGCTGGGTTTATTACTGGGATTTTTTATCAAACGGATAAGGATAGGATTGATGATCGGGCTGGTGCTGGGTTTGCTGATCGTGTTTACCGGCCTGCTTCGTTCAACAAGAAGATAATTTATGAAGCAACCAAACGACGAAAGACCACCATTATTTAAGAGCTGGAGTTACTGGTATGTGCTGGTGCTGGTGTTTCTTATTGTCCTGATCCTTTTATTCACTTTGTTCACCAAACGATTTGCATGAGCCAGCTCGATTGGATAGTACTGGTCATCACACTGCTTGCCATTATTGCTTACGGTTTATCAAAAAGCCGGACTTCGCGCAACCTTGACGGCTATTTTCTTAGCAACCGCAGCCTGCCCTGGGGGATCGTGCTGCTCAGTATTATGAGCACACAGGCGAGTGCTGTAACTTTTATCTCTGCACCCGGCCAGGCTTACACTGAAGGAATGGGCTTTGTTCAATATTATTTTGGCATCCCCTTAGCCACCGTAGTGATCTGTATTTTCTTTGTTCCCATTTTCAGGAAACTGAAAGTATATACAGCATACGAATATCTCGAAGGCAGGTTTGACGGTAAGACAAGAACGCTTACCGCACTGCTTTTTCTTTTACAACGCGGGCTTTCCACAGGCATAAGCGTATTCGCTCCTTCTATCATTTTATCTTCCCTGCTGGATTGGAATATCTACTGGACCAACCTTTTTATGGGTGGCCTGCTGATCATTTATACCATGACAGGTGGAGCAAAAGCTGTGGCCTATACACAAAAACTCCAACTGATCATCATTTTCACCGGCATGTTCCTTGCCGCATATATGGTAGTGAAAATGCTGCCGGAAAATGTTGGCTTCACCGATGCGCTTGAAGTGAGTGGCAAATTGGGTAAGCTGAATGTGATCTCCAGTGGCATCACAGATGGTAAGATTGATTGGAGCGGGCGCTACAACCTGCTGAGCGGCTTGATCGGTGGCTTTTTCCTCGTGCTTTCTTATTTCGGAACGGATCAGAGCCAGGTTGGCCGCTATCTCACTGCCAAATCGGACAGGGAAAGCAAAATGGGGCTGATCATGAATGCATTTGTGAAAGTGCCCATGCAATTCCTGATCCTGCTGGTAGGGGCTATGGTATTCACTTTTTACCAGTTCAATAAAGCGCCGGTTTTCTTTAATGAAAAACAGGTAGAAAAGATCCAGCGATCTCCTTTAAAGGATTCGTTCAACCTCACCAACGCTCACTACGCAGAACTTGCGGTGCAAAAGCAAACTGCCGTAACCAATTTCACCAGTGCCCTGGATACTAAGGATGAAAAAGAGATCGCAATAAGAACAGCCGAGCTGAAGACGCTGGATAAGCAATCTGATAGTTTGCGTGCTAAAGTAAAGTCCTGGATCAGCTCCAAAGAAGTGGGAGGGGATGGGAACGATACAAACTACATCTTTCTCCGTTTTGTACTGGACTATCTTCCGGCCGGCCTGGTGGGGTTGCTGATCGCGATCATCTTCCTTGCGTCCTGGGGAAGCATTGCAGCGGCCATCAATTCGCTGGCATCTGCTACCATGATCGATTTTCACAAACGTTTTTCTAAAACACAGCAAAGCGGTGAAGATGAATACCGGCTTTCAAAAAAATATACGCTGATCTGGGGTGTGTTCTGCATCGTGGTGGCGATGTTTACTTACAATATCGGCAACAGTCTTATCGAGGCGGTAAATATCCTGGGCTCACTTTTTTATGGTGTGATACTGGGAGTGTTCCTGGTGGCTTTCTTTTTTAAGAATATTAAAAACGGTAGTGCTGTATTCTGGGGCGCTGTGCTCGCAGAATTGCTGGTACTGGTAGTTTTTATTCTTACAAAATTGGAAACCCCGGTATTGAAAATGGGTTTTCTCTGGCTGAACCCGATCGGAGCGCTGGGAGTGATATTCTTTACATTACTGCTGAATCCTTTATTAAAAAAGACAGGAGCTAAGGAACGGGCCCTTAACTCCTGATCAATAAAAGCTATTATTATTTTATTTCTTTTTCAACTCAGCCAGCAGTTTATCATTCATCCGCACATAATCTTCATTTTTTGCTTTTGCTGCCAGTTCTTTTGAGCGTTCAGCTGCCGCTGTGGCTTCGCTTTTTTTACCAAGCTTGGCCAGGCAATTGGCCCATTGGTGTTGCAGCCAGTAAGCATCAGGTTGCTGCTCTACCGCTTTGTTGTACCATGCAAGGGCCTGGTTAAGGTCCTTACCATTGTCCATATAGTATTGCGCAGCCTGAGCATAAGGAGGCTTATCTGTTTTCATGGCTGCATCAATGGAAGCCATGATCTTGGAATCGATGTCTGTGGAGATCGGCAGGTTAACCACGGAGTTTCCCCACATCAACAGGAGGTCACAGGTGTTGGGCTTTACATTGGCAAATTCAATAGTGAATGTTTCCACTGCTTTTTTCAGCTTGGTAACCGGGGCAATCACCCGCACTACATCGCTTTCCTGTTTGTAAGCGGCAGGGCTGGTTACATTGGTTTGTTTGCTGATGATCAGTGTCCATTCTTTTTTGCCGGGAATACTGAGCAATCCATATTTTCCCGCAGGTACTTTTGTATCGCCGATAATTACTTCATCGCCGAAAGTGAGGGTAGTGGCATTATTGGCACCTGTGCGCCATACTTCTCCTGCAGGAGCGATATCGGCATACAGTTTCCGGTTTTTAATGCCGGGACGGGAATAAGATAATTCAATTGCTGAAATACCGAAGTCCTGTTTTACAGTTTGAGTGGGACTGGGCGCAGGTGTTTTAATCTGGGCATTCCCACTGATCAGCAGAAATGCTGCAATTGCTGAAAGTAATAGCTTTTTCATTGAGATGGTTTTTGGTTAGAGTATTGCGCCAAAGATACTAAACCTGTTTTAGTTTCCTGTGAGGCGCTGGGTTCCCAAGCCTAACACCTGAAAGTTTAAAAAGTTGGATTCTTATACTGAATTTCAGCGTTTAAACAGCAGACCTGCGAAGCTCCAAAATGAGCCACAACGTCCTTGTTAAATGAAATGATGTTAAGATGTGGGACCCTGCACTGTCAGAATGGGATTGTCACTTTTGTCCGCTTTCCGTTCTTCGCCTTCCGTTTCCATTTCGGGCCTTCTTTGAGCAGGCGGATGGCTTCTTTATCGCAAACCTCGCAAAGTGATCGCACCACTTTGATATTGATGGGTTCACCCAATTGATTCACTTCAAAAGAGAGTTCCACTTCGCCTCCTTCGGCCTGTTTGTTTTTGTATGTGTCAGGTATATTGAGGTTATTGGCGAGGTAAGTGTCATAATTACTCCAGCCGTCTGCTGGTTCAGGCTCTTCCAACACCATATTGCCATCGCGCAAACGGGTATTTACTTTCTTATTACTAAGTACTACTTCAGTAAGACTGCGGTCATCTTTCAGCGTCACTTTATTGAGGGCTATACCATTTTGCAGTTGTGTGGCATTGTTTTCAAATCCAAGAGAGCGTACCTGCACATCCATTACGGAGTCGGGTGAGGTAAGCACGAAATTACCCTGTGCATCGCTGTAGGTGCCTACATTGTCGCGGCTATTGGTGATATTGGCAAAGGGCAGCGGATTGTTCTGCTCATCCGTTACTTTTCCACGGAAAATATTGTTTTGCATGAAAGCCTGTGCACGGCGCGATTTTGCCGCAGAAGATACATTTCTTGCAACCTCTTCTTTTGGTGATACACTGTAATTGTATTGCGCCTGCGACCTGTTCTGCTGCAAGGCTACAAGACTTTCCGCATTCCTGGCTGAATCGGCTTTTATTTTCTTCGCCATCTCATCATCCTGCGCAGCAATGTCTGCAGCTTTTTCTTCCAGCTTCGCCTGTGGCGCTGCTTGCACCAGGGCAGGAGTGGGAGGCGCTGATTGTTTAGCGGGTTGAGTAGTTGTGTTAGGCTGAACGGTGCTGGCAGGTGAATCTTTTGCCACATCCGGCTTCGCTTCTGCAGCGGCTACTGTAGCCGTTTTTGCATTGCTGTCGTTTACAACAGCAGAAGCAGAGTCCTGGGCTCTTTCCCGGGCCGTTGTTTGGGCGATATTTTTTTCTCTTTTGTCAAAACCAAGTTTGTAGACCAGCAAACCTGCGCCTGCTACTGCCACGATCATTGCAGCAGCTCTTAACCAGCCAAAAGATTTGGAAGGAGCTGCCAGTGGGACCACTTTTTTATCCTTTTCTTCCAGCCTTTCTTGCAATCTTCTTTTCAATTCATCGGTATCTGCAGGCAGGCTCACCCCTTCGGCAGCATAGCCTTCCAGGGCGTCTGCCAGGAAAGGATCTTCCAGGGCTGCTTTTTCCATCGCATGCATTTCTGCGGGCGTCAGCTTCCCTTCATGATATTTCCGGATATCATCAGCGGTGAATGAAATATGGTTGTTGTCTCCCTGCACTCTCGATTATTGATTGGTTGTATTTATAATGCTCTCATTTTTTTCCATACAGGTCTTCAGGTTCCTTCTTCCGTTCTGGATAAAGCTGCGCACCTGGTTCCAGTCCCTGCCGGTGGTGCTGGCTATTTCATGGTAGGACTTCCCTTCCAGGTAAAACAGCCGGATGGCCTGGCCCTGTTCTTCCACCAGGGTGCCGATACAGTATTCCAGCTTACGGAAATTCTCTTCTTTTTCCAATACGCCATTCAGATGCACATTTTCCTCATTTTGCACAAGCTCTGTTTTGAACTCCACCGTTTTCAGGTTCCTGGGTGTTCTTAACTGCATCAGGCAGTGATTTTTAGCCAGTTGGTGCAGCCAGCCTTTGAAATTATCCACTTCATGCTTGCGCAGTTTGGTTACCAGCTCTTCAAATATATGCATCACGCCATCTTTGGCTATTTCCGGCTCTTTGAAATATTTAAGGCAAACACCATATACCAGCTCCATATATCGCTGGTATAGCTGACCAAGCACGGCCAGGTCGCCCGTGTCCTTGTAGCGGGATACGAGCTCTTTATCACTCAGCGAGTTGTCCTGTATGTTCTTAATAAAAGACACCGGCTAAAATTAATAAATAACTGCCGAAATCACGTAGTGATAATTTATGGAGGCTGTGCATGGATGAATCTCTTTAACAGATTTTTTAAAACAAGTCTGTGTAATTTTTTTAAATCCCTCATCCCTTTAAAAACAAATCTTATGCAACGGATAATTTTTATGTTGGTACCCCTCGTGATTTGCTTGCTTGCATTCCGACCTCTGAATATTCAAACAGTGCATGGTAAAATAACTGACGGGGAGGGAAACCCTCTTGCAGCAGTAACAATAGCTGTAAAAGGAACAAAGACGGCTACCTCGTCTAATACAGATGGAACTTATCAGATCAGCGTAACCAATGAAAAAGCCACGCTTGTGTTTTCATTGGTTGGCTTTGACTCGAAGGAGGTAAAGGTCAAAGGAAAGACCGAAATAAATGTTTCACTGACCGTTTCCATCCAAAAACTGGAAGAAGTGGTGGTAGTGGGTTATGGACAGAGGGATGAAATGGCCAACTATGAATCACGGATAGCGCCTACCAGCGGGTATGTTAAACAAAGCCAGGCTTTGCAGGGAAAAGTTGCCGGAGTTGCTGTCAGAGGCAATACCGGTTATCGTCGTAATGGCCAGTACAGGGACCAGGCACCGGTCCACTTCAATACAGAAGACTATGACGCGATCAATGAAACCCGTTTTCTGAAAACATCAGATAATCCGCTTTCCACTTTTTCTATTGATGTGGATGCTGCATCTTACAGCAATGTGCGCCGCTTCTTGAACCAGGGGCAATTGCCTCCATCCGGTGCAGTTCGTATAGAAGAAATGATCAACTACTTCAAGTATGATTATCCTCAACCTGCCGGTGAGCATCCTTTTTCCATCAACACAGAAATATCCGACGCTCCCTGGAATAAGGATCATAAGCTGGTGCTGATCGGTTTGCAGGGGAAAAAGATAGCGGCAGATAACCTGCCTGCATCCAACCTGGTGTTCCTGATCGATGTATCGGGCTCAATGGATGATCCAAATAAACTTCCGCTGGTAAAGGCTTCGATGAAAATGCTGGTTGACCAGTTGAGAGAACAGGACAAAGTGGCTATTGTGGTATATGCAGGTGCAGCAGGCCTGGTATTGAAGCCGACTTCCGGCAGTGAAAAGATCAAAATAAAAGACGCGATCGATAATCTTAACGCAGGGGGCTCCACTGCAGGTGGTGAAGGCATCCGCCTGGCTTATAAAACAGCCAATGAATTCCTGGTAAAAGGAGGCAACAACCGTGTGATACTTTGCACTGATGGAGATTTTAATATAGGTGAAAGCAGTGACGCCTCTATGGAGAAACTGATAGAAGAAGAGCGTAAAACAGGTGTATTCCTGACAGTATTAGGTTATGGCATGGGCAATTATAAAGACAATAAAATGCAGAAGCTGGCAGATAAAGGGAATGGCAACCATGCTTATATCGATGGCCTTAGCGAAGCAAAAAAAGTATTGGTAAATGAATTCGGCGGCACTTTGTTCACCATTGCCAAAGATGTGAAACTGCAGGTAGAATTCAATCCTGCTATTGTACAAGGCTATCGCCTTATCGGTTATGAAAACAGGATGCTGGCCAAGGAAGATTTCAACGATGATAAAAAAGATGCCGGTGAATTGGGCAGCGGGCATGCGGTAACGGCATTGTATGAAATTATACCCGTGGGAGTGAAGAGTGATTTCCTGGCTACAGTTGACCCGCTGAAATATCAGAAAGGAAAAGATCAGCCCTCAACCACCTCATCAGGCGACGAAATGTTTACAGTGAAATTCCGCTACAAAGCACCGGATGGCAATACGAGCCGGTTGCTGGAAAAAGCTGTAAAGAATGAAACACTTTCATTGAGCAGGACTTCTGATAATTTCCGTTTTGCAGCATCAGTAGCAGAGATGGGATTGTTGCTGCGCCAGTCGGAATTCAAAGGGGATGCTTCGTTTGATCAGGTGATCAGTTTGGCCAGGGGCGCCCGCGGAGCAGATGAGGAAGGATACAGAAGTGAATTTATCCGGTTGGTGGATAATGCAAAACTGCTGGCAAAAGAGAAACCTGTTGCTTCTTCAGAAGAAGTTGGGAAAAGATAAACCTGATTTATACAAACGTAATTGTGTGTTGAAGGCCTCCTATTGAAAATAATCATCTAACAGCCGGTTAGTGATACGGGGCCGGTATCTACCGGCCCCCTTTATACAAAACAAAAAATCTTATGAGGTATCTGTACATTTCTTTCTTTTTATGTTTAATAGCCGGCAATAGCTTTTCACAAAGCAGTGTTGATAGTGCAGCAACGAAAGGCAATCCTGGTCCTGCCCGTTTTTTTATTCGATGTCAGGCGACTGTGAAAGATGACGGGCCTCTTTGGATTGCCGATGGTGTGGTGGTCGGCTTAAGCTTTATCAGGAAAATCGATCCCGATGACATTGAGTCTATTGATATTTTAAAAGATAATTATGCAGCTGCAGTTTACGGAAACCGGGCTATTAATGGTGTGGTTATAATTACCACCAAAGCTGCCAGGATGAGGCAGTTCCTGGTGAAAGACCTGCTGGAAGGAAATGGAGTTCCCGGTGCAACGCTTACGTTTATTTCTTTAAAGAATGAAAAAGATAGTTTGCGGTTTGCGGCGGATGAAGAAGGGATCGTGAAAACAACTTTATTAAAACCAGGTGAGGAGTATAAAGTAGAAGTTAGCTCCGTTGGATATAAATCTTTATCCGCGATACATACATATATGCCTCCCGGTAAGATTAGCCAATTCGTGTTGGAAAAGGATATAAAAGAAAATCAGCCGGCATCAGTAATGTCTTATATCCTTCACCGCAGAATTTGTTGTGGCTGTATTGCCACAATTTCCAAAAGCATCTCTCTTGACCTTATTGCTGATAGGTCATTACCAGTGTCTGGCCGTATATACCCTAATCCCTTAATAAGGGGTAGTGCTCTTAAGGTGGAAATGGGCATACAGGAAGAAAAGCCATTGCAAATAAGAATCACCAACCTCGCCGGATCGGCATTACGTTCAATGAACTATCGCCCTTTCAAGGGAATGAACAGGATCGAGCTCCCTACAGAAAGCCAATGGGCAGCAGGAATATATTTCATGCAGGTACTGGATGAAAAAGGCAAGCTGTTAAAACAAGATAAATTCCTCATTCAATAATTTTTTATGACCAAGCATATCCAATTAGTGATTCCGGAACCCTGCCATGAGAGTTGGGATAAGATGCCTCCCGTTGAACAAGGAAAGTTCTGTGCTTCCTGTCAAAAGAAAGTGATAGACTTTACAGGGATGAGTGATGAGAAACTGGCTGCGTTCTTCCGTAAACCAGATACTTCGGTTTGTGGCAGGTTTCAGAAGGAACAGTTGGAAAAGGACCTGGTTATTCCCCGGAAGCGGATACCCTGGGTCAAATATTTCTTCCAGATCGCTCTGCCGGCTGTTTTGTTTTCGTATAAAGGGTATACACAACAGGTGAAGGGGAAAGTGCTTGCAAAGCCCAATACGGTATTAACAGAACAGGAAAATAAATCAACAGAAAAGGATACCTCAACACAGGAACCCCGAAAGAGAGTGCTGTCAGGAAGGATAGTGGATGCCGAAGGACAAGGGATCAGTTATGCGAGTATATGGGTTGAGAACACTTTGCAGGGGACTGCTACCGACAGTGCCGGTTACTTCAGGCTTACTATAAAGGAGGATTCGGTGATAATGCTCCGGGTCTCTCGTATTGGTTATGAGGCCCGGAATATTTTGTTTGACCCTGTTAATGGCGATAGCGTTCCTGCTATACAACTTCAAAGGGAGGAGTTGACGGGTGTACTGGGTTTTGTTATCACTGTTAAAAAACAACCTTCTGTAATCCCTAAAAGAATCTCTAAGATCATTCCTGCAACTATGGACACAGAATCTCCGCATTTCAAAGTGTTTCCCAACCCGGCCCCTCAGGGAGGCAGTTTGAATATTGAACTGATCAATAAATTAAAGGAGGGGTATTATGATATGCTGGTGACCAGCTTTGAGGGCAAGCGGGCCTTTCAGAAGAAAATCTGGATTGATGCTGAAGCAAAAGCGATGAACGTAGAACTCCCTCTTATCTCTGCTGGCAATTATATCGTCAGTTTGAAAAACAAGAAAAACGGAAAGGTGTTTGGAGAAAAACTGGTGATCCGGTAGCCATTTTAGGATTGTTTGTATCGTTGCGGTACTTCTACGCCGGACGGTTATTGTTAAACGCCGGATGGAAATTCTCCAGGGTCTTTCTCAAAAACTCCCTGTCCAGGTGAGTATATATTTCTGTTGTGGTAATACTTTCATGCCCCAGCATTTCCTGCACTGCGCGAAGATCAGCACCACCTTCTACCAGGTGGGTGGCAAAAGAATGACGGAATGTATGTGGCGATACGGTTTTATGAATGCCTGCTTTCTTCACCAGTCCCTTAATGATAAGAAAGATCATTACCCTGGATAATTTGCTGCCACGGTTATTCAGAAACACGATGTCTTCATTTCCCGGTTTGGGCTGTGTGTGCACCCTTATCTGCTTTATATAAAGTGTGAGATATTTGACTGCGCTGCTGCCGATAGGTACCAGCCTCTCCTTGTCACCTTTACCCAGAACACGGATAAAACCTACATCGAGATAAAGCTGTGAAAGTTTCAGGTTCACCACCTCGCTTACCCGCAATCCGCAACTGTACATGGTTTCCAGGATAGCTTTGTTTCTCCCGCCTTCAGGTTTGCTCAGGTCCAGTTGTGCAATAATGGATTCTATTTCTTCATAGCTTAAAACATCCGGCAAAGCCCTTTTCAGTTTAGGCGCTTCCAGCAGGGTGGTGGGATCAATGCGTGTAATGTTTTCCAGCAAACAGTATTTATAAAATGACTTGATACCGGAAATGATCCTGGCCTGTGAAGTGGATGTCATACCAAGTTCAGTGATCCATTTCAGGAACTGCTGCAGTTCTTTCAATCCGATATCGCCGGGATTCTTTAAAGAAGAAGCCTCCTGCAGGTATTGCGTTAACTTGTCAATATCCCGCAGGTAGGCTTCAATGGAATTATCAGCCAGTGATTTTTCCAGTTGCAGATAGGCTTTGAATCCTTTTTTGTAAGCCTCCCACATAATAAGCGTTTATAGTTGGTACTTTATTTCAGTTCAATGCTTTTTGATTTGACCTGCCATTCATCACCGATCTTCACTTTGGCCCAAATACTTGTAGGCGTAATATTTACTGAATCGATAAATTCATGTATTGCGTCATAATTAATGTCCAGTTTTTGTCCGAAGGTCATCATGGCCTGTTTGCCGGTAGTCATTTCTTCCACAAAGAGGTTGCCGCGGTCTGAATAGGCAATGAGCCCATTAGCAACAGCAAATTTGGGGTCAAACGAATTAATGGCGCTGGTTTTGCGGCCAAGCGGATCACGTCCGTTGAAAGGAATTTTCAGGAGATAACCACGGCCATTGCTGCAATCGTTAAAAGCCACCCACGCATAACTGGTATCTTTAATAAAGCAGCTAACAGCCTGGGGATTCAGTTTTACAGGGGCGCCAACAAGGTCAGGTATTCCCAGCTTACGGTTATCACCCATGCCACTGTAGCTCCAGGCAATGGTGTCTGCATTGCAATTTGCAGCACTGATATACACATAAGGTTTCAGGGGATGCGCGTCGTCAACAAATTTAAGACTGTCTTTCAGGCAAATGGTATCGCAAAAAGAAGGCGGACCGCCCGCAGATTTGCAGGAACTGAAGGCCCAGGCGATGGATACGGTGACAACGAGCAAAAGAACTATTCTCATATTTTATTGGTTTAGTGAGGGAAACAAAAATAACCAATGAGCTGCTTCGGGAGGAAATAATTTTTTGAACGGCACTATATTAACTTACAGTAAGCCCTTGCACAAAACTTAATTTTATCTCCCCGATCTAAGTACATCCTTCCCGTCCTCCCCGCCTTACCGGTAAAAACTTACCGGTAAGGCGGGGAGGACGGGAAGGGCCTACTATTGTTGTGAATTGTGTTATCCTTTTAGTAGTATCTTCGGCGGTATGAGCGAAATGAAACCCATTAACCTCCGTGCATTTAAAAAGACGGCCCTGAAAAACAAAGGGCGTTTCAGACGTTTCCTGTCAAAACTGGAAAAGGAACCACCGCGTGGGCTTGAAAAATTGACTGTTGCAATTGAAAAGGAAGTATGGAAAGAAGTGGATTGCCTTTCCTGTGCCAATTGCTGTAAGACGATGACGCCTACTTTTAATAAGGCCGATCTGAAAAGGATCTCCAAACATTTTGGTCAAACCCCGGAAGAATTTGCGAAGCAATGGTTGAAAAAGGAGAGAGGTGGCGACAGGGATTGGATCAATAAGACCGAACCTTGCCAGTTTCTCAATCTCAAGGATAATAAATGCAGTATTTATGCTATTCGCCCTGCTGATTGTGCAGGATTCCCGCATCTGCCAAAGAAAATGAAAGATTATGTGCATGTGCATAAGCAGAATATCGAATATTGCCCGGCAACATATAAACTGGTAGAGAAGATGATGACACGTATACCGTAGTCATAGAAATACATCTTGTAACAAAAAATATTCTGCTTCTTTATTCCTGTGCACGGTAATAGCCAGGATATCATATTGTATCCATTTATATCCTGGATGGAGGAATAGGAATCTGGTGGTAGCCCGCTGGAGGTATTTGAATTTTTTACGGGTAACTTTTTCTTCCGGGCAAACGCCAGGGAAAAATCTCCTGCATTTTACTTCGATAATATGAAGAATGCTATTCTTTCTCGCTATGATATCGATCTCATAATGAGAATACCGCCAATTGAGATGTAAAATTTCGTAGCCTTTTTCCTTTAGCCAGTCCACAGCCATCTTTTCTCCTTCTTCTCCTAACTCATTATGTAGTGCCATAGTGTATCTTTACCTTTTATATCAGAAAGGTAAAAGCTTCAACATGCAGGACATTGGGAAATTAACAGGAACTGTAAAGCATTATGACTGGGGCGGCGACGTTTTTATACCGGCTTTGCTTGATGTTTTAAACGAAAAAGGAAAACCTTATGCTGAATACTGGCTGGGCGTTCATCCTCAGGCAGATTGTAAGGTGGTTTTTCCGGACAATACAGCTTTTTTGCTGCGTGATTATATTGCACAGGAAGGCGATAAGGTGTTAGGCGGCTATGTAAGCCAGCGGTTTGGCAATATGCCTTACCTGCTGAAAGCGCTTGATGTAAGAGACATGCTTTCCATCCAGGTGCATCCTTCAAAAGCGGAAGCGGAAAAGGATTTTGCTGCAGAAAATGCGCTTGGCGTGCCGCTTGATTCCCCACAACGTAATTATAAGGACAATAACCATAAACCGGAACTGATGGTTGCCATGGGTGAGTTCTGGCTATTACATGGCTTCCGCCCGCCTGCAAGCATGAAGCAGGTGCTGACGCAAACTCCTGAATTAACTTTCCTGCTTCCTGTTTTTGAAAAGGATGGTTATACCGCCTTATATAAACTGGTAATGGAAATGCCCCAGGAAGAGGTGAATGACCGGCTCAATCCTTTACTCAGCCGCATCCTTCCGTTATATAAAGCCGGTAAACTGGAAAAATCCACCCCCGATTACTGGGCCGCGAAAGGAACACTTACTTTTTCCCAACCAGGTAAAACCGACAGGGGAATATTTTCGGTATACCTGTTCAATCTTGTGCAGGTAGAAAAAGGTAAGGCTGTTTTCCAGGATGCAGGCGTGCCCCATGCTTACCTGGAAGGGCAGAATATCGAGATCATGGCCAGTTCAGATAATGTGTTGCGTGGAGGACTTACCAATAAGCATATTGATGTAAAGGAATTGCTGAAACACGTGAAATGTGAAGCTACCTACCCCGCCATACTGAATGGAGATAAGAAAGGACCGGAAGTTGTTTATAAAACTCCAGCTCCTGATTTTGAACTCAGCTCCCTTGAACTTAAAAAAGGCGAGATAGCCTCGCTGGATATTCTTACCACCGATATATTACTGCTTGTAAAAGGATCTGTACGGGTAAGCAGCCCGCATGGAACGGTAGAGATCAGGATAGGGGGGCCATCGGCGGTGCTTTTCCCTGCTAAAAATACACAGCTGCAGGCGTTGGAAGATAGCTTCGTCTTTAAAGCTACAGTCCCACAGCCATAGAGTTGGTCAGTAACCCACCAATTAAAATTTTCCCACTAAGACGACAAAGAGCACAAAGAAATAGTAAACCCTTTGTGCTCTTTGTCGTCTTAGTGGGAAAACACCTGAAAAAGCACTGAAATCCTATATCGTGAGATTAGCGTAATTGTTTTATTTTTGCTTATCCTGGGACCCAGGAAAAAATATTTGACCATGAAAATGAATAAATCAACAATCTGGGCATTTGTAATATTACTGGTTACAGCTTCTCTCTACCGCAGCTGGGATAGCCGTCCTTTTGGTTTTGCACCACAGATGGCCATGGCCCTTTTCGGCGGTGCTGTGATCCGCGATAAACGTTTTGCAGTATTGCTGCCCCTGCTTTCCCTGCTGATCTCCGACACACTGTATGAGATATTATATACAAACGGCTTAAGCTCCATCCAGGGCTTTTATGAAGGTCAGTTATTCACTTACATACTGTTTGTCGGCATCACATTCTTTGGCATGCTGATGAAAAAGATCAACTTCAAAAATGTACTGGGCTTTACCGTCAGCGGATCACTGATCTTTTTCCTGCTTTCCAATTTTGGAGTTTGGTTTGCAGGTGCAGGTTTGCAGAGGCCTAAAACATTTGATGGGCTGATGCTTTGTTATGGTGATGCCCTTGCTTTCTACAGGGATTATGGCCTGATCAATGGGTTTTATGGCAACCAACTGTTGGGCGACCTGTTTTTCAGCGGATTGCTTTTCGGAGCTTTTGTCCTTGTCAGAAATTATTTCTTCAAACCTGTTATTGTGAAATCCGAAGCTTAAGGATCAATCTTACTTTTTAAAAAGAGGGTGTCTCTCATTTTTTGAGACACCCTCTTTTTTATCTGTGTGCCTGCGCTGCTTATTCAAGCATCCCGAACCAGTATTTTTCATGCAGCACCTTTTCTTTTACAATTGCATTAACTCTCTTTTGGAACAAAGGGCAATTCAGTACCAGCGTATGGAACTCTCCATTCTCCCCGCAGGCATCAATGCCCATTGATTCCAGTTCATCCACTAATGCAGGCGTAAGCGTTTGCCCTATAAAGCGTTCGCCCATTATTTCATTACAGCTTACGATCATGGTTTCAATACCTGCGTCCAGCATTTGCAGCACGAGTTCTTTCCGGTTTTGCAGCCAGAGCGGCAACACCGCTTCCAATCCTGCTGCAGCGCACACTTTTTCTTCCCAATCGCGGTGCGCTTGCAGGTCGATGTCCCCGAACACGGCATGGCCGAGTCGATATTCTTCTTTCAGGGATCTTAACGCGGTAGTAAAATTCTTTTCATAATCATTCCATGAACTGCTGATCAGCTTCACCGGCAAGCCCGCTTCGGCAGCCTGTTGTTGCAATATAGCTGAGGGTATTCCATGCGAGCGGGAGATCTTTCCTTCTTCATTCAATACATTCAGCAACACTTTAGGTGAATAACCTGCTTCTTTTGCTTTCATTAAAGCAAAACAACTGTCTTTTCCTCCGCTCCAGGAGCAAAGAGTATTTTTTACGTTCATGCTGTTTAATTAAAACTTCAGGCTTCAGGAAAGAAGGGAATCTTTTTCATTCTCATATCCTGTGTCTGGTAACAGGTTCTTTCCATCGGCTGCTGCGGTGGCAAGCTCATCGCAGCGGTTATTATAAGGATTGTTGGCATGGCCTTTTACCCAGATAAACCTGATCTGGTGTTTTTGTGAAAGACGATGAAAGATCGTCCACAGGTCTTTATTCTTTTTTCCACCTTTGAAATCTGTAGCTATCCAGTTTTTCAACCAGCCTTGTTCCACTGCTTTTACAACGTACTGGCTGTCGGAATAAACAGAGACCTTCATCCCTTCTTTCTTCAATGCCTGCAAACCGGCTATCACAGCCATCAGTTCCATCCGGTTGTTGGTAGTGAGCCGGTAACCCTGGGATAATTCTTTCCGGTGTTGGCCTGCCATTAATATAGTGCCGTACCCGCCGGGACCGGGATTGCCACGCGAAGAACCGTCGGTGTATATAGTGATATCGCTCATTTAATAATTATTGTTTCTGTGCAAACAATGATAAGACCTGTCTTAAACCTGGAACACGCCTGTTTTCAATTCCCCCATGAATGGATTGTGGTCTGCTGCTTTTATTCCTTCTGAAATTAATTTTCTTGTATCAATAGGATCGATGATATCATCAACCCATAAGCGGGCAGCGGCATAATAAGGCGAGGCTTGCTTTTCATAACGCCCTTTTATTTCATCCAGCAATTGTTGTTCCTGCGCTGCTGTTACTTCTTTTCCTTTTGCTTTCATGCCAGCCACCTGTATCTGCAAAAGTGTTTTAGCTGCCTGGTCGCCGCCCATCACCGCAATTTTGGCTGAAGGCCAGGCATAGATAAAGCGCGGATCATAAGCTTTGCCGCACATCGCATAGTTGCCGGCTCCATAAGAATTGCCAATGATGATGGTGATTTTCGGTACAACAGAATTGGCTACTGCATTCACCAGTTTGGCGCCGTCTTTTATGATGCCTGCATGTTCGCTGCGGCTGCCAACCATAAAGCCGGTCACATCCTGCAGGAAAACAAGCGGTATTTTTTTCTGGTTGCAGTTCAGGATAAAACGGGCTGCTTTATCTGCACTGTCATTATAGATCACACCACCCATCTGCATTTCACCTTTTTTGCTTTTGACGATCTTGCGTTGGTTAGCTACAATGCCAACAGCCCATCCATCGATACGGGCATAGCCACACACGATCGTTTTGCCATAATCCTGTTTGAATTGCTCAAATGCAGAATCGTCTACAATGCGTTCAATGAGATCCACTATATCATAAGGTTTTCCATCGGCCGGAAAAAGTCCATACAGGTCCTGCGGATCTTTTTGAGGTGGGGCAGCCTTGATACGGTCAAACCCTGCTTTTTCTTTTTCACCCAGCATGGACATGATCTTTTTTACCTGGTCGAGGCATTCCTGCTCGGTCTTGAATTTATAATCGGCAATGCCGGATATTTCTGTATGTGTTACAGCGCCACCCAGCGTTTCTGTATCGATATCTTCTCCGATCGCTGCCTTCACGAGATAAGGGCCTGCCAGAAATATAGAACCGTTATTTTCCACCATCAGTGTTTCATCGCTCATGATGGGGAGATAGGCGCCGCCTGCCACGCAGGCACCCATTACGGCAGCGATCTGTGTGATGCCCATGCCGCTCATTCGGGCATTGTTGCGGAATATGCGTCCGAAATGTTCTTTATCGGGGAATATTTCATCCTGCATGGGAAGGTATACTCCGGCACTGTCTACCAGGTAAATGACCGGTAAATGATTTTCCATCGCCATTTCCTGCAGGCGCAGGTTTTTTTTGCCGGTGATAGGAAACCAGGCTCCGGCTTTCACTGTCTGGTCGTTGGCCAGTATCACACATTGGCGGCCGCTCACATAGCCGATCCCTGCTACTGTGCCGCCTGCAGGGCAACCGCCCTGTTCTTCATACATGCCATAGCCTGCAAAAGCGCCGATCTCGATAAAAGGAGCGTCTTTATCCACGAGATATGTGATCCTTTCCCGTGGTGTAAGCTTATTCTTTTCCTGCTGCTTTGCCTGTGCTTTTTTGCCGCCTCCTTCATAGATCTTATCCAGCTTTTGCTGCCGGTGGCTGAGCGACAGCTTCATGCTGTCTTCATTGCGGTTGAATTCGATATTCATATTTACAGATCGTTATGTGGCAAAGATAGGAGCTATCCCAGCTTTCTCCGGCAATAGTTGCTTCATTGGCTGCAACAAAAAAAGCCGGCGATTGAGGTCGCCGGCTTTTGCTATATGAGATTAAATCTTAGAAGTTGATACGAAGTCCCAATTGGCTGATATACCTCGCACTCAATCCTGGAACAGAGCTGGTGCTCAAGCCCCATGGTGTGCCTGTTTGAGGGTTAAACCTGTATTGAGGTGTAAGATTGCTGGCAGAAACATATCCTGCAAACTGTATCAATGAATACTGATCGAAATTCAGGAAGTAAGTTTTACCCCAGTTCCGGTTCAGCATATTGGTGAAGTTAGATACGTTGTAGCTTACTTGTACGGTATAAGTTTTGCCGCCCAATTTAATATTGAAGTCCTGCTGAACCTGCAGATCAATTACATGGGTGAAAGGCAACCTGGAACCGTTACGTTCAGCAAACTGGCCTCTGCGTTTGTTCAGGTATTTGTTCCCTGCAATATAATCTTCCAGCATCTGGCGCTGATCTGCCTGTGTATATGTTACGCCGCTCACTGTATTGCTCAGGAATGCCATTGACTGTATTTCTGAAGAAGTGGGGACGTAGATCAGGTCACCAAAGGCGCTGCGACCATTATCACCGATCATGCTGTTAGAGTAGATATAGCTGAATGGTGCTCCCTGCTGACCGTTGTAAACAAGGCTGATGGTTGTAGCCATCTTGTTTTGCAGGTAGCTGAACTTCTTGGATACATAAGCGCTGATGCGATGTCCCAGATCGAAGTCAGATGTAGAACGAACTACAAAGTTTCTTCCCTGAACAGTCTCCATGGTATTCCACTGAGAGTTGTTTTGGGAGCTGGTAGTTTCGTTGTTTACGATAGAGTTACCATATACCCAGTTAGCATTGAAGGCCCAGCCATCGCGGAAGGCTTTATCAATAGAGGCGCTTATGTTATAAGAGTAGCCTTTTTTACCTGGGTTATTGTACAACAGGTAGATGCCTGTGTAAGGATTAATACCGGAAGAACGCAGCGGAATATTGCCAGGAGTGCCGCTGAAAGAATATACATTCCTTGAACCTGGTCCAACAGATGTCATAGTTGGAGGTAGGATATTTACGTTCTGATAGTAGATCTCCTGCAGGTTCTTGGTGAATAAACCTTCAACTGTTACTGTCCATCCTTTGCCCAGTTGTTTGTCAACAGCAAGTGATGTACGGAAGATCTTAGGCAGTTTGAACTCTTTTGCCATCAGGTCCACCTGACCTTTAGAGTTAGCCAGGCTGATTCCAAAATCGGTAGAAGAATATTGATTGTATGGATCAGGTTTGAAGAACGGGGCAGGGACAGAAGCGATCTGTGTTGCTGTAGGATCAATACCTCCAACACTTACGCCATTGTTGTTATATACCCCACCAGGCCATACAAGTGGCATACGTCCTGTGAACAGGCCCACACCACCACGGATAGTGATTCTTTCTTCAGGTATGCGGTAAGTAAATCCAACCCTTGGAGAAACTGACCAGGGCACGTTGGCAATCTGTCCTGAACGTGCGCCATGGAGGTCGTAGTAAGGGGAGATTTTAGCAATCGCTGAATCGTTGAAGAAAGGGTCTGTTTTAGGTGTTGTCAGGAACTCAGTTTTGTCCAGACGAACACCCAGGTTCAGCGTAAAGCGATCATTTAACCTAACCTCATCATTAACGAAGAATGCAAGGTTGATGTATTTGAATGCTGCTGCAGAAGCTGTACTTTTTTCATTGTTGTTATCCAGCAGAGAGAAGCTGCGTTGATAACGGGTAGGATTCTGACCTGTCATGAACGCATTCAGGTTGGCATACGTATAGGTCCCGAAGTTATCGCGGATGAATACGTTTTTGGCGTCACTGTAAAGGTTGTCAGTACCAATTGTCATTGCATGTTTGCCCAGGTTGATCTTGAAGGCATCATACAATGTCCAGTTTTTTTGAGCCAGCAGATTAGCGCCGGAGAAGTTCTCAGTTCCGAATACATAACGGCCGGACCCATCGTTAATTGTTACACGAGGGAATGGCTGCCCGATCGGGTTCCTGTCATCCAGTACATTGGTATAGGTCAGCAGGAAACGGTTGGTACTGCCACGTTTGAAAGTACTTCTCAACTCGCCTGTGGCAGTATGGGAAGTAGTGGGGAAAATATAGCCGTTATTATAGAAGTTGATTGATGTAGTGGAACTGGATGAAGTATTGTATCTCTCACCGTCATTGTAACGGTAGCTGAAAGTAAGTTTGTTGGAGCTGTTAAGGTTCCAGTCAACTTTTGCAGTGATACGGGTAGCTTTTACTTTTTCGGGGTTGTCCAGGAAAGAACCGGGCTCATAACCAAATGTATTTCTTAAGTAGTTAGCTAATTTATTCACTGAATCGATATTGCCATTTCCGCGGTAAGTTGTTATATCGAATGGCTGTGGACGCTCTTCTTTCTGATATTCTCCCAATAAGAAGAAGAACAGTTTGTTTTTGATGATCGGTCCGCCAACCCTGAAACCATAAAGCTGGTTTTTGAATGGAGCGAGGCGGGTAGCATTTGCTTTGGGAACGCCTGGCGTTTTACCAGCAAGTTTTTCGTCCCTGTAATATCCCCATACAGATCCTGTAACGGTATTTGTTCCGGAACGGGTTGTCGCATTGATACCACCACCGGTGAAACCACCGATCGAGGCATCATAAGGAGATATAACTACCTGGAACTGATCGATAGCGTCGATAGAAATGGGATTGATATTGGCCTGGCCACCGTTTGTTCCTGATGCAGCAAGACCGAATACATCGTTATTAATAGCACCATCAATATAAAAGGCGTTAAAGCGGTTGTTCTGACCTGCGATAGAGATACCTGCTCCGTCTGAAGTCACTTTAGCCTGGGGGGTATATTTAAGATAGTCATTAAGGTTTCTGTTAACGGTAGGCATACCGCTTATTTTATCCCTACCAATGGCTGTTTCCGTACCAACCCGGCCACTATTGCCTGATCTTCTTGCTGCTACCACAACCTCAGTCAGGTTTCCTGCGGCATCAGGCAGTACTATATTAAAGTTTGCTTTGTCTCCAAGTGTGAGGAAAACATCGTTTCTTGTTTCAGGAGTGAAACCAACAAAGGAGAAAGTGATGGAATAAGGGCCGCCGGGCTGCATATTGTTTATGTTGAAACTGCCGCCGCTGCGTGAAATTACCCGGTAAAGTGTTCCTGTAGGTACGTGAGTCGCTGTAATTGTAGCTCCTACGAGTGGTTCATTGTTCGAACCCTTTACAGTACCGCCTATACTACTGTTCGTTTCTTGAGCCAATAAGGCAAAAGGAATAGCCAACAACAACACAAGCGATTGTGTGAGTCTCTTAAGCATATTAGTTAAATTTTCGTGATTGTGGTGCAAAGAAAGGGATTATTCCATTACTAAATATAGCCAAAATATTAACAAATTGTCACGCTATAATACCCGTGAAGGACAGTCTGCTAGGGGTTTATGCTGCTTTTATCCTTTAGCAGTTTTGTACTTATACCTACCGCCCTGGTCGCTAAGCAGCTGAATGTTACAGGTGTTTTCAAGCCAACTTTCGCTTCCTTTCTTTGTTTATTACCTTTGTAAAAATTATCTGTATGTTCGATTCCATAGAGGATGCGATCCGGGATATCCGGAATGGCAAAATGGTAGTGGTGGTAGATGATGAAGACCGTGAAAATGAAGGCGATTTTATTACAGCCGCAGCCAGTATAACCCCCGAAATAGTCAATTTTATGAGCAAGCATGGCCGCGGGCTGATCTGCGTGCCGCTGCCGGAAGACCGTTGCGATGAGCTTGGGCTCGAGCTCATGGTCAGCAACAACACAGCCCTCCATGAAACTGCTTTTACAGTTTCAGTTGACCTGCTGGGGAATGGCTGCACCACCGGTATTTCGGCCCATGACCGGGCAAAAACCATCCAGGCATTGATTGATCCCTTCCTGGATTCCAAGGACTTAGGCCGTCCTGGCCATATTTTCCCTTTACGTGCAAAAAAAGGCGGTGTGCTCAGAAGAGCAGGGCATACAGAAGCTGCTGTTGACCTGGCCCGGCTGGCTGGCTTTCCCGCTCCCTACGGCGGGGTGCTGGTAGAGATCATGAATGACGATGGCAGCATGGCCCGGCTCCCTGAACTGATCGAAGTGGCAAAAAAATTCGACTTCCGGCTTATTTCCATAAAAGATCTTATAGAATACAGGATAAAACGTGATTCCCTGATCGAAGAGATCGTTCGCGTGGACATGCCTACCCGGTATGGCGATTTTAAGCTGGTCGCTTTCAAGGAAAAAAACTCTGTGAACGAGCACCTGGCCCTTATAAAAGGGGAATGGGCAAAAGACGAGCCTGTACTTACCCGCGTGCACTCATCCTGCTTTACCGGCGATATCCTCGGCTCGCTCCGCTGCGATTGCGGTGAGCAGCTGCATAAAGCCATGGAAATGGTGCAAAAAGAAGGGAAGGGGGTGATCCTTTATATGAACCAGGAAGGCCGTGGCATTGGCCTGCTCAATAAATTAAAGGCTTACCGCCTCCAGGAAGAAGGGATGGACACTGTTGAAGCAAATCTGCATCTTGGTTTCCAGATGGACCAGCGCGATTATGGCGTTGGCGCCCAGATCCTCCGCTCGCTGGGCATCACCAAACTTCGTTTGATGAGCAATAACCCCAGAAAGCGCGTGGGGCTGATCGGGTATGGACTGGAAATTGTGGAAAACATCCCGATCCAGATCCATCCTAACCCGCACAATGAAAAATATTTACAGACAAAGAGGGATAAACTGGGACATGAACTGAATCACTGATTGGTAGTTTATTTCTGTTGGTGACAACAGAAATAAACGCCGGTTCAGGAAAATTCTAAATGGCAGTTATGGATTGTTCTTCCTGGTTGTATCAACAGCCTGCGGAGGGGGAATAGAATCTTTCTTATTCTCTTTCCTCTTTTTCTTGCCCCCAAAGAAATCAGTAAGATTATCGAATTCTTTCCGGTAAGCGATGCTGGCCCCGGACCTTTGTGTTCTCGCTGCACCGGTGCTGCTGGTGGTAAGATAATCGAGGTTTTGCCGGTAGAAAAAGCTGGCGCGGATCGTGCCGCTTTGATTGATCAGCCATTCTGCTGTTACATCAGGAAGGAATTGTACGTTTTGCTGGATGGTTGCCTGTAAGGGTACGTCAAGCGTGCTTCCCAGTGTTACAATAAAACGGTCTTTGAACAAAGAGATCGGCACATTCACATTAAAATTACTCTGGTTGATATTAAAGCTGTTGCTGCTTTGCTGATCAAGCAGGTTGCGGTTGTATACAGAACCGCTGAAGTTAATGCTGATATTGTCGGTCTTCAGGATTTTCGACAGTTCACTGTTCAGTTTTTTATTGATCTCATTGAAAAACAGTCCCGACAAACTGGAAATGGTATTATAGGTCAGTTCATTGATGGCAGAGCCGAACCCACCGGTATTAGTGGTAGCGGTTTCAGGCGGTGCAAAACTATTGAACACGATGAGGTAAGTGACCTGGCGATTGATCTCATTCTCGTTCTTCTCCATTTGCTCAATATTGGAAGCCACGGAAAAATCACTGTTCACTTTACTGTTCGGAGGGAATTCCAGGGTGAATTTAAAGTCGGGCGAAAACAGGTCGCCGGAAAGATCAACGATCACATACACATCTTCCCTTAATCTTGCGTAAGCATTATCAAAATTCAATGCACTTGCAAGCGGAGCAAAACTCACGTTCTCTGCGGTGTACATTGCTTCAAATTTGATCTTGGCATCGTAAGGGTCTCCACTCCAGGAAATATTATTGACGGAGCCTTTTTTGATCACGAACGGTTTTTTGAAGAACGACTGGAAGGTGAAAAGATAACTTCCTTCTTCAATGTCGAAGCTGCCGCGCATACTCAATTTTTCCGTGGTGCCGGAATGTATGTTCAATGAACCAGATCCCCTGCCTTCTATTTTATCACCGGTCAGATCGTCCAGGATCACTTTCACTGTCACCATGGGGTTGGCCGTCAGGTCCACATCATAAGTGATATTGCCTGCACCTGTGTTGAGGCTGCTATCGCTCATTTCCCGTCCGTATTTCCTTTCTACCAGGAAATCAGCAATGCCCGATTCCCGTGCTTTGGACGATGGGATGGTGACCACACTGCTATCGCTGGTGGAGGCAATGGCATCGATCTTCATAAAGAGCTCCGATTGCGGGCCTGACAAAGAGAAGGAGCCTGTACCTTTTACCCTGCCATAGAATTGCTGGTTATCATTATACGATGTATTCAGTACAAGGATAGGGCGGTTGTTTTCAGGCCCCGTGGTATTGGGTTTGCGGGTTGACACAGTGAGGTCAAAGAACATATCCTTGAAGGCATTGTGCTGGATGGTGCCGGTGAGGTATACAGGGTTGCCTGTAACTGTATCTTTCAGCACTATACCGCTCAGATCAATTTCCGTAGGTTTTAGTTCCAGGTCAGTGTCTTGGATCTTATAAAAGCATTGGGTGAAAATAACTTTCATGCCCGCATCCTGTAATCGCCCTTTGCCGGTGATCTGTAATTTGCTGAGCTCGCCATGCAACGTGAAGTCGCCGGTAACATATCCCGAGATATTGGTGAACAGCGTGCCTAAAAAACGTTCGAGTATGCTTAGCTGGAAATGGTTTGCTTTTAAGGCGATCTGATTTTTTTGTTGCTCCTCCGGAGTGCTCAGGAAAAGATTGACATCGAATGCCAGGTTATTGTCGACATTGACCGTATTGCCATTTACTTTCAGCTCCTTTGTTTTGTTTTCATAAGAAAGGCTTGCGGTCACATTCCCGATGGAATCATTATCGAGCCGGACACTCTCCGCCACTATATCTTTGGAAGAGATATACATATTGTCCATCGGGTCTTCTACCAGTATATTACCTGAAACAAGGCCTTCCAGCCTGTTATGCGGCATAAAGAAGGGAGCGAAATCACCAACGTTGATCTTTTTCAGTTCCACCAGCAGATCATTCCAATCGCCGGTTTCAGAAGGCTTGGTCCTCATCCTCACTTCCTGGTTGCTCTCCCGGAGCACCAGTTGACCACTGGCCGGTATATTATTCCGGAATTCCAGTTCTCCATTCTCCTCGATGGTCCAGGTTTTACTGTTCACCACAAAAGAAGACGGCTGCATCTCTATTTTCACGCCATTGTCGAACGTCAATACGCGCGCATTGATATTGGCGCGGTTAATAGCCTGGTTGGCCCCTGTATATAATTTCACCAGCGATGTATCATTGTGTGCTTCCACGCGGAAGATTGCCAACGGTATATTAAGGCTGTCGCTGACATTGATATTGGTAACTGAGCCAAACACTGAAAGACTGTCTGCTGTGCCTTTGGCCGTTAACCGGAAATCATCAAAATTGTATTTCTGGTATTTGAACTGTGGTATTTCCGCATTAAGGTTAAGCTGATTGTTGCCAGTGTGTACATTACCATAGATATGGCTGTTGTCAAAACCGGCAAGGCTGCTATCGATCAGTTTTATATACTGATCGATATACTTGGTAGTGATATTGAAAGTAAGTGAATCATTTTCCGGCAATTTGCTTGGCGGTTGCACATAGGCCGGATAATATTTGTTCAGGAATAGCTTAAATGCATCGGGCAGATCAAGGATACTGAAGTTACCTGCAATGTCTGCCTCAAATTCATTGGAACGGGCTGTAAGCGTTTTTATTCCGTTGATGTATTCGGATGAAACGATGAGTGAATCGAAGGGGAGCGGGTTGCCGTCTTTGGATAAAGAGGCATCGGTGATGCTGGCATGCCCAAGGAAATTATCAATGCTGTTACCGGTGAAATCGAGATTGAACTTACCGGCAAAGGCAAGATCATCATGGGTCAGGTTCAGTTTTTTGAGATTGGCTTTTTGTACTTCTGCGAGGAAATTGAAAGTAGGCTCCTCTGCATTATTGAAATCGATGATGCCATTCAGTGTCAGTTGCGCTTCAGGATCATCAATGGATGCCTGCCCGTCAAATCGTTTTTTATCCAGCTTGCCTTTCAGCACGATATTGTTGTAGCGGTAGCCATTGTAATCAGCAAAGCGGATCTTGCCGTCTATATCTGTTTGCAGTGTTTTTATATTGAACCCTTTTCCTTTTACTGACCCGTTAAGTGCTACAATGCCGATCTTACTGTCTCCCAGGAAATCGCCCAGTTTAAAATAGTCGGTAGCAATGGTCCCAGAATAGATCGGTTGCTGCTTTGCAGGCAGTTTCATGTTAAGGTCGCTGGTAAGAATGCCGAGATTGGTTTGAATGGTACCGAATGTTACGAAGTCGCGTATAAACCCTGTAAAGTTTCCATTGAAACGAATGAACTGCAGCTTGCGGAGATCAGGTTGTGTAACGTCACGGATGGCGGGTACAAAGGCTACTGCATCATTGTAGGTTGTCCTGAAATCATTTGCCTTGAAATCAATAAAGGTCTGGTTGATATCCGGGAGGCCGGTCATGCTGATATCTCCGTTGAGCAATGTATTATTGCCAGCCTGTATAACGAGGTTGCGGCCATAGAGATCATCCACTGCACCGCGGATCACACCTTTCAGCGTGATATTCTTTTTCCAGGTCTTCATGGCAGGGGCGAAAAAAGCGATATCATCACTGTCAATCTCCGAATTATTAAAGCGGCCCTGCATTTTTACAGCATGGATAAAATCATCCAGGTCGCTGATCCGGGTGAAGTGCATGCTGAAATGATCGCGGATAATGCTGTTGTTGGTCTTAATATTGAGTTTGTCAAAACTCATTTCCTGCGGGGTGACTTTTACATTCGCCACCATATCCTTCACTTCAAACCCGCTGCGTTCCCTGGTTTGCAGGTTGAGTAAAGCCGTGATGGTATCTTTTTCCCAGCGAAGACCTGTGAAGCTGGTATTGATTTTTGCAAATTCAATATTCTTTCCATCAAAAACCCCGGCCTCGGGTGCTGAAGCTGTAGAGCTGCCGGTTTTAAATGTGCCATTGGTGATTTCCAGTTTATCTGCCTCGATCACCCATCCTGCACTGTTCCATTTCAGGGTGGAGTCGGTGAGGGAAGCTTTGGGAGATGCCTGGCTGCTGTCCGCCGGGGCCGGTTTGCGGCGGGGATAATTATATAAGCTGAAATAAGGGTCGACAATATGGAGCGAGCCAAGGCTGATTGTTCTTTTCGACAGGTTTATATCATCTGCACTCAGGGAAAAAGAAGACAGCCGTACGGTCATATCCTGACCCAGCCATGCATCTTTTTTTACAAAAGAAATATTTTTAAAGTCGATCTGTTTCAGGTTCAGTTGAGTGCTGCCTTCCGATTTACCGGAAGAAGGAGAGGTGAAATAATCGATCAGGAACTGGTGGTTCCAAACAGAATCGGTGCGTTGCATTTGGATAACTGCATCTGAAAGCCCGATATATTTCAGCTCGATATTTTTTTTGAAGAAAAACCAGTCGGTAATACGTACTCTTACTTCACCGGCATACAATAAAGTATCCTGGTGCTGATCTTCTACCAGCACACCCTGCAGGTGCATATTATTGAAAAGGGAAAAATCAACTTTTTTGATCTCGACTCTGGCATGGAGATCTTTGGAGAGCCGCTTGGTCACCTTTCCCACGATCCAGTTCTGCCCGAAGGGTGTTTGAATAAAAAGCCAGGCCGCCAGTACCAGTAACAGCAATGACAGAAATACCCAGCCGACTATTTTTTTAAATCTTTTCAGGTATCCCTCAATTTAAAAAGTGTAAAAATACGCAATCACGGCCTCAGGGCAAATTTGGTACACATTTAATGTTTAATCCTTTGGTAGACCCGGAAATTCAGCAAAGGTTTGATGAAAGACAGATTTTGCGAGAACTTCCAGTAAATTGCTCCAAAAACTGCAGATGAAAAAGCTTCTTCTTCTTTTTTCACTTTTCTTTTTCGAAAAACTGGTGATTGCGCAGGCCAATACGGCTCCCGGGAACAAATATGTGCTGGTGATCCATGGTGGTGCCGGCACCATTCTCAAAAGCCAGATGACCCCTGAAAAGGAAAAAGCCTATACCGAATCCCTGAATGCTGCGCTGGAAAAAGGGCAGGCTGTTTTGCAAAAAGGAGGCACTGCACTCGATGCGGTGGAAGCAACTGTCCGCTACCTGGAAGATAATCCCCTGTTCAATGCCGGAAAGGGTGCGGTATTCACCAATGAAGGAAAAAATGAGCTGGACGCCGCGATCATGAACGGGCAAACCCTGGCTGCAGGTTCTGTGGCCGGTGTTACCACTATCCGCAATCCTATCACAGCCGCCCGTGCCGTAATGGAAAAAAGCCCACATGTGATGATGGCAGGAAAGGGTGCAGAGAAATTCGCTGCACAGCAGGGGCTTGAAATAGTTGACCCTTCTTATTTCTACACAGAAGAACGTTGGAAAGGTTTGCAGCGTGCTAAAAGGGAAGACTCGCTCAAGGCAAACCAGCCGGGAGCATTGAAACAGCCGGAGAATAAGGATTATAAATACGGAACAGTGGGTGCGGTTGCGCTCGACCAGCATGGCAATCTTGCAGCAGCTACCAGCACAGGCGGTATGACCAATAAAAAATTCGGCCGCATTGGTGATGCGCCTATCATCGGTGCCGGCACTTATGCGAATAACAAAACAGTAGCCATCAGCGGCACCGGCTGGGGCGAATTCTTTATCCGCCTGGTAATGGCCAAAAGCATCAGCGATATGATGCAATATGGAAAAATGACCCTGAAAGCAGCCTCCGATGAAATGGTGATGAAACAATTGCCTGCATTGGGTGGAGACGGTGGTTTGATTGCAGTGGACAAGGATGGCAATATCGCCATGCCATTTTGTACAGAAGGAATGTACAGGGGATTTGTGAAGGAGGGCGGTGAAAGAACGGTGAAGATATACAAGGAATAAACAGCAAGTCATAAACTTCCTATCTTCCAGATAAAATCTTTTCATGCACAGGTTATTACTTGCCTGCATTCTGATCTTCTCCATTTCAGCTTCGCTGCAGGCGCAGCGTTTTGGCGGCACGCCCCCGGGAGTGGAATGGAGACAGATCAATACCGATACGGCCCGGATCATTTACCCTGCCGGGCTCGACAGTCAGGCACAGCGGGTGGCATTGCTGGCGCATTACCAGGCATCACAGGCCCCGGCTTCATTGGGCAGGCAAATACATAAGATCAATATCGTGTTGCAAAACCAGACCACGATTGCAAATGGTTATGTTGGCCTGGGCCCTTACAGAAGTGAATTCTATTTAACCCCTTCACTGAATAATTTCAACCTGGGCAGTTTATCATGGACAGATCAACTGGCAATACATGAATTCAGGCATGTGGAGCAGTTCAATAATTTCCGCAATGGCATCAGTAAAGCATTTTATTATTTGTTTGGCGAAGAAGGGTTTGCCCTGGCAGTGAATGCCTCAGTGCCGGATTGGTTTTATGAAGGTGATGCCGTGTATAATGAAACCGTGCTCTCGAAGCAGGGAAGGGGGCGATTGCCTTTGTTCCTGAATGCCTACCCGGCGCTTTGGCAGGGCGGCAAGCAATATTCATGGATGAAACTGCGCAATGGATCATTGAAGGACTATGTTCCTGACCATTATAACCTTGGCTACCTGCTGGTGAATTACGGGTATGAAAAATACGGGCTTGATTTCTGGGCCAAAGTGACGCATGATGCTACGTCTTATAAAGGTTTGTTTTATCCTTTTCAGAAAGCAATAGAGAAGTATAGCGGAATGTCTTATCCGGCATTCAGGGAGGCAGCATTTAATTATTATAAAAAAGATACAGGCTATAGCCAGTTGCCCGCAGCGGTTTTGCCGGTGAATAAAAAAGTGGTGACGGATCACTTGTATCCTTATGTTCTTTCACCGGACTCTTTGCTGTATTTAAAGACGGCTTATAATAAGCGGCCGGCTTTTTTCATCAAAGATCAGCAGGGTGAACACCGGTTGAGGACAAGAGATATTGCAATAAACGATCAGTTTGCCTACCGCAATGGCAAGATCGTGTATGCTGCATATGAAAATGACCCGCGCTGGAGATGGAGGGATTACAGCGTCATCAAAGTGCTGGACATACATAGTAAGCAACAGCAAACGATCACCCATAAAACAAAATATTTCTCACCTGATATTTCGCCTTCAGGGCTTAAAGTGGTGGCAGTGTATACGGGTCTGAAGGGGCGTAGTGAATTGCATGTACTGGATGCGGCTACCGGTCAAAAACAATCGGCGATCAGCGCAGCAGATATCGGTTTGTTCACTGATCCCAAATTCATGTCTGAAGATTCGGTTATTTCAGCCGTGAGGCTGACTGATGGCAGAATGGCCCTGGCTGTTTCCAGTTTATCAAACGGCAGCACAGTAAGGCTGACACCGCCTTCCTTCAATGTGATCGGTTTCCCCTGGGTAAATAACGGCACTGTATACTTTTCTGCATCATACAAGGGAAATGATAATGTATTCTGTATCGATTGGAAGGATAAGCAGATATATCGAGTCAGTAACTGGCCTCTCGGCGATTATTTCGCTAACGCGGCAGAAGGCAGGCTGGCCTGGTCATCTTTTACTGCCGAAGGCTTTCAGTTGCAGCAGGCAGATGAAGCTTCGCTTAACCGCGAGTTGATAACGCCATTGGAAATACAGACCCTGCAACCGGCTTACCCGGTAGCGCACGCCAGTGATATAAAAGAAGTGGTGCCCGGAGGTGAATTGCCTTTGCGATATTTCTCCAGCAGCAAGTACAGGAAAGGCACCAGGCTGTTCAATTTTCATAGCTGGCGTCCGTATTATGAAGATCCTGAATTCACTTTTTCGCTGTATGGACAAAATGTATTGAACACGCTGGAAACACAACTGTATTATTTATATAACGAGAATGACCGTACAAGTGCGGTGGGAGCAAGTGCTACATTCGGTCAATGGTTTCCTTATCTCAGCATCGGCTCGCAATACACATTCAACAAGAGCGTAGCCGTTGGTAATAAACTAAAACAGTGGGCACAGCTTGATTCAAGGGTTGGGTTAAGCATTCCTTTAAGCTGGACAAGCGGGCGGACGCATAAGCAATTCGTGGCCGGCACCAATTATTTCTACCGCAACGATTTCAACAAGGGTCTTTATAAGGATTCATTCGTACAAAACAATTTCAGTTATCTCCATCATTACCTGCAATGGGCGCAGCAGGTGGAAGCGGCCCCGCAACATATTTTCCCCAGGTTGGGATACAGCCTGTCTGCTGAATACCGGTATGCGATCAGCAAATATGATAGCTGGCACTGGCTGGGTGGCGCTTCGCTGTACCTGCCCGGGTTTCTTCCTGCACACAGTATTGTTGTGACCGGGGGCTACCAGGAAACAGATACGTTGAATACACTCTTTAGCAATCGTATGGCTTATTCCCGGGGATATAATGAAGCATACTTTGCACGGATGTGGCGTACTTCCCTGAATTATCATTTCCCCTTGTGGTATCCGGATTGGGGATTTGCCAATATTTTATACCTGAAGCGTATCCGTGGTAATGGGTTTTATGACCTCACTAAAGTGTATTCAAGAGATAAAACAGCAACCGCCAACCAGCGAAGTGTTGGCGGAGAATTATTCTTTGACACCAAATGGTGGAACCAGTATGAACTGAGCTTTGGATTCCGTGTCAGTCATTTGCTCGACAAGGATTTTTATACAGGAAGGAAAGGGGAGACGGTGTTTGAATTTATTATGCCGGTATCCATTTTTCCGAAGTAAATGTTGTTCGTTGGCCGATACACAAACCGGCTATCGGCCAACGAACAATGCCTTTCCTTAAGTACTCTTCAACTTTGCAACCAGTGCCACATACTCTTCCATTGCCCCTTCCTTCGTCTTTCCTTTTAAACCAGACCATGCTTCATGCTTGGCTTTGTTCACAAAATCAAATGGGTTGGAAGGCGGATCAGTATTTACATCTCCTTCTGTAGCCTGTTTATAGAGAGAATATAATTGCAATAAGATATCATTGCCAGGTTTTTCAGACAGCGTTTTACTATCGGCAACTGCTTTTTCGAATTGTTCTTTCAGTTCCATCATTATTGGTTTTACTGGGCCGTTTTTATTTTGTCAGTTCTTCTACAACATGGCCAACCGTGCCATTGGGCATTTGGATATGCAGGAGAGCTGCAACTGTTGGAGCAATATCCGTCATATATGTTTCACGGTTGGTTTTGCCGGGTTTTACTTTCCAGCCAAACCACAGCATGGGAATATGTGCGTCATAAGGATTCCAGGTACCATGGGTGGTGCCTTTATATCCGCCGTCGAACCATTGCGGCATGAAGACGAATTGTATATCGCCGCTCAGTTTTTGGTTATAACCATTGTTTACCCTTTCTTTAATGGTATTGGGCAGAGTGGTTTCAGCAAGCTCGTGCAGGTCGAATGCGCTCATGATAGCAGGATGCTGGCGGAGCTCTTTGATCGCCCATTTTTTAAAATCGTCCTGTTCCACTTTGTTTGCTTCCAGTGCAGAATAATTCAGGTAAAGCTGGTAGTTCATCACCTGCTCGATCGCATTTTTTACACCGAATTTCTTTTCGGCATTTTCATTCAGCCATTTCCTGATCTCCGCATCGTCAAATGCACCGGCAGGGATCCTGTTTTCCTTCATGAATTCAGGTACATGGGCCGCACCATGATCGGCTGTAAGGAAAACGAGATACTGGCCTTTACCCAGTTTGGCATCGAGGAAGTTGAAGAATGCCCCCATTTCTTTATCCAATCGCAGATACACATCTTCCGCTTCAATAGAGTTAGGACCAAAAGCATGACCAACATAATCGGTAGAAGAGAAGCTGACAGTAAGAAAATCAGTAGCACCTCTTTGCCCCAGTTGTTCACCATCCACAGCAGCTTTGGCCATTTCAAAAGTGTAAGTGTTGCCATAAGGTGTAGTACGGAATGTTTCATACTTATCCTTGGTAATGGAAGCGGTGAGATGAGGGAAAGTATTATCCTCTCCGCGCAAATTCGACTCGTAGGATTTATCGTCTGCCGTGCTTTGTTTGTAAGTATTGATAGGATAAAGCGTGTTCCAGTTTTGCTGGAGATATTGATCAGGCAGTTTTTTATCATTGATCTTTTTTACCCAGGCAGGCAGGTCATTCATATAATAAGTACTCGTGATCCAGCCGCCACTGCTGTTGTCGAACCAGTAAGCAGCATTCGCTGAATGGCCTGCAGGTAAAATGGCGCCACGGTCTTTCAGGGCAATACCAATGGTTTTGCTGTTGAAATTGGTGGCCAGCCGCAATTCATCCGTGATAGTGGTGGTCCACATATTCCTGGGCGACATTTTTCCGGCTGTGGAATTGCTTCCAACAGTATTCACGGTGGTATCTTCTGCGCAATACCACGACCTTTTCAGGTCACGGCGGTACCAGCTGTTGCCGATGATGCCGTTAATGGCAGGCACGCTGCCGGTATAAACAGCTGTGTGGCCTGCAGCAGTATAGGTAGGCGTGTAAGGAATAAAAGTGTTCTCGCAATTGAAACCCTGGTTCAGCATACGCTTGAAACCATCGGGAGAATAACGGTCATAATAGCGGTAGAGATAATCCCAGCGCATCTGGTCCACTACTATGCCAACTACCAGCTTGGGCCTTTGAAGGGGCTGGGCAAAAATCGAGTTGCTACAAAAAAGAAAGAACGAAATAATCAGAATCGTCAACCGGAACATAGGTAATACTGTTTTGCACAAAAGTAGGGGATTATGAGAGAGTTAGAGAGAGGTAATATAATGGTAATAGATAACCCGTATTCGATGCTTTATTTTCGATTACGAGGTTGGAGAAAGCAATTATTTTTTGGGGATAAATGCCCGGAGTAGCGTAATAGCCACGGATTTTTCCGCTATGACAATTATTTATTACTTATTGGTAATCAATTTATTGAGATTTGTTTTTACAGCAAGCCCTATTTCTCCCCGGTAGATTTTCCCTGTTAAACTACTATTGCAAAGCCTTTGCCTGCGATGTATTTTGTGACAAATTCAATGGTATGATAAAAACCAGTTTAGTTGTCAAAGTATTCCGTTACGTACTTTTTGCTACTGTCTTTACTCTGTACCTGTTGTTGTTGTAAGTTAGCCGGAATAAAAAATTGCCAGGTTTCCTGGCTTTAAAAGCGATCCGATGTACCGGACCGCTTTTTGTTTTTTGCCCCATTACCTTTGCGCCATGTACAGCAAGCAGGAAGCCTCTTTGATCCGTAAAGATTTCTGGACCAGCCTTGGATTATATATGCGCCCTTTACGAGGTGCAGACGGTGAGCCGGTAAACTGGCTTAATTATAAAACCGGTATCAAGCATATCTACTTCCGTATGGATGCCAATAATAAAATGGCTTCTATTGCTATCGAACTTTCCCATCCCGACAATGAATTACGCCAGCATTATTTTGAGCAATTGCAGTTGCTCAGGTCAATACTTATACAGGAAACGGGTGAAGACTGGGAATGGGAGCCTGATAGTTATGATGAAGATGGCAAGCTTTTCAGCCGCATTGGCACACGTATGCCAGGCATAAATATCTTCAACAAGGCCGACTGGCCTGCGATCATTTCTTTCCTGAAGCCAAGAATGGTAGCACTGGATGCATTCTGGTACCAGGTAAAAGATATCGTAGAGAGTTAGGCATCCGGGCAACAGGAATAGCCTTCTTTAACAAGGTGGGGATTATTTTCAACAGTGACCCAACAAAAAATAAACGATCGCGAACACAACGAGAAATCCGAAGCATCCGCCTCCCCATTTATATCCGGCATAACCGGCAATAAGCGTCTTTAGCCAACCTTTCATATTTTATTCTTTGATCAATGATGTTTAAAATATTGTATCTCCCTTTCATGCTTCTTCGCTTCTTCCAGGCTGCTGAACGTTCCCAGGTTGCGGCGCTTGTTTGTTTTGGGGTTTTTCTTCCGTGAATATATGCGGTATTCACCTGATTTTAATTTCCGGATCATAACAAACGTTTTTCTAAAAAAGCCAATTAATATGCCAGTCCTTCCTTCATTGGCATGAAACTTACACTTTACCCGGTAAAATAAGCAATATGAGGCTGACCCCTGTAATAATCAGCATAGTTGCCGGTGCAATATTACTGGCTCAGTGTGATATGCCCCGTAAAAAGAAAGAGGAACCAAGTCATCCTCAAAGGCCGGCCCCTCCTGTGTGGAAAAAACCTGCTCAAAAGATCAGTTATCATGCAGAACGGGCTAAAGAATGGTCCCGGAAAAAGAAAGACAGCCTGACCAGCGCTCAACAAAAGATCATCATGGTGGTAAACAGGGTAGATATGGCCAACCTTCCCAGCCTTGACTCCTTAATTATACCCAATGATCTTTCAGGTGATATAGTATACTATCTTCCTTTTCCTTTGCATTTACCCTCTCTGGATGATGTCAGCAAGATCGTTTTTTTCTCTTACCCGGCGCAGGCATTTGCTGCTTATGAATACGGTAATCTCGTGTATGCCGGTCCAAGCAATATGGGGCGGAAAAAAGACCCCACGCCAACCGGGCTTTATTTTACCAATTGGAAAGCGGAAGAAACTACCAGCACCTTTAATGATGAGTGGATATTGAAATGGAATTTTAATATCCAGAATAAAGCAGGCATTGGCTGGCACCAATATGCGCTGCCCGGTTATCCTGCATCAAATTCCTGTCTCCGCTTGCTTGAAGATGATGCACGCTTCCTCTATAAATGGGCGGATGAATGGAAACTGAAAGGAACAGACAGCATCATTCTCAAAGGAACGCCTGTTGTCGTGTTTGGTGCTTATCCATTTGATGGACGGAAACCCTGGTCCAATCTCGTTGCCGACCCTCATATACTTGACATTTCTGCCGGTGAACTGGAAGACCTGGTAAAACCTCATTTGCAGGAGATATTGAATGCACAGGAAAAAAGATGGTCATTTGTTGCGAAGCCGAAGTAGTACAAACCAGGCAAGAAAAAAGATGAAAGTGATCTTTTGGACCACCGGCAGATAATAACGCTGCCCGGAATAATACAACCAGGTATTCAAAAATCCAAGCAGGAACCCGATCACACCTAATGCAAAAAGCAGGAACATTCTTTTGCGGTAAAGCCCTGCTAATGTCAGCAATATAGCCGTAAAGCCAAGTGCCGAAGCAGTATTGATCACTTTGTCATGATCGTATGAAAACAGGAGGAACAGTATGATCATGGAAAGAACACCGCTCAGGGAAATAAACTTCTGCAATGGCCTGGAAAGCGGAAGATGGGAAGGCACAAAAAACCAGATCAAGGCCAGGCTTACCGCAAGTACACACATGGCAGAGATGGCCAGAGGCCTGGCTGTATTGGGCTGGTTGCTCTGTGAATAAGAAGCCATCAGTTCACACCAGTAATTGTGCAGCCAGTTAAAACCTTTTGCATGCCTGTCGATATCCGACCCCCCGGGATATAATAGGGTAGCGATAATATACAGCAGGCTAAATAAAATGATACCCGCAACCGGTAAATAAACCGGCCATTTTCTTGTAGCCTGTGTCAGCGTTTGTTGTTTGGATAAATTCATCAATACCTGTTCGTGGATTATGTTTGCTGGGGATAGCCGGGCAGACTAATGTAGGAAAGTTTGTTTATAATTTAAGGCCAGGCTCCAGGTTGCGGACTACCGACTCCTGACTCTTTTTTACTACCTTTGCACCCTCGAAAACCGCCTTATGCGCGGTAACGGGTAAACTATACATGAAGAATATCCGCAATTTTTGCATTATCGCCCATATTGATCATGGTAAATCCACCTTGGCAGACAGGTTGTTACAAATGACTAATACTATCAGCGACCGGGAAATGATGGACCAGGTGCTGGATGATATGGACCTGGAGAGGGAAAAGGGGATCACCATTAAAAGCCATGCGATCCAGATCAATTATAAGGGCCCTGATAAACAGGAATACACTTTGAACCTGATCGATACACCCGGTCACGTCGATTTCAGTTATGAAGTGAGCCGTGCCCTGGCTGCCTGCGAAGGCGCCCTGTTATTGGTGGACGCCACTCAGGGTATTCAGGCGCAAACCATCAGCAATCTTTATCTCGCTATAGAAAATGACCTGGAGATCATCCCTGTGATCAATAAGATCGATATGGATGGAGCCATGGTTGAGGAAGTGGAAGACCAGATCGTTGACCTTATTGGCTGCAAACGGGAAGATATTTTGCATGCCAGCGGCCGTACCGGTCTTGGTGTGGACAAGGTACTGGAAGCAATCGTTGAACGTATACCACCGCCTGAAGGTGATGAAAATGCACCACTGCAAGCCCTGATCTTCGACAGTGTGTTCAATTCATTCAGAGGCATTATCGTTTATTACCGGATACTGAATGGTTCGATCCGCAAAGGGGATAAAGTTAAATTCGTTTCTACCGGCCAGGAATATGAGGCTGACGAGATCGGGATCCTGAAGCTCAAGATGACAGAGAAAAAGGAAGTGAAAGCCGGTGATGTAGGTTATATCATCACAGGGATCAAAAATGCCAAGGAAGTAAAAGTAGGGGATACCATCACGCTTGCTTCCAATCCTACTCCTGAGCAGATCAAAGGTTTTGAAGAAGTAAAGCCCATGGTATTCGCAGGTATTTACCCTGTTAATACAGACGAGTTTGAAGAACTCCGTGATTGCATGGACAAGCTGCAGCTGAACGATGCTTCGCTTACTTTTGAACTGGAAACATCACAGGCGCTCGGTTTTGGTTTCCGTTGCGGTTTTCTCGGCATGCTCCATATGGAGATCATACAGGAAAGGCTGGAGCGTGAGTTTGATCAAACAGTGATCACTACTGTTCCCAACGTAAGTTTTATTGCACATACTACCAAGGGTGAAACGATCCTGGTAAACAATCCTACTGAATTTCCCGACCCGGTAAAAACAGAAAGTATTGAAGAACCTTTTATCAAAGCACAGATCATTACCAAGCCGGATTATATCGGCAATATCATGACGCTTTGCCTTGGTAAAAGAGGTCTTCTGATCAACCAGAGCTATCTTACCCCAACAAGGGTGGAACTGATCTTTGAAATGCCGTTGACGGAGATCGTATTTGATTTTTATGATAAATTAAAGTCACAGACCCGCGGTTATGCTTCTTTCGATTATCATCCGATCGGCTACCGCGATAGTGATATCGTGAAAATGGATATCCTGCTTAATAGTGATAAAGTGGATGCGTTGAGTGCACTGATCCACCGCAGCAGGGCGCAGGACTTTGGCCGTAAATTATGTGAGAAGCTGAAAGAATTGTTGCCACGCCAGCAATTCCAGATCGCGATCCAGGCAGCTATCGGTGCAAAAGTGATTGCCCGCGAAAATATCTCTGCGATGCGTAAGGATGTAACCGCAAAATGTTATGGTGGTGATATCAGCCGGAAACGTAAGCTTCTTGAAAAACAGAAAGAAGGTAAAAAGAGAATGAGGCAGATCGGCAATGTGGAAGTGCCGCAGGAAGCGTTTCTCGCGGTGTTAAAATTAGATGACTAGTATTGAATGATTATATCCCACAAAGACACGAAGACCACAAAGAAATATCCTTTGTGGTCTTCGTGTCTTTGTGGGATACCTGTTTATGATGCTGTGCTTATTATCCTATTTTTCTCAGACCTCCTGTAAAAGATCCAGAACATGATCGGGAACACCAGCAACGTAAGAATAGTTGCCGTCACCAACCCTCCAATGATCGCTACCGCCAACGGTTTCTGGCTTTCTGATCCGATACCCGTTGATAAAGCTGCGGGCAATAACCCCAGCATTGCCATCAGCGCCGTCATCACCACCGGCCGGATCCTGGAAGTGACTCCCTGCCTGATCGCATCTGCCAGTGGCATCCTCTGCCGCAGGTTCTGATGAAACACCGATATAAGGATCACTCCATTCTGCACGCAGATACCAAACAAAGCAATAAAACCAACGCCGGCTGATATGCCAAAGTTGATGCCTGTAATATGCAATGCCAGGATGCCGCCAATCAAGGCAAATGGAACATTCAATAATATAAGTCCCGCGTCCTTTGCATTGCCAAAAGTGATGAACAGTAAAACGAAAATGGCAATAAGGCTGATCGGAACCACAAATGCCAGCTGGTTGGTCGCCCTTACCTGGTTCTCGAATTCACCGGCCCAGGCAATCGTATACCCTTTGGGTAGTTTTATAGTCGCATTCACCTTAGCCATGGCTTCTTTAATGGTACTGCCCAGGTCCCTTTCCCTGACGGTGAATTTCACACCAATGAAACGTTTATTCTCATCTCGGTAAATGAATGCAGGACCTGTTATTTTTTTCAGTTCCGCGATACTGCTCAACGGGATCTTACCTCCTTTCAGGGTAGGTACCATCAATGCCATGATATCGGTTTCATCTTTCCTGTATTCCGGACTGTAGCGGATACGCACATCAAACCGTTTTTCATCTTCATATTTCCCTGTAGCCGTTTTGCCGCCAATAGCCATTTCGATCACTGCCTGTGCATCGGCAGTTGATACTCCATATAAAGCCATTTTTTCTTCATCAAGGAGTACGCTGATCTCCGGCTGCCCGATATTCCTAAGAATGCCTGCATCCTTTATGCCGGGAATGTTTTTGATGTTTTGATAAACCTGGTCTGCCAGATCATCGAGTTTATTAAGATCATCACCGAATATCTTTACTGCATTGGATGCTTTGAAACCTGCCACTGCTTCTGCTACATTGTCTACCACTGGTTGGGAATAGTTATAAGTGATGCCCTGGAACTGGCTGAGTTCTTTATCCATTTCTTCTATTAACTGGTCCTTGGTCCTTTTCACTTTCCATTCCTTTGCCGGTTTCAGGTTTACCTGGAACTGAACAAAACCAAACCCATTCGGATCAGTGCCATCATTGCTTCGCCCGGTTTGAGACAGCACACCGTTCACTTCTTCAAACTCCATCAGTTTGCTCCGGAGTGTTTTGGTGATCTTCATTGATTCAGTGAGGGAAGTGCTCATTGGTAATTCTGCTGTTACCCATAGGGCGCCTTCATTCAGCTCGGGAAGAAATTCAGAGCCAAGGAATTTTGCTGAAGCAAACGTGAGTCCCATTACGGCAAATGCAGTGATAAGGCTTTTACGTTTATTCCTGAAACACCAGGCAAATGCACCACCAACTGTTTTATTGAAAAATCGGACAATGAAATTATCTTTCTCCCTTACATTCTTCCGTAGTAATATGGAACAAAGTACTGGCACCAATGTTAAAGTATTGATCAATGCGCCAAGCAGGGCAAACCCAAGCGTCCAGGCAAGAGGAGAGAACATTTTGCCTTCCACTTTCTGGAAAGTGAATATGGGAAGCAGGGCAGTAATGATGATGACTTTGGAAAAGAATACTGCTTTGCCCAGTTCGCCGCCTGTCTTTTTCAGCAAGCCGAGTTTTGACAATTTGTTGAACCGCTCCATTCCTTCTTTGTGCGATAAATGGGCGAGTGCTACAAACATCCCTTCCACCATTACCACGGCGCCGTCAATGATGATCCCGAAATCTATTGCGCCGAGTGAGATCAGGTTGGCCGTCATTCCCTTTAACCGCAAGCAGAAAAAAGCAAAGAGCAGGGATAAAGGAATAATGATGGAGACGATGACCGTCGTTCTCCAATCGGCCATGAACAGGAACACGATCACCGTTACCAGCACAATTCCTTCCAGCACGTTATGGGAGATGGTCTCCGTGCAATAAGCCATCAGGTTGTCCCTGTCGTAAAAGGTTTCCATTTTGATATCGGCAGGCAGGATATTCTCGTTTAGTTCCGCTACTTTCTTTTTAACGCGGGCCAGCACTTCAGAAGGATTTTCGTCTTTCCGCATTACCACAATGCCTTCCACCACATCATCATCATTGTTGAGCCCGGTTTGCCCTACACGTGGTAAGGCACTTTCTTTTACGGTGGCGACATGTTTTACCAATACCGGGGCATCCTGGTTCTGGTCAATGATGATATTTTCAATATCGCTTTGCTTGTCGAGCAAACCGATCCCTCTTACCACATAAGCCTGGTTGTTTCTTTCAATCACATCCCCGCCAACATTCAGGTTGCTTTTGGATACGGCATTGTATACTTCCAGTGGCGTGATATCATATTTCTGTAACTGTGTTGGATTAACCTGTATCTCGTATATTTTTTCCTGTCCGCCAAAAGCTACCACGTCTGCAACACCTGCAACTGATCTTAATTGCCGGTCGATGGTCCAGTTTTGGACTGTCAGCAAATCCCGGCTGTTCCGGTCCGGGCTTTTTAACACATACCGGAATATTTCACCGGTGGGGCCATAGGGTGGCTGCACTTCGGGATCAACACCATCGGGAAGACTAACCGTACGCAACTGGTTATTGACCTGTTGCCGGGCAAAAAAATCATCCACTCCATCTTCAAAGATTATTTTCATCACGCTCAGGCCAAACATGGTAATGCTGCGGACATTGGTTTTCCGCTGCACACTGTTCATCGCTACTTCAGTTGGCCGTGTCACAAAACGTTCGATCTCTTCAGCACTCCGGCCAGGCCATTGCGATACAATAATGATCTGTGTGTTGGTGACATCGGGGAATGCTTCTATCGGTGTTTTGATAAAACTGACGATACCCGCTATGATCAACACCCCGGTCATGAAGAAGGTGAAGAATTTGTTCTTGAGCGAAAACGCTACAATATTTCGGATAAACTTGTTCATGTAAATATTTTTAGGGCACTGTTACCGTACCCGTGTATGTTTGATAATTCCACTCATCGTATGCTGTTTAGTCGTTCAATGCATCATATACCAGTAAAGCATTTTTGACGATCACTTTTTCACCTGGCAGTAAACCGGCCAGCACATAGGTATTGCCGGCAGTGGTTTTCAGCGGCTCCACAGCACGGGTCTCAATACTGTCCTTCCTGTGAAAGATCATCAGGTAGTTCTTGCTTTTATCAAACACAACAGCTTCTGCAGGGATAGCAGGCAAATGCTGGCCATCTTCATAGCGGATGAAGACAGTTGCTGCCATCTCAGGCTTGAGTGCATAGCCGGGGTTGGGCAAACGGATGCGGATCTTGAGTGTTTTGGTATCAGGGTCCAGCACATTCAGGATCTTATCTATTTTCCCGGAAAATTTTTTCCCGGGATAGCTAAGCAGTTCCACTTCTGCAGGCATATTCAATTGCAGCCTGGCGATATCGGTTTCGTAAACATTTGCTGTTACGAACACTTCGTCTATCTGGGCAATGGTGAAAATGCTTTCGCTCAATCCCGCCGGCAATTGCATATCAGGGTTGATCTTCTTATCCGTGATAAAACCACTGATAGGCGCTACCACATTGTAGTAGGAACCTTTATTTACATGATAAATATTAAATACCTCTTTTACCCGGTTCAGTTCGGCTTCTGAAGATTCCACCTCTTTTTGTGCTGCCGCCACATCCCTGTCTGTATTCAATTTAGACTCGTTCAATTCCTGTGCGGCTTTCAGGTTTTTCTTTGCCACTACCAGGTCGGTTTCTGCATCGCGGCGTTGCTTTTCAAAATCGGCTACATCCGTGCTGCGGATCACAGCCATTACCTGGCCCTTCTTCACATAATCGCCGAGTGATACATTCAGTTTTGTTACATAGCCTGCTACAATGGGAAAGATATTGGCCATCTTATTATCTTCCGGTGTGATCTTACCGGAAAAACGGAGTTCATTCATGACCGGCCTGGTCAATGCAGTGTCAATGCTGATCCGGTTGAGCATGGTATCTGTTAGAATGAATTTGCCGTCTGCAGTTTCTTTGTTTGACGGATGGCTGCAAGCCGTGATCAGCACAGCCAGCAGAAAGCTGTAGAGTGATATTATAAAGAATTTCATAAGCTGTATTATTTAAATAGATGATGAAGATCAAAGGCGGGCGCCAAGTGTATATTCCAGGTCTTCCCAGGCCAGCCTTCTTTGTTTATGTAATTGGTTCAATTGCCGGATCGCCACATTGTAGTTTTCGAAAAAATCAACAAACTCCAGCAGGGAAATATTCCCTTTATTGAAATTCTCAATCATGCTGCGGTTCATTTCCGGGAAATCCTTATTAAAGCTTTGTTCGGAAGCCTTGTATTCTTTTTCCGCTTCCGCCAGCCTTGCCACGCTACCTGCTACTTCTCTATCCACTTCGTTCTGCTTATAATCGAGTGCGAGCTCTGCTGATTTGATCTGTGCTTTTGCAGCTTTGATATTGCCCTGGTTCCGGTTGAACAAAGGCAGGTCTATAGCAGCGCGGACAGAATACAGGTTGCTGACATAACTTCCATTCTGATCATATCCTGCTCCAACGGTAAGATCAGGCGTAGCCAGCGCACGCTGGTAGTTGTAGTTCAATTGCTCCTGCTTCAACTGACTTTGCTGTATTTGCAGATCGGAACGGTTTTGACGTGCGATGCTGGTAAGCATGGCGAGATCGGGCAGAGGTTTCGATTCCAGGCTTATTTTGTTGGGAGATACAAATGCGGTAGTGTCCATCAGCAATTGAAGTGTTTGCCGGGCGGTAATGGCATCCATTACTACAGTATTGCGGTCGGCACTCAACTGAATGTATTCGCCTTTCAATCTCACAGCGTCTTTTAAAGGAACATTTCCCTTGGCAGCCTGCACATCATAAGCGTTGATGATCTGCTGCAGTTGCCGCATTTGTTCGTTGTACTGGGCTATGAGCTCTTCTGCATAAGCGACTATATAGAAATTTTGCCGCAGCTCATATTTGAGTGAACGGAGCAATTCATAAAAAGCGAAATTGGCCTGTGCGGTTTGTTCCCTTGCCAGTAAGACCCGTTTATTACGTTTGGCAGCAAGTGATATCACCTGGTCAATTCCAAATGTTTTCTGGCCTTTATTGCCTATATCAAACCATTTATGATTGTCGCCATAAGCAGCCAGTTCGGCAGAAATGACGGGATTATTATAAAGTTTCTGCTGTATTTCATTGGCTTTTGCTGCATCCACCTGGTAGCGTTGCGAGAGCAGCAACAGGTTTTTTTGAAGGAATAGTTGTTCTGCCTGTTCCAATGAAACGTGTAATGTATCTGTATTTTGAGCCGATAGTGATAAGCACAGCACAATGGCCGGGATCACCGATAGGTATTTTTTCATCAGAAAAATATTGAAGTGTCTATACAATGGGGCAGCCCTTCCTGGAAAGGAGCAGGCATGCGTGTATAGGGGCAATGCCCTTAATGTGTTAAACCGGTTTGGTTAGTATAAACTTTAGCTGAAGCAGCTATCGTATCAGGCTCTATCGGGAGGGGGAGTAAACAGGGCGGTGAAACCAGCAGGCAGATGGGATTGGTTTTGTTCTCCATTCAGGCGTTTGCCGCCTGCTCCGGTTGGATCATTAATGATCTTTATTTTCTTTTCAGGCAGGGAGAAATCAAAAGCGACGGACTTTTTCAACAGTCCCTGTTCATCATTCCCTTTCTGATCGGGAAGCGTTTGGTCTGTGGTTTCGTCCAGCAAAAATTCTGCGATACTTTCAATCTCGTTGTATTCTGTATTTGTTGATGAAGAGGATGAAGCGGACCCGCGGTCAGTATCAACAAAGTCAATACTTGTGTTCAATATTGACAGTGCAATAAGCCATAGAACAGTATGTCGGAAAAATTGCCGCATGGTACTTCCGTGCAAAGATAATTTTAGCGGAGCAGATTTACCATAGATAGCAGGATAAATGATATGTTAAGGAATTTTAATCACCATTATTTCCTGTTTTCGGTTTTTCTTTTGCTTTATTCTTTTCTGATTTCTCTTCCAGTTTTTTCTGGTTGGTATTACCATTTTTATCCAGCAATGGATCTTCTACAGGAGGGTTGCCCAGGTAGGGGTCTATACCACGCATGTCAACTTTGTAGTCAAATGCTTTATCGATATGTACCCATTTTCCTCCTTCCCATTTAAAGGCTTCATTGTCGCCATCGGGGATATAGGTCCATTTATGATCGGGTTCATCCGTTTCAGAAATCAAATGATCGGAGAGGATCACACCGAGATCACTGATATAGTTCAGTAAAACGCGGGTATCTTTTTTGAATTCCAGGCTGAAGCGGTAGGCTGTGGGTTGGGGAATGCTGTCCTGCGCATAGCTAAAGAAAGGGCCGCCAAACACCGGTTCACCTTTTTGATCGAAATACATCACTTCCACCCATTTTTTTGTACTCATCACTGTATTGTAATCAATGCCAAAAAGAGTGTAATAGTTCCTGTTGTTGTATTGCGTTTTGATAATATTATAATAGATCGCGCCGATCCAGTTGCTGCGGGAACGGGCAGAGTCTTCTGCTTTGTCGGTAAACTCAGACACATCCCGCAAGGGCAGCAATTTGAGAGAACCATCTTTTGTTCTCATCTGGATAGCGCCTTTCTGGCGGCAGTAATAATCATCAAACTGCATATTCCAGGTGAAAATGCGGAAACTGGAATCCGGTGCATAAAGACGGGAAACACCTTGTACGGAATCGAAAGGGTAATAAAAAGAGTTCTTTATCTGTAAAGCCCTTACCAGGGTACGGGTAAAAATGCTGTCGGATATCATACGGTCTGCCGTAGTGGTATCAGTGATCATGTACATGGCATATTCCTTCAGGGTATCTTCCTTTTCCCTCAGTTTCCTTTTGTCGCCGGCGCTGATCAATTGCGCCTGGCTGGTGTATGACAGGAGCAACAATAATCCGAGTTTCACAGCTATTTTATTCATGATCGCAAAATTACAGTATTAAATGGGGCTTGCCCGGCCCGCTGATAACGGCGAAACCGGCATTAAATTTTATGGCCTCTCATAAAGCTTTGACAAAATCGTGTAATGAGTTAAATATGAGGTCTATATCGGGATGGGGGAGACGTATTTCCTTGTTAGTGGTGGTCAGGAAAACAGTGTACATGCCTGCACTTCTGCCAAACTGCATATCGCTTATATTATTACCGATCATGATGGAACGGCTGAAGTCAATATCGGGAAAATCTTTTTTTGCCTGCAAAGCCATGCCCGGATTGGGCTTTCGCTGCACATCATTATTATGTATGGATGTAGCATAATAAACAGCATCGATATTGCCGCCTGCATCCCGGATAGCACCGGTCATTTTCTGATGGATGACAGACAGCATTTCTTCCGTCATCAGTCCGCGGCCTACACCGCGCTGATTGGTGGCAACAATAGTATGCCGGAAAGTCTTTGCCAGTTTTTTGAACAGGGCAGGGGCGCCTTCCATAAAGATGAATTCTTCCGGGCTGAAAATATAACTGCCGGGCTTATCTTCATTGATCACGCCATCGCGATCAAGAAAAAGCGTCCAGCTTTTGTCAATAGCATTGAGATGGAGTGGCGGAGTTCTCAGATCAGATTGAGCTTTATTGTAATCGTCCGGAATACCAATATCAATAAAGTACCCGTCCTGCGCCTGCGCTGATAAAGTTCCCTGTTCCACCTGTTGCTCCAGGTAGTCTTTTTCAAAAGAAAATTTCAGCGGGTATGAATGCGCAAGAAAACATTCAACATTTAAAAGGTATACACCCCCATTGATCAGCCCATCAGTATAGAATTGTTTTTCCCTGAAACTTTCTACGATTCCTTTTTTATTTATTTCCACCATCCCATACCTGTCAAAATTTTTCATTGGCTTTAAAGCAAGGGTGCAATCAGCGTTCTGTGCTTTATGGAAAGAGGCCAGTTCTGCAAGGTTAACTTTAAAAAGAGTATCGCCATTTGTAACCAGTACCTGTTTTTCACTGGCATGTCGGCACGACAGCTGGATGGCGCCGCCAGTTCCCAGCGGTTCTGTTTCGATCACGCATTGGTAATCCAGTGTATGGAACTCATCTTTCAGGTATTGTTCAATCACTTCATGCTTATATCCCAGGGAAAAGATAAAAGAAGTGATGCCCTGCCTGCGCAGGTAATTGATCACATGATAAAGAAAAGGGCGGCCGGCAACAGGTGCCATGCATTTGGGCAAATCTGGTACGGCTTCACGGAGACGGGTACCAAGACCACCGGCGAGAACAATTGCTTGTTTGATCGACATGAATATATAAGGCCAGCTTAAATCAACATAGCCGGTGCAAATATCGGCAAAACTCCGGTCGGTCTGCTTTGTCTTATACCGTTACAATTCTTTTACCTCCCATCGCTTTATTTACCTACCAGCTTTGACAATTGCTCAGGATATCTGTTTCCCTGTATCGTAATGCGGGAGGCTGCATTATTGATTTCCTGAAGATCTTCCGGGGTAAGTTCAATACTGACAGCGCCGATATTTTCCTCCAGGCGGCTCAGTTTGGTAGTGCCGGGGATCGGAACGATCCATGGCTTTTGTGCCAACAGCCATGCCAGCGCGATTTGTGCAGGTGTTGCGCTTTTGCTTTTGGCAATAATACCGATCAACTCAATCAATGCCTGATTTGCTTTGCGCGCTTCCGGCGAAAAACGGGGAAGGGTATTGCGGAAATCGGCGCTGTCGAACGCAGTGTTTTCATCAATTTTACCTGTAAGAAAACCTCTTCCTAACGGGCTGAATGGAACAAAGCCAATTCCCAGTTCTTCCAGGGTAGGAATGATATTTTCTTCAGGTGTTCTCCACCAAAGTGAATATTCGCTTTGCAGGGCAGTCACGGGCTGCACGGCATGTGCTTTCCGGATTGTGTCTGCACCGGCTTCTGAAAGCCCGAAGTATTTGACCTTGCCTTGTTGTATCAGGTCTTTCACCGTACCGGCTACTTCTTCAATGGGAATATCAGGGTCTACGCGATGCTGATACAGCAGATCGATCACATCGGTCTTAAGCCGTTTTAAAGAAGCGTCCACTACTTCTTTAATATGGGCAGGCCGGCTGTCGAGCCCAGACCATTTGCCATCAGCAGCGGGCTTAAAGCCGAACTTGGTAGCGATCACTACTTTATTGCGGAAAGGAGCAAGGGCTTCGCCCACCAGCTCTTCATTTGTAAAAGGTCCATAAACTTCAGCGGTGTCAAAAAAGTTAATGCCGCGCTCTATAGCAGCCTGTATAAGCGAGATCATTTCTTTTTTATCAGGAGCAGGTCCATAGGCATAGCTCATACCCATGCAGCCAAGTCCTAAAGCAGAGACTTCGAGGGCGCTATTTCCCAGTTTGCGTTTTTGCATGTTCATATTTGTAGTTTTTTATTTCGGGTAGCGGATACAAAATTAAGACGAAGGGACAGGAGAGGAATAGTAAAAAAGAAACAATAGGTTGCGAAAATCAAATATCCCGGAAGAGAGAGGGTTGGGGTAAAATCTTTTTATGGAGAAAAATCTGTTATTTTTGGGACTCTTTCCGGGGGAATTCGGGATGTAGCGCAGCCCGGTAGCGCACGTCGTTCGGGACGACGGGGTCGCTGGTTCGAATCCAGTCATCCCGACAGAAAATAAAAAGGCTTCAAGTCATCGAACTTGAAGCCTTTTTTAGTTTGAATCAATTTTGTTCTTTTGGTTTCTAAATTTTCAAAATGATGTGAAGGAGTGAATTGAGCCGGTTAGAATCCAGTTTGTAGAGTGTCTCTTTAAAAGAGCACATAACGAGCAGATATTGCCGATGGTGGGTGGGGGAATTTATATTCGCTCGGAACTTCTGCCTGGTTTTTTGATAAAGTTAAATATTGAGAGCTAAAGCTGAGCTTTGTTCGTCGAGCCCCGAGCCGCAGTGCAGCAGAATTACTACTTTTGATTGCTTCAATTTCCAGCCCCACTATTTGCAAGGCTAATGTTGGCCGCCATTTTAGTCGTCGCTTAATGCAGTTATAAATAAAATTGAATCTTCGGCTCTCTTTTTTATTTTGAGAAGTTGTTGAACATTGAAAGTTCCTGCACTCCCATGAGTCCCGTCATTTAAATTCCTAAAAAATGATAAAAGTTCTTCAACATCTGCATCAATGAATTCAACCATAGGTTGATTAATTATTGACTTTGTAGAAAGCAGGTATTTTATTTTCTCTCTTCTTGATGGTTTACCTTCATATAAAGCACAATTCGGAAATCTTAATAGAACTTTGTCATCAGGTGCCTTTATATTCAATAATTGGATAAATATTTCTCTAACACTTGTACAGAAGTGACGTGATGCGTCAGGGTTATTGGGATTTAAAGAATAAATTGCACCTGCCCATCGCTTACCTAATTCAGAAGAAACGCCGTAGAGCTTTGCTTCAATTTCTGTAAATTGTAATGTGTCAGGCCTAATATACTCGCCTTGATCTTTACCAGTTACAGAATTGTACAGTTGAATACTATTATTTGTCTCTTGCGTTGGGAAGTCTATCAAAAGTTCAGAGCGTTCAATATTATTTTGGTGATTGTAATTTTCAAGTATGTTGTACCGATTTTCAACTGTTTGAACTGACGTTCTATACACAGCTGTTTTTGTGGTATAGGTTAATATGCTCGGCTGATTGAATTTTTGAATCGCTCTTGCTAGATTTTGTCTTTGAGCATTATTGAACTGTCGAACTTGGCTATTGTAATTATCAATACGTCTTTTATTTTCATTATTAACTCGTTGCACCTCACGATTGTAGTCATTAATATTCTTGTTGACTTGGTCGTAGTACTTTTTTACTTCACGATTGTAATTGTCGATATTACGCCTTTGTTGGTCATTATACTGTTTAACCTTGCGATTGTATTCATCAATACGTCTCTTATATTCTTGAGGAGTCATGATAATATTGTTTCTTCGAATTTCCTAAATTATTTAGTATCTTAAAGAAGAAGTTTTGCACAACCTGTGGAATGCTATGTCAAAAAAATGTCTGCCAACGAGTAGGTATTACCGACGATGGGGAATTTTATATTCGTCGTGCCCGAACCCTAGTACAACAGAATTAGCGCTGTTGATTGCTTCAATTTCCAACCCCACTATTGGCAATGCCAATGTTGGCTGTTTGTGCTTCTTCTCGTAATGTCAAAAGGTCAACAATTTTTCCGTCATAGCTTATATTCAACATCCTACAATGTTTGTTTGCAGGTGCGTCTACAAGAGAACCTTCTTCAAGTTCCATTTCAGTGATTTCTCTAACGCAAAGTTCTCCTTTGTAAAGGCGTCCTTTTATGTGTTCACATTTGCTATAAGGTTCTTTACAAATTGAACAGTTACTCTTTTTAATAATACCGCCAACACTTGCAAAAAGCATTTTTGGGAAAAGTAATTTCTCATACATCTCCAACCGTTCCACATAACCATTATCGGTTTCAAATTTGAAAGGGTAGTTTCTTACTACAGTCCCGTAAGTTACTTGTGCGCTCACTAAATTCCCCCATGCCTCACTCATTTTGTCCTCTTTGATATTTACAAGCATTTGCAGTTCGTATTGAACTGCAAGTAATGAGTTGTCAATACAATAGATTAGATTAGCTTCATTCTCTAAGTTTCTTTCAATAAACTGCTTTTTTAAGTCGCATAATTCGCCTCTATAATTTTTTAGTGTTTCAATTTCTTTCTTTTGTAATTCAATGCCAATAGTTATGAATGCCTTTTTTTGAGCAATGGCAGCCATTTCATTAAACTCTTTGATTAGCAGGTTGGGGTTTTCTATAAAGGCTTTCATTTCATCGCTTTAATGATTTTGTCTAATTCCTTTAATCCTTCAACGCTACCGTTGTAGTTAATTTTTTTTACTTTACCCTTTTCCTTTGTTTCTATATACAATTCAACATGTGCCGTCTTTTTTCCTGAAGTTCCTTTGCATAGGTCGTAAATGTAGTTTGATAAAACATTCAACGAGACCGATACGATTGTTGAATTTCCGGCGATTTGAGAAAGCCCAAAAAATATTGCTGGCAAATAAATATCTGCACTCTTTCGGCTTCTATAGAGTTCTGTGGCCTGACCTAATGCAGGAATCGAAATACGATTGTCTTGGCGAAATATCTTGCTCAAGTCAAGCATACTGTCTGTAAAAACAAAATCGCTTTTGGCATTTGCGGTGTCAAAATTTTCTGGGAAGAATGTTAAGTTATCGGGAAATGTCAAGCCTAACTCATCCATTCGTTTCGAAATATCCAATTCTTCAATATTGTAATCCATTGTTCAAAGTTAGAGTAGTCATAGCATAACAGCTGACTCTCAAATATATGCAATTCGGTCAATTGTATTCCTGCTTTAGTTAATCCCAATTAGAAATTGTAAAGGGTTAATTATCAATTAATAAAATTAAATATTCTATAAAGATCTTATTGTATATTTTAAGTAATCTTTTCAGGTTAAGATTATTCTTTTTGTGCTATACGTCTATTAAATATTTTGTAAGCACTCAAACGCCTGAAATATGCTTACCAGACTGGCAGATTTTGCTTTTTACTTTCGGAATACACAAGGGAAAAGATGTTATCTGGATATGATTTCTTTACAGTAAAGAACTTATCCGGGATATTAAAAGCCGGCCTTCCGCTGCATGGAGTAATACTCGGAAGTGTTAGAAAAGCTTCAGCTATTTTGTTAAGATCATCTATAAACTGGTTCGACATTTGTCCCTTTCTCCCGACATTGCCCGCTAAAGCTTTACTGCCTTCATATTACTACGGCAGCCACAAAGCGTAGGCATACGGATGAAGCCAGATAGTATGGTTCTTCTTAAGTACCAATTTCAAGCTTATAACCTTTGCCACGTATAACCACAATCCTGACGTTCGGATCAAATTCCAGCTTTTTTCTGAGTTTTGATATGAACATATCCAGACTGCGTCCCACAATAACACCTTCATCTTCCCATATCTCTTTTTGTAGCTGGCTTCGCTCTATAACCTCGTTAGGAGACATCGCGAAAATGCGTAGTACACGGGTTTCAGTCCTGGTCAGCTCTATAGTCTTTCCATTGATCATAAGCTTACGGGCCTCTGTGTCAAACGATATTGACCCTAATGTGAGCATATCCGTATGCCGGCTAGGGGGCAGGTCAGTGTCCTGATTATCGATTAAAGCCTTCTGTTGCTTAACAGGTTTCCAAAAAATAAACCCAACCAATGCTAAAAATGCCAGGCCGCCCAGGAAATATTTAGCCTTTGCTGTAGTGATAGCCGTTGGTTTAAATTTAATGTTGATCATGTAACATGCTTTGGGTTGCCTCCTTCCTAAACAGGCTACAATATCATCTTTCTTATCTTTTGATATGGCATATCCATAAGCTACACTGGCATCTGCACAGTTCAGTACGTTAACAACATAATCACGTGCGAGCGACCCCCCGGCTAGCAAACGCTGGGTAATATTCACCAGGGAATCGGGTTGAAAAGTAAGATCATTCTCAAAACTGACCTGGTATTCATTTTCGGCTATCTTTTTTACAGGAAGTACCCGTGATGTACTGTCGCCGGACTGTAATAGTATTTCATGCCCGATCCGGCGGAGTAAGATTTCTCTCCGGGCAACATCATAGCCGTCATTGCCAGCCATACTGAAAGCCAGGCCGATTATAGAGATAAGCAGGAGTAATAATAATCCAGACAGGTACTTACGTTTCCCGGACAGGAGATTTCGGCTATCAAACATAATGTCAAGATATTATTTACAAAGGTTACACTTTTATTTACAATCCAGGCACCTAAGTCTGAAAGAGATCAAAGTACTTTTGTTGCACCTGCTTTAAAAGGTTATGAAAAATAAAAGAAATACTTTAAACGGATCTGCTTTACCAGGAGATAGATCTATGTTAATTAAACCAACAAAAAAATATGAAAAAAGTTATTTATGCGCTGATCTTACCGCTGGTTGTGGTAAGCGGACTAGTATTTGCTAATCGCGAAATCAAAAATGACACTCCTAAAAAATCAACCCCAAAGCCGCTCTCTGCTGCTGAAAAGAAAGCCGGATTGAAACAATGGGAGGCTACCCCTGATGGTATAAATTTCAAACAATGGGAGGCGTCTCCTGAAGGTAAAAAAGTGCTTGACGGTGTTGCTAAAATAAGCAAGCATACCAGTGCTTTTACCAATATGGAAGCTGTTGTAACCTCTCTTTCCCTTCCACCAGGCTCACGATTAGGTTTCGGAGTAATGGCCAGGATTAATGGGAATGATTATATTCTCAGTTTTGGGCCGGAAAAGCCTAATGAGTTTCAGCAATTGCATAGCCTGAAAGTTAACGACAAAATAATAATAAGAAGCCATAATGTATCGTACGCGCCCAAGTATTCATATCCTATAGTATCGGGCGACTATGTAGAACGAGATAGTAAAATAATTTATAAACGTCCCCCTAGCAAAGACGGTTGCTGAGTAAATAAATTATTGAAATACTTTGGGCGGGCTTCGTACGTTTTCGCCAAAGCTTCAGCGTAGGCGTACGGAGCAGCCGTGTCGGTGATCTTATTTCAGGCACCCCACTATTGTAACAACCGATCTGGGCTCAATTGTTAACGTATGACTGCGCTTGTTGCTTTTCGATAAACTTTCTTTGCTGGAAGTAGTATATATCTCAAAACCCTGCGAATCGGGAAATGTAAATTCCTGAGCGGGCAATTGCAATGTCCGTTCAGTCTCTGCGTAATTAATAGCAACGATTACCAGTTTATTTTTATCATCCTTGTAAGCAGATACCAGGAAATTGCTGTCAGCCACGGCCGTTTGGGTTGGCAAGGTATAGCTGGCTTCAATTCTTTTCATCCCAGGGCGAATAAAGCGGGAAAAATTTCCCAATGCCCAAAGTGTTTTAGATGCACGAAAAAAGCCGTCTTCGTGCAGCCGGTCCCTGTTCAATAATATCCTGCCAGAATCATCAACACCCCGGTCCAGGTAAATTAGCCCATCCTTGAAATCAGCATCAGTTAGTGCTGTCCAAAATTGCCAGGAAGCTGCATTGGCTTCCACCAGGTCCGCGTGTATCACTCTTGCATAATACAATGCCGTGTTGATGCCCGTGTCGCGCTTTCGCCCGGCATGGATGCCATGATCATTGATACCGTGTTCCAAAATACAGAACTCCGTTTGCCAGAACGATGGTGCTGCAGGAGTAGCAGACAAATGTTCAGCAAGGCGCTTTCTCACACTGATCAGTTTATCGAACGGCCAGGTGGTAAAGTAACTATGTCCTGAAATCACTTTTTCTACCTGGGGAATGTCTCTGATCGAAACAGGGCTTCCCTGTGCCCAGAAAGCAGCGAGCTGATTTTCTGCTTTACCTTTTCCCTGGTACAGGTGTTGTAATTGCCCCGCTTCACCTACAACAATCCGGGTAGATAAATGCTGTGCAACGAGTTCTTTGGACAGCTCCCTGGTAAGCTCATAAATTTCCTGGTTACTGGCACCTGCCCCTTCCTGGGTCCCTTTACTCCAATCCCATTGGGGTTCGTTGACGGGGCTGATATAATCAAACGGGATTCCCTGCCGGTTGAAGTAAGCTAAAACATCAACCAGAAATTTTGCATAGGCTGCCATCTTCCCTGGAAGGATATTCATTTGACTGTCTTTCGGGGAAGGATATGCTTTTTGGTTGGCAGAAATATGCACTGGGGGAGCAATGGTGAAAGCAAGCATTTTTTCTACATTCCTTTTTTTTGCAGCCTGCAGGAACCACTGCTGACCCGCTTGTTTCGACCAGTCATAGGATCCATCCGCATTCTGAAAGCATTGAGCTCTTCGGTCCACATCTGCAATTCCGCTTTTCTCTTCCTGTTCGGCACTGCCTGACCCGATATAAAATCGCCAGATGCTCAGCCCAATGCCTTTGGGCGCTCCGGCACTGGTTGCATCCTTGCTGAATAACAGATCAGCTATCGCTTCTTTTTTTGCAAGTGGCCAATTTTTACCTACATATTCACAACGCCAGGCATCACTGGCTCCAAAGCCAACTATAGTCTGATATTCTTTTTGGGGAGACAGGGATAGCCGGTATGACTCCGCCTGTGGTGATTGAGGCATCGCAAATGCCGGGCACAACAATAACAGGACAACCAACGATGCCGGATGAATTTTTTTTCGTATTGATAAAGTTGGCGTTCCCATATTGTCATTGCTTGAAAAGATCCAGAAATGCTGATTCTGTGAGTGCTTTTTGAGGCGAAAATTTATTGCCTGCCGCATATCGCAGCAAGCTATATCGCAACTGGCTGGCCGCTGGCCTGTTCTCCAGATCCGAATGAATGTCCATCGAAGAAAGGATCAGTTTGCCGTTCCCAACTTTGAACTCAAGGACTGTCGCCATTTTACGGTTTTTGTAAAAATTATCGATGATGCGAACGATCGGGATTGTAGTCGTATCGGCGTCATCAAGAACAATTGATTTTGAACGGGCAACCAGGTCCCACCATTGCCAGTTTGAAAAACGGTCAGTTGGAAAATCACTGAGTGCAGGATGACGCGGATCGCATAATATTCCCATCGAACCCGGCTGATCGGGGAAATGCACGGGACTCCAGAACACAGTAGTATAGCGACCCGGCACGCCATTCACCTTTGCTGTGTCCGGACTCAGTACCACAGATTTTCCTTCCTTCAGCCAGGAAAGAGCTTCTGTAATGCTTGTTGTAAAACCAACCATCCTGGGATCATCTGAAAGCTTTTTCGGATACACCCATATCTTCCACTCGTTTTTATAAGGCGTGCCATTAATGGCGACAGAGACTGTAAGTTGTGTGGCTTTTGTAATTGAATGCAGCGGGAATGATAATTGTCCGAGAGCTGTTCTGTTGCCGACCTGTATAGGCGCATGATTGAAGGAAGCCTGATGCAGTAATTTGCCGGATGCATCTTCTACTTTCCAGTTGACGGTCTTGTTAATCGTGCGATCGCCGAAGTTGGCGATTTCAGCAGTTGCAGTAAAAACTTCATCACTTGTATAACTTGCTTTTGCAAATCTAAGCAAGGGAACCACTGGTCCGCAAAACTGGCGGAAATGTGTGGGATCGATCAGGCCTTTCGAATCCCAAAATGCATCGAGTAGCCCCACAAGCGCTGTTCCCTGACCAGGAAAATCGTGCAGGTCCAGCAATTGAAAACCGCTGATGCCATCCGTTTTCAGGATGCGTTCGATCTCTTCTTTGTAAAGATTGGCTGCATGCCGGCCACTGGCCATTTTAAAACTGTCGGCCAGATCCAGCATCCCTTTTTCCCGAAGATCATTGCGGATCGTTTTGAAGTTGAGGGGGTCGAGAATACCGGTATATTTATCGATCTCCTTCATGCCGGGATAAACTGAATATTGCCCAATTTCATGAACGATAAAAGGAACCGGTGCCTCCTTTACATTATTTGAATAATCAGTAAAGAAATCCGGTATGCGTGCATTGAATACGCCCTGCCCGCGTACCCAGCCAAATTTGGTCCACTGGGTAACAAAAAACTCATCTTCTTTTTCGGGCCATTTACCATGATCCTTTTCAAATGTAAAACTGGTTGTGGCATACAGTCTTCTTGGATCTTTGTTTTTCAGCGTTGTTACCAGTTGTTTCAACCATTCGAAGTCTCCCTGCAATTCATTACCCATGCTGAACAGGCAAAACGAAGGATGATTACCATAGTGACGCAGTATTTGCGCAGCCTCCGATAACAGGAAATCAAGCGTGGGTTTATCCTTGCCGAGATCCAGTATCCACAGGGGCAATTCAATTTGCAGGTAAAAACCAAGTGAATCAGCTACGCTGAAAGCCGCTTCTGGCGGGCACCAGGAGTGAAAACGCAAATGATTCAAACCATACTGCCGCGCTGTTGTAAAGATCTTTGTCCAGCCAGCCCTGTCCATTGGCGGATAGCCGGTCAACGGGAATATAGCACACTCGAGCGTGCCCCGGAGAAATAGCGGTCGCCCATTCAGCTTGAGCCTGGCCTTATCTCCTTCCAGGTTACGCCAACCAAAGCGGCGGGTTTGCTGATCCAGCACATTGTTTCGGTCAGCATTTTTTAGCTTTACTTCTACCTGGTACAAGCTGGGGTTAAACTCATCCCAGGGTTGGATATTTTTTACAGGCAGTAAGATAGTTGCCGTATCGTTTCCTGGTGAAGACTGATACAATTTTTCTGCGCTTGCTATTGTTTTCCCTCGCTGATCCTTCACTGTTGCCTGCAACCGGAACGCCGGTTGATCATCACTTTTACTGATCGCTGTTTTTACAGTAATGGCACCTGCTGTTTTTTCCTGGTAAACCTGCAAGTCTGTAATATACGTTGGATTCACCCCGGTTAATTCCATTCTGCCGATTACACCGTTCCAGATGATCTGCGTTCCGTCCGTATACGCATGGGCAAGTTCTTTGTAGCTTGTTTCAAACTGTTTACGGTTGTCGATGCGCAACGTGATGCGATGCTTTCCTGGTTTGAGGTCGCCAACAATAAATTCCTGTCCTGCTACAAGGCTTGTGTTGCTTCCGATCTTCCGTCCATCTATCCATAGGTCAGTTTTCCAGATCACACGCTCCAGGTATGTTATCACCTGTTTGCCTGCAAAACCTGCTGGAACGGTAATTTCACGACTATACCATGCAGCACCTATATACCGGTGTTTCCGGGCGAGGCTGATCATCACCGGCTTATTCATTTGGGTAGTATCGAGCAGGGGAGTGGCCCCGATACCCGCATCATCCAGTGTTCCGGGTAATTGGATCGTTCGCCCGGAAAACTCCTGGTACCATTGATTCTTTATTCCCTCATCCAGTGAATCCAATTTTACTACCCAATTGCCGGCCAGCGAAATCGAAACCCGTTGCGAAAAACTTTTGCTGCCGGCAAATGATAGCAAAATGATAGTAAAAATGAATTGTCTACTTAGCATAATCTTTTGTTGCTAACTGTTTATAGTTTGATCAGTTTTTTTGTCACCAATATACCTTCTCCCCGTATAGTTAGCCAGTAAACCCCTGCAGTAAGATGTAAATGTTCGAGCGACAGTGTCGTACGCGTACTTTCCGGGGCAAGCGGTTGCTGCAATAGCGTAGCGCCAGACATATCGCTCAATATAAGTGCCAGCGCTTTTTTTACTGGAGGGCAGTAAAGAACAATCTGCCTGTCTATTGGGTTGGGAGCTACTTTCCATAGTAGCGACTGAGCGTTATTATCATCGAACGATCCGGCTGCCGTCATAATTTTTTGATAGCTTCTGCGAGCAAACGATTCGGCAGGAAGCGAATTGAAATCGTCAACGATAATATCATCTACCAGGAATGAATCGATTCCCGTGCTGTCTGCTTCGAACCGGAGATGAAGAGAGGTGGAAGCTGGCAGTCCATCTGCCACGCGGAAATACCATCCTTCGGTGCCAGTGCCTGTAGGCAGGCTGTTAAGCGTCAACGCTGACCAGTTGTTACCATCCGTTGAGTATTTCACTGTCAGGCCAAGACCATTGCTCAAACTATCGCTTTTGTAGATGCCGAAACCAACACCCGCATCGGAAAGTGAAGATGTATTAAGACTGTTGAGCTGCAAATAAGACGCCGTGTTTTTCAGTTTGAATGCACTTCCTCCCGATGCCTGCGTGTAACCGGTAGAAGTAACAGTGTTCTGTACAGTGGCTGTTCCTCCAAAATTCAACAACAGGTTTTTATTGTCGAACAGGCCACTGGTTTGTCTTGCGAGCAAGCCTCCTTGTGTATTGCCTGCAGTTTCATAAAAAGGCATAGTTCCCTCGCTGGCGGTTGGCCATGCATCCCACTCATTTTCGATAGAGATCCCTGTCCATCCGGGAACCTGGTTGGGTGAAAGGGTGCTGTCGAGCAGATAAAATTTCTGTGCCGATGTATTCGGCGACGGACAGGCAGCCAGGTCAAAAAAATAATTGGTATTCACAGCGCTGTCGCCGCCATTCTTTACCAGCAATTTGTGAACAGCTTGCCGGGTAAGTGGCTGGGTCTGACTGATTCCGTCCCACTTATCTCCCCAGAAGACAATATTACAGGCGGCGGGATATCGGGCGCGATGCGTGCTTACATAGTTAGTGAGTTCGCTTAATCCGAAATGGTTGAGATAAGCCATGCGGTCAGTTACAGAAAAGGTAACATCATTTTTTTCCAGGTCATCGGCCCATGTCCGGTTAACTCCATTCACTACAACGTTGTTGTAATCGCCTGCTGTGACTGTTTCATGAGTTCCGCGCATCAGTTTGTAGATAAAAGAAAAGTGCGCACATCGTTTGCTCATCTCTTCGAAAAAAGCACCATTGTCGTCATCCACATTGCGGAAATCGGCGCCGAAACCTGCACCCGGCACCATCAGTGTTCGCGTTTGAAAGAACGGATTGCCATTGGAGTCATTCCAGGCTGAGTTAGCATTGAATTTATCGGCGATACGTTTGGCATAATCTTTTACGTCAAACATCCTGTCGCAATTTGTTTCAATTAACGCAATACCTTTAATACGGTCGAGCACACCGGCAGAATCAGCTTTGTTGAGCACCGTCGTGAACCAATCTTTCACCGCTTCGGCTCCTGCATCTACACTGGCAAAGTTCGGGCCTCCATCACGTTCCAGCCATAGTCTTCCCCACAGGTATACATCCAGCGGAACGTTGCCGTTTTTTGCTTTCACAATGGCATCTACTATATCATTCATCGCCTTATCGAAATTGGTTTGCTGAGGCGATTTGAACCGGTCATACCGGTCTACACGGAAGACAACAGCATTAGCTTTGGTAGCCAATGCGGCCAGTACTGCAGGCTTGGTACTGCCTGCAGGTTTTGCCAGCCACCAATCGACCGTTTCCTGAAGAAACTCGTCGGCCGAATACTGGCGCCATTTCACACCCCGGATATGCAGTGAAGCGTATGCACTGCTGTCGTTCACTGCTATATCATCCAGGTACAAATAAGACGCATCGGCACTTTTGGTGAAACGTATGCTCAATGAGCCTGATTGAGGCAATCCATGCACAATGCGGTAATGCCACCGGGCGCTGTTGGTTGTATCGGGCAAAAATGAAAAAGTTAGCGGATGCCAGTTCAACCCGTCAGTAGCATACTCGATGGCCAGGTCCGAAGCAGTACTGGAATCGAGGTCTTTGTAGATACCGAATGATAAAGCCGGGGCTGCAATGTTGGTGGTATTGATACCGCTTACCTGGAAATAGGAGAGCTGGGTGCCCAATGAAATATTGCTGCCGCCCGATGCATTGTTATAGCCTGAAGATGGGGATGAATGATTGACATTGGCTTTTCCGGTGAAGACAAGTTTGGAGTTGGCAAACCGGTTATCATAGCGATAAACCTGCGCTGTAAAATTGGAATCAGCTGCCTGCATTGTTTCACGAAAACTTCCGCTATGTGCACTATGCGCTTGTAATTGCAACTGGTAACTGCCGGGTGTGGATACAGGAAAAGAATAACCATTCGTCGGCAGCAGATTTAACGATGTGAGAAAGTTATCCGCCAGCAGGTTGCAGGGAAATACCCAATTTGAAGAGTTGAAAAATCCATGCGGCTGGTCCTGAGCTACCCATAATTCAGTTGTGCCGAGATGTGCTTTCATAGACTGATACAGCATATCACCACCTCGTTTCCAGTTGTCATCGCTGCCAAACATCATTATTGCGGATGGACTTTGGCCATGAATATAGTTGTAGGGAAGTAGCGAATAAGCGTCCGCGCGGGAAAAAGCCGGGTTGAACAACACGAGGGCCAGAGGATTGGTAGATACAGACAGGTCATCCGTAGGGTCATTATTGTCTGCTTCATTGACGGCAGCCATAGTAGCCAAATGGCCGCCGGCCGAACCTCCTCCCAGAATAATCTTGCTGGTATCTATACCAAACGTAGCAGCATTCAACTTGACCCAGCGGATAGCCGACCTGGCATCGCGAACACAAATTTCCCGTGTACCTGCAGGACCGGTTGAATCGAGATTTCTGAAGCGATAGTTGGCGGTAACCGTTACAATGCCCCGTTTCGCAAAGTACTGGCACTGGTTATAAAGCATGCTTTTATCGCCGCCGGTCCAGCTCCCACCATGAAAAAGTATCAATGCCGGTACTAGCGGAGACAAACCCGGTCGGTCAGGAGGGAGGAAAATATCCAGTTTGTTATTCACTGTATCTGCCGTTTTATAGATATGCGTGGTAGGTACGATATCCTCGTACAGCTTCGTTTTGGTCTTTACTGCGATATCATCGAGAAAATAAAAATTGGTCGTGGCTGCTTTCGAAAAGCGGATGCTGAGGGAACTGGTCCGTGGCAACCCGGTTACCACGCGGTAATACCATGTATCGGCAGTTCCGGTCGGCAAAAGCGGCATTGAAAGTGCGGTCCATGATCCCCCGTTAGCGGAGTATTCAATAACAAGTTCGGAACCGTTGTCGCCAGCCGCCGCTTTGCGAATACCAAAAGCAAGAGCCGGCATAGCAATACCATTGGTGTTGATGTTGTCGATACGGAAATAAACGTTTTGCTTCGACAAGTAAACATTACCGGTGCCCGAAGCATTCCAGTAACCATTCGATGTATTTGTATTACGCAAGTCAGCCGTACCTGAAAATTGAAGTATGCCGTTATTGTCGAAACCTGTATAGCTCGCGATCGCAGTTGGCGTTGTGGTGACGTTGCCAATTGTTTCGCGGAACTCCTGGCCATGGACAAATGGAATCATTGCCATTACAAGGATTGTTAGTAATGATCGCTTCATAATAAAAGTTTTTAAAACTATTAATATTTAAAGGTTTCCCGGTTGACTGGTACTTCCGGGAACTATTACCAGAATGTTTCGTATTTCAGGGGCACATTTTTTACACTATACATGAACAACTCTGCCGGCTCACGGGCATCTGCGGCTTTCTTTTTTTGTGCGATCTCGTTCAACAGTTGTTGTACTGCCGGAACGAACGCATCACGGTTTTGCTGGTATTGTACCATTTGTATAGCTAGACGGGTCAGAAAAGGCTTGCCTGTTTCGATAACCTCTTTCAGGATATTTCCGGCCATATCATCCCTGGTTTGATCGTACAGAACGGAAGCCACCACAATTTTCACAGGTGCGTATTCATCCTTCAACGCATCTTTCAACTGGCGGGAATATTTTTTTACTGCTTCTCCCTGGCTTTTCAATCCCAGGGCTGCCCAGTAGCGGACGAACCGGTTGGAATGTTTCAATAGCTCCACTTGCTTTTTTAATGCATTATTCGTACGAATTCCCGATAGTGCTGCTGCCTGATAAATATCAGCGATAGGATATTCCAGATCATTCTGCCGGAACTCATAAGGCGTCCCTGTTTTGGATATCTGGCCCAACTCATATTCGGGGAGGAACATCACATCTCTGTTCCGGATGATATCTGATTTCATTTTCTTCCGCATTTCTTCCAGCATGGACTGGTATTGCGGATCTTGCGCCAGGTTGTGCAACTGCCAGGGATCGTTATTGTAGTCGAATAAATATTCTGTTTGCCGGGTCTCAAACAGATGTTTCTGTGTGTTGTCGAGTAAATTGTTTTTGAGGTCCGCTCGCATCTGTTGCATAATCTCACTGTAGTCGAAATATTTTTTATAAAACAGTTCGGGCATGAAAGGCATGAACACACGTGAATAGGTGAACCGGCCATCAGTGATGGTACGGCATAACTCAGTTACACCTTCTGCGCCATCGCTTGTCAACAGCATTTGCTTTGGTGCTGGTGCTGCATCTTTACCCAACAGCGCACGCCCATGCATATATTCGGGTATAGGAGTACCTGCCAGTTGCAGCAGGGTGGGGGCAAAGTCAGCAAAATTGACAAGGTCTGCTGTTACAACGCCACCAGTGCCCCACGGTGATAACCCTTTATACATTTCCGGAAACCAGATAACCAATGGTGCGCGGAAGCCAAGATCGATGCCATTGGTTTTGGCACGCGGCATTCCTTCGCCATGGTCTGCATAGAAGAAGATAATAGTGCTATCCAGTAAATGATCGTTTTCCAGCCGGTCGATGATCTTTCCTAATTTATAGTCGGCAAGGCTGATCCCGTTATAGATCCTGGCCAATTGTTTCCGCATTGAATCGGAGTCCCTGAAAAAAGGAGGTACGTGCACTTCTTTCTCGGCCACTTTGCGGTCGGCCGGTAATTCGTCCAGTACCTGTTTCGTGTATAGCTGGTAAGGATTCGTCATGGTGCGCGATTGATGGCTATCATCAAAATTGAAAACGGCAAAGAATGGTTGTCCTGGTTTTCTGTTCCACCATCCTGTTTCACCGGAACTTTCGTCCCATGATTCTGTGGTCAACCGTTTAGCTGCGGAGGTATTGTAATCAGTCTTCTTGTTGTTGCTGGTATAATAACCGGCCTGCCGCAAATACGAGGGAAATCCCTTGATAAATGCAGGAATCGCATAATTGCTCCGGTGGTTACCGGTTCCCATTTCGTAGGTGCGTGCTCCGGTGATGATCGCCGAGCGACTGGGAGAACATACCGTTCCGGTGGCGAAAGCATTGGCGAAACGTACGCCGCCACGAGCCAGTTTGTCGATGGCAGGTGTCCGTGCACTTGAATCGCCATAGCAGCCGATGAATTGCGGCGATGTGTCTTCGATTACGACCCAAAGTACATTGGGCCGCTGTTGCGCATAAAGAGTGCCGATCGCCAGGCAGTATGCCATCAGCAGCATGAATCTCTTTTTACATATCGCAGTATAATTCATAGTATAATCTTTAGTTGAACCATTTAGCAATCTCGGCCGCAACGAGTTGATGGCCGAGCTCATTGATATGATTGTTTTGAGCCATGTACTTTTCAAGATCTTCGCCTGACTCTTTCAGTCGTTTGAACAAAAGATAACTGTCAACCAGCGCTACATGATAGGTAGCCGCCAGTTCCCTGATCTGCCGGGCATGCTGCTCCAGGATATTATCAGGTGCCAGTATATCCACACGTGAGTCAGGTGTGGGCGTTAACAATACCACCTTGATATTCTTTTTCAATGCAGCTTCGATCATTTTGGCCCAGGCCGAACGGGCACGTTCCAACCCGATATTCCGGTCATTTAAAGCATAGTCGATAAATATCACATCTGGCCGCATAGTCAATACGGCAGTGTCGAACCGGGTCTGCCCCTTTTCCGACTGTTCTCCACCAATTGAAGTCAATATGGTGTTGATCACTGCATACTTATATTTTTCTTTGATCAGTTTTAAAGCAAGGAAGGGGTAGGAGCCCAGCGTATGCACTTCCCCTCGGGTATAATAGCCCGAAGGCACGCTATGACCATGATAAACCAGGTTGATGGTACGGTTGGCCGGCCATTTTTTTTGCATTTCCAGTTTGATCGATGACAGGTAGGTAGCAGTATCGGCGACCTGTGCCGAACCGGTAAAACTACAGGCAGTACAAACGAGCAAAACAATTATCCAACTGCGCTTCATAGAAAATATAAAAATGATTAAATAATATTTTATGAAAAACCGTGTTATTGCCAGCCGGTATTCTGTCCCTGACTTTTAAGCGCCGGGTTATTGTCCATTTCATTCTGCGGATAAGGCCATAGATAATCCCTTGGATTAGTAAAGGCTTTTACACCACCGACCGGCGGAATAACCTGGTCTGCGATCCTCCAGCGTAAAATATCGAAGTAGCGCTGATGTTCCAATGCAAACTCCCATCGTCTTTCATCACGTATGTAACTGCGCATTACATCCTTGTTGAGTCCGGCAGGGCAATCGGGCATACCGGCGCGTGCACGTACCTTGTTGATCGCTGTATACACGGAAGCGTCGGCACCCACAGCCTCATTCTGCGCTTCTGCATACATCAGCAATACTTCGGCATAGCGGATCATGTAATAATTTTGCGGGCCGCCATTGTATTGCGTGCTTGTGATCATGGAATATTTCTTTGGCGCAAATTTGATGTTGTTTGTGTAAGCCCAAACTTTCTTGCCGCCGGGTGTATTATCGAGATTGGTAAAAACAGTGGCCCTGAAACGCGGATCGCGATTGGTAAATGGATTGGATGCATTGTATAAAGGGGATGCCGCTCCATACACGGTGGAGTTGGCAATCGGTTTGCCATCTGTACACAAGTATGAATTTACGAGCTGATCTGTTGGACGCCAGTAAGCCTGTGGCACCAGCGGAGTAACATTGGTGTCGATCCTTATCGAAAAGCTCTCTCCATTGTCGATACCACCCGATTCAAAGTTTATTTCAAACAGGCTTTCTTTGGAGAATTCGCCAGTCTGCGTGAACAGTTCATCGTATTTGGGATATAGATTGTATGTATAAGGAGCGGTCATCAGGTCGGCCAATGTAGTAGCAGCATTGCTGTAATCATTATTGAAGAGATAGTATTTACCCAACAATGCTACGGCTGCACCGCGACCTATCCGCCCTTTCTCGGTAGCGGGTATGTTTACCGGCAGGTTCGGGATCACATTATCTTTTAACCCCAGCACCATTGCGGCAACAATATCGGCTTTATCCGAGGCGGCATTGCCATTATCAAAGGTACTGAGGCTATGATCGTATAAAGGGACATTGCCCCATAGCGTAGTCAGATCGAGATAGACGTATGCTTTTAAAAAAAAAGCCTCAGCGAGAATACGTTTGCGCGATTCATCGCTAATGGTGCCCGGTTCCATGGCAGTTACACGGTCGATCACCAGGTTGGCCCTGTTTACTACTGTATAGTAAGCCGTCCAGGCATTCAGCACACGTCCCGTAATCGGCGTGTGAAAACTGGATTCGATTTCCGCCCAGTTGGCACCGGAAATAGTAATGGCATTATCGCTGACGTTATCAAATTCGCGGTACAACTTACCGGTAAACTGATTGGTTTGAAACGCATCATATATACCATATAAACCGGCAAGCGCATCAGCTTCTGATTTCCAGTACTTGCTGTCGGTTACCTGGTTGGGATTGATAACATCCAGGCGATTTTTGGAACAGGCTATGCTGGTAAACATCAGTCCTGTTATCGCTATAGAAAAAATTAGTCGATCAATGCTGATTTTCATAATAATGTTTTTATAATGAAACGTTCAGTCCGAAGGTGATTATTTTGGTTTGCGGATAGGATGTATTCACTATCGTGGTATTGTCCCGTTCGGGATCAAGTTGCTTGATAAGCGACGAGAACGTAAACAAGTTTTGACCGGAGACATATATCCTGGCAGAACTTAGCTTTGCTTTCTTTATCAGCGTTATGGGAAAAGAGTAGCCAAGCTCGATATTCTTTATCCGCAGGTATGAGGCATCATGGAGCCAGAACGACGATGTAGCTGCAGGTTCTGATGAATTCCGGATCATAGCCGGCCATTGTCCGTTGGGATTTTCAACCGGATCATAGCGATTGGTCCACCATTCTTTCCAGTAGTTCGAATTGCCTGCATTGCCCGGACGGTTGCCATTATCGTAGATATACATATCCTTTCCTTCAACACCCTGCAACAAAAAACTAAAATCAACACCTTTCCATGCAATTCCTCCAGTAAGACCATAGGTAAAAGGAGTGTTTGCCGATCCCAGTATCGTGCGGTCAGCTTCGTTGATCAGCCCATCTTTATTTATGTCGCGGAAGCGCATCGCACCGATCTTTGGTCCGGAAACAGAATACCAGGGATACATTTGGAGCTCGGCTGAATCCCTGAACAAGCCATCATATACATAGCCAAAAAATGAATTGATCGGTTCGCCTTCTCTAAGAATGAACTTGCCATTGATCGCTTCACGTGTATTCAGGTTTTCTACACGATTCTTTACATAGGATACATTCAGTCCCGCGTTGATCTGTACGTTGCCAACCACTGTTTTATAAGTAGCGCTCAACTCCCAACCCTTATTGGATACCGAAGCAACGTTTTGCACACTTGGAGTTACTGATCCAAAAGAAGGAGGAACGGGCAGATTATACAGGATATTATCAGTAAGTCTTTTGAAAACATCTATATTGATAAACAGCCTGTTTTTCATTAATCCGAGATCCAATCCTATATTGGTAGTGCTGGTCGACTCCCATTGAAGGTTATTGTTTCCGAAGGCGGTGATGGCTGCTCCGGCCAGTATCTGCCCACCGATCCCATACCGGCTGTTGAGGTCAAGATATTGTTCTGATGAATAGTTGCCAATGCGATCATTACCCACTCTTCCCCAGCCGCCCCGTAACTTCAACAGGTTGATACCAGCATCCTGAAGTCCTTCCATGAATTTTTCTTCGGTAAGCACCCAGCCTGCTGAGAAAGAAGGGAAGACGCCATATTTATTACCCGCTGAAAAACGTGATGAGCCATCAATCCGTAGATTGGCTTCGAGCAGGTATTTTTTTGCGAATGCATAATTTACACGGCCAAACCAGGATTGTAAACGCCATTGTTGTTTAGACCCGCCGATATTGTAATCAGATACAGCACGATCCAGTACCTGCAGATCATTATCCGGCAAATCATATCCACTGGCCAGGAAATACCGGCCATTGTACTGGTTGTACTCATACCCCAACAGAGCGCTTAACTCATGCACTTTTGCCAGCTTTGTGGTATAGTTCACGGTAGTTTGCATCTGCAATTGCTCAATGTTGTCCTCGCGGTTTTGCAGGTTGGCACGGTTGTTAAACAATACTGGTTTGTCGTCGAAGGCGCTGTAGGAGTAGGTAGGCATGAAATCTTCGCCATACATATTATTGACTCCATAGGTTACCATCGTGCGTGCTGTTAATCCGCGCAAAGGTTTCAACTCGAGATAACTCTGCAAGTTCAGTTTCGAATCGTCAACATCATTTCTTCCGATTTCTGTAAACAGCAGGGGATTATTAACTATACGTGCCGGATCGTTTCCGCCCGGGTGAGCCGGATGATACACGCCCCATTTGCCACTGCTGTAATGAACAGGTGTAATAGGCAGGGCCATATTGGTATAGTTCATGATGGCATTGGGTGCTGTAGCCGGCTCCATTCTTTTCTGAATATAACCCCAGGTGTTGAATCCAGCTGTCAATATAGGGGCGATTGCAGCCCTTACATTCATGCGATAAGTATACCGCCGGGCCGAAGTACCGTACATGATGCCCTGTTGTTCGAGATAACCGACATTGCCCTGGAAAGATAACGCGCTTGTTCCGCCCGATACAGACACTGAATGGTTGCTCATAGGAGCATCTCTGAAAACTTGGTCGAACCATTGCGTATTGGAAAAGGAATCCGTTAGGATGCCATTCCTTACATCCTCAATCACACGCGGTGCGTAATTGGTAGCGCGTGTAGCAATATTGTTCAACGTCATCCATTGCCACGATTCCACGAATTTTGGGAGATAAGTAGCAGATTGGCGTCCATAGAAAAAGTTATAGGCAATACGGAGTTTTTTATTGGAAGGTTGTTTGGTGGAAACGAGGATAACGCCATTAGCACCCCTGGAGCCATAAATAGCTGCTGAAGATGCATCCTTCAATACTGAAATACTTTCGATCTCTTGCGGCGTAAGATTGCCAAGATCTCTCGTAGTTGCCATTGCCCCATCGATGATTACCAGTGGAGAAGCATCATTCAATGTACCTGCCCCACGGATGAGTATCGATGATTCGTCGCTACCCGGCTGCCCACCCGGCTGCACCGCCGAAACACCTGCCATTCTGCCGGAAAGGATATTGAGGGTATTCGCTTGTGGAATATTTTCCAGATCCTTGAAATTAACTGTCGCCACCGAGCCGGTTACGTTCACGCGCTTCTGTGCCCCATACCCAATTACCACTACATCATCCATCGTATTCACATCTTCCTCAAGTATTATCTCCAGGGTGGTCTCATTGGTTACTTTCACTTCCTGTGATTTAAATCCTACGGATGAAAATACAAGTACCTGTCCTGGATCAGCGGCAATAGAGAAGTTCCCGTTCTGGTCGGTAGTTACACCTTTGTTCGTTTCTTTTACAGTGATGTTCACATTTGCAAGGGGAGCACCACTTTTGTTTTTTACAGTGCCTTTTACAGTGAGGTCCATTTCAGCATTGAAAAAATGGTTGGTTATTGCAGCAGCCGGATCGCCCACCGGCGGCAATCCGTGTGCAAAGATCTTTAATGGCAAAGCAAGTACCAGCAATGCGGTAATTCGAATGATGTGCAATCGTTTGGTGGGCCAACAGCTTCCAGTGTCTGGCCGGTTCCACCGTTGTGTTTCTTTCATAATGCTCTTTTAATTGTAAAAAGTGGCTTAATGAGGGGGACCAAGTACTACTTCGATCTCTTCCAGGGTTTTTCCCCTGGTTTCTTTTACTTTGAAAAAAATCAGTACCAACCCCAATAAACATATTACCGAATAGACATAGAATGTGGTTTGTTGTAATCGTTCGAATAATATAGGAAAGGTGAATACAAGAATGAAATAGGCAATCCACAGGCTCACCACGGCGATAGATGATGCGATACCGCGAATGGCATTGGGAAATATCTCGGCAATCAACACCCAGGTTACCGGCGCCAGTGTCATTGCATACATGCCGATAGCTGATAACAGAAACCACGAAACAGCCGGAGATCCGTGGGCCAGCATATTGGCCACAATGATATACAACACGGCCAGCCCGCCTGCACCTACCAACATTAAGGGTTTGCGCCCAAGCCTGTCTACCAGCAACATTGCTATAATAGTAAAAACGAGATTGATGCCGCCGATAAACACCGTTTGCAATAACTGCCCGTCTTTCGACACGCCAATGCTTTCAAATATCCGCGGTGCATAATTGAAAACGACATTGATGCCGCAAAGCTGCTGGAACACAGCCAGACCGATCCCTATCAGTATTGCCGGCAACATTGTTTTGCTCAACACCATTTTAATACCCGGCTGTTTGTTCGTTGCCGCCAGGGAGTCGAGGATGCTTTGTTGCGATTGCGTGGCAAATTCGGAACCACCAATGCGTCTTAGAACTGTTCCGGCTTTTTGCGTAAACCCGGCCTTCAGCAACCAGCGCGGGCTTTCGGGCAACCATAAGGCTCCCAGAAAAAACAATAAGGAGGGAACAGCACCCAGCCCAAACATCCATCGCCAGGCATCAGGTCCTGAATTATATAAACCGAAATTGACGATATTGGTAATAAGTATACCGATCACCAGTGCGAGTTGATAGATGGCGACCATGCGCCCGCGCCAATGGGCTGGTGATATTTCGGCAATATACATTGGCGAGAGCATCGAAGCCATTCCTACACCGATACCTGCTATAGTACGCATGGCAATGAAAATATCCAGGTTTCCCGCAAAGGCCATCGTTAATGACGAAACGCCAAACACTATTGCTGCTATCAGCAATCCTTTTCTCCGCCCATATTTTTCCGAAATATTACCGGCTAGTATGCAACCTAAGATTGCACCTACAGCCAGGCTTCCTGTTACCAGTCCTTCCTTGAAGGCATTGAGGTGAAACTGCTCCTGCAGAAAAGGAAGTGCGCCCGTTATCACGGCGAAATCAAACCCAAACAGGTATCCACCCAAAGCAGAAACAAGGGCAATGCGGATAATATAAAAACGGTTGTAAGAAGTGGACATCTGAATTATAAATTATAGGTGTTCAAATCTATTGAAAAGTCATTGTATCATGATACCGGCAACGATGCTCCGGACACTACTCTTTTTTTATCAGGAAAACTGAGCATTCTGCCAAACGAGACCGCACCCTGGTGATTGTTGTCAAGGGTCAGTATTCTGTTCAACAATTCGCCCGCCTTTTCTTTATTATCAAGACCCATGTAACCAAGTGCCATCATGTACGTGCAATGAATGACATTACGACGATCAAGATCAATCTCAAACACAAGCATGTCGGGAAGTGAAACAGCAAAGTAGTCGATCTTCACTTTGTCATTCATATGCTGCTCGCCGAATGCAATCAGTTTTTTGAAAATATCATTAGCTCTGTCCTGCTCACCCAGCTGCAGCCAGGCCAGTGCCTGGTAAACGATCTGATCGGGTTGCGGATCATTATAATAAATGGCACTCACCGGTTCACTGCTGCCGGCTGTAGCAGCGTTGAAAAAGCGGACTGCTTCCTGCTCATTTCCCAGCTCTGCATATGCAATGCCCAGCAGGTAGTGAGCGTCATTTTCGAGGGCCTGGTACAATTTCCCTTCACCAAGATTGGCGGGATAAGTATTAAGCGATTGCAACAAACGGATAGCTTCTGCTGCATCATTTTTCAATAAAGCCTGCTTTGCCAGCTCGATGTGACAGAATCTGAATTGCCCGACTACTTTTCCTTCTCCACCTTCCCAGGGATGGAAACGCCGCGAAGCCATCAGGGCCCTTGCTTCTTCCAGGTTCCCGATGCTGTTGAGGATCGTAATCTTCTCCAGGTATAAGTCATCACGCTGTACAATGAGAAGGGGATACTGTTCCAGCAACCGGAGCCTTTCAGCCGGAGCTTTGCCGGTTATTTTATACAGCTGGTCAAGCTCCATCAAGACCCGTGCATCGGTTGTGTCAAGTTCAAAAGCTTTTTCCAGCAGGCTGATCGCCTTTTGCTGATCATGTAATTTGTTGTAATAAGCCAGTGCCAGGTTGCGATACACGGTTGGAAAATGGGGATTGGCTTTGAGCGATTGCTCCCAGCACTGTACGGCCTCGTGATACTGGCGTTTGTCGTACCAGAAATTACCAAGAGCATAGGCAGCCAGTGCATCTGCCGGATTTATAGCAAGTACTTTCCGCAGCATCACTGACTCTTCAATCTTGTTGGGGAAACAGCAAGATGGATCTTTCTGTGACGCCTGTTGGAAATAATCTTTCGCGGCAGTACTGTTATTATCCTGGAGAGCATACCAGCCAAGGTAATAGAGTGCCATGGGCGTAGCAGGAGTAATGTCGATATAATCCCGCAGCAGTTGAATGGCTTCCTGGTAACATCCAGCATGAGCATAATCGAGTGACAGCTCGAGGTAATTATTGACATAATTGCGCATGAGCGTTTGCAGTCTGTTCCGTTGCGATGCAGCCTCACTTTTTTTACCCATAGCTTCCGCAATCAGTGCCTGTTCGTAGAGACATCCATAATTGAATGGGTCAATGGCAATGGAATCATGAATCAACTGCAGTGCTTCATTCAGCCGGCCGAGCTTGCGAAGCAGGATCGCTTTCAGGTGACGGGCTGTATGACTGTGATAATTAGCGATGATCGATTTATTGACATGTGCGAGCGCCAGTTCATTCTTTCCTTGTGATGCAGCAATACGTGCGAGTGCCTGGAAGCCGGCCGATTGCCAGGCATCATTCCAGGTTGCTTTATAAAACATTTCATACGCTTCCTGTTTCTTTTGCTGCATCAGCAGTGACCAGCCCAGGTTATAGAAAGGTTCGCCATCGTAAGGATTGGGATTGCGGGAAGTGAGTGTCTCAATAGCTTTTTTAAAATAGGGTTCAGCCTGTTCGAACTGACCTCTTCGCAACAATAGCAGACCCATCGCATTGTTGCAACGAACATCATTCGGGCTGCGCCGAAGCGCTTCTTCATAATATTCAATTGGGTTGAAGGTTGCATGACGGTATTGTTCCAGATGAAGGCCATTCAGGAACAGATCTTCAATATGTTCTATTTCTTGCGGTGAACGCGCAGGTGTGGCCGATGTCGGTAATTCTTTAGATTGCCCGGTCGCAGGTTGCCAGCTTACCAGTTCTTCGCCATTGGCATCGCAAACCGACAGTTTCCAGCCCGGAAGCGATACGGGTTCATGATGTTGATAGCTGTCCATGAAGACCTGCTCGGGCGAAATTGTGGTCACAAATTTTTTCACCAACTTTCCTTCGTTCAACAGAATAATGATTGCATTATCCAATACGGATGTAGCAAATACTTTGATGTGTATTTTGTGGTGATCAGCTTCCATATTCAACAACACATCCCTGGTGGCATTCTTTACCGCACCGATCGATGCATATGGCATGAAATATTGTTCGAAACTTTTGACAGCGTTAGGTTGCAGCCAGCTGAAATCGGGCTGATTATCGGTAAACATACCTGTCATGATCTCGATATAAGGCCCATCTTTATCAGTAAGGTTTCGGTCCCACGCATGTCCAAAATCGCCATTCCCCCAGGTCCATTGTTTTTTTCCGGGCGACAGGTGATGGTCGGCTACATGCAACATCCCCGCCTGTGTATCGTGTTCGTAACAACCAATAAAGTCATAGGCTGACCGGATCGCCATGTAGGATGTGGGAACAGGGATGTTGTGGTACCTCGATATATCGGTGCCGGGTGAATAGTTGACTTTATAATAGGTGCCTGTGGCAATAGGAAAGTCCGACACATCTCTTTTGCCATGATCGAATACGGCATATACATCCGGAGGGAAAACGGATTGATAATGTTCATTCACTTTCACGGCAGGGTTGGCCCACCAGAGAAATGTTTGAGGAAAAGGACTCCTGTTGAATAATCTTCCTTTTATTTCCAGGTAGGCTTTGCCGGGATAAAGGGTGAAGCCTGCCATACCTTTAGTGCGAAACATGATCTCTGTCTCGTTTACCCAAACCGTTTTACTTCCATCCTGATTTTCTTCGATGGTGAAATCGACCGGGCTAAAGGTGCTGGGGCGATGGTGTTGTGGCCAGTTGAATTCAATGCCGCCCGATATCCAGGGGCCGGTAAGACCAACCAGCGCTGGTTTGATTACATGATTATAATAAATGAAATCCCTTTTCCTGATCTTGTCGTAGGCACGTTGAATCCTTCCGCCTATCTCCGGCAGGATCATGATCTGGAGATACTCATTCTCGAGAAAAACAGCGGTGTACTCTTCATCAGTCGGCTCATTGGAAACAGTTTCAATAACAGGATGCGGATACACTACTCCGCTGCTACCCTGGTACACTCTTTTTTCCAGGAACATCGGGTTCTTCTGTGCTTCGCCGGCCTTATAAGTGGGAATAGTAATTCTTTTTATGTATGCTGATACAATCATAGTCAATTATTTTCGCTTGCTTGTTGACCGGGAAAATGATTAGCCATGTTGTGTGTATCATCAAGCAGAGCAATCTATTCACAAATTTCACTGATCATGGGGCCAAAGGAAATAGGCGATTTTATGAATTTGATGGATTATTTTCTGATTTTTATAATTTGCAGGTAATATGAAAAATGAACAGGTCAGAAAAAAACATGGTTTTCGCGGACAGCAATTGATCGTAATCCCGCGGCGGATCATTGCCGAATTTCTCAGCAGCGATCCTATCACTCATTCGTTATACATCACAGATATCGGCTACTTTCCGAAAGCACTTTTTCACCATAGGGAACGATCTCATGGCGTAGATCAGCATATTATTATTTATTGTGCCGAAGGAAGGGGTTGGGTGGAAGTGGATGGTGTATATACAGAAATAGGTCCTTCGCAATTTGCCATCATACCTGCTGAACGTCCGCACAAATATGGAGCGGCTGAAGATGATCCATGGACTATTTACTGGATCCACTTCAAAGGAAGCACGGGTAATCATGCAGTTGAGCTATTGCAAAAAAGAGGAATGAATTATCGTGTGTCTGTAAATTACCACGAGAGCAGGATGCAACTTTTTAACGCGGTTTGCTTTCATCTTGAAAAAGGATATAGCCGGGACAATCTCCGGTATGTAAACATGCTATTTCACCATTTTCTGGCTTCGCTCTTGTATGAGGACAAGTTTGGAGCAGTTGCGGGTCACAAAAACAGGGATGTGATTGATGTGGTGATCGAAGAGATGCAGAAAAACATCAACCAGCCGCTTATGCTGGAGGACCTTGCAGAATCGGCAAAACTGTCGGTCTCTCATTTTTCGGCCCTTTTCAGGGAGAAAACAGGTTATCCACCCATGGAGTATTTTACACACCTGAAGGTGCAGAAGGCCTGCCAGTATTTACTGCTCACCAACCTGAAGATAAAAGATATTGCAGCAGAACTTGGAATAGCCGATCATTATTATTTCTCGAGGTTGTTTACGAAGGTGATGGGAGCTTCGCCGAATCATTACCGCAAACGCGAAAAGCGATAGTATCCGGTTTTCTTTTCTCCTGCCGCCAAAGCTTTACTGCCTTTGTGTTACTAATTGATTACGGATACAGGAGATACTTCGCCCGTATCGCCTTAAACTTCTGCAACCCTGGTTCCCAGCTTTTCCTGATATCCTCTTCCGACATTCCTGCTATGATCTGTTTTCTTAATTGATCAGTACCTATACGCAGGTCAAAAGCAGATATGTCCTGGTTTACTCTCCCCGGAGTAAAGAAATTAGCCTTGTCCGGATAGGCGTTATATAATTCAATTAACCATGATAAGTTAATTTGGCGGCTCTCCCGAAGTTTGTTGACATCATAATTACGAAGATCAAGGCCATAACAAACGGAATCTTTGTGACGTGGGTTCTCACTCATTCCGGGAATGCTTACTGGTTTGTATGAAAATGAATACTTGTTCTTCAACGCGGGTGCTCCCAGGATAGTAAAGGGCATATAAGTTCCACGGCCTTCATTAATAACTGTTCCTTCAAACATACATAAGCTCGGAAACAGCATCACAGCTTGCTGCGTATTCAAATTTGGTGAGGGATTTATAGGTAATACGTAAGGCATGTCATGGTTATAGTTGGCAACTTTTATGATTTTAATTTTACATGGCCTTTTAAGATACCCTTCTCCGTTAAGGTATTGTGCGAATTCTCCTATTGTCATACCATGGGTCATGGGCGTATAATGTATCCCGATTGCCGATTTGAATTTATCATCTGTCATTACCGGCCCGTCTACTACATATCCGTTAGGATTGGGCCTGTCAAGGATGAGCAGTTCTTTATTGTTTTCTGCACAGCCTTCCATTACATGTTCAAGTGTATTGATGTTAGTATAGTAGCGGCAGCCCACATCCTGGATATCAAAGACCATCAGGTCAATATCTGCCAGTTGTTCTTTTGTTGGTTTTTCGTTTCTGCCATATAAAGAGATGATGGGAATGCCGGTTTTGGCGTCTTTCTCATCACTCACCACAGCGCCATTACTGGCATTCCCTCTAAAGCCATGCTCAGGGCCAAACACTTTTACAATTTTAACTCCGAGGCTCAGCAGGCTGTCTACACTGCTTTTTTCCCCGATCAGGGAACTCTGATTGGCAACCAGGCCAACCCGTTTTCCTTTTAGATAAGACAAATATTTTTCAGTCTGGTCAGCGCCTGTAATAATTCCTGGTTTGCCTGATGTGCTTTGGCTTGAGGATGCCATTTGCGCCTTACAGTTAATATTACTGATCGCCACAAGCGTTAAGAAGAGTAGGGGAGCAAATCTTATCATTTTTAGGGGTATAATTTGGGTAATGATACTTCAATAAATCCAGACGATGCATACTAAGAACAAAATTAGTTGTAATTTGTTGGTCTTTTTTTACTTTCACCCTAGAGCCCTGACCAGCTTGCCTCCCCCATAGGCAAGCATTGAAACTGTCACGATATATCGGCCAGCTTTTTTCATCAATAATATATTCGATATGCGTAGTACCTTAATATCACTCTCTCTGATCCTGTTCTGCTTTATTTCACAAAGTCAAGGACGCTTTAGAATTATGGGAAAAATATTAACTAAAGAAGTTAATAAGGTTGAGTTGATATATATTATGAAGGATTCGACATTTAATGTCGACAATAAGATTATATCCATTGCGGGTAATTCCTCTTTCACCTTTAATGGATTTACACCTTATCCCTATGCAGCATATTTTCTGTTTAATGATAGCGTCAGAAGTAATCTTTTCTTTATTGATTCGGGCAACACTGACGTTTCTGTGAGAGGGTTTAATGAAGAAGTTGCGCTCTCTTATAAAATTGATGCGGAATATAGAGCATCTTTTCTACCCTTAATGACTGAGCTGAAAGGCAAATCGCAAGGCTTTGTGAGTGGATTACAGGCTTTAGAAAATGTGATGGATACTGCTTTAAAATCGAAAAAGGAAGATAGTCTGCGCTTATTAATACGGCAGAATTTAGATTTTCAGAAGAATTATTTGAGATCTTTCATAGAGAAGAACACCGGTAGCTATATTTCCTTGTGGCTCTTGTATTTTGATCTGATAAGGTTTGGCTATTCCCAAAAGCTGCATGAAGCTTTTCGTATGTTAACAGCGGATATAAAAAGTAACCCGATAGGAAAGGCAATAAGCACAATGTTGGTTAATGGATTGAGAATCGAAGTTGGACGCCCATTTCCCAAAGTGGAATTGCTTAGCTTTAGTTCCAGGGAGGTTGAACCTATTTCCTTGAGGAGCAAATTTACTTTTATCGATTTTTGGTATAGCAATTGTGCTCCTTGCCTAGCACAATTCCCAGAATTGAAAAAAATATATTCTGAATATAGCAGGGAAAAATTCGACATAATAGGGATTAGTGTAGATTCAGACCAACAGTTATGGTCAAAAACTATTGCTAACAGGAGAATTCCATGGACGCATTACCTTGACCTCGGCGGGGTAGTTACCGGTGAACTTTCTATCTTTTCCTTTCCAACAAATTTTTTATTAGATAGTAAAGGAAATATCGTGAAGAAGGATATTGGCATGGATGCCTTAAAGGAACTGCTAAAATAAAATTCTAAGGGACACGTTTTTTGATTCTTGTTGGCTGGATTACTATCTCTCTTAAATACAGTTGAACCATCCTGTATCAAATTATAAAGGAAATTTTGATATCCCATTTAACTTTTGCAAAAGCAGGGAGTCTATGCTTAAAATAATCCTAAAGTATGATCCGACTAAGCCTATTGGTACTCGCATTTTCAGTATTGACAAGCTGCAGTAAAAACCAGGACCCGAACCCCTCTAATCCACTCACCTCCATGTATTTCCCACCAAATTCAGGTACAACATGGGAAACCGTGTCTCCTTCTACGTTGGGGTGGAATCAGACCGCCATGCAACCTTTAAAGGAATATCTCTCCCTGAAATACACCAAATCATTTATGATACTTGTAAACGGAAGAATTGCCATGGAAGAATATTTTGACGGGCACACCCCATCCTCCGAATGGGAATGGAATAGTGCGGGCAAAACATTGGTGGCAACCACAACAGGGATAGCGCAGCAGGAGGGATTGCTTAACATTACTAATAAAGCCTCCGATTATCTGGGTACTGAATGGACAAATATGCCGCTGGCCAAAGAAAACCTGATAACGGTAAGGCATCTGTTAACGATGACATCCGGAATTGATGACAGCAGCCCATTGGTAATAAAGCCTAACCTGACCTATGTTGCCGATGCAGGTACAAGATGGGCTTATGGAAATGTTTTCCAGAAATTAATGGATGTAATTGGTGAAGCAAGCGGGAAGGAGTTTGAAACGTATTTCAATGAAAAGTTGAAAGATAAAATCGGGATGGATGGATTTTGGAATTTCGGGGCGGTCTACTCTATTTATCACAGCACCACAAGAAGTATGGCAAGGTTCGGCCTGTTGGCATTGAATCAGGGAAAATGGAACAGCACCGAGGTGATCAATGAACCTTATTTCAAGGAAAGCATCACTACATCGCAGAATATAAATCCTTCTTATGGTTACCTGTGGTGGCTGAACGGGAAAAACAGTTATATGGTTCCCGGTAGCCAGATCGTATTTCCCGGCTATTTAGTTCCTAATGCGCCTGCAGATATGTATTCGGCGATGGGTGCCAGCGACCAGCGCATTTATGTAATTCCCAGTAAAAAGATGGTAGTGATAAGAATGGGCAATGCTTCTGATCCGGCACACCCAAGTTTTGCATTGTCGGGATTCGATAATGAACTTTGGGGAAAGATAAAGGCAGTTATAAATTAAAAATGCAGCGTTAATACTTTTTGTAGTAGTGGATATGGTCTTTTAATCTATTTGAGTTTAAAGCCGGGCGGATTATCTGTTAAAGGATTTTCACCGCCCGGCATTATATACTCCCGTTTATTTCAAAAAGCTGCTGCCCAATGACGGTATGGAGGGCCCGGCTGAATTAAAACCGCCTTTCACACTTATTTCTACCTCTCCAAGGGTTATGCCTGCTTTGCCTCCCCACGGAGCATCGTCTTTCTCACCTGTTGATTTATTTTCAGTTGAAGTCATTGTCTCTTTCACCTCTGCACCTGCTTCTCCTTTTACTATCAAATCCACCGGGTTCATGTTGCCGTCAAACTTGATGGTAGTTTCGACTGTTGCGCCTATAGAGGCCTTGAGGTTTTTAGTGAGCTCAAATTCTTTATCCTTACCAGCCTTGGCAGATATGCTATGACCTGTCGTTTCCCAGGTTACTGGGTCCACACTGCGTTCATAAGCAAATGATCCTGCTTTAAAATCGGCATAGACTGACCAGCCATTGCAGTCCATTTTTCCTCCGGTTACAGCAAGGTCAATCCCAAAATCTAATTCACAATGTTCTCTCTCCCATACCTGTATTTTTCCTCTTGTGGTATTATCTTCTTTTAAATGATCGTTACAGGGTTTCGAGAACCCTCCATCTACATTGAAAGGAAAAAGCGGCCAGGCAAAACTTTTCAAGCTGGTCAGGTAGCCAACGTATGCCTGGTAGTTGACCGGTGTGGGGTCCTGCATTGATTGCATTACGATGGTGTTCCAGAAAAGATATTCCTGCAAACGCTGGTTAAGCAGATCTTCTATTTTTTGGATGAATTGATTATTTATTCCGGCAATTTCTTTCAGCCATTTTGCCTGTCTTTCCTGCCTTAATGTACATAGCTCCTTTTCAATCTGCATCAGCCGGGCATTTTCAGCATCCTTTCCTTCGCCGCCGTCCAGTTTTCCCTGCTCCTTTACCAACGCATTTATCTTGTTGTCGAAATCCGTTTTCAATGCCTGCTTCAATTCATTCTCCCGGTTCGCCCTGTTTTCAGATTCTGTTTTCATCCGGCTGTAGTACGACTTGCTGTATTGCGGATTGTCGATACCTGCCAGCATTACTGCCCCCTGTAGATGAAAAGGATTGGTGAGCGATGCTTTCATATCCTGTACAGATTTTGCAAACCCCGGTTTTCCTGCATTGGCCATCGTTTGCTGTATTTGCGCCATCCTCTTAGTCTGGTTATCCATGACCTGCTTTTCGTATTGCTTCGAAAATTCCCTGCCTGTTTTTCTTGCTTCGTCTATGGTAGCATCAAGATTTTTAAAATAAGCATTGATCGCAGGATATGCACTTACCGCTTCTTCATAAGACGAAGGGATCTCGGGCACAACAAACCGCTTGGTAATGCTATGGTCTTTATAATATTTTTGGAACCTGGGACGGATTAAACCGGTCAGGTCTATTTGTGGTGCTACCTGCTGCAACAGGTTTACCAGTTCTGTCGTAACTCCCCCGTTTTGAATGGCTTTTTGGGCATATCCGGCACAGGCAGCATTATCGCCCTGCTGGCGTGCTATGAGCGCCATGGAACGTTGGGCCTCGGCATTGGCAGTGTCTTTGCCTATGGACAATAACAGGTTTTGTTTGGCTTTGTCTGTATAACCAAGACTTAAATATGCCTGCCCGATATTATTAAGCAATGTGCTGCTTCCGGGTACAAATTTTTGAGTATATAACAGCAGCGGCAACGATTTATGTGCATACCCCGAAATGGTGAGAAGGGCGCCAAGATTATTGAGCGAAAGATAGTCGGTAGGATCGGTGATACAGGCATTTTCAAGCAGGTACAATGCTTTGTCTAGCTCATTATTGGCCCAATAGAACATGGCAAATTGCCCGGTTTGCTTGCCTTTGCCCAATAGCTTTTGTACGGCTTTTACGTTATCGGGCTTCATTGCCGCCTCTGTTTGTGAAAAAATGGGTTTTAAATAAGCTACCAGTTTTTCTTTGCTGACAGGGGTTGCGGGTATTGCTAATGTAGAAACCGTAGCAGGGATTTTATTGGGATCGCCCATGGGCATCATGGCCACACCGGAAGCATTGGCCTGCTGCATATTTTTCTGGGCAGTTTGCATGGTTTTATCAACCCCCATTTTTTCCAGCATGGCTCTTTGCTCGGGAGTCATGTTTTTTTTCAACTCCTCCATTTTCTTCATGGCATCTTCCATGCTTTTATCTTTTTGTGCCGCCGCCATTATAGGCAGTATAAGAAGGAGAGCGAGTATGTGTTTCATCTGTATATTTTTATTATTTGAATAGATGTCGATCTGGTTATTTTACTGGTGTACCGCTTTTTACATAAATATTGCTGATGTAAATTTTTTCGCTGCCGGAATACCAACCATATCGTTTAAAAGTTTTCCCGGCAGGCAATACATTATCGTCGTGCATTACTTCTTTGCCGTTTACTGTTACTTTTACTGCCGCACCGTTTATGTCAATACTTACATGCGTTGCTTCATTTGTTTTTATATTCGTTAACCTTACATCGGTAAGGGTTTCATTGTATGCTACTTCCATAAACCGTTTGCTGGTTTGCGATTCCCCACTCGGGGCGAGATTAAATTGAAACCCATTCCGGTTCATATCATGCAAGTCAATTGAATTATATTTCTTGTTATCATAAGTATCCAATCTGAAAGTAACTGGTGTTCTTTTGTTGGACATATCGCTGCTGAAATACACATCATAGCTGATGCTAAAGCTGATCGGAAGCGGTTTAGTAAAGTCGGGATAGAAGGTGAAATCATTGGGTATAATGATCCATTTGCCCTGCTGGCCATTCAGGGTTTTCAATGTTGCATTCGCAAAATCATGACCATTATGTCCATACGTATGCCAGCCTTTTGCAGAAAAAGCGCCAGGTTGATGACCCTCAAAGTCTTCATACAGGATAGTAAAGGGGTCTTTGTTTTTTGTAGCAGTTGCTGCAGAAACAGTTGCGGGTGCCGATATATTATTACCTGAAGATTTCGCTGGTGCATTTACCGGTGTATATGCAACGCTCTTCATCGCTTCAGGCTGCGACAGCCATTTGGCAGCGTAATCAAAATTAAAATTGCGCAACAGGGTATTTACAAAATAATCTCTTCCTGAAGTGAATTGGGGATCGAATTGTGACAGGTTACCCACCATACTTCCATTATCCGAAAAATTCATGTACAGCCACATTGGCTTATCTGTCTTTGACTGGTCGATCGTTTGTTTGGTGGCGGCTACAAGGACCCGGTACTCTGGGAACGTTTTGCTGACCGGCAGACCGTTGATGATGCTTTCGGGATTTAAAACAGCATGACCAGCCTCATCTTCCAGCATGGCATACTGTTCTTTTAGTTTGGTTGTTTCATTATAATAAGGTTTCAAGCGGTCCAGGGTTTGCTGCAGGGTTCTCATTACGTAGGAATTTTTTTGTGCAATGCCCGGGTAAGCAGCCAGTTGCTGATTGATATACTTCACAGCGTCTTTTACCAGTACGGGTTTAAAAGGCCATTCACCATTTTTTGCAATCACGACGCCAATCCCGTTAAGCGGCCTTCCGTTGTCGTGATAGTGATCGAGATAGGTACGGTAAGTATATAACTGAGGTAAGATCCGCTTATCAATGCCTTCGGATTTTAATTGATCATCAGTATCTCCTGTACTGAGTTGTGCCCGTTCGGCAAAAAGATACAATCCGTCCGGGTTGAACCCACCCTTTATGTAATCACCGGGAAAATTATTAAAGCCAAGTCCCATATAGAGCCCATGCTCACCATCGGTGTATAGCTTACCGTTTTTGTAAATGGCAGGGAACCCGGCTAACTGGATGCCGTAAGTGTGCAGTGCCGGTGCTTCAAGAGGCCACCAACGACTGTTATCTTTGAATACATACCTCATGACAACTCCCTTTGGCAATACAGATTGTTTTACCCAATTGAACAGCATATCCTCTGCCTGCTGCTGCCATACACTATAACTGGTGCCAGGAGCATATTGATCTTTTATTGGTTTGTAGGCCTGCTGTTTTGGTGCATTAAGCAGGTATCTCCAATCCAGTATAGAATCTCTGCTCAGTTCGGTATCGGTGCGCTGGGCCCGGGTGGTGCATACAGCAAGAAGCAGCGTTATTATCGCTATCAGTTTTTTCATTGTATAATGAAAGGGGTTTGCATTTACTCAGACAGCATAAAAGTATAATGGAGCAGCAGCCGGCACAATCATTAAAAAAGATGAGTTTTCAGAAAAATCATTAAAAAAGAGGATAGGAATCAAACCGGTCTGATCATTAATTTGAAATAGGAGAGGGGCGGGTTTGCCGGTGTGTTCACCTTTGCTTGGTCATAGGATAACAAAATATAAAAAAACACATAATTAAAAGCAGACCAATACTTTCAGCGGTTATATACTAAAGGGAGCTATTTACAGTGCATAAGATTTGGTTGCCGAAGTCAGTTTAAAGATTTTCCCTGATCAGGCGTTCCAGGTCATTAGCTGAAGAAACACCGGATTGTCTCCACCGGACTTCTCCTTTTTTAAAGAGAATTAAAGTAGGAACCCCACGGATGCCAAACTCGACGGCCGTTTGAGGGCTTTTGTCTACATCGATCTTGATGATGGAAGCACGATCTCCCACCCGTTGTTTGACTTCCTGTAAAATAGGGGCCTGGGTTTTGCAGGGGCCACACCATTCAGCAAAAAAATCGACCAATACTGGCTTATCCTGTCCGATCACTTCCTGGAATGTCATATTGTGTTTTTTATCGTATTAATTGGGTAAGTCAAAAGTAATATTCAGCATGAGGTTGTTTTCTTTTAACCAGTTTGTGCCCGATAGTGGCAAACGGTTTATGTAAATGTAACCAAACTCTGCTTTCAGCTGAGATAAACATTTACATTCAAAATGGGTCCCCAGGCGATTGTGGTCCACAAGATGACCCGGTTGAACGCCAGCAGCATTCACAAAGACCTCATCATAAAGCAGGAAGGACAATCCTGGTTTGATGTTGTATTGCAAGCCTGCCCGGTTTCGCCATCTGACGATGTTCCTTGATTGGTTGCTTAGTATCCGGTATTCAATAGCGTTCCGGTTGATCAGGCTAAAACGAGCGAAAAGGTCTTTTTGCCAAAGCGCTGCTATTGAAAACCTGGTTTCTTTCGCTGGTGCATATATTTCATCTTCGGCTTTTTCAATAATGCGATAATGGCTGAAGCTGGCAAACGGCGATATCGAAATTTTCAGCTCATTAGCAGGCAGATAATGTATCCAGGTCCTTAAGGAGTACATCAGGTTGTGGCCTAAGATCATGTGATCGGTAAAGCCGCTCTGTCTTCTGTGCTGCACTTCAATATCAGCTGTTAACTGTGTCGATACTTTATAAGCCATCGTTCCCCTGAACCATGCATTGTTTTTTGCTTGCGCGAATATATCGGCATTGAAAAAACAAATCAATGTGAGCAGAGATAGTAATTTGAGTACGCTTGTTGTCATGTTATCTGAACCCTGGGAGGCCTTTACATCTTTCCTTTCATCATCCTGTTCCAGTACATATAAGGCAGCATGTATTTTTTCAGCAACCATAACCGCCAATGTTCTTTATCACTATTACTGATAAGCAGGTATCTCAGCATGGGGTCAGGTGTAAATTCATTTTTGTAGTTGAACTCGGCCAGCACCATTTTCCCATATCCTGTTACCAGCGGGCAGGAGGAGTATCCTTCATAAGATATGTTGTCTGCAGGACTGCCATTTAACAACTTCAGTAAATTGTCTACAACTACAGGCGCTTGCTTGCGGATGGCGGCACCTGTTTTTGCAGTAGGCAATGCTGCTACATCGCCGAGGCCAAAGATGTTGGAATAGGTTTTATGTTGCAGACTGTTGTTGTCAACGTCAAGCCAGCCTCCGCTGTTTGAAAGACCGGAATCACGTATAAATCCCGGAGCGGCTTGTGGAGGCGCCAGGTGGAGAAAGTCGAAAGGAACTTCAATGAGACCTTCAGCTGTAACGGTACTTCCTTTTATTATATCCGGCGGCTGGGGTTTGTCAGGAGGTGTGGTGTCTCTGAAGTATACCAGCTTCCGGGCTGCATCTATTTTTACAGGTGTATGAAAAAGGCGGAGATCAACATTGTACCGGTTGATTACTTTCATAAGAGTGTCTGCAATGGTTTTTACGCCAAATATGACCGTTCCCGGTGTAGCAAAGACTATATTGGTCTTATCTGCCAAACCTTTCTGCCGCAAATAATCCGCTGCCAGGTACATGGCTTTTTGAGGAGCGCCACCGCATTTGATCGGGGTGGCCGGTTGTGTAAAAATGGCATTGCCTCCTTTGAATGCCTGCAGGAGTTTCCAGGTGTGCTCAGGATCGATATAATTGCTGCATACTATCCCTTTATCCAATGCTTCCGATAATCCTTCGATCAGGGATAGGTCATAGACCAAACCGGGAGCCAGCACCAGGTAATCATACCTGATTGTTCCATTTTTGGCTGTTATCACCTCATTGCTGTCCGGAGATACTTTTGTAACACGGTCCTTGATCCAGTCAACCCCTGCCGGTATTACCGAAGCTTCTTTTCTTATGGTCTTTCCCATAGCGTAAGTGCCTGCACCAACAAGCGTGAATGCCGGCTGATAATAATGGGTTTCTGAAGGCTCAATGATGGCAATAGATAAAGCAGGACGCTTTCTTTTCAGTTGAGCGGAAACCATAATGCCGGCAGTGCCGCCACCGACGATCAATATTTGGTAATTCGTTTTCATCTGCAACCATATATAGATTATACAAAAGAAAAAGTAAAATTGCGTCGGTAAAAAGAGAAAGACGGTAACTTTAGTTACATAAAGAGTGTTTTCAGGAAAAGAGACCTCCTGGGCAGTAAACAGTCTGTAATCTCATTCAATTAAAAGAGGGATCCGGAATGAACAATAAAATCGAGGTAGAAACCTTGCATCTTTTTCCTGTATTGGACAGCATGTTGATCGAATTGTTAGGGTCATTGACAAAGGAAGAATGGAATGCTCAAACAGTTGCCAGGCTTTGGAAAGTAAAAGATGTTGCTTCCCACTTACTGGATGGGAATTTAAGGGCTTTGTCAATATCAAGGGATGGCTATTTTGGTGAAAAACCTGAAAACGTAAATTCCTACGAGGACCTTGTTACTTTTTTAAACCAGCTGAATTTATCCTGGACGAATGCGACAAAGCGGCTAAGCCCGCAGGTATTGATCCGCCTTTTAGAGATAACAGGAAAAGAATATTCAGCACATCTGCAAACATTAGGTCCTTTTGATAGCGCCGTGTTCTCAGTTGCCTGGGCAGGGCAGGAGGTGTCTCCAAACTGGTTTCATATTGCCAGGGAATACACTGAAAAATTTCTGCACCAGCAGCAGATCAGGGATGCTGTCGGGAAACCAGGGATCATGATCAAAGAATTATATTATCCTTTCCTGGATACATTCATGTATGCCTTCCCACATACTTTCAGGGATGTGCAAGCCGAAACAGGAACTATTGTGTCACTTAAGGTTTCCACAGATATTGGCGGTCAGTGGAGTATTGTGAAAATGGGCAATGGCTGGGAATTGAATAAAAATACTGATCTCAATCCCCGCACCCAGGTAACAATTGATCCTGATACAGCCTGGAAGCTGTTTTCGAAAAGCTGGAGGCCTGAGCAGGTCTCAGGTAAGGTTGAAATAGAGGGCGACCGGTTACTGGGTGAGCAGGCTTTAAAGATGGTTGCAGTAATGGCGTAAAAGAATACGGCTTTTCGGAAAGCGTTAGTCGTATTCTTTATATGAGCCCCTGCTTTGTCGCTTTACTGATCAGGATTGCCGTGTTTTTAGCATCAAATTTTTCCAGCAGGCTTTTGCGGTGGGTGTTGACGGTGGCAACGCTGATGAAAAGCTTCTCTGCTATCTCTGTATTGGTAAGCCCTTCTGCGATCAACTGCAGTACTTCTTTTTCCCTCCGGGTTATCAGTGGTATTTTATCATCCTGTTCTTTCAGTGAAAGGGCTGCTTCTGCGCTCAGGTAATTCTTGCCAGACATAACGATGGTGATTGCTTTGAGCAATTCCTCCTTGGTAGCATTTTTCAATATATAACCTGATGCGCCGTTTTCTGTCATGTTGCGGATAATGGCCTGTTGATTAAATGTGCTCAGGCCCAATACAAATACCGAGGGATATTTTTGCTTTACTTCCTTACACAGATCAATACCGCTTTTGTCGGGCAGGCTCACATCCATCAGTATCACATCGGGCTGTTGTTGTTTCAGAAAACTAAGACAGGAAGCTGCATTGGTGGCATGGCCGATCCATTCAATATCCTTTTCGTTTTTTAATAATGAACGGATGCCTTCAATCACCATGTAATGATCATCTACTATGAATACAGATGCTTTCATCAATAAAATAAAAAGTCAAAAACTGAAAGCAGTTTATTGAAGTTAACGCTACTCAGACATTTATTTCAATCAGAACGGAAGAGCCTTTGCCTGGGGATGACACTATATCTACTTTCCCCTTTAAAAACTCTATCCGGTTTTGAATATTGCTCCAACCGATCCCGGATGATTGTTTCAGGGCCGTTGTATCGAATCCTTTACCATCGTCTTCTACTGTAACAGTCAATAATTTTTCCTGTTCTGCTGCATGAACCTGCACCAGTACGTTCTTAGCCGCAGCATGTTTAATAGAATTGTTGACCAGTTCTTGCACAATACGGTAAATAGTAATGGCAATAGTTTGCTCTATCTCTATTTTATCCATGCCGATAGCCTGATAACTGGTATTGATCACACCGCTTCGGTCAATTTCGTTGCAAAACTCTTTCAGGGCAGTATTAAGCCCATACCTTACCAGCACCTCAGGCATCATATTATGGGCCACTCGGCGCATTTCCCTGATGGAACTGTCCAGCATATCAATGCTGCGTTCAAATGCCCGGGCATTATCGGGTGTCATTATTAGATTTTCTTTCATATTGCTTAAAGAGTGTTTAATACCGCTTAGCATTCCTCCCAATCCATCATGAAGATCTTTGGCCAGACGGGTACGTTCCTGTTCTTCACCTTTAAGTACTGCTTCAGTGGCAGCAAGCTGCTTTTCTGTTTCCAGTTCTGTGATGCGCTGCTGTTGTATTTTTCGGCGGATCTTATAGTTCCGCCAGGCAAGTATCAGGGCGATCAAAAGGATAATAGCGCTGATTGAAAACACATAGTTCAGCATGTTTTTCTGCCTGATGACAGACTGCTGTGTTTTTATTTGCTCTTCTTTTTTTTCAACGCTATATTTTGTTTCCAACTCTTCAGTGTAGAAATTCAGTTCTTTGAGATTGGTGGTGCTGATAAGCGAATCATATTTAAAAGAATAATTCCCTCCTTCTTTTATTTTCCCCTGCATGTAATAGAAGATCGAATAGCTTCGGTACAGGTTTCCCAGCGCATCTGCATTGATCTCTTTTTGGGCGATATTAACGCCGGAGTCCAGTTCAGCTTTTGCAAGGGTATACTTTTGCTGCGAAATCAAACTCAGCGCAAGCGCATTATGCGTCTCAGCCGAAGTTTGCCTGTCGGGGAGCTTTTTGGCATATTCTGACAGCTCTTTTGCATAGTTTTCTAAAGCCTTTATGTTCCCGCTTCTAAAATTGTCATAGCAAAGGTTGAGTAAGGCATAATTGATATTGACAATGTCTTCTTGTTGCTTGGCAAACTCTAACTGTCTTTTGCTGATGCTGGTGGAACTGTCGAGCATATTCAACTGGGAGTAACTGGCAGATAGGTTGTTTAATCCCATCATTATGGCAAAAGGATTATTAAACGTTTTTCCAAATTCAATCGCTTTTCCAGCATATATAATTGATTGGTCAAACTGCTTTAAATTGAAGTACGTGTTTGAAGCGGTAAGGTTCCGGATGGGAAAACTTAAGCTGTCTTTTGTTTTCTCAGATATGTCGAGGCATTTCAGGATACAGTCGATCGCGGACTTGTATTGACCAAAGTGATTGTAAATAGCAGAAAGATTATTATAGGACTTAGCCAATAGCTTCATGTCATTTTCCTTCTCAGCCAGGTCTTTATTTTTTAATGCATACTCAAGGGATTTCTTATAATCATTGTTGTAATAATAGTATTCTGCAAAACCGACGTTAATATAAAAATCGAATTTATCAGATTTGATTTTTCGGGCCAGTTTGTTGGCTTCATCTAAATAATAATATGAGCTATCATAATTTTTTGTAGAGTATAGATTTTGAATATTCAGCAGTAACCTGATCCTGGAAGTGTCTTCCTTTGCTGATTGCAGGGCATGGATGAGGCTGTCTTTTTTACTTACTGTTTGTGCTACGCCATTGAATCCAAAGAACATAACAGTAATAATATATAGAAGTAGTTTCTTCATTCAGGAAGTATTAGGCGATTTTAACTATTGCAAAATAAGGGATAGGATGGTTTATCTAATATCCTCTTTTTTAATGATTTTCCGGCACTTATCTAAAAAATCATCCTTTTTAATGATTGTGCTGCCCCTGTGCCCGGGCTACTTTTATCCAACAGAATTTTACAGATGAAAAGATCCATTACAGCCACGATCCCGTTTTTGAGATATGGATGACTTAAGGAAAATGTTAGAATAAAAACAAATCAACTAATAAGGATATGCGCCTCTATAAAAAAATTGCTTTAATAAAACTGCTGATTATGATCGCTTTTACGGGATCTGCACAAAAGGAAGTTTATGATGTGATCTCCTATACTCTTCCTGCAGGATGGAAAAAAGACCCTAAAGAGAAAAGCTTGCAGATATACATCACCGATAATAAAACGGGTGAGTATGCCCTGGCATTGATGGTTAATTCGACAGAATCCAGCGAACCGGCCAGCGGGAATTTCAACAAATTCTGGGTAACAATGGTGAAAGGCACGGTAAATGTTTCTGAAGAACCGACCATGCTGCCGCCTGCAAAAGATCATGAATGGGATATTACTTCGGGATGGGCTAATTATACCGATGGTGCGAATAAAGGAATAGTGACACAAAAAACGGCAACAGGTTATGGTAAGATGACTACCGTTATTGTAATGACTAATACCAGCAAATATCAAACTGACCTGGATAATTTATTAAATTCCATTGGATTCACTGCATTGACAACAATACAGGAACAGAATACTTCTCCATCTACCGGAGTTGACAATCTTTCCATCGCTGGCCTATGGGTCAGGTATCTTGTTGAAACAAGCGGCACATTTTCCAATGGAATGCCTATGCCCACCGCAGGATATTTCAGGTATGAGTACAGGTTCAATCCCGATGGCACCTACAGATACCTGGAAAAAACTTTCTCCGTATATAGTAAGAATATCATTTTTGGATATGAAACAGGAACCTGGTCAGTCAATGGAGATAAGCTGACCATTAAACCCCTGCAAGGGAAATCGGAGGAATGGGGTAAAAGTGCAAGTGGCAGAACAAGCGAATGGGGCTCCCGGGTGAAGTCCGTAAACCGGAAACTCGAAACGGTCACTTATACTTATAAGTTGCATTATTATTCAGGCATGAATGAAACTGATCTTTTATTGCAGTATGCCAAACCGACGGAACGTGATGGACGGCAAAGCAATGATGATAATCATGTGAATGAATGGAGCTATAGCCCCCGTGCGCTTGATAAATCACTGATTGATCTGCCTCCGGGAACGAAAATCAGTTTTGATGCCAGGCGATGAATATTTAGAGGGCAATAAATCAATTAAGCTGCCTGGCGATGTTAAGTGATGTGCTGTTGTTTTAAAGATCGTCCATATCAAAACCAATTCCTCCTGAATTTACCAATACTATCCAACTCCCTTCCTCTATTTCATCATCCAGTTCATGGTAATCCCAGCCGCAATAACCAATGAATAGCCTGATCTCCTTTTCTGTGATCGCTTTTTGATTGATTTGCCTGACAGCTTCTTTAAAATCTCCACCCAGGTGCACTTTACTATTTATAGGGGTGCCGCCTTTTATCAGGTCTGGCCGTTGGTGTACAAAGAAAAGGTGTTCCCTGTCTACCGGCCCGCCATCATATAAAGGGAATGGAATGCTGTCCTTGAATTCCTCGAGTTCATTGAGCCGCCTGGTAAACGGCTTATTGACCACAAATCCTGTCGCTCCCTTTTTGTTGTACTCTGCTATAAGGATAACCGCTTTCTCAAAGAAACTGTCGTCTAAAAGAGAGGTACTGCGTATAAATGAACCGGCATTCATGAAAACCAAAGTTAGTGGGGGTTACAGCATTTTCTTCATCAGAAAATCTACTTGTTCATCTTCCCCCAGTTTGAAAATATGTTTTCCGAATTCTTCAAATCCATTCTTTTGATAAAAGCGGATCGCCCTGGGATTCTTTTCCCAAACTCCCAGCCATAAATAACTTGCCCTGGCATTGGTAGCAACTTCCAGCGCTTTTTCATACAGAAGCTGGCCTATTTTCTTTCCGTGAAAATCCTTTGAAACATAAATGCGCTCTATCTCAACAGCGTTATGGTCTTTCAATTCTGTTTGCGCTTTCCCGGAATTCAGCTTCAGGTAGCCGATTATATTGCCACTGGAAAAAATTAAATAGAATTGGGAGTCAGGATCAGTGAGCTCACTGCTCAACCTGGAAGTGCCAAAATCTTCTTCCAGGTATTTTTTCATATTCTCTTCTGTATTGTAAACAGAATAAGTTTCAAAAAAGGTTTGTCTTGCAATAGCCTGAAGCTGTTGCAGGTCCGCAGGGCCGGCTTTCCTTATTTCAATTCCATCAGTCACGCTCATCATTCTTGTCGGTTCTGTTTATATAGTAATGTAGTAAATGATTGTTTCAACCTTTATTACCGGGCTGTGCTAACCAGGCGGCCTTGGGGATTTCGTATATAAAATTAAGTTTTGGCGGTTCTCCATGGTATGCAACATCCTTTTCCATTATCTTGACGGCGCCCAGCCGGTCAACAGCTATTTGTGAGCGGAAATTGGTAGCCCCCACATGGAGATACACTTTGTCGACATACTGGAAGATATAGTCAAGCATTAATTTTTTGATTGAAGGGTTAAAGCCCGTTCCCCAATATTTTGTTGCATAAAAAGTATAGCCAATCAGGATGCTGTTGTCCTTTTCATCATAATCATAGAAGCGGGTGCTGCCAGCAGTTTCCCCGGTAGCCTTATCTATGATCCTGAATGCTCCCTTGCTCTGGATGCCTCCATCGAAATAAACACGGAATACCTCTTCTTTCCAGCGGTCTTTATTGGGATGGTGCGCCCATACATTTTTATCGGATGCTACTGCATACACGGTATCAAAGTCGGCTTCAGTTAAGGGTACCAGGATGGCTTTTTCATTTTCTAAAACCGGTTGGATAGAAAAACTCATATTGATGGTATTGGTATGGCGCAAATTTACTTAATGAATGGGTATTTTTTGTAGCCTGCTTTGTTAAGAAAAACGCTGAAAAGATTCATGATTCTATCTCTTCATTTGGCAGCAAAGGTGTGGTTTGGGGAATGAATTCATGACCGTCTTTTCCATAATCGTATGGCCAGCGGTGCACTTCAGGAATTTCTCCTGTCCAGTTGCCATGTCCGGGCACGATCGGCGTCGTCCATTCGAGCGTATTTGATTTCCAGGGATTCATAGTGGTCAGTTTTCTTCCTTTATAAATGGAATAAAAGAAGTTGAATACAAACGAGAGGTTGACAGCAAATACAATGATGGCGACGATCGTGATCATTTGATTGGTGGAAGAAAACTGGTTGAACGATTGCCAGATGCTGAAATCAAGATAACGGCGGGGTACACCTGCCAGTCCCATATAATGCATGGGCCAGAAAATGAGATAGGCGCCTGCGAATGATACCCAGAAATGGATATAGGCCAACGGATGATTCATATATCTTCCAAACATTTTAGGGAACCAGTGATAGATGCCGGCAAACATGCCAAATACGGCAGCTACTCCCATTACCAGGTGGAAATGGGCAATTACGAAATATGTATCATGCACGTGCATGTCGATAGTGGAGTTTCCCAGGAATATGCCGGTAAGCCCTCCGGAGATGAACATGCTGACAAAACCTATTGAAAACAGCATGGCTGGTGTGAAGCGGATATTTCCCCGCCACAAAGTGGTGAGCCAGTTGAATACTTTGATGGCAGAAGGAATAGCGATCAGCAGTGTCAGGAGCACGAAAACAGAGCCAAGGAAAGGATTCATGCCGCTTACAAACATATGGTGCGCCCAAACAAGAAAACTTAATATGGCGATGGCAAAAAGAGAACCTACCATTGCCATATAACCAAAGATGGGTTTGCGGGCGTTTGTACTGATCACTTCGGATGCGATACCCATGGCAGGAAGGATCACAATGTATACTTCAGGATGCCCGAGAAACCAGAACAAATGCTGGTACAATATCGCGGAGCCTCCCTCATTCATCAACATCTGCCCGTTCACATAAACATTGCTCAAATAGAAACTGGTGCCCGCATGGCGGTCAAACATCAGCAGGACCATCGACGCCAACAATACAGGAAATGATAACACGCCCAGCATAGCTGTAAAGAATAATGCCCACATGGTAAGCGGTAGCCGTACCATCGACATGCCCTTGGTGCGCAGGTTAAGTATGGTAACGATATAATTGATGCCGCCCAGTAAGGAGGATACAATAAATAACGCCAGGCTGATGATCCATAAGTCCATCCCTGTTTTAGAGCCGTTATTGATGGCGCCAAGGGCGCTTAAGGGCGGATAAGCCGTCCATCCTCCGCTGCTGGGACCTGTGTTTACGAACAAGGATACCAGCATCACAACGCTTGCTGCAAAAAAGAACCAGTATGATAACATGTTTAAAAGGGGAGAAGCCATATCCCTTGCGCCTACCTGCAGTGGGATCAGGAGATTGGCAAAAGTGCCGCTAAGCCCTGCTGTCAACACAAAAAAGATCATAATAGTGCCATGCATGGTCAGTAACCCGTAATAGGCTTCGCCTGCCAGGCTTCCCTTTTGCACCCAATCTCCAAAGACGGTGCTCAGAATAGGATAAGTGCTTCCGGGGTAGGCGAGCTGCAGCCTGAACAAAACAGAGAAGAGGCCGCCAACAATGGCCCATAGCATACCGGTAATGAGAAACTGTTTTGATATGACCTTATGATCCTGGCTGAAAATATACCGGGTAATAAAATTCTGATGGTGCTGCTGCTGCGGGTGGCTTGTGGTGGTAATGGATGGATAGGGGCCTTGTTGTTGTATTGTAGACATATTGCAGGGAGATTAGGGTAGTTAAAGGATCGCATAAACAGTTCCATACTGCATACCCAAGGTTATTTCCCTTAATGGAGATGCAGCATGTCCCATTGTTTCCCATTTTTTTGCAATGCAGCATATTTTTACACATTATTCGAGGAAAACAAGTAAACAAATGGCTGGCAAAAGACATTCACTCAGGCATTTGCAAATGCCTGTCGTTTTTTGGTATAAAACACTAGGATTTCCCATTTATATTTTTAATTTTACATCTCCTTCCTTCTATCCTCAGCAAAAACTTTAAGGTGCAGTAAGAGTAAAGCGGTCAGATTCTGCTATCCTCGCAAAAACTTCAGCCTGTTCTGTTTGTGACCAGGGCTTTTTATTCTCCATTCTATTCGTGAAGGATCCTTCAGCCACCGCTGATGTTGTATTGTTCAGCCACCATTTAAACGTACAATATGAAAAGAGCCTTCCGGTGTCTGCTCTTATCGGTTATTTTATCAATACCGGCCCTGGATTTTTTTGCGCAGGACGCATACCGGACCAATTTTTCCACGAATGCAGCCCAGTGGACCAATACAGAGATCTGGCAGCGTTTCGATCCCATAAAAAAAACATGGATCGCAGCAGATCATTATCCTACTTATCTGGATGGAATTATTACAATCCAGGCCGGGGATAGCGTTGTGATCCATGGTTCGGATACTGCCCGGATGATCATAGATGAAGTGGTAGTAGAAGCGGGAGGGTCATTGACGTTCATGAACAAAGGAGCTATTATACTGAATGATGGAGCAGGAGACGATATGATCGTAAACGGACGGATGCATATAGGACCAGGAGGCACTTTGCGTGGTAATGGCAGGATACAGATTAATGCAGGGGGCGCTTTTTCTATAAAGAATACCGGCCTGCTGGGAGTAGCACTTAATAATAATGGAACAATGTATTGGGGATCGGCAGGGGAGGCCGGTATCCTGTTATCCGGATGCCATATCGTGAATAATGCTACCTGTATCTGGATGAACGGAAACATAACAATGGACAGTTCCGCAACAATGATCAATAACGGATTAATGCGGATAGTAGCCACGGCCAGCAACCTGCTTTGCACCGGGAATAAAAAATTACCTGCAAAGATCACTAACAAAGGAACCATCATTAACACCGGGAAGGATCATACAGTGGATTTCCAGGTTAAAGTGGATAATAACGGCACTATTGGCGGCGTGGGAACTTTTCTTTTTAGCGGAGGATCAAACAGTGGCGGTATTATTTCACCGGGAGCATCTCCAGGACATTTGACTGTTGGTCCCGGTAAACTGAGATCTTCTATCATAAATATCGAGATCGCTACAACTGGTGCAATAGCCGGGGTAAACTACGATCAGCTGACTGTTAACTCCCTGGAAGACCTGGCTGGAGCAACTATTAATATTACAGACCAGGCTGCTGATTCAATAAATACAGAATACACGATCATTAATGCGATGCCGGGTAATACAATCAGGTATTACCCTGAAGTAGTGGTGAATGCCCCGAGCAATCTTGCCATTTCATTTAAAGGAAACCGGTTGGTGTTGACAAAGATTGCAGCTGATCCTCTTCCCGTGAGTTGGGGTGGCTTTAAGGTTGTTGCCCGTGAAAATAAAGCGGTTTTAAATTGGAACACTTTACTGGATCAGCATACATCTTATTTTTTAATTGAGCACTCTACCAATGCGATCACCTACGCGCCTGTGGCAAGAATAGATGCCCGGCATGGAGAATCTGGCGAAACCCAATACAGCTATACCTTTCCTGGTGTTGATATTTTTAAAACGAATTATTTCCGGATTAAAAGGGTAAGTGATGATGGTAAAAGCCGTTCTTCGGCTCCGCGAAATATAATGTTTGATAAGGGCAGGGTTATCGGGTTCCAATCTGATTACAATCCCGAGAGTGATGAACTTAACTTAAATATTCAAACGGAGTATCTGCGGGCTTACCTGGCTGACACCGCAGGCAAGCTTCTTTATGAATTCTCATTGCAGCCGGGGCAGCATACGGTGTATATGGATGCTTTACCGGCAGGCGTTTACCGCATGAATGTTTCTGTAAAAGGCGTGATGGTGGAAGCGAAACAGATAGTGAAGCATTAAGCACTGCTATAAAATCACCTCTTCTTCATAATTCTTTCTGTAAGCAAGAGGATTCATCTTGTATTGCTTAAGGAATTGCCTGTTGAAATTGGATAAATTATTGAAGCCTGCGTCAAAGCATATTTCTGCCACACTCATCTTGTTTTCCAGGAGCAGTTTGCTAGCATGATTTAACCGGATCTCGGTAAGAAAAGTATTGAAGGTTTTCCTCGTGCGCTGGCTGAAATACCTGGAGAATGAATTGTCGGCCATATTTACAATTTTTGCAACCTCATTCACCCTGATATCCCTTGTGTAATTATTCAAAACAAAATCGAATATTTTACTCATCCTGCCGCTTTCTTTCTGGTTATGCCCCTGCATAAAACTTTGCGAGATATACCTGAATGACCTCGAAGAAGCGATAGTGTAAAGCATGTCTGTCAGTTTCATCCAGCGTTGCAAACCTTCCAGCTCGAGTATTTCATACATCTTTTCACTTACCTGCTTATTCAATTTACCGGTTATCTCGATCCCGCGCATGGAACGGGCAAACAGCTCCCGCAATTTCCTGGCTTCAGGCAGGGCCAAAAAATCATTGCCTAAGGAAGTTTCTGTGAAATGGATCACAATGGACCTGGCTCTCAGTTTAGAATTGCGGTTAAAATACTTATCATCGTTTCTGTAAGTATGAGGAAGATTGGGGCCAATGAATGCAAAGTTGCCGGGAGCGAAATTGCTGATATTATCTCCTATAAACCGCTTGCCCGTGCTTTCTGTTACCAGTACCAATTCATATTCAGGATGAAAATGCCAGGGATTGGGATAGTATTTGTAATTAAAATCCTTAACTACAAAGGATTCATCTTTTGAAAGCGGAAGATGTTCGAGTAAGGGCTGCATATGCCAGATTATAACACAATTTAAAGTATTGGCCTCAAAAAATTGTTAGAATAGTATCATTTTTATACATTTTGGGCGTAGCCCAGCTATTCTATAGCCTGTAGCTTTGGTCCATAAACGATTGTTTATGCCGTTCAAAAAATTAAACCGGGAACAGGTCGACTCCTTTTTTGTAGATGGGTACGTTATTGTGAAGGGCTTCTGCAACAAGGCAGAGGTTGACAGAATGTATGCCACTGCTATTGAAGATGACGCAATGACGAAAAATGCGCTTCTCCTCAACGATCAAACCGGAAGAAAGACCAAGCTTTCCCTTTGGTTCACCCCCGGCAATGATGTTTTCGGTTACCTGACAAGAAGTGAGAAAATGGTTAACTCTGTTGCCCGGTTGCTGGATAGTGATGCACCAGTATGCCATTTCCATTCCAAACTCATGCAAAAGGAGCCCCGTGTGGGTGGTGCCTGGGAATGGCACCAGGATTATGGATATTGGTACAAAAACCAGTTCATGTTTCCCGATCAACTGGTATCAGTGATGGTTGCCCTTACTACTGCCAATAAGGAGAATGGCTGCCTCCAGGTAATAAAAGGCTCTCACAAGCTCGGCCGCGTTAATCATGGATTTGCAGGAGAGCAGGTGGGGGCCGATATGACGATGGTAAACAATGCGCTGAAAACAATGGAGCATATATATGTTGAGCTGGAGCCGGGCGATGCATTGTTCTTCCACAGCAATATCCTTCACCGCTCTGAAGCTAATCTTTCAGACCATCCGCGCTGGTCGATCATTTCCTGTTATTGCTCACAGTCCAATCTTGCTTATAATGAAACATCCACCTCCTGGAAAACGCCTGTGCAAACTGTTCCGGATATGGCTATTGAGAAATGGGAAGCAGCGTCCCTGTCGCAGGCAGATTTCCTGAAGAAAGAGAATGACCCGGCATTAAAAGACTATCAGCCTTCCAATAAGTAATCATCATAAAACCAAACACCGTTATTAATAATGAAGTACTGCTGTACCTTGTTTGCTATTGCATTCATTGTTTTGTTTCAAAACAATTCTGTTGCACAGAAAGTAAATCTCAAAGACGGATACCCGAATTCAATTAAGCCGGTGGGTGTCATTAAAGGTCTCGACGATACCACACTTCTCGAAGTAGTGCAGAGACAGACCTTCCGGTATTTCTGGCATTTTGCTCACCCGGTGAGTGGGCTTTCCCGGGAAAGAAGCAATACTATCCGCGCTGACTATTTCTGGGATTATGCCAATGAAGCTTACGACGAACCGAATTTCAGCAAAGGAACTTATGGCCCTGAAGCATGTGCTATAGGCGGTACCGGCTTTGGCATTATGGCTACGATCGTTGCAGTAGAAAGGGGATGGATCGGCAGGGACACTGCCCTTAGGCGCCTCGTAAAAATGGTCGACTTTCTGAATAAGGCTGAGAGCTTTCACGGAATATTCCCGCATTTCATGAACGGAGAAACCGGAAAGACCATTCCTTTCGGAAAACTGGATGATGGCGCCGATATTGTTGAAACAAGCTATTTGCTAATGGGATTTCTATGTGCAAGGGAATACTTTAACACGGATGTCCCTCTGGAGAAATATTTCCGCAACAGGGTAAATGAGCTCTGGAGGTCCGCCAACTGGAACTGGCATGCAAAGGGTGGCAATACACTGTTCTACTGGCACTGGAGTCCCTTGCAGGGTTTCGATATGAATTTCCCGATAAGAGGATGGAATGAATGCCTGATCACTTTTATCATGTCAGCCTCTTCTCCCAATCATCCTATATCTCCGGATGTTTATTTCAACAGTTTCGTGAACAGCGCTTCATATTTCAACGGCAAAAAATATTATGATATCAAGCTGCCGTTAGGGTTTGAATATGGCGGCCCATTATTTTTTTCCCATTACACTTTTATGGGCATTGATCCGCACAACCTGGAAAGCTTCCAGGTAAACTACTGGGAACAAAACCTGAACCATACATTGATCAACCGTCAGTGGTGTATTGATAACCCTAAAAAATATAAGGGATACGGCAAAGAATGCTGGGGTTTAACAGCTGGTGACAGTTACAAAGGATATGTAGCACATTGTCCGCAGGAAGATCTCGGGGTTATTCAGCCAACAGCAGCGCTCTCTGCATTTCCTTACACCCCCGGATATTCAATGGAAGCATTAAGGCATTTTTATTATGACCTGGGAGATAAAATATGGAGTGAGTATGGTTTCGTTGATGGTTTCAGCATTGACAAAAACTGGTATGCTAAAAGCCACCTGGCCATAGATCAGGGGCCTATTGTAGTGATGATAGAAAATTACAGGAGCGGATTGCTTTGGAAATTATTTATGAATATTCCCGACGTACAAAACGGTTTGAAAAAACTTGGTTTCAAAAGCCCTTCCATAAAATAAATATTGCTATATGAGTATCGTTTCAAGAAAGGAGTTCTTACAGCGTACTGCGATGGCAGGCTCGGTATTATTGCTCTCGCAACTGGAAAGTTTTGCTCTCACAAAAGCTGAGAAGAAGATTAAAATTGCTATCATCGGCTGTGGCAGCGTTTCCGGGCAGTATCTTCCTCATCTTTCTAAAAGCCCTTATGTGGAACTGGTAAGCGTTTGTGATATTAAACCTGAGCGGGCTAAAAAGAGAGCAGAGGAATTTAATGTGCCCAATCATTTCCCTCATATAGATCAATTGCTTGCCGGCCCTGATTTTGATCTGATGGTGACGCTTACAGATATGCAGGAGCATGGCCGTCTTAACAAGCAAGCGCTTAATGCAGGCAGGCATGTATGGAGCGAAAAGCCACTGGCCAATACTTATAAGGAAGGAAAGGCCTTGGTCGATCTTGCAGAAAGCAGGAAACTAAGGATATGGGGCGCGCCTGCTGTTGTGAACAGTCCGCAGTTTGCGTTTATGTCAAAAGCATTGCAGGAAGGAAAACTGGGCAAGGTCTCTTCTGCGCATGCGCATTATGGTCATACAGGCCCTACCTGGTCTGCTTTTTTTTATGAAGAAGGAGGCGGCAGCCTTCCTGATCTTGGCGTGTATAATATTGCGACACTTACCGGCTTATTAGGTCCGGCTAAATCACTTGTTGCAATGACGAGTATTGTAACACCTGACCGGGCAGTGGATGATAAGGGTAAAATCCCTGTAAAAGCAGAAGATAATGCTATGATATTAATGGATCATGGTAATGGTGTTATTTCCCATGTTCAATGTGGATTCAATTATTTCGATCCTTATGGTCATGAAGGGAAAGGGCAGGACAGGCCTACCATTATTATTTGGGGAACACAGGGGAATATGGCGCTTGTCGGTTATGACTGGGCGCCTTATGGCGTGGATATGGCTACGAGGGATCATGAGCAATCACAACGTTTTCTTCCGGATCCGGGAACATATGTATGGCAGCAGGGGGCAACAGTAATTTCTGAATCCCTTGCTACCGGCAAAGAACCATTGATCAATGTCCATCATGCCCTGCATGTTCTGGAGATCATTGAAGCAGCAAGGGAATCAGGAAAAACAGGGAAGAGGGTCAGGCTTCAGTCTGAATTCAAATGGCCGATCGTTTAGTTTGAAGTACGCGTGTCAGCATCGCTGCATGACCATGTATTGCTGCTTATACACAACCGGTGAATAGCCAGTAACGTTTTTAAAATGCCTGAAAAAATTAGAGCGGTTATTGAAGCCGCACTCGAAGCAGATTGCTTCAGTAGTAAGTTGTCCGTCTTCGATCAGCAATCTTCTGGCATGGCTGATCCGTATTTCGATCAGAAAGTCATTGAATGTTTTTTTTGTCATCATTTTAAAGTAACGGCAAAAAGACGTGACACTTAAATTAGCAACGGCGGCTACATCTTCCAGGGAGATATGCTGCCTGTAATTGTCGAAAGTATACTGGTATATCTTGTTAAGACGGTCAATCTCTTCGTTATTTGTCCGGTAGTTGGCTATGCCGGCGTTGATGGCTTCCATTTCCTGGCTTTCCGCAAGGATATTGGTCATTTGTAAAATATTGATCAGCCTGCTGAATCCCTCATTTGTCACTGATTCGTGCATGAGCGACAGGATCTTTTTTTTTGTTTCTCCATAGATCACCTGGCCCAGTTTGGCTTTTTCGTATAGTGATAGCATAGCCGTTGCTTCTGTTTTCTTCAACAGGTCGGCGCCTGCGAAATCCGGTAGAAAGTGGACGACGATCGCTTCCGCAGTGATGTAAGAATCGCCTTTGAAATACTGCTCGTTGCAGCGCCACATATGCGGCAGGTTGGAACCGAGCAGCAGCAATTCGCCTGCATCAAAATTGCTGATATTCTCCCCTACAAAACGGACACCCTCACCACGGATAATGTAGTGCAATTCTAATTCGGGATGATAATGCCATACCGTTCCAAAGTTTGGCAATGTATGGCGGCGGGCCAGATAGCCATATTGCGACTGGCGGGGAACAAGATGAAAATGCGGTTTCATGCGCACAAGCTTTCAGCTAATATAGGCCTATGTGTCAAATAAATTGACTTCATTTTTTTTAAGTGGATACGCTGAGAGAATTATTTCCCGCTTATTCTTACCCTGTAACATGATGATTATCAATAATAATAAATGGTCATCACCAGAATCCCTTCAAATGGGACGGGAATCTGGCGGATCGGAGATGATAAGATTGTACACAGATCGGAAAATCCTGTGGCCTGAATTGAGAATGCTTTCGGAGATATTTGCTGCGTATTATTAAGTCACCTGCATTGAAAAGTGACTTAAAGATTGTTTAGCCACGAAAATTGCTTTTATGAGAAAATTGCTTGTCTTTTTAAAAAAACAAAGCTTATGCGGCCTGGCTTGGTTGGCGATCATGCTCTTTTTTTCTCCATTGAATGCACAGGAGCAGCGAACTGTTACAGGCACTGTCAGTGGAACTCCCGGCCCCCTGGAGGGTATTTCTGTCCTTGTTAAAGGAGGAACGGCAGGAACGAAAACAAATGCTGAAGGAAAATACGCCATACAGGTCCCTCCCGGCGTTACGCTGATCTTCAGCGGCATTGGTTACCGCACCACTGAAGCGTTTACGGATAACAAGACCGTTGTGGATGTTAACCTGCCCGATTCCGCTACTGTTAATGATGAAGTAGTCGTGGTCGGCTATGGCAGCCAATCGCGGCGGAATGTTACCGGTGCTGTTACTAAAGTGGATATGAAAACTACTGAGGGATTGCCAAACACAAACGTTGCACAAGCGATACGCGGGCGCGTTGCAGGCGTTCAGTTTACTGACAATGGCCATCCCGGCCAGGGCGGATCTGTGATGATCCGTGGACCTCGATCATTGAGTGCAGGAAATGATCCGCTGATCATCCTGGATGGCGCGTTTTTCAATGGAAGCCTGATTGATATCAATTCAAATGATATCGCCTCTATGGAAATACTCAAAGATGCGAGCGCCGCGGCTATCTATGGTTCCCGTGCTGCCAATGGCGTTATTCTTATCACTTCTAAAAAAGGCAGGTCCGAAAAACCGACTATCGGTGTGAATATGTTCTATGGCCTGTCTGACTGGGCTGCACAAATGAAACTTCTCTCTCCCGAGAGATACCTGGAAAAATCAATGGAAATAAGAAGGCTTCGCAATATCCCCTATGACCCGAATGATCCTTCCACTTTTCTTACCATAACAGAATTTGAGAATTACCAGAACGGTAAAACCGTCAATCCCTATGACCCGGTATCGCAGCAGGGAAGCATACTGTCTGCCGATGTAAGCGTGGCAAGAAGATTCAAGCAATCCAATTACTACATGTCCGTTTCCATGGCAGACGAACACGGGCTGATCTATCACGATAATTTAAAAAGATTGTCAACCCGGCTGAACCTGGAAAGCAAGATCACCGACTGGCTTACTGTCGGCACCCGGACCATGTTTTCTCAAAACGATCAATCAGGTATTCCGGCAAATCTTTCACAGGTATCAAGGCAAAGCCCCTTTGGGACCTGGTACAGGGAAGATGGTACACCTACACAATTTACTGTGTCAGAAGACCAGGGTGCATCGCCTAACCCGATGCGGAATGCTTATCTCACGAGCAATGAGTACGTGAGGAATAACCTTAACGCTAATTTTTATGCAGAAATAAAAGTACCCGGCATCAAAGGTCTTTCCTATAAACTGAATTATTCCAATAATTACCGTTGGATCAGGGAGTATACGGCTACAAAGCAGGACATTTATCTGACCGGCACCAACAATACTTCTGCATCCAAGCGTAACTGGCGGGCGAATGACTGGGTGGTAGAGAATATTCTTGATTACGGTTTTCAGCTCGGCAGCAATCATAAGTTTGACCTGACGCTGTTGTACGGACAGAATAAAAATTTCCAGGAAACGACTACTGCCAATGCCGACCAGTTGGAGTTTGATATATTCGGCTGGAACAGTTTGAACGTAGGAACCCTGCAAACAGTTTCTTCTTCCGCGCAGAAAGTGACCGGCGTATCATCTATGGCAAGACTGAATTACCGGTTCCTTGACCGCTACCTGCTGACATTGACGGCCCGCAGGGATGGAAGCTCGGTATTCGCCGCAGACAATAAGTACGCAACACTTCCCTCGGCCGCCGTATCCTGGATCATCTCCGAAGAGGATTTCTTTAAGAATATAAAGGCAGTCAATTTTCTCAAACTCAGAACATCTTATGGAGCGGTCGGCAATCAGGCCATCTCTCCCTATCAGTCGCTCAGCCGGGCGGGGATCACCAGGTATGTGTTTGACGACGAATCCTATCTTGGTATTTATCCTTCCAGCATATCCAATAAGGAGTTGAAATGGGAGACCACCTTCATTGGCAATGTGGCGCTGGATTTCCAACTGCTGAACTACCGGATAGGCGGTACGGTGGAGTTGTACAACATGGATACACGTGATCTGCTGGTAGAACGCTCCATTCCGATCATGACTGGTTATTCTTCGATCTGGACCAATCTTGGAAAAATAAATAACAGGGGTATAGAGATCACGCTGAATACCATAAATGTAAAGACAAAGAAATTTGAATGGAGTACTGATTTTGTATTCTCCCATAACAAAAACAAGATCGTGAGCTTGTATGGCGAAGATGCAAATGGTGACGGCAAAGAAGATGATGATATTGCCAACAGTTGGTTTATCGGTCAGCCCATCAACGTATATTATGATTATGTGTTTGATGGCATTTATCAGGAGGGAGAGCAATATCCTGCCGGGTACCAGGTCGGGTTTGCAAGGTTCAAAGACCTGAATAAAGATGGTAAAGTGGAAGCAACGAATGACCGGACCATTATCGGGCAGGGCAGCCAGCCGAAATACCGCTGGGGTGTCACGAACAATTTCACTTATGGGAACTTCAGGTTGTCTGTTTTTGTCAATGCCATGCAGGGATGGATCGCTACTTTCAATGATCTCGATTTTATGAATAACAGCATAGACCCGGTGCGACCGGTGAATATGTATGATGGCGGCTGGTGGACGCCGGAGAACAAATCGCAGACCCGCCCTTCGCTTGAATACAGGAGGAGCGTGCTCGGACATAACTGGTATGCAAGCCGGAGTTTTGTGAGAATACAGGATGTTTCATTGGGCTATGATTTTCCTTCTGCTATACTTCATAGACTTAAATTATCCAGGCTGAACGCGTACATCAGTGCAAAGAACCTGGCTACGTTCACTGACTGGCCCGGGAATAATCCCGAATCGATCAGCACTGAAAGGTATCCGATAGCCAGGGCATATACGATCGGTTTTAAAATGGAATTTTAATTCTTCATCATTTTGTTTAGCACATAAAACTGAAACATATGAATACCTATATAAAAAGACTAAGCATAATGTTGGTTACTGCATTGACTCTTTTACTGCAGGCATGCCATAAGGATTTTTTAGAAGAAGTGCCGCTGTCCGATTACAGCAATGAAAGTGTACTTACTTCCGAAGCCGGCTTTAATACATTTATCACAGCATTGCATAAAGCAGCGCGTGATGAAATGGCTGCACGGGATGGCTCAACCTATTTTTATATCATGCAGACATCAACGGATGTGGCATCCTTTGGCAACTCGTCCGTTAGTAGTAATAATTATGCGACTCTATTGACGCCGACGGCGAATGCAGTGGGCTATGTATGGTCATGGGCTTACAATGATATGCTGCTCATCTCCAATACTATTATTGATTATGCAGAGCGGCCGGAACTTGCGCATATCTGGTCAAGCGAAAAAGCGAAGAATGCTGTTATCGCTGAAGCAAAATTTTTCCGGGCCTATACGCATAATGTACTGGCTAATCTTTATGGCGATGTTCCCATTATCGATCGCATCTACACTTCTCCCAAAAATGATTTTGAACGGTCGCCGCGCGCCGACGTGCTTGATTTTGCAAGACAGGATCTCGAATATGCTTCGCAATGGCTTCCTGAACTGGCTCCAAAGGAAGGACGTATTGTAAAAGCGGCTGCAGATCATTTGCTGGCGGAAGTGTATATCAGTCTTCAACAATATGATAAGGCCATACAAAGTGCAGATAGAGTGATCAATTCCGGGTTGTATAAATTGATGACAGATCGTTTCGGTACAGAAAAGAACAAGCCCGGCGATGTGTTTTCTGATCTCTTCCGGGATGGCAACCAGAACAGGAACAGCGGCAATCTGGAGTCCATCTATGTATGGCAGTTTGAAGACATCACCGTTGGAGGTCAGGGTGGAAGTAACGGAAATAACCGCTTGCGCAACTGGGGACCCTGGTATGAAAGACTGACAGATCCCGCAGGAAGATCCGGAATGGTGGTAGTGGACAGCCTTGGCAGGGGAACCGGACAAGTAAGGCCCAATCCTTATTTTATTTATGATATATGGGCGTCTGACTGGGATAAGGATATGAGAAACTCCGTTTACAACATACGCAGGCAATTGCGTTATACCAATCCTGCTTCCACTTATTTCGGCCAGGTGGTGGGGCCAAGAACAACGGAGATAGATACCATGCAGAATATCTATCCTTATCCGAGAAAGATCGAGGGCAATGTTGGTGCGTTGACCAATACCAGTACATCATGGTCGGGAAGAACTTTCCAGGATTTTATGGTGTACCGGCTGGCAGAAACATACCTGTTAAGAGCAGAAGCCTATTTCAGGAAAAATGACCTGGAGAATGCAGCAAAAGACATCAATATTGTTCGTGCAAGAGCGCATGCCACACCCGTTGATCCTTCGCAGGTAACAGAAGATTATATACTGGATGAAAGAGCCAGGGAGTTGATCACTGAGGAACCCCGCAGGAGAACACTGGTCAGAATGGGAAGACTGGTTGACAGGGTGAAGAAGTATTGCATCCGAGCGCTGACCAGGAACTCCATCGCAGAGTATCATCGCTGGTGGCCTATCCCGCAATCCGCCATTGATGCCAATTCTGGTAAAGTAATGGAACAAACGGAAGGTTATTAAACCAGAAGCAACCATGTCGTTAATGCAATTTTTCCTGGAAAATATTACAACCCGCCTGGGAAGATATATCGTATGCCTTTCAGCGATGCTGCTGCCGGCTGTATTGTTTGCGCAGCCCTTTCATAAGCAGGAGGGTCTTGCCGTGGTTATGTCTGAAAAGGCCACTGCTTCGAAAGCGGCGAAGGGCAAAAGGATCTTTAGTGATAAGGGCCATGTGTTTGATCGCCTGCCTTCCTGGCTTGCAGGAATGGATTATTTGCAGACATCGATGTTGGACAGTAATGCCATCATCCCTGTTACAGAAGGTGAAGTGTATATGATCACACCTGTTTCTGGTCAGCCGGGTTCGCAGGAAAAGCAGCTGTTATCAATGGGGTTTGTGCAAACAGCAGATGCATCATTCAAATTGTTCAGGGAGCAGCGGCAAAAGATCGGTGTGTTCAAAAAATGGATTGCTTTTGAAAAATTCAGGCTTGGCCATATCAGCTATGAAGGATGGGCCGTTCCATTTTTTCAAAACAAGGAATTACCATCCGTTTCCACACCGGCAAAGTTTATATGGATGCCTGGTGACAATTATGCAAAAGATACAAGACGCTGGCAGGGCTGCCCTTCCATCGAAAAAACAGGCAAGCGTCTATGGGGCGCCTGGTTTTCTGGCGGCGACAGGGAGCCTGATGCAGGTAATTATGGTATCGTTTCCTATAGCAATGATGGTAAAACATGGATAGATCCTGCCTTAATCATTTATCACCCGGATACAAGTGTAAGGGTGATGGACACCGAGCTTTGGAAAGACCCTGATGGAAGGTTATGGGTATTCTGGACACAGAACACCGGCCCGAAAGGTTTTGATGGTTTATGGGGCACCTGGGCCATGCACACCGGTAATCCTGAAGCCGACAGGCCGGATTGGTCGTCTCCACAGCGTTTGTGTGATGGACTGACGAGGAACAAGCCGGTGGTATTATCCAGTGGCGAATGGTTATTGCCTTCTTATAACTGGATCGATCATCAGAGCGCGCTGTATATATCGAAAGATAAAGGTAATAGCTGGGCTTTACAGGGTGGCCCTGTCAACAAACCGGTCGATAATTTCTATGAACATATGTGCGTGGAATTGAAGAACGGAGATGTATGGCTGCTGCAGCGGAATATCCAATCAGGCATTTCCAAAGATAAAGGCACAACCTGGTCTCCGCTTGATTCATTGCAGGGAATGGCATCTGCCAATTCAAGGTTATACATCGGCCGGCTGCGATCCGGGAGGTTGCTGCTGATCTACAATAATGACGCAAATAATAAACGTAAAGATCTTACTGCCTTTCTTTCTGATGATGATGGAAAGTCATGGCCTTACCGGTTAATGCTTGATGAAAGGGATGAGGTTTCTTATCCTGAAGCGGTACAGGATGAAGATGGCAGGATATACGTTTGTTATGACAGATCCAGAGCAGGAGAAAAGGAGATCCTGCTCGCGATCATTACTGAAGAAGATATCCTGAAAGGTGATCTTGTTTCGGAGAGCTCTGAAAAGAAGAGAATCGTTAGCAAAGTAAAAAGTCGAAAATAAAAAAGCTTTCGTCAAGCTAAAAAAAGAAAACATGAACAGAACTGGCGTCAATAACAGTTTGCTTTATATCGGATGTATTATCCTGTTGTGTTCCTGCGCCTGCGGTAAAAAGGTTTTTCAGGGAACCGATAGTCCGGATAATAAAACAACTGAAATAAAGGTTGGCTCAAGGACCATCACTACAGATAAGTTCACTAAAAAGGGAACACCAGTTGTTCCGATGTGGAAAGCTCCTATGGCAACCGTGGATCTCCGCCATGGCGCAGGCTTTCCCGTTTTGAACAGCGCAGAGCATACTGTTGTGTGGGCGCCCGCAATGAAAGAAGAAGGCGCTTATAATCACTATGCCTGCCTCATCAACTATAAAGGAACTTTCTATGCGATGTGGGGCAACCATCCATTGGGAGAAGATGCGCCAGGACAGCGCGTATTGTTTTCAACTTCTACTGCCTGGGGGCAATGGTCGCAGCCGAAGGAACTGTTTGCAGCGCCGGGCCCGGTATTGCCCCGGTCTGAAGATGGTATTCATCTTAAGCCGGACAGATGGGCGATCATTGATGATGAGCTCTATGCCGTTGTGTTTGTACATGGTGCCGGCAGATATCCTATTGCCAGGAAGGTGGGGCCGGATGGAACATTGGGTGATCCTTTCCTTGTGGAAGCTTTGCCCGCTAACGGTTCTTTGCCGGTATACATGCAAGGGCAGGACCTGAATGTGCTGAAGCCTCTTGCAGCTAAGATCACTGATTGGTATGTAAAGAATGACCAGATCAGCTGGTGGGCTGATGCTGCAAAAGGCGTACCGCGTAAAGCAATAGATGGATCAAGCCTGATCGAAAGCTTTATGTACCGGACCAAAGAGGATGAACAGGTGGTGATGCTTCGCAACTGGGGAACACCCAGCAACCCGGTGCATAATAACCGCATGTACGTGAGTTTTAAAAAAGGATCCGGCGGTTGGGCCACTCCTTATCCTACCGATATTCCTGATGCACCCAGCAGGGCGCAGGCGATCCGGCTGGAAGATGGCCGAATATTATTGATAGGCAGTCAGAATGTAACGCATTTTGATGCTGCCCTGTACCTCGATCGTGATCCTATCACCATTTCTATCAGCAAGAATGGTTATGTATTCGATAAAGTGTATGCGCTGAGAACAGGTTCGCCTTCCACTTTCCGGTTCCAGGGAGTTGGAGGAAGAAACCCGGGATATGCTTATTCAAGCTCTGTTGTTCATAACGGCTTTTTATATACCCTTTATTCGATAGGAAAGGAAGATATGGCTATTTCAAGAGTATCGTTAAGTGAGTTAAAATAAGAGGAAGTTATTATGGTGAATTATTTTTTTATAAAACCATTGGCTATTTTAAAGATCATAACAGGCATGCTCTGCGGTTGTATCTGCCTTAATGCGATTGCACAGGAAGCAAAGACGATAACCGCAAAAGATACATTGCCGAACGGCATTGTACTGCCTGCCGACTGGCCTCCCAAAACGGAAGATCCATTGTCCGCCGCCCCGATGCGTGTTCCTTACCTTGAGCAGCCGCCTGCTGTTATTCCCATCAATACCGGCAGGCAATTGTTCGTGGATGATTTCCTTATTGCATCCACCGATCTGCAACGGGTGTTTCACCAGGCAAATAAATACCAGGCTAATCCTGTTTTCTTTCCTGAAACAAAAGAAGAATTGTCTGGTGCATTTGACAACAGTGCCGTTACCTATCTCGGACAGGGAGGAGTGTTCTTTGATTCCAGGGAGCGTCTTTTCAAAATGTTCTATACAGCAGGCTGGCGTGGAGGATTGGCCATGGCGACAAGTAAAAACCTGGTGAACTGGCAAAGGCCTGATCTCGGATTGGCGGGCGGGAATATTATTATACCCCCAGGCCCTCAGTTGGCAGGAGGTGATAATGCCATAATGGTAGATCTTCAAACAACCGATTCAACACAACGATACAAAGCAGTTATTGAAAGGCTGGTAGATGGCAATTGGGCGACAAATTACAATAGTAAAGGAGCAAGCCCGACTCATACACTGCATACCTCTGCTGACGGAAGGATCTGGTCGCAGGGTGTTGAAATGGGCCGCGCCTCCGATTACACGTCTTTCTTTTATAATCCTTTCAGGAGTGTGTGGGTTTTCAGCATCAAAAGGAATACAAAAAGAGGAAGGGCAAGGTATTATACGGAAAGCAAAGATTTTATCAGGAATATGGATTGGGATAGTTCCGTGTATTGGGTAGGGGCTGATTCACTGGACAAGCCTGATGAACAGATCGGCGACCCGGCGCAGTTATATAGTTTAAATGCTATTGCTTATGAAAGCATCATGCTGGGAGAGTTTTATATCCATTTAGGTCCATCCAATCAAGTATGTGAAGAAGGGAAATTTCCCAAGATCACTGAACTGAAACTGGGATTTAGCCGGGATGGGTTTTACTGGCACCGCCCTGACCGAAATGCTTTCATTGCCCCCACACGCAAGGAAGGTGATTGGGACCGCGCTTACCTGCATGGTACAATGGGTGTTTGTCTCGTGATGGGTGATTCATTATGGTTTCCTTATTGCGGCTACTCCGGCGTTGCACCGGATGGGGCAAGAGGAATGTACACCGGCGCCAGCGTTGGCATGGCCACGCTGCGAAGGGATGGTTTTGCTTCTATGGAAGCGGGTAATAAGAAAGGAGTGCTACTGACCAGGCCGGTTACTTTTTCCGGGAAATATTTATTCGTGAACGTCGATTGCGCTGCAGGTGAACTGATGGTGGAAGTGTTGGATGAAAAAGGAAAGAAGATCAAAGGCTTTGCGGCAGCAGATTGCAAACCGGTAAGCACCAACAGCACATTGCAACAGGTGACATGGAAGAATAATGCTGACCTGTCTTCGCTCGCCGGTAAAAACGTCCGCTTTAAATTTCATTTGAGGAATGGAAAGATCTATTCGTTCTGGGTGAGTCCGGATGAAAGCGGTGCCAGTTACGGTTATCTGGGTGCAGGAGGTCCTGGCTATGACGGCGTGATCGATGATAAAGGATCGAAAGCCTATTAAGCACGCAACAGGATGCATTGACTGAATTGAATTTCATTATTCTAAAACGCCGGTTTTTTAATGAGACTTTATAAAACATTTTATTTTCTCGCAGCATTATGTGTATTGGCTGCTTTGGTCCTGCTGATAACAGGCAATAAGGAACTGGCAGCTCCTGCCATCATCCTCTTCTTCATTACGCTTTCCATCGCCTTCCAGGGAAGCCGTTCGCTGAAAGGGTTCAGCTACACAATGGTGGTGTTGGCATCGGTTTCCGCTGCATTGTTCTATCCTGCGCTGTTCAGGAAATGGGGCAATTTTGACCTCGCTGTCCTGATCGTGCCGCTGATCCAACTGATCATGTTCGGGATGGGAACTTCCATGAGCTTCCGCGATTTTATAGGTGTGGTCAAATCGCCGAAAGGCGTGATCATCGGGGTGGTCAGTCATTTCCTGATCATGCCGTTGCTGGGATTTCTGCTGGCATATCTTAGTGGCCTGCCGCCTGAAATAGCTGCCGGTATTGTGCTGATTGGCTGCTCTCCGAATGGAATGGCCTCAAACGTGATCGCTTACCTGGCCCGGGCCAATGTAGCTTTATCAGTTACCATCACGGCGATCTCCACTTCGCTCGCACCTTTCTTAACGCCTTTGCTGATGAAATTGCTTGCCGGTCAGTTTATCGAGATCGATGCCTGGCACATGATGATGGAGATCATGAAGATGGTGATCGCTCCCATAGCAGCGGGCTTATTGTTCAACCATTTTTTTACCGGCAAATTCAAGTGGCTTGATAAAACGATGCCGTATGTGTCCATGTTTGGTGTGGCGTTCTCGATCGTTGTCATTGCTGCAGCGGGGAGGGATAACCTTCTTTCGATCGGCCCGGTCCTTTTATTGATCGTGCTGGTCCATAATCTTACGGGTTATCTGCTTGGCTACTGGTCGGCCCGTTTATTTAAAATGAATGAAAAGGATTGCCGCACTGTTGCAATAGAAGTGGGCATGCAGAATGGCGGCCTTGCAACAGGGATTGCAAAGAGCCTGGGCAAACTGGCCACACTGGGCCTTGCGCCGGCTGTGTTCGGTCCATTAATGAACGTTACCGGATCTATCCTGGCTTCCTGGTGGCATAAAAAAACTCCGAAAGATGAAATCGAATCATAGAAAGAATATTTACTACTGGAAATCAGACAGACCCTATGTAGACGGAAACGTGCAGGACCTTGATACAGCACATATGGCAGACCTGGTGGATCAGCTTTCCAATTATCTCTCTACCACCTTCAGGCATGATTTGATACAATTGAAGCCTGCAGGCGGTCAGGGTAATCATATTACATTCCTCGCTGCCTATCCCAACAGCACTTATTTTGTGCGCGTGGAGAATGGCCCGGAGAGAGATGATTATATGGATGTTGAATCAGCCGTGTTGCGGAAAGTTCATGAGATCGGCATTCCTTCTCCGAAAGTATTTCATTCGGACAACACAAGGGCCAAAGTTCCGTTTGCCGTCCAGGTGATCGAGTATATCAATAGCAAGGACCTGAATGAACTGGAAAAAGAAGGCCGGCTTGATATGCTGGCCATAACGGAAAGCATTGGGAAATATGTCGCCCAATGGCAGCAGATCGCATTTCCGGGATTTGGCCTTTTTGATCCGGCAGCTTTGCTGGAAAGGGGTGTGCTGGAAGGATACCATACTGCTTACCGTGATTATTTCTTTTTGAACTGGGAGATGCATCTTGATTATCTCTGCAAAAAATTATTCCTTGACGAAAAGCAACTGGCTGAGATAAAAGAACTGGTGGGCCATTACCAGCACCTGCTGGATATTCCGCAGGGCTGCCTCGTGCATAAGGACCTGGCATTATGGAATATCCTGGGAGAAACGAATGCTATTCACGCGTTCATTGACTGGAGTGATACCATTTCCGGCGATGTGATGGATGATATTTCCCTGCTGGGCTGCTTTCATACAGGCCGGGAACTGATGAGTATGCTGAAGGGATATGCAAGCGTGAAAGCGCTGCCCGAACAATATGAGAACAGGTTCTGGCTGCACCTGCTCCGCAACATCATTTTCAAAGCGGTGATCCGTGTAAAAGGCAATTACTTCAGCAAGCCCGACAGTTTTTTCATGAATAATGCAAAGAGCAGTACCGATCTGAAGACCTTCACGCTGGAGCGCATTTCAATTGCCTGTGAAGGACTGAAAGGGAAAAAGAAAATTGAAGACCTTTAAAGACTACTGATGAAAAAAACAAACGACTTCCGCCAACTGGATTACACGCCTGGGTCATTTTTAACGATCGGCTCACCGGTGGTAACGGAAATTGCAGCGCAATATCCTTTTACGTGGCTCCTGCTTGATATGGAACATGGAGGATTTACTGAAAGCAATCTTATTGATCACCTGAGGGTGTTAACGCAGACCGGCATACTGAGCATTGTGCGAATACCAGCGGCAGACCCAGCTTTGATCAGCAGGGTACTTGATGCAGGGGCAGATGGCATCATGCTTCCGCATGTTGTTTCAGCAGAGCAGGTTGAAGCCTGTAAAAAGATGATGTATTACCTGCCGGAAGGCAAAAGAGGCTTTTCTTCATCTGTAAGACAGTTTGCCTATGGCACCAATGCTCCGCAGGATATTGCAGAAATTGACAAGCCCTTATTATTTGCACAGATAGAAGATGTGGAAGGCGTATTGGAGGCAAATAAGATCGCATCAGTCGATGGCGTTGATGTGCTGTTTGTGGGTCCTGCGGACCTTAAGCTGGCGTTAAAATATCATGCGTCTGAATTAAACTACGAAGAAGCCCTGCGGAAAGTGGCTCATGCGGCCATTGCCAGCAACAAGAAGGGAGGATTGCTCGTCAGGGATAAAGCAGCGATCGGGCAGATGAGGCAACTTGGCTATAGCTGTATCGCCATAGATTCTGATATGGCGATCCTGCGTGCAGGATATGAGGCGATAAAACATTTCGCCGGTATTTTTTCTCTTATTTTGATTTGTTGGGGAATGGTGTGATTTTAGTACTTAACCACGCCACCCTGCGCCGGCATACTGGTATTTGCTATCGGGTCATTTATTTTAGCAATTGTCCCCAGGCGCTTCTATCAAAATTTTTGGTGAAATTATCCAACAGACGCAGATGCACCGGCATTGAAGCATACCGGAACGACAGTGTAATGAATTGAGGATTGGCGGGTGACTGGGTAGTTGCGGAAAAACAGGCTGGATTGTATTTATACAAAGGGCATGCGCCATTTTCGTTGTCATAGAATTTTCTGAAAGTGAAACTGGAAGTATATTCAGGAAGCTTCTGTTTTTGATTCTGGTAACTATCTTCCGTGAAATTTATAACAGCCTGCTTCGACAGCCATTCGGTGCTGTTTTCTTTCAGCAGGCTGACAACCTTTGCCTTTTTCCCTTCTACGATCCCCTGCCAGTTTTCATAGCCTTTGCCTGAACCGGCACTTTGCTTGGCAAAATATAATTTTTCTCTCTCAAAATATTCCAATAAGCTTTCCAGGTATTCTTTCCGGGTTACAGGAACAAGCAACGGTATATTGTTTTTTGTTATGAACCAGTAACGGTAAATATGGTCGTAGGTGTTTTTCCTGATCTGCTTTTCCGGAATATCCTGCCAATAACCGTCGCCTGTGTTAATAGTATTTGCAAGCCCATCGTTTTTTACCGTTATATAATTTGCTAATTCAATAGTAGGGGCAACTCCTCCCAGTTTATAATTTTTCCAGTCTTTATATATATAATTTCCAAGGTTGATATAGCCGTTAAGTGCCATTTCCAGGTGCCTGCTCATTTCATTGAAGGGGATTGTATTTAAGTAAACTCTCAGTACTGTTGAATATTCATCGTTGCGGGTGGCCTTTTTGTTTATGCAGATATATTCGTGAAGCGCTATCTGGAAACGGTAGTCGGCCAGCTTTTTATTGCCTGCATACTTATAGCCTTCGGTTGAATAGTAAGCTTCCCAAAAACCGCCAGTAAAATTAAAGTTGGCGCGGCTTTTCTGTTCAAGGATTTCTATTTGCCCCAGTGTTTGTTTAGCGATTGCTTTATCTGCTGCTGCACTCAGGTTGCTAAAATAAGCAGCTCTTACCGCTGGCCAGGGGTATTGGGCTGCGGTCTGGTATTTTCCGGCAACATCCTGCAACTCCTGCTTTGAAGCACAGGGTGCGCCCAATTTGATTTGAGCAATTATTGTTTGTGAGAGAAGTATGCAGAACAGATATACGGTAGTTTTTTTCATTATAGATTGATTTAGGCTTCCCGATTATTATTTGAGATCATTAAAAGAAACACCGGAGCTTGTTCCAAGACTACCGCTGCTATTGATACTGATGTTGCCTTTACCGTCATTGGTGAAATGAACGGTTTGTGTTAGCTTGCCTTTTGCACTTCCTTTAAATCCTTCAATATCATTTTTTTTATCTCCTCCTACCTCACAATCAAAACCACCGCTCACTTCAGCACCCACATATATATCCTGGATGCCCCCTCTTCCTATTTCCATTCCTAATGTGACTTCAGCACCTACTTTAGATCCCAATGGCCCTTTATAAGTTTTGCCGGCGCTTACTTCTACCGTACAGCTTTTGAATGAATCGAAAAAATCTGCTTTTCGCATATCCTGTTTCATACCCAGGTTAACAGGGCCTACGCCCAGGTTAGTAATTATTTCGGTACAGGTGATCTGTATGCTTCCTACAGGTGTTTTGAATTCACTGTTTAGCTGGCAGTTTACCTCATCAAAGTCTGATAGTTTCCAGGGGCTCTGCGATTGCACCTCCAGGCATTGTTTCTGCCCTAATCCTATACCCGTATAGCTGACCTGACCTATTGCCGACAACCAGGTGATTTTAGCGCCGATCACTGCCCTGCTAAAATCTTTGGACGACCGGGTGAATTGTTCCCAGTACAGTTCTTCTTCAATATTCCTTCGTAATTGTTTCAGACTATTGTCATACAGCTCTTCCAGCCTGGTGTTGGGTAGTTTGGCAAAATATTCTTCGGATAAGGCGATGAATTTATTGCAGAAACTTTTGTTGGCCAGCCCTTCGCCAATCTGCTTGTTCTCTTCCTGTTCAAGTTTATCGTATTTTTTTGTGTATTCTTTCAACAGTAGCTTGGCGCTATCCAGCAATGCTTCAATTCCTTTTTTTGCCGCATCTATTTTAAGCGTACGGCTTTTATCCGCAGATAATATATTGAGTACTGTTTCTGCTCTTGCCCTTAAAGGCAATTCTTCTGTTTTTATTTCTTCTGTTATTTTACCGGTAGCGGCAAATTCATAACCAATGTCAGCCTTCTTTTTTAGTTCTTCGGGTGAGGGCATAAGTTGATTCGATTGCTGCTGCAAACTAATAATCCTTTCAGTTATATCTTTTTTATAGGCTTCCCATACTTCCTTTAAATCAGCTTCTTCTGCTGCATTTTTGGGAAAGGGGGGATGTTCAAACTCGTGCAGCCCCAATGGGTCTGAATTAGGCTTGGTGGGGTAGCGGATATCTTTTGCAGTAAGCTTGTATTTGAGCTTACGCAGCCGGTTTACAATATCGCGCGACAGGCTGTTGCCCGCAGCTTTCTTTACCAGTTCAACTGCTTTCGTAACATCTCCCTTGCTTTCTGCGATGGTCGATTTGCTCATGTTCGCCTGAACATGAAGTGGCGACAAAACAAGCACTGTGTCAAAATATTTATCTGCCTTATTCAGTTCGCCAAGCTGGTACCAGGCCTGGCCGAGATTATTGAGAATGGAAGTGTTTTTCGGAAAGTTCTTATTTAACTTATTAAGAATGGGAATGGCCAGTTGACCCCCATCCATCAGGATGAGCATGGCTGCATAGTTGTTGAGGTTCTCTGTATTGCCCGGTTCCATGGCCAATGCCTTACCCATCAGGTGCAATGCAATCTGTAAACGGCCCGTAACCCAGATAAGGGATGCATTGTTCCCGATCATTAAAGCGGATTGCTTTTCTTTCTTTAACTGGTCATAAAATTTTTCCGCTGCAGATTTACTTTCAGGGCTTAACCGGGTTGATATTTTTTGAACTACTCCTTGAGTATAGGTAGCCAGTGCAGCATCTGAAAGCGGTGTAGCAGCAATGCCGCCAATCCTGGCGGCATCCTTTGCGGGAACCAGGCCAAATTCTTTCTGCATGGCTATATTTACTGTTCCGGCATTTTTGGTATTCAATACCGGGTTGCTTGCAGCATCAGGCAGTTTTATGCCCATTTGCTCCATCATCTTTTTTTGCTCTGGAGTCAGTTTGTCGTATCCAGACTGAGCCTCTTTGAGCCGTTCCTGCACTTCCTTTTGATTCGTAGGATTACGTTTTTGGGATATTGCAAAAAGAGGCAGCAGGATGATGAAAAGTACAATATGCTTCATTTATTAATTTTTGTGATGAGCATTGAGCCTTTTTAATGACTACAAAACTGTATTTTTCTATTAGGGCAGTCAATCCCCTAAAAGAATGATTTTGGGGCCCGAATAATCATTGTTTCAAGGGTGATCGTCCTGGTGCGACATTATTGGTTGACTTTTTTATTTTTTATGTAAATTGGTCTTGATAATCTATTTCTAATGGCTGGCTATATCTTTCAATATCGATGCTAAAATCTTTTCTGGCGTTCCCTTTCACTATTTTATCGTTTCTGGCAGTATCTGCTCAGAATAATAGTAGCTCAAATGTTAAAACGATTGTTACAGGGGTCCTTAAAAACATCCCGGATTCTATCTCTTATATCTATTTTATTTCTACCGGTAATAGTAATACTGACAGTACGCCGGTTGTCGGGAATAAATACGTTTATGAAATTAATAGTACGGACCGTCCTTGTTTCATTACATTCTTTATAAAATCGCCCAAATTGTTAGAGGCTTATGAGGAGAGGAATTTAGCTGTGCTGCTACTGGATGGTAAAAATGTGACGGTGACATCTACTGACTCTTTCCCTAATATGCTTGTGTCAGGTTCAAGTGCATATAACGAGTTTATGAAGCTTGAGAGGATGCGTGAGCCGTATTCCCGTCAGCTAGTGAATTTATTTAAAGATCAGAATCAGAAAAGACAGATGAAGGATAAGGATGCTGTAAATATAGTGCAGGCTAAAGTTGATTCTGTAAGAGATCGTTTGTCCGGCGAGTATATAGCTTATGTCAAAAAAAATCTATCATCCCCTGCAGCTATTTATGCTCTTTCTACAGCATTGGATCAGGCAAGTGATAAAGATAAAGCTGCAACGGAGGTTGGAAAGCTGTATATAAGCCGGCCTGAACGGGATAAGCAATCTTCGTTTGGCAAAAGGATAAAAAACAAGATTTATGATGAAACGCCAGGTGTTGGAAAAAAGGCTATAGATTTTACGCTGCCAGATACAGTTAATAATGCTATTTCACTTGCTTCGTACCGCGGACAATATTTGCTTTTGGATTTTTGGGCAAGTTGGTGCGGACCCTGCCGCGCGGAAAATAAATACATTATTCAGGCATGGCACCAGTATAAATCCAAAAACTTTACCGTACTGAGTGTGAGCCTTGATGGGAAAGAGGATCAGGATAAATGGATAGAAGCTATCCATAAGGATGGGCTGCTCTGGCAACAGGTCATTGATAAAGATGCCAAGGTCAGGAAAATGTATAACATCACCAGTATTCCCAGGAATTTTCTGATCGACCCCACCGGGAAAATAATTGATAAAAACCTGCGTGGTGAAAGATTGGAGAAAGTGTTGTCGAAGTTAGAAGATGGTGGTATGCTACTGCCCGTTGATCAGTCAAAAATCCCTATCTCCAAAGCGCACCGTTCATCAGTCAAAGAAAAGCTACAACGGTTCTCCAGTTTTTAACAGAAAGATTTGTTTCCATTCATGTTTTGTCTTTATTGATGCGTTTATCCCTGATCTGCTTAAGTGTTTTATTGACGGTTGAATTATCCTGTTCGATCTTCGAAAAGCCCACTCTTTGAGAAAGATAGATGCCGGTGTGGCCACTGAAATAATAAGCAGTGAAGCAGGCAACAGCATAATACAGGATATAGTCGCCACCGAAAAGTTCTACTCCCATGATCGTGCACGCAATTGGCGTGTTGGTAGCGCCGGCAAATACAGCAATAAAGCCCAGTCCGGCCATCAGGTCAACAGGTGCTCCAGTGATCATAGCTATAGTATTTCCCAATGCAGCACCTATAAAAAATAAGGGTGTTACTTCTCCGCCTTTAAAACCCATGCCCAGTGTGATTGCCGTGAATATAATTTTCCAGAACCAGCTTAAATATCCTGCCCCTCCTTCCGAAAAACATGAGATAATAGATACACTACCAGGTTCAGGGTTTGTTACTCCAAGGCCCAGGTAATCCCTTGTTCCTGTTACAGTCGTTAAGGCAATAATGATCACACCTCCAAGTGCAGGGATCAGCCATTTGATCTTAATAAAACGGTTGCTGTAATTTTTGATCGTGTGGGAGAGTTCGGAGAAGAAATAGCCAGCCAACCCGAAAAATACCCCTGCAATAATGGCTTTTCCCAGAAGCAGGTAATCAAAATGCAGAAATGAAATATTGCTGGAATCTGCCGCTTTGAATGTAATGTAGTAAGCCGTGTGATGAATGCCATAGGCCGAGCAAGTGAAATCAGCCAGCACACTGGCGATAAAGCAGGGCATCAAAGCATTGTAATTCATTCTGCCGATCGCCAGTACTTCAAGCGCAAAGATGGCGCCTGTAACGGGCGTGCCAAACACAGCCCCAAAGCCTGCGGCAATACCGCACATGAGAAGGATGCTGATATCCTGTTTGCTTAATTTAAACCAGCGGCCCAGTAGTGCCGCCATACTTCCGCCCATTTGCACAGCTGTACCTTCCCGGCCTGCGGAGCCACCGAATAAATGTGTAATGACCGTAGTACCTAAAACCAATGGCGTCATACGGGAAGGAACGCCTCCACCAGGTTCATGGATCTCTTCCATGATCAGGTTGTTCCCCGCTTCCGCATTTTTACCAAGGTATTTATAAATAAAATAGATCAGGATGCCGGCCAGGGGAAGAAGGTACAATAACCAGCCTTGCTGCCAGCGTAATTCGGTGGCTTTATCCAGTAACCATAAGAACAAGGCAACCAGCGAACCGACAATAAAGGAAACAGGGATAGTGAGAAGTGTCCAGCGAAGGAGATGGTGGGTGATAGCAATATGCTCGAAACTGGTCTTTAATTTTCTTATCATCCTACAAATAGTTTAGAAGGCCATAAGGCCAGTACTTAATTTGTAGGCGCCATTAGTTCTTAAGAAAGAACGGTTCAGTAGGAAGACACCATTTCCTTGCAGGCAAAGATACAGTATCGGTCGTGAAAAGTGATGGAATAAAAAACGCCGGTCAATACCGGCGTTTTTTATTGTTATTTTGATTTATCTGGAAATGGCGGAATCTTCGGTACTCCAGTCGCTCCACCTTGCGCCAGTTTGTCAAGCAACTCTTTTATACCACGCGTCAGTTGCTGGTCGACCCCTTTATATTCATCAAACGGATCATTGACTACTTCAATATCCGGGTGCACGCCTTCACCCTCTATGACAAATGCAGAACCATCTGCTGCGAAATGGGCGAATTCTGGTTTCCGCATATCACCACCATCAATGAAAGGTAAGGAGCCGCTGATGCCGACCACGCCGCCCCAGCTGCGCTGGCCGATCAATGGACCGATCTTGTAATACTGAAACTGCCAGGGAAAAAGATCACCGTCTGAAGCAGAATACTGATCGATCAGGCAAACTTTGGGGCCAACGTGCGCATCCGGTTTGATGGAAGCGACTTTGCCATTGCGGCGCATGGTACCAAGGCCGGGTTTACGCAGTAAGCGCTCAATGATCATAGGCGATACATTACCTCCTCCGTTACCACGATCGTCGATGATGAGCGCTTCTTTGTCAAGCTGAGGATAAAAATACCGGGCAAATTGATTAAGCCCTTCCGGGCCCATATCAGGGATATGTACATAACCGATGCGGCCTTTGCTTGCTGCTGTTACTTTCGCAATGTTTTGCTGCACCCATTCATGATAATAAAGTGATGATTCGTCGGCAATGGGTTTGACAAGCACTTTGCGTGCGCCATTACTGGCCGGCGAGCTGTTCAGCTCAATTTCAACAAGCTGCCCTGCTTTGGCAATGAGTGTCTGGTAAATATTGGCAACATCCTTCATGGACGTACCATTGATCGAAATGATATATTCACCGGCTTTGGCATTTACGCCGGGTACACGCAGCGGAGATACCAGCGTCTTGTTCCAGCTTTCTCCGGAAAGAATGCTGTCGATCCGGTAATAGCCGCTCTTGTCGCGACTGAAAGTAGCGCCCAACAGCCCCATGGGTATGCGATCAATGGAAGGACGATCCCCACTGTTTACATACGCATGTCCAACATTCAGTTCACCGATCAGCTCTCCAATAAGGTAGGTGAGGTCATCCCGGTGATTGACATAAGGGAGCAATGGTGCATATTTATCATGCATGGCTTTCCAGTTCACGCCATGCATGTTAGGGTCGTAAAAATAATCGCGCATCTGGCGCCAGCTTTCATCATAGATCTGCTTCCATTCAGCTTTCAGGTCCACATTGATCTTAAGTGCACTGAGGTCAACTTTATTGGAAGGAGTGATCTTTGATTTGCCAAGTGTTTCAATAAAGAGATCATTGCCGCTGCGGAAGAGGATCTTCTTTGCATCAGGTGATACACTGTAACCGCCGAACATGCCAATTTCCGTTTCCTTACCATCTGCAAAACTGAAGAATTTGAAGCCGCGGCCTGCCCGTCCACCAACGGAATAATAAAGACCGTCTTCAACTGGTACCAATCCGCCATATCCTCCGGGTGTTACCGGTAAGCTTTCAATGCGGTCTGCAATGCCTGCTTCATCAACTGTTATGCTGATGGTTTTTGATGCGCTTTTCGCGGGTGCCGGTGCTGCTGATGCTTTTTTGTTACTGGTATCGGGTTCATTTTTGATCGATACCTCGTCATTTTTATCAGCAAAAGGAGATGGCGTTGCCGCACTTAAGCGTACAAAGTAAGGCCGGCTCATATCCGTATAAACGTGATTCCATTCTGTATTACCGTAAGTAGGGTTGAAATCGCGCTGCGATACGAAGTACAGGAATTTGCCGTCCGGGCTGAATTGGGCACCGGAACTGTTATACCAGTTATCTGTAACAGTGACCGTTTTCTTCGAATCGAGATTGTACAGGTTGATGACAGAGAATTCCCGCGCTTTCCCCGGAAGTGTATAAGCGATCCATTTACTATCCGGTCCGAAAGTGTAGGAGCCGATTGTGCCTAGGTCTGAATGTGCGACGGTTGTTTTATTTCCTGAAGAAATATCGATTGTATATAAGTTCTGCTCCCTGTCTCCAAACAAGAGGTATTTGCTGTCTGGGCTCCAGATGGGATCGAACTTATAAGAACCACCACCTTTAGTAAGCTGTTTCGCCGGTGCAGTACCATCCTGTTGCTGGATATACAGTTCATCCTCGCCGGTGCGGTCGGAAATATAGCTGACCCATTTTCCATCGGGACTCCAGGCGGCATTACGGTCATGTACCCCGCTCGACTGAGTGAGATTGCGGGTGACGCCGGTTTTGGCAGGCAGGGTAAACACATCACCACGGGCACCGATAACAATGCGTTTGCCATCGGGTGAAATATCCGTACTGTAAATGAAATCAGCAGCGTTTATCTGCTTGGTGCGGCCTGATGCAAAATCTTCAGCGATCACGATATTCAATTTTTTTGCCTCGCCTTTTACCAGGTCATACAGGTAAATGTATCCGCCATTTTCAAACACGATCGCATCGCCGCCAAGCGAAGGGAATTTGATATCAAACTCCTTAAAGTCGGTGAGCTTTTGTGTTTGTTTGGTTTTGGTATCATAAACAAAAAGATTGGTTGTTCTGTCGCGGTCGCTGACAAAATAGACCTTGTCGCCATAATACATGGGGAACATATCCTGAGCAGGGTTGTTCGTAATATTTTCTGCTTTACCGGTTTTGGGGTCTGTGAGCCAGATATCATCTGCCATGCCACCGCGGTAATGCTTCCAGGTACGGAATTCCCGGAACACGCGGTTCATGGCCATTTTTGATCCATCTTTATTATAAGAGACCCATGAAGCAACAGAGAAGGGGAGCTCCTTGCTGAGATCTCCGTTAAGCGGTGCCAGGTAAATCTTCCCTTTGAAGGCATTGAAGGATGTGCCGCGGCCGCGATAGATCACCTGTTTGTCATCAGGCGTCCATCCCATCACGATATTGTTGGGGCCCATACGGTCAGCCACGTCATCACGGCCAAGTGTTGCTGTGTAGGTAATGCGTTTGGGTTCTCCGCCGGTTGAGGGGATCACAAATACTTCGGTGTTGCCATCATACTGCCCTGTGAAAGCGATGGACTTGCCGTCATGGCTGAAACGGGCAAACATTTCATAACCCGGATGGCTCGTGATACGGCGTGCAACGCCACCTGAAGATGAAACGATATACAGATCGCCGGCATAAGTAAAAGCGACCTTGTCGCCATAGACAGCAGGAAAACGCAGTAAGCGTGCTTCCTGTTGGGCAGTGGCGATCAGAAAGCAGCCACATAGAAGGATAGAGGCTATAAGTTTTTTCATACGCAATTTGGTTTTATATAAATAAGTCGGATCTTATTGCAGTGCGTTGCGATGTTAATTATAACCCCAGGATATGGCTGTATATATATTAACGGGCTTCTAAAACACGGTCTCTGGCCAAAAAACAAGCGCCCACCACGCCGGCGTTTTCATTTAGCAGGGAAAGTTTGATCTGTGTGTCTGTATTGACCAAATTTAATGAATACTTATTAATAGCACTTTTTATGGGGAATAAGATATACTCCGATGTTTCAGCCAGCGCTCCTCCCAATACGATGAGTTCAGGATTGTAAAGGTTGATGAGCATAGCGATCCCTCTTCCCAGTTTTTCTCCGATCTCAGCTACCAGGTCAATGGCGAGCACATCGTCATCTTTTGCGGCCTGGATGATATGGGATAGTTTAACATCCTCAATTGCCAGGTCTTTGGTAATGCTGCTGGCATAGCCATTTTTTATTTTTTCGCGGAATAAATGGGTTAAAGCCCTTCCGGATGCTTCGGTTTCAAGGCAGCCCTTCTTGCCGCACTGGCAAATGATTTCATTGTCAAAAAAGGGGATATGGCCAAACTCTCCGGCAAACCCCGATTTGCCATAATAGATCTGCCCGTTGATAATGATCCCCATTCCAATACCATAATCGAGATTGAGGAACAGGACATTCTTTTCGTGTCTTACTGCGCCGGCAATATATTCACCATAAGCCATTGCCCTGGAATCGTTTTCGATAAATGTTTTGATGCCGGTAGCCTGCTCCAGGTAAACACTTAGGGGGTCTTCACTGAAATGAAAAAAGCTATAGCTGTAACCGGTAGTGGAGTTGATGCGGCCCGACAGGTTCAGGCCCATAGCCAGGATCTTATCATTGGAGATCGAGGTTTTGGATATAAAGTTTTTTATAATGGCGCATAGCTCGTCTAACGAATGCTTTTCGTTGGATAAGGTGTAGGGGATATTTTTGGATGTCGAAGTCAGGTTCTTGCACAGATCGATCAGCCCGATATTGATATGGGTTTGTTTAATATCTACTCCCAGGAAAAAGCCTGAATTGGCGACAAGGCCATATATGCTGGGTTTACGCCCGCTTGTAACGGTCGTTTTTCCATAATCGCAGGCAATGCCATCAGAGATGAGCTCGTTGATAAGGGTGGTTATTTTAGGAACGCTGAGCAACAATTTCTTGCTCAGATCCGAAATCGTCATATTTCCGGAAACGGATAAAATGCTGATGATTTCCTTTTTTATTGAATTGTTTTTAAAGGCAATCCCCGGCTTGCTTTCGCTTTCCAGATCGTCCCAAAATGTCATAAATGCTATTTAGTATTAATGAGTAGTCTCTCAAATATATAGAGACTATAATTTAAAGCCATTTTTGCAAAGTAAGCAAGATAAAGGCAGATAATATTATTTATAAGGCCTTAATTATTAAAAAATGAATTTAATAGAATCTAATTAATAATATTTTTTATTAAATAAGCTCATTTATGAAATTATTTCATTTATTTTGGACGAGGAGATTTGCTTGCTGCGTGTTTAGGATCATCCAAATAATTTGAGATTTTCTTTGCGTAAAGGCAATTCCTGAGGCAGAATAAACCAAGATTAATGAGCTTAAGCACAAATAATAATAGAACTTTCAACCCCCTCTTCTGGATCTCCACCACCTGGTTTGCGATGGGTTTGCCATTCGTGGCCTTATCAAGCGCCAGTGCTATCATGTATAAGAACATCGGCGTTTCAGACTCTTCCATTGCTTTCTGGACCTCACTGATCATGCTGCCGTGGTCATTGAAACCCTTATGGGGCCCATTCCTTGAATTATACAAGACAAAAAAATTCTTTGTTTATACAACCCAGGTTTTGACCGGGGTATTATTTGGCCTGGTCGGCTTATCTCTTCAGTTAGATCATTTCTTTAGTATTTCCATTACGTTGCTGACCATTATAGCTATTAGCGGAGCTACGCATGATACAGCCGCCGATGGTGTGTACCTGAATGAACTGGATGCCAGGCATCAGGCAAAATATGTAGGCTGGCAGGGTGCATTTTATAATATAGCCAAAGTGTTTTCGGGAGGTGTTTTGGTATACCTGGCCGGCATACTGGAGCAGCGCACCGGGGTAAAAACTGCCTGGATGCTGGTGATGTTTGCGTATGGGGCCATCATGTTGGGAATAGGTTTGTATACTATCCGCATGTTGCCTTCGAATGAAGAAAAGAAAAAATCTGCTTCATTTCAGGAAGGAATGGCAACGCTGAAAGATGTGATCGTTACTTTTTTTCAAAAGAAAAATATTGTCTACAGCCTGCTGTTTATTGTTCTCTACCGCTTTGCGGAAGGGCAGGCCATTAAAATAACGCCTTTATTTTTTAAAGCAGGAAGAGATGCAGGAGGGTTGGGATTGTCTACCTCTGAGATCGGCCTTCTTTATGGGACCATCGGCGCTATTGCCTTTGTGCTGGGTTCTATTGTGGCCGGACATTTTGTTTCTAAAAAGGGACTCGACAGAAAAAGGCTTTTGATCTTATGTACCTTCTTTAATGTGCCTTTTGCCGCCTATGCTTTGCTGGCTGTTTATCAGCCGGTGAGTCTCCCCGTTATTGCTGGTGCTGTTGCTGTCGAATATTTCGGCTATGGCTTTGGGTTCATCGGTATCATCCTTTTTATTATGCAAAACATTGCACCGGGAAAATATAAGATGGCGCACTATGCTTTTGCCAGCGGTATCGTGAACCTTGGGTTTATGATCCCTTCCATGATCAGCGGCATTCTCAGTGATTATCTCGGATATAAATCGTTTTTCATCTGGGTTTTAATAGCTACCATCCCTGCTTTTATAGTTACCTGGCTGGTACCGCTTCATAACCCGATAGAGGAGGGGAAGAGTAATTGATAAGAGAGGCTTTGTTCTTTTCATTCAACTGTTAACTATTATAATTTATGAGGACTTGTTTATTATCATTTGTAACGCTGCTTCTCGCATTTGAAATGCAGGCCCAGGGCAATTTGGAGCAGGTCTCCAAAAAGCTTACTGCTGCAAAGCCGGGTGATATTGTGCTACTCGAAGGATTCCTGAATGAAGGATTCCCTAAAATAGCTTATCAGAAAAAAATACAACCAGGGCCGCAGTTTATCATTTCTGATGATCCGGAATATATCCGCATTCCTGAAGCCATCGTGCTGCAGGAAGAAGTGAACCCCGGTGCTGTACGGTTATATGTATATAATGTAAACGGAGTAACTGCTCCCGAAAAGATGCCCCGTAAAATTTCTGCGGTGATCAAAAACATGGGGCGTGAAAATATGCGGATCCGCATGTTGAAATATTCTTCACAAAAACCGTCAACCAACTATTTTCAAATTGGAAAACAGGGGCTGGAAGATTATTTCAATTCGAATGTGCTGAAAAATGTACGCACTGTTAAGCCCGGAGAAGTAATCGCTATAGATGAGAAACTGGAAAAGCAGATTGTCAATTATGATGAGCTGGTGCATGGCTTTTATGAATTTGTAGTGGACCAGCCCGCATTGGTGAGTATACTGCAAACGTCTCCGCAAAAGTCAGGCCCAAAGGCTTTTGCCAGTATTGATACGATCATCCCTTTCAGTCATGTGAATGCCGGAAGAGGGGTTTTTCCTGTGTCCAATTATAAAATAACCAACGATGAAGTGATTGATACCAAAAATGGAGTATCTCAACTGATCGTTGCCGATGGGGAAGATGATCCCTGGGTCAATGGTACCATTGGACCTGACAAGGAAGATGCAAAGAATGTGGGGAATTATGGAGTGATGTACAATACTAAGTTGAAATGGAAAAGCAGCGATGGGAAAGGATTGGCATTGATAACCTGGAATGCGCGGTCAGACAATGGTCAATGGTGTGGCGGCATGGGGCTTACTATGTCGTTATCGGATAAGAATATGAAAAAAACAGTGAGGCAATATCCCTTGAATCAACTGGTCACCAAGGGTAGGCCGGAAGCTATTCTCATTGAAATTTACAAACCTGATCCTGCTAAAGAAATACAGGAGATCGAGTTCACGTATTCTCCTCCGGGAGCATCATGCCTCCCTACTCCGTTGATACTTGTGCCGGTGGATTTATAAATACCAGGTGCCGGACAATGACCCTATGACTCAGCTACCTTTTCCCTGAATGTTTAACCGAATTTCTATTTTTTAATCTCTCAACCAAGCACTATGCTATGTTTTAAGTCAATTATTAATTATGCAGGCATTCGCCGTTGGTTACTGGTGTTTGCACTGGTTACCGGGTATTATGTTGCGGCATTTGCGCAGCAACCCGTTAAAGGGTTGGTCCGGGATGATGCAGGAAAGCCTTTGGCCGGAGTTACCATTACTGTAAAAGGTGGCGATCTGAGCACTATCTCCAATAGTAGTGGCGAATATGAAATCAATGCGGCAGATGGGAGCGTTCTGGTCTTCACTTATGTTGGAATGCTTTCACAGGAAGCGACTGTTAAAGGGAAATCCTTACCGGTTGTAGTGCTGAAGCAGGATGTAGCTTCATTGAATGAAGTGGTAGTAGTGGGTTATGGGTCACAGAAAAAAGCTACCCTGTCTGGCGCAGTATCCACCATAAAAGGTGCTGATCTGCTTAAAGCTCCTTCTACAAACATTTCCAGTTTGCTGGGAGGCCGGTTGCCCGGTATATCTTCCGTTCAGGAGTCGGGTGAGCCAGGTGGTGATCAGGCAGGCCTTATCATCCGCGGTTCCAGGGTTGGAGTAACTTATATTGTAGATGGTGTTCCCCGCTCTATTAATGATATAGACCCTAATGATGTAGAAAGCATTTCTGTGTTAAAGGATGGAGCCTCGGCTGCTGTTTATGGACTTCAGGCTGCAGGTGGTGTAATTATAGTAACTACAAAAAAAGGTTCCGGTTCAAAACCTACTATTAATTACACAGGTACAACAGGTGTTTCGTTAAATGCAAACTTCCCTCAGTTCATGAACGGTCCTCAGTTTGCCCATTATTACAATATGGCTGATATGATGGACAAACTGGCAAATGGTACTATCACCAGCAGGGACCAGTATGTTCCAATATTCAAAAAGTCGGACGTTGATATGATGTTGAACGGCGATCCTACTGACGGATGGGATAATGTGGATTATATTGATAAGGTTTTCGGTACAGGCCGCAATACCCGTCATAGTTTGTCTCTCCAGGGATCTAAGGATAATGTGAAATATTTTACTTCAATAGGAATGCAGGACCAGTCCGGGAATATTGACAACTTTAACTTCAAGCGCTATAACCTGAGGGCAAATGTGTCTGCCCAGGTAGCTAAAAACATAACTTTTGACGTAGGAGTTGCCGGGGCGGTCACTGATAAACAGACTCCCGGTTATGCAGCAGGTGGTACTGATGCCAATGGTTATTTAGGTGAGCAGGGCTGGTTTTCTATTGGAAAACAAACCATCGCCATGCACCCTTACCTTCCTGTAAAATATGACGGATTGTATACCGGGGTGCCTCCACGCAACAACTCCGCTATTCCCAATAGCCCGTTAGCGGCTATATATGAATCAGGATATAAGAAAACAAATGGTATTGATATCCAGACCAACCTGGGATTGACTTACAGCATTCCCTGGGTACAGGGATTGAAGTTGAGAGCTTATGGTGCTTATGATGCCTGGACCACACGCAATAAGAACCTGGACATATTCTTTTACATGAATGCAGTTCGCCTGCCTGATGGTACCAATACTCATCAGTTTGTAAAAATGCTGGATGCAAAAGGCGTAACGTATAATTCGCTTGGTGAAGGACAGACCAATGCGCAGCAATTGGTAAGCCAGACCAGCCTTTCCTTCGACAGGAAATTCGGACAGCACTCAGTGGATGCATTAGTGCTTTCCGAAGTGCGCGATTATAAATCGAACAGCCTTTCGGCCTATGCAAGAAATGTGATGTTCCCCGAGTTGCCGGAACTGGGATTAAGTACGCCTGCAAATTCTCCTATCGGTGGTTGGAGCGACAGGTCCCGTTCTATCGGTTATGTGTTCCGGGCCAAGTATGATTTTGCCAACAAATACATAGCAGAGGTTACCGGACGTTATGACGGTTCTTATAAATTTTCAGGAAACGTGGAAGGTAAGCGTTGGGGATTTTTCCCGTCAGCATCTCTGGCGTGGAGATTATCTGAAGAAAGTTTTATGGAGAAAACATCCTCCTTCCTGGATGACCTGAAAATAAGAGCGTCGGTAGGTCTTTTGGGTAATGATAATGTAAGCGCGTTCTCTTACCTGAGCACTTACTCTTTTGGAAGCCAGTTGCCGCTCAATGGCGGGTTAAACAACTCCATGTACACCAGCGTTATTGCCAATCCCAATCTCTCCTGGGAGAAGACACTTTCCTACAACGCCGGTTTCGATGCAAGCTTATGGAAAGGAAGATTGATCGCCGAGTTCGACGTGTTCTATACCTATACATATGATATCCTGATGTCAATGTCTTCCGGCTATCCTCCATCAATGGGTGGATATTATTTCACTTACGAAAACTTTGGCAAAACAGACTCCAAAGGGTTTGAATTGCTTTTAAAACATCAGAATACGGTTAAACTTGGCGGCAAAGTGCTTCGATATACTATTGCTCCTAACGTAAGCTATGCTACTGCCAAATGGTTGCGGTATAACGATAGCCCGAATGCTCCCGAAATGCAAAAAGTGTCTGGTAAGAAAACCGGTATTATTTCCGGTTGGGTTGCTGATGGCTTGTTCCGTTCTGAAAAAGAGATCGATGAATCAGCATGGTACGGCAGCCGTCCCAACTTAGGTGATATCAAATACAAAGACCTGAATGGTGATGGTAAAATTGATTACCAGGATAGGGGCCTGATCGGCCGTCCTAACCGTCCTGAGCTGATGTATGGTTTGAACCTGGGCGCTTCCTGGAATGGTTTTGATATTAACGCACAGTTTACCGGAGGTGCATTGTTTGATGTGTCGCTGACAGGTACATACTACAACGGGTATGATGATAACACTATCTGGACGCAAACATTTAAAGAAGGTGCTAACTCCCCTTTATTCCTGGTAGAGAATGCTTACAGTATTGATAATCCAAACGGAACATTCCCGCGGATCACGTTGAGCTCTACTACTCATGGCGGCGACAACGGCCTGGCTTCTACATTCTGGTTCAGGAACGGTACTTATGTTCGTCTGAAATCTGCACAACTCGGATACAGCATCCCCGAGTCCCTTACACGCAGAATGGGTATAACCCGTCTCCGTGTGTTTATAGAAGGGTCCAACATCTTTACTATTTCCGGCTTGCCTGCAGGTGTAGATCCTGAATCGCCCCGTGTAAATAATGGTTACTATCCGCAGCAGAAGATCTTTACAGGAGGAGTAACCCTGACATTCTAAAATTGAGTAACCAATAATCCAGGTCATTTAAAAACGATCCGGAGGGAATTTCTCCTGATGGATGTAAAAACGAAAACGGATGAAAAGACTTATTATAAATACAATGGTGTTAGGGCTTCTGCTGGGAGTATCTTCCTGCAAGAAGTATTTGGACCTCGCACCTACAAGTGCTGCGTCAGACAAGCTTGTTTGGAGCAGGGTTGATTATGCTGAGTTAGCAGTAAACAATTTTTATCACGACCTCAACTACTTTGGAAGTTTCAGTTCCGGACAATCCGATGCCGGTATGACAGAGGGTTTTACTGACATGCTGAAGTATTCTTCCATGACGTACAATGCCCTCATGTATATTCCTAATGAACTGGCATATGGCGGACCTGTTTTGACAGCCAATTATGTATCGGTTTACCTGGGCACCTGGTCAACTGTGTATGATAAGATCCGCCGGGTGAATGAGGCATTAAGCAATCTCAAAAAATATGGCACGGCATTATCGGCAGACGATGCTTCACGCCTTGAGGCGGAGATCCGTTTTTTCAGAGCGTTCCTCTATTTCGATCTGTTAAAACGCTACAAAGAAGTTATTATCTATGATGAGGACCTGACCAAGATATCTAAACAGGCTGCACTGAGTACGGAAGCGGCCGGATGGGATTTTGTAGAAAAAGACCTGCTTTTTGCCGGTCAGCATCTGCCTGTTTCCACTAATGCCCAGGGACGTTTAACCTCTGGTGCAGCGTATGGATTTATGTCGCGTGCAATGCTGTATGCCAAACGCTGGCCATCTGCACAAACAGCAGCTGAAAAAGTACTGGCTATGAATTATACACTCACCACTAATTATGCTGATGCGTTTAAGAGTGGAAACAGCGAAGCCATTATCCAGTACACTTTTGATAAGCGTGTGTTTACACACAACTTTGATTTTTATTATGTGCCCGGTGGCGATAAAGAAGGCAGCGGAGCGTACGGTACACCACCACAGGAAATGGTGGAATCTTATGAATTGGCTAATACAGGCGGCTTTCCTGACTGGTCTGAATGGCATACGACCAGCGGTACCACCGAAACACCTCCTTATGCACAATTGGAGCCGCGTTTTCAGGCATCTGTATTATATAATGGCGCCAGTTGGAAAGGCAGGACCATTGAAGCTTTTGTAAATGGAAAAGACGGCTATGCCAACTGGAAAACGGATGCAGTTCCTGCCGGAAGAACCGTTACTGGCTACTTCCTGCGCAAGTTGCTGGATGAAAACCTGAACCTTAATACTGATAATTCCACACAGCCCTGGATCGCACTGCGCTTGGGAGAAGTGTTGCTGAACTATGCAGAAGCCTGCTATAAGAACGGAGCTCCTGGTTTGGCTAATGATGCTATCAGGAAAATAAGAGGCCGTGTCGGTTTGCCTTATGCGGATAAATCTGGTGAAGACCTGATGACGCAGATCAGGCAAGAGCGTAAAGTAGAGCTGGCTTATGAAGGGCAGTACTACTGGGATATGAGGAGATGGGGACTGGCACAGACCGCATTTACCGGTACAAGGGTACATGGCCTGAAGATTGAAAAAAATGGAAGCGGACAATTTGTGTACACTTATGTGGACTGTGATAAGCAGGACCGCAATTTCCCTGCAAAAATGTACAGGGTCCCTCTTCCTGTTTCAGAGATCACCAACAATACTTCCGTTAGCCAATTTCCCGAATGGAATTAACTCATTTGAATATAAATAAATCATGAAAAAGAATTTATATCCACTACTCATTGCTGTTATTGCAGTGTTAGGGTCTTGCAAGAAGGCTGTTTTGGTACCCGATCCGGGAGCCAGTGCTGCTGTAAGCAGTATAACAGCCAAATTCACTTCCGGACCTAATAATGGCCAGGAAGTTATCCGCTATGCCATTCCTTCCGGTTCAGAGGACAAAATACTCATTCCTGTGCCCTGGTTCTTTCCTGAATCAAGTAACGACGAAACAGATGTCTATATGTCGGAAATGAAGCTGGAAGCAGCACTGGCAAATAATGCGTCTATTTCACCGGCCTTGGGTATCGTTGACCTCAACAAAGAAAATGCCTACACGCTTACTGAAGCAGATGGTACTATACGGCATATTACGATTGCAGGAGTGCGCACTAAATCAAATAAGTCAACATTAACCTTTTTCTCTATTGAGGCATTAGGCGTAACAGGTCTGATTGACCAGAATACAAAAACGATATCGCTGATAACTGTCGAAGACCTGTCGAATGTTGAGGTGGACGTAACCGTATCTCCTCATGCCAGTGTGGTGGAATCATTAACAGGAATGAACCTGAATAACCCAACTTCTATTACAGTACTGGCGCATGATGGCGTTTCTAAAACAGTTTATCAGACTCAAAAAACAGCACCTCCAAAAATCCCTTACGGATTCAGGACCGGTTCCCAGAACCAAAGTTTCAACCTGAAACTCGATGATCTGGGCTATAGCAACAGCTCCAAACCAAGCCTGGCAGCATCAGGTAATTTTGTTGCAGTTTCCCTGGGTGATGGCGCAGCTCCCAAATACTACAACAGAAGCACCGGTAAATATGTTGGTATGATGACTTTGGGCAGTGCGAAAGGAGACGGCTCTATCACAAGCGATACGAAAGGCAATGTCTTGCTTATAGATCAGACAGCTGTAGGAGGAACAGTGAATATATACAAGACTTCCTCTATGACCACGGCTCCTGTGCCTTATATCACCTGGACCAATACTTCCGGATTCCCGGTAGGAAGCAGGCTGTCTGTTAATGGAGACCTGAATGGCAAAGCGGTGATTATAGCTTCTTGCCAGGGTACCAGTTTGTCAGGTTCAAAATCATTTGTCCGCTGGACGGTTACCGGAGGTGTAGCAGGCAATGCAGAGGTGGTAGAAGCAACCGGTATTCCTTACTGGGGTGAAGGTATTAACGGTGGAAAAATGTCTCCCCGGTCTAATGATGTGAACGATGGCTCCTTCGTTAGTTTCTACGACGGCGGAAATGACAACCTGTATTACCTGGATAAGAGCGGTTCAAAATCCCTGACACTGGCAGCACAGACATCAGGCAATGCCTGGGGCATCAATAATAATCTTACTGATGCCAAAGAATTCAATAATGCGCGGTATATGGTATTGTATTGTCCAAGCCATTTCCCATACTGGGGCCTGAATGCTGAATTGTATCTGTATGATGTATCCTCCATGGGTAATTTCTCCGGGAATGTAAATTCAACCAATTCGCTGGTGTTCTCTGCTAACTACGGAGAGGTTGGAACCAATATTGCTGCATCCGGCGATGTGTTGATCGCTCCAACTGCTGATGGCTACAAAATGCAGGTGTTTACCATTGACTTCAGCGTAGGCAACTTTGCCTGTTACGAATTTGATTGTGTAGACAGGTAATGTATACAAATAATAAGGCGGAGAGCCGATATTGATCTGTCTCCGCCTTTTACCACCGTTCGATATTACTAAAAGCAAATATTTTTTATATGAAGCGTAAACACTTTGCATCTTGCCTGGCCGTACTGACACTGATGACAATATTCATGGCAGGCTGTAAAAAGGAGACCAGGAATCCTGACTGGATCTGGGATGGCGGCTCGGGCACCGATAAAAGTAAAAATCCCCGGATCGTATGGATCGATGCGTCTGCCAACTTCCCCGACTATGCCAATGATAAAGCCAGAATTCAGCAGGATGTTAAACGCATGAAAGAAGCAGGGCTGACAGGCTTTGTGGTAGACGTCCGCCCTTCCATGGGCGATGTATTGTTTCAAAGCACACATGCAGAGCAGGTGCATAAACTGGATTACTGGAGCAGCACCGGCTACACTTTTTTTGAGCGTACTGCCACCTGGGATTATCTGCAGGCCTTTATTGATGCAGGCCATGCCGAGGGATTAAAAGTATATGCAGCTATCAACACATTTGTGGCTGGTAACAACTATTCTTATGGCCTGGGGCAACAGGGGTTATTGTTCAGGGACGCTTCAAAAAAGGATTGGGCTACCACTTTAAACCTTAGTTCCGGTCTCACCAATGTTATGGATGTTAATGCCACCACTGATCCGGATAATACTTACGGCACAAAATTTCTCAACCCTTATCACGATGGTGTGCAACAATACCTGTTGAATATTATAGGCGACCTGGCCGTATATAATGTTGACGGAATTATCCTGGACCGTTGCCGATTCAACGATTTCAATACTGATTTTTCACCTTTAGCCAAAACAAAGTTTGAAGCTTTCATTGGAGAAACAGTTGCCAATTTCCCGGATGACATCATTGTGCCGGGCACTCCCAGTTATCCATTATCCGCAACTATGCCGAAATATTTTAAGCAGTGGCTGGCATTCAGGGCAAAAACAACGCGTGATTTTATGGAGAAAGCCAGGGCGAAAGTGAAATCAGTGAACAGCAAAATAGAATTCGGAGTGTATGTGGGCGGATGGTATTCCACTTACTATGATGTAGGCGTGAATTGGGCAAGTACCGATTATAATACAGCACAGTTTTATCCATCGTGGGCAAATGCAGATTATAAGAATTATGGTTATGCCGACCTGATGGATATTACCATGATCGGCGCTTATGCCGGAACGAACAGTATTTATGGCAGTAACGAGTGGACGGTTGAAGGCTTCTGCAAAAGAGCAAAATCCATGATCGGCAGCAAGAGTATTGTTATAGGCGGTCCGGATGTAGGGAACGGAGCCGGCTGGGGCGACGGAGGAAAGCAAACAGAGGTTGGGCAAACCGTGGATGCTGCAATGAGTGCTTGCGACGGCTATTTTGTTTTCGATTTGATTCACATTAAAAAGTACGACTATTGGAACGCATTAAAGAAGGGCATAGATACCTGGCTGGCAAAATGATTTGTGGATATAGATTTCCAGAAAGATGGTATCTTTTGCTGCTGCTGATGCTGGTGATGCCTGTACTTGCGGTAGCGCAACAGCGTGTTGCAGGACGGGTAGTTTGTGAAGGAAAAGGTGTAAAGGATGTGGTAGTGAGCTGTGGTGCAGCTACTGTTCGCACCGATGCCCGTGGAAGATATGTGCTTTATCCTGATGCCGCTGAGAAGTTTGTCCAGATTTCTGTCCCTTCGGGCTATAAGGTCCATTGTGATACAACCATCCCGCGGTTCTATAAAAAGATAACAACTGCTGGAAATGCGTATGACTTTACCTTGAGCCGTAATCCTGTTGACGACAACAAGCATGTTTTCTTTGCCCAGGCAGACGTGCAGGTTACCAGTCAGGAAGACCTGGCTGCCTATCGTAAAGAAGTGGTAAGTGATATGCTGGCGCACCTGGACACTTACCGGGGGCAGGATGTGTTTGGAATAGATCTGGGTGATATGGTAGGGGATACGCCGAGCCTGTTTCCTGACTATATTCATTCAATGGCACCGTTAAATATACCTTTCTACAGGGCGATCGGTAATCATGATATGGCTTATTGGGGCCGTAGTTTTGAAACATCAGAAAGAACGTTTAATGACTATTTTGGCCCAACGCTTTTTTCTTTCAATAAAGGAAAAGCACATTATATAGTGCTGAATAATAATTTTTATGTAGGCCGCGATTATTTTTATATGGGCTATGTTGATGAAAGAACGTTCCGCTGGTTGCAGCGGGACCTGTCTTATGTGCCCAAAGGTTCGGTCGTTTTTGTGATGATGCATATTCCCACACAATTGCAAAAGGCCCAGCAGCCTTTTGTTTATGACTATTCAACGATCGCCGACCAAACCGTAAATGCAGCGGCTCTGCACAAAATGCTGGAAGGATATAATGCGCACATTATTTCCGGCCACATGCACTATAATTTAAACGTGGTCTACAATGATGCTTTGTATGAGCATAATACGGCAGCGGCATGTGCCACCTGGTGGCAGGCTCCGGTATGTTTAGACGGAACGCCCCGTGGTTACGCAGTATATGAAGTAGAAGGAAATTCGGTAAAATGGCATTATAAAAGTGCCGGCTTTGATCAATCGCACCAGTTTCGCTCGTATTATCAGCAAAACAAGGACACTCTCCAGGTAATAGCCAATGTATGGAACTACGATGAGAAATGGAAGGTTGAATGGCTGGAGAATGGAGAACTGATGGGCACAATGAAACCATTCAGTGGTTTTGATCCTTTGGCGTATGCGTATTGTTCTGATAAAGAAAAGATCAAGTACGACTGGATCAGCCCTATAGAAACCACACACTTGTTTAAAGCTACGCTCAGGGAACCCGGATCGCGGGTGCAGGTTCGGGTCACCGACCGGTTTGGCCGCGTATATTTAGAAGAAGTGAAAAAAGATAAATAAAATGAACAGGACCATCGCAACCACATTTTTGTTTTTAACAGGGCTGTTGCTAAGTGCTCCCGCTTTTTCAAAAGTAAAGCTGCGTACTATTTGGGGCAATGATATGGTGCTGCAGCAAAACAGTGAAGTAGTGATCAGTGGTACTACGCGGAGTGCGTCAACGGTGTATGTTACTGCCTCCTGGAATCCGGGAAAGCGTGAAGTGGTGTATGGAGATTGGGAAGGGAAATTCCAGATAAAGCTGGCAACACCCAAAGGATCTGAAAAGTATTACAGTATATGTTTTGATGATGGAGAGCCTTTATGTCTTAATAATATCCTTGTTGGCGATGTATGGTTCTGCTCCGGTCAATCCAATATGGAAATGCCGGTAAAAGGGTTCAGAGGGCAACCTGTTACAGGTTCCCTGGAAGCTATTGCAACAGCAAAAGCAGAACGCAGGATCCGTTTGTTTACTGTGAAGAATGCCTGGAGCACAAAACCAAAGGCTGATGGGATAGAGGGGCAATGGACAACTGCTGGCCCGGAAGCCGTTGCTGAATTCAGTGCGGCCGCCTATTTCTTTGCTGATAAACTGAACCAGGTAATTGATGTTCCTATCGGCATCATCAATTGTTCCTGGAGCATGTCAAAGATAGAAGCCTGGATGAGCAAAGAAATGCTGGCAGGCTTCCCGAAAATAGAAATGCCCAATCCCAATCAAAAAGAATTTGGATGGACTGCAGGTACGCCTACTTTATTGTTTAATGCAATGGTGCAGCCCTGGAAGGGTTTCCCCATAAAGGGAATGTTGTGGTACCAGGGAGAGGCGAATACTCCCGACCCGCAGCTGTATAAAAAGTTATTTCCCGAAATGCTGAAGGGTTATCGCGGATTCTTTAACCAGGATAAAATGCCTTTTTACTTCGTGCAACTTGCTCCCTGGAAGTCGGAGCATAAAGATTCGTTGGACTGGGCTTTATTCCGGCAGGTGCAACTGGAGCTATCACAGGAACTGCAACATGTAGGCATGGTGCATACAGGTGATGTAGGAGACGAGATCTTCATTCATCCACCGGGGAAAAAAGTGGTGGGAGAGCGGTTGGCTCTATGGGCATTGGTTGATGCCTATGGGTTCAAAGGGTTTTCTCCGACCGGACCGGTATTTCAATCGGCAGTAGTAAAAGACAGCACTGTTGAAGTAACATTCAAATATGGTGAAGCAGGATTGAATCCTGAGAATGCCGGTATAGAAGGCTTTGAAATAGCAGGCAATGACGGGTATTTCCTGCCCGCCCAGGCAGCTATTATAAATGCAACATCCGTGGTGAAGGTGTGGAGCGACGCTGTTGCGGCACCAGTGCAGGTGCGCTATTGCTTCCGGAATTATAAAACAGGTAACCTGGTCAACAACTTCGGGTTGCCCGCTGCACCATTTACTTATAATCTTAAGAGTAATTAACCGGCTATAAAAAGATACAGTCAGCCTGAAAATGAAAAGAAATTATAGCATAGATCTGTTCCGGGGTTTTGCCATTATTGGAATGATATTATCAGCCGTAATACCCTGGAGTAAGGAATTCCCGGGATGGTTGTATCATGCGCAAGTGGGTCCGCCTGGTTTTACATTTAACCCGGACCATCCCGGCATTACCTGGGTTGACCTTGTATTTCCTTTTTTCCTTTTTGCTATGGGTGCAGCTTTCCCTTTGGCATTGAAAAAGAAACTGGCCGCCGGGAATTATAGTGTTATTATTTCTGGTCTGTTCAGGAGAGGGGTCTTACTGGTATTCTTTGCCATTACCATAGCTTATTTCAATCCCGGTAATCTGAAGGGAGCAGTTTGGATAAATTACCTCACCAGTTTGTTTGTCTTCTTTGCCTGGTTCATGGTGTTTATGCGTTTTGAAGGTTCACCGGTTAAGCGGTATGGCATTCAGATCGCCGGCGTGCTGATCATTGCAGCACTTGGTTATTATCACAGTCAACTATTGAATAACCCTTTTGATAAGTCCAAAAGTGATATCATCATTTTGATCCTTGCAAACATGGCTGTCTTTGGTTCTTTGATATGGCTGTTTACTGCAAACAATATCCTGGCGAGAATTGCTGTCACAGGCGTCATTGCTGCACTATGGCTTACTAAAGATATTGAAGGGGGATGGCCTGCTGTGGTCGCAAATGCGGGAAAAGACTGGCACTGGGTGTATGATTTTTCTTTTCTGAAATATCTCTGTATTGTATTGCCGGGTTCAATATTGGGTGACTTACTGGTCAGGAACAGTGAAACAATTAATAAGGATTACACAAGTGATGAGAAAAAGCAGGTCCGGCAGATGGTGTGGATCAGTTTTTTGCTGGTGGTCTTCCATTTGGTCACTCTTTATTCACGTGCGCTGGGTGTAAATATCCTGGGGCATTTGCTGATCGGGGTCGTGTTTTATATGCTTTTCAGGAAATGCAACACTGGTCAGACAGCATTTTATAAAAACCTGTTTGGCTGGGGTTTTGCGTTAGCCACGATAGCCCTGTGCTTTGAGCCCTGGGAAGGAGGGATCAAAAAGGACCCCTCATCATTCAGCTATTGGTTTTTGACCAGCGGGCTAGCCTTTGTGTTTTATATCGTATGCGATTATCTCACAAAGCAGTTTTCAGGATCCCGGCTGATCTCTTCCATTATTAAAACAGGGCAGAACCCCATGCTGGCCTACTGTGTTGTATCATTTTTTATTGTGCCGGTACTTGGTTTGTTGCAACTGCGGCCATTATTGGACACATTGTCGGATAAAAGCCCTTACCTGGGACTGATACGCACGGCTGTTTATTTATTATTGATGATCGGAATAACCGGTTTTGCTACTAACCGAAAATGGTTTTGGCGTTCATAAAACAAACTGAATTATAAAGTTGATATATGAAAATAACGGGAACTTTTATAGATGAGATATCACATGATATTCCTCATCAGAACTGGGGGCGCAAAGAATGGGACCGGGACTTTGAACATATGAAGGCCATCGGTATTAATACCGTTATCATGATCCGGAGCGGCTACCGCCGATTTATTACTTACCCCTCAGAATGGTTGCAACACAACCTGGGATGTTATGCACCACCGGTAGACCTGGTAGAAATGTTTTTACAGCTGGCCGAAAAGCATGGACTGAAATTTTATTTCGGATTATACGACAGCGGCAAATATTGGGATACCGGTAATATGCAGCATGAAATTGACGCCAACCGTTATGTGATTGATGAAGTATGGCAGCGCTACGGTCATTATACAAGTTTTGGGGGTTGGTATCTCAGCATGGAGATCAGCCGTAAGACCAAAGGAGCCGCGCAGGCCTTCCGGGTACTGGGAGAGCAATGCAAAGGAGTGAGCAATAATCTTCCCACATTCATTTCACCCTGGATAGATGGTAAAAAAGCGGTGATGGCCGCATCTTCCACCTTAACGAAGGAAGACGCCGTTTCATTAAGCGAACATGAAAAAGAATGGGATGAGATATTTCAGGAGATCCATACAGCTGTTGATGCAGTCGCATTCCAGGATGGACATATCGACTACAGCGAACTGGAAGACTTCTTCTCCATCAATAAAAAGCTGGCAGATAAATATTCCATGCAATGCTGGACCAATGCAGAGACTCTCGACCGTGATATGCCTATAAAATTTTTCCCTATAAAATTTGAAAAGCTGAAACTAAAGCTGGATGCTGCCCGCAAAGCAGGTTATGATAAAGCTATTACGTTTGAGTTCTCGCATTTCATGAGCCCTCAGTCGGCTTATTTGCAGGCCGGCCATTTGTATAACCGGTATAAAGAATACCTGGAAACGCTGAGATAAACAGAATGCAAAACAGGGGAGATGTCCACGGTGGAATTTTAATCACTCTAACAGGGGTATGAAATTTTGCTCTGGTAAGTCCCTTCCAACCTTAAAAAGAGAAAAAAATATACGGATGAAAAATTACGCAGAGAAGTACAAGAATGAGTTGTTGCAGAACATTATGCCTTTTTGGGAAAAGAACTCTCCTGATCAGCAATATGGAGGTTTTTTTTCCTGCCTCGACCGGGAGGGGAAAGTATTCGACACAGACAAGTTTATGTGGTTGCAGGGCCGGCAGGTTTGGACACTATCCATGTTGTACAACGAACTGGAGGCAAATGAAACCTGGAAAGAAATGGCTGTTAATGGCGCTGAGTTTATATTAAAGCATGGGCGTGATGAAAATAGCGACTGGTATTTTTCTTTGGACCAGAGCGGACAGCCACTGGTACAACCCTACAATATTTTTTCGGATTGCTTTGCCAGCATGGGATTGGGCGCTTTGTATAAAATAACAGGGAACGACGAATATGGGAATGTAGCTTACAGCACTTTTAAAAGGATATTAAAACGACAGGAAAATCCCAAGGGTAAATACAATAAATCTTTTCCCGGCACCCGGCCACTGAAGAGCTTCGCACTGCCAATGATATTGAGTAATCTTTCACTGGAACTGGAACATATTGTGGGCACTCCTACAGTAGATGAGCTTATTGATAAAGTGGTGCATGAAGTAATGGACGTATTTTATCAGCCAGACACAGGTTTGATCATGGAAAGTGTATCCCTTGACGGATCTTTTTCAGATAGCTTTGAAGGCAGATTGGTAAATCCCGGTCATACTATTGAGGCCATGTGGTTCATGATGGATATCGCGCATCGCAGGGATGACGGCTCACTAATGGAAAAATGTATAGATATTGCATTGCGCGCCCTGGAATTTGGCTGGGACAAGCAGCAAAATGGCATACTCTATTTCAAAGATATTCTGAATAAGCCACCACAGCAATTGGAGTGGGACCAGAAATTATGGTGGGTGCATGTTGAAGCGCTGGTGTGTATGGCTAAAGGGTTTGCCTATACCGGGGATGAACGTTGCAGGCATTGGTTCGAAAAACTGGATGCTTACACGTTTTCCTGCTTTTCTGACCCGCAATATGGTGAGTGGTTCGGCTATCTTAACCGCCAGGGGGAGCCGCTGCTTACTTTAAAGGGTGGGAAGTGGAAAGGATGTTTTCATGTGCCCAGGGGATTGTACAAAGTGTATGAATCGTTGAAGACTGTTGCCATTGAAGCCTAGAACAGCTTTGAAATTTTGTGTATGAAGAAATATGGTATTACCCTTTTATTCCTGTTATTGATCCTGTCGGGTCATGCACAGATCCGCTATTATGATGGTGGGCAGTTCCCTCTTATCGGAAAGATCAGCGATACCACGGAAACACGCTATGAACGGCTGCCTTCATGGCTGAAGGGAATATGCCGTGAACCTGTATGGGACCTGGGTAAAAATACATCCGGGTTGGCCCTTCGTTTCCGGACCAACAGCACAACCATTGCGGCCAAATGGGAGGTGCTCGCCAATAGCTACATGAACCACATGGCTGCTACAGGAATAAAAGGCCTGGACCTATACGCCTGGACCAATGGGAAATGGCAGTTCGTGAACGTTGGCCGGCCTTCAGGTAAAAACAATCAGCAAACGATCATCTCAAATATGTTGCCGGAGGAGCGGGAATACCTGCTTTACCTACCATTGTATGATGGGGTGGTGAGTTTGCAAATAGGTATCGATTCAACAGCCATTATCGGAAAGCCGTTGTTGCAATTTCCATCCACAACAAATCCGATCGTGTGTTATGGCACCAGCATCACTCAGGGTGGTTGCGCTACAAGGCCCGGCATGTCTTATACCAATATTCTCGAACGGAAGCTGAACCGTGAAGTGATCAACCTTGGCTTCAGCGGAAACGGGCAATTGGATTATGAAATTGCAGAACTGATGGGGCGCCGCACTGATGCAGGACTTTACGTTCTTGATTTTATTCCTAATGTAACCCTTGAGCAGGTTTTGGATAAAACAGTCACATTTGTGAACAGGTTACGGCAGAACAACCCGAAAACACCAATACTTCTTGTAGAATCTATTCTTTTCCCACATTCGGTATTTGATGTGCAGATGTACAAGACCGTAACAGGCAAAAACAATGCGTTGCGGAAAGAATATGAAAAGCTGTTGCAGATGGGTTATAAAAACATTTATTATCTCCCGGCAGGAAAACTGATCGGGACCGATGGTGAAACTACTGTTGATGGCATTCATCTTACTGATCTGGGCTTTACCCGCTTTGCCGATGAGTTGCAAAAGACTGCCCAGAAGATCTTAGGTAAGTAGTAACCAACGCCCCACAAACATCTTTAGTTAACATTAAGGTTCTTTTAGAACAATAATTTCATTTTAGAATGGCAAGATTAAATTTATTAGAGGAGACCCGTTTTGAGAAAGTTCCCGTTAAAGTATATCCCAATCAGACTGATGCTTCAGCAAATGTGGCGAAGCGTATAGCTGCCATCATCCGGCAAAAACAGGCTGCAGGCAAAACCGCTGTGTTGGGCCTGGCAACAGGAGCTACACCTGTAAAAGTGTATAAAGAGTTAGTGCGTCTTCATAAAGAAGAGGGTCTTAACTTCAGGAATGTGGTGACCTTTAACCTGGATGAGTATTATCCGATGAACCCGGGTGCTGATCAGAGCTATGTTAAGTTCATGAACAAACATCTCTTTGATCATATCGATATACCCAAAGAAAATATCAATATCCCGGATGGCACATTGCGGGAGGAGGATATACCTGTTTTTTGTGAAGCTTATGAACAAAAGATCTCCGATCTGGGTGGGCTGGATCTACAGATACTGGGAATCGGGCGTACCGGGCATATCGGGTTTAACGAACCCGGATCGGCTCCCAATTCAGGAACCAGGCTGGTGATCCTGAATGATCTTACCCGCCGCGATGCTTCCCATGAGTTTGGAGGAAAGGAAAATGTACCAGCTAAAGCCATTACCATGGGAGTTGGTACCATCTTCAAGGCAAAGGAAATAATCCTGATGGCGTGGAATGAAAAAAAGGCAGAGATCGTGAAGAAAGCTGTGGAAGGAAATATGTCTGCCGATATTCCAGCAACCTATCTTCAAATGTCCGATAATGCAGAATTTGTTTTGGACAAAGAGGCGGCATCACTATTGACCCGGTTTGATCTGCCCTGGTTGGTACGCGATGTTACCTGGACAGATGAATTAATAAAAAAAGCAGTGGTATGGTTATCCCTGACCGCCGACAAAGCCATTTTGAGATTGACGGATGAAGACTACAACAATAATGGCATGGCCCAGCTGATTGCAGAAAAAGGTACAGCCTACAGCATTAACATAAAGATCTTTAATGAGCTGCAACGTACCATCACCGGCTGGCCGGGTGGTAAGCCAAATGTGGATGATTCCAGCAGGCCGGAGAGGGCGGCACCAGCGCGCAAGAACGTAATGCTGTTTTCTCCACATCCGGATGATGATGTGATCTCGATGGGAGGCACTTTTATCCGCCTGGCCGATCAGGGGCATAATGTCCATGTCGCTTATCAAACATCCGGGAATACCGCGGTATGGGACGAAGATGTATTGCGGTATCTTGAATTTGCATTGGATTATGCAGGCGCGGTCGGAGAGGATAAAGGCAAGACCAATAAGATTTATAATGAGGTCAGAACTTTTTTCAAAACCAAACGACCCAACCAGACAGACCCTGAAGTGATACGCACTGTAAAGGCACTCATACGTAAGGGGGAAGCTATTGCAGGCGCCCGTTTTGTGGGGCTGCCAGACGATAACATACACTTCCAGGACCTGCCTTTCTATGACAGGTCCAAATTATCGAAGGAAGTTTCCTTTGAAGATGACATACAACAAACCATGACGCTGCTTCGCAGTGTAAAACCACACCAGGTATTTGCTGCAGGCGATTTCGCTGATCCCCACGGAACGCATAAAGTTTGTTTCGATATCTTATTCGAAGCGCTTCAACGTCTTTCCAAAACAGATGAATGGGTAAAAGATTGTTGGCTCTGGTTGTACCGGGGCGCATGGCATGAATATCCTATTCATGAAGTGGAAATGGCAGTACCGCTTTCCCCGCAGGAAGTGAAACGCAAGCGCCTGGCTATATTCAAGCATCAGTCACAAAAAGATCTTCCTGTTTTCCCAGGAGATGATCCGAGGGAATTTTGGGTGCGTGCTGAAGACAGGACAAGCGAAACGGCTGAACTGTACCATAAGCTGGGATTGGCGGAGTACGAAGCAATTGAAGCTTTTGTAAGGATGCGTTTTTAATTCCGGAATTCTTCTTTCCATACGTTGTACTTGCCTTCAGCACCTTTTTAGCCAATCCTTCTCGTATTTTAACAAGGATGCTAAAATCTGCGGTTTCAAAGGCCAGACAAAATATCTTCGGTTACATGGATCAATCTATTTATAGTGTTTTGCTGACCATGAACAGATTGCCTGTTTTCCTATTGTAACCGCTCAATTGATTCGGCATGATTAGAAGAATTACATTATTTCTACTGGCAATACCCGCTGGTACCTGGTTTGTTTCTGCTCAACAAACTGCCCGTTTTCAACCAACACACGAACAAATGCTGCAGCGGTATCTCCGTGCTGCCGTTATTGACAGCATCACTAAGAACGCTGTATTTAAAACGACTGTTGCTGCTAACTGGCAACCAGACGGTAGATCTTTCTGGTACCGCAACCTGCTAAAGGATAGTGTGCAGGAATATCTGTATGTTGATGTAAAAGAATTAAAGAAGCAGCCATTGTTCGATCGTGGACGGCTGGCTGCAGGATTGCAGGCAGCCGGGATATCGATCGATTCCCTGCGGCCCTCACTGAGAGATATTGAAGTGCTGGAAAATAAAAAACGTCTTCGCTTTATGGTGAAAGGGCAGGGGATTGAATGTGATCTTTCCACTTATGCCTGCACCAAAACAGCCACCTCTGCTAAAGCTGCCGACTCTGTAAGGAGAGGATTCCGGCGCAACAATAGTTTTCCTGATGGCGCTGTTTCTCCCGACAAAAAATGGGAAGCCTATCTCGAAGGTGGTAACCTGTTTGTAAAAGCTGTTGCCGGTGGCGAGCCGATCCAATTCACTACCGATGGAACAGCTGATAAACCTTATGGCGGCTTGCGCTGGAGCCCTGACAGTAAATACCTCGCCGGGTATCACATGGCCATTGTTAAAGATGATCCTGTTTATTACATATTGAGTTCTGAAGCAAATACCAACCGCGGGCAGTTGCGTTCGCAGGCGTATAAACAACCCGGTGATCCATGGTCAGTATTTACCCCATTCATGTTTGATCTCGAAACAAAAAAAGCCACGAAGATCAATACCGAACCACTGGATTTTCTTTCCCCACCCCAGCAACGCTGGCGTAATGGTGAAGGAAGGTATTTTACCTATGAAAAAGCAGATCGCGGACATCAGCGTTTTCGTATAATTGAAGTAGACGTGTTGACCAATACCACACGGAATGTGGTAGATGAAAGGGCAAGCACTTTCATTTATCAGAACCGTAACTATGTAAAATTCCTCCCGGGGAATAATCAACTTGTGAGGACCTCTGAAAAAGACGGATGGCGTCATTTATACCTGGTAGATGTGGCATCAGGCAAAGAGCAGCAGATCACTAAAGGAGAATGGGTGGTGCGCGGCGTCGATAGCGTGGATGCGGTGAAGAAAGAAATCTGGTTCTCAGCGAGTGGCATGAATGCAGGCGAGGACCCATATAATATCCATTTCTACCGGATCAGCTTTGATGGCAAGCGCCTGGTGTCGCTTACGCCGGCAAAAGGAAATCATACCCTTCTTTTCTCCGAAGGCGAAGCGTTTTATGTCGATACGTATTCCGAAGTAAATGTTCCTCCTAAAACCATACTCGGCCGTACAGCAGATGGTAAGCAATTAATGATGTTGGAAGAAGCTGATCTCTCACAGTACAAACGTTCTGGTGTAAACCCTCCTGAAGTATTTGTGGCCAAGGGGCGTGATGGCAAGACCGATATCTGGGGCATTGTCAGCAAGCCATCCGATATGGACCCCACCAAAAAATATCCAGTACTGGAGAATATCTATGCAGGCCCGCATGATTCCTTTGTCCCTAAAAACTTTACGCCATATAGTGAAATGCAAAGCCTGGCCGAACTTGGTTTTATTGTAGTAATGATTGATGGAATGGGAACGGCCAACCGGTCAAAAGCCTTTCATGATGTATGCTGGCAAAATATTGCTGATGCCGGATTTCCTGACCGGATATTATGGATCAAAGCGCTGGCGCAGAAATACAGTTTCGTGGATGCAGAAAGAGTAGGACTGTATGGTACTTCTGCAGGAGGGCAGAGTACACTTGGCGCATTGTTGTTCCATCCTGAATTTTATAAAGCGGGCGTATCTGCCTGTGGTTGTCATGATAACCGTGTCGACAAACAATGGTGGAATGAACAATGGATGGGATACCCTGTAGGAAAGCATTATGATGAGCAATCCAATGTAACCAATGCTGCGAAGCTGCAGGGCGATCTGTTGCTGATAGTGGGAGAGGCTGATACGAATGTTCCTCCTGAATCAACCTACCGGGTGGTGAATGCATTGATCAAGGCACAAAAAAGCTTTGAATTCCTATCGGTCCCAGGAATGGGGCATAGTGATGGCGGTGTGTATGGACGCATGAGGAAAAGGGATTTCTTTGTCAAGCATCTTATCGGCGTGGAACCGCCGGCGCGCAATACAAATGAGCTTGCTCAGTTTAAGGAAACAGGGCGGGAGAGATGGTCTTTTGAGTAAGATCAGTGTAGTATCGCTTTTGCGAGCCGTGAACGATCAATTCATCAGGGATAAACTGGTAAGGGGTTACCGGTTTATCCCTGATAAGCTTTAAGCTGGTTCGTCAGCAATTCAACTGTGTAAAGAAGTTGATCATTATTTGCTTTCATCAAGGATCAGCAACCATCCCTTTCCCTTACTTACAGGAATCGCATCTTCGGCCCCAAATACTTTTTCTTCCTGGAATCTTTCCATTCCCGGTGCTTGTAAACGCGCTTTCGAGGCATCCAATCCCAACGCTTTCCAGTCAATCTTTAACCGGACCGTTGTATCTGTATCAGCCCAACTTGCGATCGCGATCATTACTTTACCTGGCTGACGATATACTGTTGCAAGAACTGCCGGATTATCCGTATGCACAGGATTATCATCCAACCAGTATCCCAACATCTGAGATCCTTTCATGCCAAAGTTGTCCCACACTTTCCAGATCGGCCGCGGATCAGCATTAGCGCTCCAGGGCATCCTGTTGGTCATGCCATATAATAAGCCACGCCATGCATTACCACCATCCTGCAGCATTTCACCCATCAGGCCAAACGGGATGCCGGAGACTTCCGTGAGATAAAAATCAGGCCCGTTCTTTTCGTAATCGAAATACTCACCAAACCATAAACGGTTCAGGTAAGGGAAATGTTCCATATAGAGATTGGCGCTGTTATTAAAGCCATCGCTCTTATTATACTGGTTTGCCGAATGAAGATCAATAATGCCGGGGTGATCGCCTTGCGTAAGCACACGTTTGATCCGCTTCATGGTAATACGGTCAAACGCAACATCATCCAGGTAAATGCCATCGATGCCCACGTTTTTGACCAGCCAGTTCATTCCTTCCACATAGTAATTATGCCAGCGGCTCATGCCACTGTTTACGATCGCGGCATCCTTTAACTCTGGTACAAACCATGCGGCAATATAATCGCTCACCAGGTGCTCCTGCAGCCAGGAATAACCACCTCCTTTGCCTGCCGAATAGATTTCATGACCAAGGCTACGCATCGGGAAGGTTTCATAGGCGCGGTTGGATAGCTCCCGCACCGTGTTATAGATCTTTACTTTCAATCCCAGCCGGTGTGCTGAATCGATATACCGTTTCATTGCTGCATATTCAATGAACGGATAATTGATATAAGGATTGATCTTGTTTGCATGATGGATATTCACTACCGTTGCGCCGGTCGCTTTGATGCTACCAGGACTTTTATATTGATGATAAAAACGTGTGGCCCATTGGAAATCGGTATCCAGTGTGTGGAAGGGGGTGATCAGCAAATTGAAATTATAATACAGTGTATCACCTTTTTTCATAGTGCGTGCGCCACTGAAGGCTTCCATCAGCATCGACTTGCCTTTGATGCCGGTCCATATCCCGCCTTTGCCGTCATTACCCCATGAGGTAGGCAATACCAATGGCTTTTGCAAATAGAAATTGGTGTTGAGCGGGCGCACATAATGTTCATCCCGTAATGAAAACTGTAAGCCTGCATTCACTGCACCGATCCAGGCGCCATCCTGGTTTTTGGTGGCTACCTCCCATTTCCAACTGACGGTATCAGGTCTTATCCCTCCTTTATTCCCCAGGCCCATTAAATATTTTGCAGACAAACTATCAAAAGGAATATGGAAACGGATATTGTCGAGCGCAACATCTTCCAGGGCGATCAGTTTAACCGTATAGGAAAGGTAGCCGTCAAACTCCAGGCTGCCGGCCACATCCATGCGCAGGGGAGTGGAAAGATTGGTTGATTCCCATTTCACCGTTCCCGGCTCTCGCAGGGTGAAATGGAAATTCTGTGGTTCGAATGCAATGTCTTTATGCGTAGCCGTATGGGTGATATGAAAATGGATATTTTCAGCCAGGATATTTTTGGGTTGATTGCTTAAAGACGTCATTGCAGGTGTAAAGAATGTTTGCAATTGTTCAGGGAACCCGGTTTCATTCAATATCACTTTGCGGCCTAATAAACTGATCGATTGATCAGTTACCTGTAAAGGCGTATAAGGCTTGATTACCTCATTTTTTTGTGCAAGTGTGGAGTTCAGCCAGGTCAGTCTTGTCTGCAATTCAGGGCGGCTGATGTTATGTTCAACAGCCATTTTGTTCTCGACCTGCAGTGTTATGGGAATTGTTGTGGGAGCAGATTGGTCAGCCGTTACTTTTACAGTTCCTTTATATACACCAGGCGTGATATTCTCCGGGATGGTTATCAAGCACCACATTGCCTGTACATTTCCTTTTTTCACGTTTACGATTTGTGAAAACGGACTGCCGTCATAACGTGTACCGGTTGTATTTAAACAACTCATATCAGCAGCAGGAATATGATGACCTGCTGCATCTTTCAGGTCGCTGAATTGTATGGTTAGATTTGACAGGTCTTGTGTTACAGGGTAAATGCCGAGCTGGAAACTGTAGTTTTCTCCCTTCAATGCTTTCCCCGCAAAACTGTTTTTTAAACCCTGTTCAACCCACCGTTGCGGTAAATGTGTTTGCATCCTGATAACATGTTCACGGTCTTCCGGGAAAACCAGGTAAGCTTTCTTGCTATTTGATTTTATCAATTGGTTTGTTTCTGCTTTTGTGGCGGTGATTTCCATCGGGTAAAAGCTATTCAGCGCATCAATCGATTCGAGGTAAAGCAATTTTGTGTCAGCATGTTTTTTCCTGGCAAAGAAGGTTGGGGTATAACTGGTGTTTTTATAAATGGCAGTAGGGTAGTTGGATTTCCGGTTGATCTTATAGGGCATATAATAGATATAGTACCTGCCGGGGCCTGATACGGCTTCAAAGAGTATGGTGCCTTTCTCGGGGCTTATAGAAAGAGTATCTGTATTGACTACGCGTTTATTGGTGGCAGCATCTACCACGATGATCTGTTTGTCTGTGGGATCATCCTGTCGGCGCCAGGGAATGGTGATGCCGGCGGTTTTACCGGTTCCGGTTACTTGCACAACGGCGCGGTGGTTGCCAAGGGAGTTGGGGTCCCAATTGTTATTGCCGATTTTGTATTTGACGGTTTGAGAAAAAATAGAAGGGCTGATAAAGAGCACTAACGCGAATATGACTGTCTTCGGCAAAGAGGAGTTGATTTGAGGGATTTGCATTTGTAAATGTACGGATCGGTTTGAATAGTTCTGAGCAAAACGTAGTGACTACATGCCGGATATATCAGCAGGGAATTCTTATTTTACGGACTGCTTGGCTGATAAATTCTCCATATCTATTTTTTGTCTATAATTGTTGGACGATTGGCCTCTTTGTTTAAAAGATCCTTGAGCAACGGCATATTTTAAAGCTAGCTAAACAAGTCGATACATTTTGCTAAGAAGACTCCCTTTTGCTATTATTTCACATAAATTTGAGGATGGAGTATTTGAGAAACGGTTTATGGTTATTGCTGTTTTTTGTCGCATTAGTTGTTCAAGGACAGACAAAAAGTTTTATAGCAGCCGGGATTCAAATAGTCTCCGGAAGAGGTTACATATTCCGATCATTGAAGAAAATATGGTCATTAGTGATTCGATAGATTTTTTTCGCAGCTATTGAAGCACTGCTCACAAATATCCATTAGATTCATTGCCTTTACATGTTTGGAAGGTGATAATTCCAGGAAGATCAGTGCTTTCATTTGAAAGTGATGCTTTCCGTAAAAGAATTGATGATACTTTACTTTTTCAGCTCAATATTGACAGCAAGCTATATAGGGATTCAAGTGTGACAATAACTGGATCAGTTTTTATACTCAAACCAGTGAACAAAAATCAATTAGCCTTGAATTTGATAAAAAATATGTGCGTTTGGATAGTATGGGCGTAGATAGTGTAAAAAAGAGTTGGCAAATTGCTTTCTAAAAAAGGCAAATGTACAATGTGTGTCATTTATCGGGATCATAACGATTGACGGATGGTGAATAAACTTTCTTTTAAAATATTGCCAAGCCCAAGTACCAACGATCACGAGCTTAGAATCCTAATTGATGATCAGGATTTTTTAGGCATTGACCCGCCATCGTTTTTTAGCCAGGATTTACAAGTTTAACTAAGCTTCTACGAGAATCAATATTAAGCAAATTACTTTGAATTATAGTAAAAATGGTGGTCAGAAACTGTTTTATATACCTTGGGATGGTCAGACAAAAGATAATGCTCTTAGAAGTAGCTAAATAATTATTTTCTTATGTTGGCTAAAGAGGATTGTGCAGGATTGATAGGGTCAATTCAATTCGAAAATAGAGGAAAAGTGTGTATATAACAAAATCCCCGGTTAACCGAGGATTCCTTATAATTTCGCACCTTTCAATTTTCGCAGAAACTGTTTACACTCTTCTGTTTTTTCAGGGAAAATATCCTTACCCCTGAATTGTACAGCAATCTGTGCTAATAAATCTTTTGCCGGCACTTTAGTTATTCTGGCCGACTTTTTTTCCTCTTTTTTCATAACATAAAATTACGCTTTTCTTTTAAAAACCAAAACTGCGTCATAAGCGCGACCGGGAAGGTAATCTTCCATCAACACTTGACCGTCTCTACTTAATAACCCGCCTTCGAAACCATACTCATTATTTAACAATTGCCAGTTCTTTTCAACATATCCTTGATAAGTTCTTATCCTGCGGCGGAAGTTTTTACAGATAGTCGGCGGACACCTTTTTGAACAATCGATTCTGCAGGTATCAGGAAATCCCGGTTTATTATCACTTCCCATCACTATTAAATATGAATGAGGAGAATAGTTAAAAAAATGAGGAATGGTGCTCAGAATCGTATTAAAGATCCGATAATGATCACCATTGTTACTGTTATGGTCATCGGTTATTTCTTTTGTTTTTGCATTATAATTTCCAAATCCAAGGTTGAAGATTGAATCCCCGTTATATTCCCCAAGTCTCTGGTACTGGATCGCTTTGACTATATCAGATTTACCCTGGCTGATAAAGAAATGTTGGATAATGCCTCCCGCTATTTGTGTATTCAGATCGTATGTCAGATTGTAGTCGATCATCTGATAGCCTTTAGTAATCAATTAAGTGATGTTAGTTTCAATGCTATCAAATGTAAAATCAGGGAGATCACGTACAAACGGAAAAACACCGAAGACGAGTGTTATTTATTCATCATTCTGTGGTGTTTTGTGGCAGAATATAAGAACTAAGTCGAAGTATTTTTCCTGATTGCTCATAGGAAAGAAGTTTTCAATCATTGGTATCCCTGGCTTTGCAACAATGATCCAGGCCTCTACGCCGATTCCCGGATCACCAATTCTCCTTTCAACATCTTAATAATGATCTTTTGCTGACCTTCACGATTGATCTGGTCGATCAGCAATTGCGAAGCCGTTTTGCCCATTTCTGTCAACGGAAGGGAAACTGTCGTTAACGGCGGATCCACATCATCAACGATCACTTTGGGGGTGTCCATCTCATCGCAAACGCGGTTAAAAAAACGACCGGTATGCTTTTCCGCTGGAAGATCGTAAGATGGTTGAAGTTCAATGTCTGCTTTGTAATGGATATCAGCAACCCGTCCACCTCGTTGGCCAGCGCTTTGGGGCGTTAATGATCGTGATCGCACTGATCGTTCCATATATCGGCGGCATGGTTGAAGTGGTGTTGAGCATTGCGGCTATTACAGCAGGACCTTTGCTGGCGCCGCCCATATGGGCGCTGTTTTCAAAATATCTCACTGGCAGAGCATCGCTCTGGATAACATTGATTACCCTGCTGATAAACCTGTTGTTCAAGCTGGTCTTTCCTTATACGCTTTCTTTTAAACTGAACAGGGCAGAAGAGATGATGACAGGTGTAGGACTTCCATTATTGTTGCTGCTTGGGTATGAATTGTACCGGCGTGTTGCAGGAAAGGTGGCGGATGATTATCTGCAGTACACGCAAAACCTTTTAAAGCTGAAGCAGCAAAAGGCAGCACTTAATTCAGCAGAATTGTATGCTATCAGGAGACAGAATTATTTTGGCTTGCGGGTGATCACTTTTTCGTTGTTTTTTACTTCAGCCATGCTGGCAGGGTTGAGTTTTATTACGGCCAATGGCAGAGGTTTGACAGCTACCGTTGCCGGGGCTATCTTTATTTCAGCATTGATACCCTGGCTGGCTGCCAGGCGAATGAAGCGTTCAATAGGTACACAAACCCCGGGGAATTAATGCCAGGGCAAAGCTGTTTTAAGAGATGCCGGAATATGATCAAAACAACCTATTTCAGCTTAACATCCAGATAAACAGAATGCCTTCCATATGTTTCATAAAATGGTTTAAAGATCACATCATCGATCCTGAATTCCAACTGCTGGGGATCACCTTTAATTGACTTGCTTATATCTTCCGCATCCAGGGTCACTTTGCGCCATTCCTTTCTTGCTTCAGGTTCCTGGGCCGCCAGCAATACCGGCCCATAAAACAGGCTGGCTATATTCTGCTGGTCCATAACCGGGTCAAGGTGAAATTGGAAGGGCATTTTCAATTCAATAATATCTCCATCTTTCCAACTGCGGCTTATTTTCAGGTAACTGCCTGGCTTAGCAGGAAGCTTTTGCTCTTTACCATTGATCTTTACAAAAAAACCTTTGGTAGCCCAACCCGGTACACGCACATTAATATCAAATTTTCCGCTACCCTTAATCGTCAACCGGGTATTGTCTTCATTGGGAAAATCTGTTGTCTGGTCGATCGTTACTTTTCGTTCTGTCCATTCCAGTGTCGAGGGTATGTATAGATTAACATAAAGCGCCTGATCATCTTTACTTTTAAAGTAAATGGAGTTTTGCAACTTGGTGCTGCTCTCAATTGCAGTACCGTTGCAACAGGTAAAGCCTGTCATATCCGGGTTGCCGAATTGTTTGACAGATCCTGGCCTGAGTGGTATATGATAAGTGTTGGCAGGGGTATTCTCAGCCACAGAAGCCAGGATATCATTATACAACGCCCGCTCATAATAGTCCATATATTCTCCCCGCTGATCGAAGAGAAACAGGTCACTGGTCAGTTTCAGCATATTGTATGTGGCACAGGTTTCATTCTGTCCTCCGGCAGCGAACCCGTTTTCATATAATGTTCCCGGCTGACTGATAAAACATTCTGCATTGTTGGGGTTGCGTGCACCTGCAACTCCTCCGATGCTGTACATATAATCATTGACCATCTTATACCAGAAGTTATCAGCTATTTTATAATACTCGGGATTATGGGAAACACGGTACATTTCGATGCTCCCTACAATTTGAGGTATATGTTGGTTGGCATGCAATCCACGGAAAAGATCTACATTTTTAGCCAGTCCATGCGAATGTGCTGTGTCGCCAAAAAACACCCTGATATTATCAAACAATTGTGCTGTTTTCAGGTGGTCCTGTTTGCCGGTGATGCGATACATCCGGGCCATTACCTCGTTCATGCCTCCAAACTCGCCGGCGATGTACGTATTCCACATCTTTATAAGCGTATCCGTTGGCACTTTGCTCAAGCGGGCATATACCCAATCACCCATGCCGGAAGCTATTGCGAGGGCTTTTTTATTACCGCTCACTTCATATACATCCAGTAAGCCGGCTAAAATTTTATGCAGCGTATAATACGGCGCCCAGATCTGGTTTTTCTGACCTCCATACCTGGCACCTTTTTCCAACATGATAAACTGATCAGGAGGATAAGCACTGATAAACCCTGTTCCCCAGTTCCAGTAATCATTACGGATACCTTCATCACTAAGATCTGAATCATAAGTTGATTTGCCGGGACCCGGGGGCACTGCTGAAGGATCGGATACCTGTGTGCCTGCTTCTTTTGCTTTTCCGGATAATTGCGATAACCCGTAGAGCGTATTTATCATATACTCCATCTTACCGGCGAAATTGGCCTGAAGCGTCTTGTCATATCCTGTGCCGGCATAGGCCTGTGCAATTGCTGAAAGGTAGTGGCCTGTAGCATGGCCCCTTAATTTGGTGTCCTTGCTATCCCAAACGCCCAATGGCTTTGCTCCTTCAGGTTGTTGCTGGCCAAAAGCGTGGCGGAACATATAGAGAAAGGAGTTGGGATCGGTTTTGGCTAATGTGTTGATAAACTTATCGCGATTCTTCACAAATTGGGTTGCATGGCCATGTGCATCGGTTTTCAGGGAAACCCTGTCCAGATCAAATGCAGCCAGCTTTAAACCTGGCATTGTTGATTTCGCGGATGCTTTTACTGTGACAAATGCCTTTGGTTGAAAATTCGTTCCTGCAACATGCCCTGTCACGGTATAACGTCCGGGGTTAAGGATCGCACTATTATCGGTAGCGGAAGGCCAGATCACACGTACTTTTGGGCCTTTGCCTTTCATTTCGTCTCTGTAAGTTCCCTGCACATAACTTGGCAGTCGCGGCAAATTTCCCGCTTCTGTTTCCACTTGCACATCAGATACCTGCACTAAATAAGTATTATATAGTTGTGCTTCGGTTGGAGAAAAGCGGGGGAGATCATCTTCCACGCGCCTGCCCGTATTTACCGAACCTTCATTGATACGACCTCGCAAGGCATTGTAATAAATTCCGGCGACCTGTCTGCTACTCAGGGGAACACGGTAAATACGAAAATCATGTATCATGGCATTGAGAGAAGGATCACCCGGTAATAGCGATCTTCCGATATAAAGCAGTTTTTCTCCCGGTTGCTGACCGAATACTTCTGATAATTCAAGCGGAATATCCTTTGCTTCACCTACAGCCTTACTATCGACATAGGTAATGATAGATTTTGAAGGAATGTCTATCACGATGGCAAGGTGAACCCACTTATTCGCTTCAATGGCTGGAGAGATTGCTCCGGTCTTATTATTTTTTTCCGCTGTGATCAATGCCTGGTAGCCGGACTGGGCATTTGTTCCAACAGGAGCTGCAAAAAAATGTTTGTTGGCATCCTTCCCGAAATCAAAAAAGCGCTGACCGGGTTGAGTTGAACGAAGGTATATCCATCCTGATATGCTGAGCGATTCCAGATCTGTTAATGCTTCTCCCGGGACCGTAACATAAGAATTGGCCTCGCCGGAGAGTGACAGCACTTTTCCAAACCGGCTGTCATTGACGAATTTGGCTTCGCTGCCTTGAGATTTGGCATGCAGATTATTGCGTGACCAGTCTTTGAGATCCCCGTTAAACACATAGCGGGCAATCATTCCCGTTTCCCCGATCCCATCCAGTATCTGGTCTCCATTTTGTGCCTGAACGGTGTTAATACCCTGAGCTAATGCAACAATAAACAGGACGACACGCAAGAATACCTTGTACATTTTCATATTAAATCATTTTCATCAATAACCATCAATTGGCGCTTTGGCCAAAACCGTACAAACGATGGGAGACGATTTTAAAAATGAAAATATAAAGATTCCTTATGTCTGTATAAATCTATTTTCGCTAATAATCACTTGATATTAACAAGTATCCGGTATTGAACTGCTTTGACAACAAAGCACAAACAGTAAAATCGTTGCCTGGCCATTGCAGACCGGTCAGAAAGCCTGTTCTAGTATACTTTTTGAAAATAATATTCCCGGATATAACACCTGCGTGTGTTAACGCTATTTTCCCGCCATGTCTGGCAACGGGGATCTTCATCCCTGAAATGCGGATACAGGTTACTTGCATCACATGCATTGTCATCAACACAGGCAAGGCAAAAATTCCATCGGGCAACAGGGTCACTGCCAGTAGTTGCACTTAGTCCTCCCGTCTTTATAAAGAAAGCACCCTGCTTTTCTTCCGACGCATATAGCTGAAAAAGAAACCTGGTTTTTATTTCCGGAAGAGTGTCGTTATTGGTAGCAAGAGAAGTGGGCACAGGCGGATCTGCCGGGTACTTATCAAGGTAATGTGCGCCGGCCTTTACACTTTTTGCACGGTCATCTGTATAAGTAAACCCGATTTCATCATTAGTCCACTGAAGCGTACTGGCAGTTGCAGTAAGGGAAAGAAAGCGATAACCGCCATCGGGCATACGCTGGTAGATCCGGTATCCGAATGCCAATGCGTAATCAGGGTCGGGAGACACGTACCGTACTTTCTTCACATACCAGACATCCGATGAATCAATATCATTTATGGTGATGTGGTCGATAGCGGGCAGGCTGCCGTTGTAACCAATAACTCCATCTGCAGTATAGTCGCAACGTAAAGTGGACGCCTGCGTTGTGCATCCATTCATGGTACGGATAACATAGCGTCCATCCGGCAAACTGGTGTCGGAGCCTAGCAACAGGAGCCCAAAGGGATTTTCGAGTTTAGGTTGTTTTCCTTTTTTACACTGAGTGAATGATCCTGTTATTAAAACTACCACCAGGAAATAAATGATCTTTTTCATACATATTTCTTGTTTATATCTGTAGCGTTATTCATAGGCTTCCCATTCCAGGGTAATATTTTTAAACTTAACCGGAAGTCCTTCATTGTTGTATACATAATCGCCTGAAGGCCATGTTTGGTTAGCTGTGGATACCTGGTTCCATAATTGAGTGGTCGTATTCCATTGATATTTTTTTGAATCAAGGGTCTGAAGTGCTTTTTCGGAAGGGATAATATTTTCCTGGAATAAAAAGGAAAAAGGAATGATCTCCAGGCCCGTCAACCGGATACCGCCAGAAGCTTTTCCAAAAAAATCAAACCCGGTCTGCTTCCATTTAATAAAATTCCTGTCGTTATAATAACTGATAATCGACGAAATAGAGTCGGCTTTCTGTATGCCAGTACCCGTCTGATTTCCTCTGGTGTATCCAACCTGCTGCAGATTATTCTGTGCATCATACGAAAAATCATAGCGGTGTGCCTCCGATACATCTCCTGTAAAGTCGTACACGCGCATTATACTAAGTTGCAGGCGCCCATCGATATCATATTCGTAGCGATAATCCCGGCCAATTCCGCCATTTGGAAGATATTTGAAACCTCCGTTGATATGACCATTGTGTATAGTGAACAGGTATTTCCAACTGGGGTCGGGATTGCCATTGGCAAAATAGACCTGTGCTTTAATTTCTACATTGGAATATACTATCCTGAAAGAGCCTCCGGCAAAATCGATACGGGTAAGCCTGTTTTCGTTGTCATAAGAGAACGTTTTTTTATCCGAGCCATCCGTTGTGGATTTTATCCGGTAAGATTGATTGGGTGGAGGAGTATTGTCTTTTTTCTTTTTGCACCCCAGGTGGATGCCAGAAAAACACACAAAAGTCAGTAGTATCAAAAATAAATGCTTCATTATTTCCTGTGCTGATTGGTTAGCTAATATCAATAATAAGTATAGTGATAGGTAAGGCGTTGACCGGCATTTTCGTAGGATTTGCTTTTAATTCTCCCTTTTTCGTCATAGGTGTATAAATAGTCAGTGACCTGCTTTTTTATCAACCCGTTATCATCGTATTTGTACTCGTACCGGAGAAAGGGCCGTGGAAAAACACGGCCGAAATAGGGCATCCCGGTATTTCGTTCTTCCAGTGAGTTTTCACGATTCATGTCATATGCATAGATCTGTGAATTATTCCAGGTGCTACCTATAGTTGAGCGGGTGCTATCTAATAAGCCCGTAGTTGTATTGTAATAATAATTTCTTTCGTAGCGTGGTATTTGGTTATTGGACACTTTTGTAATAAATCCCTTGTTATTGTATTCGTAGGTATAAATAGTACCGTCTGAGGCTGTATCGGCACTTATATACCCCTGCGGGTTTAATTCATAATATTGATACCGGGTAGTATTGTTCTCTGTTATCTTTATCGCCAGCTTATTGCCGGAGTAGCTGTAATCAGAGACTTTAAACGTCTCGGATTCTTTTATTATTCTTTTTTCCGCATCATAGGCATAGCTGGCTTCCCAGCCTGTTGCAGCGTCGGCACCCGTAATGGTTTTTACACGTACTTTTTCAAACAGGATGGTTGGCCCGGAAGGCCCATCATTTTTTTTACAGGAAACGAACAATACAGAACACGCAAGCGCCGGCAGGAAAATTTTATTTTCAAATAATGAATAGAAATAAAACCCCAGAGTACAGATTCTTCTCATAGCCGGTTTAATGTTTGAATAAAGGTAAACAGGGGTTAAGCCAGCTAAAAGCATGAATGAGGGAACGGTAATTCGAGTGAGGGTACGGTTAACTGATGCCAGTTTTAACGATTGCGGCATGCCTGACTTTTATTTCCACTCAATTTTTTCTGCACCATCAAAAGCAATAAGATAGCCGGCCTCATCATACTGGTAACCTGTTTCGGGTAAGGTGTAAGTGAAAGAGTTTTTATACACCCATTTATTTTGAACAGTATTCCACTCATACAGGTCGCTTGTATTTTCTTTCAGCGCATTGACAGACGGGTAGTATGTCCTGAAAGGCAACATAAGGACAGGCGATGAAATGCCGAGGCCCTGGTGTGGCAGGCCAGAGGTGGCTGTTCCGAAAAAGTCAAACCCGACAGCCTGCCAGGTAAATGACTTTTTGTTTGTATAATAGGACTGAGTAACGACTGTTGAATCGCGCTTCACTCCGTGGTCCAAACTCAGGTAAGTTACCTTGCTCATATTGTTGCCGGTATAACTATAGGAGAATGTTACCCTGTGTCCTTCCTCGTTGGTGGGCTCATACACTTCACGTGCCATATGTTCGGTTAGCCGTCCTTCATTGTCGTAGCTATAGCTATGATTGATGACAAAACTGTTGGGCTTCTTCTCTTTGCCTGAACCAATCCGGCCATTCAGTATGTTAAACTCGTAGCGCCTCGTGAGTATAGGATTACCTGCAGCGTCGTACCACTGCAGCACAATGCCGGCGGCTTTATACTCTACCAGTAAGTAATTGCTGACTCCATAATCAATACGCTGCAGCCTCCCTTGTGCATCGTAGCTGAACACATTACTGATATTGTTTACCACTGCGGAGGCTATCTTTTTCTGATTCCCATTGGGATTATCTTTTCCTTTTTTGCAGGAAACTGTTAACAGCAGGATAAGGACGAGGTAGAAAATTGATTGTTTCATTATGGTCTGAATTTATTTCCATGTTATTTCAATAGCAGTTAACCAGCGGGTCAGCCTGCCTTGCGCATCGTACTGGTAATAGTTTTCGGGATACACAGAAGTATTGCTGCTGAGCTGCCATTGCCCGGCATGATAGGAATACGTCTTCTGAATAACATCTTTTACTGCGGCAACAGATGGCACTATACCTTCCGACAAAAAAGTAACCGGAAGCCGGTAGCCAAAGCCAGTGACCATGCCGGCCAGGGGAGTTTTGCCAAAATAGGAGAAACCCACATCTTCCCAGGTAATGAATTTTTTTCCGTCATAGTAGTTCATCTCCCAAATGACGGAATCCGTTTTTATCCCATCACGGTCCTGCACGGTATGAACTACTTTGGTAAGCCGGTCATCATTCCAGGTAAAAAGAACTTCTCCTTTGTTTTGCAACTGGTTATTATCTATGCGTGTTCTTGTGGCCTGCGCACGGTTCATCCTGCCTTCATTGTCGTAATTGTAGGAATGCTCGTTCTTATAATTACTTACCGTTTCCACTACATATTGCACCCTGCCGTTCACAAGGTTCATTTCCATGCGGTGATCTGTTGGGTTGTAGTTTCCATCATACCACTGTAAAACGATGCCGGAGGCGCTGTACACTGCTTTCATATGGGATGATATGCTGTAGTCGATAGCTGCCAGCCGGTTTTGTTCATCGTAACTGTAGATATGATTAAACGAAGCACTGTTGATGCTGCTGATCCGGTTTCCGTTTGGCGCGTTATTATTATTCCCTTTTTTGCAAGCGGCCGCCGATAGCAGCAGGCATGCTATAACCGGTATAAAGATCTTCTTTGCTCTTTTACTGCTCATACTCTTTTTTTTATCACTCATAATAGGTATAAGTTGTGCTGCCGCTTTGCCCGGAGGATGTGGTAAAGCTTAGGCTGCTGATTCTTTCCTTGTTATCGTAAGTGTAGGTGAAATTGGTTACACTTACTTTTACCTGGTTGCCATCGGGGCGGCGTGAGGCAACAGATTTAATGGGATGGACCGATGACTTACCGAAAAATGATCTGCCAAAATTCTCATCAAGGAGGCTGCTGTTCTTATCTGTGTAATATAAAAAAACGCTGGTGTTGCTCCATGTATTACCGGTTGTAGTCCGGATACTGTCGAGCAAGCCGGTGCTGGCATTGTAATGGTATATTGCTTCCCACCTGGGAGTTTGATCATTATACGTACGCGTCAGGAAGTTCCGATCATTGTATTCATAATACCTCATTTCAGTATCGCCTTCATATTGCTGAGAACTAATGTACCCTTTGCTGTTGAGCGAATAATGGATTATGTATGTATTGGAAGCCTCGATTATTGTGTTCGTTATTTTCCCGGGCTCGTACAGGTACTCCAGCTTTTTAAATCCATTGTCAAACTCTGCCTTTACAATTTGATGTTCCGCATTGTAGGAATATATCATGCTTCCGCTGGCATCTGTTTCGGCTTTTACCCGCAGTGGTCCGCTGGTCTTATCGTTCCCATTCTTTTTACAGGATAGGATACTTAAAAGCACTAGTGTTGATAATAGAATATATTTCTGTGTCATCTGGCTGTTTTTATAGTCGAAAATTTCTCCCGCTTTCTGAAATGGTTTCCATTGCTTCTGTATACAGTTATATTTTGTGCAGTGTTTTTAGTAAATATTATTGCCAGCTGAAATTGTAATTGTAGTATGAGGTAAGCCTTCCCAGTTCATCATATTTGTAGGGGCTTGAGCTTCCTCCTGGGTCTGTCCAATCCCATCCGCTAAATTTCCATTGCGGATTAAAATCGCTTGCATCGGTGTATTTTTTTTCTCCTTTTAATGCTTTCAATGCTGTAGGCGAAGGCATGAGGTAAGGCACGGCGTCGAAGGAATATATGATCCTGGTACTTCTGATAAAAGGGAACGGTTCTATCACAGGCAGAAGCCCCCATACAGTGTAAGCAAAACCGGCAGGATGAGTACCAAAATAATTAAAACCGATATTGCTGAAGCTGAAGAAAGGCTGATTGGCATGCCATGTCCTGGTCTGTGTTACTGTATCGGTGGCATGAAGGCCATAATATCCATATGCTTTCAGATCTTGTATATTGCCTTGTGCAGGGTAAGTATAATAACAATCGAGTTTTGCAAAAACACTTCCATTAGCCGATAAGCCGCGAAAACCGATTTCCGTCATCCTGTTTTGTGTATCATAGTCAAAGTATGTATCGTGATAACTGCCATTCGGATTGGTCATGCGGCTGTTTACAATACGGCCATTGAGCATTGTGAACACATATTTCTCCCGTTGTGGGTCGGGCGCAGCTCCTTTATAGTATTGAGCTGTGATGGTTTGACCGCTATAGGCAAAGCGCAGGGAAGGGTTATCGTCATAATTATAATCTATACGACTCAAGCGTTTTTGTTCATCATAACTGAACACAGCCGTTCGGGTTTCGTCTTTAATGGTAATGGAAGCAATGCGCTGATCATCGTAGTTGAAGGTTGGCTCTTTGGGGCCATTCCGCTTGGAGCAGGCTGTGAACAGTATAATAATAGCCAGCCAATAACTATTTGCAAATTGTAAAAGAGACAAATTCGTTTTCATTTGGTGTATTTTATGATTGGTCTACCCATCCGGATGGGGCGAAACAACCTACCTGAACATTCTTCGGGTTGATAAGGATCTTATAATCATTTCACCAGTTGTCATTCATATAGCTTAGGTTATAAAAGTAGCCGTAGCAAGGGTGTCTCAGAAGAACAAATGAGGGTATGGCAGTCCTGAATGATGCTTTAAATGCTTAAATTGAGGAAACGGTAGCTGGGAGTGAGGGAACGGCAATATGCCTGAAAGGTGGAAGTGTATTTTTACGGTATAATTTGCTTTATGAAAATTGCGGGCTATACGGAAAATATTATCAGGATAGTACCGGGATTATTATGCCTGTGTATCTTTTGCGGATGCAATCAATCCAAAGGAACTAAAAGAAATGATGACCGGGCCGCAAAACAACTGGATAGCTTATACTTCGACGCCAACCAACTGATCACCAGCAGCAATTTTGAAAAGGGGATTGTACTGGTAAAAAAGGGGATCGCTGAAGCTGCCACAGAAAAGAATGACTCTATGTTGTCCAAGTTTTACTGGATGGCTACCCTGTACTTCCGGTACAAACCTGCTCCGCAAAGAGACAGCCAGTCGTACTATACACTACTGGCCGGAAAGCATGCTGATCTTTCCGGCAATAAAAGGGTTCAATTAAGTACATTTTACAACCGGCTGACCATTTTTTTTGAAACCCAACAGCTTGATTCTGCTATATCCGCCAGCAACCGTGTTTTTGCACTGGCCCGGGAACTGAAAGACAGTATCACATTGCTGGATGCAAACCTGGTACTGAGCTATTGTTACCGGAACAAAGGATTGCCGGAACAGCAATTCCAGTATCTGACCAGGACGATGAATATTTACCAGGCCGTTAAATACAAGTATAATACGGGAGATGCAGATAAAGAGTCGAAAAGAGTGCATTACATCTATACCAATGTATTGTATAGCCTGGCTGATTATTTTTACGATAAAAATAATATCATTAAAAGCCTCGAATACTACAATGAGCTCGATGCAATTATTCCTGAAAAAAGAAAATCCCATAACCCTATCATCTATATTGGTAAAGGATCCTGTTATGAAAAGATGGGTGCAACTGATTCAGCCAATAAATATTTTAAAATGGCTGTGGAAAAAACAGATACAATCTGGTACTTTAGGGAGCATCGTTCCAGTGCAGCCAGGCATTATGCCAGGCTATTGCTTGCAAATGGCCATTCAAAAGAAGGGGCGCGGTATTTACACGAAAGCCTGCGCCTCGCCAGTGAAACACGCAAACCTCATGTAATAGCGGAAAGCCGCCTGGCTCTTGCAGATCTTCTTATCGGCGAAAAGCAATGGCATGCTGCCAGGGATACATTACAACGAACAATCAGCGAAATGGATACGGCCATGGACAAAAAGCAAAAAGTCCGGGCTTACGAAATGTTGTGCCAGGTGTTTAAGGGAACGGGAGATTACAGGCAGGCATTGCAGTATTATACACTCTCGAAAGTCTACCAGGATTCAATAAATACGGAACAGGTCATGCGCACCACGACCGAGATGGATGTAAAATACCAGGCAGATAAAAAGAGCCAGCAGATTACCCTGTTGCAAAAAAGCAACCGGATACAGGAGTTGCAATTACTTGCTGCAAGACGCCTTCGTTTATTTTATGCATTGAGCATAGCTATACTGCTCATTCTTTTTGGCCTAATCTATTATTACCGGCGAAAGCTGCAGCGACGCAACCTGGAACGGGTTAAGAATGACCTTGAAACAAAGGCATTGCGTGCTCAAATGAAACCGCATTTTATTTTCAATTCCCTTAACGCTATCCAGGAACTGATCGTAACGAAAGATTACTCCCGGTCTTCGCAGTACCTGGCCAGGTTTTCGCGATTGCTGCGTATGGTGCTCAATATGGCAGATAAAAATTTTATCACACTGCAGCAGGAAATTGAGTTGTGCCACCTGTATGTGTCCCTGGAATCACTCCGGCTAAAAAACAGCTTTCATTACAGTATTACTGTTGATGAAAAAATGGACACAGAGATGATTTTCTTTCCTACGCTGCTGATACAGCCATTTGTTGAAAATGCCATTTGGCATGGGTTGTCAAATAAAAATGGTGATAAATACCTGTCTGTGCATTTTGAAGAGATCGGCGATTGTGTACGCTGTACGATATGTGACAATGGTATCGGGCGGGCAAAATCTGCTGAAATAAAAGCCGCGAAAATAGGCGTCGAACATCTCGATTCAAAAGGTATCAAAATAGCGGAGCAGCGGATTTCTGTGCTGCGCGAGGGCCTGGTAAAAGAGGCTTCCATTAACATTGTGGACCTTTACGATGGAGAGGGAAGAGGGGCGGGCACGAAAGTAGTGATCGATATTGTTTCTTTTTTAACAGCATTCAACAATGAAAATACTGATAGTAGATGACGAGCCGGCGGCTGCCAGTATGTTGCAAATATTGATCAACCGGCATATAGTGGTTGATAAAGAAGTGCTGACCTGTAACTCCGCAGAAGAGGCGCTGGAGCTAATGGCCGTGTTCCAGCCTACGCTGTTACTGCTGGATGTGGAAATGCCATCCATGAATGGATTTGACCTGCTGAATCGTGCCGATACGGGAAATTTTGATGTCATCTTTACTACGGCTTATGATAAATACGCCATTAAGGCTATCCGTTTCAGCGCCCTGGATTACCTGCTGAAACCTATTGACATCAATGAATTGCAAAATGCTATCAACAGGCATATCGTTCAGAAAAAGCAGTATGCCGGTATACCGAAAAAATTGGTCCATAACCTCGTCAGCAACCTGAAAGAAAAATCCGTCTCCTCTTTTAAGCTGGCACTTAGCACCCAGGAAGGTTTTTATTTTTGCAGCCCTTCCGAGATAGTACGGTGTGAAGGCGTTAATAATTACACCCATTTTTATTTTAAGGAAAAAAAGCCGTTACTGATCTCTAAAACGCTCAAAGAATTTGAAGATATCCTTGCTGATCACGGGTTTGTACGGGCGCATAAAAGCCATCTTGTAAATATCAGCGAGATCGAGCGGCTGGATAAAGAGGGGGTGCTATGGTTGAATAATGGCACCAGTATTATTGTATCCCGGCGTAGAAAAGATTATGTTATTGGTGTACTTGCGCAATACGGAAAGTAGTTAAAAGGGGTAAACAGTGTATACATCCATGCCTTCCCCGTGTATTAACGGTAAATATTAGGGTGTAAGAACTGGTGCCGCGGTGAGTTTCTGATATTATTTTAGCAGCTCACTTATCCACTTTATAAAGGCATCTCTATGTTGATCCGTACTTTATGGCTATGCAAGAACAATATGTTCGCAACTTCCGTGAGCCCGCTCATGCGGAGCTATGGCATTTCTACTGTAGCTATCACTGATCCAGAGAAAGTCTACCCCTATTTTCAGGCCATTGAAGCTGATCTGATCATTATAGACGCCAATTGGGATAAAGATGATCATTTGGGAATTACCTTTCTGGCCGATCTCCATCAACGTATTCCGGGTATCAAGGCAATTTTTGTAACTACAACTCTCCAGAATAAGTTATGCAAAAAGCTGGAGGAAGCCGGTGCAAAGGGCTATTTCTACAGAAACAGCCGCAACATTGAAAACATAGTGCATTGTATACGGCAGGTGTACAACGGTGAGGTCTGCTTTGGCGAAACCGACCCGGCTTTGACCGAAGCGGCCATCTGACGATCAGTTTTTCCCCAATTGAATATTACTGGCTGCAACAGGGTGATCATCCGCAGTTTAATTGATCCGACAACTTTTATTAACCGGGTTTGTTATAAGAAACATCTTTGATCCGGCCTCACAGAGGACCTGGACAATGTTACAGGAAAAGGGTATTTACTAAATTCGTGAATACTAAAGCAAATCCCGTTAATAAGAGTATGAAAAAGATAGGATTTTTATCATTCGGCCATTGGGCCAACCATCCGGCGTATAGTACGAAAACAGCGGGTGATACCTTGCTTCAGTCCATTGATCTGGCTGTGGCTGCAGAGGAGATTGGCATAGATGGCGCCTATTTCCGTGTCCATCATTTTGCAAAACAACTGGCTTCTCCGTTTCCATTATTGTCTGCTATCGGTGCAAAAACAAGCAAGATTGAAATCGGTACCGGGGTAATTGATATGCGGTATGAAAATCCGTTGTATATGGTGGAAGAAGCCGGTGCTGCGGACCTGATCTCGGAAGGAAGGTTACAGTTGGGAATCAGCAGAGGCTCGCCCGAACAGGTAATTGATGGATGGCGGCACTTCGGTTATAAACCAGCAGAAGGGGAGACCGATGCTGATATGGGCCGGATAAAAGGGCTGGAGTTTTTGGAGAACCTGAAAGGTGTGGGATTTGCACAGCCTAACCCCAATCCGATGTTTCCGAATCCACCGGGTTTGCTAAGATTAGAACCCTTTTCAGAAGGACTGCGCGACCGGATCTGGTGGGGAGCAGCTTCCAATGCTACAGCAGTATGGGCTGCAGAGAATGGTATGAACCTTCAAAGCTCAACGTTGAAATTTGATGAGAGTGGGAAGCCATTTCATATACAGCAGGCTGAACAGATCAGGTTATTTAAAGAGGCCTGGAAAAAGGCAGGGCATCAACGCGAACCGCGGGTTTCTGTAAGCCGGTCAATTTTTGCGTTGATCAATGACCAGGACAGGTATTATTTTGGACGCGATGGCAAGAGCACTGACCAGATAGGTATACTGGAGATGGACAGACGGGCGATTTTCGGCAGAAGTTATGCCGCAGAACCAGATCAACTGATCAAAGAACTGGCACAGGATGAAGCGATCCAGGAAGCTGATACCATTCTTTTGACGATCCCCAATACACTTGGCGTCGATTACAATGTGCATGTTCTTTCTTCGATACTAAACCATGTGGCACCAGGATTGGGATGGCGTTAAAGGGAGGTCTTACATGGCAAATAAGGTCCGATATAAAACAAAGATTGCGGTAATAGGAGCAGGTCAGGCAGGGCTTTCGGCTGCTTATCACCTGAAAAAACTTGATTTGGAAATCGGCAGGGACTTCATCATCCTGGATGAAGCTCCTCATCCGGGCGGCGCCTGGCAATTCCGTTGGCCTTCACTTACATTGAGTACGGTCAACAAGATCCATGATCTGCCGGGTATGTCTTTTGAAGAAACATTGACAGATCATGAAACATCCGTCCGGGCCAGCGCTGCGGTACCTCACTATTATGATCTTTACGAAAAGAAATTTGGTATCCGGGTATATCGCCCTTTAAAGGTCGAAAATGTGTATCTGCATGAGGAGCGATTTTATATTGATTCATCAAAAACTTTGTTCTCCGCAGCAGGCATCATTAATGCGACTGGCACCTGGGAGAATCCTTATATCCCGGATTACCCGGGCGCAGAACTTTTTCAAGGTGAGCAACTACATACCAGGGATTATAAGACAGCTGATCATTTCAAAGGGAAACATGTAATTGTTGTGGGTGGTGGTATTTCAGCCATCCAGTTGCTGGACCAGATCTCAAAAGTCACTACCACTACATGGGTTACCCGGCGGCCACCCGAATTCAGGGAAGGGCCGTTTGATGATGTTGCCGGTCATAATGCAGTAGCTATGGTGGAGGAACGTGTAAGAAAGGGGTTGTTGCCTTTGTCGGTTGTATCAGTTACTGGATTACCCGTTTCACCGGCAGTGGAAGACATGGAAAAGCGTGGCGTACTCAAGCGTATTCCTATGTTCAGTGAAATAACTAAAGATGGTGTGAAATGGGATGATGGAAGAGAAGAAAAAGCTGATGTCATTCTTTGGAACACCGGATTTAAAAGTGCATTAGCGCATTTAGATCCGGTATTGCCAAGAGAGGAGGGTGGTGGAATTCTTATGGCCGGGAGGCTGGCAACGAAGGTAGCCAAAGAGCCCAGGATTCATTTGGTCGGATATGGACCTTCGGCTTCTACAATTGGAGCAAACCGTGCCGGCGGTGCGGCGGCCCGTGAGTTAATGAAAACACTGGGAATGCAAAGTTGAAATCTATGCTTGGCCTGAAGGTTAATATCGCTTAACGACAATTGCCCTTGCTCTTCCCCTGCCAAGTACTGTAGCTACATTATTCTTCCAGACAATGGCCAGATCAATACTGCGGTTACCAACTACGTACACATCACCTTCAAATACCGAGATCCCATTTGCTTCGGAAATTATCGGATCCAGCACCTTTAGTACACCATTCTTCCAGTAGGCAGCGTGAAATATTTTGTCTGGTCCGGCAACTGCGCCTGCAATGTATACATCAGTTCCTTCGATCGCCAGATCATTTGCGTAGGAAAATGAATCAGTTCCCGTAAGCGGAATTGGAGTACCGTTCTTCCAGTGGTAAGCTGTGCCAACCTGCACTCCCATACCGGGACGGTAGGCATCACCAACAACATGTACATCGCTTCCAACCATTTTGAGCGACTTTGCCAGCCCGTTCTCATTAGATGCGGAGAGCGACTGAAGAAAAATGGGTATACCATTTTTCCAATAGCAGGCAGTTGTGTAGCCAGATTGTGGTTGCGGATTTACAGTGGACCCGGTGATATAGATGTCATTGCCATATACAGCAATTGACCGTGCATCCGATGCACTGAAAGAGTACGTGGACAATTTGACCACAGTATCCCGATTTTTCCAATAGACAGGAACGATTTTCTCAAAATTGTTTATATACGCTATGCCAAGAGTATACAGGTTTCCGCCGGCAATCACAATGTCGCGCATTGCTGGGTAAATGATGCTTGCATCCGCAAGGTTGACAGCGGTTGTGTTTTTCCAATATGTGACATTGTTACCTGCAAATTCACCGGAACAGGAAACAAACACGTCATTGTCAGACAAGGCTATTCCGCTGCCGCCCGCATGGCCGGGATGAGGTAAATGAACCTGCTTTCCGTTCTTCCAGTAAATAGGATAAGGAAGGTATGCAGTGGTTGTGTTAAAGCTATCGCCGGAGATATATACGACCACCCCCTTATCAGGAGGTTCTGTAGGCGGATTTCCCGGGTTCTGGCTGGTCGTATCCACCGGCAGTACCGGAGGATCTGGGTCGGGTTCTGTATCCGGCGGCTTGGTGCAGGACATAGTCAGAGTAATTGCGCAGATCATTAAAAAAAATACTACTCTCATGATCGAATAAGATAAGTAATAATTTTCATAGATCAAATAGAACGTGTGCGATTAAGTGAGTTATAACAGGGAAGGTGGCATCCTGTCATTCATTCTAAGGCTCTGTAATTTCCTGCGTCTTAAAACAAATAGCCCACTATTTTTTTTCAAAACAACATGCATTGCTTTCTCTCCATTTATCTTCTCTACCTCATTAAATCCCAAAGCCAACAGGTCCAATCCTGCAAATAAATTCTCCCCTGAGCCAAGCAACACCGGCGAGATCGTCAATTGCATTTCATCAATCAACCCTGCCTGTAGATATTGCCTGACCGTTGACACACCGCCACCAATCCTGATGTCTTTGTCTTTGGCGGCTTTCTTTGCTTTTTCCAAAGCGGATTCAATACCATCTGTAATGAAATAGAATATTGTTCCGCCTTTCATTTCAAGCGGCTCTCTTGCATGATGGGTTAAAACGAATACCGGACAATGGTATGGCGGTTCCGGCCCCCACCAGCCTTTCCAGTCATTGTCGGGCCATGGACCGCGGATGGGTCCGAACATATTACGGCCCATGATCCAGGCACCGAGGTTGCTCATCGAGTTGGTGGCGATGTCATTATCCGGTCCTTCAGTTCCGCCGTCCTTACCGGTCATCTGATGAAACATTTTGGTGGTCCTCATCCACGTATGAAGATCTTCACTTCCGACACCCATTGGTTCCTTGAGCGTTTGGTGTGGCCCTGCTCCGTATCCGTCAAGCGAAAGGGAGAATGCTTTTACTATGACTTTGCCCATGATGTGCAATTTTAAAAGTTATCATTTTGTTTGTCCTTTTCTGAAGTTCTTCCAATATAATCAATTCGATGATCATTTTCCCGTATGGAAGATCAGATAAAATTCTGATGAATGGACATGAAACCAGGGGTGTGTAAACGACAGTTTATATGTCATTTGCGACACTTTACAAATTACCTGTTATGGCATGTCGCAAACAGCCCGTTGAATATGCGATCTTGCTCTTGATAACAAATTGAACCCTCACTGACGATGATCATTTCCTTCTTTTAATCTCCTGATTACCTTACAGAGGCATGCGACTTTTTCACTATTTGGTCGTTATAAGGGTTTTTCCTGGTAATATATTTTATGATAGCTGAACAATGGAAGTTCCTGAAAATAACAAAGAGCAACAAACTTCCGGAAAAGGAAACAGGTCGCTCATTTGGTTTTTTGCAGTATTTGTTATTGTCTTCATACTTATTCTTTATTATTTCTCTTCGATCAGGAAAGATTTACGGCTTTTGCAGGAAGTAAATCCAATCTGGCTCATTGTTGCAATTATCTGTCAATTGCTGACCTACTTTATTTCTTCCATAATATACCGGACGCTGCTGCGGCCTTTTAGCTCTGGAGACCTTCCTCCGGTCCAGGAGGTAGTGAAGGCGTCTGTCGTCGCTTTATTGTTCAATCAAACAATACCCAGTGCAGGCATTAGCGGGAATGCGTTCTTTTTCCGTTTTCTTGACCGCTACCATTATACACGAAACCAGATACTTTCGGTTATTCTAATAGAATTGCTGATATTTTATGCTGCCATCGAACTATTGATCGTCCTGCTTTTCATCACCTGTCTGATAGTGTTCCATTCCTTTTACTGGATCAAATCTGTGCTGATAACCGGCATGATCGTTTACCTGTTGCTGGCTGCCGGCATCCTGGTTGCCAGTGAGAAAAAAACTTTCAGTCATTTGTATGCAAGCCTGTTGCGCATAAAGCTTACTAAAAAGATCATCTCCCGGCTATCGAAAAACACAGCGATTTTAAAAGATACATCACAATCGGTCAGTTTTTTTTCTTTTTTCAAACAGCACAAGTATGTTGTCTGGAAAGTATTAATGCTTCAGCTGTTGTTGTTTGTTACAGATGCATTGACCTTATATGTCCTCTACCTTGGGATGGGACACCCTGTTTCAGCCTGGATCGCATTGCTTGCATTGATCAGTGCGCAGATCGTTTCGATCATTCCGTTTCTTCCCGGAGGATTGATCGTGTATGAAGGTAGTATGAGTTTCTTTTTTGCGCAAGCGGGCAGCCCTGTAGGACTGGCAATTGTAGTAACCATGATCTACCGGCTACTCTCTTTCTGGTTTCCGATCCCTGCCGGAACTTACTTATACAGGCGTTGGCTGAAGAAGAGCCGCTCAAAAGAAGGAGGAGTTTCGCCGGCTTAAACCTTACACCTTCATATACAAAACCGGAATATGATCACAATCATGTATTAAGCTGATCAGGATGTATGTTATTCGCCACCTATGAGATGTTACATTTACGAGAGGTGATTTGCATCTATCAGGAATATTAAACGGGATAAACGGGATGATGTCGAGATTTAAGATAAAGCAGCTTGAGTTTGAAAGTGATACATGGAAGCGGCAGCTTGCATTCATGGCCGACGAGAACATACACATGAAAGCAAGGTTGGTGGAGGTGTTAAAAGACAAGCAGTATGCTCCTTCACTGGAAGTAGCCGAAGCTTTTCAAAATCAGTTTATCGAACAGGACAGTATGATCGGTATATTGAGGAATAACGTCGCTGAATTTGACCGCCTGTTAAAAAGGGAGGTGTTTGAAGACGGAATGCTGGTCGATACGGTATTTGCAAAACACAAGATACTTGAAGCAGATCTTATTGTAGCCAAAAAGAGATTTGATGAAATGAAAGGCCATTTCAACCAGCACATTCTTGAACAGCATTGATCGGTATTAATTCAGTTGCAAAGGTTTTCCAGCTTCTTCTGGTTAAGTATTGTGATCCTTCCATCGGCAATGTCGATAAGCTTTTCATTTTTGAAATCGCTTAACGTACGGATCAATGATTCCGTGGCTGTTCCTGCTATATTTGCAAGATTTTCCCGGCTCATATCGATGGTGAACGCTTCAGAGCCACCCTGGTATTTGGCCTGGATCAGCAGCAACGCATCGGCAACTTTTTTCCGCAGGGAATTGTAAGCAAGTTTCAATAATTGTTTTTCTTTTTCTGCAACATTTTTCGCAAGCAGTTGGATGAATTTCCTTGCAACCTCCGGATTGCGATCGATCAGTTCATTAAAGTCCTCTCGCGGGATCAGCGCAAGCTCTGTATCCTCCAGTGCTTCTGCAGTATCTTTATATACTGATTTTTCCAGCAGTGCGGTATGGCCGATAAAATCTCCTTCAAGAAATAGGTTTGTGATCAGTTCTTTGCCATTTTCGTTGCTTTTGAAAGTCTTCACTTTTCCTTTGATGATAAAATAAAGGCGATTAGGATGATTCCCTTCTGAATAGATGATCTGCTTCCTGGAATAATGATTGATGTTCCGGTCTGCGGTGAGATCCTGGAGTTCTGTCTTTCCAGAACTTACCTCAAGCAATTGCCTGACACCCCGCATGTCAGATTGAAATGCTGCATTAAGCATATCCACCTTTTTTAGTCTTCCGCTTACGGCGTTCAGTAATTCGGTACCGTCAAATGGTTTGGGAAGATAATCATCTGCCCCGAGTTCCATCCCTTTGCGGAAATCGTTCCGTTCTGTACGGGCCGTCAGGAAGATGAACGGTGTGTTTTTGATCATATCATTATGCTGTATCGCATGCAGGACACCATAACCGTCCAGTTCCGGCATCATGATATCGCAGATGATCAGGTCGGGTTTGCTTTCAATCGCTTTCATGACCCCATCCTTGCCATTTTCTGCTTCAATCACCAGATAGTTAGATAGCTCCAGTATCTCGGCTGTATTACTTCGTATATCCGCATTGTCTTCAATTAACAGGATCTTCTTCATAAGTTGTATTTTGTTGATTGAACGAAAGTGTGAAAATGGTCCCCTGATGCGGTACGCTATCACATTTTATTGACCCATTCATCAGTTCGGCATATTTTGATACAATATGCAACCCAAGCCCTGTGCCCTGAATATTGACCGCATTCCTGCCCCGGAAAAACCGCTCGGTCAAATGTTGCTGGTCCTCTGGGGAGATACCTGTGCCATGATCCTCTACAGACAATTTGAGTAAGCCGTCTTCGTGAGAAGTGAGGACGTTGATGGCGCCGGTCGGCGGAGAGAATTTACTGGCGTTGGAGATCAGGTTCATGATAATATGCCTAAAGAGGGAGACGTCCAGTATTACTTCAGGATCACCGGTATGCTCATACTGGATATACTGCTCCTTTTTTAAGCTGACCCTGATCTCATCTATAGCAGACAGCATTAGTTTATAGATATCAAATTTCTGATACTTTACATGGATCTTTCCTTCTTCAATCTTTCCTACGCTCAGGAAATCGTTAAGTATGTCCGTTAGCATGTTTACCGACGAAACGATCCGCTGAATGTGTTTTTGTTGTTTTGTGGTGTCTGCTCCAGTATTATACTGCTCCAGTAAATAGGCGGACGACAGTACTGTGCTTAAAGGTGTGCGGAATTCATGCGAGGCCATGGATACGAAGCGCGATTTAAGCTCTCCCAGTTCTTTTTCTTTTTCCAATGATCTATAGAGATCTTCCCTGGAAATTTCCAGTTGCCGGATGGCATATTTCAACTCCCTGGTCCTGAGCTCCACTATCTCCTCAAGTTCATCATTGAGTTTTTTAATTTCTTCTTCGCTTTTCTTCCTGATAGTTATATCGCTGATAAATGCCACCACATAGGACTCGTCATTAAGCATATAATTAGTGAGACTGACTTCTACCGGAAATTCTTCTCCACTTTTTTTTGCAGCGAATAGATCCATGCCAAGCCCCATCGGCCTGTTGTTCGGATGATGCAGATACTGGTTTCTATGCTCTTCATGCTTGCCGTGAAAGCGTGCAGGGATCAGCATTTCGATCTTCTTATTCAATACTTCTGTCTTTTCATAGCCAAAGAGCTTCAATGCGGAAAGGTTGATGTCGATGATCTCCCCACGTTGATTGATTTCAAGGATTCCCATGCTGGCATGTTCCAGCAGGGCCGTAAAGCGCTGTTTGTCCTGTGCGATCTTAAGCTCGCTTTGTTTCAGCTGATCGATCTTATCGACCACGACCATGAAATAATTTATATTGTTTTTTGAGAATGAACGGATGGAAGATTCTGCCCAGAAAGTATGGCCATGCTTTGAGATATATTCAACCCTTTCCCTGAATATGCCACGGTCTTTGGCCGCCTTGAGCCGGGTTTGCCAGGCACTCTCTGTTAAACTGTCTTTTCGAAGAATACCAATATCCTGCAGGTCCATATCCACATGGTTGATCAATCCAAAAAGGGAAAGCCATGCCTGGTTGCAAAATACAATCCGGCCATCCAGTTCACTGATAACAGCAGTGCCTTCCTGCAGACTATTGCACACAGCTTCCAGGAAGTCATACTTAGTGTCATGCACAGATGAGTGGTGCGGCTTCATGCTAACATGATGTTTAATAGTTGTCCGTCTACCGATGTGCTTTAAACAATGATCTTATTATTACTATAGGTCCGAAAAGGAAAAGCGGAGCCAAGCTGAACGCATCCATGGGGTGGAAACAAAAGCTTTTGAAGGGGCGGATCAAATTCGTTGCTGCAAAATCTTAAGCGGTACACGTATTTCAAATGATGTAGCTCATTAAGCGCGTTGATTACAGTCAGCCAGGAACTTAACTCGTAACAGCAAAAAGGTCTGGAGATATCTTAGTGATGTTGCATCATAAAGTTAATAGTTTCGGCCAAAAAAAGGAACAGGTAGACAGGATTTGTGATCCCGGCAACCTGGAAAGGTCACGGCGATGCGGTTTTTCTATCGCTACTGATCACCCTCATGATCAGCGCTGACCTGTTTCATTGCCCTGGAGGCAACAAGTAAGTTTCTTTGATATGTAATTTTTTTATTTCATTTTAAATACATGTTATATGAAAAGTGATGCAACGATTCAAAAAGAAGTACAGGATGAGCTGAAATGGCAACCTCTGCTGAATGCAACAGAGATTGGTGTGGCTGTAAAGAACGGGATCGTGACACTATCGGGTCAAGTGGATAGCTATACCAAGAAACTGGCGGCTGAAAAAGCGGCCAAGCGGATCGGTGGCGTAAAAGCCGTCGCAGAGGATATCAAAGTAGCTTATTACGGGAACCGGGTTAAAACAGATGCGGAAATTGCTGAAGCAGTGGTCAACGCATTAAAATGGCACTCAGCTGTTCAGGAGGAAAAGATCAAGATCAAAGTGGATGATGGCGTGGTGACGCTCGATGGGGAAGTTGATTGGGATTATCAGCGTACAAACGCAAAGACCGCCATTGAAAACCTGACCGGTGTAAAACTGGTGGTGAACCTGATCGGCGTAAAACCCAAAGTTAAGTCGTCGGATGTAACCCAGGGCATCAAAGATGCATTGTTAAGAAGCGCCAATTCCGATGCAGGCAGGATCAGGGTGGACGTAATAGGTTCAAAAGTTATACTAAGCGGCTTTGTCCGTTCTTTCGCAGAAAAAGAAGACGCCGAAACCGCTGCATGGGCAGCTCCCGGCGTTATAACCCTGGAAAGCAATCTGGTAGTAGCAGAACCGGAATTTTCGATGATCGACTAAGGATGCTGTCAAATGTATGGCCGGCTGACCGGGATCAGTGATCAGGGTTATGCCGGTCATTTTTCTTAGGTAAACGCAGCTTTAATTTTAAGCAAATTCATTTTTTATGACCCTATCAACATCATTCAGTGGTTGCACTTCTTATCCTGGCTGGTATACGCCATCTTCTGAAGTAAAGAATATGTTGAATAAACTAGATCATGCCCACAGGGATAAACACAACAGGTTACCTGTAAAGCTCAATGAATTCGAACATCATTACAAGATCGAGGCGCCCGTTTTATGGGCCTCCAAAAACGATATTGTTGTGTACACCCATGACGGACAATTAATGATCGCGGTGAGGAAACGGATAGCTTCAAAAAACAGCAAACGACACACGGAGCTAAACTCCGGTTATTTTTTAGGAGTTGTTTCACTGCCGCGGGACGCTGATGTGGAATTCTCATCGGCTGAGTGTAAACAGGGGAGCCTGGAGATTTGCTTGTCAAAGACGGCCAGCAAGCAAGGCGGCATAGATCATCAGATTATCGTTTATTGAATCGGAAAGCTATGTATGCAATGGTGTTGAATAAAGCCAATGTTGAATTAACATTATCGACCTTGCCGATTCCAGTACCATTATCTGGTCAGGTATTGATCAGAGTAATGGCCTGCGGGATCTGCAGAACAGATTTGCATATCATTGACGGTGAACTTGCTTCGCCGAAACTGCCACTTATACCAGGACACGAGGTCATCGGTACGGTTGTATCCACAGGTGATAAAACGTCCGGTCTTCATGAAGGCGATGTAGTAGGTGTGCCATGGTTAGGGTATGCCTGTGGCAAATGCCGGTATTGTTCAAGGGGACAGGAGAATCTTTGCGATCGTGCGATCTTTACCGGATATACAATGAACGGTGGGTTTGCGGAATTTATGGTCGCGTACAGCGATTTTTGTATAAAACTTCCCGCGCAATTTGCGTTTGCGCAATATGCGCCTTTCCTGTGTGCAGGATTAATTGGCTACCGGTCTTACCGGTTTATTCCAGTGGAATTTTCAAAAATAGGTTTATATGGATTTGGCGCTGCAGCCCATATCATTGCGCAACTGGCCGTGATGCAGGGCAAGAAGATCTATGCTTTCAGCCGCAAGGGGGATGATGCTGCCGGAAAGTTTGCTTTGTCGCTGGGTGCCGCATGGGCAGGCGGATCGGATGAATCTCCCCCGGAAAAACTGGATGCAGCCATCATCTTTGCGCCGGCTGGGGAGCTTATACCAAAAGCGTTGAGTGACTGTGATAGAGGAGGGATTGTTGTATGTGGAGGCATTCACATGTCTGATATCCCTTCATTTCCCTATTCTTTGTTGTGGGAGGAAAGGCAGGTCCGATCTGTTGCCAACCTGACACGAAAAGATGCTGAAGAATTTATGGCGGCTGCTATTGAGCATACGCCTCATACCTCTGTAGAGCTATTTCCGCTGGAGCAGGCCAATAGTGCGATCAGGAAGTTCCGGGAAGGAAAGATCAGGGGAGCTGCGGTGCTTGTCATGGCCCCAGGGGAGTAATAAAATAATGGCCAGTGGAGAAAGGATTTCCTTCTTATGCAATAGTAACATCCCTGTTCAGGTACACATCCTGTATGTCGTGCAACAAAGAAATTCCGTCCGGCATTGAGCATTGAAATGCTTTTCTTCCCGCAATCAGACCCATACCGCCAGCCCGTTTATTAATGATTGCAGTGATGACCGCCTCTTTGCGGTCAGTTTCACCCTTTGATGCTCCCCCTGAATTGATAAGCCCGACACGACCCATATAACAATTCAGTACCTGGTAACGGCAAAGGTCGATAGGATGGGAGGACGAAAGCTGTGTGTACATCCGTTCATCCATTTTACCATACGGTTGGCTGCCTGCATTCAGCACTTTATATCCACCGTTATTCTCCGGAAGTTTCTGTTTGATAATATCAGCCTGAATTGTTGCACCAAGATAATTTGCCTGGCCAGTGAGGTCTGCAGACAGGTGCATATCCTTGTCTGATTGTTTAAAGGCTTTGTTCCGCAGATAACACCAAAGAATGGTTGCCATACCTAAAGAATGCGCTTCTTCAAATATCCGGCTGACTTCTACGATCTGCCGGGACGATTCTTCTGATCCGAAGTAAATGGTTGCGCCTACTGCTACGGCCCCCAGATTCCATGCTTCGCGGGCTGTGCCGAACATGACCTGATCTGACTTGTTGGGGTAGGTCAGCAGTTCATTATGATTGAGCTTCACAATAAATGGGATCTTATGCGCATATTTTCTTGACAGCATGGCGAGATTACCAATTGTACTTGCTACCCCGTTACAGCCTCCTTCGATCGCGAGCTCTATGAGGTTTTCCGGATCGAAATAATCCAGGTTGGCCGCGAATGACGCTCCGGCACTATGCTCTACACCCTGGTCAACGGGCAGAATGGATAAATAACCGGAACCTGAAAGCCTGCCATGATTGAAGAGTGTGGCAAGGCTCCGCAGTGTCTGGACATTGCGGTTGGTATGGCTGTAAATATCAGCGATCACCTTGGGTGATGGCAGGTGCAGTTTTTCTTTTGCCACGGTTGTGCAACGGTGGGTCAATAGATCTTCATTTTCTGAGCCTATCAGTTCCATCAGGTCAGTGGTTGTCATATGATGATGTTTTAAGCGTTTCGTGCTATTGTTTAGCATAGATGATTCAGGCTGCAAGAAGGTTCAGTCTTTGACAGTAGCTTTTGATTTGCGTTCCTGTTTTTCCAGTTTCCGGAAGTATCCACGGAAAAGAAAATTATGCTTTAATGCCTCCATGTTCTGATTAAACCCATCCGTCGCTTTTTCAATGTTGTTCATGCTTTGTCTGAAATGCGCAGCAGTTGAACTGTCGTTCAGCAAAGCATGCAGGGTGCCATCCTGATTGTTCAACTGACGATCGATAGAAGTAAGCATTACATTCGCTTTTTGGGTCAGTGATCTTGTTTGATCAGCTGCTTCATCGATGGCTGTGATAGCTGCTTTAAGATTTCCGGTTATTGCCGAATCTGTCAACAATGCCCCTACAGGGCCTTTACCGGTTTTTATATTGGATATTATTGAGTTAAGTTGGCTTGTCAGTTCATTTGCCTGCGCTGTGGCCCGCTGAATGTTGGCGGCGGAAGCCCTGAGGTCTGCAGGTATCGATTCATCATTGATGAGTTGCCACAGACCATTACTTTCATTGATACGCTCGATCGTGGTCCTCAATTGCGAGGCAATCGCCGCCGCATCATTATTCGTCCTGGAAAGGGTCTGCAGCATCTCTTCTGTATTAACGGTTTTTTTTGACTGAAGCAGATCACCTTCTTCGGCAAGTGAGTCCATTCCAGTTCCTGGAACAATATTGACCACCTTATTACCAACCAGCCCTTCTGTACCGATCGATACCACTGCATTGCGCCGGATAATCGTTTTCATATCCTTATCGATCAGCATTGAGATCTCTATCACTGTATCGGAAAGGAAACTGATGCGTTTTACCGATCCTGCCTGTATGCCGGATACGCGTACATTATTGCCGGCAACAAGGCCATTCACATTTTCAAATCTTGCTTTCAGCAGGTAGGTCTTTCCAAAAAGATGCTGATTTTTTCCGATCATATACAGCATGACGACAAGAAAAAGTAGCCCTGCAAAAAGAAAAATGCCAAGTTTAATATTATTGGTTGTTTTATCTGCCATCATTATTTATTCAAAGAATTGTCTGACTTTAGGGTCCTTATTTCTGAGCAGCTCATCATATTTCGCATCCGCATAGCATTTCCCGTCAATCAATATCACCACCCGGTTTCCGGCCATCTTAACGCAGTTCATGTCATGCGAGATGATGAGAGAGGTAGTCTGATAAGCTTTTTGTATATCGATCATTAATTGAATGATCTCTTTGCCGGTGATCGGATCAAGGCCGGTGGTCGGCTCATCATACAAAATGATCTCTGGTTTGAGGATCAGTGTACGTGCAAGGGCAATACGTTTACGCATTCCCCCGGAAAGTTCAGCCGGCATCATATCGATGGTATGCGCGAGCCCCACACTGGCAAGAGCATTGGTCACCCGTTCGTTCGCAATTTCTTTTGTTAGCCTGATCCAGTGCCTGCGAAGCGGAAATTCGAGATTTTCCCTTACTGTCATTGAATCATATAAAGCATTACTTTGAAAAAGGAACCCAACCTTTGCGCGCACCTGGTCCATTTCTTCATGGCTCAGGTGCGTCACGTTTTTACCGAGCAATTCTATTTCCCCTTTATCCGGTTGCAATAAACCAATGATGCATTTGATCAATACCGACTTCCCGGAACCTGATTTGCCAAGCACCACCACCGCATCACCTTTGGTTACCTGCAGGTTGAAGTCTTCCAGCACTTTGTTCTCGCCGAAAGATTTAAAAAGATGACGGACTGCCAGGACCGTGTCTGTCTTCTGTGCCCGGCTTTCATTTTCATTGTATAATAATGCGGTTTGCATGTTTAATTCAGGTTCAGTACATCGGTGATCTGTACGGCCACCAGGTCGATGATAAAGATCAATACAGAAGAAACAACAACGGCAGAGTTGGCGGATTGACCAACGCCTTCCGTTCCTTTGCTGCTGTTATATCCTTTATAGCAACCAACAATAGCTACCGAGAAACCGAAGAAAAAGCTTTTGACAAAAGCAGGCAATACATCGCCGAACAGGAGATTGTCAAAGATCTGCGTCCAGAAAAGATGAAAACTGGTGGCTCCATGGATATTCACTCCGATGTAGGACCCAAACAACGAGATAGCATCGCCCAGCATAACGAGCACCGGTAGCATCAGTGTGGCTGCCAGCACCCGTGTAACGACAAGGTATTTGAACGGGTTCGTGCCGCTGACTTCCATCGCATCGATCTGCTCTGTTACTTTCATGGAGCCAAGTTCAGCACCAATGCTGCTGCCGATCTTGCCTGCGAAGATCAGCGCGGTGATTACCGGGCCGATCTCCCGTACGATAGCAATGCCAACAATCGCCGGCAGCTGTGATTCCACACCATAATCGATCATGGACGGCCGCAGTTGCATGGTCAATACCAATCCCATGATAAAGGCGGTCAGCCCAACAAGTGGCAGTGACCTGTAGCCGATCAGAAAACACTGGCGGATAAATTCTCCCACTTCAAACCGTGGCTTTATCCATTGCCTGAAAAAGTGTCCCGTAAACCGGCTGGCATCACCAGCTTCTGCCAGAAAAACCTGTATTGGCCATTGCTTTTTCATTGAGATCAAATTTGCGGTATAAATCCTGGTAAGAAGATGAATGCCGTCACTGTCTAAACTGATATTGATCACCTGATGACGATCTTCAATGCCTGGAGTGACGGTTGTCATTCCTGCGTGAGGTAATGAATCCTATTTTGATGAAAATTTGTTTTATGGAAAAGATCATGCTGGCCGTTAATGCTGTGGATCTTGATAAAAACTCACTGGAGCTTGCATGCTCACTGGCTAAAATGTCCAATTCTGTATTGACAGGCCTGTTCCTGGAAAACCTGGCAAAAGATAAAGAATTGGTTATCAAAAACGTTTACGAAGGGACTTATATTGGCCTGGAGGTAGACAGGACTTCATCCGAGTACACGAAAAAAAATGCAGAGATTGAAGCAAATATCGAAGTGTTCAATCAAACCTGTCAAAAGAATGGTGTCAGGTCAAATGTACAAAGAGATGAAGAAAGGCCGGTGGCTGAAGTGATAGGCGAAAGCCGGTATGCCGACTTGCTGATCTCAGATGGCGGGCTGCATTTTAAAAAAGCGATGCGCCATATCCCGTCTGCAATTGCCAGGAGAATCCTGCGGAATGTCGCATGCCCGGTTATTGTTTCAACCGGGCCGGTGCAGGAGATCCGGGAAATGGTCTTTGCCTATGATGGCAGCGCTTCTGCCATGTTTGCTATAAAGCAATTCACCTATCTATTCCCTGAGTTTTCTTCGCATAAACTTTGTGTTGTAAATGTAAATGACAGGGAAGGAGCGATCATTATGGTGCCAGATCAGTTGAAAGAATGGCTGGAAGCGCATTACACCTCTTTTGTATTTGAGGAACTGCATGGTAAAAGGGAAGGTATATTCCTTGATTATCTTGCGGAAAAGAAAAATGCGATCATTATAATGGGAGCATATGGAAGAAGCCGCGTTTCCCGGTTATTGAGAACTGTTGCGGCTGATCTGTATGTTGACAAAATTGCCTTACCTTTTTTTGTAGCACACCAATGAGTGCAGTCAACCCTCACAGTCGGAACTGATAACCGAGATCAACCACCGTTTTTTATTGGTATTTCCAATGTGCATCGGTTACTGTCTGTTTCAGAATAAAAAGCAAAGAATAAAACGGATCGATAATATAAAAAGGACAGTGCAACGATTTTGTATGCTAGTGTTAATTACCATTCTTACCTTTTTCTCCACGCTTGCCGGTGGTTTGTTTGCAATGTATTTCAGGGATAAACTCCGGCTGATACTTGGATTCAGTGCCGGAGCTGTGATCGGCGTATGTTTATTTGATCTGTTGCCTGAATCTTTATTGCTTAGCCGGGGTCACTTTCTACCGGAGACCACTATCAGCATTGTAGCACTTGGTTTTTTCTTATACCTGATCCTGGACCGGTTCACCTTGCTTCACTTCCGGGTTGCCGGAGTGGAGAATCATGGCAGGGAAAATCTTGCTGCAGGAAGTTTGTCGGTCCATAGCTTTTTCGATGGCGTTGCGATCGGTCTTGCTTTTAAGATCTCTGATCAGATCGGGATATTCGTTGCAATGGCTGTGATCGTTCATGATTTTTCTGATGGCGTGAATACAGTGAGCGTGGTGTTGAAGAAGAATGAACGTCTCCACAGATCGTTCTTATGGCTGCTAACAGATTCCGTTGCTCCTGTTTTGGGAGTGTTTTCAACTCATATGTTCCGGCTTTCTGAGGAAGTCTTTGCAGTGCTGATTTCTTTATTTACCGGTTTCTTTTTATACATAGGAGCCAGTGACCTGCTACCGGAAAGCCATCATGAATATTCTTCATTCTGGACCACTTGTATGACTATAATCGGCGCCGGGCTGATCTATGCGGCCATCACTTTCTTTGGGTGAACGGCCAGGGCAATTCTTGTCAGTATTTTTATTCCGATCTGTCATCTTAACATTTTTCCCGGATACCCCGCTATTATTAATTGCTCTTCCGTACATTTAACCAATTACTCCATTTCTTAAGTCAACCTATATGACAAGACTGCTTTTGTTATCCCTCGTCGCCATACTGGCCGTAAGCTGTAAACAAGCAACAGACCAGGTTCCAGGCCAAGGGCTGATCACCGGTATCGATTCTGCCATAAAGCCCGGTGATAACTTTTTTATGTACGTCAATAAGACCTGGTATGACAGCGCCACCATACCAGCCAGTCAATCAGGAGTGGGTTCTTATTCTTTTCTGAACTTTCCGCAGCGGATCCGCTTGCAGGGAATCCTGGACAGTGTGGCCGCAGCCAATAACCCTGCGGGCAGCATCGAGCAGAAAGTAGGGGATTTCTATGCATCGGGAATGGATACAGCAGCGATTGATAAACGAGGTTATGAACCCATCAAACCTATCCTGGCAAAGATAGATGCAGTGACAGACCTGGCTGGATTGCTTAAACTCGTGGCGGACGAACATAAAGCGGGCGACAGGTCGCTGATCGGTCTTTATATAGGACCTGATGATAAACAGAGCTCAGTGAATATTGTTCAATTAGCACAGGCCGGGCTGGGTCTGCCGGACAGGGATTATTATTTCAAAACAGATCCTTCAACAGTTGGTATTCAGCAAGCATATAAAACGGCACTCAGTTCTTATTTTCAATTGATAGGAGTTGATGCCGCTACTGCGGAAAAAAATGCTGCGCTCGTTTATGAAATAGAAGAGCAGCTTGCCGGCTCTCACAGAACAAATATTGAACTCCGGGATGTGAAGGCAAATTATAATAAACTGGCTGTTGCCGATCTTTCGAAAAAACAACCGAATCTTAGCTGGCCTACTTTACTCGCAGATTACGGCGCTAAAGTGGATTCGTTAAATATAGGTCAGCCTGCTTATTATGACAAACTCAACGCCATGCTGTCAACCGTGCCGATCAATGATTGGAAAGTATATTTAAAAGCCAATATGCTTCGCGATTATTCAGGGTTTTTAAGCAAACCGTTCAATGATGTAAATTTCAATTATGCAAAGGTGCTCACCGGGCAGGCTGTTATGAAGCCTCGCGCGGAAGAAATGACACAGGCAGTGGATCGCTCCCTGGGCCAGGCCCTGGCACAGTTGTATGTAAAGAAATATTTTCCTGATGAGGCAAAGAAGCGGATGCGGGTACTGGTGGATAACCTGAAAAAAGCATTTGAGGCCCGGATCACTAAGTTGGATTGGATGAGCGATTCTACCAAAGCAAAGGCGAAAGAAAAACTTGCTGCATTTACTGAGAAGATCGGCTATCCTGATAAATGGAGAGACTACTCGAAAGTGGAAGTAAAACGGGATACTTATTTTGAGAACAGGTTGTCGGCCAACAAAAACGATTATGCGTATATGCTGGCAAAACTTGGTCAGCCGGTTGACAGAACAGAATGGTACACCACCCCGCCAACAGTAACTGCCTATAATAATCCTCCGTTGAATGAAATTGTCTTCCCAGCAGGAATACTGCAGCCTCCTTACTTTGATATGAATGCCGATGATGCATTGAACTATGGCGGTATCGGTATGGTGATCGGTCATGAGATCACGCATTCATTTGATGACCAGGGAGCGCAGTATGATAAAGATGGTAACGTTACGGATTGGTGGACAAAAGCGGACTATGAAAAATTCAAGGCGCGTACCCAGCAGGTACTCGATCAATACAACTCATTTACCGTGCTTGATTCGGCGCATGTGAAAGGCGCATTGACCCTTGGAGAAAATACAGCGGATCTTGCTGGCATTGCCATTGCGTATGACGCCTTTAAAATGACTAAAGAGGGAGAGGATACTACAAAGCTGGATGGCTTTACGCCTGATCAACGGTTCTTTATTTCCATAGCGAGGATCTGGAGGGTTAAAACAACGGACGCGTTCATGCGGATGTATGTGAATACAAATCCACACTCACCGGCTGTTTGGCGGGTGAACGGGCCACTGATGAACTTTACGCCGTTTTACAACGCGTTTAATGTGCAGCCGGGAGATAAAATGTATAAGCCGGAGAGTGAACGGATAAAGGTTTGGTAGGGGTATTGTAACAATATGTTGAACGCTTCAAAAGGCAAGAGGATATGTGTGCTTGTTGAAGCGTTCAACTATTATAGGCATTTCCACATTACTCAATTAAAATTTTTTTCGATTCATTCCCGTTCGTAACGATATACACGCCTTTAGCAAGCTGACTTATATTGATCATTTGATCGCCTCCATTCAGTTGTGTTTTCAGCATCAGCCTTCCGCCGGTATCAAATACCGAAATGACCGAAGGTGCTGCAAGCCGGAGATGCAGCATCCCGGAGGCCACGCGTGAGTTGAGGATGGTAAGTGCTGCGGGAATGTTTTTCAGATCGACCATTCTGGTCGGACTGTAACTGCCGTTGTTATCAAGGTCCCGTTGGAAGATGCGGTAATAATTACCGCCTTCAGCCGGGTCTTTGTGGATGAAGCTATAGTCAGATTTTGCATTGTTGGCCCCGGTTGCCGGTATTGAAGCGATATTACTCCAATTGGATCCGTTGGTGCTGTGCTGGATTAAAAAGTCTTTTGTGTTCAATTCCGAACCGGTAGTCCAATCAAGTCTTATTTGCCGGCTGCTGCCCGCCTGTTTGGCTGTAAAACTGATCCATTCCAGCGGCAGCAGTATGATCGTATTGTTTTGAGTCACGAAGTTGGATGAAGTGCCGGTCAGCGCGAAATTATTCATTACGCCGTAATTGTTTCCTTTCAGGTCATATATGGTGTTAAGCCCGGTATTGGTTCCGGAGGATATTCCCTGGTCAAATGTATAGTATGCAACAAGTGAAGGGTTGAATGCCGGTTGTAATTCCCTCGTCATGTTAGCCTGGATCTGGGACTGGGTTCTTACTACATTCCAGATCCTAACATCATCAAGCGTGCCGGCAAAAAACTGGATATTGGGTTGAGTTGAGCCCAGTGCGATCCTAGGCGGTGCTGATCTGAGCGCAGTGGATGTTGCCGGAAAAACTCCCTGGTCGGTTCCGTTGATATACATTTTGACTTCACCGGTCGACTGCCGCCATGATACAGCCACATGAACCCAGTTGCCTGTATTGATATCATCTACTGATATAGCGGTCCTGTCGCTTCCGGGGTTGCCTATTCCAAATGCGAGTTTAGATCCTAACAGGGATGTGCCCCAGTCGTAAGTATCTCCGCCTACCTCAGCATCCACGATGCCGCTACCCTGGAACCATTGCGTTCCGCCGCCGGAAGTTGCGGTAGTTCTTACCCAGTATTCCAGTGTGAAATCGCTGCTTACGGAATGAGGGATGATGACCTGGTCATTAAGGCCATCGAATGATAAGGCGTTGCCGTTAAATAAAACCGGCGAAGCAATCCATACAGGAGCATTGATCAGGTTGCCATTGGTTCCTCCGGTCGCATTAATGAGTGTTGTGCCGGCTGATTCATCGCAGTGATAGGCTGCCAGTAAGCCTGGCTCAGTGTCCGAGGGCCTTCTGAACATATTCGCTCTGATCTCTTCCTGCGTCCGCGCAATGCTCCAGATGCGGACTTCATCGATAGAGGCATTGATCAGGCTGTTTCCTCCTGTATGTGAACCGATAAAAGTGTTTTCACTGGTATAATTATTCGCTACGGATGTGTTGGTATTAACCAGTATTCCGTCGCGGTATAACTTCATTGTTGTGGTGCCGGCATCATAGGTAACGGCCACGTGCACCCAGCGGCTTGTAGAAAATGCAGTTCCATCTGTAACCTGTGTATAGTTGCCACCATGTCCGGCAGAAAGTGTACTGCCGCTGATCCAGAAAGGAGCATTTGCCGAGGAAATGATATTCTGAGACCCTCCTGTACCCGCCGAATAGACCCAGGCTTCTTTGGTATAGGAGCTGTTGCTGGGGATCGGTGCAAATATTTCTGCGTACTGGTTGGTTCCGTTTAGCCGGATTGCGTAATTGGTTTGCGAGTAGCTGGCTGAGCAGCAAAAAAAGAAAAGCAGGAGTAATGGATATTTCATTTGGACTTGCAATTATGATGGTGGTGGTTTATGATGCGAATGTATAGAAAAAATAAGTCGTGATTAATTAAATAAGAATCTGGTATGGTGAGAGCGGGTCATTTTCTTTTGGCGGTCTCTTTTTAATTCCTGTAAAAGTGTTCAGATGAAGATCTGTCTTCTACTGATATAGGTTTTCCTGCTTTTGGGATAGCTTCAACGTCTGGTAAACCAGGGGTGGTGTCCCAAAAGAGAATTTTCCGGATAGAATAACTGGGATGATCCGATTCGCCCTGTCGTTGTTTTTCCGTCATGATATCACAAGATAAATTTCCCCGGTGAAAACGACGAGAATCTCCGTTAAAAAGCCGCTACATTTTTTAGTTAAAACATTAGTTTTTGTACTTGTTCAATGCAGGCAGGTAAGTTGGAAAGATTTTCTATTAAACCCGCCTGGAACAGAAGTCCAATCTATTTCATATTTCAGAAATTAATTTCATTTTTTGAAATTTTATTTAACTTTGAAACCGTTTCCAGTGGTAGTTATCAGCTATAAGACGATCAAGGATTACATAGAGCGGCACAAAAGTGTTTCGGATCAATTGAATAATTGGTATACGATCACGGAGAAATCTGACTGGGCCAATTTTCATGAGATGAAACAACTCTTCAATTCGGTTGATGCCGTGGGGGATGATCTGTATGTATTCAACATAAAGGGAAATGAGTACAGGTTGATTGTACGGATCTTTTTTCGCGTGAGAACAGTTTACATAAAGTTTGTCGGAACGCATAAGGAATACGATAAGCTGAGTCTGGACGACCTCTAACCTTGACTGAGTAATAATTATTTTAAATTGTTGATATGACAACCCGTAAAACGAAGATCGGAAGTGAAAAGGAGTACAATGCGGTAATGAAGGAGATCGATATCTTGATGAAGAAGGGAGAGAGAAAGCTTTCCGATAAAGAACTGAGATCTTTACAAAGCCTGGCGTTGGCAGCACAGATGTATGAAAAAAGTATCTATAGGATACCTGCGCCACAAACACTGGAAGGGCTGATCGAGCTCAAAATGTATGAGCGGAGGTTAAAGCAGAAAGAGCTGGCAAAGTTGCTTGGCATTGGGGAACCGAAGTTGTCACAGATCATGAGCAGAAAAAGAAAGCCGGATGTTTCGTTTTTGAAGGCCGCGCATAAGTTGCTGGGGATTGATGGGAATTTGTTGTTGGAGTATGCGTGAGGGGGGAGAGGCGAAATTGTCAGATTATGATAGAAGTCACCTCGCCCGGTGATTTTGTTGTTTATGCTGCTATTTTACGGCATTAGGTTACGAGATGCTATTCACAATAACCTGCAGAACGTCTTTATCCTCTTTGTTTTACGCTGTTAATGCGTTTTTGAACATCATCGATCTTTCTGCACTCAGCAGTTCAAATGGCAAAAATCAATGTTCAGAACACGGAAATTACCGTCCTCTCAGTTGAGGAGCAGGATTACATTTCGCTTACAGATATGGCAAATGCCAAAGATGGTGAAAGCCGGGCAGCTGATATCATCAAAAACTGGATAAGGGCCCGATACGCTCTTGAGTTTTTAGGAACATGGGAGCAAATAAAAAATCCTGATTTTAAAGTGGTCGAATTTAACCACTTTAGAATGCAGGCGGGTTTGCCAAGTTTTGTACTAAGTGTTTCAGAGTGGATTGAAAAAACCAACGCAACAGGTATCATCGTAAAAAAAGGTAAATATGGTGGGACGTATGCCCATAAGGATATAGCTTTTGAATTCGGATCTGCTATCAGCGTTCCATTCAAACTTTATCTGATAACGGAATTTCAGCGGCTCAAAGAAGAAGAACAAAAGCTGTCCGGCTGGTCGGCTAAACGGGAGTTAGCGAAATTAAATTATCATATTCATACAGATGCCATCAAACATAATCTTATCCCGGCAGAGCTATCGCCTGCACAGGTCTCAGTAGTTTATGCGAGTGAAGCCGATGTTCTGAATGTTGCGCTGTTTGGCGTAACAGCGAAACAATGGCGGGAAATAAATCCTGATTTGAAAGGAAATATCCGGGATTATGCGACCATCAACGAATTGATTTGCTTATCAAATATGGAAAACCTGAATGCGGTATTTATTAATGAGAAGTTGCCACAAAAAGAGCGATTGATAAAATTGAATAAGATCGCTATTCAACAAATGAGCATACTACAGGATGTAGAAAAACGGAAACTGTTGAAGTAGCTGAATTTCGTGAAACACTTCTCTACAAAGCATTTCAGGATTTAACCAAAAGTCGTCTTACCTGTACAATTTTCGAACTCCTGTCGGGCTTCGCCCATACGTTTATTCTCTGTGATGGTTGTAGTACAGCTATCGGGCTGCGCCCGACGAAGCCCCGCCCGAAGTTTAGGGTGTACTATAAATGAAAAGCCCGCCTTCGCTAAAGCTTCGGCGGGCGGAGTCGGGACGACTAGATTCGAACTAGCGACCCCTTGCACCCCATGCAAGTGCGCT